>Ga0209337_1000002_pt1 | contig 1242007 bp, 1121 predicted proteins | sample LinPmetageLP53_FD_184044 | JGI IMG/M metagenome (GOLD analysis project Ga0209337, IMG submission 184044) | Marine viral communities from the Pacific Ocean - LP-53 (SPAdes) (version 2) | ecosystem: Environmental > Aquatic > Marine > Oceanic | place: Pacific Ocean | collected 2010-02-08 | reverse complement strand
GCCTGATGAATTACTGGCCGAGTGTGAGGAACACATGGCCTATGCTGGCAATAACTTCATCCCGTTCATGCTGCAACCCTACCCCCCGTTACGCCCCCTGTTATTCAATTGCCTTGAACTACTGGATCTGGCGGCAACCAGCCACGATCAATCCTTGATTGAGGCGATTGCGACTCTGAAAAAGCACCGGCACAGCCGTAAGGAATGCCTTGTGCTCAGCACTCAACCCGTCGACGTGTCCTGGCTACCGGAGCGTTGGCGCCGTTTGGTATTGGGGGCGGGGCCAAGCCAGCTACCGCCCGGCATGGTCTACCGGAAGTATTTCGAGCTGGGCGTACTGACACAGGTGAAGCGTGAACTGATTTCCGGCGATCTCGCGGTCGCGAACAGCGACCAATACAGTGACTACCGCGATCAGCTGGTGGATTGGAGTGTCTATGATGCCCAGATAGCGGACTACAGCGCGATGATTGATATCGAATCCGACCCCGCCGCTTTTGTGGCACAAGCCCACTCCCGGTTGAGCGAAACGGCCGACCGCATTGACCGTGGCTTCCCGGAGAATGAATACGCCGTCTTCCATGGTGAAGAGCTGGTGATCCGGAAGCACCGTCGCCCAGCGCCTCCGGATGGGTTAGCTGAGATTGATAAACAGTTATCCCAGAATTTGCCCGAAAAGAATATTCTCGACATCCTGGTGGAAGCCGAAAACTGGCTGGGCCTCCACAAACGCTTTGGGCCACTTTCCGGATTTGAGGGCAAGCTGGACGACCCCCGTACCCGCTTTGTTTCGACCTTATTTTGCTATGGCTGCAATCTCGGGCCAACTCAGACCGCGCGATCCATCACGACGCTTAATCGCCGGCAGGTGTCCTGGCTCAACCTGCGGCACGTCACCGAAGAGCGCCTGGAGCAGGCGATTGTACAGGTTATCAATGCCTACAACCGCTACCGGCTGCCGCGACACTGGGGAACGGGCCAGCGGGCCGCCGCCGATGGCACAAAATGGAACCTGTACGAACAGAACCTGCTATCGGAATACCACATACGGTACGGTGGCTATGGCGGGGTGGGCTACTACCACGTCTCGGATAAATACATCGCGCTGTTCAGCCACTTCATTCCTTGCGGCGTTTATGAGGCCATTTACATCCTTGATGGGCTGATCAAAAACGATTCCGATATCCAGCCCGACACCTTGCATGGCGATACCCAGGCGCAAAGTGCGCCCGTCTTCGGGTTGGCTTATCTGCTGGGTATCAACCTCATGCCCCGAATCCGGAATCTGAAGCAACTGGTGTTCTACAAGCCCGATAAACGCCAGCGGTATGAGCACATCAATGCCTTATTCAGCGAAACCGTCAACTGGAAACTGATTGAAACACATGTACCCGACATGCTCCGGGTGGCGCTATCGATCAAGGCTGGCAAGATCGCACCCTCCACGATACTGCGGCGCTTGGGTACCGCAAGCCTCAAGAACAAACTCTACTTTGCTTTCCGGGAACTGGGGAGGGTTGTTCGGACGACCTTTCTTTTGGATTACATTGGCAACGTGGAGTTGCGGCGAACCATTCATGCGGAAACGAACAAAACGGAAGAATTCAACCAGTTCGTGAAATGGCTATTCTTCGGCGGCGAGGGGGTGATCGCCGAGAATATCCGCCACGAGCAACGGAAGGTGATCAAATATAACCATTTGGTGGCCAACCTGGTCATTCTTCACAATGTGGAGTCGATGACGTTGACTCTTAAAGCTCTCAAGGATCAAGGTCATCATATAGATCACGATATTCTCAAAGGGTTGGCCCCATACCGCACGGACCATATCAATCGATTCGGCGATTATACGCTTGATTTTGATCGGCAGGTTTCACCCATGAGCTACAATACAAAAATAATTTAAATCCAATAGGTTAGTGCACTTTCTGGAGGATTTCGTCAGAATCGTTGCCGACCCTCAGCCTGCGTTGATCTACCGAAAGGTTGTGGAGAACATCTTTAATCTGAAAGACCCACTGGTGATTGCGGTGCAAAGTAGTGGAGCTTCTGGCATCTACAATGACCAAAGCCTGCGGTTAGTCCAATGGTTGAGCGATCAGCTGATATCCGTGCCAAACATCGATCCTCAGGGCATTACCAGTCTCGCGACCGAGTCGAACATCCAGGGAGATTCAGTCGGTATGGAAGTCCGTAAATTTTTGGATGGATCTCTCGATAGAGCACATATCGGATGGATCAAAGACAGCATCGAAAATTTCCCTCTCTATCGGGGAACCTTGGTTTCAGATGATGGATCCATGACACTGATAGTTGCCGAGCTGCTGGATCAGGATCAGGCAGAAGGAACCTACCAGGCTGTATTGCAGCTGATTGAGCGAGCTCCTGAAAAAGGGCTGGATCAGATTCACGTTGCGGGCGAGGGGGCCATATCAGGTTACTTGTCCGAGTATATCGACCGCGATGCCAAGCGCCTGAACCCTCTGGCGGGCATCATCATAACCATTGTGTTAATCATCGCGTTCTTTACACCCCGCGCGGCGATCATTCCCAACCTGATTGTCGCAGGTACTGTCGCCGGAACTCTGGGAGCAATGGCGGCCAGCGGAGCTGACTTCTACGTCATCACCAATGGCCTGATCGTCTGCATGATTGGGATTGCTGTTGCCGATTCCATCCATATTTTTTCGGACTACTACGAAACCCTGGCCAGTAACCCAGCGATGTCTCAGCCTGATGCAATTGCGACAGCAATGGCGCGTATGTGGCGCCCGGTAACACTAACAACCTTAACCACGGCTGCTGGATTTCTCGCTCTGTACCCGACTAATGACATGCCTCCGCTGCAAGACTTCGGTATTTTCGGAGCGATAGCCGTACTAATTGCAGGCGTATTGACGCTGTTCGTTACGCCTTCATTGTTGTCCTTTGTGAAGGCCAGGCCCAGCCGCCTTTTCCGGCGACAAAACAACCTCTCCCCGGACAGCCGGGTTGCCAGGATACTGAGTTCGCTTTCGTTAGGGCACCCTGGAAAAGTTCTTTTTTCAGGATTGTTGATTGCCGGTTTCGCGGTACTAGGGGCATCAAACGTAGTGATTAACGAGGAGAGAATAGAAAACTTCCAACACCATGAGCCAATTTATGTCGCCGACAAAGCGATCAACGCTGCGATGGATGGCACCTACCATCTCGATGTAGTGATCGAAACCCCCGATTCGGACGGCATTTATATGCCTGCCGTACTTGAGCAAATAGAAGAGCTTCAGCGGTTTCTTGAATTACAGCCCGAGGTACATGGAACAACGTCTATTGCGGACTACATCAAACAGATGAACAGGGCCGTTAATGAGGATGATCCCAAGTTCTATGTTTTACCGGATAACAAAAATCTAATTGCGCAACTCTTCCTCCTGTACACAGCTTCGGGCGACCCGACAGACTTTGAGGAACGCATTGATTCACATCGTAAGACAGCGTTGGTAAGAGCAAGTCTGAAAACGGGCTCCTACCAGGCCAGCCAATCACTCATTCCCAAGCTGGAACACTACCTCTCAACGAGATTTGGGGGCGAAGCAACAGCGCACATCAGTGGCCGGATTAACGTGGACTATCACTGGATTGATGGGATTGCAGAAAGTCACCTCAAGAGCGTGGCTGTCTCTTTTCTCGCTGTATTTTTGATGTCCGCTCTGCTTTTTCGTTCGCTTGTCGGTGGGCTGATGGCAGCGATTCCCGTGGGGCTGTCAATCCTCATGATCTATGCAGTTATGGGAGTCAAGGGTATTTGGCTTGGCGTCGGAACGTCCATGTTCGCCGCGATCGCGATAGGGCTGAGTGTTGATTTTGCAATCCACACCATTGACCGACTCCGGGAGGCCATGTCCAAAGCGGGGGACCTTACTACCAAGGAGCGAATCTCTAGCGTGTTCGCCTCTACCGGCCGCGCACTCTGGTTCAATCTTCTCGCGGTGTCTTTCGGTTTTGGCGTTCTGATGACGAGCCATGTCCCTCCCTTGGTTAACTTCGGGATGCTAGTGGCACTGTCTGTTTCCGTAGCGTTTGTTGCCAGCTTACTCATTCTTCCTGCGATTACTGTCGTCTTCAAGCCGGGATTTCTGCTCGGTCAGGCGGGGAGTTTCTGGAAAACCGGAATGATCCTGCTGGCGTTATTGGCAGCAATCGCATTAACCAGCAACGCAGTTGCAGGTGAGGGCGTGCCAGCGGCGGATACCATTATCAAACAGATGAACAACCGTCCGGAAGGCGTCGCTGTCCAAAGGGATATGGTGATTACTCTGACCGATCACCGTGGCAATTCTCGTGAGGAACGCACCAGCGCGTTTCGCCGTTACTTCGGCAATACGAAGAAAACCGCAATTTTCTACACGCACCCAGCAACCGTTGCGGGTACAGCGTTTCTTACCTGGGATTACGAGAATCAAACCAGGGAAGACGACCAATGGCTTTATTTGCCGGCGTTGAGGAAGGTTCGTCGAGTCTCCGCATCTGATCGCGGTGATTACTTCCTGGGAACCGACTTTACCTACGAGGAAATAAAGAAGGAAAGCAAAATTGCTGCTGAGGACTACCGGTTTGAGGTGCTCGGTACGGAGGAGGTGGATGGGCAACATACCTGGAAAGTGGAGGCGACACCGATCAACGAAGAGGTCAGCCGGGCCCTTGGCTATGGCAAGGTCGTTCTTCGTATTGATTCCTCCTTGTGGATTCCACGGCTCACTGAATACTGGGATGTTAGCGGTAATTTCCTGAAAACGGTACGCGCGCGCAGCATCGAAAAATTCGATGGTATTTGGGCTATCACCGATATAGAAGCGACCAACAAAAAAACCGGACACAAGACCCGAATTCAGTTCCACAAGACCGACTATGGCGCGGCGGTTCCGCCCAGGCTGTTTGACCAGAATGCACTGAAGCGTGGCTACTGAGATGAAGCTGTTTCGAATGTTGGCATTGTCTGTGATGTCGGGCCTCGTCTCCATGCCTGGATGGGCGGCTGACAATCAGCTGTCATCTTTGCTTGAGGTAGAGTTGGCTTATGCGCCAAAGGCGGCCGGTTGGCAGAAACAGGAAATAATCTGGCGGCCAGAGTGGGTAACGCGCTTTGACTCGGGAGCGCGGCTAACATTGTTGGGAGAAGTGCGCTTTGATGTCAAAGATGAACTTGACCCAGGCCAGCCGGAGCAGCCATTTCGCGCCCGCCTGACAAAAAAGGGTTTCCCTGATGATCATACTGAACTGGAACTTAGGGAGTTTTACCTTGACCACTATGTCGGTGACGCGTTTTTACGGATCGGTAAGCAGCAGATTGTCTGGGGCCAGGCCGATGGCCTGCGGGTGCTTGATGTCCTCAATCCTCTGAGCTACCGGGAGTTTATACTCCCGGATATTGAGCATCGCCGTATCCCCTTATGGTCTGCGCTCACGGAAATTCCACTGGAGAACTGGACTGCCCAGGTTGTCTGGATTCCAGATGCCACGGTGACCGAAAGCACTCTGCCGGGCGCCACTTACTCCCTGATCCTGGACCCCTTTGCAGGACGTGGGCGTATGGAGGTTGATCAACCTGACTCGTTGGCCCAAAGCGATCTAGGGTTAAAGCTCTCAACCTTTCAGCAAGGCTGGGATCTATCGCTGAATTATCTATACCACACAGTGGATGATCCACTGATTCAGTTTGATACCGCTGAGCAAAAAATCCAGGCGGAATACAACCGCTCGCACTTGTTTGGCGGCACTGCGTCAAAGCCGTTTGGAGACCTAACTTTTCGCAGTGAGCTGGGTCTTGAGACTAAAAAGCGCTCCCTGGATCCAATAACCGGAAACATCCAGAACACGGCTGTCGGGTCTTATGTAATCGGGCTGGATTACAGTGGCTTCAGTGACTGGTTTATCAGTACTCAGTTTTTCCAGACATATCTTTTTTCTGCTGGTGACGGTGAGGAGCGATCCAAAGAACAGGTCACTCTACTGATTAGACGGAGTGCAATGAACAACGCATTGGTATTGGAGGCCCTGGGTATTTACGACATCGACAACAGGGATTCGCTCATTCAACTGGAGGCGGAATATTTGATATCAACCAATCTGGTTATACGCACCGGAGCTGACCTTTTTCTGGGTAACCGCGAAGGAACATTTGGGCGATTTCATAAGGAAAGCCGGCTAATTGCAGGTTTCACCTTGAGCTTTTAACGCACAATAAAACGCTGTTTTGGAGGATAAGACATGTTGGACAAGATTGTTTTGACCGTGGGCATCCTGCTCTATGCCGTCGTAGTCCCAGTTCTGGAAATAAACGACAGCCACGTATTCAACCCGGCATGGGTTGCTCACGCTCGCATTCACGAAGTCTGGCAGCTGATAACCAACTCGTCTTTTGGCCTGTTGGCGTTATGGCTCAGCTGGAAAGAAGCGCCTAACAAAAGCATGGCCAGCGTAATTGCTCTTTTTGTGACTGGTGGTTTCCTGGCGGCCTATCTTCTTCAAGGACAGTACGGTGGCTCTATGATCCATCCTGACGGAAGCGAAAAAACACTGTTCGGAACTAATGTGGGCGTCATTGGCTTTGGATGGGTTTTTGTGACCGCTATTTTCACATTGATGAGGGCAGGGCGGAGTGGAGCCCTGCCCAGGTCGACGCTTTAAAGCGTCGATTTTATCTTGCCACTGTACTCACGGAGCTGCTGGGCGGTTTCCGCCCAGTTTTCGGATCCGACCATATCCGTGAACTCCTCATGAGCTTCTTCCCATCTTTCCAGCGCTTGCTCGTAAATCTCTTCACCTTTGGCAGTTAATGATATGCCCAGAGATCGCTTATTCCCCGTCGGTTCTGTTTTCAGCAGCTCTTTGGATATTAGCTTCTCAACCGTTCGCTGGAGTGATGTTCGTTCCATGCCAAGAAGTTCAGCGAGCTGGTTAATGGACTCCGGAGGGAACAGCTTGATCGCATTTAATATTGAGAACTGTGTGATTCGAAGACCAGTGACTGCAAGTTTATTGTTGTAATGGCGTGTTACCAAACGAGAGAAAACCCTCGAATAGAGTGCTGCACAAGTCTTGGCGATGTCTTTCGGCGTGGTATGATCTTTGGTCATTTTGCTGGTCACGATTCAATCCTGTTGATATAAGATGTATATACACTAACATACCGTTCTACCAACACAATGTCTATCGAGTGAGTTTTAAATCGCTTTGTGTAAATACACTTTATATTGGCTGAAATGGGATTTGGACAATGAAATGCAGACTGGTAGATGTGTTTGCTCGCCAGACGTTCCAGGGCAATGGACTAACGATTTTTTACGATTTCGAGTCGCTAAGTGAACAGGAAATGCTCCTATTTACCCAGGATACGATTCATCAAGGACGCTTCTCAGAAAGGCCAAGTGAGATTGAAGTGGCGCTGGAATTCGAAGGGCACGACATAACGAATGTCCAGGTTTCCGGGCATGTTGTGGATGTGGCCGAGATTAGATTCGCTAAGCGATAGACCTACGAAAGGAGAGAGTCATGCAATCAGAACAATTAGTTGCCTTCACATTTAAGGGCACGCATAAGCAAGATTTTATGGGCATTCCCGCCACTGGGAAGTCTGTAGAGGTTCAGGGCATGGTCATTAGTCGAATTAAGGACAGCAAAATTCTGGAAGATAGAGAGATCATTGATAATTTGACCTTCTTCCAACAGCTTGGTGTCGTAGCAGAAATGTCGTAGCCGAGTGCCTCAGGAACATTTTGATCGACTTTGCCGCCAGCATCCTGCCCTATGGGACAAACGGTGATACAAGGTGCTAAAAGTTGGCACCACGCCATAAGCAATAATCGGTACGATAATGCCCACCGCAGTTATGACATGCAGTAGCTTGTTGGCCGGTAAAAAAGGTTCAATAAGCTCCGGGATCCAGTACACCAGAGGCACCAGAGCAATAAAAGTAACCAAAGCCATCAGATGTTGGTTGGGTGTATTGGTATTCATCATGAGATACTTTTTTCGTTGATAAAAAAGGGGCACCCGGCTATTGCTAACACTGATACCGTTCGTGATCAGGCTCGGATAACCAGCATATTTACAGGGTCTTTGGCTTCAATCCGCAAGTCGTTAGCTCGAATCAGATCGCCATCTTTTACCTCAGTGCTTTGTTGCTTTTCACTGACTTGGGCGCTACCTGAGTAAACATATACCAAGGTCTCGCCGTCGAGTTGTGCGATGTGCCCTGGTTGCAGACGTACGATATCTATTTTGGTTTGGCTATCGAAGGTCTGTTCCTGAGCTTTGTCGCCACCATAGATGCGGGTTGTTTCACCATCGGCAGGGCTGTAGTGCTTGTAACCGGCAGGCTGGCCCGCTTGCTCTGGTAATACCCAGATCTGCAGCAGACGGCTGCGGAAATCGTCGGGGTTGATTTCATTATGGGCAAATCCTTCACCGCCAGCCCTTTGAGCCTGAACCTCGCCAGCCAGCAAATCTCGACCGTGCTCCAATGAACCTTCATGGGCGATGCGACCTTCAACCATGACAGAGATAACATCCAGTTCTTTATGTGAGTGCATGCCTGTTTCACCAAAAGGCTGGTATCTGGCATCTGCCAGGTAGACAAAGTTGCCTAAACCTTCCCAGGTTTGCGGGGGCTTGCGGCCGTTAAATACGCGCGAATCTGTCACCAGTCTGTGCTCGGTTAAACCCCCGAAGCCGCCCAGGGGTAGGGTGTCTCTTGATAGTATTTTCATCTGTTTTTTTCCACTTGTTGATTGCTATGGTGAAATCATAGGCCTCGCCCATTGTTTGATAAATAGTCAAAATTGGATAAGATTATCTCCATTATGACAACAGTGTGGAAAGGTTGAGGGGAAATCGGTGGCACTGGACATTAATGATATGTTGATTTTCCTGACGGTCGTGGAAGCCGGTAGTTTTACTCTTGCTGCTGACCGGCTGGATATGCCCAAAGCCAATGTCAGTCGCAAGGTTTCGCGGCTGGAAGACAGGTTGGGCGTGCGGCTGCTGGAGCGTACCACCCGTTCCCAGCATCTGACGGAGGCTGGTAAACGCTACCTCGCGCACTGCAAACGTATTCAGGAGCAAGTGGCTCTGGCCGAAGCGTCTGTCTCCGAACTGATGAGTTCATATAAAGGTTCGTTGCGCATCGGTACTTCCGTCGGCATAGGACAGGAAATTCTCAAACCTGAGCTAGGATGTTTTCTGCATCAGTATCCGGAGCTGAATCTGCAGTTGAGCCTGCTTAATCGCAGGGTCGATCTGATTGAAGAAGGTTTTGATATGCTGATCAGGGTCGGTCAGTTGGATGATTCCCGGTTAATCGCCAAGCGCCTGGGCAGGGTGGAGCGTAAACTCTATGCCAGCCCCGACTATTTTAAGGACAAAGCCCTTCCCAAGCGTGTCGATCAGTTGCTTGATTGCGATATCCTGATGATGACTGATAGTCAGAGGCGACATCAGCTTAAGTTGAGCAAGGGGAACAAGCGCCAACAACTGGAGATCCAGCCGCGAATGTTAGTGGATGATTTTAATATCGTCAGACAAGGCGTGCTGGATGGTTTAGGTGTGGCGGTCTTTCCTACCTATATGTGTGGCGAAGCAGTGTCAGCCGGGCGACTGATCAATATTTTGCCCGAGTGGCACATGGATGCTGTGGATGTTCATGCCTTGTACACGCCACACAGGGTTAAAATCCCCAAGGTAAGGGCGTTTCTGGATTTTATTTTGGATATCTTTCAGGAGAGGCTTGCGCAATGAAAGCCTGACAGTTCAGCACCTATTACAAAAGATACTCATCCTCATACGCCACATTTTCATGAGCCATTACGCGCGTGTTCTCCGCTAGAAAACGATTTCCTTTATCTCCTTGATCGCGCCTCGGCCGCCAGCGTAGAGGTTTTTGATCTTACCGTCGGCGTCTAGCGCCAGCCGCACAGTAATAACGCTGGGAGAGGGCGGTGACATCCAGTGTCCCTGCTCGATGGCGAATTCCTGTTTGTCGATGCCGAGATTATCGTGGAGGTAACAGGCAAGTGGGCCAGCAGCCATACCGGTTGCAGACTCTTCCCGAATTCCATATCGAGGTGCAAACATTCGAGCCCCAGCGTCTCTTCCATGCCCGACGCCATCGTAAGAAAAAACGTAGAACCCGATCAGATCAAGAGCGTCACTGATTTTCTCGATCAACCCGAAGTCCGGTTGAAGACGCATAATTGTCTCGACATCGCGAATGCCGACCAGAAGAAAACTATTCCCCGTGTTTACGATTTTTGGATCAGCGCCATCAATCAGATCAGACTGAGTTATCCCGAGGGCCAGTAGCGTTGATCGTAGATCCATATCGCTGAGTGGCTCAGAGCGGGGCGCCATCTGCTCCATAAACGCGGCGTCGCTCTCCATATGGATTGACCTGCAACCGTCAATCGTTTCTTTCGACGAACGATCGCTTGTTAACAGGCCGTTTTGACGCAGGTAACTGAATGCGGCAATCGTCGCGTGACCGCAGTGAGCGATCTGCTGGGTTGGCGTAAAAAATTCGAGTTTTATATCGGCTGAATCCGATGGAGATACGAACGCCGTCTCTGACAAACCAACTGCTGCTGCAATGCACTGTTTTTGTTCAACACTGAAACTCTCGGCGTTCAGGACAACTCCCGCCGGATTTCCGCCTGAATCGCCGTCAACAAAAGCACTTACAATTGGGACTTCAATTTTCATGGTAGTTGCTCCTTCAGTTTTCCCAGAATGACTTAGCGTATTCCTGTTCGACCTGGCTCCTGGAAATTCCTAGATCCTTAAGCACGAAATCTGGCAGGGTGGCGAGCTGTTTACGGCCTCGGTAGTTCATTCGCCATTTTGTAAGCATAGCGGTTACGTTGAATTTAACTGCGTCCGCCCGTGATGGAGCTCCAGCTCCTATAGCATTGAGTGGCATTTGGTGTTCCTCTAATTGTTTGTGTCCTTTGAATTCTTTCAACGACTGGTACTTGGAACAAACAGATAAAAACCCTCTACTAAGGGCATTGCAGGGATTTCGATACGCTGCGAGAGAACCAAGCTTCAAGTCGGCAGCTGAGGCCCTGAACATTTCCCTGGCATCCAGTGGGCATCCAATCCATCCGTAATAATGTTAGTTTAACGGATACTGTGCTGCGCATAATGTATATTATGTTAAATACGGTATTGAGTTACGTCTCCTGTAAGTAAATCCAATCAAGTCCCTCGTTACACAAAGTACTAAGCCGTCTGAACTCGTCACCAGGTACGCCATTCTTTTAATGCTATTCGTAAGCGGTACCGCGATTGCCGCCTCGAATGCATCAGCCCTTTTGTTACTTTTTTGCGATATTAGGTTCACTCGACGGACGAACGCCTCGCAGACTCTGTAGCAATGACAGACTACGCGCGCTGCGCCACGAAACCAACGCACGTGAGATACGGTACTGCGAACCTAAGTTGAGCAAAAAGACTCAGCGCTGCTCGTCTTGACCTTGCCTTTCTTGTGGCCCCGTTATTGTTACTCGGAACATGAATCAAACAACTTGAACGGTTGCTCAAAAAGTGATTGAATGATTGCTCAAAAATACGGGAGAGCCCCATGATTAAATTGTTTTTTCACCCTACGCCCAACCCTTTGAAAGTTGCACTCTACTTGGAGGAAACGAGCCTGCCCTATGAGTTGGTGCCGGTCGATACGCTTAAAGGTGAGCAACATTTAGCTGGGTTTCGAAGTATAAACCCCAACGGGAAAGTGCCAGCCATTGACGATAATGGCGTACGGGTGTTCGATTCCACAGCCATTTTGCTCTATTTGGCCGAGAAATCCGGACATTTGGCAGGCGCCCCCCAGGATCGCGCAGAACTGCTGTCATGGATGATGTTTATCGCCAGTGGCGTCGGCCCTTATTCCGGCCAGGCGGTTCATTTCAAGCACATGGCGCCAGAAAAACTTCCTTATGCCATCAATCGCTACGAGCGCGAAACCCAGCGGCATTATGAGGTGCTGGAAGCACATCTGGAAAACCGCCAGTACCTCGTTGGCGACAGTTTTAGCATTGCCGATATTTCTGCCTGGGGGTGGATCGATAAGGGGCCTTTCATATTGGGTGAGGAAGCCATGGCGAGCTACCCGAACCTGCAGCGCTGGTTCGATGGTATTAACAGCCGTCCTGCCGTGGCACGCGTTCGGGAACTGGGCAAGGATCTGAACTTCAAGACCGAGCGTGACGAAGCTGCCAGGCGCGAGCTGTTCCCGCAAAATTACCCGAAAACATAAGGTACTATTACCCCTCATCCCTTAGTACATCCGATGGCGGAACAACCAACCGGCCAGGGCCAATGTCACCACACCAATGAGTGCCATTGGCCAATACTGGTTGATCAGCAGCGATCGCCGTCATGATTTTTTCTTCTGCATCTTCGCCACCCATCACTGTTTCTGAGTCTGAACAGACAGTATGTATGCCGCTGGCGTGGTGAGAAAGGGAGTCCCGCTTTCATGCAGTGTGACAATTTGTCGCGCATCAATTCCGGGTCTTTTTATGTACCTCGAAACGCCTGTCTGGCTATGCTACGGCATTATTGATCCCCTTCGAAACGGAACTCAGCCATGGACAGCGCATCAGATTCTCGCGTAATTGGTCAGATACCAGAAGCTACGATGGCCAGACAACAGAATGTTGATCTCTATCGCGCCGTCTGGCGCTGGCACTTCTATTCGGGCCTCCTTGTTCTGCCTTTTCTAATCATATTGGCCGTAACCGGCGCACTGTATCTGTTTAGTGATGAAATCGATGCTGTGGTTCATGCAGATCTCATGACTGTCGAAGTGTCGCCCGGCCCTGCCATCACAGCGGAACGCCAGATTGCTACTGCACTTGAAGCTTATCCGGGCACAGTTTTCAAATATGTGCCTGCCGCGGCACCTGAGCGCAGCACTGAAGTAGATATTAAGACCGACGATGGTGAAAAGCTGGCTGTGTATATCGACCCGTCTACGGGAAATGTACTTGGCAACATGGATTATCGTGGCAGTGTCATGTGGTTCGTCCGCAAGCTGCACAGCCTTGCGAAACTCGGTCCAATCGCCAATGGAGCGCTTGAAGTTGCCGCAGGGCTTTCGATTCTTCTCGTTCTGACGGGCCTGTATCTTTGGTGGCCGCGCGGTCAGTCCGGCGGCGTAGTAAGCGTGCGCGGGTCGCGTGAGAAGCGCGTTTTCTGGCGGGACCTCCACGCTGTGACCGGCTTGGGCGTTGGCGGCTTCATTGTATTTCTGGCGTTGACTGGAATGCCATGGTCGATTGTCTGGGGCGAGAAGGCGAATGAATTCGCGAATGGCCACAACTATGGCTACCCCACTGGCGTTCGAGTCGATGTCCCTATGTCAGACACACTTCTTTCAGAAAGGAATCTCACAAGCTGGTCGCTCGAACAAGCACAACTTCCAGAGTCAAACATACCAGACAGCAGCGTGAGTGTACCGTCGCCAATTGGGCTTGATCGAGCCATTTTGACGTTCAATACACTTGGGCTGGCTGCAGGCTATAGCGTGTCTATGCCAGCCTCCGCTGACGGCGTCTTTACGGGGTCAGTCTACCCTGATGACCTGAGTAAACAGCGTGTCATTCATCTTGATCAGTACTCCGGTGAAGTCCTGCTGGATATGAGCTACAGCGACTATGGGCCGGTCGGTCGCGGCCTCGAGTGGGGCATCAACGTGCATATGGGCCAGGAATTCGGCTTGGTGAACCAATTAGTCTTGTTGATCGCCTGTCTGGCCATTGTTCTCATGAGCGTTTCAGCTGGTGTAATGTGGTGGAAACGTCGCCCGACAGGGAAGCTTGGGATTCCTCCCCTGCCACAAAACCCGAAACGCCTTCGCGGGGTATTTGCGCTACTGATGATTGGCGGAGTCGTATTTCCGCTGACCGGAATGGCACTGGTTGTAATGGTCTTGATTGACGGACTGCTCCAGCGTCTCGATAAGCAGCGCGTTGAGTTAGCTCAGGCCTGACATCGGTTTTTTCAGAGGGGCTCGCTGAAGCGCTGCTGACGATAGCCAGCGGGAATCTGGTACTGGTCGCTCGAATGAAGTTCGGTTGAAGCGGATATAACTTCCATTTCCGCTTTCCGGTTAGAAAGATCAGGGCTGTTACTGATCTTTATCGCCATCATTTCAGGCCCGGACGGCAGAGCCATCAGATTGCCCATAACCGGGAATTGAATTGGCCCGGTGTCAGCATTTTTAACAATATCGGAAAAGGCTACAAGGTCAGAGAAAAACGACGTCAATACTTGGCCTTGGGAAACGAGCTGAGTTTCAGCCAGACATGCAACTCCCAATAATTTATCACCAGTGCTTTGATGTTCAACCATGTCGTGCCACTGGCAAGGAATTCCGGCAAACTCCCCTGCCCGGCCTTGTGGTAAAAATTCATCCACTTGCCTGGAAGCCCTCTGATTTGCCGGTTCAAACAATTGCTCGAAGCGTTTCATAGAAAGGGCTCGTTCATCGTCCGGTAATGACGCAATACTGGCCTCGAACTTTGCTACTTCACCGGCCAGTCTGTCGGCAAAAATCTGGACCTCTTTCCGATTAATCTGCTGGGCCAGTTGGCGTTCATGGTCCAGTAACCAGAGATCCCCCGTCTCTGAGTTATACAGAGAGCTAAGCTTATTTGAGTCTGACAGGAAAGCGACTGAAGCGCTTCCAATGACCATTACCGTCCTGACCCGCTGCTGCCCGTATATTTGCTCGATCGTTAATCGTGTAGATGGTTGCTCAGCCATGACCGGCGTAGCCAATAAGCAAGGTAAAACCATGATCACAGAGTTTTTTAGCCAATGTCCAAGCCCTGTAGATGAACGCATTAAAACACCTTGAAATAGAAACAACAGGTTCATAGTGCGACAATCTATTTCAGGCGGCTATGGGGTGTAACCGCCCGAAAAGATCAAACCTCTGACGACTCGGAATTACCTAGGAAACGGCGTCCCCAGAGGCCGACAAGGCCCAATAATAACAAGGATACGGTCATTGGCTCGGATACTTTGACAAGAGAGTTGCCGCTTGCCAGTAGATCGAATGCCCGTTGACCCAAATAGCTGTGGGCAGCGGTTGTTGGATGGATTTCATCCCAGAAGGTATAGCTATCAGCGTTTGCGCATTCACTTTCTGAGAAGAACGTTGTCGATCGGCATTCATCCCTTGTATTGGAGAAGCCGAAAGCACCGGGGTTCATCAACAGCTCGTTAAAGAGGCCAAACACGTCAAAGTAAAAAATATCGGCGTCAGTGGTCTCGTTGAGCTCGTCAAGACCTTGTTTCAAACCCTCGTTCCAGGCAATCGATACCTCTGTCCCCGACGAGCTGTTCGGGCCCGTCCGGAATTCCGGAATATTGCCAAGGTCAGGAAGGTTCGGTACCAATAACGTTGTTACTCCGCTGTTTAGCAAGCCATCCAACATCCCAAACCAGGAATCCAACTGCGCATTGATAGCTGCAAGCGGGTCAGCATTGCCGACCAGGTCACGCATGTCATTCCCGCCTGCCCAGGCTACGTACAGAGCATCGGGATCCGAGCCAGCCCCGGCCAGACGATTGAAATATTGATCGTTTTGAGTAAGCAGCCCCGCGGATACGCCACCTGCCGTATCCACTCTGGCGCCACCATAGGCAAAGTTGTTACCACCCGCCGTAGACCTTGTCGCCCTTGAAATGCCAAGTTCATCGGCAAGGTACTCATGCCAGACCGGGCCGTTGCTGAACCGGCCATTTGATCCGTAGCCAGCTGCGGTAGCGACCGGTCCAAAAGTACCGAAGGGTACTTGGCTCCTGGTATTTCCAGTATCAGAGAGGCTATCGCCGAAAATATAGATATCATTGAATGGAATGGCACTAACTGAAAAGCTCGCCAAAGCCAGACCGGTGGAAAAAATCAGAGAGGTGCCCAATTTCCTTGTAATTTTAAACGTCATCGATATTTACCTTTTGAATTGTTAGATTTTTTTTCTGTAAAGGTATGCCAAATGAATATAGGCAAACTAGGCGCCAGCCAAAGTAGTTACATTAGTTTTCAATGTGTTGCAGGGAAGTCCCGGAGAAAAATACAAATCTCCGGCTTCAAAGTGTAAAGATTTCCGACAAGACATAAGATCAGGGCTTAAAAATCAGAACATGTGGAACGATACTGCCCCTGTGCTCACCCCCTTTGAGGGTGAACCCGGACGCGATCCAATAGGTTGGTTGTGCAGAAGAGAATCTGAGTGTTCGCCACTAGCCCAGCGCAAGCCAAAGGCCCACCAGCATCATCAAGCTTCCGGAAATCCGATTGGCGAGGCGAACACTACCACCTTTTCTTAACGCACGACTCAGCGTTTTGCCGCCGTGGGCGTATATCTGCAGGCAGATAAACTCAAGCGTCAGGATAATAATGACCAGCGCGCTCAGTTGTGGCGCAACAGGCAAAGAGCTATCAATAAACGGCGGTAGCAGTACGACGAAAAACGCCCAGCCTTTAGGGTTGGCAATTGCCGTAATGAACCCCTGTGCCGCTAGCTGCCAGCGCGATGCCGTATTGGGCGCTGCGTTTTCCTCGGGCATGGCCATTTTACCTCGAGAACGCCACATTTGAACGCCTAACCAGATCAAGTAAGCCCCGCCGGCATACTTGAACAGTTCAAATGCTGCCGGGTAACGCAGCATAAACGTTGCGACACCTATTGCGGAGGCGGTTGCAACTATTGCCACGCCCACCAACTCCCCTGCCATCATCCACATTGCCCGCCGCACGCCGATAGTGATACCCAGTGACAATGCCAGAGTCATACACATGCCGGGTGTGATCGAGACTATAAAAAAAGTCGGGATAAACGCTGACAACAAAGATAGGTTCAAAAACGACACGTCAGACCACTCATAAATGAATTAGGGCAGGTTTGGCAGGATCCATGGTAGTTCATCCATTCCTTCCATCCCAGCCAGTCCTGGACTATCTTGCTCCCTGATCCGCATACGCTCTGACAGGAACCAAACCCATGCCTTCAATATCAGCAAACGAACGCTACGTTTCGACCTCTGCCGGTGAGCTCTATGTTAAGAGCTGGACGCCTTCAGAAGTTTCCAATACTGAAACCACCGCGCCGATCGTGCTATTCCACGACTCGCTTGGAAGTGTGGAGCTTTGGAGGGGTTTTCCGGAACAACTGGCTCGCACTCTCGGTCGACAGGTCATCGCCTATGACCGGCCCGGGTTCGGGCATTCCTATCCCCGAACGGACATTCTGGAAGCGGACTTCATTATTAACGAAGCAACTGGCCCCTTCACAGCCATACGCGATGAACTTGGCATAGAAGATTTTATCGCCTTCGGGCATAGCGTAGGTGGCGCCATGGCAGCAGTGTGTGCCGCAACCTTCCCCGCTCACTGTGTTGCGCTGATTACAGAAGCGGCTCAGGCGTTCGTTGAAGATCTTACGGTTCAGGGTATCCGCAATGCAAAGCAGGATTTCGCGCAGGATGGCCAGATCGATCGCCTTAAAAAATACCACGGTGAAAAAGCGGACTGGGTTCTGCGCGCCTGGACGGGTACCTGGCTATCAGACAACTTTCAGCACTGGACCCTGAACGAAACACTATCCAGAGTGAGTTGCCCTGTTCTGGCCATTCATGGTGAGGACGACGAATTCGGCTCAACCGCTCATCCGGAACTTTACACCTCCCTGCCGGCAGGCCCTTGTGTTTTGGAGATGCTGAAAGAATGCGGGCATGTTCCGCACAGGGAAAAACCGGATGTTGTTGTGCGTCTGGTGAATGATTTTATTGAGAAGCACTTGGTGCCCTGTTAATCAGGGCACCAAGTGTGCCGGCTATTCAGCCTCGAAGCTTGTTCAGTATCTCCTCAGCAATATCCACCCTCACCTTCCCCAATTTGACCAGATCTTTTGCCACCGTTTCGATCTCTGCGCCAAGCGCACCTGCCATCACAGCAATGTTCTTGGCGTGCAATGCCATGTGGCCTTTCTGGATCCCCGTAGTCGCCAGGGCTTTGAGGGCGGAAAAGTTCTGAGCCAGGCCAACGGCAGCAATGGTGCGGGCCAATTGATCCGCACTTTTCACCGCCATAATGTCCAGCGCAATGCGTGCGGTGGGATGGGATTTGGTGGCGCCTCCTATGAGCCCTACCGGCATAGGCATTTCGATCATGCCGGTCAGATTGCCATCCCCGTCTACTTCCCATCGGGTCAATGAACGATAGCGACCGGTTTGTGACGCGTACGCGTGCGCCCCGGCTTCGACTGCGCGTGTGTCGTTACCTGTGGCCAGAACCACGGCGCTGACTCCGTTCATAACACCTTTGTTGTGTGTTGCTGCACGGTACGGGTCGATGTCTGCAAAATCATAAGCGGCAAGAATGCCGTCCCGGACCGACTCACCGCCGATAGCATCGAGTGTCCAGGTTGCACGGGCTCTCGCCAGCCTGCGATCCGCGAGATTCGAGAGAATGCGCAGGTAAGTCCGTCCTCCGGTCCACTTTGCAATCAGCGGCGCTACGGCCTCTGCCATGGAGTTCACGGCATTAGCGCCCATGGCATCGCGAGTGTCGACGATGAGGTGGGTAATCACCATGGCGCCCGTGTGGCGGCCCTCCAGAACACGCACCTCCACGTCACGAAATCCGCCTCCGTGTTTAAGCAGAACCGGGTCGGTTTCATCACAAATCTGTTTGATTTCCGCTTTGTGCTCAAGAATCTGCAGGCGCGCAAACTCCGGGTTGGGCACTTCAACCAGTTGCACCTGAGCGATCATCAGCGAGCCGGACATGGAGGTAATAAAGCCTCCGGAATCCCGGCACTGGCGAGCGGCGTTGCAGACTGCAGCGACCACCGACGACTCCTCTGTTGCCATCGGAATCAAGGTGTCCTGCTGATCTACCACCATGTTGGTCGCAACACCAATGGGAATATTCATGGTGCCGATGGCGTTCTCGATCATTGAATCTGCGATCTCGGCAGTCAGATTGCCGGTGTTGCCCATATGCTCGACAACATCCGGGGTCAGGCCGGCCACTTCGATGACTTTCTCCAGGCGTTCGGCCATGGAGAGGTTATGAAATCCGGAAATACGGGAATTTGAGGTAGACATGAAATGAATCTCCGCGATTTAAAGAATCAGGAAACCAGGCGTTGGGACAGCTGATTGGGCAGCCAGGTCACCAGATCCGGGAATAACATGAACAGAATCAGCGCCATTATCTGCAGTACGAGGAACGGCAGGATTGCGCGATACACGGTCTCCATTCCTATACCTGGCGGCAGTACGCCTTTGATGTAGAAAAGGGTGTAACCGAATGGCGGCGTTATGTACGCCATTTGTGCGGTAATCAGGAACAGCACACCAAACCACACCGGATCAAAGCCAAAGGCAGAGATGATTGGCATGAACACCGGTACACACAGCAAAATGATGCCGATCTCATCCAGGAAAAGACCCAGCAGAACCAGAATGCCCATCATTGAAAGCAGCACCAGCCAACGGTTAAGTTCGAGGTTTTCGATAAACATCAGCAGTGAGTCCGCACCGCCGGTTCCGGTGAATATCGACACAAAGATCTTGGCTCCGATGGTTATCCACATGATCATCGTTGTTACGCGCAGCGTATCCATGGCGGCATCGCTGAGGTTTGCAGCGGTGAACTGGCCCTGCAGCATTGCTGATAGCATGGCCCCCACTACACCAACTGCAGCGGCTTCCGTCGGCGTGGCGATTCCGGCATAAATGCTGCCCAGAACACTGAACACAATCAGTGTCGGCAAGAACAGAGACTTCAGTGAGCCAAACATCTCGATCCAGCTTATTTCGATGTTGTCAGGGGCAGGCGCCAGGCTGGGTTTCAGCATTGTCCGGATCACTACGTAGCTGACGTAGAGACCGGATAACACCATGCCCGGCACTATCCCGGCGGCAAACATTTTGCCCACGGATATCTGCGCCGTAGCAGCGTAAACGATCGTGATGATCGAAGGTGGAATCAGGATGCCCAGAGTGCCACCGGCACAAATAACACCCAGCGCCATCTTTTCGTCATAGCCGCGGCGCAGCATGGACGGAAGAGCCAGAATCCCCATGGCGGCGACTGCAGCCCCAACGATGCCGGTCATGGCGGCCATCACGGTGCAAATGGCAATAGTCCCGACTGCAAGGCCACCGGGCAGGCGCCGGAACCAGAGTTCCATCGCTTTGTATAAAGCTTCGATAATGCCCGAACGCTGGAGAATGCTTGCCATCAGCACGTAGAGAGGAATTGCCAGCAACACGTCAGAGGTCATGACGTCGTAGGTCTGTAAAACCGTCAGCACCAGTGCGTCCAGCCCCCACAATAAAATGGTGAACAACACGGCAAGTGAGATCAGCACGAAGGCCAGGGGCATCCCGCTCAACAACAGGAGCAGGAGCGAAAAGAACATGGCGGAGAAGACAAGCGTGGAACTCATACCCCTGCCTCTTCGCGAACGCTGATACGTTGAATTGCAGTAAACAACTCCGCAATGGACTGAAGCAGCAGCAGGATGAACGCCACCGGTATCAACGTTTTCACGGGCCATATAGCCGGGTTCCAGGATGAAAACGAGGTTTCGCCGGAATCGACGGAGTTTTGAGCGATTGGAATGCTCTGATAGATAAGAATACAACTGATCACCACGATCACGGCGTAAATGCCTGTGTCTGCGATCGCTGCTATACGAGGCGACAATTTGCTATACAGAATGTCGACGTTCACATGGCCGGCGGTATGCAAAAAATAGGGCCCAGCGAGCAAAAAGTAAGGGCCGAGCAGCAGAGTTGATAACTCCAGTGCCCAGATTGTTGGCGCATCAAAAAAATAACGAGCCACAACTTCATAGGAAATAACGGCGACCATTATGAAAACCAGCGAGGACGCGGCAATGGCCAGCCAACGGTTCACCCGCGTAATAGTTTGGCAGTAGCCGTCAAGAATCTGCATACGGAAGCCTCAAATGGAGGGAGCATCAGCCCGGCTGATCCGGGCTGATCAAAGTACATCTGATCTGAAGCCCTACTGGATAAGGCCCAGTTCCTTCATGAAGTCGATCTGGCTTTGCAGTACTTTGTTGGCGAGCTCATCGCCGCCTGCGGCGTCCTTCCAAGCTTCCATGGCGGTTGGGCGGGCACTGGCTATGACAGCCGGATCAAGATGGATTATCTCAGCGCCCTGCTCCTGGAACTTTTTCAGTGCTATCGCATCCTGCGCAATAATATGCTGTCGCAGTGAACCTGAAATTTCCCGTGCGGACACTTCAAGAGCTGCTTTGTAGGAGTCTGGCAGCTTGTCGTAGGCTTTCTGGTTTGCCACGTAGCTGGTCGCGGTCGTGGGCTGATGGAAACCAGGCACAATGACATACTTGGCCACTTCGCCAAGCCCTGCTTCCAGGTTGGCTGTCAGATCACCCCGGTCGGCAAAATCGATCACACCCTTTTCCAGCGCCTGGTATACCTCGGCAGTCGGGAGTGGCGTAACAGCAACACCAAATTTGCTCATCACTGTGCTGGCGAGACCGACAAACCGGCCCTTTTTGCCTTTTACATCTTCAGGCTTGTTTATTGCGAACTTTGAGTGAATCGGCTCCTGGCCGTAAACGGTGGGCGCAATGTAGAAGAGCCCTGCTTGGGCGTAGGCTTCCCGCGCAAATTCGAGCCCGCCTTTTTCGTAGAACCAGGCTTCATACTGATCCGACTCGGGAAAGCCAAAAGGTATGGTGCTGGTAAAGGCAAATGTCGGGATGGCACCGGCTTTGTACCCGTCGAAGGTCTTCATCATCTCGAAGGCGCCGCCCCGAACTGCTTCAAACGCCTGTGCAGAGGGTGCCAGCTGGCCCCCACCAAACAAACGAATGGTGAACTTGCCGTCGGTGAGTCGGGAGACCCGCTCCACAAATTTTTTCTCGTATTCGTAGGGTGTTGTTCCGGCGTCCCAAAGGGCCTGCATGCGCCAGTTAACGGTTGGTTGTTCTGCTGCCACGGCGACCCCGGACGCCAGCGCTGCCGCGGCTATAACGCCGCATATCGTGCGTCGGATGTAACCATGAGCCTTCGGTTTGTTGTGCAGTTTCATCTCATTCTCCAACTTTGTTGTTATGTGCTCATTGGCGTTATTCGCCAAAAAATCCACCGCATTATTTTTGTTAGTGTTGCCTGTACAAACTAGGCCAGACAATTAGAATCAACAAGGGACAGTTCGGCAATGTGTACCACGGACTGTACCAGTGCAATAACTGGTACACTTTTGAGGTTGATATTAAAGTGAGCATTTCTCGCGCACAACAAATTGCGGACAGCCTGATCCGGCAAATTGAGTCTGGGCGGTTACTTCCAGGTGCCCGCTTGCCTTCCATACGTGTGGCAGCAGAAGGTCACGGAGTTTCCAAGAATACTGTTACCGACGCCTACGATCGATTGGTTGCTACAGGCTACATCCATCCTCGTAGAGGTTCCGGGTTCTATGTGCAGTCAGCCAGCCCTACCCCGTCTATTTCGCGTTCTGAACATGTAATCGAGGCGGTAGATGTGGTGTCGTTATTGCGGGAACAGCTAAACCAGCACTACGAAGTGCGTGCCGGCGACGGGCGACTACCGGCCACCTGGATGGAAAGCTCCGAAATTGGCAGATACCTGAAGCGAACTTCCAACGCGACCGACTATTCCGATGATTTTGAATATGGCCGGCCACAGGGCCTTGAGGTGCTGCGGGAGGATGTAGCCCGGGCATTGAACGACCGATCAATCAACACCAGCCCGGACCAGGTGTTGATGACTTTTGGCGCGAATCACGCTCTGGATCTGATTGTTCGGCATTTTGTGCAGGCGGGCGATGCGGTTCTTGTCGAAACGCCTGGCTATTACCCCATGTTCAGTAAATTGAAGCTCCAGAAAGCGAAGGTTGTGGGGGTGAACCGGCAATCGGACGGACCAGACTTGGACATGCTTGAAGAGGAGATTCGTGCCCACAGGCCAAAGTTGTTTTTCGTTCAGCCGATGGCCCATAACCCAACCGGAACATCCATGTCATTGCAGAAGATGCACCGGCTGCTGACTCTGGCTGAGAAGTACGATTTGGTGATTATCGAAGATGACCCTTTTGCTGACATTCTTCCGAAAGCGACGCCGCACCTTGCGTCTCTGGACGCCCTGAATCGTGTTATCTATGTAGGGACTTTTTCAAAAACCCTGTCGGCGAGCTTGCGCTGTGGCTATATCGCCGCAAGTCCGGAGCTTATAGCGTCGCTGACCGACATTAAAATGCTGACGGTAGTGAGCAGTTCGGGTATTACCGAGCGACTGGTTCATGAAATGATTGTTCGCGGGCGTTATCGCCGACACTTGAAACGTCTCAGAGACAGAGTTGCCAACGCCAGCATTGACGCAGTGTCTGCCCTGCACGGGATAGGGTTGGATCAGGTCGAGAGCCCTACCGGAGGTTACTACATCTGGTGCCCATTGCCGGAGGGTGTGGACTCGATGGATCTTACCGTTCAGGCTGCGCGGCAAGGTATCTTCCTGGCGCCGAGCCGGCTATTTGAACTAACCCGCAGAGCCGGAAATGAAGCTCTGCGGGTCAATATCGCCCACGCAAACAATCACAAGTTTGTGAGTTTCATGAAAGGTGCGTTGGCTCTATAACCCATCAGGTAGTTTCGTCAGCTTTAACGATTTTCGCCTGATGATGCTCAACCAGTTCCTCCAGGCTCATGTACTCGCATTCCTTGCTGGCGATAAAGCTGTCCGCAGAGTCTATCAGTATGTTGTCATCCCTCATGAAGCGGCGCCCGAGCAGCACCGGATAGGAAAAGTTGCCACGATCCGTCAATGAAAACTGGGTTTTATGGCTGGTACCGGCAATGCAGAAATCCATCATCACCACGTATCGTCTTTGGGACGGTGCACCTTTGCGCTTTATGAGAACGGTGCGCTCTACCGGTCGTTCAAGCTCAAGAATAACTTCTTCATGGTCGATGTCACCCTCAGTCGGGTGATCCTTGTGGTCAGCCAGAGGAATCTGGAACTTCACCCATTTCTGTTCATCCTTTTTGAATTCCTCCACGTTGACGGCGTGCAGAGATGAGGTTTTTGCACCTGTATCCAGTCGCGCTTTAAGCCTCAGGCCCGTGTCGTTCATCACAACCCACTCTACGAAGCCTAGCGTCTCGGGAACCGAGGCCTGGTTTTCTGGCGCTGTTTCTGCCAATGCTGCTGTTGGGAAAATGAGCGCCGTAGCCAGTGAAAAAGGTAATAGAAACTTCATTCAATTCCTCCTGCAAATTCCTGTAAATCAGGAAAAAATGATAAAAAATGCGCTTCAAGTTCGGAACGCAATGGGCGTATTTCGTGAATGATTCCTGCAAACGAATTCTGGAACCGAATGCGCGCTGCGACCCTGTCCAGCGCATAACCAATGTTGTCGAGATCGCGGTAGGATCCAAACCAATCGTGAGAAACCATGTGTCGTGTGGTTCTGCTCATATCAGGCGTCATTAATGCTTCGTTGTCCTGCAGCTCCGAGTAGACCCTGGTGATAAACATGCTTTGGTCGGCATCGGTAAATTCGGTCCAGTGCTGGAGCAGAAAATGGTCGTACAAGACATCCAGCGCAACGCCCGCGAACTTACGACGTTGGCCTGAGAATAGCCGTTTGCTGGCCAGAACATCCGGATGCTTGTCGGTGTAACTGTCTACCGCCAGATGATGGCGAACGCCCAGCCTTACGGAATATGGAAGGGCTGCGAGATCCACGCCCCGGGTAAAATCGCCCAAAAGGCTACCGACTCGCGCCTCGGGCGAGTCAGGAGCAAGAAACAGATGGGCAAGATGATTCAACGTAGAGTTCCCGGGTCGGTCAGTTTGTTTGTCATGTTTTATTGAGATTGCATTAATCTGTATCGCTTTTCCACATCCAGAACCGTGATTACGCCTTTACTGACGGTGTTTTAATGCCTGAGTAATATAGTGAAAGCCACTTGTAACCTTGCGGTTGGGGACCCCCGCAGGTATTCTGACGCCCTCTCTCAGTTCAGCTATCCCGAGCATTCATTGAGAAACCTTTATCCAGTTATCTTTATTGTAAGCATCATGTTTGTGCTGTTAAGCATATTCATGACGCTACCGATATTTCTCCTGCTTGGCTCGGAAGCGCCGAATACTGTGTCGTTTGTCGAGTCCGCTGCGATTGTTTTCGGCATTGGTGTGTTTGGTATTGTTTCCACCTACCGGAAACCCAGGGATTTGAAACCGCGCTACATGTTCGTGCTCACGGTGTCCTCCTGGTTCATTATCTCCCTGCTATCTGCACTTCCTTTTTACCTTAGCGACCATGGCATTTCTGCTGCGGATGCGTTTTTTGAGGGTGCGTCAGGTATAACAACCACAGGTGCGACGGTATTCAGTGGCCTGGATACCATGGACAGAGATTTACTCCTCTGGCGTTCTATACTGCAGTGGATCGGCGGGATCGGGATAATCGGCATGTTCGTAGCCGTGCTGCCGTTCCTGCGAGTTGGTGGTATGCGGCTATTCGCCACAGAATCATCGGAATGGACAGATAAAGCCCTCCCCAGAATGAAAACCCTGAGCCGCGGCCTACTCGTTGTGTACGTGTTTTTCTCCTTCACAGCAGTAGTAACTTACTGGTTTTCGGGAATGACGCTGTTTGATGCGTTCAATCACGGCTTGACCAGTATCGCCACCGGCGGATTCTCAACCTCTGATCAGAGCATGGGCAAGTTCAATGATCTGATCCTGGCGGAAGCTTCGTTTTTCATGATGATCGGCAGCTTGCCGTTCTTTCTCTTTGTACGCGAACTCCACGGCCAGCGTGGGGTGTTATTCAGAGACCAGCAAGTAAGACTGTTTTTAACCATCCTGCTTGTCATACCTGCGCTGCTCACGCTTTACCGCTGGGCTGTCTCCCCTGTGCCTTTTGATCCGGTTCATAACTACGTCGCCACCTTGTTTAACGTTACATCTGTTGTAACAACTACTGGTTACGCCTCTGAGGATTATTCAGCCTGGGGGCCGCTGGCGTTTGTGTTGTTTTTCTTCCTTATGTTTATCGGCGGGTGTTCCGGATCAACCTCTGGCGGCATGAAGATTTTCCGCTTTCAGCTGTCGGTGATTGTGCTTCGCGAGCAACTGATCCGTTTGCTGCACCCACGGGCCGTACTAACCCGTAACTACAACGGCCGCGCAGTCAGTGACGATATTATCGCGTCGATGATTGCCTATACCTTTATCTTCCTGCTCTGCCTGTTGTTGATCACGGTATCGCTGGCTGCCATGCAGTTGGATTTCATCACCTCTTTGTCCGGTGCACTTACTGCTCTGACGAACGTTGGGCCAGGGTTGGGTGACATCATCGGGCCGGCTGGAAACTTCGGGCCCCTGCCCGACCCTGCCAAATGGATTCTGGCGGTGGGCATGTTGATGGGGCGTTTGGAGATCCTGAGCGTGGTGATCGTACTCTCTCCGGCATTCTGGCGCAGCTGAACGCCGCAAATGGCCTCTATTGGCTGGCCTGTATAGAGGCGATGGAATCAACCACATGACGTGCTGCCGAATTGATCTTTGCGACGATTGATTTGACGCTGCTAACCTGCCCTTGCCCTTCTTTGGCCACATCAGAGACTTCTTCAATTCGCAAAAGCACCTCAGTCGACAGTTTAAGATTGTCGTGAATCACCGTTTCGATCTCAGAGGTTGCCTCACCGGTACGGCTGGCAAGCTGTCGTACCTCATCAGCGACAACAGCGAAACCGCGTCCCTGTTCGCCAGCGCGGGCCGCCTCTATAGCAGCGTTCAGCGCGAGAAGATTCGTTTGTTTGGCGATACTGGCGATTGTTCCCACAATTCGCTCGATATTCTGGGATTGGTCATTTAACTGCTCAATGACCTGCCGGGCATGTGTGACTCTTTCCCGGATCTCCTCCGATGTGGCCATTGACCTGGCGAGAGAAGCTTCGACTTCCTCAACACTTCTCGCTGTCTCTTGAGCCGTTGAGTAGGCTACACCAGCGGCTTCAGTGGTGCGCTCGCTCTGTTTAACACGATGGGTGATATCGCTGGCGAACTTGATGATCTTGAGCGTTTTCCGGTGTTCATCAATAATCGGGTTGTAGGATGCTTCCAGCCAGATTTTGGAGCCGTCTTTGGCGATTCTTGGGAAATGACCTCTATTGCTTTTGCCACCCCGGAGCTGGGTCCAGAAGTTGAGGTATTCATTACTTTTGCAGTAACTGGCTTCGCAAAACAAGCGGTGATGCTTCCCTTCGATCTCAGAAGCATCGTAGCCGATAGTTTCAAGAAATCGACCGTTGGCGGCAAGAATTAGACCGTCAGGTGTAAACTCAATGACAGCGAGTGATTCATCGATAGCATTAAGTGTAGAGTTCAGTTCTAGGTGCTGTTTTCGGTACAGCTCGATTTCTTGCTTGTGCTTACGAAAAATCATTACATATTTGCCTTGTGGGTGATGATGTCTTGGTTAAACACCAGTGAATTGGCAAATATACGATCAGTGGATATCTCCAGTTTCAGGAGAATAGTCAAACAGTGTTAATTATTTCCATCGGATTAATTTGAACTATCGAACCTGGAATCTTATCGGCGTATTTACAGGGCGTGCTTCCGGATGAAACGCCCGATCTCCTGAACTTCCTCAAGGCACACGCTGTGCTCCATTGGGAACGTCATATACGCCGGCTCGAAGCCCATTTCTTTTAACGTCTCAACACTGCGAACGCCAAGCGCCTCCGGCACCATCGGATCAAACGTTCCGTGATAGATATTAATTGGAATGCCTGCGTTTGCCTTCGAAGGCTGCACCGTTTTCGCAGTGGCGAAGTAGGTTGAAAGCGCCAGAATCCCCGCGAGCCTTTTCGGGTATGTCAGGCCGATTTCAAAGGCAACTGCCCCGCCCTGAGAAAAGCCCGCAATAACAATATTTTCAGAAGGAATGCCGCGTTCGATTTCACGATCAATCAGTTTGCCAATAGCGCGGGCTGAATCCATCAGTTGCTCGGTGTCCACAATCCGGTCAATATCCATCGCTTTGATGTCATACCACGCAGGCATGGTCATGCCGCCATTGATGGTCACCGGCAGGTTAGGGGCGTGCGGAAATATAAACCGTACGGCAGCGTCGTCTGGCAAACCGAGCTCCGGAACGACGGGTTCAAAATCGTGCCCACTGGCCCCGAGACCGTGCAGCCAGATTACTGCGGCTGTCGGGTTGGCTCCGGTTTCCAGCTCAATGTATTTAAGGTCCTGCACGCGATACCTCTTTGTTGTGGAAGTGATTGTCCGGGTTAATCCGGAGTGTTTTGTCTGGTGTTTGCATCCAGCGCGGTCTGAACCGGGTTGGCGTACATGTCCAATAGGTAGGGACGAATAGCAGGATCGCAAGCCTTCAGCCTTTGTTCCATTTCCAGGCGGGCGATCTGCATGTCCTCCGCTGACCAGTTTCCAGCAGTCACTACGGATTCGCGGATTGCATCCAGATGGTTAACGTCTTGACCAGAATCGTTCCCGGAGTCTTGCGAAAAAAGCAGTCCCCGTTTTTCATAAGCTATGAGATTGGACGCGTGCAGGTGATAATTGGCGTGCACTTCCCCGTCGATCCGCACCGCGAGCTCTTTTGCGTTTTCGGGAGCATCAATGATGGGGGCCCCAAAGTGCACATGCACGTGGCCTTTGAAGCCCATGAGGCCTTTCATGATCTGTTCTGTGTCTTCACCTTCTGCTTTCTTGTAGCTGCCAGCCCGGGCCTTGGTTTCCAGCTCGCGGGCTTTGTCGCCGTCGCACGGATCGTACTCGTAGGATATGGAAACCGGAACAATGCGGAGTTTGTTCATCGCCTCACCAAAGCTGAGGCCGCTTTTTTTGCAGCTCATGTAAAACATCTTGATGATCGCAGGGTCAGTGAAATCCAGACCATCTTTGGCGCGGCCCTCTCGTTGGGCGATCCAGATGTTTTCATTATTGGCAACACTATGATTGATGAAACCTGAGAGCGTAATGTAGGCGTCACGCATTTCACGGGGGCTGGTCATGTTACGGCGAACAATAAAGCTTTTGTTCAGCCGCATCATTTCAGCAAACACTCGATTGGCAAGCAGGTTATCGCCAATGGCTATTCGTGTGGTGCGCAGGTTGTTTCGGAACAGCAGGTAATTGACCACCATCGGATCAAACACAATATCCCGGTGGTTGGATATAAACAGGTAAGCGCCCTGCTTGCTGAGATTTTCTATGCCGCTTGTGGTTACGCGCGTTGTGGTGCTTTCGATCAAATCGCCGATGTACCCGGAAAGACCAGCCTGCAGGTCATCTACCTGTGTGAAGTGACCAAAGCGGCCAGAAAGCCAGCGGCGAGTGTAAAAACGCAGGAGTGACGGCGCCCAGCGCGCAAGTGTCGGCGACTTGAAGCGCCCGACCATATCAAGAAACTCCTGATCGTTGACCAACCGTTGAATTGCGGGTCCGGTTTCTTCGTCCGAATAGGGACGGATGGCGTCAAATTCCTGCATGGATGCCCTGTTCTTGTAAGTAACGAATATGATAAGCCATGAGACGGTGGCTAAAAGCCGCGATAGTGTATCGTTTCTTCCCCGGCTTTGCCTCCCAAAAGACAGCCTGTGCGGCCATTCCTTGCGTTGAATCTGGTATGATCCGCTACCAGATTTCACCTCAGCTACGCGATTAACCGGTTATTCTATGTATCCCGACCAGGACTTTGAACAGCTTTCTACCCACCGACCAACCTCTTCAGGTAGAAGCCCCGAGCAGGTTTTGCATGAGGTGTTCGGGTACGAATCCTTCCGGCCGCTGCAAGGGGAGATTATCCACGAGGTTGCATCAGGTGGTGATGCATTGGTGCTGATGCCTACCGGTGGCGGTAAATCGCTGTGTTATCAGGTTCCTGCACTCGTTCGCTCAGGTACGGCCATCGTTATTTCTCCATTGATTGCACTGATGCAGGACCAGGTTGCGGCGCTCCGTGAGCTGGGTGTTCGCGCTGCATTTTTGAACTCAACCATGGATTTTGAACAGGCTCGCGCTACTGAGTATGCCCTGAGCACAGGCGAGCTCGACCTCCTGTATTGCGCACCAGAGCGGTTGATTCAACCCCGCACCCTTGAGCTGCTGCACGATGCCTCTATCTCGTTATTTGCCATCGATGAGGCGCACTGTGTTTCCCAGTGGGGGCATGATTTCCGTTCTGATTATTTGCAGCTTGCAGTGCTGGCTAACGAATTCCCTGCGATTCCCCGGATTGCGCTGACGGCGACTGCGGACGAGCGCACCCGTAAAGAGATCGCCGAAAGACTCTCGCTCACCGAGGCAAGGCACTTTATCAGTGGCTTTGATCGCCCTAACATTCAGTACCGTATCGCACCAAAAACCAATGCAAACAATCAGTTGCTTGACTTTATCAAGGCTGAACATGAAGGCGACTGTGGCATTGTCTACTGCCTGTCCCGCAATAAGGTTGATGCCACAGCGAAGATGCTCGCGCAGAAAGGCTATACCGCACTGCCCTACCACGCCGGGCTTCCGTCTAACGATCGCGCTCACAATCAGGAGCGTTTTCTGCGGGAAGACGGGGTGATTATCGTTGCGACCATTGCTTTTGGCATGGGCATTGATAAACCCGACGTGCGTTTTGTAGCGCACCTGGATCTACCCAAAAGTCTGGAAGCCTATTACCAGGAAACCGGCCGTGCTGGCCGTGACGGCAAACCCTCAACTGCGTGGATGGTTTATGGCCTGCAGGACGTCATCAAACTGCGGCAGATGCTGGAAGCGTCCCAGGGGAACGATCACTTCAAACGGGTAGAACGGCAGAAACTGGATGCCATGCTGGGCCTGTGCGAAGTGACAAAATGCCGCCGGCAGGTTCTATTGAACTATTTTGGTGATGAGCTTGAGGTTTCCTGCGGTAACTGCGACACCTGTCTGAATCCGCCTGAAACCTGGGATGGCACGGTTGCAGTGCAAAAAGCACTGTCTTGTGTATTCCGCACTGGCCAACGGTTTGGCGTTACCTACCTGATTGATGTCTTGCGCGGCTCCGAGAACGAGCGGGTTCTGCAGTCTGGCCATCATCAGGTTTCAACCTATGGCATTGGAACAGAGCTTTCTGTTACCGAATGGAAGTCAGTGTTCCGGCAACTGGTGGCAAACGGCTACCTGCGAGCAGACCCGGAAGGCTATGGCGCTTTGCAACTGACCGAACAATGCAGGCCGTTGCTGAAAGGCCAGCATAAGGTTGAGCTGCGGAAGGACCCAGTGATTAAAAAGTCGGCTGGCCGGTCTTCAAGCGGAAGAGCCGGTAGTGCGGTCAAAGATCAGGTTACAGATCACGCAGGTTGGGAAGCATTGCGAGCTTGTCGGAAGGAACTTGCCGACAAACAAGGGGTGCCGCCTTACGTGATTTTCCACGACACCACCCTGTTCGATATGCTTGAACGCAAGCCGCAAACGCTCGACGAACTTGCCGGTGTAAGCGGCGTCGGCGCTGCCAAGCTGGAGAAATACGGGGATATTTTTCTCGCCACCATTGCCCAGCTGGATCAGGCCTGAGAAGGTGCCTGCAGCTATCATTCAAGCTGCAGGCTGAAAGCCTTTTTTGCGAACCCGATACTGCGCGATGGATGTGGCAACGTGGTTACCCTCCATGTCTCGCAACTCCCCCTCCAGAGTGAACTTTGCCCGGCCGGTGGCGTCCGCATCTGCGAGAATTGCAGCAACCTCTTCCGGTGACAGGGAGAACTCGACGGTGACATCGGAGTTTGCTGGCTGCAGAAACTGAAGGGTCATCTCCTTCAGGATCGGCGTGTACGCCGGACCCAGATCAAACAGCGCTAACACCCCGCCAGGAATTTCTGCCACAAGAAAATAAGCACCTGCATACAGGCTGCCAAAATGGTTCTTGTTGCCTTTGAGCCGAATTCGGGCACGCACATATCCGGGACGAACTTCTTCAACGCTGAAGCGGTTTCGGGGTGCAAATGGAATAGACAACCCTATGATCCGGTTAACAGCTGCGTAGCCGCCCATTTTTTTAACCCACTCCACCGGTTGTGCCAGCGTCGCTTTGGGGTCAGTAGATGAAACCCACTGCCCGGTTGCCCCGATAATGCTGTCAATTAACGCCATCACTCCACTCCTGGATTTTGGAAGATCCGAATCATTACAACGCCCGTAGCATATCGCAACACTCTTCTTACACTATTTTTGAAGGATTAACATTCATGGAATTCATTCTGATCCAGAGTAATAGGCAGTTTTGAATGACTAAACAGCAACGGTGCTTTGGATTAAAGAACGATGACCATGCTAGTAGGCTGAAGGAATGGATTCGGAAATGACCGCAAAATTCCTCTGTCTTTCCCGTTCCGATAAATCCCCCTTACCAGGACTATCTGCTTTGGTACCGCAATTACGACAGCCCCGCAATTCACGCCTTGGTTCGCCTTGCGCTGGAGAAAACACCGGAGTGTTGAGCCAATCTGCAATGCTCGACGTATTCTGCTCCGCCGTGTTGTCAATCAACGCATCCACATAGGTTTCAGTCGTACTCTGCAACCTGAGATTGCCTGACAAGCAGGATACTGAAGGTGACCAACAGCTTTTGACCGAAGTTCAGATGCACAGCTAGCTCCCGATAGTTGTTGCATTAGTTTTCGGCAGCTGGTGCGAACTCTTGAGTTCCTTCTGATAAACTTGGTCGTTATTTACATTCCCTGCCATACAGGAGCCTCGCTGAATGGCCCATGAAGAACTGCATCTCAACCTCCGTAATCTGACACTCGATGATTACGAGCAACTTCAGGTACTGATGGATCGCGTCTACGACGATATTGGTGGCGCTTGGCCGAAAGACACCATTAAAGCGCTGGTTGAACAGTTCCCTGATGGACAGATTTGTATTGAGGATAAAGGTCAGTTGGTTGCTGTGGCCCTTACGGTATCCGTCAAATACGAGCGATTCAGCAATCCGCATACCTATGACGACCTGATCAAGCGTAACGAACAAATCAGGCATGATCCGAAAGGCGACTCCCTTTATGGGCTGGATGTGTTCATTCACCCTGAATATCGCGGCTACCGCCTGGGTCGGCGCTTGTATGAAGCTCGCAAAGAACTTTGCCGGTCCATAAACTTGCGCGCCATTCTCGCTGGCGGGCGCATACCGGGTTATTTCAAGTATGCAGATCAGTGTTCCCCTGCCGAGTATATTGACCGGGTGGATCGCAGGGATATTTACGATCCCATTCTGAGCTTCCAGTTGTCGAATGACTTTCAGGTCACCCGGCTGATGCACAAATACCTCCCGGAGGATGAAAAATCCCAGGGGTATGCCACCTTGCTGGAATGGCGGAACATCCTGTACACCCCGCCTTCGTCGGTTCTGAACGAAAAGAAAACCCAGGTTCGCATGGGCGCCGTCCAATGGCAGATGCGTGAATTTGCCTCAGTCGAAGAGGTGCTGGAGCAGGTTGAGTATTTCGTAGACGCACTGTCGGATTACAAGAGTGACTTTGCGCTCTTCCCGGAATTTTTTAACGCACCTTTGATGGGCCTGACCGATCAGGTGGACCAGACTCGCGCTATCCGTTTCCTCGCCGGATTTACTCAGCAGTTCCGGGACAGAATGTCTGATATGGCGGTGAGCTATAACATCAACATCATCACCGGCTCCATGCCGCTGCTTGAGAATGACCGGGTTTATAATGTGTCTTACCTGTGCCATCGCGATGGCCGAGTAGACGAGCAGCGCAAGATTCACATTACGCCCCACGAACGCCGTGACTGGGTTATTGAAGGCGGGAACAAGTTTGAAGTCTTCGATACAGATGCAGGACGCGTTGCGATTCTCATCTGTTATGACATTGAGTTCCCTGAGTTGGGCCGAATTGCCGCGATTAATGAAGTCGACATTATCTGTGTGCCCTTCTGGACAGACACCAAAAACGGTTATTTGCGGGTTCGGCATTGCGCCCAGGCCCGGGCCATTGAAAATGAGTGCTATGTGGTGATCACCGGCAGCGTCGGAAACCTGCCTAAAGTAGAAAACCTTGACGTGCAATATGCGCAATCGTCTGTTTTCTCGCCGTCTGACTTCGCTTTCCCCCACGATGCAGTGATGGCAGAGACAACGCCCAATACAGAGATGATCATGTTCTCGGACATGGACCTTGAAAAGCTTACATTGGTGCGCAATGAAGGGTCGGTAACCAATCTTAAAGACCGCCGAATTGACATGTACGAAATCATCACACGTTAAGTGTTGAAGAACTGCCTCAAAGGGTTATCGTATCGCACTGATGGCGTTGCAAAACCTTTGACCAGTGTCTATTGTTTAATCAATATCAAGTCAGCCTTTGCAGAGACACAGTATTCATGAAAGACGCGTTGCCCGATCTTGTCGCCCGTTTCAGAATCCGGCATGGCCTGTTCCGCAAGGAACAGGTCGAGGCCGCGCTTTTTGAACTGGACGCTTACGGTTGCGTTATGAAAACAGACAAAATGTTCAACCCCGGCGATACCGTGGTGCTGGACCTGATCATGGACATGCCGTTTGACAAGATTCGCGCTGAAAATATTACAGGTTTAATTACCGAACGTAGAAAACACTGCAGCAACTTCTTCTATTCTATTGATTTTGTTGATTTAAAGTCTGATGGCGGTACGGCACTTGAAGAAAAGCTGCGGCGTATCAGAGAGGTGTTGTCGAAAAAGCAGTCGTTGAAATCACGTCGTTCCTCAGGCTCCATACCCGGTTTCCGGCAGATGGCCTGATCACTATTTGTTCGTTCTATCTTTCTGCAAGGAGATGATCCCATGGCGAAAAAAGCCAAACCGAGCGTTGATAAAATCGTAAAAAAGGTCAACAAAGAATTTGAGAAAACGTCATCCCAGATCGAGGGTTTGATCAGTGATGCACTAAAGCAGTTTGATACCCTGCAGCATCAGGTCCAGGATCCGATTCGTAAGCTTCTCAAAGACGTTGATGAATTGCGCGAGCGGGAGATGAAACGTTTTAGTGACGAGTTTGAGCGTCGCCTGGACGAATTCCACGAACTGCAAGCCAACATTCTTGAACGCTTGGGCGTGGCGTCCAAAGAAGACATCCGCAAGGCTGAAAAAGAAAGCAAGAAAGAGGTCAGAAAAGCGCCTGCGGCCAAAACCGGCGCAGCAGCCAAGAAGCCAGCGGCGAAAAAGACGGCCCCAAAAAAAGCAAGGGCCAAAAAGCCTTCTGCAAAGAAAGCACCCGCTGCCAAAGCTGCCAAGCCCGTTGATAAAAGCGATCTCACTCTGGTGAAAGGCATTGGGCCGGCTACGGCTAAAAAGATGAAAGCAGCCGGACTTACGTCCATTGACCAGATCGCTAACCCATCAGCAGACGATCAGGAAAAACTGAAAGGTTTCTCCAACATCAAGGGCTTTGATCAACTCACAGTCGAAGCCAAGAAAATCAACTGATGCGACCGCCTGACCAGCCTGTATTACGGGACATAGTCCTGATTGGCGGTGGGCACAGCCACGTCGGGGTGCTCAAACGGTTTGCAATGAAACCGGTTCCCGGCGTTCGGCTGACCCTCATTTGCCGCGATACCCACACACCTTACTCCGGAATGCTGCCTGGCTACGTGGCAGGACACTACAGCTACGACGATGTGCACATCGATCTTAGCCGCCTGGCTGAGTTTGCAGGTGCACGTTTTTACCGGGCCGAAGCCATGGGTATTGATCGCACCAACAAGCGTGTGCTCTGTAAGGACCGACCTGATGTGCCTTACGATATCCTGTCGATCAACATAGGTTCCTCCCCCAGAGTGAATGACGTGGAAGGGGCCTCGGAGTACGCGGTGCCAGTCAAACCGATCACCGGTTTCAACAACCGCTGGCTCGCTCTTCTCTCACGTTTGGAGAATCACGAAGGCCCGCTCACGATTGGGGTTGTGGGTGCGGGTGCTGGTGGTGTCGAGCTGACACTGGCAATGCAGTACCGACTCAGAAACGAGTTGGAACAGCGTGGCCGGGATCCCGGCCAGCTGCATTTCCACTTATTCGATGCTGCCAGTGAAATTCTCCCCACTCACAATGAAAAAGTGCGCGAGATCTTTCGTGAGACCCTCTCCGAGCGTGGTGTAAAGCTGCATCTGGGCTCGCCAGTAGAGAAAGTCAGTGAAGGGCTTTTGCGCACAGCCGCGGGCGAATCTTTGCCGACAGACGAAGTTCTCTGGGTAACCAGAGCCGGCGGCCCGACCTGGTTGGAGGAAACCGGTCTGGCGCTGGATGACGGGCTGTTCCTCAGGGTGCGGGACACCCTGCAGGTTGAAAATGATGACAACATATTCGCTGCGGGCGATATTGCCAATGTCGTCAATCACCCCCGCGAAAAAGCCGGTGTGTTCGCAGTGCGCCAGGGCCCGCCTCTGGCAGATAACCTGAAACGCATGGCTTTGGGCCAAACGCCGAAAGATTTTCACCCTCAGAAAAAGTGGTTGGCTCTGATCAGCACGGGGGACAAATACGCTGTCGCCTCTCGCGGTGACATGGAGTTTGATGGCGCTTTGGTTTGGCGCTGGAAGGACTGGATAGACCGTCGCTTCATGCAGAAGTTTACAGACCTCCCGGATATGGATGAAGGGGGTGTTCTGCCCGATACCGCTGCAGCGCAAAATCCCGAGGAAGCCTCCCAGGCGATATCCGCGGTTGCCATGCGTTGTGGGGGTTGTGGGGCCAAGGTTGGCAGTACGGTGCTTTCAAGAGCGCTGGGTGAACTCCGACCTATTGAGCGAGACGACATTCTGATTGGCCTGCACGCGCCGGATGACGCAGCCGTTCTACGGGTTCCACCCGGCAAAGCAGTAGTACATACCGTGGATTTCTTCCGCGCCTTTATTGATGACCCTTACACGTTTGGTCGCGTTGCTGCCAACCACGCCCTGGGTGACGTTTTTGCCATGGGTGCTGAAGCCCAGAGTGCGACTGCGGTGGCCACGGTGCCTTACGGTATTGAGTCCAAAGTGGAAGACGTGGTGTTCCAGATGATGTCTGGTGCTGTGGATGTGTTGAATGAAGCCGGTTGTGCTCTGGTTGGCGGCCACACGGGTGAAGGCCGCGAGCTTGCTCTGGGTTTCGCTGTTAATGGTCTGATTGATCCAGATGAAGTGATGAGCAAAGGTGGCTTGCAGGCCGGTGATGTTCTGATCCTCACCAAACCCATTGGCACAGGGACTTTGTTTGCCGCTCACGCACGCTTGGCCGCGAAAGGTCGTTGGATTGATTCGGCCCTCGCCTCCATGGTGCAGTCGAACAAGAAAGCCGCAGATTGTCTGCGCAGCTTCGGCTCAAAAGCCTGTACAGATGTAACCGGCTTCGGCTTGCTGGGCCACTTGGTTGAAATGACTCGACCCTCAGGCGTGGACGCCGAGCTGGATCTCTCGGCAATCCCCATTCTGCCAGGTGCGGAGGAAACGGCAGCAGCCGGCATTCTCAGCTCCCTGCAGCCAGCCAATATACGGCTGCGCCGTGGTATCCGGGATCAGGAAAAGTGGGTCAAACACCCACGCTATGCGTTGATCTTTGATCCACAGACTGCCGGTGGCTTGCTGGCAAGTGTCTCGGCCGACAAGGCGGAAGATTGTGTCCGGGAGCTCAAAGCCCTGGGTTACCCACACACCGCAGTCATCGGGCGGGTTTTGCCCCAGGATGAAAGCGGGCCGATCGAGCCCATCACACTAAAAGAATGAGTTTAAAGGCTTCTTCCGGAGCTGCGCCGTACCGCAAGGGACAGCGCTTGCTCCAGGGATTCCTGCTCTTTTTCCGGCGTAAACAGGCTGGCAAGCTGGCCAACCTGTTTGCGCAATTTCTCCAAAAACTCCGTATCACCTTCCGCACGCACGAGTAGTTCGGCAAGCGCTTGCGTATCCCCTACCGGATAGTAACCTGCGTAATCCTCTCCAAGCAGCCCGATATTCCCCGAAATATCCGAGGCAATAACTGGCAGGCCGTTACGGCAGGCTTCTGACACAACGTTCGCCCCACCTTCCATGACTGAACTCATCACCAGTAATTGGCTATCGGCCATCAACTTGGCTGTCTGCCCTTTTTCCAGCTCTCCGAGCCATCTGAAGCGGGGGTTCTCCTGCGTTTCCTGTTTCGCAAGATTTTCCCAATTCGCATCGTGGGGCTTGCCGGCGCAGAAAACGCGAACTCGCGATTCGAAGGGTAACAGCCGGGATGCCAGAGCAGCCCGAAGGGAATCTTTCTCATCCCGAAGGTGGCCGATAACGCACACATCAAAGTGAAACGAATCGGAAGCAGCTCCTACAGTCAGGTCGCCAGGCTGTTCGGCTGACTGAAACAGCGTAACGAGTTTGTTCCTGACATTCTCTGGAATATCGTGACCAACCAGTGAATGCAAGCCGATCAGCGCGTCAGCCGTTTGCATGGAATAGAGGGTTTGCTCGGGATGCTCGTACTGGTACCGGTAGATATCTGTTCCTGTCAGTGCTAAAACCAAAGGCTTGCCGGGCCAGGTGCCCCTGAAAAGGCGAACGGCCTCATGGCTGCGCCAGGCGTGCAGAGCAATGAAAAGATCACAAGCCTCACCGTTGTAAGCGGTAACAACAGAGACTTTATGCCCCGCTTGTTCCAGCAACGTCTGCCAACGCTCTGCTGTTGCTCTGTTGCCGGCTTTCGAGCCCGGGCCTGCTGGTGTGATCATGATGATATCCATAGCGCCCTTTGGTATAACGAGACCCTTTCAGGGCCGGGATGGAAATTTGATAGACTTGCATGGAAAGTCGTAAGAATAGTGCCCGGATGCTTGACCCATTTAAACCCTTAATCCGTATAGCTGTTCAGGGTTGAGGGGAATAAGAGTATCCTGCACCTCCGCTTTATCAATCACATAACCGATCAAGGATTTCAAATGGCTTTGAATCTTATACGGAAGTTGATGGTTTCCAGCTTGTTCTGTTTCACCGCTGCTGCGGCAACGGCTGAAACGTTCGTATTCACTGCGATCCCCGATGAAGACGAAACGAAACTCGTAGAGCGATTCCAAGGTGTGGCGGATTATCTCTCTGAGCAACTGAATGTGGATGTACGATACATTCCGGTCAAATCCTATGCGGCGGCAGTTTCAGCGTTCCGTAACAATCAGGTCCAGCTGGCATGGTTCGGTGGCCTTTCAGGTGTGCAGGCGCGCAGGCTGGTGCCGGGCTCTGAAGCCATCGCCCAAGGTGTGGAAGACGAAGCCTTCGAGACCTACTTTATAGCCAATACCAATACAGGCATCGAGTCAGCCGACGAGCTTTCCGAGCTGAAGGACCAGCTGCAGGGTAAAACCTTTACCTTTGGCTCCAAGGGCTCAACCTCTGGTCGGCTCATGCCGGAATTCTACGTGCGCGACACCTTTGGTGAGAAGCCTGAAGACTTCTTCTCGCGCGTTGGCTTCAGTGGTAACCACACCCGCACCCTTCGTCTGGTCGAAGCCGGAACCTATGATGTAGGCGCACTTAACTTCCAGGTTTGGGAAAAAGAACTGAGCGACGGAAACATCGATACCGATGCTGTCCAGGTCATCTGGAGAACTCCTGCCTACCCGGACTATCAGTGGACAATCCGTGGTGATGTGGATGACCGGTTTGGTGAGGGCTTCAAGCAGCGCGTTACCGAAGCGCTGTTGAATCTCGACAACCCGGAGCTTCTGGAGAGCTTTCCGCGTTCAGGCTTTATTCCTGCCTCCAACGACGATTATGAGCCGATCCGTAAAACAGCTGAAGAGATTGGAATCCTCGATTGATGCCAGGTTTCGATCTTTCCGGCCTTACGGCCTCATTCAGCGGCAAGCGGGTCATTGGCCCGCTGTCGCTGAACGTTAATCCGGGCGACAGGATTGCGCTCGTGGGTAAAAGCGGTGCGGGAAAATCTACGCTTATCCGGCTGATTCACGAGCGGGTTGACCGGGCTTCCTCTCTGATCCCGCAGGATCTGGGGCTGGTGAACGCTCTTTCGGTATTCCATAACGTATTTATGGGGCAGCTGGACAAGCACTCAACCTGGTACAACACCATAACGCTCGCCCGCCCGTTCGCGAAAGATCGTTCTGAAGTGCACTCACTGTTGCAGTCCCTCGGAATGACCGAGAAGCTATGGACGCCCACAGCTTCGCTTTCCGGTGGCCAACGACAGCGCGTAGCCATTGCTCGGGCCCTCTATAGGAACGCGCCGGTACTGCTTGCCGATGAGCCGGTTTCCGCTCTTGATGGCCCCATGGCTAACTCAGTCATGACACATCTTCGGGATCGCTTCTCAACCAGCATTATTGCGCTACACGATGTAGAGTTGGCCCTGAGCTATTGCACAAGGATCGTTGGCATACACGACGGTCAAATTGCCTTGGACCGGCCTAGCGAAAAGCTTGCAGCTTCAGACATCATGTCTCTTTACTAGGTAACACGGCCCGTTTCATGCTCTCTTCCCCAACGGTTCGTACCAGCCTTATTTTCCTCGCCATTGCTTTGGTGGGTTTGCTGTTCGCGGATATTGCCATCACCGCATCAAACCCATGGCGGGATCTGGGTAACTTTTTCCTTGGCGTCATAACGCCCAATTTTTTCAGTAGTGAAGGTCTGATGACCGCGCTGTTGAGAACAGTAGCCTTCGCGTTTGTGGGGGTTGCTCTTGGTAGCGTCTGCGGGTTCCTGCTGGCGCTGGTTTATAAATCGTTACCCGTGCGGATTTTCTCCGCCTTTGTTCGCGCCATTCACGAGCTCTTCTGGGCGCTGATCTTCCTGCAATTTTTCGGATTTCATCCACTCACAGGCGTGCTGGCGATTGCCATTCCTTACGCCGGCATATTTGCCAAGGTCTACTCCGAGATTCTGGAAGAAGCCGATCCGGAGCCGGGTCGTGTACTGCCTCCTGGCACAGGAAATATCACAGCGTTTCTCTACACGCGTATTCCGGATTGCTGGGTAAAAATGCGCACCTATACCGCCTACCGGTTGGAGTGCGGCCTGCGCTCAAGTGCGATACTTGGCTTCGTAGGCCTGCCAACACTCGGCTTTTATCTGGAGGCGTCGTTCTCCCAGGGTTTGTATTCCGACGCCGGTGCCATGCTGATTCTGTTTTATGTGTTGATCGCCACCATGCCATTCTGGGTGCGGCCAAAGCTTCTGCCGGTGTACGTATTGGGGGCCCCCTTCTTTCTGGGCGAGGGCCTTCCGATTGTGTGGGGCAACGTAGAACGCTTTTTCACCGAAGACATTGTTCCCGCGCCGCTGCGAAACGGCGAAGGTTTGACGGGGCTTATGCCCTGGCTGAATGATCTGATGATCAACGAGGCCATGCCGGGAATCTGGAACACCATTGTGCTCACCCAGATTGCGTTGGTGGCTACGGGGATTCTCTCGTTGTTGGCCTTTCCTCTGATTTCCAACCACTTCGGAGGGCCTTTGCGGCGTAACGCAGGGCATGTCGCTCTGGTGATTGCCCGATCTACGCCGGAGTATATTCTTGCGTACATTCTGCTGCAGCTTTGGGGCCCCTCAATGCTGCCTGCGGTCGTTGCGCTGGCGCTGCACAACGGCGGGATTATCGGCCATCTGATTGGCCGGCAAACCAATTCCATCAAGCTCCGCGCCGATGCTGCAACCGGGTTTAACCGGTATAGCTGGGAGTTGGTGCCTCGTGTGTACCGCTCGTTTCTGGCGTTTCTGTTCTACCGCTGGGAAATTATCATGCGGGAAACGGCCATTCTGGGCATTCTGGGCATTTACACACTCGGGTTCTATGTCGACAGTGCCATACAGAACATCCGGTTTGATCGCGCTATGGTGCTGATTCTGGTAACCGCCCTGCTCAACATCGGTGTTGATACGCTTGGTCGATATATCCGTCGCAAGCTGGCACTGCAAACCATGCCGACCTGCTGAAACCCGTTCCCGGCGGCCCTGGTTTTAAAGAACCGGGCCGATGGTTGCGATAACGTTGTGCCATATTCTTTGGTGGTAGTGCCAGGCAAGAACCGTTGGCAAGGTGACCACTTCAGAACGGCTGACGTAAGTCTGCTGCCGTTCTTCAATTGCCAGGGTCGTGGCCTCGTCCTGCAGAAGAATGTTGTTTTCATAATTCAGATCAAAGCTGCGCAAATCGAGATTTGAAGACCCGACCAGACTGATCTTCCCATCGATCGTGAGGGTTTTCGCATGAAGGAGTCCGCCCTTGAACTCATGGATAATGCAACCTGCATCGAGTAGCCGGTGGTAGTAACTGCGACTGGCGGCAGCGACAATCAAACTGTCATTTACCTTAGGGAATATTAGCGTAACCGACACACCCCGATAGGCGGTTGCGCACAGAGCTTCAAGAACTGTTGCATCAGGAACAAAATACGGCGTGGTCAGTGTCAGCCTGTTCTGGGCGCAGGCGATCAGGTTTGCAAAGAGTTGGGGCGTGGCTCCGTGGCGTTCTGTTGGTCCCACGCCCATGACTTGCGCAGGGAACCCTCCCTCGGTGGGGCCTTGAGACAAGGTAATGCCATCCAGGGATTCGTTGGTGGCCTGCATCCAGTCGCTGGCAAACAGCAGCTGATTCTGAACCACGACCGGTCCGGTAAAGCGGAGCATAATATCAACCCAGGGCGCGTATTTCGCTTTAACCAGAAATTCCGGGTCAGCAGAATTTCGGCTGCCGCAATAAGTGATGCGTGAATCAATTACTGTGATCTTGCGGTGGTTACGAAGGTCCAGCCGGCTGGTCAGGATGGTGCGGATCGGGTGCTTCAACGATAGCGCGACAGCAAGATGGACGCCTGCCTCTCTCATCCGCTGCCAGAGCGCAGAGTTAATCATCGCACGTGACCCCAGGCCGTCCGCCATAGCGCGGCATGCAATGCCTCTGTGGGCTGCGCGTATCAACGCCTCGGCGATGGCATGGCCGGTATTGTCATCAAGCCATATGTAATACAGCACGTGCACGTGATCAATGGCGGCATCAATGTCGGCGACCATCCGGGTAAGGGTTTCGTTGCCGTCAGCCATCAGTTCGGCGGCATTTCCCATGGAGGGATGAAAGCCATTAATCGAGCCCGCATACTGGAATGCCGAGAGGTAAACCGGGTCGATCAGTTTCTCTGTGCTGGTCGCCTCTCCCATAAACCAGGAGGCTTTGGCTCTTATTTCTTCGAAGATTTCTTTGTGTCGCTTATCCGCACGGTTGCCAAGGTCAGTTTCGCCAAAGAGGAAATACATTGCACTACCGAAATAGGGCAAAAGGTTAAGTATGACGAACCAGGCCAACCTTCCCGGGGGCGAAAGGTCATCGCGGAGAAGAATCCGGGTAGTGAATAAAATGACCAGGCATGTGTGGAGTAAAAGAATAGCGCCCATCAGGCTTCCTTTGAGGATACAAAACCCGAACAACGGTCAAATTCGCCGTCCAGGGCATTCTCGTCAATCTTGGCGGCTCTGCTCCAGAGTCCAATCAGTTCCAAGCTCGGTCGCCTCTGCCTGATCCGGTGAGACTGCAGAAACTCCAGCCACCCTTGGGCGTGTGAACCCGCCCTCTTCTGTTGTTGCCATGGACTCCACATCAACAGACAGAACCAGATATGTAATGCCGCCTGAAATAACTCTGGCCCGGTGAGTAAGGCCGAAAACAAACCGGCAGTAGTCCAGCTTTAACTGAGCAAGATCCTGTTCCGCTTTTCGGATTTTCCGCAAAAGCACCTTTTGTACACTTTCCCCGTAATCCATCACGATTTCTCTGAAGTTGGCTTCACGTCCGGCAGGATTCTACACCTTCCCGCCAGCATTAGTGATCCCCTGCCCGGAAGATCAGCTTTAGTGGAGCAGTTTCTGGAAGTGGCTGTTGGCCTTGTTGCAGATCTACACGCCAGACCATCTCGGAGCCCGTTGTGCAAAGTGGCGCAGCAAACTGCGCGGAATACTGGCCATCGTCTTCACGTCGCAGTGGTACCGGGTACTCTCCCATGTACATGGATTCGCCGCGCAATACCGCCAGAAACCGCTCCGGCGCTTTCGGTGCGTGTACGGTTAGCCGGTATTCTTTGCCCTGTTCGCCTTCGACCATATCGTCGAGATCGACTTTCCAGAGCCCGGTTTCCGTTTGCCACTCACAAGGCCCGGCCAGCAGATCACAAACAGCCTTGCCGGCACCGGGGGCTTCGTTTTGTGCGGTTTGCAGCCACCGGAAGCCAAACAGACCCAATAAAATTATGCTTACAATGATACCCGCAACCACTATTGCTCGTAACATACCCACGCCCAATTGAATCCGATGAGGCATTATGGACACTATCGACCTCAAGGCAAAATTTCTAAACCGGCGCCAGACATGAGAAAATGCTGCGCTTTCATATCCGACCCACTTTCACGAACAGGATACACCCGTGCAACCGGATATTTCGGTCAAGAACCTCAACAAGGTTTATGAGGGCGGCTTCCAGGCCCTCAAAAATATCAATCTGGACATAAACCGGGGCGAGATTTTTGCCCTGCTCGGCCCCAACGGGGCGGGCAAAACCACAATGATCAGCATCATTTGCGGCATTACCAACTTGTCTTCCGGAGAAGTGAGAGCTGCTGGCCACGATATTGTAAAAGACTACCGAAAAGCCCGCGGGTCCATTGGATTGGTGCCACAGGAGCTGAATACCGATTCGTTTGAAACGGTCTGGAACGCCGTGTCATTCAGTCGGGGCCTGTTCGGCAAAGCCCCCAATCCTGCACACATTGAAAAAGTGCTCAGGGACCTGTCTCTGTGGGAAAAACGCAATAATCGCATCATGACCCTTTCGGGCGGTATGAAGCGCCGCCTGATGATCGCCAAGGCCCTCTCTCATGAACCCCGGATACTGTTCCTGGACGAGCCCACCGCAGGCGTCGACGTAGAGCTGCGCCGGGATATGTGGGAGATGGTTCGAAAGCTACGGGAAGACGGCGTAACCATCATTCTTACGACCCACTACATCGAAGAAGCCGAAGAAATGGCGGATCGTATCGGGGTTATTCGCCAGGGCGAGATCATTCTGGTGGAGGATAAGGATCAGCTGATGAGCAAGCTGGGGAAGAAAGAGCTTCGCCTGCACCTGCAAAACAAACTCGACAAGGTGCCGGGAGAGCTCATCCTGGAGCCCGTGGAACTGTCCGAAGATGGCTACGAGTTGATCTACACGTTCGATTCCCAGCAAGAACAGGCCGGCGTGGCCCGTTTGCTGCGCACCCTCGGGGATATTGGTATTGAATACCGTGATCTGCGCACCCGGGAAAGTTCCCTGGAAGAGATTTTTGTCGGCCTGGTGCATGAACAAGCCGCGGGCTAACTGGAGAAACGCATGAATTTTTACGGTGTAAAAGCCATCTACAACTTTGAAATGTCGCGCATGCGCCGCACACTTATGCAAAGCGTGCTCTCGCCCGTTATCTCTACTTGCCTGTATTTTGTCGTCTTCGGATCGGCCATTGGCTCGCGCATGGGCAATATCGATAACATCGAATACGCCGCGTACATCATTCCCGGGCTGGTTATGCTTTCCCTGTTGATGCAAAGCATCTCCAACGCTTCATTTGGCATTTATATGCCGAAATTCTCCGGCACGATTTACGAAGTTTTGTCTGCTCCTGTGTCATACGTTGAGGTAGTGCTGGGCTATGTGGGCGCTGCGGCAACCAAGTCGGTGATACTGGGGCTAATCATCCTGGCCACAGCAAGGCTGTTTGTGGATTACAGCGTTCTGCACCCGTTCTGGATGCTGTCCTTCCTGATACTGACAGCTGTAACCTTCAGCATGTTCGGATTCATCATCGGTATATGGGCCGACGGCTTCGAAAAGCTTCAGATTGTGCCCATGATGATTGTAACTCCACTGACCTTCCTTGGCGGCACCTTCTATTCCATCGATATGCTTCCTGAAATCTGGCAGACCATTAGCCTTTTCAATCCGGTGGTGTACCTGATAAGCGGATTTCGCTGGGCATTTTACGGCGTTTCAGACGTGCACGTGGGAATCAGCGTAGGTATGACCCTGCTGTTTCTACTCGCTTGCATGAGCGGTATCTGGTGGATATTCAAAACCGGATACAGGTTGCGTACCTGATGCGTGCCAACTGCGCCCTGCTCTGTCTTTCAGCCATGCTGGCAGGATGTTCTGCTGGCACCGGGGCCGAAGAGCAAGCAACCGGATTGCCGGTTGCCGCAGGGTGCTTCGTGACCGGATCCCGCGCTGTCAATGTCAACCTTGAGCTCGCAAAGGCTCCCCGGGAAAGACAGAAAGGGTTGATGGGCAGAGAATTCCTCGCCGCCAATTCAGGCATGCTGTTTCAGTACCAGGAGCGGCAAGGCCCAGATCATGGCTTCTGGATGTTCCAGACCCTCATCCCCCTTGATATTGCTTACCTTGATAGGAACGGCGTAATCGGCAACATTCGTAATATGCCGCCATGTGCATCGTCCAATGGTGCCAGATGCCCGAGCTATCCGGCCGGCGTTGAATTTGTCTCCGCTGTCGAAATGAATGCCGGTTTTTTCAAGGCGCACGGAATTGCTGCCGGGGACCGACTCGAGCTCAGCGCGAATAACTGCACTCCCTAGCTGTCTCTCCACTCAGGCTTGCGCTTATCCAAAAATGCACAGATACCCTCACGCGCATCGTCTGCACGCATGTTTTCCGCCATGACTTTCGCCGTATAGTCGTAAGCCTCCGCCAGCGGCATTTCCACCTGCCGGTAGAAAGCCCCTTTTCCAATCTTCAGTGTATGTCCGGATTTTTCGGCAATCGTGCGGGCCATTGTGTAGACCGTTTCATCCAGCAACGACTCATCTACAATCCGGTTTACCAGCCCAAGCTGTTCCGCTCGAGCGGCGCTTATCATTTCACCGGTGAGCAACATTTCCATCGCATGCTTGCGAGACACATTACGGGACAGCGCTACCATAGGGGTTGAGCAAAACAGCCCGATATTTACACCCGGTGTTGCGAAACGCGAAGAATCAGCAGCCACCGCAAGATCGCAGCTTGCCACCAACTGACACCCCGCCGCTGTTGCGATACCCGCCACACGAGCGATCACCGGCTTTGGCAGATTCACAATCTGCTGCATCACCTCACTGCACCGGTTAAACAGTGCCAACTGAAACTCCTGGCTATCCAACTGACCACGGATTTCCTTGAGATCATGCCCCGCACAGAACACCTTGCCCGCTGCAGCTAAAACCACCACCCGCGTGGCATCGTCCGTTGCAAGAGCCGTCAGTGCCTCAGACAGAGCATCCAGCATGGCCATGGAAAGGCTGTTACGCTGGTCGGGCTGATTTAGTGTGAGCGTTGTAATACCACTGTCGTCGGTGTTTCGCGTCAGGAGATCTGTCATAAGTGGCCACCTTGTGTCCTGGAAATTCAGAGCTGTTTAAAGCAATCAGTATCGGCCAGGAACCGGAGACTGTCGAAGCGACTTTTGTAGAACGCGGCGCAACGGGTTGTTATAACTGGTTAGTGCCCTTAGGCTCTATACCAGAACCTACGAAGTCAGAAGCAGGAGAAGCCAATGTTCAACTCCAACCTCATCAAGGCAATTGTTGCTGTCGCAATTATTGCGGGCGGCATCTACGTGATCATGATCGACGAGCCAGCAGTGCCTACCGGTGACATTAACAGCATTCAGCCACTGCCGGAGCAGGATGAGCCTTGATGGAACGAAAAGACGGGTAAGAAGTTCAAAACAATGGTTCTTCCGGGCCGGCACGGCTCAGGGAAATAGATCTTCCTTAAGCGGCACCGGTACACCCCTCTCATTAGTTAAGAGGGTGGATAGTCGATAAGAAAGAAGGGGGGTGCTTGCTGCACTTTGAGCAGGTTACAGCAAGCACAGAGGACTATTATCTTGTGCCCTTGAACATCCACCCTACGGTGCCATTGCGACTGAAAAATGTGGCTTCATCGCCCGAAGGGCTAAGAAAGCCAAGGCCGGAAAATTCACCGTTTCGATCGTCAGCCGACGCATCTTCATCGGAATCTGCGGGGCAGTTTTCAGCTGTATACCTCACTTCAAAAACATTAATGGTTTTATCAGGGATGACGACTTCTCCATTGAAAGCGCAGCCAGCTTGATCCCCGCCCGTAATATCACCATTGGAGTTTATTGTTATCGAGGATATGTTATCTGGATTGGACATAGTGTATGTCCCAGACATCGCCTCAAAGGTCATTACCCCTAAGCCGTTAAAATCGGTATTTCGCAGAAGTACACTCGTCGTGGTCAAGTTCCCGCTCTGAGCGCCCAGATCCGCCTGGACTGAGGACACAACTTGTCCGGATAGAGTCCCGTTGGTTAGCTTCCATGGAGGGCTCAATATGTATTCAACGATTTCACCCGAAATCTTTCCAGAGGCAGAAAACGCTACGTTACCGAAAGTATAAGACCTGGTATCCAAATTGGCGACGAAGTTACCCGTCGGACTAATCAAACTAAGGCCTTCCTTGGCGGACCCGTCCGAAAATAGCCTGCCGATGTGGTATACACCTGACTTCAGCTCAGCGGCTGAACTGCCAGGATCATCGCTACCACTGCCGCCACACGCTCCGAGCGTGAGCGCAGAGAAGACAGTAAGAATTCCGATAGTGGCTTGCTTGATTTCCGTCAACATTCGAATACCTCTTGGTAAAAGCCCTTTTCCAGCTTAGGTCATACCGCTGTAATCGCAATGACCAAGAAATCTGATTATTAGCCAGCACCTTATGCTTTAGGCATAGGCAATTGAATCTAAATTGATTTCTATTAAAAATGGAAACCGCATAGAAACTCTACCCGAGAAACGAGAATTCAGAGCCTAGGCCAAAGCGGGGAGCAGGACATTGGTTGATGGCCTGTGTGTGGGGAAAGCAGGATCGCCCGCCTGAAGGTATAACTTACTGACATATCTGGTGCTCCGGGCCGGAATCGAACCGGCACGACCGTGAGGTCGAGAGATTTTAAGTTATTAGTGCCCTTCTTTGAGGAAATTTGACATTGTTATAATAAGCCATGCAAAACATGGCCTTATGAGCCTCTCCTAAAAATAGATGTTTGCAGTTGTTTGAAGAAAAACGCTAGAATTTGACCGATTCTGTCTACATAGTGTCTACATTAGGACACAAGAGACTTTCCGGCGAATTCGAGTGGAGTCCTACCCTTGAGAATTACCAAGAGCTTTATCGACAAAGTTCCTCTGCCCCAGATCGGCCCGGATGGTAAATCGAGCCAGGCGTTTTATCGGGATTCAGTCATCTCGGGTTTTGGTTTACGGGTGACCAGCGGCGGAGCCAAATCGTTCATCGTAGAAAAACGAGTGGACGGCCGGGTTAAACGAAAGACGCTTGGCCGTTATGGCAACCTGACTCTTGAACAAGCCCGCAAGGAAGCCCAGAAATTTCTGGGTAAAGTTGCGACCGGCATAGACCCGATTCGTGAAGTTCAGGAACAACGCGCGCAACGCATTACGTTGAAAAATGCTTTCGAAGATTACCTGGCTACCCGTAAAAGCCTGAAGCCAAACACGCTCAATGATTACAACCGTTCTATGCGGGAGATGTTCAAGGACTGGCAAAGCAAAGCCCTTAAAGACATCAACCGGGATATGGTGCTGAATCGTCATGCGGAATACGGACAGCGCAGCCCGGCGCGGTCCGACAATGGGATGCGAATTTTACGAGCCGTTTTTAATCACTCCTTACAACGGTATCAGGATGCATCCGGCAAACCCTTTCTGGTGGCAAATCCGGTAGACGTATTGAGCCATCAGCGTGCCTGGTACAAGGTGGAGCGCCGACAAAGCCTGATCAAAGATCATCAGCTCAAGGCCTGGTATGACGCGACGATGCAACTGAACACCCAAACTACGCGGGACTATTTGCATTTGGTATTGCTCACCGGCCTACGGCGAACAGAGGCGGCCACCCTAACCTGGGACCAGATCGACTTTAAAGAAAAAACTCTGACCATCACCGAGACCAAAAACAGTCGCATTCATCGACTGCCGTTCAGCGATGCCATCGAGGCACTATTAGCCCAGCGGCATAAGGAAAAATCGAGCCCGTTTGTGTTCCCGAGTGATGCCGAGCGGGGCCATCTGTCCGAACCCAGAACTGCTATTGCCAGGGTGACCAAGCTGTCAGGGGTAACCTTCACCCTTCATGACCTGCGCCGAACCTTTATCACTGCCGCCGAACGGCTCGATATCCCGGCCTACGCCCTGAAACGTTTGATCAACCACAAAGATCCAAATGACGTTACCGAGGGATACATCATCTTTGACGTTGAGAGGTTACGGTTGCCTATGCAGAAAATTACCGATTTCTTTATGGATCAGTTCAATAAGGAAGAAACCAATGTCGTTGCTTGACCCGGAATTGTTTGACCGCAGAGACCCGCACCAGCCCTACGACATGCACCTGCAAGCCCCAATGGAAGCGCCTCATGGAACCTTAACAACAACCTTCGGCTTCCTGATCAGTAGTTGCCAGAAGCAGTTGGGCGAGCGCCAGGCAGACGAGCTTCAATACGCCGTTGAATTTGTTAATTGGCTAATGCGAGAAGCCAATCACAGGATTACTCACGATTTCATCAACGCCAACAAAGACGACAATGAGGTGCATTTCTACACTGACCCCCGCCAAATTCTTGCGTTTTTCGAAGATTTTGACCTTGAGGATCAGGAAGGCTTTCCGAACGCCACACCTGAGGACTACTTTGCAGTATTAAGCTTAGCCAAGTGTTTCGAAGCAATAGAAACACACGAGCGGATAACCGCGTTCGAAACTGGCAAGTCCAGAACCATCGTGCAGGGATATCCAGAAGACTTGCAAAACTCGCTCTATCATACGGCCATCAGTGCCAGGGATAGCCTGCTACAAGAAGCTAAAGATCTCATAGCATTCATTGACGGTATTAAGTTCGCGCAATTGCGCGCCAGGAATGCCGGGAAACGCGGGGCCGCAGCCAAAAGCACCCGTTTTGCGATGCTCCGAGACAAACTGATGGCTGTCTATGATCAACATTATCAGAAAATGACTAACCGACAGGCTGCCAATCGCCTTTATCAAGAGTTTCGAGAAGAAGTTGATAAAGAGCTACGAACAGACGATCCCGCAAACCGTCTTGCTATATGGATTGGTCAACACAAGAAAAAGACTTTCCAGAACTGACCCGCCCCCGCAAATTGTTAGCGTTTGCCCCCTTGGAATATATTCCTAGACCCTAGAAATATATTCCAAGCCCCAAGACGCGTTCCAACCTCCGCTCCTTAGTTAGAACCTGTGGTCATATCTTCCAAGAACAGGAGTATGACCATGACTAACCGACTTCTTACAACAGCTGAGGCGGCCGAATTTCTCGGAGTCAGCAAGGCATTCCTTGAACGCGACCGTTGGGCCGGTGCCCGAGTTCAATTTATCAAAATTGGAAGCCGAGCCGTGCGTTATCGGTTATCCGACCTTGAAAACTACATTGAGCGCCAAGTACGCCGTTCAACCTCTGAGATGGCGTGATGGTCGAGAGAACCATTACGTTAACGGTTACAGCAACCATCAATCAACCGTTACAGAAACCGTTTCCTTATAGGTTCGTTAACGGACAACAGCCATCAGATAACCCGTTAACGGTTCAGTCTGTACCTCATAGGTTCCGCCTCCACAAACTTACAGGTTCGTTTAAATCTGTCAGCAACCTATTAGGGGCAGATACTCGTTATGGACTGGGGGTTGTATGACACCCTCAGACCAAAAACACTTTCGCTTCTACCGAACCCAGGGCCGGTTATACACCGTGGGAACCCGTCAAACCCGAGAGGCGGTAACCCGGTTCCGTAAACGGTTTCCCCAGGTATTCACCAAGCTTGAACCCCACCTGTACCTATTAGGTCAGGATCAGGGGTGCATAGCGTTGGAAATCGCCTTGGAAGACTTAGAGAAAAAGCTACAACGCCGCGACCTTAAGTTCACCTTGGACGATACTCAGCTCAAGGACTTTGCCCGCTCAAGAGCAAAAGTCTGTGGTGAAACCAGTGCCCGAATTAAAGAACCAACCCAAGCGCTCCAAGCTATCCGAAAGCTCTTGGCACGGTACTCGTTCGATCTACCGAATAGCGAGACAGATCAGGGTTGTATCGAACGCACCAAATGCGAAAAGTGGTGGCGAAAGCTTATACGGAAAGAACAAAAACGGGCACTGGATAATGTAGCCCGTGAATATGGCCTCGTTTCAAAGCAAAAAGGGGTCTATGTGTCGGATTGGGGGTTAAAGCTCCATCAAGAACAACAAACCCGTAACCGCTCCCTGCTAGAGGAAATGATCGCGGTCAACGACCATTGCCAGGAGTACACCCTCGCGGAACTTTCTGCTTTATCGATCAGCAATCCATACGTTCGACGCTCAGAGTTGATTGTTCGAGCGTCCGGCTTTGAAAAAATCGCCCAAGATTTAGGCCACGCCGGGGTGTTCCTGACCGTCACCACACCCAGCAAATACCACCCGGTAAAAGTGAGCGGGCAGCCGAACCCGAAATACAACGGATCGACTCCCGGCGAAGCCCAGGAATACTTAAATTGTAAGCGTCCGGCAAACCCATCTTGAGTGTGATGCCGAAGACTTCAAGATAGTGTCCACTTATTCTTTAGTGGACACTATATATGAACAACGTAAGCGTAACCCGCCCTTACCGAAAGCGCCGTCGGCACGCTCCGGAATTTAAAGCTCGGCTGGTGGCCGAGTGCCACAGACCTGGAGCTTCTGTTTCCCGCATTGCCCTGGATAACGACCTCAACGCCAACCAACTTCGGCGCTGGATCAGAGAGTCGAAGCAAGACGATGGAAGCCAAGCCCCAGCCTTTCTACCGGTTCGTTTTCCAGCGACGGCCGTGCATACCACGAAACCTGCCGATAAGGATCGCACCATCCGCATCGAGATTCCGCGAGCCGGCGGCCCGGTTGTGGTGGAATGGCCCGCCGATCAAGGTCAGCAATGCGCGGCGTTTCTGCGCGAACTGTTGCCATGATCCGCATTGACGAGATCTGGCTGGCCACCGAGCCCTTGGATATGCGGGCTGGGCCAGACACCGCGTTGGCGCGTGTCGTCCAGGTGTTCGGCTCAGCCAGGCCCCATTGTGCGTACCTGTTCGCCAACAAACGGGGCAACCGAATGAAAGTGTTGATCCACGACGGTCTTGGTATATGGCTCTGTGCCCGTCGATTGAATCGCGGCAAGTTCCACTGGGGCGAAACCTGGCGTGGCAAGCAACTGTTATTAACAGACGAACAATTGGCTGCGCTGGTTCAAGGGTTGCCGTGGCAACGCCTCGGTGCCGCCGGTGTGATCTCGATTCTGTAACGACAAGCCGGTTACCCAGACCATCATCAGAATGGCGAATCGTCACAGTGGCCGTGACTTGGGATACTGTTCTGCATGTCACAACGTCCCGACCTTAATCAACTCTCCGCCGATCAACTCCGTGCCCTAGTCACGGATCTGTTCGATCGCGTAGAAAATAAGGATCGAGCACTCGTACACCGCGATGCAGTCATCGAGAAACTGACCCACGAAGTGGCCATCCTTAAACGCCACAAGTTCGCCCGTCGCAGCGAACAACTGGATGCGGTTCAAGGCCGCTTGCTGGATGAGCTGATCGACAGCGACATTGCTGCCATCGAGGCTGAACTGGCACAACTCACAGCCGCCGAAACACCGCCCAAGCCAAAAACACAACCCAAGCGGGCTCCACTGCCACCGGAGTTGCCCCGCACCCTGATCCATCACGAACCCGAGAACACTCAGTGTCGCTGCGGCTGCCAGCTCAAGCGCATAGGCGAAGACGTCAGTGAAAAGCTGGATTACGTGCCGGGCGAGTTCACAGTGGAGCGCCACATCCGCGGCAAATGGGCCTGTGAGCAGTGCGAAACCCTGACCCAGGCACCGGTGCCTCCGCAGGTCATCAATAAAGGCATTCCCACCGCCGGATTACTGGCTCAGGTGCTGGTGGCCAAGTACTCGGATCATTTACCACTATACCGTCAAGAACGTATCTTCGGTCGTGCTGGCCTCGCTATCCCGCGCTCAACTCTGGCGGAATGGGTAGGCGCTTGCGGTGTGCAGCTGCAACCGCTGGTGAATGCTCTTAGAAATGCACTACTGGAACACGGCGTTCTGCACGCCGATGAAACACCGGTCAGCATGCTGGCTCCGGGCAAGAAAAAAACCCACAAAGCCTATGTCTGGGCCTATTGCACCACACCGTTCTCCAATCTGAAGGCCGTTGTTTACGACTTCGCCCCAACCCGGGCGGGTGAGCACGCTCGAACCTTCCTGGAAGGCTGGCAAGGCAAACTGGTCTGCGACGATTACTCGGGCTACAAGGCGGGCTTCGGCAACGGCATCACCGAAATCGGTTGTATGGCCCATGCCCGTCGCAAGTTCTACGACCTACACCAAGCTAACCAGAGCCAAATAGCGGCACAGGCTCTGGAATACATCGGTCAGCTGTATCAGATCGAGCGAGAAGCCAAAGACCTGCCGCCGGATAAGCGACAGCAAATCAGAAATGAAAAGGCCAGACCAATAGCCGATGCCCTGCATCAATGGATGTTGGCGCACCGACAGAAAGTGCCGGATGGCTCCGGCACGGCCAGAGCCTTGGACTACAGTCTCAAACGCTGGACAGCGCTGACGCGCTATCTGGACGATGGCGCAGTGCCCATCGACAACAACTGGGTGGAAAACCAGATACGCCCGTGGGCATTGGGTCGGAGTAACTGGTTGTTCGCAGGTTCATTGCGAAGTGGTCAACGCGCTGCTGCGGTGATGACGTTAATCCAGTCCGCAAAGCTCAATGGGCATGATCCGTATGCCTATTTGAAAGATGTTCTGACGAAACTGCCGACGCAGAAAAACAACGCCATTGATGAACTGCTACCGCACAACTGGAGGCCGGTGAGCATTAGCAAGGTGTGATGGGCGGACGCTTACCTTAAATTCGCTCTGGGCTCGGATTCGCGCGCAATTAGACCGAGAAAAAATCCGTACTTACGGGTTAAGGATCGTTGAGCCTCACCATGACGGAACCCCTCATTGGCACTTGATGCTGTTTGTTGAACCCGACCAAAAAGCGCGCCTGATCGAAACCATGCGAACCTATGCGCTATTGGAGGACGGAGATGAACCAGGGGCACACGAAGCCAGGTTTGATGCCGTCGATATTGATTACGAACGAGGGTCAGCCACCGGCTACATCGTTAAGTACATCTGCAAGAACATTGATGGCGACTTTCAAGAGAATGGCGATGATGCTGAGGATTGGTATGGAAACCTGACCAAAGATGTTGCCGCCCGTGTTCGTGCCTGGGCTAGTATCCATGGGATCAGGCAATTCCAACAGATCGGCGGACCACCTGTGACCGTCTGGCGCGAGTTACGCCGTATGGATCATGCCGATGATGAGTTTGTCGAGAAAGCCCGGCAAGCAGCGGATAAAAGCGACTGGGCAGCCTTTACAGAGACCATGAACGGCCCTTGTGCCAAACGAGCCGACCACCCCATCAAAACAGCAAAATGGCTGGAATTCGACCAAGACACCGGAGAGTATCTCGATAGCCCTATAAACCAGTACGGCGAACCGGCTAAAGGCAAGCTGTTTGGCCTATTTGCCCGAGGCCGGTATTGGATCACGCGAACGCTACGATGGGAGATCAACCGACCGAAGAAGGCAGAGCCCGAGATTAATCCCGGCTCGTCTTGGCTGGATCGCCTTCAACAATTAACCCAGGTCCGGGAACCGACAGAAGCGGAAATCGCCGCATTGCCCGACGACACCGCTTATGCCTGGGAGAAGCTGACCAGTGAGGTTCACCCGCCACCTTGGAGTTCTGTCAATAACTGTACTTAGACCAAGCATCTGAATCCGCTAATTACCGTCAAATGCTTCCCATACCATTTTCATTTGGCGGCCGCTCATTTTCGAGGCAAGAGGTATAACTTGTCCCCATTGGTTTGAGTCTAGCGAGCTGATCCAGCCTCTCAATTCTCTATATGACTCAGGACTGTTGCCTTTTTGGTCTTTCCAGAGCTTTCCAAGTTTTGCAGAACAAAACCGTGGAGCGCCAACAGAGCGTAACCAAGTGGCTTCTTTAGAATCTACGCCGAAGAAAAGCATTGACGGAATATAGCTGCTATCACCAGTCTCTCCATCCTCTTCATCACGAGACGGCAGCGCCAGTGATTGCAAGGCACCGAAACCCCATGAGGTGTTATTAACCAACTTCGAATATAGGTAGGAAGCAAATTCCTCGGTATCCTTGTCAGGATCTACCGCAGAATAATTCTTAGCATATTCCTTAGCCATTTCAGAGACTGATCGTCCGTGAACCCAATCAGTTAAAATATCGGCAATTCGATCAGGGCTAAAGTCTCCCTCACGCCCATCACCCAAATTTATTTCTGGAACCCGACTAATTAGGTCAATAATTCCTGTTAGGTGTTCTTTATTTTCAAACAATCTCGCGGATTCCCAAGCGCCTCTATCCCTCACAATCTGATTGTTAGCAAGATTTGCCATTAGAAAATCAACAGAAGGCGTGGCAAAACCAGTTTGGTCTGCAAGCCCCAAGGTGCGCTGGTTAAGATTTGATGCGTATCGCCGGCCTATCTCGATAAAGTCGTTTAAAACTTTTCGATGAGATGTATCTTGATATGCGAGACTCGATCTAAGTAAAAGCTCCATTTCTTCGGCAATTTTAGATTGCCCAGAAATTTTGGCTGCATGAGCAATGAATTGGAGCAAGGAGGAGAGCTGAGGTAATGTACGTAAATCACCCATACTAAAGCGTTCTACATCACTGATACTAGACAACAGTCCAATAAGCTCGCTGCTAACTTGGCGAGCTTCGCTGGTCAACAGACTTAATGCAGATTCAATGAAATCTTTATTATGGTTAGGGAATGCTATAACACCAATAGAATCGACAAGAGCGCGGCCTGCTCTACCCGCAATGTTCCAGAACTCTTGCGGTTCGAGGTTAAGCACATTTCCTTTTTTTACTGTCTCTATTACGACAGAAGTTATTGGGAAATTGACACCTTGGGCAAGCGTAGTTGTACCGCAAACAACATCAACAAGCCCCTTCTTTATTAAACTCTCAACTAATATTCTCGTCTCTGGGGATAGGCCAGCGTGATGGTATGCCACCCCTTTTCTCAAACTGTTTGTTAGGCTGGTTTCCCGTCCAACATCTTGTTCAATATAAGCGCAAACTGCTTCCAAGTATTCAGACTGGATAATTGTGCTGCGATCAGTGGCAATTTGCTCGGCTCGGGTTCGTGCGGTTCCTTTGCCTCTGCACAGAACCAGGGTGGAACCTTCGGAGAGTCTAGAATTTACAAAATTTCGAGTAATACCTTTGAGCGTGTTGCCGTTCGGTTCAACGAGCTTTCCGCCATCTGAAATTTTAATCTTTTTACCAACTAATCCTTCTACATTGTCAATCGAAGGCAAAGCTGTGGCGAACAGAGATCTTTTATTTTTATTTCCACTTGCTTTTATGCTTACGACAAGCCGATTGCTTGGTTTCCAATCGATCTTAATTGGAGGAAGAGATCTATCATCACCAAGCCAGCGAGCTAACTGATCACCATTTTCGATGAATGGAGAAAGCAATAGAAACTTCGCCGAAGGACGTTCTCTTTTGACAGTTGATAGAACCAGCTCCAACCTAAGCCCTCGAGTTCCGTCAGAAATATTATGAGCCTCATCGACTACAACCAAGCCCAAATTTTTTACAGAATCGTGTCCAGAGCGTATCAACAGATCAAACTTTTCGGGAGTGGTAACCAAAACGTTCGTATCCGCCGAAAGCAACCTTTTCTCTAAAGGATCCATTTCAAAAGCTGGGATCGCCGCTTCTACGGAAAAGCCAAGCGGTTTAAAGTCGGAGCGCAACTCACTGCTGATTTGGTTGACCAACGCTTTTGTTGGAACCAAGTATGCCACTGTCAAATCATTATTTAGTGACAAAGACTGAAGTATCGAGAATTTGGCAAGCAAAGTCTTACCAGCACTAGTGGGCATCTGAATTGTAATGGCCCGCGGGTAACTATCAAAAAGATTACTTCTAAGAGCCTGCTGTTGACTCGGCCAAAGTTCGAGTAGGGGATTGCTTCTTTCTCTGGCTGCGATCGATTCTATGTAAGATTTGATGGCGCCTGGTAGCTGCTCTGCATGACTCCAGATGCTGTTCTCCACCGTTTTCCGATTTAGAGCAAGCTGAAACTGAAACGAATCAGCTTTCAAATTCAAATGATTTGGGGAAATTGCTTTCATCGCATCGTTGAAATGACTCTCCATGCGAGCAAAAACATCTGATCGCCCGGTTGTTCCGTCAACTAGATACTCACCAAGCTTTTGAAGTGATTGGATCACGTGATAAAGCGCGATGACCTTTGAAGCCTTAAGCAGACGCTCTTCGTCAAGCATACCTCTGAAATAGCTCGGCTCTCTAATAACCTGTTGCGTAGTTAATGTTGAAATTATCTGAAAAGCTCTTTCTAAGTCACTCCATCCCCCATATTTTCGGACGAGCAAAATCTGAGCTATAAAAGCACTAGTGCTGACATAAGTAAGCCAGTTCGATTCATCAACCTCTAGCTCAAACTCTCTTAGATCGTGCCTTACCTCTGCCAATCTATCTGACAGTACGCCGCAAACACATAATAAAAATGCGAAAGATAGTTCATTACTCAAGCCTAGCTCTCGAAGATCATCGACGTAGGGACATTCTCTAATTATATGAAATTTTTCGTCTTCCCGGACTTCCGCAGTCTGATCATAAAACTCGAAGACGGATTTTAAAGCACTATAAGCTGACGAAAAGTGTGCTTTTGCTTTTTCGTTCGGAGTATAGCCGTTAGACGCCAACTCTTGACGGCCTTGCTCCATCAACACAAACGCGACTAGCGGCATGTTTTTGATGGCAGACCTATTCAGACTGCTCTCACCTTCGACCGATAATTCGCCCAATAGGGTTTTAGCCCAAGATTCACTGAGCTCCTTGGTGTAACCAATTGTTTCAAGCGTTTCGCTCAGTCTGGCTGTCATGCTTGTGTCTCCGACGAGACATGAGGAGTGGTCTTCTCCTTAACCACCGCATGCCAAGAGTCCAAGATTTGTTTCATATCCCCTGGCAATCGAAGAATTACGAATCTTATGACACCTGGATCAAAACTACCGGGCTCTTTCCTAAAGCAACCAAAATCATCTTCACTATATTTGGCTGCTGGCCTGACTAAGACTGAGCAATACGTGAGGTTAAGTGAGTCCCAATGTTGCGCACGGAAAAGCAACGCAGCTTTGAAATAAAGGTTCTTTAGCTTTTCGTCTCTGACCTTTCGACCACAATCCATCAACTTAGAAAAGGTCCTTTCTTTCTCTCGGACGTGAGCATAATGCTGCTTTTTAAGACTATCCTTTCCGGGCTGAACAACTTGGGGAGGAGCCTTCCCTTCATCAGAAAATTTAACTTCTGTTAGAACAAGGCTTATATCGTCCTCTGTCTCACTTTCTATCCCGACCACGTCAATGCCACGTCCTGGCGCATCAATCAGTTCACGGTCCCTGATCAGTTTCAATCCAATCTGCGTATTGTACTCATCTTCCAATATGATATAGCTCGCCAGTTCGCTCAAATCGCTGCGAGTTATTGAAAGGGAGCCCATTTTGGGAGCGGGTACGACGGAGGCTTTCAGTAGTTCTTCTAGATCTTCCGTTTTAAAAAGACCTAATCCTTTAACCGAAATTGGCGTCAATTGAGTTTCTGTTGCAGTGCGAAGAGCAACATACTCCTCAGCAAGGGCCTCGAGCCAAGTCTGCAGCTCCTTCGGCTCAATCGTTCGAAAGGTATGTTTTGCTTCCGAGTCAGAAAATACATCATTGAAATGACTCACCCGGGGGATCCTTCCATGTCGTGAATGATTATTTTGTTCTAGAGGGTAGCTGACACCTTTAGATTTCACAATGTCTACATAGTGTCTACATTGAAAATAAATCTCTCATACCGTCTTGGCAACGACAACGTAACATGCTGTTTTATATGGTGCTCCGGGCCGGAATCGAACCGGCACGACCGTGAGGTCGAGAGATTTTAAGTCTCTTGTGTCTACCAATTCCACCACCGGAGCATTCGGGGAGGTTTTGAGGGCCAGAATTGTATAAGGCCTTGGGCGATAACGCAATTCAAAACGCCGTCAGCTGGCGGTGCTGATGGCGCTTTGGGTTTATTTACTGGCAACTCCGGGGTTTTCGCCGTAGTTGTCGTGATCACCCAACCGTTTGCCTTCTACTTCCTTGCCATAGAAGCCATCGTGGTTGTGAAAGGTGTTGGCGGTGCTGTCCAGTGATTCCTGATTGCGACGGCGTGGGTCCTGAGGGCGCTCATGGCTGTTGACGAAGACGGCCAGGTCCCAGGCATCCTGATTACTCAGGGAGTCGGGCTTGCCTAAAGGCATATTGGCTTTGATAAATCCGGCAGCGGTATTTACGCGGTGCATACCTGCTCCCCAGTTGTAAGCTCCATCACCCCATAGCGGCGGGAAGACCACCTGCCCTGCCACCTCCTGGCCGCTGCCATCATCACCATGGCACACAGCACATTGCTCGGTGTAGAGCTTGGCGCCGTGCTCCCGGTCATAACCGCCTTCCGGCTTTTCAAGTTTGGTGTAACCACGGCCAGGCAGGGCCTGGTTGATGGGCGCGCCCGTTGATAGCCAGTGGAAATAGGTTTCCATCGCCACCAGGGTTTCATCACCGGCTTCTGGGGGAATGCCGTTCATGGAGTAGGTAAAGCAACCCTGGAGGCGTTCACTCAGGGTATTGACCTTGTCATTTTTACCTCGGTACGCGGGATACATGCCAAAAGCTGCCCACATGGGGGCGGAGCTGGCTATACGGCCGGCGTCCAGGTGACAGTTGACGCAGTTCTGGTCGTTAAACACGTTTTTGCCACGCAACTGCTGTGTATTAACGAACAGGTCTCGCCCCTTGCGTACCATGTCGCCGTACTGGTTGTCGGGTATATCCCGCTCTTGTGGCGGTTCAAAGGTGATCTGGCCTTCAGGTGCTGCAGGCAGCTGTTTCTGGTAGTCCACTTCAGGTTCTGCCGCGTGAACCAGTGTTGATACCACCAACACCGGCAAGGAGCTCGCTGCAACCGACAGAAATGATTTGCATAGGTTCATTAGCGATTCTCCTTTTCTTCGGCCTGCCCAGCCAGTTGCTCTGGCAGAGCTGCGTAGTATTCGGTGATGGCTGAGATCTGTTGTTCGCTGAGTCGGTCGGCGATTCCCTTCATCAAATGATTAGGGTCGTTATTGCGGGTGCCGTTACGCCAGGCAAGAATCTGGCCCTTCAGATAACTGGCATGTTGCCCTGCGAGGGCCGGAAACGAATTTCCAACGCCCATACCGTTGGGGCCGTGACACTGGTTGCAAGCCGGTATGAGATTATCCCAGTCACCCCGCAAGGCCAGCCACTCGCCTTGGTTGGCCGGGTCTGGCGCTCGATAAGCAACGGCGGAAACTGGCGACTGAAGGCTCTGGTAGTAGGCTGATAACGACTGAATATCGTCCTCTGTTAACGCTGTGGCAAAAGGTTGCATAATCGGGCTTTTACGTGTGCCTTCGGCGTAATCATGAAGTTGCTTGCTGAGATAATCGGCGTTAAGGCCAGCAATGTCCGGAAAGCCAGCGGCAGCATTGCCCTTGCCATCCGGTCCATGGCAGGTAGTACAAGCCAGAGCCCCTGCGCCATTACCCTGTGTTGCAATGTTCTCACCGCGTGCTGTATCCCCGCCGGCAACTGCTACACCTGTATTCAGCGCGACGGTGACTGCAAGCAGAGATAAAGCGGCTCTCATCGTTTTGGTCATTGTTGTGCTCCTGCCTTTGGCATATTTACGCTGAAGCATTTAGCTAGGCTTCCGTGCGATCCCTTTATAAATATAGCCGGCGATTTTTGGTGTGCTGGGCATGTAAAGATTTTCCAGTTCCGTTAACTCAAACCCTGCATGTCGGATCAGATCAGCAATGTGGCGGTTCAGGTGGCAACCACCGGCGAGCTTTTTCCAACCGGGTGTAATCCAGTGTTGCCATTTGCGGGTGTTTTCATGGGGCGCTTCGCCGTGTTCCAGGAACAGGAGCTCCCCCCCGGGCTTCAGTACCCGCTTCATTTGCAGAAGCGCAGTGTTCCAGTCGGGTATGGTGCACAGAGTGAAGGTAAGCAAAATGGTATCCACGCTGTTGTCATCCAAAGGGATTTGCTCGCCCGGCAGGCTCAGCCACTCTACGCGTATTGGCGAGCGCTTCAGGTTTGGCAATGCTTTGCGCCGCATCCCCTCCGAAGGTTCCAGTCCGTAGACGATCTCAACGGTGTCCGGATTGTAGAACTCCAGATTAATACCCGAGCCCATTCCCACCTCAAGCACGCGGCCTTTTGCGAGCGGCACAAGCTGGCTGCGCAACTTCATAACCTGGCCCATTGAGCAGGCGCGATCTATGATGTGTGGCAGGATTCGTTCTTCGTAAAAGCTCATGCTGTTCACCATAATTGTTTTAAATCAATGGGTGCGACAATCTGCCCTATGGGTTTTGCTATCATATCCCGTAGCATGACTCTCATCTGTCGGTAATAACAATTAACAATTTAAAGCTAGGACAGCGGCTGAGCGGGTTTGCTGGGCTCGTTTATTGTGACGTTTACATTACCGGAGTGTTCCTATGGAACTAGATCCTCTCATCCTATCGCGAATCCAGTTCGCGTTTGTCGTGTCATTTCACGCCATTTTCCCGGTGTTTACCATCGGCCTCGCTTCCTATATTGCTGTACTTGAGGGGCTTTCGTTCAAAACGAAAAACCCGGTATGGATGAAGCTTTCTTCGTTCTGGACCAAGGTGTTTGCCGTGGTCTTTGGCATGGGTGTTGTCTCCGGCATTGTGATGTCGTTCCAGTTCGGTACCAACTGGAGTAACTTTGCCCAGGCTTCGGCTAACTTTCTCGGCCCAATGCTGAGCTATGAGGTCATTACGGCCTTTTTTCTCGAAGCTGCTTTTCTCGGCGTGCTACTTTTCGGTCGGGATCGTGTTCCTGCGGGTGTTCACCTGTTTGCGGCGGTTATGGTCGCGACCGGCACTTTCATCTCTTCGTTCTGGATTCTTTCAGCAAACAGCTGGATGCACACCCCTGCCGGCACTGAACTGCGGGACGGCGTGTTCTTCGTAACCTCCTGGAGCGAGGCGATCTTTAACCCGTCCTTCAAGTACCGTTTTGCGCACATGGTTATGGCCTCTTTCCTTACTGGCGGCTTCGTCGTCGCTGGCGTCAGCGCCTGGTATTTGCTGAAGGGGCGTGAAGTAGAAGCCAATCGCAAGGCACTCTCAATGTGTCTGTGGTTACTCTTGTTTCTTGCCCCCACGCAAGCGGTCGTTGGTGATTTTCACGGGCTTAATACCCTTGAGCACCAGCCCATGAAAGTGGCCGCAATGGAGGGCAACTGGGAAACCTCACGGAATGTTCCCTTACTGTTATTTGCCATTCCTGATCAGGAAAACCAGACTAACCTTTTCGAAATCGGTATTCCGGGCGTCGCCAGTCTCATTCTGACGCATGACTGGAATGGCGAAGTGCCAGGCCTTGAGGAGGTTTCAGTAGAGGAGCAGCCGCCTGTGGCCATTGTGTTCTGGTCGTTCCGGGTTATGGTTGGTCTCGGGTTGCTGATGATCCTGTTCGCTATTGTGGGTCTGGCACTGCGGGTTGGCGATCGTTTCTGGCGAACCCGCTGGTTCCTTCAGGGGATGCGTTTTATGAGCGTTACGCCCTTCATTGCCGTGCTCGCGGGCTGGTTTGTGACCGAGATTGGTCGTGGGCCGTGGCTGGTGTACGGCATGATGACCCAGGCGGAAGCGGTAACACCTTCGCTCACCGGCGGCATGGCACTCTTCACTCTGATTGGTTATGTGGTGGTTTACTCTCTGGTGTTCTCAGCCGGCGTTTATTACTTGATGCGTGTGCTCTACGTAGGGCTTGAGGTTGATTACGACGAAGCGCCGGAACAGGCCGAGCGGCCAAAGCGCCCCCTCTCTGCCAGCCATGTGCCTTTTGAAATGCATGAAGACTCGAAATCCAATCCAGCCAGCCAGGGAGATCACTGATTATGGAACACTTTGATCTTGTTTTGATCTGGGCATTTATCATCGGTTTTGGCGTCATCATGTATGTGTTGATGGACGGCTTCGATCTGGGGGTGGGAATCCTGTTCCCCTTCGCCCCGTCGGAGCAGGATCGGGATACGATGATGAACACTGTTGCGCCTGTGTGGGACGGCAATGAAACCTGGCTGGTGCTCGGCGGGGCGGGGCTTCTGGGAGCCTTCCCGTTGGTTTACAGCATTTTGCTGCCGGCGTTGTACATCGGTGTTTTCCTGATGTTGTCTGGCCTGATTTTCCGTGGCATTGCATTCGAGTTCCGCTTCAAGGCGCGCAGCTCGCGATATCTGTGGAACTGGGCGTTCGCCGGAGGCTCCACCTTGGCCGCGTTCGCCCAAGGCGTAGTCGTCGGAACCTATATTCAGGGCTATGAAACCGCTAATGGCGTTTTCACCGGCGGCGCTTTTGACTGGCTTACGCCCTTTAGTGTGCTGACAGGCCTCGGGCTTATTGCGGGCTACGCTTTGTTGGGCTCTACCTGGCTGATTATGAAAACCGAAGGTCGGTTGCAGGATTGGGCTTACAGGGTCACCCTGCCCCTGCTCGTCGCGGTGCTTGTGGTCTTCGGTATCATCAGCGTGTGGACCCCGTTCATTGACGATATGGTGCGAGACCGCTGGTTCAGCAACCTGAGTGTAATCTGGGTGCTGCCAGTACTGACTCTGTTGTGCGCGTTCCAGATTTTCCGGGCTGTGCGTAACCGTATGGAAGGCATGCCATTTGTGGCCACCATGGGGCTGTTTATAACCACCTATCTGGGGCTTATTGTCAGCCGCTGGCCGTATCTTGTGCCGCCTGATTATACGGTGTGGGATGCGGCCTCGGCTTACAACTCGCAGATGTTCCTGCTGATAGGCCTGGTGATTGTGATTCCTTTTGTACTGGCTTACACAGCCTGGACCTACTGGGTTTTCCGGGGCAAGGTACGTGCCGGCGAGGGCTATCACTAAGTGACCGAATTGCAGGTTGAGAGCGGTGCTGTAAAGCGCTGGCTCTCGGGGCTTGCCAGCGGAAACCGGCGTTGGATTCAGGGCTCGGTTGCTGCCGGCACCTTTGCTGGTATTGCTACCATCGTTCAGATGATATTTCTGGCCCGAATTGTTCATCTTGGTGTGATCGAAAAAGCGTCATCATCAGTGCTGGCGCCGCTTTTTACCGGGCTTGTTCTGGCAATCGTATTTCGTGCGGTTGCCCAAGGCGTTCAGACCCATCTCGCCGCACGATGCAGTGAACAGGTGCGCCGCACCGCCCGTAGGCAGATTCACCAGCACTGGCGCCACAGCGGCCCCCTCCTACTTGGCCAAACGTCTGCAGGAAGCTTGGCGCGGGAGTGGATTGACCACGTTGATGCTCTGCATGGCTACTTCGCCCGCTTCCTTCCCCAGATGGCGCTGTCTCTTATCGTGCCTTTGATAATTCTGGTACTTGTGTTCTATCTCGACTGGCTCGCAGGAATTTTCCTGCTTCTTTCAGCTCCGCTTATTCCTTTGTTTATGGCGCTCGTTGGTATGGGTGCAGAGAAGCTGAACCAACAGCACTTCGAGACTATCAGCCGGCTCTCTGGCCAATTCCTGGATAAGGTTCGAGGGCTGACCACGTTACAGCTGTTCGGGCAAACTGACGGCGCTGCGGAGTTGATCCAGCAAAGGTCAGATCACTACCGCAGGATTACGCTGAAAACCCTTCGTGTTGCGTTTCTATCATCGGCGGTTCTGGAGTTTTTCGCTTCCGTTGCCATCGCCGTAATAGCCATCTACATCGGTTTTGGTCTTCTGGGGTATATCACCTATGGGCCATCCTCCGATCTCACGCTGTTTTCCGGCCTGTTGATTCTGCTGCTTGCGCCAGAGTTCTTTCAGCCGTTGCGCACGTTTTCCCAGTACTATCATGACCGCGCTGCTGCTCTCGGCGCTGGCGCAGAGATTCTGGCAAGGCTGGGTGATGAGCCAGCACCCAATCCTTTGGCGGGCGCTACCGAAGACACAATCGACAAACGGCTTTCAGTCAGCAACCCGCTTACGCACCGAGAGTCGGTTGAACTGAATTCTGTATCGCTTGCTCTCCGCGCTGACCATCCAATACTCAGAGATGTCTCGCTGAGCATTCGCAAAGGCGAGGTTATTGCTCTCACCGGCCCCTCCGGTAGTGGCAAGTCCACCCTCTTGCATCTTTTGGCGGGTTTTCTTGCGCCGGATAACGGCAACATCGATCTATTTGGCAAACAGGCTGGAAGCTTCGCCTTTGGCTGGCTCGGCCAGAGTGGTTTTCTCGTTCACGGAACCTGGGCCGATAACCTTCGGCTCACCAGCCCGGATGTATCCGATGTGGCTATTGAAACCGCGCTGCGTAATGTCGGTCTTGGCCCTCTGCTGGATAGTCGTAAGGAAGGTATTTTCAGCACGGTTTCTGAGGATGGCCAGGGGCTTTCCGGAGGCCAGGCACGACGCTTGAGCCTGGCGAGAATTTTCGTGGCGGATTACGACGTGATTCTTCTAGATGAACCCACCGCCGGTCTCGACAGCGACAGTGAAATCTTTGTGCTGGAGGCGCTGCACAAGCTGGCTCTGGCGGGCAAAACGCTCATTTTCTCCACCCATCACTACGCGCTTCTGGCTTTGGCTAACCGGGTGCTTTTGGTCTCCGGCGGGGAGGTGACAGATGTCTGAACTAAAACCCTGGCTGAAGCTGATCTCTGCACGCCCTGGAAGGCTTTGTATCGGCGCCTTGTTGATGCTGGCCGCCCTGCTCTCCGGTCTTGGGCTGTTGGCGCTCTCTGGCTGGTTTATCACTGAAACAGCACTGGTTGGCCTTCTGCTTGCGGCCAGCCTGCCGGCCACCATCAACTTGTATGTACCTGGCGGCGGTATACGTTTTTTTGCAGTTTCCCGTACGGTCTCCCGTTATCTGGAGCGGTTGTATAACCACGATACAGTGTTGAGGCTTTTAACCGATATTCGTGTCGCCCTGTTTCGCGAACTGGCCTCTGTTGGCCGTGTTCGAAGGCGCGAGCTAACAGGCGCGCAGTGGCTGTCGCGCCTGACCAATGATGTTGACGCGCTGGATACCCTCTACCTGCGCCTGATTGCACCTGCCGCACTTGCTGCTTTTGTCACCCTACTTGTAATTGTTCTGGCAGCGGTGCTTTTTAATAGTGCGATCGCTAGCGGAATCGCGCTGATACTTGGAGTCGCATTTCTGTTGGCGACGCTGGCTGTTTATCTGCGTACGGCAAAGGTCACATCACGCCAGAGTGATCAGCAAGAATCGTTGCGCACTGCAGTTATTGAACATCTGGAGGGTTTTGCCGAACTGACCGCCGCCGGCCGCACCGGCAAACACGGTGCATGGCTTCTGCGTCAGGCGCACCAGTCCTCATCCCAGCAGGTTAAGGCAGATTGCCGCATTGGCTGGCATCAAGCTGGTTCGAATTTGCTGATTAATCTGGCCGCAGTGTTTGCGCTTTGGAGCGGTTTTGCTTTGTTTCGCTCGGGCGAAATTTCCGGGCCGGTTCTGGTTTTAATACCTATTGCGCTGCTTGGGCTCGCTGAAGTCTACGGCATGCTGCCGGAAGCTTTTGGCAAGCTGGGTGCTACGCAAGCTTCTGCCGCACGCCTGAATCAGGATTGCAGGGAAGATGCTTTCAGTGTTGCTGCAGAGACCACTGTCCTGCCTGAAGGTGCCGCCCTTGTGGCAAATGATCTTGCGGTTAAATATCCTGAAAACGCACCGCTTTTCACGCACTTTGATCTTCAGGTAAAAACAGGCGAACGCGTGGGTATTCTGGGACATTCCGGGAGTGGCAAATCCTCCCTGGCAGACGTTTTTTCGGGGCTTTTGATGCCTTCAAGTGGTGCCTGCGCCAATCTGCCGTGCGCCTATCTCACACAGCAAACCGTGTTGTTCGAAGATACCTTGCGGGCCAATCTGTTACTGGCTTCACCCAGTGCCACCGATGCGGAACTTTGGCGGATTCTGGAGAGGGTTGATTTGGCTGAGCGGTTTCGTTCGGAGGGAGATCAGCTCGATACCTGGCTCGGGAGTTCGGGTAGCCGGCTGTCCGGCGGCGAGGCGCGACGTGTTGCCCTTGCCCGGGTGCTTCTGAGCCCTGCCCCTCTGTTGGTGCTGGACGAGCCGTTTACCGGGGTGGATAGGGTCACAAGAGAAAAGATTACCCTGCAAATAGATGCCTGGCTTGAAGGCAAAACAGTTATCAGCCTGGCACACGCGCCGGATGCCCTGCCGGGCACCGACCGCGTGGTTCAGCTGGGGCTTTAAACCAACACCGTTAGCGGGTTTCAACCACCTCAAACGTCAGACCTGCTTTGCTGGTCAGGCGCTCCAGTAATTTGTCGTTCAGCACTGATGCCGGTGTCCAGAAACCGCCGGCTTGATCAGCCGGGATGTCGAACGCAAGGCACATGCCGGCTTCGCCAAGCATTTTGCTGGTGGAGCCGTAGCCCGGGTCCGCATCACCGGTCACTTTCGTGATCATGGTTTTGCCATCCTGGGTGCGCCCTACAAAGCGCAAATCATAGAAGCCTGCTTTCTGGGCTTCCGGCGTGGGGCCTTCACCCGGCTGGGGTACAAACCTTTCAACCAACCAGCGCGATGGTTTGATAGCAGAGGCTGTGAAAAAGCCTGCCAGTGCGGCGGTAATGCCGTAAGCCGTCAGGCGGCCTTTGGTGCCTGTGCCCGTCATCATGGCTTCGTCGTAAGTGAATTCCTTGCCGTAGCGGGCGCTTTGCATCGCGTTAGAGCGATGTACAACGCGGGTGTTGATTGAGCTCATTACAAACGGGGCGAGCCACACGTTAAATGTTTTGTCGAATTCTGCGCCCTTCAGGCTTGGCTGGCGCACCGTTGAGCGGTGCTCCGGCGGGCAGATAGAGAACGGGTTGGCCAGTTCTTTACGCAGTTTCGGATCTGCTGCGGCTTCTTTGGCGATGTTCATCATTGTAGCAACGGTGCCGCCGGAAAGACCGCCTTTCGCAACTTTTACGCGCATGCGTACATCAAGGCAGGGCTCACCAAATGTCTTTTCAGCTTGCTGTTGCAGGAACCATACGCCCATATCCGATGGTATGGAGTCAAAACCGCAGCAATGCACAATTCTTGCACCCGATTTCTTGGCCTGATCTTCATAGCGATCCACCATACGTCGAATCCACTGCACTTCGCCGGTCAGATCGCAGTAGTCGGTGCCTGTTTCTACACAGGCTTTAACCAGAGGCTCACCATACAAAGCGTAGGGGCCAACCGTTGAGATAACCACACGGGTTTGCTCACACATTGTTTTCAGCGCATCGTCATCGGTTGCATCCGCCAGAATGATCGGCAGTTCACTCGCGTTGGCCCCCAGGCCGGATTTAAGCTCGGCGAGCTTGGATTCAGAACGCCCGGCAATGGCCCAGGTTACTTCGCCTGCAACACCGCACGAATCGAACAAATATTGCGTAAGTATCTGGCCAACGAAGCTGGTAGCGCCGAAGACAACCAGGTCGTAGGTTGTTTCTGTTGATTTAGTCATTGCCTGTCCTTTTATTTAAGGAATGTCGATTTTGGCTAAGCGCACGTTGAAGCGCGCAAAAAAGTCGCAATAGATCGATCTTAACAGCTTTGCACCCCGGTTCTACCTTCACTCTGACAACGCAGTTGACGTCGTCACGGCCAATCGCACAGCCCGGCGTATCAGGCACACTGTTAAGCATCGATTTACTGGATTCCCGGAGATATGAATTGACCACTTTCCTCCTGATACTCAGCCTGCTTCTTACAGTGTTCAGCAGCCTTCTGTGTTGGCAAGTTATCGAACAGCGTAAAACTATCACCCGGTTGATGACTCAGACGATGGACAACGATCAGCAGTTTCACCTTGAGAGAGAGCCGGACCTGATCCTTACGCTGAAAGTACTGAATCCGATTGCTGTGGCAAAGCGTGAATCCCGTTCTGCCCGTGTTCTGGCAGACAAATTCCCCGTGATGATTCGAAAAATGGTTTACCAGGGAGTCATGAAAGAGCTGGAAGAAGAGATGGTAGAGCGTGGAATTGACGTGGAAATGCACATTGAGTATCGATAGGACAACCGCACTATGACTACTCAGCTCGCCGTCTCTGTTTTCCTGCTATTGATAGCCGCCGGGGGTTTGAGCTACGCATTCCTGGAGCTTCAGCGCTCCAACACTCTGGCAAGAGCACTGAACTCACATCGCATCGCCACTAACAGCGCAATTCAGAAACGCCGTATGGATTTCTACGAAGTTCGCAACCGGGCAAAGCTACTTGAAGACACCGTGGCCGGTGGTGCCAGCGCAGTTGAAAAAATGCACAGGCTGATTTCAAATACGACGTTCAGCCTCGTGGATCATCTCTCAAAAGACGACGAATTCCGGCAGAGCGCCCGTAAGGCCCGTGAAACCCATGACCATACCAGCAAACAGGTTTACCACGCTGTGCGAACCACCAATAAAGCAATTCACATTCTGGCAGACACACTGTTTATCAGTAAGGCCGAAAAAAAGGTGATATCGAGAAACGGTAAGCATAAAAAGCCAACAGAGAGCGATCAGTAACCAAAGCCGCGTGTCAGTTCTTTTTTATGCGCCTGAGTATGACATCAACGGTAACGGTAAGTGACTCAATTTGTGCTGCACGGGCCAAGCCCTCTGCATTGGCGCGATAGAGATGCGGTGTCATAGCCAGCAGATCGGCAATGGAGTCCTTGTCGGGCAGCGTCAGAGCGTAACGAATAACGGATGTATCGAGGTTCGTGAACCCGTCAGGCATCACTTTCTGATCTGGCCTTGGTGCCCGCAGTTCCGGATAAATGATTTCCCGTAGCTCACGAAGATGGTCTACCCCGGCATCCATCTGGACGATCTCACCGCCTGATTTCAGCACTCGCGCGAACTCCGGATACACCGGGAAACCGAACAGGCACAGAATGCGATCCAGTGTTTCCGGCATTGCAGGCAGGTTGGCATTGCTCCCGACAACCCAGGCAGGGCTCTTGTCCTGTTTTGCCGCCGATAATATGGCCCACTTGGATATATCCAGCCCCACTAGGGCAAGATCTACTGTTTCCGGTGCGCTGTGAGCGAGTTGGCGCAAGTAATACCCCTCCCCGCAACCCGCATCCAGACAGTTTATGGAAGATTCACTGAACCCTTCGTGGAACACTGCGCGGTTGATAGCGTCTGCGAGCGGTTGATAAAACCCCGAACTCAAAAAGCGTTGGCGCGCTGCCACCATTTGTTTGTTGTCACCAGGATCTTTGGAGCGTTTATTTTGCACAGGCAGCAGATGAACATAACCCTGGCGGGCAATGTCGAAGCTATGGCCGTCAGCACAGCGCCAACTCCTGTCAGTGATCCGCAACGCAGAACCGTCGAGTGGGCAAGCAAGAGCTTCAAACGGGCTTATCGTCATTGCAATATATCCGGTAGAACAAAATGCATGCGGGTTTGCTTCAACAGTTTATGTCTCTGCAACAAAAAAGACACCCGAAGGTGCCTTTTTCGTTGCCTGACAAAACGTTACAGGACTTTCTTCAGCTCTTCTTCAAGTTGCGGTACTGCTTCAAACAGATCCGCTACCAGGCCATAGTCTGCAACCTGGAAGATCGGCGCTTCTTCATCCTTGTTGATCGCAACGATCACCTTGGAATCCGACATGCCGGCCAGATGCTGAATGGCGCCGGAAATACCTACCGCTACATACAGCTGAGGCGCAACAATCTTACCGGTCTGGCCTACCTGCATGTCGTTCGGCACAAAGCCTGCATCGACGGCGGCACGTGAGGCTCCCATACCGGCACCCAGCAGATCAGCAACCTGCTCCAGCATCTTGAAGTTCTCGCCGTTCTGCATGCCACGACCACCGGAGATAACAATACCGGCACTGGCCAGATCCGGACGGTCAGACTTGGCTTTTTCCTCGCCAACGAACGAAGATAGGCCCGCGTCTTTCACAACGTCTACCTGTTCAACGGAAGCAGAGCCACCTTCAGCGGCGACCGGGTCGAAACCTGTCGGGCGTACGGTGATGACCTTGATGCTGTCGCTGGCCTTGACCGTTGCGATAGCGTTACCGGCGTAAATCGGGCGAACAAAGGTGTCTTCAGACTCGACGCGGATAATGTCGGATACCTGGGCAACGTCCAGCAGCGCTGCAACACGCGGCATGAAATCCTTACCCGTGGTACCGGCAGCGGCCAGAATGTGGCTGTAGCCTTTACCCACTTCAGCAACCAGCTCACCCAGGTTCTCACCCAGAAAGTGGCCGTAAACCGCATTGTCAGCAACCAGGACCTTTGCAACACCGTCAGCCTTGGCTGCAGCTTCAGCAACGGCACCACAGTTTTCACCGGCAACCAGTACATCGATATCGCCGCCGATGGCTTTGGCAGCCGCTACAACACTCAGGGTCGCCTGCTTCAGGCTGCTGTTGTCGTGTTCAGCAATTACAAGGATGCTCATCAGATCACCTTCGCTTCATTCTTCAGTTTATCGACCAGCTCGGCAACATCAGCCACTTTAACACCTGCCTGACGGGCAGCCGGTGCTTCAACTTTCAAAGTGGTCAGGCGCGGCTTGATTTCAACACCAAGGTCAGCGGCGCTCATGACATCGAGCGGCTTTTTCTTGGCTTTCATGATGTTTGGCAAAGACGCATAGCGCGGCTCGTTCAACCGCAGGTCTGTGGTTACGACCGCAGGCAGGTTCAGGGAAACGGTCATAAGACCACCATCTACCTCGCGGGTAACATTTACTTTTTCGCCATCAACAACCACTTCTGACGCGAAAGTGCCTTGGGCCATGCCGGTCAGTGCGGCCAACATCTGGCCTGTCTGATTGTTATCAGAGTCGATGGACTGTTTGCCGAGAATGACGAGTTTTGGCTCTTCCTTCTCAACAACGGCCTTCAGCAATTTGGCCGCCTCAAGAGACTGAACTTCCTCATCAGATTCAATGTGGATGCCACGGTCGGCGCCCAGCGCCAGTGCAGTACGAATCTGCTCCTGACAGGCCTTGGGACCAATGGAAACCACGACGATTTCGCTGGCAACACCCTTTTCCTTCAGGCGAACCGCTTCTTCAACAGCGATTTCACAGAATGGGTTCATTGCCATTTTGACGTTGGCAAGATCAACACCAGTGTTATCCGGCTTGACGCGTACCTTTACGTTGTAGTCGATTACTCGTTTTACAGCGACCAGAACCTTCATAGATTCCTCGTTCTTCTACGATGGGTTAATGACTCTCAACCAAAAACACTCTAAGACAGGCCCTGTATAGGCGGGTTACAGAGCATTTTCGATTGCTTCGTCTCGGCAAGATACCGGAATTATGGGTATTCAGGCCGAACGTTACAAACAGCGGCCTCGCACTGGGGCCATCCGTCACGGCGCACTAATACTGAAGGCAAAGACCAGGTGGGTCAATAGTCCAATTAGACGCCCCACGCATGTTCCTCAGGCCAATCAGGCTTTATTACAGCACCTAACCACAATGCCAAAGCTACGGTCAGATTTCAAACAAACGTTTGTTTGATTCTATTAATACGCTATCCTTTAATTGTATAAAATCGGAGTATTCGGCTATGGGTAGTCGTCTGAGTTTGCTTTTAACGGTATGATGATGCACCAGAATTCAAGCCTGCGGGCACATAATATCCATTAAAGATGTTTGAGGAGACCAACGTGGAACGCGAATCGATGGAATTTGATGTTCTTATCGTCGGCGGCGGCCCTGCTGGCTTGTCGGCAGCGTGCCGAGTTATGCAGTTGGCACAAGAAGCCGGCGAAGAGCTGACCGTATGTGTAGTGGAGAAAGGTTCTGAGATCGGCGCGCATATCCTGGCCGGTACTGTATTTGAGCCTACCGCCCTTAACGAGCTTTTTCCGGACTGGAAAGAGAAAGGCGCACCGCTGAATACGCCAGTTACCCGAGACGATATTTTCCTGCTGAAAAATCAGGAAAAAGCTACGAAGATTCCGAACGCCTTTGTGCCCAAGAACATGCACAACCACGGCAATTATATTATCAGCCTTGGTAACCTTTGCCGCTGGCTTGCCGAGCAGGCTGAAGCGCTAGGCGTTGAAGTTTATCCGGGCTTTGCTGCAGCCGAGACCATCATCGAAGACGGTCAGGTGAAAGGCATTCTGACCGGAGATATGGGTGTCGCTCGCGACGGCTCCGAAAAAGAAGGCTATATGCCAGGCATGGAGCTGCGTGCAAAGTACACGCTGTTCTCGGAAGGCTGTCGTGGGCACCTGGGTAAGCGCCTGATCAGTGAATTCAAACTGGATGAAGGCAAAGACCCCCAGCACTACGGCATTGGTATTAAAGAACTGTGGGACATCGACCCGGCCAAGCATGAGCCTGGACTGGTTGTTCACACCACCGGTTGGCCTCTGAATGAAAGCGGCTCCACTGGCGGATCGTTCCTTTATCACCTTGAGAACGGCCAGGTTTATGTGGGTCTGATTTCAGATCTTTCCTACAGCAATCCACACTTGAGCCCGTTCGAAGAATTCCAGCGCCTGAAATTGCATCCGGAAGTCCGTCAGTATCTGGAAGGCGGCAAACGTGTGTCCTACGGCGCTCGTGCACTGACCAAGGGTGGCTACAATGCTCTGCCGAAAATGAGCTTCCCGGGTGGTTTACTGCTGGGTTGTGACGCCGGCACCTTGAACAGCTCCAAGATCAAAGGCTCACATACTGCGATGAAATCCGGTCTGCTAGGCGCAGAAGCCGTGTTTGAAGCTCTGAAAAGTGGCCAGTCTGGCGAGGAAATTACCAGCTTTGGTGATCGCTTCAAGGAAAGTTGGCTCTACAAAGAGCTGTACGATGAGCGCAACTTTGGCCCAGGAATGCACAAGTTCGGCAACATCATCGGTGGTGCGATCGCGTACTTTGAGCAGAACATTCTGCACAGAAGCCTGCCGTTTACTCTCCGTGATCTGACGCCAGACTACGCGACGATGAAGCCGGCATCTGAGTGCAAAAAGATTAATTATCCGAAGCCGGATAACAAGCTGACCTTCGATCGCCTGACGTCGGTGTTTGTTTCCAACACCAACCACGCGGAAAATCAGCCGATTCATCTCAAGCTGACGGATCCCGATATTCCCATCGACGTAAACCTGCCGAAATACGATGAGCCTGCTCAGCGTTATTGCCCTGCCGGGGTTTATGAGGTGGTAGAGAAGGATGACGGAAGCGGTAAGCAATTCCAGATCAACGCGCAGAACTGTGTTCACTGCAAGACGTGTGACATCAAGGATCCTTCCCAGAATATTACCTGGGTAACGCCGGAAGGTGGCGGTGGACCGAACTACCCCAACATGTAGTTTCGGAATCAGGATCAAAAACGGCCCCGTGTGGGCCGTTTTTTTATGTCGTTTATTCTATCAGTCATAAAAAAACGACTCCCGTGGGAGCCGTTTTCGATGACGCATTAAAGCAACTTAGTGAGCGTGGCCGTGCTCTTGCTCTTCATCGGTCGCGTCGCGAGCTTCGATAACCTCTACGTCAAAGTGCAGAGTTTCGCCCGCCAATGGGTGGTTCGCGTCGATGGTAACGGTTTCTTCGTTCACTTCAACAACACGAACAACCTGAGGGCCACCCGGAGTTTGTGCCTGGAACTGCATACCCGGCTCAATGGTTTCTACACCTTCGAAGGCAGTACGCGGAACGGGCTGAACCAGTTCTTCGTTGACTTCACCGTAGCCTTCAGCCGGCTCTACAGAAACCTTAACCTGGTCGCCTGCGTTCTTTTCATTCAGTGCACTTTCCAGTCCACCGATGATGTTCTGTGAACCTTCCAGATAAGACAACGGCTCACGACCTTCTCCGCGAGAGGAGTCCAGCTCTTCTCCCTGGTTGTTGGTGAGCGTGTAATGGATGGTAACAACGCGAGGTTGGGCCATGTGATCTCCTTGAGTGTCGCAATGACTGTTTGATTGATTAAGGGTAATCGAAAGTAATCATGAACAGCCAGACTGAACAGAGGGACTAACGACCACCGGGCCTCGTTTGAGAGCCAGGCTCGTAACAAGTATGAAAACACAGTTTAACAAGTGACATAATGTGTTTTCTACCGTCATTTCTGGGGGCACCCAAAAGCTTTTCAACCGCCCTGCCCGATTTTGTAGAAATTTCCGTGGCTGTATACGCCCAGTACTGGCTCTCCGCCGATGGTTTGCTCCACAACATGCTCCGCCAGGTCGTAATACGCGGCGGTCACCAGCCGGGCAACAACACCGTGGCGCACGCGAACTATGGGCCGGGGCTGCCCCGAGCCCTCATAGATATCGACTTCCAGAGGGTGCTCATTGCCAACTTCCAGGGTTTCTCCCACGTTGGTGATCAGCTTTATGACCTGCTGCTCGCCGCTCCCTTCAACTGTAAGGGAGTGGGCCAGCAAAGGCGTGTCCTCGACCTGAATTCGCCATTTCTCTACCGGTGTTACCAGGTAATATTGCTTGTCGTCCTCACGGCGAAGAATGGTTGAGAACAGCTTTATGATAGCTTCGCGGCCCAGTGGTTTACCCTTGTGAATCCACTGCCCATCACGACTTATGCGCAGATCCATGTCTCCGGATAGTTCCGGATGCCACTTATCAAGCGGTGGCTGATCGAGGTTCTTTGCGGTTTTATTAACTTGCTCGACTAGATTTTCCGGGCTCTGGCTCATATCTATGCTCCGCAAACCGGTTATTTACAACCCACGTTGCCATTCAGGCCGCAGTGGCACTGCGCCCGGGCTTGTGATGGCAAGATTAACCTGATCCAACAGCTTCTGTTTGTCGCGCCCCAGGTTTCCTTTCAGAACAAGGTAATTCGAGGCGTGGTCACTCCTGAACACCGTTCGCTCCAGATTCAGGTGTTCCAGAAACGTTCGAATCTCCTCAAACAAACCTTGCCGGGAAAGAGGCATGAAGTCCTCACCGAAACCTTCGCGGAAACGCTCTTCGCCCTGCGGAAAGCTTACCACCAGTGTAGACAGGTAGTCAGGCTGGGTTTCGTTGCACAAGGTTGCGGTGTTGATGGCATGCTGACGAGAGAGTGTTTCACCGCCCAGGCCATTGAGCACCATAACGGAACTGGTCAGGCCGGCTTCCCGGATTTTCAGCAGTGCTGACCGGGTTGATTCCCAGGTTTCCCCTTTGTTGATGCGCCGCAACACCTCGTCGTCCCCGGATTCCATGCCCACGTAAAGAATCTTCAGCCCGGCTTCGCGCAGCTGCGAGAGTTCTTCTACGGTTTTTTTGGCAAGGTTTCTGGGGAGGCAGTAACTGGACACTCGCTGCAGGTCCGGGAAGGCAGCGTTCAGCTCTGTAAGAACCTCCAGTAAACGCCGGGTTGGCAGGACCATGGCATCACCATCGGCCAGGAAAACCCGCTTTACACCGCCCAGGCTTTTTGCAGCATTCTCAATATCCTGGCGAACATCTTCCGGTTTACGGGCCCGGAATTTTTTCTGGGGCTGCGTGTACATTTCGCAGAAGGTGCATTTATTCCAGGAACAGCCATTTGTAACGGGCAGAATCAGTGATTTCGCCTCACTGGGAGGCCGAAAAACCGGTTCAACGTAATCAATAGGAAAGCTGTACATAATCTGTACTCAATCAATAGAAGTGACCCTGATCATCAATCAGGGTAAAAACTGGGTTTTCAAGTCTGCGCAGCCAGGGCCGACCACGGGCATATCAAGCACAACGGCTTGTGCCGTCATAAAAGGAATGCCGCGACGATGCCCGTCAACCAGCAGCGTTGCGAGGCTACCGACCAAGGGCATATGGGAGACAAGCATGAGCGGCGAATGCTGATTTTCCAGGAGGGCGTCCAGGCACAACCCGGGATCGTCTTCCGGCGTAATGAATGGTTTCTCTTCTACGGGGCAATTCAGGATCTCGGAAACAATCGCTGCCGTTTGTCTTGCACGAATATAAGGGCTGCTCCAGATTCGTACCGGACGCCAGGGTGAGGCGGCAATTTGAGCCGCACACTCCGCAACCTGGTACCGGCCGGTTTCGGTGAGCGTGCGTTCCTGATCCAGCGAGTGCCAACCCGCTTCTCCGTGGCGCATAATGAGCAATTGCACAGCTAACCTCCGGTGGTGATTCCGTTACTCGGCGATTGTCCGTGGCAGAATGAACTCTACATCAGAGTTCTGCACAGACATCATAAGGCTATTGATGACTGCGGTGATGGAAGCACCTCCGTAGAGGATTTCATAAAGGCCGCGCACCAGAGGCATATATATGCCGATAGACTCTGCTTTCTCTTTCACCAGCTCAAGAGTATAGATCCCCTCTGCCACCTGGCCCAGTTCAGCGACCGCGTCATCCAGCTTCTGGCCTTGGCCAACGGCATAGCCAATCCTGAAGTTACGACTTTTTGACGAGGTGCAGGTGACGATAAGATCCCCTACGCCCGCCAGCCCCATAAAGGTCATAGGGTTAGCACCGAGACTTACAGCGAACCGACTCATTTCTGCCAGCCCTCGGGTAATCAACATTGCCTTGGCGTTTTCACCCATATTCAGAGCTGAGGCAAGACCAGCCACAATGGCATAAATGTTCTTGAGAGCTCCGGCGAGTTCCACTCCGTAAATGTCTACGTTGGCATAGACACGAAAATATTGGCAGCTAACCAGATCCTGAACGGTTCGGCGAACGTCCGGATCTTTTGCCGCAATAACGGTTGCGGTCAGGTCACGGCTCACAATCTCACTCGCCAGGTTTGGACCGCTCAATACGCCAATACGACAGCGGGGGATCTCTTCCTGAAGGATTTCGCTCATAAGCTTGAAACCATGAGCCTCAATGCCCTTGGTCAGGCTGACAACAATCTGCCCGTCCCGGAATTTACTGCTGTTTTCACGGATAACGGCGCGAAAGGCCTTGCTTGGAATAGCGACAAATACGAGCTCGGCTTTACCTACGGCGCTTGCAAAATCGGTGGTTGGCTGGATGTCGCCTTTAATCTCAACGCCAGGCATATAGCGGCTGTTTATGCCGGTTGTGCGGATTTCTTCAACCTGCGCCTCATCACGCATCCAGAAATGGACCCGGTGGCCGTTCTCCCCGAGTACTTTTGCCATGGCAGAACCAAAGCTACCTCCGCCGAGAACCGCTACATCGTGTACCGGCTCTTCGGCCCCGCTCGCGAGGGGATCATTTTTTTCAGGCATAGTTATTCCGTCTTTTTTGAATCAGGTCTGTACCAGCGGGCCACAGCGGGCCAGGGATTGTAAGCGCGGCGTCTCAGCCGGGCTCTTCACACTCCAGAGCGCGCACCAGATTCTTGAACTCTTCCCGGTTTTGCTTGTTCAGCCCCATAAGCACTTTATGGGCGGCCAGAACTCTGTCGCGAACGTCTTGCTCGCTTGCACGCAGCACGGGTATTTCTTCGAGTTCTTCAATACGGGAGGCTGGCTCGCGGACAATAATGAAGATTTTGTCGAAGCCCATGGAGGTGACAATACGGGTAATGTCCGGGTTGGTCGTAATCAGCGTAGGCAAAAAGTTGCTTTGCTTCTGGGCCGCCATCGCGATTTTAGCGATGAGTCCAAGAGTCGTGCTATCGATGATTTCGGTTTCAGTGAGATCAATCACCACGGTCTTGAACAGGGGGTCCAAGGTGATGGAATCAACCAGGTTATCCAGCGTACAGCAAAGGTTAAGCCGGATTTCTCCAATGAACTTCAGGACATAGATGCCCTGTTTTTCAGCCTGCAGAATTTTATAACCAGCCATGTCTCTCACACTGCCACTATTTCATCGACGTGTTGTCTGACACTAAAACCGTATCAGTAACCGTCACAATACCGATGTCGTCCGGTAACTCTGTGATCTCGTCGAGGTTCAGAGCCTCGCTAAGAGATGCGACAGTGTGACGACCTCCAGATACGAGTTCAAGTAGTCTCTGTTCCTTTTCATCAAGACTCTTCTGCCGGATGACTTCAAGAATTCCATCTGAAAACAGAATCAGGTGAAAAGGTTTATCCAGTGGGACTTCGTATACTTCCCACTTCGGTGATTCAAACAAGCCGACAGGAAGGCCGCTGCCTTCCAGAAAAGCCGTCTCCCCTCCTTCAAAGGAGAGCACTGGCATCGGGAAATGAGCCCCCACCGAATAGGTTAATTTACGCTCATTAAGGGAAATGATACCAACAAATATTGTAACGTGTTTGCCAAGACCGGTATCGAGCAGCTCCGAGTTAATTCGCTCAAGGAACCGGTCGGGGTAGAGAATATCGTCAGTGGAGCCACGGCGAAGGTTGCGCTGCAACCGATTGCTGAGGTTTTTCAGGAGCACGGTCACAAACGCAGAACTGGCTCCGTGGCCGGATACGTCGGCAATGTAAACCAGGGTTTTGTCTTCCGTAAGTGGAAAATAATCGAGAAAGTCGCCACTCAGGTATAACGACGGTTTGATCAGGTGGTCCACGTAAAGGCCGCCGGTAAGCTGCTCCTTTTCAGGTAGCATCCGTAGCTGTACTTTACGTCCTGCCCTCTGATCGGCACGCAACTCGGCGATTCCATCTCTCAGGTCACGATTGGCATCTTCCAGTTCCTGACGGTACAGCTGATTCAAGCGCCCCAGCCGAACCCGGTCAAGGAGCTTGCGTATGACATCGCCAATGGCTTTTTTGTCTTTACCGCAGGGCTTGAGCACAAAGTCAGAAGCCCCCGCACGAAGCGCATCAACAACGTCTTTACTGGATTGGGTGGCTGAACAGGCAACAATTGGAGTGAGTGACTCTGATTCTTCCAGGCGGTCAGCAAGACCCTCGATTTCGGAGGGTGGGAGATCTGCAAAGATAACGTCGGGCATGTTATCGTTGATCATATCGCTGGCTGACGCGAGATCGCGATAACCAGAAACGTAAAATCCTCTCGTTTCCAGGTAGCGCGCAAGGTCAGCGCGAGCCTTCTCGTCTGAGTCAATGATCAATATACGAATCAATAGGCGCCCGTTGCGCGAGGTCATGGCTGTTGCCCTAAACTACCAGCGATAAACGAAAAATGGGGTTTCAGAGCCTATTCTGGCACGCCCCTGTGATATAACAAGGCCAGTTTGGCGAAATCCGGAGATTCCTGCGAATGAGACGAGCGGTAAACGACCTTTTAGGTGCTTATGACAAGCTGATCATGGATCCGGTTCACGGGGCCATTCCGCTTTATCGTCATGAAGTTCAGGTTATTGACCACCCTCTGTTCCAACGCCTGCGCAACATCTGCCAGAACGACATCCTTAGCCTTGTCTTTCCGGGTGCGACGCATTCCCGATTCCTGCACAGCATTGGTGTGATGCATGTGGGCACGCGCATGTTCCGCTCAATGATTGACGCCTACCTCAGGGAGCGTCAGCTCAGCGACCAGACGGACCTGAGCCTCAGCCAGCTCGATGCCATCGATTATCTGGCAAAGACCATTCGTCTTGGTTGCCTGCTTCACGACAGCGGGCATTCCAGCTTTTCACACCAGTTTACCCAGGCTCAACGCATTCGCGATCTTATGTCCCGCTCTGGCCGGTTTGCCGACCTTTGGGAAGGCGTTGACTATTCCGCTTATCACAGCGCGGAACCCGAAGAGCTGGAGCATGAACACTATTCAGTTCGGGTTGCCCACGACGTGCTATCGGCGGTCGACCTGGAAAGCGCTGGACTCTATGCCCAAGACATTATCGGCATTATGGAAACAACGGAGGTTACGCCGAGCGAAACCTTCTGCCGCCATGCCCGCACGTTCTGGGGGTTTATTGCGGGTAAAGATGCCGAGGCAGAGTCACTGATCAGTGAGAATATTCCGCAGCTGGTGCTGGGCCTTCTGTCCTCAATCGTTTCCGGAGAGATTGATGCCGACCGTGCCGATTACATGCTCAGAGACGGTTTTCACTCTTCTGTCACCATTGGCGGCTTCAACCTTGACCACCTTCTAAGCAACTTGCGCATCGGCTGGGATGAATCAGAGCCCTGGTTGGGGCTGGCAATCACGCAGAAAGGTCTGGGGGCGCTGGAGGATTTTGTTTACAGCCGCTATCAGATGTATCGCAAGGTTTATGCTCACAAAACGGCTCTGGGGTTCGACTGGTTATTGCGAGAAGCCATCAACGAAGTTCTGGAAGACCCGGAGAGCTTTGAATGGATCGACACCTGCCTGAGCAACATGCGCTATTTTGCGGAACTCACCGACAATTTCTTTTGGGAAGCTTTCCGGAAAGTTGCGCGCCGACGCCCGGAAAGCTTTTCTTTCTGCATTGTTAACCGGGTAAAACTGAATCACCTCGATACCCGAGAAGATCTTTCCGCTAGCGGCATTACCAGCCACTGTGTCTGGTTGGCTGAGGCCATGAATCTCAGCCCAACCCACGTTGTAACCTGTTCCATGCGGGCTCGCTTTTCGAATATTCAGGACAACTTCAACGGTATCAAGGTACTGGTCCGCGATCCGGTCAACCGCTCACGTTCACTGAAAAAGATCACCGATGTCAGCGCCTTCTTCAGCAAGTTCAGCGATGGCACGATTACGCATTTCTATACCCGCCCGGATATCACCAATCATCCCCGGCCGGGCATTAGCATTACCGATTGAGCGAGCTTGCGGAAAGCGCAGCCACCAAACTGCAAGCGCTATCAAAGGCTCCTTCAACCCGGCCACCGCTGAGCCAGTCTCCGGCAACACCAATACCCTGCCCCGCGAACCACAGGTGACCGGGGTTGGCACCGCCTTCAGAACGCGCATACAGCCAGCGGTGCGATATTGCTTCCGTAACCTTAACTTCTGTACCGGTCAGTTCCCTGAACGCAGCAATCAGCTCTGATTTCACCTGGTCTGGCGACGCGTCCACGTTGCGCTCAGTCCATTCGGGATTCGCGTGAAGAACCCACCATGTGCCTTTCTCAGCCTGACCCGAGCTCGTGCGGCCCGGTTTACTGGAGTTGTTTGCGACCCAGAAAAGTGCAGGATCATTACAGCGCATTCCCTCATGGCGGGGCCATGGGTTTTCTGCGAAATGCGCCGCCACAGCCCAACATGGCAGCACCCGGCTTACCGCATCATCAAGCTGTGCGGCCAGTTCTGGCAGATGACTATGGGTGAGTAGGTCCCGGGCCTGGGCAGGAGGAGTGGTAATAATAACCTGGTCAAACACACCCACTTCTTCCTCTTTACTGTCAGTCAGAACCCAACCTTTGCCAGTTCGGATCATGCTTTCAATGCGAGTTTCGGCGACCACGTTGGCATGGGTAGACAGCGCTCGGGAAATGGCGGTCATTCTGGGCGTGCCCACATAGCGGGGCTCATCCGGAAACGCCTGCCACTGGCTATCCTTGCCTTGAAACCCGAACTGGCCATTCCAGTTGGAAAAGCTGCCCTCTCCCGCAAACTCACTGAGGAACGGCAGGAAGTCCGGATTACGTGAGGTAAAGTACTGTGCACCTATGTCCACGGACCCACCGGTGATGCGTTTTGCCGCCAATCTGCCGCCCGGGCCGCGGCTTTTTTCAAACACCGTGACGTCGTGGCCCTCGTGCTTCAGCTTGATTGCGCCAGTCAGGCCCGCCAAGCCTGAACCAACGATTGCGATGCGGCGTATATCAGTAGTATGAAATGTCTCATTAAACATGGTTTATCGTGCATCCAAGTACTGTGGTATGAGCGTACAAACTGTTAAGCAACAAAGCCCGGTTACCTTTAAAACCTAGTCGAAGACCGCGCTGTTCAGGTTCAATTCAGAGAAAAAAGGGCAATGAGGGTATGACCCGAGTGCAAAACGTGTTCATTAATATCTTGAGGTGGTTCGATTCGGATGCCGGTTCGGATCACATTGACGCAACCTCCCGTTCATTCAATTTCGTGCGCGTCATTCCGTTTCTGGCGCTCCACTTAACCTGCCTGCTGGCATTTTACACCGGCGTAAGCGCGTTTGCGGCTGGTTTCGCACTGGTTTTTTTCGTGGTTCGGATGTTTGCGATTACCGGGTTCTACCACCGATATTTTGCACACAAGACTTTTAAAACGAGTCGTCCTGCCCAGTTTGTGTTCGCCCTGGTCGGCGCCAGCGCTGCTCAGCGTGGCCCGCTTTGGTGGGCAGCGCATCATAGGCATCATCATCAGCATTCTGATCGGGAGCAGGACCTGCACTCGCCTCATCAAGGCGGCTTCTGGTGGTCACACATGGGATGGTTCACCTGCGATGCCGGTTTCGTGACCGACGAGCGCCGCATTCGGGACTGGCTCAAGTTCCCCGAACTCAAGCTCATCAACCGTTTTGATGCACTGGTGCCGGCCGCAGCAGCCATCCTGATTTACGGCCTGGGTGAAGCGCTCGCTGCCTGGGCGCCAGGGCTTGGCACCAACGGTTTACAAATGCTGATCTGGGGCTTTTTCGTATCCACTGTGGTGTTGTTTCATGCCACGGTCTCCATTAATTCCTTATCCCACGTTTGGGGCAAGCGTCGGTTCGAAACCTCAGACGACAGCCGAAACAACTTTTGGCTTGCCCTCCTGACACTTGGTGAAGGGTGGCATAACAACCATCATCGCTGGCCTCAGTCTGTACGACAGGGTTTTCGCTGGTATGAAATAGATGTGACCTGGTACGGACTCTGGGTGCTGTCGAAACTGGGCATCATCTGGGACTTAAACCCGATACCCAAGCATATTCAGGAAGAAACCCGCCAACTTGACCAAATGAGGAGGGCGCAGAAATGAAACCTGCCCCGACTATCGAAGTAGGACACCCGAATTCGGCCGTGCCAACAACACTGGAGCAATTCAGGATTCTGTTTAACCAGCTTGATAAAGGCAATCTGAACAAGCTTCCGACTGTTTACAGTGAGGATATCCGTTTTCAGGACCCGCTTGGTTCTGTTGAAGGTCTTGATGCCCTGACACGCTATTTCGCTGGCGCGTACGAAAACGTCATTTCCTGTCACTTCGTATTTGAGGACTCTGTGGTTCAGGACCGTTATGCAGCCATTCCCTGGGTAATGCATTTGCGCCACAAGCGCATTCGCGGGGGCTGTGAAATACAGGTAGCCGGCATTAGCCACCTGAAAGTGCAGGACGGCAAAGTCTGTTATCACCGCGATTATTTCGATGCCGGCGAACTGCTGTATGAAAACATGCCGGTTCTCGGTGGTGTTATTCGCTGGATTAAGGGTTACGCAGGATGAATGATCGCCTCGATACCGTATCCAATATCTGGATTACCGGTGCCAGTTCAGGCATTGGTAAATCTGTCACCCAGGCCCTGATTCGCGGTGGCCACCGACTGATTGTTACCGGGCGCCGGCCCGAGCCGCTGGAACAAATTGAAGCTCTTGCACCTGAACGCATCACATCCGCGGTGGCGGACACAACCAGCAAGGACGAGCTTCGATCCATTTCGGCAACGCTGGAATTCCATGGCGACCTGAATATGGCCATCCTCAACGCCGGCACCTGCGAATACCTCGATATTGCTGATTACAGCAGCGATGTGATCGAAAAGAACATACAAACCAACGTAATCGGTACAGCACGTTGTATTGAAATCGCCTTGCCAGCGTTGCGCCGTTCTCGCGCCAAAGGGTTACCTGCAACGCTGGTGATTGTGGGTTCGTCTGCCTGGTGGTTTCCGTTTGCCCGGGCCGAAGGCTACGGTGCGTCGAAAGCCGCGCTGGCCTACTTCGCGCAAAGCCTGCGGGCGGATCTGGCTGTTGAAGGCATTGATGTGGTTCTGGTTTCTCCGGGCTTTGTGAAAACACCCTTGACCGACCGCAACGATTTTTCGATGCCATTTATGGTGACTGCTGAGGATGCCGCCGAGCGAATCGTCAGCGGTCTTGCCAAAGGCCATAACGAAATAGCCTTTCCAAAGCGCTTCACCTGGATTCTGAAATGTCTGGGCGCCCTGCCCCAACCCCTGATTGATCGAATGGCCGCCTCCATGGCGCGCAAAAGCTCCAGCGAACAGGAACCAATCGAATGACCAACGAACGTCAGCGTATTGCTGTTATCGGCGCGGGAGTCTCAGGCCTCACGGCAGCGTGGCTTCTCGCTGAAAAGCACGATGTACAACTGTTTGAAGCCGGCGATTATGCCGGTGGCCATACCAACACCGAGTACGTGGAATCCGGCGGGCGTACCTGGCCGGTAAACACAGGCTTTATTGTATTCAATGACTGGACATACCCGAATTTCATGCGCCTTATGGACCGCTTGGGTGTGCCATCAGAAGTCAGTAATATGAGTTTCAGCGTGGATAGCAGCACCACAGGCCTCCAGTACAACGGAACCAGCCTGAATTCCCTGTTCGCCCAACGTAAAAACCTGCTTAACCTGCCTTTTCTCAATATGGTTCGCGAGATTTTGAGGTTCAATAAAGAAACCCGAGCGGACTTGGCAGCCGGCACTATCCGCAGCACGGAAACCCTTGGCGAATATCTGAACCGCAACAGGTATTCCCGGTATTTCCGAAACAACTACATAGTCCCCATGGGCGCAGCTATATGGTCGGCGCCGGAAATTGTACTTGAACAGTTTCCGATACGTTTTTTCCTCCAGTTCTTCAATAACCACGGCATGCTGTCGGTAGACGACCGCCCGACCTGGCGCGTTATTACCGATGGCTCTGCGCAATACGTCAAGGCCATGATGGAACGGCTTGGGGATCGTATCCATTTGAACTCGCCAGTGCAGGCCGTCAGCCGGAATGAAAGCGGCGTTACAGTAACGGCTGAAGGCCAGTCACACGAATTCGATCAGGTTATATTCGGCTGCCACAGTGACCAGACATTGGCGATGCTCACTGATCCCAGCGATCAGGAACGCGACATTCTGGGAGCCATCCCCTATCAGCAAAACGATGTGGTACTGCACACAGACAGCAGCGTGCTGCCAGACAACCGCAGAGCCTGGGCCGCTTGGAACTACTTTATTCCAAAACACAGCACCGAGCCGGTGTCTGTAACCTACAACATGAACATACTGCAGAATTTTCGCAATGCGCCGGAAACCTTCTGCGTTACCCTGAACCGGAGTCATGACATTGCTCCGGACAAGGTCATAAAGCGTTTCAAATACTCGCACCCGGTGTTTACTTTGGATGCGGTCCAAGCTCAGGAACGTTACAAGGAAATTGGAAACAAAAACCGTACCCACTATTGCGGAGCATACTGGTTCAACGGTTTCCATGAAGATGGCGTGCGCAGTGCACTGCGCGTCACCCACGATTTTGGCCTGGAGCTCTGATAATGAGCAGCCAATGGTTACAAGGCTCAATCCGGCACCGGCGCCTGTATCCCGTTCGGCATGAGTTTGAATACCATACGGGTATGTTGGCGCTGGATACCGACGAGTGGAACAACGTAACCAGTGTGAGCCCTTTTTTTTCGCTGGAACGCTTCAACTGGTTATCCCTGAAACGAAAAGATTATTTTCGGCCCGAGGCAGGTGAGCTTTCAGAAGCGGTGCGGGCGCAGGTTGAAACTGCAACCGGCTGGCGCCCCGACGGCCCGGTTGAACTGATCACACACCCTCGTTACGCCGGATATGTGTTCAATCCAGTGAGCTTTTATTTCTGCTACCACATGGGTGAGAGTGGCGCTGATGGTGATGTTCCTGCCGTGATTGTGGCGCAAATCACCAATACACCCTGGAATGAGCGCCACATCTACTGCCTGGAAACCACAGGCAGTGAGCCCAGTTCTGCAGGTTGGCGCACCGAGCAGTTCGGATTCACCAAGCGCTTTCATGTGTCTCCTTTCAATGCCATGGCGCAACACTACGAATGGACGTTCAGCTTTCGCGGGCCAGAGCTGAGAATTCATATGAACGTGCTGGAAGAAGGAAAAAAGCACTTTGATGCCACGCTGGTAGTCCAGAGAGCACCACTGACACGTAAAACTCTCCATAGAAGTCTGCGCCAATTCCCTTTGGAAGCGCTCAAGGTTGCCGCCGGTATTTACTGGCACGCCCTGAAACTGAAATTCAAGGGTGCGCCGTTTTATACCCATCCGGACAAGCTTGGCGAAGGCGACCCTGCCCACCGGCTTGGAAGCAGCGACCGGGGCGTGGACGTAACCAGCGCAGACGACCCAAGCAAGATTCGAGGAAAGGTAAGCTCATGGAGAACATGAACACATCGGCCAATCGTATTTCCGAAACGCAAGAAAGCGCTTCCCTCAGCAGTCGGGTTGCCCGAAGCGTGGTGGTTCAACAGCTTCGGCAGCTGCGGGAAGGCGTTCTGACCATCCGTCAAAACGGCTTGGACGATTTGGTGTTTGGCGATGGTAATACAGAACATCATCCCGCCGAGCTGGTTGTTCATGATCAGAGTACATGGCGAGACTTGCTGACTGGAGGGAGTGTAGGTGCTGCTGAAGCCTATGTGGCCGGTGACTGGTCCTCACCCGACCTCACTGCGCTGCTGCGATTCTTCTCACGCAATATCGACCGTATGAACGATTTTGAAGATAAGTTCAGCTGGCTTACCAAGCCAGCGCTTAAAGGGCTGCATTGGCTGAACCGCAACACCAAAGACGGTTCACGAAAGAACATCAGCGCCCATTACGATCTCGGCAACGATCTGTTTGAATCGTTTCTCGATCCAACCATGATGTATTCCTCCGCGATTTATCCCGGCGAGGAATCGACACTTGAAGAAGCCGCCGTTCATAAGCTGGATACTATTTGCCAGAAACTGGACTTGCAGCCAAACGATCGGGTGATCGAGATAGGAACCGGCTGGGGCGGTTTTGCCATACACGCGGCAAAACACTTCGGCTGCCACGTAACCACGACGACCATTTCAAAAGAACAGCTGGAACTTGCTCAGGAAAGGGTGCGCAGTGAGGGTCTGGAACACCGGATCACTCTGCTGTTTGATGACTACCGGGATCTTGCAGGCCAATTCGACAAGCTGGTTTCCATCGAAATGATCGAAGCGGTGGGTCCGCAGTTTCTGGACAGCTACTTCAGCCAGATTAATTCGCTTCTGAAGCCAGACGGCCTGGCCCTTGTTCAGGCCATTACCATGCCGGAGCAACGCTACCTTCGAGCCCTTAAAAATGTGGACTTTATCCAGCGCTTTATCTTCCCCGGGAGTTTTATTCCATCGTTTGGTGCCATTCTGGAATCAGTACGTAACGAGTCAAACCTGATTATGACCCACTCCGAAGACACAGGCTTTCATTACGCACGCACACTCCGCGACTGGTGTGAGCGTTTTAGGGCCAATCGCGACCAGCTCGAGTCCATGGGGTATGACCAGGCGTTCCGCAGGCTCTGGAACTTCTACTTTGCCTATTGCGAGGCGGGGTTCAGCGAACGTGCCATCGGCGTATCACAGCTTGTTTTCGCCAAGCCCGGTAACAAGCGACAGAACATTTTTAGTGTATGATTACTTCAAAAAATACTCGTAACATATTGAATTTCCTGCTTTTCCAGATTGGCTGGCTTGCCTGTGTTACTTATCCCGACCTGATTGGCCCAGCCCTTGTTCTGGTTTTCCTACTCCTGCACTTTGTTTTGGTAAGCCAGAACAGGTTTACAGAGCTGCAGTTTATCGGACTGGGGACGGTTACCGGCGCTGTACTAGACGGACTCTGGTTCCGGCTTGGCATACTGGATTACGGCAGCGGAGCGGTACTGGTTACGCCGCTCTGGCTCGTTGCTATCTGGGCTATTTTTATGACCACCCTGAGCCACTCGCTTAACTGGATCAGCCGTAAGGTCTGGCTGGCATTTCTGTTCGCTCCTGTCGCAGGACCTTTCGCCTATTGGTCAGCAAGTGAAATCGGGATAGTTGAGTTGCCAGAACTGGTTCCTTCCCTCCTCGCACTGGCTGTGGGCTGGATGGTGGTATTCCCATTATTGTTGTTTGCCCGAAAATCACTTTATCCGGAGCTGGCGTCATGAACCTTAGCTCAGGCTGCTTTTCTGCTGCAGTTATTCTGGTTGCTCTTTCCGGCGCCGTGTCTGCCAATGGCTTTGAATTCACTGGGTCCGCCGAGAACAGAGAGGGGGAACCGCTGTATGTGGAACGGCACCAAGTCGAGGGCGCGTGCGAAAACGGAGTGTTCAGGCCACTAGAGCACCGGGTTACCTATACCCGACAGACCGAAGGCAATGGAGAACCTTTCGCGGAAAAATCTCTCGTTTACCGCCCGTCTGCTATTCGCCCAACAGTCGATTTCCGGCAACCCGATTTTGGAGAGTCTCTGAAGATCACCTACCCGGCTTCAGATTCTGTTTCGGTTGAGTGGCAGCAACCCGAGGGCAATACCAAGCGTTTCAGCACAGAGGTTTCCGCCAACCTGGTGGTCGATGCAGGCTTTGACAATCTGGTACGCCGACACTGGAACAAAGTAATCAGTGGGGAGTCAGTGAAGTTCCGTTTCCTCGCCCCAACCCGGGGCACAGATTACGCCTTTATTCTGGAGCCTGCGCAAAACACGGATGTGAAGGCTGATCATGTGGTGCAAATTCGCCCGGACAGCCTTGTACTCAACTTCCTGGTGGACCCCATCGTTCTTGGTTACGATGATAGAGGTGCACTCACCGCCTATTCCGGCCTGACCAATGTACGCGAGAATACTGACCAGAACTACACCGCAGCTATCCTCTATGCCATTAACACCTACCCGGAATGCCAACTGACACCTTGATGCCACCTCATCGGTACGACTATACACCGGTTTCAATGTGTTAAACTTCTGCGGCAACCAACGCCGGAGAGTTTTTAGCCATGATGTTTGTGTCTTTTAACGTCAACAGTATCCGTACCCGCCTGCATCAGCTTGAAGCCCTGATTCAAAGCCACAATCCCGATTTCATAGGCCTGCAGGAAACCAAGGTAAGGGACGAAGAGTTTCCTGTCGAAGCCATTCGCGAACTTGGTTATCACGTACACTTCCACGGCCAGAAAACGCACTACGGTGTTGCGCTGCTTTCCCGTGAAGAGCCCGAGCACGTCGTTAAAGGCTATCCGGGCGATGCTGAAGATGCCCAGCGACGTTTGATTACAGGACAGTTCACCGTTAACGGCCAAAAGCTCACGGTAATCAATGGCTACTTTCCCCAGGGCGAGAGCCGCAGTCACCCGATCAAGTTTCCTGCCAAAGAGAAGTTCTACGCCGACCTGATGGCTTACCTGGACGAGCTCAATGAACAGGATGGCCATGTGGTTATCATGGGCGATATGAATATCTCACCAACGGACAAAGACATAGGTATAGGCCCGGACAACGCCAAGCGCTGGCTGCGTACCGGGAAATGTTCGTTCCTCCCGGAAGAGCGGGAATGGTTGAGCCAGGTTGAAAGCCGGGGCTACACCGATGTATTCCGCCACCTTCACCCGGAAGAATCACAAACATTCAGCTGGTTTGATTATCGCAGCAAAGGCTTTGAGCGTGAGCCCAAGCGTGGCCTGCGTATTGACCTGATCATGGCGAGCGACGGCCTGTTGCCCAAAGCCCGCGAAGCCGGTGTTTCTTACGATTTCCGTGGGATGGAGCGGCCATCTGACCACTGCCCGGTGTGGGCAACCTTTGAACTCTGAGAGTCGGCCGGGCGCACTATGACAAAAGTAAAAACCCGCGACCGCATCCTCAACACCAGCCTGTCACTCTTCAACGGTCTGGGCGAACCGAACGTGACTACCTTGCTCATTTCAGATGAACTGGATATCAGCCCGGGCAACCTGTATTACCATTTCAGAAGTAAAGGCGACATTGTCGAGGAGCTGTTTTTAGCCTTCGAGGCGGAAATGCTGGACTTGCTCGCGGTTCCTGAGGACGTTGATATCAGCCTGGATCAACAGAGCTTTTTTCTGCATTTGTTGTTTGAAGCCGTCGCCCGTTACCGATTTCTGTATCAGGATCTCGTGAACGTTTTATCACGCTACGAGAATTTGCAGGTTCGTTTCAAGCGGGTTCTGAAAAAGAAAACGGGGGCTTTCAGAAATATCTGCGAAAGTCTGCGACGCCAGAACATGATGCAGATAGGGCAGGAGGAGCTGGATTCACTGTGTGAACAGCTAACCCTCACCGCATGCTACTGGAGCGCGTTTGATACGCTGTCGCACCTCGACAATCGGGAATCCGTGGACCCCGGCCGAGGGGTCTATCAGATGATGCACCTCATGGTGCCCTATTTCGCACCAGATGTGCAGGAACACGCGAAACTGATCAGCCGGGACTATTTGTAGAGGCTACTCTTCTTCATCACTGCTTTTACTGTCTCGGAGTGCGGACAACTCGGCTTCCAGAGCTTCTATTCTGTGCTCAAGTGCCTCGATATCCTCCCTCCGGTGAATACCCAGGCGACGCAAAGCTCCGGACACTCGCTCGTCAAAGAGGTGCTCAAGCCTGTCCCAGGTCCCGGTGGCCCGCTCACGAACCCCCTCAACGCGATCTTCTACAGAACGAATCTGTTTTTCCACCACGCCGCGGGTCTTGTTTTCCAGTTGTTCACCTTCCTGAACCAGACGCTCGAAAAAGCGACCGGTATCTTCTTCTGCCTTGGTGTAGGCCCCCAAGCCTGCAAGCCATATCTGACGTGCTGAGCCTTTTATTTTGGCAGCCAGCTGCGGATCGTTTTCGGGCTTCTTGTCGTTCTCATCAGACATTTAACAACCTCTGGGGTGGGATGATGCATATAAAGCGCTATTGTATTACAGCTCGCAGTCGATTTCAGTCGGCCTGGAAGCCGCATTATCAAAGGCGGCGGTATAAAGGCGGGCTCCATATGAAAAAATGTTTTCAAACGGAGTGGCCCGATCCTTGAAGTGTTCAAATTATAGTCAATACTTCTCTATACCGGAGTCTCTGCTGACACCGGTTTGTCTGGAAGTCTTTCATGGATACTACTCGCACGCCTCTGCCCGGCATTTCTGCCGGGCTTTTTTTTGCTATTATCGCCCATACTTATAAGCTTATTCCAAAACCAGATTTGAGGTTGGACAGGGGTTTCTGAATGATTGATATTGCGTGGAATAGTTTTACTCCCTGGACCGCCCTTACCGGCGGTGCACTGGTGGGCCTCGCTGCTGCGAGCTTTCTCCTGCTAAACGGAAGAATTGCAGGGATCAGCGGCATTCTTGGCGGATTGCTGACGGCATCCGCCGGTAACATTGGCTGGGGTATCGCCGGTATTTGTCCCGGCCCCGGCCTTGTTGCTTTGGGCGCGGGTGAAGTCAAAGCTACTGTATTTGTTGCATCCATGGTGGCCGGTATGGGTATATTCGAACTCGTTGAACGCAAAAGAGCAGCTTTTCGCTCCGATGATTCAGGCGAACGGTGGCATTACAAAGCCCCGGAGTGACCTGTTTTACATGGCATAATTCTGACATGCGCCATTACCTATGCGATGATGGCGTAGCATTTTTACCGACTCCGGAGAGGAAACCCCATGGATATCCGAAAGATCGATGACACAATTTCCGTAGCTCCCCAGATTACCTACGGAGATGTGGCAGAGGCAGCCAGACTTGGTTTCAGAACACTGGTGGCCAATCGTCCGGATAAGGAAGAACCTGGTCAGCCCGCAATGGCTGATATCGAAGCCGCCGCCCGGGAAAACGGTATGTCGTGGATATACATGCCCGTGGCATCTGGAAATGTGACCGACTCAGACGTAGATCAATTTTCAGAAATGATCCAGGCTTCCGAAAAGCCCGTACTGGCTTTCTGTCGAACTGGCACTCGTTGCACGGTTCTTTGGGCCCTGAGTGCTGCACGCACCACGCCTGCTCAGGACATATTCAGTAAAGCCAGAAACGCCGGCTACGACATAAGTGGTCTTGCCCCGCGCATGGCGCAACAGTCCGACAACCAGAAATAACCGCTTCGCTCCAAACGCTCAGGATTCACCCTCCCATGCAATACAAAGGTTCAGAGAACTTCCGGCACAACCAACCGGAAAGGATTGGTGTGCTGGTTACCAATCTTGGTACGCCAGATGCCCCAACCCCTTCAGCTTTACGACGTTATCTGTCGGAATTCCTTTCCGACCCCAGAGTTGTTGAGTTACCCCGCCCTCTGTGGTGGCTGATATTGCATGGCATTATCCTGCGCATCCGCCCCAAGCGCAGCGCAGCAGCTTACGCAAGCGTGTGGCAGCCTGAGGGTTCGCCACTTTTGATCCACACTGCAAAACAGGCTGAGGGCATCCGGGAAGCTCTGAAAAAGAAGTACGGCCCGGACGTGGTTGTAGGTTTTGCTATGCGTTATGGCAACCCTTCCGTTCCCAAGGTGCTTGACGAAATGCAAGAACAGGGCGTCGGAAAATTGGTGGTGCTCCCGCTTTATCCGCAGTATTCAGCCTCCACATCGGCATCGACCTTTGATGCGATAGCCAAAGATTTTTCAGCGCGCCGTTGGTTACCAGACCTGCGCTTTATTTCTCACTATCCGGATTATTCGCCCTACATTGAGGCGATGGCGCGCCACATAGAGACCCATTGGTCAAACCACGGCCGGAATCAGAAGCTGCTGCTGTCCTACCACGGCGTACCTCTCAAATACCTGACCAAGGGCGACCCGTACCATTGCGAATGTCATAAAACCTCAAGGCTGCTTGCAGAACGACTGGGGCTTGCAAAAGAGGACTATATGACCACGTTCCAGTCCCGCTTCGGCAGAGAAGAATGGCTGAAACCTTACACCGACGAGACACTTAAATCGTTTCCCGGGCATGGCGTGAAATCCGTTGATGTGTTTTGCCCGGGTTTTTCGTCTGATTGCCTGGAAACAATCGAAGAGATTGATGAAGAAAATCGAGGGTATTTCATGGAATCCGGCGGTGTGAAATTTAGCTATATCACTGCTTTGAATTCCACGCCCGGGCACATTGACGCACTGGTTCAGTTGATAGAAGAGAACCTGCAGGGCTGGAAATCCCCGGATAATCTGCCCGAAACGCTGGCCACTCGACAGAAGCTTGCGGACGAACAAAAAGGCGCGATCTACCCCGGTCGTGATGTTTGAGGGGGTATTCAGAGAGGGTAACAGCATGATTCTATGGAAAATGGCGGTGGGCCACAGAGATTCGAGCTCCGGGTATGCGTATCAAAGATGCCGAGCGGGAGTTGATTACGGTCCTCATTAGCCGTGTCTGAAACGGGGATCGGTGCCCGGGTTTCAGGCAGCCCCATGCTATTTAATCTCCCTCGTCCTCATCCGGCTAAGTCACTCGACAACCACCTGGCGTGAATTATCAAGTATTAGCACCCGGCTCAGCGGCAGTCCCCATACGCCACTCACTTTCCTGGTTTTTTCGGGTATTGTCTTTCTCAGCGGATTTTCGAAGTGTCTGCCAAGCAGAGAATATGCTTTTTGACGAGCCCGCCAACTGAACCACGGATCCACTCATAATCTTCTCCCCCGAATCAAGAACGTGTTCAGAGCAGAATTTAACACTACAAATTATTATTGCAAATGATTATCATTAAATATTACGAGCTTTAACCTAACTTGACAGTCAAAATACGAAGAAGGTTGCTTCAGTGCATTGTCGACAGGCTAACCGAGGTATTGCATTGCTCCCTTGGTTGAACCTCTGCCAATGATGATAGGAGGATCACTGAACCAAGAGCCTTCGGTTTCTGCATGGTTTCGAACAGCCATAAACGAGGTTAAATGGAGAGCAGTCGTCGGTTACAGTTACATAGAATTCAACAGGTGCTAGACCACGTTCATCATAACTTGGATAAGCCATTAGCGGTGGCTGCACTGGCTAAACGCTGCGGCCTGTCGCGCTGGCAGTTCAACCGTATCCTTGCCCATCAAACCGGCCTTTCACTAGGGCGCTACGTGCGGGAAATGCGCTTGAGCCAGGCAGCTGAGATGCTGCTTTTTACCAAACAACGCATGATCGATATTGCTTTGGCCTGCGGTTTCAGCTGTGACATCAGTTTCAGCCGTAGCTTCAAACAACACTTTGGTTGCGCGCCGGTAAAATACCGCCAGCGTGGCCTGCCATGTCTTCTGAAAACCCCGATGTCTTGTCACCCGGACCTGCTGCCCCCAGAGTCATTGCGTTCGCGAGTGCCGGGGATCCGGCTGGATTTCCAGCCAACGTTCACTGTGGCTGGTGTTGCCGGCCAAGTGAACGGCCTGTTTTCGGCCTGCCCTGATTTTAATGACAAGCTCCCGCGCCTGTGGCGGGATTTCAGTAGCATCAACAGCGCAGACGCTGACCACCCCAGAATTGGTGTGTTAGACCTTGCCGGAGGGTCCAACGCATCTTTCACCTACCTTGCTGGAACAGAAGTTCAAGAACCACCAGCGACAGATACGCTAAGTAGCATCACAGTGCCAGGCCGAAACTACGTTGTGATCGCGTTTCATGGCCCACTGGTTTCCCTGCCAGATGTTCTCAAATGGTTTTTCCAGGCCTGGCTACCCAACTCCGGCTGCGAAGCACTCCACGCCTACGATCTGGAAATTTACCCACCCGGATTGACCCCTTCTGCACCACAGGTGTCTATGGAATATTGGATACCGGTCAAGCTTTGCCGGCCAATGATTTCGTGGAATGCACCAAACTGTTAAGTATCGCCCCGACAACCAAATATAATGATAATGATTCGCATTATAAATGTAACAGACTATCTTGTCTGTCTCTGAACTCTACGGGGCTTTACCATGAAAGGATCTTTTCTCAAACCCTCGATACTGGCTATAGCGGTGGGCGCAGGTAGTAGCCAAATCGCTCTTGCGAACGAGGTAATGGAGCTGGACGAGCTGGCAGTTTACGGTGACACCTACCGCAGCACAGCGACCAAAACATCACTGCAGCCGGAAGACACGCCCCAGAGCATATCGGTACTGGACCAGCAGGCTCTGCAAATGCGCGATGCAGATTCAGTCGCGGCGGCGCTTCGATACTCCCCTGGCGTCAACACTGAGTTGCGCGGAGGAGCCGTGGGTCGTCTGGATCTGTTCAGCATTCGTGGTTTTATCAACTACCAAAACTACTACGATGGCATGCAACTGCTATACAACGACTGGAACCTTCAGCCACAAATAGACTTGTTAGCGGTTGAACAGGTCGAAGTATTTCGTGGCCCTACGTCAACTCTGTACGGCTCCATGCCACCGGGAGGCATGGTCAACCTGATCAGTAAAAAACCAACCGCTGGCTCTTCCAATAAGATTGAGTTGGCTACCGGCTCGCGCAACTTGAATGAAGCCTCTGTTGAAAGTAGCGGCCAATTAGAAAATCCGGATCTATCCTACAGCCTGGTTGGGCTGGCCCGCACCCGAGATGGCCAGGCAGAAACCGCGGAAGAAGAACGTTACATGGTTGCGCCCTCCCTGGACTGGCAGATCAGCGATGACACCCTGGTGAATTTTAATCTGTACTACCAGAAAGATCCGGAGATGGGCATTTACACATCCTTGCCGGCCTCCGGTCTTTTTCTGTCGAACCCAAATGGCGAGCTGGATACCGATGCGTTTTCTGGCGACTCCAACTGGAACCAGTTTGAAAAAGAGATTCTTCTGGCAGGCTATAAAATCAACCACAACATCAATAACAACTGGAATTTTCTGCAGAACTTTCGCTACACCGATGCAGAAGCATTTCAAACCAATACCTATGGCACTGGCTTGGCCGCTGACGGACGAACCCTGTCGCGAGAAGCCTATCTGACCGATGAAGCGACCACCGGGTTTACGATCGACAACCAGGTTTCCGGGCGCTTTCAAACCGGCGCAGCCGAGCACAACTTACTGGTGGGTTTTGATTATCTGAGCCTGAAATCAGACGTCATCTATGAGGATACGGCGGGTGGAAGCAGCGCGCCCTCCATTGACCTCTTCAACCCAAATCATCAGCAAATTTCACGCTCGACGATCGACATCACAGACACGCCGTATTCATCTGATTTCAACATTGAGAAAAAGCAGCTGGGTGTTTATCTGCAAGATCAGGTCAGAATTGACCGGTTTGTGATGATTGGCGGTGTACGCTGGGACGATTTCACAGGCACGGAAAACGGAACACAGTACGGCACTGCTGTAGACGCAAAGCTCGACCAGGATAATGTTTCAGCGCGTGCCGGAATCATGTACCAGGCCGCAAACGGCCTCTCGCCTTACCTTAACTACGCACAAAGCTTCGAACCACAAACCGGGAGGGATCGAAATGGTAATGAATTTGATGCCTCCATCGGAGATCAGTGGGAATTGGGCGTTAAGTATCAGTCACCGGACCAACGCACCACCGCCAACCTCGCGTTTTACCAGATTACCAAAGAGAACGTACCAACCCGTGACCCAGAGGGCGGCCCGTATGACAAGATCCAGGCGGGTGCCGTACGCTCGCAGGGCGTAGAGTTGGAAGCTCTGGCTCAGCCTCTGGACAACCTGCTGCTAACCCTGAGCTACACGTTCCAGGACGTAGAAATAACAAAAGATAATTCTGGACTGAAAGGTAAAACGCCGGTGTGGGTTCCGGAACATTTGCTGTCGGGCTGGGCCGACTACAGCTTTGACCAGGGAGTTTTAGGCGGTCTCGTTGCCGGTATCGGTGCGCGCTATATCGGCGAAGCCGAATACGACGCGACCACCAACTCTGGCAAGGTTCCCGACGTCACTCTTCTGGACATCGCCCTTCGCTATGACTTGGGCCAACTGGTGCACACGTTGAACGGCACGGAGATCGGAGTGTCCCTGAACAACCTGACCAACGAACGCTATTACAGCTGCTTCGACAGTGCTAATTGCTGGTTTGGTGAGGAGAGAACGTTGGAGGCATCAGTCTCTTATACTTTCTAGTACCCGCTCCACTCATCCCAAATATCCGCTGGGCAAGAACCCACTTGCCCATCCCTCCTGAGACCAGAATAACCGTGAGCTTTTTGATCTTGTCAGTTAGGCTGCTTAGCGATGCATACAAATGACATAGATTATCACTAAGGTTAGGATTCAGAATTTGTTACCGGAGCCCTATGAACACAATGCTGGAAAGTCTCTATCTTGGCCCTCTGGACGGTTTCTCGCCCCCCGGCGTGGGCGAACCGCCCGATCAGAGCTCTATGCTGCGAGCCGCAGACCTGCTTGACACCCAGCGACTGGACACACACCTAAAACGTTTTTCAACCCAATATCGTCAGACTGACCGACGTGCTGTCGCTTCTCTTTGGTCAAAATGGCATTTCAGCGCACTGATCTCCACAACGCTGGCATCCAACTTGTTACTTGACCAGGATCTGCCAATCGGGCTGGACGAAGTCAGCATTGAAGTTGGTTCTGAAGGACAAACCCGCCGGCTGTGGATCACCGATACTGGCCGGCCACTGGCCACTCAAAACGCCCTCACCCGCTTCACCAAACTGATCGATAGCCATCTTGTTCCACTGATTACGGCGTTAGCTGACTATTCGGGAGCGTCCCCAAAAGTCTTCTGGAGCAACGCCGGCAACGTTTTTGAATACTTTACTGAAGCGTTGAAAACTCACCCTCTGGCTAATTCCGGTTCGGTTGAGCCCGCAAGTGAGCTGCTTGCCAGCCGCTATCTTCTGAATGGTCGTCGCAACCCTCTTTTCCAGCCGGTAAACTATCTGATCGCTGCAACCGGAGAAGGCCTCGACCGCCGCCGCCGTCTTTGTTGTATTCGCTATCTTATTCCAGAGCTGGATTACTGCAGCAATTGCCCGCTGATTCGTAAACCCTGATATCCAAAAGTCGAATTATGAAGATGCTGCACCAGCATCAGTATCGTCTTAGCCCCCACATGAAATAGGCTCCCCCCAGAAGGGCGGCTACTAGGCCGGCTGGAATTTCCTGAGGGAACAGCACCTGACGCCCCAACCAGTCTGCGCTTATCATCAATAAAGCACCGACGATCGCAGAACCTACAAGATGAGGTAACGCCTTGGAGAAGCCCAGCATCCTGGCAACATGGGGCGCCAGCAAACCGGCAAAACTCAAGGGCCCGACAATCAACGTAGCGAAGGCGGTCAGTATGGCCACCAGCGCCAGAAGTATAAGCCGAACCCTATCCACACTCAGCCCCAAACCCAGCGCAACATTACGACCGAGGGGCAACAAATCTAGCCAACGAGTGACCAGGGGGATTAGCGCCACCATCATGACAGCGAAAATCAGCGCGCTCAGACCTGTTGAAGAATCAACGTAATAGGTTGAGCCTGACATCCATGCAATCACTTGTTGGATACGAGGGTCACCGTTGGCAAGAAAGATACTTCTTAATGGCTCGAATAAAGCCGCTATGGCGATTCCGGTAAGGAGCAAACGCTCAGACTGAAATCCAGTGCGTCGATTCAACAAAATCAAAACGGCAAGCGTTATGACGGCACTCGTTGCGCCAGCCAAGATAAGCAGCGGCGCGGTGACGTTGGCGGAAGAGTAGATCGTTACAATCAATCCAATGGCAGTGCCAGAGCTGATCCCTAGTACCTCTGGACTGGCCATCGGGTTGCCCGTCATTCGTTGAATGGTCGCACCCGCTAAAGCCAGCAGAACGCCGGCCCCCGCTGCTGCCAGAACCCGCGGAATTCGCCAAGTAACAATGGACTCCCATTGACCGGTGCCATTGAATCCCCAACCTCCGATGGATTGAGTCACGAACAAAGCCAAAATTGATGCAGTTGTCAGTAAAACCAGAAGCCAAAGAAACATTCGAGAGGTAGGCTTACGGGCTGTCTGTAAAGTCGTTTTAGATGTGCTTGGCGCAGTGCTTTTGAGGGATAATCGCGGAATAAGCCAGAGTAATAGCGGTGCTCCCAATAGCCCGGTCATGGCACCGGTTGGAACCATTGAAGGCAACTGCGCAGAATACTGTAATAAAAAAAGATCGGTTGTTAGCAGTAGCAACCCTCCGAACACAGGTGCCCAAAGCAGCCGCTGGGCCAGAGTGCGCGCGCCCATCAGTTTGACGATCACCGGCGCAGCCAACCCCACAAAGCCTACGATACCAACCAGGCTAACCGCAGATGCGGTAATAAATACAGACAGGCCCAAGACCATTAATCGAAGCTTACGCACGGATATGCCCAGGCTACTGGCACTGGATTCATCCAATTCCAACAACCCTAGGGGCCGCGCCATTAATCCGGCTAAGATTGCCACTACAACCAGGCGGGGCAACAAATGCAGGGTGTCGCTCCAGCTATTTTGAGCAAGAGAGCCAGCGGCCCAGATCATCAGGCCGCGAAATTCTTCCTGGTGAAAAAGAATCAATACCGTGCTCAGCGCACCGATATAAAGATTAACGACTAAGCCGGCCAACACTACAGCAACGGGCGCCAACCGACGATGCCAGGATAGGGAAAACACAATCAGTAATGAGATTACTCCCCCTGCCAGTGCCACCCATTCACTGCCGAAGGCTAAGAGACGGGGCGCAAAAAGCGTGGCCAACAAAAGGCCAAGTTGCGCCCCACTGGCAACACCCAAAGTGGTTGGCGAGGCGATAGGATTACGCAAAACCTGCTGCATTAGTACGCCAGCCAAGCCAAGCGCTGCACCCACCAATAGGGCGATGGTCATCCGAGGCAGCACGCTGAATTGAAACACGGCTGTCGACATCGCTTTAGCTTCGGGCCCGGAAAGCCCGACAGAAAAATCGAAAGCGCCCTGGCTCACGTCTGGCAATGTCTGTTTCAACAAATTGAACGTGATAACAACGCAGATGATAACCAGTGGCAAACAGATATACGCGGGTGAGGCCCGCCGATGTAATGAGATCATAAGTTCTTCAAGCCGAGCTCAGTGACGTGCTGATCAGTCAGTGCCTGATACAACTCGTCAGCAAAGCGAACTGCGGAAGGTAGTGCACCAAAACTCCACACAGCGGGTAACGATAGAACCCGATCATGACGAACGGCCGGCAACGCTTGCCAGAGCCTGTTATTGTCAAAAACCCCCTCTGCACTCATGGGAACCGGATCAACAATAACCAGGTAGCCCTCAGTAATCAGTTCTTCTATACCGACCGTGGTATAGCCCCACATATTCGTTTCGCCTTTCCAGGCGTTTTGCAACCCGAGTCGATTGATCACCATGTCGTATAAGCTGCCTTTGCCATAAGCACGCACATGACGATCGTCGATAAACTGAACGACCAAAAGCGGAGGAGTATCCGTGGCAATTTTTTCTTTCATCTGGTCAATTTGCCTGCGGTGGTGCTCTATAACGGCCTCAGCTTCTGCCGAGTGGTTGGTCAGCTCGCCAACCCGTCTTGTCGTCTCTACAAGGTTTTGCCAAAAATCGTTCTCTGGATTGTATGTGGTCAATGTTTGAACCGATGCTATCTGTGAAAGAGTGGGCTCTATTGCACCGTACAAAGGGGATGTCAGGACAAGATCAAGATTTAATGAAGCAGCCAACTCTCGATTGGGCTGAGCACGCAGGCCTATATCCACAACCTGTTCAGGAAGTGACGGCTCCACGACCCAGGCCTGGTAGTCCCTAATTTGAGCCGCCGCAACCGGCACTATCCCTAAAGACATAAGGGTCTCGACCAGCGTCCAATCAATGGCCGCCACTCGCGGGGTTTCATTCTGGGAATGTGAAGGGATGGATACCGACGCGTCGACATTCAGAGACACAAACGTCAGAAAGAAAAATGGCAGTAGCAGAAAACCCCGAACACGGGCCTGCGGATGACCAAAATAACGGACGGATAGCAACAAATTATCCAAAAAAACTAACATGGCTGAGAAATTGGACCCATGGCACTTCGCCGTACACACCTTTAATGCCATGTACCCGAAAAGCCGGTTTGCGTGCGAAGTATTTTTAAGAGACCATAAACGCAACTGATTATTATTATACATTGCACTGGTCATTCCAGCCACTATCCTGGAGCCCCGATGGAGCTACTCGCCATCGTTTTCCGCCAGTACCGCCTTCCCATCGTTATCATTATACTTCTGAGTCTAATCAGCGCAGGTGTTGCCAACCTTTTTCGGACTGGTTTTGCTCTTGCTGGTGGTTACCTTGGCAGCTCAACTTTCACTCACGGTGCTGGGGCATCACTTCGTTTATGATTTACGCGGCCGGCTGATCAAGCAGATCCTGGGTACCGATATCGAAACGCTTGAGCGCATCGGCAGTGCGGGTTTGTTGGCAAATGTCTCGATTGACATCCGAAACGGAAGTTGTTCTCGAGTATATGCCTGAAACGCCCCCCCCCGATAAAGACCGGTGGTACTGTAATGGTTCAATAGTTCAAAACACCCTCGAATCTACGGAACTACGCTCAAGGAAGGAAGACGTGGATCACTCTGGGCGCTGAAAAAAAAGAGACGCTAAAAAGTATGCAGAGCTGGTTGGCAATATGCTGGCCATGCTGCGGAATGCCTTGCGGGATGGCGGCATACGCTTTAAAAGCAGCAAAACCGGGCGCAAGGGTTTTATACCTTGGGCACCAGAGCTAGAAATGGGCGTAACTGCACTGAAGGCTTGCAATCAAAAACAAGCATTAACGAGTGACAGCCGGTTAGCGAGCCGTTCAAACGATGACAAGCGCACAACGAGGGATATTCTCAGAAAAAGAAAACCGTGCCTATTTCGGCATGGAATCGAAAACATACGGAAGGATTATATGAAGCTGTATAATATAAGGAGTGCACATGAACTTTACGGACATGTTCTCATGTTTGGAGAAACTCTCCCAACCGCCTATATTCAAGAGTAAAATGGCGGTGGGCCAGGGATTCGAACCCCGGGTACGCTACTAACGTACGGCGGTTTTCAAGACCGCTGCATTAAGCCACTCTGCCAGCCCACCGTTTTTCCATTACTGTCGAACGACAGCGGTGTGCATCATACCGGAATTGCCTGTGCTGTCAACGCCCTGTGCAAAACTGGCGGCAGATTCCGACATTAACTGCTTTTAATGGAATCCGGAGGGCATTTTCGTGTCGTAAATGATTGAAAGTTCAGAATTCGACATTACTATGGAGTGTAATTCCAGGTGATTGGCGTTCATCAGGCTCCGTGCCTGACGCCAGCAACCCAACAAGCTGGATTAAACCGGAGATCAGAATGCAAAACAGACAGTACAATGTTCAGCAGAATCGCAAAGGCATGATTGCCCGCGGATCCGCTACCGCACCAATCAGTGCTTCAGCGACCAAGGTTCTGCGAAACACTTACACGCTGCTTGCAATGACACTGATATTCAGTGCTGTCATGGCGGGCGTTTCAATGTCCATTGGCCTGAGCCAAGGCGCAAGCCTTGTGAGCAGTCTGGGCGCACTTGCTCTGATTTGGCTGGTGCTACCACGCACTGCCAATAGCTCTGCCGGTATTGCTGTTGTGTTCGCCTTTACCGGCCTGCTTGGCCTTTCACTTGGCCCGATTCTGACGTATTACCTGCAGTTCTCCAATGGCGGGCAAATCATCATGCAGGCCCTGGGTGGAACTGGCCTGGTGTTTTTCGCCCTGTCAGGCTACGTGCTGACCACGAAAAAAGACTTCAGCTTCATGCGTGGCATGCTGGTTGCCGGCCTGGTTGTTGTGCTGGTTGCAGCTCTGGGCTCCATCGTTGCGGGTATGTTTGGCGTTGAGATCACAGCAATCAGCCTGGCGATCAGCGCTGCGATTGTGTTCCTGATGTCGGGTTTCATCCTGTATGACACCAGCCGCATTGTGAACGGTGGCGAGACTAACTACATCATGGCTACCACTGGCCTGTACCTGAACATCTACAACCTGTTCGTGAGCTTGCTGCACCTCATCGGTGCCTTCTCCGGCAACGATTAATATCCGGCGCCCTTTGCGCCGATAAGTTTGCGGAAACCCCGGCCTTTGCCGGGGTTTTTGCTATTGGTACACTGGGCTAATCTAAGGCTGAAACTGCACTCAGGCAAGAACTGAAACCATGGCCGCTATCCAACTTCAAAACTACACGCTGGTTATTACCGGAGCACCCTACTCTTCCCAGGCTCCGCAAACAGCCTTGTCGTTTGCCCGGTCGGCGATCGCAGCAGGCCATACACTGGATAGGGTATTTCTCTATGGCGACGGGGTTCATCTCGCCTCAGCGCTCTCTGCGCCACCTTCAGATGAAACCAGTTGGCCTGCCGAGTGGGCGACATTTCTGAAGGATAACGACATTCCGGGCGTAGCCTGTGTCGCGTCCGCCTTAAGGCGCGGGCTCGTAAACGAGTCTGAGCAAAAACGCTATGAACTACCCGCCAGCAATCTTCTCGAACCTTTCGTGATAGCCGGGCTTGGTGAGTGGGTTGAAGGCACTATGGCATCTTCGCGCGTTATCTATTTCCATGCAGGAGGTTGAGCGTGAGCACGTTGATTGTGATTGACCAGCCTCCTTACGGAACCTGGGCGGGCCGCGAAGCCCTTGATATGGCATTTTCCCTCGCCGCGTTTGACCAGCCTGTAGCGCTGCTGTTTACGGGGGCGGGGGTTAACTGGTTGCGCAAGCTCCAGGAAACAAGCGAAGTGGAACAGAAGTCCGTAGAAAAAAACCTCTCGGCGGCACCCATTTTTGGCGTTGAAGCAATGTATGCAGACGCTGCCGCCTGTGTTCGCTATAGGCTTACGCTGGAAAATATGGTGGCTGGTGTAGTAATGTCTGAAAGCAGCTCCGATTTACTTAATCAGTACAAACATACCGCCTTTGCCGGCTGATTCCCAAGGACGCTCTAACAAAGAGTCGGAACCTGTTATGACCCCCATTCATACGCTCCACATTCTGAACAAGGCACCCGAACATCCGCGTTCGGTAGCGTGTATGGGTGCGCTGATGCCCGGCGACGCATTGCTTCTCACTGAGAACGCTGTATTGGCCCTTGCCGCACAATGCAGCACTTTGGCGGGCATTCGCGTGTATGCTCTGGCACCGGATGTAGCTGCTCGCGGGCTCGGCCAATGCACCGGCGAGGCTGCCCTGGTGGACTATCCCGCTATGGTTGATCTGACAGCCCAGGCTCAAAACGTAATCAGCTGGTGAACCATGACAGACTGCGTAATACCCGCCCGAAACAATGAAGGTTTTCTCGAGAACGCAAGCGACTGGACGCCTGAAGCCGCGACTGCGATTGCTGCAGCAGACGACATAAAACTCAATGAAAAACACTGGGAAATCATCAAGTTCCTGCGCTTATTTTACAAAGAACATGATATGCCTCCACCCTCGAACCGACTGTTCGTCAAATCGGTGAAAGAGGCCTTGGGTGAAGAAAGGGGCAACAGTATTTATCTCATGCAATTGTTCCCGGGCACTCCCGCAAAAACCGCATGCCGTATTGCTGGTCTACCGCGGCCGACAAACTGCCTTTAGCGATTTCCGGCCCTATGCCCACCATGCAGAATATGCCAGTACTATCAATTGAAAGGCGCCTGCAAGCGCACCAAACACTCCGCCAATAAACATCAATTGAACTTCTTCCTCGCGAAACGCCGGGCGGAGTATGTCCTGGAATTCTGCGGGCCGTAGCGCCTTCATTTGCCCCGCCAATACACCCGCGACAACGGGCGCACGCTCTTTATTGAAACCGGGGTTACTGAACACATCGTGGGTCGCGAGCAATGCCTGCTGGTTCATGGCTTTTTTCAACTCTGTATAACCGCTCATGCCAACGGTGACCTGAGCACCGAGCTTCATCAGCAGTGAGTTATCGAGTAAAGGTCGCAGGTGCTTTTGCATGATGGCGCGAGTGCGGTCGCCCTGATTACCGTTGATCATGGCGTCAGCCACCTTCTCCACGGTTATCAGTTCTTCGGCAACCAGCTTTGCCCAGATGTCGCTGATCTCAGGCTGACGACGTAAAAACAAGCCCTGGATTTTCCAAAACAGAAACCTGCGAGGCGCCAACGGCGCAAACAGCAAAGTAATGGCGAGCCAGTTTGTGATAAAACCGATCAGGAACCCACCAATCGGTAATAACCAGGGTTCCGGATAGATTGACCATACAGCCGCAAGAAAGCAGCCCAAGATTCCGCCAATAATGGCCCCACGATTGATAACCGATCGGAGCTCAACCGAGCCGGCCTGCTGAAATATGCGATTCATCAGATCGGGGTGCTGCTGCAGCTCGCGGCTCAGCAATGCTTTGAGGTCGACCAACTCATCCAGGTCGTCGCCGAAATCCTCAACGAGGTTTTCAATCCGGGCAGGCAGCTGCTCACGTGCCCATTGATAAATCCGCCGGCGCAAAAACAGGGGCAAATTGTCCCAAAGCACCGGCTGGGTTTCGTACATCATTTCATCAATGTACTCATCCAGCCTTGGCGTTACCTGAGAGACCACCTGCTCAATAATATGTTGAGGTTCAAGCTTCTGATAAACGGCGTTCAGATCACCAAATTGCCGCAGCGTTCGGTCGATGCAGATATGCGCCATTTTCTCCGCCTTGCGCGGAATAACGCCCTGCCATCCAAGGACACCAACACCGATAAACCGTATCGGGTAAAAAGACATTTTTATAGCAAGCCAATTGGTAAACCAGCCCACCAAGGCGGCCATAACAGGCACGGATAAAAGTGCAGCGTCGAGCAAGGGGATCCCCGGTTGTGCATGTGCAGACCTTGAGCCTGCATATTATGTCATTTTTGATCGGGCGGGATATCTATCGCCCTTGGTCCAGGGGGTAGATTATGCGAAAGCTCGGCCAGTGGAACATTGGCCGAGCAGCCATCGCGAGAGGAAAAGTGCGGCTGCGCGCACCTGGCAAACTACTTTAAAGGTGCCCGTTACTGGTAATAGGCGTTCTCGGTTTGCGTGTGATCCGTTACATCGCGAACAGCCGTGATTTCGGGGACACGCTCTTTGAGGGTAGATTCAACGCCCTGTTTCAGTGTAAGACTGACCGCTGAGCAGCCTTGGCAACCGCCACCAAACCTCAGAACGGCGACAGATCCGTCAACGATTTCAACCAAGGATACATCACCGCCATGGGCTGCAAGGTTCGGATTGATCTCCGAAGCCAGAACATAATTCACCCTGTCGGGCAAAGGCGCGTTCTCATCAACGCTTGGAACTTTGGCATTCGGAGCCTTGATTGTGAGCTGCCCACCCATCTGATCCTTTGAGTAGTCTACAAAGGCTTCCTCAAGGAATGGCACAGAGTTGTGATCCAGGTACAAGGTGAACTTTTCGAGGTCTACCTGCTCATCCGTAGGTACGATCTCGTTAGGCGGGCAATAAGCCAGGCAGGTTTCAGCGTTTCTGGTGCCTGGCTGCGTTACGAATATACGTACGCCCATGCCTTCAACATCCTGCTTTTCAATAAGTTGTGCAAGATAGTCCCGTGCGGGATCTGTCACAGTAACCAAAGCCATGTTTTCAACCCGTTGGTAAGTTTAAGTTCATTTTAAGGGAGTTCGCGGCAACATGAAAGACCAAGTAATTTAGTGGGTCTTTATCAGGGTAATCACTTTCACGTACTATAGCCTCCGCACGCCACGCTTGACGTAAGTAAAGAACAACGCGCGCGGAGCTACGACTGGCTCCGGCATTTTGCTATCATTCCGCGCCATAAAACCAAACACGCCGTTAATAACGACTTCCGGAATATTGACTATGACCGATCGCAACACTCGCATCGAACAACTTCACAAAGTCCTGCAAGAACGCATTGTGATTCTCGACGGCGGCATGGGAACCATGATCCAGAACCAGAAACTGGATGAGCAAGCGTTCCGCGGCGATCGGTTTGCCGATTACGATCGGGAAGTTCAGGGCAACAATGACCTGCTGAACCTCACCCAACCTGCCCTGCTTCGAAACATCCATGCAGAGTATCTGGACGCCGGTGCAGATATCATTGAGACCAACACGTTTAATTCAACCCGAGTGTCTCAGGCGGATTATGGCCTTGAAGCCATCGCTAAAGAGCTGAATGTGGCTGCCGCGCAGCTGGCACGCCAGGTTGCGGATGAGTTTACCGCAAAAAACCCGGACAAACCCCGGTTTGTAGCTGGCGCTGTGGGGCCTACGTCCCGCACGGCCTCACTGTCTCCGGACGTAAACAACCCGGGGTTTCGGAACGTCGATTTCCAGACCCTGGTCGATAACTACTATGAATCAGTTGAGGGCCTGGTCGAGGGCGGTTGCGACATCATCCTCATCGAAACCATATTCGATACGCTGAACGCAAAAGCGGCCATTTACGCGATTCAACAGTATTTTGAAGACAGCGGCATCGAGCTGCCAATCATGATTTCCGGCACCATCACCGACGCCTCTGGCCGCACCCTGTCCGGGCAAACTACCGAAGCCTTCTGGAACTCAATCGCGCATTCCCGGCCTATCTCTGTCGGGTTGAACTGCGCGTTGGGTGCCGACGCACTGCGCCCATACGTTGAAGAATTGTCCGGCAAAGCCGACACCTACGTTAGCGCGCACCCCAACGCGGGTCTTCCGAACGAATTGGGAGAATATGAACAAACGCCCGAGGAAATGGCCGACATCATTGAAGGCTTCGCCCGCGACGGTTTCCTTAACATCATTGGCGGCTGCTGTGGTTCGCGCCCTGAGCACATTGAGGCGGTAGCCAAGGCGGTTTCCAAGTATCCACCGCGGAAGGTACCGACGCGCCCGAAAGCGTTGCGACTGTCCGGCCTTGAACCCTTCACTGCGGACGAAAACAGCCTGTTTATAAATGTGGGTGAGCGCACCAACGTAACCGGCTCCAAGCGCTTTTTGCGCCTGATCAAAGAGGAGCAGTACGAAGAAGCCCTGAGCGTGGCGCGGGATCAGGTTGAAAACGGCGCTCAGGTCATCGACATCAACATGGACGAGGGCATGCTGGACTCCAAGGAGGTGATGGTCACCTTCCTTAACCTGGTTGGTTCAGAGCCCGATATCTCCCGCGTCCCAATCATGATTGATTCCTCCAAGTGGGAAGTCATCGAGGCCGGTCTGCGCTGTATTCAGGGCAAGGCGGTGGTGAACTCCATTAGCCTGAAAGAAGGCGAAGAAGAGTTCGTCAAACGGGCCCGTGACTGCATGCGTTATGGCGCTGCTGTTGTTGTTATGGCCTTTGATGAGCAAGGACAGGCGGATACCTATGAGCGCAAGACTGAAATCTGCAAGCGATCATACGATGTTCTGACCGGCATCGGCTTCAATCCCGGCGACATTATTTTTGACCCCAACGTTTTCGCCATCGCCACAGGTATCGAAGAGCACAACAACTACGCCGTCGACTTCATCAATGCCTCACGCTGGATTCGGAAGAACCTGCCCCATGCGTCTATCTCCGGCGGCGTGAGCAACGTGTCCTTCTCCTTCCGTGGCAACGATGTGGTGCGTGAAGCCATCCATTCCGTGTTTCTCTACCACGCCATCAAGGCTGGCATGAACATGGGTATTGTAAACCCGGGCCAACTGGTGATTTACGATGAGATCGACCCCGAACTGAAGGAGCTGGTTGAGGACGTAGTACTCAACCGCCGGGGTGATTCGACAGATCGCCTGCTGGAAATCGCCGAGCGCTATAAAGGCAAGGGCGGAAAGACCCAGGAAGAGGATCTGGCGTGGCGCGAATGGCCAGTAACCAAGCGACTGGAACACTCTCTGGTAAAGGGCATTACCAACTTTATTATCGAAGATACTGAAGAGTGCCGCCAACAGGCCGAGCGCCCGATTCATGTCATTGAAGGTCCGCTGATGGACGGCATGAACGTGGTCGGCGACCTGTTCAGTGAAGGCAAGATGTTTCTGCCCCAGGTCGTTAAAAGCGCCCGCGTAATGAAACAGGCCGTAGCCCATCTCATTCCCTTTATCGAAGCGGAAAAATCTGAGGACCAGCAAGCCAAAGGTAAAATCCTGATGGCGACGGTAAAGGGCGATGTGCACGACATTGGCAAGAACATCGTGGGTGTGGTGTTGCAGTGTAACAACTATGAGGTCATCGATCTGGGCGTGATGGTGCCCTGCGACAAGATTCTGGCAGCAGCGAAAGAACACAACGTGGATATTATCGGCCTGAGCGGTCTTATCACGCCATCTCTGGACGAAATGGTACATGTCGCCCGGGAGATGCAGCGTCTGGACTTTCACCTGCCCCTGATGATTGGCGGCGCTACCACCTCGAAGGCCCACACGGCGGTTAAAATTGAGCCTCACTACAAAAACGACATTGCTCTTTATGTATCGGACGCATCCCGATGCGTTAACGTTGCATCGCAACTGCTGAGCAAAACAGCCAAACCTGCGCTCGTGGACGCTGCGCGTAAAGAATACGATGAAGTACGGGAGCGTCGGAAACAGCGCGGTGACCGAACCAAGCTTGTCAGCCTTAAACAGGCACGAGCAAGAGCCCCTGAGATCAGCTTTGAAAATTACGTGCCACCCAAGCCGGCCTTCACCGGCACTCGGGTATTTAAAGAATATGATCTTAATGAACTGGTGCCCTACATAGACTGGACACCGTTCTTCATCTCTTGGGATATCGCCGGAAAATACCCGCAGGTATTTGATGACCCCAAACGCGGTGAAGCGGCCCGAAACCTGTTTGATGACGCGCAGATCATCCTTCGTAAAATGGTTGACGAAAAGCGCGTAAGTGCCTCAGGCATAATCGGTTTCTGGCCAGCGCATCGCCGCGGCGATGACATTGTAGTGTACACCGACGATACCCGCAGCGAAGAGCTGACCACCCTGCACCACTTACGTCAGCAGGATGAAAAAGCGCCGGGTAAATCAATGATGGCGCTGTCTGATTTTGTGGCCGAAGAAGGCACTGAGTATTGCGACTATGTTGGTGGATTTGCGGTTACCACCGGTATTGGTGCGGAAGAAATGTCCCTTGAATATAAAAACGCCAACGATGATTACAACGCGATCATGGTGAAAGCCTTGGCGGATCGTCTGGCCGAAGCTTTTGCTGAGCGCATGCATGAGCGTGTTCGCACGGAATTCTGGAGCTACGATGCCGATGAACAACTTGCGAGCGAAGACCTGATCAAGGAACGTTATCGCGGTATCCGCCCGGCTCCCGGCTACCCGGCGTGCCCGGACCACACCGAGAAAGCAACACTGTTCCAACTGTTGGACGCGACCGCAAAAACCGGCATTGAATTGACTGAGCACTTTGCCATGTTCCCGACGGCGGCAGTTTCAGGCTGGTACTTTTCGCATCCGGATTCAAAGTTCTTTGCAGTAGGTAAAATTGGCGTAGATCAGGTTGAAGACTATGCTGAGCGCAAAGGTCTCTCCAAAGCGGAAGCGGAACGGTGGCTGGCACCCAGCCTCGCATATGATCCGGCGGAGTAATGACCAGTCTTACACTCGGACAGGATGGGTTATATGGCAAATTCGCCTGATACAGAAAAAAAGGCTAAAAACAAAAAATCCCAAGGCCCCGGCGTTTTGAAGGTAATGCAGAGCGTTGCTGCGGGCGCTTTGGGAGTTCAATCCAACAAGCGCCACGAAGAGGATTTCGGGAGCCACAGCCCGTTGCCCTACATTATTGGAGGCCTGTTGTTCACTGCGCTCTTTATCGGCACGCTCGTTCTGGTTGTAAATATTGTGTTGTCCGGGCAGTAACCACTACTGCCCGGAAACCCAAACCACAGCGAATACGACTACAAGTGTCACCAGCAGCACTGCCGCTACCGCATCGACCTGACTGTCTGATCGCATCAGCTTCTTCATTACTTGCTCCTTGTTCAGAGGCCCGAACTACCGGTGCCTGCTATTTGAATTTGAATGAAACCCGGAATTGGTGTTTTCTCCCTCCTCATTAAAGCATCAAATTGATATTCGTCCAGCCCCTTATGCATCGCCTTATCGCTTCAATCGATAAACATATCTTGAAATAATCGTTTCTAGAATAAGTAGCCGCTGTTATCCTGCGTTTCAGATATAAGGCCCCGATTTTCGGGCGCACCTGTTGTTCCGGAACCGGAATCTTACAGGTGCATGCTGTTACGACGATATTACCCAGGACTTTCCTTTATGTACGTATACGATGAGCACGATCGGCAAATGATGGCCGAGCGGGTTGCACAATTCCGGGACCAGACCACGCGGGCACTGGCGGGAGAGCTGGCAGAGGACGAGTTTCTCCCTTTGCGTCTTCAGAATGGTCTTTACATTCAGAGACTTGCACCCATGCTGCGCATCTGTGTGCCCTATGGCATGCTGCGTTCTGTTCAATTGCGCCGCTTGGCCCGGATTACCCGGGATTACGACAAAGGCTACGCTCACTTCACAACGCGCCAGAACGTACAGCTCAACTGGCCAGACCTGGAAGACGTGCCCGACATTCTGGCGGAACTGGCTGAAGTTGAAATGCACGCCAACCAGACCAGCGGAAACTGCATCAGAAACACGACAACAGACCAGTTTGCGGCTGTTCAATCGGACGAATTGGTGGATCCACGGCCCTACTGTGAAATCATTCGGCAGTGGTCGACCTTTCATCCGGAATTCGCGTTTCTGCCCAGGAAGTTCAAAGTTGCCGTAAATGCCTCTGAGAAAACTGACAGAGCCGCCATCCGGGTGCACGATATAGGGCTCCAAATTGTTCGTAATGAAGCTGGCGAGCTTGGATTCCGGGTGCACGTCGGTGGCGGTCTTGGCCGCACCCCAATGGTGGCCCCTGTTATTCGTGAATTCCTGCCGGAACTCGACCTTCTTACCTATCTTGAAGCTGTTCTCAGGGTCTACAACCGATATGGTCGCCGCGATAACAAGTTCAAGGCCCGCATCAAGATTCTGGTTAAAGCTTTGACGCCGGAAGGTTTTGCGGAGAAAGTCGAAACCGAATGGGCTCACATCAAGGATTCACCGACCAGGCTGACGCCTGAGGCCATTGAACGCATTCAGGGCTACTTCACCGAGCCTGATTATGCGGCGCTGGATAATGCAACCGACCTGCTTGCACAGCAAAGGTTCGAAAATCGTGGCTTTGATCAGTGGCTACAGCACAACGTGGACACTCACAAGAAGCCGGGCTACGCCATTGTTTCTCTGACCATGAAAAAAACCGGCACCCCACCGGGAGACGTTACTGACCGACAGCTTGAGCAAATTGCGGATCTTGCAGATGAGTTCAGCTTTGGAGAAGTACGAGTAACGCACCAGCAGAACGTGGTATTGGCAGATGTGCCCCAGAATCGACTTCTGGAGCTTTGGCAGGAGCTTGGCCCAATGGGTTTCGGCACAGCCAACCTGAATACGCTGACGGACATTATTTGCTGCCCGGGCGGCGATTTCTGCGCCTTGGCCAATGCCAAGTCCATCCCTGTGGCTGACGCGATTCAGCGCCGTTTTGATAATCTTGATTTCCTGTACGACCTTGGCGAAATCGATTTGAATATTTCGGGCTGCATGAACGCCTGTGGCCATCACCACGTCGGCAACATTGGTGTTCTGGGTGTCGACAAGAAGGGCCAGGAGTTCTATCAGGTGAGTCTCGGTGGCTCATCGCAGCATGATGCATCAATCGGAAAAATATTGGGGCCATCCTTTGCCCAGGATGACATGCCCGATGTGATCGCCAAGATCATTGATGTTTACGTAAACAAGCGCACGGATGAGGAATCTTTCCTGGATACTTATCGTCGTGTTGGAATCGATCCTTTCAAGGAGCGGGTTTATGCCTGACATTATTTTCCGGGATGGCAGCATCCGTCAGAACCAGTGGGTTGTGGTTCCCCGTCCTGATAGTGGCGAATCGCTGAACATCCCTGGCCACCAACGCGCACTTATCCCGGCCGATCTCTGGCTGGCAGGTCGTGAGCACTTTGTTGGTAGAGAGGATATTGGCGTGTGGTTTGACAGCCATGATGAGCCCGAGATTCTGGCTGATCATGTGAATGAGCTACCGTTGATCGCTGTAAACTTCCCCAAGTTCAGCGATGGCCGGGGTTACAGCATTGGCCGTTTGCTGAGGGAGCGCTTCGGGTTTAAAAATGAGCTGCGGGCGATTGGAGATGTGCTATTGGATCAACTTCAGTTTATGAAGCGTTGCGGCTTTGATACTTATGAGCTGCGGCCCGATAAGGATATCCGCAAGGCGGCGCGATCTCTGAACTTCTTCAGTCAGGGGTATCAAGCTGCTACGGATACGGATTTGCCTTTGTTTCGGCGTCGGGCTTCTTAGGTTTCTGGCCCGGAACCCGGAGTCTGCTACCAGAACGGGGCCAGTAGTCAAAACACGCTGTGAATACGTCCGTGTACGCTTGGCTCCGCCACACATGGCTACGCACAGTTTTGACTACTGGCCCCGCTCTGGCAGCTTCAGCTTAGGCGTTTCAGATCGCGTGATCCAGGACGATTTTTCCCGCTGACTCGCCTTTCAGGAACGCCTTCAGCGCGCCATCAAGGTCAGCACGGCCAATTCGTTTCGCAGAAGCTTCGGCCTTCGGGCATTTCCAGTCACCCGCAAACTTTTTCCACACAGCTTCTTTTTCTGCCAGCGGAATTTCCACCGAATCTACACCCAACAGGTTCACACCACGCAAGATGAACGGGAGAACCGTGGTCTGGAGCTGGGGGCCAGCCACCAGGCCGCAGCAGGAAACGGAGCCGCCGGGTAGTATCTGCTTCAGCAGTTCAGCAAGGGGCGCGCCACCAACGGTATCCACAGCGTTGCCAAATACCGGTTTCAGCATCGGTTTCTTGTCTTCCGCCAGTGCATCTCGCCCAACGACCTCACTAGCACCTAGCTCTTTCAGGCTGTCTTCGTGATCGGCTTTGCCACTGATCGCGACGACGTCGAAGCCGAGCTTTGCGAGGAGTTCTACGGCAACGCTGCCAACTGCACCTGAGGCGCCGGAAACGGCTACTTTGCCCTGCTCTGGCCTGGCACCCATGGTAAGAAGCTTTTGTACACACAGACCTGCTGTAAGGCCAGCGGTGCCGTAGATCATTGCCGTGCTGGCACTCCAGCCGCTTGGCATGGGTACGCACCATGCAGAGGGAACACGGATGTATTCACCAAAACCACCAGCGGTGCCCATCCCCAGGTCATAGCCGGTCACAATAACCGGACTACCAACAGCAGGTGTTCCGGTTGCGGATTCAACGACTTCCCCAGCGGCATCGATGCCCGGCGTGTGCGGGAACGTGCGTGTTACACCTTTATTGCCTGAGGCCGAGAGTGCATCTTTATAGTTGAGAGAAGAATGACTGACCTTTATCAGCACCTCACCCTCAGGGAGATCTTTGGTGCCAAGGGTCTGTTCGGCGCCTTTATAGTCGCCATCCTGCTCTTCAACACGCCAGGCTTTATATTGGGTATTGTTCGTCATGATTTTCCCCGCTTGCTATTGGCTATTGGATTTTCTGGTTGCGAAATGCACTCAGGACTCTCCATACCGTGTGTTCGAGCGCTGCACTGGTTGCCAGCCCTAGTTTCTCGGGAAGGGTGCGTTTGCGCTGGAATGAGACAGAGACTACATCTGCCCTGTCGCAGGATTCAATGAGATATTCGTCGGAGGTTTTGATCTCGTCGATCAGCTTCACATCCAGCGCCCGCTTTCCGAACCAGATGTCTCCGGTAGCCACAGCGGCTATGTCGAGTTCAGGCCTGCGTTCACTGACGTAATCCTTGAACAAGCCATGTGTGTCTTCCAGATCGTCGAGAAATTTCTGCCGGCCTTTATCGGTATTTTCACCGAAGATGGTCATCGTACGCTTGTGCTCACCGGCGGTCAGTATTTCAAAGTCGACGTTATTCTTCTTGAGCAACCGATGGAAATTGGGCAGCTGCGCTACAACACCAATAGAGCCTAATACAGCGAATGGCGAAGCGATAATCTTGTCGGCAACGCAAGCCATCATGTAACCGCCGCTTGCAGCCACTTTATCGACACAGGCCGTAAGGTGGATGCCTTTGCTGCGGATCCTGTCGAGTTGTGCCGCGGCAAGGCCATAGGCGTGCACCAAACCTCCACCGCTCTCGAGACGAATCACGACCTCATCTTTACCTGGCTCAGCAACGCTGAGTACTGCAGATATAGCGCGGCGAAGCGGATCTGTGTCGCTGGCCTTAATGTCGCCGTCAAAATCCAGTACATAGATGCGTTTCGGCGCGGCTTCAGGGGCGTCCACGTCGGTTTTCTTTGCTTTATCGGCTTTCTTTTCGGCTTTGTCTTTTTTCTTTTTTGCCTTGCTCCACGCTTTCTGCTCATGCTCTGACATGAGTCGCGCCTGAATGGACTCGCGCAGTTTGCGGTATTTCTCGTTGAGCTTGCGGACTTGCAGCTCGCCGTCGTCTTCGTGGTCACCCCTCTCTTTCTGGGTAGCAGAGACAATAATAGACACGACCACAATTGCTGCAATAACAAAGGTAATCACTTTAGCCAAAAACAAACCGTAATCCGTCAGGAACTCCAAATCGCTTCTCCAGCCAGTTAAGCAAGCACGAGAGTGTAACTTACCGAAACTCTAGTGATAAGCAGAGCATAAAAATTAAAACAAGCGTTCGATCGAGCTTGACAGTGATTCAGTCTCCCCATAAAGTCGAAAGGCGAAGTCGGCTCTACCCGGCTGCCGCCAAGGCTTTAAAAGCCAGGCACGTAAAGCCGCCACCATGACAAGACAACCACCACAAAGGGTAAAATAATGTCTGTAGATCAAATCTTTCAAAAACTCGAGCAGAATTTCAACGCAGACGCAGCTCAGGGCCTCGATCTGGTTTTCCAATTTGACATCGAAGATGACAAGACCCACCACCTGGTCATCAAAGACGGAACATGCACGCTGCATGAAGGCCCTCACGCCGACCCTTCCGTAACGCTGATCATGAACTCCGAAACCCTGCAAGGTATTGTTTCCGGCGAAACTGACGGCATGCAGGCTTTCATGGCTGGGCAGCTGCGCGCTGAAGGCGACATGATGCTGGCTACCAAGCTGGGTGAGCTGTTCAACATGGGCTGATCAGCCCCGCTGAGCTCAAAAAAAACCCGCGTACAATGCGGGTTTTTTGCTATCTGGCACTTCCCCAGCGGGTCTAAAGGTTACAAGCCGACATCATCCAGCGATGACTCCGCCAATCTGAGCAAATCTGCGTTGCTCTCCTCTCGTTTACCAATACTTTCGATATAGTACTCAAGCGATGTCAGGGCATCCGCCAGTGCTTCCAGAACCTGGGTTTCAGGTGCTTCACGCGCATCCAGTAACCGCTCCTGTATCGAAGCTGCAACACGCTCAAGCACGTGCGCTGCTCCAGAGTCGCTCACCATCTGTAACCCACCCCAGATACTGTGCAAGGTTGCGGGCAGATTGGCGAGATGGAGCTTGTCATAATCCGATTCCACAAACGCAGTGATGGCGCGCTTGGCAAGCGTCAAAGCACCCCGTGCCTCGTCCGCAACCACGTATACCGCTTCTCTTAAATAGATGGATTCTTCACGGCTACGCTCACTTCCCGCCAGCGCATCGGTTTCTGACGTGATGCCGCGACTGACGATCTGCATAACGGCGTCTTCGATACCAAGCACAGAATCCGCAAGGCGGAATAATTCGTCTTCACCGGGCAGTCGGGATTCTGCTTCCCATGCTCGTAGCCTTACGGCTTCTTCGCGGGCAATCGTTGCTAGCCGATTCAGGTCGAGCATTACCAGAGTGTTGCCGAGACGCTCAAGAGTATCGGCAATGGATGACAGCTCAGCCAGATCCGGTTCAATACCGCGCTCAATAATATCTAGCTTGTCTTTGAGCTGATTCAACTCGTCCTGCAAGGCTTCGGAGAGGGATTTCAGCACATCTGTGCCCGGACCGTAGAGACGGCGGGAATGAGCTTCAAGAATGGAATCGGGAAACTCCGCAGGCGTCAAATGGAACGCGGAAAGAACCTCCTTAACTTCAGGGTTTGCGGAGCCGCTACGGTAAAGCAGGTAAACCAGATCTCGAATGAGGGAGTCCGGCGCATCTTTGGCGGTAGCCACTTTGCCGACATAAACCACTTCCCGCGCGTATTTTTCGATCCGCATGAACAAACGCTTGCGAGCTTTGGTAAAAATCATCGCACGGTCCAGCATGGTATCTGCTGCGATAGCAACGAGGCACCACATTTGACCCATTGGAGCTCCCTGGCACAGGCGGACAAAACCCCGTGCTGAGCGACCGAAAAGTTTCTGACTAACCACAGGGTTCCGGTCACGTAGCAAACCCAGCAGCGCAACCTGAAAGGTCAGGCGCATACGCCGGGCAACAATTTCGTAGTCTGCTTCATTGCCTTCGAAGGCAGCAACCGACAAGCTGCCACAAAAGTCCGGCCGTTCCTTTACATCAACCTCAAAAAAGCGGGATTCGGGATAGGGCTTCTCACGGCGAGCTTCGCGAAGTTCGTTGATGACCGGCAGCAAGAGTTCCGGGTGATCTTCTCGCTGCTGGTGGTAATACTCGACGTAACGACGAAGAATAAATAAGGCGTTGCTTAGCGTCGTCAGGAGGATATTTTTATCGTCGTTTGCACCAACAGGCACATCATTGGCCATGGTGACCGCTTCCTGGCACAGCAGTGTGCCGCCACGAAGCTCTACCAGAATAAAAATACCGCGAAGTTGGTTCAGATAATCCAGACAATTTTGCAGGTCTTCCCCACTCTCTCGATTTTCCTGAAAGCGTTCAAGACTGGATTCAGCCTGTTTGATGGTCTGCTCTATTTCACTTTTGACCAGATCAAACGACTGCGATTTAGTCGCCAGAGACGATTGAACCATACAACGCTTCCTGTTAATCCGCGGAGAACTACGACCACGTCTTCCATGTGAGCTATAGCCTGCCAAAGACCTATGCCAGACCTTTTTATTATGAGTCGGTTTTCCTCTCCGACTAATGTACGCACCCGAAAAACTGGCGTACTAATCATTACTTATAACATAAAACTCAAGTACCTCAATAAAGCTGGAATGTAACAATTGGTACAGGCAGACACAGTTCTCATTCTGCGCCTTCAAGTTTGCTCCAGACGGTTCCTCCAGCCTTTTTTTCAAGAGTGGACATGAAAGCCTCATGCGCCTCGTTCTCAGCTTCAGTGGGCCGTACAACCGCCAATGCAGGCCTCTCTGCGCTCAGCCTGCGAATCCCGCTTACACCACCACCGTTTTCAGAACCGGCATCCAGGGACAAGTCGGTTTGTCCGCCGGTAAGCAGCAGGTATACGTCCGCCAGAATCTCCGCGTCCAGCAGTGCGCCGTGCAGTTCCCGGTTACTGTTATCAACGCCATAGCGTTTGCACAACGCGTTCAGGTTGTTCTTTTGTCCCGGGTGCTTAGCCCTGGCAATTGCCAGGGAATCCACAACACCACAATGATCAGCAGTTTTTCGTACCGGCTTGATTCGACCAAATTCGGAATCCATAAAGCCCACGTCAAACGCGGCGTTGTGAATGACAAGTTCGGCGCCTTTTATGAACTCAAAAAACTCGTCTGCTATCTCTGCAAATTTTGGCTTATCTACAAGAAATTCGTTGGTAATCCCGTGAATGGTAATGGCTTCTGCTTCAACTTCTCGTTCAGGGTTGATATAGACATGGTAATTACGCCCCGTGGGCTGGCGCTCCATCATCTCCACACAGCCTATCTCGATGATCCGGTGTCCCTCTGCCGGATCAATACCTGTTGTTTCTGTGTCCAGTACAATCTGTCTCATAATATCCACACCGGTTCGGGATTGAATCGTGTTCAGCTACGGGTTAATTCGTCAACACCCTTGTTGGCAAGCTCATCTGCGAGCTCGTTATCCGGGACACCTGCATGGCCTTTTACCCAATGCCAGTTAACCTTATGATTTGCGGTTTCAGAATCAAGTTCCCGCCACAGGTCATCGTTTTTCACCGGTTTTTTCGCCGATGTTTTCCAGCCGTTGCGTTTCCAACCTGAAAGCCACTCGGTAATGCCTTTGCGCACGTACTGGGAATCTGTATACAGCTCAACCTCGCAGCCACGTTTCAAGGCCTTCAAGCCCTGGATGGCAGCCATCAGTTCCATACGATTATTGGTGGTTTGGCGCTCGCCGCCATGCATCGTTTTCAGGGCATTGCCGTAACGGAGCACGACACCCCATCCGCCAGGCCCCGGATTGCCTTTACAGGCTCCATCGGTATACAGAATTACCTTCTCGGACATTGAAACTCCTGCATGTATATAGGTATAGCCTGCTCAAAATGGCAGTTCAGTCTTCGGGGTGGTTCAGGTTTTGCGGCGGGCAACCTCTGGATGCACTAACGGTTCCGGTTCCCGGTATTCCCATAACGTTATTCTGACGCCATGCGTGCCGCCTTGGAATGCGGGCAGATACCCTTTTTTTCGCAAGGATACAGTAATACGCTCCGACTGGCAGGAGCCCATTACCGGTCAGGCGATCACCAATCCTGCCTGAGGCTTTACGACCGCTGCGCTGCAGAGGCAAACGGAAAAACCTTGTCACTGACACGTCAACCTGGAAGCCCAACAGATGGAGCCAGTCCTCCATGCGCCCGCGCGAGAGAAAACGCCCTCCCCATGGCCCTGCGTGATGTCGCGAAATCAACCTGCGCGCGCCCCAGGCACTTAAAGGATTAAAACCAACAAGAGCGATCATCCCCTCGCCTCGCAATACCCGGGCTCCCTCCCGGAGCGCCTGGTGAGGGTATGATGAAAAGTCGGCAGTATGATGCAGCACAACCAGGTCCATGGAATCACCGGGAAATGGCAATTCGTCAGCATCGCAAACAACAACCCCATCGGGAATGCTTGTAAACCACTTTGGCGTAGTCATCACTTTCTGCGAAAAATCTGTGCCGTTGGTAAGTGGTATGCGATGGCTAACGCTCACCTGGAGCTGTCTGGCACCCGTCAGAGAGGCAAGCTTTTGGTCCAGGAAACGACGTTGATCCGCCAGCATCGAGCGGCCAAGAGGCGTCTGGAACCAGTTTTCAAAGCTCTCGAGGCGGGACGGATAATCAACACTCTGGCTTTTCTTCACACTGCTTATACTCCCGCTTTAACAAAACCCTTCAAAACCCCTGGTCCGGAGGTTGTTGGGGCCATGAGCTTAATGCTCTATCATAGCAGCCACACTTGCCAAGCATAAACGGGGACATCTGATGCTCACCATCTCTGCCATCCCGGCGTTCAGTGATAACTATATTTGGTGCCTTGCAGACACCGACACGGGTAAGGCGCTGATTGTAGATCCGGGCCAGGCCAAGCCGGTACAGGATCATCTTGCAAAAAACGATCTCACTCTGGACACCATTCTGGTTACTCATCACCACCCGGATCATGTTGGCGGAGTCAAGACGCTGATCCAGGATTTCCCGGATTGCCGGGTAACCGGACCCGCCGAATCGCCGTTTAAAGGCAACACAAACAATGTCCGTCCCGGCGATGAAGTTGTATGGGAGCGCGTCACGTTTCAGGTATTGAGTGTCCCGGGGCACACGCTGGATCACATAGCGTTCTTTACCGATGTCGAGATTGCTGGCCGCCCCGCCCTATTTTGTGGCGACACCCTTTTCGTGTGTGGTTGCGGTCGCCTGTTTGAAGGCACGGCAGCTCAGATGCTTGAGTCGCTTAAGTCCATACGTGCACTCCCTGGGAATGCTGCCGTCTACTGCGCACACGAATACACTCTGGCAAATCTCCGCTTTGCCCGAAGCTGGCTGCCGAATGACAACGAACTCGAAGCCTTCGAGCGCCATTGCCAAACCCTCAGGGAGAGCGGCAAACCAACGGTACCCTCGATACTCGAAGATGAAAAACGGTTGAACCCGTTCCTGCGTTGGGATGACCCTGTCGTTGTGAGTGCAGCAAAACAGTACGGCGCCAGACAAGGCCTGCCCACAGATTCAGACAGCGACATCTTTGCAGCTATAAGGCACGGCAAGGATAATTTCTGAACGGTTAACAATTCCTCTCACCGCCGTAACGAGAGGTTTCTTGACCGTTGGAAACGAGCTCCCATAGAATCATTTAACTTTTTGCTCGTAACTCATTAAATATGCCGGGTTTTCAAACATGACCCCGGTCACAACCCAGAGTCGGACATCGCCTATGCCGGTTAAACGATTGCCCCTTCTGCTCTTCATTGGTGCATTGACAAGTGGCTGCAGCACTTTTGATTTATCAGCTGAGGTGGCGCCGAAAAACCCTCTTGATTCGGACGAGGTGACGCTCGCAGCCGGCGATGAAGGTCTCAAGGAATCGGTAGAAACAGGTGAAGACAGTGATGCTGTTCGTGATGAACCACTTGATGATGCCATGGCTCCTGAACTCAAGGCTGCAGCACGCGAAGCCCGGGAAAAGCTTGATAACCCCGAGCCGAAAACAGCCAGTGAAGAGCTCGCACAATCAGATTTATGGGTCCGTCTTCGAGCCGGTTTCGTCCTTGATCACGACGTCGACAGCAAGCGCGTCAGAGATCAACTGAACTGGTATGCAAAGCACCCGGGCTATATCAATCGCGTAGTCGAGCGCGGAAGCCGTTACCTGCATCATATTGTTAACGAAACCGAGGAGCGTGGGCTGCCAGCCGAGTTTGCATTGCTGCCCATCGTTGAAAGTGCCTTCGATCCCTTTGCCTATTCTCACGGCCGTGCTGCCGGCCTTTGGCAGTTTATCCCTTCAACCGGTAAGTATTTTGGCCTCACCCAAAGCTGGTGGCACGACGAGCGCCGCGATGTGATTGCGGCTACGGACGCAGCGCTCACCTATCTGGACCGACTATCCAACCGCTTTGGCGGTGACTACACTCTTGCCCTGGCTGCCTATAACAGCGGCGGCGGTACGGTTTCCAGCGCTATGCGACGGAACCGGAAAAGCAACAAGCCTGAGGACTTCTGGTCGCTTCAGTTGCCGCAGGAAACCCGACATTACGTTCCAAAGCTGATAGCCCTCGCGAAAATATTCGATAACCCCGAAGCTTACGGTGTTGAGCTCCCGGCTCTGATAGATGCGCCATATTTCGATATCGTTGAAACCGGCGGGCAACTGGACCTGGCCCAGGCTGCAGAACTCGCGGGCGTTGATATTGACGAAATATACCTTCTTAATCCTTCCTATAATCGCTGGGCCACCTCACCAGACGGCCCACATCGGCTACTCGTGCCCCATCAGAATGCCGAGGCCTTTCGCACCGCGTTGGCTGAGATCCCGGCTGCAAAGCGCGTTTCATGGCGCAATTATGTGGTCAAGTCCGGAGACAGTCTGAATACAATCTCCCGGAAATTTTCGACAACACCAGCGGTGCTGCAACAGGTCAACAAACTTAATACTGACCTCATCCGTATTGGTCAGCGCCTGATGATACCTTCCGCCTCCCAGAACTCCGACACATACGCTCTCAGCGCATCCAAGCGGCTCGAGCGTAAACAGGAGAAAAAGCGTGCTGGTAACAAGCTTAGATATACCGTTCGCCGTGGCGATACTTTTTGGGACATTGCCAGAGAGCATCGGGTTTCTGTACGCCAGGTCGCTGCCTGGAACGGCATGGCTCCGGGAGACCCACTGATGCCCGGTAAAGAACTGGTCATCTGGTCCAAGACCACACAGCCTACACTTGCATCTGCCGAAGGAGCCCGTGGTAAAGCCATGGTTCGTAAAGTTGGATATCGGGTTCGCAAGGGCGACTCCCTTGCGCGCATCGCCAACCGTTTTTCGGTGAATGTGCGAGACATTGCAAGCTGGAACGATCTGAACACCTCGCGTTATCTTCAACCGGGGCAAAGTCTGGTACTCTACGTCGACATCCGGAACAGCCCGTAGGATCAGCCATTCACGGTGCCGGAACTTTCAGTAACTATAAGAATCATAAAGAATTAGCGGACAAGAGCGGCGGGCAGGATGCCCGCCGTGCCGGCCTGAAACTCCAGAACGTGCGAGACCCATGACAAGAATTCTTATTGCTTCACGTCTTACATCCTTTTTTGCAAGCTTGGCCCTGCTGGCTTCCCCCGGTGTTCTTCTTGCCAGTAACACAGCGGCTGATTCGTCTGCGCCGCAAGTAGAGGCTGTTCACGGCATTGCAATGCACGGGGAACCCCGATACCCGGAAGGATTCAGTCATTTCGACTACATAAACCCCGACGCGCCCAAAGGCGGCACACTGAAAATGGCCGTGGTGGCGAATGGCTTTGACTCCTTCAATCCGTTCGATATTCGCGGTGTTGCAGCGGCCGGGATTAGCAATTACCTCTACGACACCTTGCTTGAATACTCGGCAGACGAAGCTTTTTCCATGTACGGGCTCATAGCGGAGTCGCTGGAAACACCTGAAGATCGGAGCTATGTCGTGTTTAACCTGCGGCCGTCGGCCAGGTTTCAGGACGGTGAGCCCATTACCGCAGAAGATGTGAAGTTTTCCTTTGAAACCCTTACGACGAAAGGCCATCCGTTTTACCGGAACTATTATGCTGATGTGAGCAAGGTAACGGTTGAGAGCCCCCAACGGATTCGTTTTGATTTTCAGCAAACCAGCAACCGGGAACTGCCGCTTATTCTCGGCCAGATGCCGATTATGCCAGCCCATTACTGGAAAGACCGGGAGTTTGGCAGGAACGGCCTCACCCCACCCGTTGGTAGTGGCGCTTACCGGATTGGTTCTTTTGAAGCAGGCCGTTCCATCGTTTACGAACGGCTTGATGATTACTGGGCAAAGGACCTCGCCGTTCGCAAGGGGCGGTTTAATTTTGATCGCATTCGCTATGACTACTACACCGACGACACCGTAGCATTAGAGGCATTCAAAGCCGGCAGCTTTGACTTCAGAGCGGAAACGTCCGCCAAAAACTGGGCCACAGCCTATACCGGCGACAAATTCGACAACGGCACCATTATCAAAGAGGCTCTCGAACACCATCGCCCGACCGGAATGCAGGGTTTTGTGTTTAATACCCGCAAAGAGGTTTTCAGTGATCCACTAGTCCGGGAAGCTCTGACTTACGGCTTTGATTTCGAGTGGACCAACAAAAATCTGTTTTTTGGTCAATATGCCCGCACCAACAGCTATTTCGAGAACAGCGAACTCGCTTCAACCGGCCTGCCATCCGGCCGGGAACTGGAAATTCTGAACGGTTATCGGGATCAACTGAGAGCGGATATTTTTACCAAGCCGTTCAAGGCACCGTCTACCGACGGTACGCAAGGGCTTCGAGCAAACCTGCGAACCGCTATGGAGCTGTTGCGGTCAGCCGGTTACGAAATTCGGAATGGCAAAATGGTGCATGCAGAAACAGGCAAGCCCCTGAAATTCGAGATGCTGTTGTTCCAGAAGACCTTCGAACGGGTTGTCCTGCCCTTCAAAAACAACTTGGAAAAGCTTGGTATTGACGTGTCTGTTCGCCTGGTGGACAGCAATCAATACGTCCAGCGAGTACGTGAATTCGACTTTGACATGATTACTCAGGTTTTCGGCCAGTCAGACTCCCCGGGGAACGAACAGCGCGAGTACTGGCACTCCTCTACCGTAAATGCCAACGGCTCCCGTAACTATGCTGGCGTAAGTGATCCTATCGTTGACGAACTGGTGAACCTGGTTATACAGGCGCCAGACCGGGAGGAGTTGGTACAGCGTACCCGCGCTCTGGACCGGGTTCTGCTGAGCGGGCATTATGTGGTGCCTCACTGGCACCTGGCGAAAGATCGTGTGGCCTACTGGAGCTATCTCAAGCATCCCGAAACAACCCCAAAAAACGGTACCGACCTCGACAACTGGTGGGCTGAGCCCTGAGGAAGCTGCCGCTAAATGGGCATTTATATACTCCGGCGCCTGGCGCTGATTATTCCTACTCTCATCGGCATATTGCTGCTCAACTTCGTGATCGTTCAGGCGGCCCCTGGCGGACCGGTTGAGCAACTGATTGCAGAAATGGAAGGCCATGGCGGCAGCGCGCTCGCAAGGGCCACTGGCGGCGACACAGGTGGAGAAGTTTCCAGCGCTTCCGGGGATCGCCGCGGCTCCCGTGGCATTCCCGATGAAATGCTGAAAGAAATTGAAGTGATGTACGGCTTCGATAAACCGGCTCATGAACGTTTTTTCAAAATGATCAAGGACTACGCCACCTTTAATTTCGGCGATTCCTTCTTCCGGGAGAAAAGCGTTACCGAACTGATTCTGGACAAGATGCCCGTTTCTATCTCACTGGGGCTCTGGTCTACCCTCATTATCTACTTCATCTCTATCCCTCTGGGCATCCGCAAAGCGGTTTCCGACGGCTCCCGGTTTGATGTCTGGAGCAGTTCCGCCATTGTGATTGGCTATGCCATCCCGGGTTTTCTTTTTGCTATTCTGCTGATTGTGCTGTTTGCCGGCGGCAGCTACTTCGACTGGTTCCCCCTGCGCGGTCTTACCTCTTCGGACTTTGACCAGCTCGACTGGTATCAGAAAGTCGGGGACTATTTCTGGCATCTTGCGCTTCCGGTAACCGCCAACGTTATTGGCGGCTTTGCCACACTGACGCTGCTTACCAAGAATTCCTTTCTCGATGAGATTGGTAAGCACTATGTCGTGACGGCCAGAGCCAAAGGCCTGGACGAGAATCAGGTTCTGTACGGGCATGTGTTCCGTAACGCCATGTTGATTGTGATCGCAAGCCTGCCGGGAGTTCTCGTTTCCCTGTTCTTTACCGGATCCTTGCTAATTGAGGTCATTTTCTCACTGGACGGCCTCGGCCTGCTGGGCTTTGAAGCGGCTCTTAACCGGGATTACCCGGTTATTTTCGGCACCTTGTTTATATTCACGCTGATGGGTCTGGCCCTCAAACTGATCAGCGACATCACCTATGTGCTGGTAGATCCCCGCATAGACTTCGAAAGCCGGGAGGGAGCGTAACATGAAGGCGCTGACTCCCATTCAACAACGACGTTTGCGTAATTTCCGCAAAAACCGTCGGGGCTTTTGGTCTTTGTGGGTGTTTCTGGCGGTATTCGGGCTCACGCTCGTAGCAGAGCTGATCGCCAACGACAGACCGCTGGTGATCTCCTATCAGGACACGCTGTATTTTCCGGTAGTACAGACCGTGCCAGAGGAGACCTTTGGCGGCTTTCTCCCCACGGACGCAGATTACAGGGATCCATTCATTGCCGACGAGATCCTCGACAACGGGTGGATGTTATGGCCACCGATCCGTTTCAGTTACGACACCATTAACTACGATCTTGATGTGCCCTCACCGGCACCCCCCAGCGCCGAAAACTGGCTGGGGACAGATGATCAGGGGCGAGACGTAGCCGCCCGGGTAATTTATGGCTTTCGCATATCCGTACTGTTTGGTCTGACACTGACCATCGCCAGCTGCATTGTTGGCGTCATAGTGGGTGCTATACAGGGTTTTTACGGCGGCAAGATCGATCTGATCGGCCAGCGGTTTATCGAAATCTGGTCAGGCTTACCGGTGCTCTACCTCCTGATCATTCTCTCGGGTATCGTTCAGCCGAACTTCTGGTGGCTGCTCGGTATCATGTTGATGTTCAGCTGGATGGGTTTGGTGGATGTGGTACGAGCGGAATTTCTGAGAGCGCGGAATTTTGAATACGTGAAAGCGGCAAGGGCCCTCGGTCTCGATAACCGGAAGATCATGTTCCGCCACATCCTTCCCAACGCCATGGTGGCTACGCTGACGTTTTTACCGTTTATTCTGACCGGCGCAATTACCGGCCTTACCTCTCTGGACTTCCTTGGCTTCGGCTTGCCATCCGGCTCACCGTCGCTGGGTGAGCTGATCGCCCAGGGCAAAGCCAACCTTCATGCCCCCTGGCTGGGTATCTCGGCATTCGTTTCCCTCTCACTGATGCTGACCCTGCTCGTTTTCGTGGGCGAAGCCGTACGTGATGCCTTTGACCCCCGTAAAAGCGGATAAGAGCGAGCTGATATGAATGACTTGCTGGAGATAACCAATCTCACGATCTGCTTCAATCAGGGCGAGAAGGCTGTGGATTCCCTGTCTCTCAGCCTGCGAAAAGGTGAAACTCTGGCGCTCGTTGGTGAGAGTGGCTCAGGCAAATCCATCACGGCATTGTCAGTGCTGCGGCTGCTTGATGAACGCCATGCCAGCTATCCGAGTGGTGAGATCCGCTATCGCGGAGAAGATCTGCTGCAGGCGTCTGAGAAACGCTTACGCCAGGTTCGTGGCCGAGAGATCAGCATGATCTTTCAGGAGCCGATGACCTCTCTGAACCCGCTGCACAGTGTAGAAAAACAAATCAGCGAGACGCTGGAGCTTCACAAGGGGATGCGCGGCTCCCAAGCCCGGGAACGCTGTCTGGAACTGTTGCAGTTGGTTGGCATCGACAACCCTGAGAGCCGGCTTGGCGCCTACCCGCATCAGCTTTCAGGTGGTCAGAAGCAGCGGGTAATGATTGCCATGGCACTGGCCAATGAGCCTGACCTGCTGATAGCAGATGAGCCAACCACGGCGCTGGATGTTACGGTCCAGAAGCAGGTGCTGGAATTATTGCAGGGTTTGCAGCAGAAGTTGGGCATGGCGATTCTTCTGATTACCCATGACCTGACCATAGTACGTCACTATGCCAGCCGGGTTGCAGTCCTGGAACACGGAAAGCTGGTGGAGCAAGGACAAACCGCGGCTTTGTTCGCGTCACCCAACCACCCGTACACCCGCAAACTTCTGGATGCCGAGCCCCCGGAAGCTCCCCTTACCCAGCCCCGGAATGGAAAGCCTCTGCTGAACGTCAGTAACCTGGATGTACGGTTTCCGACTCGAAGAGGGTTGTTCGGCAAGGTAAAGGAATATTTTCACGCGGTGAAACGTGTCGATTTTTCCCTTGAGCGTGGCCAGACTCTCGGTATTGTGGGTGAAAGTGGTAGCGGAAAAACCACCATTGGCCATGCGCTTCTCAAGCTAACTACCAGCTCAGGCAGCATGAAACTGGATGGCCAAGAGCTCGCCGGGCTCGATCAAAGCGCTTTCCGGCCCTGGCGGCGCCGGATACAGATTGTTTTTCAGGATCCTTTTGGCAGCCTGAGCCCACGGATGTCCATTGCCGAAATTGTTCGGGAAGGCCTGGAAATACACGATCCGGAAAACGCTGAAACCCATGATCAGAAGGTCATAACGGCTCTGACCGATGTTGGGCTTGATCCTGAAGCAAGACACCGCTACCCCCATGAATTCTCAGGGGGGCAGCGTCAACGCATCGCCATTGCCCGGGCATTGGTTCTTCAGCCAGACCTTATCATTCTGGACGAACCCACTTCCGCTCTGGATCGAACCGTTCAGAAGCAGGTTATCGAGCTGCTTCGGGATATTCAGGCGCGCTATGGTCTAAGCTATATCTTTATCAGCCATGATCTCGCCGTTGTCCGGGCAATCAGTCACCAGCTACTGGTACTCAGACAGGGGGCGATTGTCGAATACGGGGATGCCGGTGAAATCTTCCGGGCACCCGCAGAGCAGTACACACAAGAGTTACTTAACGCGGCGTTTTTCTACCAGTTGAAAGATGCCACCACCACTACGACTATTTGAGCGTTACTCCTGCCGGGATACTTCGGGGATAATGCACCAAAATCAGGAACACAGGGAGAACGACCCATGGGAATACTCAATGGCAAGAAAGCGCTGATCGTTGGCGTAGCCAGCAAACTGTCTATCGCATACGGCATTGCGGACGCCTTCGCTCGTGAAGGCGCGGAACTGGCCTTCACGTATCAGAATGAAAAGCTCAAACCAAGGGTAGAGAAGTTCGCTGACGGATGGGGCAGCAAACTTATCTTCCCGTGCGATGTTGCCAGTGATGAAGAAATTGAAAATGTGTTCAAGGAGCTGAACAAACACTGGGACAACATCGACATCATCGTTCACGCTGTTGGTTTTGCTCCGGGGCACGAACTCGATGGCAACTACGTTGATGTGACCACTCGTGAAGGCTTCAAGATCGCCCACGACATCAGTTCCTACAGCTTTGTGGCTCTGGCCAAGGGTGCACGTTCGATGATGCACGAGGGCAGCTCACTGCTGACTCTGAGCTACCTCGGCGCTGAAAAGGTTCTGCAGAACTACAACGTAATGGGGCTCGCCAAAGCGTCGCTGGAAGCCAACGTGCGCTATATGGCTGCAAGCCTTGGCCGCGATGGCATTCGGGTAAACGGCATTTCCGCAGGGCCGATCAGGACACTGGCAGCCTCTGGCATCAAGAGCTTCCGCAAGATGCTGGCGGAAAATGCGCGACGCGCACCCTTGCGCCGCAATGTGACCACCGACGAAGTGGGCAACGCTGCAGCCTTTCTGACCTCCGACATGGCCAGCGGTATTACCGGTGAAATCATGTACGTGGATGCCGGCTTCAACATTACCGGCATGGGCGAACTTGAAGAATCAGCAACCGAAGATTAAGTAATAAGGCAGGGAGCCTGGCATGGCTCCCTGCTCTCCTCTCGGATAACTTTTCGCGCCCTTCATCCCGAACCAGCCTGCAACTCGGCGTTCAGAGTGCTTCCATGGCGGACGCGACCGCTTCTGTCCATTCAACGTACGCAGTCTGCAGGCATTCAACAATTCTTACACCCACCAGATAGTCTGCGCCATTCGGACGACACCAGATCACTTCAATCGTCAGTCTGAAGGGCTCTGTCTCGTTGCCGAGCGAGACAGTAGCAGGGAACAAGGCGCCTGCGGCAAGCTGCTCTTCAGAGATCAAACGCAGACCACCTGTCGACAAGTCGCGAACGCCGCACACCAGTTCCCGCCCGGATGAATCTGGCACTCCGCGGGGTTCCGGATCACTAGCTTCCAGCTCCAGAGAAACTCGGGCGCGTGCCGTCAAACGGTAGTGCAACCGGTTGTCCTGCCCGCCGTACAGGTCATCTGATGTTCCAAATGTATAGTCAGTATCTTTCATGGCTGTTCCTGGTCGTTCAAGACTGTTCCTGGCTTATTGCTGTTCTCTCAATTCTTTCCGACACGAATGCGCCCCACCACACGGCTTAGCGTGTCATCAAACTCTGCTGCACCGCCCAGAACACGGATGCGTTCTTCAACGATACCCAGAACGAGTTCATCTTCCAGAAACTCGCGACGATTCAACCCCAACCGGTCCACAAAAATCAGCTTACGGGATGCGTTTGTGCGAACGGCAAGCTTGAGCCTGCCGGCTGAACTTTCGGGCTGCTCCGGCTCCACCAGTATCCAGCCACCAAGACCCAGCTCTGCCACCTGCTTTTGTGCAAGCGCTGTTCTTTCTCTGAGCAGGCGATCGTGCTCAGCCTGTTCGTGCGCCAGACGTTGGCTTTCGATTTCCTGTTGCTCGCGATCGAGAGCTGCTTGCTGGGCGGCCTTCTGTTCCAGGCGTTTTAATTCCACAGCTTCTCTTTCTCGCCGTAGCGCGTCGGCCCTTGCTCGGGCGGCCTCCGCGGCTTGTTCACGCTTTTTACGCTGTTTTTCAAACGCCCGGGTCAACAGTTCAACGGTTTCGCCAAGTACCTCGCCAAAGGGTGTCTGATCCGGTAACGGACGAATACGACCTGCAGCTTTGGCCTGACAGAACTCAGGCCAAAGCTGCAGGCCAAGCTTTACCCCCGTGCCATTGGTCCAGAGGATTTCTCCGGTGTCTTCAAGCAGAGCAAAAAAATAGCGGCGCTGTTCCTCTGCACCTTCACCCTCAACGAACCAACCGCCTTCAAAGGACTGAAACTCAGCTCGCGGGGGCGCTTCGAAAGTGAGCCAAGCCGGGTTCCAGGGGAAGCTTGCAGCATCCGGTAAGGCGTCAACCAGATTGGGCGTTTCTCCACGCAATCTTGACATCATGACGGTACCGATGCCTGCCAGCGCGTTAGGTGTCAGGGGGTGATCAAACACGCGGCTCCACACGTCCACCAGTCGGTCGCCGATTTGCTCACCCACATGATACAACCGGTCTCTGTCCTTGTCGGAAAGCGAGGGGTCGCCCACCCAAACCAGCCACTCAAGGAGCTTGCTGCCATGCCTGCAGGTTTCACCGTTCACTCCGGCCTCCCACACAGCCTGTTTCAGCAACCTTTGCCAGTGATCAAAAACAAAATGCAGTACAGGCTGCGGCAGCTTCCGTCCCTTCAGAGCTCGCCCGATAAGCGCTCTTGAGGTTTGATCCGCCCGCCTTTGGCGAGCTGCACCCTGCTCCGTCTCCAACAGCCTCTGACGCAGTCTGCCGACCTGCGCATTGCGCCGGACGGAGTCGTCCTGCCATTGCTTACAAAACGCATCGACAGTATCGGTCGTGCCCGAATCAAAACTTGCAGAAACGGCGACAACGAGTGCGTCCAGTTGCTCCAGCAGTGCCTTGGATGAACGCCCGCCGGAGTCACTCCAGCCACGCCATTCCTGAAAGCCGTCGAGCCATAGAAGTAATGAATCACTAAATGCCCGATGACCTTCGAGATTCATGCGCCAGGCGAGGTAAAATCGCAACCGCGCGATGCGCTGGGCCAATGCGGTGTGCAGGCCGCTGGTTTTGAGGAATACGTCCATAATGCGATCGGCGACATAGGCCGCGTTGATCTGGCGCACCGACCAGTCAAGATTCAATGAGCGAATAACATGGGTTACACGCTCATTCCGTTGCTCCGTCCAGCATGAAAACAGCAGCGGTTGCCAGTCACTTATAGTCTCTGGTGCAAGTTTCCCAACGGGGTAAGGCAGGTCGGGAACTCGAATACCGGCAAGCACACCGTCAATTTTATCGGCAACAGCCTTGCGCGAGGCCACCTGGTGCGACTTCGGCCTGTTTTGTGACATCCAATCCCCGTGCTCAAGAAGCGTTGAAAAGGCCCACCAAATAAAGCAGTATAACGAACTCGTCGGGGTTGGCCACATCTGGGTCCGGCGCTATTGTAACGATAAGATTCGGGGAAACAGTCGAAAATGTCCGGCAACAAACTTGAAGATCTGAACGTGGCGAGCCAGGAACCGTTGATTACACCTGGAAAGCTCAAACAGGATATGCCACTAACGGGCAATGCAGCCCAAACTGTTACAGATGGCCGCCAGTCGATCTACGACATTATTGACGGCAAAGACCACCGTTTGTTTCTGGTTGTAGGCCCCTGTTCTATTCACGACGTAGACGCAGCGCGTGATTACGCCACCCGCCTCAAAAAACTTGCCGATGAAGTCAGTGATACCCTGCTGATCGTTATGCGCGTGTATTTTGAAAAACCGAGAACAACGGTTGGCTGGAAAGGCTTGATTAACGACCCGCACCTTAACGACACCTTTGATATTGAGCATGGTCTGCAGTTGGGCCGTCGTCTTCTACTTGATATCAACGAGCTTGGGCTACCGGTAGCAACAGAAGCCCTGGATCCGATCTCGCCACAGTATCTGCAGGACACAATTACCTGGTCGGCGATTGGCGCCCGCACCACAGAATCCCAGACTCACCGCGAAATGAGCAGTGGTCTTTCCATGGCGATTGGCTTCAAGAATGGCACCGATGGCAGTCTGGATGTGGCTGTGAACGCCATGAAGTCTGTATCCTATCCGCACAGTTTCCTCGGCATTGATCAGCAAGGCAAGGTGGCTATTATCCGCACCAAAGGCAACCAGTATGGCCATGTAGTTCTGCGTGGCGGTGGCGGCAAGCCCAATTACGATTCGGTCAGCGTGACGCTCTGTGAACAGGCCCTCGACAAGGCGGGCCTACGCAAATCCGTCATGGTGGATTGCAGCCATGCCAACTCCAGCAAAGACCCGGCCATTCAGCCATTGGTTATGCAGGACGTCAGCCACCAGATTCTCGAGGGCAACACGTCAATTCAGAGTCTGATGATCGAGAGCAATATAAACTGGGGCAACCAGTCTATCCCGGAAAACCTGTCAGACCTGCAATATGGCGTGTCCGTGACCGATGCCTGCATCGACTGGGAAACCACAGAAAAAGCCATCCGCGAAATGCGTGACAAGCTCAAGGACGTTCTGCCCGGCCGTAAAGCCGTCTGAACGTCGTCAGGCAGACTGGGTTGGCAAGCCGCCTACCCAGTCCAGCCGATCACGCAACGCAACGACCTGACCAACAATAACCAGTGTTGGCGCCTGCACCTCTTCTTCGTTCACTTTTTGAACAATCGTTTCCAGGTTACCGGTAACCACGTGCTGATCCCGGGTGGTGCCCTTGGAAATCAGAGCTACCGGCATATCCGGTGCCATTCCGTGCATTACAAGCTGCTCGCAGATAATGGGCAAACCAACAAGCCCCATATAGAACACCAATGTCTGGCTGTTCTGAACAAAGTCCTTCCAGGGCAAATCGCAGGTGTTATTTTTCAGGTGGCCGGTAATAAAACGCACCGACTGTGCGTAATCGCGGTGAGTCAACGGAATCCCTGCATACGCAGCGCAGCCGGATGCAGCCGTTATGCCTGGTACAACCTGAAACCGGATACCGGCACTGGCCAGAGTTTCAATTTCCTCGCCACCACGACCGAATATAAACGGATCCCCACCCTTGAGCCTGACGACCCGATAACCTTCTCTTGCCAGATCCACCAGCCTCTGATTGATCTGGTCCTGCGGCAACGCATGGTTCGCCCGCTGCTTGCCAACATGGATCATTTCAGCCGTATCCGGAATCAATGCGAGAATTTCCGGCGACACGAGCCTGTCGTAGAGCACAACCTCTGCTGACGTAATAAGCCGCCAGGCCTTCAGGGTTAGCAGTTCCGGGTCCCCGGGGCCTGCGCCCACGAGAGCAACCTGCCCGGCGGAGCTATTGGGATTCGAAGTAACGGGGTTGGCTTTGTAACGAACCGGAGCAGGCGCTGCCCCGACGTTTGTTCCTGGGATGTTTTGAGGCTTGTCTGTCATTGAAGTCGCTCGACCCCACCCATGTATGGCTTGAGAACTTCCGGAACGAGAATACTGCCATCCGCCTGCTGATAGTTTTCCATAACCGCTACCATGGCACGACCCACTGCGAGGCCGGACCCGTTCAGTGTATGCACTGGCTCGGGCTTGCCGGTTTCCGGGTTGCGCCAACGCGCGCTCATGCGTCGGGCCTGGAAATCACGCGTATTGGAACAGGATGAGATCTCACGGAACTTGCTCTGCCCAGGTAACCAGACTTCGATATCGTAGGTTTTGGCAGCAGAGAAACCCATATCTCCGCCGCACAGAGCAACAAGACGATAAGGCAGCTCAAGTAACTGAAGAACTTTTTCAGCGTGGCTGGTCAGCGCTTCCAGCGCCCCATCGGAATCTTCAGGACGAACCACCTGCACCAACTCAACCTTGTCGAATTGGTGCTGACGGATCATACCCCGGGTATCGCGACCGTATGAGCCGGCTTCACTACGGAAACAAGGCGTGTGACAAACCATTTTCAAGGGTAATTCAGCCGCATCAAGAATCGTATCTGAAACCAGGTTGGTCACTGGCACTTCTGCCGTCGGAATCAGATAAAGCGAAGGCTCACCCTGCAATTTAAACAGGTCTTCCTCAAACTTGGGGAGTTGGCCGGTGCCATAAAGCGCATCCGCGTTTACCAGGTAAGGCACATAGGTTTCAGAATAACCATGTTCGCCGGTGTGGAGGTTGAGCATGAACTGCGCAAGGGCTCGATGAAGGCGCGCCACTTGACCGCGCATAACCGCAAACCTTGAGTGCGCAAGACGTGTTGCAGTTTCGAAATCCAGGCCGCCCATTCCTTCGCCTAGCCCTTCTCCCAGAGCAACATGGTCTTTAGGCTCGAAATCAAACGTTTTGGGCGTACCCCAAGTACGAACCTCAATATTCTCTTCCTCGCTGTCGCCTGCCGGAACGCTTTCATCGGGAAGGTTCGGAATTCCAGCCAGAAACTCATTGAGTTCCTGCTGCAGCGTGCGCAGCTCTTCCTCGGCTTCCGACTTGCGGGATTTCAGGCTCTCAACCTCATCCAGAAGTGGCTGAATATCTTCGCCCGCAGCTTTGGCTTTGCCAATCGACTTCGACTTCTTGTTCTGCTCGCCCTGCAAGGTTTCCGTGCGTACCTGAAGGGCCCGGCGGCGCTCTTCAAGTTGCTCGAAGCCGGCCACGTCAAAAGTATAGTTTTTGATGGCCAGTCGACGGGCGATCTCTTCAGTCTGGGTACGGACGAGTTTGGGATCGAGCATGGGTATCCTGGATTTTCCGGTTTGCAGTGTGTGTAGAATAACTCGCCATTATACCTGTGCCGACGTCTGTGGCTAGCGCTGCGCGTAACCTTATACGGCGTTCAGGAATGGCGTTTTCTGGGGCTTTGATCATTGAGGGCATCGAGCCGCTGGCGCTTTTCGGAAAGCTTGATTTCCAGCCCCCGGTTAATCGGCTCATAGTATCTGCGCTGGTGGATGGCATCAGGTAGATAGGACTCACCCGCCGCAAAGCCTTCAGGCTCGTCATGAGCATAACGATAGGAGTCACCGTGCCCCATGCTTTTGAGCAACTTGGTTGGCGCGTTGCGCAGGTGCACCGGCACCTCGTAGTCTGGATCCTGCCGTATATCGGCCATGCACTGGTTGAACGCCTTATACACCGCGTTGCTTTTCGGGGCGAGCGCGAGATAAGTGACCGCCTGCGCCAGTGCCAGCTCCCCCTCAGGGCTCCCCAGGCGCTCCTGAGCGTTCCAGGCCTCCATGCTCAGCTGCAAGGCACGGGGATCGGCATTGCCTATGTCCTCGCTTGCGATACGCACGAGGCGGCGCGCAACGTACAAAGGGTCGCAACCACCATCCAGCATCCGGCACAGCCAGTAAAGTGAGCCATCCGGGTCTGAGCCTCTCACAGACTTGTGCAAGGCTGATATCTGGTCGTAAAAAACGTCCCCGCCCTTATCAAAGCGGCGCAAACTGGTTTGCATCACCTGCTCAAGGTGTTCCGCGCTAACACGGTTTTTGCCTTCGCTGTCCGGCTCCGCGAGATCAGCCGCAATCTCGAGAATGTTAAGCGCCCGCCGGGCGTCACCGCCAGAGGCAGCCGCCATAACGCTGAGCACATCATCCGAAACCGCAAGCTCGCCGTTAAAACCTTCCTCCGAACTCAGAGCTCTGCCCAGCAGATTAAGGATATCTGCCTCTTCGAGGTTCTTGAGAACGTAAACCCGAGTACGGGAAAGCAGGGCGCTGTTCAGCTCAAAAGAAGGGTTCTCGGTGGTGGCGCCAACAAAAATGAAGGTGCCGTCTTCAATGTGCGGAAGAAAAGCGTCCTGCTGGCTCTTGTTGAACCGGTGCACTTCGTCCACGAACAACAACGTGTCCTGGCCCTGCGAAAGCTTGCGGTTGCGTGAACGCTCTACAATGGCACGGATATCCTTCACGCCGCTGAGAACCGCAGACACTGTCTCGAAACTGAGGTCGCCAACGCTCGCCAGAAGCCTCGCAAAGGTGGTTTTACCGACCCCCGGCGGGCCCCAGAGAATCATGGAGTGGAGCTGGCCCTGCACTACCGCTCTGCGAAGCGGCTTGCCGGGCCCTACAAGGTGCAACTGCCCCACATAGTCTTCAAGGGATTCCGGGCGCATACGCGCTGCCAGAGGCCGAAACCCGACCTGTTCGGTGAACAGGCTGTTTTGCATATCAGCCCTCGTCCCCGATTACGTCGACACCTTCCGGATACTCAAGCGTAAACGCGCTATTATCGACGGTGTCGTTAAGCCGGATGTTGTCAAAGCTGAGCACGCTGAGCTGCGACAATGAATCCTGCATGCGCATTTCCTGCAGTTCTTTTTTGAAGAACGTTAGTCGTAGCGACACAAATAGCGAATCCTCGCTTTTCGGCTCAAGCGTGAATTCCCGGGTATCGTCACTGAGCTGATGACCGGAAACCCGATAGGTTTCTTCAAGGTTATCCACTTCACCACTGAGCAGCAGCGCCGGTGTTGTCTGAACGCGGTCGTCCAGGCTATGCACCGTGACCTGTTCCAGATCGGGATCGTAGACTTCTACGCTTTCACCGTTACTGACAATAAATTGCGACAAAGGCGCACGGGTCTCCCAGTAGAACAGCCCCGGCCTTTTGGCCTTCAGCGAGCCCCGGGATTCCTGCACTTTGCTGCCGCTTTCGTTTACCACAATCTGAATAAAGTCGGCCTGATAGGTCTCATAGCTTTGCAGCAAGGAAGCGAGCTCTGCCGCTGAACCTTCTTTGCCTGCCGCCATCAGTGAGCTGCTGAATACAAGTGCCACAATCAATGCCGACAGGGGCTTCAGAAATAGCTGTTGCATGCGATACGACTCCTAATCTCTTGGTGGGGGCGGTGCCAAAACTTCACGGGCACCGTTATGACCCGCTGAACTGACCACACCCGATGCTTCCATGGCTTCAACCAGATTGGCCGCCCGGTTATAACCTATCTTGAACTTTCTCTGCACAGACGAAATTGATACCCGGCGCCCTTCAGTGACAAACGCCACCGCTTCGTCGAACAGCGCATCACTTTCGTTGTCGCCGCCATCCGACAAGCTGGGCACCCCTGGCAGATTCTCACCTTCGGCACCGTTAAGCACATCGTCCACGTACACAGGTTCACCTCGGGCCTTCCAGGCGCTCACCACCCGGTGAACCTCGTCATCGTCCACGAATGCGCCGTGGACGCGGACCGGGAGGCCAGAACCCGGGGGCAGATAAAGCATGTCACCATGCCCTAAAAGCTGCTCGGCACCACCCTGATCCAACACGGTGCGCGAATCGATCTTGGAGGAAACCTGGAACGACATGCGAGTGGGAATGTTGGCTTTGATCAGACCCGTGATGACATCCACAGACGGCCGCTGGGTTGCAAGTATCAGGTGAATACCTGCCGCCCTCGCTTTCTGGGCAATCCGCGCAATCAGCTCTTCCACTTTTTTGCCGACAATCATCATCATGTCGGCAAACTCATCAATAACCACCACGATAAACGGCAAATGCTCGAGTTCGGGACGTTCCTGCTCGTCGTTGGCCAAATACTCGTCCGGCTTCCAGAACGGATCGAGAAGAGGCTCACCGGCCTCCGCTGCATCTTTCACTTTGCGGTTGTAGCCAGCGAGGTTTCGGACACCCAGCGTGGCCAGCAAGCGGTATCGGCGTTCCATTTCGGCCACACACCAGCGCAGTGCATTTGCGGCCTCTTTCATGTCGGTAACAACCGGCGCCAGCAGGTGCGGGATGCCGTCGTAGATGCTGAGTTCCAGCATCTTGGGGTCGACCATAATGAAACGTACATCTTCCGGCCCCGCCTTCAGCAGCATGCTCAACAGCATGGCGTTAACCCCTACTGATTTACCGGAACCAGTCGTACCGGCAACCAGTAGGTGGGGCATTTTGGCGAGGTTTGCAACCATGGGGTTGCCGCCGATGTCATTACCAAGCGCCATTGTCAGCGCAGAATTGGACTCGGTGAACACTCTTGCGCTCAGAACTTCGCTGAGACGGACAATCTCCCGTTTTTCATTGGGGATTTCGATGCCCACCACAGACTTGCCCGGGATCACCTCCACAACCCGCACGCTCAAAACAGCCAGTGAGCGAGCCAGATCCTTGGCGAGATTCGAGATTTTGCTGACCTTGACGCCTGCCGCCGGTTTTATCTCAAACCGTGTAATTACTGGCCCCGGATTAACCTCAACCACCTCGACTGAAACTCCGAAATCCGCAAGCTTTTCTTCGAGCAAACGTGACATGTGCTCCAGTGCTTCTTCAGAGTAGCCACTCTCCTTGTGCTCCTCAGGTGGGTCCAGCAACGAGATGGGAGGAATTGGGCTCTCTATGTCTTCCAGCAACGAAGGTTGAGCATTTTTCGCGTTATTGGTCGGCGGTTGCTCATCTTTCTTGAACGGCGATATTTTCAGCGACCGGCCGGCCGGCGAGGCTGACTTCACTTTATCCGCAGCAGATGTTTGCGACTGAGCGGTTTTTTTTGCTGGCGCCTCATCCCGGGAGCTGAAGCTCTCGAGGCGCGCCGGTTCTGGCTCCTGGTCTGCGGAAAAACTTTCAAAGCCGGGTTCCAGGCGATCTCTGGATGGCTTTTTCGGTTTTGCTTGTTTGCGCGGCCCAAACCCGGGGATCCAGTGCCACCAACGCTTGGTAGACTGTTCATCGGCGGCGCTCGGCTGCGTCTTGACTGGGGCGGCCGACTGGGATGGTACCGGTGATTTCTCCGGGGTATGGGCAGGTTTATCCGAACTCGCGAGTTTCTTCAGTGATTGCCCGACGCGAATTGTAAACCCGCCCAGTTGGTCCATTAACCAGAACCATGAAAGGCCCACGGTGACCGTCAGGGCAAAAAGGAATATCGCGATGAGCAGCAACGTAGTTGCCGGCAGATTGAAGAAACGAACCATGGCATCCGAAACGGTGATGCCCAGAACTCCTCCGGATGTAGCGCCCAGTCCAAATACCGAATAAAGAGACAGAAGGCTGGTGGCCGACAGCAAGATCAACAGAAAGCCACCGAACCTCATCATGAATAAAGGCCAGTGCATATCCAGCGGATCGTTTCTGCGGCGGACCAGCATGATTGCGTAGCCCGCAACCATGACCGGGAACAGGTAGGCAACATGACCGAAGAAATCCATCAGCAAGCTGGCAAGCCAGGCACCAGAGCGGCCAGCGGCGTTAAGTACGCTGGTCTCATGGCCGATACTGGCCCAGCCGGGGTCGGCAGGATTAAATGTCACAAGAGCCATCGCCAGATAGATACACAGGGCTATCAGCCCGATCACCGCACCTTCACGCGCGCCTTGTGCTGCCTGGCGGCGAAAACGCAGTTGCTTCTCTGTAGGTTCCTGTGGTGATTTCTTCGCTTTTGCAGATTCTGCCATGAATGCTCAAACGTTAAGTGTTGCTTGCGTTCTGAAGTGCCTGAAAACCTCGGTACAAGTCTGTTTTCAGATCTTCAACTGCTTCGATACCAACTGAAAGCCGTAACAGGTTCTCGGTGATACCGGCTCCGGACTTGTCTTCTGACGACAACCGCCCGTGGGTTGTGGTCGCCGGATGTGTAATCGTGGTTTTGACATCGCCCAGGTTAGCCGTTATTGAAATCATCCGCGTCGCATCGATGAATTTCCAGGCTTCCTCACGGCCGCCTTTCACGCAAAACGCCAGCACCCCACCAAACCCTTTTTGCTGTTTCTTTGCAAGTTCGTGCTGGGGATGGCTTTCAAGCCCGGCATAATACACTTGCTCAACTGCGGGTTGCTGCTCCAGCCATCTCGCCAACTCTAACGCATTGTCGCAGTGGGCACGCATACGGATTGGTAAGGTTTCCAGCCCCTTATGGAAGACCCAGGCATTGAACGGGCTCATGGTAGGCCCTGCAGACCGCAGGAAGCCGTAAACTTCATCCATGAGCTTTGCCGGCCCAACTACCACACCACCTACGCAGCGACCCTGGCCATCGAGGTATTTGGTTGCGGAGTGAATCACGATATCCGCACCGTGCTCCAGCGGGCGTTGCAACACCGGTGTACAAAAACAGTTGTCCACCACAAACAGCGCGTCATTGCTGTGGGCCAGCTGGGCCAACGCTTCCATATCCGCAACCTCGCATAGCGGGTTAGACGGTGTCTCGATAAACAGCATGCGGGTGTCCGGGCGCACGGCCGAGCCCCACTGCTGAAGATCAGTCAGGCTCACGAAGGTTGTTGTAACACCGAACTTCGCCATGTATTTCTGAAACAGCACGTTGGTGGTGCCAAACACACCTCGGGAGCAAATCACGTGGTCGCCGCTTTTGAGCAGTGCCATGCAGGTGCTTAGTATCGCGGCCATGCCGGATGAAGTTGCAACAGCGCGCTCCCCGCCTTCCATGGCGGCGATGCGGCCCTCGAAAGCCTGAACCGTAGGATTGGTGAAACGGGAGTAGATATTGCCCGGTTCTTCTCCCCCGAAACGGGCTGCGGCCTGCGCTGCACTGTTGTACACAAAGCTCGATGTCGGAAAAATGGCATCACTGTGTTCAAGCTGGCCAGTTCGGAGCTGCCCTGCCCTCACCGCCAGTGTATCCACAGACATACCGTCAAGATCCGATTCCGGAATCAGGACAGTTTCTTCGCGGTGAAAAGTCATGAGCGTCTCCTGGCAAGGCTCGGTGTTCAATCTTCGTCGTTATAGAGATCAATGATGCCGTTATCAGTCGACCCTGTATCTACATCACCGGAACGTGTGTTGTCATTGCGGGCTTCATCAAGGCGACTCAGATAGGCGGCGTCGATATCCCCCGTCACATATTTGCCGGTGAACACGGAACATTCCCAGCCTTCTATGCTGTCGTTTACATCGCTGACGCAAGTCACCAGATCGTCAAGATCCTGATACAACAGCCAGTCTGCACCGATCAGAGCACCGATTTCGTCAACGGTTCTTTCGTGAGCGATCAATTCGCTGGCCGATGGCATGTCGATTCCGTAGACATTGGGGTAGCGCACAGGGGGCGCAGCCGATGCAAAGTAAACCTTTCTGGCTCCAGCGTCCCTGGCCATCTGCACAATTTCCTTGCAGGTGGTGCCGCGGACAATGGAATCGTCAACCAGCATGACGTTTTTGCCCTTGAACTCCAGATCAATCGGGTTCAGTTTCTGGCGCACTGACTTTTTGCGCATTGTCTGGCCAGGCATGATGAAGGTCCGGCCTATATAACGGTTTTTGATAAAGCCTTCGCGGAATTTCACCCCCAGCCGATGCGCCATCTGCATGGCCGACGTCCGGCTGGTATCAGGGATGGGCATAACCACATCAATATCGTGATCAGGGCATTCCCGCAGAATCTTGTCTGCCAGTGTTTCCCCCATACGCAGCCTGGCCTTGTAAACGGAAACACCATCCATAATGGAGTCTGGCCGGGCAAAATAGACATGCTCAAAAATGCAGGGGTACAAATGAGGGTTTTTTGCGCACTGCTGTGAATACAGGGTGCCGTCGGTTTCTATATAAACGGCCTCTCCCGGGGCTATATCCCTCACCAGAGTGTAACCGGCAGCGCTCAGAGCAACACTCTCCGATGCGATCATATATTCCTTGCGGCCGTCCTCAGCGATGCGCTCGCCATAACAGACCGGGCGAATTCCATTCGGATCGCGGAAGCCGACAATACCGTAGCCGGTGATCATCGCAATCACCGCATAGGCGCCCCGGCAACGTTGATGAACCGCACTTACTGCAGAGAAAACATCTTCCTTGGTCGGGTCAAGCTTGCGAAGCTTTTGCAGCTCGTGTGCAAAAACGTTCAACAGCACTTCTGAATCCGAATTGGTATTGATATGGCGAAGATCTGTACGGAACAGATCCTGGCTTAGCTCGTCTGCGTTGGTCAGGTTGCCGTTGTGGGCCAAAGTAATCCCGTATGGACTGTTCACATAGAAGGGCTGCGACTCCGAAGAACTTGAACTGCCTGCAGTCGGATAGCGCACGTGCCCTATCCCGACGTTGCCCACCAACCGCTGCATATGGCGGGTGTGAAAAACGTCACGAACCAGCCCATTATCCTTGCGCAGGAAAAAACGCTCATCCTGAAAGGTAACAATCCCCGCCGCATCCTGGCCCCGGTGCTGAAGTACGGTCAGCGCATCATAGAGCGACTGATTAACGTGAGAAGTACTGACGATGCCGACAATGCCACACATGGATAAGGTAATCTCCGAGTGTTAATTCTGAATGTTAACTGGATGCGGACGTGGATTTCACGGCCTTCTGGGATTCCGGCTCCAGGAAACGGGCGAACTCGTCGCCAAACGTTCGTCTGGACCAATCTTCAACCACCCCGAGGCGGTCTATCATGACTGATGTTCTCCACCAGGTGTCTTGAGCCAGGGGGGTGTAACGAATAAAGGCGATTGCGACGATAACAACGACAAGCCCGCGCAACATACCAAACCCCATGCCCAGCACCCTGTCCGTAGCAGAAAGCCCGGTCGCACGAACAAGATGCCCGATCATATTGTTGATGATTGCGCCGACGATAAGCGTACCGAAGAAAAGAATGGCGAATGCTGCAATAAGGCGCACAAGCGGCGTTTCAACGGTACTCTCCAGCAAGGATTGCATCTGGGGGTGAAAAGTTCGCGCAAGTATGAACGCGCCCACCCACGTGACCAAAGACAGCGCTTCTTTCACAAAGCCCCGTTTAAGACTGATGAGGGTGGAGATTGTAATCAGGGCGATGATGACCCAGTCAATCCAGATCAGCGCTTCCATGGAAATCCCGGTGGAGAAAAGGAAGCGCGAATTCTATCAGGAAACGCCGGCTCGCCAAACCGCCAGAACAATATAAAGCGGGTGGAAAGGGTTATTTATCGCCGGAGGTGACAAGACTGTTCAGGCTGAAAGCCTTATCCAGTGCTCGCTTTGCAGACTCCGCTTCCGATTTTTCAGCAAAGGGTCCGCTGAAAACCCGTGTCAGAGTGTTCTCACCCCGCACGACTTCCTGAAGATGAGAGTTATAGCCTTTTTCGCGCACCTTGTCCCGGAGGCGGCGCGCATTGTCGCCATTACCAAAACTGCCTAGTTGAACAACCCAGGCGCCTTCGAGAGAACGCGTGAACTCTGCACTCACTTCCTCTGCCTCAACCTCCGCAGGAGCTTCCACCTTTACCGTTGAAACCGGCTTTTCCGGTGCACTTGCAGAGGGTGTGGGCTGAGCTTCAACTGGCTTGGCTATTTCAGATACCTTGTCGACGCGATTGTCTGGAACCGGCTTCCCGGCTGACACCTCATCCTCAAGAATGCGATAGTCCTGTGCGCCAGAGCTTGCCGTTGCGGGCCGGTCTTTCTGGTATGGAGGCGGAGAAGCCGCATCCGAGGCTGGCGCTTCAACTTCAGGGAACGGTGGTTCCTCGGGTATATTGATCGAAGTCGATGTACGCCCTGAGTGAGGTTCATCGAAAACCATGGGTACAAAGATAACGGCCAGCGAAATCAGAACCAGCGCACCGATTATTCTTTGCTTCAGTCCATCCACGTTACTTGACTCCCCGTCTGGTTGACCTGGCACATACTAACTGCCCGCCTGTGATAACTCAAAGCCCTGCACGGTGCGATGGACAAAGTTTAAGGCGCCCGGACATCCGGGCTCAAAGCAGTAGCCTGCGCGCTTCAGCAACCGTGAAAAATGAACCAAACACGATAATTATGTCTTCGGTTACTGCGCCTGCCTTTGCTGCAGCAATCGCATCAAGAACCGTGTCATGCGTACTTGTGTGCAACAGCGGCGCTGATTCAAGTCTTGCCCACAACGTTTCTGAACCAAGACCCCGAGGCACATCCAGCCCGGCCAGATACCATTGGTCGACAACGGAGGTCATCGCATGAACCACGCCTTCCACATCCTTGTCCTCAAGTGCCGCGTAAACCGCATGAACTTTTTGGCTTTTGCTCTTTAGCACCTGCAGTCTTTCTGAAAGCCACTTAGCTGCATGAGGGTTGTGCCCAACGTCCACGTACAGGTCAGGCTTGTACCCAAGGCGTTCGAACCGACCGGGCGCTTTGACGCGAACCAGCGCTGTCTCAATCGCAGCTTGATCCATTTCAGGCTCGAGAGACCGCAATGCCATCACAGCAGCCGCAACACTCTGTACCGGCAGAGGCCCCGACGGCAATCTGAAGGCGTCGTCCTCAACGTGCAGGGTTACCGTACTTTCGCCAGAGCCTGTTACAACCTCCTGGATCGCATACTCATGCCCCGCCCGAACCAACGTTACTTTTTGTGCCGCTGCCTGTTGAAGAACCGATTGGGGAGGATCCTCATCGGCAACAACGGCCGGTATGCCCGGGCGAAGAATGCCGGCTTTTTCGAACCCGATGACCTCGCGGTTGTCTCCGAGAAATGCCACGTGATCAATATCAATGGACGTTATAATCGCCATGTCTGCATCTATCACATTCACTGCATCAAGACGGCCACCAAGGCCAACCTCAAGAATCCAGTCCTGCACTCCGGATGCATTCAATGCGACAAACGCCGCCAAAGTGCCAAACTCGAAATACGTTAATGTTTCGGAGCCACGTGCCGCTTCCACCTTTTCGAACGCTGCGATCAAAGCTGCATCGTCAATATCCAGGCCATCGATGCGAACACGCTCATTATAGTTCTGGAGATGGGGTGAGGTATAGGCGCCAGTGCGCCGGCCAGCGGCTTGCAACAGCGCTTCAAGCGTCGCAACAGTGCTGCCCTTGCCGTTCGTACCGGCAACGGTAATAATCCGCGCCGTCGGTTTCTTCCGGAACAACCGGCGCAGAACGACTAACACCCGGTCAAGCCCGAGGTCTATCTCTGTGGGATGTATCGATTCCAGCCAGGACAGCCACTGACCAAGCGTGGCACCCTCCCCCGGTGCTACCGGGGGCCGGGGTTTCTGTTTACTCTGCGGGGGGGTCAATGTCTGGCTTTTCCGTTATTTCAAACTCGATCGGATCTTCTGTATCGGGCCGCTCTTGCCCGGTGAACTTCGCCAGCACGTGCGCGATGCGCTCTCGCATCTGATGGCGGTGCAGAATCATGTCGATCGCGCCGTGCTCAAGCAGGAATTCGCTGCGCTGGAAACCTTCAGGCAGTTTTTCACGAACTGTTTGCTCGATAACCCGCGGGCCTGCAAAACCGATCAGTGCATTGGGCTCGGCAATATTGAGATCACCCAACATGGCCAGGCTCGCCGACACACCGCCAAAAACCGGGTCTGTCATCACTGAGATGTAAGGAATACCCTCTTGCTTCATTCGCTCCAGCACAGCTGCAGTTTTGGACATCTGCATCAGCGAAAGAATGGCTTCCTGCATTCGCGCACCGCCGCTGGCTGAAAAGCAGACCAGGGGAATACGTTCGGCAAGCGCAACATTCGCGGCCTGAACGAACTTTTCGCCAACAACTTGCCCCATGGACCCACCCATGAAGCTAAACTCGAAGGAACACGCCACCAGCGGAACGCTCAGTGTTGTACCTTTCATTGCAACCAGGGCGTCTTTCTCCCCGGTGGCTTTCTGAGCCTGCGTGAGACGATCTTTATAGCGCTTGGTGTCTTTGAACTTCAGTCGATCCCAAGGTTCGAGGTTGGCGCCAATTTCCTCACGACCTTCTTCATCAAGAAATACGTCGAGACGACGGCGGGCATCAACCCTCAGGTGATGATTGCATTTTGGGCAAACATCCAGGTTTTTCTCCAGCTCCGGCTTGTAGAGAAAAGCACCGCACTTGGGGCACTTCTTCCAAAGCCCTTCGGGAACACCCGTCCTGCGATTGGATTCCGAGCGGATCTTGCCCGGCATTATCTTGTCCAGCCAGTTACTCATGGTTATATCCTGTCCTTTGATTCCGGCCTGCCCTCAACTTCCGGATCAGGAAGCCAGGCTGTCCAGTGCTTCACGCATCGGGTTAAGCAGATCCGTCAGTGCCCGTTTAAGCTCTTCGATATCTGCCTGATTTCTGGCTATTGTATCGACCAGCACACTGCCAACAATTACACCATCGGATACCCGTCCCACGGCGGCCGCGGTTTCTGCGTCGCGGATACCGAAACCTACAGCAACCGGAAGCGCTGTCAATTCATGGACATGTGCAACCTTGGCGGCTACCTCTTCCACATTTATTTTTGCTGCTCCGGTAACGCCGTTGAATGAAACATAGTACACATATCCGGAAGAGTGATCGGCAATTGCACGAATTCTTTCATCAGTTGTAGTCGGCGCCAGCAGAAAAATTGAATCAAGCCCTCTTTCAGCGAACAGCGGCGCAACATCACCTGCCTCTTCCGGTGGCAGGTCTACCGTGAGCACACCATCCACGCCAGCTTCCGCAGCAGCGTCTGCAAATGCCTCGTAACCCATGGCTTCAATAGGATTGAGATAGCCCATCAACACCACGGGAGTGGTGTCATTGGTTTGTCTGAACTCTCGCACTATCGCCAGAACACGGCGCAATGATGTGCTGTGTTTGAGCGCGCGCTCGCAAGCCAACTGAATCACCGGGCCGTCGGCCATCGGATCGGAAAACGGCACACCCAGCTCGATGATATTGACCCCGGCATCCACCATCGTATGCATCAGACCTACAGTCTCGTCGGGATGGGGGTCACCGGCGGTAATAAAGGGAATAAGTGCCTTGCGGCCTTGTCCTTTGAGGGTCTGGAGAACCCCTTCAATTCGGCTCATGCCTGCTCCTGTCGATTGTTCAGACCGTTATTTACAGCTCAATACCATCCAGCTGTGCGATGGTATGAATGTCTTTGTCACCGCGACCGGATATGTTGATCACGACCATCTGGTCTTTATCCATCGTGGCTGCAAGCTTGACTGCGTAAGCTACCGCATGCGCCGTTTCAAGTGCTGGCATAATACCTTCAACCACCGTCAGCATGCGGAATGCGTCCAGCGCTTCATCGTCGGTCACCGACACGTAGTTGGCCCGTCCGATATCTTTTAACCAGCTATGCTCCGGCCCCACTCCGGGGTAATCAAGACCTGCGCTGACCGAATGTGTCGCGGCAATCTGGCCGTCATCATCTTCCATCAGATACGTACGATTACCATGAAGTACGCCCGGTCGACCCGCACACAAAGGCGCTGCATGCTGTCCGGTTTCTATACCAAGGCCGCCGGCTTCAACGCCATAGAGCTGCACGGATTCGTCTGTCAGGAAGGGGTAAAACATGCCAATGGCATTGGATCCGCCGCCCACACAGGCCACCAGAGCATCCGGTAATTTTCCGGTTTTCTCCAGTGACTGACTCCGGGTTTCACGGCCGATTACCGACTGGAAATCCCTGACCAATAGCGGATAGGGATGGGGACCTGCGACGGTACCGATAATGTAGAAGGTATCGTCAACGTTGGTGACCCAATCGCGCATGGCGTCATTCATTGCATCTTTGAGGGTACGGCTTCCACTCTGAACAGAGTGCACCTGCGCACCAAGAAGTTTCATACGATAAACGTTCAGCGACTGACGCTGAACGTCTTCGGCGCCCATGAAAACATGGCACTCCAGTCCGAGGCGGGCACAGACTGTAGCGGTCGCAACCCCATGCTGCCCGGCACCGGTTTCGGCGATGATTCGTTTTTTACCAAGAAAACTGGCGAGCAATGCCTGACCAATGGTGTTGTTAACCTTGTGCGCGCCCGTGTGGTTGAGGTCTTCGCGCTTGAGCCAGATCTGCGCTCCGCCGGTTTCCCGCGTCAGACGCTCGGCAAAGTAAAGAGGGCTGGGGCGGCCGACATAATCTGCAAGATCCTTGTCAAAGGTAGCCTGGAACTCAGGATCTTTCTTCAGCCTGAGATATTCCCTTTCCAGAGTCATCAGGGAATCCATCAGCGTTTCGGAAACAAAGCGCCCGCCGAAGGCACCGAAGTGTCCCCGCGCATCCGGCAGTGCTGTCAACATTTCTTCAGTCAGTTTTACAGACACGGTGAACCTCTTTGATAAATTCAGAAATTTTTTCGATGTCTTTGATGCCCTTGCTTTCTTCAACGCCTCCGCTGACATCGACAGCCCACGGCTTCACCTGCTCTATAGCGCGAGATACGTTATCAGATGACAAGCCACCGGCCAATATAAGTGGCAAGGGCCGCTCAAGCGGGATCAGATCCCAATTGAATGAATGACCCGTACCCCCGTATCGCGCAGGATCCCAGGCATCCACCAACAGCCCGGCTGCTGAGTGATACTCGGCAAACGCTCGCTCAATCTGCCCTGCACCCTGAACGCGCACGGCTTTTATCCAACGTCGACCAAATTGCTGGCAAAAATCTGCAGGCTCATCACCATGAAACTGAAGCAAATCCAGGGGTATGCGATCAAGGACGTCCTTGACCTGCTTCGCCGATGGGTTCACAAACAGCCCAACAACCGACACAAACGCGGGTACATGCCGGGCCAGCAATTCAACTTGTTCAATGCTGACCGCACGGGGGCTTGGCTCGTAAAACACGAAGCCCAGGGCATCCGCACCGTTTGCAACGGCTGCTTTAATGTCTTGAACACGGGTCAGACCGCAAATTTTAACGCGTGTAGTCATAACGCTCTTACCGGCTGCTTGGGGTGAATGTGCGTTGGATAGACCGGGCGATTTTCTGCCTGGCTGAACCATGGCCTCAAAAACCCCGGACCGCACTCTGCAGCAGGTATATCAAAGCCTTCAGGGTACCCGACATCGACCAGATACAAGCCATGAGGCGGCGCGGTTACTCCGGCAAGCGTGCGATCTTTTGCAAGCAGTATGTCACGAATCCAGGACTGCTTCTGCTTTCCGGTGCCAACATCCATAAGCGCCCCTGCAATGTTGCGAACCATGTGGTGCAAAAAAGCGTTGGCCTGCACATCAATTACGACGAAGTTTCCTTTCCGGGTTACCTTTATCTGCTCAAGAAAGCGGACAGGGGTTCGGGATTGGCACCCGGCAGCACGAAAAGAGGAGAAGTCATGCTCACCCACAAGCGCCTGAGCTGCGCAATGCATGCGCTCAGCATCAAGCTCCCGAAACACCCAGCTTACCTGACCTCGCTGGATTCCGGGCCTTACAGCATTATTGTAAATTACGTAGCGATAGCGCCTGTAAATTGCGGAAAAGCGGGCATGAAAATCAACGCTCCCATTACCTGCCCAATGCACCGCGATATCGAACGGCAGAGCAGTATTGATGCCCATTACCCATGAGCGAAGACTGCGGATGGAAGGCGTTTCGAAATGCGCTACCTGATAGCTTGCGTGAACCCGGGCGTCTGTCCGGCCTGCACATACAAGATCGACAGGATGGTCTGCAACTTTTGCTACCGCTTTAGCCAGCTCTGCCTCTACTGAGCGAACCCCCGACTTCTGAAGCTGCCAACCATGAAAATCGCGGCCATCGTATTCGAACGCCAAGGCAACTCGTCCGCTACCGATGGCATTGTCAGCTGTGAGTTCCTGGGGATAGAGAAACACGTGTGAATCCGGACAATAGGTTGCTGTAAAAACAAAGCGCCGGCTGAGTGTCGGGGATAACCTCGACGGCCGGCGCTTGCTGCTTCTGTAATCCGATTATAACGGATCAGGACATATTTTTAAGCAGATCCTGAGCTTCAACTTTCTGCTCGTCATCTCCTTCAAGAGCTACCTCTTCAAGAATGTCACGTGCTCCGTCGCTATCACCCATCTCGATATAGGCTCTCGCAAGATCAAGCTTGGTGGCTGCTTCGTCCGTCCCGGCGAGGAAATCAAAGTCATCATCGTCACCAAGATCACTTTCATCGATCTCAGCGGCAGGTGATTTCGCAACGTCATCCCGAACTTCATCAGAGGCAACCGGCAGTTCGTCATCTGCCAAATCGTCTTCTGTAAGCGTGTCTTCAAGATCCAACTCGTCATCCAGAGACAGATCACCGTCTTCGAGGCCCGCGTCGTCTATATCGGCAGAATCGGAGAACTCTTCCATTAGAGCAAGATCCTCATCAGATACATCCAACTCGAGATCATCAAGCGTTGACTCTTCCGATTCTGAACCGCCAAGCTCGTCTTCCTCGTCGGCGACCTTGTCCAGCTCTGCATCCAGCTCGTCCAGGAAAGATTCGTCCAGAGTGTCAATGTTCGTACTGTTGGCTTCCGGGGCAGGCTTTGATGCATCGCCGGAAGACAGGTCAGACGGCTCTTCGAGCTCGTCCAATGAGTCCTCGGTCTCATCCAGATCAATTTCCAAAGAAGAGAAGCCACTTTCGTCTTCAGTCTCGTCTGCGTCCGCCTCTTCTTTGGTGTCGGAAAGCGCAATACCCGAAAGATCGTACTCAATCAGGCCTTCACCGTCTTTATTCTCGACCTCATCCACTTCCGCATCGGCAGATTTCTCCGCTTCATCCAGGGTGTCGAGATCAAAATCAGACAAGTCGGAATCAAAATCACCAAATTCGTTTTCAACCTGATCTTCGCGGCTTGCGTCATATTGATCAGCCAGAAGCTCATCAGACAACGCAACATCACTGTCAGACGGGTCCGACGTCTCTGCATTTTCGTAGTTTTTTACAGTATCCGAGCTTTCGGCAGCATCAAAAGAGTCCGATGCATCGGATTCTCCGCCGAACGATCCGGAACGCAGCTGTGACTCAAGATCATCGATGCTGGGCATCGACTCGGCTTCTTCAAGACGGGAACGAAGATCGTTTGCCTGGGCAATCGCTTCATCATCGTCCAGAGCCTGAATCTCGCCAAATTGCTTCTCGAATGATTCGCGATCCTGATTGTCTGCATAAACCCCAAGTAGCTTGAGACGCAGATCGGTGCGGCTAGGCTCACGGGAAATAGCGGTTTCCAGAGCCTGCGCAGCCTGATCGTAGCGGCCATAAGCAACGTAACGGTCGGCTTCCTCAAGAGCATTACTCGCGTCGCCCTGCTCCGGTTCGCCTTCATCCAGGCTCAGATCGAAGGTGTCATCAGGTCCGTCAGATTCGCTATTGAGCTGCTCATAAAATGCTTTCTCGCGATTTGCATTGCGGCGCGCAAGAAGCAGAAGAACCAACAACAGGATAACCAGGCCGCCACCCAGGGCAATCTGATAGAAAATGTTACCGGTAATGGCATCCACTACATTGCCGGGGAAACCTTTGTCCGCGACAGGCTCGGGCTTCGGTTGTGGCTTGGCCTTCGGTCGCTCAGCCGGCTCTGTCTGGGCTGCCTGCTCTGTAATAGCCGCCGAGTCTGGCTGAGCGGATGGCTCGGAAGTTTCTGTTTGGTCTGATGGCTGTTGTTGGGCTAATGACTCTGATTGCTCGCCCGACGCGGGAGTTGCATCGCCACTGGCAAGATCGCTGGTCTGCTCTGCGCCATCAGCGCCGCCGGCGGGTTGTGCTTCAGCACCCGCAGCTTCAGTGGTACTCTCAGCATCCTGATCGTCACCCGTTGCTGCAATATCAGCGGCGCCCGCGTCATCGCCAGTAACGGCAGATTCAGCAGTAGGCTCCTGGCCAGATTCAGCAGTAGGTTCCGCCGCGTCGACAACCGCTTCGGTTTGACCGGTTGCACCTTCTTCACCGGTAACCGGGGCCGCCGAGGACTCAGTATCGTTGACAGCACCTTGCTGAATTTCCGCAAGCTGGGTATTTTTCAGCTCAAGCAAACGCTGCAGGGTTTGTACCTGATCCTGAAGGTCATCAACACGGGTATTGAGTTCGCTGTTCTCCCTGCGGGCACTTTCAAGCTCTTCCATGGCCACAGCTGCGCCGGCATCTACACCACCGGCAAGCTGACCATCTCCACCGGCGGAGCCACCCTCAGCCTCGTTCCGACCACCATCATTGTCGGCAACCAAAAGCTTGAGCTCGTCACCACCTGCTGGTGCTTCGTTTACAACGCCAGTATTGGGCTGCTGTGCAACTGTGGCATCAAGGGTGCGCTTGGGTTTTTGAAATTCCTGATTCTGCTGGGCCACAACACGGGTTGCCTCAGCACGAGTGCGACTACGGATCTGGTCTGCAGTAGGAACACGCAGCACTTCGCCACGCTTCAGTCTGTTGATATTATTGCCAATAAATGCGTTCGGATTCAGATCTTGAAGAGCCAGCATAACCTGCTGCATAGACAAGCTGTTGTCTGGACGAACAGTCGCTGCAATGGTCCACAATGTGTCGGATGCACCCGTTGGCCCAAACGTATCCGCACGATAACCTGCGCCTCGGGATTGCTCTACCCTGGCCTGGCGACGGACCGATTCGGCATTGCGCGCAGACGATGCTGGCCGGGACTGGACAGATGATGCGGTTGACGGCGCCCGCACCTGCTCAGAAACACCTGATTCTTCAGCATAAACCGGGGGGTCTACCAGTACAGCATATTCACGCATCAGCCGACCGTTCGGCCACGTCAGCTCCAGCAGAAAGTTAAGGTACGGCTCCCTCAGCGGTTCTCTGGAGGAGACATTCACCACCAGATTGCCATCCGGGCGAGTCGTTACGTCGAAACGAAGCTTCCCGAGAAACAGGTTCCGTTGCAGGCCAAGCCTCTGATAAGCCTTTTCCGGAGCTATGTTCACAAACACGTCACCAGGATCTACGCCCTGGCTTTGTGGCAGAACAATCTCTGCATCCATCGGTTCATTCAGATAGGACTGAAGTTCAATTTCACCCAGCCCGAGGGCTTGAGCGACGCCGGATCCGAGCCCTCCGGCCAGAGCCAGTGCAACCGCAAGCTTGCGTACCTTCATGCTTTTTCCTTTCCAGTCTCCGTGATTCGTGACTGCTTTTTTCAAACAGAATCGGACGAGGCAGGGTGACTTCCGTCTGGATAATTCTGATTTGATATGTCGCGCGTTTAATTTTCAGTCCGGCAAGTATTGTTGATAAAACCTCTTTTATCAATCAATCAGCAGCAATCCTTGCACCATTTATTTACCAGTTGCACGGAACTCCCTAGTGTTCCTGAAAATAACAGGGGCGGAGCCTGAAATCAGCCTCCGCCCCCTGACCGGCTTCCCGAAACCGGACACAGTTGGCATTTATTGCCTCTGTGTAACAATTCTTAACGTTCCTGCAGGATTCGCAACATACGACGCAAGGGTTCTGCAGCTCCCCAAAGGAGCTGGTCACCGACGGTGAACGCAGAAATGTACTCCGGCCCCATGGCCAGCTTGCGAATACGCCCGATGGGCACGCTCAGAGTGCCGGTTACCTTGGCAGGGGTCAGTTCCTCAATGCTCGCCTCGCGGTCATTGGGAATGACTTTTACCCAGTCGTTGGCCTTCGCCAGAATGGACTCGATTTCTGCGACCGGCAGATCCTTCTTCAGCTTGATGGTCAGCGCCTGACTGTGGGAGCGCATGGCTCCAATCCGCACACACAGACCATCAATCGGAATCGGGTTGTCTGAACGACCAAGAATCTTGTTGGTCTCAACACCCGCTTTCCATTCTTCCTTGCTCATTCCGTTATCGAGCTGTTTGTCGATAAACGGGATAAGGCTCCCTGCCAAAGGCACCTGAAAGTGCTCTGTAGGGAAGCTGTCGGAACGCATGGTTTCGGTAATCTTCCGGTCAATTTCCAGAATCGCCGAAGACGGGCTTGCCAGCTCATCTCCAACACTGCGGTTAAGCTCACCCATCTGGTTGAGCAACTCACGCATATTCTGTGCACCAGAACCCGAGGCTGCCTGATAGGTCATGGGAGAAACCCATTCAATCAGATCCTGCTCCAGTAACCCGCCAAGGGCGAGCATCATCAGGCTGACTGTGCAGTTGCCGCCAATGTAATCCTTCACGCCGCTGTTAAGAGCGGCATCAATCACGTTGCGATTTACCGGGTCCAGAACAATGACAGAGTGATCCACCATTCGCAGTGTGGATGCGGCGTCAATCCAGTAGCCATTCCAGCCTGCATCACGCAGTTTCTGATAGACCGCATTGGTGTAGTCGCCGCCCTGACAGGTCAGCACCACATCCAGAGTTTTGAGGGTTTCGATATCGAATGCGTCCTGCAAAGGCGGCACGCCTTCCTTCCCTACGTCCGGAGCTGGTTGACCAGTCTGGGAGGTGGAGAAAAATACCGGATCGATATCAGCGAAATCGTTTTCTTCGCGCATGCGCTGCATGAGGACAGAGCCCACCATACCGCGCCAACCTACAAGTCCAATTCGCTTCATGTGCGACCTTTGAACCTCTCTTGTGCCCACCCCTGACTTTATCGCCGGCAGGGACAGGATGAATGATCCCGCAGCAACCGCATCGCGTTGCTGTCGGGAATTATCGAAACTTACAGAGCAGCCAGTACCGCCTCGCCCATTTCGCGGGTAGACACCCGAGTACTGCCTTCAGACATGATATCTGCAGTACGCAGCCCCTGATCCAGCACCATGCTGACAGCCGTTTCGATGGCGGCAGCGGCCTTTTCTTCATCAAGGCTGTAACGCAGCATCATAGCCGTACTGAGAATCGTGGCCAACGGATTGGCGATACCCTTGCCAGCAATATCCGGAGCTGAACCGTGGCAAGGCTCATACATGCCCTGCTTTTCCGAGTTCAGCGAAGCCGACGGCAACATACCGATAGAGCCGGTAAGCATGGCTGCTTCGTCTGAAAGAATATCACCAAACATGTTACCAGTCACAATCACGTCGAACTGCTTGGGCGCGCGAACCAGTTGCATCGCGGCGTTATCCACGTACATGTGGGACAATTCCACGTCTGGATATTCGCGCTTGAGATCGTTCATGATTTCGCGCCACAGCACAGTCACTTCCAGTACATTGGCCTTGTCAACCGAACATAGCTTCTTGTTGCGCTGCTGCGCCGCCTCGAATGCGACACGACCAATACGGCGGATCTCAGTTTCGGTATAAGCGTAAGTATTGTAACCCTGGCGTTCACCGCTCTCGAGTGCGCGCACACCCCGTGGCTGGCCGAAATAGATGCCCCCGGTCAGTTCCCGAACAATCATGATATCCAGGCCTGAAACCACCTCAGGCTTGAGCGATGATGCGGATGCCAGCTGTGGGTAGAGAATGGCCGGGCGCAGGTTAGCAAAAAGCTCCAGGGTAGAACGCAAGCCGAGCAAACCTTTTTCCGGGCGCTGCGCCATGGGCAGGCTATCCCACTTAGGACCACCTACCGCACCCAACAAGATTGCATCAGCCTTGCGGGCTTTCTCAAGGGTATCTTCGGGCAACGGGCTGTCGGTTTCATCCAACGCGGCCCCACCGACGAGTCCCGATTCGAAACCGAGTTTCAGGCCGAATTTTTCATTGACAGCACGCAAGACTTTCTCGGCCTCTGCAACGATTTCCGGGCCGATGCCGTCTCCCGGCAGAAGAAGTACTGTTCTGGACATGATGGGCTTCCAAATCTTTGTGAACCGGGTCGGGCAGACCCGGCGAGTTATGAGTTGTTACCAGATTATTCGTTACTGGCCCGCGTCAAACAACCAGGGTGCGGTCTGACGGCGCTGATCTTCATAGGTTTTGATCAGTTCGGCGTCTTCCAGAGTTACACCTATATCATCGAGACCATTGAGCAGGCAGTGGCGACGGAAGTCATCCACCTCAAACCCGAACGATTCGCCCGCCGGTGTGATCAAGGTTTTTGCTTCGAGGTCCACCGTCAGCTGATACCCTTCCAGCGCCTCAGCGTCCTGGAAAAGCTTATCAACGATTTTCTCTTCAAGAACAATTGGTAACAAGCCGTTCTTAAAGCAGTTGTTATAAAAAATATCAGCAAAGCTCGGCGCAATAATAACCCGGAAACCGTAATCATCAAGCGCCCAGGGAGCGTGTTCACGACTGGAGCCACACCCGAAATTACTACGAGCCAAAAGCACACTCGCATTTCTGTAACGGGGCTGGTTAAGCACAAAATCCGGATTGAGCGGGCGCTTTGAACTATCCTGATCCGGCTGACCTTCGTCCAGATATCGCAGAGCATCAAACAGGTTCGGGCCAAAGCCTGTGCGTTTGATGGACTTCAGAAACTGCTTGGGAATAATCATGTCCGTATCCACATTGGACCGGTCCATGGGGGCTACAAGGCCCTTGTGTTGCGTAAATGCGCGCATGGTTCAGTTCTCTCCTGTAGCTCAGTTCAGCAGTTCGCGAACATCAACAAAGTGGCCGGATATGGCAGCAGCGGCGGCCATGGAGGGGCTCACCAGATGTGTGCGACCACCAAAGCCCTGTCGGCCTTCAAAGTTACGGTTGGACGTAGAAGCACAGTGCTCGCCCTCCCCGAGTTTATCCGCGTTCATCGCCAGGCACATGGAACAACCCGGATCGCGCCATTCCAGACCTGCTTCGATGAAAATGCGATCCAGACCTTCCGCTTCCGCCTGAGCTTTCACCAGGCCGGAACCCGGCACAACCATCGCCTGCTTCAGGCTACCGGCAACTTTACGCCCTTTGACCACAGCTGCGGCTTCCCGCAGGTCTTCAATACGGCTGTTGGTGCAAGAGCCGATGAACACCCGGTCGAGTTTGATATCGGTAATCGCCTGGTTTGGACGCAGCCCCATATATTTCAAGGCCCGCTCAATACCTTCACGCTTGATCGGATCTTCTTCCTTCGCTGGATCGGGCACATTGCCAGTTACGTCCGCAACCATTTCCGGGGACGTGCCCCAGCTGACCTGCGGCATGATCTCCGCGCCGTCGAGCTCAACAACCTTGTCAAATACGGCATCCACGTCGCTGTGCAGTGTGCGCCAGTATTTAACGGCGGCATCCCAGGCGTCACCTTGGGGTGCGAATGGCCGGCCTTTTACATATTCGATAGTCGTACCGTCAACAGCAACCATACCAACCCGGGCACCGGCCTCAATGGCCATATTGCAGATGGTCATCCGGCCTTCCATGCTCAGATTCTGAATCGCCTGACCACCAAATTCGATAGCGTGACCGGTACCACCTGCCGTGCCGATTTTACCGATGATCGCCAATACGACGTCTTTGCCGGTAACGCCCTTGCCAAGCTCGCCATTCACTTTGACCAGCATGTTTTTCATTTTCTGTTGAACGAGACACTGAGTGGCCAGCACATGCTCAACTTCCGACGTTCCTATGCCGTGGGCAAGGCAACCAAATGCGCCGTGAGTAGACGTGTGGGAATCACCACAAACAATGGTCATGCCGGGCAGCGTAGCGCCCTGCTCTGGCCCGATTACGTGCACAATACCCTGGCGCTGATCCATGATCTTGAATTCAAGAATCCCGAACTCATCGCAGTTCTTGCCCAGCGTTTCGACCTGGATTTTGGAAACCGGATCAACGATGCCCTCAATGCCTTTCGCACGATCGGTGGTCGGAACGTTGTGATCAGGCGTAGCCAGGTTTGCATCAATGCGCCAGGGCTTGCGTTTTGCAAGACGCAGCCCCTCAAAAGCCTGAGGCGACGTCACTTCGTGCAGTAATTGTCGGTCAATATAAATCAACGCAGAACCGTCGTCCCGCTGCTTGACCAGGTGATCGTCCCACAACTTGTCGTATAAGGTTTTACCCGCCATGATTCTCTCTCGCTTTCTGGAGGTGCAATGATGTGATGCTTACTTCCACTATGGGGCCATCATACCGCTGGACAATAAATAACCGCAATTCATGTTTTTTATTCATCGCATTCCTCATGGTTATGATTTAGTCTTTTCCTGACACAGCACAACAGGAAAATGAACCATGGACTCAAATGCTCTGAAAGCCTTCCTTGCCATAGTCGACCAGGGTTCCTTTTCGGAGGCGGCGGAGCAGCTTCACCTGACTCAGCCCGCCATCAGCAAACGCCTCGCCGCGCTGGAAAACCAGTTGGACACAACCCTGGTTGATCGAAGCCACCGGCAAATACGACTGACGGAATCAGGCACCCGCCTGCTACCCCACGCTCGCAAGATACTCGATGAAATCCATAACGCCCGCATTGCGCTGTCGCCAGATTCCGGACTAATCGAAGGTGAGCTGCAAATTATTGCCAGCCACCACATAGGGCTTCACCACTTACCCAACTGGCTGCGTCGGTTCAAGCGGGAATATCCCCAGGTTTCCATCAACCTGCAGTTCATGGAATCAGATGCCGCCTACGCGCAAATGCGCAAACGCAACGCAGAACTCGCATTCGTCACGCTAAGCGACAGCATGGCCCCGAGCTTCAACGTACTTGCCCACTGGCCAGACCCCATGGCCTTCGTTGTCAGCGCCGATCATCCCCTGGCCAGCCTGAAGAAACCCGGGCTGCCTGATCTGGCCGAGCACCCGGCCCTGCTGCCCGACACCTCAACCTCGACCTACCGGGTGGTGAGTCGCCTTTTTCTGGAGGCAAACCTGTCTCTGCATTCGCAAATGCCGACAAACTACCTCGAAACCCTGAAAATGATGACCAGCGTTGGTCTGGGCTGGAGCGTACTTCCATTGCGAATGGTGGATCGTAGTTTGAAGGTATTGGAAGGCGTGTCGGCAAGCGGGACAGAGCCCGAGCATAGGGTTACCCGTATGCTCGGCGCTATAGGACTGACCGACCGACAACCCGGCAACGCCGCAAAAGCGCTCTTATCCATTGTTCAGGAAGAGGAAGAGCGCCCGGTGTAAGCCTCTGGCGGCGCCTGCAGCCCCCGGGCTGTTATTACGATAGCAACAGCCATGGCACCCGCCCCTCCCCAGAAAGCCGCAGACGTACTAAAGCCTTCCACCAGAAAGCCCGACATCCAGGCCCCGAGCGCACCACCGGCACCAAACGTCAGCCCGCTGTACAAAGCCTGCCCCTGGCCATGATGGTGCTGACCAAAAAAGCCCTGAACATACTGCACCGAAACCGCATGGAGTGCCGCATAAGAAGCCGCATGCAACATCTGGGCAAAAAGCAACACCTGGAGAAAATCCGTTAACTCCGCAATCAACACCCACCGGATCATCGTCAGCACCAAAGCACCAATCGCAATCTGGCGTACCGTAAAGCGCCGCGTTAACCGATGCATCACCAAAAACAACCCGATCTCCGAAATCACCCCAAGTGACCAAAGCAAACCGATCGCAAGGTTGCCGTAACCGTGCTGCTCCAGGTGAATACTGAAAAACGTGTAGTAAGCACCGTGCGAAACCTGCAGCAAAAAATTCATCAGAAAAAACGCAACCACCGCAGGGTGCGTCAAAATCGCCCGCAAACTGCCCTTCGGCGCCGGCGGCTTGCGCTCACCTCGTTCAGCCGGCAAAAGAAAAGCCGATACCCCAATCCCGACAAACACAGGCAAAAGCAACCAGGGCAACCACCCAATCGACACCCACTCCAGGATCAGGCCAACCCCCGCCACCGCACCAATAAACCCAACCGAACCCCAAAGCCGAACCTTGCCATACTTCTCCCGATGCTCGCCGAGCGAGCGCAGCGTGATCACCTCATACAGCGGAAGAATAGCGTTCCAGAAAAACGTAAACGCCAGCATCACCAGAAGCAGCCCGTAAAAACCTGGCTCAAGAAACACCCCGGCAAATAACAACGACCCGGTAATCGCCCCAAACCGAACAAGCCGGACCCTCTGGCCGGTTTTATCACCCAGATGTCCCCAAAGACTTGGTGCCACAATTTTTGTGAGCTGAATGGTCGCCATCAAAGTGGCTATTTGCAGATAGGAAAACCCCCGCCCCTGAAGGTACAAAGACCAATAAGGCAAAAGCCCGCCCAGAAGGGCGAAAAACCAGAAGTAGAGGTTGGAAAGGCGCCAGTAAATACCCGTTCTCCCTACATATCCAAATAGTTGAGAGGCAGACGCGGCGGGCAGGCGTTCAGAGTCTGATAGCTTGGGCTGGCCCGGCCATTCAAAAACGTGGAGAGCCAAGGATGGCGCGACCGAGCCCTACACGGACGTATTCACGGGCGCTTTTTGAATGAACGGGCCAGCCCAAGCTGCTACTCCGAAACCGAGGTCATGCAGATCAGAGCTGCCCAATAACAGGCGTAGCAACAGTAACATCCCCATTCTGACCACGATGGCGCAAATAATGATCCATCAACACAATCGCCATCATCGCCTCAGCAATCGGCGTAGCCCGAATACCCACACAGGGATCGTGCCGCCCAGTGGTAATAACTTCCACCGGATTGCCATTCACATCAATGCTACGGCCCGGCAAGCGCAGGCTGGAAGTCGGCTTCAGCGCAATACTCGCAAGAATAGGCTGCCCCGAAGAAATTCCCCCAAGCACACCACCCGCATGGTTCGATAGAAAGCCTTCCGGCGTCATCTCGTCCCGGTGCGCCGTGCCTTTTTGAGCAATACACCCAAAGCCCGCACCAATCTCGACACCCTTGACCGCATTGATACTCATCAGAGCATGGGCAAGATCCGCATCCAGCCGATCAAAAACCGGCTCGCCCAGCCCCGGTGGAACGCCCTCAGCCACCACATTAATCCGCGCTCCGATAGAATCCCCTTCCTTGCGAAGGGCATCCATGTACGCCTCCATCTCTGGCACCTTATCGGCATCCGGACAGAAAAACGGATTCTGATGCACCTGATCCCAGTCCAGCTTCTCCGCGCGAATCGGGCCGAGCTCAGACAAGTACCCCCGGATACGAATACCCCGGCGCTGCTCCAGAAACTTCCGGGCCACTGCGCCAGCCGCTACCCGCATAGCCGTTTCGCGGGCTGACGAACGGCCGCCACCACGGTAGTCGCGCACGCCGTATTTGTGCATATAAGTGTAATCGGCGTGGGCCGGGCGGAACTGCTCCGAGATTTTTGAATAATCCTTGGAGCGCTGATCTGTGTTCTCGATAATCAGCCCGATCGGCGTGCCCGTGGTTTTGCCCTCAAACACACCCGATAAAATACGCACCTCATCCGCTTCACGACGCTGGGTAGTGTGGCGCGAAGTCCCCGGCTTACGTCGATCCAGATCAACCTGCATATCCGCTTCCGAGAGCTCGAGGCCCGGCGGGCAGCCGTCAATAATACAGCCCAATGCTGCCCCATGGCTTTCACCAAAGGTGGTAACGGTAAACAGTTTTCCGAAAGAATTTCCTGACATAATTCAATATCTTGTTAGGGTATAATAAGAAAATGGATTAATGCTTTTCCTGCCACTGGCGGAGATTTTGTTCAGCTATCGCAAAAACACCATCGCCACCGTTGCTGAAGTCCAGCCAGGTAAATGGGAGGTCCGGGTAAGCTTCATCAAGGGCCACCCAGCTATTACCCACTTCAACCACCAGCAAACCACCCGGCGTCAAATGTTCCGCAGCACCAGCAATAATCCTGTGCGCGATATCCAGGCCGTCATTACCGGCGGCCAGTCCAAGCGCCGGTTCATGATGGAATTCTTGCGGCATATCGGCCAGATCTTCCGCGTCGACATAAGGCGGGTTGCTCACAATGATATCGTATTGTCCGCTGATGTTCGCGAACACATCCGATTGTACCGTGCGAACCCGATCGCGGAGTTCGTGCAAATCTATATTTGATTCCGCAACGGCCAACGCATCCGATGAAACATCGGAGAGATCCACGCTCGCATCCTCAAACACCGTGGCCGCGCCTATGCCAATACATCCGCTTCCGGAACACAGATCAAGAATCCGCTCAACCGACTTATCTCCCAGCCATGGCTGGAAGCCGTTTTCAATGAGTTCGCCGATAGGCGAGCGCGGCACCAGCACCCGCTCGTCCACATGAAACGGCATGCCCATAAACCAGGCTTCGCCGAGAAGATACGCCAGAGGAATGCGATCATCGATACGACGCCTGATTCGTTCAAGAATGAGCTCGCGCTCTTCGCGGATAAGGCGTGCGTCAAGAAACAGCGTATTGTTGTCCAGAGGGAGATGCAGGGTACGCATGACCAGTTGAACCGCCTCATCCCAAACGTTATCCGTGCCATGGCCGAAGAATACCGTTGAGGCTGAAAACCGGGAAGATGCGTAGCGAAGATAATCGCGAACGGTATGAAGATCCTCAATCGGGCTGATCACAAACACTGTTTCCTGTAACAAGTTGAAATAAAATCAGATTGCCAGCGGCCCGGAGCTGCTGCTGTTTTCTTCGAAGCGGTCCAGAGCTGCGGCCATTCGCTCACGCCCGAGCTGGATCAGCTCAGGTGCCTTATGGTAGTCATAGCTGCGTGACGCGTTCTTGGGAATGTTAACGAGCAGGTCCGGCGGATAACCTGCGATCTTGTACTGCACCAGGGCACTCTGCATGGTTTCGATGGTAAGGTTCATCACATCGAATTTACCAATACCCAATTTATCCCAATTGATTGTTTCATGGTCTTCCTGGGGCTTATTCTCGACTGGCTTATTGCGCTCTTTCTTTTGCACTGCTTTCGAGATCTTGTGCTCCGGGCTCTCGTCTGCGTCCGACCGCCCGACGCCCATGGATTTTATTGCGTCCCAATCGAACCAGCGGGAGGCTTTATCGCGGAACGTATCCATCCACTCATCGGTATCGCCACTGGCCGCGTCCTGATGACTTTTGAACGCTGCATCCGGGATTCTCTGCCGCCGGTCATCCTCACCACTGAGATTCACCGCAACGATAATATCGGCGTGGGACGAAATGGTCGGAATGATTGGGAGCGGATTCAGCAATGCCCCATCTACCAGTACGCGACCATCTAGCACAAGCGGTGTCACCACACTCGGAATAGCCACTGAGGCTCTGATTGCCCGGTCCAGTGGACCTTCCTGAAACCAGATTTCCTTGTGGGCCAGCAAATCAGTGGCCACAGCCGTGTAGTGCAGAGGAAGATTTTCGATGCGGGTGTCGCCCAACATCTCCCGCACCACTGAGAAAATCTTTTCGCCCCGGATTGCGCCCACGGAATTGAATGTCAGGTCCAACAGCTTGAGCACATCAAACTGGCCAAGCCCGGTTACCCAATCTTTATAATCCTGCATCTTACCGGCGGCGTACATTCCACCCACAAGCGCCCCCATGGAACACCCGGAAATGGCAACAATGTTGTAGCCACGTTCAGCCAACACTTCGATAGCGCCGATATGCGCATAGCCACGGGCTCCGCCACTGCCGAGGGTAAGTGCAACGGTCTGGCGTTTTCTTTCGCCACTTTTGGCTTCGGTACTGGCAGGAGCCTCCGGGGCTGATACGTCTGAGCCCTCCAGAACCTTCGACACGTTATTTTCGGGCACTTAGTTACCTCGTTATAACCATCACTTCAACGCGATCGCCTTGTCGGCCAGGGTCGTTAACAACCACCGACGGTCCAACGATCAGCAGTTCTTGCTGCTGTCTGGAAACACCGGTTTTGGCTAGCACTTCAGAAAGTGACTCCGCAGCTTTGCGGGCACGATCCATTGAATCACTGAATGACTCATCTGCGTTCAACCCGGAGTATCCCACAAGCACAACCCGGGCATCCTCACTCCGGGCGAGATCATTAATCTTACGGCGATCCGTGGCCTGCCAGTCGAACCGATAGGTAACTCCCCCTTGCCAGGGAACAATAACGGGGCCGAATACCCTGTTATTCACCGCACCAAGGCCCGGGATAGCAACGCCGGGAGATACCTTCAGATGCTCGATCCAGACATACTCTCTCAGATTACCCCGGGTTACGGTGTAGATAGAGGTCAGCCAACGACTACCGTCTTCTGCAACAGTGCCTGCCACCAGATAATCCTGGGTTGCGTCGCGTCCGTATAGGACCTGCTGACTGAAAATCTGGTTCGCCCAAACGTTGCTTCTCCCACAACGAATACCCGAACATTCAAACAGAATTCTGGCACCACGATCCCGCAGCAGCCTTTGATAGTGTTCACGGGCCTCCCGCCGGTTCGCGTCCCGGGCGATCTGGTACAACCGCCCTTCTCCACTCACCGGCAGGCGAGCCATGGACTCAGAGCGAATTTCGTTGTTGACCTCACGAACAGGACTGAAAAGAACCAAGTGTCCTGAAGACTCAATCGGCGCTGTTATCTCGAGGTTTGACTGAGCAAATGCCTGCGGCATCGATTCTGGCAGTGCCGCACTCGCCAGACTCGAGCTGATCGACAGCACCGCAACAAGAAACACATTGGATACAAAAGGCTTTAGCAAGGTATCACTCATTTGCAAGAAAGTTTCTGACAGCATCGGCGACGGGGCCGGTGTCTCCGTCCAAGTGACAATGGTGGCCACCTGGAACATCAACTATTTTCAGATTCAACATCGCATCGGCCCGGCTCTCCAGCCCCTTCCGGCTTGCCAGCAAGCCCTCTTTCGCTCGCACAAACAGCGTGGGCGCTTGCACTGCCGCCAAAGAGGCAACAACCTGCTCCTCCGTCATCATCAACTGGGATGGATGCCGTAACCGGGAGTCTGTGCACCAGCTGTAACCACCGCCCTCCTGCTTCAGGTTGCGCGGGATCAACGCCAGCGCGGCTTCGTGACTTAACGGGCTAAGCCCGCCTTCGCGAACTTTTGCGGCAGTAACGATATCCGGGTAAACGACAGGTTTACCGGAACCTGCAATTCGTTTCCTGATGGCCTTGCGAAGCTGCGGAACCGTTTCACTCACCGGGCGACTAAGCGCGCCGAGACTGTCAATCATCACCAGCCTTCTCACCCTCTCCGGAAAGGCTGCTGCATACAGGGCTCCAACAATGCCGCCCAATGAATGGCCGACAATATCCACTTTCTCGCCAAAGTGTTCCTCAATCAACTCGGCAACATCCGCCACGTAGTCCATAAGCAGATAGCCCTGCCCTGGCGGACGGTGTCCGGAATGACCGTGACCGGCCATATCCACCGCGTGCAGAGACGCGAATTTCGCCAGGTCCGGCGCTACTCTGGTGAACGTGAGACTGTTATCCAACCAGCCATGAAGCATGATAATCGGTGGCTGGGATACGGATGGTGCGTTTTCAGCAGACCAGCTCAGGCCCGCCAAAGTAATATGCTGCAGTGGCCATTCCGTCTCGCGTACACAAGACCTGTTTTCGCAAAGGTCTGGGGATACCGCCATGTCATCCATCACTTAAACCCGCCTCACATCGTATGCGTAGGACGATCAGAGCTCAGAGAACCGGCCAGATATGACTCAATCTTGGTTCTGGCACTGGGGTCATCACCGGTAAATTGCACACCAATGCCTGCAGCACGGTTGCCCTGGGCACCCTTGGGCGTGATCCAGATGACCTTGCCTGCAACGGGTATCTTTTCGGGCTCATCCATGAGGTTCAGCAACAGAAATACCTCATCACCCAGCCGGTATTGCTTTTGGGTTGGAATGAACAAACCGCCCTCTCGGATGTAAGGCATATACGCGGCGTATAAAACCGCTTTGTCTTTAATCGTCAGGGTAAGAATGCCGCTGCGCGCACCAAATCCGGGCCCCATATCTGACACCTTTTAAAATATAAACAGTTTTAGTGAAAAGTTATTCGTTTTATCGTTAAACAGAACCTTTGGGAAAAATCCCTGATAATCCGAAATGATAGCAGTTGTTCCGGGCAAAAGCGCAATCAAGGTACACGACGCTTCGTTGGCATCAACTCGCGCCAGGCGATCAGGAGCCGGCTGGCCTCCAGTTCCGGGTTGGCGTTGTACACACCGGCAGCCCGGGCTTCCCGAACGCCCTCCAGCAATTCATGGGCGCGCCACGCAGGGTTAACACCGGCCAGAAACCCGAGCATTTCTGCTGCTTCAGGGTCGTTCGCCTGTCCCCCGGCACCCAGCCGGGCCAGATCGGCGGCCCAACCTTCAAACAACCAGAGCATGTCTTCCAACCCCAGTGCTTTGAAAGCTTTGGCGGCTTCCGCTACCGCAACCTGGCCTTTCATGAATTGGCGAAACTTCTCGAACGCCTCATCCCGTAACGCAGGAAACTCACCTGTGGCATATTCCAGGGCCAGGCGAGGCGCATTGCCAGCAAGCATCAGAGATTTAGCCATCAACTCTGCAGAGGGCTGCTTTTCGCCCTCGAGCTCCGCCACTTTGCTGGCAAGCCATTTTCCGGCCTGATCTGAGGAAGGGACCGGTATGGACAATACCTGACAGCGGGAGCGTATGGTCGGTAGTACGGGTCGGCCACTTTCCTGCAGTAGCAGAAGAACGAAATCCGATACTGGCTCTTCAAGGGTTTTGAGCAGAGCGTTGGCTGAATTGATGTTGAGTTGGTCGGCACGGTCGATAATGGCAACTTTGCGGGTTGCAACCTGAGGCGACGACACCGCGAAGGCTGACAGCGACCTTATCTGATCAATTTTTATCATCCGGGACTTCTCGGGCGAATACACCCGAACATCCGGATGGCTGGAAGCGGCATACAACTGGCACTGACGACACTGCCCACAAGCAAAGGGTTCGCCGGTGTTCTTGCTACCGGGGCTTGCACACAGCAGAAGGCCTGCAACGGCGTCCGCCCAGGCCCTCTTGCCAACTCCACACTCCCCTGTCAGCAGCAGCGCATGGGGAAGCCGGCCCTCATCAAAGCGTTTTTGGACGACCTGCCAGGCGTTCTGAAGCCAAGGCATTTCAAGGGCAATATCAGTCACTGTGCTTTCCTGAGTGAGGTTCGGAGCGGAAAATTCCGAACCGTTTTTTTCCCGTTCTGCGCAGCTGCCGCTTCATGGTGGCCAATAATCTGCGTAAACGCGTCAGATCACCGGCGTCATCCCGGGCAGATGGAGGTCTATAGTAATGGCTGTTCACCATTCGGGCAAAAAGCCTGGCTGAATCCGCCACCGCCGGCTCCGCAACAGCCAGCCTTGACGCCAGCGCCGTTGGCGTTTCCCCGTGTCTTACTGGCACCCCTGCCCGCCCACACAACTTGTGCCAGGCACCAAGCACGCGCTGATAGCCATCCCGCCGCTCGCCCCGACGTATCTGCAGCGCCGAAATCAGACCGGCAATCAGCAGACCTGCACCTACTATACCTGCCGTAAGATAACCCAGTTCCCGCATGCCGAACCCACCGGGCAAGCGGGACATCAAATCCATCTGGCTTTGGCCCTGGTAACCGACAACCCACCGCTGCCACTGATAATTAATCCGATCAAGATGCAGACTGGCCCATTGGATAATTGCCACATCGCCGTAGCGTTGGGGCGACGTCCAGTTATTTTCGAGGAATGAGCCCTCGTCAGCCACCGCCTCCCGCAAGCCTGATTCAATCCGGTCAGGGGCAATCGCCGCTGTGGGATCAATACGAATCCAGCCCCGCCCTTCAATCCAGGCCTCAACCCAAGCGTGAGCATCGTACTGGCGCACGATAAGGTATTCGTTACCAGCGCCGCTCTCGCCACCCTGGTACCCGACCACAACTCGCGCAGGAATACCCGCTGAGCGGAGCACAAAGGTGGTTGCACCCGCATAATGAGCACAGAACCCGCGCTTTTCATCGAAAAGCAGGCTGTCGATACCGTCGTCCGGCATTTTTGGCGGGCGCAGAGTGTAAAAATAAGGCTGCTCCCGGAAGCGTGTCAGCAGCTTGCGAACAACCTCAATATCACCTGCAGAACTGTCAGCAGCGGAAATCTCATCCGAGGCGCGCCGCAGCTCGCCTGCGAGCGCTCGGGCTCTCGGGTTCCCCTCTGACGGAAGCTGAAGATAGCGACGGGCGTCGACGGGCAGGAGAAGTTCTGCTCCGGGCTCATTCGCGCGTTCACGAGCCAGCCGATAACGCACTGAGCTGTCAGCCGGGCGCCGGAAACGGAACAGCTCATCCGGTTGCTTCACCACGTTATTCGAAACAGCTACCGAGCCTTCAAGCGAAAATGCCCAACGCTGATCCGTCGGCTCCATCAACACATCGTATTCTCTGGGCTTCAGTTCACCCGCGCCACCGTCCACATTAACCCGACCGGGCGCTTGATAGCGATCGTAGCCGCTCTGGCGCCAGGTTCCATCATCAAGGGTATCCAGAATCAGCCCTCGCCAATACCTGTCGCGATATTCCGGCGTGGAACCACCAAAAGTCACACGAAAAGCCCGCTCGCTGCTCTGTGCCAGGCTGGATATATCCCCGGGCCGCATAGTGTCACTGATCCCGGTACGCGCCTGGCCTGACACCAGAGGTACACTCCACAGAGGGGCCATTCGCGGGAAGAACACAAACAGAAGCACAACCACCGGCAGGACTTTCAGCAACATAATGCCTAATCTGCGCCAGCCTGCCTTCATCCCTCCCGGAAGTTCTGGCGCGTTGAGCACCTGCAGCCCGATCAGCAATAAAGCAATTGCCCCTATGTTGATCAGCGCCCAGTGAATCTCCTGATGAAACAGAAAGTTCACCGTTGCCAGATACACCAGAATATAAAACAGCACATAGAAATCCCGCGCAGTGCGGGTTTCAAGCCACTTCAGGCCGACCGCCAACACAAAGAAGGAGGCGGCAGTATCCACGGTAAAACTTCCTTGAACTTGAACCAGATAGACTGCAACCAGGGCCAGCATGATCCCGGTGCGGAGCCAACGGCCCGGTAAACGGACACGACCTTGCTGAGCAAGCCAGCGCCAGCCCGCCAAAGCGACGCAGACAAGAATCAGCCATACCGGAAGACGATCAAGCTGGGGCGTCAGGAGCAAGGCGAAACTCGCAATCAACCAGAGCAAGGCCAGAGACGACAGGCTGCCACCTTGCTTGTCAGGCTCATTCTTCGCGCGCCGCAATAACCTCATACCGGGGCTCCCGGAGTCGCGTCTGAGGGTTTATCCGAGGGCGAATAGCGCCGTGTTCCATGGGGCTGTGCAACGGTTTCCCTTGGTTTTTTCTCGCCCCAGGTCGCCAGCGCTTTCAGGCAGCGGGATGTGTGAGCCGGGCCGCTCTCCGGTTCTATTATCTGGCCGGGCAGGTTCAGACCGAACCTTGCGTTATTTTCGCCACGCTCAAGCACAAGCCATGAGAGATAGCTGAGGCGCAGCTCGTGATCCGTACCGGGAAAAGCGTCGAAATCCAGCCAGTGCGGGCTTCCTTTATCCGCTTCCCAATCCGCTACGACCATCTGACCACTGCGGGCATAACGCTTCCACATCACTCGCTGGCTCATGTCACCCTCGCGCCAGGGCCGGAGCTCTGCATGGTCATTGCCTTCCGGGGAGCGAGAGCTGGCCGTTTGGTCACCGTCATCTACTGCACTGATAACTTCCGGGGCGGCGATTGGCCGGGGAAACACCAAACCGGCAGAAACCGGCCTCATCCACGACCAGGCTTTGAGCAAACCAAAAGGGAAGCGCGTTTCGATCCTTATTCGATCCGGTCGCAAATAGCCCCGGAATGCAGACGGCACCGGCAGGGCAATGTCCGTCGACTGTCCAGCCGGCACATGGCCCACGCGCACTGAAAAATCGTCGCCTGAGAACGTAAGGGCTATAGCGTCATCTTTGCCGGCTGTGGCTCGCAACCGAAAGAGTATGTCATCGCCGGCAAAACCCTCACCCGCCTGAACGAGCGTGAGTTCAAGGCCGGACAAATTCCGATGGGTCTGATGCATGGCACCCACGAACACGGCACCCAGCAGAAACGTTACCAGATAAATCAGACTGTTCTGATAGTTGATCCCGGTAATCAGCATGATCAGCAACAGCATGCCAAACACCACGCCAGCAGCTGTCGGCAAAATGAAAAGATTTCTCTGGGTGAGTAACTGAACATCAGAACGTGGAATACGACGGTTGATCCAGTTCTTGATCCGGTTCTTTATCAAGAGTGACCAGCGGCTGCGGATTTGTTTGCTCATCATGCCCCTGAGGCCGGAATATTCATCAAAAGTTCACCGTTAGGTTTCGCATCTTTGCCCGTGCAACTTGAGAGCAATCTCGAGCACAGTGCTGAAAGATACGGCAAATCGAGGATTCTGATCACAACTTGAAGCCCGGGTGCTTGAAATACTGTAGGACAACCAGAATACTCAAACCGGGAAGCGTACTGATTGCTGTACCTCAGACACGCCTCGTACCTGAGTTTATCGCAGCAAGAGGCCAGACTATGAATTATCGAAACCCGCCTGCTCGCCCAATCGGCAGCTCGCAACTCATGACCAGACATACTACCCGAATCGCAACGGCCATTGCAGCCACGCTTGCGACGGCGGCTGCAATGCCGGCTGCTGCAGGCGTTCAGGCGATGACCTCAGATGAAATGGTAGAGACTTACGTAAAGGATTCGGCGGTTATTATTGTGCCGAGAGAAGGTCGAAAATCGGAAGCCGATCGCCAGCGCATCATTCGCGCCCTGACAATTTCGCCGGGCGAGCCCGTTGTTACAGAAGCAGAGGAAGAAGCCTACCGTGAAGCACTGCAGCGGCTGACTGAAGAGGGAAACTCCGACGCCCTAGCCAACGCCGAGGAAGAGTTTCTTCGGCGCGCCCTGCTTCTGCCTCAGGAGGAACTGGCAAGAGCCCAGCCACCCGCAGAGTTCACGCCAACCATCCCGCCGTTGATTTTCGGGCAGCAGATGCAGATTCCGGATGAACCTTTCACCCAGACGTTTCTTAACGATCAGCTGGGCATCGGGTTTGACGGGCAGAACCTGAACTTCTCAATTGGTACCCCACCCGGAATCGACCAGATAAACATTCCACATGGGATTAATGAAGGGCCAATCCGGCTGACGCCACGACCAGGCGGTGGGTTCGATCTTTCGATTCAGGTGCCTGATCAATAAAGAAAAACGCCCCGCAGTGCGGGGCGTTTAACCATTACTGGCATTCAGGTCAGATTAGTGACCGTATACAGCCAGCTTGGTGTCGGTTACAGCCAGGTTATCGATGGCCAGTGAACCGATAGAGGTTCCACCAATTTCAACAGCACCAACGGTTACGTCCATGTAGACGTTGTTTACGTCGATACGCAGAACGTCAGTTGCAGTGGATGCACCCAGGCCGGAGCCTTTGTAGATGTCCAGGTTGACGTTAGCAAATCCGGCCAGCACCTGAGCTTCCTGGGATGTTGGCGCCAGTCCAAACTCACCATCAGCGTCGGCAGCCATCACAGAGCCGTCTCCGTCGTAGTCGAAGTTACCGCCAGCACCAGTGATCGCCAAGTCGCGAATACCAACACCCAGGAACTCAACATCAAAGTCCATATCGGTAACGTCAAATGCCGCTACGAGGTTCAGGTGATCCGTAGCCGTATCAACCTGGATATCCAGCTGAGCCAGGTTACCGTAACCGCTCAAGTTGGAAATCAGAGTTGTGCTGTCGCTACCAGTGGCGCCAGCAAGCAGCTCCATGGAGCCAACAGTCATACCCCAGTCGATAGGAGCGCCGTCAAGGGTGCTAACGTGGATTTTTGCGTCACCGTCGTCAAGAACGTCGATGTCAATTTTCAGCTGGTCCAGCAGATCGCCGTAGCCGGCGGTCGCGCCGTCAGCGGTTACACCAGCACCACCAAGAACGATGTCGTTAACTGCAAAGGAACCTTCATCCGTGTATTTGAACTGACCGATGCTGACTTTGGTTTCAAGCTCGATGGTGACACCGGCCTGACCGGTAACGTCGCCCATTGCGGTATCGTTCAGAGCTTGCAGTTCAGCGTTAGCTGCGAAGGGTGCAGCAGCCATAGCTGTAATCAGAGCAATTTTCTTCAGGCCTTTCATTATTATCTCCTTATAAACTCATTTTGTTGTTATCTGAGTTTTTAATTTTGGGTATGGAGTTCGACTCTCCACGAATCCATTTAAGATTGTTTAACAGTCCTAGTCCGTGACTGCTTTCACAATTCTTAACCCATTACTTACAGCCTGTAACAAATCGCGACTGGGTCTCAAATCAATTCGCGCTACTCTTTGCTTCCGCTTTGCTGTCGTAAAAAATCTGGAAAGGTTTTTCGCTGGTAACCGGTTCGGAATAAGCTACTTTGCGATTCTCTATCTGGAAGGGAATAACCTTGTTTCCCGCAATGCCCAAGCGGTGTTCGTACTCAACCACCAGAGCTTCGTCATCGCTGCCTTCACGCAACTTTCCTGTGTAAAGGATCGCCGCTGCATGTATTTTGCCCCGGCGAGCAACGGACTTTAAGGCTGCGCGGTACATCAGAATCCGTATTTGTGCGGGCGCGTTCTCCGCCTGCCCATCCAGGTCAATCCGTTTGATGGTCGTGCCATCTTCGAGGAGCATCCACGCAGCGGGCATATTGGGGTCTGAGTCCGTCAAAGTGTCTGAATACTCATCTGTCGCCTGTTTCGTGAGGTGCAATATCTGCTGCTGGCCTAGAACCGCATATTTAGACAACTCCCGTTTTATGGCCATTTCCTGCTCTTCAGACATTTCAGCGCCGGGTGCTTCTTCGGCGCTCAAGATGGGGGCAAAGGCAAAAGCAGTGAGCAACATTGCGTTCAGCAGGGACTTTCCAAGATAAGGCATCATTATTATTCCTGTTTTAGTCGCGTTAAATTTCCACGCCAAGACTGGCCAACTCCGTTAGAATGCCGTTTTCCGACCCCGGACGGCCTACGGGTGTTTGTGAGTGATTGCATTAGACCAGTGGCCGTCCGGAGCCGACAATGCCCGTTTTGTGGCCTGAGTATCATTATTCCAATTAACCGGAGTTAATTTGCCACTTCCTGTTTCCTCCCTGCTCAGTCGGCAGGAGTACGAGCAACTTCTTGCCCACGCTGCCCATCAGCCGGACTTTGCCTATCTCGGCAGTGTCGGAACCGGTGATGGTCGCGGTTTCTTCAGCGGGTTTACGGCGGGCGCAATTGCTACCAAGTGTGTAACGCACGGGGACGGCGATGCTCCGGACACCAACACACTGTCCGCAGAAATGGAAAGCCTGATTCAACACTATGAAATGCCCATGCAGAATGCACTACCGGTTCTGACAGGTGGGTGGATCGGTTTCCTGAGTTATGAATTCGGATACATCAAGGAAAAACGTCTTTCCCCTCTCTGTCGGGTGCCTGCGACTCCCCTGCTTTCTGCGGGCTTCTACCTTTGGGCCGCGAGTCACAACCGCGCAACTGAAACCTACCATCTCTGGGTTCACCCTGAGTGTCCGGATCAGACCCGGAGCGCCCTTCAGCTCTGGCTATCCTCCAGGCCGGCCAATAACCCAGCCAAGTGGAAGATGGTTTCGCCCTTCAAGGCCCGTCAGCCTGCCGAAGAATTTATAGCCGGTGTTAAAACAGTTAAGCACTACATCAATGCCGGTGATTGCTATCAGGCGAACCTTTCCCAGGAATTTCAGGGCAGTTATTCAGGGGATCCCTGGCTGGCGTTTCAGGCGTTGGCTGAGGCCAACCCAACACCTTACAGCGCGTTCCTGAATACAGGTTCAGGCGCAGTATTGTCCATTTCCCCCGAGCGATTTCTGAAAATTCGTGGTCGCACCATAAAGACCAGCCCGATCAAAGGCACCCGGCCAAGGGGAGATACTCCTTCCGAAGACGCAGGCTACGCTGCTGAGCTGGAGGCATCGGAGAAAGATCGGGCTGAAAACCTGATGATTGTGGACTTGTTGCGCAACGATCTGAGCGTTCACGCCACACCGGGGTCCGTTACTGTCGACAGCCTGTTTGCACTCGAATCGTATCGGAATGTGCATCATCTGGTCAGTCATATTCGCGCTGAGCTCGCAGACGACGCGTCACCTATTCAGGTGCTGTTCGATGCCTTTCCCGGCGGTTCCATTACCGGTGCACCGAAAATCCGTGCCATGGAAATTATCCGGGAGCTGGAACCGCACTGGCGCGGCCCTTACTGCGGATCTATATTTTATCGCGGGCTGGATGGCACGCTGGACAGCAACATCGCTATCCGCACCATGCTTTGTGATGGGGATCTGTCTGAAGGGCCAGCCGGAGAACAGGGAACGATCCGGTGTTGTGGCGGTGGAGGCATTGTTGCCGACTCGGATCCGGAAAGCGAATATCAGGAAACTCTCACCAAAGTGAAACCGCTGATGGATTTCCTGGAAAATCTGAACCAGGGCGACCAACCGTCGCCCTGACTCAACAAGCTTGCATTCAGACGCTGTGAACGGCACTCGCCTTCAGAAATTCCTTCTTCAGGTCTTCAAACTCATGCACAGCCGGGTACTGGGGAAATTCGTCAATGACATTCTGAGGCGCGTGGAACAGAACGCCTGCTTCAGCCTGCCCAAGCATGGTGGTGTCGTTGTAAGAATCCCCCGCCGCAATCACGCGGTAGTTAAGCAGTTGAAACGCGCGCACTGACTGGCGCTTGGGGTCTCTCTGGCGCAGCAGGTAATTGGTGATCTGGCCGTTCTCGGCAACTTCCAGCTTATGGCAAAGCAGCGCCGGGTAGCCCAACTTCTTCATCAGTGGCATGGCGAATTCATAAAAGGTGTCTGAAAGAATCACAACCTGAAACCGCTCGCGCAGCCAGTCCAGAAACTCTCGGGCGCCTGGCAATGGATCCAGTGTACCAATCACTTCCTGAATTGCCGGCAAGCCGTATCCATGCTCATCCAGAATCCGCAGACGCTGCTTCATCAAAACATCGTAATCAGGAATATCGCGGGTTGTCGCCTTGAGTTCATCGATACCGGTTTTTTCCGCAAATGCGATCCAGATTTCCGGGATCAATACGCCTTCAAGGTCAAGACATGCCAGTTCCACAGTGATCTCCTGATTCAGGTCCAAATGAGAATGCTAACGGAAAGCAAAGTCTGCTCCCCCTTTATTGACGCGGTATCATAAGAAAAACTGGCAAAGATTGCATCGTACATTGCAACAAATCCGTGACGTTTTCTGCCTGCACATTCACAGCAAGCTATAACCATATAGATTGTCATTCCTTCATGGAATTAGGCGTTTAATGCTAACCTGCTCCAAAACCCGAATCAGGTGCAGACGTTTTATGAGCAATATCCAAGAGCTACAGGACAAACTTGCCGGTGAAAGCCCAAGGGCTATCCTGAAGGCCGCCTTGCAGGGCTACGACAACATCGCTATTTCCTTCAGTGGCGCTGAAGATGTGGTGCTCATCGAGATGGCCCACAAGCTGACGGATAATCTGAAGGTGTTCACGCTGGACACCGGTCGCCTGCACCCGGAAACCTACGAATTTATTGAGCGTGTGCGCAAACACTATGGCATCAATATCGAGGTCCTGTTTCCGGACACCAACGAAGTCCAGGACCTGGTGAATCAAAAGGGCATGTTCAGCTTTTACGAAGATGGGCACAGCGAGTGCTGCGGCGTGCGCAAGGTAAATCCTCTCAAACGCAAACTCGCTGGCGTGGATGCATGGATTACCGGGCAACGTAAGGATCAGAGCCCAGGCACTCGCAACGAGGTTCCGGTCGTACAGGAAGACGCAACCTTTTCCGGCCCCGGTAAAACGCTGATCAAATTCAACCCTCTGGCGAACTGGACATCAAAAGAGGTCTGGGATTACATCCGGATATCGGAAGCTCCTTATAACGAACTCCATGAAAAAGGCTTTGTCAGTATTGGCTGTCAGCCATGCACGCGCCCGGTGTTACCCGGGCAACATGAACGCGAAGGCCGCTGGTGGTGGGAAGAGGCCACACAGAAAGAGTGCGGCCTGCATGCGGGCAATCTTATTACCCGTCAGTAGGTCGGCAGTTCTACGTCTTTGAAAAGGGCTTCGATTTCACTGCGACTACTCTGGCGGGCAACGGCTTCGTCAATTGTCTCTTTGGTCAAATGCGGTGCGAAGCGTTGCATGAAGTCGTACATGTAGCCACGCAGGAAGGTTCCCTTACGGAAGCCGATACGTGTAACGCTGGAGCGGAACAGTTTTTTGGCATCCAGTGCGACCAGGTCCGGATCGCTTTTAGGGTCAAATGCCATGCTGGCGATAATTCCAACGCCAAGACCCAGGCGCACGTACGTTTTGATTACGTCTGCGTCGGCGGCAGTGAACACAACTTTCGGCGTCAGGCCTCGAGACTGGAACGCCTCATCAAGCTTTGACCGGCCCGTGAAGCCAAACACGTAGGTTACTAACGGGTATTCCGCTAACTGTTCCAGTGTCAGCTCAGACAATTGGGCAAGTGGATGGTCCTTCGGCACGATCACGGTGCGATTCCAGCGGTAACACGGCATCATAATCAGATCGTTAAAAAGCTCCATGGCTTCTGTGGCTATGGCGAAATCAACGGCCCCGCTAGCCGCCATTTCGGAAATCTGCATGGGCGTGCCCTGGTGCATGTGCAGCGACACATCAGGATACGACTCGATAAAACCACTGATAATAGGCGGCAGTGCGTAACGGGCCTGAGTGTGTGTTGTGGCAATACTCAGATCGCCCTTGCGCTGGTTGCTGAATTCCTGGGCGATCTTTTTGATCCCTTCTGCCCGGCGCAGAATCTCACCTGCTTCACGCACGATAATTTCCCCGCCAGGGGTGATGCGAGTCAGATGTTTGCCGCTCCGGGCAAATATTTCCAGGCCCAGCTCATCTTCAAGAAGGCGGATCTGTTTGGAAATACCCGGTTGAGAAGTAAAAAGGCTCTGGGCAGTTGCCGACACGTTGAGATCATGGTGCGCAACTTCCCATATATAGCGCAACTGTTGTAATTTCATTGACTCGGTCGCTCCCTGAGTTTCTGGCCTGCGGCGGGCGGCATAGATAGATGGACTTGCAAACAACGCCAAGAATACGCATAACACGCTTATTATTCATTCTTTTTTAGTATAGACGAGGTCTCTGACTCAGTTTAGACCAAAACCTGAGCCCTGCCGCTTTTGACGCCCATGTTTGTTTCTCCAGCCCTTGACTTGACGGAGACAAAGCACACAATCCGATATCAACATTTATCCGGTATCCGGGAAATCAATGCTGTTAACCACCAAATTCCTGAGGCCCGCCTCCGACCCACGCGCTGTGCGGCGTGAACGCCTCAGCTCGCTGTTGGCCACAGGTTATCCCAAACGCCTGAACCTTGTGATAGCACCGGCGGGATTCGGCAAAACCACACTGGTAAGCCAGTGGTGTGCGCGCACCACCGGGCCCATCGCCTGGTTGTCCCTGGACGAGCATGATAACGAACCTCGCCGGTTCTGGCAGTATGTCGTCGGTGCCTTTGAGCACGCCGGGCTGACGGGGCTGGAAAGCTGCAACAGGGACCTTTCCGGCAGGTCGGATGACAACTTCAGCGGTGCGATCACGGCGCTGATCAACGCACTTTCATCTGATGGCGGCCCATGGGTTCTGGTGCTGGATGATTTTCACTTCATTGCGAACGATCAGATTCAGCGGCAATTCGGATATTTTGTGGATTACCTTCCCGCCCACGTCACGGTTACTCTGGCGTCCCGGACAGAGCCGCCCCTGCCACTGGCACGCTGGCGGGTAAAGCGTTGGTTGCAAGAGATCCACCCTGCGTTGTTGGCGTTCTCGGAAGACGAGTGCCGCGATTTTTTTCACCACACGATGGGCCTTGCCATTTCCGAGCAGGATGTGCAGCTCATCTGTCGACGCACAGAAGGCTGGGTCGCTGCCATGCAGCTTTCGGCGTTATCGGGAACTAACAGCGCGCAGGCAGTCCGTCAGGAAGTAAGCCCGGACAGAACAAACCAGGGATTGAGCATCGATGACCGGCATATCAGTGACTATGTGCTCAGCGAAGTACTGGATAAACAGCCGGAAAATATAGTCGGATTCCTGCTGGATACCGCCTGTTGCCCACGGCTTTGCGCGTCTCTTTGCAACGCTATCCGTAACTGCGATGACGGACAAGAAAAACTGGAGACATTGCTTTCACAGAACCTGTTCCTGATCCCGCTGGACAATCACAACGAATGGTTCCGTTACCACGATCTGTTTCGCGACGCTTTACTGCTGCGGGTTCGCCAAGCGGATCCCGCTCGTTCCCGGCTGCTCTGGCGACGCACGGTAGAGTGGCTTCTTGAGCACGGCCAGGCTCAGGAAGCCATCGCCCAGATCGTTCAGAAACAGGATTGGCCATGGCTGGCAAATGTTCTGGCAGCTCATGGCAATAACCTGATTCACGGCGGTTATCACTTACCTGTACTTGCCTGGCTCGATGCCCTGCCCGCCGAGCAGACCAAAGACAACGCCCAGCTACAGATGCTGCGTATCTGGGGGCGGTTTTTTGCCAACCGGCTCGAACACCTTGAGCCACTGCTGTCCAACGTCGAGAATTTGCTGGACCGCCCTCTTGCAGATTCCGCACCGGATACTGAAGGCGCTCTGGGGTTGCAAAGCGAGATAGCGCTCATACGCTCATATCTGGCCCGATCCCGCAGTGATGAAAAGAGCGCCAGTGATCTCACTCGACAGGTTCTTGCCGATATAGACCACACCCGAATCCCTTTAAAATCGGTTACCTATTACGGCCTTGGGCTTGATGATTACGGTAAAGGAGACCTGAACGGCGCCGAAGAAGCCTTGGCCTCCTCTGTTCACTATGGGCAGCTTGAACGCAAACCAAGCACGGTGCTTTCCAGTGGCGGTTTGCTGGCCTGGATACAATACAATCGTGGCGATATGGATCTCGCTCTGGATACCTGCACTGCAGTGCGTAACTGGGTTGATCTGCACTACGCAGACCCGGCCCAACCCCGGCTTATCTCATGTTGGCTGAATGCCGCACTCACCGAGATATACCGAGAGCGTAACCAGCCAGAGGATGCAGCCGCGCATCTGGCACCTTTGCTGGAGCACGTGCAGCAGGGAACAGAACCTGGCCAGCACGTTATTATCCAGCACGTACGAGGCCATCTGGCCTTCAGCGAAGGCCGTTACCAGGAGGCAATAGAGTGGCTTGAGGACGCCGGCCAGATTGGCCGAAAGCGAAGAGAACAGATTGTCTTCGAACCACCGGCCAGCACAGCACTTCTGGCAAGGTGTTTTCTGGCCGCCGGCCAGACAACCCAGGCACGTCAAAGCCTGGAAACCCTGGCCAGCCAAGTCTCAAGCAACCCTCTGAACCTGGAACAGAACAGCATCAGCCACGCCCGGCTCCTGGTGGCCGAAGGCGAGCCGGACAAAGCCCTGGAAATACTGGAATGCCTGCTACCGGAAACCGAGGGGAGTGAACATATCCGGCATCTTGTGGAAGCTCTTCTGGTATCTGGCGAAGCATTTGCTCTGCAAAACCGGAATCAACAAAGTCACGAACAACTTGAACGCGCTGTCGCTCTGGCAGCCGAGGCGGGATTTGTGCGCTTGTTTGCTGAAGAAAGCCCTCGCCTACGGAGTCTGTTACTTGAATTACCCTCGCTGAAAGGTCAGGGAAGCTGGCACCGCAATCTGAGGGCAATTCTGGAGAACCGGAACACTCCTGCTCCGGTTCTCAGCAGTGCACGTATCGAGAGAACCGAGAGTACAGAGAGTACAGAGAGTTCAGAGAGTTCAGGCCAGGGCCTTACTGAGCCGCTTAGCCAGCGGGAGATGGAAGTGCTGGAACTCATCCATGCGGGCCACTCAAACAAGGACATCGCGGTACGCATGGGCGTAGCGCCAACAACTGTAAAAGCTCACATCCGCAATCTGTATGGCAAGCTCGACGTCGGCCGGAGAACAGAGGCGCTAGCCCGGGCGCGGGAACTGGGCATTCTCGCCCGGTAATTTTCACCACACCGTTGTGATCGCCATCACATTTTGGCGGAATTTCCACTCCGCCCTACGCCCTTTGGACGATTCGCCTACGCCCCTTGCTCGCTTATTATTGTTTCCACGGTGAGGCAGCCCCTCGCTATGAATTCTGGAACTTCAGGCCTTCAGATTTCTTGTAAAGCGTTGTTTCTACACTTGGGTTCTTTGAGGACCCCTTCGAACTAAGCCAGCCTTCGGGCTGGCTCTTTTTCTTCCTAGCGTTCAATAATCCGCCGGAATGGCGGCAATGAATCCAGCAGTAACTGACCATAACGTCTAGCGACAATTCGACGATCAAGGATCGTGACCCGACCAGTGTCTTCCTCGGTGCGCAGCAACCGGCCAACCGCCTGCACCAGCTTGATGGAGGCATCCGGCACCGTAATCTCCATAAACGGATTACCCCCGCGCTGGCTTATCCATTCCGCAAGGCCGGCTTCGATGGGATCGTCCGGAACCGAAAAAGGTAACCTGGTGATCACCACGTGGTGGAGGTACTTACCGGGCAAGTCGATGCCTTCTGCAAAGCTGGCTACACCAAACAGTACGCTGGGCATTCCCTCATCTATCTTGCTCCTATGCTGGCGCAAAACCTCGCCCCGGGACATGTCGTCCTGGGTAGTGATCAGATCTGGATGGTCCGGCGCCAGCGCATCTCTCACCTGGTGCATTTGCCGGCGGGAGGTGAACAGCACGAGAGTAGCCGTTTCGCCCGCCCATACCCCAGGGAGACGCTTGATCAGCTCATCCGCGAAGCCGTCATCGGTGGGCATGCAAGCCATGGATGGCACCTCAACGGTGGCCATCTCTCCGTAGCGAAAGGAACTGGGAACCACCAGCAACCGGCTGGCTTCCGGTAATCCGGCTCTGGCCTGGAGCCGGTCAAAACGGCCAAGGGCGGTCAAGGTTGCACTGGTCAGCACGGCTCCATAAGCCCGAGACCAGAGCCTTGAATACAGCAGGTTGTCTGCCAGTACCGGTGAGCTGAACAACGTGATGTCTTCAGCGTGATCCCAACGCTGCCGCACGCTCCAGCGCGCCGGAGGTGGGCTCCTGTTAATCCGGCCCTTCGGTTTGTACTCTTTATTATCCAGCTGGTCAGAGGCGCCCTGCTCATTCTCTTCCGGCGTTTTTTGGCCACCGACCTGCTCTGTCCAGGCTGTCCAGAGCCGCAGCTGATCTTCAGAGCGGCTGTGAAATGCGCCAATAACCGGATACCAGGCTTCGGCGGTGTCGCGATCAATTTCATGCTGTTTGCGCTCATCAAACGCACCTTGAAGTTCATCCGCCAACACACCCAGATGGCGCACCAGATTGGCCGTGGCAATCCGGCTTTCAGAAGCCAGCTCTGCCAATGTATCCGGCAGCTCGCCTTCCGGATAACGCCACTGCGCGGAACGGCGCTCTTCATTGAACTCCCATCCGGTGTTCTGCTCGGCCTCCTCATAAACACGGGCCAATATCAGGTCGACATCACGCGAGGCCGTACTTATGCGGTCAATACTCTTGGCCGCCTGCGTGGCGGGCGCGAGATAGGGCTGCATTTTGGCCAGTGCCTGGGATAGCTGCTTGAGCCATTGCCGGGTCGAATTCAGGGGCACGGACGCCGCAAAGTGATTCAGGGCTTTGTCTGGCAGGTGGTGGGCCTCATCAAAAATGAACAGCGCGTTCTCGGGTTCCGGGAGAATCGCACCACCGCCCAGAGCCAGGTCGGCGAGAACGAGATCGTGATTGGCCACCACGATGTCGACTTCATCCAGGTCTTTGCGGGCATCAAAAAAGGCGCAGCTGTCAAAATAGCTGCAGTGGCGATTCGTGCATTGGCGGTGATCGGTGGTGACCTGGCGCCAGACATCGTCGGGTATCTGCTCAGGCCAGTGATCCCTGTCGCCGTCCCACTTCCGAGAGCCATAGCTTGCCAGCATTTCCTCAAAGAATGCGCGGGTGCCCGGCTCTTCGGTGCCGGGGCTGTCCAGAAGGAACAACGGCATGGTGTCACTGTCGCCATTGCCTTCATCGTGCAGCCGGGATTCCAGGCGAGACATGCACAGATACCGGCCGCGGCCTTTGGCGAGCGTCCAGGTAAAGTTCATCTTGCTGTGCTTTTTCAGATCCGGCAGGTCTTTCAGGACAATCTGATCCTGCAGTGCCACTGTGGCGGTCGAGATCACCAGGGTTTTTCCCAGAGCCCGTGCTACGGGAATGGCCGCAATCAGGTAAGCCAGAGTTTTGCCGGTACCGGTGCCGGCCTCGACCACACAGGCAGCGGGTGGCGAGGTGCGCTGGCCGTCATTCTCCGTGATCTCGCCCATGTACTTCGCAATTTCAGCAATCATCAGGCGTTGACCGTAGCGGGCGCGAACACCCTTACCCGCCAATACGTCCCGGTAGCCCTGCTGAATCTGCTGTTTGATGTCGTCGGTCAAGGCCATCAGCGAGGGCTCATCCAGTCCCGGACAATGCCGACACGGAAGGTTCTGCCCTGCTTGCCAAGCACAACGCCGTCTTCAGTCACTTCTTCCACGGTTATTCCGGAGAACGAGTCACCCTGGCGAAGGTAGTGGCCGTTAATCATCACCCGGCTGGCATTGGGGTCGGTGGAGTAGATATGGCTATTAAACATCAGGTCCGGAATACTCTTCTGAAATGAAAGGGGTAACTCAACCAGGTGCGGCACCCTTTTTACTGCTCCGCCTCCAACTCTTGTTCCAGTCTCATCCTGGCGTAATGCAGGTACCTGACGCTCCCGGGGTAAAGACGGCGTGATAATCGTTGGGCGCTCACGGGCAGGTTCGACTATCGGCTCTGCCACTACCTCTTGCTTTGGCTCTAGTGGAGAATCAACGGCCACATCCGGGTCTTTGGCAGGAGCTCGCGCCACTTCAGGTTCAACCTCTGGCTTCGCGGGCTCTTCCAGCGCGGGCGCCACCGTTTGTGTGCCCGGCCCGGCAATCAGCTCGCTCGGGCGTTCCGGCCAGAATACAACCGCCAGAACTCCTGCGTTCACCAGCAAAGCCAGCGCCACCCAGGCCACCGGAGATATCCGCCGCTTTTTCGGGCGGTGGATCAGTTGTACCTGCTGCCCGAGGTCGGGAACCTTGCCTTGGCGACGTTCCGTTTCAGACTTTCTGAGGGCATCGAGAATGTAGGACATAACCTATCCCATCCCTCCGGGCCTTTTGCTTACCAGCCTCGGAACATCCGCTTCAAGGTCGTTATTAATCTGGATAACCGTCATAGCGCCGGCGATACCGTCCACTGTCAGGCCGCGCAACGATTGATACCAACGCACCTGTTCTTGTGCAGACAGGCGTTTGACTCTCGCCTTGTCAGCGGGCGACGTGCCGTGGGCATCCGCCAGCTCCATCATGCGTACGCCAAGCCATAGCTCTTCGCCCGCAGCATTACCGGGCTCTGTGCGGTCGGCAATGTATTCCGGGAGCTGCCACAACACTCGATACTCGCCGAACCAGAGGGCCTCCAGGCTCATGAAAGAAACTTCAACCGGCCCCGTGGGCAGGACAATTTCCGCAACGTCTCCATCGAGTTGACGTAAAACGACGTATCCCGCATTGCCGGCATCGTTTTGAAGCATCAGCATGACGGGTCTGTCGAGAAACGTCAGGCTTCGACGACTACCTTGCCGCTCAAGGCAGCCAAGGCCAGATGCGCGCGCGAAATCGCAGGCAATCGGAAATTCCTGGGGACTGTATTCAACGCCCCAAACACCAAATAGCCCACGGAAAGCTTCCGGAAGGCTCAATGCTTGCTCCGGGAAACTGAAAGGCGGGATTTCTGGTACGGAATCCTGCTCGTCGTGCTCGCTATTAACCAGACCTTCGGGTTCGTTTTCACGCAAAACAGCCCCGGCCTGCTCCACGGGTGCCTCATCCGCTTCCGCCTCGGCCACCGTTGCTGGCCCTGACCATTGCTGGTAGAGCCAGTAGGTGCTTATGATGGCCAGTAACAACGATGCGGCGAGCAACATATAACCCGGAAGATCCGGCTTGTGCCCGACTCCGGCTGGTTTTGGCCCGAGGTTGCTGCCCCCGACTTCCTTTGCGGCCTGTCGGATATGGGCAGGTGTCACTTCATGCTCGCCTTCGGAATAGGCGCCCAACAGCGCACGGTCGCTGATCAGGTTGATCAATCGGGGTATGCCATTGCTCAGGCGGTACAATTTCCGTATAGCGGCAGGCGAAAATACATCGCCCCGCATGCCAGCCACACCCAGCCGGTAGCTGAGATAGGCCGGCAGTTCGTTGCTGCTGATAGCATCCAGGTGGTAGCGGGCGGTTACCCGTTGATTCAGCTGTCGGAGTTTGGGAAGTGCAAGAATCTGCTGCAACTCTGGCTGGCCCAGCAAAACGATCTGCAGCAGTTTCTTCTCGGCTGTTTCAAGATTGGTTAACAGGCGAAGTTGCTCTAATACGTCGGCTGATAGATTCTGCGCCTCATCAATCATCAAAACCTTGTGCCGCCCAGCTGCGTGGGCCTTCAGCAAATCCCGGTTAATCTGATCCACCAGTTGTTTGATGGTAGCCCCGGCCGGATGGACGATCTCGAGCTCGTCGCAAATAGCAGAGAGCAATTCCCGGGCAGAAAGCCGGGGGTTCAGAATCAGGGCTATATCCACGTGGGGCGGAGCGTTTTCTATAAAACACCGGCTTACGGTGGTTTTACCGGTACCAACTTCCCCGGTTATCACAATGAAGCCTCCCTGCCCCTGCACGCCATACATGAGATGCGCAAGCGCCTCTTTGTGGCGTTCGCTCAGGTACAGGTAGCGGGGATCAGGCGCAATAGAGAACGGCGGTTCTCTGAAGCCGAAGAAGTCGTAATACATGGGCGTCCAGTCAAATGCTCAGGCGCCGGGCTGATCGGCCATTCACCGAGCCAGGCTTTGTAGCAGCGTATCATACCGCCCGCTTCGCAGGTCTGTCATCTCAGAGTGGGCCGGAATTCGCACTGTCTACCAGCTTGAGATCCGCAGCGCTGCGACGGTTTTGCTGTTTCAGACGGCGCACGCAGCGTTCCAAAGTTTTGGATATGCGTGCGTGCGAACGAATCATGGATATTTTTGGCCAGGTAGCGCGCTCGCCCGCCAGAATCATTTCACGCACGAACTCCGGTTTCGGGTCGGCAAGCATTCGCCGGTAATCCTTGAACCTGTAGTCGGGCGCAATGGTTACGTCTCCGGAGTACCGTTGAGCCATGATGGTGTACATCTGACCCGACACCTGCCTGAGCAATTCGGGCCTGGCCCGCTTGCGGAGGTAATCAAACACCCCCTGCCAGTGAAATTGCATCTCGGATTTCATCAGGTGCCAAGGCAGACTGGCCAGAGAAAGTTTTTCGTCCTGTCCGCGTGCGTTCAGAAATGGCACCACGTGCGGGTTGGTCTGGCTAACGATGGTGAAATTCACATCGTAAAGGTGCATCAACCGCTCAATGGGCAGATCACTGACAACCGAACCATCAACAAACTTGAGCCTCGGCATGTACGGCAGAGCCTGGCCATAGATATCTTTTTTCATCAGAGTGACCGGCGGGAAAATTCCCGGAACGGCTGCGCTCGCAAGCGCGGCGCTCCAAACCATTAAATAGGGTGAGGTATAGCCGGATAACAGTCGGGCCTTCTGATGCGCCTGGACCGGCGATACACTCATGTTTATAGAGCGGCCGGTGCGCAGATAGGCCTCTTCAAACGTGTATTCACCGATGTTGGTTCTCAGGCAGGTGCGAAGCTGATCCTGATCCATCAAGCCTTCGCCTCGCATGGCGCTGAGCAGTCCACGCCACTTCCAGGCTTTCAGATTGTGGTTCTCCGGAACCAGCATTTCGGGAATTTCGGCGTCTGTGTGAACACCCAACATTCCGGCAATGATCGCGCCAATGCTTGAGCCGGTAACAACCTGGGGAAGCAGCCCTTTATCCCAGAGCGCTTTGATAACCCCGAAGTGAAACATGCCAAGGCTGGCGCCACCGCTCAGCAGCAGCGTAGGTCGCCCATAACTGGTCAGGGTATCGCGGAAAAACTGAAGTTTGTCAGCAACAGGAAACCCCGGTACCGGGTGGTCGCACAGAAAGTCCAGGGCTTCGCAGGCCTGAGCAATATACTCTTCAATCAGGTGTTTGGTGCCAACCCGGGAATGGGTATACAACGCCGGATTACCCATATTGCCAAGATCGTGATGCAGCCCCTCGCGCAAAGCGCGCTTCAGGCGTTCAAAATCGTTCTGCTGACGATACTGTTTGATGCTGCTCAAGCGATCGTAAAGCAGCTCATAATTGTAGAACTCAGACGCGAAATCCTCTTTCCACTCGGCATTACCTTCCAGAAAGTCCAGTTCCAGCGCAGCGGCCTTCCACACCTCGTAGTTGGGCGCCTCGGCAAGCATCTTGCGAAACTTTTGAATCCGTGGATCTTTAAGCACGCTGAGTCTCCTTCAACCGGAGGCCTGGATCAAAAATCATCCAGCATCAGATCTTCGTCATTACCACTGGCGAATGGGTCCCGGGTTACCTTGCCATCATTGATCAGGAATTCCCTTCGTTGCAGGAAGGCATTGCGAACGAAGATATAGATATCGCCGGATATGAAGCCCTCAGCGGGGATAAGGTCTGCGCGTTTATCAACAATCTGAAGCGCCCTGCCGTAATAGTTATCGGGGCTGTCAACCTCGTCCCAGAGCGACGGAAACACAAAACCGTCGGCACCCAGCCCACTAAGATGTCGAGGGCTGGATGGGCCCAGAAACGGCAGCATCAGATACGGACCAGAACCAGCCCCCCAGTATCCCAGAGTCTGCCCGAAATCTTCCGGCCTTTCCGGCAGGTCAAACGCTGTTGCAACATCGATCAGGCCACCCAGACCGAACACCGTGTTGTAAGTAAACCGACCTGCCGCAACAACAGCAGACTCACCTTTCAGCTGCAAAATGCTGTTAGTGAAGTTGCGAACTTCCGACAGGTTATTGAAGAAGTTGGTAATCGCTCGATCAATAAAATCCGGCGTGAATGTACGATAGGTTTGGGCTACCGGCTTCAGAGCCCAGCGGTCGATGGTATCGTTAAACCGGTAAACCTTGCGGTTCCAGTTCTCATAGGGGTCCTGCGGGTTGACGGCGACCCGGCCTTCAGGAGCGGGCTCCTGGGCTTGCTGGGCCGCAGCCGGCCCCACAGACATCACAAATGCCAAAATAGCCATCAACGGCGTGACGAACAGCCGGCTCCGGCTTGAATAATAGGTCATCAGCGACGACGCACCACAATACTGCCTATGGAATAACCGGCTCCAAAAGAGCAGATCACACCTGTATCACCGGTTTTCAGGTCATCTTTGTGTTTATGAAACGCAATGATCGAGCCTGCAGAACTGGTATTGGCATACTCGTCAAGAATCACAGGCGCTTCATCCTCGCTCGCGTCCCGACCAAGCACCCTGCGGGCAATCAGATGATTCATGTTCAAGTTCGCCTGATGCAACCACATTCTGCGAAGGTCTTCCGGAGAAAGCGACAAGCTATCAAGGTGGCCCTGAATGGTTTCTGCAACCAAAGGCGAAACTTCCTTGAATACCTTGCGCCCCTGCTGGATAAACAGTTTATCCGGCTGGCCGACACCGGATTCATCCGCCCGATTCAGGAAGCCAAAATTATTTCGAATGTTGTTCGAGAAGGTCGTTTTGAGGCGGGTGCCAAGAATTTCGAAACCTTGCCCTGGCTGCGTATCTTCTTCACGCTCGACGAGAATGGCCGTGCAGGCATCACCAAAAATAAAATGGCTGTCACGGTCGCGAAAATTCAGATGGCCGGAACAGATTTCAGGGCTGACAACCAATACCGCGCGCGCAGTTCCGTTCTCTACGGAGTTAACGGCAGCTTGCAGGCCAAAGGTGGCAGAACTGCAAGCCACGTTCATGTCGTAGGCAAAGCCTTCAATACCCAGAGCAGCCTGAACTTCGATAGAAACCGCCGGATAGGCACGTTGCAAGTTGGAGCAGGCTACGATCACAGCATCCACATCGCTGGCTTTCTTTCCGGCCTGTTCCAGTGCTTCATTGCAGGCCACAACGGCCATATCGCACTGGACCGAAGGCTCATCGTTGCCACGCTCCGGAATATAGGGTGCCATTCGCTTCGGATCGACAATGCCCGACTTGTCGATGACGTGCCGGCGTTTGATACCTGAGGCTTTCTCTATAAATGCCGAAGATGAAGGCTGAAGCGCCTCAGTTTCGCCGCGTTCAATCGCGTCTGCATGTTCCGAGTTGTACATCTCGACAAACTGGTTAAAAGCCTCAACCAGCTCGTCGTTATTAATGGTTGCCGGCGGTGTGTACAGGCCGGTTCCGCTAATGACGGCTTTAATCACGGTAACCCCACGTCATGAATATGAAAACAGGAAGACAGGTATATCGTACTTTTGGAAATACTAACACAGTCCCGGAGTTTTGCCCGCCCCACAGAAGCCACTACGGCAGGCATGGCTTAAGCGATCACACCCGGGTGAGTTCCCACTGCTTATCCAGCCGTTTAACAGACACTGTCATAATCGTGCCCAGTTGCTGAGCAAAAAACGACACACGGTATTCCTCCAGCATCCATCGATAGAGCACCAGTTCAGGATCACGAACGCCCTGTTTTTGCTGCTCATCACGCTTGTTGGCGTAGCGGCTCCAAAGCTGTTCGCTGGTATGCAAAAACTCACGTTCCCGCCCCATTTCCCTTGCCATTTTCTCCAGCCTTACCAGCGCCGCTTCAAAATACCGCCCAAACTCGGCCAGCCATTGCGGAGGAGTCGCTACCAAAAACCCCGGATAAACAAGATTCTGCATCTGAAACTTCAAATCCGCCATACTGTTAGCGAGGGCCAGATTGATCTTGCCTTTCAGTCGCTTTGCGACCTTCTGGTACCCGGTCATTGCCTGGTAAAGGCGCTCGTCGGCCTGCTCCAGAGCAGGAATAAAGTCGCCCCTATGCAGATCAAACAGAGCATCAAATTCTTCACGGGAGCTGGGTATCTGGTCGTGTAAAAAATGCTCCATGGCGGTGGAAACAAGCAAATCGTCGAGAAGAACCTTTGCCTGCCCGACGGTTGCAAACATCAAAGCGGACTGTTTGAAGCGGGGAAGCTTTCGCTCCAGATTATCCAGAGTGTTTCCGAACCGATTAAGGATCAGGCGGGCAATACCCTTGCGGGTTGTGTCTTCTGCGGTTAGGCGATCCAGGCAGCGAATCTCACGCACGCACTTTCCCAGATCCTCAAGAGCCGGGTAGACCGTGATTTGCATGCCGCCCTTTTCAGTCTGCACCTGCCTGGGTAGCTCGCCGAACTCCCAGTCCGTGAACTCGCCCGCAGGCTCCTGATTCCGGCTGTCGTTTGTTGCAGAAGCGAGCGCTTCTTCAGCACGCCCTTCAAGCTGGTTCTGAAGCTCGCCCGTTTCGCGACTTTCAGCGATCACTTTACCGCCGTCCCCAAGAACTCTGAGGTTCATTCTCAGGTGACGTGGCAGATCATCCCGCGGCCAGGCTTCCGGATCGATGCGTACACCGGTCATGCGGCGCAGCTGCTCCCCCAGCTGGAAAGCCAATGGCTCGTTGGAAGGCTGAAGATTGGCAACGGCAGCGTCCACAAAGTCCGGAACCGGCACAAAGTTGCGACGCAGGGATTTCGGCAATCCTTTAACCAGCGCAATACATTTCTCGCGAAGCAGGCCCGGCACCAGCCATTCAAGGCGCCGGGAGGGAATTTGCCGCAGCGCCATCAATGGCACCTGAAGCGTAACGCCATCACGCTCGCTGGTCGGCTCAAACTCGTAGCTGAGCGGGTAACGAACCCCCTCCCACTCAAGAAAATCCGGATACAGGTCACCCGCCAAAGCATCAACCGGCCTTCGCAAAACATCTTCCTCGGTCAGCTCCAGATTACGCAGCTGTTCCGCCGTAAGACTTTTCCACCAGCGTTCAAAGTGACGACCGCTGACAATCTCGGCGGGCAAACGCTCATCGTAGAAACCAACAAGCACTTCATCGTCCACCAGAAGATCCCGGCGACGGGTTTTTTTCTCAAGATCCTCTACGCTGGCCAGCATTTCACGGTTGCGGCTGATAAAAGGCGCTTTCGAACGATAATCACCTTCTACCAATGCATGGCGGATAAACAGGTTACGGCACTCGACCGGGTCTATTTTGCTGAACGCTATGCTGCGCTTTGACACCACATCAAGGCCGTAAAGGGTAATCTTTTCATACCCCATCACCTGAGCTCTCTTCTGCTCCCAGTGCGGTTCGAAATAGTGGTGCTTCACCACATGCCCCGCCAAGGGCTCTATCCATTCGGGCTGAATGGCCGCCACCATGCGGGCAAACACCCGGCTGGTTTCTACAATTTCTGTGGCGACAATCCACTTGGGCCCGGTTTTGGATACTTTTGAGCCGGGGAAAATCATAACCTTGCGATTGCGAGTCGCCAGGTATTCCTTTTTCTCAACCTTGGTCGCTACCTGCCCCAGCAAACCCGCCAGAATTGCTTTGTGTATCGTGTCGTAGGTGGCGGCGTCCCGGTTGAACGACAACTTCTGATCACGACAAATCAACGTGAGTTGCCGGTGAATGTCGCGCCACTCCCGCATACGCATCCAGCTGAGAAAGCTCTTCTGGCAGACCTTTTTGAGCTGGTTCTGGGACAATTCCTGGCGCTGCTCTTCGTAAAAATTCCAGATATTGAGCAGCGTGATGAAGTCGGATTCTTTATCGTTGAACGGAGCATGGGCCTGGTCGGCGGCCTGCTGTTTATCTTGCGGCCGCTCTCTGGGGTCCTGAACACTCAGCCCGGCAATAATAATCAGGGTTTCCGCCAGGCTACCCTGATCCGCTGAAGTTACCAGCATCCGGGCCAGGCGCGGATCCAGAGGCAATTTCGCCATGGTCAGCCCAAGCTTCGTGACCCGCCGCAAATTATCGACCGCACTCAGTTCTTCCAGCAGTTTGTAGCCATCATTGATCAGGCGTTTGTCTGGCGCCTCAAGAAACGGAAAATTGCGAATCTCACCCAAGCCGGAAGTGGCCATCTGAAGAATTACAGAAGCAAGATTGGTGCGCAGGATTTCCGGATCGGTGTATTCCGTGCGATTGAGAAAATCTGTTTCATCGTACAAACGAAAACAGATGCCCGGAGCGACCCGGCCACAACGGCCCGCGCGCTGGTTGGCGCTGGCTTGCGATACCGGCTCAATGGGCAGACGCTGTATTTTGGAACGAACGCTGTAACGGCTGATTCGCGCAACGCCGGTATCAATCACGTAGCGGATGCCCGGCACCGTCAGAGAAGTCTCCGCTACGTTGGTAGAAAGCACTATCCGGCGACCACGATGGTTCTGAAACACCCGGTTCTGTTCCTGATTGCTTAACCTGGAATATAAAGGAAGGACTTCTGTGTGGCGGAGCTCTGCGTGGCGCAGCACTTTGCTCAGATTACGGATCTCGCGTTCACCGGGAAGAAATATCAGCACATCGCCCGGTGGCAGTTTATCACTGCGCTCATGCTGCTCAATTTCATCAAGCGCTGCGAGAACGCCATCATTCCAGCCCTGATCGCGATCATCTTCGTCGCCCGTCAGCGGCCGATAACGAACGTCTACCGGAAAGGTACGACCACTGACTTCAAGCACCGGTGCCTTGTCGAAAAAATCGCTGAAGCGATCAACTTCGATAGTGGCAGAGGTGATGATGAGCTTGAGATCAGGGCGTTTGGGAAGAAGCTGTTTCAGATAGCCCAGCAGAAAGTCGATGTTCAGGCTGCGTTCGTGGGCTTCGTCAATAATCAGCGTGTCGTAACGATTGAGAAAGCGATCTTTCTGGATTTCCGCCAGCAGAATCCCGTCGGTCATCACTTTGACCCGGGTCTGTTCGGAGGTGTTATCGGAAAAACGCACCTGGTAGCCGATTTGCTGCCCGACCTGCTCGCCAAGCTCATCTGCAATGCGAGCCGAAACGCTGCGGGCTGCGATACGTCTTGGCTGGGTATGACCGATGAGGCCGCGAATGCCGCGGCCCATATTCATGCAGATCTTGGGTATCTGCGTGGTTTTACCTGACCCGGTTTCGCCAGCGACAATGACAACCTGGTGGTTTTCAATCGCTTCGCGGATATCATCAACGCGATCAGAAACCGGCAGCCCAGCCGGAAAACTGATCGGTTTGTGCAGGGCCGCCCGAATATCAGAGTGCAAGGTCACCGTAATTACTTGTTCCCCGGCTCGTCACGCAGCTCACGGCGCAAAATTTTACCCACGTTGGTTTTCGGCAGATCATCGCGGAACTCGAAGAAGCGCGGCACTTTATAAGCGGTCAGGCGTTCACGACAGAACTCTTTCAGTTCATTCTCCGTGACACCTTCGGCTGTCGCGACAAGGTAAACCTTGACCGCTTCACCACTCTTGGCATCAGGGATGCCCACTGCCGCGCACTCAACCACCTTGGGATGACTGCTCACCACATCCTCGATCTCGTTCGGGTAAACGTTAAATCCGGATACGATGATCATGTCTTTCTTGCGATCAACAATGCGGATATAGCCGTCTTCCTGAATCACCGCCACATCACCTGTCTGGATGTAGCCATCTTCAGTAAAGGACTTCTGCGTATCCTCGGGGCGTTGCCAGTATCCGCGCATTACCTGCGGGCCTTTCACACACAGTTCTCCTGGTGCTCCCAACTCGGTCTCATTGCCGTCGTCATCAATGGTTTTGACCTGTGTGGAGGGAACCGGCAGACCAATGGTGCCCAGCTGGATAGCACTACGGGGATTGAAGGTAACCACCGGAGAGGTTTCCGTCATGCCGTAGCCCTCTGAAATAGGGCAACCAGTGACACGCTCCCACATCTTGGCTGTGTCGGAGGTCAATGCCATACCACCGGAAGATGTCAGTTTGAGATGGCTGAAATCGAGATCCTGGAACTCTTCGTTATTGCACAGAGCAACAAATAGTGTGTTGAGACCCAGAAACGCCGTGAACTTGTGGTTCTTCAGTTCTTTGACAAAGCCCGGGATATCCCTCGGATTGGGGATCAATACGTTGTGGCCGCCGGCTTCCAGCATGATGCCGCAGTTCAGGGTGAAGGAATAAATGTGATAAAGCGGCAAAGGCGCAATCACAACTTCCTGCCCTTCCGTAATGGTGTCTTCCATCATCGGGCGTACCTGCAGCAAATTGGCTACCAGGTTTCCGTGGGTAAGCATCGCGCCCTTGGCGACGCCGGTTGTTCCGCCAGTGTACTGAAGCACGGCGATGTCGTCCTGCGTGCACTCAACCGGCGTAAACTTTTCGCGAGCACCTGCACTGAGCACGGCCGGCAATTTGTGGGCCTGCGGCAAATTAAACGGGGGCACCATCTTTTTTACATGCTTGACGACGGCATTCATCAACGTGCGTTTGATGGGCGAATGCATGTCGGCAATCTCAGTCACAATGACATGCTCAATGCTGGTATGAGGCAGCACTTTTTCTGCGTTCTCAGCCATGTTCGCCAGAACAACCAGCGCCTTGGCACCCGAATCGTTAAACTGGTGCTCCATCTCACGAGTGGTATACAGCGGGTTGGTATTGACCACAATCAGGCCAGCACGCATGGCGCCAAAAACCACAACCGGGTACTGAGCGAGGTTAGGCATTTGCACGGCAATACGGTCGCCGGGTTTCAGATCCGTCTTGTTTTGCAGCCAGGCTGCGAAGTTCCGGCTTTGAGTGTCCAGATCGCGATAGCTGAGAGTTGCACCGACAGCGCTGAATGCAGGACGGTCTGCGTATGTCTTAACAGCCCGGTTAAACACGTCAACCATGCTGCTGTATTTTTTCAGATCAACTGCACGGGGAACGCTGGCGGGGTATTTGTCTTGATAGAACTTCTCAAAATCCATCACCATCTCCTGTCTGGCGCTTTTATTTATAATGATTTCCGAATGTCGTGAAGTTCAAAAATCAACTCGACATAAGTATCAGCCTCGAAAAAGTGGGGAGAGAATAGCAGTTTTGTTAACGATGAGGTAGTTTCAGATCCCAACTTGAAACACCTCAACCGCTAAGCCTCGCACATGGAGCACCTGATGAGCGATACCCCCGATATCCTTGAAAACATTACTTATGACGAGCTAAAAGAGGGCGACGCCGCGACATTCGTCCGAACGCTGTCAGAAGATGAACTGGTGTTGTTCGCCGCTGCTTCAGGAGACGCAAACCCGGTGCATCTGGATCCGGAGTATGCAGCCGGCTCTATATTCGGAGAACGGGTCGCCCACGGCATGTGGAGCGGAGCACTGATTTCTGCTGCTTTGGCCACGGTCATGCCCGGGCCCGGCACTGTGTATCTGGAGCAAAGCCTGTCGTTCAAGCGCCCTGTCAAACTCAACGATACGGTTACCGTAAAGCTGACAGTCTTGCGCAAGGCCCCTAAAAACCGGGTTGTTTTAAAGTGCGAGGTAACAAACCAGAACAACCAGAAAGTTGTCACGGGTGAAGCCAGAGTTATTGCACCCACTGAAAAAGTTTCCGTTTACAAGCCGACACTTCCAAACATCACGATCGAAGGCCACAGCTGACAACCGAAAGGCAAGTTCAGCCCGGCAGGAAATCGATCGGAAACCGCACCTTCCGGGCTTCAACGTTAGCAGCACCAAAGTTGAAAAGACGTACCCTCATGGCAATTTTCTGGGCAAGTGCCGGGCTATCGAGCTCGGAGCTAACCACGTTGCACGCAGACACAGACCCGTCGGGTTCTATAACCAACTCCAGCAGAACTTTGCCGGCCAAAGTTGGATCCTGCCGCAGCTCTCTCTGGTAGAGCGAATAAAGCGCAGTTTTCCCGGAATCAAACACCTGACGGATATTGCTCATAGCCCGCTCACCCACGGAAGTCTTCTGTTTTGTTGCTGATGCCTTCTGCACCTTTGCCACCTGCGACTCTGCCACTTGACGGACCGCTTTCACTTTTCTTACGTCGTGCCCCGCAACCTCGACATCCGTCCGCGTTGGCTGTGCGTCTTCGACTCCACCACTGCTTTGAAGTCTATCTTCGGCGCTTTGCACGTCGGCTCGAGCGGGCTTTACAGCACCGGAAACATTTCCAGCGTTTGCCTGGATCACCGGGGCGGCTTCGGGTTCGGGTTTGCGCATCGCAGCCAAGCGGTCTTTCATGGTTAACAGGCCGGAACGGGACGCTTTTTCACGGGCCTGCTTCACGCTCTGATTGGCGGGTTCTGGCAATTGTTTCGCAGGCGCTTGCTGTGCCACCGGCTTGGTCATTTGGGGAACGGGTTTTGGTTCAGGTTTTGGCTCAGATTTAACCTGTGTTGGTTTGGGAGGTTCTGGCTCCGGGTCTTTTTGCTCAGGCACCACCTCTTTAACGGGATCAGGGGCTGGCCTTTCGATGACCTCCGGCTTCACGAGCAGCCTGGCAAGCTGAGGCGGCAGGCTTTCTACCGTTTCCCGCTCAGGCTCGGGGATATCAAGCGCAGGAATAACCAAGGCAAGCGGCACGAAAAGCAAAAGCGCCAAGGCCGTAATCACCCTAAGGCGCAGACGCTCGCCCTCTTCCGGGTTCCAGGACAACGACGATAAAGATAGGTTTGCCCAATGCTCAGGGAGACCAAAATCTGTGTCGGCAGGCATTGCGTTCATTCCCGTCATCGCCGATCTCCGGGTTGCCCGCCAGGAGATGTAATACCGAGGCTCTGGCGAAACTCCCGATGGCGTTCAAGCACTAGCGGGTCCACTGGCTGGACCAACTCCGCAGCGGTGCTGTCCAACTCTGTCCTTGGCTGGCGTGGCAAGGTGGGCGCTCGCCAAGGAAGAATCGTCAGTACGCGTGGCTCATCCTCACCCGCACTGGCAGAGATACCTTCGACGCTCAGACGAACAGCCTGACTCCCTTTTACTTTTTCTTGCAGGACTTTATTACCCTGCCCTTCATCCTCAACATTTGACACCGCGCAAACAACCGGCGATAGCAATGTCAGCAACCCAGTCAAGCAAACGGCAACGATCGGGTACGATGCCCAGGAAGCAGTTTTCATAATTTAATCCAGCCTCCGTTCCAGGTCGGCAACCCATCCCGTTACTTTTTTGTCCTCGCCGGGCGAAAGCTCCTGATACAACTTGTAATGCCTTAGTGCTCTTCCCAGATCGAGCAAGTAGAGCTCGGAAATAACCGCAAGGTTATAATGCAACTCGGCGACTTCCGGTGAACTCTGCAGGCCTGTTTCCAGAAGCACAGCAGCCTCGCTGAACCGGTTCTGCTCTTTTAGCATGAGTGCCTGATTATTGAGAGCGGCGACATCAGCGGGGCTGAGAGCGACGTAATCAGGGCGTTCAGTGGTTGTCATCGGCTTTGCCGCGCAACCCACGAGTAAAAGAGATGCAGACAGCGCGCAACAAAAAGCCCATATTTTCAGAGCCGGCAAACAGACGTATTTCTGCTCAGGCATCGTCACTCGCCTCCGTAGGTATACTCATCCAGCGCAGTGGTCGTTCGTAGCGGCCCGGGTGAAGCTCCGCAAGAACACCCAGGCTTTTTTCAATCCACGCGTTAAACCCGCCGGTAGCAATGCGTTGATGATTGTCCGAGTGCAAGGCAATTGCACGCTCCTCAAACGGGTAAGCTTCTTCTTCAAGCAGCATCCGGTATTGCATCTGCTCAAGCTCATTCAGTTCAACCGGCGCGGTAGATGCCATGAGGTCCCGTGCCATGGTGCGGTGGAGCTCGGCACGACGGAACAAGGATTCGGGCAATACAGCAGAGCCGCCAAGCGACTCCGCATTGCGGAAGTAGGTTTGAGCCTTTTCCAAGGCAAGCTGCTTTCGCTCCAGTGACGTTTCAAGGGGAATGCTTAGCTCAATGCCTGCAAACTCGGCTGCCGCTTCAGCGCCCATTACCAAGGATCCCCGAGCCGCCCACTGCAAGGTCTGCTCAGAATGCCAGCTGCTTTCCAGCTCGGCGGAAACCATCTCGGCACGCCAGTGGGGTGCGTCGCTTCCCGCCTCAATCAACCGATGGCGCATGGTCTGCAAACGAATATGCTCATCCGCGTCTTTCGCCACGCTGCCTGTCGCGAGGTAATCCCCATAAAGTGCATTGCGCTGCTCATAGGCTTCCGCGGTATGAAAGAGTTCCGCCGCTCGAAGCCGATAGCCCCAAATGCTCTCTTGTCCCTGCAGCGGCTGTCCGCCGGGGTTATTAGCCATACTTATCAGTTCCCTGGCTGCGAGCGCAGGTTGACCCGATGAGGTGTAAGCCAAAACCAGTTTTTCGCTGATTTCCGGCGTCAGCGCGTCGCGCGGGTAATCGGTGCGGAAGCGATCAAGCTCTTTGATCGCAGGCTGCCATTCTGATGCCCTGAGCAGCGTATTCGCCGCATCAAAGCGACCTTTGATCGCCGTTGAGGAGCCCGGCAACACCGTTTCAATTCGCTGGAAGTGGGCGACAGCAATCGCCGTTTGACCGGAAGCGGCCGCCTGTTCACCCTGACGATATATTGCAGTGGCAAGCTGCTGTCTATGATTTGAAGCTTCATGTTTCATCGCATCCGTTGCGGATGGCCCGGAGGTCAACTCCAATGCCTCACGCAAGGCCCTTTCCGAAAGTCCGTACTCTGATCTATTGCCACGCACGTTTGCCGTTACCACCCATCCGGCATAACGGGTTTCAGGTGTTGCTCGTTGATGCGTGACCGTTTGAGCGGCGTAGCCTAACGCCTGGTCGTTGTTTCCGGCTTCAAGCCAGCGGCCTGCGAGATAGGCCAATAACCCGGGCGCACGTGGGTCGGAGCCATAATGCCCGGTAAATCGATCCGCTTCAGCAGCAAGATCTTCAAGGCCGGCCCCATACTCAGAAGCCGCAACCTCACCGCTGATTCCAGCCCTGATCAGGGCAACAGCGGCCCATGCAGCATCGGCTCTGTGCTCGTATTGTGGAACGTCATACCCAGCCTTACGAAAGTTGCTCAGTGCCCGGGAGTGCTCTTCCACCTGCGCCACCTGCAGCCACGCGTCACCGGCGAGGCGGAAGAACTCCCCGGCATCGTCGCTGCGGCTCGCCAAGTCTTCGTAGTACTCCGCCGCAATTGCGAAATGGCGCTCCGGGTTGTCGGTACTCGATGAGCCCTCTGAATAGTGAAAATCTGCCAGAAACCGGCTGAATTCGCGCCATTTTTCACGATAATCAGGCTTCAGGCTGCCAAAATCGTTTTTCCTGGCAAACAGGGAGATGTAATCGCCCATGGCGATCCTGGCTTTATCGGGCTTGCCAGCGCCGTTCAACACATCAACGACCTGCCCCATAAAGGCAGCTCGTTGAGGATGCTCCGGGAACGCCTCCACAAATGCCCTGTTGGTCGCTACGCTGGCCTCGACGTTGCCCTGCACCGCGTATAGATCAGCGAGACGATCAAACACAAGAGGCGTCCATGGGCGCAGTAGTGTCCCGTCTTCAGGCTGCAGCCAGTTCATCAGCGTGTCTGCGCCGCTCCTGCGGCTGGCCATCAGGGCCAGAATCCGAAATGTGTCATCGATGCTGTCTACGCTGGATTCCGGAACTTCATCAAGACTTCCGGCATCTGGCAGGGACTCATCCAGCACCGCAACAAACCTTCGCCCGGCCCGCTCCCAGGCTTGCGGACCCTGCTTGAACAACGTCCACCCGAGCATGTAACGCGCCTTGTTTTCGAGTTCCCCGGCATCGCCTTTCCCGTCAACAAGCTCACGGTATCCTGCTTCAGCCTCAACGTAATTCCCGGCGGCAAATGCCGATTCCGCAATCCGGAACCGGGCCTCCGGCACCAGGGGCGAATCGGGATAGAGGCCAGCCAGTTGTTGCAGGCGTTTTACAGAAGCGTCGTTCTGGCCTGTCAAAGCATAGGCTTTGGCCATTTGATACAAGAGTTCATCCAGCCGCCCCCCGAAAGCACCACGCTGGAGAATCGACTCATAACTTTGAATCGCCTGCTGATACACTTCGGCCTCTTCCGCCGGGGTAAATCCTATATCTTCACCGGAGCGGTCACGGATATTGGTCAGACGATTCAGGGCGTCAACACGCACTGCGGGCTCATCGGTTGTGTTGAACAGGCGCTGATAGCGCCTTGCAACTTCGGCTGGGGAAATCGCGGGCAGCGGCCTGCTCTCGAATTTCAGAAAAACCGGGCGCATGTCCGCAATGGTTTCGCCGTCCTTTCCAAGCTCTACGCGAAAAGATGCCTGCCCGTTGGCCAGGCTACAAAACAAACACAGCGGTAATACGAATACACCCCAACCCTTCATCGTGTCTGCTCCCCGGAATCCAGTTCCTTTAAAGCGAGATACTCGTAGAGATGCGCAATCTGTTGCTCGGTTTTATCCAGAGCAAAAACCATTCTTTTGTCCTGAACGGCAACAAATTCAAGTGCCAGACGATCAAGCAACGCATCAGCCTGAGTACGCAGCGCCGAAACGGATTCCAGATAGGCGAGCGAGCTTTTACGAAGCGTCCGAGTGTCCGCGAGAAGAGTCTTGAGATTCCCGGAGCTACCCTCGAGCGTATCAAGGTGATCAGTGATCGCGACAATATAAACACCAAGGTCCTGAACGTTGCGTTCGAGTTGGTCCGCCATCTGTGCCAGGCCTTCAACTCTGCTGACGGCTTGCTGCGCAGCAGGCTGCTCCATAAAACCAAGAAGATAGGCCATACGCGGCTGGGTGAGCGTGCGACTGTCCGCCAGAAACCACTCTACTTTCTGCCTGCTTGATCCCGCTTCTTCAGAGCTGAAAAACGAGCTTCTTGCATCCAGCACCAAGGCTTTGTAAGCCCCCTGCTCCTCAATCTGAGTTGCCAGTTTACCCAGTGTGACCCGCTCACTTTCATAGGCCGCATTCGCGGCCAGATAGGCCTCACCTGCCTGCCCCAGATAGCCGGAAAGATCGTAGCCACGCCCCATTCCTATCCACGCATCGGCAACACCGGGGTATGCCAAAGGGTATTTTTTTGCCCGGTGCCAACTTTGCATGGCCGCTCGGTGGTTACCCTGCTCTGCCAAAGCCAGGCCATGAAAATAAAGGGCTTGAGGTGTTCTATGACTGTCGAGGGGAATTTTTTCCAGAAAGCCGATGGCCTTCTCATAATCTGAGCTTGTATAAGCGAGATAGCCGGCACGCAACAGAATACGGCTGCGTAGCGCAGCTTTGCGCTGGGCATCCTGATCTTTGTCCGCCATGGCCAGCGCTACCCTGAGGGAGACTAACGCACGGGAGGGGTTCAGATCATTACGGGCATAGTCGCTGGAAAGGTTGAGGTAACCAACGGCCGACCAGTATCCCTCAGCCATACCCGCAAGTATCTTGCCCGCTTTTTCCGAATCTCCACCGACACGGGCAAGCTCCGCCTGCTCGTATAACACCTGCTGCCGGGCCTTGCGTGGTGCGGACGAATCACCATACGCTGGCAACCCCACCAGGGTTAATAAACCCGTCAGGCTGATTCCAATGGCGGCGCGGCTCAAAATCGACAACCTCATGGCCTGCTACTTCCACTCAGCAAAAGAAACACGGGGTTCGTAATCGGGCGCTGTGGCTTTTAGAACCATCTTCAGGCGAAGCTTGCCTGGGCGTTTTTGAAACCGGTGAGTCGTTTCCCGACGTACGAAATGATCATTGGGTGCCCGCGCGGTTATCACCGCTCTCAGCTGATGCTGTCCGTTTGCGAGATTGCCGGTAAAAAGCTCCTGAATGCCGCCCTGTTGTATGGCGTCGCTCTCCCGGGTGCTGTAGAGGTGCGAAACAGCGGGCTTGCCGTTGACAAACATTTCCACGGAATCCAGATCAAGGCCATCCCGGCTGGCGAGTGTCAGAAATACTGCCAGGCGAGTGTCCACTGGAGGAGGCAACTTTTGCTCCAGTTGAAAAATCTCGTCTGCGTGAGCGGCGACTTCGGCTTCGAGGCGAGTGATCTCGTCATCGAGAGAAGATGCGAAGGTGGCGTTGGAGCTGATCAGCACCACAGCAATAATACCGCCTCTCAATCCGGCACCGAATCCTTTTCGCTGTCCGTATCGGCGCTCTTGCGTGTTTCGTGGGCCGAACATAAGCCTTCCGCTCCTGCTGTGTCTGACAGAGCCCGCCTCCGGGACTTTGACCGGGCTCTGTAATCTAGTGCCAGCAAGAGTAACAGTTGGTAACTGCGAAGAACGGTATCCAGGTCACCAAATCGAAAAGCCGAATTACCGGAAAAGGTTCAAGAAAAGCCCGCGGTGGTACCCGGAAGAACGTGTCGATTTATTTAACAGGAAGACAATGCAACGCGGGAGGCTGGAAGCGGAAATCTGTAGTGAAGAGGCGCTACTCAGCTGTATTGCAGCGACTATTCAGTTCTGGCCCTGTATTTGCTGATGTAACCAGGCGGGAATGTGTTCCACACACCCCGCTTGATATGCCGAGCTTTGCCGATGTCTCAACCGCATCGGCTTTTTTTATTTGCTCAATTGCTTCATGGCCGATTCGAGGCCTTCCACCGTGAGCGGGTACATGTGATTGTTCACAAGTTGTCTGGCCATACCGAGGGAGCCACCCGCCCCCCAGTAGCTCTCGGGTAGCGGATTGATCCAGACCACCTTGCGGAAATGCTCGCTGATGCGCTGGAACCAGACGGCACCGGATTCTTCATTCCAGTGTTCAATGGAGCCCCCAGCGTGGGAGATCTCATAAGGCGCCATGGTGGCATCGCCCACAAAAATCACTTTGTAGTCTGGCGAGTACTTGTGAAGGATGTCCCAGGTACTCGTGGTTTCATTCATGCGCCGTATGTTGTTCTTCCACAGGCTTTCGTACACGAAGTTATGAAAATAGAAGTACTCCATGTGCTTGAACTCAAGGCGAGCGGCGGAAAACAGTTCCTCGCACACCCGCACGTGAGGGTCCATGGAACCACCAACATCGAAAAAGATCAGCACTTTAACCGCGTTGTGGCGCTCCGGCACCATTTTCAGATCCAGATAACCCGCGTTGCGGGCGGTGGACCGGATGGTGTCGTCAAGATCCAGCTTGTCTGCAGCACCCTGGCGAGCGAATTTCCGCAAACGGCGGAGCGCTACCTTGATGTTGCGGATACCCAGAGTCACGCTGTCGTCCAGATCCTTGAACTCGCGCTTTTCCCACACCTTGATGGCGCGCCCGTGGCGGCCTTTCTTCTGACCAATGCGGTACCCTTCCGGATTATAGCCGTCTGCACCAAAAGGCGAGGTGCCGCCGGTGCCAATCCATTTGTTACCTCCGGCATGGCGCTCTTTCTGCTCCTCCATGCGTTTCTTGAAGGTTTCGATCAGCTCTTCCAGACCACCCAGCGAATCAATTTTGGCTTTTTCGTCCTCGCTCAGATTTTTCTCAAATTCTGAACGCAACCACTCATCGGGAATTAGCGCTTCCAGCATCTGATCCAGGTGTTCAATGCCTTCAAAATAAGACTTGAAGGCCAGATCAAACTTGTCGAAGTGGCGCTCATCCTTTACCAGACACAACCGCGCCAGGTAATAGAACTCTTCCATATCTGCAAAGGCAAGCCGCTGCTGCAGCGCTTCCAGCAAATCGAGGAATTCACGCAGGCTGGCAGGCACTTTGGCCCGCCGCACTTCGAGAAAAAAATCAATCAACATAAAACTGCACTCTTGCCGAATTTCAGCCGCGACGACGGGCCATAAACGCCAGCTTCTGCAACAGATGCACGTCCTGCTCGTTCTTCACCAGAGCACCATACAACGGCGGCAGTGCCGAGCTGCTGTCTTTGTCCTGAAGCATTTTTGCCGTCAGTTCATCTGCCATCAGCAGTTTCAGCCAGTCAATCAGTTCTGAAGTAGATGGCTTCTTCTTGAGGCCGGGCACCTTGCGTACATCAAAGAACACTTCCAGGGCATCTTTGACCACCTGCTGCTGAATACCCGGGAAGTGCACATCCACAATGCTTTGCATGGTGGCGTGATCCGGGAAGCTGATGTAGTGGAAGAAGCAACGGCGCAGAAAAGCGTCTGGCAGTTCTTTTTCGTTGTTACTGGTGATCACGATGATGGGCCGCTTTTTGGCTTTTACGAACTCCCGGGTTTCGTAAACGTAGAACTCCATGCGATCCAGTTCCAGCAACAAATCATTGGGGAACTCGATGTCGGCCTTGTCGATTTCGTCGATCAGCAAAACCACCTGGTCCTCGGCTTCAAACGCTTCCCAGAGCTTGCCTTTCACGATGTAGTTGCTGATGTCCTTGACCTTCTCATCACCCAACTGGGAATCCCGCAAACGGGAAACTGCATCGTATTCATACAGGCCCTGCTGAGCCTTGGTGGTGGATTTGATGTGCCAGGGAATCAGGCGCATACCGAGCGCACTTGCCATTTCCTCCGCCAGCAAGGTTTTGCCGGTGCCGGGCTCGCCTTTGATCAGCAGTGGGCGTTGCAGCGTAATGGCCGCGTTTACGGCCATTTGCAGGTCATCGGTGGCTACATAATTATCGGTACCGGTAAACTTCATCTTAATCGTTCCTGTTGGTTACTTTTTCCGTTCATCGTCCGGCTCGTTGTCCGGTTCATCAGGTAAATCGTAGTCGGGCAAATCGTCGAATTCGGACAGGTCAAAATCGTCCAGGCCAAATTCTTCTTCGTCGTCTTCTTCTACCGGCTCAACCAGTTCCGGAATATCCTCTTCCGGCTCCACAACGGTGCTTGCAACCGGTATGTCCTCTTCCGCCGGTTCTTCTTCCAGTTCGGGCTGCAATACAGGCTCCGGTTGCAGCACGGGTTCGGGTTCGGATTCAAGCTCTGGCTCTGGCTCGGGTTCTGGCTCGAGCTCTGCCATTACAACAGGAGTCTCGGCTTCAAGATCAGCCATTTCCTGCTTCAGATCATCCAGATCTTCAGTATCTTCGTTCACGCTGCTATCACCGGCCGCTGCACTACGCTTGCGCATGACCAAAACAATGATCAGTGCGAGAACCGCCAGAGCGCCCGCTCCTGCTCCAACCATCCAGAGTGGCACAGGTAACGCGGATTCGGATTCCTCTTCTGCTATGGGCTCTTGTGCAGCTACAGACAGTTCTTCTGCTAAGGGCTTTTCGTCAGCTGAGGGCTTTTCTTCGGCTGAGAGCTCTTCCGCAACTGACGGATCTTGTTCCAATACAGGCGCCTGCTCTGTCGGCTCAGCGGGCTCTGGTTGAGGTTGCGGCTCGGGCGTTTGTTCTACTTGCTCAGCAAGACTGATATCAATGGGTGACTCGATGGTCGGCTCAACCATACCAACAGGCACCATAAACTGGGTTGTTGCGGTAAATTTACGGGCAAAGGTTTTGCCGTCCGCCACAATATCTATTTTGTACAAACCTTCTGCCGGAAGCGTGCTGATGGTATCCGTGTATTCGCCATCCGCCGGAGGCTGATCGTTGGAGAGCGATTTGCTGCCGCTACGACCGTCTGCAGAGGTCAGGTCAAGCGTAACGCTTATTACGTTCAAAAATGCCGGATCGACCATCTTTTCCGTTTTTTCAAAAAACGCAACGCGGACACTGACCGGTGTTTCCGGTGTGAACGTCGCAGGAACCGGACTGACCACCATTCTTAGATCACTGACAACTGTAACCCGACTGCCCTCGCCCAGCTCACCCGTTATGCGCCACTCGCCCGCTGCAGGCTCAGTAATAGTCACCAGATCGTAGGCTGCTTCCCGTGCCCAGCGCACATTGTCAGGCGTTGCGGAATGAAGGATTGTTTCACCATCAGGCCGAATCAACTCCAGGTTGGCAGCCTGCTCTGCGTCATCGTTACCACCTTGGGCTGCATCCTTGTTTCCAGAGCCACGGAAAATCAGTGCCGTGAACTCTTTAACGCCACCATCCACGGTGAACGCATTGCCCTCAATCGGGATCTGCTCTTGCGGTGCTGCGGTATTCAGGGCATCCAGGAACGCCAGATTGAGCGATTCGGCCGTGTCAGCGATTCTGAAACTACCGTTTGATTTGTCCGCAAGCGTCTTCAGAAAACCGGCATCCGCCTGATCTGAAAGCGCAACCGGATGGAAAGTAGCGCCTTTGGCCACTAACCCTTCCAGCAATTTGCCCAGAATCCGTTTCTCTTCGGCCCGGTTCACATCCGCGCTGTCCGAGATGTCCACCTTGCCATCTGTCAACAGGATGAAGTGGGTATTCTCCAGCGTACCGCCTGTCACAAAGTCGTCACTGGCGACTTCGATAGCCTTCCCGAGATTGGTACGCAATGCCACAGAGTTGATCTTCCGGGAGCGTTCAATCGCGGTTTCGCGCCAGGGCTCAGCAACGTCTCCATGGGGCACAAGCATGTTCACGTACTGGCCGAAGGTCCATACACCTGCCGTGCTGCCTTCCGGCAATACCCTGGCTAACAGCCTTACAGCAGGTTGCCTAAGGTTATTCGGGTCGGTTTCCTTCATAGAGCCTGATATGTCCACAATGATCCGGACATCAGGGCTTTCTGGCAGCGTCAGCTTCGTGGTTTCCTGGGCCCATAGCGTTGCGGGCAGCCATAAAGCAGTCAAAAAAAACAGCGTAAAGAGTCTCGGCATTATTGTTCTCGAAAGATTTTCAGGTGATCTCAGCGTCGGGACAAGCGATAACGAACCATATCCAGAATCCAGACAAGGAGCATCACAAGCCCCCCAATACCCAGGTTGAGCCATGCCCGGCCTGCGTTGTCTGCATCACCGAGAATCAGTTCGTAACCTCCGAAAAGCCAGGCAGGTATCCACCAGCCCGCAAGCTCAGGGGACTCGACCGGCGTCATCAGAAAAGCCACCAGTGCCGCAAGTAACAGGGTGCGCAGGCCATATAGCGGTACAAACCGAAACAGTTTTTTCATCATGTAGAAAAACACGACGAAAGCGATGGCGTAGGCGGCCCAGAAAATGCCGTAAGCAATTTGTGCGTCAGTATCGATCATTACAGAACCCAGTGAATGATGTGTTCTTCCCAGTCTTCTTCTGCCACCCGATTCTCATAAATCACCTTGTGGCGTATGGAAACACCGGCCTCATGTACCGATTCCGGGCTCCCGCTGCGCAGCGGATGCCAATCGGCCAAGGGCCTGCCCTCTGCGAGCGTGCGGTAGGCGCAGGTGTAGGGCAACCAATAGTAATCGTTCACCGTACCCGGTGTCAGCACTGTGCAGCCCGGGACTTTGCTGAGACGTTCCGGATAAACCGTGCACCGGCAGGTGTCGTCATCCATGTAACGGCACACCAGATCAGTGTGAAATACCTCGCCGGTGTCTGCATCCTCGAGCTTGTTCAGGCAGCATTTTCCGCAGCCATCACACAGGGATTCCCATTCCGCCGGGGTCATCTCGCTCAGGCGCTTGCGCTGCCAGAACGGGATCTGGGCAATCATGAATCTCTTAGCCCCGGTTTCGTACGAAAATCGATAACGTACGCATCACGCTCTTCAGGCATTTGTAAAAAGAAGTCTTTATCAGCGATTGCGTTCAGCACTTGCTCACCGGTCGTTCTGGCGAGCTTGCGCTGCGGAGTCATAACCAGATCCATTGAGTGTACGGGCTTGCCGAAAATAGCTCTCAGGCTCTCGGGCAACTCATCCCACTTTTGCCCACGACGGACGTAAAGGTAGGTGTCGCCTTTTTTGCTGCTTCGAAAAACAGACACGAACTGCCGATCTTTCATGATGTCAAAAAGTCCTCAATATCTTTCATTACCGGTTCCAGAATCTGAGCGCGCCAGCCGTGAAAAAATGGGCTCGTGGCCAAGGTTCCTTCCTGAACGACTTTTTCAAGGCGCTTTCTTGGTGCGAGCAATTCAATCGGAATATCAGATGCTTCCGCTGCATTCTTGAAAAAACGCTTCAAGTCTTTAAAGTAAGCTTGCTGATCCCGTGTCAGAGGCGGCGCAATGCGCTCGATGCCGGAAATATCAGCGTTACGCCCCTCTTCGACAAGCTTGAGCAGCGCCTCGCCATAACGCCGAACCACTCCCCCGGGAACACCCTGAATATTGGAAAGATCGCTCAAAGACTTGGGCAACTGGTCGGCAATGGCAATCAAAAGTGGATCTGCCAACACCCGGCCCCGTGGACGATCGCGTTCTCTGCTTTCTACCTCCCGCCAAACCACCAGCTTCTGAAGCACCACCTGCTGCTGGGCCGTTAGCGTCCAGCCGCCGCGCAGGCGAAGGTAATGCTTGTCGAGATCATCCTGCCCTGCCAACTCGTCGGCAAAACGCGCGGACTCCTCCACCAGCGCCGCCTCAAGACCGCGCTCCCGGAGATGCGCAGTCACCCACTGGTGCATGGGTGCAAGAAAACGTATGTCCTCTATGGCGTAACGCTGCTGGGCCTCACTCAAGGGTCGGGAAATCCAGTCAGACCGGGTGACAGATTTGTCCAGCGTCTCGCCAAAGAGCTGCTCAACAAGCCGCGCATACCCAAGAGAAAAACCGGCACCGGCCATAGCTGCGCCAATCTGTAAATCCACAACGCCTTTCGGTTTTATATTGAGCCAATCGCGAAAGAGCTCGAGATCTTCACTCATGGCATAGAGTAGCTTGGTAACTCCAGGATCAGCGATGACCTCACGAAATCGTGAAGACTGCTCTGCAACATCCGGATCAACAAGGCAAAATCGGTCGCCAAGGCCAAGCTGAACCAACCCGGGAATAGGAAAAAAGGTATTTACTCGCTCAAACTCGGTGTCCAGGACCAAGGGGTGTTCCGGAGCGCTGTCCAGCCATTTATCCAGTTCCTCCGGCAATGGAATCCAGTCAATGGTTTCGGGTGCCGGGGGGACATCAATAGCCGGTAGAGAAAAGGTCATAAAAAAGCCAGTTAAAAGCGCCTTGAAGACAGTGGCGCGGAATCAGTCCAGCAGAGGTTTTCTGCCGCGGAACGCATGGGTGAGCGTAAAACCATCGACGTAGCCAAGCTCGCCACCTACGGGGATGCCGTGAGCAAGGCGGGTGATGAGAATCTCCGACCCGTCGAGCCGGTCGGAAATATAGTGCGCGGTCGCTTCACCCTCTACGGTTGGATTGGTCGCAAGAATGAGCTCGGTTACACCATCGGAACGCACTCGACTAAGGAGCCGCTCAATACCGATTTCCTCAGGCCCTACGCCATCAATGGGCGAAAGGTGCCCCATCAGAACAAAATAGCTGCCCTTGTAGTCTCCCGCCTGTTCAATGGCCAGAAGGTCTGACGGGCTTTCAACCACGCAGAGTATGCCGGTACGTCGAGCCGAATTCTCACAGATCCCACACACTTCGGTATCCGAAAAGTTCTGGCAACTTTCGCAGCGGCGAACACCTTCCATGGCTTTGTTCAACGCATCAGAAAGCCGGATACCACCGGAGCGCGAACGCTCAAGCAGGTGAAAGGCCATGCGCTGGGCGGTTTTCTGACCAACACCCGGCAAACACCGAAGAGATTCGACAAGTTCATCAACCAGTGGGCTGAACGCCATGAATTATCCTCAGACTTCTATTCAGAAACACGCCTTAAAACGGCATCTTGAAACCAGGCGGCAAACCCATGCCCGACATCATGCCCGACATCTTGTCTTTTTGATTCGCTTCGACACGACGCACAGCATCGTTAACAGCCGCCGCCAGCAGGTCTTCCAGAATATCCTTCTCTTCAGACATCAGGGATGGGTCGATTTCCACTTTGCGCACATCGTGACGACCGTTCATGGTGACTTTCACCAGGCCCGCGCCAGCTTCGCCGGTAATTTCAGCTTTTGCCGCTTCTTCCTGAGCCTTCTGCATTTCTTCCTGCATTTTTTGGGCTTTTTTCATCAGCCCGCCCATATCGTTCATCATGTTTTTATCTCCTGCTTGTTCTCTGTCGGCCGGTCTATTGTTGACCTGATACTGGCTTCGACCACCCGCGCCTCAAACCGTTCAACGATGGACTTTACCAAGGGGTCATTGCGGATAGACTCTTCTGCCGCACTTTGACGCGCCACACGCAGCCGCTCTTCAAAAGCCGCTGGCGTATTGGGCCCTGGATCGCCCTGCTCTATCTCTAACTGAATGGCGTCGCCGAAGTGATTTCTCAAGGCGGCCAGAATTTTTTCTTCATGCCGGGCATTCAGCAGGCGGGCGTGACCTGCGTCGATCAATAGCGTGATGGTGTCGCCGGCACGGGCCATGGCACCGTGGCTGGCCAGATTGCCGGGCATCCCCACAATGCCGAGACTGCGGAAATCCCGCTCCCAGACAAACTCCCCCTCTGCAACCGGTACAGGGGTAATTTGTCGCTCTGGCTCTGGCTCTGGCTCTGGCTCTGGCTCTGGCTCTGGCTCTGGCTCTGGCTCTGGCTCTGGCTCTGGATAATCAGAGGCTGTTTCGGCCTGAGCATCAAGACTCGCGAGCCAAGCGTCATCTGCAGGCGCATCAGCATAATCTTGCGGCTCGGCAGGTTCCGGTGCTTGTGGCTCTGGTGTGGCAGGAGCAGGAGCAGGAGCAGGCTCAGGTTCGTCGCGAGACTCACCCTCAACGCCGGAAGTCGTGTTACTCACCGCAGGGGGCGCCCGCCGATCCGAGCCGGGGCGAAAAGCCAGCATGCGCAGCAAGGTCATTTCAAAGCCCATGCGGGCATCAGGGGTAATCGCCAAATCCTTACGGCCCAAAAGCGCGGCCTGATAGAAGAGTTGGGCATCTTCTGCACTGAGCTTGCGTGCCAGCGACTGCACCTGCCCGGCATCACCAAGCGCGTTGTCAGCGCTGCCTGGAACTACTTGCTCCATGGTCACTCTGTGGAACAAGGATAAGAGGTCTGCAAGTATCACGCTGTAGTCTGGCGCAAAATCCGATATGCGGCTGATTTCTGCCAATAAACCCGGGCCATCGCGGTCTACCAGCGTGCTCACAATTCGTTCGATATCCCTCTGGTCAATCGTCCCCAGCATGCTGCTGACATCACTGGCCGCGAGCTTCTGGTTGCCGAAAGCAATCGCCTGGTCGGTCAGGCTCAGAGCGTCACGCATACTGCCATCGGCAGCGCGGGCCAGTAGCCAGAGTGCTGGCTCTTCGAAAGGAATTTGCTCTGCTGTCAGTACCTTTGTCAGGTGCCCGGCAATATGCTCAGGCGTCATGCGCTTGAGGTTGAATTGCAGACAGCGGGAAAGAACCGTTACGGGCAGCTTCTGGGGGTCGGTGGTCGCGAGCAGAAACTTCACATGCTCAGGCGGCTCCTCAAGGGTTTTGAGAAACGCATTAAACGACTGATTGGTAAGCATGTGCACCTCGTCAATGAGGTACACCTTGTAACGGCCGCGGCTGGGCGCGTACTGCACGTTGTCGGTGAGTTCCCGCATATCATCCACACCGGTGCGGGATGCGGCGTCAATCTCGATCAGATCAACAAACCGGCCCTCCTGAATCTCCCGGCAACTGGAGCAGGTACCACACGGGCGCGGAGTAATACCGGTTTCACAATTCAGGCAACGCGCCAACAAGCGCCCAATGGTCGTTTTACCGACGCCTCGGGTGCCGGTAAACAGATAAGCGTGGTGCAGGCGCTGGTTTTCCAGGGCGTGAATTAACGCCTGAAGAACGTGTTCCTGGCCCACCATATCTTCAAAGGTGCGAGGGCGCCATTTACGGGCAAGTACCTGGTAGCTCATGATCCGCCAAATGCTGAGAAAAACGCCTGCAACTTTAGCATGGACAGGGGTTTGTAAGAAGCAGTAAGAAGCAGCGAGAAGCCGTAACTAATCATGAGAAATCAGAAGTAGCACAAATCACCGGCCCGAACGAATTTTAGGGCGTGCGGAGACCTCCATACCAAAAGGCGCCAGTATCTGGCTGAGCGTATCGATGGTTGCATTACCCTCATCCCGCTCAACAGCTGAAAGCGTATTGACTGAAACCTTGCAGATTCTGGCCAAACGAGTCTGATTGAGACCAGCCCACTCCTTACGCATTCTACGGATTGCCTGCCCCAAGGTGATCTCACCCTGCTCAAGCTGTCGGATGAGAGCCTGCTTGCTCGCTGCCCGCTGCGCTGGATCTTCAGTTGCATTGCTCTTACTCACAGGCTCTTCTCCAGCTCGTCCAGAACCTGATCGACATAGTTCAGGCGCACACCGGGGTGTTTGAGCATGAGATCCGGCGCACCCAGCCCCCGGAGTTCGTTTTGCCATCCAGACAGCGTTTCAAGTTGATTGATCAGATGCGAGGTCGCCTCAGCAGAATCCTTAGCCAACACCCGAATCACTCGAACGTAATCCGCGTTAAGGCCATCTCCTCGCATGCTCTCTGGCCAATGCGTTGTTCTTGCAATGCCATCAGGATGCTGGATGATCACCTGAAGGCGACCAATTATTTCAACATGATTCAGTGCCGCCCCATCACCGATGTGCCCCATGATTGAATAGACAGACTCAACACCATGGTGCGCAATGCCTTTTTTCGTAACCTCACGATCGAATCTTGGCAGCCACAAGGTGGTGTGTTTACCGGCACGATCAATCCGGGCGCCCTTTATGGTATTAAAACCACGCTTTTCGAGTGCCTGATAAATAGCACCCTCGCCTTCCAGTACAGCGATATCGTCCCGATTTTTTTTGCCCCGAGGAAACTTAACAAGCCAGTGTCTAAATATCTGATCGTCCGCTAGCGTACCTTCCAGAGCGAACTTGCCGCTAAGACTCTCCGCGAGTAGAAGTTTAGGGGCATCTCCTCCAGCGCCGGTGGCGCCGCCAAGTGCAATCCCCAACGTCTGGGCGTATTCGATCAGGCTGTCTGCCCTTTCCACCACATCTTCCCGGCTAAACAGAGCGGTCCCCTGATGATTCAAACGCCCATAAAACCGTTCCGCCGCCTCTTTGATTCGCAAATTACCAACGGGCGCTACACAACCCTCTCGCAACAGGGTGGTATCCAGCGCTTGACCAGGATCTTTTGAATGACCCAGTTGGCTAACCCAGAATCTGCGGCCGGCTCCTTGCGGAATGATATCTCTCAGAACCGGAGCAATCTCCCCTGCATGATAATCGCCACCAAAGTGACAAGGCAGATTGACACCTACCGCACGATGATCGATGAGGTTGGTTTGATCAAGATTGCCCGAGGATTCAAGAGCTGCGGCAGCGTAGTTTGCGTGATAGTAAAAGCTGGGCTGCCCAGGCAGGCCCTGACTGGAGTGCATAAACCGCACTTCCCCAGCAGCATGCCAGGTATTTTCCCAGTGTATCTCCAGAGTAAGATTCATTAGCAGCGCTCGCATTTACCAATGTACTGGGAAAAAATATCAGCACTGCGTATATTTTACCAGTGAACTGGGAATTTCAAGCAGGGAAAACTGTAGGCAGTGCAGATTTCAAATAATGAAAGTCGCGGTGTTCGGGCGGGGAAATCTGGGGGTGGCCCCACCAGCGACACTCCGGCACACAATTCCACCGCTGCGGCTGCTCCCTTCCGGGCCTGACCGGGTTCACGGTTTCATGTTGCGGAGGCACCAGCGGAGCCACCATAACGGCGTTTCGGGATAAACTCCCTGAAAGCGGCGCGAATATTAACAAAAGGGTTTGCGGACTACAACGGCAAATCCAACAGCTCACAGAATTGGCGTTATATAAGTGCGGATAACGGCAATGGAATCACATCCTGCCGGAACCAGCACGCCAGACTGTAGCGCGTGCGGTGGGCCTCAAGAACCTCATGGCGGATTTCCTCGCTCATAAACAGCGCCACCCTGCCCGCTTCGGGCAACACCAGCCCGCCGATTTCACATTCGTTGTCACGGCTGTAGATCTGCAGGGCGCCCCCATCCGAGGGCTGCCAATCATCATTCAGATAAAGCACAAGACTGACAATACGCGACGCCCTACCCTGAAAGCTGTCCACGTGAGGTTTGTAGAAATCACCGCAATGATAGGTTGCATAGTGAGCTTCGAAACGCTTCAGGCCCAGAAACAGCCGCTGATTCAGGCCCACTCGCAGGCCTTCAAGAAATTCAAACAAAACCGCCTGAGTGGGCGTTGAACCCTGCAGCCAGGCAATCTTGTCACGACGCACTGATCGATCCTGAACCGGTGCACTGCCGCGCCCAACGCCGGCAATTTTCAGGGCATCGTTCTGATCAAGCACGGTGATTTCCTGCTGCAACGCTCGCAACAACTCCGGGCCAAGCCAGGGCGTGGTATCGAAAATCAACCAGCCACTTTCACACAGGCCCTGAGCAAGCTCATCTAACCACTTCACTTTATCCAATGACATTCCTTAAAGACGTGACGATATTTCCAAGGCTCTTGAAGGCTATTTTACGACCAGCTGTCGCCCGCAACACAGATTTGATTTACTCTCTGAGTAAGCAGATGCACTTAAGTCCGGAACCGAGCCTTATGTCCGAGAGCAGCAACAAGCCGCCTTTATCCCTGACACCGGGACAATGGTCCTTTACCCGCTGGAATACAATCGGACAACTGGAAGCACTGGAGGTTCACCACCCCCTCTTTGAGGCGACAGTGTTCCTGCAGGGCGCCCATCTCACCCGGTTTATCCCGAAGAACGAACCCGACTGGCTATGGCTCAGCCCCACTGCTCGCTTCGAGCCAGGCCAAGCCATTCGGGGCGGTATTCCGGTATGCTGGCCCTGGTTCGGCGATCCGGCCCGCAACGCGCCGGAAGTGCGCAAACGGGTAAAAACGCCAAGCCCCCACGGATTTGCCCGCACGGCGCTCTGGAAGCTGGAGGATGTGCGGGAAAATGCCCATGAGGTCGAAATAAGTTTGTCCCTCAACGCCAACGACGACTTTGCCGATCTATGGAATGGCCATGCCTTGGCCCTGATAACATTCAGCTTCTCGGTACGTGGCTGCCAGCTTGCCCTCACCACCACAAACCTCAGCAGCGATCCTCTGGCATTCAGCCAGGCTCTGCACACCTACCTGCCAACGACCGACATCTCACGATCGAGAGTATTAGGCCTTGGCTTCAGCAACTACATTGATACGCTCAAAGACTGGGAATATTGCACTCAGGATGGCCCTGTGTATTTCGATGGCGAAACCGACCGGATATACGAAAGCGGCGAGCCGCTCACCATCGCAACGCCCGGTGCCGCCAGCCGCAAGCTGACCGCCGTTGGCAGTGATTCTACCGTTGTATGGAATCCCGGCCCTGATAAGGCCATTGCGCTAAGCGACTTTCCGGATGCTGCCTGGCAGACAATGCTGTGTGTCGAAACTGCCAATGCGGCAAGCGATTATCGCGTGCTTAATGAAGGCCAAAGCCACACCCTCGGCATGTCGATCGGACGTGGCTGAACAATGCTGATAAGGGAGTATGCATGAGCCTGGCATCGTTTCTGAAATCCCGATTGATTCCAGCGAAGCTGGACGAACAAATCAACCGCATCCGTAAACCCATAGGGTCACTGGGATACGACCCCTGGGGTTTCAATAACGAGACCTTCAAGTACGGTTTTTCTCTGACAAAACCGATCTACGAGAAGTACTTCCGCACCGAAGCCCACGGCGTTGAACATGTGCCCGCTGAGGGGCCTGTGCTGATTGTGGGAAATCACAGTGGGCAACTCCCGATTGATGGCATTTTGGTGGGCTACGCAATTGCCTCGAGGGAGGCGAATCCGCGCATTCCCCGGGCAATGATTGAGCGTTTTTTCCCAACCGTCCCCTGGCTTGGCAACCTGTTGAATGAGGTGGGAGCTGCACTGGGCGACCCGGTAAATTGCGCCAGAATGCTCGCCAATAACGAAGCCATCATTGTATTTCCCGAAGGCGTGCGCGGCTCTGGCAAACTCTACCGCGATCGTTACAAACTTCAGCGTTTTGGCAACGGCTTCATGCACCTGGCCATGAAATACAACGCTGCAATCGTGCCCGTAGGCATCGTGGGTTGCGAAGAAACCATTCCCGCTATCGCCAACATAAAACCTCTGGCCAAAGCCCTGGGCGTCCCCTATGCCCCGGTCGCGATGCCGGTCATATTTCCTGCCAAGGTTCACTTGAATTTTGGCCCTCCTATGTACTTTGAGGGAGGAGACATTTCCGAAGAGCATATCAATGAACGCGTCGAGCAGGTAAAGGCTGAAGTGAATCGGCTGATCGACAAAGGACTGACTGAAAGAAAAGGGCTGTTTTGATGACTGCTCCAAAAAACACGCAACGCAAGCCTCAAATCCTGATAACGGGCGCCGCCGGTGCAACGGCGCAACGGGTGATCGAACGGCTGCGGGAAACCTGTGATCTCGTGGCCGTGGATGCCCGGATACAGGTGCCGCTCGGCGATGATATTCCCAGCTACTGTATCGACTTCAACCACCGCAGCTTTGAGGATCTGTTTCGCCGCTACCAGTTTGACAGTGTTATTCATCTCGGGCGCATCCGTTCCAGCCAGCTCACGCGGCTGCGGCGCTATAACGCCAATGTTCTAGGCACACAAAAGCTGTTGGATTTGAGCCACAAATACGGAATTCGGCGCATCGTGGTGCTATCTACCTTCCACGTATACGGAGCCATGGCCTACAACCCTGCACTCATTAACGAGTCGGCCCCCTTGAAAAGCGCCGGTTTGAGTGCGGATCTGATTGATTCGGTCGAACTGGAGAACTTGGCAAACCTCTATCTTTGGCGCTTCCCGGAACTGAACATCACCATTTTGCGCCCCTGCAACATCGTGGGCCCAAGCGTCCAGAACACCATGGGGCGATTGCTGGCCAGCCACCGGGCGCCGGTTCTGGCCGGCTTCTCCCCCATGATGCAGTTTATGCACATCGACGACATGGCCGATGCCATAGTGCTGGCTTATAATAAACCGGTAAGGGGGATATTCAACGTGGCGTCGGATGACTGGGTAGCCTACCAGCGAGCATTGGAGCTATCCGGCTGCAAGCGAATCCCGGTGCCATCGGTTCCGCCCGTCCTACCAAGGCTGATCCTGCGCACACTGCGCTTGCAAAGCTTCCCCGCCTATCTCATGGAGTTTTTCAAATACCCGGTGGTGATTGACGGCCAGGCGTTTGCGAAAGAGTTCGGCTTCCAGCCCAAGCGGCCTCTGAAGGAAATCTTTCGGTTTTACCGGGACAACAAAAGGCCATTATAGCCGCGCCCACAGCTTCCGCTTTATCTGGAGTTGCACAGAACCGCCGCCCACCGCAAACTACACCTATCCATGGACGAGGCAGATTACATGCTTCCAGATCTGAGCGTGATAAGTCACGGCGCGGCCGCCGCAGTATTCGCAATACTCGCGTTGCTCGTGGGCACTCGCTATTTAAGACGTGACATAGACAGGGCATTGTTTCTGGCTGCGGCTGTCACCACCCTTTGGGCCTCTGCCCTGATTACCCAAAGCCTCTGGGGGCAACCCGGCTTTTTTATTCGTTACCTGCTGGAACTGCTCCGAGATAGCGCCTGGATTCTTCTTTTATTCGCCATGCTGCGAGACACGTTTCGGCAGGGTCGCCTGAGCGGGCAAATCAAAAAATTCCTCGGAATCGCAACAATCGTCCTGATCGTCACCTTGCTTGCCCTTGGCAGCCTCGAATTTATCTTCAGCCTGTCATTGGTGGACGGCAAGACCAAGCTCATCGGGCAAATTGCACTTTCACTGCTTGGCTTGTCGCTGGTTGAGCAGATCTGGCGCAACGCTCCCGCCTTCGGCCGTTCCAGCATGAAGTACTTGTGTATTGGCACCGCCACCATCTTTGCGTTTGATTTTTTCATGTACGCCGACGCGCTGCTATTTGGCTCGATCGCAGACTCCTTCTGGAACGCCCGGGGCTTCGTAAACGCAGCACTGGTGCCGCTGTTTGCCATAAACGTCGTCAACACCCGCAAACAACCCATCGACTTCCAACTCTCCCGCTCTGCAGTGTTTCACGCTGGCACGCTGATTCTGGCCGGCATTTACCTGCTTCTTCTTTCGATAAGCGGTTACTACGTTCGTACTCTGGGTGGTAACTGGGGCGAGGCCTTGCAGGTACTTTTGTCCGTTGTCGCGGTGGTTTTTCTCGTCATGCTGGTGCTTTCCAGGCGCCTGCGAGCAAAGCTGATGGTACTGATCAGCCAGAACTTTTTCGACTACAAGTACGATTACCGGGAAGAATGGCTGAAGATGACCAAAGAGCTGTCGGACCTCAGCGATGAGCCCCCCCTTCCCCTGCGCGCAATCCGGATACTTGCAGGCCTGGTAGAAAGCAACGCCGGCGCGATCTGGCTGAAAAGCGAACAGGGCGCGTACACCCTCAAAGAATCCGCCAATCTCACCACCCCCAGATATACAATCATTGATAAAGATTCAGATCTGGTTCGTTTTTTCGCCGATAAAGAATGGATTGTTAATCTCGATGAATACAAGGCAGACCCGGTGAGCTACAATCTGCTGGAAATCCCCGACGCCATCTCCAGAACCCCGGATGCCTGGCTGGTTATCCCGTTGTATCTGGGTAACGAGCTTTACGGAATTGCGATGATCGGCCATCCCTATGCGCGAGTGGACCTGAACTGGGAAAACTTCGATCTGATCAAAGTGGTTGCCCGCCAGACCTGTAATCTGCTGGCGCAGGCCGATTCACAGAACCGTTTATCACGGGCAATGCAGTTCGAAGCCGTAAGCAAAGCTTCTGCTTTTATGGTGCATGATCTGAAAACCGTGATCGCCCAACTCTCACTGCTGGTGAACAACGCCCAGAAACACCGCAATAACCCCGCCTTTATTGATGACATGATCAAAACCACCGACCATGCGGTCAGCAAGATGACCAATCTTGTTGACCACATCCGAAAACCGGGTGAAGAAGCCGATGACGGCTACAAAACACTAGACCTCACCAGTCTGGTATCCAGCCTGCTGGAGCACTACAGCCGACAGCTTCCCTTACCCAAACTGGAGGGAAATCCGCCGAGAATCATGATTAAAGCGGATTCGGAACAATTGCGGAGCGTTCTCGGGCACCTGATCCAGAATGCGCAGGATGCAACCCCTCCTGATGGAGAAGTCACACTGTCTCTTAAAATTGCCAAAGGGAACGTTGTGCTTTTTATTCAGGATACCGGCAGTGGCATGACCGAGGACTTCATCAGCAGCCGCTTATTCAAGCCGTTCGAAAGCACCAAGGGCCTGACTGGCATGGGTATTGGCGCTTATCAGGCCCGGGAATACATTCAGAGACTCGGCGGCACCATTGATGCCACAAGCGAACCCGGCATAGGCTCTTGTTTCTCCATTCGAATTCCGCTGATGGTTGAGCCGGTACGCAGCCATACAAATGGTGAAGGTGAGGAGAATAGTGAGAGTGAAGAAAATGAAGAGAAGCGATCAGTTCCTGATACTCCCAACTCGAAAGAATTCGTCAATTAAATGGCAAACGCGCTCAACAATTCAATCGACCATTGCAAAGTGTCAATGTTCAGTTAAGAATCAGAAGTAGTGGAATACTCAAACAAAGGAATTGTTGCTGTTGTGACTAGACGACTGCTAATCGTAGAGGATGATCCGGGGCTGCAAAGCCAGATGCGCTGGTGTTTCAGCGAAGATCTGGAAGTGACTGTCGCCTCAGATAGAGAAGCCGCTCTTACAGCTCTCAGGCGCGAAGAGCCTGATGTCGTGACGCTGGATCTGGGCCTCCCACCGGATCCGGGTGGTGCGACAGAAGGTTTTGCGTTACTCGAAGAAATACTCCGGCTCGCACCTTTGACCAAAGTGATTGTCGTCACCGGTCGCGAAGACAAGGAAAATGCCGTCAAAGCAATCGGCATGGGCGCATCCGATTTTTACCAGAAGCCCCTGGATGCAGATATTCTTAATTTTGTGGTTAACAGAGCCTTCCGGCTGGCGGAGCTGGAAAAGGAAAACCACGATCTGGCGCACCAGGGCAACGGCACCAACATCAAGGGTATCATTGCGGCAAGCCCGCAAATGATGACCGTATGCCGAACATTGGAGAAAGTCGCCCCCACCGACGTAACGACCCTTATCACCGGTGAAACCGGTACGGGCAAAGAAGTCCTCGCCCGCGCCCTGCACGATCTGAGCCCCCGGGCCGGAAACGTATTCGCAGCTATCAACTGCGCCGCCATTCCCGAAAACCTTCTCGAAAGCGAACTGTTTGGCTTTGAAAAAGGCTCGTTCACCGGCGCGACCCAAGCCAAAAAAGGCAAAATTGAAAGCGCAAACGGCGGCACGCTTTTCCTCGATGAAATCGGCGACATGCCAATGCCCCTGCAGGCGAAGCTATTGCGGTTTCTGCAGGAGCGTGTAGTCGATAGAGTGGGCTCAGTAAAGCCGATACCCGTCGACGTGCGCGTGGTGTGCGCAACACACCGCAACGTACAGCAGTTGATCGAAAGCGGCGATTTTCGAGAAGACCTTTACTACCGGATAAGCGAGATAACGCTCGACGTCCCATCCGTAAGGGAACGAGACGGAGATGCGCTGGTCATAGCCCAGTCCCTGCTTAAATCCCTCGGCAAGGCAATGGACCGACAAAATCTCACCTTCTCCGAAGACGCCATTAACGCTATCAGCAGCTACGCCTGGCCCGGCAACGTGCGGGAAATGATCAACAAGGTGAAACGGGCCACTATAATGGCCGATGGCAAGCGGATTACCAGTGAGGATCTTGAATTGCCGGGCAGCGAGGAGCCAGGAGCAACCCACCTGAACCTTCGCCAGGTTCGCGAGCAGGCCGAGCGCAAAGCCATCATGCAAGCATTGCAAACAAGCGGCTTCAACATGACGCAAGCCTCCCGGCTTTTGGGTGTGACCCGCCCGACCCTGTACAACCTCACCGATAAATACAAAATCGACACCTCGGCAGAAGCTCCGGAAATCTGAGTTACTTTCCAGGCACCGGTGGCAGCGAACGGATCAAGGAGCAGATATACATGATCGCAAAGCAAACAACATTAAAAACACTTTCAGGCCTGGCGCTGGCGGGCAGCCTCCTGCTTGCGCTGCCCCTGCTGACTGGTTGCAACAACAACACAGATTCGTCAGAAGCTATGTCACACGTTACCCGCGCAGAAACATACGCGGACCAGGGACAGTTCCGTTCCGCCCTGCTTGAATTCAAAAATGCCATCCAGAAAGACCCGAACAACGTGCAACACATCGTGCACCTGGCAGAACTGTATCTGCAGGTAGGCGCTGCGAAAGAAGCCGCCGAACTCCTCGCCCCCTGGGTGAATGAAAAACCTGAAGCCGTGGCGCTCACTCTCGCTCGCGCCTATGTAGAACAAGGTAAACATCTTTCTGCAGTAGAAACCCTCGCGCTGCAGACACCCAGTTCCCCGGAAGACCAGCTAGAAGCTTCTCTGATCCGGGCTGAGGCTCTGCGCAAATCCGGAGAGCTGGCCGAAGCTCTGGCACTTTATAACAACCTTGTCACCAGTAACTCATCCAATACGGAGGCGGTAACCGGTCTTCTTCAAACCCGGATCAACCTCGGCAACAACCAACAGGCTGTAGAGACCGCAGATGAATGGCTCGCCGGAAATGAACAGGCACCAGAAGTTCTGTACTGGAAAGGCGTAGCTCAATATCGACAGAATCAACTGGAAGAGTCTGCTGCAACCCTGACGGATGCCGTAGGTGTGCTCCCCACATCCGATCTCTTCCTGCCCATACGTCGTAATGTGCTTGCCACGCTCTCCCGGATACTGACCGAACAAGGCAAGATTACCGAAGCCCAGATCTATAACCGGATACTGGCAGAAAATGTCAACACCGGCGCGCGGGAACAAGGCGAAGCCGTTATCGCTGCTCTTAAAGAGCGCAACTTTGAAGAAGCGAAAACGATCCTGCGTGACAGCCTAAAACTGGACCCTGAAAACGAACAGGCAGCTATGCTGCTGGGAGCTATTTCTGCAGGCACTGGCGAGCTGGATGAAGGCGCGCAGCTGCTTACGGAAAACCTGGACCCGGAAACAACACCTACCCAGTTCATCAGGGCCGCCACAATGGCTCAGATTGATACCGGAGACCGGGAAGCTGCCCTGAAAACCCTGGATCGCGCCATAAAAGCCCGCCCCAACGACAACGAACTTTTGGCCATGCATGGCATTCTGGCACTCAGCCTCCCAGAGCATGAAAACGACGGTATTGCCAGCCTCAGCAAAGCCATCAGCAATGAACCCGAGCGTGTGCGCTTGCGGCTCGCACTGGCAAGACATTACCTTCAGAACCAGCAGGCCGAGCAGGCACTCGGCCAGTTGCGAATGGCCTTTACCGCCAACCCTGCGGACTGGGCCACCACCAGCACCTATATGAATGTGCTGATCCAGCAAGGTGAAAAGCAGGAAGCCGGCGAGATCCGTGACTCTTTAATTAACGGTTACGGCGACCAGCCCAGGGCCGTTTTACTGGCAAGCCTTGCGGATGCCAAGCTGGGCAACCCCGATCAAGCCGCAGCACGACTAGAAAAACTGGTTAAGGATAGCCCCCAATTACAGGCGCCCAAAGTTGCACTCGCGAGCCTTTATGCACAATCCGGCAAACGTGAAAGTGCGGTTAACCTGTTGGTAGACGCCGCCACCATAACTCCGAATGTTATCCGTCCCCTTCAGCAGGCAGGCCAAATCTATACGCTGGATCATACGATAGGTGAGGCCAAGACCTGGCTCACTGGTGTTGCCAAAGACCACCCGGAACTGAAACAGAACACGGATACACTGACCGCCCTGATTGATATCAACCAGGGCCAACTGACAGAGGCGAGAGCAACTCTGTCACCATTGAAGGATTCAGACTCCGCAACGGTAAAACGCGCATATGCCCAGTTGCTCGTTGCTGAAGCTCGGGCCGCCGCGAACAATAAGGAATGGACTGAAGCAAGGGCTAAAGCTGCCGAAGCTATTGCCCTTGAGCCAGAGAATCTCAGGTTTGCACTAATACCCGTGGGAATTGCAGAGGTAGAAGGCAAAACTGAAGAAGCCATCTCAGCGTTGGAAGCGGTTGAGAAAACCTTCGGCGAAGTGACTGCAACCAGACTTTCCCGGGCCAAGTTGCTTCAGCAACAGCAGGGCTCAGAAGCTGCTTATGAATACCTTTCTGAAAGCTGGCAAACCACCAAAGACGTCCAGCTGATGCCCGCCTTACTTGGGCTGGCACAAAGCGAGGCCCCTGACGCTGTCGACGGCCTGACAGAAAGCTGGCTTAACGAAGCCCCGCAAAGCCTGGCAGCGCATATGGCGAGAGCTGAGTGGCTGATGTCCAATGACCAGGAAACGGCTGCCGCAAACCACTATGAGCAAATTCTTGCACAACAGCCAAACAACGTGGCTACGCTGAACAATATGGCCTGGGTGCTGCGCGAGAAAAACTCCGACCGCGCACTGAACCTCGCACGGCAGGCAAGTGAGCTGGCACCCAACAGCCCTGCTGTTCTGGATACATATGGGTGGGTGCTCCACCTGAACGGCATGCACGCAGAAGCCAAAACCGCTATAGAAAAGGCGCTTTCCCTTGCGCCGGGGAATGAAGAAATAGCAGCACATCTTGAGACAGTAAAAAAGGCACTGTAAAAAGATTCGACGCTAACAGAAAAGTGCTTGGTAAGCAGAGGCCTGAGGTGTAAACATCTTGGGCCTTTTTATTATTAAAGTGTCGATTTACTTTACGATCCTACCAAGCTAACCACTGTATAATGTTTAAAAACATACAGTTAAAGACCTGGCATACATACTGCTTTAGGACAACCGTAGGATCGGTAGTCCCGGTCGTATGCCAAACCACTCGTGAGGGTGGGACGGAAAGCCAAGGATCTCGAATAAAGAAATGAGACAGCCTGGTTGCACGAAAAATGGACTTCAAAGTAGTCAACCGGAGAAAAACATGAAATTTAAATTTATTGCTGCAGCTGTTGCTTTATCTGCTCTTTCAGCCCAAGCCAGCGCCGTTCCAGTATTCGACGATGGGCAGGATGGCGTCGGAACTGGCCTGCAATCACAGCTTGACGCTATAACCATAGCTCCGTCTCCTACTCCAGGAGCTTCAAGCATCGACGTCAATTCTGATCAACTGGATGATGGTCTGGATAGCTACTGGAGCATTACTGGTTCCGGTGGCAGCGTTACAACATTCATTGTTGAAATCGCAGGCCAGTCCGGCAGCAACACTTTTGGCATCTATGACCGCGCAGACTACACCAATTACGTAGAACTGTTTGACGGCAGTGCAGCTCCTGGCAACGGTTTCAGCAGCCAGGTTACCCTGAGCATGCTTGCTGATGGTTCGATTGGCCTGAGCGGCAGCGACACAGGTGTCGATTTTGCTAGCAATCAATTCGGCTACTACCTCGGCACCGCCAACGGCCCGACATTCTATTCGGACAGCAGCCTGAACCAGGATGACTCTGACCAAATGGTTGCTATCCAAGGCAATGGCGTTGATACCATCCAGATTCCAGGCTTTTCTTCTGGCGTGTGGACAGACAACGAATTTGTTCTAGCCTGGGAAGACGCTTTGTACGCCAACTCAGACAAAGACTTCAACGACCTCGTAGTCATGGTTGAGTCTGTTTTGCCAGTACCTGAGCCCGGCACCCTGGCCCTTCTCGGCCTTGGCCTTGCAGGTCTTGGTGCAGCTCGCCGTCGTCAGAAAGCCTGATTTCGGTTGAGTAATAAGAAAGCCAGCTTCGGCTGGCTTTTTTTTGTTCTGAATTTGAGTTTTATGTAAACGGAATACACAGTATCCTGTCGGTTGATAAGCAGTCTGGACGGACAAACAATGTTAAGGAAAACGTTAGACAATTTACCTCTCTCCAGGCCTTATCTAATCGTTACAGCGATTGCGGTCCTTATTTTCTATCCCACCTGGGCCAGACTCGCAGAAGCCTGGCTTGAGTTTGAACAGGTTTTGGCACACGGCCTTGCAACAGCCATTATCTTTCTTGGCCTTTTACTGATCCATCCGCCCGGGCAAATCGACCGCCAAGCACCGCTCAAACCCTACCATCTTGCCGGCGCAGTTTTGTTAATTGTGACAACGCTGGTTTGGGGGGTACTGGAACTGGTTCGCATAGACACCCTCACCTATCTGTTGCTACCTGCGGGCCTGTTCGCAACTGCCTGGGCACTGTTAGGGTTCCCCAGAACTCTGAAGTTTCTTCCCTACATTCTCCTTCTCTCACTTTCACTGCCAATATGGGCAGATGTGGTGCCGGCCCTTGTAGACCTTGCAAGTATTGTTGTAGGAACATGGGTTGGCTGGTTCGGTATGACAGCCCTTATTGAAGGTAACAGCATTACCCTGCCCTACGGTCGCCTTCTCATTGCCGACGGCTGCTCGGGGATACGCTATTTTGCGATTGCCATCCTACTGGCCATGATGACATCGATACTTAACGACTACCGCTGGCGCGGCTGGCTGATCACTTTGCTGAGCGCCGCCATAATAGGCCTGGTCGCAAACTGGGTTCGCATAACCATCCTGGTCGTTGTTGCTTACGAAACCGACATGCAAAGCGAGATGATTGCGGACCACGAAACCATGGGCTGGGTGGTGTTTGGGGCTTTCATCCTTCCGGCACTGTACTTTTCACCGGTTCGCAGGCGCGCAGCAAAGCAAAGCGCTCTTGTCAGCGGCGACACCGTGTACAGGAAGGGCATTATTGCGATTGTAGCCGCTGTTGTTCTTGGCCCGATTGCACTCGTAATCGCTCAAAACACAGCAAACCAAAAACCAGCATGGACAATCAACCTTCCAGACTTCGAGCAAGTCCAACCTGAGAAAATGCCCTTACCGATGGCTCTTCCCAGAGATCTTGATGAGCAAGCCTGGTATTCCGCCAACACCTGGATTTCATTTGCACAGAGCCACAAAAAGAATGCTGATGAAAAACTCGTACCCTATCTTCCGCGGCTGTTTGATAATTCCATTTGGCATGTTGAAGAACAACTGGAACCCGGTCTCCGGGTGTATCGCAACATCCTCACCAGGAATAAGGTACTGGTAGCTCAATGGTATAAGGTGGGCTCACGCACAAGCTGGAGCTATCGCAACGCCAAGCTATTGCAGATACCTGCGGCATTTGCAGGTGAAACACGATTTGCATTGATCACCATTCAGGCATTCTGCGGCCCCCGGGATTGCGCAGAGGTGCTGCCTCGAATGCGCACAACAGTAACTTCAGTTGAGAACCAGTTTTAATGAAACCTTCACGTCAGGTTAAAAAACAACCAATTTAACATTATTTAACAAAATTACACTTAGCCAAATTCTTCTGATTTCGCTCCAACTGATTGTTTGCACGCCCATTCTTTTAGGCAAGGTGCTTTCACGCCCTTAACTATACGACATATTTTGTCAACCCTTTCTCGATTAAAATCGTCGCCTCTAATGAAAACTACGACACAGAATTTGATTACGTGTTCGTAAAGTCACCAATACAATTTGGAAGCGCCAGTGAACCGCACCTCAACCGAGTCTGCAATTGCCGAATGGGTCACTATTCTTGGTGAGCCCGCAGTCATTACGGCTCGTGCAGCAGACTTTGGTATTTCGACAATCGGAACAAAGCGCTCTATTCCGGCTGTGCTCCGACCAGAAAACCAGGAACAGGTTGCAGCGGTTCTTCAGGTAGCGCAAAAGTGGCAAGTCGCAGTTTACCCCGTAAGTACAGGCAATAACTGGGGCTATGGAAGTGCAAACCCGGTCGAAAACGGCTGCGTTATTCTTGATCTTAGCCGGCTCAATCGCATTTCCGGTTTCGACCCAGAATTGGGTGTAGTCACAGTCGAGCCAGGTGTAACCCAGGGCGCTCTCAGAGAATTCCTTGATAGTCATGACGGCAACTACCTGGTCCCGGTAACCGGAGCGGGCCCCACCTGCAGCATTCTTGGCAACGCGCTTGAGCGGGGGTATGGCATCACACCGATTACGGACCATTTTGCAGCGGTAACAAGAATAGAAGCAGTCCTTCCCGACGGCTCCCTTTATCGGACGCCGCTCAGCGAACTTGGCGGTGCGGAAGTCGACGGGCTTTTCAAGTGGGGGCTAGGCCCTTATCTCGATGGGCTTTTCAGCCAGGGAAATTTCGGCGTTGTGGTGAACATGACGATTGCTCTTGCTCCAGTTCCCGACACAGTGACCGCATTTTTCTTTTCGACGAAAGACGACGAAAAACTGGAAGCCCTCGTACCGGCAGTCCGGGAGGTATTGCGAGCACTCGGAGGTTCGGTTGTGGCGATTAATCTGCTCAACAGCCAGCGAATGCTTTCCATGATGACGCCCTTCCCCGAAGAGAAGTCGGTTAACGGTGTGCTCCCGGCTCACGAAGTTGACAGTCTTGCCAACCGCCATGGCGTTCCAGCGTGGAGTGGAGTTGGCGCGATTTACGCTTCAAAGGAAGTAGCGCGGGCGGCCAGGCGCACGCTAAAGCGGATTCTCGGCCCCGTTACCGACCGACTCATTTTTATAAACCAGCGTAAAGTTGAGATGGCAAGAACAGTTGCCCGCGTAATGCCTGGCGGACTGGCCACACGAGTTAAAGGCATGGCCGACACGCTCGCGGGTGCCCTGGAAATCATGCACGGCACCCCTAACGATGTGGCTTTGGCACTGGCATATTGGCGTTCGGGCGCCCTGCCCGCTCCCGGGCAACCCAAAAATCCCGCTCGGGATGGCTGTGGGCTTATATGGTTCGCACCTCTGGTTCCAATACGGAGCAATGACGTTCGCCGTTATATCCAAATGGTTGAAAGAGTGTGCCCCCAGTACGGTGTCAATCCCCTCATTACATTGACAACCGTAAACGATCGCTGCTTCGACTCCACCGTTCCGCTGCTTTTTGATCGAAATGACACGGAAGCAACTGCGCGGGCCAACGATTGCTATCGCGCACTATACGCCGCCGGACAGCGGGAAGGTTTTCTGCCCTACCGCCTTAATATCGACGCCATGGACATTCTTAATACCGGTGGCTCTGTTTACTCTGGACTGACCAGCAAACTGAAAGCTGCCGTCGACCCTAATTTCATCCTGGCACCCGGACGTTACGTGCCCAGGGTAAAGCGTTCCGAGGTCTGACTGCTGTTACCTCGACACACCCGTAGCAAGCCGCCTGTCTATTTTAAAACGGCACTACTTTTTCGGCATAAAAGCCCATGGACCGGGAAAGAATGAGGATTTTAAAATGAACTCAGGGTTTACTCATCAACTTAAAGCAGAAATAACTAACAATAACCTGCCCCAGACCGATGTCAGTAGCATTTTTAACTCGGTATTCAGCGTCCAATTGGCGACGTCACCAGAGACTATTAACGAAGTTTTTGAGCTGCGCTATCAGGTTTATTGCATCGACCGCCCTTTCGAGGACCCCAATTGCTTCGCGGATAAGCGCGAACATGATGATTATGATCCACGATCTACACACGCTCTGATTCGTCACAAAATGACAGGAGACAGCGTTGCTGCCGTTCGCCTCGTTATGGCCGGCGAAAATCCCGAACAGGCGGATTTTCCCATGGAAGGCCCCTGTTTTCACCGTATGGACCAGGCCGCACAGGAAGCACTTGCAGAGGCGCCCCGCCAACAGATCGCAGAAATATCACGAATGGCGGTCAGCCGGGAGTTTCGTCGTCGACTCACGGAGGAGAAATCCGTCTCCGGCATCAGTGCGCCCGCATACTACAGCGATTCGGAAAATGGCAAACGCGCCATGCCCTATATCAGCCTCGGGCTTTTTTGCGCAATTCTCCAGATGTCGGTCAAACACGGCATAACCCACTGGATGGCCGTCATGGAACCTGCACAGCTGCGCCTGTTAAAGCGGTTTGGTGTGGAGTTCGATCACGTGGGGCCCGTAATGGAATATCACGGCAGCCGACGTCCGGCCTTCACCGAAGCCGCATCGCTGATTGAAGGCATGAGGAATCGCCGGCCGGATGTGTGGTCTCTGGTTACTGACGGTGGACGATATTTGCCGGCAAAACCTGACACCGACTATAAGCTAAACGCCAGACAGGTTGCGTAATTTCATCCTGCATCATTAAAAAAGCCCCGCTTCTTAGCGGGGCTTTTTTACATTATGCCTTTGCTGCTTTTCTTCTACGTGACAGACCAAGGCCAGCGAGACCCATACCCAGCAGAGCCAAAGTGCCTGGCTCAGGTACCATCTCTACGGCTGTAATGCGGAACTTAGTCTGGAAGTTGGTAACAGCATTCTCTGCCGTCACAAGCCCCACACAGCCGTTTGGAGCACCCGCTGCTGCGCAGCTATCGTTACCCAAGGCCGTCAGGTTAGCCAGGTTCAGAAACAACGAGTAGGTGTAGCCGCTATAATCGAACTCGGATTTGAATTCATAGCTGCCATCCAAAAGGAGATCAGCACCGCTCACGTCCGCAATGGTGAAAATGTCAGCACAGGGAGCGCCGATTGGCTCGACACAAGCTCCACCATTAGCTGTTTCTGTGAAGAAGCTCGCAAACGTTGTATCAGCCGCTGGAAGCGAAGGAGCTGCAGGACTGAATGGAGTCAATGTGAGGGTAGAAATCAAGTCAAAGCTGCTCAACGCTGTGCCTTGAGCGGGGAGAACGTTATTGGTATGGGTGAAAACCCCACCATTTACGTAACCTCCATCAGTGATTAAACCGCTTGGCGCACTGGCGCTCGAAATCCCGACAGATGATTGAGGTCCAGCCCCAACTCCCCACGACAGAAGATTAGTGCCTTCGCCGGAAACAGAGCCGGTTCCACCAGTGTCGGAAATATTATCGAACACGCTGTCGACGTTAAAGCCCCAATCAGTAACCAAAGCAGCGCTGGCAGACTGTGCGCCTAATGCAAAAGGTATGATAAGGGAGGTTAAAAGCGTTCTTTTTAGGGATGTTTTCATGGTTTTCTCTCCTTGAATGTGGACGCCGGCAGCTGAAATTCAGATCAGTCGGTCAGCGCTAAAGAGTAGAGAGCATCATCCATGCCACGTACTTAAAACTGTTACCTATCAACAAAGTGAAATAATGTTAAATGAAAAATTAACCGGTATGTAGCTGTAGGTGTAAATATCTTCGACATTAAAGGGGTGCATATGCCCCGCCTGGAGCGGCATGTGCATTTTAGTGGTGCTTCCAACAGAACCTCTCAGAACAAAAACATTTAAAGAATCATTTGAAAGTCCTTCCAAGACTAAAAACAAACGTAAACGGCGGATTGACCACAAAGTTCGTAAATTATACTGACGCTTGCAAAAATCAACGCTATCTATAAGAAGGAGTTGCCTTTTTAGATCCTTGCTACACTGAATGATAAGAACAATGCGGTCTTGGGGCTTTTCAAATGGTTCGCTAATCGAAAAGAAAGGACTCTTACAATGGATAAAAATAATGAGTTCCAAACGCTCAAAGCACGTGAATGGTCTCTTTTCGCGGAAAGAGGTGACTATTTCACGCGTTGGTTTGGCCTTCCTGTTTCACTCCGGATTTCCAATCTGTATCTGAATCTCGGGCTGAACGAGAACCATGCCTCAGCTTCAATGTTCATCACCGGCCTTATTGGAGCTGCTTTGATGATCTTTGGCCCCTGGGGGATTCTCTTAGGCGCCTCTTTTCTGGTAGTGCACCACTTGTTTGACTACGTGGATGGCCAAATTGCGAGACATAACGGCCGCGCCAGCGTAAACGGAGCGGTACTGGATCGCTGGAATCACTTCCTCGTAGAGTCAGCAACCTTTCCCTGCCTTGCTTTTGGTTTATATCTTGACAGTGGCCAGGTCTGGCCATGGATTGCGGTGTGGATTCTTTATATCTGGAACCGTTTTCGTGTATTGCTCGCCCAACTCCCTGCGAACATAATGTCAGAAGAATTATCGCGGTACCCATTGCTTGAACGTGAGATGATGCGCGCCAATCTGTCGAAGGTACTAAAGCAATCAGTTAGCCCCAAACCCATAAATAATGAAAACGGCGATGGTGGCGAGCACAAAGAAACCAGATCCGGCATCAGGTCCTATATTTCCCGCTTCCGAGTAGCGAGCACATCCTATAATGGCTTCACTATATTGCTTTGGTTTGGCGCAGCACTCGATCTCATTACAGAGCATTTTTTTTCGAAAGGTGGCGCAATTGAAACGGTAATTCTCATACTTGCTGTATATTCGGTTCTTAACATTCTCGATTACTCCTGGACTTACATCCGCTCAGACAGGGTTGCTATAGAACTCACTGCCCGGCTGAAAAGTTTCGCAAAGTGATAAGGCATTTCGTACCTGAAATTTATGTCAATTAGCCAAAAAGTCGTCAAAAGCGCAGGATTTCTACTGGGCTTGCAGTTCATACATCGTGGTTTAGGAATTGTCAGTACACTCATTCTTGCCCGGCTATTAACTCCGGATCATTTTGGCATCGTTGCACTGGTTACCATCGCTCTTCAGTTTTTTGAATTATTAGTTGAAACTGGTAACCGGCAATACATCGTTCAGAAGTCGGTACTTGAAGATGAAGACCTTAATACCGCGTGGACTCTGGATTTCCTTTCCAAATCTCTGATAGCCGTACTCATTATATGCACATCATCTTTTGTTGCGGACTGGTTCAATGAGCCCGAACTTACTCTCGCTCTCGCGGTCGCCGCATTGGCTCTGCCGATACGAGCCCTGAAAACACCAGGAATGCTCCGCCTCGCACGGCAGATCAACTATAAACCTCTCTTTAAACTGAGCCTATGGCAAAAGGGAATCTCCTTTCTGACCGTTATCACAATTGCGCTTATCCAGCCCAGCTATTGGGCAATCATAGCCGGCAATCTGGTTGCTGCCGTTATTTTCACTTTTGGCTCCTACCAAGTAGATTCTTACCGGCCCAACTGGTCCTTAAAAAAACTTCGTGAACAGTGGGGATTTTCTCAATGGTTACTTTTGCGGGGAATCGTCGGGTTCACCCGGTCACAAATTGACAACCTGATGGTCTCCCGACTGTTTGGAACTGCCCAACTGGGTGGTTACAGTCTGGTACGTGAAGTCAGTCTGCTACCAGCACTTTCAGCCATAATCCCCATGAGTGAACCATTACTGGCCGCGATTGCAGACAGTAAATCAGATAGAGAGGCTCTCGCTTACCGTATACGTTTGAGCCTTGTGTTGATGATAACGGTGCTCATGCCTGTAACCGCCTTCATCATGCTGTACCCCGAACTGATTATCCGGGTACTGCTTGGCCAGGACTGGTCTGAATTTTCCCCACTACTGAAACCCTTCGGGCTTTTTTTCTTCACTTTTTGCCTTTTTGCCCTGGTGAGTGACGCCATCATCGCTCAAGGGAAAGTCAAACTGCTTTTCTGGTTCGATGTCATTTCGACCGTAATAATCATAGCCGTTCTCTGGCTAACGGCTACGGGTGGCCTGGAAATCATGGCGTGGGTGCGCGGCTGGCTGGCTGTTGCAACTACCGTTGCACTGCTGGTTATCCTGGAGCGACAAACGAGGTTCTCGCTATTCAAGCTCGCATTCCTGTGCATTCCAACCCTCGTAGGAACGGCACTGGCTGTTGCTGTGGTTCAGTCCCTTGACCTTTCAGACATTCATTTTCTGGTTCAGTTTTTTCTGCTTGGTACTCTACACGTAACAACAGCTGCGCTATGTACTGGGGTTACCGGTTTATTCCTGCTCAAGGGAACAGAGGAATGGGGCCAGCTTCGCTACCTTGTAAATCAGGCCCATAAAAAATGAAAGGCTGCAAAGCTATCACCCTGTATACAGGCGGCCTTTAAAATGTAGCTTTATGTTACCGAACCGGCAGATTATCCTATGCACCATACAGGGAGTCAGGCAGTAGGCAGATTTATGGAAAAAGTAGCCATTCGTTTAGATGAAACCATCGGCGTTGCTCGTACTAAGGAGCCAGTAGGCCTCGGCATTCCCCTGCCCCAAGGGGCCGCGCAGTCGACCCACCAGCTTGCACTCATGGATGGTCAGCAACTGGCCAATGTTCAGCTTGACCCTCTGGCCCACTGGCCAGACGGCAGTATCCGCTGGGTTCATGCAAGCTTTTTGGTCAGCCTGGATGCTGGCAGCGAAAAACAGTTAGTACTGACCAGACTTAAACGTTCCTCCCCTGCCCCGCAAGCAGCCGCTTTTGATCAGACCATTAATGGACTTGAGGTACAGACATCGGCTGGCAGGATTCTTTTAAAACCTGACTCCCTGGCCTGGCACTTCAATAGTCCCGGCAGTGCAGATGTTCACTCGAAAGTGACTCTGCGTGATGAGATGGGCGAACCCTGCACTGCAAAAGCGGAATCAACATGGGAAATTACTCAGAAAGGCCCCGTATTTGTCTCCGCAAACTTAAAAGGCCAATGGCAAAAACAAAATAAAGAACTGTTGGCGCGTTTCGACTGTGAGCTTCGTATTTTCCTGGAAACCAGCCTCGTTCAGGTGGAACTCACAACCCATAACCCTAAACGAGCCCGACATTCCGGCGGTTTGTGGGACTTGGGGGATCCGGGTTCAGTGTACTTTCGGGAACTTGCCGTCGAAACAACGCTGCCAGCCGAGACTCTGGCACAGGTAACTCCTCAGGGGACTGATAAAAGTTCTGACGTATTTCATCTGCCGGAGTTCAACCTCTACCAGGATTCCAGCGGGGGCACAAACTGGCAAAGCCGCAACCATATAGATTACAACGGAGAAGTCAGCACTCAGTTTTGTGGTTACAGGCTATCAAGCGCCAGTGTGCTGGTTCACGACGGCAAACGTGCTGATCCAGTGGTAAGCCTTGAATATGATGGCGGGCAAATGGCTTTAGCTATACCCGACTTCTGGCAGAATTTTCCAACAAGTGTCCGCAAAGAAAAAAACACGCTAACAATCGGTCTGTTCCCTAAAGACGCGAAGAGTGCCTATGAGTTACAGGGTGGAGAACAGAAAACGCTGCGACTCCTGGTGGCTCACAATGCCGGTAACAGCATGCCTGCAACCGCCTATGCACCTCTTGTACCTGTGATTACTCCCGTGTGCTATGAGCAGGCAGACGTCTTCCCCTGGTTCAAAGCCAATGTTCAGCCGGGCGTAATTGATGAACTCATAGCGGAAGGGCTAAAGGGCGACTCTAACTTTTTCGCGAAAAGAGAGGTTATAGACGAATTCGGCTGGCGTAATTTTGGCGACATTTTTGCGGATCATGAATCTCTCTACCAATCTGAGGGAGAATCTCCCTTCATATCGCATTACAACAACCAGTACGACCCCCTATACGGCTTTGCAAGCCAATTCGCCCTAACCGGGAATAGGCGCTGGTTTCGCTTGATGGATGATCTGGCACGGCACGTAACAGATATAGACATCTACCACACTGATGATGACAGAGCCGAATACAACAACGGCCTTTTCTGGCACACAGACCACTACCTGGATGCCGGCACCGCAACCCATCGAACCTTTTCAAAGCACAACAGTTCCAGCTCGACCCCCGGACAAACCGGCGGTGGGCCGGCTGAACAGCATTGTTATTCGACGGGCCTTCTCTATCATCATTACCTCACGGGTAACGAAAAATCCCGAAAAGCCGTTTTAGACCTTGCTCGCTGGATGACAGCACTCCATGAAGGACAAGGCGGGTTCCTTGAACAGATGCTGGCCTTAAAGAAGAGAGAAGTTCCAGCGCTGAAAAAAATGATTCGCGGCGAAACCGTATCAACCCATAGATATGGCTTTAATCGCGGCACCGGGAATTACCTCAACACCCTCCTGGACGCGTGGGTACTCGACGAGAATGAATCATGGCTCCAACAGGCAGAAGCGGTTATCAGGAAAACAATTCATCCTCTGGATGTGATTGAACACCGGGATTTGCTCGACGTTGAAAACAGATGGTCCTACCTCGTTCTCCTTGCCGCCCTTTTTCGCTATCTCTATTTAAAACGTCAGATCGACAGCTACGACGAGCAATATGAGTACACTAAAGAATCGGTGCTGCGTTACACCCACTGGATGCTAAGCAATGAGCGCCCTTTTATGGAGGACAAAAGTCAGCTTGAATTTCCGAATGACACCTGGGTAGCCCAGGACGTACGAAAAGCAATGCTTATGTTCCAGGCGTCTGAACTTGACCATGAAAACGCCGATCAGTATCGGAAACTCGGCCAGAAATGGTTGGAAGAACATACAGAAACACTTAAACACAGCAAAGAGCGTCATTTCTCCAGAATTCTCATCATTCTCATGCAGAATTACGGCCCTCAATTGTTAGCCTCTACAAGCCCCTCAGCGAATAATCCTGCTGCGCCGGCACGACACAATTGGACGCCTCCGGTCCTGACATGGAGACTACTCTTATCACGCATTGGCGGGCGAGCACTTCGGGCTCTGGTTACCTTTCGGCCCTCCCGCGAGAAGAGCTGGTTAAACACGCGACTGGACCGACACTGAACATGCGCCATACATTAAAAAGAACCATCAAAAACCTCTTTCTTTTGCTGGCCCTGCCTATCTATGGCCTCTACCTGCTTCTCAGCTTGCTGAGCAACCCAGACGGCACATTCCAGACGTTCTCTCAAATGCTCAGTCTGATCCCAGGGAAAACCGGGATCTACCTTCGGGCTGCATTTTACCGGCTTGCTTGCCCGGATACCTCAGACGATATCCTCGTAGGCTTTCTAACCGTCTTCTCACACCAGGATACGTCTATCCACAAAGGCGTGTACATTGGCCCTCAGTGCAACATTGGAAAATGTACGATCGGTGAGAACACACTCCTGGGGAGTGGTGTGCATATATTAAGCGGTAACCAGCAGCATAACTTTAACGATTCCCAAACGCCCATTCAGCACCAAGGTGGCAAATATACCAAAGTTAAAATCGGCGAGGACTGCTGGATTGGAAACAGCTCCGTTGTGATGGCAGGTGTCAGTGATAAGTCTATCGTTGCTGCTGGATCAGTGTTAACCCGGCCCATCGAGGAATTTGGGGCCATATGGGGCGGAAATCCAGCTGCCAAAATCAGCTCAAGGACCAAGGAAGAGTAACAAATGTTGAAGCCGAACTCATTTTTGGTAAGCATTGGTAGTAGCGATCATACACGTCGTGAACCAACGAATCCTCGTGCACAAGCTTTGCTTCAGGTAGAGGGTGCTAACCCTTTCTATATCCGCCACCAGATTGGGGAATCCGGGGACTTCGAGCTGTTCTTCGGTGAACGAAAGGACAGCGAAACTGTCGACTTCAACTCCCCGGTCAACGGTACGTCTCTAATCTACTCTGTCGCTAACCAAAAATTGTTTGTAAGGCCAGATCTGGCCGGCGCTGAACCTGTTTACTACCGCGTTAGTGATTCCACAATCAAGCTATCCAACCGGCTGGATAACCTGATTGATGACAGCATTCAGCCTGACTGGGATGCAATTCACTGTTACCTTGCATTTGGATATACATTAGAAGAAACCACCTTTTTTACAGGCATTCAGCAGACACTTCCTAACCAAAAATTAGAAGTGGACACCGAATCCCGGGATATTACAAAGACGGTGGCCGATGAGACGCCACGCAAACCAAACGCGGAAACGCTGCCGGAAAATGGAAAAAAGTTTGCAGAAATGCTGAGCGGCATCATGCAAACCTACGAGCCAATGACCCTCATGATGTCAGCAGGATGGGACTCCAGAACGCTGCTTGCTCCCCGAAAATCACCGATAACGGCAGCCTATACTCACGGGGACATATCCAGCCGCGAATGCACTATCGCAAAAAAACTCTCAGGTACTCTACGAACAGATCACTATTTTAAAGATGTAAAAGGAATGACAATAGATACCGATTTGCTCGATGAAATGCTTGAGCTTCACGGCCACTGTCTTTGGCCGATATGGCATCTATCCAGCAAATTTATATCAGAGAAGTTTTTCCTACCAATCACCAGCGGCGTGATAGGTGCCCGTTTGGGAGGCCACAACGGCTTTCCCAGCGTAGGAACCCGCTTCCAGAAAACCTTTAATTCTTTACATCTGATTAGCCCAAAAATAGTTTCAAAAGAAAAAATCATAGACGACATTAAGAATAGTGTGACGGCACCTAGCCGGTTCTGGTTTACCAGCGAAAAGGGCAATGAGCTATTTGGCCGGACAGCTACCAGCATTACTGAAAGCATCCACAGCACACTCGATGATTACCTGGAAGCGACTGAAGATTTTTCCTTTGCCATTGAGAAGTTCAACTATGATCACGTAAGCCGCCAGTACATGATGAAACAGCCAAGTATGGCGAAACCTTTTCAAGGCTATTATTCGCCTCTTAGCCATCCAGACCTACTCAAACTGGCCTATAACGTTCCATTCAAGCAACGGATCCAAAACAGATTAACCAGAAGCGTAATTTCCGAGCTCAACGCTGACTTATTAGAATTCCCCATGGCCGCCACGCTGGCAAAAGCAAAGCGCCCCATAATCATTCAAGAATTATCAAGAATTCTACGAATAGTTTTTGAAAAAACGTTTTTCAAGCTAAAGAGAAATCGCCCTAACCTTGGATGGTTTAACTACGAACACCTTTATGCCGGAAACTTTTTCGAAACCACTATAGACTCGCTAAGATCCGACATCTGGTCTAAAGAGCGGATGTTGAAAACTATCGCTGCGAATCTACAAAATGGTATAGATGCTGGCTCTACGATGGATATGGTCTGTAAAATAAAAACCATAGATTACTATCTATCCGCGAGCAAAAGACCTACGGAAAACGGGGATGCGATTAACGATGAAAATCGCTGAAAAAATATACTTCCGCAGCCCGCCACTACTTCAGAATTTTCTGATATCAGCATATGGGTACAAGCTTTATCAAAAGCGATACACCGGCCTATATCATGAAGTGCGCAAAGAACTTGAAAACATCAAGGAGCTCAGTGCACCAAACATAAAAACGCTCCAGGACGAGCATCTACACCAGATGGTGGCCTACTGCGCAAACCGGATCCCCTACTACCAAAAGCTCTTTGCGGAGCATGGGATACGCTCAAATGATATTACAACGATTGAGGACCTGAAAAAACTGCCCGTCCTGAACAAACAGACAATACTGGAGCAAAGTCATAATTTTCGACCAAAAGAGCCGCTTAAACCTTTTATGGTTCAGCACACAAGTGGTAGCACCGGCACCCCGCTAGCGCTCGAAGTTGATGAACGCACTTACAAACTGGCTATGGCGTTACTGGTCGATCACGAAGAAGCTCACGGCGTTCCCTTTGGCGCTAAACGTGCCACCTTCGCAGGAAGAATGCTCAAGCCCGCTGACGACATGAATCCACCTTTTTCGCGCTTTAACCGGGCGGAAAACCAGAGACTTTTTTCCAGCTACCACATTAACGAACGTACGTTTCCCTACTATAAGAATGAGCTGGACAGGTTTCAGCCTCAAGAACTTATAGGCTATCCATCAGCAATCTATGATCTTGCGACCCATTATCAAAGATCCAATTCAACGCCAGGCTTCCAACCAAAGGCAATCATTACCAACTCCGAGACGCTCCTTCAGTGGCAGCGGCAAAAAATTGAAGCCGTATTCGGCTGCAGGATTTATGACTACTACGGAACCGCTGAATACGTGATATTTGCAGGACAGGACGAAACAGGAATTTATAGGCCAAACCCGTTAATAGGCATTACTGAGGTTGAAACAGGTTCAGACTCGGTTGATACAGGCCGATTACTTGCGACCACTTTGACCAACAAACAAATGCCATTACTCAGGTATAACCTCGGCGACACGGCCACGTTAGCGGATCCAGCCTTACCAACAACCGGCACACCGGGCCTGAAATCTGTCAATGGGAGGGTCGACGATTACATCGAAACCAGCGATGGGCGACTAATAGGCCGCATTGACCATATTTTTAAAGGAGTTGATGGCATTCAGGAGGCGCAGGTTGTTCAAAAACAGCCTGGTTCAGCCACCATCAGGCTGGTGAACGATTCAACGGCTGTCTTTAATGAAAGCATCCTTGTTTCCAACTGTAAACAAAGACTCGGAGAGGATTTTCACGTGACAGTTGAGCAAGTACAGGAAATTCCACGTGGTCGTAACGGAAAATTCCGTTCGGTGGTTAAAGAAAAATGAACGAACGAACCAAAACAGAAAGCTCTTCACCCTATTTTTCAATCGTGATACCGGCCTATAACGAAGAAGAGCACATCAGCTCATGCCTTCAATCCGTTTTTAACTCCGACTATGACAGCGCTCAGTATGAAGTGATCGTTGTCGATAACGGATCCCAGGATAACACCTATGATATTGCCCTTAACTCAGAGCGAGCACGGGTATTTCAGTTGTTGGAGGGGAATGTTGGGGCTGTACGAAATTACGGCGCTGCAAAGGCTCGTGGGCAGATTCTCGTTTTCATAGATGCTGATTGCCTTATGGACAAGGACTGGCTCAACAGAGCTGAAAAGCTAGCTAAAGACCACCCAAACTGTGCTTATGGGGGCGGTGTAAAATTGCCCGACGACGCGACATGGATTGAAACGTCTTGGTTGTTGGAAAACAAAGGTCGACCTACGTTGCCGAAACACCTGGTCGGTGCGAGTACGATGCTTTCCAGAGAACTTTTTTTTGAAATCGGCGGATTTGATGAGTTAATGTCGTCTGGAGAGGATACCGACTTACATACCCGTTTAACTACTAAAAAAACAATTGTGCTTATTTGTCACGCCCTAGATGTCACACATCTAGGAAATGCCAAAACCTGCCTGCAATTTATAAAGCGGCAAGTTTGGCATTCAGAAAACTATTTAGTCAATCTAAAGATTTCCTTAAGAGATCCGGTATTTATTATCACGTTAACCTTTATATTTACTATTATTTTTTTTATCATCCAAAGCTTTTTTCTTTCCAGCAGAGCTATAGCGATTGTCAGTTTATCATTATGCTTACTCCTTCCTGCTGTACTTTCTTTTAAACGAATGTCTCGGGCGGGATACTTCACCTTGATGCCAAATATTTTAGTTAAGATATACGCTGCAGACTCTCTCTATTTGATTGGTAGAAGTATTGGGCTTTTAAAAGGAGTAAGGTAAGCGATAACTACTGGACTAAATTTATCCGTGCCACTCACCTAATAATCAACTGAGCCAAATCACGATACACTCAGTTGATTAGCATCATTAAAATTTAGTCGACAGTAATATCTAATGGTGAGTTTGGGGCGGCGCCGTTCTTTGTGTCACCAATCAAGTAGTCCGGTATCTCAGTCGCCACCATAATATCATCGATTGCATACCACTCTTCGTGACGGAGCTCGTTTGGGTATTTCAAGAAATTGTCATTACCTCCAATACCAAAAGTGGTCCACTTCACCATATCTCGTGAAGCAGCAACCCAAGCCACAGTGTTTATCTCCATTGACTTTTTATCGTCAAACCACTGTATAAAGGTGCCATCGAATGCACCAGGAGCGCTATTCATCTTCACGAAAAACGCCACCTTCGTCCATTTGGTTTCGTCTCCAAACATTTGATCTATATCAACAGCGCCACCATTGATAACCCCACCGTCTCTTTTGTCCTCAAAAGCTACGCCACCATAAGGTGTCCGCGTCTCGGGGTTGTACGAGGACGGCGGTATTTTCGAAAAGTCTCCATCATGGGTAATGAACCTTTGATCGTTTTCTGGAAGACCCCTGTCTCTTCGGGTTAGAAAAGCAAGGCTGTTTCTAAATCCGTAACCATTGGCAATGGAAGGGCGTCCATCAAAACCCCAAACCATATTGGGGTTTATATTATTCGTGTAATAATCAAACGAGTCACCAGTTCCATCCCAGTGATAGATTCGAAATAGCTTAGACAGTCCTGTTCCATTGCCACCATACTGCGTGTCAAAATAAGTAGCGACCGACTCATTGGAAAAATTTATATAGAACTCAACGTACAATTGATCGAAGCCTTCCGGGTAGTGCTTGAGCAACATACCATCGGAGGAAAACTGACTGGAGCTGCTATCGCGCCAAGAAACAAAAGACTTTCCGGTTCCACTCCTCGTTCTATTCGGGTTTTCAGCCGTAGACGCCTCACTAATTTCAATAGTTTCATGGCGATCAGTGTCACCCCTCGATGGTGCCCATTGAGGGGTCTGGCGAACCATAGACCAATTTTTAGGGATCGTATGTGTTTCTGCGTACTGTGCTATCGCAACATCCCATCCGCCCCTCGCGGAAGGCGACATTGGTAGCCCGTAGGTATTCTCAGGTAGCCCGCTATTCCACTCAGGCTGATCGTCGAAACCCTCATAGAAGAGTACCTCCGCGTGCAAGATTGGTGCGCACAGCACCGTCAACCCAGCAAGAAAACTGTTAATAAGCAGCTTGTTCCTCAAACACATAATCTGTTCCTTCGCTCGACACGAGCAGTATAGTTTAGTCTGACAGACTAGCGGATCTCAACTTTAGCCTAGCGTCTATAACCCGCTCTTTCCCAAAAAAAGGAGCATACAGGCCAGCTAAAACAACTATTAGAAAAACAATAGACTGAAGCATACAGCAAGAATCTTTGGAAGATTGGGGTTCCCTCCCAAATTACCAAAAAGGCTACAAAAGCCTAATTTTATTTACATAGTCCAGAAATCAGCAGCCTGCTACATACCGCTGAAACCAATGCTTCTATGCAGGTCTTTTTCCCAAAATTTATGATAGAATCACTAGCTTACGGTGTAAAACTCCTATTCTTGGACAAGGCTACACAATGCTAGTCAGTTTTTGAGGATCCTCATCAACTGGAATAGCTGGTCAAAATACCGGAAGAAACTTGATCAGACCTCGCCCTGTAGTGGTTCCATCTGCGCTGCACTCAGTTCTGTAAAATTTTTTTAGGTTGAGGTTTTATGCATTTACGCTTGCCAAATGAGAAGCGACTATGTCAGCTTGAGGATGTGCTACAGCTTCGTGTAGTGCAGGTTGACCCTGAAAAATGCTCGGTCGTGTTCTCTGATGCCAAGCATCTTCTCGACAACTCCGATCACTTCTGTGTCGTGGTGGCTACTAGCAACAACTCAAGCAAACTGCGGAATTTAAGAGACCTGTTCAGATGCATGTCTCAACTAAAACGCTTGCAACGGAAACTCTCTAAAGAGTACCCATTTCTAGACACAAGCTTAATCGGAATCTATCCCTCCTTGGAGTATCCCGCATGTGTATACGAGCTAAACACTAAAGCTGCCCGTTACGTAACAGAGAACGTATTACCCCACTCTGACAAACTATTAGTAATGATAATCAAGTATCTCGCCAGCAAACTCCTTAGAGCCAATCCTACAATTGGTGGGTTGGGGCTTACCGTGTACAAGGAGTAATTGTGCGATTCATCAAGCATCTTCTCTCGTCGGCAAAGCTCACTGATAACAAGCTAGCCAATCCTTCAATTACTTGCATCAGCACATCCCGACCGATCTACCTGGTGTTCGGCAATGAATCTGACCACCCTGCATATGTCATTCGCAAGATCACCGACGATCACGCTTTCCACACACACCAAGTACACAAACACTTATATCAAATAGTCGGTAATCAGGTTCCGAAGACTTTTGGAATTTATGAATACGAAGGCGAAAAATACGATATCCAAAAAGGAGCGAAAGGTGCACCTTGGTTCCAGCTTAAATCGAAAATAAGCACTGAAGAGGCAAGAGAGCGCTTAGAGAGCAGACTATGGAAAACATTAACAGATTTCCATTCTGCAATTGCGGCCGATTCTACGACTGCTCCCGGTAACGCTCACGAAGCCAAAAAGCTTCCACCCCATGAAGAACTTCTGAACGCCTATACGCAATATAAAAACACAGAACACACAGTGAACACCAAGCTTGATAAGCTTGTTGATTTTGCTGTTCAAGAGTTGTTAAAGATGCAGGCTTGTACACGTGTACCACAACATGGTGACTTCTGCCTAAACAATTTGATTATCGATACATCCCATATAACTGTGATTGATTTTGAAGATTTCGCCATAACAACGATGCCAATGTATGACTACTTCACCTTAGCACTTTCTCTTCCATCGTGCTCGGAGGATCCAAGGCTCGCCATAAATATTTTAAAAAATCCGCAATTCGTTAGCGCAGCACATAATCTTGAAGTTAATCCTAATGCTATTCCGTGGCATTTCCTCCACCATATATTGCTCCGCTTGGGACCTTGGAGTACTGGTGAAAAAAGAGCACCTTATCGAATTTGGCTAAAAAAATTACTAGGATATTTCGTTGAGGCGCAAGAACAAACTAATCATTCATCATGATGGTTTCTAACAGACTACTCATTCTTTTCTTAATATCATACTTTTCTTCGAACTTAGATTTTCGCGAGAATCGCAAAGGATCACCATCATTTTTATTTTGTTCCAGGTGCGCTTCAATTTTATTAGCCCATACTTTAGGATCATGTGAATCTATAACGATACCATTTTGCATTTCACTTATCACCTCCTTGCAAATACCGACATCGGAAGAAAGGATATTACAATCGCAAGCTGTTGCTTCTAGAAGTGCAAGTGATGCTGACTCGGATATACTAGTAATAAGTAGCGTTTGCATCGCAGAGTAAGCTGCAACCATATCACTTTTTTTTCCTAGAAAAAAAACATTTTCTAGGTTTAAATCTTCCACCAGGGCCTTCAAATTTTCATATTCAAGCCCTACTCCTACAACACATAGGCCACATTGCCTTCTATATTTTTCACTCAAAAGGCTTAAAGCCTGAATAGCAATATCAAAAGACTTGACTTTAAACAAATTCCCAACGCAACCGAAAATATACAAATCTTTATCGATACCATTTTCGGAACGAAAATCGGCACCTTTATTTTTATCACGCACCCAAGCTTTTGTATTTATCCCATTACCGCAAACATTTATATCTTTATAATAAGTATGATTTATTGATTCGGTCTTGGCAATTTCAGAAACAACTATTACTTTATCAATAAGCTTAGCAAAAAGAAATCTAAATGTTTCGTCTTTTAGGCGCCACCATCCGAATTTTGGTATAAATCCAATTTTTGGTAAGTGTAGGCGTTTTGCAGGCAGTGAATGTTCGATGACAACTAGATCTTTATAATGCAATCTTAGTAAAAATAAAAATTTTAAATCTAAAGAAAAGTATGAAGGTTTTATTAGTAAAGCTTTTTTTGCATTACTTCCCTTAAAGACTTTCCGCCAGATCATAATATCTTTAATAGTAAGTTTTCGGACCTTTGACACAACCTTTAGGCTTTTTAAAGAGGAAAAATTTTCCGGAACACGACCGTTGAAGCCTTCACCGCAGTACAAAAATGCGGACTTTAGGCCCTTTTCATCTATATGGTTTAGTAATTCAACGGTATGCCGTTCAGTTCCTCCAAAAGAATCAGACTGTACAAAAATCGCCAGATCTAAAGTTTCACTTTCCATTCAGACTCACCTGCTAGATACATCAAAATATTTTTATAAAAATTAATATGACAATACTGACATCGGTTATCTTTATATTAATGCCCAAGTCGCCTAATACCTTCTGTAATTATAGATATTTTTATAGAAGCCTATTACAAATTAGCCTTATTTGCTCTCTTAGTGGGTGTTTTAGCAGGATTATGGAGACTAACCAAACCGGTGGTAATATGGCAGTTATATAGATAAGAACTGACAAGGGAGAGGCCCCATCAAATGAAATATACCAATCGAGAGTTTTTGCCGTACCCCAGCAGATAAGTGCCACAACGACACTGCCAGTCATTCCCATACAGTATGACCAAAATCCGACGCCCACCCGATACCTCATAAACCATGAAGATACCAGAAACTCGACTAAGCCAGCGAATACAAATGCATAGGCAACTCCCATCAAACCTGATTCCCGGTAAGCGATGATTGTCGCCACTAGGAACACAACAAAAACTATTACTTCTTTTACTAACATTGCCCCCTCTTTACCTACTGCAACCATAGCATTGGGAGCCATTACGTGGGCTGACCGAAGAATGGCCCAGAAGGCTACAACGCTAGCTATGGGCGCGGCCTGATCCCACTGATCTCCGAACATCAGCCGGATCGCAGGAAGACTCGCAACGCTGGCAACCGCGAGAACAGGCCAAACAATGCCGGCGGTCAACTCCGAAGCGAGACGGTAAGCCGCTACCAAATCCTCGCCTTTGTTATTTATCTTTGAGAAATAAGGTAACGCTACCGGAGATATTCCGGAGAGCAAAAGGTTTGAGACAAATCCAGTAAAACCAAGTCCACGGGAGAAAACTCCGACCTGTGTAGGACTCCCCAGCTTTCCAATCAACATATCAGGGAAGGTCTGTTGCGAATTACGAATCACATGACTTACAGATGTAAATATACCCAGCTTGGCAATCTTTTTCATTCCGGTGAATCTTGGCATGTAAACTTTTATATGCCTGGTAAAATATAGGCTCAGAACAAACTTCACGAGTATTGATGTGGCTTGACCAATAGCTAAGGAATAAAAGCTAAATCCATGTTTGATAAGCGCTACAACCAATACCAAGTGAATCACCGACGAAGTGATATTAATTGTAACAATTTCACGGAAACGATAATCCCGGGTTAATAAGGCATCGGGTATGCTAATATAAGGCGCTAACAGAAATGAAAAGGAAAGGATAAGAAACACAACAACCAGACCATCCACACCAAAAAAAACTTCCAATGGCCAGGAAGCGGCCGCAAGAGCAATGCCAAGCCCCCACGAAATCAGTATGGTTAAACCATAAGCTGATCGAATTTTAGCCGTGGTTAATTCACCCTGTCGAACCAGATATGTATTTGCCCCCAGCATCCGAAATTCAGCCATTATCATAACAACCGAGCTTGCAATAGCAAAAGTTCCAATTTCTTCTGGCGAAAGCAGTCGAGCCGTAATCATGGAGCTCGCTAAGCCAATAGCCATGAGAAAATATCGACCTAAAGACGAGTATAAAATGGCTTTTTTAACACTGGGCAATTGTGACCACCTAATAATTCTATAAAAGCTAAACTTAAAAAAATAGAGTTGAGAAAATGATTATCAATTCGCTTTCTTGAATCTTCTTAGCACGCGGTTCCCTCTACTGCCTAGTAAACTTCTAAGCAGTCGCACTAGTGTGTCTTCATAAAATGGAGTGATTGCCATTACCTTCGAAAAATATCGAATAGCTTCTCTGAAATTTTCTATAGAAAAGTAATGAACACCAACCCGATAGAAAAGGTCAGCTTCAGCCAGTCTGGAATAACGTGCAATGAGTCTATTGGAAGAGTATTTATCACAATGTTTTTCCATGATCTGTATTTTGGCATCTTGCATTAATGCCACATCCTTCGACATATTATTCTTATGTAGTCGATACTTGACGACTGGTTTATCCACTAGCCGAGCCTGGTACTCTTTGCAAACTCGTAGCCAGAGATCCCAGTTTTCTGCGGCTTTAAACTCTGGATCAAACAATCCGACGTTCTGTAGAGCCTCTCGTAAAACAACAACGGACCCACCCGTCATTCTGTTCTTAACCAACAACTGCGGATAGATTTCACCCTGAATAAGTCGATCACAAGGATCAAAACCCGTAGTTTCACCGTTTTCATTGATTAGTTCGACCGCGCCATAGACCAACCCAACGCCTTCAGCAAAAAGGGGAATCTGGCGCTCCAACTTGTCCTTTACCCAAAGATCATCACTGTCAAGAAACGCAATGAATTGACCTCGGGCCACCTTAATGCCATTGTTTCGCGCAGTAGTCTGGCCCTGATTTGGCTGGTCAATCACGCGAATTTGTTTTGGGTACCGACTCTCATATTCCCTGAGAACAGCCAGTGAGCCATCACTTGATCCGTCATTGATCAAGATAATTTCAACAGGCTGATAAGTTTGTACCAGAATACTTTCAACAGTCTCTGCAACAAGGCGGGCGCGATTGTAAACCGGCACGATGACAGATACTAATCCCCTCATAACTTACCTACTTCCTAAACTATTTTTCTTAAGGATCGTTCGATCTACTAGATTTTCACTGCGAAATAAATAAATATTCGCTGCTATCGCAATGAATAAAATTAACCAATAGAGTACTTCTGCCCTCGCTCTATCGATGAAGCTGCCAGCCACCAAAAAACTTATTAGCGCCCCCTCCAGCGCCAGTATTTTAAAGTAAGCGTTGTAGTTCTCGGTATTCAGGAGATGCTGCTTCGTACGTTTAGCTAGCTTCAATGTCGCAACTAAAAGTGCGATTAACAAGAAAAGCCCGAGCCAACCGAGTTCCGCCAGTATCTGAAACCAGGTCGAATGTACAGCCTTACCTATTTTTCGACCTTCAAAATAGTGGTCAGGAAGATAGTTGGGGCTCAATTCAGTGTAGCCTTGAATCCCAACCCCCAGCGGATAGTCTCTAACTACATCGAATGTCGCCATCCAAAAATCTATACGGTGTGATCCGCTCTTTCCGCCATCATCCACTTCCTGAATAGTTTGCATTCGAGACCAAAAGAGGTCATCGGTAACATATATCGTGCCGAAAAATGCCACTAATATTATTAGCAGCGCAGTTCCACGCTGACCTTTTCGTTGATATTTAGAAAAAAGCATAAAGAAGAGAAAAAACAACCCACCAACGGACGCTCCAAGGAATGCACCCCTGCTGTTAATTAGCACGATACCATTGGCTATAAATGCTCCACAAAAAAGCGCAAAGAACTTGACTTTTCTATTCCCTAACCAAGCCAGGTATATAAGCATTATCAATGCTGGCACCATTGCAGCAGCGGTCATGTTGCCATCACCACCAGTGTCAACCATTCCTATTCCCTCTACACGACCTTGGCCGTTACGACCTACTTCTCGAGCCATGTAACCTATATAGGTTGCGCCGACAATATACGCCCAAAGGCATGCATCAAGCGCTTTTTCTGTTAGCACTAGCTTGTATGCGATCATCATAATTAATACAAGCTTTGCAAAATCGATTGTAAATCGCTTATGTACTTCCGGCACTACTGCAAAAATTAACGTGAAGAAATATATCGCTACTAACGCCAACATCCATTTAAAAACCGGTTGTTCTTTCCAAGGTGCGACTGATGAAAAATTATTATAACGAGGTAGCAAAACCAATATCATGACCGCTACTGTAATAAAAGAATATCTAATACCAGGAATACTAGCAGACCACCATCGAATGTCCGGATTCAAAAAATATACAAGTTGGTAGACAAGAAAAGATGCCACAGGTGTAAAAAGCAAAGCGCTAAGGATGCCGCCAAAAAAAAGCATTAAAAACAATAAAGCAAACTTAGACATCAATCTTCCTAAAGCCTTTTTTTAAAAGTGTATCAATTAAGACCAAAAGATGCTTTTACGTCTTTTCCTACAAACCTATATCGAACAATCATTTTAACTACTTTTTTAAACTGATTATAAAATGTTTTACGAAAAGCACCGTTACTTATATTTTCTCCATTATCACGCACATAAACGATCATTCTTTCCTCAGGGACACTTATTGACCAGCCTCCCTCCTGTAACCGCTTCCTCATATGCACGTGAGAAATATTTCCAAATGGCGTATCTCTATAGCTTTTCTCATTAACCTGACTTGGTAAATCGAAAACCCTATCTAAAATTATTGAGCTGGAACCACAATATGCACTAAATTCGTTTTCTTCATGAAAAACGCCAGTATTTTTGAAGTAAAAATATCCTTTCTCTAATATAACTGCGTCAAATCGCTCATATTTCTTGAGCACCTCGACGAAGTCATTTCTGATCAGATCGTCGGCGTCAAGAGAAAACCAATGAGTGATCGATGGATATTTCTGCTTGAGGTGCATGATGCCCCGAAGAATTTTGGTACACCGATCAAACTCATACTTCAGCTGATTCGCCGGCTCATCTGGCCCCGCCTTTGGAGGCTCAAAATCACTGTAAGGCAGAAACTCACATTTGCCATCCTGATAATGCTGTTCTGAGAAAAATGCGGGGCAGTCATGCCCAACAACAACGGCATGAAAAGCATCAGAGTTTTGTGCAAGCACACTGTCTACTGTAGCCTTCAGGTTTTCGCTCGTCACTGACCAGTTTTTGGCAACAGCTTTAGCTTTGAGCGGCATGACAATGCCTAATTCCATGATTCATCCTCCCTCATTATTTGCAAATTTCGCCAGCACTTTTTCATTCGCAAATATTTCTGTAAATAGCGGCATATTTCTCAGCCATGCTCTCGCTAGAGAATCTATTCCTGAACGCTGAGGTTGCAGCTTTTGACTTCTCTTTTCGACAATCCTCATCAGTTGTTAAAAGCAAGATAGCTTGGTGGAAAGATGCTGCATCATCACTTGGCACTAAAACTCCGGAACATCCATCCTCCAGAATTTCCGGGTTACCACCAACATTGGTCGCGACAGTCGGTATGCCGAGGCTCATCGCTTCGAGCAGTGTCATTGATGTGCCTTCCGTGAATGAGGAGAGCAGGAATATATTCATCATTGCCAAATGATGCGCAGGCGCATTAACAAAACCCGTAAAGCTCGTTCTGTGGGCAATCCCGAGCTTTTCGGCCATATTTTCCAACATCGCTCTACTCGGCCCATCGCCGACTATCAACAACCAACTATCTGGGCGCTGCTCAAGGAGCATTTTGAAGGCGCGCAGCATCATAGGTTGATTCTTGACCGGGTCGAGCCTGGATACAGTCCCCACTACATGCGCGTCGGTTGGAATGCCTAGTGCTTTCCGCAACTTTCTCACCGCTTCTTCGTTCGAGGCCAGCGGTGATATCCCATTATAGACAATCCGGATTTTGAACTTCGGAATAAATTCATATCTAGCCAAGGCATCTCGGGTTGCAGATGAGATAGCTACAATCGCAGGTGTTAACAATGCAATCACAGGGTTTATAAGTGCTGCTTTGTAACGATATCTGTCTGGGTAAAACCGACCGTGCTCAGTAAAGACTACCTTGGCCCTTGTGCCTAATGCTGCTAACCAGCCATACACCCATGGCGTGTACTGATGGCAGTGCACCACATCAAAACGCCCTTCTCTCAAGCATTTTCGGATTCCACCAATTAATGACCAGTCAAAACCTTGCTTTCGTGCCAGTTTATGAACCGGGATGCCTGACTGTTCAAGAGCCTCACCAATTGGTCCTATCTGACCATCAATGCAAAGAATTTCAGACTCAACACCTTCCGAAGCCATGCCCTGAACGAGCTGCCGGATAACCTGCTCCGTGCCGCCGATTCCCATATTGAAGGTAATGTGTAAAACCTTCAGTGACTTCCTGGATTGCGAGGCTGCTTTCTTACCCTTATCGCCCATCATGCACTCACCTGGTACTGCTGCCACCACAGCTCAAAAGCCAGTAGCGACCAGAGTTCCTGTGTGAACTGGTCATCCCCTGCCAGATGTTTTTGCCATAGCTTTTGGATGCCGGCCATTTCGAAGAAATTGGCAACACCGCTATTTGAAGATAGTAATAGCTGCTCCACCGTTTGCTTTAACTCATTACGCAACCACGATGCCAATGGGACGGAGAACCCCATTTTCTTTCGGTACAGGATGTCTTCCGGCAGCATGCGCTCAAAGGCTTTTTTAAGAATGTATTTTTTCTCTTTCCCGTGAAGTTTCAGTGCCGCTGGTATCTGCGCCGCATACTCCACCACCCGGTAATCGAGAAGCGGAGCCCTGGTTTCCAGTGAATTCGCCATACTCATGCGGTCAACCTTCACCAGAATATCCCCGGGGAGGTAGGTTTTTATGTCTGTATAGAGAATGCTGGATAGGTGGTCGTCGGTATCTGCATTCTTGTAATGAGCGCGGGTAATGTCCGCAGGGTCGTAATCCCTGGTTTCCCGTTTCAGTTCCCCTGCCACCAGATCGTTCCACACGTCCCTACGGAAAAAGCTGTTGGTGATAAAAAACGCTTCATCCGGCTCCAGGGCCAGAGTTCCCAGAAGGGATTTGGCCTTCCGCGTCGGGGCGGTATTTACTGACCCGGCCAGGCGGGCAAGCCCGGGGAAAAGGTTATGGCGGATGCCCGCCGGGAACATGCTTCGTAACCGGTTTTCAATCTGATCAGTATAGTATTTGCTGTAGCCTGCGAAGTTCTCATCCCCCCCGTCGCCAGCCAGTGCCACAGTGACTTTTTGGCGTGCCAACTGGGATACAAAATACGTGGGAACAAATGAAGGGTCTGCAAAGGGTTCGTCGAAAAAGCGGGCAATGTTGCCAAGGCTTTCTGCGACGTTGTCTTTCACTGTGAATTCGTGATGATCTGTTTTGAATTGCTGCGCAACTTTTTTAGCCCAGTGCACTTCATCAAACCGCTTTGAATCAAACCCGATAGCACAGGTTGTTACTGGTTGGCTGGTGTGGCCAGCCATTAAGCCAACGACTGCACTCGAATCGATACCGCCGCTAAGGAATGCTCCTAGGGGCACATCACTGACCATGCGCAGGCGAACTGCGTCGTCAATCAGGTTGTACAGGCCGTCCTCCAGTTCACCAAGGCTGGCACTTGAGGGCGTCCCGAAAGACACATCCCAATACTGTTCCTGGTGGGTGTAGATGCCGTCCGTCTCTAACCAATAGCCGGGGGCCAGTTTGTGGACGTTTTTGTAGATGGTTTTCGGGTCTGGGACGTACTGGTAGGCGAAAAAGTCTTTGATAGCCTCATGGCGCAGTTCAGTTTTAACAAAAGGTGCCGGGGTTAAGGCTTTCAGCTCCGAGGCAAACGCAAACTGTCCATCAGCTTCGTAAAAGTACAATGGCTTTTTACCAAGGCGATCCCGAGCCAGGAACAGTTTACGAGCTGTGCGATCCCAGATGGCCAAAGCGAACATGCCATTCAGCAGCTGAAGACATTGCGGCCCATGGATTTCGTAGAGGGCAAGCAGAACTTCCGTATCAGTTCTTGTGCGGAAACTATGGCCCTGGCTGATGAGTTCGTCACGTAATTCCTGAAAGTTGTAGATCTCGCCATTGTAGGCAATCACGTAACGCTCGGAAGCAGACACCATGGGCTGGGTGCCGGCATCGCTGAGATCGAGAATGCTCAGCCTGCGATGTACCAGCCCAACCGAGTCGTCAAGCCAGGTTGCACCGGCATCGGGGCCGCGGTGAATGATTGCCTGCCCCATGTTATCGAGCCAGCGCTGATGTGCATCCCTGTCAGGAGTTGAATCAGTGCGAAGGAAGCCGGCCAGCCCACACATTAATTGGCCTCCTGAGGTTTCGACACAATGCTCTCTGATCTGTCTGTCAGCTTTCGGAACAGAACCTCGTATTCATTGGCCATGCGGGCGGCTGAATAGCGCTCGTTAACCATTTCACGCGCATTGCGGCTGAGGGTCCCGGCCAGCTCAGGATCATGGAGAACTTGCTTACAACACGCTTCCAATGCGGCTTTGTCTCCAAACGGTGCAAGCAGCCCGGTTTTACCATGTTCAACCAACTGATCAACTCCGGGAATATCGTAAGCGACTACTGGCACGCCAACAGCCATGGCTTCCATCATGCACCGGGGAATGCCTTCCAGAGAGGAGGTCATGACGAACAGGCTGAACTTTGAGAGCAGTTCCAGCCGATCGCTACGGAAACCCAAAAACTCAACAGCGCTAGCGCTGCTTAATTCAGCGGCCTGGCGCTCCAGCTCTGGCCTTTGACTGCCATCGCCAAGAAGTTGTAAACGGAGGTCTGGTGCCTGTTGATAAAGCTGGTTAAAAACCTCGATAAGGTCTGGTATGCCTTTACGGGGGATCATCTGGCCTATAAAGCCGATGATTCGTGAATCAGAGTTGGGATTTTCATCCTCAGGCAGGTTAGCCAGCGCCGCGTCGATTTCAGTGAGATCGACACCGTTCCGGATAAACGAGGTTTTGGACTCAGGTACTTTGAACCGTTTCATGTCGTCCATCAGCTCCTCGGAAAGAGGAACAACCTGGTCAAAGTAACGGAGCATGTGAGTGCCAATGCGGATAAAGGTGGCAAGCTTAAAGCCCACGTTACCCGAAAAACCATGGGGCGTGCTTACACAGGCAATACCCGTTCGCTTGGCGGCAAGTAGCCCAAGTATGTCGGATTTGTACCCGTGGGTATGAATAACGTCGATCTGGCGGCTGCGGATGACGTCGCACAAACTCGCAACCACTCTGAAATCAAAGCGGCCATGCATCTCGAGATAATGAACTTGCTGGCCATCATTGCGGGGGTAGTATTCGGCTACCGACAAGTCTTGATCTGGAGACTCCCGGGTTACCGCGAGGTCACAGATAACATTATCCCGGTTAATGTTATTCGCGAGCGCCAGTACCCAGCGTTCCGCCCCGTAGAAACCCGCTGGGGTAATGAATTGAAGTACTCGCAGCCTGGTTTCGGTATCTGACACTCCGGAATTTCCTTTTTCTGCGTTCCTTGCACTGTTCCACGTAACCTGAGTTCGCCCCTGCACAGCCCTCACAATGCCTCTCACGGCATATCCGTTCACCATCACAAAGTAATAAGGCGTGGCGATCCAGGCAGGCAGCTGGTTTCGATTGTCGGATAGGTGTCCCACCAATGCCAGAGCCAACATCAACACCGTTCCTGCGGCGATAAACTGAAACAGACCGAAGCCGGCAAAAGCCAGAATAATGCTACCGACTACTCCCACGAGCAGGAACAACGGAATCAGCCAGCGCAGCAGTTTGTGGGAGATTACCTCAAACGCAAAAACCCCCACTTTCGACGGATTCATTACTTGCCTTACCCGCATCAGTCCCCGTATAGCACGATTTACAATCCGCTCCTTGCGGGCCACTTCCCGATCAAAATCGCCTGCGGTTTCTTCAAAGCAGCGGGCGTCGGCATCGAACACGCCCCGGTAGCCTTTCGCGATGATCTGCAGAGGGTTCACAAAATCGTTGATATCCTGCTGCTGCAAGGGCTCCCAGAGTTTGGTGCGGATGGCATAGATGGCGCCATCACCGCCTACTACGGAATGCAGCCGGGATTCCATGGCTTTAATGGCCAACTCGTAGCGCCAGTAGAGATTTTCATTGCGGGCGCTGGCCCCTTCATTGCCATCGGTATAGAGGGCTGCGCCCACCACGTAGCCCACATCCAGATCTGCGAAGTTGCGCACCAGTTTGCTGATCGCATCACTCGCGTACATGGCGTTGGCGTCGCTGAACACAGTGATATCGGCGGTAATCTGTTCCATCGCCAGATTGATACCCATGGTTTTGCCAAGGCGGCCTTCCTGGCGGATCAATACTATGCTTTCGCACTCAAACTCCTTTACCGCATCATCAGTGCCATCTTCTGAGCCGTCTGACACCACGATGATCTGAAGCAGCTCTTTCGGGTAGTCCAGTTCGAGAGCGTTCTGTAGCTTCTCGCGGATGACGTCCTCTTCGTTGTAGCAGGAGACAACCAATGCCACAGAAGGCTTTTGATCGCCCCTGCGGTGTGTAATATCCGGCAGGCCACGGGTGAGCAGCCACAATATGGCCGGGTACCCGAAGTACACGTAAACCGGAGCGGCGAGGCAGATCAGTGTTAACAGCAGCACTAACGTCATAAGGTGATGTATCGTCTCAGTTTTGGGCCTAGCCAGTTGGTAACCGACAGCGGCAGTTGTCGCCAGATATTTTCAATAAAAGGCCGGAGCCGGGATGCAGCTGATACTCCGTTATCGCTTGAATCCACACTGATCGGGGTTTGCTCGCCGCTGCGGTATTCAGTCCAGATCAGCTTATACGGTTGCGCGCCCCACTGTTTTTTAAAGCGATAGGTGCCTTCACCCAGGGTGGAGCGGCCAAAGTCGAAGCGGGTGTACCCGAGGTCGCACACATGGCTAAGGAACGTCCAGTACAGCAGCATGTTAGGTGCCAGCCGGTTGAACTCTTCCAGAGTCGATGCCCAGGGAATGCAGGCTTCTTTGCTGCCTAGCAACACAATGCCCGCGCCCACGGGTTTGTCCGCCAGAAACACAACACCGATCAGCATGTTTTCGCCATAAGCGGCTTTTAACGCCTGAAACCATTGCAGACTGTGCACTGGTGAACCGAGCTTTCGCATATTCTGGGTGAACACATCGTAAAACAGGTTTACGGCATCCGCCTCTGTGTGTAACTCCGCTCTCAGCCCGTTCTTCTCTGCCTTACGAATCTGGCTGCGGAGCTTGGGTTTATAGCTTTTAAACAAGGTTTCGCTGTTTTCTGGCAAGTCGCACAGCATTCGCACTTTGATGTTGCCGGGTAGCGCTTCGATGCTCTGCTGGTTTTGTTCACCAGTGGCATCGTTTTCAGCATTCATTGCCACCCCACCCTCGCGGATTTCCAGAGTTTTAATGCGATTTGTTTTCGCCAGAGTCATGGCTTCGGCAATCAGCCGTTCCCGGATGTCTTCGTTGTCTGCCAGCACTCCACCCAAATCGCAAAATGGCAGGGTTACGAGGCTGCTCGTACCAATGGGTGGCTTCACTTCAACCAGAGGCAGCACACCGCAAAGCCTTTCATTGCGGTGAACGCTGATAAGCCAGGCTGTATGGCCATAGGCACGCTCTGTGGCCTCAACCCAGGCACTGCGGTGATAAGGCGTTGCTGCAGGGTGGCCTGCAACATACCGGTTGTATTCGTCCGACGGGAAAACGTTAAATCGGGAGGCCAGGGTTTGCAGTTCAGCGCTCATAGCCAGCACCCGCCTCTCCGAGCCAGCGGTTTCTAGCTCGCCGTGCGACGTCTTCAAGTTTCAGTTTGAAGCGCGGGCGCTGCAATGCGATCTGAACCAGATTGCGATGGAAGTGGCCCAGGTTGGATTTGTAGCGCTCATCACCGCCCATGAAGTCGTAATAATGAAAACCGTGATGGCGATAGTCTTCAATACACAAGCTGTGGCCGACTAACCCCGGCTTCAGGCGATTATCGGTTTCTACGACCATCCCGCCCAGGTAAAAGTACACCACCTGGTTATGCAGCAGGTTATAGAAAAAGGCAATTTCCTCTTTGCCGGCCATCACAGAAATCAGGTCAACGCCTCCCTGAGCCCACTGTTCACGAATCAGTTCGCGGTGAAATCTTACAAAGTCCGGGTTGGCAAACCCGCTTTGATCAGGGCCGTTTCCCCAACGCTCAAGGTGCCTGGGGCCGATGGCATCAAAAACGGCCAGTGCTTGTTCTACTGAATCCGGACGCACCAGCCCGACTTCGCCGCGCTCACCGTAAAGCCGGTGGGACCGGTTGATCTGGTGGCGGGTATTGCGTGAAAGCGTATCCAGGTAATGACCGCCGCTGCGGCGCAAGCCATCCAGATCCACACCGAAACAGGGAGCTTCCCAACGCAGATGCTTGTACAGACCTGTGATGCGGGCATATCGATCCGCTTCTTCGGCATCAATGGCGCCCAGAATGAACTCGTCCCAGCCGGGCATGGCACTGCACAGATACTCCAGGCTGGCTTTGGCCACGGCGTTTTCTTTGCCCCGCTCGGCCAGGAATCCGTTGTACTCAATCCAGATCTGATCCAGAAGTTTATGCCCGGTTTGGTGCAAGCGCAGGCATCGGGATTTCAGCACACCGTGGCGGCGCTCATCGGTTTCGACCACTAGACCGAGACCGATCAAACGCTCACCCTCGGTTACGCGCAGCACCAGAGCTTCTGGCTGGTAAACATTTAGCCAGTGCCCTAACCATTGCCAGGAGAGAAACACCGTGGGTTGTGCACGGCGCTCCAGATCCAACCAGTCGTCACGCAATGTTGCGCAAACGGCTGCTGGTTCGATTGTCACTGTCAGCAATCCTGCTGTCATGGCGTTACATCCGTTACCAGATCAATGCCCCGGGTTCGGGTGTTTTACCAGGAATGGCCCTATCGCAAGATAATCCAGCGCCCCCTGAATGAAGGCTCTGACGCCATCTTCAGGAGAGTTAACGATGGGCTCTTCATGCATGTTGAAGCTGGTGTTGATCAGGCTGGGGATGCCGCTAAGCTTTTCGTATTCTTTCAGAATATCGTAGTAACCGGGATTAGCCTCGCGCTGAATAAGCTGCGGTCTGGCGGTGCCATCTACGTGAACAGCAGCAGGGCAATTTTCACGCATGAAGTCAGTACAATCGAAGGTGACCGTCATGAACTCTGCAGCATGCTCCGCGCCTTTTATGTTGTGATAGCACTTCTCCCGGGCTTCGTAGAGCGTAACCGGTGCAAACGGCATAAACTCAGTACGGCCCAGGCGCTTATTCAGCCACTGATTAACTTCAGGCTCACGGGCATGATAAAGAATGGACCGGTTACCCAAAGATCTGGGGCCGTATTCCATTCGCCCATCAAAGCGTGCAACAACCTCGCCGCTGTGAATCAGCGCTGCAACTTCTGCAGCAAGATGCTCGGGCCTGCGATATTGGAGATTCTCGGCTTTCAGAGCCTTTTCGATTTCGGCCTCGGAATAGTCCGGCCCCATGTAGGCGTTGGTAATAGAGGGTTTAACGCCACCCGACCAGCTATGATAGAGCGCTGCGCCTGTGCCACAACCGCCGTCACCCATATTCGGGTACACAAAGATGTTGTTTACACCTTCAATTTCAAAAATACGCTGGTTCAGTTTTACGTTGGCGGTTACGCCGCCCGAGAGCACGATGGTGTCGATCCCGGTTTTCTCCACCCAGTGGCGGATGTAGTTGGTTGCCACTTTTTCGAGCACATACTGGTAGGCGGCGGCCACATCGATTTTCGGGAACTTTGAAGCCAGGTAGCGGGAGAAGAAAACGTTATTGGCTTCGTAGATCCGAAAATCGCCTGGTGTCTGTTCAATTCGGGAGAGCAGAATATCGCCCAGAATGCTCGGATCACCGTAAGAGGCCAGGCCGACAATTTTGCCTTCGTGGCGACTGGGCTTGAACCCGAGACTCGACGTGACGTGTTCGTACAAGGTTCCCAGAGAGTTAGGATACGAAAGCCCATGCAGGCGATGAATTTTGCCATCGCAGGCCTCACTTACCGAGCCAGCGAGCCCGGAGCCATAACCGTCCAGAGTTACACACAATGCGCGTTCATAGCCACTGCACAGAAAGCTGTTAGCCGCATGAGACAGGTGGTGGTCCATCCGTTTTACGGATCCCGTCCAGCCCATTTCACTTAAACCTTGATTGAGCTCTGTTTCCCATTGCCGGAAGGACTCTGTAGCACCTTCACCCCAGTGCCTGGAGGATTTCAGAGCTGCATTGTTGGAAGCCAGCTTCTGAACGCCTGCCATGTTGTAGTAGGAATTATGTAGAAAACCCTTTTCCATAATGGCGTTGGGATGCTCCAACCCATGAATCGGCTCGTTGCGATCTGGCACAAGGCCTAGCGCATCTTTGATCTGTGCGCTCAGGTCTGTGGGCTGAAAAGCTTTGATGAAGGCTTTCTCATCTTCCAGGTTTTTAGTGAACAGCTTTTTCTCATTCTCCGCAGTGAGGAACGGATAGCACACCTGGTCGAAATCGCTCATGGAGAGGCCGGTGTATGAAAGCGCTTTTTCCAGAGCCAGGCGTGGAAAGCCTGATTGCTGCTTTACTCTGGTAAAGCGTTCTTCGCCAGCGGCAAAGAGAATGTTGCCATCCTCAACAATTGAAACCGTTGAGTCTTTGTCTAGCGGGGATATCCCGAGCACCTTCATGCCTTACTCTCCATATACTTGCGAATGCGGGTTGGCGACGAAGCCTGCCCGCCTAATTCATTGAAAAAGAAATCGAAAAACTGTCGAAAGCTGTCCAGAAACGCCCTTAACTGGACTTCATTCTGAACATAAGTTGTATGGCCTGGCACTAAGCTGGGGCTGTGGAAGCTCCAGGTAAATGTGCGCACGCCCTGTTCAAAGAGCGCTCTGGTGAGCTTGATGTGTTCTGCCGGGGTAAAACCTTCCGGTGACAACATGAGCCTGTCTACCGCGCCAATCCGCGCAAGAATGCCCGGCGCCTTGAATTTGCGCAGCCGTTGCGCCGTCTCGTAGAGCGGCACGGCTAATGGCTGCGCCCAGCCGACAAACCCTCCGGTGCAGGGAATCTCCAGAACGGGTCTATCTGAGCCACCGAACCAGAACGGATGAGCATTGAATCTGCGGTAGTCCGGGCCTCCATCCGCTCGGGAATCGAGAGGCGGGCAGACAGACAGGTCGATATTGAACCCCATCTCCTGGAGAATGCCTGTGGTATTGGGCCCAAAACCGTATCGCCCGGCTTTGTACGCAACCGGAGCCCTGCCAAAATTCTGCTGAATGGTTTCGCTCAGTACGCGGAGCTTTTCCCGCTCCAGTGCTTCAGGAAGATTCCCCGGATACATATTCGACCTGGTGACCGCTTCGCCTTGGGGTGGGTTCACCCAGGGATGAAGGTGCGCACCGATTTCGCACTGACCCTTTTCTGAAAATTGCTTCAACAACCCGTAACCATGGGGCTGACTGGCCACCGGGTAATCGATCACATAACAAGGGCAGATGCCATACTCGTTAAAGATCTCTTGAGCGCGATCGATGTGGGCCATGGCAGACACCCGGTTGGCGTTGACGTCTGGCTCTGCGCTCCAATCGAACTCCTCTTCTGTGTCGATTACCACGATCAGTTGTGGTGGTGTCTCCGGAGGAAGTCGTATTTCCTTCTTTTGTTCAAACATGCTCCCTTTCCCGGCCTGTCATCCTGATGTATGGATATGTAATCAACGCTGACCGCTCATCGCGAAACCGCGACTCAACACAAAGCGCAGCTCGTATTGGTCCTGGTTATTTCTCACTGACGAACGCAGATAGGACTGATACAGCTGCACGCCAAAGCTTGTATTTTCAGCAAGCTGACGGGTCCAGCCGATTGTGATTCGGTGGACTTCGTCAACGATCACGTCAGCATCTTCATCTGCATCGCCTTCCCAGCTGTATCCAAAGTTGAGTCTATGAAGCGCCGCCAACTGAAAACCAAGATTAATACCGGCACGGTACTCGTGAGTCGTGGCATTCGACAGCTGCGATTCGAGGATGGAGCCTGCTGCGTATACCCCAAGGTCGCAGGCATCGCATACCTGCTGGTTGTAATGGGTGATAGACAGTGAATCGCTGACGGTGAGGTCTCTTAACCTTATGGTCTCCGGAAGAAATGTAAAATCCGGTGGCACATTCAGAGACAGATCGGTGGCGCTATCAGACATACTGCGATCGTATTTCACCGCAGTACGCCAATCGGTGGTGAACCATGCGCGCTCGACAAAACCGGTTATCGCGTCGTATTCACTGGTGGTGCCGCCGCCTGTATACTCAACTTCTGCGTTGCTGCCACCTGCCCCAATACTGAAGGACCCGCTCTCCAACTGCAGGCTGTATACCAGCTGCGCAGAATCAATGGTGATGTCTGTATCACGCTCGTCAGACCAGCTGCGACTGACGTTAAGGCTGCCCGTGGAACGCTCACTCAGCCGCCGTGAAAACTCGCTGCCAACGGTATAGGATTCCTGATCATTGAGGTTATCCTCACCAAAACTACGGCCTGCCTGGGCGAAAAACCTCAAAGTTGAAAGCTCACCCGGGTAAAAGCGCAGCCCCGCACCCGCACTCAGGGTATTCCGGGTATCGTAACTGGAGGGGTTGATCACGAACCCGGTGTCGTTGCGCACAGAGTTGATGGTGTGGCCGAGATTGAAATCGACGCGGCTACCAGGATCAAGGTACGCATAGCGGGAGGCGCCCCTGATGGAGCTGTTGTCCCTCAGTCCGCCTCCGGAGCCCTCCTGGTCTGTTTCCAGAGTTCCGCCATATAGCAAAGCAAGTGAGTTGGCTCCACTTTCCAGAGAGCCACCTACTTGCCCGGAGATACCGAGCGTGGGTTCTGTGTTGGTGTCAGTTGACGTTCCCCGGTCCGTTCGGGTGTGCTTTATGCCGGTAAACACCGAGGCCGAACCAGAGAGTGTTTCGACATTATCGCTGAAGCTCTGCGCTGTAACCGTAAGCGGCCAGGTTGCGCAGAAAACCCCCAAGTAGAGAAGAGTAATACTGGATCTGCCTGCGTTCCTTGCTCTGGGTTCCATGGGGCTACTCCTGGAAAATCAGGCCGGAGAATTTCTCAGACCCGAGTGCGTCTACAGAATCCGCTATGATCTCTCCGGTGACTTCTCCAAAAGGAACACCGAAGACTATCTGATCTGCGAAGCGTTCAAGAATCCGTCCCTCAGTATTTTCCCGAAAAGGAGGTGCATTCAGCACTATGCACCGATCCGGATAACGGGCCTTCAGATCGGTAATAAGTTCGCGCATGCGTACGGCAGAAAACAACTCAACTGCCGAGGATGCCTGAGTACCCGCAGGAATCACCGAAAGACGCTCCACACCACTGGGGTAAATAATAGATTTTATACTCAGCGAACGGTCGCCAACGAAATCTGTAACGCCATACTCCATCGGAGCTGAAACCAGACCTGGCAGCTCTTCGTGGTAGGGATCGCAATCCACCAGCAACGCGGAGCTATGGGAATCCAGCCCGAAAGCAGCGGCTAGATTAAACGCTGTCAGAATTCCGCCAGGGCCGTTACCCAGGCTACTGAACATTACCGTGAAGTTGCCTTCGCCAGCGCGGTTGCGCAGCTGAATACGGAGTTCGCGATAAGCGTCCATAACTTCTTTATCGGGCATGCCGGAATAGATTATTTTCCGCTCCCGCAACTGTTCACGGCTCCAGGGGTTTGGATTACCGATCAAACCGAGAGACATCGACGAATCGTAAACCGTAGGCGGATGCTCACTACGATGGCTCTCCAAACGAGCCACGCCTGGCTTGTCACGGTCTGACCCCGCGTACGGTCGTTCTTTGCGAAAATTGTCTTCCGCCTTCGCTTCGCCCCTGTCACGCTCGAGTTGACGACGTTCATCCTGGCTCTTCAGAAGCGCATTGTAGAGTTTGTTATCGTCCATCAATTGCTCCCACTTCCAAGCCCTAGCCCGGTTAGTTCGCTGGCTTTATTGATCAGTTGTTCCGGGGTAATGCCCATTACACTGAAGACCAGAACGGCGAGATACGCGACCATAAAAATTGCCAGTACAATCAGGATCGTAAGAACATCCTTGCGCAATAAACGGTCTTTCCAGGTACTGCGGTAATGGGGAATCGTGGTCAACACCGGAATGGATTCTGGCAATGCCAATTGCAGCGCGCGGGGCGAGCGCAATCGTTGATCAAACATCACCAGCATAACCAGCAAACCCAGCACCATTGCGCTACCCAGGAAGGGGCCGGCAAGGCCGACCTGATAGAGCTGCAGGCCATCCCAGTGAGTTGGGTAGGAAGCCGGTTCCTGAATCTTGTAGCTTACACCCTCACCCTGCACATCCAGAGTCATGGACAGCCGGGCTTTTTCCCGACGCTGAAGCATGTCTTCGTATACACCCCGAGTGACATCGTAGTCCCGCGTGAGCTCTGAAAGCTCCGCCTGGTTCTCTGCGACCCGCTGGGAACGCTCGAACGATTCCTCAAGGAGCCTCTCTAACGATGCCAGCCGGTTTTTTTGCACGGTCAAACGTGTCGTGCTGTCGGACAGCTGGATTTTGAGATTCTCGTAGACAGGGTTTTCCATTACCTCGGTAACGCCGCCATCCCGGTCATCATCAGTTTGTGTAGAAACGCGTTTCTTGAGGTCTGCAATCTGGTCCTGAACACTCACCACATCAGGGTGACGCTCGTGATAACGCAACAACAGCGAATCCAGCTCTTGGCGCATATTGGCTAATCGGCGTTCGGCAGACGACTTGCCAGGGTCGATAGTGATGCGACGTACTGGTTGCTCATTATCAAGCTGGCGACGGGTAAGCTGAACTTCGGACTCAGTTTGCTGAATTTCCAGCTTGAGGTTTTCAATATCACGACGAAGACCTTCAATTCTGGCGAGTACACTGCCCTCCGTGCCATCCTGATTGGCGGATTTGAACTCCTTCAACCGCTGTTCGGCTTCCTCAAGCTGGCGCTGATAGGTTTTAACCTGGGAATCTATAAACTCGAACGCGCCTTGACTCTCGGAACGCTTTTTTCGCACTGTTCGCTCGACAAATCGGTTCAATACCGCACTGAGAACCTGGAAGGACTCATCCGGGCTGCCACTGGTGTAGCTCAGCTCGAGAAAATTCCGGTTGGATACCCGAATGCCGACTTGCTTACGCAGGGTGCTGATCTTTCCGTTACGAACCCCATCCGTTTCACCGCCTCTTATCAACCCGGTATCCAGAGCAATCTGCTCAAGGAATGAACGGCTTTGCATCATTTCCCGGGCTTCGTTGATGCGATCCAGCTGAGTCATCTCAGCTTTGCCTCGAAGTAGCGGCTGGAGAATGTTGGACTGGTCTGCGTACAAAACTGCCTGGGAGGTATAGCTCTTCGGTGTTACATAGCCCAGCGTCAACACCCCAGCGGTAACAGTCATAAAGATGATGACCGCTGCCAGCCTGTGCCGGTAAAGCTCAAGCTTTACAGCACGAAGGGTATCGATTATGAACTGTATATCCATCAGAGCTCGCCCCGGAATAACTGCTTACGGGGCACACTGATGACATCACCCGGCTGCAGACTGTGATTCGTTCGCATGTCGCCATCGGTAAGAATGGCTTCAAGATCGAGGCCGAAACTTTGGTACTCACCCTCTATCTGACGATGCAGGACTGCACGGCCATCGGCAGCAAAATCGGTAACACCGCCGGCCATCAATACAACGTCCAACACCGTCATGCCGGGCTGGAAAGCAACGGATTGCGGCGACGCAACCTGCCCGGTAATACGTACCCGGTTACGAAACTCTTTACTTAGCGGGTTGGTGACCATCACGGTTACCTCCGGGGTGCGAATATACTCCCCCAGGGTGCTGCTGATCTCAGAAGCCAGGTCTTCCGGCTTTTTACCCTCCGCCTTTACATCGCCCATCAGTGGCAATGAGATATAGCCATCCGGGCGAACAACGATGGACTGACCCAACTCCGGATTACGCCATACGTGAACAGAGACGGTATCTCCTACACCAATCTCGTAAGGCTCTGCCTCCAGTTCTGATGCCGGCGGCATTTCCGCGGAAGACGGCAGGCCAGAGCACGCTGCAATAAACAGCCCGAGAACTGCAATTAATCCCGCCCGCATTAACGTAGAAATAGTCATAAATACCCTCCAAACCCTTGTTTTTCTTCGTCTGTTTATTATCGAACGCCTTTGCCCAGGAGAACCACTTCCACAGTCTGGATCATGATCAGAAAGTCCATCAAAAGGCTGTAATTTTTGGAGTAATAAAGATCGTACTCCAGCTTGCCCCGGGCGTCTTCAACCGATGCTCCATAAGGATATTTAAGCTGTGCCCAGCCCATTAATCCAGGCTTCACATAATGCCGGGTATCGTAAAACGGAATTTTTTCTTTCAACTCCAGAACAAACTCAGGCCTTTCCGGGCGCGGCCCGACGATGCTCATTTCACCTTTGATCACGTTGTAGATCTGTGGCAGTTCATCCAGGCGGGTGTTGCGTATAAACGCTCCTACCCGAGTAACGCGGTTGTCGTTGGCAGAAGCCCAACGCGCTTTGCCATCTTTTTCTGCATCTTGTCGCATGCTGCGAAACTTGTAGATCCGAAACTCTTTACCCAGCATTCCGACTCGGGTCTGGCTGTACACAATGGGGCGGCCCGTTTCCAGGAACACCGCTATAGCGGTAAGAATAATAAACGGCAGCATCACCGCAAGAAGCGTGAGGCTAATCAGTAGATCCAGAGAGCGTTTCGCAAAATCCCGGGTTTTTGAGGCTTCGAAACCCTCTGAGAACACAATCCAGGATGGGTGGACCATATCCAGTTTGGCTTTTTTCAGTTCGCGCTCGTAGAAATCGATGCCGTTGGTTATGGCAATCCCGCGAAGCTTGCACTCCATAAGCTCTGGGACCGGCAGCCAGCCGCCTTCACTGCGTCGACGCTCCTGCTGGGCAATAACAATTTCGGAGACCCGATTCTGACGACAAAACTGGTATAAATCGTAGGGTGTGGGTAGCAACTTATCTGCATCCACTTCGCCATCCGGGGTTTCTGAGATACAACCTATGATACGAACACCAAGTGCGCGCATGTTGCGCTCATACTCGTCCAGTAAGCTTGCAGCGAAAGCGCCTGCGCCGAAGATCACCACGCGGCGAACGAGCTGTTCAGAATCAACGATCCTGAGGAAAATAAGACGCAGCAGAATCACCAGCAAGGACGCCAGGAGCACTGCCCAGAACAGGTTGGTACTGCCCGGATTTGCCGATGGAACAACCAGGTAGAGCAGTTTCAGGCCGATGCCACCCACAAAACAGTAGGCAACCAGGGTACGGAAAAACAACGCTGAGAGGCTTTCATGAACCATAGCGAGATAGCCGCCCATGGCAAGCGTTCCACAGCTCAGGATCAGCGCGAAAAGGCTCGCTGACAGAATGTTCGTTTCAACAGAAGGGTAACCGACGCCCGCAACCGAAAGCAGAAATCCAAGAAAGGAAAAAATCGCGTATAGCACTAAGAATTCCAGCGCAGCGAGCACCAGATAGGGGATGTGGAGGTAGTGTTTTCGAAACCGTATATAAGACACGCCGAACTTCCTTGTCGTCCGCACAACACCATGCGACAGACCAACATCAAATTCTCCGGCGGCGAACACTCAGCCTGACAATGAGCGACTCCTTGCCACCGGTTCCTTTTTATTCTTTAGTCTATTTTGCGCTGACCAAGAAGTAATCACAACTCATTGTATCTTTTGGTAACATAGTTTTACATTGTTTTTCTTGGCAAAGAGGAATTACTCGCATCAAGAATTGTATTTGCACAGTCAGTAGGTGAAAATCGAACCATCGGTACGGTGGATGATTGGTACCATTGAAAAGGAAAGCCTATGCCCGGAACGGAGACACCCTCACCCTTACATGCCATGAGCATAGACGTAGAAGACTACTTTCACGTTGCTGCACTTTCTGGCGTGATCCGTCCGGAACAGTGGGATTCGTTGCCCTCTCGCGTGGAACAGAACACGGAACGTCTGCTATCCCTGTTTGACAAGCATCAGGTAAAGGCAACGTTCTTTGTGCTAGGCTGGGTAGCCGAGAGATTTCCTGCGCTAATCCGCAAACTGTCTGACCACGGCCACGAGATTGCTTCCCACGGATACAGCCACCAGCTGATTTATAGCCAGACGCAGGACGTGTTCCGCGAGGAAACAGTACGCTCGAAATCCCTGCTGGAAGACATCACTGGCAAAGCGGTAGAGGGTTACCGTGCTGCAAGCTATTCTATTACCCGGGAATCACTTTGGGCGCTGGATATTTTGAGCGATGCAGGTTTCACCTGGGATTCGAGTATTTTCCCCATACGACACGACCGGTATGGAATACCCGGTTCTCCGTCTGCGCCCTACTCTATCGAAACCGCCAGCGGTGCCGTTATCCGCGAGTTTCCCCTGACAACCGCCCATATAATGGGGCTTTCCATACCGGCGGCCGGGGGCGGCTATTTTCGCCAGTTTCCTTACCCGGTGTTTCGCTATCTGTTCCGCAACGCGTCGGGCTTTGGTGCGCGGCCCCAAATGTTTTATCTGCACCCTTGGGAGATCGACCCGGAACAGCCACGTTATAACAACGCAAGCTGGTTTTCGCGTTTCCGCCATTACACCAATCTGGACCAGTGCCACGATCGTCTCGATCGATTACTCGGCGATTTCAGGTTCGGGACCGTGAGCGAAAGCTATAATGCTTATGAACCAGACAAAACCCTGCTGCGCAGCGATCAGATGATCCGCCTCGCCTGATTCAGGGTAAAAAGCTGAACAGGAATTGAATATGTATCTGGAATTTTTTGGTCTCCACAGGCACCCCTTCCGCATTACGCCGGAAGACGATTTTATCTATATGAGCCAGCAACACTCGCGGGCTTATGTGTACATGTCTTCAGCAATCTGGAGCTCAGAAGGCTTTGTGGTTATAAGCGGTGAGATCGGTTCCGGTAAGACAACTTTGCTGAAGAAGACCATCCGCAACCTCGAAGGCAACCTGAAACTGCTTAATATTGCCTACACCAACCTGGAATCCAGGGACCTGTTCGGTTTGATTCTCCGAAAGGCCGGAATGAAGGTAGACGATGACAGCAAGGTTGCCATGCTGTTCCAGATTACCGATTACCTGGAGAAAATGGCCACCGCCGGCACACCGGTGGTGTTAACCATTGACGAAGCGCAGAACCTCACCCGGGAGAACCTTGAAGACGTCCGCATGCTGGCCGGCATGGAAAGCATGGGTGGGCCTTCAATGCGGGTCATCCTGCTTGGCCAACCAGAGCTGAAACAGGCGGTTTTGGACATTCCCCAGCTTGCCCAGCGAGTAAAGCTGTTCTTCCATCTGGAGGGACTGACCCTTGCAGAGACGGTTGAGTATATTGACTACCGGCTTCTGGTCTCGGGCCACGGCGGTAACAAGCTTTTTGATGGCGACACAGTTCGCGAGATCCACAAACTGAGCAAAGGCATTCCGCGGCTGATCAATAAGCTGTGCGACGGCATGATGATGTGTGCTTATTCGGAGGACCGCCCGTTTATAGACCCCCATGATCTCAAATCCATTCGCAGGGATTTGCTAGGAGACGAATTGCTGGCGACTGCGCCCAAAACCGCTGAGCTCAGGAAGCGGGAACACCCAGCACCGCCGCAAAGCGAGCAGCACACAGGCGAGCTGGCTGGCGCGGCTAATGCACTGTTGCGTATGGCAGAAGCGCTGGAGAGAATTGACAGCCGCCTGGCCCATATCTTCCCGGATGAGCAGTCCTCCCCGCGGCAGAGCTTTGGCACGCCAGACAACGTAAAGCCCCTCTCACCCGGCCGAAAATAAAGCCGGGTGAGAGCCCTCAGATAACGAAGAGCTCCACGAATTCGTGAACCGGTGTTTTTTCCAGCTTCTTCTGTTCGTCGCACAGCTCAAAAATCTGCCCGCTTTGTTGTGCCGGGAAACGGGTACCCAGGTTGGCTTTGAATTTTTCCTCCAACAGCGGAATACCCTCTTTTCTCCGCCGGCGATGGCCGATGGGGTATTCAACCGCAACCTTGTCTGTGCTGGAGCCGTCCTTGAAAAACACCTGAATGGCGTTAGCGATGGAGCGCTTGTCCGCCTCCAGATATTCCCGGGTATAGCGCTCGTCTTCAATGATTTCCATTTTGTCCCGCAACGTATCGATTAACGGGTTGGCCTCGTGAAAGCTGTCCTCGTAGTGCTCTGCATTGAGGTTACCGAAAATCAGCGGCACTGCGGCCATGTACTGCAGGCAGTGATCGCGGTCAGCCGCGTTTGCCAGTTTGCCTTTCTTGGAGATAATACGAATGGCGGACTCGTGTGTCGTTATGACGATCCGGTCGATCTCGCCGAGCCGGTCTTTAACCTGTGGATGAAGCGTTACAGCGGCCTCGGCAGCCGTCTGAGCATGAAACTCCGCGGGGAAGGAAATCTTGAACAGAATGTTTTCCATTACGTAGGAGCCGAAATCCTGAGGCAATGAAAACTCACGCTTGTCTTCTGGCTTGAGAGCTTGGTCTTTATTGGTTTTGCTGAAAAGCACGTCGTAAAAGCCCCATTGGGGCGCTGTCAGGGCACCGGGAATCCCCATCTCGCCTCGCATGGCAATATCCGCAAGGCGAACCGCCCGTGATGTGGCATCACCGGCTGCCCAGGATTTACGGGAGCCCGCATTGGGTGCGTGACGGTAGGTTCGCAGAGCTTGCCCATCAACCCAGGCGTGGGAGAGCGCCGACAGCAGCTGCTCGCGTGTGGCACCCATGAGCTTGGCGGTGACTGCCGTGGAGGCGACTTTCACCAATAAAACGTGGTCCAGCCCTACCCGATTGAACGAGTTCTCCAGCGCCAGCACACCCTGAATTTCATGGGCCATAATCATGGCTTCCAGGACGTCGCGCACGGTCAGCGGTTCCTTGCCCTCCGCAACGCGTTTCTGGGACAGATGGTCTGCAACAGCCAGAATGCCACCCAGGTTATCCGAAGGGTGCCCCCACTCAGCTGCCAGCCAGGTGTCGTTGTAATCCAGCCAACGCACGATGCAGCCTATATCCCAGGCAGCCTTGACGGGATCAAGACGAAACGAAGTACCGGGAACCCGGGCACCGTGGGGAACCACAGTGCCCTCGACAATCGGCCCGAGATGCTTGGTGCACTCCGGAAAGCGTAGCGCCAACAGGCCGCAACCGAGCGTGTCCATCAGACAGTGCCGAGCTGTAGTCCAGGCCTCCTCGCTCTTCACCTGATAGGTCAGAACGTAGTCTGCAATTCGCTGCAGAACGTCGTCGTAATCGGGCCGCTCGTTAAGATCGAATGTTGCAGACATTCTCGTTCCTCCTTTCGGGGTTCGGGTCTAATGTAAAAAGCCTATGGTGAAGAGGCTGAGATGTAGGACTTATACCTCAGACCTCATCTGGTATGCGTACCCAGCCCTCCATCAGAATTCTGGCGCTACGGCTCATGATGGCCTTGGTAGCCGTCCACTGACCGCCCACTTCTTTTGCTTCTGCACCTACCTGCAGAGTGCCTGAGGGATGACCGAAGGTAACTGAAGTACGATCTCCACCGCCTGCTGCCAGGTTGACCAGTGTTCCTGGAATAGCCGCTGCGGTTGCTATAGCCACTGCGGCTGTACCCATCATGGCATGATGCAGCTTGCCCATCGAGAGCGCCCGCACCAGCACATCGATGTCACTTGCGCCGATCTTCTTGCCACTTGATGAAGTGTAGTCCGCTGGCGGGGCAACGAAAGCAACTTTTGGTGTGTGTTGTCGGGCGGCGGCTTCTTCGATGTTCTGGATAAGGCCCATTTTCAAGGCCCCGTGAGCGCGAATGCTTTCAAACATCGCCAGTGCCTTGGGGTCGCTGTTGATGTCGTCTTGCAGCTCCGTGCCTGTATAACCAACCGCATCCGCGTTGATGAACACCGTTGGAATGCCGGCATTGATCATGGTGGCTTTCAGGGTACCCACACCTGGAACTTCCAGTTCATCCACCAGATTACCGGTGGGAAACATGGAGCCTTCGCCATCGGCCGGGTCCATGAACTCCACCTGCACCTCCGCTGCGGGGAAAGTTACTCCGTCCAGCTCAAAATCGCCGGTTTCCTGCACTTCACCGTTAGTAATGGGCACGTTGGCAATAATAGTCTTACGGATATTGGCTTGCCAGATACGCACCACCGCCGTGCCGTTTTCCGGGATTCGATCTTTTGCCACAAAACCACTGTTGATAGCAAAGGCGCCAACGGCTGCGGTGAGATTGCCGCAGTTTCCGCTCCAGTCCACGAAAGGCTTGTCTATGCTTACCTGCCCGAACAGGTAATCCACATCGTGATCCGGCTGGGTACTTTTGCTCAGGATAACGGTTTTGCTGGTGCTGGATGTGGCGCCGCCCATGCCATCGGTTTGTTTCTGGTACGGGTCTGGGCTGCCAATTACTCTCAGCAGTATGTTGTCCCGGGCTTGGCCTGGTGTTTGGGCTTTTTCGGGGAGGTCGCTCAGGCGAAAGAATACGCCTTTGCTGGTACCGCCGCGCATGTAGGTAGCGGGGATTTTGATTTGGGGAGTGTTGGGCATTTTACACCGCCCCTTCCGACTGAAGGAAGTCCTCGGCAAAGCGCTGCAATACGCCACCAGCGGAATAGATGGACAACTCTTCTGCAGTATCCAACCGGCAGATCACCGGCACTCGCTCAGAGCTTCCATCTTTACGATGCATGACCAGCGTCAGCTTGGCTCCAGGCGCAGCCGTGCCTTCGACATCAAAGGTTTCAGTGCCGTCAATTTTAAGCGTCTTGCGCGTCGTGCCTTCCTCGAACTGCAGAGGCATAACACCCATGCCAACCAGGTTGGTACGGTGAATACGCTCAAAGCCTTCCGCAGCAATGGCCTCAACACCTGCCAACGCCACACCTTTCGCTGCCCAGTCGCGGGACGAGCCCTGACCGTAGTCGGCGCCGGCGATGATGATCAACGGCTGCTTGCGCTCCATGTAGGTTTCGATGGCTTCCCACATGCGGGTAACCTTGCCTTCCGGCTCGATCCGCGCCAAAGAACCCTGCTTCACTTTGCCGTTTTCATCCAACACCATTTCGTTGAACAGTTTCGGGTTGGCGAAGGTTGCGCGCTGGGCGGTCAGGTGATCGCCACGGTGGGTTGCGTAGGAATTGAAGTCGACTTCCGGCACGCCCATTTTGTGCAGATATTCTCCGGCTGCGCTGTCCATCATGATGGCGTTGGATGGCGACAGATGATCCGTGGTGATGTTGTCTGGTAACACCGCCAGCGGGCGCATGCCTTTGAGCATTTTCTCGCCGACCATGCCACCTTCCCAGTATGGCGGGCGGCGGATGTAGGTGCTCATTTCGCGCCAGTCATACAGAGGATTGGTGTTGGCCTGCGCATCACGGGTGATATCAAACATCGGGATGTATGTGCTGCGGAACTGCTCCGGTTTCACCGATTGTTTCACAATGGCGTCGATTTCAGCGTCATCCGGCCAGATGTCCATCAGGGTAACGGGGTTTCCGTCTTTATCGTAGCCCAACGCATCTTTTTCGATATCGAAACGGATGGTTCCTGCAATCGCGTAGGCCACTACCAAAGGCGGTGACGCAAGAAACGCCTGCTTGGCGTAGGGGTGAATCCGGCCATCGAAATTACGGTTTCCGGAAAGCACCGCCGTCGCGTATAGATCGCGGTCAACAACTTCTTTCTGAATGACAGGATCCAGTGCACCGCTCATGCCGTTACAGGTTGTGCAGGCAAACGCCACCACGCCGAAGCCGAGATTTTCCAGCTCAGACAGCAGCTTGGCATCTTCCAGGTACATCTTGACGGTCTTGGAGCCCGGTGCCAGAGAGGACTTCACCCACGGCTTGCGGGTCAGGCCCAGTTTGTTGGCATTGCGGGCAATCAAGCCTGCCGCCACCATGTTGCGCGGGTTACTGGTGTTGGTGCAGCTAGTAATGGCCGCGATGATGACGGCGCCATCGGGCATTTTGCCCTCTTCCTGCTCCCATGCACCCGCAATACCGCGTTCAGCCAGCTCGGAGGTCGGCAGGTGCGCGTGCGGGTTGGACGGGCCAGCCAGTGTGCGGGTAACGGTGGAGAGATCAAACGTCAGAACGCGCTCGTACTCGGCGGTTTTCAGGGCATCTGCCCAAAGGCCGGTGTGCTTGGCGTATTGCTCTACCAACGCCACCTGCTCGTCTTCACGGCCAGTCAGCTTGAGGTAATCGATGGTCTGGCCATCAATGTAGAACATGGCGGCAGTTGCACCGTATTCCGGTGTCATGTTGGAGATGGTGGCGCGGTCTCCAATGGTCAGGCTGTCTGCGCCTTCACCATAGAATTCCAGATAGGCACCCACCACCCGCTCCTTACGCAGGAACTCTGTCAGGGCAAGTACCATGTCTGTACTGGTTATGCCCGGCTGCAGTTTGCCGGTGAGCTCAACACCCACGATATCCGGCAGTCGCATCATGGAGGCACGGCCAAGCATCACGCTCTCGGCTTCCAGGCCGCCAACACCCACGGAGATAACGCCCAAGGCATCCACCATCGGGGTGTGGCTGTCTGTGCCTACGCAGGTGTCCGGGAAGGCTACGCGCTTACCTTCGCCATCGGCACGCGCCTGAATCACCGGGGACATTTTCTCCAGGTTGATCTGGTGCATGATGCCGTTGCCTGGAGGAATTACATCCACGTTTTTGAACGCGGTTTTCGTCCAGTTAATAAAGTGGAACCGGTCGTCGTTGCGGCGGTCTTCGATGGTGCGATTTTTCTCGAACGCATCTTCCTCGAAGCCGGCGTGTTCAACGGCCAGCGAGTGATCCACGATTAGCTGCGTGGGAACCACCGGGTTCACTTTGGCAGGGTCACCGCCCTTCTCGGCAATCGCATCACGCAAACCCGCCAGATCCACCAGAGCGGTCTGGCCCAGGATGTCGTGGCAGACCACTCGAGCCGGGTACCAGGGGAAGTCGAGATCGCGCTTGCGCTCGATGAGCTGTTTAAGGGAATCCGTCAACGCATCCGGATCACAGCGGCGAACCAGCTGCTCGGCCAGGATTCGGGAAGTGTACGGAAGCTTGTCGTAGGCGCCAGCCTGGATATCTTCAATAGCCTGGCGGGTGTCGAAATAATCCAGGTCGGTGCCTGGTAGGGGTTTGCGGTAGTTTGTGTTCATGAGAAAACTCGTATCCCTTGAATTATGCGCGCTTATCAATCGGCAGCCATTCGGCGTGGTCCGGCCCCGTATAATCGGCACTCGGGCGGATAATCCGGTTATTGGCCCGCTGCTCTTTCACATGGGCAGTCCACCCAGAAACGCGGGACATGACGAAAATCGGCGTGAACAGCTCGGTCGGGATGCCCATGAAGTGGTAAGTCGAGGCATGGAAGAAGTCAGCGTTACAGAACAGCTTCTTCTCACGCCACATGACTTCCTCGCAGCGCACGGATACCGGATACAGAACCGTATCGCCTACTTCCTTCGACAGTTTCTCAGACCACTTCTTGATGATCACGTTGCGGGGATCCGACTCGGTGTAGACCGCATGGCCGAAGCCCATGATCTTTTCCTTGCGTGCCAGCATGCCCATCAGGCCTTCTTCTGCTTCGTCAGCGTTCTTGAAGCTCTGGATCAGTTCCATGGCCGCTTCGTTGGCGCCGCCGTGCAACGGGCCACGCAGGGTGCCGATAGCGCCTGTCACACAACTATGGATATCAGACAGCGTGGAGGCACAAACGCGAGCGGTGAAGGTGGAGGCGTTAAACTCGTGTTCGGCGTAAAGAATCAGGGATACGTTCATCACCCGCTCATGCAGTTCGCTCGGCTTTTTGCCGTGCAGCAGCTCGAGGAAATGGCCACCGATGGAGTCCACGTCACTGTCGGTTTCAATGCGCACGCCTTCGTGGACGAAACGGTACCAGTAAGTGATGATAGACGGGAACAGCGCCAGCAGACGGTCGATCCTGTCGTCCTGTTCGCTGAAGTCCTGCTCGGTTTCCAGGGTACCCAGCATCGAGGCGCCGGTACGCATTACGTCCATCGGATGAGCGTCTTTGGGGATGTTTTCCAGAACGGTCTTCAGGGCGTGGGGCAACCCACGCAGGCTCTGAAGCTTTTTCTTGTAGGCGTCCAGTTCCTGCTGATTTGGCAGTTTTCCTCGCAGTAGCAGGTAAGCCACTTCTTCAAACTGCGCGTTGTCCGCCAGGTCACTTACGTCGTAACCGCGATAAGTCAGGCCAGTTCCGGTTTGACCAACAGTACACAGTGCCGTTTCACCGGCGACCTGACCGCGCAGACCTGCGCCACCTGATTTTTTTGCTTCAGCCATGGGTGCTCTCCCTCTATATTTATGATTGACCGGGTTTCGTTAGAGAGTTTCGTTCGCGAAATTCGTTCGGGAAACCCGGTAGTCAAAACAATTCGTTATCAGGCTTGAATCAGCCCTTGGACTGCTGAAACAGCTGGTCCAGCTTCTGCTCGAAATCGTGATAGTTCAGGTAATCGTAGAGTTCCATACGGGTTTGCATCAAATCAACCACGTCTTTCTGATCGCCCTTCTCAAGAATGCTTTGGTAAACCGTTACCGCGGCTTTATTCATGGCGCGGAAGGCGCTTAACGGATACAGCACCATGGCTGCGCCGGAATCGCCAAGCTCTTTGCGGTTGTATAGTGGCGTAGCACCAAACTCGGTGATGTTGGCCAGCAGAGGCACGTCACCCAGGGCTTCAGAGAATGCCTTGTAGTGTTCCAGTTCGGTGACCGCTTCAGCAAAAATGCCATCGGCACCGGCTTCGATGCACGCTTTGGCGCGATCAATGGCTGCCTCCAGGCCTTCTTTCTGGAAGGCATCGGTACGGGCCATAATAAAGAAGTCTTTATCTACCCGGGCGTCTACAGCCGCTTTGATGCGGTCGACCATTTCCTCTTTGGAAACAATTTCCTTGTTCGGGCGGTGTCCGCAGCGCTTCTGGGCTACCTGATCTTCAATGTGAACAGCGGCGGCACCGGCACGCTCCATCTGCTGGATCGTACGGGCAATATTGAACGCACCACCCCAGCCGGTGTCGATATCTACGAGCAACGGCAGGTCGGTTGCTGCGGTGATGCGGCGCACGTCTTCGACGACATCGTTCAGGCTGGTCATGCCCAGATCAGGCAAGCCATATGAGGCATTCGCCACGCCGCCGCCAGAAAGGTAGATGGCCTGATGCCCGATTTTTTCCGCCATCATCGCAGCATAAGCGTTGATGGTGCCTACAATCTGCAGGGGTTTGTTGTCGTTCAGGGCTTTGCGGAAACGCGCGCCCGGGGAGAGCTTATTGGACATGATTGATCCTCTCTTATCAGATAGTTAGAACAGTCAGACAGTCAAAACGCCTTCCTGGATTTGCTTCTCGATATTTTTACGAGCGGCGTTGATGTGTCTTTTCATCAGAAATTCTGCGAGCTCACCATCACGCTGGGCAATGGCTTCTACAATTCGGCGGTGCTCGCCGAGGGCACGGTGGGGGCGACCGGCGGAGGTGCTTAGCCGATAGCGGTACATCCGCACCATGTAATAGAGATCACCCAAGAGCATCTGGGCCAGTTTGGTGTTTCGACTGCCGGTGGCAATGCGGTGGTGGAAGTCGTAATCCCCTTCAGCCTGATAATAGGCCTGCCCACGAGCTTCGTCGATCATGGTTTCGTGGGCATCCAGAGTGGCCTGCAGGTCGGCAATTTCCTGATCGGTCATGCGTTCGGCAGCCTGACGGGCAGCCAGACCTTCCATCACTTCACGAATACGGTATAGCTCAACCAACTCCGATGCGCTTACAGAGACAACTTTCACGCCAGCGTGGGGACGGCGAACCAGAAGCCCGCGGGACTCAAGGCGACCAAGAGCTTCTCGGAGCGGGCCGCGCGTCAACTCAAAGCGTGAACAGAGATCCAACTCGCCGATTTTATCACCAGGCGCAAGATCCCCTTTTACGATTGCCGTTTGCAGACAATCGAAGGCCTCATCGGCGCGGGTGTAGGTTTGAGATGTGATATCCGGCATAGTTTGTCGACAATCTGGATGCGATATCGACAAAAATATCCCGTAGAGTCCACTTTGTCAACAATACGGCAGGCATATTGTCAACAATCCGTAAGAGATGACACCCTAATCAAGCATTCCTCAATAGAGCTTACGTTCGGACATGGGTGGCGGCGAGTACTGGTATACCCAGGTTTCTGTGAGCGGTTCATCGCCCAGGCGCAGATACAGCCGGATATTAATGGGCTCTTCAGAGCCCCCCGGAACCAGATCAAACATGGCCCTATAGCCGTTGATTGCAGACAATGGCCGGGCTGAGGTTATTTCAACTTCGCCCCGGCTTGCACTGATCACCACTTCGACTTCCGCATCACCACCCAACATATCCAGCACGCCTCCGGCAAAATCTACCGCAAAACGCCAAGAGAAGTATTCTCGCTTCTGGCCAACAACGCCACCGAGCCCTGCACGCGTTGCCTGCACGGTCGCAAGCTCTCGCGGATTCACTGGCGCCCGTTCACCCCAATGCAAACGGTAGGAAAACAGATATTCCTGTTCCGGCTTCAGCGGCGTCTCTGGATGCCAGAACGCAACGATGTTGTCGAAAGTCTCATCAACAGTGGGGATTTCCACGAGATCAACACTGCCCTTACCCCACTCGCCTTTTGGCTGCACCCACACGCTTGGGCGACGCTCGTAGAACACGCCATCGTCCTGATAATGGTCGAAATTCCGATCTCTCTGTAGCAAACCAAAACCTTGGGGATTGTTATCACTGAAACTGTTGAAACGCAGGTGGGCCGGGTTCTCCAGTGGTCGCCACAGCCATTCACCACTGCCCGAAAGCATGGCCAGGCCGTCCGAATCGTGGATCTCCGGGCGCCAGTCGTAATCCATACGCCGGTTGTTTTCACCTACCTGATACATGCTTGTGAGCGGTGCGATGCCAGCTCGTTTCATTTCGGTGCGTGGATACAGTGCAACATCGACATCCATCACCATATTGCGGCCCGGGTCGAGAACGAAGGCGTAAGCACCGGTCGTGCTGGGTGAATCAAGCAACGCCCAAACCCGCATTACCTGGCTGCCCGGATGCGGTTTTTCCAGCCAAAAGGCGCTGAACCGAGGGAATTCCTCTTCACCATTAACAGCGGTATCAATTGCGAGCCCCCTGGCAGACATCCCGTACTGCATTTCCGACCCCACCGCGCGGAAGTAGCTGGCGCCGAGAAAAGCCGCAAGATCCAGGGAGAAGTTGGTTTGATAATGCAGGCGGAAGCCAGCATAACCGAGATCGCCCGGCAGATCGCCAAGGGGCTGCTCGCCTTCGTAATCAAAAAATTCGGGGTTGTAGCGAAGCGTGGTTGCCTTGCCGTTGATCACCTCATGAATGGTGACCGGAGATTGAAAGTACAGCCCCAGGTGAAACAGCTGTGCCTGAAAGGCAGAGTCGCTATCAGCCCATAACGCGTGGTCCTTGCGAAACCGGATGGCTTGGTAGTCGTCCCAGGAAAGCTGTTTCAGGCTCTGAGGCAACTCACCTTCGTGAGATATGTAAGGTTGGGCGGCCAGTTCCCGCGCATAGCCTTTCAACCAGGCATAACTGAAGGGTTTTTCGCTATTATCGCTGCTTATCCCGGATTCACGCGCCCAAACGAGGGGTGCAAGCGGCAGAGCACTGGCTCCAAGCCCCGCTACCAGTGCTTTCATAAGCATACGTCGATCCATAGCTACTCTCCTCGTCGCTTCATTTGGTTTGAGCACTCAGCCGCGCTATGCACCGGCCCCAGAAGCTGCCAGGCGAAGCGCGCCAGGCTCCCTCATGCAGTGCTTTGAGTGATTGTCGATCTCGGGCGATCTGGCTCATTTCGGAACGTGAAAGTGCCTCAGGCCCTTCTTTTAGACACCGGGCCACAGAGGCCTCCAACTCCGCCTTGCGCGAGCCGTGCCTGTGGTCCCAAGCCAGCGCCTGATGCAGGCGATTGTGATCCAGCCTAAGCACTGCCTGTTCGAGCGGTGTGAGGGTTGAATTCGCAAGCTCATGAGAGCGATACCAGACAGCATCTTCAAGCAGCGGCATCGCAATGCTTTCCTCAGGTATAAGCAGGAGCTTACGCTTCTTCAGAGCCTGCCCCAGTGAATTTCGGCTGAGATACACGGCCGTCGGTGCCGCAAGAATAAGCGGCACGGCAACAGGCAACGACCACAGGAAAAACATCGTATCCAGGCTCCAGGCAAATGCGGACCAGCCTCCGCCCAGTACCATCCCGGGTAGCTGGGTTATGAAGGCTTCCTTCCAGCCTGTCTCCTCAGTCCGGTTCTGCCCCGCCCATTGAAGAGAAACGTTCAGCAAGGCCGACACCACGTAGCGACTGTGTGCCCACATGCGCAACGGCGCCAGCAACACTGAAATCAAAATTTCCAGCATGACGCTGCAGAAAAGACGGAACAGACCACCGAACTCTTTTGTGAATCTGTGAATCATCGCGTCGAGAATGGCCAGGAATTTGGGCAGAAACAGCAGCGCCAAGGTACTCAAGGCAAGACCCAGAGCCCACTCGGGACGCCACTCCGGCCACAAGGGGAAGAGCCCCTGATGGCCATCGGGAAAATACTCAATGGGTGACAGAGTCATTTTGGCAGCCGCAATCGTGGTAAGAATCAGAAAGCCCAGCCACAGCGGTGAAGCTACGTAGGCCATGATCCCATTGAGAAACGCCATGCGGTGGGCGAAGCGCAGCCCGGGTTCCCGCAACATGACCCACAGGTGCTGAAGGTTGCCTTTCGCCCAGCGGCTGTCCCTGGCCAGCTCGTCGGCCAGGGTTGGCGGCGACTCTTCGTAACTGCCCCCCAGCCCCGGCTCCAGCCAGACTTCGTAGCCGGCTCGCCCCATGTAAGCTGCCTCAACAAAATCGTGACTCATGATTGGGCCGCCAAAGATCCCGATACCGGGTAGCTTTCGCAACCCGCAGTGCTTCATGAAGGGTTCAATGCGAAGAATGGCGTTATGCCCCCAGAATGCGGCGTCTCCCATCTGGATGGCCGCCAGCCCATTGGCAAACAGCGTGGAGTAGAACCGGTTGGCGAACTGCTGAATCCGGGCGAACAGCGATTGGCCGTTGATGATGTTCGGGTTGGTTTGCAGAATACCCACGCCGGGCTCGCGTTCCATGAGCCGCACCATGCGAACAATGGTGCGACCGGTCATCAGACTGTCTGCATCCAGCACCACCATATATTTGCAGCGCTTCCCCCAACGGCGAAGAAAATCGGCTACGTTGCCGCTTTTGTAATTGAGGTTCACCGGGCGCCGGCGATAGAAAATCCTGCCCTCACCACCAAGATCTTTGGCCAGCTGGTTCCAGGCAACCTGCTCTTCCAGCCAGACATCGGGATCCCGGCTATCGGAGAGTATGTAAAACTCGAAGTGTTCGATCTGGCCCGTGCGCTCGATGTCACGATACACGGCTTTGAGGCCGCTCAGCGTCCAGTGCACTGGTTCGTGATAGATTGGCAGCAGAACGGCGGTTTTCGCCAGCGGCGTTTCCAGTAGCTCTGCCTCTGTGTGGCGTTTGAGAATTGAGTGACGATCACCGCCCATCAGGCCGATCACAAACCCGAATACTGCTGTCCAGAACCCGACCGCAATCCATGCATAAAGAATGGCAAAAAGCACCAGCATGCTGATTTCCAGCGCGGTGCCACCGTGATATGGCAGCACCCAAAGCAGGTAATAAGATGCAACGGCGGTTTGGCCAAAAACAAACAGCATCAACACAGCGCGACGCAGGTTCGCAACCATCCGCCAGCGATGCTTCACGGGGTTTTCCGTTTTTGTACTATCCACGGGTGTGGTACCCGATACTGCCCCGGCAAAGAGGTGGAGCTGCGGTGGGCGTCGATACATCCGGAATCGTAAAGTAGTCCGGCAATCTGCTCATGGTGTTTTCCAACAAACGCGCGCCATGCCCTCGCTCGCCCGTTGAGTCACCCGAGATCTCACCTACCTCAGCTACAGCATCGTCAATGAGCTGTAGCATCTGACGGCAACGCTCACTGGTCATTTCGACACCAGCCTCACATAGATAGCTATACATACGGCTGAATACATGTTGGAAGGAAATGTCTTCCACGTTCACCTCCCTGGCTGTTAATGGCTACCTGCTATTACGCCTGATACGACGGCTACATTGGTTATTGAGGGTTCCCCCGAAGGTCTGTTGCCGGCCCGAGCAGATACGTCCATGTCTCTGTCACAGGCTTGCCATCCTTGTTCAATAGACCTCGCAAGGTGAGCGGCTTCTTTGCCGGCGGCTTTGCGAGAATTGAAAGGCGCCATACATCAACAACCTCAATGTACTCAACAAAATGCTCAATTACCTCAACGCCTTCACCACCGCTTACCTGACTGACCACCGCAGCGTCCGGACGAAGCCCGGCGAGCTCACCGCCTTTGAAATCAACAATCAGTCGCAGGGCATCGCCCGAATTATCGTTCACCGTATCCTTACCCACGAAGGTACGCACGGCACGGCCACTGGGTTGGCCGGTGATTTCAGGCTCACCAAAGGCTACGGAGTAGTTCAGTCGGCGGCTCTCACCCGCTTTTACCGGTTGATCCGGCTTGAAGAATGCCACGATGTTGTCATTGGTTTCCGAGCCAGAAGGGATTTCAACAAGCACTACTTGCCCTTTTCCCCAGCCTGCATCGTCTTCGCCAAGAGGCTTTACCCACATGCTCGGCCGACGGTCATAGCGGGCTTCGCTGTCCTGAAAGTCCTCAAATCTGCGGTCGCGCTGAATCAAGCCAAAGCCATTCAGGCTTTGTACATGGTGGTAACTCAATTGCAGTTCGGCAGGATTAATCAGCGGGCGCCAGAGCCATTCTCCGGTTTCGCCGTCGTTGATCAGCAGGCCGTTGGAATCGTGCACCTGGGGGCGCCATTCTCCGCGCGGGCGTAGCGTGTTATCGCCGTAGTAAAACATGGATGTAAGCGGTGCCTGGCCCAGCTGCTCTACGTCGTTCCGAAAAAACAATTGCGCAGTCACATCCATTTCGGTGTTTTTACCCGGATGGATTTCAAAGCGGTAGGCGCCTGCAAGGCTCGGGCCGTCAAGCAGGCCATAAACAACCATAACGTCGCTGTCTGCTTTGGGGTGCTCCATCCAGAACTCGGTAAATGCCGGAAATTCCTCTCCGGATGGCAGGCCGGTGTCGACCGCGATCCCACGGCCGGAAAGCCCGAAGTTCTGGTTCGCACCTACCCCACGAAAATAACTTGCGCCACCAAACACCAGAAACTGGTTTTGTGCGGCCTTTACGGACGGGTTTTTGCCAGACAGCGGGTAGGTTAATTTGAACCCGGCGTAGCCCAGATCCGCAGGAATTCGTTTGGCAAGTTCAGGGCTCGGATAGTCAAACCGGCTTTTATCAAACCCGATCGGATGCACGCCCTCGCTGTCGATAACATTGAGTTGAACAGCGTTGGTGTAAAAGCTGCCCTGGGGAATCATCATCACCTGAAACCGCGACCCGCCAGAACGCCAAAGGCTCTGATCGGGATTGAAGCGGATCGACTGATAATCTGCGTAGCTCAGGTTTCGGAGAAAATCGGGCGCTTGGGCTGGTTTCTGATAGGTCTCACCGGCCAGGGCTTTGGCTTTTTCAGCGACATCCTTGAAGCCGAACGCCTGAGCGTAACCGGAAAGCGCCATCAGAACGAAAAGAAACAACAATACAGGCAGCCGTGGTCCAATCATCACAAAATCCCTTGTAAACCAACCTACAAATGTAACACCTGCTATGTGGCAGGCCTCAAGTGACATCTTGGTAACAAGGGATTAGAACAACAAAGGATTGGCAAAAGGGGTCGGCGTTCAGATGCCGACCGAAATCGAGAAGGAAAGATCAGGACTGGTGGGCATCAGGAGCGCCGCGTTAGATGCGTTGAGCATCTGACCGATACTCATGTCGGCGTGAAAATCCCGGGAGTAGAGCTGCAGAGAGATTTCTCCAGTACTGGTGCTGCCAAAGCGGTCAGACTGGGCCGCTGAGTACGGAGCCCAGCCCTGCAGCAGCGAGAATGTAATGGCGGAGTTAAGTTCCGATGCGAACGGCCAATGATAGCTTGGGCTGCGGGCGTTCATCCGTAGCCACCCACCTTGGGCCACGCGCACCGATTGGCCATTGAACCCTCGCATCATGCTCGGGCCAGCAATGCCAAGATACTCGGAGGATGGCAAATCATCGGGTGCAAATTGGTAGCGCCCGTTCAGACCGAGATTCCAGCTCAGCACTTCCCTGCTTAGAGACGCCGCCACCGCCAGCTTATGAAAGCCATCCGAATCATGGCTTTGGCCCGATACGCTGGTGGTTTCTTCAGAATCCAGCCCTCCGATGGCTGTCAGGGATGTTGTTGCGTAAATTCCCCCGAACAGCTCCTGCGAAGCAGAACCCTTAAGCCCAAAGCTTGAAAGCTGATGGGTGGAATTCTCAACCCATACGGAATCTTCAAACGCGCTGCTCTTGCCGCTGGAGTGGGAAAAAACGCTGCCAACCTCAACGCCCTCCCAGGACCAGAGCGAGCGGTTACCCGTTATCTTCAGGTTGCGGCGCTCTCCCCTGGTGTCATAACGCTGCCCGGAGCCACTCGCCGCGCCGGAATAATCCCTGTTTTCAAGATCTATCCGAAAATCACTGCCGGCCAGCGGGAAAGCGTATCGCAGCGCAAGCGTTGTAGACTCGGCACTGCCTCGCCGGGCAACGGAATCGCTAAAAGCCAAGCCTAGCACGTGCTGGGACCAGATCAGATTATTGCTCGTGACATTGATGCGGCCATCCGCATTGTCGCTGGTCTGGCTGGAATCACCAGAGAACTCCAGGTGGGAAGCGACGTACCGGGTGACTGACTGAAGAAGATCTGCAGGATAGAGATCCCACAAGGGGGACTCGGCAGGCGATCTTGTGCTGTTCGCTGACACCTGGCCGGCAAAAGTGCCAAAAATCAGGGCTGCCAGAAGTGTGCGTCCCACAAGAGAGCCTCATTGAAATATAAATCAGGATTACGGTGCTTTTAAAAATATTTCGCCACTTTAAAAAAACACAGGGCCAGAATCCAGTGGCAGTTGCTAAAAATTACAATTTTAACATTCTTAAAAACAGTAGGTTATGGCGACATCTGCATGTTAAGTGTTAGATATGGCAGGCAAATCATGCGAATAATCCGGTCTGACCCTGCAATTACAAAACGCAATGAATGCCGCCGGCCCTCTCCTCTCAGACAAATAACTTGCTAAACTCGCCTCAAATTATGGAAACGCTACGACTCCCGACCAAAGGATGAACAAGATGATCAAAAAGTGCCTCTTCCCAGTTGCCGGTTACGGCACCCGCTTTCTTCCAGCCACGAAAGCGATGCCAAAAGAAATACTGCCCATCGTTAACAAGCCACTGGTGCAGTACGGGGTTGAAGAAGCAGCCGAAGCCGGCATTCATGAGTTCGGCTTTGTGACCGGACGCGGCAAGCGAGCGATTGAAGATCATTTTGACATGAGCTACGAGCTCGAACACCAGATTGCGGGGTCAGGCAAAGAGGGCTTGCTGGCCTCCATCCGGGATCTGATCGATCACAACACGTTTGCCTTTACCCGCCAGGTTGAAATGAAAGGGCTCGGCCACGCCATTCTGAGCGGCCGTAACTTGATGGGGGACAATCCGTTTGCGGTGGTGCTGGCCGATGACTTTTGCATCGGTCCGGGAGAAGGTGAAGACGGCGTTCTGACGCAGATGGTTAAGCTGTACAACCAGTTCCGCTGTTCCATTGTTGCCATTGAAGAAGTGCCTGCAGACGAAACCCACAAGTACGGTGTGATAGCAGGTGAGTCGATGAAAGACGGCCTGTATCGCATCACGGATATGGTTGAGAAGCCCGCGCCGGAGGATGCACCAAGCAATCTGGCCATTATTGGCCGCTATATTCTCACACCCGATATTTTTGACATTCTGGAACGTACTCCGGCGGGCAAGAATGGCGAGATTCAGATCACCGATGCGCTGCTCGAGCAGGCGAAGAATGGCTGCGTACTGGCGTATCAGTTCAAGGGCCAACGCTTTGACTGCGGCAGTATTGACGGGTTTGTAGAAGCCACCAACTACGTGTACGAGAACATCTACAAAAAGCAGAAGTAACGGACAAGCACTCTGGGCTCAGGCACCCAGAATCTGAAGAATCATGCGCCGGTTCTCCGCAGCTGTCTTGCGGAACCGGCGCAGAAGTTCACTTTCTTCATCCGAAAGCTGGACCCGGTCTAATTCCTGCTCCAGCTCCTTCAGTGCTTTGGAGAGATCATCGCTGCTACTGAAAGCCAACCCCGGCAATTCAAGCTGCCCACGGTCTCCGGGCACCGTCAGGTCCAGAAGGTCTTCCAGAGGGGTTTCCGTTTTTATACAGAAATCCAGCAACGCCGATACGTCCGGATAGGTACGCTGCCTCGCATCTGCAGCCTCCCAGCTTACAACCTGAGCCTCGTCGACACCGCATATCTCCGCCACATCCTGGCAGGACAAATGCCCTGCCTCACGCATCTGCCGCAACCGACGATTGAATGTCTGCAGGTACCGCATGGTATTCGCCTCTGCAAGATTGCTCTAAAAAGTGAGTTAATCAGAAAATGTAACGTACATACAGCTCTATGCACAATCTGCCTATACTGGGTTGAACAAAAAGACACAGGAACCTTATGACTTCTCACACATTGGATACTGAAGCCGCCTGGAACCTGATTTTACAGGCAATTAATCGCCAGGATGTGACTCTTCATTGGCCCGATTCCGGTGTCCCTGCGCTTGAGCTTAGCAGCAGGGGTGAGTACCGCTTGTTGCTACCCGCCAAAGATGAAGCCAGAGCCTTATTGGATACGTTTTTACCCTTGTGCCAACCACGTACCGCCAGCTCCGCGCAGCATGTTATCGCTCAGCTTGGGCAAAGCCTGGACGGCCGTATTGCGACGGCTACGGGCCACTCCCGCTTTATCAACGGCAAAGACGGAATTGTTCACCTGCACCGAATCCGGGCGCTATCGGATGCGGTGGTTGTAGGTGCCGGCACAGCGGCTACCGACAACCCGCGCCTTACAGTGCGCTGTGCCAGTGGCGCCAACCCGGTAAGAGTGGTTATAGACCGCAACCGCAGAGTGCCAGACAGCCACCACCTGTTTACGGATGGCGAGTCGCCGACACTGCGGCTTGTGGCTGGCAACTACAAGCCCGACATCGCTCGTTGCGGTGGCCCGGGTACTGTTACAGAGGTTCCCTGCTTGGGCAGCGGATCAACGCCGGCGGATCCGGAACTGATCCTCAAGGTTCTGGCCGACTTTGATCTGAGAAAAATTTTTGTGGAAGGCGGAGGCCTGACCGTTTCAAAGTTTCTTCAGGCCGGCTTGTTGAATCGCCTGCATGTGATGGTTGCGCCAATGATCATCGGCAGCGGCAGGCCGGCGTTTTCGCTGCCGGAAATCGATTTTCTGGACGATGCACTCAGGCCGGGTGCCCGGTTCGTAAACCTCGGCACAGACATGCTGTTTGATCTGGATTTCAGCGTTACCTTGCCTGCGAACTGAACAAAAAAAGAGCGCCTGGCAAACTGGAGACAAATATCAAAGCACCATAGGCCACACTCAGCGCAACGCCCTGCTCGGCTGGCAAGCCAGCCATTGGCCATAGAACAACCGCAGCACCTTCACGAACTCCCCAGCCAGATACGGTGAAAGGAATCACCATGCTCAGCAGAAGGAGACTGCACAGAGCCGCAACCACGCCAACTGATGCCATGTCAGCCAGATAGCCTGCGCCCTTTGCCAGCACGAGAAATACGGCCAGATAGCTTGCCACCACGAGCAGAGATGACAGCAGTTGCCACGGGAACGCTGGCCATGACATCAGGGCACGCTTGAGATCACCGCGCAGCGTGGCGAAATAGATGGATATGCGGCGGCTTCGCTTTGCGAAAAACCATACCAATAGAACCTGGACCGCTGCACCTGCCAGCAGCAAGGAAAGCTGGCCAGAGGAATCAGAAGCTGAGGGATCGGCGCCCATGATTCTACCCGTAATAACCAGCCACGAGAGGCCAGTTACAACCACCCCTGCCAGCACGATTTGTCCGGACAAACGCTCTATCGCAACACCATGAACCGCTGCCAACCGGTTTTTGGAATCAGCGCCGTGGCGCAGTGCACGATTCACATCACCCAGAACGCCGCCCGGCAAAACCTGGTTGGTAAAGGTAGCGAGGTAGTATTCCCGCACTGCCTGCCAGCAAGGTATCGGTATTTCCAGAATGGCTGCGGTATACCGCCAGCGCCAAGCCGACAAAAACACCTGACCAACCCCCAAAACAAGCCCCGCGATCAACGCAACCGGCGGAATACGGGTTAGCTCACCAAGCAGTTTTTCCACATCCACAAACAACAAAACAGCAACGATGACCAAGGCGGTCGTCAGCCATTTCAATGCGATGCGAAACCCTTTGTCGCTCAGAAAACTCATGCTGCCGGCAGACCAAGTACGTCCTGGTGACACACGGTGATTTCCAGCTCACCCGCCTCCAGCTGCTGCTTTCTGGCCTCAAGCCAGGCATCCAATTGATCTGCAGCACCCGGGCCTTGTTGCTTGGCGGCGGTTACCCAGTCTTCCATCAGCATGGTGGCCAGCGTTGCGTCTGTATTGCTGAGTTGCCATGGGGTTTCGGCAACCGTTACCTCACAGCCCTGTAAGTTCAATTTTTCTGCCAGCACTGCGGCGGCATCTGGCCCAAGCGCGACTCCTGTCCCCTTATCGCCATGCTGGTGCTGATTGACCAGCTCCTGCAACAAAGAGTCATGTTCGTGGGACGGCGATAGCGCAAAGGCGCCGGTATAGCTCAGCACAACCAGCATGGCCGCCCGCTTTGATGCCACTTCGGCAACAAGGGCATCCAGCCAGGCCTCAGAAACCAGATCGATAAGTGCCGAGGCTGTCACAACCAACGTGTCTTCAGGGAGAAACCCCTCAAAATCCTCAGGCATTAAGCGGCGGCGCACGATCTCACAGGAGGTATTCAACTCACCCACTCTGTGAGCAGCTTCCGCCAGCAGGCTTTCATCCTGATCAACCAGTACCCATTCCTGTGGTGTTGATAATGCAGATGCCAGATAAGCCGCATTTGAACCCCGTCCCGTACCAATATCCACAATCCTGACCGAGCTTTGAAGGTTCGATCTCTCTCTTATCCACTGGTCCAACCACCGAGTTAAATCCGTGGATCGCGCACGGTGATCGGCGGCTTCTCGTGCTTGCAGCCATTCCCCGGCAAAAAACGTATCGCGATGGCATTGATCAAAATAACCAAGCCCTTTCAGAAACAGGCTTGCCGTATCTGCCCAACTTCTAACGTTGCCAGACTCGCCCACAGCATCTGCGCGGGCACGCTTCAGAGCTTCAGAATCGCCAAGCCATGTTCCCAGGCTGGCTTGCAATGCATCCGTATTCCCTGCGGTGTACAACACGACGCCGGGCCGTGCTCCGGTATGTTTCAGGGCGCCGCCATCCGATGAAATGACCGGCAGGCCGGCGGCCAGAGCTTCATCAATCACCATGCCATAGCCTTCGTAAAGCGACGGTAGTACGAACAGAGCTGCATTACGATACAGGCACGCGAGTTTCCGCCCGTCAACCTCTCCAGCGAGATCAATTCGAGCGCTCAGACCCGATTCGCCAATCTGCTGTCTCACGCCATCAGCATAAATCGCATCGCGCTCGCAGGAGCCTGCAAAGGTGCAGTGCCAAGGAAGATCAGCCAGCCCGGCAAGAGCCTCAACCAAATGGTGCTGAGCCTTGCGCGGCGACAAGTGGGCAACGCAAAGGATACTGGGAGCACCTGGCTCTTGCCGTTTCTGGCTATAGGCAGAAACTTCAGTGCCAGCAGGCAACGCAGCACATGCAGGGCTTTCCACCCCGGGCTCGGCCGTTTGAATACGCGCAGCTGTCACACCGTAATCTGCGAGCCGGGACGCCGTATATGCGCTGGTTGTAAACACATCCCGAACGATTTTCAGCGCCTGTTTCTCGCGTTCAAAGAACCAATCCTGCGAGGCGTGGCTTAATCCGGTTTCGTCCGCCAACGGGTGATGAATGAGTGCAGTGAGATGCAGCCGCTGAGCATGCTTTTCGAGTACGCCAGGCATTGCGCTCATGGCAAGCCCATCCAGTATTACCCGCGAACCGTTCGCAAGCTGTGAGAGCATGTTATCCATCGCATGTGTTGCGACGGCATCGGGCCTGGGAAACCTGCCTGGCAATCCTGTTACCACAACTTTCGTGCCGGCCCGATTCAATGCTTCAGCAAGTTTCCGTACATAGCGATAACCGCCGGTGTTCTGATCAGGACTCCCGGGCACAACGAAGTGCAGGGCCGTTTCAGATTCCGGCATGGTAACTGGCCCAGGCAATGTGCGACTCCGCAAGCGTTACCTTCAATGCACAGACGGCTTTTGCAGTCTCGCCCAACCGCCCTGCATAGATGGCTGCTGCCATCCGGTCGAATACCTTCTTTGCCATAAACTCAGTGGTGGTGTTGCGGCCTCTGAAATCCTCAATATCGTCGAGGTTCTTCATGTTGAATTCACTAAGCACTTGCTTGAGAACTTCCGACGCCAGGCCGATATCGATAATCAGGTCGTCTTTATCCAGCTCATCGCGTTCGAATGTCATATCAACCACATAGGTGGCGCCGTGGGTTTTCTGTGCCGGGCCGAAAATTTCACCATTAAAGCTGTGCGCGATCATCATGTGATCCCGAACGGTAAGGCTGAACATAACAAGCTCCTCAGTATTTTATGCGGTGACAAAGCGTATCACTGCCATTTGCAAGAATCCGGCTCATGGTTTCAGGCATCTGTTCAAAGCTGTTCTCACCGCTAATCAGGTGATCCAGAACATCGTGCTGCAGCAACTCAAGCGCCAGTTGAAGGCGTTTACGGTAGGTCCACCGGGGCTGGCGCGCAGGCGGAATCTGACCAACCTGGCTCGACCTTAACGTGAGCCTGCGGGAGTGGAATGCAGACCCAAGCGGAACGGAAACAGGCTTGTCTCCATACCAGCTCATTTCAAGCACGGTTGCGTCCTGCCCTGCCAGTGCGAGCGCGGTGGCGAGACCAGATTCGTGCCCGCTGGCGTGAATAACGAGATCGTGGCTATCTGCCGGTGATTCTGTTGCAAACGTCAGCCCCAAAGCCTCCGCAACCCCTGCCCGGGCCTGATTGGTATCGATCGCGGTAACCTGTGTTCCAGGAATACGGCTGGCAAGCCAGCTCACAAGGAGTCCGACCACACCAAGGCCCACCACCGCGATGCGATCACCCACCGCAGGCATAGAATCCCATAGACCGTTTATGGCCGTTTCCATATTCGCAGCCAGAATGGCTCGCTCCGCCGGAACGCCAGCCGGGATGGGCGTCACCGCACTGGCCGGCACCGAATACACCTCCTGGTGGGGAAAGAGACAAAACACCATTTTTCCAACCAGTTCATCCTGCCCTTCAAGCACTTGCCCCACATTGGCATACCCGTACTTTACCGGCCATGGAAACGCTCCTGCCTGAAAGGGAGCCTGCATGCGATCGAACTCGCTTTGCGGAACCCGCCCGTTGAACACCAAAGATTCGGTACCTCTGCTGACGCCGGACCATAATGTTTTTACAACGACCCGGGGCTCGTTGTTGCTCTGCTGGCCCGCTACCACCGGCGCCTCCAGAATACGGCCTTCCCCGGGCCCGGTTATCCAGAAGGCCCGGGAAACGTTTTGTTCTGACGAACTGCTCAAACCGGAACTCATCTTCCCCTCCCTGTGTCAGCACTGTTAATAGATTGATCACGACACTATAGTCATTGTTACTGAATGCAATGCATCAAAGCCTATACGTTGGAGTTATATTATGGGTTCTGAAATGCTGCCGAAACCTTCCATAATACCGCCGTGGGCTGACGTGCTCTGGGGCGCTGTGCTCACAACACTGTGGATGGTTGTTGCTACAAAGTTGTACGCAGCATCCTGGCCGATGATTATTTTCGCAACTCTGCTATACGGTTTTATCTGCGTTGCCATTCTTACACGTTGGCCCCGCGGTAAAGATTTTGGCTGGGCGAATCGCGCCACTCTTTTCCGGAGCAGCCTGATTATTGCTTTGGTTGCTACTGCCCCATTTCTTCCTGCGGCCCTCTCTCCTGATCATACACTCTGGATTTACGCCATTGGCGCTCTGACTGCCCTGATTCTCGACGGCGTGGATGGCAAGCTTGCAAGGGTAACCCACTCCGCCAGCGCTTTCGGCGCGCGCTTCGATATGGAAATGGATGCTCTTTTGATTCTGGGGCTATGCATAGCGGTCGTTATGAGCGGGAAAGCCGGCACGTGGGTTCTTGCTCTCGGGCTTATGCGCTACCTGTTTGTCGCCGCAGCTTTGGTATTGGGCTGGCTAAACCGCCCATTACCCGAGAGTTTCCGACGCAAAACCATTTGTGTGTGGCAGATAGTTACATTGATGGTCGCCATTTTGCCACCTGTTCCACCCATGTTTGCCAGCCTGACGCTGGCAACCGCCCTATTGTTACTCGCCTGGTCGTTTCTGACAGACGTGTACTGGCTTTATGCAAGGAGATTTCACCATGAAACAGTCTGAATCATTTTTCCTGATGCCAGCTTTTCTCGCCTGCTTCGCCTTGGCACCTGTTGCGAACATCGCCAATGCCGCGCCCGCCAACTTTGAAGTAGACGATGAGCATTTCTCGATGGTTTTCGAAATCATGCACATTGGCTACGCACCTGTAATGGGGATGTTCCGGAAGGTTGAAGGCGAATTTGTGTACGACGAAGAAACGCGGGAATTGGCTTCAGGAAAGTTAACGTTCAAAAGCAAAAGCGTGTTCACCAATCACGGAAAGCGCGATGACCACCTCACCGGCAAAGATTTTCTGAACACCAGCAAATACCCGGACATTACGTTCACCGTAACCAGCTTCGAAACAACCGGGGAATCGACTGGCGTCGTCACCGGGGAATTGAATCTGCTCGGGCAAACAAATCCGGTGGAGCTGGACGTTACTTTGAACAAGGCCGCTGAGTACCCTATTGGCCATGAAGAATACACGCTCGGCATTAGCGCACAAACTACCCTCAAACGCAGCGACTGGGGCATGACTTATGGGCTTGACCCTGCGCTTGTGGGGGACGAGGTAAATCTCCGGTTTGGCTTTGAGGCGATAAAGGATTCTGGCTGGTTTTAAGCGCTTTTGTGATAGGCATCACAGGAATTATCGGCGCCGTTACGTTTTTTGACTATATTTTAGCCGGTAGAGACTAACCAGCAGTATGTTTGTCGGACAACACAATAATTGAAAAGGACAAACGAATGCCCCCTAAGGCGCTCGTAGCCGGTTTATTTGTAGCCTCCATTGTGGTCAGCACTGGGTACCTGTTGTCGGAGGACAACCGTTTCGGTTTTAGCTGGGATACACCGACCCGGGAGGATAACGGCCAACAAGAAGCTCCCAGCCCAGGCGCCGCGTCCAAAGCCTCTCAGGCGACTGCCGGCCTTCAGCAAAAGCCACCGTCGGACAATCCCGTGGGGTTTATGCTGGCCAAGGTAGCGGACCAGTATGCCCAGTCTGCTCGTTATCCTCCCTGGTCGGTGCCTTTAACTGAAGCCCAGGCCAAAGGGTATCGCGGCAATCACTACGAGCCTGTGGCACTGCCGCTGGAAAACGGCGGTCAGTTTACCGTCACCCTCGATAAGTTCCGCTTCACCCGGGGTGAGGACATCCTTGTGGTTGCCTCGTTGCAAGGGCCTCAGGTGGTGGGGAATTCGCTTCAGGCAACGCTGGAGCGCCCTGAATCCAGAGATTCCGTCGAAACCACAACGCTGGAACAGGATGGTGAGACAGGCTACTACCAGGGCAGCCTGACGACCGACGAAGAGCCGGGAGAATACCGGCTTATCGTAGAAGCAGCCATTGACGGAAAACCTGTGCGACATGCATCCAGCCTAACCATTGAACCCTATCTCGGGGACTTTGAGGGGCTCGAAGATACCTACCTCAGTAACAACAACCTGGTTATTCCGGTCAACTTTTCGCCGCAGGCATCGGGCTTCTATGCGTTGTCTGCCCAACTCTATAACGGCCAGCAACCAGTCGCCCAGCTTCAGTCCGAGAAACGGCTCGACCGCACCTCAGACACCCTCTCACTGAGAGCTCACGGCACAGTGCTTGCGAACAAATCGTTCAACGGAAAGTTCCAACTGCGCAATCTGCAGATACGGCAATTGCCTGCCCGGCCCGGCGACCGCACCCATTATGCCTTTGGCCCGGAGGAGGGCTATGACTTTGAGCCGCCAGACCTTGATGACCTCAAGGATACACCGGCGGTAAATCCCGAATCAGAACAGCGTGCAGCTCTGCTGAAACAGCTGGCTGACAAGTTCTGAGGTACCACAATAACAATCAAGCAAAACGGAGCAATCATGACAACAAAAAAGACCCGAACTGCCTGTAAAATTGCGCTGGCCACCGCGCTGATCAGCAGTATGATGGCCGGAACCGCCCAGGCGCAACTAGCCGGGCACAATGTGATTCTGGTTCACGGCTTTCAGATGGAAGACCTTGAGACGCCACCCGCCAACCTGCAGGCTATCAGGGACGCCGGCGAGGATTACTGGCAGACATTCTGGCTATCGCGTTCAGAAGCCCGCATTGACTGGCCAAGCGACGGCAGAATTGAAGGCAGCATTGCGCAAAGAGCCTATGAGCAGATCCGCGAAATCAGCCAGCAGGGCCTGTGCAACGATTTTTGCATAGTGGTTTCACATTCAACGGGCGATCTGGTCACCCGCTATCTGCTGGAAAATCAGGCTCGCTGGTTGCAGAACGAGGGTTTACCTCCGCTGAAAATCCTCGCCTCCATAGACTATGCGGGCGCTGGTGGAGGCACAGACCTGGCTAACCTGGCGCTGAGCCTTGCATACAACCCGACGTGGTATAACTGGCCTCTTCGTGCTGCCGTGCAGGCTTTCACAGGCATAGAGCCGGAGCCGGGCAAGCTGGGCGTGGTAAATGACCTGCAAACCAACACGGCCAGAAACCTGGCTCTGAGCCCCAACTCTATTCCGCGCCTTAGGTTCGTTGCGGGCGGCTCACCCTACGCCGGCATCACTAAGCCCTTCATCTCCGGTAAAGACGACGGCGTTGTGCCTGCGCATTCATCCTGTGGCGCAACCACAGCTCAGGGTATCGATTCCTGCTCCGGCAATCTCAGCCTTGCTGGCAAGGTAACCAGCCAGAATGGCCCCGCCGGCCTTTACTACAACCACTACCCGGTACTGATGAATGAGGGTGTTACCCATAGCGGCGTATTGGGCTCGGAAACCGGTAACATCTCGGTACCGGTGGTGAACAACACGACCCTGAACAGCCTGCAGGTAGACTTTGCCAGCAGAAGCTACAGCAAACGCCCCTGGTGGAAGCTCTGGGGCTCCAAAGACCGGTATATAGAGGTGCCAGGCTCAGACCAGACCGATATGTCTACACTGGTGTATTCTACGCTTAACAATTAACAGTTATCGGCATCAGGGATTCCCACGGGCTCACGGACGAGCCTCCTTTCTTTTTTACTTCGCAAACTATACATTGTTGGGACACGCCACTTCCGTAGCTCCGGTGGCACCCTATCCTAACTCTGTTGCTCCCCACACCATGTCCGACGCTCAAAAATCCGACCTTCTACTCGTCACGGTTACTCTGCTTGCCGCTGTAAGCTGGATCTTTTCCAAAGAAGCCATATTGCTCATGCCACCGTTATTGTTTATGGCGGTGCGATTCCTGATTGCAGGCGGTTTTCTTGCGGTGTTCGCCTGGAAACCACTATCCCGGCTGAGCCGGGATCAGATCAAACGCGGCGTGGGTGTTGGGCTGGTATTTGGTGTGGCCATGAGTTTCTGGGTCATGGGCCTGTTCCATGCCTCCAGCATGGGTGAAGGGGCTTTTATTACCAGCCTGGGCGTGGTTATTGTTCCTGTTATCGCCCGCCTTGTGTTCAAGGAGGCACAGCCCGCAAGTACCTGGCTGGCCATTCCTGTTGCCGTCGCCGGATTAGCTCTTCTCTCCCTTCGTAACGGCTTTCAGCCAGAGGCGGGGCAGATGTTCTTCGTGGTGGCCGCTTCAATCTTTGCGCTGTATTTCACCCTCAACACCCGGGCTGCGAACCAGCGCACTGTCATCAACCGCCAGGGTGAAACCGTCGAAAAACACCGCATCCCCGCCCTGCCCCTTACTGCCATTGCGCTGCTTACTGTGGGAATGGTGACCCTGGTTGAATCATTCATTACGGAACCCTGGCAGCCAACGTTCGGCAACCCACCACCGCTGTTGATATGGTGGGTTCTCGCCAGCGCTATCATAGGAACCGCCGGACGCTTTCTTGTACAAACCTATGCTCAAAGCCTGTCAACTCACAGCCATGGTGCCGTTATTCTGGTACTGGAACCCGTTTGGGTGTCTCTGTTTGCCGCCGGATGGTTTGGTGAAACCATGACGTCAACCCAGCTGGCCGGCTGCGGGTTGATCTTCGCGGCATTGATTGTTAACCGTTGGAGCGCCTTGAGCAAAGCGCTCAGGGCCTCGTTGAGAAAAAGAAAAACCGGGTAAAAGAGGTTGACCAAATACGGGAGAATCAGTATATTTCGCCCCGTTGCAGAACACAGGACCATAGCTCAGTTGGTTAGAGCGCTACCTTGACATGGTAGAGGTCCCCAGTTCGAATCTGGGTGGTCCTACCAATTCTGCAAAAAAGTCAGTTACTTACGGAGATCGTAAGAACTGGCTTTTTTTATGCCCGCATAATTCTCGTACTTTACGGTTCTCCGGTGTTAACTGTTAACCCGACGATATTTATGGAATCATTCCCTTGAAAGCATCACTTTGATTATGTTCATAGTTGAGAGAGGAATAACCATGCGTAAATCAGGATTTTTTGCGGCCCTGGCATTCAGCGCTGCCGTAGCTAGCCCTGTTGTGGCCCAAATGGATGTGGGAGATCAGATTGAAACACGCCAGAGCGCGTTTACATTTGCCGCATGGAACATGGGCAAAATCAAGGCTCAGGCCATCGATGGTGATGTCACCTACAACGAGCAGCAGATGCTTGCGGCGGCAAACGCCATTGCATCAGTAGCCAACTCTGGCCTGGGCGCCCTCTTCGGCCCCGGTACGGCAATGGATGAGAACGACAACACCAAGCTTAAGCCAGAGTTTTTCGACGAGCCGGAAAAAGCCCGTGAAGTCGCCATCGGTTTTGCCCAGACAGCCACCAAACTTCAGGAAATCGCCGCAAATGGCGGTGATAAAGCCGCAATCGCCGCCCAGTTCAGCGAAGTTGGCAAGTCCTGCAAGGCCTGCCACGACGCTTTCCGTGCCGAGTAAGCCTCACCTTTAGAAGCCTGCACTTCCACCGCTTACCAGCCCAGATCAGGTGGTGGCGGCGGAGGTGGAGGAAGAAGCCCCCCATTAGCTACCCACACAGCAAATCCTGCAACTGCCAACGCAACAACCAGGGCTATCAGGCCCCCACCTTTGCGATTTTCACCCAAGGTTTGACTGACGGTTTTGTGCCCGCTAATCATTGGGGCAATCAGATTGTCCTTTTTAACGAAGGTGTAAAAAAACACGCTGGCAATGTGTAAACCGATCAAACCGTAGATAAACCATTCTGTCAGCTTGTGCCACGACGTAATTGTATCGTTCCATCCAGACGATACCGCTCGATAGAGCGGTCCGTTAAATGCTATGGCATCTGTCGCAAACAACCCAGTAACAGCCTGAAAACCTACCAAACCAAGCATAGCCAGCACAGATAAGGCACCCAGAGGGTTGTGCCCCAAACCTTGCCACTCACCTTTGAGGTACGCTGATATAGCTGCCGGCCCCGGTATAAACTGCAAAAAACGAGCATAGGTAGAGCCAACTAATCCCCATGCCAACCGAAAGCTGATCAGCCCAACTATTGTCAGTCCGAAGCGCTCATGCCACAACATCCAGGTACCACCAAGATTCACCGTGACGATTGACCCCGTGACTGCGAGTACCAGAAACCAGTGAAATAGCCGTGTGGGCAAATCCCAAAGGGAGATCGACTTCATTTTCAGTTCCTTCTAAAACTGTTACGTACAAGCCCAGATTACCCGAACCCTGGCAGTTTTGCTTTATACTGGACACCGGAATTCACGTATCAAATTAAAGGTTTATTCAATGCGAGTGGTTATCCGTTATTTTTTCCGGACGTTACGCCTTATTCTGACTCCGTTCGTGCTGTTGAGCGAAAAGCTGGGTGGTGGGAAACCGTTGGAGCGAAGAGCCGAAGAGCAACAGAAAGTCGACGCAGCCTGTGAGCACCTGGCGCTGTATCAGTTCAAGACCTGCCCATTCTGCGTAAAAGTGCGGAAGCAGATTGGGCGGCTGAACCTGAATATCGAGAAGCGGGATGCGCAGCATAACGAGACCCACCGGGCCGAGCTCGAACAGGGCGGCGGAAATGTGAAAGTACCATGCTTGCGTATAAAAAATGAGGATGGGAGCGAACAGTGGATGTACGAATCCTCGGACATTAATGCCTGGCTGGAAAAGCGTTTTGAGCAACCTGTATAAATCTTGGAGTATCGATACGTCAGGGTATCAATAAAGCTGACACGCCAGCTGCTTTCAGCGCTTGAACATATCCGTTAAACGAAAAAACCGCTGGGACCAAAAGTCCGCAGCGGTTTTTTTACAGCAGGTGTTCTCAGGCAGCCATTTTCCGGCGACGCAGGAACAGTCCCATCATGCCCAGACCCAGCAAGCCCAGGGTAGCGGGCTCTGGAACCGGCGTACCACCAGAGATTTCCTGGACAAGCTTTTGCCTGATACCGGCGGTAAAGGAATCTTCAAAGTTTGTTGCCAGCAACGCAAAGGAATCGGTTCCACCGATCACATTATTTTCATAGTAGGTACGGAGTGATTCATTACCAATCGCGATCCCGTTGATCGCATCTACACCTGCAAGAAGTGCAGCATCTCTGGCAGTCGTCGGCGCAATACCGGTGTTATTAGTGCCATCACCGGACACATCAATTACCTGACGGGCTCCTTCGAACGCTGCGTTGGCAGGATCATTAAAGCTGAAAAGCCCGCTTGAGTATGCGACTGCATTACCTATTCCAGTGAGGCTGCTTCCGGAACGTGAAGCAGAAGCAATTGCTGAGGCGAACGCCGAGGCCTCCGCTGCGTCACTAATCAGCGTCCAGCCGACTTGGGTTGCTTGACCGGATGCCCACTCGACATAGGTAACCGCAATCTGACCCAGCCGACCATCACTGGTGTCAAATATCGAGCTTTGTACAGCGGCATCGTTGAATGCCGCAATGTAACCATTTTTCTGGCCATTGTATTCAGTGCTATCGACACTGCCAGACACATCCACAGCCAGCACCAGCTCCAGATCTACCGCTACCGGAGCAGCCATAGCCTGAGCGGTCGCGAAGACCGTGGATAACAGCATACCCTTTAACAACTGTGTGGTTTTCATCTCATTCCCCTTGATAAAACACAGATTTTTATTAAGCACCGATCCTTGATCAGCCCTGCTGTGTCTCAGCAATTGGTGAGCCAAACGTTTTATTTTGCTTTAGTAACGCCATGTTACAAAATGTCAGCTGGAGTAAAATGCTCACAGCCACAACAATATGTAAAAAATGTTGTCACAAATTGATACTTCAATCTTGTCTGCTTTCAGCACAGAGCATTCACTGCTATAAACCCTATATATGGTTTTTCAGATTAACCCTGTCGAGGACAATGGAATGACACCAAACGGATTGAAGGGCTTTTATAAAAATACAATGCGCCAGAGCCTTCTAGCGGGATTGTGCTTTCTGATGGCATTGGCAGCGCATGCGCAGCCAGCAGACAAAAAGACTGTTATCAATGCGCTCAATGCCGTGCCTGTTTACTACGTGACAACAGCATCGGGGTCTGCCCCGGCTGTGGGCGCACAACAGCAGGCAGACTTTGTGCCGGTATTTCTGTATCCAGAAGAGGCCAATATTGCCAAAGCCGAGCTTGAACGCGACGGCGCAACAGCGTTGAAGGTTGTACGTGCAGAACTGGGAGTTTTGTACAGCGGAGAACTGAGCGAAAATCATAACGGCGCGAGCTATGGCTTAGTCGCTAACCCGACACAACGCGCTGCAGCACAACGGGTATCAAACGGTAAAACCTTTGATGAGGTTCCGGTTTTTATCGCCAAGCACAAGGAGTCCGATGAGGTGCTGACCATGAAACAATCCGACGGGACTCTGGCGGTCCCTCTTTTTTTGGAATTCCACAGAATAGAGGCGGCACTCGACGCTCTCGGGAGACAGGTTCCGGATGCGGCAGACACTTTCAAGGTTGAGGCTTATCCGCTCAGTGCGATTGTCAATGACATGCAAACCGGAGTGCTGAATCCAGTTAACGTCGTCATGATTCCGCCTGCAAACTGACCAGCTGCTACCGAAAGGCTGGCAGAGCGCCCAGCTAACCTTTCGGTTAGACCTGATAAAATTCCTTATACCAGTCGACAAAGCTACCTATACCCTCTTCTACGCCTGTTGCAGGCTTATACCCTACGTCGCGGATCAGGTCGTCGACATTGGCATAGGTGGCTACTACGTCACCTGGCTGCATGGGTAGCAGGTTCTTCTGCGCTTTTTTTCCAGTTCGCTCTTCAATTATCTCAATGAAGCGAGACAGCTCGACTGGGTTGTTACTACCAATGTTGTAGATGCGATACGGTGCCTTGCTGGTACCAGGATCAGGGGCTTGCCCGCTCCAGTCTTTGTTCGGCTGCGCAATCTGGTCAAGCGTGCGAACAACGCCTTCCACAATATCGTCGATGTAGGTGAAATCACGCTTGTGATGGCCATGGTTGAACACATCGATTGGCTCACCCGCAAGAATCTTTTTGGTAAAGATAAACGGTGCCATATCCGGGCGGCCCCAGGGGCCATATACCGTAAAGAACCGCAGGCCGGTGATGGGCAAACCATACAGATGAGCGTATGAGTGGGCCATCAGCTCGTTGGCTTTTTTTGAGGCAGCATACAAGCTCAGGGGATGGTCAACGTTATCATGGACAGAAAATGGCATGGCCTCGTTCGCGCCATACACAGAACTGCTTGATGCAAAAACCAGATGCTTCACATCGTTGTGGCGGCAGCCCTCCAGAATGTTCATGAAGCCAACAAGGTTGGCGTCCACATACGCGTTAGGGTTTTCAAGCGAGTATCGCACACCTGCCTGGGCGGCAAGGTGCACGACTCGTTCAGGGCGGTGCATAGCGAAGATATCTGCCATCACAGATCGGTCTGCGATGTCCTGGCGCACTTCGGTGAAGCCGGGGTATCCGGTAAGGCGTGCTAAACGGGCTTCCTTGAGACTAACATCGTAATAATCGTTGACGTTGTCAACGCCGATGACTTCGTTTCCCCGCTCAAGTAACCGATGCGCCAGTTGCGCGCCGATAAACCCGGCGGTGCCCGTTACCAGAATCTTCAAGTCTTTCGCTCCTTTTTATGTGCTCTGTAAGTCCGGCGCTTTAGAAAGCAACGCCTGCACTGATAAACGGCCCGTCGACTTCTACGTCAAAAACATCGCTGCCATCTTTATAATCCACTGCTATCTGGCGGTAACCTGCACGCAATTGCAGCAGTGAAATGCTGAACTGGCCATACACGTTGAAGTCGCGCATGGAATCGCCATCAAAGCTGATGAAGTTGCCTTCGGCGCCAACGGCTACGCCGGTGAGAGGCAAGTCAAAGCGGGCCGCGAGGTAACCCATAGGAATCACAGTGTCTGCTTCCGTGCGGCTCAATTGGGCAACATTCAACTTATCCCGAACCAGTAACTCGCCTGAGAAATCTCGCACGGTCAGGCCCAGATCAAGATTTACCCAGTTATCGAGCACTTCGTAGTACAGCGTGAGATCCAGCTGTTCAAGGTCAAGGTCTGAGCGCACCTGCGCACCTGCACTCAGGCCATCAAATGAACTGGTGAGTGTGCCGTTACCGCGTTGCTGAACCAGCGTATAAGCCAAGCGTACGTTCGGTAGCAGCGGTACCGGATGCTCCAGGTAGATGCTGGCGTTTGCATTGCCGTCGTCTTTCAGCTGTAGCTCATTATCTACATCAACCCGACTGTTTCCAGACGATACATTCCCGGACGATTCAGCATCCCAGTAGCTTACGCTTGCACCCAGACCAACCACGTCGGCTTGGGCCAGAGGAGCGGCCAGAGCCAGAGTAACGCCTGCCGCAAGTATCAGTTTACGCATAGTGCACCTGTGTCTTTTTTGTCTGTTTGGGTTTATCGTCTGGAATCAGTCGAAGCTGATACCCAGGCGGCGGCCAACTTCTTCATAGGTTTCGATGACGTCGCCCAGCCCTTGGCGAAAGCGATCCTTATCCATCTTTTTACGGGTCTCTTTATCCCATATACGACAGCCATCCGGGCTGAATTCATCGCCCAGTACAATATCCGAGCCGCTGCGACCGAACTCCAGTTTGTAATCCACCAGCAGCATGCCGGCTTCGTCAAACAGGTTTTTCAGTACACTATTGACTTTGTAAGTGAGCTCTTTCATGTGCGCAAGCTCTGTCTCGCTTGCCCAGTTGAAGGTGACGGCCAGAGATTCATTCACCATCGGGTCGTGCAACGCATCGTTTTTCAGAAACAGTTCGTAGGTTGGCGGGTTAAGCTCCTGCCCTTCTTCGACCCCAAGGCGGCGGCAAAGACTTCCTGCGGAGACATTTCGCACTACGCACTCTACCGGAATCATATCCAGCTTCTTTACCAGAGCTTCTGTCCCGGACAGCAAGCCTTCAAAGTGTGTCGGCACACCGGCGGCTTCAAGCTTTTCCATGATGAATGCGTTAAAGCGATTGTTCACCATGCCTTTGCGGTTGAGTTGCTCTTTCTTTTCGCCATCAAACGCTGAGGTATCGTCCCGGAAGACCAGAACAAAGCGCTCCGGATCGTCGGTACGGAACACGGACTTGGCCTTGCCTGCGTAGAGTTCTTCGCGTTTTTCCATTATCAGTCTCCGAAGCAGAGGCCCGCAGCGCGGGCACCCCTTTAATCAGTATAGGTAATCGAACAGCTGTGTCAGCAGGTCTTCAGCACTCTGAATGCCGGTGTAATCCTGAACCAGTTCAGCGGTGACACTTACATAGCCATCACGCCGGGCAAGATTAACCGTATGGGTGTGGCGCGCCGCTTCTTTATCACTGAACCAGCTAAACCAGCCCGGATCGCGCTCATCGGCAGTGCGGAAATCGACAAAGAGCCAGCCCTCACTCCGGTTGAGGTCAATTATGGCAACATCCGACTCAGTGAGCGCCCGGTTAACCTCAGCCCAGGAACGACCGTAATCGAGATCCATGCGAATGGATTTCGCTGTGTCATCCTCGGACACAAGATTCACCAGCGGCTTGGACACCGTCCCCGACGCTGCCCGGGAGAACGACTTGCTTTCTTCCCGGGCTTTCAGAAATTCGCCAAGGTCGGCAAGCACGCGCTTTTGCAGCGCAAGCTCTTCTGCTGCCGGATCGGTGATGCCACGCCAGGAAATAAGCTCCGAAGGCCAGGAAGCACCGTCTTCTGTGAGATTGTCAGATGAAAGTCTGCGTACTTGAATTTCGGTGGTTTTCCGACGCACACCCGGGGCTACACGCATCTGCAACACAACTTTGGGCTCTGCGGTGTTTACTTCGGAGGGCACATTGGATAGCTCCAAAAGCTCTCGGGCCCGCATGCTGAAGTTTGCCAATTCACTTTGCAGCAGACCCAGTTGCGGGTTGTCGTGAGCGACGCCCAAACCCTGCTCGTTCATGTACGCTGTTACCGCCGGCCAGATACGGCCTGGGACGTCGTTTACCAACAGCCAGGCGCGGCCATCAAGCTCTTCAACCACATAGTTTTCTTCGAGAATCTCCGAGGTCATATCCGGAGGACGGGGGATATCAGACGGGTACACTTTGCTGGCGTCTGCCGGATTAATCCCGCGAACGGGCATAACCTGGTTGAAGCGTGAGGAATCTGCCGTTTCCGGCAGAGACAGCGCATCACCTTCCTTTGCATCTACATAACGTGTGGAGCGATCTTCAACGAAGCTGCAACCGGACGTCGCGACGGCCAGCAACAACCCGGATGCAATCGCAATGGGTCGGAATGCATCAAACTTACGGGTTCCTGAAAGAACCGGCATCGGCCTTCTCTCTATGTGGGACTGTTTCAGGGGAGGCATCTGCAAACTCAGAGCACACCCGAGGCTTTCATCGCTTCTTCAAGCTCGGCGTGGAATTTCTCGCTGAACGGGGTCAGCGGCAGCCGGATACCCTCGCCAATCATACCCATACGCTGCAGAGCCCACTTCACCGGTATGGGATTCGCCTCAAGGAACAGCTTTCGGTTCAGCGGCATCAGAAGCTCGTTCAGACGCTCAGTCTCTTCGCGGTTGCCGGCGATGGCTGCTGCACACAGATCAGACATACCTTTGGGTGCTACGTTTGCGGTGACAGAAACGTTACCTTTCGCACCCGCCAGAATCAGTTCGGCGGCCGTCGCATCATCACCTGAGTACACCGCCAAACGCCCATCAAGGGCGTCGATCAATTCTGCGCCACGGGGAATATTACCGGTGGCATCCTTGAGGGCAACGATGTTCGGGATGTCTGCCAGCCGCAAAACCGTTTCATTCAGCATGTCGCAGGCAGTGCGACCGGGGACGTTGTAGAGCATTTGGCTCATGCCCGGCACAGCTTCGGAAATGGTTTTGAAGTGCTGGTACAAGCCCTCCTGCGTAGGCTTGTTGTAATAAGGCACAACGAGCAGGCAGGCGTCCGCACCGAGCTTGTGTGCTTCGGATGTCAGGTGAATGGCTTCCCGTGTGCTGTTGCCGCCTGTACCGGCTATAACAGGGATTCGCCCATTTACACGTTTGATCACGTGGCCGATTACCCGGCAGTGCTCTTTCTGATCGAGCGTTGCGGATTCGCCAGTGGTCCCCACAGCCACGATACCGTCTGTACCGTTCTCCAGATGAAAGTCCACCAGCTTATCCAGATCCTCCCAGTGAATGTCACCATTTGGATGCATGGGCGTGACCAGTGCGACAAGGCTACCCGTAATCATAAAAACTCCGTCCGAATAAAACGGTTATGGTAATGTTGGGCACGAACTGACACAAGGGAATTAAAGGAGATGTCATGTCATCTGTTAAACTGAACAAGCCGGTACCGGACTTTGAAGCGGCTGCCACGGGGGACCAGACGGTTCGTTTGGCGGATCTGCGCGGCAAAAATGTCGTTATTTATTTCTACCCGAAAGACAATACGCCAGGCTGTACAACCGAAGGCCAAGACTTTCGGGACCAAATGAAAGCATTTACTGAGCTGGATACAGAGATTTTCGGGGTTTCGCGGGACGGTCTCAAGGCCCACGAGAACTTCCGCAAAAAGTTCGAGTTCCCGTTTCACCTGATTTCCGATAAAGACGAAGCGCTGTGCCAGCTGTTTGACGTGATCAAACTCAAAAAGCTATACGGCAAAGAATACATGGGCATTGACCGCAGCACCTTCCTGATCGACCGGGAAGGCGTGCTGCGCAAAGAGTGGCGTGGCGTCAAAGTACCGGGACACGTTGATGAGGTGCTTGCGGCTGCAAAAGCACTCTGAAAACGTGATGATTACATCTGGTCTGGCACGGTTGAGGAGGAAGACTGCTTGACCGGCCAGGCAGAAAACACGGCTTTCAACATGGTTGCCAGCGGAATGGCGAAGAAAACGCCCCACAATCCCCAAATGCCCCCAAAAAACAGCACTGAAATAATGATGACAACCGGGTGCAGGTTATTTACCTCTGAAAACAGCACCGGCACGAGTACGTTCCCGTCGAGCGCCTGAATAATTCCATAAATCACCATTACCCAAATAAAGTGGGTGCCCCAGCCGAACGCGAACAGCGCAATCACTGCAACCGGAATGGTTACAACTGCAGCACCTATGTAGGGAATCACAACGCTCAGGCCCACCAGAAGTGAAAGCAGTGCCGCATAAGGCATGCCCAGGAACTTGAACGCAATGTAGGTTGCGCCGCCAACGATCAGGATTTCAAGTGCTTTGCCCCGCACATAATTGGCACACTGAAGGTTCACTTCGTGCCAGATTTTCAGCATCATCGGCCGCTGCGGTGGAAGCAGGCGGGAAATGGAGCCAAGCAGAACTTCGCTGTCTTTCAGGAAGAAGAACACCAGAATGGGCACCAGCACCATATAAATAAGTAGTGCGACCAGGTCAGGGATACTGGACAAAGAGAAAGACACCAGCCACTGGGTCATGTGCCCTACTTCGGTGTTCACCTGCTGGTACAGATTGCTCACTGCCTGGGTAGAGATGATATGCGGATATTCTTCAGGCAACAGCTCAAGATAAGACTGCAGCTCCCCGATAATTCGGGGCGCCTCACCCGCCAGATTGCTGAGCTGGGTCCATATAAGCGGCAACAGACCAAAAATAAAGCCCACCAACACGCCGAGAAACACCAGGAATACGCCCAGTATTGCAACGCCCTCTGGAACGCCGAGACTCTTGAGACGCACAACAAGCCCCTGCAAAATGAACGCGATGATGAGGGAGGCTATTGCCGGTGCCAGCATGGCACCGAACCAGATAATGAAAACTGTGCCCGTCACCAGAATCAGGAAAAGAATGACAGCTTCTTCATCTGAAAAGTATTTGTGCGCAAGACCGCGTAAAATTCTGAACATCAAGGACTCCGGAGAATTAACCGCCGCACTCTATCACAAACCGGTAATGACCTTCAGTTTCTGAGGAGTTCACCAAGCGGTGGCGGGACAGCTCCAGGAAGGCCGGAATATCGCGAGCGGAGCCCGCATCGGTGGCAATGACTTCAAGCTTTTCGCCGGGAGACATACCGTTGAGTTCCAACTTTGTTTTCAGCAAGGGCATCGGGCAGCGCAGCCCGGATGCATCCAGTGTACGATCGACCATAAAGAGGGTGCACCATCACAAGACATGGAATTCGCAAGCCGGCATTATGCCTCCAGTGATACTGTATTGCATCACAATACCTGTTAATCAGTGGATCCGGACTTACTTCCGGAATCTCAAAAGCATTCTGCTGTCACAGGTGCAGGTCGAACCAGGAGCTCACAGCATTACATGAATAACGTCCTTATAAAGTGTCGCTGTTATCGAAAGCTTTTTGTCGCTGCGGTTTTCTCTTATGGGCTGTTATCCGTTTCCGCGGCTACCGCGCAGGAAACTCGGCTGCCCAATATCGGGGGAACCGGTGGCGGCCTTATTTCCGGACAACAGGAAAGCGATATCGGGCAGCAGGTTATGGTGTCGATCCGGCGATCTGCACCACGCATAACCGACCCCCTGGTCTACGATTACCTCAGCTCCATTATCTACCGGCTCGTGCCCTCAGCGCCGCTGGATAACCGTGATCTGACACTTGCATTGATTGACAGCCCCGCGATAAACGCTTTCGCAGTGCCCGGCGGCATTGTGGGCGTAAACGGAGGCCTGTTTCTCAACGCATCCACAGAACAGCAGTTCGCGTCTGTTCTTGCCCACGAGCTTGCTCACCTCAGCCAGCGACACTTTGCCCGCCGCCTGGAGCAACAGGAAACCAGTGCACCACTCACTATTGCCGGAATGATCGCCGGTATTGTGCTCTCGGCAGTGACCCAATCGGATATAGGCATTGCAGCCATCGCAGGTACTCAGGCCCTGGCAATACAAAATATGCTGGCGTATAGCCGGTCACACGAACAGGAAGCTGACCGGGTGGGGCTGGATATTTTGGCAACCGCAGGAATGGACCCCCGCGGCATGCCGGAAATGTTCGAGATCATGATGCGGCAGAACCGGCTACAGGGGAACAACATGCCGGAGTATCTCTCAACGCACCCGCTTACACAGAACCGGGTGGCGGATACCCGCAACCGTGCAGAGCAGTACCCGGAAAAGTCCATTCGGGATGGCCAGGAGTACCACCTGGTACGCAGCCGTCTGCAAGTGCATTATGCACCCTCACCCGAAGTTGCCGTGGAAACCTTCGAAAGCTACCTGAACAAACCGGATGCACAGGACAACGAGGCGATCCGTTACGGGCTGGCAGTCGCCTACCTGAGCAACAATCAGTTCGAGAATGCAGCCAATATTATTACCGAACTACTGGCCAGCAATCCGGGCCGGATAACCTTGCAGGTAACGCTTGCTGAAATACGGATTCAGGAGAAAAGACTCGACGAGGCGCGAACCCTGCTCAAAGACGCCCTGAGCAGGAACCCCGGCAATTACCCGATCACCTCCACTCTTGCCGATGTGGAAATTGCGACGGGGAACGGGACTCAGGCCACTGAACACCTGAAACAGCTGACGCGCAGAATGCCCCAGCAGGAATATCTGTGGCTGAGGCTTGCAGAAGCCGAAGGCATGGCCAGGAACATCGTTGGCGTTCATCGAGCCCGGGCGGAATACGACGCCCTTATGGGAGATCTGGAGTCTGCTCAGAGGCAGCTCAGGCAGGCTCAGGAGAAATTGCCCGCAGGCTCAGCCCAGAGACAGGTTGTGAGCGAGCGGCTGGGAGAAATCACCAGCCGCCTCCAGGTTCGCAGAAACAGCTAGAATCAGGCGTTACCGGCAGTTTTCAGATTCATCCCGGCGGTGAAATCCAGCATGCGTCGCAGGGGCCTGAGTGCACGCTCTCGGGTTTCCTCATCTACCAGCACTTCCTGGTCGCCGTGTTCGATCACATGCAACAGGTTTTCCAGGCCGTTCATGGCCATCCACGGGCATTGGGCACAGCTTCGACAGGTCGCACCGTTGCCTGCTGTAGGCGCTTCAATAAGCGTTTTATTGGGCGCCAGCTGCTGCATTTTGTAGAAAATGCCATTATCCGTCGCGACGATAAACTCCTGATTCGGCATTGTCTGCACCGCGTGAATCAGTTGTGAGGTTGAGCCAACCACGTCTGCCAGTTCAACGACAGCGTCCGGAGACTCCGGGTGTACCAGAATGGCCGCATCGGGGTACAGGGCCTTAAGGTCTTCCAGACCACGGTGCTTGAACTCTTCATGCACTATGCAGGAGCCGTCCCACAACAGCATGTCTGCACCTGTGGTTTTTTGCACGTAGTGGCCAAGATGTTTGTCTGGCGCCCAGAGAATTTTCTCGCCTCGGGCGTCGAGATCTTCCACAATCGCCTGAGCACAGCTGGACGTTACGACCCAGTCTGCACGGGCTTTTACTGCGGCTGAGGTGTTGGCATAAACCACCACGGTGCGATCGCTGTGCTGATCGCAGAAATCTGAAAATTCGTCAGCCGGGCACCCGACATCCAGAGAACAGGTTGCTTCCAGCGTAGGCATCAACACCCGCTTTTCAGGGTTCAGAATCTTGGCCGTTTCACCCATGAAGCGAACACCAGCGACAACAACGGTTGACGCCGGATGCTGATTCCCGAAGCGGGCCATTTCCAGTGAATCTGCCACACAGCCACCGCTTTCCTCAGCGAGGCGCTGAATGTCAGGGTCGGTGTAATAGTGCGCCACAAGCACGGCGTCTTTTTCCTTGAGGACAGCCTTGATACGGGCTTCAAGCCGCGCCTTCTCATCAGCGCTGAGCGGCTTCGGCTCCGCTGCATGGGCCAAGTGTTCCTGAACAAGGATTCGGTCTTCAGCTTTAGTCATTTGCAGCCACTCTCAATTGCTTTCTGCACCCAAGTATATCATTTCGGGCAACAGTAGCACTGTACCGACTATAACTTGTCTCGCAAAATCTCTTTCCGGGGCTGAGGGATGACCACTTTATCCACCAAAAGTCCTTTTGCCTTGATGTAGTCTGTTCCCGCCTCCACGGCTGCCGTCACCGCAGCGACGTCACCGGTCAGGGTCAGGAAACCCTTGCCACCGATTGCCATGGCCAGGTGGATATCGATCAACTCGACATTGGCCGCTTTTACTGCTGCATCTGCCGCTTCGATAATGGTGGCTACCGAGAAGGTTTCAATAATACCCAGCGCTGCCGTTTCCTCGATTACCCGTGTACCGCTGATGGCCGAGAAAACAGACGGATGAACATTGGGGATGATCAGTTCGTCCACAATGGTTTCGCTACCCATATCCAGCCCTGCAGACATTGCGGATTCAACGGCAGCTACATCACCGGCCACCATGACCATGAACTTACCCGGGCAGATAGTCCGGTTGAACACGATTTCGACGTTTGCCGCCTTCAGCATGGCGTCGCCTACCGCATAGCCTTTTGCGATTGAATTCATTTCAATCATTCCGATCGCGCTTTTGTTGCTCATGATCAATTCCTGTCAGAAGCCGGGTCAGTTAACCGCGTTAATTTCAACAAAGCCGTCTATCAATGTCACCTTGCCGCTGATGCTGGCGTGGACTGGAACGCCCATGCCCTCACCTGGCGTAGCTGCAATCACAGCGCCCTCAGCCACCGTATCTCCTGTCTTTACTACTGGCTCGGGGTGCTGCCCCATGCGCTGATGTAATGGAATAATGACTCGGGAAGGCACCGTATCAATATCTTTCCAGCGCGCCGTTTTACTGTCGTATTTTGCCAGTCCCAGTTTTCGGGCCAACCGTTGTGATGGCACACCCCGGTATTCGCGCATGCTGTGCACCTCACGAGTCTGGCCCTGCAACTGTTCCGGTGTCAGCCACAGATCATTGGCTTTAAGATCTCGCTTGGTTGAAACACAGATATCCCGCGGGTTCAGTTGCTCCGGGCACGCCCACAGCGTGCAGATATTGCACTCGCAACAGGCCTGGGCATGGACCGACAAGGTTTCGCTGACCTCACCGGTCGTGAGCAGTGATCGCATAACCAGATGCGGCTGTATCGGATAACCGAGCAGGTATCTGGGACACATTTCGGTGCATAAGGTGCACTGGTCGCAGCCGGATTTTCCGATACGTTTGTATTGCTGCTCGGTTTCCGAGCGCCGCTTCACAAGATTGGTATCCCGGGGCAGTACCAACAATCCGCTGCTCACAGCGGAAATCGGCGTATCCAGGTTGTCGACTACATGCCCCATCATGGCACCACCATCGATTACTACCGGGTCATCACAGGTGATGGCGCCGGCCAGGCTGATAACATCCACAAAGCGCATACCTATGGGCAACCAGGCAGTGAACGGATGCTCGACTTCTCCGTGCACGGTAATCATGGTTCGGGTCACTGGTCGGCCCTCTGCCGCGCGGGCGATGTTTACCAGCGTCTCGACATTCTGAACCAGTACGCCGATATCCTTGGGCAACCCACCTGCGGGAATGCGATTCCCGGTTATCTCATAGACCAATTCGTATTCATCGCCCGCCGGATAGACGTTGGGCATACGCTTGAGTTCAATGTTCCCGGGCAAGAGTGGTTCGATGTGCGATATCGAGTCCTGGTGTTTTTCCTTGATGGCGATTACACCCCGGCTCGCGCCGGTTTGTTCCATCAGAAGCGCCATGCCTTGAAGCAGCTCGGCTGAGAACCGCTGAATAATCGTCTGATCTTTGTACAGCAAGGGCTCGCATTCGGCGCCGTTAGCAATCAGAACGTCCGCCCGTGCCTGGATTTTCACATATGATGGGAAGCCCGCCCCTCCGGCACCCACAACACCCGCATTTCTGACTTTTTCCACAAAGGAGTTCATGTCAAGTGCGCCACTCATATGTCAATATGGTTGCTGGCAACCGCCAGAACTGCCTCCTCAAAGGCTTCACACGCTGCTTTACACGCTGCCTGAGTGCCCGTGAGATATCCTCCGCCGTAGTTCGTTTCAGAAGGCGGAGCAAAGAAGTTAGAAACCGTGACACTAGCCGCTTTGAGTGCAGCATCCATACCGAACATCGCCTCCAGCGGCGGCGCAATGAGATACGCCATGGAGTCGCCTCGTTTTAACCCGCCTTCTTTAGACAGATAGCCTCCGGTGGCAGACACAAGATGGGCGAAATACGCAATGGTGCCGTCTTCATTGGCGGAGTAAAAACAGGCTTCGTTCTCGATAACTTCCCGCGCCCTCTGAAGCCCGGCAATAACATCCGCGGGTCCTGGCCCGGCGATGATGCCGATCACCTCACCGGATAGCAGGCCGGATGAATGCGCAGCACCGGCATAGAATGATCGGGCGTATACCACATCAACCTGTGCGGCTTTTGTTGCCTCGTCCAGGGCTACGTAGGTAACGTCATCACTGTCGGCAGTAATCATGCCGATACATCGTTGTTCCTTCTTCAGATTAAACTGTTTCATCATCCCGTCATCGACCGACGCAATAACACGTGTTGCCAGTACCGATGCTCTGATTTCGTCCCGAATTGCCATGATGGTGCTCCTTCAATATATTGCCGGGAGCCTCATTTCGAGGTCTCCGAACCATGTGTCTGAGCCCTTGGCTTCAGCGTTTCAGGTTTAGCCCACTCGCTTTCTGTTCAAGCATTTTTCGCGTCAGATCGACGATAACGGCTGCCGCTTCTATGGGCGGTGTACCACCTTTATGGATATTGGAAATAACCATGCGGTCGGACTCAACCGTCTTCTCGGTGGGTTTGTACACGCAATAACAACTCAGGCTTTCAGACTGCCCCAGGCCGGGCCTTTCTCCGATAAGCAGAAGATTGGCGTCAGCCTGTAGCAAGTTGCCTATTTCGTCCTGGGCTTTTACCCGGCCGTAACGCAAAAAGAAGGGCGTGCCAACGGTATAGCCAGCGCTCTCAAGCCCCTTCATCAAAGGTGGAATTATTTCGTCCAGATTATTGGTCACGGCGTCTGTACTTAACCCGTCAGAAATAACCACCTGCACCTGGGGCGATTTTTTACAGCGCTCACCAATGATTTTCTTTGCCTCATCAGAGAGCTTGCGTCCAAGATCCGGGCGCCGTAAATATTCGCTTTTATCCGTAACACGCGTCTGCACTTCCCAAAGGTTCTTCTTTTCCAGCCATTCTGGAGATACTTCCTTGACAACTGTGTCCTTGGAGCGGGAATGATCTGCAAGAAAACGCAGAAGTGAGCGGGTGCGGGGCCTCGGTCCTGCGCGCCCCTGGCAGACGCGTGCCGCCGTCTGCTTGACCATGTCGCTGTTTACCGAAGCGTTATGGGCGTTTTCGATACCGTTCCAGTGAATGAACTTATCCAGGCTCAGATCTTCAAGGCCTTCCCCTTTATCGACCGACTCTGTCTGCCTTTGCCCGTTGCCTTGCCTACCAGCTGTCTCCGATGGCTTGTAGGCCGGCGGATTGTTTTGCTGTGCGCTTTTACCTTCGGGCTGAACACGAGTCACCTGGCCGGCGGGAAGGTCCTTTTCTCCCAGCTCACGCAACACCGAATTGACGATACTCTGAATTGTTTGCTCGTCCATGGTTGTCACCTCAATCAAAGAAGATGGATGGGTCGCCCGCACGGGCGGTGAGCTTGCCGTCTTCCATCAGGCCCATCGTTTCCAACCAGGCTTCAAACTCGGGGGCGGGACGGTAGCCCAGGAGACGGCGAGCGGTGGCAACATCATGGAAGCCGGTGGTCTGATAATTCAGCATGATGTCGTCTCCCAGCGGGAGGGACATAACGTAGTTACAGCCTGCCGCTGCCAGCAGCGTGGTCAGGTTTTCGTTGGAGTTCTGATCGGTATCGGCGTGGTTCGTATAGCAGGCGTCACACCCCATGGAGATGCCGGTTAGCTTGCCCATGAAATGATCTTCCAACGCAGCACGCGTGATCTGCTGGTGGTTGAACAGATATTCCGGGCCAATAAACCCGACAACAGTGTTCAGCAGATGGGGTTTATAACGTTTGGCCAGGCCGTAGTTCCGGGCTTCGATGGTGACTTGATCCGCACCGTGGTGGGCATTGGCAGAGAGCGCCGTGCCCTGGCCCGTTTCAAAGTACATCATGTTTGAACCCGCAAGTTTGCAGTAATGCTTGCCCATCTCATAGGCTTCATCCAGCAGCTCTACGGTGACGCCAAACTCATTGAGACCTTTTTCTGTGCCAGACAGACTCTGGAACAGCAAGCCACCGGGTGCGCCTTTCTCAAGCGCCGCCATCTGATTGGATATGTGAGCAAGCACACAACCCTGAGTAGGAATATTCCACTTATCGGTGGCTTCCTTGACCGCACTGAGTATACGAATGGTGTTTTCAACCGATTCGGTGACGGGGTTGATACCGATAACCGCGTCACCACAGCCATAGGTCAGCCCTTCGTATACCTGAACCATGATGCTATCTATATCATCGCGGGTGTCATTGGGCTGCAGACGGGAAGAAAATCGGCCTGGAATTCCCACGGTGCAGTTGGCCTTGGAAATCACATACAGTTTCTTGGCCCCCACCATGAGATCGCCGTTCGAACATATCTTGCATACAGCGGCGACCATTTCAGACGTCAAGCCTCTGCGCATCCTTTCATAGTCTTCACGAGTGGGCACATCCGACAGTATGTATTCCCTCAACTCGCTGACAGTCCAATGCCGGATTTCCTCATAGACAGCCTTGTTTACCGCATCCTGGATGACCCGGGTTATGGAATCCTCTTCGTACGGGACAATTGGATTTTCCCGCAAAGTTTCCAGGCGCATTTCACTCAATACCTGTTTCGCAGCAACCCGCTCCTGGGCGGTTTCTGCGGCCACGCCCGCAAGCACATCCCCCGAACGGAGTTCGTTGGCTTTCGCGAGTACATCCTTTACGTCCCGGAACTGATAGACCTGTCCGAACAGTGTTGTCTTCAAGTTCATGAAAAACCTCCCCCTCTAGGCAGGAAATGCCAGAGATTTGATGGTTAATGGCACAACTTCCCCGCCAAAAAAACTTTCGCCGACATCGATGTAATCACCGGCAACGGCACGCACTTCATCAATAACCAGTAGCTTCTGGGGGGCGATCAGGGGTTGTAGCTCCATCCCCAGCACCTTGCCCAAGTCGTTTTCAGTCACGATGATTGCAGGAGTCTGGCGATTGCCGTGCTGCTGGTAATAGTCTGCAATCTCTATCGCTGTGTGATGCACCACGCGATAGCTCATGGGCATATCCCGGCCCAGCGCGATGGCATAGCTATCCTCTCGCAAACGCAGATCCATAAGTTCTGCGGCTTCGATAATCTGCTGGCAAACCGGTGGCAAGTCGACTGACTGCCAGTCAATCTGTGGCTCTACCACCGGTATGTTGCGGATAGGCAGCGAATCAACGTTCAGCCAGATAGAACTTCCGGAAAGCGACATGGAATAAGCGCCCGCGCCGATAACCGTCGCCTGCTGGGTTTGCAAAGGCACTTGAACATTCATGGCTGCCAGCGTTGGGTGCTTCAACAATGCACCACCGAGCAACACGCCTATGTCTTGCCAGTGGAACGGCTCGATCTCTTCGGTTTTCAAGGTGTAATAGCTGGTACCCACGCCACCGCTTATGAATACAGCATCAAAATCACCCGGCTCTTTCAGATAAGGCGTCATCATCAGCTTTTGGCACAGTTCGGAGCGCTTGCCGACAATGACATCCACAACCAGCTGAGCCATGCAGCTGACGATCTTTTTAAGATGGTCTGCGCTTACTCGGGCTTCCGTCAGCGCCTCGCCGAACAGGGATTCAATAACGTGTTTTGCCGGCTCCCGGATTCTGGTTACCGCTCCAGAGCGATCGGTTTTGATGAGATTTCCGCCGATATTGAGGCAGGCTGTGTCCTCTACCCGGCCACTGTTAAACACCACGTAATTACTGGTGCCACCGCCAATATCTATATTCAGCACCCGGGCATGATTGCGCTTGGAGTAATCGCCCGCACCACTGCCTTTGCCGGCGATAACGGATTCCAGGTTTGGCCCTGCAGTAGCAACTACAAAATCGCCCAACCGCTCGGCAAGCCCCATAACGGTATCTTTGGCATTTTTTACCTTGGACGTTTCGCCGGTGATGATGATGGCGCCGGTTTCAATATCGCTGAGAGTAAGACCGGCAGCCGCGAATTGATCATCGATGAACCGCTGTAGCATGGGAACATTCACGGTTCCATCTTCCTCCAGGGGTGTCGGGCTGACAGGGCTCTGGAAAAAGATCTCCCGCTCCACAAACTCGTACCGGGGCACCTGAGTAACAGGCGCCCGGTTGACCATGGTGAGCCGTGAAAAGATCACCTGGGTTGTGGTGGTGCCGATATCGATACCAACACTGTGTACGGTTTTTCTGTTCACGGTTTTCCTTCCGCTTCCTCTGAGGTGGCCAAGTCCGGACCCGGCTTACCGTTCTTCTCGATAGACGCGATCATCCTGTCGGCAAGCAGCATGGCGAACAGAACTGCGGTGATACCGCCGACAAGCTTGCCGATGATGACGGCCATGATCATGTCTGGCTTATTGGCGGCGGTGAAACCTAGGTGATCACCGAAGGTAAATGCAGCGCTCACCGCGAAGGCCGAACATAGAATCTTGCCGCGGCTGTCCATGTCCTTCATTACCTGGAACATCGGAATGTTGTTGGCCAGGGTGGCGATCAGGCCGGTAGCGGCTGTGGGGTTAACGTTCAGCACACCCCCCATCTTCAGCAATGGCTTTTCAAACCAGCGAGTCAGCAACAGCACCATGGGGTAGGCGCCCAACAGGATGATGGCAATGGAACCGATGACTTCGATGGCTCGCATATCGATACCTGGCTCATCGCCCGGCACCATGAATATCGGGTCCATCCCGGGAATCAGGGTAATACCCAGAGTGTGCTTCAACACCGCAGCCGCAAGGCCGATGGTGATAAACGCAACAAGGAATTTTGAAAAAACTGAAAAGCCGCCGATCATCTTTTCCGGCATAAACCACAGGCCGCCTGCAATCAGAGCAGAGACAATAATGACCGGGATCAGGTTCATGAAAATCAGGGGCAGGTTGAACTGTATTGCCTGATCAGTGCCCGGTATCAGAACCGTGGAGGCCATTGCCGCCAGCCCGCCGGCAATGCAGCCGAGCGGAATGGTCACAATACCCGCAAGCACACCAGAGGCCAGATAGGGGCGATCCTGTTCCTTGATGATGCCGACAGCAACGGGGATGGTGAATACAATGGTTGGGCCCATCATGGCGCCAAGAATCAGGCCCGCGTACATCCAGGCCCCATAGTTGATGGTGCCGTCCACCGCCGTGGCCATTTCTTTCGCCAGGAAATACCCACCCATATCATTGGCAAGCAGCGTGGTAGCGAACATGGCGGGGTCGGCCCCAAGGAATGTGTAGATGGGTACCACGACCGGCGACAGTATTTTGGCCAGTACCGGTGCCATAGCGATGATACCGACCATTGCTAACGCAAGCGCCCCCATAGCCTGGAAGCCCTCTTCGAACTGACTGCCAGCTCCGGAGATATTTCGGCCGACGGTCCCCAGCCCCACTTTGCCCAACATTGGCTCCGAGCCGCCAAATTGCATAAAGATACGGTCCAGGGCTCCGATGACCATGAAGGTCATCATGATATAAAGGATTATTTGATTTAACATTTCCATAACCGGCTCTCCACCTTCAAGCAAAGGGTTCAATCACACTTTTTCTTTACTGCTACTAACCTCTTCAAGCAATTGCACAATATCCGCTTCGGTAACATCTCTCGGGTTATCCCGGATGCACACGTCCTGAAGTGCTTCAATTGCAATGGCGCTAAAGTCATCACGGTTAATACTGGTACCCGCAAGGTTTTCGGGTAATCCAATATCGGAAAGCAGCTGCCTGACGGCGTAAATTGAAGCCATACATTGCTCCCGCTCTGTCATTCCAGAATGGCTAACGCCCAGCATATGCGCGATGGCGGCGTACTCCCGCTGGCAAACCAGAGCATTGAATTTCATGACGTAAGGAAGAAGAATGCCGTTGGCGATACCGTGGGCCAGGCGATAGCGGGGGCCAATCTGATGGGATATGGCATGAACCAGACCGAGCCCGGAATTACTGAAAGCAAGCCCTGCTTTATAGGATGCGGTTGCCATGGTAAGCCGGGCTGCCTTGTCTCCCCCGTTGCCCACCACAATGGGCAACGCCTCAGCAATGCTCTGTATTGCGCAGATAGCCAACGCCTTTGCGAGTGGATGGGAACTGCGCGCAACATAGGCCTCAATGGCGTGTGTGAGGGCATCAATACCGGTTGCCGCAGTCACCATTGGCGGCAAATTGAGCATAAGACCTGGATCGACGATTGCCAGGTCTGGCATAAGATCGCCATTCTTGATAACGAACTTGTGCTGCCGGTCAGCACGCATGATTACACTGATATCAGTGACTTCAGATCCGGTACCGGCTGTCGTTGGAACTGCACCCAACCCGACGCTCCTGCGACCACTGAACCCCGGCTCTGCCAGCTGGTGCAAGCTGCTCTGGCTGCTTCCCGCCAGAGCGATGGCCTTGGCTGCATCCAGTGCGGATCCACCGCCAAAACCCAGCACAAAGTCTGCTTTATTGCGAGTCAGCAGTTCGGTTGCAGAGGCGACTACGGTTTCATCAGGTTCCTGCGTAATAGCAGGATAAATTGTGAACTCAATGCCTGCGCGTTCGAGACTTCGCTCCATGCTCTTCATCAGGCCTTTTTCATGCACCACGCGGTCGGCGATCACCAGTACATGAGATACATCCAGTTGGCTGAGCATCTCGCCAATTCTGAGAATTGCTCCCTCGCCCATCAATGTCTGGCGCGGAGCATTAAAGTTGAACAGACCATGGGGCGTGAGTTCATCCACCGTGCGGGTGACGATGTCCTCAATGAATGCGTTTCCCTGGGGCTGCCCGGTAGAGTTCATATCATCAGACCCTCGCCGCTCTGGCCTGAAGAACCTCTGAGTAGCTGGCAATGGCCAGAGGCGTCAGATAAAGCGGGTGCGACGGGAGCACAACATCAACTCCCGGAAACTCCGCAGCAAATACCTCAAAAAACCCCGGCAACGCACAAGAACCACCGGTCAGGTAGATGGCGGGCACCTTATGATCTGCAATATGGCCGTGCACGATATCCGCCATTTTTGCGATGACCGGTGATGCCAGCCGGCACAGCGTGAGATCTTTGCTGGTGCGTTTCATCTCTTCGGCTTCTTCATAAGGCATGCCGAAGTGCCCCGCAAGCGCGAGTGTGATATGCCGTCCGCCTGTGGCGTCATCTCTGGAGCAGACCACCTGGCCCTGTTCGATAATCGCAGTTCCTGTTGTTCCACCGCCAATATCCACCACCGCAGCATGATCAAGCTGCAGCAGCCGGGCAACGCTGCTTGGCTCATCGATAACGCCCGCCACGTCAAGGCCAGCGGCTTCAATAACGTTGGTTGAAATACGTGAATCGGTACCTGGAGGAAAAGATGTGCTGACATGTTCAATATGAATGCCCAACTTCGCACTCGCACGCCGGACCTGTTCCCGGACAATCTGGCTGGCACCAAAGAAATCGACTACCACGCCATCACGGACGACATTTGCCCAATCCATAAAGCCGGCCAACGGGTTACCGTCGGCATCCAGCACGATCGTCTGAATATCGGCAGTGCCCAGGTCGACACCCACTCGGAACTCCCCCTGAAAGGGGCTTTCGATATCGTTATTAATCAGGCCAGCTGTCTTCCTCAGCAATCGGTTAACGTCGGCCACAGTTCTGCTCATTACGCTCTCCTTGTCAGACTATCCGGAACGAATCCACCATAGTGCAGCGCCGCTTGCGCACAAACGTGCTGGCGTTGGTAACGCCTTCGCCGGTAGGTGTTGATATCGTCATGGATGTCCACCCTTCGCCCCCCGCACCTAGCCCGGCAATACAGGGGCCATTTTTCACAAACAAGCTGCAGTTGATTTCCAGGGCCATACGGGAAAGGTTGTCGATATTCCGGGAGTGCATGGCTGCGGTATGAAGGTTTCCAGCTTCCAGTTCCACTGCCCAGTCAATTGCCTCATCTGCATCCCGGGCGCGTATCAGCGAAATAACCGGAAGCATCATTTCAGTTGTAGCAAAAGCATGGTCCCGCGCGGTTTCTGCAACGAGCAAGCGAGTGCCCGCCGGAACGCTGAAGCCCGCTGCTGCTGCGATTTTTTCTGCATCGCGCCCTACCCATTCCGGTTTCGGACGCGGACTGGGGCCGGGATAGCCTGCCAGAACCAGCCTTGCCACAGCATCTGTCTGATCCGCATTGATCTCAGCGGCACCGTGCCTGCACATGGCCTCTTTCAACTCAGTCGCAATCGAATCGACGGCAACAATTTCTTTCTCATCAACGCAGATAATGTTGTTATCAAACGACGCGCCCTGCACGATACTGATCGCCGCCCGCTCTATATCCGCCGTTTCATCCACCACGACCGGAGGATTTCCCGGCCCGGCAGCTATCAGGCGCTTGTCGGTGACTTTGCGCGCGGCATCCACCACTGCATCACCGCCAGTTATGGTAAGTAGGCGAATACCAGGGAAGCGGAACAACCGGGTGGCTACCTCAATCGTGGGGTCTTGCACACAAGTCACGATATTTGACGGCCCTCCAGCACTTACGGAGGCACGGTTAATCAGCTGAATAGCACGCTGGGAGACCGCTTTTGCTGCGGGGTGCGGGGAGAACACAACGGAATTTCCGGCTGCGATCATGCTGATCGCATTATTCAGAACGGTCACAGAGGGGTTGGTTGAAGGGGTAACCGATGCAATTACACCCCAAGGTGCGTTTTCGACAAGTGACAATCCATGATCACCCGTAAGCGCCATCGGCACGATGGCTTCTACCCCGGGCGTTTTATCGAGCACCAGGTTGTGTTTGCGTATTTTATCCTCTACCCGGCCATACCCGGTCTCCTGAACTGCAAGCTGTGACAACTCCTGTACATGCTCGCGCCCGATGCGCCGTATCGCCGCGATGATCGCCTCTCGCTGTGCCACCGACTTCAACTGTTTATGGGCACTCTGTGCTGCCGCTACGGCATCATCAAGCGTTCCGAATATGCCGTAGCTTTCACCGTCACGCTGTGGCGAGTTCAGCTGCTCGATAACGCGGCGAACGATGGACTCAATCTGCTGTGCATCCATCTGAATGTTCCCTCTCTCCAAGGCTGCCTGACGATTTATGACAGCCTGATAAAAATGGCCTAGTAACGTCGCTGGGACTTCTGAAACCAGGTTTCCGAGCCACCGGTAACTTCATCGATAATACCCACGATACTGAGATCGACAGGTGTATGGCCGCTGCTATCTATGGACATGCGAGCGGAACTGCCACCTACCACCAGCACCCATTCACCTTCCCCTGCGCCCAGTCGGTCGGCTGCCACCATGACTGGGCTCTCTTCCTTCCCGTCCTGATCGATAAACTTGACCAAGGCCAGCTTATCCATCCCCAAACGCTCGCTGCGCACTGTAGCAACGACCTGACCGATTACCTTTGCAAGTCTCATGGGATGTCTTCCAAATCAGTTGATCCTAGCCCGATGTTTTCTTTCCCGGAGCCGGCTTTCCCGAGTCCGCTGCTTTTCTTGGCACAATCGGAAAAATGGACTCCAGATCCGCGTGTGGACGCGGAATCACATGGACCGCTATCAGCTCTCCAAGCCGCTGTGCTGCCGCCGCTCCTGCGTCTGTCGCAGCTTTACAGGCAGCAACATCACCTCTGACCAGAGCAGTGACGTAACCATGGCCGATTTGCTCATAGCCCACCAATTCAACCCTGGCAGCTTTAACCATGGCGTCAGAGGCTTCTATCAGAGCCGTCAGACCTTTCGTTTCAATAATGCCCAATGCTTCCATCATGCGAGTACCCTCATGCCTTTCGGCTTGTTCTGAAGCCTGCTTCCAGACTGCGTTCATCTGAATAAACCTTTTTCATTGTTGCCTGATTGCCTCAGGAATCGGATGAAGGCTGCCCAGAAGGAGTAATAGGAAATATTGATTCCAGATCTCCATGCGGACGCGGAATCACGTGTACAGCCACCAATTCGCCCAGCCTCTGCGCAGCTGCGGCACCGGCATCCGTGGCTGCCTTGCAGGCGGCTACATCACCCCGAACCATCGCAGTTACAAGGCCACTACCAATCTGTTTGTAGCCAACAAGCTGAACTCTGGCCGCCTTGACCATCGCGTCAGACGCTTCAATCAGAGCTGTCAGGCCTTTCGTTTCAATAATTCCAAGTGCTTCGTTCATGGTTAATTCTCCTCAGGGTGTCACTACTCTTTGTTAACCAGGCATGTCGCCACCATGGCGACGTCGACGATATCGTCGGCCGTGCAGCCCCGTGACAAGTCATGCATAGGTTTCGCCAAACCTTCCAACATCGGTCCCAGTGCCATGTAATTACACATGCGCTGGGCAACCTTATAAGCGATATTTCCAGCATCCAGCGACGGAAATATCAAAACATTCGCATTACCTTTCAGCGGGCTTTCAGGCGCTTTTTTCAACGCAACCGAGGGCACCACAGCCGCATCGAACTGCAATTCACCATCAATAATCAGCGACGGGGCCCGGGTGCGCGTTAGCTCAAACGCTTCCATAATTCGTCTGGCTGCGGGATGCTGCGAACTGCCTTTGGTTGAAAATGACAGTAGCGCGACCCGCGCCTGCTCACCCGTAAGCGCCTCGAAACTGCGTGCTGAATCAATGGCAATATCAGAAAGCTGTTCCACTGTGGGCTGAGGAATAACCCCCGCATCTGCGAACAGCCGGGTGTCGCTGCCATCGGCTGATGACATAAGGAAAAACGAGGACACGGTTTTCTGCCCTCCGGTTGTTCCGATAACCCTTATAGCCGCGCGGATGACATCGCCACTGGTCGAGATGTTTCCTCCAATGCAGATATCCGCATGCCCACGCTTGACCATCATGGCGCCAAAGAACAAAGGGGCACTCATGATTTCGCGGGCCTCCTCCCTGTTCATCCTCTCGTTCTCATCGAGGTACGCACTGATAAACGAGTCCATCCATTGCGAACGCGAAGGATCCACAATTGAAAAACACGACATCGCCACTCCCGTTTCATGGGCGTAATCCCGAAGTTCAAACGGGTTACCCAGTAAAATGGGCTGAGCCAAGCCTCGCTGGTGAAGCTCATTTGCCGCATGCAGAACGCGCTCATCAAGAGCATCAGGAAAAACAATGCGCCTCGGTGTTTCGCGGCATGCATTCCGGCACTGTTCCATCACCTTATTCATGAAATCACTCCAGGTTCGGGAAGTGATCCACTTGTTTCAACCACGAGGGTCATGAGCATCAATACATAAAGGGCGCTGCTCAGCCGATTGAGGCCCTGAACGATATCCGGTCTGGTAAGACCAAAACTGTCCGTCTGGAATGCCTTGCAGGCCTCGACTTCGGCCTCTCGGGCCATGGCCCTGAGAACGTTCAGCAATGACACATTGGCACCGTGTTTTAATTCCGGAACTATGTGGTCGTGGCCAAGATATTTCAGAGGTTGGTGAGAAATCTGGTGAATGGTTTCATCGTCCAGGTCTCCCATACTTATCTCTTCCTGAACTTCGCCGGTAACTTCGCTTCGCAGAAGGTTACCCATAAACGAACGCAGATCTGCCAACGAGTGGCGCAGCATGGGATATTTTTCGAAACTGACGGCAAACTGAGCCTGTACCCACACGGTTTGGGAAATCAGCGTATCGAGCTTGCCACGCAGTGCGATTCTGGGGTGCGTCTTGGGAACCAGTTGCTCACTGTCCAAGAGGGTTAGCAACTCGGTTTTCTTTTCGACGTGGCTATTGCAAACGGCACAACGGTTGCCGGGACGCGCATTCGCGCTAGTGAGTGGGTGCACCGGAGCTTTCTGGCTTGCACCTGGATCCGCCTTGTCGGGAAGAAAAACCCGGCCGTCATCACCGATATACTTGATACGGATCTTGCGCTCGGCCAAAAGCTGGCTTGCGGACGGGGTAAGCCTGGCTCCCTCAGGCAGGTGCACCTCACTGCCATGGGCCAGACCATGCTCGGCTCGCAAACTGGCTTCTGTTATCCAGGATGGCATCGATACAACCCCTTTTATTGCGCTGACCAGTCCGCTGGGTAGGTCACATACACAAAGCGCACTTTCCCGGGAGATCCAAACTCAATTGCCGCTCCCTTGGGTATAAAAAACACATCGCCCGGCTTGCCGATGTGGGTCTTGCTGCCACAAGTAATGTGCAGCTCACCTTCCAGAACCACATCAATCTCATCGTAGTTGAGGGTCCATGGAAAACTGCAGTTCTCCCACTGCATATAGCCAGCAGCAATGGAGCTGTTGTCGTCGGCGCCAATCACATCGGTCAGCCCTATGGGCTTGCCGCCTGCACCCTCGAACCTCCCAGGCTTAACGGAACTGCCACGCACAAGAACAACGCCATTGGGCGCTTTCTCACGCTCGCATGAGGGCCCCACCGCATCCTGGTGCTGCAACTCCTTCAAGGCCTTTTCGATCAATTGATCAAGTAGGGCGGAATTCTGGTGTGCGGCAGGAAGCTTTTCCCTGACGGCCTTTTTAATAGCCTGCAGGCTATCGGGGCGGCTGCCCGCAAGAGATCCGCTGCTTTTCCGAGGTTCGATGCTGGCCGCAACATCAATAATTTTCAGTCCGAGCTTTTTGGCAACATCGCGCGCTTCTGGCGTAATGATTGTGCTCTGCGGGGAGATCTCCACCGAGGTTTGCCCGCTCTTGTGCAGTTCCTTTATTTTTTCAGCCGTAAACAGAGATTTCATAACCCGGCCCCTATCAGATTCGTATCAATATTCGTTTTCACCAGCAATTACCTCGTCAATGCGATCTTCGCAATCACCCACGCTGGCGTCCGATGTTTGCAAACTGATCAGAAAAGACCTTAAAGCAGCAACACCCTCGCCGGTTGCTGTAGAGGTCAGAAAATACGGCGGAGAAATATTATGATCTGCCATTATCCGGCAGGCAGCTTCTGCGTCGGCATCCGGTAAATCGGTTTTACTGACTACCCCGACAACCCGCTTGCCAGAGTAAACGTGCAATAGGCCCGGAGGTAATGAGAATGACCTGCTATTTGCAGGCTGCAGATACACAATCGTGCTGATATCGGAGATGGTGGAGAGCAAGGCGCCATAGTATGCAGGGCGACTGGTGAACTCCCCTGGTGTGTCTACAACGTCGCTGGGATGAAACACAACAGCCTGGGTTTTCAGCACCTGATCGCTGGACTCAAGCAGTGCCAGAGTGAGTGCCGTTTTTCCGCTTCCGACATCACCCACCAGCACAAAATCCGCCAGATCCGGATACTGTGCTTTTGTATTTACGTCCGGGTTGCCTGACATACTCTGTATCCCAGTGACGACTCCAGCGTAGAAAGAATCGCGCTCAATGCTTCCTCTACTGACCCGATACTACCGGTGAGGACGAGCGCGCCCGAAAAACGATCCAGAAATCCTATTTTTACCGATGCGAATTTGGTTGCTACGTCGCCGGCAATAATGGCTGTTTCGCCAGGCGTCAGCGTAAGAATGCCAATGGCCTCAGCGTGCTCAACCCCAACTTTATGGCACAGATCCTCAGTAGGATTCGCGAGCAAATGCGCCAGGGTTACCTGCTTGCCCGGAACATACTCTTGAATAATGCGTTCAATATCGGCTGAACTGCCAGAACCGCTCGCAGACACTATAAAATGCCCCGCTTCCTAAGGTGCTCGAACGTTCAATTCGCTCAAGGTAGAACCTGAACATACGTTCATCGTAGTCTACAACTGATTAATTACCAGCCAGTGTGCAAACAACGCGTTAGGGAGTTGATACTGGTCAATATATTGTTGCAGGTGGCAAGTTCTTTCAGGAACAGGGAAGAATGGGCCGGGGAAGAAAGATTACCGGTATATCCAGAGCAAAAAAAAGGACCGCATTTCTGCAGTCCTTTAAGCTTAAACTTTTCGTGCTTCAAAAATGGTGGGTCGTGATGGATTCGAACCATCGACCAATTGGTTAAAAGCCAACTGCTCTACCAACTGAGCTAACGACCCAAAACTCGTGACCAGTGCCTGGACCCTGATCGATTCCGGAGCGGCTCAGAAACTGCCCCGAGATATCGAATATGGTGGGTCGTGATGGATTCGAACCATCGACCAATTGGTTAAAAGCCAACTGCTCTACCAACTGAGCTAACGACCCAAGCGAGGCGCATATAGTAATGATTTTTCCCCGTCGATCAACCCTTTCGCGCCATGTTTTTCAATATTCTTTTAATTCCTCGCAACTCAACCCTGACCTGAGTCCAGAAATTTCTTGGCGAGGCGGGCCGCTTCGCTTTTCGGGTAGTCATTTACAACCTGCTCCATCTGCCGACGAGCTTCGGTTTTCTTGTCCAACCGATCCAGCGTTACGCCTAATTTGTAGACAGCATCCGGCGCTTTGCGATGATCTGCATAGCGAGTTGCGACAATCGAAAATGCCTGCCGGGCCTGTTCAAGCTGCGGCTTTACCAGGTAAACCTCTCCCAGCCAATAGTAGGCATTCACCGTCAGGTCTCCTTCGGGATACTTGTCGATAAATTCATAAATCCGGCTGATGGCCTCATCGTACTTTTTCTGGCTATGGATGAGATCCTGAATGGTCTGGTATGCCTTTCGCTCTTCAGCCTCAGGCTGACGATACTCGCGTATCTCTGCAGCGCCCTTATCCTGAGCACTAGCCTCTCCACCACCACTCTCAGCAGCCTGGGGTTGAGCTGAAACCTTCTCGGAAAGATCCAGGATACGTTGATCCAGATCGATGTAGCGGTCTCGCCCCTGATCTTGCAGGCGCTTTATGAGGTGTCGCTGTTCTTCGGTTTCACCCTGAAGCCGCCGGACTTCACCCTGCAACTGCTGGATCATGTAGAAGAGCTCAGACGTGGCCTGACTGGAATTGGCCTTGCGTTGGGCTTCTGAGGCATTGCTCTGAAATGCGGACGTAGATGATTGCGCCAGCGTCATTCCCGCTTGCCCCAAGGCAAGCGGGAAAACAACTGCCGCCATGAGCTGCTTTCTCATGGGGTTAACCTGATGTTATGTATGCGTTTACTGGAATACCAGCTCCACACGGCGATTCTGTGCCCATGCACTCTCTGAAGAACCCATCACCGCCGGCTTCTCTTCACCATAGCTTACGGTTTCCATCTGGCCCCGTGAAGCGCCATTCACAATCAGGAAACGCTGAATGGCATTGGCACGACGTTCACCCAGAGCCAGGTTGTATTCCTTGGAGCCACGCTCATCACCGTGACCTTCAAGGCGCACGTTCTGGCCGGGATTGTTGGACAGATAACGGGCGTGGGCTACCAGCACGTCGCGGGCTTCTGGCTTGATTTCGGAGGTATCGAAATCAAAATAGAAGGTGGTAATGTCGCGCAGGGCTTCCTGTTCAGCCTGCTGCTGGGCTTCCATCCGTTCTGACTCCGTCATTGAGGACGAAGAGATACCACCCTGATCGCCGCCGCCATACACGGTAGAGCCGCCATCCTGATCAATAGGCGCAACGTCGGAGCCGCCGTAGCCCCCTTCATCCATATTTTCGCCGGTGGTGCTACAGCCTGCAAACAGGCCTGCAGAGAACAAAAGAGCAAGTACTTTGGTTTGAGCTGACAACTTCATGATTCATTCCTTCCCGTTGATTAACTTCAACTTCTACCTTTCAGGTGAATGCTTGCGCAGTCACCGACTACCGAACAATAGGCCCCCAGGCCGGGTCGCGAACATCACCTTCCGAGGCGGGAAGACTGTACGCGGCGCCGCCATCAGCGGAGATGACCGTCAGTACACTTTCACCACTTTGCTTGGTGGCATATATCAACATACGGCCATTTGGCGACACGCTGGGGGACTCATCGGATCCTGTACGAGTGAGGACGGTTTCCTCATCGTTTTTAAGATTGGTTCGGGCGATGGTGAATGCCCGGTCACGCTGGTGCACGTAATACACGTAATTACCGGAGGCATCCGGACGCGGCCTAGCATTGTAACGGCTGCCAAAGGTAATCCGACGCGGCTCAGCACCCGGTTTTGCCATGTAATAAATCTGCGGGCCACCCGAGCGATCAGAAGTGAAGTAGACACCCTCACCTGAACTGTCCCAGGTCGCTTCGGTATCTATTGCCCAGTGATTGGTGAGCTTTGTCACTTTGCGGGATTGAAGGTTCATTTGATAGATTTCGGCGTTACCATCTTTAGACAGGGTCATCAGCAGGGATTGTCCGTCTGCTGACCAAGCAGGTGCTGAGTTCAAGCCCGGGAAATCCGCCACTTTTTTGCGCTCACCGGAGCCTATCTCATGAACAAAAATGACGGGTTTGCCCGTTTCAAACGAAACATACGCCAGTTTTTTACCGTCTGGTGACCAGGCAGGTGACAGGATCGGCTCTTTGCTCTCCAGCCTGATGCGGGCGCGCTTTCCATCAATGTCGCTCACTTGCAACCGGTAACGGGCATTGCCACCAGCTCTGTCTAGCGTTACATACGCCAGTTTGGTAGAAAATGCACCCTGAACCCCCGTGATGGCTTCATACACTTTATCGCTGATATGATGAGCCAGTGAGCGCATATTTGACGCCGGTGCTGCCGCTGTCTCACCCAGTATTCGCTCTTCACGGTTAACATCGAACAACTCGTAGCGGGCTTCTACCCGATCACCGTTACGAGTGAGTTCACCTACCAGCACGTACCGCTGGCCAAGCAGTCGCCAGTCGCGAAAATACACATCAGCCCGCTTTGACGGAAGGCTCAGCATTTTCTGAGGCGACAAGGGGCGAAACTCACCGCTCATGGCCAGGTCGGCCTGCACGATACTGCTCACTTTATCACCAGCTGGCATATTGCCGTTTTCAGCAAACGGCACCACCGATACTGGAATAGCAGAATCCGCACCTTCGGTCACCCGAATTAACAGTTCAGCCTGGGCGCTGGTGACGACCAGAAGCATCAGGGCAACCGCTGAAAAAAGGGCCTGAAATGGTCTGAATGAAACTTTACGCATCATAGTGTTACCCGCTTCCTTATCTCAATCTTCGAGGATTGAATTCGATCGTGAACTGGCGGAAATAGGTTTCAAACGTATCCCGCTCACTTGGCACCGGGTACCGATTTAAAGACTTTACTGCCCCCAGCGCAGAGTTATCAAACGCTGTATTCCCGCTGCTGGCAACAAGCTTTACGCCCGCAAGCTCGCCAGTTGGCAGCAACGTAATCTGCAGTCGCGCTGTCATTTCCTCTGTTGCCGATGACGGCGGGTACCATGCCTGACTGAGCCGCTCACGGATCAGTGCCTGATATTTCTGGCTCTCCGACAGCATCTGCGTTTCTCTGGCCCTGGCAGCGGCGGCCTGTTCTTGACGCCGGGCTTCATCTGCACGCGCTTTTCTGGCTTGTTCAGCCTGAGCCTCAAGTTGCTGTTCCTGAAGGCGCCGCTCAGCCTCAAGCCGCTTGCGCTCAGCTTCCTGTCGTGCCTGTTCCTCTTTTTTCTTACGCTCGGCTTCTTCCCGCTTGCGCTGCTCTTCCTTGCGCTGCTTTTCTTCCTCAGCCTTTCGCTTTGCCTCTTGCTGACGCTGCTTCTCGGCTTCGGCTTCTGCCTTGCGGCGCTCACGCTCTTTCGCCTCAGCTTCCGCTTTCTGGCGCGCAGCTTCTGCCTCTTGGGTTTCCCGGGCCTTGCGTTCCTCGGCTTTTTTCTGCTCTTCAGCCTTACGCTTGGTCTCTTCGCGTTTTTTTTGCTCCGCGACCTTCACCTTCCGCGCCTCTTCTTCCTTTTGCTTCTGGCGTTTCTGCGCTTCTATCTGTTTCTGTTTTTCGAGCTCTTTTTGCTCCTGCTCTCGATCCGGCTGATCTACCGGTTCAACAACTGGGCTAGGCTCCGGCTTCTGCTGAGTGATAAGGCGCGCGGAAATACTGCTGGGAGGCGGCTCTTGTATTGGAGAAGACCACGACCAGCCAGCAAGAGCGACGCCTGCAATGAGCAGATGCAAAGCAACCGACAGCGCGACTGGCGATTTCCAGGGCGGCACCCCGGTGCTGCTGAATTCCCGTTGCTGACCTATCAAGACAATTCCACCTGCACTGATCTCACGTTTCGTCCGGGGCCGAATCGGTAATCAGCCCAATGCTGGTTGCCCCCGCACCCTGAAGAGTGGCCATCAAACGAACCACAGTGCCGTAATCCACATTCTCATCACCGCGCACAAGTATGTCGCTGGATGTTCGCTGAGACAGAATCTTCGCCACTTGTTCACGGACTTCCGAGAGCGGCATGGGGTCACTGCCCTTGTCGCCGACTTCAACGTAATAGGCGCCGTTGGCATCCACAGATACGATGATGGATTCCACATTCTTATCTGCCTGAATCGGGTCAGATGTAGTCTCCGGGAGATCGACTTTCACGCCCTGAACAAGCATCGGCGCTGTGACCATGAAAATAATCAACAGCACCAGCATCACGTCGATGTATGGAACGACGTTGATTTCCGACATCGGCTTCTTCCGATTTTCGGGCATCATCCCCATGCCTTTCATAGCGCTGTACTCCGACTGTTAACGGTTAGCATCATTGCTCTGGTCACTACTATGCGCCCTTGTCGGCACTGTGAACACGACGATGCAGAATGCTGGAAAACTCGTCGGCAAAGGTTTCGTAGTTCTTCAGAAGCGCATCCGACTTGGTAGAGAAACGGTTATAGGCAATGACCGCAGGAATCGCGGCAAACAAGCCCATGGCTGTCGCTATCAGTGCTTCTGAAATGCCTGGCGCCACCGTAGCCAGCGTAGCCTGTTGAACCTGCGCCAGGCCACGAAACGAATTCATGATGCCCCAAACGGTACCGAACAGGCCGACATATGGGCTTGTGGAACCAACTGTGGCAAGAAACGGCAGATGCGCCTCAAGGCGTTCCTGCTCGCGCGAGAACGCAACCCGCATGGCTCGCTGAGTTCCTTCCATAACGGCATCGGCGTCGCGGCTTTGCTGACGCAGCCGCGAAAACTCTTTGAAGCCGGCCCGAAACAACGACTCCAAACCAGAGAAGGGCGTGGGCTCAGCGTTCACTTCGCGGTAGAGCTGCCCCAAATCCATACCGGACCAGAAACGCTCTTCAAACGCGAGCTGCGCCTGCCGGGCTTTGCGAAACACTTGGTAGCGTTGAAAGATGAGCGCCCATGACACCACCGATGCAGCTGCAAGCAACAACATAACCAGCTGCACCAACACACCGGCATTTGAAATCAGACTCCAGACTGACAATTCCGAATCCACCGCTTACTCCTGGCTTATGTCGTGTTTTGTTTCGTTTAAACGTGTGGCCTGCTCAAGCAAACCCCGCATATTTTCCGGTAACCGTATTGGTCGGCCGCTATCGAGCGCTACGCACGCGACTTTTACATCGGCCTCGCACAGCTGCTTCTGATCCTGCACCCGCACAACCCTTTGCCTGAACTCCATCCAGACCCGACCGAACGCCACCGGCTCTGCCGTAACGATGAGTTCATCATCCAGCCTGGCCGGTGCGGCGTAGTGAATCGACAGGCGCTGTACAACGTAGCTTATGTTGTCAGCCAATCCTGCCCTGAGCCCTACTCCGCAGCTACGAACCCACTCAGTACGAGCGCGCTCCATGTAGTGCAAATAACGGGCATGAAAAACAATGCCGCCGGCGTCTGTATCTTCTATATAAACCCGGATTGGCCAGCCGAACGTTGCTGCCGCTTCGCCGTCACTCAAAAGGGACTCCTTCCGAGCCTGAGCTCTCCCTCACGATACCAAAGTGCTGATAAGCGTGGGATGTGACCATACGGCCACGGGGCGTGCGCATTATAAAGCCTTGCTGTATAAGAAAAGGTTCAAGCACATCCTCAATGGTGCCACGCTCCTCACTGATTGCGGCTGCCAGGCTCTCAACGCCCACCGGGCCCCCATCAAACTTTTCAATCATCGCCAGCAGCAATCGCCGGTCCATGTGGTCAAAGCCTTCGCTATCGACCTTCAACATATTCAGGGCCTGATCCGCGATACCTACGTTGATGCGCCCGTCGGCCCGCACTTCGGCATAGTCTCTCACTCGCCGCAACAGGCGATTGGCTATCCGGGGCGTGCCACGTGAGCGGCGCGCTATCTCGTAGGCGCCTTCTTCATCAATGTCGACACCTGAAAGCCGTGCGGAGCGAACGATAATGTGGGTAAGATCCGCCGTATTGTAGAATTCCAGACGCTGCACAATGCCGAAGCGATCCCGCAGTGGAGATGTCAGCAAACCTGCCCGGGTAGTCGCCCCAACCAGAGTAAAGGGTGGCAAATCCAGCTTGATCGAGCGTGCTGCCGGCCCCTCGCCGATCATGATGTCCAGCTGGTAGTCTTCCATGGCCGGGTACAGTATTTCTTCTACCACGGCGCTGAGCCGGTGTATTTCATCAATGAAGAGAACATCGTTCTCTTCAAGATTGGTGAGCATCGCAGCCAGATCACCGGCTTTTTCAAGAACCGGGCCGGAGGTAGTCTTTATCGCCACCCCCATTTCATTGGCAATAATATTCGCCAGTGTGGTTTTGCCAAGCCCTGGTGGCCCGAAAACAAGAACATGATCCAGCGCTTCCCGGCGCCCTCTGGCAGCCGAGATGAAGATGTCCATCTGTTCCCTAACTGCAGGCTGCCCCACGTACTCGGAGAGCAACGCGGGCCGGATAGCGCGATCCTGAACCTCTTCGTTGTCACCGGCCCGGGCTGAGATCAGTCGGTCGGATTCAATCATTTACTCGTCCGTATATCGGGAATCAATAGACTGCCACCTAAAACCAGAGTGAACCAATTGTACAAACAGCCCACTGCGTGTCACGTTACGCTCTCTACAGGTTTGGTGCTACATAAGCGACACATTAAAGTCACGTCATCATGCCGGGATCATATTTCTCAGGGCCAGACGTATCAAGGTTTCACTGGAAAGACCCTCTTCTGCCACTTTGGTGATCGCGCGAGCAGCTTCCTGCGGTTTATACCCGAGCGCTATCAGCGCTGCCTCAGCTTCGTCTGCAGGATTCTGCGCGTTGAAAGACAACTCGGGCGTGCTGCTTGCGGACTCTGCTGTAGCTGACGCCCCAAGTATAAACTGCCCTTCAAGCTGACTAATGCGGTCTGCCATTTCAATCAGCAAGCGCTCAGCGGTCTTCTTGCCAACCCCCGGGAGCTTTACCAGAGACTTGATATCACGCCCTTCCACACAGCGAATAAACTGCTGTGCATCCAGGCCTGAGAGAATGCCAGCCGCCATCTTCGGGCCTACTCCGTTCACTTTGATCAGCAACCGGAACAGATTGCGATCCAGTCGTGAAACAAAGCCATAGAGACTCTGGACGTCTTCGCGAACCACAAAATGTGTATGAAGGGTAACTTCCTGCCCAGGTTCTGGCAGGTTAAAGAACGTGGTGAAAGGGATATCGACTTCGTAACCCAGGCCACCGCATTCAACCAGCGCCTGCCCGGGTGTCTTTTCGACCAGAATACCTCGGATACGACCTATCAAGGATTGCCTCCTGCCGCTCCGCAGAGCAGTTTATTGTTGTCGCACGCGCCCGCTGCGAGCCTTGCCCGTTACGCCGGCCACTTTCAGAATGCTTTGATTCATGTGGGCATGGCACAACGCAATTGCCAAGGCATCGGCGGCGTCTGCCTGGGGTTTGCGGGAAAGTGACAGCAACACCTGAACCATGTGCTGTACTTGGTATTTGTCGGCACTGCCCTTGCCAACCACAGCCTGCTTGACCTGTCGTGCGGAGTATTCATGCACGTCAAGGCCACTGGTAGCTGCGCCAACGATAGCGGCCCCACGAGCCTGCCCGAGCTTGAGGGCTGAATCGGGGTTGCGCGCCATAAAAACCTGCTCGATGGCAAATTCCTGTGGTCGGTATTCGCCAATGAGGCTCACCAGACTCTGAAAAATGATTCGCAGGCGCTCCGCCATGGGTTTTTCGCCCACGCGGATGCACCCGCTATCGATATATTCTATGTGCCGGCCCTCGGCGCGGATAATACCGTAACCGGTGATCCTTGAGCCGGGGTCGACACCCAGAATAATCGCCACATCAGTGCCCTTCTATTGACCTGCCAGTGCTCCGCTTATTCTTCGCCGACACCTGACGTGTTTCCCCCAACCGCTTTCGCTGACTTGCGCAGGCGGATGTGCAGTTCACGCAGCTGCTTTTCATCCACTTCACCCGGCGCCTGAGTCATCAGACAGGTAGCGCTCTGGGTTTTCGGGAAAGCAATTACATCGCGAATCGAGCTGGAACCGGTCATCAGCATAATCAGACGATCCAGGCCAAATGCCAAACCGCCGTGAGGCGGGCACCCATACTTGAGCGCGTCGAGCAGGAACCCGAACTTGGCGCGAGACTCTTCCTCACTAATGCCTAAAATGCGGAACACTTCCTGCTGCATTTTGTCGCTGTGAATACGAATGGAACCGCCGCCCAGCTCAGTACCGTTAAGAACCATATCGTAAGCGCGGGACAGAGCCGTTTCCGGATTCGCAGCCAGCTCTTCCGGGCTGCAACTCGGAGCCGTAAACGGATGATGGATGGCGGTGAGGCCACCATCAGGAAGCACTTCAAACATCGGGAAATCAACGACCCACATTGGAGCCCAGTCGCAGGTCAGCAAGTTCAGATCGTGGCCGACCCGGATACGCAAGGCGCCAAGAGCTTCATTCACAACCGTGGTCTTGTCGGCGCCAAAGAACACAATATCGCCGTCCTCAGCGCCGGTGCGTTCAATAACGGCCATAGCGACGTCATCACCCAAAAACTTGACGATGGGCGACTGCAAGCCTTCCACGCCTTTAGCCAACTCATTTACCTTGATATAGGCAAGGCCTTTGGCACCGTAAATGCCCACAAATTTTGTGTACTCGTCAATCTGCTTGCGGCTCAGCTCACCGCCCTTGGGCACGCGCAACGCAGCTACACGGCCTTTCGGGTCATTGGCTGGCCCAGCGAATACCTTGAAATCAACGCCGGCGACCAGATCGCCCACGTCCTGAAGCTCCAGCGGAATACGCAGGTCCGGCTTGTCGCTGCCGAAACGATCCATGGCTTCAGCGTACGGCATACGTGGGAATGCGGGCAGTTCGACGTTCATAACGTCCTTGAACAGTGCGCGAATCATGTCCTCGTTCAGGCTCATCAGATCTTCTTCGTTGATGAACGAGGCTTCGATGTCTACCTGGGTAAACTCAGGCTGACGGTCTGCACGCAGATCTTCATCACGGAAGCACTTGGCAATCTGGTAGTAGCGATCCACCCCCGACACCATCAACATTTGCTTGAACAGCTGGGGCGATTGCGGAAGCGCGAAGAAGGAGCCCTCATGGGTACGGCTCGGCACCAGGTAATCGCGAGCGCCTTCCGGTGTTGCGCGGGTCAGGATAGGTGTTTCCACATCCATGAAGCCGTTGCTGTCGAGGTAGTTACGGATGTAGCTGGTCACCCGCGAACGGAAGCGCAAACGGTTCAGCATTTCCGGGCGGCGCAAATCAACAAAGCGGTAGCGCAGACGTACATCTTCGCCAACATCCACGTGCTCGTCCAGCGGGAAGGGAGGTGTTGCGGCAGCGTTCAGGATGGTCACTTCTTTACCGAGCAGTTCAACCTGGCCTGTGGACATGTTGCTGTTTTCGGTGCCTGCGGGCCGGCGGCGAACCAACCCGGTAACTTTCACCACAAACTCACTACGCACTTTTTCCGCGAGAGCAAAGCTTTCCTGGGTGTCCGGGTCTACCACGACTTGAGCAATACCGTCCCGATCGCGCAGATCCAGGAAGATAACCCCACCATGGTCGCGGCGGCGGTGTACCCATCCGCAGAGTGTAACTTCCTGATCGATGTGAGATTCGTTGATCCCACCGCAATAATGACTGCGCATACCGGTTCCCGTAGTGTCTGATGTCTAAAGTTAATGATGATGTCTGGCAAGCAAGTGGGCAGGGCTTTCCGAAACCGTGCGGAGCCATGGGTGAAGTGCAAAGCACTTCACGGGCAAGCCATGGACGGTTTGCCCAGGACCTTTGGCGCGACGCAGGAGCGTTAGCGCCAAAGGGCGGAGCCGAGCGTACACGGACGTATTTACAGCGTGTTTCGGAAAGCCCTGCCCACTTGCTTGTTACGCCAATCTGGCCTGCTCTCTAAATAGGCAGGAACCATACTGGAAAAGCCCAACATTATAAACATAATGGCGCGGGAAATCAGGCGTGTTTGCCCCGGAATAAAAGGGTTCTGATGACTCCCGGCAGTCATATCGCTAGAATGCTGCGTTCATTTGTCATTGGAGCCGCTACCTTGTCAACCAGAGCCGAGCAGAAACTCGTCACCCGGCGCACACTGATGGACGCAGCACTCGGCCAGTTGAGTGCGGACAGGGGCTTCGGGAGCCTGAGCCTGCGCGAAGTGGCACGGGAAGCCGGAATCGCACCCACGTCATTCTATCGTCACTTTGCAGATCTTGATGAGCTGGGGCTGGTGTTGGTCGACGAAGGCGGAGTCGCCCTGAGGCAGCTGATGCGCCAGGCGCGCAAGAGGATTGCCCGGGATGGCAGCGCCATCTCTACCTCTGTAGAGACTTTTATGGAGTATCTTGGCAACAACGCCAACGTGTTTCGCTTAATGCTCCGGGAGCGTACCGGCGGCTCCAAACCCTTCCGGACGGCTATTAAAGCCGAGATTGATCATTTTGTAACAGAGCTTGCTGACGATCTACGACGCTTTGCGGAAGAACAGCACAAGCCTTTGTCTGATGCGCGGGTGGTTGCTGAGGCAATGGTAACGCTGGTGTTCAACCAGGGCGCGGAAGCACTGGATGCTTCGCCGAAAGAGCGGGATGAGCTGAAAGCCAAACTGAAAACCGAGCTCAGGATGATTCTGATCGGCTCCCAGATGATGGCCAAGCATGCGTCAATTCGGTAATCGACGCTAGCTGACAGACCTATTCAGGTCGCACCCAGCTCTGATAAAACAGGCGCCAAAGACAGTCTGACCTCCGCCAGCCTGTTTTCATCGTAAGGAACTGGTGGCTGCTTACCCCACACAGGGCCGGGCCAGGCTGGATCACCCTCAAAGCGGACGATGTGATGCAGGTGCAACTGGGGAACCATGTTTCCGAGTGCCGCTACGTTCATCTTGTCTCCGCCAAATGCTTCCATCATTCCATGACTGAGTGCCGAGGATTCCTGCACCAACAGATGTTGCTGCTCCGGGCTTAACTCGTAGATTTCACGAATGCCGGCAAGTGCCGGCACCAGCAATACCCAAGGCCAGGTCTGATCATTCATCAACCGAATTTCGCACAGCCTGCTGCGGCCAAGGCTGATGGTATCTGCCGCCAGCCGCTCGTGAAGCTTGTATTCCTGTCCTTGAGTCATCGTCGCGCCCTGCCCTGATTAATCAGGAATGAAACTGGTTACGGCCACGCCCGATGGCGTAGTAAATCAGATCGTGACGCTCCAGCATTTCCGGCTCGTAAAGGTTACGGCCATCGAACACAACAGGCTCGCGCAACGCCGATGCAATGGCGGCAAAGTCCGGTGAGCGGAACTCTTTCCACTCAGTACAAATCGCCAGCACGTCTGCGCCCCGTAGCGCCTGCTCTTTGGTGCCGCACAGCGCCAGGCCTTCGTGGTCGCCGTATATGCGCTGGGTCTCTTCCATGGCTTCCGGGTCGAACGCCTGAACGGTAGCGCCAGCTTTCCATAGATCGTCCATCAACGTGCGCGCTGAAGCTTCGCGCATGTCGTCGGTATTTGGCTTGAACGCCAGCCCCCAGATTGCCACTACCTTGCCCTTCAGATTGCCGCCAAAATAGTGGCTGATCTTGTCGAACAGTACGTGCTTCTGGGCGTAGTTGACTGCCTCTACGGCGTTCAGTAAACGCGCATCGTAACCACAATCGGCCGCTGTGCGTGCCAGGGCCTGTACGTCTTTGGGGAAGCAGGAGCCGCCGTAGCCACAGCCCGGGTAGATAAAGTGGTAGCCAATGCGCGGGTCCGAACCTATGCCACGACGCACCGCTTCAATATCAGCACCCAGGCGCTCGGCCAGGTTTGCGATTTCGTTCATGAAGCTGATCTTGGTGGCCAACATTGAGTTGGCCGCATACTTGGTCAGCTCCGCAGAGCGGATATCCATGAAAATCATGCGATCGTGGTTGCGGTTGAACGGGTAGTAAACTTCCCGAAGCACATCCGCCGCTTTATCGCTGTCGGTACCGATAATGATGCGATCCGGCTTCATGAAATCGTTGATCGCCGCCCCTTCTTTTAGAAACTCCGGGTTGGATACCACATCAAACTCAAGCTCCAGGCCACGGCTGTCGAGCTGGGTCCGAACGGCCGCTTTGACCTTGTCACCTGTACCAACCGGCACGGTAGACTTGTCCACGATGACTTTGTAGTCGTCCATGTACTGCCCGATAGACTTGGCTACCGCGGTGACATACTGCAGATCCGCCGAGCCGTCTTCATCTGGCGGCGTACCCACCGCGATGAACTGAAGCTTACCGTGTTGTACGGCCTCTTGCGCATCCGTGGTGAATGCCAGGCGCCCTGCTTCAACTGTGTGCTTTACGATATCCTCAAGCCCGGGCTCATAAATAGGAATATGGCCATTCTTCAGCTTGTCGATCTTTGCCTGATCAACATCCATGCAGAGTACGTCGTGGCCAACATCGGCCAGGCAGGCTCCGGTAACAAGACCGACATAACCGGTACCAAAAATCGTTATTTTCATCCGTTAAATCCCGATATCTCAAAGGTTATAATAAAGTCCTACTGGCCAGCTGCAGCTTTCTTCTTCTGCCAGATTGCTTCCCAGGCCAACGCCGTGCCGACAATCGTTTCGAGATCGTCATAGGCAGGCTGCCAGCCCAGGATCTTTTTAATGAGTGCATTGTCTGCCATCAACGCAGCGGGATCGCCGGCACGGCGACCTACTTTGGTCACCGGAAAGTCGACACCGGATAGCTTGCGCACCACGTCAATCACTTCGCTTACTGTGAATCCACGGCCATAACCGCAGTTCATGATTTTCGATTCACCGCCATTGGCCATATACTCAAGCGCCATAACGTGAGCACTGGCGAGATCTTCCACGTGAATGTAATCGCGGACACAAGTGCCGTCGCTGGTGTCGTAGTCCGTTCCGAATATGTTCATGCCATCGCGCTGGCCGGTTACGCACTCACAGGCCACTTTGATAAGGTGAGTCGCTTCGGGTGTCGCCTGCCCCAGCAAACCATCCGGGTTGGCACCAGCCACGTTGAAGTAACGCAGCACAACATAATTCAGGCCGGAAGCTGCGGCGAGATCCGTGATCATCCGCTCGCTCATCATCTTGGATGCGCCGTAAGGATTAATCGGCGCAAGAGGAAGGTCTTCCGTAAGTACCGTCTGCTCTGGCATTCCATAAACCGCAGCGGTTGATGAAAACACCATGTACGGAACCTTGTACTTGTCGACGGCCTTGAGCAGGTTCAGCGTATTGCGGGTGTTATTGCCGTAATACTTGAGCGGGTTGCTGACAGACTCCGGCACCACGATATTGGCGGCAAAGTGCAAGACTGCCTCAAACCGGTGATTCGAGAAAACCTGGTCAATATCGGCTTCGTTCGACAGATCGCCGATCACCAGCTCACCGGCGGTTACAGCCCAGCGGTAACCGGTTGAGAGGTTATCAAATACAACAATATCGTGCCCGGCCTCTGCCAACTGGCGCACCACATGGCTGCCGATGTACCCGGCCCCGCCGGTTACTAGTACTTTCATGCAGAACTACTCCTTCCCTGAACTCTGTTTGCGCCGCTGCCGGATTTCTGCCCGCCGGCGGCTGAAAAAATCACTGATAATCTGGCTACAATCATCCGGCAGGATGCCACCCACCACGTCTACTTGCCAGTTCAAATGAGGCTCATCCAGTGTGCGCCGGGCCGATTCAACGGCGCCCGCCTTGGGCTCACGGGCACCGTAAACAAGCCGGCTGATACGGCTGTGGACAATGGCGCCAACGCACATGGTGCAGGGTTCAAGAGTAACGTAGAGGGTAGCTCCGGTAAGCCGGTAATTCCCTGCCCTTGCCGACGCATCACGCAGTGCGCATATCTCAGCGTGGGCAGTAGGGTCACACCCGGTAATTGGCACATTAAAGCCTGTACCCAGCTCTTTACCATCACGGACGACAACTGCGCCGACAGGGACCTCGCCCTGGGAAGCCCCACGAGCTGCCAGTGTCAGTGCCCGGGCCATCCAGTATTCGTCAATGTTCTGTATATCCGGCATAAACGCAACTCTGCTGATAGCGCCCTATACAAATACGACACTGGGTACACCAAGAAGCGCCACGAAAATACCATTGTTCGCTTTTTTTACCAAGCAGTCGACACGGACGCCGATCTGGATATTCCATTGCGCGTTTTAGAGCGCCCATATAAGATAGTAATCAATTACTATCTTATATGGGCGTGAGGACTGTCGCTATGCCCAGAAACGCCGGAGATCTCGATCATGTTGCACACAGCTTCGTGAGCTTGGCGCTAGCGTGCACAATGCTGTGCCCCGCCCCCAGCCGCGCAGAACAGTGGCAGGATCATCAGGGGCATTGTACACCTGAGCGCGAATTACACTGGCGCGGTGGTACGTTACGGCTGGAAAATGACCTTTTTGCCGGCACTGATAGCAATTATACAAATGGCGTGGCGCTGACCCTGGTATCTCATGACATGGAGGGCCGACTTGACCCTGGTTGCCAGCCTTGGGCGCTTGGTCTTTACACCCGGCTTCTTGGCTGGGCTGACCCCGGATTCTGGCGTAGCGCCGGCGCGGAATCAGCCTCGCAGAACGTTGTGATGCGTGCAGGGCAATCTATGTATACGCCTGAAGATAAGGCTCGCACTGACTTAATTCACGATGATCGTCCCTATGCTGGGCTGCTATATCTCAGCCTGGCGTGGAACCGCCGGGTGCATCCTGAAAGAGCTGGTTACGAGATGCTCGACGTACGCGAGTTGTCACTCGGTGTTATCGGCCCATGGTCGTTAGCTGAGCAGTCACAAAATTTCGTTCACAGTATGCGTGGCATTGAGCGCTTCAATGGTTGGGATAATCAACTGCACAACGAGCCGGCTTTTCAGCTTGCTCTGGAACGCAAATATAAAGCCTTTACCAGAGGTGCCGTCCAGCCAGGCTGGGGCAGTGACCTGATTGGCAACTATGGCCTGCGCCTTGGCAATATCGAGACTGCCGCCAGTACCGGGGTAGAGCTGCGTGCGGGCTGGAATATACCTAATGATTTCGGCAGTTATGCAATCCGTCCCGGGGTTGAAAACAGACCGCCATCGGCTGCGGCGAACCTTCGTAGTGCGCAATCGCCATCCGTTACTGCCCCACGTCCCGGAGTGCACGCCTTCGCCAACCTGGAAGGAAAAGCCGTGGCCTGGGATTTCTCCCTCGACGGCAATATGTTTCGCAGCAGCCACCGTGTCAGCCGGCGACCATGGGTCGCTCAGGCGGCAATCGGTATCAGTAGCCAGTGGCTTGTTTCCGGGCATGGCGTCCGGCTGGCACTGATGCGGGTCTGGCGAACCCGCGAGTTTGACGAACAACTCGGTCATCACGCCTTTGGTTCGATCGCACTGAGTTTTGAAATTTGAACAAAGCAACCACGCTTGGCCAGCAAATACAACTCACTTACCAGTTAAAGGAGTACTAATGAGTAAATCACAACCCCTTTCAGTTTTCGTTATGGCAATAATTTCACTTACCTCTGCTGCAACCTTGTACGCTGAGACTGAGGAAACCATCGAACCTTTAGTTTTGCAGGGTGTGATGCAACAGCTTGGGCGTGATATGCAAGCCGTCGCCGGGGCAATCGCCACGGAAGACTGGAGCACTGTGGCAGAACTCTCACCCCAAATTGCTCGTCATGCCCAGCCACCAATGATGGAAAAACTACGGATCCTTAGCTGGCTTGGTAGTGATGCCGGCAAGTTTCGTGAATTCGATGGTGAGGTGCACGATGCGGCAACTGCGATGGAAGAAGCAGCAATGCGCGGCCAAGGCCAAGCGGTTGTTAAAGCTTTTTCCGAGGTGCAGCTAAGCTGTCTGGGATGTCACCAGAATTTCCGTGAACCGTTCACCAAGCATTTTTATGAGCGACGTTGAAGAAGACAACGCAACCGTAAAGCGAGGAGTACAAACATGAGTAAACGTGCGATAGCGAGCAGCAACACCCTGATGAGCGCGCCATTACGAAGCCGTGGAAGACAATTTCGAACCTTCGCAGCGGCTGGTCTGCTAGGGAGTCTGGCACTTAACGGAGCCGTCATTGCTGCGGAGCCCGTGGGCCCCGATCTGACTGAGAAACTACGTGGACTGTTGGCGAAGGAGATGATCGAGATTGAGACAGCGATGAAGGCGACCTACAGCGCCATCATCCAGGGCAGACATGATGAGGTAGCGCAGAAAGGACAAGCCATCCACGACAGCTTCATCCTCAAACAGTCTCTGACCAAGCAAGATCAGCAGGATCTGAAGGCCGCGGTGCCCGAGGAATTCCTACAGATGGACAAGTACTTCCACCAGCTGGCAGCGGAGCTGGCTGAGGCGGGGAAGCAACAGGATACCCAGGCCCAGGCCGAAACCTTCAACCGTATGACCGAATCCTGCGTAGCTTGCCACAGCCGTTATGTGACGGATCGATTCAACGGACTGGAAAAGCAGTCGATTCCTCAGGGGTGGGGTCACACCACTGAATAGTTTTCCCTGACGCCGGGTGAGGCTCCAGCTAGCCAGAAAGACTCATGGACCTGCGGAACAGCGCCAGACTCGCTGCGAAAAATCCGATGCCCAACCCGGCCATCATCGACAACTCGAACCATACGTTGTCGGGACCCGCACCGCGGAACACCACGGCCTTGGCAAACGCGAGAAAGTGTCGCGAAGGCAGTGCCAGCGTTAAACGCTGGACAATATCAGGCTGGCTTTCGATCGCCCCCATACCACCGGAAAGCATGATGATGGGGATGATCACCATGATCACCAACAGTGCAAACTGAGCCATGCTGCGCGCCATGGTGCCAAGGAACATCCCAATGGCCGCGGCGGCAGCCAGATACACCATCGTACCTGCCAACAACAACGGCACAGATCCGGCCACAGGCACTTGCAGAATCTCTTGCACGACGAAAACAAGCGACAAGGTGAATGCTCCCAGCACCACAACAACGTTGGCCAGAACTTTGGAAAGTGCAATTTCGAGCGGCGTGAGTGGCATGACCATCAGATGCTCAATGGTGCCCTGCTCGCGCTCGCGCAGCATCGCCGCGCCCGTCAATGCGATGGTGAGGAGCGACAATTGATTGAGCAACGAAGACACTGCCTTGAACCAGACAGGGTTTCCATTGGGATTGAAAGCCCGGCGCAACTCAAGCTGCAATGCGGGCTCAGGAGTCTCAGGAGTACCCGACAGAAATGCACGGCTTTCGGAAGTCAGAATATTGGAGATGTAATCCGTACCGAGTTGTGCCTGTGACACGGCCGTTGCGTCCACCTCAAGCTGCGCGGCGGGCGCCAGGCCAGCGATTACGTCGGCTTCAAATTGCGGCGGAAAGCTGAGCACAAACATGATACGCCCGGCGTCCATCTCTGCTGCCACCTGATCCGCTGAAATAGTAACGGGAGACTGAAACCAAGGTGGCCCCAAAGCATCCGTTACTTGCCGGCTAAGCGACGATTGATCTTCATCGACAATGGCAATCGCCGCATTGTAGACCGTATCACCCGCCCCACTGGCCTCAAGAATGACAGCGACCACAAAAGACCACAGAATCAGGATAACCATCACAGGGTCACCAAGAACGCTTTTCAGTTCCTTACCCGCAAGCCAGAAGGTATTGGCAAGACGCTTCATGTTTACCTCTCCTGCTTACGCAAAGCGAGCACGGCCAGCCCGGTCAGGACCGGACCGAAAGCGGCGAGACGCCAGAGATGTCCGGACAGCTCCGAAAGGCCCAGCCCCTTGGTAAAGGTGCCCACACTGATCCCCATGTACCAGGTTGTTGGCCAGAAGGTGCCGACAACCTGCGCCGCGCCCTCCAGCGAGGAAACCGGGGTTATCATTCCGGAAAACTGCAGGGTCGGCATAACCGAAAGAATGGCTGCAGCAAAGACGGCCGTCACCTGGGTTTTGGCAATCATTGATACGATCAGGCCGTACCCTGTTGCGGCAACCGCGTAAAGCAAGGCTCCAAGCACCAATGCAAGCGGCGCGCCCTTGAGCGGAATACCCAGAACCGTGACCAGCAACGCCGTCAGGATCACAAAGTTCAAAAGCGTGATGACGATATAAACCAGTTGTTTTCCGATCAGGAATTCGGCACGACTGGTGGGTGTAACGTAAAAATTGGTGATCGTGCCGATTTCTTTTTCCCGTGCCACGCTGACCGCCATCAGGATCGCCGGGAAAAGTAACAACAAAAGCGGTGGGATTGACGGGCCGATTGAAGGCAGGCTTTCCATCGCCGGGTTGTAGTGAAATCGCGGAACCAAGGTCGCTGGCGGGGCCGCATCCGGTGACCGGGGTGTCATCAGGTCTTCCAACGCCAGTGCAGATTGCGCGTCAATACCCATTATGTGGGCGTGAGCGCCCTTCACATAGCTTTCCACGGTGCCCGCCCGGTTGGTATCTGCGCCGTCAATCAGCGCGGCTATTTCGTTTATTCCGGTTCCACGCACTGATCTTCCAAAATCTGGCGGTATCTGGATTGCCAACGCCAGCTCACCGCTTTTAAGACGTTGCTCTAGTTCTTCCACACTGCTGATAGCCGGTCGTTTCAGAAACCATTGAGAATCCTCAAACCCTGAAAGATAGGCCCTGCTTTCCGGGCTTTGGTCCAGATCCAACACGGCGAACGGAATATTGCGCACTTCCTGTGAAATACCAAAAGACATGATGAGCAAAAGCAGAGCGCTGCCGACGAACGAGAATACCAGCCGCACAGGGTCGCGCCTTACCTGCATCGCCTCTCGTGTGGTGAAGGCCAACATGCGTTGCAAGCTGAAGCGTGGCGCGGTTGGGCCCGGCACATCAGCGTCATTCCCGCCAAGCAAGTGTTCGTCTTCCGCTACCTCCTGTAGCTGAGACGGCTGTGGTTGCGCTGGCGATGAGGCATCAAGCATATACGCTATGAAGGCTTCTTCCAGTGTTTCGGCACCCCGCGCCTTAATGAGCTCGGCGGGTACATCCGACACCAGCACTTTACCTGCGTGCATCAGCGAAATCCGGTCGCAGCGCATCCCTTCATCCATAAAGTGCGTCGAGATAAAAATCGTGACTCCATCCCGGTGCGCAAGCTCCAGCAACATGTCCCAGAACACATCCCGTGCCTGCGGATCAACGCCGGAGGTTGGTTCGTCCAGAATCAGAATGGCGGGGGCATGAATAACCGCCACCGCCAGAGAAAGGCGTTGCCTCACACCCAGAGGCAATGACCCGGCCCCCTGGTCAAGATAGGATTCGAGTCCGAAACGTGGAACCAGCTCCTCCATCCGCTCAGCGGTCAGAGCTCGGCCCAGATGAAACAGACGCGCGTGCAACAGCAAGTTCTCACGTACCGTAAGTTCGCCATAAAGGGAAAACGACTGGGACATAAAGCCGACCTGCCTACGTGCGTCGAGATTCTGCGCATCCACCGGCTCACCGAAAATCCAGGCTTCACCCTCGGTTGCCGGTGTAAGGCCGGTCAGCATTTTCATGGTGGTGGTTTTGCCGCAACCGTTCGACCCGAGGAAACCGAAAATCTCACCCCGCGCGATCTCGAAACTCACGGAGTCCACAGCCGTAAAATCGCCGAATCGTTTGGTCAGGTTATGGGCGCTGATGGCCGGCTGTTCTGACTTTCCTTCCGTTGCAACTGGCGCATCGGGAGCCTTGTGACTCTCAGGAATCGACGCAGGCTTGCCGCCCAGCAGTGTCACGTAGGCCGCTTCGACCGTCTCTATTCCCGTCCGGGTCAGCAGCTCTTCCGGGCTTCCAGCCGCCAGGATACGTCCGTCGTTCATCGCCACCAGATGCTCAAAACGTGCGGCCTCTTCCATATAGGCGGTTGAGACAAGAACACTCATCTGCGGACGATCGGCGCGGATGGTATCGATCAGATCCCAGAACTGACTTCGTGACAGCGGATCTACCCCGGTTGTCGGTTCGTCGAGCAGCAGGAAATCCGGATCGTGAATCAGCGCCGCGCAGAGTCCCAGCTTCTGCTTCATACCACCCGAGAGCTTACCTGCGGGACGGTTCATAAATGCGTCCAGGCCTGTTGCTCGGGTCAGCCTCGCAATCCGCGCCTTGCGCTCGGATTTGTTCAGTCCGAACAGTTTGCCGAAGAAATCGAGATTCTCCTGCAGGGTAAGATCGTGATACAGATTGCGCCCGAGCCCCTGGGGCATAAAAGCGATCCGGCTCCCGGCATCGGCCCGATGGCGTTTTTTCGCCATATCGCCGCCCATCGCTTCAATGTGCCCGGTCTGCAAACGTTTGGCGCCGGCGATCAACCCCATCAGGGTGGATTTACCCACGCCATCCGGCCCGATCAAACCGACCATACGCCCGGCGGGCAATTCCAGGGTTACCTCATTGAGCGCACACACCTTGCCATAGTGATGACTCACATCAACCACGCGTGCAACCGGCGCATAAGAGCGGTCCGCGACAATCATTTTTCAGAGTCCTCAGGCACCTCGCCGGTTGTGCCCGCCCGACTGTTTGGTGCAGGCAGAACGTTAGCCACGGGTGGAGTCAACCCCTCGGGCCAGTCAGGCAAGGTTCCATCTGCTCGCACTAACCGAACCCAGGCTTCGCCGCGCACGCCGGTTTTTACCTGTGCAAGTCTTGCTGCAACCATCTCCGGAGGAATGCGCACACGGACTCGGAACATCAGGCTCTCGCGCTCATCCAGTGTCTCAACCTGTTTTGGTGTGAACTGCGCCTGTGGCGCGACGAAGCTCACGACCGCTGGTATCGCCATATCCGGCATGATATCAGCCACAATCCGCGCCTCATCACCCAACCGTACTTTTGGTGCTGCATTGGCCGGCAAGAAAAACTCCATGTACACGTCACCAAGGCTGACCAGCGTCAGCACCTTGCCACCACTGCCCAGAACTTCACCAGGCTGGGCAAGACGGTAGAGCACCCGCCCCGCTTGCGTTGCATAGAGTGTGCTGTCGGCAATGCGAGCCTCAATTTCCTGCAAAGCAGCTTCTTCTGCATCAACTACCCGTTGTTTCGCAACCGCTTCCGCATGCCCTGCAACCAGTACAGAATCGGCAACTTTGGCTTCCATCCGCCGGATATCCAGTTCCTCGCGGGTTACGACGCCCCGTTTGCTCAAGGTTTCCGCACGGGCCAGATTGCTCTGCGACAAAGCAAGCCTGGCGTTGGCCTGAGTAATGCCGGCGTTCGCCACAGCCACGGCTGCCTCGGCGCTTGCGACCGCTGCCTGCGCACGCCTCTGTTGCGCCACCAGCTCGGTCGTATCCATCACGGCCAGAACGTCGCCGGGCTGAACCAGGTCACCCTCACGCACTGCAATATCCGAAACCCGGGCGGCGAGACGCGTCGAGACATCAACCAAGTCAGCCTCAATCCGCCCATTACCGCGGGCAAAGCCATCGGGTGGAAGGTTGTCCGGCGCCAGCAGCACCTTCCAGATGGCGTAGCCCAGAAATGCAGCCAGAACAACCAGAACAAGAGCAGTGGAAATTTTACGCGACACGATTATTCTCCTCGCTTTTCCGAAACTGTGCCGGCAATTCCGCGCCGGTATATGGCAAACACACCCGGTGCGGCCCGGTGCATTTGCTCCATGTCGCCGGAAATCAATGACTGCATGATCAACCCTTGAATGGTGCCTATAAACAGTGTGGCAGCAGCCTGATTATCAAGCTCACGCGGAAGTTCACCGCGCGACTTGGCGGTCTCGATCAGCTCGTTCAGGCGTTCTGCGTACTGTTTGAGCAACGCGTGGGCCAGACGTTTCGCCGGTGTTGCCTTGGCGCCCTGAAGCTCACCGAACAGCATACGAGGCGCCCCTGGGTGCTCGGAAACAAACGCGATGTGGGCCATGAACATGGCTTGCATTGCCTCAAGGGGCGACTCCATTCCGTCCGCAGCTTTCTTGATCCGCGACATCAGGCGCTCGGCAACCCATTTCATGACCGCCTGCCAGATGGCTTCTTTATTCGGGAAATGCCGGAACAGAGCTCCCTGAGTCAGCTTCATGTGTTTGGCGATTGCCGCCGTCGTTATGTCACCCGGGTTGGTCGTCGCGGCAAGATCAATTACCGCCTCAACGGTAACGTTGCGGCGCTCATTGGCTGGAAGATTCTTTTGTCTTGTCTTTTCCATCACACCCTCTCATAAACGTTACAGACTATTCGGCTTCTGCAGGCTCGCCGGCCGTCCAGCCCCAATCATCGAACAACACATAAACCGCCGGAATCATCACAAGTACCAACACAGTAGTGGCCAACAGGCCAAACACTACCGAAATCACCAGAGGTTTGATGGCCGCTGACTGCACGCTGGTTTCTGCCAGCAAGGGCAACAACCCGGCGATGGTAGTGGTGGAGGTAATGAGGATGGCGCGTAGCCTGTCGCGACTGGCCTGCCCTGCCGCGACAATTGCAGTCATGCCCTTTCTGCGATGTTCCTTGATGAACTGAACCAGCAGTATGGAATCGTTTACCACTATGCCGGCCAGAGACGCGGCACCGATCATCGATGGCATGGAGATGTACCAGCCCAGCAAAACATGTCCCCAAAGCGCGCCGACAAAAGCCAGCGGAATCGCCAGCATAACAATAAGCGGCTCGGCGTAGCTGCGAAACTGGAATGACAGAATCACAAATACACCCAGCAAACCAACCATCAGCCCACGGGCAATGGAACCGCCTGTTTCTGCGGAACGAGCCACCTGGCCTTCAAAGCTGACTGTCACATTTGGATGGCGCTGCTCAAACTCCATCAGCCATTGGCTGCGCATATCATTAACAACCGCCTGAGCGCTCGCCTTGCGCGCATCCACATTAGCCTGAACCGTAACGGTGCGCTGTCCGCCAACACGTGTGATCATGCCCCAATTGCGCTGATCGTGGATATCGGCAACAACTTCCAGCGGCATCTGACGCCCATCGGGCATCAGAATGGTCTGTTGCGCCAGATCATCAAGGCTGGACCTGTCAGACTCGGCTTGGCGTACCAGTATTTCCACATCACGCTGGTCTACGCGCTGCGTATCAGCAATCTCCCCAAGGAAGGCGGCACGCAACTGGGATGCGACCATTTCCGCGGTTAATCCGGATGCCAGTGCACCGTCCGTCAGGGTAAAGGTTCGCTGCGGTTTACCGGGGCGCAGATCATCAATAATGTTGTAGACGGCCTCATAACCGGTCAGATGATCGCTCACGTCCAGCGAGGCCGCCTTCAGTTCCTTTAGGTTCATCCCCTGCAACCGCACTTCGATGGGTATGCCGGCAGGGCCGAAACCCGGTTCCTGAATAATCAGGCTTGAAAGCCCGGGAATATCGCCAATCTGTTTGCGCCAGGCAACCGTCAGCTCATCCAGCGTCAGGGTTCGGAGTTCGGCACTCAACAGATCGACCATCACCGTCGCGACATGTGCACCCGCCTCTTGCGCGCTGGGGTTATAATTGAAGCGCACCTGAATGGCGTCCACCAATGGAGACTCATCGGGCTGCTCCGGCGTTAAAACATCATTGAGATGCCACATCGCGTCTGCAATCTTTGCGGCGGCCAGTTCTGTGCGCTCTAGTGGGGTGCCCTGAGGCAACAAAAGCCGTGCCTCCAGTGTATCGCCGTCAAGATCCGGCATGGCTTCTGTGCTTACATGGCCGCCAGCCATAAAACCTGCGGTGCCCAACAAAATGAACAACACCCCACCCAACACGGCATACCGCCAGCTCACTGCAGTGTCGGCGAGCCTGCCGACGCGTTCCTGAAAGGCACCAAAATAGCGGTCAAAAGCTATGCGAAAATGGGATTGAGTACTCATATGCAACAATGGAACGCTGCCTTTGAGATGATGAGGCAGGATCCAGAGTGCTTCGATAAGGCTCGCGAATAGTGCTGCAATCAACACCACCGGCAAAACTTCAAGCACCGCACCCAACTCCCCGGCAAGAAACGCCAGAGGCGCAAACACCCAGACGGTTGTCAGGAAAGACGATACAACTCCCGGCAACACCTGCCGTGTGCCCTCCTCTACGGCTTCCAGAGGCGAAGCCCCCTTCCGGGCATGGACGGCGATATTATCAACTATCACCACGGCATCATCCATAACGATACCTATCGCCATCAACAAGGCTACGAGGGTGATCATGTTCAACGACAAGCCGCTCAGACTCATCACAAAAAAAGCGCCTGCAAACGCTACGGGCAAACCTAGTACCGCCCAAAATGCGAGGCGTGGACGGAAGAACAACCCCATTACCACGATCAGCAACGCCAATCCCGCTATACCGTTACTAACCAGCATTTCCAGGCGATCGCGCACGATGCTGGTCATATTCTGGGTCAGGGTCAGTTGCAGGGGCCCGTCGATACGCTGGCGCTCAATGTCTATTAATTTCCTCAGCTCTTCCAGTACATCCAACGAATCATCACGAAGCGTCTTGCTCACCTCCAGCACCACAGCTCGCTGGTTGTTGAAATAGATCTGTGCCTCGGGTTGCTCCCCAGTTTCCCGCAGAGTCGCTATCTGACCAAGAGTAAGCTCACCACTGCCACCGCCTGAAACCACCACGAGTTCTGAAAGCTCTTGCAGGCTTCGCCGCTGATCGGTAAAACGCAATAAAATGTCACGATCCGGAGTCTCCAGCGTACCCAAAGGCACATCAATGCTCTGCTGTCTGAGCCGCAAAGCCAGGTCGCTGGCGGACAACCCATACTGGGCCAGCACAGCCCGCGATACCTCGACTTGCCACTGGCGCTGGGAGAGGCCCTCCAGGGTTACCTGAGCCACGCCGGGAAGCGACATGATGCGCTCTTCCAGTTGAAACGCGTAGTCTTCAAGCTGGTTTGGTGCCATATCGCCATAAACTGCTACCGCCGCTACCAGGTCACTGCGGTGCAGCTCCCGCACCACAGGTCTTTCGGCCCGAGCTGGCAAATCGGTAAGCGCATTGACTTCAGTATCGATATCGCTCAGAAAGCGTATAGAATCTCCGGCAGCCTCCATGGAGACGGTGGCGCGGGCGAGATTGTCCTGTGCAACGCACCTTATCTCATCGAGGTAATCAACGCCTTTGACGGCATCGTACAAACGGCGACAGACCGCGTCTTCAACGTCGGTAGCACTGGCGCCGCGATAAACGACGTCGATACTGACCTCAACAGGGCGGTAATCAGGAAAAGTTTCACGTTTGAGATTTGGCGCCGCGAACAGTCCCGCAGCCAACAGCAGTATCAACAGCAGATTGGCCGCTGTGGGATGGCCTGCAAACCAGCGGATCATTGCGCCGCACCCAGGGCAAGTTGCCTCAGGTGTTGTTCAAGATCTATGTTGCGATGTGGCGTTACTTTCATGCCTGCGATGGCAGGCACAGGATCATCCGTGATCAGCAGCTCGCCGGCCACCAACCCACTCTCAATCACCGCCAGACCATTCTGCTCAAAGGCGACCCTCACTGGGCGCCGCTGCAGAAGGTTACCCTCTCCCAGCAGGTAGATCTCGCCCTGATGCACCGCCGAAGACGGCACCGCCAGCAAGGGTTTGGGACTGTCGACGGCGAAATTGACCTGAACATGCATATCACGCTGCAATGCGGGGCGTCCGGGCAATCGTGCGAGGCTGTATGGCTGGTCCACGGTAACGACTACCCGCCCGCTGCGTGTACCGGGATCCAGGCCACTGGCCACTCTGGTAACGCTTGCAGGCCAGCGCACGGCCGAAAAGCCGGTCAGCTCTAGTTCGCTGCGGATGACCGAAAAATCAAGCCGCTCGGTGATATCCAGCGCGGATCCCTGCGAATCAATGGGTCTCGCCACGGCTTTCATGAGTCTGCGCAACATGGTCAGAGGCACCTGCGCTTCAACTTCAGCCTGTTCAATACCATCCGCAAGAAACAGCGATTGGCCGATGCCCGCGTACTGGTGCTCTTCCACTTCGACAGCGCGGATGCGCAGATCATAGGGAGCAATAAAGCGGGTATCTGCAAGATCCTGGTGCCCCTGTTCCAGACGCGTATTAGCGCGCTGTATCTGGGCATCAAGATACTGCTGTTTTGAAGGCAACAACGAGAGCTGGTTATCCAGCGACTGTACAAGTTGGCGCTGCGAAAGCGTTGAGCGCCGCTGTTCATCAAGCCGTGACCGGGATACAGCGCCGGTTTCAAGGAGACGCTCTATCCGACTTAATTCCCCTTCGGATAACTGTAGCCGTTCACTTTCCAGCCGCAGCAGGTGGCGGGTATTTTGTGTTTCTGCTTCAAGCTGAGCTTGCTCAGCCGCCAGGGAGGCCAGCTCAGCTTCGGTCTCGGCAATCGCCAACTGGTAGCGTCCCGGATCCAGCGCCAGCAGCAAGGTACCAGACGGTAGCAAGGTACCACTGTTGAGATCCTCATGGCGATGAATAACACGCCCAGCGACGTTGGCCACTGCCTGCCAGGTCTTTACCGGCCGGGTAATACCGAAGCCTCGTGCGGTAACGACAAAAGGCATGGGTTGAACTTCTATGACTGTCAGCGGCAAGGGTGGAGTATTCGACTCGTTGTGTGCCGGCCTCTCGCGTAAAAAAATGAGAAGCGCAATCAGGAGAACCCCGCCCACCAGGCCGGCCAACGCAAACATTTTTCTATTTCCGAGTCGCCGCAGAGCCATTGAGTTTTCCCTTTTGAAATTAGCCGACAGAAAAGATAGTAATTAATTACTATCTTTTCTGCAACCAATGAGCGAGGCGTCGTTGCGGTTACAGCGCAGAAATTCCGAGCTTGCCAGCCACTCCGAGTCCGGATATTTACGAGCACGATGCCAATCTGCTGATGGCTCTTGATCAGCCCTTGGCGCTCAGTAAATAAGCGGCACAAACCGAAAGCCGGAGAACTCACTCTGCTCAATGCTGCCGTCCTCGCGCTTGAAGACGACAATCATATCGTTCTTGATTGGGATCACCATGATGCCGCCATGCTTGAGTTGGTCAACCAGTTCGGAAGGGAGCTCTTCTGCGGCGGCGGATACCAGGATCTTGTCGAACGTTTGCCCAGGAATACCCAGAGCCTCGCCGGCTAACTCCAGCCTGATATTGGTAAGTGGGTATTTTTCGAGATTACCTCGTGCCAGCTCCAGAAGCTCGGGAACCAGCTCAACCCCCGTCACAAAACCCGACTTGGCCGTTTGCGCCAGAAGCGCGGTGCTCCAGCCCGAACCGCAGCCTATATCCAGAATGTCGTCGCTTTCTTGAAGCTGCAAAAGCTCCAGCATGAAAGCGACGGTGTAGGGTTGGGAGATCGTTTGCCCTGCCCCGATGGCAAGAGGGTGATCCTCATAAGCCTCATCTTGTAAACCCGGGCTCACAAAATCTTTACGATCAATCGCATTGAAGCTATCAATAAGCGTGGCAGACTTGAGCACCCCGCGCTGCTGCAGATAATGAGAGAGTTTGTGATGACTTTTCATACGCTTTACTGAATACATCCCCGATCCAAACATAACAATCCACCTCCTGCAGTGCTACCGGTGGCAAACTTGCTTTCCAAAAGATAGTGATCTATTACTTTTAAAACAAAGTCTTCAAGAAAACCCTTGATCAACCCCGCAGCCCGACAGCTGGATAGTGAGCTTTTGCCTGATAGCGGTTCGTCGTAAGGAGTATGAGATGTCTGAATCTGGACTCCCGGTGGGGGCTCCGCAGCCGGAGCCGCTCGCCAACCAGCCTATCCTGCGCCATGTCCTGGCCTGTGTTGATGCGCCTCCCTTAGCGATCGATGCGGCTCCCTTTACGGAAGCCATTTTAGCGCACTCGGTCGCAGTGGCCGAGGCCATCGGTGCGCGAATTACTGTCATGCACGTGCTCGAATTACCAGCGGCTCAGGAACCGATGGATCCGGTAGAGTGGGCGTTGCGCCACCGCGACGCGACAGCATATCTGCAGGAACACAGGTCGCGCATCGGCGATTTATACGCAGATGCAGTGATCGTGGCCGGGCCACCCGCCGAGCGCATCAGCGCATGGGCTCAGGACAATGCAGTGGACCTGATCGTACTGGGTCGAGACGGCGAAAGCGATGGATCCTTCGTCCAACTGGGCGACACGGCGCGTCGGGTTGCGGAGGTCGCTAACGCGTCAGTGCTGCTTGTTCCGTCGATGCGAAGCGGCAACAGGTCGGTACACTATCGTAAGGTGATCGTCCCGCTCGACGGATCGTCACGATCGGAATGTGCCTTGCCACTCGGCCTGAAGATTGCGACTGCCCACGAAGCCGAGATGCTGCTCGTTCACGCCGCCCCGAAAGTCGATCTCATCGAATCGGACCTGCTCGACGAGGAGGCCGTCGCCTTGCGCGATCGGTTGTACCGTCGCAACGAACGCACCGCCCGCCTTTACCTGGACGGGGTCCGATCCCGATTACCCGCCACGCCGACGACCCGAACCCGGTTATTACCCAGCGGCGATGCCCGCCGCGCGCTTGCACACACGGCTGCCGAGGAAGGCGCCGATCTGATGGTGCTTTCGTCTGCCGGCAAGAGCGGGCATGCGGATATGTCCGTGGGCAGTGTCGCCGACTATCTGATCAATCACATGAACATCCCGGTACTGCTTATACGGCAACACAAGAGAAATCCGCAGACAGCTCACAGGAATCCAGACCATGCCATGGACACGAGACTACCGAGCCAGGGGATGATGTGACACTGACCGCACCGTTACAGGAAGACACCACCGTCCCGGCCAGCGTGCATGCCCGGGGTGCGACCGCGCTCCGGGCATGTCACGATATAGTTGCGGGCTCGCCCGAGGCGGCCTCGGCCTGGCGGCAGCTCTCCGCCCTTCTCTCCTGGCTGGATCGCGCTCAAGACCAATGCGTCGACCCACCGCCCCATGTGACCAAAGCCTCGGAGTGGCTGCTCGACAATGCGTTTCATTTGCGCCGCGCAGTCCGGCAGGTGCGCGAAGATCTCCCCGCCACGTTCTATCGGCGCTTGCCGCGACTTGCCGCGCCCGAATACCGCGGTATTCCCCGCGTCCTGGCGCTGGCGCGAGGTATGCTCGACGTGACCCAAATACAGATCGGCCTCGCTGGCGCGACCGAGTTCCTTAATGTCTATCAGCAAGAGGGGCCGCTGACGATCGCCGAACTCTGGGCGCTCCCGGCAATGTTGCGCCTGGTCTGTCTGGAGGAACTCGTCCAGTCGTTTTCCGAACTCCTGCCTGAACTCGCCCCGCCATTTGAACCCACGCCGCGTTCGACACTGCACCAGGCACTCGACCCGACCGAAGGCGTTTCACGCGCAATCTCAGCCCTCGTGGCGATCTCGAACATCCCCTGGAAAGCGTTCTTTGAGCAGGCGAGCCATGTCGAGACGATCCTGCGGGATGATCCCGCCGGCGTCTATTCGGCCATGGATTTCGACACCCGCGACCGATATCGCAATGCTGTGGAGGACATTGCCGACGGCGCGCCCGCCACCGAGTGGGAAGTAGCCGAGGCCGCACTGAAACTGGCGTGCGCTCATGCCGGCGCACGGCGCTCAGGGCACGTCGGTTGTTGGCTAGTCGCGGAAGGTCGCGCGGAACTTGAGCGGCAGGTCGGCTTTCGTGCCGGGTGGCGTGGGAGCTGGCGTCGCTGGATCATGGCGCATCCCGGCAGAAGTTATGCCGGGGCACTGACAGGCGTCGCCCTGGCCACCCTGCTCTTTCCGGCGCTGCTGCTCGCCGAATTCGACGCCAGCGCGGCAGCGTGGGTAGCGGGAGTTGTGCTGGCGCTCACGCCGGCCATGATCATCGGTGTCACGTTCACGCACTGGCTCATCAGCCGAACCGTCCCGCCCCGGGTGCTGCCAAAACTCGACATTGAGCATGGCCTGAACGCAGGCTGCGAGACGGCACTGGTAGTGCCGGTAATTCTGCATCAAGAAGCCGAGGTCGCGCTGATGATCGAGCGGCTGGAAATGCACTGGTTGTCGAATCCGGATCCGCTGGTGCGCGTGGTGCTGCTGAGCGATCTCGCGGACGCCAACTCGGAACACGCGCCGTTAGATGCGCCGATCGAAACCGCTCTCGTAGAAGGTGTGCGCCGCCTCAATACGCGCTACGCCGAGCAGGCTCCGTTCCTGCTGCTGCACCGCAGGCGCCGCTGGAATGCCGCCGAAGGCTGCTGGATGGGGTGGGAACGCAAGCGCGGCAAGCTCGAGGAACTCGTCGGCCTCATCCTGGGCCACAGGCCCCATGCGTTTGCATTGCGTGAAGGCGATATCGACGCGCTGTGCCGGACTCGCTTCGTCGTCACACTCGATGCGGACACCAGGGCGCAGCCGAACGACATCAACCGGCTGGTGGGAACAATGGCTCATCCGCTCAATCACGTTGAGTTCAATTCAGCCACCGGAAGACCGACACGCGGTTATACATTCATCCAGCCCCGGGTGGAGATTTCACCCGATGCCGGAGACCGGTCGCTGTTCACCCGCCTCTACACCGGCGATACGACGATCGACATATACAGCCGCGCGGCATCCGATGTCTATCAGGATCTGTTCGGCGAAGGGATATTCACCGGCAAGGGCGCGTTCGATGTCGCCGCATTCCACGAAAGCCTGCACGGACGCGTACCGGAAAACGCGATCCTCAGCCACGACCTGTTCGAGGGACTTCACGGTCGCGCAGCGCTCGCCAGCGACATCGTTTTCTACGAGGACTTCCCCGCAAACTATCTCGCCTACGCCCGACGCGCCCTGCGCTGGATCCGGGGTGACTGGCAGCTCGCGCCCTGGCTGGGAGGCATCGTACCGTGCCGCGGCAACAGCCGTCTTCCCAACCGGCTTTCAATGCTTGATCGCTGGAAAGTGTTCGACAACCTGCGCCGCAGCTTGATCGCCCCCATGCTCGTCGCCTTGGCGACGGTTGGATGGCTGCTGCTGCCGGGACAAGCCCTGATCTGGACGCTTCTGACCGTGGGCGCGCCGGGTGCCCATCTGTTCACCGACCTCATCCCCCGCCTGGCGCGCGGGCGCAAGCGAGGCACGATGCGGAGCATTCTGCATCCGCTGGCCGATCACGCCGGGCGCTGGCTGCTGGCGGTCGTCTTCCTGGCCCACGAGGCCGCGGTCGCAAGCGAAGCGATCGCCCGCACGCTTTGGCGAATGCATGTCTCCCACCGCCGAATGCTGGAATGGACGTCGGCGGCCCATTCCGCTGCGGAGGTTTCGCAAACCCGGCTCGGGACCTGGCGCGAAATGGCTGCGGCTCCGTCTCTCGCGGTCGTGATCGCGGTGACCCTCGCGTGGCTGAATCCCATCGCGCTGTCAGGAGCCACACCGTTACTGCTGCTGTGGTTCGCCTCGCCCCAGATCGCCTGGCTGATCAGCCGCAAGCGCCAACCGGTATCGGAGATTCTGGGGGAGGAAGACAAGCTCTATCTGCGTCTGGTTGCGCGACGCACCTGGCTGTACTTTGAGACGTTCGCCGGCCCCGATGACAACTGGCTGCCGCCCGACAACTATCAGGCCACTCCGCACGAGGACATCGCGCACCGCTCCTCACCGACCAACGTCGGGATGCTTTTCCTGTCTGCACTGACGGCCTGGGATCTGGGCCACATCGGGCGCAGGGATCTTGCCGCGCGCATGAGCGCCGCACTGGACGCTCTTGATCGATTGGAGACTCATGCCGGCCACACGCTTAACTGGTTCGACACCAGAACTCTCGAACCGCTCGAGCCGCGCTACGTCTCGACGGTCGACAGCGGCAACCTGGCTGCGAGCCTGCTGACATTGTGTGCAGGCTGCCGGGAGGCTGTGGCCGGCTCACTGCTGTCTCCGGCGCGGTGGGACGGTCTTGGTGATACCCTGCTTTTGCTTCGAGATGCCGTCTCCGCTCTACCCGAGACGGATCAAGGGACCATCGCCGATCACCTCGATGCCATCGTCAATCAGTTGCCCGCGATCCGCTGCGCGCCGAAGGACTGGCGTTCCGCTCTGGTAAAGCTCGCCACGAATGACTGGCCACAGGTTCAAATGGGCATCGCCCGGGTGCTCGAAACCGGTCTCGAGGCCGATCCTCACGAAATCCATCTATGGCTCAAGCGCGCCGATCACCACTTGATGACCATGCAGCGGGATCTCAACGCGCTGGCACCCTGGCTCGCCCTGACCGAGGCATCGCCTTCCGGGCTGGACGGCGTGTCGACGCTGCTCGAGGTGCTACCCCAACCCGACGCTCTTCTCGCCGTGAGAGTCGACAGGATCGACCGGGCGCGCCGCATCCTTTCACAACTGACTCCGGTCGACCCTGTGGGCCGACAATGGGTCGCCGAGATGACAGCAGCGCTCGACCGGGGAGAGAGTGCCTGGCGCGATCTTGGCGACAGCCTCCACCAGTGCGCTGCACGGGCGGAGGAACGTGCCTTCGGCATGGACTTCCACCCACTCTATGACGAGGAGACCAACACCTTCTTCATCGGTCACGACCTCGATTCCGATCACCTCGACCCGCACCACTACGACCTGCTGGCGAGCGAAGCCCGCCTGGCCAGCTATTTCGCCATCGCCAAGCGGGACGTGCCCGTCAAACACTGGTTCCACCTGGGGAGACCAATCTCCAGGGCAGCTGGTACACTGACGATGCTGTCGTGGAACGGGTCGATGTTCGAGTACCTCATGCCGGCTTTGCTATTGCCGAGCGAGGCCGGCCGGCTTCTCGGCCAGAGCGAGCGAGCTGCGGTCACCGTACAGCAGCGCTATGGCGAGACGCTAAACTTGCCATGGGGTGTGTCTGAATCCGGTTTTGCCGCCCGTGACGACGCGCATCACTACCAGTATCAGGCATTTGGCGTTCCCGGACTCGGCCTGAAGCGCGGCCTGGCGGAAGACTATGTCGTCGCACCCTATGCCAGTGCCTTGGCATTGAGTGTCGCGCCAGCCGCAGCCACCTCTAATCTGCGTCGTATGGACAAGCTCGGCCTGCGTGACCGTTACGGATTCTTCGAGGCCGCCGACTTCACGCCGGATCGGCTACCGATAGAGGGCGGCTTCGCACCGGTCCGTGCCTACATGGCCCATCATCAAGGGATGATCTGTGCCGCGATCGGCAACGCGCTGAACGATGACATCCTGATCAGGCGTTTTGGCCGCAATCCGCGCATGCGCGCCACCGAGCTGCTGCTGCAGGAGCGTGTTCCGTGGGAGTTTACACCCGAGCAGCCGACCGAGACTGACGCTGCGACAGCGGATTTGACGCGTATCCCGACACCGGCGCTGCATAGCTGGACGACACTGGATCAGCCCGGCCCTCAGCTACACGTGCTGGGCAACGGCAGCTTGGCCGCCTGGATCAGCGATACCGGAGACAGCGTGCTCTGGTGGCGCGGACAAGCCCTGACGCGCTGGACGGGAGATCCCGTTCGCCGTGGCGGCGAGGCGCGGATCCATGTCAGCGAGCGCGGCGGCGCAGCCTGGTCGCTTGGTGGACACGGCTCGAACCGAATGTCGGACACATGCTACCACGCCCACAAGATTGAATTTCACGAGCGCAGGGACGGTTTGTCGACGAACCTCGAAATCGTCATTGCGCCCGGCGACAACGTAGAAATCCGCCGCATAACGCTCTCCAACGACAGCAACCGGGAACGCGAGATGGACGTGACGAGTTATGCGGAGGTCGTGCTTTCTGCGTCTGACAGCCATGAGCGACATCCCGCCTTCAGCAAGCTCTTCATCCACAGCGAGCGCCTCGATCACCAGAACGCGCTTGTCTTCGAGCGCCGTCCCCGACGACTCGACGATCGACCGCCAGTTCTGCTTCATCGCCTGCTGTCCACCGATGACACGGTCACACCAGCCGGCTTCGAGACCGACCGCAGAAGGTTTCTAGGCAGACACGGCGACCCGGAGCGACCGCTGGGCGCGACCGAGGCGCTGGATGGTTCGGTTGGCTGGACCCTTGATCCGATCATGGCTTTGCGCGCGCATGTCCTCCTGCCCCCCGGAGCGCAGGCAAGGATCGATTTTGTGACGGTCGCCGCCGGTTCGAAGGAGACAACACTCGAGATCGCCGAGCGCTTCGCGACCGGGCCAGCTCTCGACTGGGCAACAGAAGACGCGCGGCGATCAGCCGCACTCGAAGCGCGACGTCTCGGGCTCGATGCGCGCACGCTGGCTGAGGCACAGGCCCTGTGCCGCGACCTGCTCTTCCCGCGTACGCCGCCGATCCTGTTGGCGGCAGCCTCGGACACAGCACTTCCTGCCCAGCCACAGCTCTGGAGCATGGGGCTATCCGGTGACCTGCCGATCGTGCTGGTGCGGGTCGCCGACGAGGCGCATGCGGCGCTGCTGCCAACCATCATCCGAGCTCATCGATGGTGGCAGAAGCGTGGCCTGCGTGCGGACCTGGTGTTCCTGCAGGAGGCCACCTCTGGGTATCAGGAGCCAATTCGCGAACTGCTGTTTGCCGCGCTTCGCGATGTAAACGTGCTTGAGGGACTGGGGGGGCAAGGAGGCGTTCACCTCTTGGCGACTGGCCGGATCGGTGCTGTCGAGCGGCGCGCACTTGAGGCCACGGCCCGCATTTCACTGGATGCAGCGGCAGGATCGCTGGCCACTGCGTTGGCTCCGTCGCGGCCTCGGCGCACGCCGCTGCCGCGGTTCCAGCCGCTCGGAGTGCCCACGTCCGAACCACTGCACGTGGCACCACCGCAGCGTCCCGGCGACCTCATTTTCGACAACTCGCTGGGAGGCTTCACTCCGGTAACAGGCGACTACGCAATTCATCTCGACGGCGGGCGCGTGACACCGTCGCCCTGGTGCAACGTGCTGGCAAACGAGAATTTCGGCTCGATCGTCTCGGAAGCGGGGCTGGGCTTCACCTGGTGCCTAAATAGCGGCGAGCACCGCCTCACTCCTTGGTCGAACGACCCGGTGATCGATCCGCAGACCGAGGCACTCTACCTGCGCGACGAGGAGACAGCCGACATCTGGACCCCCACCCCTCTGCCTGCCGGCGGCCATGCACCCTGCCAGATCCACCACCATGCCGGTGCCACGACCTGGCGGCGCAACACCGAGGGGCTGGAACAGAGCCTCACCGTCTTTGTTCCCCCCGACGCCCCGGTGAAACTGGCGCTACTGACACTGACCAATCCGGGCGAGCGCGGGCGCCGGTTTACCGCAACCTACTATGCCGAGTGGCTGCTTGGCTCCATGTCCAACACGGCACGACCGCATCTGGTCTGCGGTTTCGATGCCGAAGGCCAGGCACTGATCGCACGCAATGGCTGGAACCCTGAATTCGGCAAGCGCACGGCGTTTCTGGCTGCCAGCCGCCCGCCGCACAGCCTGACCTGTGACCGCGCGGCGTTTCTCGGCCGCCACGGCAATCCGGCCCGACCGGCCGGCCTCGTGGCCTGGAGCCTCGACGGTGATCTCGACAACGTAGCCGACCCTTGTGCGGCGTTCCAGGTCCACATGGATCTGGCGGCCGGCGCGACCGAGGAGGTCGTATTCGTGCTCGGCGAGGGCAGCGATCCTGCCGAGGCGGCACGACTCGCGACCCACTGGGCGAACGTCAAGACAGCCAGGCAGGGGTTGGCCGACAACGATGCCGTCTGGAAGCGGCGGCTCGGTGCCATTCAGGTCACCACGCCGGACCCGGCTTTTGACTTGCTGGTCAATCGCTGGCTTATCAACCAGACCTTCGCCTCGCGTGTGCTGGCGCGGGCCGGATTCCAACAAGCCGGGGGCGCCTTCGGTTTCCGTGACCAGCTTCAGGATATGATGGCACTGCTGTTCATCGAGCCGCAGCGCGTACGTGCACATATCCTGGAAAGCGCCTCGCACCAGTTCGAGGAGGGTGATGTACTGCACTGGTGGCACCCGCCTCAGGGAAGAGGTGTACGAACGCGCTGCTCGGACGATTTAATGTGGCTGGCCTACGCCACCGGTCGTTACGTCGAGGCGACTGGCGATACGTCCATCCTCGCCGAGGAAGTCCCGTTCCTCTCTGCTCCGCCACTGGACGCCAACGAGGAAGATCGCTACGCGCTGTTTGAGGCGGGAGATGAACGCGGAACTTTGTTCGAGCATTGTCGGCGTGCGCTGGATCGCGGCGTCACCGCAGGGGCTCATGGACTGCCGCTCATCGGCGCGGGAGACTGGAACGACGGTATGGACCGCGTCGGCAGCGAGGGACGCGGCGAAAGCGTATGGCTCGCCTGGTTCGCCGCGACATGCGCCGAGGCCTTCGCCAACCTCGCAAAAGACGTCGGGCGCAACGACCTCGATAATCTCTGGAGGGCGCGCGCCGATGATCTGCGCCGAGCGGCTGATGCAGCAGGCTGGGATGGCGAATGGTACGCGCGCGCCTTCGCGGATGACGGGCTTCCATGGGGCTCGAAAGATTCCGAAGAGTGCCAGATCGACAGCATTTCCCAGTCCTGGGCGGTGCTGGCCGACGGGCTCTCACCCGAGCGAACCTTAGCGGCCATCAACGCTGCGACCAACCGCCTGGTCGATCACGAAGCACGGCTGGTGCGCCTGCTCACCCCACCATTCGATCGGACACTGCGCGATCCAGGTTACATTCGCGCTTACCCGCCGGGGGTTCGCGAGAATGGCGGTCAGTATACCCATGCTGCGGCATGGCTGGGTCTGGCCCACGCACAGCTCGGCAATGGCGACATGGCCTACAAGATCTTCGACCTGATTAACCCCATCCGCCGCACCGACGACCTCGGCGGGGCCGAACTTTACCGCGGCGAGCCCTACGTTCTGGCCGCCGACGTGCGCGGCGCTGAACCGGGCATCGGCCAAGCCGGCTGGACCTGGTACACCGGGGCGGCCGGCTGGAGCTGGCAGTTAGCCGTCGAAGGTATTCTCGGCCTGAGCCTGCAGCGCGGCGCAGTTCGGATCGCTCCCCGAATCCCTGCAAACTGGGGTGGCGCCAGGGTCCGGATCAACGGCCCCGACGGCCTTCTGATCGTCACGATCGAGGATCCCGAACGCATGGGCACCGGGCGCGTGGAGCTTGAGGTAGACGGGCAGCCTGTGGCAGGCGATTGCATTGCCATCCCGACAGGCGGAACGACAAAATGCGTCACCGCCCGTTTGGGGCGACTGTCTTTGGACTGATCAACAAGCCTTTCACGGACGCCTCCGACCGATGGTCTCATTGGCCGTAATCTTGATGTGGATCAAGAACACTACGCGCTGTCCGTGCAAGCTTAGTGTAGCAATACGTGGTATTGGCAGCTTTGCGCCATCAAAGGAGAAAGTGTCATGAAAGCATTGGTATTCCATGGGCCCGGTAAACGCAGTTGGGAAGACAAACCGCAGCCTGCAATCGAGAAACCCACGGATGCGGTGGTTCGCATCACTCACACCACCATCTGCGGTACCGACCTGCACATCCTCAAAGGCGATGTACCTGCAGTAGAGGCTGGCCGCATTCTGGGCCACGAAGGCTTGGGGGTTGTGGAAGAAGTCGGTGATGGCGTAAGCAACATCAAGGTTGGCGACGAGGTACTGATTTCCTGTGTCACTTCCTGCGGCCGCTGCGACTACTGCAAACGCGGTATTTATGCCCATTGTCGTGACGGCGGCTGGATTCTCGGCCACCTGATCGACGGCACCCAGGCCGAATATGTGCGCATCCCCCACGCGGATAACAGCCTGTATGTTCTACCGAAAGACATGGATCGCGCTGCAGCCGTCATGCTCAGCGATATCCTGCCCACCGGACACGAAATTGGTGCCCTGAACGGCGAGGTAAAACTCGGCGACACAGTGGCGATCATCGGTGCTGGCCCTATCGGATTGGCAGCCCTGATGACCTCGCGCTTCTACTCACCTGCGCGGATCATCATGGTCGATCCAGACGAGAACCGTCTGGCCATGGCCAAGATGCTCGGCGCAACCGACACTGTAGCTCGGGACCCAATTGAGGCCATCAAAAAGCTGACAAATGGTGAAGGCGTAGATGTCGCAATGGAGGCGGTAGGTATTCCCGAAACTTTCGATATCTGCCAAAACATTGTCCGTGCAGGCGGCCATATCGCCAACATCGGGGTGCATGGCAAGAGCGTTGAGTTAAAGCTGCAGGACTTGTGGATCAAGAACATCACCCTGCGCACCGGTCTGGTAAATACCGACACCATTCCTGTTCTGATGCGGACTGTGGAAAGCGGCGGCGTCAAGCCCGAGGATCTGGTCACCCATCGCTTTCAACTCAACGAGATTGAAAAGGCCTACGATATTTTCAGCGACGCCGCGAAAACGCAAGCCATCAAGATGCTGTTGACCGCTGAGTGATCGGATCACCAGCAACAAAGACAGCGAACTGAAACGCACCGCGCAACAATTGAGCGATGCGTTTCAGTAGTGAGTCGTGCCCCCGGTGTTTGCGTAAACCGCTAGCCGAAGTTACAGATACTTCTCCATCGGCAACAAGCTGAACAGGCCGGATTTGAAGCGCCGCCAGAACCCCGTGGCCGGTTCGTGCGTCCAGAATTGCTCCTCACCCGCCGACCAGAACAGCCGCCCATCAGCATCCCGGGTCACCCGCCAACTGTTTTCCGGCGCCATTGCCGCTTCGATGTCCTGCGCAAGCCGCTCTGCCAATTGGGGGCTGTGGATCACCAGCACGGTTTCAGAGTTCAGGTAGATAGAACGCAGATTGATGTTGAATGAGCCGACGTACAAGGTTTTGCGATCGAAAACCGCCGATTTGGCGTGTAGGCCCACCGCACCGTTACTGCAGAAGCCCGGCATCTCAACCCAACTTGAGCAGGCTGCTGCATCGGGCCGCAACTCATACAGCTCCAGCCCGTTGGCGAGCATCCCACCACGACGACGTGCGTAGCCGGCATGATTGGTGGTGAGATCGTTGGAGGCCAGTGAATTGGTCAGAGCCAAGACCCGGACGCCTCGTGCCCTGATCTGTCTCAGTATATCGAGCTGGTCGTCTCCGAGAATGAGATACGCGGACTCCACCAGAATGTTCTTGTCAGCCTGCTCAACAAGTTGGTGCAGCATCTGAGCACTGCGCTGGGGGCTATCCGAATCCGCCTGAGTATTTACTGATGGCGAGTCAAACACCAACTCTCCTTCGGCCCAGATCAGTCCCGACAGCGTCTGCAACATGTACTCAAGCGCCGACCTCGAGTTTTGCGGCGGCACCCGGGTGAGCCCGGTGGTATCGGAAGCGGTCGCACGGATCTGACCCAACTGTGCGTTCAGGCCTTGCTCTTGCACAGCATCAGGCTCCAACTGGCTAATGGGGTAACTTGACGCGCTATTCCAGAAAGCATCGAAATTAGCGGACAGATCAGCAACAATCGGACCTGCAATCAGAACATCGCGATCGCGAAAGTTCATCTGTGGGTGTAGATCGAAGTACTCATCCCCGATATTGCGCCCCCCCATGATGCCTAACGCGCCGTCGACCACGAAGGTCTTGTTGTGCATGCGCTGATTGAGACGCTGAAAGTCAGTGATAAAGTTCAGCCATTTACCAATGCCCGAGCGGGTCGCGAAGGGATTGTAAATGGAAATCTCGATATTGGGATGCTGATCCAACGCGGCGAGCATGGTGTCGCGACCGTCGAGGTTCACATCATCGAGCAACAGCCGCACACGCACACCGCGGTCGGCGGCCACCAGCAGACGTCGCGCCAGATAGGTCCCCGATACATCGCTGTTCCAGATGTAGTACTGCGCGTCGATACTTTTCTCGGCAGCCTCAATCAGCGCGGCGCGCTGCAAAAAGGCCTGGCGACCAGTGTCCTGAATGTAAAATCCGGAATCATTCGGTTGATTCTGTAGGTAAGGCTGCACCTCGCGGCCCAGGCGCGTTTCCTCCGGACGATCAAACGCGTACGACAGCGACGATGCATTTTGAGGGGGCAGCTGGACGCAACCCTGTATAAACAGAATGACGAACAGAATACATATACTTCTGGCACGCACTGCGTGCCTTGAAACTGTCGCCATCCTGTCAGGCAATGCCTCTATTCCAGTCTATGTGTTTGCCCTTGCGGGATCCGGACTTACTCCCACTCAATCGTAGCCGGCGGCTTGGAAGACACATCGTAAGTCACCCGTGACACACCGCTGATCTCATTGATAATGCGGTTAGACACAGTTTCCAGCATCTCGTACGGCAGGTGTGCCCAACGCGCGGTCATGAAATCGATGGTTTCAACGGCGCGCAGTGCAATTACCCACTCGTAGCGACGGGCATCTCCTACTACACCTACTGATTTTACCGGCAGGAACACGGCAAAGGCCTGACTGGTTTTGTGGTAAAAATCAGCGCGGTGCAGCTCTTCCAGGAAGATGGCATCGGCGCGGCGCAGGATGTCGGCGTAGTCTTTCTTAACTTCGCCCAGTATGCGTACGCCCAAGCCTGGCCCCGGGAATGGGTGGCGGTAGACCATATCGTAAGGCAGGCCAAGTTCAAGACCAATGCGACGCACTTCGTCTTTGAACAGCTCGCGCAGGGGCTCTACCAGCTTCAGCTTCATGGTTTCCGGCAGGCCACCCACGTTGTGGTGAGATTTGATCACATGGGCCTTGCCGGTTTTAGAGGCGGCAGACTCGATCACGTCCGGATAGATGGTACCTTGGGCCAGCCAGTTCACATCTTTAATGCGCGCGGCTTCTTCATCGAACACGTCAATAAAGGTGTTGCCAATCACCTTGCGCTTTTGTTCCGGATCGCTGACGCCCTTGAGGTTAGTCAGAAAGCGCTCTTCCGCATCGGCGCGAATTACTTTTACGCCCATGCTGCTGCCGAACATATCCATTACCTGATCGCCTTCGTTCAGGCGTAGCAGGCCGTTGTCAACAAATACGCAGGTGAGCTGATCGCCAATGGCCTTGTGCAGAAGCGCTGCTGTTACCGACGAATCCACACCGCCAGACAAGCCAAGCAACACTTTGTCGGAGCCTACCTGCTCACGGATCTTTTGTACTGCGTCGTCAACAATCTTGGCGGGAGTCCATAGAGCTTCACAGCCACAGATGTTCATCACGAAATGCTCAAGAATCCGCTTGCCCTGCAGAGTGTGAGTCACTTCCGGATGGAATTGCAGGCCGTAAAGATTACGTGACAGATCCTGCATCGCAGCAATGGGTGCGCTCTCGGTTGACGCCAGTAGCTCAAAGCCCTCGGGCATAGCCACAACCTTGTCACCGTGGCTCATCCAGACATCCAGCAGTGATTCGCCCATGGCTGTCAGGTGGTCTGTGATGTCCTGCAGCAACGGGCCTTTGGCGCGCACTTTTACCTGAGCATAGCCAAATTCACGCTTTTCGGAGCTGGCTACCCGCCCGCCCAGCTGTTCGGCCATGGTTTGCATGCCGTAGCAGATGCCCAGCACCGGAATACCGCGGTCAAACAGTCCTTCAGGCGCACGCGGTCCACCCAGCTCTGTTACCGATTCCGGACCGCCGGCCAACAAAATACCTTTGGGATTAAACGCCTTTAGCTCTTCTTCGGTGATATCGAAAGCGCGGACTTCACAGTACACACCAATTTCACGCACGCGGCGGGCAATCAGCTGGGTGTACTGGGAACCAAAATCCAGAATCAGGATACGGTGGTCGTGAATGTTGTGGGCCATAGAATCCTCGAAAAAAATAAGCTGTGCGGCTCCGGTCAGAGCCGCACCCTGGCTGTCTGCTCTCAGCTGACGCGGTAGTTTGGCGCTTCTTTGGTAATGGTTACGTCGTGCACATGGCTTTCACGCATACCAGCACCGGTAATGCGTACAAATTGCGGCTTGGTGCGCATTTCTGACATATTCGCGCTACCGGTGTAGCCCATGGATGCACGCAGACCACCGATCAACTGGTGGATGATATTGCGCATCGGCCCTTTGCAGGCAACACGGCCTTCAATGCCTTCCGGTACCAGCTTCTCAATACCTTTGCTGGCGTCCTGGAAGTAACGGTCGCTTGAGCCCTGCCCCATGGCGCCCAGTGAACCCATGCCACGATAAGCCTTGTAGCTGCGCCCCTGGTACAGTTCGATTTCGCCGGGAGCTTCATCTGTGCCCGCCAACAGGCTGCCAATCATTACGCAGTGGGCACCGGCAACGATAGCCTTGGAAATATCGCCGGAGAAGCGCACACCACCATCAGCAATCAGCGGAATATCACGGTCTTTCAGTGCTTCAGCGACGCTGGACACTGCCGAAATCTGCGGCACGCCCACGCCAGCCACAATGCGGGTGGTGCAGATAGAACCGGGGCCAATGCCCACTTTAACAGCATCTGCACCGGCATCGGCCAGTGCTAAAGCAGCTTCAGCAGTGGCAATATTGCCACCGATTACCTGTACGTCGGGGTAGTTTTCCTTGATCCAGCGAACACGCTCAATCACGCCGCGAGAGTGACCGTGAGCAGTATCGACGACGATCACATCAACACCGGCATCAGCCAGCGCAACAACGCGGGCTTCGGTATCCCCTCCGGTGCCAACCGCTGCACCTACACGCAAACGCCCCTGGCTGTCTTTACATGCCAGCGGGTAATCCTTGGATTTCTGGATGTCTTTCGCGGTAATCAGGCCCCGGAGCTGAAAATCGTCATTCACCACCAGAACTTTTTCGATGCGGTGGCGATGCAGCAGTTCTTTGACCTCGTCCAGGCTGGCACCTTCATTTACCGTGACCAGCTTTTCTTTCGGCGTCATTATCTGATGCACCGGTGTATCCATACTGCTTTCAAAACGGATATCCCGCCCGGTAACGATGCCAACCAGCTCGGTTCCGTCAACCACCGGCAAACCGGAAATGTTGTTGGCCATGGTGATTTCCACCAACTCGCGAACGGTGTTTTCCGGACTAACAGTAATCGGGTCTTTTACCACGCCGCTTTCGAACTTTTTCACCTTACGCACTTCAGCAGCCTGCTGATCAGGATTCATGTTCTTGTGCATGATGCCAATACCGCCTTCCTGGGCCATGGCAATAGCCAGCTCTGCGTCAGTTACCGTGTCCATGGCCGCAGACACCAGCGGTATGTTCAGCGTAATGTTACGAGTCAGTCTGGTGCGCAGATCCGCCTGATGGGGCAAAACCTCGGAATAACCGGGAACCAACAGAACGTCATCAAATGTGAGAGCTTCTTCGGCAATTCGCAGCATTGGGATCGGCCTTTTGAACGTGCTAAATTTAAACCTTCCGCGCGGCACCGGCAGATTGAGGAGGGTGCAGCCGCAAAGTAAAATGCTTAATCGACCTATTATAAAGAGGTGTCGCAAGTCAGTAAACTGCACAGTTTCCTGTCACTTACCGCATGCGTTTGAATTTCCAGCAATTTACACTCATATTTTTCGGCTTTTGCGTATAAGCCGGTCAGGAGTTTTTGGTGAATGACGTGTTTCAGGATACTCGGCCCAGAGCGCTGAGTGTCAGCGAACTGAACCATCAGGCCAGGCATCTGCTGGAAACCAGCTTCATGCAGGTGTGGGTTGAAGGCGAGCTGTCCGGTTTCTCACGGCCCTCTTCCGGGCACTGGTATTTTTCATTAAAGGATCAAAAATGCCAGGTTCGCTGCGCCATGTTCCGGGGGCTTAACCAGCGAATCCGCACCATACCCAAGGAAGGCGACCAAGTTCGGATTCGCGGCAAGGTAACTCTGTATGAGAACCGGGGCGACTTCCAGATTATCGCCGAGCATATTGAGCCCGCTGGCCTTGGCGCACTGCAGCAGGCCTTTGAGGAGTTAAAACGCAAGCTGCAGTCAGAAGGCCTGTTTGAGGTGGCCCGCAAAAAACCGATTCCCACGCTACCCGCACACATTGGCGTCGTTACATCCCCGACCGGAGCGGCCATACACGATATTCTCACAGTTCTTGCACGGCGCTGTCCTGCCATACCGGTCACCGTCTATCCCACAACGGTTCAGGGCAAGCCTGCTACGGCGGAAATTGTCCGGGCCATTGAATTGGCCCAGGCTCACGGCGTGGCCGATGTACTGATTATCGGCCGTGGTGGTGGCTCTCTGGAAGACCTTTGGTGCTTTAACGAGGAAGCGGTCGCCCGGGCAATAGCGGCCTGCACTATGCCCACGGTCAGTGCGGTTGGCCATGAGACTGACGTCACTATCGCCGACTTTGTGGCAGATCTGCGGGCACCCACACCTTCCGCAGCGGCGGAAAAAGTGTCGCCCGACCAGAAGGACATGCTCCGACAAATCAATGACCGCGAGTTCCGGTTGGCAAACGCCGCCAGAAGAGCACTGCAACGACTCAACACGAAACTGGAACACCTTTCGGCGCGTTTACGCGATCCACGACGAGAATTACTGGAGAAGGCTCAGCGTCTGGACGACCTGGAGCTGCGACTGGGCAAGGCCATGGAGCAGCGGCTTGATCGCTCACAGGTGCGCAGCACCCATCTGACGCAACGTCTCGCCATGCAGTCGCCGGGCAAACAGCTTGCAAATAGCCGTGACGCACTTGATCGGTCTGCCTCGCAATTGGACAAGGCTATACAGAGAATCCTGGCGAAGCTTCAGGACAGGCTGGAGCACACCGCGGGAACTCTCAACGTTGTAAGCCCGTTGGCCACTTTAGGGCGTGGGTACGCCATCGTTCGTGATGATCACGGCAACATCATTCGCAACGCAACGGATGTGGCCGCTGGCGACCGAATCTCCGCGCACGTCGCAAACGGCACCGTCATGGCGGAGGTAAAATTCGTCAACCCGGAAAACAGCTGGTTCAAAAACCCCGGTAACTAATCCTATGGTCTACTGGTTCACTGTCTCAAAGCGCCTAAAGTTGGAGTAACCGACAACAAAATAACAACAGGCTTAAATGAGGCAGAACGTATGGACTACCACTCAGAATTCCGGAGATCAATCGACAAGCCGGAAGAATTCTGGCGTGAAAAAGCAGGCAGCATTGACTGGATCAAGCCACCTGAAACCATCTGGCAAGCTACTGACAACGGCCATGGCCAGTGGTTTCCTGACGGCACACTCAATACCTCCGATATAGCCCTGGATGCCAATGTGCGAGCTGGCCGGGGTGACCAGAAAGCCCTCATATACGATTCGCCGGTTACTGGTGCCAAGCGCAGCTATACCTACAGCGAACTGACCGATGAAGTTGCCCGTTTTGCCGGCGCGCTGAAAGCACAGGGAGTCAGCAAGGGCGACGTAGTCATCATCTATATGCCGATGATTCCCGAGGCCGTTATTGCGATGTTGGGCTGCGCCCGCATTGGTGCTATTCACTCAGTGGTCTTTGGTGGCTTTGCTGCCCACGAACTCGCTGTACGAATTGAAGACGCACACCCAAAAGCGGTGATTACGGCGTCCTGCGGTATAGAAGTCACAAAGGTAATCGAGTACAAACCCCTGGTCGACAAGGCCATAGAACGCGCCGCCCACAAACCTGATTTCTGTGTCGTCTACCAGCGCCCGCAGGCTAAAGCAGAAATGCAGGCCGGCCGCGATCATGACTGGAGCGACCTGATGGCCAGCGCCGAGCCGGCCGAGCCGGTACCGGTCAAGGCAACGGATCCGCTGTACGTGCTATATACTTCTGGCACCACCGGCAAACCCAAAGGCGTTGTGAGAGACAACGGCGGGCACGCCGTCGCGCTCAAATACAGCATGAAGCTTGTGTACGACGCCAATCCAGGCGACATATTCTGGGCAGCCTCTGATGTAGGCTGGGTGGTTGGCCACAGCTATATCGTGTATGCCCCTTTGTTTGCCGGCTGCACAACCATACTGTATGAAGGCAAACCGGTCAGAACCCCGGATGCTGGCGCTTTCTGGCGCGTGGTTCAGGATCACGGCGTTAATCTTCTGTTCACCGCGCCCACGGCTTTTCGCGCTGTGCGCAAGGAAGACCCTGAGGCCGATCAGCTTTCGCGTTACGACATCAGCTCACTAAGGCGTATCTTCCTGGCCGGGGAACGCCTGGACCCACCCACCTATGACTGGCTCCGGGAGCACACTCAGCTCCCGATACTGGATCACTGGTGGCAAACCGAAACCGGCTGGGCCATATGTTGCAACCCCGTGGGAATCGAAACCATGGAGACCAAGCCGGGCTCGGCAACTGTTCCCTCACCCGGTTATAACGTGCAGGTAGTGAGCCCTGGTGGCAGTCAAATGCCCGCGGGAGAACAGGGGCAGATTGCGGTAAAACTTCCACTTCCGCCCGGTTGTATGGTGACGGTATGGGGCGATGACCAAAGGTTTCAGGACAGCTACCTCAATCCCATTCCCGGCTTTTATAGCTCGGGAGATGGCGGTTTTATTGATGACGACGGCTATGTATTCGTTATGGGCCGCACGGATGACGTGATCAACGTGGCAGGTCACCGTCTTTCCACCGGCGAGATGGAAGAAGTGGTTGCTTCCCACCCGGCCGTTGCAGAGTGCTGCGTGGTAGGTGCTCACGATGACATGAAAGGCCAGGTCCCACTTGGCCTTGTGTTGATAAAAGACGGTGCCACCATTGATCACGACGAGCTGGAGGAAGAGCTTGTTGAGATGGTGCGAGATAAAATCGGCGCAATCGCCTGCTTCCGCAGAGCCCTCGTGGTAGACCGTCTACCCAAAACCCGTTCAGGAAAAATCCTGCGGCGAGTTATCCGCCAGATTGCTGATGGTGAGGAATACGCTGTTCCAAGCACCATTGATGACCCCGCGATACTCGAGGAGATCAGCGAGCAGTTCCGCCGCTGAGACCAGTGCAGCTGAAAACAAAATGCCCGCACCACCTCATGGTGCGGGCATTTTTATTCATCGCGATATAACTCATTGTTTTTAAAGGCCATAAAAGCAACCAAAAAACGTTGACGACCCCCAAACTCGGTCTATACTGAAATTGCTGTTGAAAATCTTCAGTTCCCCGAAAGGGGAAATCTCAGAAATACAGGAAAGATCAATGTCCGATACAGTAACAGGCACCGTAAAGTGGTTTAACGAATCCAAAGGCTTCGGCTTCATAGCTCAGGATGGCGGCAGTGACGTTTTCGTACACTACAGTGCCATTACCTCAAGCGGCTTCCGCACACTGACAGAAGGTCAGCAGGTGCAGTTCACCGTAACACAGGGCCCCAAAGGCCCACAGGCAGAAAACGTTACCCCGGTCTGAGGTTATGTTTTCACTCTCTGTGTTCCTTGCGGGCACGAGAGAATGCAGTAAGCCGGCACGCGTGCCGGCTTACTGCATTATGATCAGGCACTTATCGCAGGCTCTGTTACATTCTCCTGACCGCTTCCCTTCTCTCCGGATTCATCTGCAGCCTGTGCAACGGCCGAAAACAACGCCTGCAAAGTCGCGGAGGTTGTGTCTTCAGCCAAAGCAGCCGCGCTGCAATGCCTACCGCCTGCGTTGAGGCGTATGCAAGCCAAAGCATTGGCCCTGGTTCCCTCACCCAACGCGAATTCGTCATAGGCTTCTACGGCTATTGCAAACCCAAAGCGTTCTTCCAGCGCAGCGGACACGGCCTCTACTGCGCCAAGTCCACGACCTTCAAGACGCGTTGGAGCTGACTCCCGACCAAAAGTAACTTCCGCAAATACGCCCTGATCGTCCCTGTGCAGATCATAGGCTCGCAGCGCCCAGTCTTCATGAACCTTCAAATAGCGCTGTTCGAACAGAGTATGAATCGACAGTGAGTCGATCTCACCACCATTGGTCTCTGCGGCCTTCTGAACCACCTTGCTGAACTCGATCTGCAGCCAGCGCGGCAGGCTGATGTTGTAGTCCCGCTCAAGGACATACGCCACCCCACCCTTGCCAGACTGGCTGTTGATGCGCACAACTTCTTCGTATCGACGGCCCAGATCAAACGGATCAATAGGCAAGTACGCCACATTCCACGCATCCCCGTCTTGCCTGCGTGCAAGACACTTTCGAATAGCGTCCTGGTGGCTTCCGGAGAATGCCGTGAATACCAGTTCGCCGGCATAGGGATGGCGTGGGTGGGTTGAGATTTCCGTGCAGGCCTCGACCACTTCTGTGATTTCCGCCATGCCGGACAAATCCAGTGTTGGATCAATGCCCTGGGAATACAGATTCATGGCCATGGTCACCAGATCCATATTACCCGTGCGCTCGCCATTACCCATCAACGTGCCTTCTACCCGGTCAGCACCGGCCATAACGGCCAGCTCAGCCGCAGCCACGCCACACCCACGATCGTTGTGGGTGTGAACACTGATGCTGATGTGTTCCCGCCGGCGAATGTTGTCGCAGACCCATTCAATCTGATCCGCAAACACGTTCGGGGTGGACATCTCCACCGTAGCAGGCAGGTTGATGATAACCGGCTGTCCTTCGTCCGGACGCCATACTTCAGTTACCGCATCGATAACCTCAACCGAAAAATCCAGTTCGGTGCCAGTAAAGCTCTCCGGGGAATACTGGAACGTCCATTCCGTGCCTGGATAGCGGGCCGCAAAATCCTTCACCACTTGGGCACCGTTAACCGCAATGTCTCGAATTCCGGCCCGATCAAGCCCGAACACCTGTTCCCGTTGTACCGTCGATGTGGAGTTGTACACGTGAACAATAGCGCTGCGGGCACCTTCCAATGCCTCATAGGTGCGCTCAATCAACTCCGGCCTGGCTTGGGTCAATGCCTGGATTTTCACGTCATCAGGAATCCGGTTTTCTTCAATCAACTTGCGACAGAAATCAAAATCCGGCTGGCTGGCTGCTGGAAAACCGATTTCGATTTCCTTGAACCCCAACTTGACGAGCAAGTCGAACATGCGTTGTTTCTGAGCGACATTCATGGGCTTTACCAAAGCCTGGTTGCCGTCGCGTAGATCCACTGCACACCAGGTGGGTGCTTTTTCGATGACCTTGTCAGGCCAGCGGCGGTCGGTTTTTGCGATCGGCCGGAAGGCCGGATATTTGCGATGATCAAAAGCCATGTCTGTCGTTCTCCGTTGCGCTTCTGGGATTTTTCTCCATGCACATAGCTTAACGCGTTCTTTAAAGCATGTGGTTGCTAACTCAATGGCAAAAGCGTAGTTTTATAACCATATATTTCAAAATATCGTAATATCGGACAATTTTATGCCCTCAAAACCAAAAAACCTCATACAAATTGATAAAACCGACCGGCGTATCCTGGCCCAGATACAGAAAGATGCCTCCCTGACCAACCAACAGCTCGCGGAAAAAGTGGGGCTTTCTCCTTCGCCGTGCCTGAGACGGGTGCGTGCGCTTGAAGATGCGGGCATTATTATTCGCACGGTTACTGTGCTTGATCACAAGAAGCTTGGCCTGTCGCTGACCGCCATCATTCTGATCGGGATGGACAGGCACACACCTGAGCGGTTTTCAGCTTTTGAGGAGCAGGTGCGTGAATACCCGGAGATTCTTGAGTGCTATCTGGTTACTGGCCACGATGCAGATTACATGCTGAAAGTAGTGGTGCCGGATATGGATCACTATCACCACTTCCTGCTCAACCGGATTACGCGGATTCAGGGGGTCAGCGGCGTTCATTCGAGCTTTGTACTGAAGCGCGTCATCGACAGCACGGCCCTGCCTCTGGGATATTTGTCCTGATACCGCTCCCGCTTACCCGATAACCCACTTCGCTATCTGTACCTTGTGCGGCAGGCTCCGTACAATAAACAACACTTTACGAAACCCCTGTCTACGAAACACCAATGAACGGAAACCACGATGCGAGCGAGCCGTTACCTGATTGCAACCCAGAAAGAGACGCCTTCTGACGCGGAGGTTATCAGCCACCAGTTGATGCTGCGTGCAGGCATGATCCGCAAACTGGCTGCCGGCCTTTACACCTGGCTGCCCATGGGCCTGAGAACCTTGCGCAAGGTTGAGCGGATTGTTCGTGAAGAAATGGACAAAAGCGGCGCTCAGGAAGTTCTCATGCCAGCAGTTCAGCCTGCGGAACTGTGGCAGGAGTCCGGTCGCTGGGAGCAATACGGCGGCGAACTGCTGCGAATGAACGACCGCCATGGCCGCGACTTCTGCTTTGGCCCTACCCACGAAGAGGTCATTACCGACCTGATCCGCAATGAACTGAAAAGCTACAAGGAATTGCCGGCCAACTTCTATCAGATTCAAACCAAGTTTCGCGACGAACGCCGCCCCCGCTTCGGGGTGATGCGCGCCCGGGAATTCATCATGAAGGATGCGTACTCCTTCCATGTAAATGCTGAATCCCTGGATGAAACCTACCAGGTTATGCATCGCACCTACTGCGCTATCTTTGACCGCCTGGGGCTGGATTATCGCCCTGTACAAGCAGACTCAGGTGCCATTGGCGGCAGTGCATCCCATGAATTCCACGTTCTCGCCTCGTCGGGTGAAGACGACATAGTGTTCAGCACAGACAGCGATTACGCCGCCAACATTGAAAAGGCCGAAGCCGTTGCGCCAGCGGGCGAGCGTGCTGCACCGGGCGAAGAACTGAAAGAAGTTGCAACTCCGGATCAGCGTACCATTGAGGCCATCTCGCAATTTCTGAGCATTGACGCTACCCGAACAGTAAAAACCTTGCTGGTTAAAGCCGAAGCGGACGAAGAAGGCAATTCGGGCCTTATCGCCCTGATATTGCGCGGCGATCACACGCTGAACGAGATCAAGGCGGAGAACCTGGAAGGTGTGGCAGAACCTCTGACCATGGCAACCGACGAAGAGATCGAAGCTGCGATCGGTTGCAAAGCAGGCTCTATTGGCCCGGTAAACCTGCAAGTGCCGTTTATCGTGGATCGTAGCGCAGCTCACCTTGCCGATTTCGTGTGCGGTGCAAACAAGGAAGGCTACCATCTGACCGGCGTTAACTGGGAGCGGGATCTGCCGCCTGGCCGGGTTGAAGATATTCGCAACGTTGTTGAAGGCGACGCGAGCCCCGATGGCAAGGGCACATTGGAGATTCGCAGAGGCATTGAAGTTGGTCACATTTTTAAACTGGGCAACAAATACAGCACCGCCATGAACGCTACCGTACTGGATGAAAACGGTAAAACCGTGATCATGGACATGGGCTGCTACGGCATTGGTGTGTCCCGAATCGTCGCTGCTTCAATCGAGCAGAACCACGATGACAAAGGCATTATCTGGCCTGATGCCATCGCACCTTTCCAGGTTGCTATTGTTACGCTCAATGCCCACAAAACGCCCGTCGTGGCGGAAGCCGGTGAGAAGCTCTATGAGCAGCTGTGCCAAGCTGGCTATGACGTGCTGTTGGACGATCGCAAAGAACGTCCGGGTGTAAAGTTTGCTGATATGGAGTTGATTGGCATCCCCCACCGCTTCGTGATTTCCGATCGCGGACTTGAAGCCGGCACTCTTGAGTACAAAGGGCGCAAAGACGCCGACAAGCAGGATATAGCCGTAGCCGACGCTCTGGCGTTTCTTGTAAATGCATCGCCGCTTAAAGGCTGATAGAAGCGTCTCTGTAACGGGGATTTGAAGAGAGTACTGATAGCGAGATTGAACCAGGGCCTGTTAACAGGCCCTGGGGTTCACCGGGAAGGTGGCTGAATATTCAACTGTAGAGCTCAACCGCCCACGATACCCGGCTCCATCTCCAGATTTACTCCGAAGCGCTCCTGTACCGACTGTCGTATTTCTGAAGCCAGCTCCAGCACATCACTTCCAGTTCCACTTGAATGATTGATTAACACCAATGCCTGGCGATTGTGAACGCCTACCCGGGCATTTCGGTAGCCCTTCCAACCGCTTTGATCGATCAGCCACGCGGCTGCCAGCTTTACTGTGCCATTCTGCGGATAGCCTACAACGTCCGGGTGCGCAGCCTGAAGCTGACTGTGCTTATCTGCAGAGACAACCGGGTTTTTGAAGAAGCTGCCTGCGTTGGGAATCATCTCAGGGTCCGGCAACTTTCGGCGGCGGATCGCCATTACAGCCTCGGCCACGGTCAGCGCATCCAGCTCCTGAGAGACAGCATCGCCCAGGTAGTCTTCAAGATCTCTGTAGCCAAGTTGTAAAGGCTTTGTACGGGACAGTCTGAGCTTTATTCCGGTAATGATGTAACGACCGGGCGAACGCTTGAACAAGCTGTCCCTGTAGGCAAAGCCGCATTCCGCATTATCAAGACATACGAGCTCGTTTGAGTCGCGATCCAGCGCCGTCACGGAGATCAGGGTATCGCAAAGCTCAACGCCGTAGGCGCCTATATTCTGCACTGGCGCAGCGCCAGCCGTGCCCGGGATGAGCGCAAGATTTTCAATACCCCGATACCCTGCCCCGGCAGCATAAAGCACGGCATCGTGCCAGTTTTCACCTGCACCCAGAACCAGTGTGGCACCCGTGTCATCAACCTGTTCCCAGGAACGAGCAGCTATTTGCATGCGAAGCACAAGGCCGTCAAAGTCCCCGGCAAAAACCAGGTTGCTGCCACTGCCAAGCACCAGGGTTTTGAGGCCGTTATCCTGCGCCCACGCCAGAGCTCTGCGTAAGTCATTCAGGCTCGCGACATCCATGTAATACCTTGCGGTTGCGGACACGCACAGAGTATTGAGCTTTTTCAGCCCAACGTTCTCCTGCAGTTCCGCTTGCGGGCTCACGCCATCCGCTCCTGAATCGTGCGGAGCAGGCCGGCGCCAGCGTCTTCAATCAGGTCAAGCACATGCTCAAACCCGTCCTCACCGCCGAAATAGGGATCAGGAACTTCGGCAAGCTCAGAGCTGCCATACTCAAGAAATAATGTCGGCGTTGTGCCGCCATTCTGGTGCCAGATGTCTTTCACATCAGCCTGGTTCTGACGGTCCATCACGATCACATAATCGAAGGTATCCAGGTCTGTTTCACTGAATTGGCGTGCCTTGAGCGCGCTGATATCGACTCCGCGCTTCCCCGCAGCCTCCTGCGAACGCAGATCAGGCCCTTTGCCTATGTGCCAGTTACTGGTGCCGCAGGAATCGATCAGAATCTGGTCCTGCCATCCAGCCTGCTCTACCAAATTGCGAAATACGCCTTCTGCCGTCGGCGAGCGACAGATGTTGCCCAGACACACAAAAAGCACGCTGGCGGGTTTGCTCATGCCCCGTTTTCTCCTCTTTCGATAGATTTGGCCATCCAGGCTCTGACCCGTTGCAAATCCGCTTCAGTATCAACGCCTGCAGGTGGCGTTCCGGCTGCTACTTCAACGTGTATCCGGGCTCCGTTATACAACGCTCGAAGCTGTTCCAGTGATTCCGCAAGTTCCGTCGGTGCCGGCGGCCAACTGACAAAGTGGCTAAGCACGCTGGCGCGGTATCCATAGATACCGATATGACGGAAATACCCGGCACCATCCTTCAGTGCAGCACCTGCATTGAGCTTCGAGACGTCATCCCTGAGCATGTCGCCCCAGTGATCCCGTGCCCAGGGAATGGGTGCTCGACTGAAGTAGTGGGCCATACCCTCCAGATCAAAAACGACTTTTACAACATTCGGATTAAAGACCTGCTCTACATCGTGGAGGCGCTCGCAAAGCGTCGCGATGGCGACGTCCGGATACCTCTCCAGGTTATCTGCAACCTGGTCAATCAAGCGTGGCGGGATCAGGGGCTCGTCGCCTTGAACATTAACAACACGATGGTCCGCATCCAGGCCCAGCTTGCGCACAACCTCTTCCAGACGATCCGTGCCGCTGACATGATTCGGGGAGGTCATGACAACTTCCGCACCGAATGCCTCACAGGCAGCCTGAATGCGTGAATCATCTGTCGCCACAACAACACGACTCGCCCGGCTTTCGGACGCTCGTTCGCAAACATGTTGAATCATTGGCTTGCCGGCGATATCAAGCAGGGGTTTGCCGGGCAACCGGGTGGAGGCATAGCGAGCCGGAATCACAACCGTAAAAGGCATGGGTTTCGATCCTGCAGAGAGCTGGTTCAGTTTTTGTGGAGGCGTTCGTCGGTTGAGAGTGTGCGGGCCTCAGTGGCCAGCATAACCGGGATACCCTCCCGGATTGGAAATGCCATGGCGTCCTGGTAGCAGACCAGCTCAGTCCTGGCTTCATTGAGCTTCAGTTCACCTTTACAAACCGGGCAGGCCAGCAAGGCCAAGAGTTTTTTATCCATGATTCAGTCTCACTGACAGTTAAGAAGTTGACGGTCCAGAGCACGCGCGCAGCCTGGCAAGAACGGCCTCTGAAAATGCCTTTGGCAACTGTGCCTCTACATACAGAACCCAGGCATTATCCGGGGCGAAGCCGCGGCATTTAACGCCATCTTTGGCCGTCATCACGAGTAGGTGTCCCGATTCGGTACCAAGATCTTCAGGGCGGAAACGATGATGATCGGGAAACGGTACGGCGATCTGTTTCGCACCCAACGCTTTAAGTGTATCGAAAAAGCGGGTCGGGTTACCTATACCCGCTATCGAGCGAATCTTCTGCCCATGGAGGCTTTCGGGCGATCGGGTTTCACCTGTTTTAAGGTTAACCAGACGCGTCGGCTGAAGGTTCATGGCATACATTTGTGGGTGCCTGATGCCAGACAGCGCTTCCGGTGGCACTCGGCCCTCATCATCGGAAGTAGTCGCGCCATTCACAATTACAAAATCAACCGTATCCAGCCTGTTAACGGGCTCACGCAGGGGGCCCACGGGTATCAACGCACCGTTGCCAATGCCGCGGGCGCCATCAAACACCGCCAATTCAATATCCCGCGGCAACCGGTAATGCTGAAGCCCGTCATCACTGATGAGGACATCACCCAGTGCGTTGTCGAGCGCAAAGGTCGCCCCCCGGGACCGGTCCGGATCAACCACAACGGGCACACCTGTTGCCTGAGCGAGCATCACCGGCTCATCCCCTGCGAGTGATGGCAGTGTGTCTTCTGTGACCAGAAGCGGGTACCCGGACGATTTCCCACCATATCCGCGGCTCAGGATAACAGGCCGCCAGCCCGCCGCACGGATTTCATCCACAAGCCAGGCCGTCAGCGGTGATTTCCCGGTGCCGCCAGCTGTGATGTTACCCACGACAACAACGGGCACAGGTAGCTTCTTTGCATTGATATTGGTGGCTTTACGCCGCCGCGCTTCGGCAACGGCCCTGTAAAGCCAGGAAAGCGGAAATAATACAAAAAGCGGGCGGCCTTTATTGTACCAAAGACGCTCTATGAGGGAGGTCATGAGTGCTCACTGAACTGCATCTGATGTAACTGGGCATAGGCACCGTTGCTGGCAAGAAGCTCCTCGTGGGGCCCCGATTCGATAATACGCCCGTTTTCCATGACCAGAATCCGGTCCGCTTTCTCTATAGTCGACAATCTGTGGGCGATCACCAGGGTTGTCCGACCTTGTATAACGGTTTCAAGTGCTTCCTGAATGTGGCGCTCTGATTCGGTATCCAGTGCCGAGGTTGCCTCATCCAGAATCAGAATCGGTGCATCCTTTAGCAACGCACGCGCAATGGCGAGGCGTTGCCGTTGCCCACCTGAGAGCATCACACCGTTATCTCCGATCGTGGTATCGAGGCCTTCCGGCATACGATCGATAAACTCCAGAGCATGCGCTTTTGCAGCAGCCTCACGGATTTCCTCCCGGCTGCAATCCCGGAGCGAACCGTAGGCGATATTGGCAGCAATCGAATCGTTGAATAGCACAACGTTCTGAGTAACCAGTGCGATCTGGGATCGCAGGGCTTTCAGCGAAAAATCCTTCAATGAATGGCCATCAATGCGGATATCACCGCCGGTATATTCGTAAAACCTTGGTAGCAGGCTCACCATCGTTGATTTGCCACTGCCGGACCGCCCTACCAGTGCCACGCTTTGCCCAGCCGGTATTTTAATGGAGATACCTTTCAGCACGTCATCAAGCTGATCACGGTAGCGGAAGGAGACATCGTCAAACTCAACGGTCCCTTCAACACGCTCGGGCGCAAAGGAGCCGGGATCCTGCTCCGGGACCTCATCAATGGTTTCAAACACATCGTAAGCGGCTGCTACGCCTTTCTGAATCTTCGCGTGAACAGACGTCACCTGGCGGATAGGCTTGGCCATTGTCGTGGCAGCCGTAATAAAGGCCACCAACTGGCCTGTTGTCATCTCGCCTCGTATCTCTGGCGAAAGCATGGTCCAAACCAGCGCAGCTATGGCAATGGCCACCAGGGTCTGAATAACCGGAACGCTGATTGCCTGGGTGGAAGCCATCTTGAGACTTTGCTTCAAGTTTGTATCGTTAACCTTCTGAAAACGTTGCTTTTCATAATCAACACCACCGAAGGTCCGCACAACCCGGTATCCGGTGATAGACTCCGAAGCCACATGGGTAATATCGCCCATGGAGCCCTGGATACGCTGGCTGATCTTGCGAAAGCGTTTGCTCGCATAGCTGACAACGGCCGCAATCAAGGGCCCGACCGCTAGAAAAACCAGCGTCAGCTTCCAATTGGTATAAAGCATGAACCCAAGCAGGCCGACAATGGTCAGGCCTTCTCTCAGCGTTATGGTTATCGCATTGGTCGCAGCTTCCGCCACCTGCTCAACGTTGAAGGTCAGCTTCGACACCAGTCTTCCAGCCGCGTTTTCATCAAAATAGCGGGATGGGAGTGTCATCAGGCGGTTGAACACATCGTTTCGGAGCGCGTTGATAACCTGCCTCCCGACGTAACTGATGAAGTATTGGCTCATGAATGTGCCAACGCCGCGAAACGTAAACACGCCAACGATCAGGAACGTCAATAGGAACCGATTCTGCTCGGTGGGGTTTTCGATGGCGGCGATTACATATTCCATAGCCGCTGCCATGCCGGTGGAAGCCGCCGCATAGATAACGTTTCCAACAACAGCCAGCGAAAATGCCAGCCAGAACGGTTTTACGTATGTCAGCAGGCGCTTGTATGTCGGCCAGCTATCACCGGGCTTGACCTGTTTAGGATCAGGTAGAGGTGCGGCAGAGTTCACTGGCCGTCTGCCTCACGCTCAGTGGTAATACTCAGCCTTGAGAAACCCAGACGGCCAGCCACGTCCATGGCTCTGACCACATATTCGTGCGGGGTGCGGGCATCTGCAGTGATGACAAACGGCAACGCCGTGTCGCCTTCGGACAGCTCATTCACGCCGCGCTCCAAGGTCTCACGACGGTTGTTTACCAGCGCCTTGTCGTTAAGGACGTACTGACCTTCTGCGTTAATCACAACGTCAATTTGTTTTACTTCCGCTGGCGAAGCGGGCTCGCCGCTGGCTTCAGGCAGATCCACCTGCAAATGACTTTCCCGAGTGAACGTCGTGGAGACCATAAAGAAAATCAGCAACAGGAAAACCACATCGATCAACGGTGTCAGATCCACCCCGACTTCCTGACTTCTCTGGCGTGAGAACTTCACAGCGTTCAGGCTCCTTCCACGTCGATTTCGCGATCACCGTGCACTACTTCAACCAACTTGATGGCTTCCTGCTCCATGCCAACCACAAGCTCGTCTACCCGGCGGATAAAATACCGGTGACAGATCAATGCAGGAATCGCGACACTCAGGCCGGCAGCGGTGGTTATCAGAGCTTCGGAGATGCCACCGGCAAGGTTTCCGGCATTACCAACACCCGCGAGCTGAATCTCGGCAAACACTTTGATCATGCCGATCACGGTACCCAGAAGACCAAGCAACGGCGTGATTGTCGCCACTGTGCCCAGCGGGTTCAAAAAACGCTCCAGGTCGTGAATCACCTGACTCGCTTCATGTTCAATGCTTTCCTTCATAATCTCACGGCCATGTTTGGCATTCATGAGACCGCCTGCGAGAATACGGCCCAACGGCGAGGAGCTTTGCAGCGCCTTCAGCTTGCGACTGTTAAGCTCTTTTTTCTTGATCCAGCGCCAAAGCTCATTAATCGTCTGAGGCGGCGCAACCCGAGAGGCTCTCAAGGTCCAGAAACGCTCCAGAATGATCGCGAGCGCCAGAATGGAACAGGCAACAATTGGCACCATCAGAATGCCACCGGCTTTCAACAGCTCGAACACGCTTGATCTCCCTGATTGTTTACAAGCCGCGCTACTTTAGCATAGCTGTCGGCCGAGGCCACACCCGGAATGTCACGGTATTTTACACTGATCTCTGGCCAACCTCGGACCACCGATCCAGAAGGAGCTGTCCTGCCGGGCTTCACGGGTTTTGATGGTACCACCGGCCACTGTCATGGTGAGGGCGCCCGAACAGGCAGTGTTGAATGCCTCAGCGCCAGCCCCGCGATACCGTGCCGTTATGTCCCGGTGCGGGTGGCCATATCGGTGGCGATATCCGGCGGTGTAGATCACCCGATCAGGTTGGAGTGTACCGACCCAGGCATCGGAGGAGGAGGTTTTGCTGCCGTGGTGAGGTGCGATCACCACAAGCTCCCTGGGTGTATTCAATGGGAATTTTTCCGCCCTCGCCTTCAGGTAACGTGATTCGATGGACGCGCTTATATCGCCCGGAAGAAGCCACTCGACGCCCGCTTCGTTATGCCTGAGGGTAAGAACGCAGGATGCATCATTGCCTGCAAATTCACCGCTTGCCTGCCAGAAGGAAAGTGACAATGCACTTGTCAGCTTACTGTCTCCAGAACAGCCCTGAACGGTGACTTCCCTGTGTTCTCTGTCGCCCCCGACCGTCCGTGCATGGCCCAGCTTTTCGCTAATTGCCTCAGGCTCACCGGTCAGGATCCGACCGACTTGAAACTCATCCACCAGCAGAGCAAGACCACCAGAGTGATCGCTGTCAGCGTGGCTTACGACCAGCGTGTCAATTCGCCTGATGCCCAGTGCTCTGAGGTTTGGCAGGATTACCGACTCCGCAGCCGAAAAGACACCCTTCACTTCGGGGCCAGTGTCGTACAGCAAGACCTGGTCGCCTGCCCGCACCATTACAGAGAGGCCTTGGCCCACATCCCAGACCCACACTTCCGGAACTGCAACCCGGGGGTTATCCGACCCGGATTGCAAACTCGCAATACCAATCCAGAACAGCACAAGAACGGTCCCTGCAACACGGAAGACCCTGACCGGAACTGTGATAATCAACATTACCAACACACCGAAGCCAGCGATTTCCGGAACGGTTCCGTCAAGATCAGGCCAACTCATGCCGGCAACCCACTCAAGAAAACTCCACATAGCGCCAAGCACCGCATCAATGATCGGGACAATCACGCTTGAGGAATTGGGGAAAACAGCAATCGTAAGCCCGCCAACGATGAGCGCTGGCATTACCACCAACGATACCCAGGGAATCGCAAGAATATTGGCAAGCAAACCCGCAACCGGCTGCCCCTGCCCGGTCAATTCAAGAAGCGGCCAAAGCCCCGCAAACACAGCACCTTGCGCAATAATAAGGCCGGAAAGCCAACCGGTGCCGCCCAAACGGCCAGCAAAGACACAAGTGAGAAGGGAAACGGCGCCAAAGGACAACCAAAAGCCTTGGTCCAGCGGTGCAAAGGGGTCAAATAAAAGTACCAACCCAAGAGCCACAATGATCGAATGCCACACTGGCACCTGTCTTGCCATCAACAGGAGCCAGCCACCAACTGCGACCATTACAAGAGCCCTTCTGGTCGGCACAGTGAAGCCCGCCGCCAGTGCGTAAAACAGGCAACACAACACGACCGCAAGAAATACCGCCAAACGGACAGAGCGCTCACTCATGCGATAAGCGGACATGGCCAGTAAGAGCCGGCGGGCGAAAAAGCCGGCACCCAACGCGACCAGCCCGAGGTGAAGGCCCGAGATGGCAACCAGATGAATGGTTCCGGTTGCCTTGAAAACCTCCCAATGATGGGCAGAAAGATGCCCGCGATTGCCGATCAGCAACGAGGCAATAAGTGGATAGTAGCTGGCGTCAGCGAACTGCTCGTCGACCCAATGCGCAAGGTCGATGTGAAAGCGGTGGTACTGGCATTGCAGTGAACAGAATACGGCAGGATCCGGAACAGCGCTGCGCACGCTGCCAGTTGCCCTATAGCCTTTGCGGAACAGCCAGTCTTCGTAGCGAAAACCCGCTGGGTTGAGCGCTCCATGAGGCCTTTTGAGGACCACTTCCAGGCGCAACCGGTGATCGGGAAGCACGCCATCGGGCCGGCCATACCAAGCCAGGCGCAGCATTTTTGGTAAGGCAATGTCTGGTTCAGGTGTCAGTGATATCCCGTACCACTGAGTTACACAGAAGCTGAAACGAACGCTGTTGAAGCTGCCCGCCTCCGGGACGTCACAAACATAACCTGAAACCGCTACCTTTACTCCCTCAAGGTCCGGGGAAAGCTTCTGCTCAAGGCGTATATGAGCCCACGTTCCCGCCCAGGCAACACCCAAAGCAAGCCCCAACGAAATAACCACGACGAGCCGGGGCATTCGCTGACGTATCGGCAATAACCACAATAAAGTTGGTAGTGTGAACCCAAGCAGCCACACTGGAGGTGGCAACACCGCCAATCTATAAAGTAAGATGACGCCGCAGGAAAAAGCGAAGACGCCCAGTACTGTAGAGCTTCCGGACAATCCTTGTCCTCCCGGTGATTTTATCCATCGGCGACATCCTTGCCGCCGGAGTTACATTCTACTTGAGGGTAGAGCTTCCAATGCCAAAGAAGTTCATCAAACGATATCTGCCATCTCCGGAGAAGGTGCAAGCGATGCAATCGCTGGGCTTTCTTGGCGATATCCTGAATGAACCCAACCTTTGGCATATTAACCGTCACAGTGTCGCCCGGGCGTTTCTGATCGGTGTCTTTTTCTGCCTTATACCCATGCCGTTCCAGATGCTTGCCGCAGCATTTTTTGCCATCTGGTTCAACGCCAACCTGCCGTTATCGGTGGTACTGGTGTGGATCAGCAACCCGATCACCATGCCTCCCATGTTCTATTTCAATTACAAGGTAGGCGCCTGGATACTCAATCGGCCGGTTTTGAGCTTCCACCCCCAGCTCTCATGGCACTGGATCAGTGAGCGCTTGCTGGACATCGGCATTCCGCTATACCTCGGCTCCCTCATCGTCGCCACCATTTCAGCGTGCCTGGCTTATTTGATCATACAGTTTATCTGGCGTCGGAAAATTCGCACGGACTGGCAACTGCGCCGCCGCGCCCGAAAAGAGCTTAGGCGCGCATCCCGCGATCAGACCTCCTGAACCAGCCTGCCCTGCTCCAGCCTCAGTACTCGTCCGAGACTCCTGGCCATCTTCATATCGTGGGTGACCATAACAAACGCTATCCCGAACTGATCACGCAAAGACTCGATCAGGTCTCGCACACCTTCACCCGTGTGTTCATCAAGGTTACCGGTGGGCTCATCCATCAACACACAATCAGGCTCATTTACCAACGCGCGGGCAATCGCGACACGCTGGCGCTCACCGCCGGAGAGCTCACCAGGCTTGTGCTCCAAACGTTCAGCGAGGCCTACCCTTTGCAAAATGGTTTGCGCCCGCGAACGCGCTTCGCTTATGGCCATTCCACCCAGAGCGCCGGGCATCATGACATTCTCAAGCGCGGTGAATTCGGGCAACAGATGATGAAACTGGTAGACAAAACCCAAGTGACGATTGCGGAACTGCGCCCGCCCAGCCTCGGATAAACGATGAATGTGCTTGCCGCATATCGAGATCTCTCCGGATGAGGGCTTGTCCAGCCCGCCAAGGAGATTCAGCAGGGTTGTTTTACCCGCACCACTGCTGCCGACAATCGCCACAGTTTCACCCGCTGTGACCTCCAGCGAGATATCAGAAAAGATGGTCAGCTTTTCCGGACCCTGAGTGTAGGTCCGGGTTACCTGACGGCAGTCGATCACCAGGGGGACATCCTTCATGGCATCATTTTCCTCATTCATAACGCAGAGCCTCCGCAGGATCTACCCGCGACGCTCGCCACGCCGGGTATATGGTGGCCAGTAAGCTCATGGCAAGGCCCGCGCCGCTGATCACTACCACATCCTGCCATTGCAATTGGGAGGGCAGATAACTGATAAAATACACGTCGGCACTGAGGAACTGGTGCCCGAGCGCACCCTCCAGCCACGAGATAAACGCACTGATATTGAGGGCTCCAAGAACACCGAGTGTTGTGCCAATAAGGGTGCCGAACACCCCGATAACCGCTCCCTGAACAATAAATATCCGCATAATACGCCCCGGTGTTGCTCCCATGGTGCGCAGAATTGCGATGTCCGCTGTTTTGTCAGTCACCACCATGACCAGCGTGGACACAATATTGAATGCCGCGACCGCCACAATGAACATCAGAAGCAGGCCGATCATGGTTTTCTCCATGCGGATGGCCTGGAACAGGTTGCCGTGGGTGCGCGTCCAATCCGAAATATAATAACGGCCTGAAAGCCCTTTGGCCGCCTCTTCGGCCACCTTGGGCGCAGCGAACAGGTCATCAACCAGCAGTCGCACTCCCTGGGCTTTACCGCCGGTTCGCATCAGCTTGGCGGCATCATCCATGTGAATCAGGGTGTAATTGCCATCCAGTTCAGCGCCTACACTGAAAACACCCTTCACCGTAAATCGTTTTAGGCGTGGTAAGACACCGGCGGGTGTTACCGAGGCCTCGGGAAGCACAACTGTAACCTTGTCGCCCAACTGCAAACGCAGGCTGGCAGCCATGGTGCGACCTACAATAATTCCGAATTCACCCGACACCAGGTCATCCAGTTTGCCTTCAATCATGTGGTTTTCAATGATTGAAACCGTGCGTTCCTCCTCCGGCAAAATACCGTTGAGCATGACTCCGCGCACATCACCACCTCCGGTGACCATGCCCTGGCCCTGAATAAACGGGGCGGCCGCAAGCACCCTTGGATGCTGCTGCACCTGGGCATCTACCGTCTCCCAGTCATCCAGAGGGCCACTGCCCTGAATGATGGCGTGGGGCACCATGCCGAGGATTCGCTGCTTGAGTTCGCGATCGAATCCATTCATCACGGATAGCACGACAATCAGCACGGCAACACCGAGCATCAAACCGATCATGGATGTAAGCGAGATGAATGAGATAAAGTGATTACGCCGTTTGGCCGCGGTGTAGCGCAAGCCGATATAAAACGATAAGGGTCTGAACATGAAGAGGTGCCTGTCGCTACCTTCGGGTCGGTCGTGGTCTGGAATTCCCAACGGCCTTTCAGCACGGCGGGAAACTGCTAAACTTTTGATACTGGCTAAATTCTGATTTCCGGAGCCCTGAATGCAAACCCGAGACACGCTGCCCGAATCAACAGATTGCACGCCTGAGCGTCGGGAATTTTTCCGCATCGAGGACCGCGTTGGTCTGGAAGTCCATAAACTGACCCCTTCAACCGGGTTCGACGAGAATGCGTTTGGTGACGACCATCTCGAAAACCTGGAGGCCGAGTTCAGGCGCCTGGACCAGGACATCAAATCCCAGCTTGCCAGCCTTGCGGATCAGGATCGCTTGCTAACAGGGTTGGTAAAGTCCCTGAATGGCAAGCTGGACACGCTTGCGCGCATTATGGCCTTTCAGCAAAATCCCTTGCAACCTGAGGACTGGCAGGACGTAACCCTTAGCGAGGGAGGTCTGGCATTTTGCGCGAGCCCGCAAGCGTGGCAGACTGGCGACAGGCTCGCCGTTCGCATGACGCTGCCACCCGAACTTTCGCGGCCTCGTGCCATTGCTCAGGTTCTGGATGTTCAAGCTGATGAAACAGGCAGGGCAAGGGTTCATACCGGTTTTATACGGATTCAGGATAGCGACCGCCAGCAAATCGCCCGACATGTGATGCGGTGGCAGATTCGCCAGCGGCAAAAAGAGTAGACTGGCAAAAACATGTGACTTTTGTCTGTAATTCTCGGATATTACGTTTTATCCATGTCCCCGGAGCGCCTGCCGGAGACCCCAGTATTAGTGGAGATCCATCAATGACAATAAAGCGAGCCCTGACCGGCACACTGGCAACAGCATTTTTACTCACCCTGACCCCGGTTTCCGGCGCGTTTGCCGAAGAGCTTAGTGTACCTGTAGGTAGCCAGGCTGACAGGAGCCAGCAAAGCGTACCCAGGACCGGAACAACACAGGCTTCGGTGCGCACCTCATGGGGCCAGCCAGCTTCCATTGAAGGCCCTGTTGGACAACCCCCGATCAGCCAGTGGAACTACGGCAACTTTGTGGTCTATTTCGAAAATGACCGCGTCATACATTCGGTATTGACGCCCCAGCGCTGACATTTTCAGACAGAGTGTTCTTCCCGCCCGCCAATTCCGGGCACACACCCTGACGACATGCCGCCTTTTGTTTAGAATGGCGGCTTTTGCAATTTCAAGGTGACTGTAAAGTGACATCCCTACGCGTGTTGCCCGCTGAGTGGGCACCCCAAAGCGCCGTTATGCTTACCTGGCCCCATTCGGGTACCGACTGGGCAGGGATTCTTGATGAGGTAGAACCCGTCTTCCTTGAAATTGCCCGCTCAGTTCTCCGCTTTCAACATCTGATTATCAGTTGCGAGCACGTTGTTCGACTGCAAGATCTGGAGCGCGAGCTCAACACCTTGGCCGACCAGCAAGGCCTGCCAGGGCGAGTGCATGCCGTGCTGGCACCCGCAAACGATACTTGGGCCCGGGATCACGGCCCGATAACCGTGATAACAAATGAAGGCCCCATCCTGCTGGATTTTCGCTTCAACGCCTGGGGCGGCAAGTTCCCCTGGGAGAAAGACGACGCGCTAAACCGCCATCTCGCCGATTCGGGAGTATTCGGCGCCACACCGATGCGGGCTGTGGATTTTGTTCTGGAAGGCGGCTCCATTGAATCAGACGGCGAAGGTACCCTGCTGGCCACCAGCGAATGCCTTCTGACACCTTCACGCAATGCTTCCATGGATCGCGGCGCCATTGAGCAGTTGCTGTGTGAAATGCTGGGAGCAGACCGGATTCTGTGGCTCAATCACGGTTATCTGGCGGGCGACGACACCGACAGCCACATAGACACGCTGGCCCGCTTCTGCGCCCCGGATCATATTTGCTATGTGACCTGCCCGGATGTGGCCGACGAGCATTACAGTGCCCTGGCCGCTATGGAGGAAGACCTTCAGGAGTTCCGCCAGCGCGACGGCACGCCATACCAACTGACCGCCCTGCCGTGGCCTGACCCGGTATTCGGTCATGAAGGCGAACGTTTGCCGGCGACCTATGCCAATTTTTTGATCATCAATGGCGCCATTCTGCTACCCGTGTATGGTGTGCCGCAGGATGAAGAAGCCATCCGTATTGTCAGCCAGATTTTCTCAAGCCAGGAGGTCATTCCCATAAACTGTCGCGCGCTGGTTCAACAGCATGGCAGCCTGCACTGCGTCACCATGCAGATTCCGGAGGAGGTCGTCACTTTATGAGCAACAACCCAGACCAACACCCGCTTTCCGCCCAACTTGCAGTCGCTGTAATTCAGCAAGCTTGCAGCGAAGACAAAGCCGCCAGCTTGGCAACCACCGAAATGCTGGTTCGCGAGGCGGTCGCAGGCTGTGCGCAACTGATCGTTCTGCAGGAACTTCACGCGACGCTGTATTTCTGCCAGACGGAAGACACCAGCATTTTTGACCTGGCCGAGCCCATCCCGGGCCCAACCAGTGAGCGGCTTTCTAACCTGGCACGAGAACTCGAAGTCGTTATTGTTGGCTCCATCTTCGAGCGTCGCATGAACGGTGTTTATCACAACACCGCCGTAGTCATCGAAAGCGACGGCTCCATCGCCGGCCTGTATCGCAAAATGCACATTCCGGACGACCCGGGATTCTATGAGAAGTTCTATTTCACACCCGGAGATGCGCAGTTCAACGATGGCCGGAACGGGTTCTCACCCATTGAGACGTCTGTAGGTAAGCTGGGGGTTCTGGTGTGCTGGGATCAGTGGTATCCGGAAGCGGCACGCCTGATGGCTTTGGCCGGCGCCGAGATACTGATCTATCCCACCGCCATCGGCTGGGACATCACCGATGATCCGGAAGAGCAGGCCCGACAGCTGGAAGCCTGGGTCACCGTTCAGCGCGGTCACGCAGTCGCCAACAACCTCCCGGTGGTTGCGCCTAACCGGGTAGGTACGGAACCGGACCCCTCCGGACACTCCGATGGCATCCGCTTCTGGGGTAACAGCTTTATCTGCGGTCCTCAGGGAGAGTTTCTGGCCAGGGCTGATGACAGCACCGAATGCATCCTCAGTGTCACCCTTGATCGCCATCGCAGTGAATCGATTCGCCGCATCTGGCCGTATTTCAGAGACCGACGCATCGACGCTTATGGCGATATTCTCAAACGAGTGAGGGACTGAATCCGGCATGAAAAACCTGGTGGACACCGTTGTTACCGAACTGAATCAGATTCTGCTTGGCAAAGAGCGACAGGTTCGCCTGGCCCTGTGCGGCCTGTTTGCCAGTGGCCACTTACTGATTGAAGACATTCCCGGCATGGGCAAAACCACCCTGTCTCACGCACTGGCCAAAATCATGGGCCTCAGTTATCAACGCATCCAGTTCACCAATGACTTGCTGCCTGCCGACGTGCTGGGCTACTCCATGTACGACAAACAAGCGGGAAGCCTGGTGTTCCACCGGGGCCCTATTTTTGCTCAAGTTGTTTTGGCGGATGAAATAAACCGCGCTTCCCCGCGAACACAGAGCGCACTGCTTGAAGCCATGGAAGAGCGCCAGGTGTCCATTGAAGGCGAAACCCGCCCCCTGCCACACCCGTTTTTCGTGATAGCAACCCAGAACCCGACTGAACAAGGCGGCACCTATCCGCTACCGGAATCCCAGCTCGACCGTTTCCTGATGCGCATACGGCTCGGCTATCCCGACCCCCGAGCCGAGCGTGAACTCCTGGAAGGCGAAGACCGCCGGGCGATGACGGAACGACTCGGCACTCTGCTCTCAGAAGCAGATCTGGAAAAACTCCAGGATGAAGTAACCCGCGTGACCGCAAGCCCGGCACTTCTCGATTATATCCAGCGCCTGCTGGAACAGAGTCGCCGCATGCCCGGATTGCTCTACGGCTTGTCACCGAGAGCCGGGCTCGGATTGCTCAGGGCCTCAAAAGCCTGGGCCCTGATGGAAGGTCGCCACCACGTCCTGCCAGACGATATCCAGGCCATATTCCCATCCGTAGCCGAACACCGCCTTGAACAAGGTGAATCCGGAAAAAGCGCAGAGCGCGTGCGGCAGTTGCTGACCACCGTTTCCGTGCTGGAATGAATAGCGACGCTTTATCAACGGAATTGGCCAAAACAAATGGCAGCCTGCTGCTTTCGTGATAGCCTTTTCATCTTCCTCGTTACACCTGCTCTGAAAGAGCCTGACACGTTCCAAATTTAGTGAGAGATATCCATGAGCGAAACCAAACATTCCCGGCTGATCATCCTCGGCTCCGGCCCCGCCGGATACACCGCCGCCGTCTACGCAGCCAGGGCCAACCTGAACCCGACCTTGATCACCGGCATTGAAGTCGGCGGCCAGCTCACCACCACCACCGACGTCGACAACTGGCCCGGCGACAACGAAGGCGTGCAAGGCCCCGAACTCATGCAGCGCATGCTCAAACACGCCGAGCGTTTCGAAACCAGCATCGTTTACGACACCATTAACGAAGCCGACCTTAAAAGCCGCCCTTTCCGCCTTAAAGGCGACGGCGGCGAATACACCTGCGACGCCCTCATCATCGCCACCGGTGCATCTGCCATGTACCTGGGCCTGGAATCAGAAGAGAAATTTAAAGGCCAGGGCGTATCCGCCTGCGCAACCTGCGACGGCTTCTTCTACAAGAAACAGAAAGTCGCCGTTATCGGTGGCGGTAACACCGCGGTTGAAGAAGCCCTGTACCTATCCAACATCGCCGCAGAAGTCACCCTGGTTCACCGTCGTGACAGCCTGCGCGCAGAAAAAATCCTGCAGGACAAACTCTTCGAAAAAGCCGAAAACGGCAACGTCAACATCGTCTGGGACCACACCCTCGACGAAGTCCTGGGCGACGGCACCGGCGTAACCGGCATGCGCATCAGAAGCATGAAAGACGACTCCAAACAGGATCTCGACCTGGCCGGTGTATTCATCGCCATCGGCCACAAGCCCAACACCGGCTTGTTCGAAGACCAACTGGATATGGAAAACGGCTACATCAAAATCCGCTCCGGCCTGGAAGGCATGGCTACCCAGAGCAGCATCCCGGGCGTATTTGCCGCAGGCGACGTGGCAGACCATGTTTACCGCCAGGCCGTGACCTCCGCAGGCTTCGGTTGCATGGCTGCACTGGATGCTGAAAAGTTTCTGGATCAACAGGATTAGTCCGGATTGAGCTACACTGAATAAGGTAACTCTTTCGCCGATAAGGCAGGTGGGGGTCGGCTTTCTGAAACTGTGCGGAGCCATGGATGGCGGAGCCAAGCGTACAAGGACGTATTCACAGCGTGTTTCAGAAAGCCGACCCCCACCTGCCGACACCTCCAAGTTATAGAGAATGACCTCACTACCCTGGCTAGACCCCGACCAACTGTGGTTCCCCCCAGCCGAAGAAGCCCTCGATGACCCCGATGGCCTACTCGCCCTTGGTGGCGACCTCTCCACAGAGCGCCTGACCCTCGCCTACCGAAGCGGCATTTTCCCCTGGTACAGCGACGACCAGCCTATACTCTGGTGGTCTCCAGACCCTCGCTGCGTGCTCTTCCCAGAAGACATCCACGTATCCCGCAGCCTACGCAGAACACTGAATCAACGCCGCTTCCACGTCACCGCTGACCAGGCCTTCGGCCGCATCATCCGCCTGTGCGCCTCCACCCGCAGCGAAGGTACCTGGATAACCGACGACATGATCGCCAGTTACTCGGAACTGCACCGACAGGGCGTAGCTCACTCCATCGAAGTCTGGAACAGGAACGGCGAACTGGCCGGTGGCATGTACGGGATTGCCTTAGGACAATGCTTCTTCGGCGAATCCATGTTTTCCCTTGAAACCAACGCATCGAAAGTACTGATGGTTCACCTGGCCAATCAACTGCAGGATTGGGGCTATCGCATCATGGACTGCCAGGTGGAGAGCGACCATCTTCTTACCATGGGTGCACACACCCTACCCAGAAGCGAATTTTTATCTATACTCGGTACATACGCAGACCGTAAACCGGATCAGCCCGACTGGACAATCCACTGGCAATGGCACGGGCCGGAGGCATGAATGAGTAGTCTGAGAACCCTGGTGTTCTTTGCAACGCCTGCCCATGACTGCAGTTACCTCGACGATCGTGAAGCAACAACCATGTTTGTCGACCCCCGTGCCCATATCGACAAAAAGCTCTACAGCCAGCTCACATCGCTGGGTTTCCGGCGCAGCGGATCCCATTATTACCGGCCCCATTGTGAAGCATGCAACGCGTGTGTGCCGGTGCGGCTCAACGTAAACGACTTCCGCCCGGATCGCAGCCAGCGTCGGGTCCTGAAAAAGAACAGCGATCTGGAGTGCGCGCTGGTACCTGCAGCGTTCAGCGAAAGCTATTACAGGCTTTACGCCAACTATGTAGAGTCGAGGCATAAGGACGGTGACATGTACCCACCCTCGCGGGAACAGTTCACCTCTTTTCTCTTGGAAGGTGCAACGGACGCCTGTTTTCTGGAGGTGCGCATCAACGGGAAACTGGCGGCGCTGGCCGCTGTGGATGTTCTGGATGAGGGGCTCTCGGCCATATACACCGTCTTCGATCCAGCGCTTGAGCATCGCAGCCTGGGGACCTTCGCCGTTCTCTGGCAAATAGAGGAGGCCCGCCGGCGCAATCTGCCTCATCTGTATCTGGGCTACTGGATAAAACAGTGCCGTAAAATGAACTATAAAACCCGCTTCAAGCCTGTAGAGGCCCTGCAAGCTGGCCAATGGCGGGTGATGGATGCTATATAATGCTCGCTTCCGGTGAAAGATAGCCTGAAAGAAAGGCGTTGAGTGCGTTTTTGCTGATCGAATGACGAACTCACTTTGCCAAACGCTTACAAATCAGGCAGAATTGCGCAATTTAAAATTACGGAAAGTATTCCCAATAGAGGTTTTTACTGAATGGCGAAGACAGATGCTATTGAAATGGAAGGCGTTATTCTTGACACCCTTCCAAACACCATGTTCCGGGTTGAGCTGAGCAATGGTCACGTTGTTACTGCTCACATCTCCGGCAAGATGCGCAAAAACTATATCCGCATCCTGACCGGCGACAAGGTCAAGGTTGAGTTGACGCCTTACGATCTGAGCAAAGGCCGGATTGTGTACCGCGCCCGCTAAGACAACAGCGACTTCCAGAAAGCAAAAAAAACCGCAGCATCCATGCAGCGGTTTTTTTGTGGGCGGTTTTTACACCGTCCCGGTCGCCAACTTAAACGGCTTCCGCAGGCTCATCCTCATAGTCGAATACCAGCTCGTCATCCTTGAGATGGATGAACACATCCCCACCCTTCTCGGACAGCCGGCCGAACAGAATCTGCTCTGCCAGCGGGCGCTTGATCTTGTCCTGAATCAACCGCGACATCGGGCGTGCACCCATAGTCACATCATAGCCCTTATCCGCCAGCCAGGATTTGACCTCGTCATCCACATGCAGAACCACGTGCTTCTCGTCCAGCTGTGCTTGCAACTCGGTGAGGAACTTGTCGACCACAAAGGTAATGGTCTCCTTCTGCAAGTCACCAAACTGGATAATGCTATCCAGTCGGTTGCGGAACTCCGGCGTGAAGGTCTTGCTGATAATTTCCATACCATCACTGCTGTGATCCTGCTCGCTAAACCCCATCGAACGACGCGCCATGCTTTCAGCGCCCGCATTGGTGGTCATCACAAGAATAACGTGGCGGAAGTCAGCCTTTCGCCCGTTATTGTCGGTCAGGGTACCGTGATCCATAACCTGCAGAAGCAGATTGAAGACCTCCGGGTGCGCCTTCTCGATTTCATCCAGCAACAGAACACAGTGCGGGTGCTTGTTAACCGATTCTGTTAACAGACCTCCCTGATCGTAACCGACATACCCCGGGGGCGCGCCGATAAGGCGTGAGACCGTATGGCGCTCCATGTATTCGGACATATCAAACCGAACCAGTTCGACCCCAAGCGCCTTGGCCAGTTGCTTGGTCACCTCTGTTTTACCGACACCCGTGGGCCCGGCAAACAGGAAAGACCCTTCCGGCTTCTCCGGCGCTTTCAAGCCGGCACGCGCCAGTTTGATTGCCATTGTCAGCGATTCAATCGCAGGATCCTGTCCGAATACCACCATTTTGAGATCACGCTCCAGATTACGTAGCAAATCCTTGTCGCTGGTGGACACGTTCTTCGGCGGAATACGGGCAATCTTGGCAACCACTTCCTCAATCTCGGAAACATCCACCGTTTTCAGGCGTTTGTCCTCGGGCATCAGACGCTGGCGCGCTCCAGCTTCATCGATCACGTCGATGGCTTTGTCCGGCAGATGGCGGTCCGTGATGTACCGATCCGCCAGTTCCGCAGCCACGCGCAGCGCCTGGTCTGTGTATTTCAGGTCGTGGTGTTTTTCAAAGTTCGGTTTCAGCCCTTTGAGAATCTGATAGGTATCCTCAACGCTGGGCTCGTTCACATCGATTTTCTGGAAACGACGGGCCAGCGCACTGTCCTTCTCGAAGATGCCCCGGAATTCCTGATACGTGGTGGAACCGATGCAACGGATTTCCCCTGAACTCAGCATGGGCTTGAGCAGGTTCGAGGCATCCATTACCCCACCAGAAGCTGACCCTGCACCGATAATGGTATGGATTTCGTCGATGAACAGAATCGCGTGCTTCTCTTTTTTCAGCTCAGCAAGCAATCCCTTGAGGCGTTTCTCGAAGTCACCGCGATATTTGGTTCCGGCAAGCAAAGCGCCAAGATCAAGCGAGTACACCACGCCATCGGATATGATATCGGGCACCTGACCATCTACAATCCGTTTGGCCAACCCTTCTGCAATAGCGGTTTTACCTACACCGGCCTCACCGACCAGAAGAGGGTTATTCTTGCGGCGGCGTACCAGAATCTGCACCACTCGCTCAACCTCGTGCTCCCGGCCAATCAGCGGGTCTATGCGACCCTGGCGAGCCTGTTCATTCAGGTTGGTTGCGTATGCTTCCAAAGGCTTGGACTGGCCGCCCTCTTCAGCGGTTTCGTCGTGAGAGATCTGCTCGTGGCTATCCTGATCTTCCGCTCCCTGAACACGGGAGATCCCGTGGGAGACAAAGTTGACCACATCAATGCGTGCAACGCTCTGCTTCTTGAGCACGTAAACAGCCTGGCTTTCCTGCTCGCTGAAAATGGCAACCAGCACATTGGCGCCAGTAACCTCTTTCTTTCCGGAGGACTGCACGTGAAAAACAGCTCGCTGCAGCACCCTTTGAAAACCGAGCGTTGGCTGGGTCTCGCGCTCATCGTCGCTGCTTGGAATCAATGGCGTGGTTGAGTCCACAAACTCCATCAGCTCGTCATGGAGTTGCTTGAGATCTGCACCACAGGCTTTGAGAACACCCACTGCCGACTCGTTATCCAACAGGGCCAGCAATAAATGCTCAACCGTCATAAACTCATGACGCTTGTCGCGAGCACTTTTGAAAGCCGTATTCAGCGTAATTTCAAGATCTTTGCTCAACATGGGCCACCCCAACATCTATCAGTCTGCACATTCAATCTCGCAAAGGAGCGGATGGTCGCATTCAGAAGAATACTGATTCACCTGTGCCGCCTTTGTTTCCGCGATGTCCCGGGTATATACCCCGCATACAGCCTTTCCCTGCGTATGGACGAGCAGCATCACCTGTGTCGCCTTTTCTTCATTCATTCCGAAGAATGTCATCAGCACATCCACAACAAAGTCCATGGGTGTGTAATCGTCGTTCAGAAGCATCACCTTGTATTGGGCTGGACGCTTCAGTGCAGGCTTTTCGGGAGCAACGCTGAGGTCATCGTGACGCCCCGGCTGTTCATCCTCCCCTTGGTTTAATACTAGTAGAGAATTTTCGATAGTCCGCATCATTCTTTACCGGTTATCGGTGCCTTTCATCAATGTGGTTGTCTGGCCCCGGGTTTTCAAGTCAGAAACCGGCCCGGGCGTGAGTTATTTATCAGTACGAACATGATACCGCTTCCGGACTGCGTTCAACCACACATTACCGCAATAGAAGCTATTGACTCGACTCTGGGTTTCGCCGACAGTTAAGCTACACTGTAAAATAATGTAAATACATGAGCGTTTCATGTAACAGGAACCGGCAGATACGCGCCTTCAACAGCTGTCAGCGCGTTGCACAAACGTAAAACGGTCAATTGAACAACAAACAAGAGACAGCAAAAGAACAGGGGAGTTCATCATGCCAAGAGGCAAAGTAAAGTGGTTCAACAATGCCAAAGGGTACGGTTTCATCATAGAAGATGGCTGCAGTGACGACCTGTTTGCCCACTTTTCATCTGTCCAGATGGACGGCTACAAAACACTGAAAGCAGGTCAGGCGGTCAATTTCGACAAGAAGCCCAGCGACAAGGGTGTGCATGCCGTCAACATCATACCCGATGAGCAGCCGGGCGAGCGGGCGCAAAGCGGGGCGGAGGCACCAGAATCTCCGGAACAGGCTGACGCAACAACTGAGGCGGATGGCGGCGGCTCCCCTCCACGCGCTGCGAACGGCTGAAGCGCACCTGCCACGCGGGCTGCCCGTTTCCTGAACCTTCCTGCCGGATGAAACCGGCGGGTTCTGCCCGTTGGCCCTGTGCGCGAGGCATACATGCTGCCTTGCGCTTTCAAACACCGCTTTTTCTGAGTACCCTTCCGTCTGATTTTAATTCTCCCCCCGGGAGCAGACTCTATGGCTGAACTCATCCTTTTTAACAAGCCCTTTCAGGTACTCAGCCAGTTTACCGATGAGCGTACCGCCTCAGGGGAGAAACCCCGCGCAACGCTGGCTGACTGGATCCGCGTTCGTGACGTTTACCCGGCCGGGAGGTTGGACTACGATTCCGAAGGCCTGCTTCTTCTGACCAGCGACGGCGCTTTGCAGCATCGCATAGCGTCACCTGCGCTGAAAATGCCAAAAACCTACTGGGTTCAGGTTGAAGGCACTATTACCGCAAACGCCATTGCCGATCTTTGCGCCGGCATAGCACTTAAAGATGGCCGCACACGGCCGGCAAAAGCCCGAAGAATGGAAGAGCCCGAAATCTGGCCCAGAGTTCCGCCAGTGCGCCACCGCGATACGGTACCAACCAGTTGGCTGGAACTCATCATAACCGAAGGGCGTAACAGGCAGGTGCGGCGTATGACGGCTGCCGCTGGCTTTCCAACACTGCGATTGATCCGCTATCGTATCGGTGACTGGTCACTGGATGGGCTTGAACCAGGAAGCTGCCGAAAGATCTCGATCCATTTACCTGCAGCCACGCAACCCCGAAAACGCACGGCCAGAGCAAGACCTGCCAAAACGCCACGGAGGCACCCGAAATCATGACCTGGACACCCCATGCCACCGTAGCCGTGGTCGTTGAAGATGCACAAGGCCGATTCCTGATGGTTGAAGAGCACAGCAGTGGCCGTGTTGTATTCAACCAGCCCGCCGGACACGTAGAGGAGGATGAGGCAATTCTCGACGCGGTCCGACGGGAGGCACTTGAGGAAACCGGCTGGGAAATCGAACCAGAGCATTTTCTCGGGCTTTACACCTACAAGGCACCGGCAAACGGCGTCACTTATTATCGTTTCTGCTTTATAGGGACAGCGCGCCAGCAGGTAACCGATGAACTCGATAGGGGCATCATTGCCGCGCACTGGTTATCACTTGAAGACATCCGACAGCTGGGTGACAAACTCCGTAGCCCGCTGGTTATACAAAGCATAGAAGATTACCGAAACGGTCGCTGTTATCCGCTCGATGTGATCTCCGGTTCGCAGACGTAACCGGCACAAAATGGTAAACTCCCGCGTTTTAAACCGGTGCCCGGAATTGTCATGATAAATCCATCATCCGAAGTTCGCTCCCCCGAGAGCACTCACGTAATCGTTGGCATGTCCGGCGGTGTCGATTCCTCGGTCGCGGCCTGGTTGCTGAAGGATCAGGGATATCAGGTCGAAGGCCTGTTCATGAAGAACTGGGATGAGGACGACGGTACCGAATATTGTACCGCCATGACCGATCTGGCGGACGCTCAGGCAGTTGCGGATGCCATCGGCATCAAGCTCCATACCGCCAGTTTCGCGGCCGAATACTGGGATCGCGTATTCGAGCATTTCCTTTCCGAATACCAGGCGGGCCGCACCCCGAATCCCGACATTCTCTGCAATAAAGAAGTGAAGTTCCGGGCTTTTCTCGATTACGCCACCACACTGGGTGCTGATTATATTGCAACCGGGCATTACACCCGCCAGCGCCCGCTTGCAGACGGGTCAGGCAAAGCACTTTTACTGAAGGGTCTGGATGGCAACAAGGATCAAAGTTACTTCCTGCACGCGGTTTCGGGTGATCGCATCGCTCGCACGCTGTTCCCCGTCGGTGAGCTGGAAAAGCCCGAAGTTCGCCGGATCGCCGAACAACAGGGATTCATCACCCACGACAAAAAAGACTCCACCGGTATCTGCTTTATCGGTGAGCGCAAATTCAGCGATTTTCTGAAACAGTACCTGCCCGCGCAGCCGGGCGATATTGAAACCCCGGAAGGCCAAAAAATTGGTCGGCACCAAGGGCTGATGTACCACACAATTGGCCAGCGCCAAGGTTTGGGAATCGGTGGGCTCAGCGACTTTGGCGACGACCCCTGGTACGTTGCGGGCAAAGACCTGGAGCGCAACGTGCTGACGGTCGTTCAGGGCAAGCACCACCCACTACTATTCTCCCGGGGCCTTGTCTCTGATCCGATCGACTGGGTCGCGGGGGAGCCGCCAGCGCAATCGTTCCGTTGCAAGGCCAAAACCCGCTACCGCCAACCTGATCAGGATTGCGAGGTGACTGTCATCGAAGGCGGCGTGAAGGTTGTTTTTGATGACGCCCAGCGGGCTGTCACACCCGGGCAGTCGGTGGTTTTTTATGACGGAGAGAATTGTCTCGGCGGCGGCGTAATCACAGAGACCTGGCGTGACGACGAAGCCCTCCCAGAGCGCCTCTCACCCACCGCTGTTCAGGAAGTACACCCATGAGCCGATCGATTCACGATCAAACACTCGCTCTGGCGGGTGTATTTCAGGCCGCCAATCTGGTTCAGCAAATTGCTAACAACGGCAGCTGCAATCAAACCAGCCTGGAAACCTGCCTGCGCTCGCTGTTTGCCACCAATCCCGCCAACACCCTCGACGTTTATGGCGGTGAACTTGCAGATGTTCGTGAAGGGCTGGTTACGCTTTCTACTGTTATGAGCGATCAAAAGAAACAGCAGGATATCGAGGTACTGCGTTACGTGTTGAACCTCATTCACCTGGAATCCAAGCTCAACCGACACAAAAACATGCTGGAAGTGATTGGCAGCCGTATCGAGCAGGCCCGGCACACTGCCAGCCACTTTGGCTATGTGCATTCGAATCTGATCAGCAACCTGGCCTCTATCTATACAGATACCATCAGCACCTTCAGCCTGCGCATTCAGGTAAGCGGTAACCCTTCACTGCTGCAACGGGACGAGAATGCCGCCAAAGTTCGGGCGCTTCTTCTCGCAGGCATTCGCTCAGCGGTGCTCTGGCGGCAATCCGGTGGGCGCCGCTGGCAACTGGTTTTGTCGCGGCGCAAGGTGATCCAGCATGCCCGGGAGCTTGCGGAGCAGGCAAGCCGGTCGTTTGATAACTGATCTGTTACCACTGATTCACCGGCGGCGCTGGTGTATTATGGTACATCCCCGTTTTCTGAACCGATTCTTTGATCATTTGAGAGGTTTTCGATGGAACTTAACGCCCTGACCGCCATTTCTCCGGTCGATGGACGCTATGGCAGTAAAGTCAGCGTTTTCCGTGACATTTTCAGTGAATACGGTCTGATCAGGAACCGCGTGACGGTTGAAATCCGTTGGTTGCAGCAATTGGCGGCCCATCCGGAAATCATTGAAGTTCCGGTATTTACCTCGAAGGCCAACGCCTTTCTGGATCAGATGATCAGTGGGTTCAGCCTGCAGGATGCTGAGCGCATCAAGGAAATCGAGCGCACCACAAACCACGACGTAAAAGCTGTTGAGTACTTCATCAAGGAAAAAATTGCCGGGGTTCCCGAACTTCACGCGGTAACCGAATTTGTTCACTTTGCCTGCACCTCCGAGGACATCAACAACCTCTCCCACGCGCTAATGCTCCGCGAAGGCCTGGATAATGGCCTGCTGCCAGCAATGAGCCAGGTTGTGGACAGGTTGGGCGAGCTTGCGCAGGAACACGCCGAACAGCCAATGCTGTCCCGCACCCACGGTCAGACCGCCTCTCCAACCACCGTTGGCAAAGAGTTCGCCAACGTGGTGTATCGCCTCCACCGGCAGATCAAGCAAATCCGTAGCATTGAGATTATGGGCAAGATCAACGGTGCCGTTGGCAACTACAACGCCCACATTTCCGCCTATCCGGCTGTGGACTGGGCCGCCAACGCCAAAGCTTTTATTGAAAGCCTTGGCCTCGACTTCAATCCATACACCACACAAATTGAACCCCACGACTATATCGCCGAACTCTACGATGCCGTCGCCCGCTTCAACACCATCGTGATTGACCTTGACCGGGATATCTGGGGCTATATTTCGCTGGGTTATTTCAAGCAGAAGACGATTGAAGGCGAAGTGGGCTCTTCAACCATGCCGCACAAGGTCAACCCGATCGATTTTGAAAACTCCGAAGGCAACCTCGGCGTTGCTAACGCACTGCTTGGTCACCTGTCAGCCAAACTGCCAATTTCGCGCTGGCAGCGCGATCTGACCGACTCCACCGTGTTGCGCAACCTGGGCGTCGGTTTTGCCCACAGCCTGATTGCCTATGAGGCCACGCTCAAGGGTCTCGGCAAGCTGGAGATAAACCCGGCGCGCCTCGATGAGGATCTCGACAAAGCCTGGGAAGTACTTGCTGAGCCCATCCAGACTGTGATGCGTCGATACAATATCGAGAAGCCCTATGAAAAACTCAAGGCTCTCACGCGCGGCAAAGCCATGACGCCGGAGGTTATCAGAAACTTTGTACAAAGCCTTGAAATGCCCGATAGCGCCAAAGCGGAGCTGATGGCTCTGACGCCGGGTAATTACATCGGCAACGCCGTTGATCAGGCTCGTAACATCTGAACGAGGAAGCACACCATGGATATGCTTGGCGGAATTTCGCCTTCTGAATTTCTGAGGGACTATTGGCAAAAAAAGCCGTTGGTCATTCGCCAGGCATTCCCCGGCTTCGACTGCCCTGTGGACGCCGACGAACTGGCTGGTCTCGCCTGTGAAGAAGGTGTGGAGTCACGCATCATTATAGAAAACGATGACGGCAAACCCTGGCAGCTGCACAACGGCCCCTTCTCGGAAGAGCGCTTCAGCCAGCTCCCGGAGCAGGACTGGACCCTGCTCGTGCAGGGTCTGGATCACTGGGTTCCAGAAGTTGCCGATTTGCTTGAGCATTTCCGTTTCGTACCCAACTGGCGCCTGGACGACATCATGGCGAGCTATGCGCCCAAAGGCGGTAGTGTCGGGCCTCACTACGACCAATACGATGTGTTTTTGCTGCAGGCACAGGGGCACCGGCGCTGGACATTCGGCGGTCGTTGCGATCACACTTCGCCCCGTGTGGAAGGCACACCACTACGCATACTCAGCAGTTGGGAGGGTGAAGAAACCGTGACCCTTGAGCCCGGCGACATGCTGTACCTACCCCCGGGAATTGGCCACCACGGCGTAGCCGAAGACGACTGCATTACTCTCTCGGTTGGCTTCCGGGCACCGACCATTGATGACCTGCTTACCGGTTTTACCGACTTCCTGTGTAACCAGCCGGGGGCCGACGAACACATGAACGATCCGGACCTGCAAGTTCAGGCTAATCCGGGCACCATTGCGCCGGGCGTTATTGACCGGTTGCAAGCGGTTCTGACCGAAAAACTCGACGACAAGCGCCAACTGGCTCTGTGGTTTGGCCAGTACGCCACTGCGCCGAAAAACATGGATGTTGTAGTGCCCGCGGATGAACCCGCCTCAGATGAAGACGTCGCCGAAGCCATCCGCGCTGGCGAGACGCTACGCTGGAATGAAGGTTCGCGCTTTGCGTACCATGAAGAAGGCGACGAAACCGCCCTGTTTGCAGACGGCGAGCAGTTTCTGCTTAAAGGCGATGCGCGCCCGCTGGCCCCCTTGCTTTGCGCGGGCGCCCGCATTGACATGAATGCCTTGGCTCAGTTTGCCGGAGACCCTGCCCTGCTTGGCCTGATGACCAATCTGTACAATCAGGGCTCAGTATATTTCGAGTAATGCCATGACCGTCCGGATTCGAAAATACAGCTGGCAGCTTGCCCCCGGAGCTATCCGGGATATCCGTCAGAAAGTGTTCGTTGAAGAGCAGAAGGTGCCACCTGAACTGGAGTGGGACGCCACCGACGAGATCGCCGACCATTTTCTCGCGGTCCTAACCGATAACACGCCTGCGGGTGTGGCCCGCCTGTTCTCCACCTTGGGCGAAACCGCTCACATCGGGCGCATGGCCATTTTGCCGGAATTCCGGGGCCAAGGCATTGGTGAGGCCCTGCTCCGGCATCTGATCACCGAGTCTGCCGGCCAATACCCGGAACTGAAGCTCTCTGCACAGCAACACGCCACCGCCTTCTATCAGCGCGCGGGGTTTCACGTTTGTTCCGAGCCATACGACGATGCAGGCATACCGCACCTGGATATGCGCTGCCTTGCCCCTGCGCTGCTTGAAACACAGTCCGGATCGGGAAGAACTCACCCCATGCTGCTGGGCACGGATACAGAGTCCTGGCTCTTCGATAATGAAAGCAACATGGTCGACCTGATGGACACCATGGTTGGTCAGACCGCTCAGCGGTTATGGTTGTATGACCGGGTACTGGATCACGATCGTTACGATCGTCACAGGTTCAGGGGGCTGGTCTCAAGCCTTGCACGCCGTCACAGGCTCAGCGAGGTTCGCCTGCTTATCCATGACGATCAACCTCTTGTGAAGCGCCGCCATCAATTGGTTGAATTGATGCGCAGGCTTCCGAGCCGGATTGAACTGAAGCTGGTCAACAGCGACCACCCGCATGAGGGTCAGCCTTTTATCCTCGCAGATCGGGAAGGCGTGTTATACCGGCACGACTTCACCCGGCCTTCGGGGTTTGCCGGTTTCTCCGACAGCGGTCGCGTAAGATTGTTGTCGGAGAACTTCCAACGCATGTGGGACGCTGGGCGCAGTTCCCTTGAACTGCGTGAACTACCTCTCTGACCGATGCGCCAGCGGCACATCCACAGACTCGAAGCGCGCCCCGAATGGTGCAAACTCCTCATCAACCTCCTGTGCGACTTCTGAAATCAGCCTGCGAAGCCACTGGTGATCCGAGTTGTGCTGCAACAGCGGGCTCCAGGCCATTTTGAGCTCGAACGGTGGAATCTCGAAGGGTGGGATTTTCACCACCAGGTTAGCGTTGTCTTTTTGTAGCCAGGCCGCCCGTGACGGAAGCGTGGCAATAAGGTCGTGTTGCTCCGCCAAAAGCATCGCAGACTGATAATGCCGCGTAAAAACCGAGATTTGCCGCTTACTCCCCATTCTCGACAAGGCCTCATCAACCCAGCCAAGGCGCTGAACGTCCTTCGGGTTTACTCCGACACCCACGCCAAATCCGGTTTTACTGACCCATATATGGCTGGCGCCCAGATACGTATCCAGCGTGAACGGCTCTTTCAGTATTGGGTTACGGGCATTCATCAGGCAGGCAAAGTATTCAATCCACAGGGTTTTCTGATGAAACGACTGGGGGATCTTGTCGAACCGGTTGATCGCCATATCAAGACGGCCCTGCTCCACGTCCAGAAAGCTCACATCGCTTGGCGTCAGAACGTCCAGAGTAACGTGCGGCGCTTCCTGACGGATCCGCCGCAGAACCCGGGGCATAAGACAGGATTCGGCATAATCACTGGCCATAATGCGAAATACCCGCTGGCTTTCCAGGGCGGCAAACGGGGTCTTTTCCTGCACTGCCTGCTCGATGTCGGAAAGAATACTTCTGACCAGTGGCTGCAGCTCCTGCGCACGTTCGGTTGCAGTCATGCCCTCGCTGGTCCTCACCAATAACGGGTCAGCAAAAAGATCGCGTAAACGGCGCAAGCTGTTGCTCATGGCCGGCTGCGTAATACCAAGATGGTTAGCCGCCTTGGTGACATTGCGCTCCCTGAGCAATACATCCAGGTAAACAAGAAGATTAAGGTCAATGCGGGAAATATCCATGCACAGCTCCGAAGAAAAATAACGACTACTAATCGGGCGCCAAGCAAACACCCATTCACAACACCAATATACCGAAAACAATTAATTCATTAAATAAATACAAAAGATGAACTTTCACATTTGATTCCGGATTCAATGCCGTATTTCTGCTAATCTTTCTTGTAGTTGCCGAAGGTGATCGGCATTTCAGGTCAGAATTCTGTACCAGGCATGACTTGCCCAAAAGCCGGAGTCATTACGCAAACATGAATACCATTACCATTGTCCTTGCCTTGGCAGCCATCGTTGTGATTTCGATCGTTGTTATCGTCATCAGCCAAATGCGAGAGAAGGCCAAGATTGAACGTGTTCGCAAAATTACTGCGCTGGAGGACAGTTATAAACGATGCAATCGCCTGCTCTCCGAGCTGCCCGGACAATATCTGACACCGGATCTTAAGTTGCTGCTGCTCAGGCGTATGGAAGATGTGTGCAATGACCTTGCTGGGCTTAAATCCGGACTGCCGGTTGAGCAGTGGCGTGAAGGCCTACTGCACAGGAAAAACCTGATTCGGGAAAACCGGGATGACGTAAAACCTGTAAAGATCGACTCTGCCGAAAAATCTTCCTACGTTAAAGAGCTTCTGCAAAACCTGTTCAAGATGATTGAGGCCATGCACAAAAGTGGCCGCGTAGATGGCGCGACTGCCAAGAAGAACCTGAAATATGTGCTTTTTCTGGTTCACAAAACCCACGCAGATCTTCACGTTTTCCAGGCCCGTGACCATATACGCCAGAACCAGATACGGAAAGCGATTCACTCCTACCACCTGGCCAGCACGGAGATGGGGAAATCCCGGGACAACCCGCTTGCCATGAAAGCCGTCAAAAGCTTCCGCACCCGGATCAAAGAGCTTGAGGCTATGAGCATAGGTGGCGACACTAGCAACTCTGCGGAGTCCCAATCGAATATGGATAAGCAGTGGGACACGTTTCTTCACGATGAAGAATGGAAGAAAAAAGCCGACTATGATGACTGAATGCGTGACCCAGGCAATATAACGGCCCGGAAACAGGGACAGAGACATCCGTGACCAAAGGTTTCAAACACCGGCTTTCCTACCGACTCACCCGCGATACGGTTTTAATCGCGATGGTGCTGGGCCTTATTCTCAATGCTGTACAGATTACCCTGGACTATTTCAGTGCCCGCCATGCCATGGAAGCAGACATTCAGGCACTGATTGAAATAAGCCACAGCCCTGCCTCACAGATCGCCTACAACATTGATGTTCGGCTGGCAGAAGAGCTGCTCGACGGCCTTCTGAGGCACCCCGCTACCATAGACGCCCGGATAGTTGATAACGACAACAGCACGATGGCCGCAGCCAGCAAGAGCAGCCCTGACTCACCCTATCGCTGGATCAGTGACGAGCTGTTTGGCGCAAGCCGGGTATTCAGCAGAGAACTTCAGGTCTCACAGCTCAACAACCTTCCTCTTGGCCAGCTTGTCGTTACGATTGACACCTACCATTACGGCTTTCAGTTTTTGGAGCGCGCAAGCTATACGCTGATCAGCGGGCTACTGAAAAGTCTGATCCTCTCTGCTTCGCTACTTGTCATTTTTTATTTGCTTCTCACAAGGCCTATGCTCAGCGTAATTGGTGCCCTGAGCCAGGTTAAAGCCACCTCTCCGGAAAAGGTGCGGTTGCCGGTCCCGCCGGGCCATCAGCAAGATGAAATAGGCACCATGGTGGGGATTATCAACCAACACCTTGAAACCATCGATTCCAGCCTGGCCCAGCTCCGCAACGCAGAAAGCGCCATGAAAAATTATTCCAGCGAGCTGGAGCAGGAAGTCGCAAGCCGAACCCGGGAAATATCGGATAAAAACCAGGCGCTGCAAAGGGGCAACCGGGCGCTGGTGAAAGCCAAGGAAGACGCCATGCGCAGGGCCAAGGCCAGGGCCAATTTTTTGGCCAGCATGAGCCACGAAATACGTACGCCCCTGAACGGCGTGCTGGGCATGGTCGGGCTGGTACTGGAAGGCGAACACGATTCCACTAAGCGCTATCGTCTGCACATCGCCCTTTCGGCCGGTGAAAGCTTGCTCGGGATACTTAACGATATTCTGGACATTTCCAAGGTAGAAGCCGGAAAGCTCAATCTGGAACACATTCCGTTTGACCTGCGCGGGCTGATTGATGAATGCGCAACGCTGCATACCCAGCAAGCTCGCAAAAAGGGCATTGATCTGATTGCAGAAACGGGCATCGGCTTCCCGCGCCGGTTTCTGGGAGATCCGACCCGTATTCGCCAGATCCTCAACAACCTGCTGAGCAATGCCATCAAGTTCACCGACTCTGGCAGCGTGCGTATCGCAGCTCGCTATTCCGCCAGCATTCTGACCATCGATGTAAGCGATACCGGTATCGGCATGAGCAAAGAAGGCCTGCGCCGGATATTTTCACCCTTTTCTCAAGCTGATACTCAAACCACACGCCTTTACGGCGGCACCGGGCTGGGGTTAACGCTGTGCCGCCAACTTGTTGAACGTATGCACGGCGAAATCAAGGTCGACTCCCAGGAGTGGCAGGGGACCTGTTTTACGGTCACCCTTCCACTGCCGGTGCATTCCGGCCCGGATATCGAAATACCTGAAAAGATTTCCGCACCTGCCGACTTACCCGACAGAGACGCTCCAACGCAAGTCAAGGATAGCGTCGCTGACTTGGCACCGCGCCCGGATTCGACCGATCAGATCGAGGACGTGCAACTACAGCACCCTCTTCGGATACTGTTGGTCGAAGACAATGAAGTAAACCAGATGGTCGCAAGCACACTGCTGAAAAAAATGGGACACCATATAGAAGTAGCGGAGAACGGTCAGCTGGCGATTGAGGCACTGCAACAGAGGCATTTTGATCTGGTGCTTATGGACTGCCAGATGCCGGTTATGGACGGTTTTGAAACAACACAAAGGATTCGAAAAAACCCGGCGTGGCGCGAGCTGCCTGTGATTGCTGTTACCGCTAACGTGATGCAGGGCGACAGGGACGACTGCTTCGCTTGCGGCATGAACGATTACATTACCAAACCCTATAATCGCAGCCAACTGAGTGCAGCGATTACGCGCTGGGCTCCTTCCCCGCCGGAGTCTCAATAACGCTCAGTAGCGCGTTAAGCTCATTCCGCAGTGCCAGCAATCGCTCCGGGGCGATGTTCAAGCCGCACAAAAGCTTATGCGGCACCCGTTCGGCCAACTCCCTGAGTTCCTCGCCTTGCCGGGTCAACGAAAGAGTGACCACGCGCTCGTCCTCCACGCTGCGCTCCCTGCGAACCAGCCCCCGCATAGCCAGCCGTTTCAGTAGCGGGGTAAGCGTGCCCGAATCAAGACGCAAGCGTGCCCCAAGGTCGGAAACACGGGTCGCCTGACCGGCCTGGGCGCGCTCCCAAAGCACGAGCATCACCAGGTACTGAGGGTATGTCAGTTCCAGCCCGGCAAGCAGCGGGCGATATCGGGCAGTGATCGCCCGGTTAGCCGCATACAGGCTGAAACAGATCTGGTTATCCAGTGCCAGTAAATCGTTCACGGGTCAGCTCGAGAGGAGTTTTTCAATATCGGCCTTGATGTCCTGGGGTTTGGTGGTTGGCGGATAGCGACGCACCACCTTTCCATCACGGCTTATCAGGAATTTGGTGAAGTTCCACTTTACTTTTTCTGAGCCCAGAAGACCTTTTGCCTCCGATTTCAGGAACTGGAACAAAGGATCTGCGTTTTCTCCGTTAACATCCACCTTCGAGAACATGGGGAAGTCCACACCGTAGTTCAGGCTGCAAAACTCGCTGATGGCAGCGTCATCGGCAGGATCCTGATTCATGAACTGGTTGCAGGGAAAGCCCAGAACCTCCAGCCCCCGCTCGCCAAGCTCCTTGTGCAAAGACTGCAACCCTTCAAACTGCGGGGTAAAGCCGCATTTACTGGCCGTATTCACAACCAGCAACACTTGGCCCTGATAGTCGGCCATCTTTTTTTCATTACCTTTGATATCTCGGACGGTGAAGTCGTAAACCGAATTACTGGCCACAGGTTTCTCCTTTTCAAAAACGTGAATGCCTGTCTGTAACAGGCAGACATCAGCATTGTGCACATTTAAATTGTGCACAATTTATTTCAAGACTATACAGCAAAATGGCCGCACGCAATTGGTTTATCGGGTATGAAATAACAGAAGATAGAGCTAACCCGCCATAATTGATCACAATTCCCCTGTTGCCGTTAGCCACGCCTCCGCTAGAATAGTGGTTTGCCCGAAAGGCATGCGCCTGATTTACGTCTACTGACTTAGGAAACCCGGCTCTTATGCAGAACTACTACAAATCCGCCAAACTGGATAACGTGTGTTATGAAATACGTGGCGTAGTGATGCGGGAGGCGCGCCGCCTGGAAGAAGAAGGTCACCGGGTGCTTAAGCTCAACATCGGTAACCCTGCCGCTTTCGAGCTGGATGTTCCCGAAGAGATCCAGCAGGACGTGATTTACAACATGCAACAGGCCCAAGGCTATGTGGAGTCGAAAGGCCTGTTTTCTGCTCGCAAGGCCGTGATGCACTATTGCCAGCAAAGGGGCATCGATAAAGTCGATATTGACGACATTTTCCTGGGCAACGGCGTCAGCGAACTGATCGTGATGACCATGCAGGCCATGCTCAACACTGGCGATGAAGTGCTTATTCCAGCGCCAGACTACCCGCTCTGGACTGCAGCTGTGACGCTCTCGAGTGGAAAGCCTGTGCACTATCGATGCGATGAGGAACAGAACTGGTTCCCGGACATCGACGATATCCGCAAAAAAATAACGAATCGCACCCGTGCGATCGTTCTGATCAACCCTAACAATCCCACCGGTTCAGTTTACAGTCCGGAACTGCTTGAACAGGTCATTGAACTTGCCCGCAAGCATAACCTGATCGTGCTTTCAGACGAGATCTACGACAAGATTCTCTATGACGGCACCCAGCACGTATCCACTGCATCACTGGCGGATGACGTGCTCTTCTTCACCTATAACGGCCTGTCCAAGAATTATCGTGCTGCCGGTTACCGCTCTGGCTGGATGATTATTAGTGGCGCCAAGCATTTGGCCAAAGACCTGATTGAAGGCATAGACATGCTCTCCAACATGCGACTGTGCGCAAATGTCCCTGCCCAGCTGGCTATTCAGACAGCGCTGGGCGGATATCAGTCAATCAACGATCTGGTAGCGCCAGGCGGGCGGTTATACGAGCAAAGGGAAACGGCCTGGCGGATGCTGAACGACATCCCCGGTGTAAGTTGTGTAAAGCCTCAAGGCGCCCTGTATCTTTTCCCGCGACTGGACCCTAAAAAATTCCCGATAGTTAATGATGAAAAATTGGTTCTGGATCTGCTGCTCCAGGAGAGAATCCTGCTGGTTCAGGGCTCTGCGTTCAACATTGATGACAAACAACATCTCCGGGTTGTTTTCCTGCCCCGCAAAGACACACTGGAAGATGCAATGGGCAGGCTGGGCAACTTCTTGACCAAATACCAACAGTAAAGGCACCGGCAAAAAGGATTTCGCTCATGGCCGACATCCACATTGAAGAGTTTTACAAAGATGCAGCCGTGGCTCTGGTACAGCTTTATAGTGCCTTTCCAAGGCGGGTAAACCTGTTTGTGGAAGATATCGCCGGACCGGACGAGCCGGATGAGTTCGGGCTGCACAGCAAGCGCCACATGGCTTGCTTTGGGGCACTGCTCTGGTTGGCAGAAGAAGGCTTTCTTCGATACGTGGACACCATTCGACAGGAGGCTCTCGATCAAGCGGTTCTCACGCAGGAAGCATTTGTCCGCCTGAGCTCCCCCGCACCGGACGTACTTGTTCAGGAGCTCAGAGGGCCAGAGCGCCCGTTAGAAACATCCTTGCCTCCGTCGTTACAGGAGGACCTGTCCAGCCATATACATCTGGTTCGAACTGCGCTCAAAGGCCGCCATTCTTTGCGTATCGGGCATGCTGTAAGAGCGACACTCTTTGCGGACAAGCAAAGTTGTTAAGCCGATCAACAGATCGCGCTCAGATTTTCAGCTTGAACCCGATGGCCCGAAAACTGTCTTGCAGAGATTTACTTGTACCTTTGAGCTGGACTTTCAAGCTGCAACATTCCCGCCGCACAGGGTAATCACGCCGTAAGAGATCAAAAGCTGCACCACGCTCGTCAACCGGGGCTCTCATGGTCTGACGCAAGCGGGCATCGTCCTGTCGTGGATCATAGCAAGCCCGCAACGCTATCCTTACCGCCGCACCCTCATCCGCTGCACTGGTAAACGAGACTTTGCTGAGGGCCGGTTCGGGCAAAAATTGACCTGCCGTCTTACGGGTCGGTAGCCCGAGGAATTTGCTCATCGCCTGGTATATCATCTCCGTTCCCCGAACCTTGCCTTCAAGGCTGTAGCCCGCGATGTGGGGCGTCGCCAGCCAGACCCTGTCCACCAACTCCGGACTGATTCGGGGCTCTTGCTCCCACACATCAAGAGCTACCAGTGGCGCATTGGCCTGATCCAGCCGCGCACGCAGTGCTGCACCGTCAATGACCTCGCCTCTTCCGGCATTGATCAGAAGCTGATCAGGCGTCAACGCCGCAAGCTCTTGTTCGCCGATCATGTGAAAGGTGGGGTGAGCACAGTCGCGGGTCAGCGGTGTGTGGAGTGAGACGACATCGCACGCAAGCGCCTCGTCCAAGCCAACAAAGATTTGGGTATCGTCCTGTTCCTGCTCCGCCCTGGGCGGATCACAAAGCTTGACCTTGAAGCCGAGTCGAACAAGTTTGTCAGCGAGTTCACGACCGACATTGCCGACACCAACAATGCCTATGGTCTGCCTTGACCAGTCGTCAAGAGCAAGGCGCTCTGCCCGCAGAGACAATACGCTCAGCACATACTCCGCAACACTGTTGGCGTTGCAGCCCGGCGCCGCCGCAAAACGAACGCCCTTTTCATCGAGCCAGTCCAGGTCGACGTGATCGGTTCCAATTGTCGTGGTTCCGACGAAGCGCACTGCGCTGCCTTCAAGCAAGGCACGATTTACACGGGTTACAGAGCGAACCAGTAGTACATCGGCATCTCGCACATCTTCGGCACTCATGGTCCGACCGGAAACCCGCCGCACTTCACCAACATCGCCAAAAAAGGCTTCCAGCAGCGGAATGTTCTCATCTGCAACGATCAACATAATCAACTCCCGCCGTGTCAGTTCCTGCGTGGACGCGGGCTGCGACCACCAGAACCCCGTCCGCCCTGCCCCTGTGATGGGCGACGACCGCGCTTGCGAGTAATGGGAGGATTATCCATTGCCGCCATCAACTCCTCTTCCGGCACCGCCGTTTTGAGTTTCTGGCTGATGTAGGCCTCGATGGCAGGAAGGCCGAATGAATCATCTTCGCCCGCAAAGCTGACAGCCACGCCGGCTTTGCCCGCTCGACCTGTGCGCCCTATACGATGTACGTAATCTTCAGCACTGTCCGGCAGGTTGTAATTGAACACGTGGGTAACCCCATTTACATGGATGCCACGCCCGGCGACGTCGGTGGCTACCAACACCTGAATGCTGCCCGCCTTGAATTGTTCCAGCGTTTTCAGGCGCTTCGCCTGGGCAATTTCACCGGACATGAGCGCCACCTTAACGCCCTGATTGCGCAGGTCCTCTTCAAGATCCCGGCATTGATCGCGGCGATTGGCAAATACCAGCGCCTTTTCTACGTCCGGGCGCTTCAGGTAATTGACCAGCACTGGCAGCTTCTCATCGTCACCCACCAGATAAACCGTTTGTTCAACCCGCTCCGCAGTTTTTTGCTCCGGCTCGATTTCCACAAATTCAGCGTTGTTGGTCCACATCGAGGCAAGATTGAGAACGTCCTGGTTGAATGTCGCGCTGAACAACAACGTCTGGCGCTCATCCTTTGGCGTGCATTTACGGATAATGCGCTTCACATCCGGAATGAACCCCATATCAAGCATCCGGTCCGCTTCATCGAGGATCAGAATATCGATCTGGTCAAGGAACACATCCTGTGAGCCAAGGAAGTCGATCAGTCGGCCCGGGGTAGCCACCAGAATATCCACAATGCCATTGTGCAATTGTTCGCGTTGTTTATCGTAGTGCATCCCGCCAACAACCGTGACCACTTTGTGGCCAGTATGTTTGCACAGCTCTTCGGCGTCCTTGGCAATTTGCATGGCAAGCTCGCGAGTCGGCGCCAGCGCAAGTACGCGGGGCTCAGAAGCAAAGCGATCGCCTTCCGGAATGGGGGTTTCAAGCAAGCTCTGTATCGCTGTTATAAGAAATGCCGCCGTTTTCCCGGTTCCGGTCTGGGCCTGGCCGATAAGATCTTCACACGCCAGGGTCCAGGGCAGTGTCTCTGCCTGTATCGGCGTGCAATATTCAAAACCAATGGCAGCAATGGCGTCCAGCAGGCGCTTGTCCAGATTCAGATCGCTGAATCTCAGATCGCCGGTGTGCTTTGGGTCAGATGTCATGGAGTCTCAGTTTGCCTCATAGTGTTCTTTTGCGAAATATGATGGAACCACACGCCCAACATCATAGTGCCAGGCTGCTCTGAAGGTATCGCCGGTTCCATAAAACGATTTCAGGGTATCAATAAAGGACTGTGCCCGCTGCGGCAGACCTCTGTCCAGGTAGCCTTCTGCCTGTTCCAGCACCCTGCACCGAAAGCTGTATTCGTCAGACGCACCTTCTCCGGAAAGGTTATCCACACTGATATGGAAACGCGAGCCGGCAGCGACTGAAAACAACCATTCGATAGCTTGTGGTTTTACTTCAACCTGTTCAAAAGCAAGCTGCTGCGCAGATGTCCGGCCATCCGGACAGTACCAGTAACCGTAGTCGTGAAGTGTGCGCCTGTGCTCACCTGCAACGCACCAATGAGCTATTTCGTGCAAAGCACTGGCATAATAGCCATGGGCAAAAACAATCTGCGCCATATCTCCGGCGCTGCCTGCAGGCAGATATTCGGGTTCTTCGCTGCCTTTGACCAGAGTTGTCCGGAAAGCCTCCCGAAACAGGTCATTAAACAGCATGATAAGATCGTTTGGGCTGTGATTCATTGGGTGGCTATTGTGCGACTTTAATGCGTCCATTGCCAGTGGGAACTTTTGCCCGTCCACTGTGTCCACTGGCTTGCTGAACATTACCGGACAGGCAGTTCATCCAGCACTGTGACCTGTTCTCCAAAATACGACATAAACCGGGAAACTTCGCATTCCATGAGAGCTCTATCCACCACATCCGGCAGCATCCGCCGCGTCACGGGGCCATACAGCCTTCTTCTCATGTTAACGCTGTTGCTCACCGCAGCGAACGCTGCCGGGGCGATTGGTGGCAGCAACTCCCTCTTCGGGGGGCAGGGCAATCAATTTCTCCCGGTGGATGAAGCGCTCCCTTTCAGCCATACCACGGAAGGAAATGCCGTTGTGCTGTTCTGGGACATAACTCCCGGACATTACCTCTACAGGGATCGCATCAGTATCGAGGCTCTGGATGAAGGCGTGAGTGCGGGCCCATTGGAGTTCTCGAGCCCGGGAACTGAAACCGAGGATGATTATTTCGGCAAAACCACCGTTTTTTTCGACCCTGTAGAAGCAAAGATTCCGGTAACGCTACCTGACGGTATTCGCGAGGCCCGGTTCGAGGTCACTTATCAGGGCTGTGCGAAAGCGGGTCTCTGCTATCCGCCGCAGACTCGAGAGGTGCTCTTTTATCAGAGCCAGGATTCTGGCTCACAGCAAGGCGGAGCGGGCAAAAGCAGCCAGAGCAGCACAACTTCCCGAGCAGACACCAACTCAGCCACAGGGCTTGCCGGATTCCTTTCGGAGCAGTCAACTCTGGTGATTGCCGGCGTATTTCTCCTTCTTGGTCTGGGCCTGACCTTCACACCCTGTGTACTTCCAATGGTTCCGATCATTTCTTCCCTGGTATCCGGGCAGAACACACGTACAACGGGGCATGCATTACTGCTCTCAACCAGCTACGTGCTGGGAATGGCTCTTACCTATGCAGGAGCTGGTGTGCTTACCGGGCTTCTGGGCGCAAGCTTCAACCTGCAGGCGCAACTACAATCACCTTGGGTGCTAGGCGTTTTCGCACTGATGTTTGTGGTTTTTGCTCTCTCCATGTTTGATCTGTTCGAGATTCAGCTCCCGCGTTTTATCAGCGAACCCCTGAATGATGCCAGCCAGCGGCTCACAGGCGGCAGAGTTATCAGCATTTTCGGTATCGGCGCCCTCTCAGCATTGATTGTCTCGCCCTGTGTTTCTGCGCCTCTCGCCGGCAGCCTGCTTTATATATCCACGACGCAGGACGCCATGATCGGTGGCATTGCCCTTTTCTCCCTTGGTCTGGGCATGGGCATCCCGCTTATTCTTGTGGCCGTAGGTGGACGAAGACTTCTCCCGACGACCGGTCACTGGATGACCACCGTCAAACACTTTTATGGCGTCATGCTGATTGCCGTCGCTATCTGGTTGATTGAGCGCCTGGTTCCAGGCTGGCTAGGGTTAACACTCTGGGGTGGGCTACTTGCCATAACCGGCGTACAGCTGGGCGCCTTCGACGCAGCCAAAGCTGGCTGGGAACGCACTCGGAAAGGCCTGGGTTTGATCTTCTTTGCCTACGGGCTAGCTCTGCTCGCAGGTGCCGTTGGCGGCGCCAATGACCCTCTGGCTCCGTTAGACCCGTTTATCGCCAAAGCCTACACGGGCGAGCAATCAGGCTCGACCACCGGCTCTGTCAACAGCCACGCTGATTTTGCCCGGGTAGAGAGTCCTTCGGAGATTGAGGCTATGCTGTTACAGGCCAGGCAGCAGGGCCGGCCCGTGGTTCTGGATTTTTACGCAGACTGGTGCATTTCCTGCAAAGTCATGGAACGCAACGTATTCAGTGATGCTGGCGTAGTTAATGCGCTCGGCCCCTTCACGCTGCTGCAAATCGATATGACAGATAATACGCCAGCTCAACAGGCCATGCTGGACAGCCTGGGGTTATTCGGGCCTCCGGCCATCCTGTTCTACGACACCAACGGTGAGGAGATGGCGCGCGAACGAGTTCTGGGCGAGATGAACCGGGATCAGTTCCTGGAACACATCAATGACTTGCCCGTATCCATCTAATCAGAGAAACCCGTTTCAATCGCCACGACGTATGAGGTAGATATAGCGATCATCCTGCTCTGCATGGCTCACCAGCTCATGTCCCAAAAACTGGCAGAACCGGGGGACATCGCGGGTCGTTGAAGGATCTGTAGCGGTTACCCTTAGAATTCTTCCCGGCGCCACATCTTTGATGCGCGTGTGAAGCAACATAACGGGCTCGGGACAGAACAGCCCGCAGGCATCAAGCTCGGCATCATACTCGACAGCAGTCACAAAACATCTCCCTCTATTCGACCTGTTTTTTCAGAAATACGTGCTAAATTACTGTTTATACCATTAAAACATCTGGAGGTTTGCATGATCCGGGTTCTGATTGAACGCCACATAGCCGAGTCACTTGAAACTGCTTACGAACAACGCTCCCGCAAGGTTTTGCAACGGGCAGTTGCTGCCCCGGGATTTATTTCCGGAGAAACGCTGGTTGACAGTCATGACGCCAATCACCGGATTACGCTTGCCAACTGGCGCTCCGAGGCCGACTGGAATCGTTGGTACCAGTCTCAGGACCGCCGCAGCCTGATGGCCGAACTTGTTCCGATGATGGACAAGGATGAAGTCATAACAGTCCTCGAACAGAGCGGTGTTTAAGCGAAATACCCCCAGCCTGTGATCATTCGCATAATTTTAAACAGTTTAACAACATAGATTGTAGACGTTCGCTACACTCCCAGTCCTAATGTCTGTGGAAGCGTCTGATGTCATTTTTCGCACGGCTATTTTTTCTTCTGGCCTGCTGCTTTGCTGCGGCATCAGGGCTTGTGAACGCTGCGGTGCCGGGTTTAACAGCACCGCAGCGTTCAGAGTGCCCGGTGCTGGACGCGACCAACTCTCAGGCGCGCACGGCGATTATGCACTACGTGTGTTTCCACCAGACATCCCCGGGCGACCAGGCTCACAACGCAACCCGCCCTGACGAGCTGCCTGGCGACTTGAATTGGACGCCTTCCCGCGGGCACGAGCTGGTTTTCACCCGAACCAGTTCGGTGTACTGGGTACAGTTGAAACTCCGCAACAATGGAAGTGAACGCCGGCTCTGGTACCTTAACCTCAACTACCCGCTGTTGGATGAAGTCACTTTCTGGCAGGGCGACGAGCCCGCGGACGTTGTTGTCACTGGTGACCAGCAACCTTTTCGTTCAAGAGCAGTAGATTACCGGTATTTCCTTCTGCCGGTTACACTCAACAGCGGCGAAACCCGCACTATTACCATGCGCATACATAGCAGTGGCGCACTGAACATTCCATTACGACTCGAAACACCGGCAGAATTGATAGCCGAAAGCAACCAACTGGCGATTACCCACGGACTGTTCTTCGGAGCTGTTCTGGTGCTCGCCATATTCAATCTGCTTCTGCTTTTCAGCTCAGGAACCCTGTATTACCTGCACAACGCCCTTTATATGTTAGCAATGGGGCTTTTCCTGTTTGCCATGGGCGGTTTTGCCAACCAGTATTTCTGGCCCGAGAACCCCGAGTTCGCAAACACCTCCATCCCGTTGACCCTGGTTCTATGCACACTGGCAATGACCCTGTTCGGGCGCTCTTTTCTGGACGTAGACAAATACACCCGTGCAGACAAAATGCTGAAAGCTATTATCTGGACCTGCGCCGGCTTTACCGGCCTGACTCTGGTTTTGCCTTACAGCCAGGCTATCCTCTTTAATACCGCTCTCGGGCTTGCCACCATATTCGTTCTTTCGGTCATCGCCATAAGCCGTTGGCGCCAGGGTTACCAACCGGCAAAATGGTATGTTCTTGCCTGGGCGGTCATGGCGGCCGGATCGCTGATCTATGCGGCTGCAGCGTTCGGATACCTGACGGACTTCCTGGCCCGGGAGTCGCTCATGCAAGTGGCGATTGGCGGCCAGATTATCCTTCTCAACTACGCAATGGTTCAACGCTGGCGGCTGCTCAGTGATAAATTGCTGGAAGTGGAGCAGGCCGCCCGTAGCGATCTGGAGTACAGGGTCCACGAACGTACTGCCCAGCTACGGTCAACCATGCGAGAGCTGGAGAATGCCAACCGCAAGCTCGCAACGCTAAGTCTCAACGACCCGCTGACCGGCCTTTATAATCGGCGCCACATGGATAACGTGTTGCCCGAGCTATGCGCCGAAGCCCGCAGAACAGGGCAGCCCTTCACTATTGCCCTGGTGGACGCTGATCATTTCAAGGCTATCAACGACACCTGGGGCCATGGTTTTGGCGATACCTGCCTGCAAATGATTGCGAGCATTCTGACTCGTCATGTGAAGCGCCCGCGGGATATCACCATCAGGTTCGGTGGTGAGGAGTTCGCATTGCTGTTACCCGACACAGACACCGTCGGCGCGCAAAGAGTATGCGAAGCTCTGCTACAGGATCTCCAAACCACCACCGTGAACGGGCCGGACGGCAAGAAAGCCTGCCTTACCTTGAGCGCGGGAATTGCCTCGCTGCTTCCGGACGAAGATCAACAGGCTCTTTTCGAGCGTGCAGACGGCGCGCTCTACGAAGCAAAGGCCCGGGGTCGCAACCAAACCGTTATTGCCGGAATATAAAGCGATTACTTTCCTTTCAATGCTGCATTTATTGTTCTTAGTCAAGTTTACCAAGTTCACCTTGAACGGCTCCGGGGCTATCATAGAACCTCAGCTTGCAAAGCGCTTTGGAAAAGGCGCCATGCTGTTGATTCGGGCGCATTTGACGGATATCAGGAGTTGATCCGTGTCATTGCAAACAGCTAATGGTTTCTCCATACTTGCGCCCGCATAATTCCCCACTCTGAACCCATTGGTAAGGCTATGAGCACACAAAATCCGAACCTGACATATAACTACAAGGTGGTGAGACAGTTCGCCATCATGACAGTGGTATGGGGTATTGTTGGCATGGCGCTGGGCGTGTTGATTGCAGCACAACTGGTTTGGCCATCCCTCAACCTCGATCTGCCATTTACTCACTTCGGTCGCCTGCGACCGCTGCATACCAATGCTGTTATTTTCGGTTTTGGTGGTAGTGCCTTGTTTGCAACATCGTACTACGTTGTTCAGCGCACCTGTCAGACACGACTGATTTCGGACAAACTCGCCGCCTTTACCTTCTGGGGCTGGACCGCAATCATCGTTTCCGCGGCGATTACCCTGCCAATGGGCCTCACCAGCACCAAAGAATACGCTGAGCTGGAATGGCCGATTGACATCGCCATAGCTGTAGTCTGGGTTACTTACGCCCTGGTTTTCTTCGGCACCATTACCAAACGCAGCACTCCACACATATACGTGGCCAACTGGTTTTACGGCGCGTTCATTCTTACCATCGCCGTACTGCATATTGGTAACAACCTGGCACTGCCAGTCAGTGCATTCAAATCCTACTCGGCCTATGCTGGCGTAACCGACGCGATGATGCAGTGGTGGTACGGCCATAACGCCGTAGGCTTCTTCCTCACCGCCGGCTTCCTGGGCATGATGTACTACTTTGTTCCCAAGCAGGCCGGACGCCCGGTTTATTCCTACCGCTTGTCCATCGTGCACTTCTGGGCACTGATCGCGACCTACGTATGGGCCGGTGGCCACCACCTGCATTACTCTGCTCTGCCAGATTGGGCTCAGACTGCCAGCATGATCATGTCCCTGATTCTGCTTGCGCCGTCCTGGGGTGGCATGATCAACGGCATGATGACGCTGTCAGGCGCATGGCACAAACTGCGCACAGACCCCATCCTGCGCTTCCTGGTGGTTTCCCTGTCGTTCTACGGCATGTCTACCTTCGAAGGGCCAATGATGTCTATCAAGACCGTGAACGCACTGTCTCACAACACTGACTGGACTGTCGGCCACGTGCACTCCGGCGCTCTGGGTTGGGTTGCAATGATCAGTATTGGTGCAATCTACCACCTGATTCCCAAGCTCTGGGGTCTCAAGGAAATGTACAGCGTTAGCATGATCAACGTGCACTTCTGGCTGGCGACAGTTGGCACCGTACTGTACATCGTCGCCATGTGGGTTAACGGCATCATGCAAGGTTTGATGTGGCGTGCAGTCAACGACGACGGCACCCTGACCTACAGTTTTGTAGAGAGCCTCGAAGCGTCCTACCCCGGCTATTTTGTGCGCTTCCTCGGTGGCGTCATTTTCCTCGCTGGCATGCTCTTCATGGCTTATAACGTCTACATGACCGTGCGTCAGAAAGAAGCGGCTGCCCAGGACAACGCAGCAGTTCAGGCGGCGTAACGGAGAGAGACCAGATGAAACACGAAATTGTAGAAAAGAATATTGGCCTGATGATTGTCTTTATCATCCTGGTCATCAGTGGCGGTTTTCTGGCGGAAGTGCTCCCGCTTTTCTTCCTGAAGAGCGTCAACGAGCCGATAGAAGGCCTTGAGCCGCTGTCGGCGCTGGAACTGGAAGGCCGTGACATCTATATCCGCGAAGGCTGTCACGTCTGCCACACTCAGCAAATCCGCCCGTTCCGCGCAGAAACCGAGCGTTACGGCCACTACTCCGTTGCGGGCGAATTCGTTTACGAGCGCCCGTTCCTGTGGGGTTCCAAGCGCACGGGGCCTGATCTGGCCCGTGTTGGCGGCCGTTACTCAGATGCCTGGCAGCGCCAGCATCTGTATAACCCGCGCAGCGTGGTTCCTGAATCCAACATGCCTGCTTTTCCGTGGCTGTTCGAAGATGTTGTAAACCATAACGGCACTGCAGCCAAGCTTTCCGCACTGCAGACGTTGGGTGTGCCCTACACTGACGAACAGATCGCCGGTGCAGCGGATCAACTGGAAGGCAAGTTTGAAATCGAGGCCCTGGTCGCATACCTGCAACAGCTGGGCACCGTACTTTCAGACAAACGGTGATTTGATGGATATTAACGAGTTACGCGGCGTGCATACCCTTTTAATGATGGCCGTCTTTATCGGCATCATCTGGTGGGCCTTCAGCGCCCATCGCAAAAAGGCAAACGAAGAAGCAGCCCATCTGCCGTTCGATGATGACGAGGTGGAAAAGCGTACTCTTGAACAGGAAAAAACGGAGAAAAAACAATGAGTACCTTCTGGAGCATCTGGATCAGTGCGATCGTGCTCGGTACCGTCTTTGGCTGCTGGTGGCTTTTGCATGCCACCCGTAAAAGTCAGACAACCGATGTAGAAACCGACCGCACTGTAGGTCACTCTTTCGATGGTATCGAGGAGTATGATAATCCACTGCCTAAGTGGTGGTTCTACCTGTATGTCGCTACGTGCATTTTCGCACTTGGTTACCTGGCACTTTACCCGGGCCTGGGTAACTACAAGGGCTTACTGAACTGGACGTCGACCAATCAGTGGGAGGCAGAAGTTGCCGACGCTGAAGAGAAGTACGGTCCAATCTACGCGCAGTATGGTCAGACCCCGGTAGAAGAGCTGTCCAAAGACGCTGATGCACTCAAGATTGGCCAGCGTCTGTTCGCAAATAACTGCTCTGTTTGCCATGGCTCTGCCGCTCGCGGCCAGGTGGGCTTTCCCAATCTGACCGACGACGACTGGCTGTGGGGCGGAACACCAGAGGCTATCCTGGAAACCCTGCACAACGGCCGGATGGGTAACATGCCGGCGAAAGGTGTGATGCCGAACATGACCAACGAACAGGTCGACCAAGTGGTCAATTACGTTCTGAGCTTCAGTGGCCGTGAAAAAGACGCTGCTGCAGCCGAGGCAGGCAAAGCTGTATTCGCTCAGGGCTGTGTGGCTTGCCACGGACCCGAAGGCAAAGGCATGACAGCTCTTGGCGCGCCCAACCTGACGGACAACGTCTGGCTATACGGCTCAAACTATGAGTGGATCAAAGAGACGGTTCTGCACGGTCGTCAAAACCAGATGCCAGCTCAGAGTGGGCGTCTGTCTGAAGATCAGATCCAGATTCTGGCTGCGTACGTTTACAGCCTGTCCAACTGACTTCCCGGCCGGGCCTTCAGCCCGGCCTGGTCTGCTCAACCCTGTGTCTGCGTGCGGGCACAGGCTTGAGAAGATCAGCAGCCTGAAAAGGCATCGCGCCCGCTTCAAGACTCCATCTGGAGATACCCATGAGTAATGAAATTCCGGTCAAACAGGTCGACCCCTCCTCGGAACCTTCGGGCAAAAATCAGAAAATTGAAACCGTCGACTTGTACGCCAGCCGGAAGAAAATCTATGCGAAGGAAGTAAAAGGCCTGTTCCAACGCATCCGGACTGTCAGCCTTTTAGTACTAATGGGCATGTACTTCCTGTTTGTCTGGTTGACGCTGGACGGCAACCCGCTGATTCATTTTGATCTGCCAGCACGGGAATTCCACCTCTACGGGGCCACATTCTACCCAAAAGACTTTTTCCTGCTCTCCGGCATGCTAATAATCAGCGCCTTCGGCCTGTTTTTCATTACCACTCTGTTTGGTCGCGTCTGGTGCGGCTACACCTGTCCTCAGACAGTGTGGACGTTTATCTTTATGTGGGTTGAAGAGCGAATCGAAGGCAGCCGCAACAAACGTATGAAGCTGGACAAGGCACCCAACTCCACAGAGAAAATTGTAAAGAAAACGGCTAAGCATCTAATATGGCTTGTTATTTCTTTGCTGACCGGGCTCACGTTTATAGGATACTTCTATCCTATAAGGGAGCTTACCGTCGATATATTCACCTTCCAGGCCAACGGTTGGGCCTATTTCTGGGTTGCATTTTTTACCATAGCCACCTACCTGAATGCCGGCTGGATGCGCGAACAGGTGTGCTTGTATATGTGCCCTTACGCCCGCTTCCAGTCGGTCATGTTTGACCCGAATACACGCATTGTGTCCTACGACCCCAATCGGGGCGAGCCCCGCGGAGGACGCAAAAAAGACGTAAAACCGGAAGAAGTCGGCCTTGGCGACTGCATCGATTGTGGGCAGTGTGTTCATGTATGTCCTACCGGCATTGATATCCGGGACGGCCTTCAGTACGAGTGCATCGGTTGTGCATTGTGCATAGACGCCTGCGACGAAATCATGGACAAAATGAACTACCCGCGCGGGCTGATTCGTTACACCACCGAAAACGAGCTTGAAGGCAAGCCGTCGAAATTACTGCGACCTCGTACGTTTGGTTATGGTGCGGTTCTCACAGCCATGATTTCCGCAATCATATTTGTGATCGCCACCCGTGTGCCAGCCCAGATGGATGCACTGAGAGATCGCGGAGCACTGTTCAGTTTTAACGGTGAGGGGCGCATTGAAAACTCCTATACCCTGAAAATAGTGAACATGTCAGAGGTTCCACAGACCTTTACACTGTCGGTAGAGGGCCTTGACGGCATCCGTATTCTGACCGAGACCCAAGTAAGCGTAGACAGCGGTGAGAACCGCTCTTTGCCAACGGTTGTGGATGTTCCGCCTGAATCCATTCCCCAATCAAATAACGAAATAATCTTCCATGCACAGTCTGAAACGGATACTTCACTGAAGCTGGAAACCGAAAGCCGATTTGTCGGTCCAACGCAGTAATCCTTCGGGGTCACTGTTGGTCACCTGTAAAAGACGAGACTGAGCAATATGAATCAAGACGTACCCGTAGCACCCTGGTACAAGCAGCCCTGGTTCTGGTTCCTGACCATAGCTCCGCTGTCCGCCATCACCTTCAGCATGTTCATGCTGGTTGTGGCGTCGAACATGAAAGACACGATGGTGAGCGACGATTATTCGAAAGAAGGCCGGGGCATTAATCTTGAGATAGCCCGTGACCGCGCTGCAGCAGAGATGGGACTGAGCGCGGACATGGCGTTCGAAAACCGTAGCATTTTGTTGGACGTTAACACTCAACAGGGCCCGGCTGACTATCCCTACCTGATACTTAACCTGTTCCACCCGACGCTGGCGCAGAACGACCGTACCATTCAGTTCCAGAGTGACGGCAACGGCCACTATACCGGCACAATGCTGCAGGATATCGAAGGTCGCTGGTATTACGAACTCCGCGGACCAGACAACCAGTGGCGCCTCAAAGGTGAGGCCTGGCTGCCCTCTGATGGCGATCTGCATATGGGTCCGAAAGGCTCGGCAAAAGGGTGACCCCCCTGGATTGCTTCCATTGCGGCGAACCGGCTGACGGTGAGCCGCCGATTACGCTTGAGCTCGATGGGAAACACCGTTTTTTCTGTTGCCAGGGCTGCAAAGCGGTGTGTGAAACCATTCACAGCGAAGGTCTGACCGGTTTTTATCAGCTGCGCACGGAGACGGCCGTCACTCCCCGCCAGCTGACTGACTCTGAGCTTGACCGGCTCAGGGAACTGGATCATCCCCTTGTGCAACAAGCCTTTGTTTCTCCGGTTAAAGGCGGCCAGGAAGCCCAGCTTCTGATTGGTGGCATCACCTGCGCTGCCTGCATCTGGTTGTTGGAAAACCACCTTAAAAAGCAACCGGGCGTGCTCTCCTTCTCCGTTAATCACACAACCCAACGGGCTCGACTGGTCTGGGCTCAGGACAAGGCTGCCCTGAGCGATTTACTGATCGCTATTCATGAACTCGGCTACACTGCCCGCCCTTATCAGTCAGATGCTGTTGAGGATCAACTTAAGGCCGAACACCGCACCATGTTGATCCGGCTGGCCGTCGCTGGCATTGGTAGCTTTCAAAGCATGATGCTGGCGTTTCCGCTTTATTTTGAATTGGTTAGCGGCCTTTCACCGGAGTTTGTGTCGTTTTTCCGCTGGTTCAGCCTGCTCGTGGCCACTCCAGTTGTGCTCTACAGCGCCGGGCCCTTTTTCCGCAATGCACAACGCGATATCAGAACCCGACATCTGACCATGGACGTACCTGTGGCCATCGCCATTGGCCTTGCTTATCTGGCCAGCGCCTGGGTAACCGTTGTGGGCGGCGAAGAGGTGTATTTTGAATCCGTCTGCATGTTCACGTTCTTCCTGTTGCTTGGCCGATATATAGAGGTGCAGGCCAGATATCGTGCAGGCCTTACAGGCAATGCTCTGGCGGGTTTTCATCCTACAGTAGCTACACGCGTAAACGGCGACCAAACCCAAATCATACCCGCCCACCAGGTGAAGCCCGGCGATGTGGTTCGGATCAGGCCCGGCGAAACCTTACCCATTGACGGTGTGATTCTTCGCGGCCAATCTACCCTGAACGAATCGGCGCTGACCGGCGAGTACCTGCCTGAAACCCGGGTGGCTGGTGACACAGTGCATGCGGGAAGTATCAACGGTGAAAACCCACTGGACGTTCAGGTTGTGAAATCCGGCGCCCAGACAAGGCTTTCCGGTATTCTGCGGATACTCGATCGCGTTCAGTCAGAAAAGCCGCCGGTGGCACGAATGGCCGATCGCATTGCCGGCAAGTTTGTCGGACGTGTTCTGATCCTTGCGCCTGTCGTCTGGATCGGGTGGTGGCTGGCAGGGGCAGACAACGCCTTCGATATTACGCTATCAGTTCTTGTCGTGACCTGTCCTTGCGCCCTGTCCCTTGCGACACCTACAGCGATTACCTCCGCGACCATTAAATTACGGCGTCTGGGCTTTCTGCCAACCCGCGGCCATGCACTTGAGTCCATGAACACCATAGACACGGTGATCTTTGATAAAACCGGCACCCTGACCCGGGGTGAGCTGAGCCTGATCGATACCCGGGTGGTCGGCAGCAAAGATAAAGACATCTGCCTGCGGATTGCCGCGGGTCTGGAGCAACATTCGGAGCACCCTATCGCCCGGGTCTTCCATAACCGCCCTGCGGCGTCCATAGACCAAGTGAACAACCATCTGGGCGGAGGGCTATCTGGTCAGTTTGGTGAGTGCGGATTTTTCATAGGCCACAGGGCCTTTGTTGCGCAACACACAAGCGCGCCGGAGCCCGAATCTGAAGCACACTCAGGTATGGAAATATGGCTTGCTTCCGAAGACGAGTGGCTGGCCTGCTTCCGGCTTGATGATCAGCCCCGGGAAGACGCAGCACAAGCGGTCAAAGCCCTGCAGGATGCGGGCATACGTACAATGCTGCTGAGCGGCGACCGCTCCGGCCACGTGCGCCAGATTGCGGACATGTTGGGCATTGACGACGCTATTGGCCAAGCGTCTCCGGAAGAGAAACTGAACGTTCTTACCCGACTGCGGTCCGAAGGGCACCAGATAATGATGGTCGGAGACGGACTCAACGATCTCCCGTCGATGGCTGGTGCAGGCATTTCAGTGGCCATGGGCACAGCGGCCGATCTTACACAGCTCAAAGCCGATGCGGTTCTGCTCAATGGGCAACTGATGCAACTGGTAGAAGCACTGAGAACCAGTCGCCGTACACGCAAAATCATTCGCCAGAACATGACCTGGGCACTTGTCTATAACGTCTGTGCCCTGCCTCTTGCGGCCGCCGGCATGGTTCCGCCCTGGCTTGCAGCCATCGGCATGTCTCTGAGTTCGCTGATTGTTGTACTCAACGCATTACGTCTTGGTTCGAAAACCCGCTCCGTCAATCCCGGCGGAGCACCGGAATTTGGCGTACAAGCCACGCCCTGATACCGTGAACGCTCGGCTTTAACTATGAGGTTTATTCCGTGGAAATCGTAATGTTCCTGGTACCGGTGATGCTGATCCTGGTGGTGATGGGCATTTTGCTGTTTTCCTGGGCCGTGAAAAATGGCCAATACGACGACCTTGAGGGCCCGGCACACCGGATTCTCTATGACGACGACAAAGACATGATCCCGGAAGACGCGCGCACGGATAAACCGGAACCGCCCGAGGGCCCGTCCGGTGAGGAAAAGCAACGTCCTGAGGACGAATCTCGCCGCTCATGAGCCCGGAACTGTATCTCAGCTATCCTAGTGCGTTTCTCATCGGGTTGCTTGGCAGCACCCATTGCCTTGGTATGTGCGGCGGAATAAGTGCATCTCTTTCCATGGCGCTGCCGGTTGGAAAGGGCTTTCGCCTGCGCCAGTCCCTGCTGTTGCTTGCCTTCAATTCCGGACGAATCGCAAGCTATGCGTTGATCGCAACGCTGGTTGCGCTATTAAGCACATCGGCTGCGAATCAATGGGCTGAGCTGGGCGTTGTACTGCGGTCAATCGCGGGCTTGCTACTGATTTTCATGGGGTTATCAATGGGGCAATGGTGGCAGGGCATCCGGTATGTGGAGCGTATCGGGGCACCGCTCTGGAAGCGACTTTCGCCCATTACGCGCAAACTCCTACCCGTCAATAACGCGGGTCAAGCGCTTGCGCTTGGTGCGCTTTGGGGCTGGCTACCCTGCGGGTTGGTATACAGCACGCTGGGCTGGGCCGCCTTGCAACCTACTGTCGGCTCAGCGGCACTCACCATGATGTTTTTCGGGCTGGGAACTCTGCCCTCAATGTTGGCGACCGGTTACGCAGCGAGCTGGATCAGCGGATTAAAAAGTAATCAGATGTTCCGGAAATTCACTGGCGCCCTGCTGATACTGTTCGGGCTGTGGACTCTCCCGATCATGGCATTGGTCGTCCATTAATCCGGCTCCAGGTCGGACTCTCAGAGGTTCAGAACATCCAGGCGTCCAAAATTCTGCTCAGGCTCCTGCGACGGCATGGCTGTCTGTACAACCTGGCCTGAAGCTCCCAAGCGCTTGCCCTCCCGGAAATCATAGATGCTTGTATCTGCAAGATGGGAGGGCTCAACATTGCGCAAAGCCCCGAACATACTTTCAAGCCGACCGGGGTGTTGCTCGTCCCATTGCTGGAACATTTCCTTGATAACCTGGCGCTGCAGGTTTTCCTGAGAACCGCAGAGGTTGCAGGGAATGATGGGGAACTGTCTAAGCTCCGCGTAGCGCGCGATGTCTTTCTCCCGGCTGTATGCAAGCGGGCGAATGACGGTATTGCGACCATCATCACTGTGCAGTACCGGCGGCATGGTTTTGAGCTTTCCGCCGTAAAACATATTCAAAAACAGAGTTTCCAGAAGATCGTCGCGATGGTGCCCAAGTGCAATTTTGGTAACGCCGTGCTCTTCAGCAAAATTGTAGAGAATACCGCGACGCAGCCTGGAGCAAAGCCCACAGGTGGTTTTCCCCTCCGGAACCTTATCCTTGACGATGCTGTAAGTATCCCGCTCAATGATGTGGTATTCGATACCCATCGCAGCAAGATACTCCGGCAGAACTTCTTCCGGAAAGCCAGGCTGTTTCTGGTCAAGATTGACGGCAATCAGCTCAAACGAAACAGGTGCGCTTTTCTGCAAATTGAGCAGAATGTCCAGCATGGCATATGAGTCCTTGCCACCTGATAAACAACACATTACTTTGTCGCCCGCTTTAATCATCGAGAAATCGGCAATAGCTTGGCCGGCTTCCCGGCGCAGACGCTTCTGCAATTTATTTTGCTCTGATTTTTGCGAACGCTCGTATTCTGAACTAAAGGCTTGATTAGAATTGGCAACTGTCGCTTCGGGCATATCAATCATGTTCATTGGGGGAGTGTTCATGAGATTATACGCATCCCATCATTTCAGGGACAGGACGCTGACATGGATATGTTGAGTTCAAACAAAGAACCCATGGGAAAACGGCAGCAGAACAGCCTTCGCAACCGCCGGGCCATTCTGTCGGCAGCACGCACCTGCTTTCAGGAACGAGGCTATGAGAACACAACCATCCGTGACCTCATAAAGCGTACCCATTTGGCTTCAGGTACATTTTATAATTATTTCAACAGTAAACAGGATATTTTTGCAGCCTTGCTGACAGAATTTCTTAGTGGTCTGAATAACAATCTGAGCCGCTCCCGGCGCTCTGCGAAGACCGCAGAAGAGTTTATCTATCGTTCCTATCAGGCACTCTACAGCGCAACAGCAAGGGATCCACTGGTTTATGAACTGGCCCATCGTAACGACCGTGCGCTGAGAGAGCTGTTCGGTTCCGGCATACTCGGGTTGATCATGATTTCGCTTGAAGATGACGTCCGAGACGCGATTGACAAGAACGTTCTGCCAGATGTTGACCAGGACTATCTTTGCGCTGCGTTTTTTGGCGTCGCCTACGAGACCGGCTTGATGGTTGCAGAACGAGTGCACCTGCACCCGGAGCAATGCGACGACGAAGTCGAGATGGCCACCGGTTTTTCAACGGCGCTTTTTATTGGCGGGCTCTCCCGACTGGCAGCCCTTCCCTGTCGGCGGTGACTACCCTAACATTAGCTTCATGAGAAATACGCCAGCGCCCCGGGACTGCCACCCACAATCCAAGCAGGGAACTCAACCTGACGCGATACTGGAACAGCAAATCCAGCATCTGCTCGTGGCTGTAGAGCATGAACTTCGCGATTCGCCGGAGGGCATGGACGAACTTAACCTGATCAAGAGAATGCAAAACCCACCTTGGCGGCTTTTCGGAAAGCTTGATTTTCAAGACCCGCAAAACCTCTATCCAACGCACTTCCTGCTTTTCCACGTGCTGTACCGCCTGAAGGATACCCTTGCAGAGGGTGGTGAAAGCCTGACTATATCTCCCATGCGGATTACCATTGACCGTCAGGACACAATCGGCGGAACCGGACTGCCCGGCGCCCCCGACAACCTTCGCAGTTTCTATCTCGATCTGTCCCAATATGAGCTCCCAAAGGATGCCATTCAGCAGATGATGAACAGGTTCTGGGCAGGCTACCAAAACACCGGGCCGTCCAGACCGGAAACTCTGGCAGCCGCAAACAGGCTCGGGTTCGATGCAGTCCCGGAAAGCTTCATTGTGGCAAAACAGGCGTTTCGTCGCGCGGTGATGCAAGCTCATCCGGATCGCGGTGGTGACAAGGACTCAATCCAGGCGCTTAACGAGGCTTTTGCCATTCTTAAAGCGCATTTCAGTCAGATGATGGAGCAGACATGAGAACACACAAAATCTGGATATCAGTGGCCCTGTCCTGTCTCGTGCTGGCGAGCTTCCCCGCAAGTGCCGATCTTGTGGTGCTTCAGTATCATCACATTAGCGATACTACGCCGCCTTCCACCAGCACCTCGGCTTCCCTGTTTCAGGCCCAGATCGATTTAATCACGGAGTTGGGGATCGATGTTGTTGATCTGCATAGCGCCACGGATAACCTGTTTTCTGGCAACCCGTCACAGGGTCAGCGCATTGCCATTACCTTCGATGATGCCTATGAGTCGGTTTACAGCCAAGGCGCAGACATCCTCCGGGAACAGGGTTTGCCTTACACTATTTTTGTAGACACGGCAGCAGTGGGAAACCAAGGCTACATGACCTGGGCGCAACTGAAAGAACTGGCTGCACGTAACGGGGTCAGCATTGCCAACCACAGCGCCGGACACGGACACCTGGCAAGAAAGCCGGGAGAGGCAGAAGCAGATTGGAAACAACGGATAACCCGTAGCCTGGATTCCGCACAGGCGGAGTTGAAACAGCAATTCGGAAACGTCTTGCCCTTGTTTGCATACCCTTATGGCGAGTTTGACGAAGCTCTTGAAGCCGAGGTGGCCAAACGGGGCTGGTACGGGTTCGGGCAGCAATCCGGGGCTATAGGCCCACTTGCCGGGCAAACCCGTCTGCCCAGATTCCCCATGGCCAATGCCTACGGACAGCTCAACGGCCTCAAAGACAAGCTGAATAGCAAGGCGTTTCCCATAGACACCAGCCAGCTGCCTGATGGCATCATGACAGCTAACCCGCCAACACTTGTCTTGCCTCTGACGAAAGAGATTCAGCCCAACCGGCTGACCTGCTTCGCCTCAGGCATGGGCCGCATTGAGTTTGAGGCCGCTGATGACGGAATAAACGTCAAGGCACCGAAACCCTTCGACAGGCGGAGATTCCGGTATAACTGCACGCATCCTGATGACAAGGGCAATTTTTACTGGCTGTCGCAGCAGTGGCTGGACCTTAGCCAACCGGAAGACTGAACTGACTACCTTGCTTTCACAATGGTCAGCCCGAACTCGCCTATTCTGACATGAGGTATTTTTTGGGGGCCACGATCGGTTTCTATAACCGTCTGGCCCTCAAGGTCTTCATCACGAGTGAAGAGCAGCATCCAACGCTCTTTCGTGTTTTCTGGAACCGGAATCCGGGCCTCCAGAAAGCCGCGTCGATGCCAGTTCTCCGGCTCAAAATCCGATACCAGATCGGTTACCAGGCGCACAGGGTTAAGTTCGTTGTCCAGGAACACGACAGAAGGCACAAAAACGCCTTTGCTGGCGAAGGATCGCAGGCGAATAAGCTGCCCTTGGGGTCGATCCCCATCGGGAAAGGCTACCAGCTGATAGGGGCTTTCACCGGTCAGAAACCGATGGACCGGTGAGTCTTCAGTCAGGTAAATACCAAACTCTCGACCTTCCTGCCAACGTTCATGGTTTTTGCTATCCAGCGCCTGGCAACAGGTTTCGGCGAAGCGCTCCAGGTAATTGTCGCCAGCGCCTTCAATTCCAAGAATGGTGAAAACATCGGGGTCGTTCCCGGTCACTGGTTCAGATGGCTCCGCTACATCACCGGTTCGGTAGACACTTGCAGGAGTGGTTCCGGCGGGCGGCGCGACAAACCCTTTTTCCTCGTCCGTTCGAGTATCCGGCTGGTAGTAGGTGGTTCTTACGTTACCGTCGGCATCACGCCAGGTGAAATAAGGTGGTCTATCTGCTTCACGCTGGTATCCCCTGCTTCGTAACTCTTCGGCATCCGGATAATTCGAAGGCGTAAATTCTTCATCAGCAGATTTTTCCGCGGACCTGTCAGGAGATTTACCATTCAGGGCTTCCGGCCCGTCGGAAGCATCTTGCACCGGCGCGTCCTGCCCTGTGGAGGGAACCGCTGCGGGTGATGCTTCGCCTATGGGGGTATAGCGTACCCGGCCCTGTTCATCTACCCAGGTAAAATAACCTTCCCTCTCTGAGACCGTTGAGCCCCCTATCTGACACCCGGAAAAAATGGCCCCCAGAGCGGCAAAAACAACGGCTGTCAGAAATCTCTGTGTAGTCACTGAAGTGCCTTTTTAAGCTCAAAGTGAAATGCGGTCAGAATTTCTTCCGGAAACTGAGGCCTGCCATAACGACTCGAAGTGACGTTTTGACGTCCAATCCGGCGTAGGGATTGTAGATTATGTTGGTAATATTATCGCAGTTCAGGTTGCAGCTGGTATCCGCCGGGATGGATTCCACAGAATGCAGGTAACTGATATTCATATCGATTTCTGTATTCTTATCCCACTTGTACCCCATACCGACGCTGTAAAGGTTGGCGCCGCCAAAGGGCGCCATAACCGAGCGCTGATCATCCGGTATAACTGAATCCCGGATCTCAACACCCGCTCTCAGGTCAAGCCGAGATGAGGCATGAAATTCCATCCCGAAAGCCCAGTTCCATTGGCTTTTAAAACCCAGAGGCAATTTGAGGGTGTTCGGTGTGGCGTTATCCGGAGACAATATGCGCGCTGCGTTAAGGAACTCCAGATTCCGGTCGAACCGAAACAGAAACGCGTCCCATTGCTCGTAGTCCGTCCAGCCAATGTCAGCGTTCAGGGTCAGCTTCGGGTGTACGTCCACACTGATACCGGTCTGGAAATGCTGGGGGTACACCAGATCCATACTGACATTGCCGGCCTCCCGGGGAGCCCCCGATGGCAAGCTCAGAATGGCCGAGGTAATGGCACCCAGAACCGATCCGTTAACACTCTGCCAGAACCCGGACCAGTCATCGGTATACTCGATCTCGAAAGTGCCCTTCATATTCATTTCAGCTTCGGAGGTATAGCTTGCCCCCCAGGTAAACCAGTCCACCGGATCCCACATAACCCCGAGGGTGTAGGTGGGCGACAGTGTTTCCTGAACATTGATACTCAAGGCACCGATATCGTCCCATGGACCCACATTACCGCCGCAGAGCGCCAGCCAGGGTTGCAGTGGTTCATCGCCGCTTTCACAGTTGAATGCGTCCTGAAGAATTTCTGCCACACCCAGCAACAGGTTAGGCGCCCGCATATACTGATCGGCAGCAATACCCATATGGGACAAGTGAATTCCGGCGCCCACCGACCACTCATCATTGATCTTGTAACCAACGGTTGGCGCCAGGTATGTGGTGCGCTGCAACGCGGTCGCCTGAGGCTGATATCGGCCGGGGTCATCTGTATCGCGATAGAAACCCGCAGCTAACGGCAGATAGAAGGCATTACCGAAGGTGAGCTTTGAACCTGGGGGGTTGATGCTGAATCCAGCCGAAGGTGCTACCGCCGGACCCGGAGGCGTGCGCAGGATTCCGAAACCGGGGACATAGAGCGCAACGTTGTTGGTATGGCTGTGGGTGTTGGCAACCGGGTCTCTCTGTTTGCCGGTATTCGGGTCGATTTCGAGACCATCAATGCCAAATATTTCGTATCCATCCGGGGCCGTGAAATCGGCGTCAATATCCAGATAGATACTCATAAGGTTCACTTCGAACTGCCGACCCTCCAGCTTTGTCAGGCCCGCCGGGTTGTAGTGAATGGCCATGATCCCGGGGGGATCTGCTGTGACAGCATTGCCCAAAGCCAGTGCCTTGGGGTGGATAGTCAGGTTCTGCGCTAGCTGGGCCTGAGCGCCACACGAGAATGTCGTGGCGACCATTGCTGCAAGAAGCTGCCGCTGATAGCTGTTATGTTCCATGGAGTCCTTCCCTTCCCGTTAAGTCGTCAGCGGCATCAATCACTCTTTGAGGCCGGAGAAATTAATGGGCAGGGATACACCGAGGGAGAAGTCAGGGGCATCCTCGGTCAAACCAATACCAAGACTGGTGTTCACGATCGTGGTATCACTGATGCGGGTTCCCAGAGACATGCTGAGGAAGCCTGTCATCTGATCCTGAGCCATTGCCTGATCACCATTGGAGAATGTGAGCACGGTTTCATCGCTGTAACTCAGCTGGGCTGAAATACTCAGGGAGATGTCATAGGAGAGCGAATAGGCAAACCCGGCAGAGCCGGAAAGACCAAAACCAGGCTCGACCTCCTGCAATAGCCGAGCACCGCGAACCTGCTGCAGGTCTTCAGCAGGAAGGTTGTAAGTTGCACTGACAGAGCCGAACACAACAACCGGATCCAGCACCTTCGAAAGGCTTACCCCACCGCTGAACGAGTAGTAGCCACTGCCGGTTGAAAGCTGCTCATTAATGTCAATTTCGTAGGGGCTGACACCGGTCTTGCTGGTAAATGTGCCAAACAACGTTGTCGACATTTTACCTGGCACATAAGCAAAAGGTTGCCAGCGGCCAGTAAAGGACACATCACCAAGATCGTAGACGTTCAATTCGTCCTCGGTGTCGTACTTCACTACCAGAGGAATCCGAGCCCCGACGGTGAGGTTATCCAGCAGCCCATAATCGTAGGAAAACGCATTGGTGAAGTTGTGAGTTGCCGAAGGCACCACATCCAGATTGCGCACCGAGCCGTTTGTGATCGCAAGATCCAGGCGCTGATCGGCCGTATAGGAATAATCAAACGAGTAGTTAAGGGAGTGAGTCCCTTTCCTTTGCAACGAGTAATTCTTCTCGGCTGCCTGAAACACTTCCTCAAGCTGGCGCGACGAGTCTTTATCCCCCTCCTGTTTTGCGAGCGCGTCCCTCGCCTGATCTACACTGTCGTCCTGCGCCAGGGCAATGCCCGGAAGCAAACCTGCCACGGAAACAAGGATAAGACCTCGCACAAACCAACGATTCATCCTGACTCCCTTAATTTTTTATTGGTTGTAGTCCTGAGCCGGGCACTCCGCCCGGCAAATATTAATTGCGACGGTAATGCAATTGCTTTCGGGTATTCTCAACACTGCCATCCGGGTTATTTTTCTGCCTTTCAAGCACATTCTGGATGCGTCTGGCTGTGGCCTCATGAAAATCTGGCATGCGTTCCAATGCGAGCAATGTCATGGTCTGGTCGTCTATAAAACGCAGATCTTCTTCTTTGAGTTCCAGGTTATCCAGGGGCTTATCACTGCCCGGAAAAACAATGAAAAGCACGTTGTCGTCCCACTTCTCCTCAAACTGAGCGAGTGTGAAAGACAAGTTACCCACTGCTGGATCGGCCATATAAACCCGACCATCACGAATGGTTCTGAGTACAACAAAGTGCTTGAAGCCCGCGTGCTGGATAGGAACGATGGCCGGGTGATCGAGATCGATAAGGTCATCGATCGTCGCGCGGAAGCCGCCAGAGGGATAACCCAATGCGGTAACAAGGCGCTTCATATCGAGCATGGAGAAGGCACGACGCGAAACAATGCGCTCGCTCTCGCCGTAATGCAGCAGCCCTTCCATGACTTGTCGCTCGGAGAGAGATCGGCCCAAATAGAAATTCAGAACGGTTGTCAGCGCCGCACTGCCGCAACTGTAGTCGTATGCCTGGCGCACAATGTTGCGGAATTTTTGCTCAATCAGAGGCTCAATTCGGAAAACGGTGTTCAACTCTACAGGGCTGGAATCGACTTTTTGCTCAACAACAACCGCACCCTTTTCATAGGGCTCTACCACAGTAGCTTCCTGCACAATGGCGAATGTAAGAATGGACCCAGCGAGCACCAGCAGCATGTCAGACGAAATCCCTGTTATTTTGTAACCCGTGGCATTTATCGGATTACATTTTGTTACGGTAAGATACCGAAATAGCAGGGAGCTTAAAGATAACTGTGCCTCAAATCTGGCGCTGCAGCAGCGTTCGATCGGGTGGATGTTCGCAAAACAGAAAGGTTAATTCTGATACGGGACCAAGGCCCGGATATGCGGAAGTGCAGGCGCGAAAAAGTTCGTGCCTGCACAACAATCAGAGCGTAAAAATCAGGTCCATGAGCAGGTAACAAAGCAGAGTGACCACCACAATGCCGGCGATGTTCAACGCAAACCCCGCGCGAATCATGTCGCCTATCTTCATATGCCCACTGGAGAACACAATGGCGTTGGGCGGTGTCGCAACAGGCATCATGAACGCACAGCTGGCAGCAATGGCGGCCGGGACCGTGAGGAGCAGCGGCGAAGCGTCCTGAGAGAGCGCCAGAGCCCCCAGAAGAGGCAGGAAAGCCGCCGCAGTGGCCGTATTGCTGGTCACTTCCGTAAGGAAAATAATCACCGTAACAACCAGCGTGATCATAATAACGATCGGTAGTGCGCTTGCACCGCCCATGCTTGCGGCAATCCAGTCTGCCAATCCGGAGCTGCTGATAACCCCCGCCATGGCAAGACCTCCCCCAAACAGCAAGAGCACGCCCCAGGGAATGCCCTTGGCTGTATCCCAATCAAGCACAAAGGTCTGCTGACGTATATTGACCGGAATCATGAACATGGCAATGGCGGCCGATACCGCAATGCCAGTATCGGTCAGCCAAGGCGCAATATTAGCCGACAGCAAGGGCCGGAAAACCCATGCGCTGGCGGTCAATGCGAACACCACGGCTACCAGCTTTTCGCCACGGCTCATTTGGCCCATCGCCGTAAGTTCGTCGCGAATAGCCTCGCCAGTGCCTTCCTGAGTCGATAGGCCAAAATCCCTGCGCGTTAGCCACCACCAGACGAGGCCCAGCATAACTATGGCTACAGGCACACCCAGAAGCATCCATTGGGCAAACCCCACTGAAATCCCCTGAGTCTTGCTCAGATAAGCAGCCAACAACGCGTTGGGGGGTGTCCCTATCAGCGTAGCGATGCCGCCAATACTGGCGGAATACGCTATGGCCAGCAGCAGGGCCGTCGCATACCGCTGAACGTTCTCCGGTTGGCCGGAGCCCATCATGCCAATGACCGACAAGCCTATAGGCAACATCATGATTGCCGTCGCCGTATTGCTGACCCACATGCTCAGGAACGCTGTCGCCAGCATAAACCCGGCAATCTGACGTTTGGGCTCGCTACCAACGGCCTTCAGCGTCATCAAGGCAATCCGACGGTGGAGATTCCAGCGCTGCATCGCCAGACCCAGAGTAAAACCACCCAAAAAAAGAAAGATAATCGGGTGTGCGTAGGGCGATGTCGCCTGAGAGATGCTTCCCAGGCCAAGCCCCGGCACCAGCACAATCGGCAACAGAGCAGTCGCGGGAATCGGGATAGCTTCCGTTGACCACCAGGTTGCCATAAGAAGCATCAGACCCATTGCCGACCAGGCCTCCATAGACATGGACTCAGGCGGCGGCAAGAGCACAGTCATCAGAAGAAACCCGGCACCGAGAAACAGGCCAACCAGCCTGCTTTTGGGGTACCCTTGAGAGCCGCCGTCTGCGCACTCCGTCATCGCCCCGTTTTCAGACATGTAAACCCTCCGCTAAGCTCCAGAACGTTAAAGGCCAGGATAATGCCCGAACTCAACCACCGGAGCGAGTGCCTGCCGGCAGGAAACGACCAAACCCAGTACTCTTGCCCAAATCCGGTTCAATATTTCCTTCTGTAACCGCCGGGCGGCCATTAATAAGGACGTGTTTTATGCAGCCAGGCACACGGTTAACCATTCGCTGGAGGCCAAAATTTTCCATGTCAGCCCACTCAACACTTTCCAGGTTCTGATTAAGCCCCTTCGGATCGAGAACGGTAATGTCCGCCCGGTCACCCTCCCGGATATGCCCTGCCTCTATACCAAACCAGTCCGCCTGCTCGCCGGTAAGGCGATACACTGCCCTTTCAAGAGACATCACCGGCTCGCCCTGTTCCTGGCTTTCGAGAACCAACTTGAGAAACCGCAGGGGCAAATTGTAGAAAGCCATGTTACGAATGTGCGCGCCGGCATCCGAAAACGTAATCAACGCGCCAGGATCGGCCACCATTTTGCTCAGCCGATCCTTGCGATGGTTGCCCACAACGGTATACCAGCGAAGCTCGCGACCGTGGGATACGACCATGTCCAGGAAGAAGTCCACCACATGGATGCCACGCTCTAAAGCCAGCTCGGCGAAGTTCTGGCCAACAACAGATTTATCAGGACAGTCAAGAATGATGGCATCACCGAAATCCCGCTGCCAGACCCGGGGCGAAAGCTTCTCCCGATAGAACTTACGGAACTTGCGTCGATATTCTTCATCTTTAAGAAGTTCATTCCGCTCGAGCTGATCGCGAAGATCCAGCGCCATTTCACCGGCGCCAAATTCCTCAAACAACACGATGTCCATGCCATCGGCGTAGACGGTAAAAGGCGTAGGTAACAGTTGCCAACGAAAATTTCCGCCGAAGCTGTTTGCGATCCGGCTCACGAGGCTGGCCATGGGTCTGACCGTCGGGTTGCCCTTTAGGTCAATCATGGCAATGAGGGTTGTTTTCAGCGGTTTGCGCAACCAGCCCAGGGTTTCCCGGAGATACTGGGTCACCTGTAAGGGATTAGCGGCATTGGGCGCGCCCTGGTGTACCCGGTCATACCGGCGCAGCAGACGATTAAGACGGCTAACTTCATGCCAGCGGGCATAAGTGCTGGGCAGGCTCTTGGACCATTCCCGGTCTCCATCTACCTTGTCCCACTTCAGACACATGGTCGATAAACCCAGAAAACCTTCTTGTAAGGCTTCCTCCAGCAGCTCTTCCATCTCCTTCTGCTCTTGTGCGGTTGGTTTTACATCCCGGTCTGTTGCACGCTGCAGGCCCATCACCGCAGTTCGCAGATCGCTGTGGCCGAGAAAGCTGATGACGTTGGGGCCAAGCGGATGATCCCGAATAAAGTCGACCCATTGCCTGGGTGTGTTCCAGCGCTTGTGCGCCTGAAGAATCGGCAGCACTTTCTCCCGTGGCACTGTTTCCACCCGAGTGAAGATATCAGAGGCATCTTCCGCCTCTGAACACACCATGCTCAGAGAGCAGCTTCCAATAAGAACGGTTGTTACACCGTGTCGCACAGATTCAGAGAGAGAGGGCGACACAAGTAACTCGGCATCATAATGCGTATGGGTATCAAGAAAGCCCGGCGTTACCCAGCAGCCACTGGCATCAATAACCCTGCGCGCCAGAGCCGGATCCGGCTCTTCGTCAAATACCTGCGCAACCCTGCCCTCTTGTACGGCAACGTGTGCAATGCGCGAGGGGCTACCCGTGCCGTCGAAATAGCGGCCTCCAATAATCAATGTGTCGTACTGGCTCACGGTACCTGAATCCTTTTTTTATTTTTAGTTTATAGACAGTCAAATCAGCTTACTCTTCGGCGCAAGCAACACAAACCGACGTATAAGGCAGTACCTGCAACCTTCTGGGATCAATGGCTTCGCCACAGACTTCACATTCTTCACCCACACCCTGATCAATGCGCTCAAGCGCCACCTTTATCTGAGCCAGCTCAATCCGGGTTTCCTCTTCCAGCGAATCTACAACCTCATCATTCTGTGTCTGTTGCGCCCGCTCTTCAGAGTCTTTGTCCAGAGCACCGTCCTTACGCTGCTGGTGCGCTTCAAAGCGTTCCAGCCGCGAAGCCAAATCCGCTCTCAGGGTTTCAAGTTCCGCCTTTCGATTGCTCATGCAACGCCTCCTCGGTTTTCAGACCGATCATTGGTTCTCTATAAAACACATTAGCGCCTTAGCCTTATGCCGGATTGATGTTCGTCACAATTGTGTCAATGTACCTCGGAGAGAATAGTACTTTACCCGCCGTCTGAACAAAGGAGCTGCTTATGTTGGGTCTGAACAAGCTCGGGAAAACCGCTAATCGGTTGGTCAGCGCATTTGAGACGAAGGTACGCGAAGGCCAGCAACAGCTGGAAAAGTTGCTGGGAGATACTGGCGTTATGGATCACGCCAAGATCTCCACGGTGTCTGAAATGTCTGATGCCTATCGCGCCATGGCGAAAGACCTGTTACTGAACCCGTGGCGTTTCGTGGGAGCAGAGATGGACCTGGCCCGCAAACACGCAGCTCTCGGCTCTTATACCATCTCCCGGCTGACCGGGCTCGAGAAAGAGCCGGTTGCGCCGGCGGATATCGATGACCGGCGTTTCAACGCAGAAGAATGGCACAAGTATCTGCCGTTCGATGTATTGCATCAGGCTTATCTGATCAACTCTCGCGCTTTTCTGGACTGGGTAGAGAACATGCAGGGTATTCCCCCGGCCGGTCAGGAACAGATGCTGTTCTATGCTCGTCAGCTCACCAGCGCCCTTGCCCCCTCCAATTTTCTGGCGACAAACCCCGAGGCCCTGAAAATAACCTGGGAGCGCAAGGGTATGAACCTGGTTGATGGCGGGCGACAGTTTATCGATGATTTCCGTCAGAACCCGAAGCTGTTCAACGTCGGCATGACCGACCGTTCCGCATTCGAGGTGGGTAAGAATCTGGCAACAACGCCCGGAAAAGTGGTGTTTCAGAACGAGTTAATACAGCTCATCCAGTATACCCCCACAACGGAAACCGTCAGTAAACGTCCGTTGCTTATCGTGCCGCCCTGGATCAACAAGTTTTATATTCTTGATCTGACAGCCAAAAATTCCTTTATCAAGTGGCTTGTCGATCAGGGACAGACGGTGTTCATCATATCCTGGCGCAACCCGGGGCCTGCGCTACGGGACAAAGGCTGGGACGACTATATGCTGGAAGGGCCACTGGCCGCCATGGACGCCGTAACTGCAGCCACCGGTGAGGAGCAGATGAACCTGCTCGGTTACTGCATCGGCGGTACCCTTCTGGGTTCCACACTGGCCTGGCTGAAAAAGAAAGGACGAGACCCTGTAGTCAGCGCCACTTATCTGACCAGCCTGCTGGACTTCTCCGACCCAGGCGGCATTGGCGTGTTCATCAACGAGCACTCAATCCGTGGCATTGAACGCATGCTGGACAAAAAGGGCTACCTGGATGGCCGCGCCATGGCGTTCACATTCAACCTGCTGAGGGAAAACGAGTTGTTCTGGTCTTTCTGGACGAACAGCTACCTCAAGGGGCAGAAGCCCTCCGCGTTTGACCTTTTGTACTGGAATACCGATGGCACCAACCTGCCCGCGAAAATGCACAGCTTTTACCTGCGGGAAATGTATCTCAATAATCGCCTGGTACAACCCGACTCACTTACCTTAGCTGGAGAGAGCATCAACCTCGCTGAAATAGAGGTTCCGTCGTTCTTCCTTTCAGCACGTCAGGATCACATTGCCAAGTGGAAATCCACCTACAAGGGTGCGCTGGTTCATGGCGGTGATGTTCATTTCGTATTGTCCGGTTCTGGCCATATTGCGGGCGTCATAAACCCTCCGTACAAAGAAAAATACGGCTACTGGACGAGTGAGACGATGAATTCGAATCCCGATGAGTGGCTCGAAAGCGCAGAAGAGCATGCCGGGTCCTGGTGGCCGCACTGGCTGGAATGGATTCAACCATACGCCGGCGAGCAGGTTACAGCGAGAGTGCCAGGAGACGGAAAGCTAGCCGCACTGGAGGACGCTCCGGGTAGCTATGTTCGAGTGACGGCGGCCGAAGCCGCCAAGTAAACTGAGAATGAAAACAGTTGCTGTCCGACGCCAGCGGCCTTATCAAGAGCCGTTAGTCGGACAGCAACCGTCAGCCAGAAAGCAATTCAATCGGGTAACGGATCGTAGTCTGGTCGACTCCGGGTCGAGCGCCGAAATCCACAAGCAACAGGCGGCTACAGATCTTGTTCTCAAGGCCGGGCTCGCCAAGCGTTGACTCAACCACAGAGCACCGGGATACAGCGCCACTGGATTCGATCACCAGTTCAGGCGTGATACTGCCCTGCAGCGATGGCTTACGACGGAGTTCACGGTTGTAAATGCTGTAGATGGCCGATTTATTTGCATCCATGGTGCGCCGCAACTCTTCCTTGCTACGTGTTCTGGAAGCAGTTTCCCGCTTTTCACGCCGGACCGCTTCTTTAACTTCAGCAACCCGTTCGGCTTCTGCCACTTCTGCTCTTTCACGCTCAACCAAATCAACCTGACGACTTTCACGCTCAAGCGTTACGTCGTTTACACCTGAACTGCGCGCATTTGTCGTGGCGCGGGCAGCCAGCGTATCTTCTGTTTTTCGTGTAATGGGTTTGGCTGTGCGGGTAACGGGCGCCTCCAGCTTTACCGAACTAGCCAGCGCACTGAGTTTGGACAATTCATTGCCCATCGCCAGAATACCGCTGCTCTTGGCTTTTTCACGGGCCTTGGCGACGGCCTCGGGCTTGGGCTTGGGCTTGGGCTTGGGCTCTTCCTTCACCTCGGGCTTCGGCGGCTCTGGCTTTGGTTCAGGCTTGGGCTCTGGCTTCAGTTCGGGCTCCGGCTTGGGCGGCTCAACCGGCTTCTCATCTGGTTTTTTCTCGGGTTCTGGTTCTGGTTCCGGCATAACCGGCTTGGGGGGATCCTTTTTTTCGATGACCAGTTTGGCAAGCTGCGGAGGCAACGCCTCGCGCTCTTGGCGATCCCGTTCCGGCAACTCGACCCAGCCCACATAACCGGCAAAAACCACAAACAGGGGCGCGACAACCAGCGCCACACAGAGCAAGCGCCTGCGCTCGCCCCGCTCGTGACTCCAGGGTAATCCATACCGGTAATCCGTCATGCTCCGGCCCCCTCTTTTGCACGCTGGTTCACCGCCAGAGATATACTTGCGTATCCAGCGTCCACACAGGTAGACATAATTTTCTTGAGCAAATCGTAGGGAAGTTCACGGTCTGCCAGAATGGTAATCGCCCGCCCTGCCTCGGGCTCTGGCTGGCCTGAACGGCTGGCTTGATAGTCCAGTTCCTGTTTCAAACCTGGCTCAACCTGACCATCCAGTGCTTGCAATACATCGCGCTTGATGACCACGCGCCCGTTTACCAGAATATCCTGGTCGGTTACGGTCAAAGCAAGCACATCCCCCGGCGGTTGCACCGCTGACGAATCCGGCAATTTGATGGTGCTGCTCTGGTTAAGCACTTGCACGTCAGACGACGAGTTGACCATCAGGAAGAACACCAGAATCGTAAAGATGTCCATCAGAGACACTAGATTCATCTTGCTCTGGCCCTTATTGCGCCGGTGATGGCGTTTCTGACGACGGGCTTTTGCAGATTCTTTCATGATTGCCCCCCGGCTTTCGGCGCCTCGTCAGTATCCGCTACCGGCGCGTCACCCAGTGAAATCTCGGGAAACAGCTCGGCTTCCACAACACTGCCCGCGACCACGGCATCATATGAACGAACCGTATCCATTACGGTAACCAGTGCCTGATACGAGGTTTCCCGTGAGGGCATGATAATCACGTCTTTTTTGTCCGGAACGCGGCTTTTGATCTCTTTCATGACGTCTTTGAGTTGAACAAAATCGTGCTCGCCGTTATCACCCTCGCCGTCAACACGAGCAATGGATTTGATGACCCCGCCCTGGTTATCCGCAACGACCAGCCTGTCGGCATGAATAACCACCTGTATCTGAAGTTCCTCAACCTGATCCGGCGTAAGGCTCTCGCCGGTCGGGAAATTGAGCTCCAGAACGCTGGTGTGGGCAAACACCATATTCAAAAGCAACACCGGCACCAGCACGATCATGAGATTCATGAACGGCGTGATATCGAGATCCGGATCGCTCTGTAATCGACGATGTTTCCGTCTCATAGCCTGAAATCCTTCAGCTGATTATCAGGCCAGGGTGCTGGCGTTAGTGCCTGCGAGAGCGCCGGCCGGTGCCGCCGGGGCAGAAGATGGCGCGCCTTGCGCCTGAGACTGGGCACCGGGGCGTGCGCCGGAACCGTCGCTTAACAGGTTAAGCACCTTGATGCCGGCCATTTCGAAGCTGTCGACAATCTCATTGGTTTTGGTTTGCAAAATGGAATGGATCAACAGCATGGGAATCGCCGACATAAGGCCGAACGCCGTAGTGTTCATAGCCACGGAAATACTCTGCGAAAGCAAGCTGGCTTTTTGTGCCGGGTCAGCTGCAGCAACGGCGGTAAAGGCTGCAATCAAACCGATGATGGTACCCAAAAGACCCAAAAGTGTTGCGATATTTGCGAGCGTTGCGAGATATTGAGTGCGCTTCTCAAGGCGCGGCATGATATCCAGCAGCCCCTCTTCCATGGCGTATTCGATGTCCTCACGACCCTGGCGACGAGCCAGTCGCTGCAGACCGAAAGCAATCATGGTAGACATACCGCTGCCAGATTCCTGAGCGTAGTTGAGCGCACCTTTGAAATCACGTTTCGAAATCATCTGATGCAGACGATTGAAGTCTCTGCGGTTGGTGATTTTCTGGGCAGACAAGTATACGTATCGCTCAATGGCCACAATGAGTCCGACAATCAGCACAATGGCGATCGGAAACATAAAAAAGCCACCTTCCTGGAAAAAGCGAACGGCGGTATCGATCATTTTCTGGGCACTCCATGGTCCGGGTTTTGTTCAGTCTAAGCGTTGCTCTACCCCAAAGGGGTTAAGTTAACGGAAGTCTTTGTTGCGGTTTGTTGTACTTTGCACTGCGGCACAGAAACACTGTGACGCACGTCTCACCGGACACTCTGTTTAGCGATTGCCGCCTCTCTTATGAACGCATCGTGATAGCGAACAAGCCGTTGAAATTCATAACGCTCCAGAGGCGTAAAGGTTTGCTCTACCATCAATTGCTCATCCGGCGCCTGGAGCTCATCGACCTCCGGCGGCTGCCAAGGCACAAGATACATTACCGTAGGCACCTCCTGATCCCCCCGAATGCGGGTGCCCTCAATGGTGACTATTCCTGTCTCCTGGGCATAAACAGCCTGAAGGTCAACCAATAAAAGAACCGCCAGCAGCGTCGGTTTCACCAGGTGTCTCATGGTCTGCCCCCTACATCAGATTCTGTTTTTCGCATCAAAAATCCAGTCTTTCAGTTTCGGGTCGGGTTCGGCTGCGAGCGCCTTGTATTGTTCATAAAGCGGCAACGCCTGATCTGGTTCACCCAGATAAATATCCAGCAGAAACGCCAGATTGAGAAGTGCTGGCAGGTACTCCGGGTTTGCAGTAAGAGCCTTGCGGTAACGCTGCTCGGCGGTCGAAAAATTCCCGTTATTGCGTGCCATGACACCAAGGTGGTTAAGCGCAACCGGGTGACGCGGGTTCAGCGTAAGAACTTCCTCAAATCGCGCCTGAGCCCTACCGGTTTCACCCGCCTGAAACGCCAACACACCCAGGTTGATCAGAGGACCGGTTCGTTCCGGATGCTCCGCAGCCATCTGCTCAAAGCGTCGCCTGGCCTCATCGGCATCACCGTTTTCCATTAGCACGACAGCTTCGGCAAAGGCTTCCCGCAGAAGAGTGTCCGATTCTCCGCTGGCCACGGCCTTTCCATCTGACGCGTCTGGGCGTTCAGGCCCCAGCGCACAACCAGACAACAACAAAATGCCCAGAACCACTGCGTACAGTTTTTTATCCCAGATCATGAACTGCTCCGGCTGTGATTTCGGTTTTGTTATAGCGACCGGGCAGCAAACGACGTAATGACTCATAGCTGCGCTGCACCCATTCATCGAAGATGCCTTCACGGGCGCGCTGGATATTCTGTTCATGGATATCAATGGCGCTGTCTTCGAATGGATAAGCCTGCTCTTCCAGCAGAAGCTCATATTGGGCAAGTTCCAAATCGCTCAATCCCTCGGGCCGCTCGGAATCCATCAGATCGGCACCAAGACGGCTGTAGATATGGGCAATCTGATAGCCAGCTTCTGTGGCAAACGACGATAGCCCGTAGCTGGCCGTTTTCTGATAAGCCTGCACCGCATCCTCCAGAGCATCGGACTTGGCTATCATGCTCTCATTCAACGGCAATGTGAGGCGGATGCTGTCATAGTTCGCCAACGCCTCCCGAGCCAGGGTCGCAGAGGCAGACGCCGCCAAATAGCGCATGCGATCGTCTGCGGCCTCCGGGCTCTGATCCACTTTTTCCATCTGCCTGTTCAGCCAGAAGTCACGACGCCCGAAATCGCCACGGGTTTCGTAAAGCTCCGCCAGCCGGTTGGCAGCCTCCATGTAAACAGGGGCTGGCTCAGGGTGGCTATTGGCGTATTGGCGCCAAGCATCGATCGCTTTATCATCGTTTCCTGCCTGGTCATAAAGCTCGGCCGCAATTTGCTGGTTTTCCCGGCGCTCTTCCGGCGTAGTCGCCATAGAAACCATGAGGTTAAGCTCGTCCCCGGCCTTCTCCCACTGCCCGGTTTCCCGGTAAGCGAAGGCCAGTTTCGCAGGCACCGTATCGGCCAGTTCATGCTCCGGGAAGTCCATCCGGAAACCATTCAATACTGCGATAGCCTCATCCCAGCGCGTAGCACTTACCAGCAGAGATGCCGCGTCATATTGCGCATTGGCGTTCAACACAGACGCTGGCGCCACCCCACCTACCCGCAAATACTCGCTAACGGCTGCATCAACATTGCCTGCCTCTGCGAGTTGCTCCGCCTGACGAAATACGGATGCGGCCATGTTTTCCTGTATACCGAGCCGTCGCTGGTCCTCCGGCAACATCATTGCGAGTGCTTCACTATAGGCCTGCTCGGCTTCGCCATAGCGCGCAAGCTCAAACAGGCTATGGCCGGCCATCAGTTGCGCCTCGGTTACCAGAGCAGGGTCCGCGGTCGGCCGCCAGGTCACCAGGCGGGCAACCATGGGAATAACTTCTTCAAGATTCTGTTGATCAAATTGCCGCTGCAACGCAATGTAATAGACACCCGGTGCGCGGGGGTCCTGCGGGTAGGCATTCACAAATCTCAAACGGTTAAGTTGTTGCATTTCCTGCAGTGCAAACAGATCTTCGCTTGTTTCATCCATCCAGGTGCGTGCGTACTCGCGGAATGCCAGAACAGAGGCATACCCTGCTTCAGCGGCTCGCTCCGGCGCCTGGCCATCGGCAGAAAAATCGTAGGCAACCCGTTCAAATGCCTGAATGGCGTCGGGCCACTCCTGCAGTTCGACATAGGTTTCTGCCAACAAGAACAAACGTTCGGGTGTGCGGGGGTGGCCCGGAAAAGTAGCAGCAAATTCGGCATAGTAAGCCGCGGCCTGCCGATAATGCTCTTCCGCAGCAGGGCTTAGCTCTCCGCTGCTATCAGGCTGACGATCCACGCCCGGCTGCATCTGCTTCCTGGCTTCACCTGCCAGCAGATAATGCCGGTCGGCGAGCTCTGGCAGCAGGATCTCGAGCTGGTTTTCGATGTACACCAGGGTTTCAGAATCGGTTTGCGACCAGTAATCACTGTAAATACCGTAGCGCTCTATAAACTCAGCCTTACGATCGGGAATCGCCTGGTCGAAGCCGGCCAGTAACAGGGTATCGATGATCCGCATATGATAGCGCGGCGCCCAGGGGCTTTCCGGATGCTCGTCAATATACGTCTCAAACACATCAACCGCGTCGCTGTAGCGTTCACGCTCAATCAATAATTTACTGTAGCGATCGTAAACCAGAACTTCATAGGGCCGGCTGCCCGTCTGACGGAAAAGCGACCTCAGCGTGTCTGCTCCGTCGAGATAGGATAATGATAAGCCGACAACCCGGAAAAGGTCTTCGGTGAGTGTCTGATAGCGTTGATCCGGCGCTTCTGCGACCTGCTCACCTGGCATGATCAGATCAAGCACGTCAATGTAGCTGAGCAGAGCTTTTTGATAGTCGCCTTGCTTGAATTGACTCCACCCCTTCATATAGTGCGCATTCATCAAAAAGGTCGGATCGGCGCTTTCTTTGGCGCTTGCACGCTCACCACCAGCACGAGCAACCTCATCAAACGCCTGCTCAGCCTCAGCATATTGACCATTGATAAACAGAATATCTGCACGCCGGAACTGGGCTTCAACCCAGTAATCCGAATCGGGATAGGCCGTTACCAGCGTGTCCAGAGCATCCAGTTGTTCATTGGTTCTGCCACGTAGTTCCCAGGCTCTGGATAGCTGATAGTAAATCTGGTCGTTGCCTTTACGCTCGGGGTATTCCGCCAACAGATTGGTGTACGCGGCGATGGCGCCGGACAAATCGTCCTCTGCGGTATCCGTCATGATTCGCTCAGCGCGGGCGAACTCGAGATCCGCGAGCCGGTGCCGGATGGTGACCTGCTTAACGGGGTCGTCCACCAGCGGAAGCAGGTCACGATAACTGCGCATTACGGATTCAAGAGAAACGGCGTTCTCAACGGATTTCTCATGCCCACCCTCGAGCAGTGCAGGATCGGATGTGGTTGTCGCGTTTGTCAGGCTTAAAGACGCAAGTGTTCCTGGCCGGGCCGCAGGCATTTCGCCATCGCCCTGCCCCCACCACAGGCTCTGACAACCCGTGGCCAGCAATGCTGAGAATACCGGCACCAATAACCGGGAAACGCGCAACGCGGAGTGCCCGTGCCTATGCTGTTTTTCCAGAGGCTGCTTAATCATTGGCAACCTCCGGGTTCTGGCTTGCCCGAAACAACTGATCCGCCAGCCTTGCCTGAGCATGGCGGGATGCCACCAGATAGCGCCTCAGCTCCGTGTTCTGTTGCTCAAGAGCCTGGTCCAGTCGGCTTATCAGAATACGTCGTGCCTGCGCCAATGCTTCTTGAACCTGTGCTTTCAACACCTGAAGCTCGGCAGCTTTGCGAATAAGCCGGCCAGCCAGTTCGTTATGCTCCTCGTCTCCTGCCATCAGAGCTTCTATGACTGTTCTTTGATCTCGGAACTGTTCCATTTCCCTGTCCAGTTCGCGCAGCTGTTTCTGGGCCGCCCAGCGGTTAACGCCATAATCGTTCGCCAAGGTCCAATCGAAATAGGCTTTCATTCGCTGGTATTTTTCCCGCTGGCTGGCAATACTCTGGTCGTCCGGCAGCCGCGCAAGCGTGGCTGCAACTTTATCCAACTGCGTTTTCAGGGCTTTCTGTTCAGTGGTCATGAAGAATTCAGCATCTTCTCTGGCAAGAGCGGCTTCAATATCTGAACGAAACGATTCCTGTGCTTCAACCCAGTCGTCTGCCTGTTGTTGCTCGAGTTCAAAGCGGGCTTCGCGGCTTCGGCGTTCGCGTTGTATTTTTCGGGTTTCCAACATGGTTTCAAAAGTACTGAACTGACTCTCCCTCTGCATCAGCAAAGACTGCATTCGGTAGAGTTCGTTCAGCTCTCCCAGAGCCTGCTGGAAGGGTTCCCCGGCCAACACTTCTGACAGCCCGAAATCGACAGGCGTCACCCGTAAGCGGCCGTAGGAATCGGTAATGATTTCATCGCTATCACGCAGGAAACTCAACCGCGCATTAAGATTCTCTTCGGTCAATGCCTGCCGGGCTGTCACCAGTTCCTCACCCCGGTTTTCGTAGTGTTCCGCCGCTTGGGTAAATGCCGTGAGTGCCTTGCGAGGTTGGTTCATCTGCTCAAGCACATAACCCCGAGCATAGGGAACCTGCTCGCGCCAGGGCAAAAACAGTGTCCGTTGCGAAAGTGCATCAAGCGCATCCAGAGCCCGTTGCATCTGGCCCCGGCCGGCCGCCGCGACCGCGTAATCAAACAGTGCCCTGTCGGAAAACACACCATCCAGAGGCAGGGCACCCAGTAGGGCCAGTGCATCATCAAAACGGGCGTCTCTGAGGTACAACCGGGCAAGGGATAACCTGCTTTTGTCCAGCAACGCGCGTTGCTCGGCAACCAACTCATCCTTTGGTGACTCATCTTCCATGTCTGCAATGAGTTCACTCAGGTTTTGCTGCGCTACCGCAAACTCACCTGCGGCGATTTCCGCCATTGCCACGTTGTAGCTCAGGTAGTGAGCCCAAAGGCCTGACTGTTCAAGCGCTTCACGCAGGCTTTCAATCGAAGTTTCTTCACCCGCTGTGATGCCTTCTTTGCGATCAAAAGCACCAGACATCATTGCCAGCTGCGCTTTCAGGTAAAGCCATTCCGCGTACAGGTCTGAATCGCTATATTCCAGCACGTCTGCGTCAACACGCTGAAGGTTCTCGTAGGCCAACTGATAATCGCCTTCGAGGTAAAAGACTTTGCCCAGATAAAACCATGCCTGAGTGCGCACTTGCGAAGTCAGCGTTACTTGAGTTTCCTCGTTGTCCGAATCATAACTTCCGCGGCTGTTTGTATCCTCAAGCAAGCGGGTGAAAAGCTCTCGGGCTTCGCGAGTCAAGCCGTACGACAGCATAAGGCCGCCTTCGACTAACTCCGGATAGGCACCATGGCCACCAATACCGCCACGCTCCCGGGCCACATCCAGCAGTGTCAGCGCGTCAAAGGCCTCACCCTGGTAGTAGTTGTATAATACCCAGCCGTACATGGGATCTTTGGCCCGCTCCGGTGCATCGCCAGCCGCCATCGCCGGCGCACCGATCATGAGCGGTAAACCGCTGGCAGTTGCAGCTACCAAAAGTGCCGACAGCCTGGAACGAAATACCCTTGCGATGAATGCCACAGGTCGTGTCACTCCCACTCCACGATGGAAACCATGGGCTGATAATCCGAAGAGCGGTCCTTGATGCGGATTTCCAGAGCAGTCGTCTCAGTGCTCTTCTCAAAAGCCAGCGTTGCTGCCTGCTTGTAGGCACGATTATTCGGGCCCATACCCTCTACGAAAACGGTAACCTCATGGGTGCCGGTTTTCAGATTGCCAATGAACAACCGCTGCATGCCACCCCTTTCGAGGGCTGTAACCTGACGTTCCGTATAGAGGTGGGATGCGACAATATCGCCATCGACCTTCAGCTTGACTGCATCCAGATTGAGAAATTCGCCCGCATTAACGCTCAGGAAAACCGCAAATTGTGTGCTGGCCGGGAACAACAGGTCTTCTTCCAGAATGAAGAGGTCACGGTTCAGGCGGATGACGTTCTTTTTCAGAGCCTCAACGCGCTCGGCAACGGCCTTGCTGTCTTGTCCAGCCTCGGCCTCGGCTTGCACCGCTGCGCTTGTAAACACAACCATTGCCGCGAGTACACCAGCGAACAGGGTTTTGAATGAATCCGTCATAATCAGGTTTCCTGCAAACTCAGTATTCAAGAATCAACGATGCTCTGGTAACCAGCGCATCGAATGAATAAAGCGGCTCTTCGCCCGGCAGATAACTGCCGGGCGCGGTAACATCCCGGAAGTTGTCATAATCAAAGTTTAGCCAATCCAGCAGCAGGCTGACCTGCACCCGTTTGATGCCAGGCAGGGATGGTTGCTTCCACTCATAAACTGCGCCCGCTGCCAGAGTTGTGCCCGAGAGAGAGCTCATTTCTTTGTCCCTTGCCAGGTGGGTCTGTGAGTTTTCAAAGGCGAAAAGGTCGCTGTAGAAATCTGCCTCGCTCTGACGGTAATAGCGAATCGAGCCTTCGAGGGACCAGCGCTCATTCAAAGCGTGTACGTAGCCCAGCTCAACCGTGTGTGCGCTAATTCCCCAGGTGTCACTGAAATACCGGTATTCCCCGTGGATAGAGGCGCGATACGGCAGATAGTAAATAGCCCGGGCAGCCACCGAGGTGCTGGTTCTCGTTTCCGGATAACGCTCTGGCTGATAGAGAAACAATGTTGCGTCGTTAGGATCCAGATAGCGGTTCTTACGGTACGGATTCTGCAGGAAGCCTTCATCCGTAACCACCTCCAGATCAAGCCCTACCAGCATGTTGCGGGTGAGCACCTGGCTAAATCCTAACTGGTAGTTTCTGCGGTCAGCGTCCTCACTGAAATTATCGTTACCGATCTGGCCGACTTCATCCCAACCACTCGCATAACCAAGGGTGACGGTAGACATACCGCCAAAGAATTCCTGGCTAACCGTGAAATAAACGGTATTGGCTTCGTAATCGTTCTCCGAGCTATTGGTAAAACCAAGGCTCATGATTGCGCGCTCATAGAGATAATCGACACCCAGGGAGTACTCAGTGCGTTCTTCCGTATAAGGGCTTGCGGTTGCCAGCACGTCCACAGAGGCAGCTGACACCATATCCACGTAGTACTGCCCCGTCAGCGACACTTGTGGCCCGGCGCTCTTGCGCACCAGTACGGAGGGGCCATCAATCACCATGCCACCACCATCGTAGCGATGGTAAAGCACATCCACGTTATCGACCGGCAAGGTCGCGGCCTGCGCAAACGAGCACGAAACTGTCAGCACAAGAAACAACCAAGCCGAACGAGCCAGACAGGTGCGATCAGTTACAACCACAACCACCTCCCGAGCCGCCTTCCGCCCCACGGGCAGACTCCCGGGCCTGATAGACGTGATTCATGTAGGAATCTGCTTTGCCATGGCGGCTCTGGCTCATGATCGGATCCGCGAGGCGATCCCGCTCATAGGGCTTCACCCAAGGTTTTACGGAACTGCACCCAGCGGTCGCCGACAGCAACAGCGCCAACAGCAATGGCAGGATGATAGTCAATTTACGCATAACGCCTACCTACCCTGAAATCACTCTCGCACCAGCGCTCTGATCTGGGTTTCGTATTCGTCTTCATAACCGGGCTTGTAGCCATAATGGATATAGCGGGCATTACCATCACGATCAATCATCAAGGTTGTGGGCATAGCCGGGACTTCGTAGAGCTCGCTAACTGAACTCTCCGGGTCGTACAGGATCGGATAATTCACCGGCACCTTGTCCAGAAAACGCAACGCCTCATCACGATTTTCGTCAACATTTACCGCCAGAATAGTAAATCCCAGATCCTGATAACGGCTGTAGATGTCGTCCATCAACGGCATTTCCTGCCGGCAAGGCCCGCACCAGGAGGCCCAGAAGTTCAGCATGACCACTTCGCCACGATGATCTTCAAGCCGGATGTTTTCTCCTGAGCGGCTCTCCAACGTGAAATCCGGGGCTGGAACGTTGATGGCGTCCGACTGTACCGTGAAGGTTGCGCCCGAAAGAGCGAGTGCCAATGCGATAGCTGTAACCGGGTTGTTCATTAAAAATGACTCCTGTACTCAGAAAAAGACCGACAGTCCGGAACTGATTTCGGTGTTCATGGACGTCTTCTCGGCACCCACCACATCAATGCGGTAAAAGTGCTGGCGCACGCCCAGATGTATCTCAAGGCTGTCTGTCAGCAGAATCTGATAGCCGGCGCCGGCGTTGAGGGTAAAACGGGTATCGCCAGCAAAGTCCGTAGAGCCTGCACCGGCAATCAGATAGAAGTTGGTGTTAAATGCGTAGTTCTCGGTGAGAAACGCTTGACCGGGCAGAACGTTATAACCCAGGTTTATATTGTAATAGCGGTAGTCGCGCTCGCTATCGGTGAGCACTTGTACGTTGCCCGCCAGATTTTCAAAACTGGTTTGGCCCCCCTCCGCAAAGCCTATTCCTGCCTCGAAGAAAAACGACTCGCTGAGGTGATAGGTGAGCTTGCCGCCATATACCAATGAGGACTCGAAATCTTCAATATTCATGATTCCCACAAAGGCCCCGATCTCGAAGTTCTCGGTATCGATCAGGGCTTCGTCTACTGGCACCGGCGTTACATCCGGCTCGATCAAAGGCCGGTCGTCACGCTCGGCCTTTTCCGCAGCAAAAACCTGAGGCGCAAAAGCCATGACTTGTGCCAGGCAGAACCCGGTCAGAAAAAGATACTTAGTCCGATTTTCCATTCTGTCGCTTCTTCGTTGGTTGATCGGCTGGTAAAGACTTTGTAGTCCTTGAACTCGGCCCGGATAAAATAACGGTCGGTGATATAAACGCGCAGACCAAGGCCCGCATGGCCAATGCTGTTTTCACGCTCCTCTGGCTGAGCGAGTGTCGTTTTCGGGTCTACCCAGATATGGCCTACACCAAGGGTGAAAAACGGTGAAACCCGCCAATGAGGAAACGGTTGATGCACAATATTGGCGTTCACCATGAGTATTTCCGAGGCGCTTCCCAGTACCTGCGAGCCCCAGAGCTCCGCTGCCAGGTTGGGCGTAAACCAGTAGCCTCCATAACCTGACGTTACGGGCGCTCCTTCGAACTCCCCCATCATGATTCCGGCTTCAACATTCCGCTCACGGAACGCTTCGAGGTTCGGCACGTTAAGGTCGACAAACTCACCCGTTGCATCCCGGGTTTGTGCAATAGCAGCCACGGCCACCCAACCTTCGCGACTTTTCCCATCCCGCACTTTCATCCAGCCAGTCTTGCGCTGCAGAAGCGTAAGCCACTCACCCTTTTCGCTGCTGTGAAAAACCGGATACCCCACCGCAGGGCCGGTACGCCAGACAACAAATGGTTCAACAACCTGAACCATGGGGTCGGGTTCATCCTCACCCCACAACCAGCCTGCCCAGGCAGTAACAGGTAAACAGAGCGTCAGTATCAGAATGGCAATGGTCATGGTTCTGGTGTCGGTCCTGATCATCATTCCGGGGCGGCGAAGGGATCGTTGTAATACTGGGCGCCTATATCAAGCCATTCGGCAATCAAACGCAGTTCAGCGGGCGACATAAAATCTTCATGGCTGCCCCCGGGCCTGAAAACATTAAGGAATCGGTTGCTAGCCAAAGCGCCATTGGCAGACATGCTTTCTCTAACCGGCACTGGCGCCAGAATGGGGGTTGTCAGACCATTTTCATCGAGTATTGGCTCGCCATCTTCGTCCCGAAGAACCTCACCCGTATCAACCATCGTGTCCACCAAGACGCCGCCAGCATTTAGCTCCTGCGCATTATCCGGAAACAACAACTCGCGATACGACTTGAAGTGCAATGGCTCAGCGGTCGAGGGACCATCCGTGAGATCCAGCTGGCCAGCCGCGACAGCATCAGCGCCCGCCGCATCGCTGCTGACATGACAACTGGTACAGGTGAAGTCATCAACTACCACGTCGTTAATGTCCAGAACCTCCCGGTTCGAACCCCAGAGCGGATGGATATGCGACTCATAGTTGATAACCACACGGCAGTTAGCGGCCCAGTCGTTTTCACACACACTGGAAATCGGCTTCGGAGTAACCAGATTTTCGTACGCCAGAGACAGGTCTGTCACGCTATTGGCGAAATCTGTCCACTCATCGGCCTGGTAAACCGGGTCAGGCGAAGGCTGGCGAATGCCCTTAAGCCGTGCGTAAACCTCGGCCATGGTTTCCCCCATATCCGCGAACAACGTTGAATCCGTGTTAGGAAAAGGCGCGCCAGTTGTGCGTGCACCGGCCCAGACAGACGCGGGGCCCGCGCCCGGCCGGCCATGGGAAACAAGTGATCCGGCTTTGTGGCAGCCCCTGCACTCCAGAGTTTCACCGCGCCGAACCGATAGCCAGTTCTGATGGCGATCGCTGGTTCTGCGCCCCTGATCATCCACAACGCTTACTGCAAAGGCCACATTAGCCGGCACGGCCACTTTTACCGAGCCGTCTGGCTCAATGGGCACGTAGCCCAGAATTTCCCGCATCAGTTGCCCGCGGCTACGGCCAAAGGCGCTGTTGTCAAAATCCAGTACATTCTCACCGGGCATGGAAACCGGCTTTTCAAGGCGCAAAAACCTTGCCGGGCGGCCTGCTGCGGTGGTCAGGCTCGGGTCTGCAACTGTGGTAATACCATTTGGTGCTGTATCTGCGCCATCTACGTCGTACACACTGCGAATGTGCAAAATGCCGTAACCGTCATCCGCCAGCTGGGCGGCTTTTCCGGTAACCTGAGTAGCGGGTACAAAACCCTCCAGAGGCCGCTCCCGCATCAGCATGGCTTCATCAAACTGCTCGCCCTCAGAAGGCTTTACAACCGGCCTCTGGGTTCCGCTTGCCACGTCCAGAAGCCAGAGCCCATATACCGGCGGCGCAGGAACATAGGCATCTGACGCCAACCTGTCATCGGTGCAATTTACAATACGGCTGGAAGACGTTTCCTGGAGCCTGCAGGGGGTCCAGCTTACGAGGTACCTGCCAGTACCATCCATCAGGGGTGAAATGGCGCTGTAGCGGCCTTGCAGTGAGAGCTCGCCATCAAGCGTAATGCCTGAGATCAAGGGGCGTTGACCGCTTCCGGGGGTGCCATCAATGCGCAACCCGGCTTCCACGTAGTTATCAATATCTACCTCTGCCGGAGCCGACGCGTAGTCGTCGCTTTCGAAGGGGCGCAGCTGCACCAACAGTGCTCCTGAGTCTGTCTTGCGGGACTTCAGATACTGCACGTTGCGGGCACCCTCAACAGAATCGTGGGAATTGCGGCCGTACAGATAAGTAAGCCCGGTTCCGTCGGGATTTACCTGGTAGAGATTGACTCCATTGTTTCGGGTCTGCCCGGCATTGTCCCACCGGCTGAATACGATGGCGCCTTCTTCAGTCACCAACGGATCAAGATCGTGGCTCTGGTTAAATGTAATCTGCTGAATGTTCTCGCCATCGTCATCCATGGTGTGAAGCACGAATGCGGGCACATCACGGTTTTCATCAAGGCCTGCATACTGTCCTTTGCCTTCGTCCAGCAAAACCGCTTTGGACGTACGCTGCCGGGTGGATGAAAAAACGATCCTGCCATCCGGAAGATACGCTGGCGCAACATCCTGGCCGGCTTTAGCGGTCACATCCGAGGTTATAATCCTGCGCAAAAGGTCCGTTGTACGATCGTATTCCCAGATGTTCCAGGTGGGCTGATCTTCCTCATCGGCATCTTCAATTTCAGGCGCGCGCATGGCGAACAAAATGCGGTTGCCATCATGTGAGGTGTGCAGGTCTTTTACGTCGTAACGAAGGCGGCCGGCATCATCCAGAAATGCCGAACCGGCAAAGGCCCGGGAAGAAATATCAACGGCACCGGCATCAATCGATGCGCTGGACTTGAGGAACAGGCGTGCTCCCGGACGGAAACCCGAGGGATCCGCCAGATTGTCTTCAATCAAGGCCCCACTGTTGTCGTCGAACAACAAGGGCCGCTTCACATAGGCAACCGGGTTCTCAACCACCACCGGGTCCGCTTGCTGGCTGTCGGCACTGGACAAACAGCCGGTAAGTGCAACGGCCAGGCTAAGGCAAAGCAGTGACCTGATGATCTCGTTTGGTTTGTTAGGCACGCGCCGGGGCTCCGCTGAAAAACCTGTCTATATGCCCTGAGGCGAATAGAATTCATGACATAAATTAAGTCTGTGCGGCCTTCCAGCTCTACGGATTTTGCGTAAGTAAATGTAATTACGTGGCGCAACCCACAAAACACATGCAAATTACAAGTATAAACTATTAACAATTGTCAAATTGGCCTAGTGTGCCAAAGCCAAAATAAAAGCCATCGAGGATAGCGACATGAAAGCCCCAGTAAGAATGCGCCACAGCGCGTTCAAGGCATGCAGTATGTCACTCCTGATTCTGATGACCGTCGCCTATGCCAGCGCTGCTGGTGCGGGACCAAGAGAACAGGCTAAACGGATCCACGACAGGATTGCTGGTGTTCCTCCTGCTGCTGCAATACTCGACAGCATGGCGCAGGACATTTCGGCAGGCAATCCACTCGATGCTGCTTTCACAGCCATGGATGACCCGGCTTTTTACGACGCTACGCTCAAGAATTTTGCGGCGCCCTGGACCAACGAGGCTATGACGCCATTCGTTCCGCTAAATGACTACACGGCAACGGTCATCGGGATGGTAAGGGACGGAGAGGATTTCCGGAAAATCCTGCATGACGATGTGCTCTACATAGGAGATCCGGGGCTCGGATTAACCCCATACTCAACGTCCAATAACGCTCATTACGTAGAGCTAGAAGACAGTGGTGAGCCTCTGAAAGACAGCCTGCGAAAGGTTCCACAATCAACGTATAACGGCCTGCCCTCTTCTGCTACCGCCGGTGTAATCACCTCGCGTGCGGCTGCAAGAGCCTTTTTCAGCGCTGGCACCAACCGCGCAATGTTCCGCTTTACCCTGATCAATCACATGTGCAGCGATCTGGAGCAGGTTGCCGATACTTCCTTACCCCCTGACCGGATTCGCCAGGATGTTTCCCGCAGCCCCGGTGGCGACAGCCGGGTGTTCCTGAACAACTGCGTGGGTTGCCACACGGGCATGGACCCGATGACTCAGGCCTTTGCCTATTACGATTTCGAGTACAACCCCGACAGCGATCCGGATGGTGCGCTTGGCAGACTGGTTTATAACACCGTGAACGACCCTGAGACCCAGTCGCGGGTGCAGGGCAAGTATCTCATCAACTCCAGCACTTTCGAACCGGGCTATGTGACCCCTGATGACCAGTGGGACAACTACTGGCGGCAAGGCGTTAACCGCCGTCTGGGTTGGGATGGAAGCCTGCCCGGCTCCGGGAGCGGCGCAAAAAGTCTTGGTAAAGAGTGGGCCTATTCCGACGCTTTTGCAGAATGTCAGGTGAAAAAAGTGTTCAGGAATGTGTGTCTCCGGCCACCTTCCAACAGCGCCGACTATGCAAAAGTGGACACCATGGTGAGCAACTTCCGGTCTCAGGATTTCAACCTGAAACAGGTGTTCGCCGAGTCCGCTGTTTACTGTGCTGGGGAGTAAGGACGAAATGACAATGATAATCCATCAGCAAATACATTTTCTGCGCAACGCAATGACCTTCATAGCCTTGATGGTCGCAACATTATTCCTCTCGGCCTGCGGGGGAGAATCTACAGAGGCGTTGCCCAACACCTCATCCAACTCGAGCTCCGTAAGCTACAAAGGCCCTTCTCCCGCCAGCGATGACGTCCAGAATTTCAAACTCGCTGTCTGGGACAATCTGGTCCAAGAAGATAAGTGCGGTTCCTGTCACGGCACCGGGGGCCAGTCACCTACGTTCGTTGACAGCCAAAACATCAATACCGCTTATGCCCAGGCCAACACTATTGTTAACTTGTCTGACCCCTCCCAGTCAGCGATGGTTACCAAGGTTGCTGGCGGTCACAATTGCTGGGCGACCAGTGATTCAGTCTGCGTGGATATTCTCACCACCTACATTGCAAACTGGGCAGGCGGCTCATCAAACTCCGCCAAAACTATCGAGCTTCGCGCCCCGGCGGAGAAGGACCCCGGAAACACGATTACCCTGCCGGCAGACCCTGCTGGTTTCAGCACGACGGTTTATCCCGTACTCATGGATTATTGCAGTGATTGTCACGGCGACACTGGCCAGACACCCTATATAGCAAGCAGCACCCTTTCAACCGCCTATGAGCAATCCAAGAGCAGGATCAGCCTGACCACGCCCAGCAATTCCCGCCTTGTAACACGGCTGGAATTCGACGCTCACAATTGCTGGACAGCAGACTGTGGTAGTGACGCAGCCTATATGGAAACAAAAATTCTGGAGCTGGCCGCATTGCAATCACCTCGGCCAGTAGATCCGGATCTGGTCACAAGCAAAGCACTGGTGCTTGCCGGCGATAATGGCGACGGCCTTTTGGCCAACTCTGGCGGGCGCTTCGAAGACAACATCATCGCCCTCTACGAGTTCAAGGCCGGTGAAGGTCAGACAGCTTTCGATACCAGCGGTGTATCCCCTGCCCTGAACCTGACGCTCAGCGGAAACGTTGACTGGGTTGGCGGTTGGGGTATAGATATGCGCCCCGCAGTGCAGACTGAGCAGGGCGCCATGGTGCCAGCAGGCAAAGCCCAAGGGTCAACCACAGACAGCCGCAAACTTCATACGCTGCTGACCGGTTCCGGTGAGTATGCGATCGAAGCATGGGTAGCCCCCGGCAATATTAGCCAGGAAGACGCACGGATTGTGACCTACTCCGGCTCCGCAACCACACGAAACATGACGCTGAGCCAGTCCCTGCAGCGTTATGAAGTGTTGCACCGCAGCACCACCAGCGATGAAAACATACCGTTTGCTACCCAGGATGGCGACAAGCTGCTGCAGGCTACCCTGCAACATGTTGTTGTTAACTATTCCCCAGGTGCGGGGCGGCAGATTTTTGTCAACGGTCAGTACTCCGGCGATATGGATCCGGATAACGCCGGCCTGCTCTCCGAATGGGATGACAGCTTCGCGTTTGTCCTGGGTAATGAAACCGATGGCAACTCCCCGTGGCAGGGCGCCATTCGTATGGTCGCGATTCACAATCGGGCACTGACTCCGGAGCAGATCCAGGCCAACTTCGACGTCGGTGTAGGCCAGAAGTTCTTCCTTCTGTTCGGCGTGTCTGACCTGATCAACGTGCCAGAAAGTTACATCGTTTTCGAAGTCAGCCAGTTCGACAGCTTCAGCTACCGGTTTACCAGCCCCTTCTTCATCAGCCTGGATGAAAGCGCCGAGCCTTCCAATATACGTATTCAGGGTATGCGCCTGGGTATCAACGGCAAAGAAGCCACGGTAGGCCAGGCTTGGGCCAACCTTGATGTGGTTCTCGATAGCGCAACCTACGAGCCTGGCACAGGCCAGTCATTGTCGCGGCTTGGCACCATCATCGCGCTTGAAAACGGACCGGAATATGACGAGTTCTTCCTGACGTTCGATCTATTCGGCAGCAGCACTTACTCTCGCTCTGAGCCGCCGTTGATCGACAGTGGAACGCCAGCAGATCTGCCTCCATCATCCGATATCGGCCTGAAAACCTTTGACGAAATCAACGAGTCCATGGCACGCATGACCGGTGTTGCGAAAACCCGACCGGCTGTTTTGAATACCTTCAGCACGGTCAAGCAACAGTTACCAACCATTGAAAATATCGGCGGCTTTTTATCGTCTCACCAGATGGCTGTTACCCAGATGGCGATTCAGTATTGCGATGCTCTCATCAAAGATGGGCAAGCCAGAGCGGCTTTCTTCCCGGGCTTTGATTTCACGGCATCTGCCGGGACAGCTTTTGACCACAGCGGAAAAAGCCTGATAACCGGGCCACTGTTAGCACGGTTTGTTGGTGAGAACCTGTCTACACAACCTGCAGCACTGGATATTCAAACGGAGCTCGGCAGCCTGATTGACAAGCTGACACCGTGCAGCGGTGAAGACTGCAACGGCCGCACCGAAACAATTGTTAAAGCTAGTTGTGCCGCTGTGCTTGGCAGCGCCACCACCCTGGTTCAGTAGAGGACACCGCTCATGTTTATTCGCAAATCCCGTAAACGGCCACTGGCCAATGGCGAGCCCCTCTTCCACGATGACCACTCGCGGCCACGTACCCGCAGGGAGTTCATTGCGCAGGGCATGATGGCAGGCACCGCCACCGTTTTTGGCGCCTCGCTGTTCAGCTTGTTCGCTAATCCCAGAATGGCGGCGGCTGCGCTCTCTTCTGACCTGGAAGGCCTCAAGGAAAGCTGTGGAATTGCGGTTCAGGGTGCGGGAAAGATCCCGTTTATTTGTTTTGATCTGGCAGGGGGCGCGAATATTGCTGGCTCCAACGTGCTGATGGGTAAATCTGGCGGACAAAAGGATTTTCTGAGCACAGCTGGCTATAGCAAGCTCGGACTGCCCGGTGACATGCTGCCAAACGATCCCTCTTTCGTGAACGAAGAGCTCGGGCTGGCGTTTCACTCAGACAGCGCGTTTTTACGCGGCATTCAGCAAAGCACCAGCGCAGGCACCCGCGCCGGAACGAATGGTGCGATCATCGCAGCACGTTCAGAGAACGACACGGGCAACAACCCGCACAACCCCATGTACGGTATTCACAAAGCCGGAGCGGACGGCTCTCTACTCTCTCTGGTGGGCTCCCAAAGCACGGATTCCGGAGGCAACTCTCTTGCCCCTATGAGCCTGATAAACCCCCAGGTAAGGCCTACCAAGATCGACCGACCATCCGATGTGACCGGCCTGGTGGATGTGGGTGATCTGATCGGTATTCTTGATCAAGGTGATGCGGTGGCCGTTATGGAGTCCATCCAGCGCATCAGCGATAAAAAAATGAACAAGGTCAATACCCGCATTACGACAGACGAAGCGATCAAGGAGCTGGTCAAGTGCGGCTACATCAAAAGCGCAGATCTGGCTGACCGCTTTGGCAACCCGGCAGATCTGGACCCGATGGCAGATCCGGATATTGTCGGGCCCGGAGGGATCTTTTCAAGCACCGAATTCAACGGCAACCGGGAGTTCCGCAAGACTGCCTCTGTCATGAAGCTGGTCCTGAATGGCTATGCGGGCGCCGGCACCATTACCATGGGTGGTTACGACTATCACACCGGGGAGCGGGCGACCGGAGAACGCCGGGATGAGCAGGCTGGCCGGTGCATGGGCGCCTGCCTGGAGTACGCCGCAAGAGTAGGGATGCCGCTGATGCTATATGTGTTCAGCGACGGCTCGGTATCGAGCAATGGCAGCCTCGATGATTCCCAGGATGGCAGAGGCAAAGGTGTGTGGACGGGCGACAATCAGCAGACTGCGGCTTCATTTTTCCTTGTTTACAACCCGAACGGGCGCCCGGTTGCCACACGTAACCAGATCGGCTTCATGCGTGCAGACGCCTCCGTGGAAACCGCTTCCAGCCCAGCTGCGAATAACGTAAACCAGCTGGTGCAAACCGTGTTACTGAACTACATGGCGTTGCACGGTGAGCAAGGCGACTTTGCTTCAAAGTTCATGGGGCATGGCCTTGGAAATACGACGAACCAAGACCGGTTGATCGCATTTTCGGATGTGGTCAACGGGACAATTCCACCCGCGCCCTGAAAAAGTTCTGCGGGCAAAGCCCCCGTCATCAGCTTCACGATTCCGGGGGCGCCAGCCCCTCAGAAAAGTGCATGATGCGCTTATCATCAATGATAATCGCATCAATGCCGGGTAACTGCTCTATCATCTCCAGGCCTTTTTCCGGGCCCAACACAAAGACCGCGGTAGAAAGCCCATCAGTTGTCAGCGCATCGTTTCCAATAATTGTAACGCTCTGCACGCCGCGCACGGATTTTCCGGTGCCTGGAGAAAGAATATGATGAACGCGTTCACCCTCCTCATTGATAAAGAAACGCTCGTAATCGCCGGAAGTAGATATGGCAACATTTGCCAGTGGCAGCACAACCGCATTGCGCTTCCCGGAACGTGGGTCCCGCACGCCCACAAGCCATGGGCTTCCGCGCTTGTCACCCAAAAGGCGCAAGTCACCACCAGCGCTCAGCCGGGCATGACGAACACCAGCCCGCACAAGACGTTCAATACCAAGATCAACGGCAAAGCCTTTGGCAATGCCCCCCAAGTCAACCAACAGACCTTGTTGACGATAGAATACCGTGTGCTCGGCCTCATTCAGGACAATATCCTGATAATTGATACGGTCAAGCCTTGAACGGATATCTTCAGCGGAAGGCTGTTGGTGCTGCCGGTAATCATAAAGAAACCCGACGGATCCGAAGCTGATATCAAAAGCCCCACCGCTAAGCTCAGCCACGTCGCCCGCTTTTTTAAGCACCTGGAAAAGATCAAAGCTTACCTTGACCGGGCTCTCCGCAGCACGTCGGTTCAGGCCGGAGAGCTCTGAGTCTTCCCGGTAACGACTCATGTTACGATCAACCTGATGAAACACAGCCAGAACGTCTTTCGCGATGGCATCGGCAGCCTTCTGGCCGTCAAACCAGAATTCCAGCTCCACCGGTGTGGTCATCGCGGTATCTGTGTATTTGTGCCATTGCGCATGGGCCGCAGACGGCAGCACGACAAGTAACAAAAGCCAAAGACACCGCAAACCGACAGGATGGCGGCCCGCAAACAGGTCCATGGGTTTAATTTCCACCATCAGCGCTCAGACAACCCTTGCTCGTGACTTAATACTGACTGCTTGCGCTTTACACCCCAGCGGTAGCCCGAAAGGCTACCATCACTTCGAAGTACCCGATGGCACGGCACAACCACGGCCAAAGGGTTGGCGGCACACGCTCCCGCTACAGCCCGTGAAGCCGTTGGCATGCCCATGCGCTGGGCAATCTCGCCATAGCTTGCCGAACTGCCCGACGGTATTTCCTGCAGCGCGCGCCAGACTCTGCATTGGAAGTCTGTGCCCCGGAGGTCGAGTTGCACTGACAGTGGCTTGCGGCTGTCAATCAGATAACTCATCACGTCGGCAAACCACTCTGCCCTCGAGTTGTTTTCATGCTCAAGTGTGGCATCCGGGAATCGACGGGCCAGTTCCGCAACCAGCTCCTCCGGAGACTCCCCTGGTAGCACAGCGCACACTCCACTCGGCGTGCGCGCCACCAGAATCTCACCGAGGTAGCAGTGGCCTGTTTGCCAGGTGATCACTTCGTCCTGTGCGTTGTTACTCGTCACGGAAGCCTCCTCGGTTTCGATTACCCGTTTTTTTAGTCGCTCTCCATACCAGAAGACGCAGTATGACTCATGTCAGTGAGGGTGCAAACGTACAATTTTTTACGCAAATCCCCACTTTAGTCTGATTGCCGGATACAGTTCCGGGAAAGAAACTGACCCTCTGCCTTACCAATACTCAAACCACAACGTTCAGAGTACTGACCTGAGTGCCAAACACTTGGCCGTGCCCTGTAGCAGGAGCCATTATGACAGCCGGAAAAGCACTCTTAACTACTTGCTTGCTATTGCTTGCCGCTAGCACCGTTGCCGCAGAAACACTCAAAATCGGCCTGAATTACCCACAGACCGGCCGGTACAAAGATCAAGGCCTGCAACAGAGACTGGGTGCCTTTCTGGCGGTGGATGAAATAAACAAAGCCGGCGGCGTTATGGGGCAGCCTCTGGAACTGGTTATCCGGAATACTCGCGGAGAACCTTCCAAGGGCGCAGAAAACACCGCCGAAATGATAGATAACGAAGGCGTTCGGATGGTGTTCGGTGGGGTGTCCAGCTCCGTCGCAATCGCCTCTGGCAATGCTGCCCGGGAACGCAACCGAATCTATTTTGGTACCCTCACCTATTCCAACGCGACCACCGGAAGTGCGGCGCACAGCCACATGTTCCGGGAGCCTTATAATGCCTGGATGACGGCCAAGGTTCTCAGCCAGTACCTTAAACGCAACCACGCCGGTGAAGATTATTTCTACATTACTGCGGACTACACATGGGGCTGGTCGGTTGAAGAATCCGTGCGCAAATTTTCCAACACCGAAGACGCACAACGCCATCCCGGTGTAAAAACACCCTTTCCCCGTGCCCTGGTAAACGACTTCCAGGACGCTCTGGAGCAAGCCGACGCAAGCGGTGCAAAAGTGCTAATGCTGGTCCTGTTTGGTGATGACATGGTTCGTGCACTTAATGTGGCTTACGAAATGGGCCTGACCAAGAAAATGCAGGTGGTTGTTCCCAATCTGACTTTGGGTATGGCTCGACAGGTTGGCCCAACCATTATGGAGGGCATTGTCGGAGGCAGCCCGTGGGTATGGAATGTGCCCTATGACATGGACTACCCACGCGGTAAAGAGTTCGTTGAAGCCTTCTCAAAGCGCTATGAAATGCGGCCATCCACCGCTGCGGCATCGGCCTACAGCATCGTGTATCAATACAAGAGCGCAGTGGAGCGCGTCGGTACCACCAATACCCGGGCGGTGATCCGCACACTGGAGGAGCACAGGTACACCTTCCTGAAAGACGAACAGTACTGGCGTGATTTTGACCATCAGAACGTACAGTCTGTGTATGTGGTCAAAGTTAAACCCCGGGACACCATCATGGCCGACGAGTATGGCTCGGACTACTTCAGCATCGTCGAGTCGATGTCTGGCGATGAAGCAGCCCAGACCCGGGAAGAGTGGGAAGCGCGTCGCAGGGAGGCAGGCAAGCCACTGAGTTTGTGAGCCTGCCTGCGACCTGGAGAGCAAAAACAGCAGAAATCAGCTCTCGCGAGCATCTTCCCATGTTTTGAGCAACTCGTTATAGGGAACGGTTTTGCCCTGCACCTTTTCGTTTTCCAGTTTCGGCTTGGGCGAGCCTGGCTGGTCCAGCCAGTACTGCGGATCCCTTGGCTCGTTCAGCTTCGGACCGCAGTTCGGCATGACGTTGGCGCGTTCCAACCGTTCCATGACACGGTCCTGAGCATCAGCAAGGCCGTCCAAGGCTTTTTGCGGTGTTGCTTCGCCGCTCGCGGCCTGGGCAATGTACTGCCACCAGAGCTGAGCCAGTTTCGGATAATCCGGAACGTTGGTACCTGTAGGTGACCACTGAACCCGCGCAGGGCTTCGATAAAACTCAACAAGCCCGCCAAGTTTCGGCGCCATTTCTGTCATCGCATCCGAGTTTATATCGGATTCGCGAATCGGGGTCAGACCTGCAATGGTTTTCTCCAGAGACACGGTTTTCGCCACCGTGAACTGGGCGTACAACCAGGCTGCCAGGCGACGTTTCTCGGGGGTGGAATCCAGAAAGGTCCAGGAGCCCACGTCCTGATAACCCAGTTTCATACCTTCTTCCCAGTAGGGACCACGTGGGGAAGGCGCCATTCGCCACTTCGGAGTGCCATCTTCATTGACGACTGGCAGGCCATCCTCAATCATGCTGGCCGTAAATGCGGTATACCAGAAAATCTGCTGAGCGATATTGCCCTGAGCGGGTACCGGGCCGGATTCGGAAAAGGTCATACCCGTGGCTTCAGGCGGCGCGTATTTTTCCATCCAGTCGACATACTTCGTGGTCGCATAAACAGCAGCTGGGCCATTCGTAGCACCGCCGCGTGAGACGTTGGAACCTACAGGGTGGCAGTCCTCCACGCGAATGCCCCACTCATCTACCGGCAAGCCGTTCGGCAGACCTTTGTCACCCGCGCCCGCCATCGAGAACCATGCGTCGGTGAAGCGCCATCCCAGGGATGGATCTTTCTTGCCGTAATCCATATGGCCGTAGACTTTCTTGCCATCTATCTCTTTCACATGAACCGAGAAGAACTCTGCGATGTCTTCATACGCTGACCAGTTCACCGGAACGCCCAGCTCATAGCCGTAGAGTTCCTTGAACTGCTTTTTCAGATCTTCACGCTCGAACCAATCCGCCCGGAACCAGTAGAGGTTGGCAAATTGCTGGCTCGGCAGCTGATAGAGCTTGCCGTCAGGCCCTGTAGTGAAATCAAGACCAATGAAGTCCTCAAGATCCAGAGTCGGCAGAGTAAGGTCTTTGCCGGAACCGTTCATTATGTCTTCAACGGCAACCACTTTACCGTACCGGAAATGTGTCCCTATGAGGTCGGAGTCGTTCACATAACCGTCGTAGATGTTGCGGCCAGACTGCATCTGGGTCTGCAACTTCTCAATGACATCGCCTTCCTGAATCAGGGTATGGGTCAGCTTGATGCCGGTGATTTCCGAGAAGGCCTTGGCCAGAACACTGGATTCGTATTCGTGGGTGGCAATGGTTTCCGAAACAACATTGATTTCCATGCCCCGGAACTGCTCCGCGGCTTTGGTAAACCACGCCATCTCTTTCATCTGCTGTTCTTTGGTGAGGGTAGACTTTTTGAACGAGTCATTTACCCATTTTTCAGCAGCGTCCGAGTACTGATCAGCGCCGGCCTGCAGGCTCAGCCCCATACTGATCGCACCGATGGCAGCGCTCAGTATCAGGGTCTTCGGATAATTGTTGTTTTTGAACATATCCAACCTCGTTTACTTTGTTGTGAATGGAGCGAAGCAAGACCGCACTCCGTTTGGGCTTGTTATAACGCTTGGACTGTAAAACCTTGTGCGTTCGAGACCGACTTTATGATTGTTTTCGACCATTGATTGAAAATTAGTTCGGTTTCGAATTCTTTACAACCTTTTAAACTCCTTTTTCAAAGGGCCTCTGCAACCGCATATTCAGCTGCATTCAGCCCCACCGCAAAAGAACCAAAAGCCAAACTACAGACACTGCCAAAGCAACCCAGAGCGTAATGCTGCTAACGGCGAGGAACGCCAGATGTATATATGCAGCGGACAGAAAACCGATAAACAACCGGTCTCCCCGTGTCGTTTCGATGGGCAGAAAACCCTTGCGCTCGGTGCAGGGAGAAACGATTTCATAAACGGTCATGGCCGCAAGAATCATTGCGATAGCCGCAAAGAAAACAACAACAGTGGGTGTCCAGTTCATCCAGGCAATCATATGAATTCTCCTTATACCCGCCCGAGAGCGAAGCCTTTGGCCACGTGGTTGCGAACAAACCAGATAACCAGCAGACCGGGAACAATGGTCAAAACGCCGGCGGCCGCCAGTACACCCCAGTCAATACCGCTGGCTCCGATGGTGCGAGTCATAATCGCCCCGATAGGCTGAGCGTCCACAGAGGTGAGTGTTCTGGCCAGAAGCAGTTCGACCCAGGAAAACATAAAAGCGAAGAAGGCTGTCACGCCTATACCCGAACGGATCATCGGCAAAAACACTTTTATAAAGAACCTCGGGAAGCTGTAGCCGTCAATGTAAGCCATCTCATCGTATTCCCGTGGAACGCCCTTCATGAAGCCTTCCAGGATCCACACCGCCAATGGCACGTTGAACAGGCAGTGCGCAAGCGCAACGGCAATATGGGTGTCAAAAAGACCAATTGATGAATACAGTTGAAAGAACGGCAGCAGGAAAACCGCAGGCGGCGCCATCCGGTTACTGAGCAGCCAGAAGAACAGGTGTTTGTCGCCCAGAAACTTGTATCGGCTGAACGCATAGGCTGCCGGCAACGCAACCGACAGAGTAATGACCACGTTGATCGATACATACAACATGGAGTTGAGGTAGCCGTTATACCAACTGGGGTCGGTAAAGATCACTGCGTAGTTATCAAACGTGAAGGTTTGCGGCCATAACGTAAGACCTCCGAGGATTTCCTGGTTGGTTTTGAACGACATGTTCAGCAACCAGTAAACCGGTGTCAGAAGCAGCAGGATAAAAAGGGTAATCCCGACATTCTTGGAACGCGTCTGTCTCATCTCACTCTCCTTATTTTTCTTTGTCGGCGTGAGTAATAGCGGTGAAGAACAACCAGGAAATAAGCAATACAATCAGGAAGTAGATCAGTGAGAATGCCGCAGCACGCCCCAGGTCGAACTGCCCTATTGCCATGGTGGTCAGCGTCTGGCTCAGGAACGTCGTGGAGCTTCCCGGGCCGCCACCAGTGAGAACAAATGGCTCGATATAGATCATGAAGCTATCCATGAATCGCAACAGCACAGCAATAATCAGCACACTTTTCAGACGCGGGAGCTGGATATACCGGAATACCGCCCATTTCGAAGCGCGGTCGATTTCCGCCGCCTGATAAAAGGCCTCGGGAATGGCACGCAGACCGGAATAGCAAAGCAGAGCAACCAGCGGCGTCCAGTGCCAGACGTCCATAAGAAGCACTGTCAGCCAGGCGTCCAGGGTGTCGCCGGTGTAGTTATAGTCAATACCAAGCTGATTGATACCCCAGCCGAACAAACCGATATCACCGCGAGCAAAAATTTGCCAGATGGTGCCAACGACGTTCCAGGGAATCAGCAACGGAATGGCAATGAGGATAAGGCAAAGGGAGCCCTTGATGCCGGATTTCGGCATCATCAGGGCCACACCGATACCCAGTGGAATCTGAATCAGCAACACAAAACCGGAGAACACGAACTGCCGGATCAGTGAGTCCTGAAGCCGTTCATCCGCAAGAACTTCTTTGAACCATTCCGTGCCAACATAATAGGCCTGGCCTGGCCCGAAGATGTCCTGAACCGAGTAGTTAACCACGGTCATCAGGGGTATCAGCGCCGAAAACGCTACTAGCAGAAATACTGGCAGTACGAGCCACCAGGCGCGGTTATCAGGGATTTTGTCCATCACTGTTGCTCCTGAACCAGAAACTCATCCACATACAGCATCAACCACTGTTTCGGGAATGAAAGGTGTACCGGGCTGTCGATGCTGGCTTCAAATTCCTCACCCTGGCGAACCTTCAACTCCTGCGCGCCAAGCTGCACCGTCACGATTTTATAGGTGCCCAGATCTTCTATATCCCGGACGTTTGCCTCGTAGGTATCGTCAGACGCTATGGGCGAGATTTCGATGAACTCCGGGCGTATGCCAATCTTCAGGTTCCCGGATGTCATGCGCTTGAGAATATCGACTTGCCAGCTATCAAGTGGCAGCACAGTGGCGCCAAAACAGACGCCATCTGAACACCGCTCGACCTCCACAATGTTCATTCCCGGGCTTCCGATAAAGTAACCAACGAACGTATGGTTGGGCGCCTCAAAGAGTTCCGTAGGCGTACCGAACTGAACAACCTGACCGTCGTACATCACGGCAATTCTGTCGGCAAATGTAGAGGCCTCAAGCTGGTCGTGGGTGACGTACACCATGGTGATATCAAACTGCTCATGGATCTGCTTGAGTTTCCGGCGCAGCTTCCATTTTAGCTGGGGGTCGATAACGGTTAACGGCTCGTCGAACAGAATTGCCGAGACGTCTTCCCGCACCAGCCCCCGCCCCATGGATACCTTCTGCTTTTCATCAGCGGTCAGATTCCTGGCCTTTTTATAAAGTTTGTCTTCAATCTCAAGAACCTCTGCAATCTCCTGTACACGAGCCTTTATTCTGGAGGCAGGAACCTTGTTGTTCTTGAGCGGGAATGCCAGATTTTCGTATACCGTCATCGAGTCGTAAATAACCGGGAACTGGAATACCTGTGCGATGTTTCTGTCCCGCGGGGAGAGTTCGTTCACCCGCTTGCCATCAAACAACACTTCGCCTTCTGACGGTTGAATCAACCCGGAGATAATATTCAGCATGGTGCTCTTGCCACACCCTGAAGGCCCCAGTAGTGCATAAGCACCGCCTTTGTGCCAGACATGGTCCAGCTGGCGAATGGCGTAGTCATCCGGCCCGGTTGGTCTGTCACTGTAACTGTGCGCCAAGGCTTTTAATTGAATTTCAGCCATCAGATAGCTCCCCCTGCAACCCGGGATGGTGTGTGCACCAGTTGCTCATCGTTATCGAAGACGAAGAGCTTGTTGATCGGCAGATAAACCTTGACCGGAGCACCGGTGTGGTACTGATGAACGCCCATGAGCTGCATCACCATCTCAAAATGGCTGTTCTCAACGTGCATGAAGGTTTCAGAACCACTGATCTCGCTCAACGCAACTGCCATAGACATCTCAAGATCGTCATCGTTGGCCGGAACCAGCGCAATATGGCTGGGGCGAATACCAAACCAGTAATCACCTGGCGTCAGCTTTTCCAGCTCCTGGGTCAGCGCGTGGTGGGAATACTCATCAAAGGTAACTTCGGTGTCCGTCACACGTCCGCGAATCATGTTCATTGGAGGCTCACTGAAGAGCTGCGCAGCCAGGGTATTAACTGGCGCACGGTAGACGTCCATGACCGGCCCGGTCTGAACCACGCCGCCTTCATGTAATAGCGTCGTTGTGCCACCCAATGCCAGAGCTTCGTTTGCCTCTGTTGTTGCGTAAACGGCAATACACTGGCGCTCCCGGAATAAATCCCTGAGTTCCGCCCGAAGCTCTTCCCTCAACTTGTAATCAAGATTCACCAGAGGCTCGTCGAAAAGCACCAGAGTGGCATCCTTTACCAGTGCACGAGCCATAGCGGTTCGCTGTTGCTGGCCGCCGGAGAGCTCAAGCGGATAACGCTTAAGCAAAGGGTCGATCTGCAGCATCGACGCCGTTTCTTTTACCCGGCGGTCAATTTCAGACTCTGCCATTTTGGCAAGACGCAGAGGGGAGGCAATATTTTCGTAGACGGTAAGCGTGGGATAGTTGATGAACTGCTGATAGATCATTGAGATATTACGGCGCTGCACGTTCTGACCGGTAACATCTTCGCCTTTATACAACAGGCGACCCTGCGTCGGTTTGTCGAGGCCGGCCATCAGTCGCATCATTGAGGTTTTGCCGGCCAACGTCCGACCAAGCAAGACATTGAAGGAGCCTGCCTCAAAAGTAAGATTGGCATCCCGTACGTAGTCGATACCGTCAACTGTGCGGGAGAGGTTCTCCAGCGTTAAGGACATAAGCATTCCTTGTTGTTCTTATGGAAGCGCATCCGGATCCTGAAACAAACGCCCGGAAATTCTATTTGGAATCTTTGAACGCAAGGCCTGTACCAGTTTTCTGAAACTTGTACGTGAAAACCATTACAACTCTGATTTTAAAAGCTTTTAGTTTTCTCTATATTTCTCATCCGAAAATAACAATGTTCGTTTAACAACACCTTGCTCAAGTTGAACGTTGACGTGAACACTGTTTGCACAGATGATTGAACAGCTCCCGGGTCTCAACTGAACACACGGCTCCGATTACCAATACCGAAAAACATAAAAACGAACACAGAGATGCCGCCCGATGAAGAAGAACAAACACCTGGATAACCGAAGTGACGTTGCGAAATCCTGGGAACGCTGCATCGCGTGGGGCCTCGACCATGAATACGAACCGGCTCCACCCGCGCCAGAAGCTTTTCAACAGCAAGATCTGGAGCGACAGTACCAGGAATTGCTTTCGAGTACGGAAGCGGAGGTGCTCCCCTATTATCGGAACGTGCTCTCCAATAGCCGCTGCCTGATCCTTCTGGCGAATCAGCACGCCACCGTATTGAAAAGCTGGGGCGACAAGCGCATCACGGAGCCACGTCTCAAACCCTGGTTTCAGGAAGGCGCAAACTGGCAGGAGCAACACTGCGGCACCAACGCAATAGGGACCGCTATTGCCGCCGGGAAAGCGATTCAGATACAGCGAAATGAACACTTTCTCAAACTCCACCGAAGCATCATCGGCTCCGCCGCTCCCATATTCGATGCCCGGAAGCAGCTTACCGGTATATTGAGTGTGTTCAGCGATGCCTACCTGCCGCAGGCTCACACGCTCGGCATGGTGCGACTGCTTACCCAATCCGTAGAAAACCGACTGCTCAATCGGGAATTTGAATCGGATCACTTTCAGATCACACTCAACACCACCGCGGACAACTTCGACAGCCCCTGGTCCGGCATTCTCGTGTGCGATGATTCAGGCCAGATAGTTGCCAGCAACCAGCGTGCGGATCAGCTTCTGGGCACCCAAACTGCCGACACCAGGCTTGATGATCTGTTTACCACTCACCGCAACCACATCCTGAGTCATCCGGAACACACGGCAATACAACTTACGACCAGAAGCAAGGTAAGACTGAGCGCTCGCCTCAAGCGACCTTCTTCAACACGAAAGGTGCCTTTGGATAAGGTTGCTGGCGCTTCAGAGCTCTCTGCACAAACCACGCTATCCGCCTTTAGCAGCCTGGAGTACGGTGACGCATCGGTTCGTCGCTGTGCCGAACAGAGTCTGAAAGTTCTCAATCGGGGCGTTCCGCTGTTGATCACCGGCGAAACCGGCGTTGGCAAGGAAGTGCTGGTAAAGGTTCTGCATGAGGCGACTCAGCGCAGGGACCAGCCACTGGTAGCAGTAAATTGCGCGGCCATCCCGCCGGAGCTGGTGGAATCCGAATTGTTTGGTTACGAGGCGGGTGCCTTTACGGGTGCGCGGGCTCAAGGCTCCCTTGGTTTGATCCGCAAAGCCCACAAAGGCATATTGTTTCTCGATGAGATTGGCGAGATGCCATTATCCGGACAATCACGGCTGCTTCGTGTACTTCAGGAGCGTGTGGTCACACCCGTGGGGGCCTCGGAAAGTGTTCCGGTCGATATTCTGCTGATCACCGCAACCAACCGCTCACCTGCATCGAGCATTGAATCCGGGCAGTTCCGCGCAGACCTTTACTATCGGATCAACGGGCTGTGTATTGAACTGCCCGCACTTCGAAACCGCACTGACAAACGCAATCTTATTGAGCACATCTACCGAGAGCACCGGGACCCGGCGCAGAGCGAAGCGCTAACCCCAAGGGTACTATCAGCCCTGGAAAATCACCCTTGGCCGGGTAACATCCGCCAACTCGTAAATGTCTTGAGGGTGGCCATAGCCATTGCCGATGGGGAGGATGTACAAATCTGGCATTTGCCAACAGACTTCCTCGCCGAATTTGAGGCCACGGCCTTCGCCTCTGCTAATAAGCCAGCAAAGATGGCGTCTTTCGATGCGGCACCGAAGCCACCCAGCAAGCTGCGAGATCAGCCCGAAAACGGCGAACACAACAAGCTCGCATATACACTTCACGTTTACCACCGGTGTAAAGGCAACGTATCGAGCGCTGCAAAAGAGTTGTCTATCAGCCGAAATACGCTTTACAAGCGGTTGCGGGAACTGGGGGTCCGTTAAACCACTCTGCACTGCTGGGCTGTCCCCCAACAAGCTGCTCAGAGCTTATGAACAGCCTGAATCCAGCCGTCGTACAACTGATCACGCTTTTCCTTTGTCATGACCGGCTCGAAGCTCCGGTCACATCGCCACAAACTCGCGAGCTCGTCCAGCGATCCATACACGCCGGCTTGAAGCCCGGCCAGATACGCGACGCCAAGTGCTGTTGTTTCCACAATTGACGGCCTGTCCACTCGCGCGCCAAGAATATCCGCAAGGAACTGAAGCACCCAATTATTCGTTACCATTCCGCCATCAACCCGCAAGTTGATCGGGCGGCTACCGTCCTTTTCCATCGCTTTTTGCAGGTCTTTGGTCTGATAGCACACCGACTGCAGGCCGGCGGTCACAATTTCCTTGATGCCCGTGTCCCGGGTCAGGCCAAAAATTGCCCCGCGCGCATCGGGATCCCAGTAGGGTGCGCCCAGGCCTGTAAACGCCGGTACAAGATAAACGCCGTGATCTACCGGCGTGCCTTCTGCCAATGGCTCTGTGTCACAAGCGTTCTGAATCAAACGGAGGCCGTCGCGTAACCATTGAATCGTTGCACCGGCGATAAAGATGCTGCCCTCCATGGCGTAGGTAGGCTTGCCTTTCAGGCGATAGGCAACGGTTGTTAAGAGTCTGTGCTCGGATTTCAGAGCCTTGTCACCGGTATTCAGCATCAAAAAGCAGCCCGTGCCATAGGTGCTCTTTGCCATCCCTACATTGAAACAGGTCTGGCCAAACAGGGCTGCCTGCTGGTCACCCGCTATACCGAGCACGGGCACGCCATTAAGGGCTCCACCCTCAGAGATGATTCCGAAATCGTCGGCTGAGTCCATCACCTCGGGCAGCATGGATTCGGGAATGCCGAACAGCTCCAGCAACTCTGAATCCCACTGCTGGGTATGTATATTGAACAGCAGGGTCCGGCTCGCGTTGGTGGCGTCGGTTCGGTGCTCCTGTCCTCCGGTGAGATGCCAGAGCAGAAAGCTGTCAACCGTTCCGAATGCCAGCTCTCCGCGCTCGGCACGCTCACGGGTACCAGGCACATTCTCCAGTATCCACCGGATTTTGGTGGCCGAAAAATATGGATCGATCAACAATCCGGTTTTGCTATGAACCCAGGGTTCATGACTGGCACTTTTGAGTGATTTGCAATAGGAGGCTGTTCGCCGATCCTGCCATACAATCGCATTATAAACCGGCTTGCCGCTCGCCCTGTCCCAAACGATGGTGGTTTCCCGCTGATTGGTGATGCCGACAGCAATCACCTCGTCATCGTCTGTGCACTCTTCCGACATCACCGCGTCGCACGTCTGTTTCACAGACGACCAGATATCATCAGGGTCGTGCTCTACCCAACCACTGTCCGGAAACTGTTGGGGAAACTCCTGCTGCCGCACTGCATGTATATTCCCTTTGAGATCAAAGAGCATGGCCCGGGAACTTGTTGTCCCCTGGTCAATGGAAAGTAAATACTGGCTCATTTAGCGTCTCCCCCGCTTTCTTATTTGTTCGCATTTTTGCTCTTTTGAACATGAATGCCAAGGTGTTTCGAAAACAACGCCGACCAACCAAAACGCAACCCATTCAATAGGCTGTATAAAATACTGAAAAAGACTAAACTTTATTTGCACCGTGTTTACGGACGCTCATTATTTCGCATTAGAACAACGACAGGTTGGAGGGCTATTGAATGGCACAGCGACGGCGGCAGGATCTGATCATGGAACTGATCCAGCAGAACGGCTTTGTAACGACCGAGCAGCTTGTCGACCAGTTCAGAGTAACGCCCCAGACAATCCGAAGGGATCTGAATGAGCTTGCAAAAGATAAAAAGCTCCGCCGGCATCACGGCGGCGCCGGTATTGACTCAAGCACGGTGAACACGGCCTACCAGGCCAGAAAGATCATGGATCTGGAAGCCAAAGAGCGTATCGCCGAAGCCATGGTCAAGTTGATCCCGGATAACTCTTCGATGTTCATCAACATCGGCACCACCACCGAAACCATCGCCAAAGCGCTGCTCGAAAAAAACAATTTGCAGATTGTGACCAACAATTTGCATGTCGCCTCCATTCTCTCCGCAAAAGAGGACTTCCACGTGATCATCGCCGGTGGAGAAGTGCGGAGCCGCGATGGAGGCATTGTAGGCGAAGCCACGCGCGATTTTATCAACCAATTCAAAATGGACTTCGGCATCATCGGCATCAGTGGTATCCATACGGACGGCTCGCTGCTTGACTTCGACTATCGCGAAGTCCGTGTGGCGCAGGCGATCATCGCCAATTCCAGCCAGGTATTGCTCGCCGCCGACCATTCAAAATTCGGCCGCAATGCAATGGTAAGACTGGGCAGCATTACCCAGGCAGACCATGTGTTTACCGACCAGCAACCACCGGCCGAGATCTCTCAGCTCCTGAACGAACACAGTATCAAGCTCCACCTGGTCTGACGGCCTCTTCGAACGCAGGAGGCACCCGATCAATTCTTCTTCACCTTGCCATTTTCGTTTATTTTCTATATTTTCCTTTACGAATATTCTTGTCTTTCGCATAATGCGTTTATTGCGCGTTTTTGCGCCGGAAAGCTTGCGTAGCGAAACTGTTCTTTTCCCATGGCATCAGGAGATATCCAACAATGACTACGGACCACGAACAATATGACGTTGTCGTTGTTGGCGGCGGTGTCAACGGAACAGGAATAGCAATGGATGCAGCCGGGCGGGGCCTCAAGGTGTTGCTCTGTGAAATGAATGACCTGGCCTCTGCTACCTCCTCAAACAGCAGCAAGCTGATTCATGGCGGTCTGCGCTACCTCGAGCATTACGAGTTCCGGTTGGTCCAGAAAGCGCTCGCTGAACGTGAATCCCTTCTCAGAAACTCACCGCACATCATGTGGCCAATGCGCTTTCGCCTCCCGCACCAGCCGCACCTGAGACCTGCGTGGATGATACGCACCGGCCTGTTTCTTTATGATCATCTGGCCAAGCGTGAAATCCTGCCGGGCTCCCGCTCCATACGCTTTGGCGCATCAGGTCCGCTTAAACCTGAGATTACCAAAGGTTTCGAGTACTCCGACGGCTGGGTGGATGACGCCAGGCTCGTTATCCTAACCGCAAAAAAAGCACAGCAGTCCGGCGCTAAAATCCTGACCAGAACCAAGTGCGTCAAAGCCGAGCGTGGACAAAAGGATTGGAAAATCACACTTCGCGACATGTCGAGCAATGGCGAGAAAACCGTTTCAGCCAAAGTGATTGTGAATGCCTCAGGTCCCTGGGTGAGCAAGCTGTTTAGTGAAACACTCTCCATGCCGGCACCCAGAACGATCAGAATGGTCAAAGGCAGCCACATTGTCGTGCCACGGCTCAATCAGGAAGAGGAAGCCTATATTCTGCAGAATGAAGACGAGCGCATTGTATTTGTGATCCCCTATGAGGACGAGTTCTCACTGGTAGGCACCACAGACGTGGAATACGAAGGTGACCCGAGAAAAGCCAGGATATCACCGGAAGAAACCGATTATTTGCTGAACATCGTCAATTCGCACTTCATCCGGCAGCTCAAACCGTCCGATGTCGTATGGTCGTACTCAGGCGTCAGGCCGCTTATGGATGGCGAAGAGGAAAACGCCCAGAAGGCGTCCCGTGATTACTCGTTTGAAGTCAATCAGGAGAAAGGCAAGGCGCCCCTGATTTCAGTGTTCGGAGGCAAAATCACTACCTACCGAAAACTGGCAGAGGCCGCTACGGACAAACTGTGCCATTTCTTTCCGAAAGCGGGCGGCCACTGGACAAAAACAGCGATTCTGCCTGGCGGCGATTTCGACAATCAGGACAACCTTGCCGCAGCGCTCAAGCAAGAGTTTCCCTGGCTGCCAGAGGCCGTTCTTAGCCGATATGTGCGGACTTACGGTACAACGTCTCGTGATATTCTGCAGGGCTGCACCTCGGTGGATGACCTGGGTCAGCATTTCGCAGGCACCCTGTTCGAAAAAGAAGTTCAGCATCTTGTGAAGAACGAGTGGGCCATGACGTCCGAGGACATTCTTTGGCGCCGGACCAAACAGGGACTTCACGCATCTACCAGCGGTACCGAGTCTCTCGATTTCTATCTGGCGGATAAAATTACGACATCCAGTCCCGGCCCCCTACTCCACCAAAGTGTCTGATGCCAATAGACTGGCTATACGCTTCTGAAGCTCGGGAATCACCTGCTCTTCAAACCAGGAATTCCGGCGCAACCAGAGGTTGTTCCGCGGGCTGGGATGGGGCATTGGCAGCACGTCTGGCCAATATTGCTGCCAGTTTCTGACATTTTCGGTGACCGATTTTTTCCCGTCCTTCAGGTGCCAGGCGTGAGCGTACTGGCCGATAACCAGCGTGAGCTTGATACCAGGCAATCGCTCAAGTAACGCATTACGCCAAGCAGGCGCGCACTCCGGTCTGGGCGGCAAATCACCAGACTTACCTTTGCCCGGATAACAGAACCCCATGGGAAGAATGGCCAGCTTGCGGTCATCGTAAAACACCTCCCGCGTTATGCCCATCCACTGCCGGAGACGGTCGCCGCTGAGGTCGTTAAACGGCAACCCCGTTTCATGTACGCGTCGTCCCGGAGCCTGGCCAACCACAAGGATGCGCGACTCCGGTGATAGCTGCACAACCGGCCGCGGACCCAGGGGCAAGGCTTCAGCACATATCGAGCAGGCGCGTACCTGGCGGATCAATTCATCAAAAGGCAGCTGCGCAAGAGTATCCTTCATTGGCTCAACGTCATCCTGGCGATTCCATAACAGGCGTTTTCCCGTAACCATATAGCTCAAAAAACCATGCGGCAAGCCGTTATCGTGCTTTCATACCACGGCCTATTCAGGGATTAATCATGAACGCAAAAGCACGCCCTCTCCCTCTTCCAGAGATTGATGTTAAAGAATTCCGCAAGGTTGTTCGCAGCCGCGGGGCGACGAGCTGAAAACGGTGTGTACAACCGCCAGTATCGGTTCGACCAGCAAAATCTGATCCATTACCTGTGATAAAGCTGCGGACGATCAGCCGCCCTTATCCGGGCGGTTGATCGCCAAAGACACTGGCGCCCTCCTCGGGCGTGCTGACAACTCGTCGCATCCAGCCAAACAGCTCTCTGCCATAGCCCTTGTGATACGCGGACAGATCCGGCTTCGCCGGCTCTCGCGCCGTAAACTCAGCCTCATCCAAAATGATCGATAACACCCCCTTATCCGCATCCAGGCATATCAAGTCGCCGTTTTGTACTCGCGCAAGTGCGCCGCCTTCAAACGCCTCCGGATAAACGTGAATCGCCGCCGGAACCTTGCCAGACGCGCCCGACATTCTGCCATCGGTCACCAGGCCGACCTTGAACCCTCGATCCTGAAGCACACCCAGATAGGGCGTCAGCTTGTGAAGCTCAGGCATGCCGTTCGACCTGGGCCCCTGAAAACGAACCACCACGATGCAATCCATATTCAGCTCACCAGCATCGAAAGCCGTTTTCAGTTCATTCTGATCGTTGAAGACCACCGCAGGCGCTTCAATTCTGTGATGCTCACGGGCAACTGCAGATACCTTAATAACGCCTCTGCCCAGGTTGCCATCCAGAACCTTGAGCCCGCCATCAGGCGCGAAGGCCTCCGCCGCGTTACTCAATACGTCTGGATACAGGCTTTTCTCTCGCGCGGGTTGCCATACCAGCTTTTCCCCCTCCAATTCGGGCATGAGGGTATAACGCTCAAGGCCATGCCCGACAACGGTCTCCACATCGTTATGCAGGTAGCCTCCCTCAAGCAGTTCACGAATGAGGAACGGCGTGCCACCGGCGTCGTGGAAAGCATTTACATCTTCCTCGCCATTGGGGTAAATGCGAGTCATGGACGGCACAACGGTTGAAAGCTCCGCGTAATCATTCCAATCGATGATAATGCCCGCGGCCCGGGCGATGGCAACCCAGTGCAACGTGTGATTGGTGGAGCCTCCGGTTACCAGAAGCGCCACTAATGCGTTAACAATGCTTTTTTCGTCAACCATGTCACCCAGACCAAGCTCGCCATTGTGAGGCCTGGATATCCGGATAACCTGTTCCGTTGCCGTGCGAGTCAACTGATCACGCAAGGGGGTGTTGGGATGCACAAAGGCGGCGCCAGGCAAATGCAGCCCCATGACTTCCACCAACAGCTGATTGCTGTTGGCCGTCCCGTAAAACGTGCAGGTTCCCGGGCTGTGATAGGACTTGCTCTCAGCTTCCAGGAGTTCGTCTTTGCCAATTTTCCCCTCTGCATACAGCTGGCGTATACGCTGCTTTTCCTTGTTCGGCAGACCCGATGGCATAGGGCCCGCAGGTATCAGAATGGTTGGCAGGTACCCGAAGCTGAGCGCGCCGATCAGCAGTCCCGGAACAATCTTGTCGCAGATGCCCAACAACAGCGTGGCATCAAACATGTTGTGACTCAGAGCTATCGCAGTACTCATAGCGATGGTATCCCGCGAAAACAGGCTGAGCTCCATACCCGGCTGGCCTTGAGTTACGCCGTCACACATGGCGGGAGTGCCACCGGCAAACTGCGCCACCGAGCCCATGCCATGAGCGGCCTCGCGGATGATATCCGGAAAGGTAGCATAGGGCTGATGTGCTGAGAGCATGTCGTTGTAAGCCGACACCATGGCCACATTGGCTTTGTTCATCAGCTTCAGGGTGTTTTTGTCGCTCTGGTTGCAGGCGGCAAAGCCATGGGCAAGATTACCGCAGGAGAGCGAACTTCTGTGCGGCGAGCGGGCTGAAAGCTCATTCATGCGGCCGAGATAATCCTGCCGGGTCGCACGACTGCGTTCGATAATTCGCTGGGTAACTGTGTGGATAGTCGGATGCATAATGGGGCTCCAGTACCGGTCAAGTATTCAATAGCACGCAATAATCCGTAATTTTACCTTCTTTTTTCGATTTAGCTCGCTAAATCATACAAATACGAACGCTATTTTGTTATATTTACTACATCGCAGAGCAAATTCGAACAAAAAACACCCAGATCAGGAATCAGAATATGACAATTCGTATCGCGATCAATGGTTTTGGGCGGATTGGCCGCAACACACTCCGCGCGCTTTATGAAAACAACTATCGTGAGCAACTTCGTGTGGTCGCCATTAACGACCTGGGCGACGCTGAAACTAATGCCCACCTCCTCAAGTATGACAGCGTCCACGGGCGTTTTAATGCAGACGTCAGCCACGGCCCCGAATCTCTCAGCGTAAACGGCGACCGGATTGCCATCACGGCTATTCGCAACCCGGAAGATTTGCCCTGGAAGGATCTGAACATCGACGTTGTCTTTGAGTGCACCGGGTTATTTACCGAGCGAACCAAAGCAGAAGCTCACCTTACGGCCGGAGCCCGAAAAGTCATTATCTCGGCGCCAAGCCCGGATGCTGATATCATGGTAGTTTACGGCGTTAACCATAACGCTCTTACGGCGAAGCACAATATTATTTCCAATGCGTCCTGCACGACCAACTGCCTTGCACCGGTTGCTGAAGCGCTGCATAGAGCCATCGGTATAGAAAGCGGGCTGATGACAACCATACATTCTTACACCAACGATCAGAATTTAAGTGACGTATACCACTCTGACCTGTACCGAGCCCGCTCCGCAACCCAATCAATGATCCCGACCAAAACCGGTGCCGCCGCGGCCATTGGCAAGATTATCCCAGAGCTTGACGGAAAGCTCGACGGGCTGGCGGTTCGCGTACCGACCATTAACGTATCGCTGGTCGATTTCAGCTTTATTGCCACTCGGGAAACATCCGTGGAAGAAGTCAATGCAGCAGTAAAAGCTGCTGCAGAATCAAATCCTGTACTTGGCTACAACCTGGAAAAACTGATCAGTGTAGACTTCAATCACAATGCGCTCTCCAGCGTTTTTGACGCTAATCACACTCGTGTGTTGGGCCGTCATGTAAAGGTAATGTCCTGGTACGATAATGAGTGGGGATTCTCAAACCGGATGCTGGACAATGCACTCGCGCTGATGACAGCCAGTCGATAAATCCGGCTAACCCGAAATTGATCGCAAACTTGCACAATGCAAATCCGACTAACCAAAGGACACGAAATATGCTCAGGCGTACCAAGATTGTCGCCACCCTAGGCCCCGCAACAGACTCACCCGAATCCCTGGCGGCCATTATAGCCGCAGGCGTTGACGTTACCCGGCTTAACTTTTCCCACGGCAGCGCCGCTGAACATATTGAACGTGCGCAACAGGTGCGCAAAACGGCTGCGGCACAAGGCCGCTTTGTTGCCCTGCTTGCTGACCTCCAGGGCCCCAAACTTCGGATTGCACGCTTTGCCGAGAACAAGGTCATTCTGACCGCAGGTCAAACCTTCGTTCTGGATGCATCAATGGACAAGGAAGCGGGCACGCAGGAGCGTGTGGGCATCGACTATGAGCAACTGATTGATGATGTGCAGCCGGACGACATCCTGGTGCTGGACGATGGCCGCATCGAAATGAAAGTGCAGTCTGTTGACGACCACAGCATCACATCGTCGGTTCTGATTGGTGGGCCGCTGTCGAATAACAAAGGCCTGAACAAACGTGGTGGCGGCCTGTCTGCCGACGCGCTGACCGAAAAAGACAAGCAGGATATCGTGACGGCCGCTCGCCTCGGCGCCGATTTCGTTGCTGTGTCTTTCGTTCGCACCGCCGAGGATATGCACACCGCTCGCCGCTTGCTCAAGGAAGCCGGCTCTGATGCCGGCCTGGTTGCGAAAATCGAGCGTGCTGAGCTGGCGCATAATATGGAAGCACTCGACGCGGTAATTGAGGCCTCTGATGCGGTGATGGTGGCTCGCGGTGATCTTGCCGTTGAGATTGGCGATGCAGAGCTTGTGGGTGTGCAAAAGCACATCATTTCACGCGCCAGGGTGCTTGATCGCGCTGTGATTACGGCTACCCAGATGATGGAGTCGATGATTACCAGCCCCATGCCCACACGCGCTGAAGTATCTGATGTCGCAAACGCCGTCATGGACTACACAGATGCCGTTATGCTGTCAGCAGAAACGGCAGTAGGCGACTACCCGGTAGAAGCTGTAGAGGCTATGGTGCGTATCTGCATAGGTGCGGAGAAGCATCCAACAATGCACCAGTCTCAGCACCGGATTCACGAAAGCATGGAGCAAGTCGATGAGGCTGTTGCGCTCTCTGCGATGTATGCAGCTAATCACCTGAAAGGCGTGTCGGCTATTATCTGCATGACTGAGACGGGAGCGACGCCGAGGCTTATGTCCCGCATCAAGTCCAGCCTGCCGATCTTCGCTTTTTCCCGACATCATTCCACACAACATCGGGTTGTGATGTATCGCGGTGTGCAGACGGTTCCGTTTGATTCCGCAAAGATTCCGAATGAACGAACCAATGCGCTGGCTATTTCGGAGCTTGTTAACCGGAAGGTGGTGGCCCAAGGCGATCTGGTGGTCATAACCAAGGGGGATTACATCAACGCCCAGGGCGGCACCAATACCATGAAGATCGTGCGGGTTGGCTCTGAAATCAGCTAACGTCAGCGAGGCTTCCGCGGGCAATTTCGGTGATCTTCGCCCAGTCTTTATTCGCAACAACCTCTGCTGGCGTCAGCCAGCTACCCCCTACCGTTTGCACGTTGCCCGAGGCCAGGTAATCCCTGGCCATATCCCGGCGTATGCCTCCGGTCGGGCAGAAGACGGCATCGGGAAAAGGGCCTCTCAAGGCTTTCAGCGCCGGGATTCCACCCGCCACTTCTGCAGGGAAAAACTTGAACTCTCGATAGCCCAGGCCATAACCAAGCATCAGCTCGGAAGCGGTTGAAACACCGGGTAAAAGCGGCGCCTCAGAGGTTAAAGCGAACTCCAGAAGAGCCTCAGTGACGCCGGGTGTGACGATGAACTGGGCACCTGCGTCTTCTGCCTGACGGTACTGGGCAAGGCAAGTCACCGTTCCCGCGCCGACCCAGGCTTGCGGGAGGGCTTCACGTACGTTTTTGATCGCTTTTAACCCATGTTCCGTGCGCAGGGTTATTTCCATCACACAAATTCCGCCATCGAAGAGTGCTTGGCAAAGAGGTATCGCATCGGCCAAGCGGTTTATGGTGATAACGGGCATCAGCAAGGACGAGCCCAGAACCGACCTGATGCGCTCGCGATGAAAACCGGATACTTGGCTCATGATGTTCTCCACACGGGGTTTAAAGAGGCTCAGGGGCTCCAGAAAACCTGCAAGCCAGGTTTCATGAATCCGCGCACAGGCATAGCGAGCAGATCTTCCGGCTGGCTTATCGCCAGTTTTAATGTTTCCAGCTTATCATCGCCCCTGAGGTGCAATGCGGTAAAGCGGGCATTGTCCATCAAGGCGTATGTCAGCGTTATGCGCTGCTGTTCCAGCGATGGCGATGACATAGCAGCAACAAGGTGCTGACATTGTGTATCCATAGCACAAACAAGTTCCGGTGCGTCCGGGAACAGAGACGCGGTGTGGCCATCGTTACCCATGCCCAGAATCAGCACGTCCAGCGGGAGTGTTAGCGCTTCAAGCTCGGCTTTGACCGCATCCAGGCCTTCTTCAGGCGTATGACCTTTCTGTTTCAGGGAGAAATACCGGGCAGCTGCGGCATTATTTCGAAGCAGGGTCTCTTTCACGAGCCTGGCGTTGCTGGCCAGATCGGTTTCTTCCACCCAGCGTTCATCTGCCAGTACGACATCCACCCTGCCCCAGTCCAGCTGCTTCAGGGACAAAGCCTGGAAAAATGGCACGGGCGTAGAGCCTCCTGAAACCGCGATACTCACGCGTCCGGCATTCAGAAGCCTGCCTTCGAGGAATTTCGCAACCGTGTCGGCAAGATCCAGCGCAACCTGCTGAGCAGAGTCACCAAAGTGTGCCACTACGCCAGGCGGCAGAACTATGTCAGGCGTCCTCATACCAGCTCCTGCCATCACGGGTGATCATGGCAATGGACGCCACGGGGCCCCAGGTGCCGGCAGCATATCGCTTGGGCGGATCGCCACCGTCGTTCCAGTTACGGATAACCTGATCAACCCAGCGCCAGGCATGCTCTACCTCGTCGCGGCGCACAAACAGGTACTGGTTACCTTTCATGACCTCCCAAAGGAGCCGCTCATAAGCATCGGGAATACGCTCAGATTCAAAGGTCTCGGAGAACGTCAATTCAAGCGGCCCCTGTCGCAGCCGCATGCCTTTATGCAGACCCTGGTCTTTGGTCAGGATCTTGAGTGACATGCCTTCATCCGGCTGCAACCGGATGATCAACTTGTTATTGGCCAGATGCCTCTGGTCAGGATCAAAAATGTAGTGAGGAGCTGGTTTGAAGTGGATGATAATCTGGGACAACTTTTCCGGAAGGCGTTTACCCGTGCGAATATAAAACGGCACACCCGACCAGCGCCAGTTGTCGATTTCCACTTTCAGTGCCACGAAGGTTTCTGTTTCACTTCTTTTGTTAGCGCTCTCTTCTTCCAGGTATCCGGGTACCGGCTTCCCGGTACTGGTTCCTGCAGTGTACTGGCCACGAACGACATAGCTTTCCATCATGTCCGGCGTGATTGCCCGCAGGGCTTTCAGCACTTTGACCTTTTCATCGCGGATACTGTCGGCTGACAGGTCTGAGGGCGGGTCCATGGCAATCAGACATAACAGCTGCAACATGTGATTCTGAATCATGTCCCGGATCTGGCCAGCCTTGTCAAAGTAACCCCAACGGCCTTCAATGCCCACACTTTCGGCCACGGTTATTTCCACATGGGAAATATGATTCTGATCCCATTGGGATGCAAAAAGATTGTTGGCAAAGCGCAGTGCGATGAGATTCTGGACGGTCTCCTTACCCAGATAGTGATCGATCCGGAAAAGCTGGCTTTCCCTGTAAACTTCACCCAGTTCGTCATTGATTACTTGCGAAGACTCAAGGTCATGGCCAATAGGCTTTTCAACTACGACCCGCGTCTTTTCCGTACAACAACTGGCGGACCGAAGGTTACGCGCAATAACACCATACATCGCGGGCGGGCTAGCCATGTAAACGATCAGCTCGCTGCTTTTTTCATCGCGCCAGGTGTTGAGTATCCCGTAGCCTTCCTCGTCGTGGAAATCCAGAACCTGATATTCAACCCTTTGCAAAAAGGCTTCGGCCAAGGAGCGGTCAAACTCTTCAGGCTTCACATACTGCTCCAGCTTTTCAAGTAGCTGCTTGCGAACAGTCGCAGTAACCGTATCCCGGCGGGCAAGTGCCAGTATCCTGCTGCCATCGGCAAGCAGCCCTGCTCTCTCCAGGTGGTAAAATGCGGGGAACAGCTTGCGCTGAGCGAGATCGCCGAGCGCCCCGAACAGCATAATGTCGCAACGATTGGTGATCCTGTTGATCATCGGGCATGCCTCTCCGGTGAACCAGGCCCAAAAAACGAACCTGCTCTCACGCTTGAATGTAGTAATTTTATCCAAATAATGACAGTGCTCCCGGATGATTCCAAGGGTACTATCGGGAAATTGATACGTTTACTACCCAAAACCCTTTAAAATCCCGGTACAATCAGGCTGTTTTGAATAACCATCCTACCAGGGATACAGGGAGTAGCTTTGATGGCTGTAAGCCAGACACATCGTGACGAAAACCTATTGGCAGACATCCAGTCCCGGCTGGATACTCTGAACAAATCGGAACGCAAGGTAGCTGAGGCCATCCTTCGGGATCCCAGCGCAGCCACCCGTTACAGCATTGCTGCCTTGGCCCGGGCCTCAAACGTCAGCGAGCCGACGGTTAACCGGTTTTGCCGGGGCTTTTCGGCAACAGGTTTTCCGGATTTCAAGATCCGTCTCGCACAGAGCATCGCCACTGGCACACCCTATATCGGCCAGGACATAGAGCCTGACGATACGGTTGCAGAGTTCGCCGACAAAATCATGCTGAGCACCATTGCCAACCTCGACAAGGCCCGCCAGGCACTGGACCCTCGATCACTGGCAACTGCCATTGATTATCTGATCCAGGCCCGACAAATCAACTTCTTTGGCATGGGAGGCTCAGCTTCTGTCGCGCTCGATGCGCAACACAAGTTCTTCCGCTTTAATATTCCCGTCATGTCTTATGACGACGCTCTTATGCAGCGAATGGTAGCGGCAGGCGCCAGTGTCGGCGATGTCATTGTGCTCATATCCTATACCGGGCGCACCAGAGAAACCGTTGACATTGCCCGGATTGCCCGGGACAACGGCGCGACCGTTATTGGCATCACAACCCCGGGTTCTCCGCTGGCAGACGTATGTACGACCACGCTTGAGGTTACCGCTCCTGAAGACATAGAGGTCTATATGCCCATGTCGTCAAGAATCATCCACCTCACCGTTATCGACATTCTGGCCACCGGCGTTACGCTCAAGCGCGGCAAGGATTTTCTGGGGCACCTCAAAAAAATCAAAGACAGCCTGAGGCCTACGCGCTTTCCTTCCAGTCCTGAGTGAGTTGATCTCGATTTCAGGCATAAAAAAACCCGGACAACGCGTCGTCCGGGTTTTTTAATTACTTCGCTACCTTATGGCCGCGAGACCTCGGCACTGTTTCTCAGGAACTGCTGATACGCTGCGTATTCACGCTGCCCCTCAAGGGAAGCCAGAAACTCACGCAACTGATCCAGGTCTGCGCTGTTTTCTTCTGCGCCACCCTCATTAACAGTGTCCAATGCGATCACCGCAACACCGTTTCGTGTCATCGCTGTACCGTAACTTGCGCCGCCCTCTTCCGCGGGCCTTGCCAGAGAGAAAACAGCCTGCATAACCTGTGGATCCACGCCGGAAGCATTCCGGGCCTGATCATCAAACTGTTCCCAGTCACCCACATTCAGAGCTTCCAGAGACTCACCCTCGCCAAGGCTGGCAACGATGGCTTCAGCACGCTCACTGAGCATTTCCCGTGTTTTGCGAGCCTCCAGATTGCCAAGAATGCTGTCTTTCACATCTTCAAGAGCACGCTGCTGGGCCTCACGATACTCACGGACACGGGCGACTACGGAAACATTATCGCCAACATCGATCAGTTCGGTGTTATACCCACCCTCGAGAACATCCTCCGAGAAAAGCTGACGAACCAGCCCTGCGTGATCAAACGGTGCCCGCCCACCCTCTCTGGTAACACCGCTGGCCTCGCGAATTTCCAGACCAAGTTCCTTGGCAGGCCCGGCCAGATCATCTGCTGCGTATGCTGAATCCGCAAGCTCTGAGCGCACCTCTGCATACTTTTCCTGGACTCGCTCGCGGGCAAGCTCCGTACGCAGTTGTTGCTCAATATCTGCCAGTGCAGGCACATCCGAACGGCGAACGTCATCAAGGCGAATCAGGTGCACGCCAAAACTGGTCGATACCGCGTCGGAAACCTCGCCTTCTTGCAATTCAAACAACGCCTTTTCAAAGGCTTCGTCATAAACGCCGCGACCAGCAAAGCCCAGATCACCGCCCTCTTTGGCGGATACCGTATCAACAGAGAACTCTTGCGCCAGCTCCTCAAAGCTCTCACCGGCCTCCAGGCGCTCCTGAATGGCCGTGATGGTCTGCTCTGCATCGGCCCCATCCTCAATCAGAATATGGGACGCACGGCGCTCCTCACGGGCCAGATCGCCAGCACGCTGCTCATAATAGGCCTCAAGCTCTTCCTGACTGATTTCGATATTCTCTGCCAGAGCGCCAAGCGATAAGGTTATATAGGATGCATCAACCTGTTCCGGCTGCTTGAACGCGCTTTTGTTTTCCTGATAGAAGGCTTCAATATCCGCATCTGTAATCTCGATCTTGTCAGAGACCGCGTCTGCGGAAATCTGAACAACCCGGAAGCTACGCGTCTGATTCTGGATTCGCAAAAGCTGGGAGGCATTCGCGTCAGCAACCAGGCCACTCTGCATGATGCCACCACGGATCTGATTAACCACATACTGCTTGCGCATGGCTTCGCGGAACTCGCCGACGCCCATGCCCAGGTTGCGAACAGATGCTACGAAGCGATCCCGGCTAAATTGTCCATCAACCTGAAACTGCGGCATTTGGGTAATCAGGGCATCTATATCCGCGTCACTGAGCGCAAGGCCCTGAGCACTGGCGTCCTGAATAAGGACCTGTTCCTGAATCAGGGAATCAAGTACGTCTTTGCGGATTTGATCCTCATTCAGCATGGCCGGGTCGGGGCGCTCCATACTGGAAAGGCGGCGCTGGCTTTCCATCTGGACAACGCGCAGGAAATCCCGCTCGGTAATGTCTTCACCGTTCACTGTTGCCACTTCCGGCTCACCAGAGAAGCCGCCAACAATGGCATCCATTCCCCAGATTGAGAGGGACACGACCAACAGACCGATAATGATCTTGGCAATCGTTCCTTGGGAATTTTCCCGTATATCTTGAAGCATGTTTCTCCCGAACCCCTGTTCAAGGTCGTGCAGTTTTTTCATTTGGCGGCGGTATCAAACCCTGCTGCCGGTGCACTTAACGTAAAAAGGCGCACCCTGTCGGAATGCGCCTTGAATTCTTCTTGGCGGCTCCCTTTGACAGAAGCCGCCGGAGAAAGAACCGTTACTTAACGGCGTCTTTCAGAGCCTTACCTGCTTTGAACCCGGGCACTTTAGAGGCCGCAATCTTGATCTCGGCACCTGTCTGCGGGTTACGACCAGTGCGCGCTGCACGATCTTTCACAGAGAAAGTACCAAAGCCGATCAGAGTAACCTGATCGCCTTTTTTGAGGGCACCGGTAATAGAGTTGGTCATTGCGTCCAGAGCGCGCCCAGCGGCTGCTTTGGAAATATCTGCTGATTCTGCAATTGCATCGATTAGTTCGGACTTGTTCACACTAAACCCCTTCGCTATCAGGTTGAAGATGTTCTAGGTCGGATTGTTTTTTCTCGGACGTTCTCGACTATCGCATAAGCGGTCGGAGAATTCCATTCTTCGGTTTTCTTATTCCTTTCGGTATTCAACCGGTGTTCGGAATAGGCACATACTGCGCGGGAGCCCTTGGTATTGGCTGCTTCACGGCGAAACAGTTATACCAATGGGTTCTCCGGCATGTCAACAACTCATCCAGGGTTTAATGTGTTTTTATGCGTTCTGCACCATCGTTTTCTTCGTCACGCGACTTACCTGAACTCGCCTCGGACGACTTGTTAACCGCGTGCGGCTCGGGTGCATAGGCCAGTGCAATATCCAGAACTTCATCAATCCATTTGACCGGAAGAATCTCCAGTGACTCCTTGATATTATCAGGTATCTCCTTGAGATCTCTCACATTTTCATCAGGTATGAGAATGGTCTTGATACCACCACGATGAGCCGCAAGAAGCTTTTCCTTGAGCCCGCCAATGGGTAGAACCCGACCTCTGAGAGTAATTTCACCGGTCATCGCAACGTCTGCCCGAACCGGAATTTTGGTCAATGCAGAAACCAGAGCTGTGCACATACCAATACCGGCGCTGGGACCATCCTTGGGCGTTGCACCTTCGGGTACGTGAACATGCAAATCGTGCTTTTCATGAAAATCGTCTGCAATACCCAGACCCTCAGCACGGCTTCTGACAACCGTAAGCGCCGTCTGGATAGACTCCTGCATTACGTCGCCGAGAGACCCGGTTTTAACAACCCTGCCCTTACCAGGCGTAAGAGCGCACTCGATCGTGAGCAATTCACCGCCCACCTGAGTCCATGCAAGGCCCGTTACCTGGCCTATCTGATTGGTCTCCTCTGCCAGCCCGTAGTTGAATTTACGCACGCCAGAGTAGTGCTCAAGCATATCGGGCTCGATAACGATGACGGCTTTGTCATTGGCTTCTACATGCTCGCGCACAACCTTTCGGCAGATCTTTGCGATTTCCCGCTCAAGACCACGAACGCCAGCCTCGCGAGTGTAGTAACGGACGATGTCGCGCAGAGTGTCTTCGGGTAGCGTCAACTCATCCTTACGCAATCCGTTCGCCTTGATCTGCTTCGGCAACAGGTAACGCAACGCGATGTTCACCTTCTCGTCTTCGGTGTACCCCGGAATCCGGATAACCTCCATGCGATCCAGCAGCGCAGACGGGATGTCCATGGAATTGGACGTACACACGAACATGACATCGGAAAGATCGTAGTCCACTTCCAGATAGTGATCGTTGAACGTGTGGTTCTGCTCAGGGTCAAGAACTTCCAATAGCGCAGATGCAGGGTCACCACGGTGATCCATGCCCATCTTGTCGATTTCATCGAACAGGAACAGCGGGTTTTTAACACCTACTTTGGAAAGTTTTTGAAGCAACTTGCCGGGCAGCGCACCAATGTATGTTTTACGGTGGCCGCGAATTTCAGCCTCATCGCGAACACCACCCAGAGCCATCCGCGTATACTTGCGGTTGGTGGCCCGAGCGATAGATTGTCCAAGCGATGTCTTACCCACACCAGGAGGACCCACCAGACAAAGAACAGGACCTTTAACCTTTTTCACTCGGCTCTGCACCGCAAGGTATTCAAGAATGCGCTTCTTGACCTCGTCAAGCCCGTAATGGTCCTGGTCAAGAATCTCCCGGGCTTTCTCGATGTCGTGGCGAACGCGACTGCGTTTTTTCCAGGGCACGGCAAGCATCCAGTCGATATAACCACGAACAACCGTGGCTTCAGCGGACATGGGCGACATCATCTTGAGCTTGTTCAGCTCTGATTCCGTTTTTTTCCGAGCCTCTTCCGGCAAGCCGGCTTCCTCGAGCTTCTGCTCCAGCTCTTCAAAATCGTTATTACCTTCGCCCAGGTTACCCATTTCTTTCTGGATAGCCTTCATCTGCTCATTCAGGTAATACTCGCGCTGACTGCGCTCCATCTGCTTCTTTACGCGGCCGCGAATGCGCTTCTCAACCTCGATCAGGTCGATCTCCCCATCCAGCTTGCCCAGCAGAAGCTCCACACGGCGATTAACATCAAGCGCTTCCAGCAGCTCCTGCTTTTCCGGAATGCTCATTTCAAGATGGGCCGCCATGGTGTCGGCAAGGCGGTCCAGCTCTTCGATGCCGGCCAAAGCATTGGAAACTTCCGAGGGAACTTTTCTGGAGAGCTTCACAAACTTTTCAAACTCGTCCATCAGGGTTTTCAGGAGCACCTCTTCCTCGCGATCAGGCAACCCTTCGTCGTCCATGAGCGCAGCGCCACCGGACAGGTAATCGGCTTCAGTAATATTACTGATCGCAGCCCGGGCATTACCCTCAACCAGCACTTTAACCGTGCCGTCAGGGAGCCGCAGCATTTGCAGGACAGTTGCAAGCGTGCCCACCTCAAATACATCATTGGGGCCGGGCTCATCAGTGGAGGCGTCCCGTTGGGCCACTAGCAGGATTTCCTTGCTTCCTTCCATCGCGGCTTCCAGAGCCTGAATGGATTTTTCGCGGCCCACAAACAGGGGGACCACCATGTGCGGAAACACCACCACATCACGGAGCGGAAGCAGCGGGTATTCTTGCACGATATCTTCGGGTATCCGGGTCATAAGGAATCCTCTGACGGTGTTTCATTCAGCATAACACCCTTCATTGGGGCGGCCGTTGAAATTGCAATCTCTTTACCAAACAACACAGCACGGGACGCTGCTGATACAAACCAACAAAAAAGGGGCGTTCCCGCCCCTTTTTATTTATCGTCCAGCAGTGAAAGACTAATCAATCATCTGGAACAGCTTTGGCGTGATCCGTGTTTGCGTATATTTTGAACGGTTCCGAGTCGCCCAGAATAACGCTTTCATCAATCACAACCTTGGAAATATCATGCTCCGACGGAATCTGGTACATGGTATCAAGCAGGGTGGCTTCCATGATCGAACGTAGACCACGAGCACCGGTTTTACGTTCCAGAGCCTTACTGGCAACTGCACGCAACGCCTCGTCCCGGAAATCCAACTCCACGCCTTCCATGTCGAACAACTTCTGATACTGTTTCGTCAGGGAGTTTTTCGGTTCCGTGAGAATCTGCACAAGTGCATCTTCATCAAGCTCGTTGAGTGTTGCAACCACTGGCAGGCGGCCAACAAACTCCGGGATCAGGCCATACTTGACCAGATCTTCCGTTTCCACGTTCTTGATGACATCTCCGGTATTTTTGGAGTCGTCGCGGGTGGCTACGGCCGCTGAAAAGCCGATGCTGCTCTTTTCGGTGCGATCGCGGATCACCTTGTCCAGGCCCGCAAATGCACCGCCACAGATGAACAGCATGTTGCCGGTATCGACCTGCAGAAACTCCTGCTGCGGGTGCTTGCGTCCGCCTTGGGGGGGCACGGAGGCAACGGTGCCCTCGATCAATTTCAACAGGGCTTGCTGAACACCCTCACCCGACACATCGCGAGTAATCGACGGGTTGTCCGACTTGCGTGAAATCTTGTCGATCTCATCTATGTAGACGATGCCCCGTTGAGCCTTGTCGACATCGTAATCACACTTCTGCAGCAGCTTCTGGATGATATTCTCGACATCCTCACCCACGTAGCCCGCTTCAGTGAGCGTTGTGGCGTCCGCGATGGTAAAGGGAACATTGAGCATCCGCGCCAGAGTCTCTGCAAGCAACGTCTTGCCGCTACCCGTCGGGCCAATCAGCAGAATATTACTTTTGCCAAGCTCGACATCGCCCTTGCCTTCACCGTACCGGAGGCGTTTATAGTGGTTGTAGACCGCGACCGCGAGTACGACCTTGGCGCGATCCTGACCGATGACATACTCATCCAGCGTATTGCGGATTTCAGCCGGCGTCGGAAGGCGATCACTCGGCTCCTCCTGTGCATTTTCCTGAATCTCTTCACGGATAATATCGTTGCACAGGTCGACGCACTCGTCGCAGATGAACACCGAGGGCCCTGCAATGAGCTTACGGACTTCATGCTGGCTCTTTCCGCAAAACGAGCAGTAAAGCAACTTGCCGTTATCGTCGCCTCTGCCGTTTCTTTCATCTGCCATTGAAATACCTCTGATCTCGTTTTGCCGGCGCTTCAGATACCCGTGCGCCGGCCAAGGGTGACGCTATTACCACCAGTATTATTTATTCGGTACGCGCTTATCAAGTATCGAGTCAATCAGCCCGTACTCTTTAGCTTGGTCCGGATCCATAAAATAGTCACGATCTGTATCCTTCGAGATCGTTTCCAGATCCTGGCCGGTGTGATGGGCCAGAATGGAGTTCAGGGTGTGACGGATCTTGAGAATCTCACGTGTGTGGATCTCAATATCCGTTGCTTGCCCCTGATAACCACCCAGAGGCTGGTGAATCATAACGCGCGAGTTAGGCAGGCAGGCCCGCTTGCCAGCAGCACCACCAGCCAAAAGGAAGGCGCCCATACTGGCCGCTTGCCCTACGCACAACGTCGAAACGTCGGGCTTGATGAACTGCATGGTGTCGTAGATGGACATACCCGCAGTCACAGAACCGCCGGGGCTATTAATATACAAGTGAATATCTTTATCCGGATTTTCGGATTCCAGGAACAGAAGCTGCGCCACGATCAGGTTGGCCATGTGATCTTCCACTTGCCCAACCATGAAGATCACCCGCTCCTTAAGCAGACGGGAATAAATGTCGAACGAGCGCTCCCCGCGGGCAGTCTGCTCGATAACCATCGGCACCAGGGCTGACCTGGCATCCATTGCGAGACCATCGATTGGTTTCTGCGTCATGATGCGCCTGAACTCCTTATGGACAAATGGGACGTGGCGACGAGCCACGGCATCTTCGGTATTCTTGCATCCTGTACTTTGCCAGCCGCAAGCCAAGATGAAAACAGCCGGGCATGCCGGCTGCTAACTCTGTTCGGCCAGCGGGGCCGGAAACTAACCCGACCCCGGCACTTTCACGCCGCCTGATCAGCGCTGGGGCTGCCCAGCCTGGATGGCTTCTTCGTACTTGACCTTCTTTTCCGTAACCTTTGCCTGAGAAAGCACATGGTCAACAACCTGATCTTCCAACACGCTGGACTCGATCTGGTTCTTCTGCTCAGGATTGCCGCTGAAGTGGGCAATAACCTCTTCTGGCTGTTCATACGTTGACGCGATCTCCTGGATCTTTTCGTCAACTTTAGCCGGATCTACTTTCAGATCATTCGCCTTCACAACTTCCTGGAAAAGCAGACCGGTTTTAACACGACGCTCAGCCTGCTCCTGGAAGATTTCTTTTGGCAACTGCTGGAAATCCACTTGGCCACCGAAGCGCTGAACCGCTTCCTGCCTCAGGCGGTCAATTTCCTGATCTGCCAGTGACGCGGGAATGTCGACCTGCGTTGTTTCCAGAAGACCGTCTACAACGTCATTCTTGACCTTGTTAGACACAGCCTGTTTGAGCTCGCGCTCCATGTTCTTTTTCACTTCTTCACGAAACGCAGCTTCGTCTTCAGCTTCAATACCAAACTTGGCAAAGAACTCAGTGTTCAGCTCAGGCAACTGAGGCTCTTCGACTTCGTGAATCTTGATATCGAACTTCGCCGGCTTACCTTTGAGATCTTCGTTGTGGTAGTCCTCCGGGAACGTCACTTCAATTTCAAGCTCCTCGCCGGCTTTACCACCAACGATGGCTTTTTCGAAGCCAGGGATCATCTGATCCGAACCCAGGGTCAGCTTATGGCCTTCAGCGGCACCGCCCTCAAACTCTTCCCCATCGATAGAGCCCTTGAAATCAATCGTCAACACGTCCTTGTTCTTGGACTTGCGCTTGACGGACTTCATGGTGGCCTGCTGACGGCGCAGGTTATCGATCATGGTATCGATATCTTTGTCGGTAATTTCAGAAGTCAGCTTTTCGATGGAAACCTGGCTCAGATCACCCAGCTCGATTTCTGGCATAACTTCGAAAACGGCGACGAACTCAAGGTCTTTGCCGGCTTCCATGGTTTTCGGCTCAAGCTTGGGCCAGCCCGCAGGGTTAATATCCTGCTCCTGCAATGCCTTGATGTAGTTGTCGCGCATGATCTCGCCGACAATTTCCTGGCGCACGCTATCACCGAACCGACGTTTGACCACGCTCATGGGCACCTTGCCGGGGCGGAAACCATTAAGGCGCACAGTACGCGCAGTTTCCTGCAGGCGTTTCTGAACCGCCTGTTCAATTTCCTGGGCGGGCACACCAATCGTCATGCGACGCTCGATGTTGGAGGTCGTTTCTACAGACACTTGCATGGAAGATCCTCAAATTTCGGGTTCGGTATATGAATGAAATTAAAACCAAAAGTCCATTCCTGAGCAGCTTCCCCGGAAAGGACCCAAAATTAAAAGCCGGTAGTTTATCACGGTTTACCATGACGAGAGAATCATCTGCCACGGGTAGTTTCACGATTAGTGATTACAGCGACGACTACACAGGAGAGTTGGGGACAAAAAGAGAAAAACAAAGGGGCACTTCTGTTCTTTCGAACTAAAAAAGGCCCTTGGCGTAATTCCAAGAGCCTTCAAATATGGTACTCCGGGAGGGACTTGAACCCCCACACCTTGCGGCAACAGGACCTAAACCTATCGTGTCTACCAATTCCACCACCGGAGCAGAAAAATCGTCAATTCAAAATCACCACACAAGCTGAAAACTCAAAACGATAACCTGGAAAAGGTCACATCACTCAGCAGGGTGGAAAACGCCTCAAAGAAAAGTGGGGTGGACGAAGGGGATCGAACCCTCGACCGCAGGAGTCACAATCCTGAGCTCTACCAACTGAGCTACGTCCACCACATCGGTATATAACCTTAAGACGCTTAACTTTGCCGCTTGCGGTGGTCTGGTACCGGTCAAGCCGACGGCTGAAATGGCGCGCCCGGCAGGACTCGAACCTGCGACCCTCGGCTTAGAAGGCCGATGCTCTATCCAGCTGAGCTACGGGCGCTTGACCGTTCGCCCACCTGAACATCCAGAAAATGGTCGGGGTAGAGAGATTCGAACTCCCGACATCCTGCTCCCAAAGCAGGCGCGCTACCAGACTGCGCTATACCCCGTCTGAACTGAACAATATGTGCATCAGCAAAGTTGGTGCGGATATTACTGTCGCCAAATGCTTCCGTCAACAGGGAAAGTGAAATTCTCTGAAAAATCCGCTGTTTCTCTCCAATTTTTCTGCCCCACCCAACGACACAGATCGGCTCCCCAATTGGAGTTGGGCGGCAAGCATGAGACAATAACTGCCCTTTTATTCTATCAATGCCCAACCGACAAGACGAACCATGAGCGCCAAACTGATCAATGGAAAAGAAATTGCAGCCGCAGTCCGACAACAGGTCGCTTCAGGAGTTGAAGCCCGCACCAGCAAGGGACTAAGAGCCCCCGGTCTGGCCGTTGTGCTGGTAGGGAACGACCCGGCCTCTGAGGTATATGTTGGCAACAAGCGCAAGGCTTGCGACGCCGCGGGCATTCTCTCGCTTTCCTATGACCTGCCTGGAGATACCTCACAGCAGACCCTTGAAGCACTGATTGATGAGCTGAACGAGAACCCCCTCGTCGATGGCATACTGGTGCAGCTTCCACTACCAAAGCATCTGGACGCAGACCCTATCTTGCTGAAAATTCGTCCCGATAAGGATGTCGATGGCTTTCACCCATACAACATCGGTCGCCTGGTGCAGCGTAAGCCTGCACTCAGGCCCTGCACACCAGCGGGCGTCATAACCCTGCTGGATAGCATTAACACCCCTTACAAAGGCCAGCACGCCGTGGTTGTGGGCGCATCCAACATCGTAGGTCGCCCCATGATCATGGAACTGCTGCTTAAAGGCGCAACCACCACAGTATGTCATCGCTTCACCCCGAATCTGGAAAAGTACGTTCGTGAAGCCGACATTCTGATCGCCGCTGTCGGCAAACCCGGGCTGATCAAGGGCGAGTGGGTAAAACCCGGCGCCACCGTGATTGATGTGGGTATCAATCGCATGGAGAACGGCAAGCTGCAGGGCGACGTGGATTTTGATGAAGCATCAGCTCGTGCTGCGTACATAACGCCGGTGCCGGGCGGTGTTGGCCCGATGACGATTGCCACCCTTTTGCAGAACACCTTGTATGCGGCAAACGAACTGCACAACGAGTAATCAATTCGTACACCAGGGTATAATGCAACCATAAAAAAACCCGCCGAAGCGGGTTTTTTTATGGTCTCAGCCGATATTACTGGCCGAATTTCTCTTTCGCCTTCAGGCGATATGCGTGCAGCAACGGCTCTGTGTAGCCGTTCGGCTGCTCGCGACCTTTCAGAACCAGATCCATGGCGGCCTGGAACGCTACGCTGTCTGCAAAGTTCGGCGCCATTGCCCGGTACGTCGGGTCATTGGCATTTTGCTTATCGACAACCTGCGCCATGCGCTTCATGGTTTCTTCAACCTGCGCCTCGGTGCAAATACCGTGATACAGCCAGTTGGTCAGATGCTGTGATGATATTCGCAACGTAGCACGGTCTTCCATCAGGCCCACATCATTGATATCCGGGACCTTGGAGCAGCCAACACCGCTGTCAATCCACCGCACCACATAACCGAGAATACCCTGGGCGTTGTTATCCAGCTCCTGTTGAATCTCGGCCGCTGTCAACTTCGACGGCCCATCCATCACCGGCACAGTGAGGATGTCATCCAGGTTGGCACGGGTGCGGCTTTCCAGATCTTTCTGGATATCCGCAACAGACACCTGGTGATAGTGAGTTGCATGCAGGGTTGCTGCTGTGGGCGAAGGGACCCATGCTGTATTGGCACCCGCTTTCGGGTGACCGATTTTCTGTACAAGCATGTCAGCCATCAGGTCCGGCATGGCCCACATGCCCTTGCCAATCTGGGCAACGCCTCGGAAGCCGGTTTCCAGACCAATATCAACGTTCCACTGCTCGTAAGCGCCAATCCATGCAGCCTGCTTCATCTCGCCTTTGCGAATGAACGGCCCAAGTTCCATGGACGTGTGCATCTCATCGCCGGTGCGATCCAGGAAGCCGGTATTGATGAACACAGCACGATCTTTTGCGGCGTGGATACAGGCTTTCAGGTTCACCGTAGTGCGACGCTCTTCGTCCATAATGCCTACTTTCAGGGTAAAACGCGGCAGACCAAGAGCATCTTCAACGCGACCAAAGAAATCGTTGGTAAACGCTACTTCTTCGGGGCCGTGCATTTTCGGCTTCACGATATACACAGAGCCGGAAGTGCTGTTCTGAAAACGACCGGCACCCTTGAGATCATGAATGGCAATCAGCCCGGTAAGGAGGCCGTCCATCAAGCCTTCAGGCACTTCAGCACCATCTTTCAGCAGAACAGCCGGGTTGGTCATCAGATGACCCACGTTACGGATAAACATCAGGCTACGGCCTTTCAGCTTAAGCTCGCTGCCATCGGCTGCGGTGTATTCGCGATCCGCATTCATTTTACGGGTCAGACGCTCGCCGCCTTTTTCGAAGGATTCTTCCAGGTCGCCTTTCATCAGGCCCAGCCAGTTGCTATAAGCCAGTGTCTTGTCGTCGGCATCTACTGCGGCAACTGAGTCTTCGCAATCCATGATGGTGGTCAGTGCAGATTCCATCAATACGTCTTTTACATGGGCTCCGTCGTCCTTGCCGATCGGATGGCTGGCATCGATCTGGATCTCGAAGTGCATGCCGTTTTTGACCAACAGAATGCCGGTAGGTGCATCGGCAGCTCCGGTGTAACCTACAAAACCCGATTCGTCTTTCAGGCCGGTAACCTCGCCGCTCTGCAGCTTGACGACCAGCTTGCCTCCGGCAACCTGATACAGAGCTGCATCCTTGTGGCTGCCCGCAGCCAAAGGCGCGGAGCTGTCCAGCAGGTTGCGTGCAAATTCAATAACCTTGGCGCCGCGCACCGGGTTGTAACCACGGCCCTTTTCAGCGCCGTTCTCTTCAGAGATGGCGTCGGTGCCGTAGAGCGCATCGTACAGGCTGCCCCAGCGCGCATTCGCTGCGTTCAGCGCGAAGCGGGCGTTCATGATCGGCACCACAAGCTGCGGGCCTGCCATGGTCGCGACTTCGGGATCAACGTTGGTCGTGGAGATACGGAAGTCCGCCGGCTCATCTACCAGGTAGCCGATATCCTTGAGGAAAGATTTATAGGCGGCCATGTCCAGCTTCTGACCTTTGTGGTCGCGGTTCCAGCTGTCCATTTTTTCCTGAATTGCATCGCGCTTGGCGAGCAGTTCCCGGTTGCGCGGCGCCAGATCGTTGACGATCTTGTCGAATTCCGCCCAGAATTTTTCGGCATCTATTCCGGTGCCCGGGATTGCTTCGTTGTTCACGAAGTCATACAAATTCTTTGCGACCTGAATGCCGCCGAGTTGTACGCGCTCTGTCATCGTTCTTAGCCTCAGTGGGTTAGCCCTGTCCCGAAAGCCGCTCAGCGGTCGGGCTCGAAAAATCGAAGGCCGCATTATACGGGAAGTTCCCTATAAGGTCATTTCCCTGAATACAACACGACCTTGGTAACAACCTTAGCTGCGCCGCCAGCTTGTTCCCTCACGGGAATCGTCCAGAATAACGCCCTGCTCTGCCAGCTCATCACGAATACGGTCAGCGCCAGCAAAGTCTTTGGCTTTGCGTGCATCAGCGCGAGCCTGAATTTTTGCTTCGATATCTTCTGCACTCAGCTCGCTGCCGGAATCGGCCTGGAAAAACGCATCCGGATCTTGTTGCAAAAGACCAAGAATAGCGCCTAGCCTGACCATGACAGTCGCCGCCTCTTTTGCCCTACCATCCCGGCCTTCGCGGCGGTGCTGGTTGATGTCGTTGGCCAGCGCGTGCAGAACCGAGATCGCGCCCGGGCAATTGAAGTCATCGTCCATCAGTTCAACAAAACGCCGGTCATGATCTGTCTCAGACACGTCGACGGACTTTTCCGGCACGATGCCGCGCAGAGCATGATAGAGCCTTGCAAGCGATCGCCCCGCCTCAGAGAGGTTATCTTCGGAATAATCGACCTGGCTGCGATAGTGGCTGGAAACCAGGAAGAAACGCACCACTTCGGGCGGATAGGTTTCCAGAATTTCCCGGATGGTGAAAAAATTGCCCAAAGACTTGGACATCTTTTCCTTGTTCACGCGAATCGCGCCCGCGTGCATCCAGGTATTTACAAAGGTGTGCCCTGTCGCGCATTCGGACTGGGCAATTTCGTTTTCATGGTGTGGGAACAGCAGGTCCGGCCCACCACCATGAATGTCGAAGGTATCACCCAGGCAGCGGGTCGACATAGCGGAACACTCAATGTGCCATCCGGGACGACCATCACCCCAAGGCGACGACCAGCTCACTTCGCCTTCGCCGGCGGCTTTCCACAATGCAAAATCCGCTGGGCTGCGCTTGGCCTCCTGCACGTCTATGCGCGCGCCGGCAAGCAGGTCTTCAAGCTTTTTCTTGCTGAGTTTTCCATAGCCTTCGAAAGACTCTACGGAAAAATACACGTCGCCGTTATCGGCGGCATATGCATGATCAGACTCAATAAGCGTGGTGATCATGGCAATGATCTCAGCGATGTAATCCGTTGCACGGGGCTCTGCGCTGGGTGGCAGCACGCCAAGCCTGGCCTCATCCTCATGCATTGCGGCGATCATGCGCTCTGTGAGATCGGTAAACGGTTCCCCGTTTTCCTCAGCCCGCCGGAGAATCTTGTCATCAATATCGGTTATGTTGCGCACATAGGTCACATCGTACCCGCGGTCGCGCAGATAGCGTGTTACCACGTCAAAGGCCACCAGCACCCGGGCATGGCCCAGGTGGCAGTAGTCATAAACCGTCATCCCACACACATACATCCGAACCTTTCCCGGTTCGATGGGCGTGAAGTTTTCTTTTTGCTGGGTGAGCGTGTTGTAAATCCTGATCACAGCTGGTCTCCCTAATGCTTACCCCTCATTTACCCCAGGAATCCCGCAAGGTAACGGTGCGATTGAATACCGGCTTGCCGGCTTTGGCCGTCAGCTCCTGATCACAGAAGAAGTACCCTTCGCGCTCGAACTGGTATGGCAGGTCCGTCAGCGGCGTTGCCAGGCTTTGCTCTACCCGCGCGCCCTTGAGCACCACGAGCGATTGCGGATTAATGTGATCGACGAAGTCGCCTTCCTTGTCGCTGTCCGGTGATTCGTGATTGAACAGGCGATCGTACAGATTGATATCACAGTCCACGCTGTTGCTCTCGGACACCCAGTGGATAACGCCGTTGGGCTTATAACCCTCGGGGTTCACACCCAGCGTGGCCGGGTCATATTCGCAACGCAGCTCGACGATCTCGCCGCTGGCATCCCGCACAACTTCCTTACAGGTCATCACATAGCCGCCGCGCAGGCGGACCGCCTGCTCCGGCGCCAGGCGCTTCCACTTGCGCGGCGCCTCTTCAACGAAGTCTTCCCGGTCGATATAAAGAGTCTGACTCCAGGTAACTTCACGCTGCCCCATGTCCGGGTTCTGCGGGTGTACCGGCAACACCAGGGTTTCCGTCTTGTCCGCAGGGTAATTGGTCAATATCACCTTTAACGGGCGCATCACACACATGGCACGGGGCGACCGTGTGTTCAGGTCTTCCCGGATGGCAAACTCCAGCATGCCCATATCCACAGTACCGCCGGCCTTGTTCACACCGATCATATCGCAGAACGTGCGCAGGGATTCCGGAGTGTAGCCCCGGCGACGCATACCGGAAATGGTGGGCATGCGTGGGTCGTCCCACCCATCTACCAGGTGTTCATCCACCAGGCGCTTGAGCTTGCGCTTGCTGGTAATTGTGTAATTCAGGTTCAGGCGGGCGAACTCGATTTGCCGCGGCTGGCAGGGCGCACTGATGTTTTCCAGCACCCAGTCATAAAGGGGGCGGTGGTCTTCAAACTCCAGAGTGCACAGCGAGTGCGTAATTCCCTCCATGGCATCGGAGATGGGGTGAGTGAAATCGTACATCGGATAGATGCACCATTTATCGCCCGTCTGGTGATGCTCAGCGTAACGAATGCGGTAGAGAATGGGGTCTCGCATATTGATGTTAGGGGACGCCATATCTATTTTCGCCCGCAACACCAGCTCGCCATTTTTGAATTTACCATCTCGCATGTCACGGAAAAGCGAGAGACTTTCATCCGCCGGGCGATCGCGGTACGGGCTGTTTCTGCCGGGTTCTTTCAGGCTGCCACGATATTCCGCCATTTCGTCAGCAGATAACGCACACACATAGGCCTTGCCCTTCTCAATCAGCTCTTCAGCAAAGCCATAGATCGAATCAAAGTAGTCGGAGGCATAACGCACCTCTCCGGACCATGTGAAGCCCAGCCATTCCACATCCTTCTTGATGGCGTCGATATACTCCTGGCTCTCCTTCTCCGGGTTGGTATCGTCAAACCGCAGAGTACATTCGCCGTCAAATGTCTCGGCGATACCAAAATTGAGGCAGATGGATTTGGCATGGCCGACGTGCAGGTAGCCATTGGGCTCAGGCGGGAAACGGGTCACCACCTGACCGGTATGTTCGCCTTTGGATACGGCGTCTTCGATCAGGCTCTGAATAAAATTATGGGCTTTCTTCGACTCGGCGCTCATACAATCTCTGCTAAAAGAAGTGGGTCGTAAACCGGCTATTATACTCATAAATCAGTGCCGGACTCATGCATCGCTGGAAACTCTTGAGTACAATACCGGCTTTAACCGATTCAAACCCAACGAACAGGAAACCCTGATGATTCTGCTGACAACCAATCACGGCGATATCAAGCTCGAACTGGATTACGAAAAGGCGCCTGAAACCGCCAAAAACTTTGAACAATATGTTCGCGACGGTTTCTACGACGGCCTGATTTTTCACAGGGTAATCAGCAACTTCATGGTTCAGGGCGGCGGCTTTGAGCCCGGCATGACTGCACGAAAGACCCGTGAGCCCATCAAGAACGAAGCCGATAACGGCCTGAGCAACATGAAAGGCACCGTCGCCATGGCCCGCACCATGGATCCTCACTCCGCCTCCGCTCAGTTCTTTATCAACGTTGAGAACAACGGCTTTCTGGATCACACCGCCAAGAATGCAGAAGGCTGGGGCTACTGTGTATTCGGCAAGGTAGTAGAAGGTTTGGATACCGTCGACGCCATACGCGCTGTACGCACCACTATGGACGCAGGTCACCAGGACGTCCCCCACGAGGACGTGGTAATCGAGAAAGCCAGCGTTATAGAGGACGGAGGCGCAGCGTGACCACGCTGTTTATTTCCGATCTCCATCTGGAAGAGTCACGCCCCGACATAACCGGGGCGTTTCTCCGCTTTTTGAAGGAAAAAGCGCCGGGAGCAGAGCAACTGTACATCCTGGGTGATTTTTTTGAAGCCTGGATTGGTGACGATGAGCACACGCCGTTGCAGGAGCAGGTAGCAGCCGCGCTGCGCACCTTGAGCGACAACGGCACTCGTATTTTTCTGATGCACGGCAACCGGGATTTTTTGCTGGGCGAAGACTTTTGCGCCCGCGCAGGTGCGACATTGCTGGACGACCCCACGCTTATTGACCTGTACGGCACCCCTACCCTGTTGATGCACGGTGACAGCCTGTGTACGGCCGACGTCGAATATCAGAAATTTCGTGCCAACATGCGCAACCCGAAAACTCAGAAGCTCATTCTTGCCCGACCTCTCAAAGACCGCCAGCAAATGGCCCGACAGCTTCGGGAAATGAGCATGGCCACAAACCGTGACAAAGCCGAGGGCATAATGGATGTGACGCCAGACGAAGTCGTGCGCGTTATGGAAGCCCATGATGTGCCACGACTTATCCATGGCCACACCCACAGGCCCGCCGAGCACGCCCTGAAAGTGAACAACAAAACCGCTAAACGGATTGTTCTCGGCGACTGGGATACGAACCTTTGGTGGCTGGAAGCGAATCCGGGGCTGGAGCCTGAGCTGAAAAAAGCTCCGCTGTAACAGCTCAGCACGCAACCTTTCCCATGGATTAAATCTGCGACACAGAGGCCTCCATATAGGGTGTAGCGGTTGAATGCCCGATCCACGAACGCGTACTGTATAAAGACACTGTACACGGGACTGCAATCGCCATGAGACTCGCTGCGACCCTCGGGGATCGCCGTTTTTTACTGACCGTTCTGCTCGCATGGGGCTGGCTTCTGCTGATCCGTGCTGGTCTGATCCTGCAAAGCGGCGTCTGGCCAAGCACGGTCGGAATGATTGGGAGCGATTTGGTCGGCGCGTTTGTTCTCGCCATACTGCTGACAATAACGCGAGGCCCCCTGCGAGCGGCGCTGGTCGTATTGCTCGGTTTTGCCGCCTACGTCGCCGGGATGCATCTGACGGCACACGGCACCTTGTTTCAACTGGCGTTCGCGAGCAAGAGCATGGATCCTACCTTTATAAGCGGCAGCCTGCTTAATGTCTATCTTGCCCTGCTGCCCTTCTATCTGCTCCTCGCATGGGGGCTACATCGACTGCACCGGTCACTGGTTCCGAGCCCGCCACGGGGATCCATCGGACTGCTCGCCGCCGGTGCAGCGATGCTGGCGGTATACGCCATGTCATTCCCAAGCTTGACCACCCCGGCCAACAACGTGGTGGCAAGCACACTGGCTCAGGTTCCTGCCACCGCCATAAACCCACTGGGTACAGCAATTGGCGATGAAGCGGTTGAGATTGCCGGAACGCCCACTGATAACAACGAGGAAGAAACCAATTTCTTCTACCAGCGCGTTGAAGCCAACTCCGTAGACAAGCCGCCAAATGTACTACTTATCATGATTGAAGGCTTGTCGGCCGGCTACTTTCCGGAGGTCAGCCAGTACCACGACCTGCAGCCACTGATCACACTGGACAGCCTGGAAAGCGTACTGAAAGCGCAGGGGTTCCGGATGTACCGCAACCACCTCAGCCTGGAACGTCAAACGGATCGCGGCACTTTTTCAATTGTCTGTGGGCGCTATCCGGATTTCCGTAGAGTCTCCAGAAAACTGCTCGACGTAGCTGAGGAACGCGCCACCCCAGACTGCCTGCCCGCCAAGCTCCGCGATGCTGGTTATCACACCGCTTACTGGCAGGCAGCGCCAACCAGCTACATGCAAAAAGATGAGTTCATGCCGAAAGCGGGCTTCCTGGACGTAACGGGAGCGGAGGCGTTCAATAACGCCGAAGACATAGAAGGCTGGGGCCCGGCCGACCCGGTGTACTTTCCCAATGTTGCCCGGCGCCTGAAAGAACTGGACCGGAGCAACTCACCCTGGTTTGTTACGCTTCTCAACATCGGCACCCATCACCCTTTCGATATTGGCGAAAAGGCAGAGCAGGATCTGGAGAAAACAGCGTCGAACAGTGAGGAAGCTGCAACTGAGGTCCCTTTATTGCAGCCCCAGCAGGCTCGACGCGACGCCATGAAGGTCATGGAGAAATCCCTCGGACACTTTCTTGAGGACTTGGCAGCAAACGGAACACTGGACGACACCCTTGTCATACTGACGTCCGATGAGTCGGGAGGCTTTGTGCGAGCAGACCATGAAACCTTGCCACTGAACAGCAATCTGGGAATGCTCGCGGTTCGCCCGCCAGACCCGAAGGACCTTCAGGGATATGCAGACCCAAACACGATCACCGCACAACTGGATATTCCTCTGACCATCCTGGACGCCACCGGTCGTGGCGAATACGCAGGCGATATGATTGGCCGCAGCCTGCTGGTCCAAATCGATCAGACGCCTAGAGACATACTCCTTGCAGACACCTATACCGGGCTCAAGTACTTTCTCAGGGAAAAAGGAGAATTGTTGGCTTGCACAGAGCTGCTTACTCGTTGCACTTCATGGATGTTCAATCCTGACCGGGTCTTCGGCTCTTTCAGGGAAGCAGACAAGCCGCCCTTTCTCTCGCTGGAAGAACGCATGGCCCTGTTTAAAAACGCAACCATGCTGACACCGACTAATTAGTACCTGATACACACCAAACGGCATTCAGACCTCTGAAATCCCTGATCTATGAGAACGTTGATAGCCAGCACATTGAACATTCTTCGGCTCCATCGCAGGGCGCTCCTGACGTTCTATCTGTTTTTTTCCGGCCTCGCACTGGCTGTTATTACGCCAACGCTTTCATGGGCACTGGCGTCATTGCGCCCTGTAACGGGAGAAGGGGCCATCAGCACGGGTGGGATCATCGAGTTCCTGATATCTCCTGGCGGCATCCTCTGGGTGGTGGTCAGCCTTAATTTAGCGGCACTGACATTCGTGCTGCAACAGGCCGGCATCACGCTCATTGCGGCAGCGCCACATCGTCAGCCCTACCGGACGGCACTTCGCGCTCTCTGGGGAACGACCCGCAGCCTCCTGCCGCTGATAAAGTTGACCCTGCTTCAGGTGTTCACACATCTGATGATCGCCCTGCCCTTCCTTGCTATAACCGGGCTGGCATGGTCATGGCTACTTAACCTGTACGACCCCTATCTGCTGCGAGTTGAAAAGCCACCCGAGCTCTGGTGGTTTATCGCCTGTGCGACGCTTTCAGGCCTTGGCATTCTTCTATGCAACGGTTTTCTCTACTTGCGCTGGATATTGGCTGTGCCTTGCCTGATGTTACAGAGCCGCTCGCCCACTGAGGCGCTAAAGGAAAGCACACGGCTGACCCGGGGGCAGAAAGGGCAAGCCAGCGGTTTGCTGCTCTGCGGGCTGATAGCTCTGATGCTATTGCCTGTTCTGGTGGCGTTCGCGTTCGATCAGATCGCCACAGGCATGTTTGCTGCCCTGCAAGCTCATAAAGACATGCTTGCGACAGTGGTGCTTGTGTTTATCGCTGCCTATATTTTTATAGGCATTGCAGTGACGTTTCTGGGCGCCTCGGTTTACGGTGCATTCATTGTCAGCCTGCACCAAAGGGCAAGCGGTGTCGTGTCAGCTAAGCGCATCGCTGAACGCCTCACCATACCAGAGCATGCCGGATTCAAAGCTTGGGCGGCCGAACTGTTCGTGGTCGTACTTGCACTCAGCCAGGCCTGGCTGGTGTTTGGTGCACTTGAGCAAAGGGAAGATGTCACAATAACAGCGCACCGAGGCAGTTCGCTGGCAGCACCGGAGAATACTCTTAGCTCCATCGAGCAAGCTATAGAGGGTGGCGCAGACTATGTCGAAATCGATGTGCAATTGACGGCAGACGGTGTACCGGTTCTTTGGCACGACGCAGACATGAGCCGGATTTTTGGTTTAAAAGAGCGAGTCAGCGATGTCCGCTATGAGGACATCCGGGATCTTGATGCCGGGAGTTGGTTCAGCATCGATTTTTCGGAAGACAGGATTGCAACGCTGGCCCAGGCTCTGGAGACTGCCAATGGTCGGGCAAAGCTTTTTATCGAGCTGAAGCCTGACCGCAACACACCGCATCTGACGCAAACTGTCGTCGAGCTTCTCCAGCACATGGAAGCCGTAGATGGAACAATCGTTGCTGCCTCAGACTGGCTGACCCTTCAGGAGGCAAAAAGACGGGAACCTCGACTGAAAACAGCACTGATCGCACAGTTTGTGATGGGGCCTTTGTGGACAGATAACTACGACATACTGGCACTGCGTGCAAACCGGGTAACGCCGGCAACCATTGCAAGAGCCCACAGGGCAGAAAACGAGCTGCATGTATGGACCGTTAACCATCCGGATGAGATGTCACGCTTTATCGACATGGGTGTGGATAACATTATTACGGACCGCCCAGAGATGCTTGCCGACATCCTTCAGGAACGGAAAAACCTTTCTGATACCGAATTGCTGGCAACCAAGCTCCACAACTGGTTGCGTTGATGCGCAGATGAAATAGTCTAACCTTGAATCAACACTCAGCTGCAACCGACCAGGCAAGGAACGCAAACACATGAAGCAACGCCCAACCCGTTATGCATTTTTAACAACATGGCTGGCCGGGGTTCTTCTGCTCTGCTTTTCCACCTTCGCTGCCTTGGCCGAAGACACCAGCGAGAAGGATCCCGAGCAACCGGAGGAAGCACGCCCGGCGGTACAACCTGAATTGGAGGAAAACACAGACACGCCTCCGGAAATCAAACTGCCCGATGCGATCAATGCCGACATACAGCAACAGGTTCGTGCGCTGCAGGCGGCGCTCGAACAACGCCAGGCTGCGGTTCGGGAAAGCCGGGAGAGGTTGACCTATGCCGAGTCCATTCTGACCCGCCTGCAGGATGAGTACAAAAGCTTTGAGCTGAGGCTTGAGAAAGCTGGGCTCAATCTGACCGCCAGCTATGCCGACCTTTTGAAACAGAGGCTTGAGCGCCTGCAAAGACAGAGTATTGCCAGCGAGCTTATTGAGGGCATTGAGGACAAGCTCTCTACTGCAAGAGAAGAACAGCTGAGGCTGGAGGAATTTGAAGCGATAGCAGAACCGGGTGACGATGCCCGCGGCCAACTGCGCAACCAGCGTGCAGAATTGCTGCGTGGGTTGCACAAAGCCGTGACGGAGCACATCGATGTGCTCAATGAATACTACAGCACTGTGACGACCCTTCAGGATCAGGTTCAGGAATACCAGAAACTTTTGCAGCAACGTCTGTTCTGGCTCCCCAGCGCGGCCGCAGTCAGTATGAAAACCGCAGGGGAGCTTTACCAATCCGCCAGATGGTTTTTCTCCCAGCTAAGTATTGATGTGCTGAGTGACAGCCTCACCCGCTCTGTAAACGAACGCGGCGCGCGCATGGGGCTTGTCACGCTATTCCTTATCGTTTTGCTGATAAAGCGCAAAGCGATCAAGAACAATCTTCGGGGCAACAGCCAACATATCGGAAACGTTGGGCAGGACCGGACCATTTTTACATTGCAGGCACTGATCAACAGCATTCTGCTGTCGCTACCGGGCGTACTATTGTTCTCTCTCGCGGCCTTGTTGCTGATGGAAGGAAATGCTTTTTACGCGGCGCTCTCAAAAGGCTTCACGGCCGCCGCCTTTATCATGTTTTTGCTCGCTTTTGTGCGTAACGTTGCCCGCAAACAAGGGCTTGGAGAAAGCCACTTTCACTGGAACACCAACACCCTGCTGGTTATCCGTCGCAAATTGCCCGTGCTGATGGCGTTTGTTGTACCGGTGACCGTGATCACCACGTCGACAAACTCGACGCCTGAAGGCGCACAATTTGATGACAGCCTTGGCCGCCTGCTTTTTACTCTGGTTTCCATCGTATTATCCTTGTTCGCGCACCGGATCATGGAGGCGGTGCGTGCTGGCAAACTCGACAGTAATTTTTTAATGCTGCTTCATGTGACGGCGGTAGCAGGCCCCCTTGTCCTGGCCGCAGCGTCGCTGATCGGTTATCACTACACGGCCCTGCAACTTGAACGCAACCTGTTCGTTACCATCTGTTGGTTGGCCTTTAACACACTTATTTACTATGTAGGCTTGAGAGCGCTGTCTGTGCGTGAGCGCAGACTCACCCTTGAGCGTCTGCGAGAGCAACGCGCTGCTGAGCGCAGGGCAGCGGAAGCCCGGGAGTCAGCAGATACGTCCGGCGAAGGCGTGCTTCAGAACCTCGACATGCCCGAGATGAATCTCAAGGACATCAGCCAACAGAGCTCTTCGTTACTGAGAATAATTGTCTCTGCTCTTGCCATCACCGGCCTGCTGTTTCTGTGGGCGAGTGTCATACCGGCATTGCAACTGTTCAATGATATTACTCTGTGGACCATTGCCACTGACCTGCAGGGTGGCGACCCACTGCCCATCACGCTTGCAGATTTGCTGCTCGCTCTGCTCGTAGCCGCCGGTACTGTTCTTGCAGCAAAAAACCTCCCCGGAACCATGGAGGTGACCCTGCTGAGCCGAATGAATCTGGAGCCGGGCACAGGTTATGCCATTACAACCATTACCACCTACATTCTTGTTCTTCTGGGAGTGGTTATCTGTCTTGGCGTGATCGGGGTTCAGTGGTCCAAGCTCCAGTGGCTGATTGCCGCCCTTGGGGTGGGGCTTGGCTTTGGCTTGCAGGAAATCGTCGCCAACTTTGTATCCGGCATCATCCTGCTGTTTGAACGCCCGATCCGGGTAGGCGATACGGTGACCATTGATGGCATAACCGGCACGGTTTCCCGCATACGCATCCGTGCTACCACACTGGTGGACTGGGACAGGAAAGAACAGATTATTCCCAACAAAACCTTCGTAACCCAGGATCTGACCAACTGGACGCTGTCGGATTCGATTACCCGCGTTATTCTCTATGCCAACGTCGCTTTCGGATCCGATGTGGACAAGGTTCAGGAACTGCTCACCCAGGTCGCACATGACAATGCTCGGGTGGTGGACGATCCCGCACCTGCGGTTTTCTGTGTTGGCCTTGCGGGCGGCAGCATCAATTTCGAAGTTTGGGTTTTTGTCAAAGACCTGCCCGACATCATGCCGCTATCCCATGAAATACATGCGTCCATCACAAGAGCAATGGCAGAGGCCGGCATCAACATCCCCTTCCCGCAACGGGATATCCATATTCGCACCCTGCCGGAAACCCGTTAGGGTGCATCTCGCCCAAGTTCCTGTTCGTTAATGCTGCAGAATCTGTTGCAGAAACTTTTGGGTGCGAGGTTCTTTGGGGTTGCTGAAAAATTCCGTAGGCGGAGCCTCTTCGACAATCTCGCCGGCGTCCATGAAGATCACGCGGTCCGCAACCGTTTTGGCAAAACCCATTTCATGGGTCACACAGATCATGGTCATGCCGCTACCGGCGAGCTCGATCATAACGTCGAGAACTTCTTTGATCATCTCCGGGTCGAGCGCCGACGTGGGCTCATCAAACAACATGATTTTGGGCTTCATACATAAAGCCCTGGCAATGGCCACACGCTGTTGCTGGCCACCTGATAGCTGCCCGGGATACTTGGTAGCCTGATCCGGTATCTTTACCCGCTCAAGGTACTCCATGGCAGCTGCTTCAGCTTCCCGACGAGGCAGCTTGCGCACCCATATCGGCGAAAGACAGCAGTTTTCAAGCACGGTGAGGTGAGGAAACAGATTAAAGTGTTGAAACACCATGCCCACTTCCCGGCGCACGCTGTCTATGTGACGGACATCATCGGTAAGCTCAACGTCATCTACAATGATCTTACCCTGTTGATGCTCTTCAAGGCGATTGATGCACCGGATAAACGTCGATTTCCCTGAGCCGGATGGGCCACAGATTACGATTCGCTCGCCCTGATCAACAGCCAGGTTGAGGTCTTTGAGCACGTGAAAGTCGCCGTACCACTTGTGCATACCTTCCACACGGATAATGCCCGGCTTTTTTTCAGCCTGAGTTTCTGCAGATTCGAATTGTTGTGTCATAGTTTTACCATCAGGTTTTGTGGCCGGTATCGAGTTTGCGTTCGAGGTTCTGGCTGTAGCGGGAAATCCCGAAACAGAACACCCAGAAACAGAAGGCCACGAAGACATAGCCCTCTATCGCGACGTTTTGCCAGGCCGGGTCTGCAATCGTTGACTGAACCGCGCCGAGAATATCGAACAGGCCAATAATCAGCACCAGGGTGGTGTCCTTGAACAGCGATATGAAGGTATTCACGATCCCGGGAATAACCAGCTTCAATGCCTGGGGCAGAATAACCAACCCCATCTTGCGCCAATAGCCAAGGCCCAAGGCGCCAGCCGCCTCATACTGCCCTCTAGGGATAGCCTGAAGCCCGCCCCTTATTACCTCTGCCATGTAAGCCGACTGCCATAAAGTAATGCCGATCAATGCCCGTACGAGCTTCTCGAAGCTTATCCCCTCCGGAAGAAACAATGGCAGCATTACTGAGGCCATGAACAACACCGTAATCAGCGGTACGGCCCGCCAGACTTCGATGAACACCACGCAGAGGCCGCGAATAATAGGCATGTCCGATCGGCGCCCGATGGCAAGCAGAATCCCGATAGGCAGGGAGGCCAGGATTCCGATATAGGCCAGGATGAGTGTGAGCATGAGGCCGCCCCACTTTGAGCTTTCCACCTCTTCCAGCCCCAGAATGCCTCCCGGGATCAGCACGTAGCCGATTATTGGCAAGCCGGTCATACCGAAAATTCCTAGCCATTTACGACCGGGGAACCCCTCTATAAATTGAGGCACGAACGCGAGAGCCAACAGTGCAAACATGATATCGACCCGCCATTGGAGCTCGTCGGGGTAGAAACCATAGATAAAGAAATTCAGGCGTTGATTTACAAACAGCCAGCAAGCGCCCTCCCCCACACAATCCCCCGGGCCGGAGCCCTGGAAGGTGGCGTCCAGAAACACCCAACTCACCAAAGGCCCAACACTGGTGACCAGCAGGTAGCCAACTACCAGGGTCAGCAAGGTGTTGTACCAGCTGGAAAACAGGTGCGTACGCATCCACTTGACCGGCCCAAGGTTCTTTTTGGGTGGTTTAATCGTCGATTCAGTCATCATCGCTCCTTGATCTCCGCAGCTCGGTTATACACGTTCATGAGCAGTGAAATCAGTAGACTGATCGTCAGGTATACACCCATCGTAATGGCAACAACCTCCACCGCCTGGCCCGTCTGATTCAGGGTGGTGCCCATAAATACAGAAACCAGATCCGGGTAACCGATAGCTGTCGCCAGTGAGGAATTTTTGACGAGGTTCAGGTACTGGCTGGTGAGCGGAGGAATAATTACCCGCATCGCCTGGGGGATAACAATCAGCCTCAGAGTCAGGCCATTTGGCAGGCCAAGGGCCTTGGATGCCTCTGTTTGCCCCTTGCTAACCGCCAGAATGCCCGAGCGAACGATTTCCGCAATAAAGCTCGCTGTGTAAAGCGAGAGCGCAACCCACAGGGCGGCCAACTCAGGGATCAGCGAAATGCCCCCTCCAAAATTGAACCCTTTCAATGCAGGCAAGTCCCATTCCAGAGGTTGGCCCGCCATAAGGAACGCGACGAGCGGTAAAAGGACCAAAACCGCGATGCTCACCTTGACTGTCGGAAAGATCTGGCCGCTCGCTTTCTGACGTTTTTTGGCCCAGTTCCGCAGACCGAAAACCGCCGCAATGGCCACCAGAACTGCTCCCCAAACCAACCCAAAGCCGTCCTGGGTTACCGGCCCGGGCAAATACAGTCCCCGGTTATTCAGGAAGAATGCACCGCCAATCTCCACACTCTGTCGTGGCGCTGGCAGGCTGGCGAGCACAGCGAAGTACCAAAAAAATATTTGCAGCAAAAGCGGGATATTGCGAATGACTTCGATATAGACCAGCGCGATTTTCGCCACCAGCCAGTTACTCGACAGGCGTGCAACGCCAACCAGGAACCCAATGATGGTCGCAGCAACGACACCCATGGCCGACACCAAGAGAGTATTGGTCAAACCCACCCAGAATGTGCGTCCGTAAGACATGGTTGCGTCAAAAGGCACCAGGTGCATGATGATGCCGAAGCCCGCAGTCTCATCAAGGAATCCGAAACCGGTGCTGATGCCACGGCTTTCCATATTCGAGAGAGTATTGTCAATCAGAACCCAGCCCGCCCAGAACACGACAGCCAGTGTAATAACCTGGAAAAACAGCGCTCGGACGCGGGGGTCGTACCAGGGTTTAGGCCTGGCGGATTTGGAATCAATCGATTGTTTTTTCATGCCTTGTCCTGAAAAGCTTCCCTGCATTAAACAGCTTCAGAGTAAACACCGGGACCCATTTGGGCGCCCCGGCATAGCTTTTCAGATATCAGCGTACTGGCGGCGCGTAGAGGATACCGCCGTTTGTCCAGAGGGCGTTGATCCCTCGCTCTAGACCAAGCGCCGTATCAGGTCCCACGTTGCGGTCGTACATTTCGCCGTAGTTGCCAACCTGCTTCACAATGGCAAGACCGAAATCATCCGGCAGCCCCAGCTTAGCGCCCATGTCGCCATCCGTTCCCAACAAGCGCTGGACGTTCGGGTTATCCGACTTCAGCATCTCGCCTGCGTTATCCATGGTAATTCCCAGTTCCTCAGCGTTGATCTGGGCAAACAACACCCATTTGACGATGTTGAACCACTGATCATCACCTTGACGAACAACAGGGCCGAGGGGCTCCTTTGAAATCGTATTGGGCAGAATCTTCGCGGAGCTGGGATCGGCAAGCTTGGAGCGCAAAGCCGCGAGCTGGGAACGATCGGACGTCAGCACATCACAGCGACCCGCAGCAAAACCCTGGACAGTCTGCTCAGATGTATCAAACACGATCGGCTTGAATTCCATGCCCTTGGCCCGGAAATAATCCGCGAGGTTCAGTTCGGACGTCGTGCCTGACTGGATGCACACGGTGGCGCCGTCGAGCTGCTCTGCATCGTCTACGCCAATGTCATTGTTAACCAGAAACCCTTGCCCGTCGTAATAATTTACGCCAGCGAAGTTAAGCCCAAGGGAAACATCGCGTGTGAGCGTCCAGGTCGTGTTTCTGGACAGAACGTCAATTTCGCCTGACTGCAGCGCGGTAAAACGCTCCTTGGCGGTCAGGGGTGTAAATTCAACCGCTTTGGCGTCTCCGAAGACAGCTGCGGCTACTGCCCGACAGGTGTCCACATCAATACCCGTCCAGCTGCCTTTTTCATCTGGCTGCGAGAACCCGGGGAGACCACTGGTCACACCACACTGCAGGTGGCCTTTTGCTTTCACGCTTTCCAGAGTTGTGGCCGCGTGAACGCTTGTGGTCGAGAGTGCACCCGCAACAAACGCGATGCCAATGGCTGCCGATATCATTCTTTTCATTGTTGTTTCTCCGAACGATTTTTAGTTGTTTACCTGAAACCATGAGCCCACGCCAAAATTTTGTATGTATTGCAACGCAACACACCACAGATAAAGCAGCACAGTTACATGTCACTACAAGATAGACAAGGTTCAGAAAAACAACTAATTTTCATCAGCTATTTTTTACGGAACTGAATTCACCAGCCGGTTGCTTATAAGTTTCCAGGCGCTTGAGCCAACCTTTCAGCCAACGGTTTTTTTCGATCGGATTCACGGCATTTTCGGCCCTTCTGGTGAGGACCCTTGCGGCCGCATCCCGGAACCGGTCCAAAGCGGACACCTCGGGGTTTTGCTCCATGGCCAGAAGTACTTGCCGGAGTCCCCAGCCCTCCCCGTTATAGCGTTCTGAATCTGAAAGGCCCTCCCCCTTGAAATTTACGTAGTCTAACAAGGCGTAAACTCCTCCAGGAGAAGAACCCAGGGCCTGAAGATCGGTTTTCATTTGTGCCCTGCGATTTTCCGGTACAGATTCGACAATCTCGGCAAGTGAGGATTGCGCGCGTCGAACAATAAACTCCGCCTGAATTCCCTGGGTCCCCGCTAAAAACTCGCGAAGCTCGGCGACTCTGACAGAATTTTCAACCGTCTCGAAAGCTGACTTGTCTGGCCAAGGAGAATCAAATGGCTCCAGCTCCCTTAACCACAGGGGGATATTCATCTGACGCTGCTTCATGTATTCAATCAGCGCAGGAAAGCTTTCTGTAAATCGTTCGTTTACGCCTTCCGGATACCAGATAAAATGGCCAATGCCCAGAGACGGGAACGCTTCACCATCGTTCCAGTGGACAAGACACTGAAACTGTCCCGCACATTCGTTCTGAAATATTTTCTGGCCAACCCAATCCAGCTGCGCAGGTTTCAGAACAAGGGAAATATCACTGGCAGTTTTTTTCTGTGCGCTGGAGGTCTCGCCCGAACTGCCGGAATCGCTTCCGGAATAACACCCTGAAAACAACCAGATACTCGCCAGTAAAGCCAGCAGAAATATTTTGTTAACCAATGCATCACCTCATCAAAAACGTCGATTGTGGTTACTCATGGCGACGAGCGCCGGCAAGGTAAAATCTTCATGAGATATAGCCATCAAGCCGATCAAGCCGATCAAGCCTTCATAAACACATCATGAGATATCATTGCCTACTTATGATCAACAACATTCCGCTCGTCAATGTGCGTAACCCACCTATCATGATCTCCGGAAGTGTCCGGGTTCCGATCTCTCTTCCCATATATAATTTATACTGGCGCTACGAAAAACCCCCGGCACTGGCCAGGGGAATGTCGTCATAGCACTAAAACCAGCGCACGTTTTATAAGGTCAGTTGATTCCTCAACATATGCTTTTGCAATTTTCCGGTCGATGTCTTCGGTAAATCATCCACAAAAAGGATTTTTCTGGGTACCTTGAAGCCCGCAAGGTTTGCTCTGCAATGCGCCACAATATCGGCTTCCGTCAGGCCATCATTGCCGGGTTTAAGCGTAATGAATGCACAGGGAACTTCGCCCCAGTGATCATCAGGCGCTGCCACGACAGCGGTTTCCAGTACCGCAGGATGATCGTAGAGTGTACTTTCAACTTCGAGGGTCGAAATGTTCTCTCCACCGGAAATGATGATGTCTTTAGAGCGGTCTTTTATTTCCACATAACCATCGCTATGCCACACGCCCAAGTCGCCGGTACGGAACCATCCACCACTAAACGCTTTAGCGGTTTCTTCCGGGTTATTGAGGTACCCCTTCATCACAGAGTTACCACGGACAAACAGCTCACCAATCGTCATGCCGTTTTTAGGTACGGGCTCAGACGTTACAGGGTCGGCCACCATCATGTCCGTCATGGACAATGAAAGGATTCCCTGACGAGCCATCTTGGCGGCTTTGTTTTTGGCATCCATGGACGTCCATTCGTCCTGGAATTCACAAATCAGGCTTGGACCATAGGTTTCCGTCAAACCGTATAGGTGAACCACCTCAACACCCATAGCTTCCATCGCTTCAATCGTGGCAGCTGGGGGCGCCGCACCACCAGTTGCCGCCGTAACATGCTGGCTGAATGGCTTCTTATGCTCATCAGGCGCATTAATCATCATGTTCATCACAACCGGTGCGGCACAGAAGTGCGTCACGCCATACTCTGCCAGGGCTTCATAGATATCCCTCGGTTGTGGCGAGCGCAGGCACACATGCGTCCCCGCCACAGCCGTGACCGCCCAGGGGTAGCACCAGCCGTTGCAATGGAACATCGGTAACGTCCACAGATAAACTGCCCCTGATGGCAGGCCGAAGCCAATAATGTTACTCATGGCATTCAGATTGGCACCGCGGTGGTGGTACACAACGCCTTTAGGGTTGCCAGTTGTACCTGATGTGTAATTCAGGGCAATGGCCTGCCACTCATCGTCTGGCATATCCCATTGAAAGTCGTCATCGCCGGTTGCCAACAAAGTGTCATACGTCATCTTGCCAATCAGCTCACCGCCGTCGAAGTTGGGATCATCAACGTCAATGACAATCGGCCTGGCGTCACAACCGATAAGGGCAGCACGGGAACGGTCGCTGTATTCTTTATCGGTAAAAAATACCTTGGCTCTACCGTGATTAAGCATGAACGTCATGGTGTTTGAATCAAGCCGGGTGTTCTGAGCATTCAAGACGGCGCCGATCATCGGAACCGCAAAATGCAACTCCAGCATTTCAGGGATGTTCGGCAACAGCGCTGCAACCGTGTCCCCTTTACGAACACCGAGTTTTCGCAGAGCGGATGCCATTTTCAGACAGCGCTCATAGGTTTCAGCCCAATTGCGACGGATGCTACCGTGGATAACCGCTGTGCGCGTTGGGTGCGCCAGGGCTGTCCGCTGAATAAAGGTGATTGGTGTCAAAGGCGTATAGTTCGCCTCTACCTTATCGAGCCCAAGCTCAAACATATTTTCCATTGGGTTTAACCTCTTGTTGTTCTCTCAGACAAGCTCTGCCGGCGTTAACTTCGCTCAGCTACTGCTTCAGAGTCAGCCGCTGGCTCATCATCGTTATGGTGCGTTGCCACATAGGCTTCTGCAAACCAGTTCTTCTCCAGAAAGAGCCACAGGACCAAGCCAATACCAAGCCCCCAAGCCGCTCCTTTAACCGCGAGAACAGAGCCAACAATGACTGCAACACCGCGCTCAAGGTTGGTCTGGCGATCCAGCATTTCGATAGCCAAATAGCCACACAAGTAACCCTGAATCAACAAAGTCAATGCCATTCCGATATTGAGGCCGGGCTTGAACAGGGTAACCACGGGCACCAACACGATTGCGATGGTCATCCCCCAGTAAATACTGGTTGCACCACCCCAGTAGCTGTCCATGACAGAGCGCGGGTTGTTCATATATCGGTTGATGACCAAAGCCTGGCCACCCGTCCATGCGGGCCCGGATAAACTGATAAATGGTGCAAACAGGCCATGAAGTGTATTGCGAATACCCACAATGATGCTGTTACGACGCGGGCTAAAAACCAGCTTCTCGTCCTTACGTGCACTGTCGGCATTTTTGAACAGCGAATCCATAACCAGAATATCGCCGAAAGCAATAATGTAGGCTGCCAGAGCCAGCGGGATAGCATCAATGAAGTATTGCAGTGGTGGGATACCCAGCCCGATCACACTGTATTCCTGGATGATGGTGCCCAACGGAATGGAAGTGAACCCCCACTCAATGACCGGCATCTCAACCTCACCAATAAGCAGGCCAAACACATAAGCGATCAGGAACGGCACGGCGATGCCGTACTGAGCCACAAAGCGGAAGAAACCGTAGCGCGCTCGCAACGGGCCCGCCGTTTCAGAAAACAGCATGAAGAAACCGAGAACCGCTCCGGTCAGAATGGTGACCGGCATGGTCCAAACACGGCCGTCGGCAGCGAACTCACCCATCACCGCAGAAATACCTGCGCCGATAAGAATGCCCGCCTTGAGTGACATAGGCATCTTGCGCACCAAGGCGTCGGCACCTTTGAAGACCCCCAACCCCAAGAAAATCACAGCAACGGTTAACTGCAATGCGATGAGCGCCAGTATTCGGGCTTCCCCCTCGGGGTAGCCCATCAAAAACGCGATATACAGGGGAATACCTGCGGTGATCCAGCCGGCAACGGTTGGGTCACCAAAGTGCGTGTGCACCAGGTAAAGCATGTTGTTCAGTAGTACAAATGCAACCGCAATCTCGAACGGAATCCCCAGCACAGAAGTCATAAGCGCCGTGATGCTCAAAGGGACAACGCACAGAATTGCACCCTGTAAAATATCCGGGATTTCTACTTTATAGTGCACGAAGGGTACGCGTAAATTTAACGCCCCCAACGCCGACGGCTGCTCTCCGCCTGTTGGCCTTTTTTTCAAGGACATTGTTCTTATTCTCCATCCAACTGAATTTAAAAATATGAAGGGAAGAATTACCCCCAGCCCAATACTAGGTCTTAGAAGTTACTTAATCAATGGTTTTTACTTGGTTTTATGAGTAGTTGTACCTGATTTACTTTTAAGTGCTATCAGCATAGCGCCCATATCGCTTTACCGCGGCTTACGTCGCGGAAACGCAGGACATAAATCGCCCCTTAGCCTTCATTGCTGATTACAGGGGGCGAGAAGGCGTCCGAAGCGATAATCTCTCCACTGTAACGTTCAATTTCGACGAGACATGACAACGCACTTGGTCCTTGAGCCAGGCGTGATGTTCCTTCGTCCCGAGTCAGAACATTCGGGTTACCGTGCCGGCAGGACACACCTGAAACACCTGGTGGGGGCGGGTCAAACCAAGCGCCCGTGCTCAACTGCAATACTCCAGGCCGCACTTCGTCGCTCACCACAGCTGAACACAGACAGGCACCTCGTCCGTTAAAAAGGCGAACCAGACTGTTGTCTTTGATGTTCCGGGCCTTCGCGTCCTCTGGATGAATAACCACCGGCTCCCGCCCGTTGATCTTCGATTTTCGGCTATGGGATCCATGGTCCAACTGGGAGTGCAGCTTGTTTTTCGGCTGATTGGAAATCAGGTGCATGGGGTATCCAGGGTTTTCCTGCCCCAGCCATTCCTTAGGGTCATTCCAGAACGGAAAGCCCGGACATTCTTCATAGCCAAAGCCCGCGACCGTCTCAGAGAAAATCTCTATTTTCCCGCTGGGCGTTCGAAGAGCATTGCCTGCAGGGTCCTCGCGGAAGGCTTTCATCAGAATCTGGGGTTCTTTCGGCATCGAGTTTTCGAACCAGCCCTTTGCCTTGAAGTCCTCAAAGTTTGGCAGGTCAATGCCGCTATCACCGGCCTTTTCCCGGGTTTCGTCGTAAAATACTTTAAGCCACTGGTTTTCATCACGACCCTCAGTGAACGCTTCCCGTGCACCAAGTTCCTCCGCCAACTTGCTGAAAATCTCATAGTCGGACAGGCTCTGACCCGCCGGCTCGGCAGCTTTTTGCATGTAGATGAGGAAGGGATCCCGGCTGGATGAAGCGATATCGTTACGCTCCAAAAAGGTCGCCGCGGGCAGCACAATGTCAGCGTGTTTAGCCTGAGCATTCCAGCACCACTCATGAACAATCACCGTATCCGGTTTCTGCCAGGCCGCCCTCATACGAACGAGATCCTGATGGTGATGAAAAGGGTTTCCCCCCGCCCAATAAACCAACTTGATATCAGGGTAGGTTCCGGTCATTCCGTTGTATTCGAATTGCTTACCGGGGTTCAGCAGCAGATCAGTAATCCTGGCAACGGGAATGAAACTTTTTACCGGGTTCTTGCCCTGAGGCAGAGCGGCCCCGGGAATGCCCTGATAGTTAGCACCAATAGCGTTCATGGCACTGTATCCAAACCCTATACCACCGCCAGGTAAACCCAGCTGCCCCAGCATCGACGCAACCGCAATGGCAGCCCAGTAGGGTTGCTCGCCATTATCCTGACGAGTCAGAGACCAGCTCACGGAAATCATCGTGCGCTGGCGAGCCATATTCCGCGCCAGATTACGAATGCGGGCAGCAGCCATGCCTGTTTTTCTCTCGGCCCAGGCGCAGTCTTTCACGACGCCATCAGTCTCGCCCAAAAAATACTGCCGAAAACGCTCGTAGCCCACCGTATAGGTCGAAAGAAACTCTGCATCTGCGAGTTTTTCGTCGTGAAGGGTGTGGGCGATGCCAAGCAGAAGCGCTACATCACTGCCCGGGTAAATCGCGAGCCAGTCTGCATCCATCTCTTTCAGCACATCGGAGCGCAGGGGGCTAACGTTAACAACCTGCATGCCATTAGCAGCGGCCTCCAGCATGCCCTGCCTCTGCACATGGCGGCCAACACCACCATTAGTAACCTGGCCGTTCCTGACCGGCGCCCCGCCAAAGGCCACGAACAGGCCTGTATTTTCTTTAATAACGTCCCAGCTGGTTGCGCCATTCACCATGGAATAAAAGTCGCCGAGCACGTAAGGCAAAGTGACTTCCGCCGCCGCATAGCTGTAGGTGTTCAGTGAATAGGTGTAACCGCCAATCGAGTTGAGGAATCTTTTCAACTGACTCTGGGCGTGGTGAAAACGCCCGGCACTGGACCAGCCATAAGAGCCGCCATAAATGGCCTGATTACCGTAACAGCCGCGCACACGGTTTAACTCGTCCACCACCAACTTGATCACTCTGGGCCAGGAAACCTCAACAAACTCTTCGGTTCCCCGACCGCCCTCTGCATGTCCCGGCCCGTTTTCCAGCCATCCGCGGCGAACCATAGGTTTTTTGATACGCGTTGGCCCGTCAAGTACGTCAACGATACCCTGACCAATCGGGGACGGATCTTCATCCCTCTCAAATCGCTCTAGCTCGGTAACACGTCCGTTCTTGGTATGAACCCTATAGGTTCCCCAGTGGCTGCTGGTAAGCGTCGCTCTTGACGCGTGCTCAGATGTCATAGGTTGAGCCTCTTACTTTTGTTATTTGAAAAAAACAGCATAGACCAAAATCGAGTATTATTACTTGGTTTTTTAAAACTTAATCAATTATTTTTACTCATGCAAAGAGGGAATCCACCTAACCAAAGCCACGAGCAACGATATTACACCGTTACCTGAACTGAACTGCGAAGTGCAAAAGGGAAAGAAAAGGGGCTCTAACGACCTGTGCGGCCAGGGGAAAACCGCAGTTTCTAAAGCATCACAGAAAGAACTCTCTGGATCAGCCTGAGTTGGTATCAGGCCAGGTCAGGCAGGATCGTTCGGAACGGGAATTTGACATACTCACTGCCTTGAGCAATGCTCCTGTCCCGTTAGCCAATCAAAGAGGTGATTAGAAATGGCAGAGGGCGCCACCAAAGACTGGACTCTGGAACAGTTTCCGATTCGTACCTATGACAAATTGCGCTACGCGGACACAGATCGACAGGGTCATGTGAACAATGCAGTATTTTCAACGTTTCTTGAAACGGGCCGGGTTGAACTGATATACGACTCGGAAGCCCCACTTGCCTCTTCCGACACATCCTTCGTAATCGTCAACATCAACCTTCAGCTGCGCGCGGAAATTCACTGGCCGGGGACTGTCGATATTGGATCAGCTGTCACACGCGTTGGTAACAGCTCCATACAGCTACATCAAGGCATCTTTCAAAATGGGGTGTGTTGTGCAACCGCTGAATCAGTGATTGTTTGCATTGACAATAACACCCAGAAGCCAACGACGTTAGCAGACGCTGCCCGGCGCAACCTCTCTCGCCTCGAAACGGCCAACAAGCGGTAAGTTACGGCCTTGCACCATTCGTCAGATTAAAGGGCGACCCGGCTGTACCCCCCTTAAGCAGCTGAACTTATGGCTTCGCAATGCCCTGTACCAATCCCAGCGCTATGGCCACCTGCACCAGCTCTGCAAACGAATCCACTTTCATTTTTGCGGTCATGTGCGCCCGGTGCCCTTCAACCGTTTTCCTGTTGATACCAAGCTCATCGGCGGCTTCCTGATTCGAGAGCCCCTTAACGATCAGCTCCAGGACCTGACGTTCTCTTCGCGTCAAGCTGTCGTAGCGATCCCGAATACGAGACTGTGAACGACGCTGAACAAATCTAGCCCGGTCTTTCTCCAGGGCATCATGGACGTGGTCAATCAGTAACTGGTCGTCAAACGGCTTTTCGATAAACGTTATGGCGCCTTGAGTCAGGGCTGTCACGGCCATATCCACATTACCGTGGGCCGAAATCATGATCACCGGCAGCTCAATATTGTAGTCTGACAGTTTTTTCTGCGCGTTAATCCCGCTGAGCCCCGGCATCCTCACGTCCATCACGATGCAGCCGCTGGAGCCCGTATCGAAACCCTCGAAAAACGCCAATGCATTCTCGTAGGTTTGAACATTCAGGCCGACAGACTCAAGCAGCCACTTCAAGGAGTCTCTTACGTCCGTGTCGTCATCAATGACAAAAACTGTCTGTGCATCGTTTTGAGAGGTCATGAGTGATCAGTCAGTCGTATTTAGAGTAAATGAAAAGCGAGCCCCGCCTGCAGGGATGTTTTCTGCCCAGAGCTCACCTCCAAGATTCTCTACCAATGAACGACTGATGGCCAGCCCCATTCCAAGCCCGGTGTCCTTGGTTGAAAAAAAACGATCGAAAAGACGAGACATATCCGCTTCCGAAATACCCTGCCCCTGATCTTCCACCTCAACTTGCAGTTGACTGCTTCCGTATGACTCGACACGAATGTCCACGGTAGTAACATCTTCATCTTCTGATGAGGCGCTCGCCTCTATGGCGTTCACAATAAGATTCAACAACACCTGCTCCAACTGAATCTTATCTCCTCTGACCGGGGGCAAGTCGGAGGGCGGCTCAAACGCTATGCGCACATTGTTCCGCTCCGCCATGCTCTCGCAGAAATCGACCATCTCACGGATCAATTCCGGTAAATTGAGGCTGGTGATCACCGGCTCCTGCTTTCGGGTGAAGTCCATCATCCGGTGGATTATCCCACCTGCCCTCAAAGCCGTTCGGATACTACGACTAATGGGCAGTTCGACATCGCTCCAGGAGAGCATGGCTTTATCCGCAAAACGCCGCTCAATACCCCTGAGGTAGTTCACCATTGCGGCTAAGGGCTGATTCAACTCATGGGCCAGGCTAGACGCCAATTCGCCCATCGTGACCAGACGACTGGCGTGATCAATATCGGCTTGATACTGCTTGAGCTGTTCTTCTGCGACTTTTTTCTCTGTGAGGTCATGGGCTACCAGCGAGTAGTATTCAATACCCCCCTGCAAGGATCGGTGAGCCAGTAGTTCAAGCATGACCGGTATGCGAACGGCATTGAGACTTCGCATGGCCAGCTCTCCACGCCAACTCCCCGTCTCCCCCGCTGCGGGGAAGCCCTCATCCATCAATTTTCTGAAACCTTTTTCCGTCACAAACCAGGAAAGGGGGGATGCGCTGTAATCTGTACGTTCCAGCTCAAGAGCAGTTCGAGCAGCTTCGTTCAGATGAGAAACGGTAAAGTCCAGGTTCGCGAAGATAACCAGATCCTGGGTGCTTTCCAGTACTCGTGCCAGCCGGCGGTTTGCCTTATCCGCCTTGATCCTGTGAGAAGCATCCCGAGAAACTACGAGGATCTCCCGAATACCGTTGGTTTTCGGGTCACGAATGGTCCGGCTGGTACTTTCCAGCCAGGTGTAATGACCATCCTTGCAGCGAAAGCGGTATGTATGGGTATACAGACCTCGATCATAATTCACCGTCGGCGCCCGCAACCGAAAATCTTCTACATCATCGGGATGATAAAGATCATAGGCGGAAATACCGACAACCTCTTCAACGGTATAACCCAACAGGTGCGTCACCGCAGGGGATACATAGATAAATCGCCAGTCTTCCGGTGTATGCCGGGAGATCATGTCGGTGGATTGTTCTGCCATTTCCGCCAGCAGGCGGTTGCGTTCGGCGTCGTCGGTCAGGGCCGTAAGCCCTTCTTCCGGAGTGCGGTTTTTCATGAGTATGAGATTCTCGGAACTCGGGTTGCCTGGTCGAACCCTATTCTGACGGTCTCCGGGGCCCTTGACCATAAGGTACCGGGGCCCCGCGACTTACTAGCGCAGAAACTCTTTGCTGAAGGCCTTGAATTGAGCCGCATCAGAACGTCGCAGCCATTCAAACCCGACCATTTCTTTCGTGACAATTCTGGCCCCGGCCTGTTCCATCCGGCGTAGCGCTACTTCAGTGTCGTAAGAGTTGCGTGCAGAAATGGCATCCGCTGCCACAAAAACCTCCAACCCTCTCTCCAGCAGCCTGATCGTCGATTGCATCACGCAAGCTTGAGATTCCATACCACACAGGACAACCTGTTTGCGGCCGTGTGCCTGAAATGCTTTATCAAAACCCGGGTCGTCTATGCACGCAAAGAAGGTTTTGCCGTAAATATTGGCCGGCCCCACCAGTTCGCGTAAACCCTCTTCCGTATGGCCCAGACCATCCGGGTACTGCTCAGACCCCATCACCGGCACGTTCATCAGGCCGGCCAGGCGAACCAGCCAGTCGCAGTTGTTCACCAGCTTCTCGTTTTCGTGCACACCGCCCAACAATCGGGCCTGCACATCAATCACGGCAAGGATGCAATTCTCTCGATCCATCAACATATCAGTCTCCAAACTTATGCCGGGCGGCGGTCAACCATGTTGGTGGCCACGCCTTCCGCAACAACCGTATCACCCACTTTACAGATGGTTTCGAGTTTTACTCGGCGGCGTTCCTGGCTGATCTCAATGACCTTGGCAGATGCAACAACTGTGTCACCGATATGAACCGGCGCTTTGAACTTGATCTGCTGGTCAATGTAGATCGCACCTGGGCCAGGCAACCGTGTACCCAAAACCGCAGAAATCAGCGCTGCACTGAACATGCCGTGAACGATCCGCTCTTTAAACGGCGTTGTTTTCGCATACTCGGCATTAATGTGTACCGGATTGTCATCGCCACTGATGCCAGCAAACAAAACAACATCCGCATCTGTGATCGTCTTGGCGTAGAACGCCTCCATCCCGACTTCCAGATCTTCCAGGTAGTAACCATGTAGTTCTTGCATTGTATTTTCCTTTTGTTGATCCATACAGCCGCTACACTACTGGTTTATATCCGTCGAACCAAGTACTTTTACTTGGTTTTTTCAAATTGCTCTGGTAGCCTGCTCTCATCAACAAAGACAACACCGCTTTGTACATAGGGAGTCGCGGTCATGCAGAGGCAACCCGTAAGCATTTTTGAAAGAGCCTTTAAGAAGCTGGTCTCAGGTGGACTGGAATCCGTAGGCCGTCGTGGTTCAGACATATTGAACATTGCGGAAGACCTCCCGGAGCCTGATGTCGCTATCGTCAAAGAATGGATAGACGACTGTCTCGCCGAGAATGGTGGCCAGGTAGAAGCCCGCAAGCGAGCGGCCCTCCTTGGGCGCGCCTATCTAAAGCTATCCGTTACCGGAAGAACCCGTTTTTTGGGGCTGCTGGCCGAATACTATGGCGTTCACGAAGGCACGGTAGAAAGCGCTATCGACAAATGGCATAACGCTAAGGCCAACGAGAAAACCGAAGCCGCTCAGGCTTTACGCAAAGCGCTGATACCCAGCCGGACCGCCCTGTTAAAGCAATTCAACGGAGTACCTTCTGGCGTAAAATTCCTGGTTGATATGCGGGAGGAACTGCTCAGGCTCTGCAAAGAATATCCGGAACTGAAACCTCTGGAAACCGACCTCCGGGACCTTTTGGCTACCTGGTTTGATGTTGGCTTACTGCAACTGGAAGAAATAAGCTGGAACTCCAGTGGTGCCATGCTTGAAAAGCTGATTGCCTATGAAGCCGTGCACGCCATCAAGAGTTGGAGTGATCTGAAGAACCGACTCGATTTCGATCGCCGCTGTTTCGCCTTCATTCATCCGAACATGCCCGACGAGCCTCTGATCTTCGTTGAAGTGGCTCTGGTGAACGGCCTGGCCGATAACGTCCAGAAACTTCTGGACGAACATGCTCCCACTCAAGATATCGACAAAGCTGACACGGCAATTTTCTATTCGATATCGAACGCTCAGAAGGGCCTGGCCGGCATCAGTTTTGGCAACTTTCTGATCAAGCAGGTGGTCAGCAAACTGCAAGGCGAATTCCCCCAGCTTAAACAGTTCGCCACACTTTCGCCGGTTCCTGGCTTCCGCCGCTGGCTGGAGAAAACCCCGGCGAACGAACTTGTCCTGTTGCCCGGTGGAGAGCAATGGCTCAGCACACCCCCTCCGCGCAACCCGATGCAGGCCATTCAGGAAGACAAAACCGGCGCGCAGCAAGACGCCATCATGAAGCTCGCTACCACCTACTTATGTTCCACCAAATCAGGTACCTCCCGTGCGAACGATCCGGTAGGGCACTTCCATCTGAGCAACGGTGCCCAGGTCGCCCGACTTAACTGGATGGCTGACACCTCTGAAAAGGGGCTCAAACAATCCGCAGGGCTAATGGTTAACTACCTGTACGAGCTTCCGAAAATTGTTCAAAGAAGTAACCAGTACACCTCACAGGGAATCATTTCCCAGTCTTCCAATATCAAGAAACTCTTGAAGTAAACAACCCGCAAATAGAAAGGAGAAGACCATGACGAATCGCATCGCAGTTGTGACCGGAGCAACCGGTGGTCTGGGTACCGCCATGTGTAAGGCGCTGGCCGCTCAGGGCCGTAAAGTAGTAGGCACCCACCTGCCAGGTGAAGAAGCGCAAGCCAACGACTGGCAAGCCAGCCTGCAGCAAGAAGGCATTGAAGCAGCCGTTTACCCGCTGGACGTAACCAACTTTGACGGCTGCAAAGCCTTTGTTGCTGCCGTTGAAGACGATCTGGGCCCTATCGACATTCTCGTTAACAACGCCGGCATTACCAACGACGCACCGCTGAAGAGAATGCAGCCAGAACAATGGAACCAGGTTATCAACGTCAATCTGACATCCATGTTCAACATGTGCCAGCAAGTGTTCGAAAACATGTGCGAGCGCGGTTTTGGCCGTATCGTGAACATTTCGTCCCTGAACGGCGAGAAAGGTCAGTTTGGCCAGTGCAACTATGCGGCGACGAAAGCCGGTATCTATGGTTTCACCAAATCCATTGCTCAGGAAGGTGCCCGTAAAGGCGTAACCGCCAACTCGGTGTCCCCTGGATACATCGACACCCCAATGGTTCGTCAGGTACCTGAAAGAGTACTGGACAACATTGTTGCGGGTATCCCGGTTGGCCACCTTGGCAAGCCTGAAGACATCGCCAGAGCCGTAGCTTACCTGACAGCTGATGAAGCCAGCTTCGTGACCGGCACTAACATGTCGGTTAACGGCGGCCAATACATGGCCTAAGGGAGCAAACCATGACAGAGTTCAGAGCACCCACCCGTGAGATGGCGTTTACCCTGCAGCAGGTTGCCGGATTTTCAGACATGGCGAATGCCTGTGGCTACGAAGATGCCTCCGAAGACGTCGTTGCAGCCATTCTTGAAGAAGCCGCACGCTTTGCCGGTTCCGTCATCGCCCCAACCAACGTCATCGGTGATCAAACCGGTGTGCGTCTGGGTACCGACCACGAGGTGGTCACCCCGGCAGGCTTCAGAGAGGCTTACCAGCAATACGCTGAGAGCGGTTGGGCCAGTTTGCAGTTTGACCCCGAGTTCGGTGGTCAGGGTCTGCCTTTCTCGCTGGCCATCCCGGTTCAGGAAATGTGGCATGCCGCCAACATGGCCTGGGGGCTCTGTCCTTTGTTGTCTCAAGGCGCCGTAGAGGCACTTTCCGAGAACGCCAGCGAGATGCTGAAAAAGCAGTTGCTGCCGAAAATGATTTCCGGGCAGTGGACCGGAACCATGAACCTGACCGAACCACAGTCCGGTTCCGATTTGTCAGGCATTCGCACCCAAGCCCGTCCGGATGGCGACGCCTACCGGATAAAAGGTCAAAAGATTTTCATCACCTGGGGTGAGCACGACATGGCGGAGAACATCATCCACCTTGTACTCGCTCGCGTGCCCGATGCTCCTCCCGGCGTCAAAGGCATATCGCTGTTTGCTGTACCCAAGTATTTGCCGAAAGGTTCCGGAGAACCCGGGGAAAGAAATGACTGCCAAGCGGTCTCGCTGGAACACAAGCTCGGCATCCACGCCAGCCCCACCTGCGTCATGAGTTTTGGCGATAATGAAGGCGCCATCGGTTATCTGGTGGGCGAAGAGAATCGCGGCCTGGCCTGCATGTTCACCATGATGAACAACGCACGGCTGACCGTTGGCCTGCAAGGTGTGTCCATTTCTGAGCGCGCTTATCAACAGGCACGGGACTACACCTTCGAGCGAATTCAAGGCACTGCTCCCGGCGAACAGGGTGTTTCCCCAATCATCAGGCACCCGGACGTGCGCCGCATGCTGATGATCATGAAAACCTTGACCGAGGCAGCCCGCGGGCTCGCCTATACCGGCTGTGTGGCCGTTGATTACGCCAAAGCGGATAACCTTCCAGACGACATCAAGAACCGCTACAAGCGCAGAGCCGACCTGCTGACACCGCTGGTTAAAGGCTGGTGCACAGAAATCGCACAGGAAGTCACTTCTCTGGGCATTCAATGTTACGGCGGCATGGGCTTTATTGAAGAAACAGGCGCTGCACAGCACTATCGTGACGCCCGCATTCTACCTATATACGAAGGCACCAATGGCATTCAGGCCCTTGACTTGATCGGCCGGAAAACCGTTCGTGACAGGGGCCAGGCGATGGCCGAGCTGATTGATGATATGCGGCCGCTCACTGGGCCACTACAAAGCAGTTCGGTGCTCACAGCTGAGCGCCAGGCCAGATTTGACCAAGCGGTAGCCTTCCTTGAAGATGCCACCAGAATGATCCTGGAGCGCGGCGATGACGACCAGTTTACTGGCGCTGTAGCCTTCGACTATCTGATGCTGAGCTCTACCGTGGCTGCAGGCTGGCTGATGCTGAAAGCCGCTACTGCAGCCGCGAACGCGCAGGCTGACCAGAACTCATTCGCAGCCAACAAACTGGCCACCACAAACTTTTTCATCGATCACATCCTGCCGCGCTGCTCTGCGCACCTGAGCGCGATGCGATCCGGAGACGACGCCATTATGGCGCTGTCGGAAACAGAGTTTTAACAACAACCAAGAGGTATCGCCTCATGTATATTAACGGACAATGGTTAACCGGGCGCGCTGAGCTCCCGGTAACCAACCCTGCCACAGGTGAAATCATCGGGCAGGTGCCCGACTGTACAGACCAGGATATTGAGGCGGCCATTACGGCCGCCGATTGTGCTTTTAAAGAATGGAAAAAAACCACCGCGTACCACCGCTCCCAATTGCTCTACCGGGCTTGGGAACTGATGATCCGGCAAAAGCGTGAACTGGCTGAACAGATGACCCGCGAACAGGGCAAACCCCTGAAAGCGTCCCTCAATGAAGTTCAATACGGCGCAGATTTCCTGCTGTGGTTTGCCGAAGAAGCCAAACGCGTATACGGGCAAAGTATTCCTTCCGCCCGTGAAAACCAGCGTTTTATGGTGCAGAAGTCACCTGTTGGCGTGGTCGGTGCGATTACGCCCTGGAACTACCCGATTTCCATGATTACCCGCAAGCTCGCACCCGCACTGGCGGCAGGCTGCACGGTGATCCTGAAACCGGCTGAAAGCACACCCCTATGCGCAAAAGCCATGATAGAGATCTTCGCCGAAGCAGGCTTTCCGGCTGGCGTGGTTAACATGCTGACCGTGCAGGATCCTTCCCGGGTGGGCGATGCTTTTTGTACCGACCCGCGAGTTCACAAGCTGACCTTCACAGGCTCTACCCCTGTCGGCAAGAAACTTAACGGCCTGGCCGCAGCCAACATGAAGCGTGTCTCTATGGAACTCGGTGGCCATGCACCTGCCATTGTCTTCCCTGATGCTGATCCGGTGCATGCTGCCAAAGGCCTGTCCCTGGTCAAGTTCTTGAATACTGGCCAGGCCTGTATTAGCCCTAACCGTATTTTCGTGCACGAAGATCACCTTGAACCGTTCATTAACGAACTCACCAGCCGCGCCAGTCGCCTGGTGGCCGGCAACGGCATGGCCGAAGGCGTGGGCATTGGCCCGCTAATCAATGAACAGGCCATCCTGAAGGTTGATCGTCAGGTTAAAGACGCAGTAGCCAAGGGCGCGAAAGTAGAGACCGGTGGCCACCGATTAATGGAAAACAGACTCTCAGAGGGTTACTTCTATGCCCCTACTGTGCTCTCCGGAGTAACGCCTGAGATGAAAATCTACCGGGAAGAAACCTTTGGCCCGGTCGCTCCAGTCATCAGCTATCGCTCAGAAGACGATGTCATCGCCATGGCCAACGACACCGAGTATGGCTTGGCGGCTTACATCTACAGCAACGACATGACGACGGCCATGCGGGCGTTTGAAGCTCTGGATTTCGGCATTATTGGTATTAACGATATCAACCCGACCAGCGCCGCAGCACCTTTTGGTGGTATGAAGAACAGCGGCCTTGGCCGTGAGGGCGCTCAGGAAGGTATAGAGGAATACCTCGAAACCAAACTGGGTGGACTCGCCATCTGACCGGCGGGCTTGAAGTGATCATTATTGATGACACTCAGGTGTGAGGGGGCGACCCACCGCCCCCTCACACTATCAGACCAAGCGCTCCGTGCGTCCTAGCTCTCCACGAAAGCCCTTTCAATCACATAATGCCCCATCTCCCCACCACGAGCTTCCCTGAAGCCCATTTCGTTCAGTATGGAACAGGTGTCCTTGAGCATGCTGGGGCTACCACAAATCATAAAGCGGTCGTTTTCGAGATCAAAGTCCTGCAAACCCAGATCCTGGGTTATCTTGCCGCTTTCCATAGCTGCCGTCAGCCTGCCTTCATTGCGGAATGGCTCCCGGGTCACGGTGGGATAGTACTCAAGCTTGCCCTTGACCATTTCACCGAAGAACTCGTTTTCCGGCAGCTCTTCAATCTCGTGCTGGTAAGCCAGCTCTGAGACGTAACGCACCCCGTGAGTCAGGATGACTTTATCAAAGGCGTCGTATACGTCGGGATCCTTGATGATACTCATAAAAGGCGCAAGGCCGGTTCCCGTGCTGATCAACCAGAGGTTCTTCCCTGGCAGGAGGTTGTCCAGAATCAGCGTTCCGGTTGGTTTGCGGCTGACAAGGATCTCGTCCCCGACCTGGATTTTCTGCAGACGTGATGTGAGCGGACCGTTTTGCACCTTGATTGAGAAGAACTCGAGTTCCTCTTCGTAATTGGCGCTGGCGATACTGTAAGCACGCATCAATGGCTTACCCTCAGTTTCCAGGCCAATCATCACAAAGTGGCCATTCTTGAACCGGAACCCCGGGTCGCGGCTGGTTTTAAAACTGAACAGCGTATCGTTCCAATGATGTACGCTGGTGACCGTTTCTTTTATCAGGTTGCTCATTTAAACCTCTTGGCTGCCCGGTTAACGAACGGCGGCGAATGTTGCAAATTTGAATTGCCTAAAGTCTAACTCATCACTAACCTATCGATGAAATGGGATATTCCCATAACCTTATTCGGTTACATCGATTTAGAGCGTTTTGTTATGAAATACAGCTTCAGACAACTCGAAGTGTTTCTGGCGGCCGCGCATTTTCAGAACATTACCCGCGCCGCGGAATCGCTTGCTATGTCGCAGTCTGCCGCCAGCAGCGCCCTCAAAGAGCTGGAAAACCAGTTTGATATCCAGTTGTTTGACCGGGTTGGCAAGCGCCTGCAACTGAATGAACTCGGGCGCCTCTACCGGCCCAAGGTGGAAGCCGTTCTCGCTCAGGCAACGGAGCTCGAACAAGCCTTCAGCAAACATTCCGAAGTCGGCGCTCTGAAAGTCGGAGCCACCCTGACCATAGGTAACTATCTGGCCGTTGGTGTTATGGCCCAATACATGAATACCACTACCCGGCCCCGGGTATCCCTGGAAGTGGCCAATACCAGCACCATCGCGCGCCGGGTAAAGGATTTCGAACTCGATATTGGCCTGATCGAAGGTGAGCTACAATCCTCAGAGCTTGAGGTTCTGCCATGGCGCGGAGACCAGCTGGTGTTGTTCTGTTCACCTACTCATCCATTGGCCGCCAAGAAAAACATTTCAGATACGGATCTACGGAACGCCACCTGGATCATGAGAGAGCAGGGCTCGGGAACCCGACAGACGTTCGAACGCGGCATGCACGGCCTGCTTCCGGACTTGAACGTACTGCTGGAGCTGGAGCATACCGAAGCAATCAAACGGGCCGTGGAAGCTAACCTTGGCATAGGCTGCCTGTCAGAAGTCGTTCTTGCGGACGCCTTCAAACGTGGCAGCCTGGTACCTCTGAAAACGCCGGGGAGCCGTAATTTCGCACGGCAGTTCTATTTTATTCTGCACAAACAGAAATACCGGAGTGCAGGTATCGACGCGTGGATCGGCCTTTGCCGCGCGCTCGAGTGACGCTCAGCCAACAGGCCCGCTGTGAAACCGGAACTCCTCATCGGGCTCCAGAATCAGCTGTTTTTCGATCGCCAGAAACTCAGCCACCCTTGCGTCGACCGACCCAACATTGGCCTGTTCCGCCAGGTTGAGGTAATCACGGTAATGACGCGCCTCGGATTTGAGCAAGCTGTTGTAAAACTCCGCCAGTTCCGCATCCAGAAACGGAGCCAGCGCAGCGAACCGCTCACATGAGCGAGCTTCAATGATGGCTCCCACAACCATAACGTCCACCAGGCGACCCGGATCATCGGTGCGCACGCTGGCCCGCAGGCCTGCGGCATAGCGCGACGGGGTCAAATGGCAATAAGACACACCGCGCTTGTCGATAATAGCGAGTACCTGCTCGAAATGGCGCAGCTCTTCCCGGGCCAGGCGAGACATCTTGTTAAGCAGGTTAGAGTTACCCACGTAACGGTACATCAGACTGAGCGCCGTAGACGCTGCTTTCTTCTCGCAGTGGGCGTGATCGATCAGCATCAGATCCTGATTGGCCAGCGCATCATCAATCCACTGCTGCGGCGTAGCGCAAGGCAGAAAGTCGTGAATCTCTCGCAGGGCCAGAGCCAAGGTGTCGGCTTTATTGTTCATGGTGAATAACTGTGTCAATAAAATGGGTGCGTGATTATAACGCAGCTAACAGACTTCTCCGACCTCTGTCCAACTTAACTTTATAAGGGGTTTCCTATAGAATGCAGCGCCAACTTACCGTCTTTACACCATAATACTCCCGCCAGGCACATTGCCAGAGCGCGGGACATACCAACTGATGAGGGTCCATATCGTGTTAGAAGCCTACCGTAAACACGTTGCAGAACGTGCGGCTCTGAGTATTCCGCCCCAGCCACTGAACGCCGAACAGGCTGCTGCTCTGGTTGAGCTGCTGAAGAATCCGCCAGCCGGCGAAGAAGAAACTCTGGTTGACCTGCTGGAAAACCGCATCCCACCGGGCGTGGATGAAGCCGCCTACGTGAAAGCTGCGTTCCTGACCGCTATCGTTAAAGATGAAGCGCAATCGCCGCTGCTGAACAAGCAAAAAGCTGTACAGCTGCTGGGCATGATGCAGGGCGGCTACAACATCGAAACTCTGGTTGATCTGCTGGATAACAACGAACTGGCTGAGCTGGCCGGTGAACAGCTCAAGCGCACCCTGCTAATGTTCGACGCCTTCAACGATGTGAAGGACAAAATGGACGCCGGCAATGCCGTTGCCAAATCCGTTGTTGAGTCATGGGCCAATGGTGAGTGGTTTACCAAAAAGAACAAGGTTCCTGAAAGCACCAAGATGGTTGTGTTCAAGGTAACCGGCGAAACCAACACCGACGATCTGTCTCCGGCGCCAGACGCCTGGTCCCGTCCGGACATCCCGCTGCACGCCCGCGCTGCCTACAAAATGGAACGTGATGGCCTGAAGCCGGAAGAGCCAGGCGTAACTGGCCCAATGAGCCAGATTGACGAAATCAAAGCCAAAGGCCTGCCAGTTGCCTTTGTTGGCGACGTGGTTGGAACCGGCTCTTCCCGGAAGTCTGCCACCAACTCTGTTCTTTGGTTCTTCGGTGACGATATCCCGGGCGTGCCGAACAAGCGTGCCGGTGGTGTCTGTATCGGTAACAAGGTCGCCCCGATTTTCTTCAACACCATGGAAGATGCCGGCGCCCTGGTATTCGAAGCGCCTGTCGACAACATGAACATGGGCGATGTTATTGAAATTCGCCCTTATGAAGGCAAGATTCTGAACGAAGCTGGTGAAACCATCTCCGAGTTCGAATTCAAGTCTGACGTTATCCTTGACGAAGTTCAGGCCGGCGGCCGTATCCCGCTAATCATTGGTCGTGGCCTGACCGCCAAAGCACGTGCCGCGCTGAATCTGGGTGCCACGGATATGTTCCGTCTGCCGAATGACCCGGAAGCTGGCACCAAAGGCTTCACCCTGGGCCAGAAAATGGTCGGTAAAGCCTGCGGTCTGGAAGAAGGACAAGGCGTTCGTCCGGGCACCTACTGCGAGCCGCACATGACGACCGTCGGCTCTCAGGACACAACTGGCCCGATGACGCGCGACGAGCTGAAAGATCTGGCATGTCTGGGTTTCCAGGCGGATCTGGTGATGCAATCATTCTGTCACACCGCTGCGTATCCCAAGCCGATCGACGTCGAAATGCAGCACACCATGCCCGACTTTATCCAGACTCGTGGCGGTGTTGCCCTGCGTCCGGGCGACGGCATTATCCACTCCTGGTTGAACCGCATGCTTCTGCCAGACACTGTTGGCACTGGTGGTGACTCCCACACCCGTTTCCCGATGGGTATTTCCTTCCCTGCGGGTTCTGGCCTGGTTGCGTTCGCAGCTGCTACCGGCGTTATGCCACTGGACATGCCTGAATCCGTTCTGGTGCGTTTCAAAGGCGAGATGCAGCCCGGTATCACATTGCGTGACCTGGTTCATGCCATTCCGTTGTACGGCATCAAAAACGGCATCCTGAACGTTGAGAAGAAGGGCAAAATCAACGAATTTTCGGGTCGTGTATTGGAAATTGAAGGCCTGGAACAGCTGACCGTAGAGCAGGCATTTGAGCTGTCTGATGCTTCAGCCGAGCGCTCTGCAGCAGGCTGTACCATTAACCTGTCTGAAGAGTCTGTGGCAGAGTACCTGCGCTCCAACATCACTATGTTGCGCTGGATGATTGCCGAAGGTTATGGCGATCCACGTACCCTGGAACGTCGTGCCCAGCAGATGGAAGCCTGGTTGGCTGAACCGAAGCTGATGCGTGCTGACAAAGATGCCGAGTATGCCCACGTTGTGGAAATCGATCTGGCTGACATCAAAGAGCCCATCGTGTGCTGCCCGAACGATCCTGACGATGCCCGATTCCTGTCTGAAGTCGCTGGCGATAACGTAGACGAAGTCTTCATCGGTTCCTGCATGACCAACATTGGTCACTTCCGCGCGGCTGGCAAGCTGCTGGAACAGAACAAGGCTCCGCTGAAAACCCGTCTGTGGATGGCGCCACCAACCAAGATGGACGAGTCGCAGCTGATGGAAGAAGGCTATTACAACATCTACGGTACCGCGGGTGTGCGCACCGAAATGCCGGGCTGTTCACTGTGTATGGGTAACCAGGCACGCGTAGCTGCCAAGAGCACTGTGCTGTCTACCTCTACCCGTAACTTCCCGAACCGCCTGGGTGATGGTGCCAATGTGTACCTGACCTCTGCGGAATTGGCAGCGGTGGGCGCAATTCTGGGTAAACTGCCAACTCCGGCGGAGTACATGGAATACGCCAAAGATCTGAATAGCATGTCAAAAGAGATCTACAAGTATCTCAATTTTGACCAAATGGAGAACTACACCAGCAAGGCAGCTGAAGCGAATGTCGCTTAAGCTTTTACCTTGAAGGTTTAGCTCCACGAAAAACGCCAACCTCCGGGTTGGCGTTTTTTTATGGCGGTAAGTAAGTCCTTTGGTTGTTAGTGCTCCAGGAGAATTTTACCTACGGCGCGACCGGACTCAATATGTCGATGAGCTTCGGCTATGCGCGCGAAGGAGAAACGCTTTGGATCCAGTAATGGGCGAATGGCGCCCTGCTCCAGCATCTCGCTCAATGCTGATAGAAGGCGCGGCTGATTATCCATTCCGATACCGTGAAGCAACGGGATCGAGCGAAAAATCACATGAAGAGTCAGTCCTTTTGCATGCATCAGGCTAAGGTCGTGGGTTGAACGGGTATTGATGGAGCACAGCCGTCCGGAAATTGCCGTTGCCTCAATGGCGCGATCAAGATTTTCCCTTCCTACCGTATCAAATACCAGGCTGAAGCCCTGCCCGCCAGTCAGTCGTTGCTTGTAGGCATCAACCGACTCGTCGTGATAAAAAATTATGTCATCCGCCCCCAGCTGCTTTGCCAGTTCAGCTTTCTCGGGTGTAGACACCGTAGTGGCTACCCGAGCGCCCAGATGTTTCGCTATCTGAATTGCGGCATGGCCCACGCCCCCGGTGCCGGCATGAATCAGCACATGCTCACCGGCCTGAATATTGGCTCGCTCTACAAGAGCTGACCATGCAGTAAGAAATACCAAAGGTAGTGCAGCACACTCCGCCAACGGCAAGGTCATCGACGATGTACGCTTCGCCAATAAACGGGCATCTGCGATCATGAAGTCTGCCAGCGCTCCCGGCCAACCTTTGGTGCCGCCTGCACATCCAAACACCTCGTCTCCCTCAGAAAAAGCGGTAACGCCTGCCCCGACTTTGTCTACAATGCCTGCTACATCACCATTGAGGATGGCTGGCATAGCAGGCCCTGCCTTCACCAAACCTGAACGGATCTTGGTTTCAATCGGATTAACACTGGAAGCCACAACCTTAATGCGCACTTGCCCGGCGGCCGGTTCCGGAGTCTCCACTTCTCGCTCTACGAAGACCTCTGGGCCACCAAATTCCTCGATAACCATTGCTTTCATTGCAGCTTCTCTCCACTTTCCGATTAATAGACCATAAGCCGGATCAGTATCGCGCCCGCCATCACAAGGGTAATCCACTTAACCCACTGCGCGCCCTTCTCGCTCAAGTTCACCTTTACCGCAACAAATGCGCCCGTGATATTTCCGGCTGCGAGAATCAACCCCATACCCCAGCGCACCTGTCCGTTCAGGGCAAAAATCAGCAATGCCGGCAAGGTGTACATCAATATGATAGAGACTTTGAACACGTTAACCTGGCGCAGGTCGATGCGCAGCATGCGGTACAAAACCACAATAAACAGTGCGCCTACGCCTACCTGAATAAAACCGCCATATACGCCAATCAGAAACATCGCGATATAAATCACCGGCCCAAGCCGATCCGGAGTCAGCGGATTGGTGTCCAGTTTAGGCTGGGGCAACAGCATGAACACGGAGGCGCCGATCATGGCGATGATAAGCACCAGTTCAAATATCGCATCGGCCACCCAGGTGGCCACCCAGGCCCCCAGCAACGAACCCACAACTGCCGGCACTGCGAGGTGAAGACTGACCCTAAGGTTGCCATGGCCCAGGCGCCTGAAGCCCGCTACAGCGGTTGTGCTCTGCAGAATGATCGCAACCCGGTTGGTGCCGTTCGCAACCTGCGGTGGCAATCCCAGAAACATCAAAAGCGGCAGGGTCAACATTGATCCGCCTGCCGAAAGTACATTGATAAATCCGGCAATACCGCCCAGCGCCAACAGTCCTGCTATCTCAATTGCCGTCATGTAACGCTCGAAACGCCCTTCTCGCGCCCGGTATGATCGCTGCCCTGACGCTTTCCGCAACGACTACTCCAAACCAGAACAGCGAGGAAAATAATCAACCCGGCTCCGTCTATCAGTATCTGCCCATGGGGCCAGAGCATCAATGCGCCGAGCGGAAACATCAACGTCCGCATCACAAGATTAAGCTTATGCTCGAGGTAGCCTTCAAGGCCCGCGATGATGGCGTAAATTCCGAAAAGGGCAAAGCAGAATACCCGGATCATTTCCGTGAAGTCTCCGGTGATCAAGGGTGAGTATGCGAACAGAAGCGGTACTATATAAAGACCCTTGGCGAGCTTCCAGGCCGTAAATCCGGTGCGCATTTGCGGTGTGCCCGCAATAGCAGCTGCAGCGAAAGCCGTCAGACAAACGGGAGGTGTCACGTTCGAATCCTGGGATAGCCAGAAGATGACCATGTGCGCTGCCACCAGCAACATCGAAAGCGATGCGGGTGATAGCGCCTGTTCCAGGAGCTGACTGCTGAAGGTGTCAGGCACCAACGCGAGCATCTGCTGCGCAGTTGCCGCATCCATTGGCCCGTCGAGCAGCGACAGCCTGTCCGGTGCCGCAAGCATAAAGATGGCTTTGGCCTGCTCCGGGAGATTGCCGTTAACCATCAGTTCAACCAACTGGCTTTGCGCAATCAGATTGTAGATCGCCGGTGCAGAGAGCGTGGCGAGCACAATATAAGCAGCCGTTACCGGCAATCCCATGCCCAGAATCAGGGACGCCAGAGCAACCAGAAGAATCGTTATCAGTAAGCTTCCACCGGCCCAGTCGGTAATCATCAGCGAGAAGGTGTTGCCGATGCCGGTAGTCGACACAACCATCACGATGAGGCCCACCGTGATCAGCAGAATCGCCGTGGTTGTGATGTTGCGAGTCCCCATTGCGAGGGCGTCGAGAATATCCTTCAAGCCCATCGGATTTTTCGAGAGCCAGGAAGCCACAATCACAGACAGAATCGCAATCCCCGCCGCATAGGTTGGCGTGTATCCATATACTAACGCAGCAACCAGAACGACAAGCGGCAACAGAAAATGCCAGCCGCCCTTCAGCACCTCTTTTAGCGAAGGCGCCGCCTCGTCTTCCAGTTTGACGGCATGGCTGCGTTTGGCCTCAATGCGCACAAACATGCCAACAGAGATGAAATACAGAAGAGCCGGCAGCGCTGCTACCCCAATGATGGTGAGGTAAGAAACCTGAGTATAGGAGGCCATGATAAACGCCCCCGCCCCCATTACTGGTGGCATCAACTGCCCCCCGGTGGAAGCCGCAGCCTCAACACCCGCAGCAAAACGCGCAGGAAAGCCCGCCTTGCGCATCAGCGGGATAGTAATAACACCTGTAGAAACCGTGTTTGCAACGCTGGAGCCTGAGACCGACCCCATAAGACCGGAGGCGAACACCGCCACAAATCCTGGGCCACCCACAAACCGCCCGGCAGCGCAGCGTGCCAGTTCGATAATGAAATCCCCTGCCCCGGATTTCACCAGGAAGGCACCAAACAGAATAAACATGAACACGTAGGTCCAGGAAATCCGGGCAATGGACCCGAGCATCCCTTGGCCGCCGATATAAGAACGATAAAGCACGGTTTCCCAGGACAAACCGGGGAAATTGAAAATGCCGTCAACATACTGGCCCCACCAGGCTACATACGTCAGTGCAACCAGACAGAGAACGGGAATAAACCAGCCAACCGTGCGGCGGGCCAACTCCAGCACGAGCGTTACCGAAACGATGGAGACAACCCAGTCACCCGTATCGAAGTTGAATCCTCGTTGATACAGGTCGTCTTCAAAGAAAATCAGATAAAAGGCACAGGCAAGCGCGGTAAACCCCAGTATCACATCAACACCCAGCACAATCCTTTGGCCGCCGGTTGAGCGAGCTTTGAGCATCGGTGTCGTAAGTGTGCAAATCAAACCAAACAGGCCGAAGTGCAGAGCAGAACTCCACAGCTCCGAAAATGTCGAGATGGTGTTGAAGTAGAGATGAACGAGTGCCGTGCCGATAGCAAGCCAGAAGACCACCGGCCCTATCAGCCGGTGCTCCAGACGCTCGCTCGCCTCGCTGACACTTTCATCGCGAACCGCCATAACCGGTTCGCTTTCTGTTTTATCTGGCGCCATTACTGCGCAATCAATCGATCAGGAATTTTCAGCCCCTTCTCCTGATAGAAACGCGCGGCTCCGGGGTGAAGCGGCATTGGCAGGCCGGCAATGGCTTTCTCAAGAGCCATCGCTTTGGTTGCCGGGTGAATGTTGTTCAGGAACGGGAGGTTTTCATAGATGGTCTTTGTGATCTCGTAAACATCGTTCTCCGAAACATCACCCCGTACTGCCAGAATATTGGGCTGCGCAATGGTGTTGATATCTTCGGCCTGCTGCGGATAGGTGCCTGCAGGTATGTTGTAGGCGGTCCAGAGTTCAAAATCGCTGTTCACCTGAGCAATTTGCTTCGGGGTGAAGTCCAGCGTGGTGATTTTGTCGCCCATGTTGGCATAAGCCCTTGTTACTGCGGCAGCAGGCACACCGGCCGGTATGTTCATACCGTCAATGTTGCCGTTCTGCAGAGCATCAGCGCTTGGGCCATAGCCCTGATACGCGAGGTTTACCTTTTCCAGATCAATACCGACCTTGCCGAGAATAAAACGGCCGGAGCCTTCTGTGCCTGAGTTTCTGGCACCAATGGAAAAGCTCTCACCATATAGGTTGGTCATGTCTTCGATGGTGCCGGTTTTGGCAAATTCTCTGGTCACAACAAAATGCTCAACGTTCTGCCAAAGCATGGAAACTGAACGCAAGTTTTTGTATGCCTTGGGAACCGGCCCCGTTCCATTCCAGGCATAAGCTCCATAAAGCCCCTGAAGAATACCAAACTGAATCTGGTCTTCGTCCATAAGCTTAAGGTTCTCACCAGAACCGGCGGAACTGATAGCTGAAACCGATATATTGGTAGAAGGCTCAAGTTTCACTTTGATCAGCGTTGAAATAGCGACACCTACAGGGTAATAGGTCCCGCCCGTTGTGGCAGTGCCCATTACGTAGTTGCCTTCCGCCTGGACACCGCTGGAGAGAGTGACCACAGCGGCCGCCAACAGACCCGAGGCGCATTTCAGCATTCTTTTCTTACTCATGAAGTAACTCCTTTTTATCATTATTCTGGCTCATGCCTGAAAGTGTAACCCTCTAAAGATAGCTGCCCGGCACCGGATCTACCAGTTGCGTACCACTGCAATCCAGACAAAAAAAGGGCTCCCGCGGGAGCCCTTTCTGGCTTTGAGCGCCTTACGCTCATCTATTCGTGATGACTGACTGCCTGATACTCATCGGCATCGGAGGTCGCAAGACTTACCACTACGATGGCGATCAAGGATGCAATGAAGCCTGGAATAATCTCATAGACGCCAGGGCCGCCCATGAACTCACCATTCCAACCCAGGGAAACCCAGATCATTGCGGTACCGGCACCTACAACCATGCCCGCCAATGCGCCAGCGCCATTCGTGCGCGGCCACATGAGTGCGAGAATGATCAGAGGACCAAACGCCGAACCAAAGCCTGCCCATGCATTACCAACCAGACCCAGAACGTTTGAGGTAGGATCAGAGGCAATGACCGCAGCAACAAGACCAACAAGCACTACGCACACACGGCCAACGTTTACGCACTCACGATCCCCTGCTTCTTTGCGCAGGAACAAGCGGTAAAAATCCTCTGTCAGGGACGAAGACGCCACCAGAAGCTGGCTGGAAATGGTGCTCATTACCGCGGCCAGCAAGGCTGCGTACAGGAAGCCTGTGATCAGCGGATGGAACAGCAAATCTGCGAGAATAATAAAGATGGTTTCGGGATCGTCAATTTGAATGCCATTACGCACTGCGTAGGCACGGCCGAAAACACCCAGACCAATCGCGCCAATCAGGGAAATAGCCATCCAGGACATGCCGATATTACGAGCCGCCGGAACTTCTCTAACTGAACGGATTGCCATAAAGCGAACAATAATGTGCGGCTGGCCAAAGTAGCCCAAGCCCCACGTCACTGCTGAGAGCCATCCTATAAAGGTAAGCCCTTCTGTCCAGGATAGCAGGGTGGGATCCACCTCATTCAACGTTTGTGTCGCCTGGGCAAAACCGCCACCGCCTTCGCCAAATAGCACAACGGCAGGCATAAGAACCAGCGCAACCATCATGATGCAACCCTGAACAAAGTCAGTCATGCTCACTGCGAGGAATCCGCCAACAACCGTGTAGGCAAGAACAACACCCAAGGTTATGGTGATGCCCACGCCGTAATCGCCCAGACCTCCAAAGTTGAAAATGCCGGCGAACGCACTTTCAAACAGCTTGCCACCTGCTACCAGGCCTGATGCTGTATAAACCGAAAAGAACACAACAATAACGATTGCCGCCACTGTTCGTAGTGGCAATGCCTGAGTTGGAAAACGATTGGCCAGAAAGGCTGGGATAGTCAGCGCGTTGCCATAATGAACCGTCTGTGCACGCAGCCTGGGTGCAACGAGAACCCAGTTAATGAACGCACCGACAAACAGACCGACGCCGATCCAGGCAGAAGCAAGACCTGACACATACATCGCCCCTGGGAGACCCAGAAGCAACCATCCGCTCATATCGGAAGCGCCAGCAGACAAAGCCGCTACCTTTGGACTAAGCCCCCTGCCACCCAGCATGTAATCTTCGGATGAGGAAGTAGATGTGCGCATCGCAAAAAGGCCGATGCCAATCATCACCGCAAAATAAGCAAATAGACTGATCCAAACACCAATAGCCATGGAATTCCTCCGGTTTAATGAGTCGGATTAAATCCGATCTCAGGCACAGAGCTGGCACGGGTGCCAGCTTGCTGCGTCATTTTTCTTGTTTACTTGAAATCCTTCCGAACCTGATCGCAACCATCGCATATTCGCGTTTAACTATAGTTAATTGTTGCGAATTTGCGACCGTAACAATCGCCAAGCCACTAAAATGCACCAAGCCAGCAGGATGAGAATCAACACACACTAGGTTAGTATTGCTACGTATCACCGGCTTACAAAATCCTACGATTCTTTTACAGAATTCTACGGGACTTCCGCGAAACCTCTACGAAGCCAAGCCCATTTTCAGACCTGATCAGGCAACGTTTTCACCAAGTTGCAATCTCGCAGGAGTCGTTCCCTTATGTTTACGTAGGGCATTCGTAAGAGCGCTCTGCGAGGAGAAGCCTACCCGGTAACTGATTTCCGATACCGACAAGGGCGTCGAGGCCAGGAGGTTTATGGCCTGATTGAGACGGGCCTGTAAAAGAAACTGGTGAGGCGTTGTTCCAACCACCTCCCGAAACACTTCATGGAACCGGCTGACACTCAGGCACGCCTCACTGGCCAGATCCTGTACCGTGATCTTCCGGTGAAGGTTCGCCTTTATATAACGCTGTATCGCGTCGGGGCTGAGACTGTGCCGGCTCGGCATGCTTGCCGTTCGATCGACTATTCGATCAGCCATACAATAAAGAATACTGGACGCGAGATGGCTGTGCATCGCCAGATTACCGGGCGACCGGTCGAACTCGCCAGCAGCAAACTGAACCAGCCCTTGCAAGCGGCTGTCCATATGGATCGTACGCGGCTTTTCAAACACACGTACCATCCGTTCGTAATCGGCATGACTGGGTGTGGAAATAGCAGGGCTTGAGGGGTCGAGGTTAATCACCATCACATGATTCTGAAGATCACCGCAATAATCGTGACGAGCCTCCGTTGGCACCAGACAGGCTTTCCAGGTGTCCAGGTGAGAGCCGGTTCCGTCAACACTCAAATCTGCCTCACCGTGAACACCGACCACGATCTGATGGTGCTCATGGCGATGCTGGTGAGACGCTGTTGGTAGCTTGAGTAGTCGGGCGTCCAGCATAGACAAAACCGGAACCTTTAATTGAGAATGTGACTCAATTAAAGCAGGTCTGACTGGAACTTGCACATAAGTTCGGTGATTTGGGCGCTTACTTTCTCCAATGGAGCAGCTGCGTCGACGATATTATAGCGATTGGGCGCGGCCGCAGCGCGAGCCAGATATGTATCGCGAATGCGCTGGAAAAAAGACACCGCCTCCTGCTCAAAGCGATCCAACTGCCCCCGATGCCTGGCTCGCATCATGCCGGTTTCGACAGGGGCATCCAGTAATACCACCTGGTCGGGACGCACTTCGCCTTGCACCAGGTTTTCCAGCAACGCAATCCGCTCGCCAGGAACACCGCGCCCTCCGCCTTGATAGGCAAAGGTCGCATCGGTGAAGCGATCACAAAGTACCCACTGCCCCCTCTCGAGCGCAGGAAGAATCAGCGTATGCAGGTGTTGTGCCCGGGCTGCAAACATCAGGAGCAGCTCGGTGAGATCGTTCACCGATTCGTCCCGTGGCGCCAGAAGCAACTCACGGATTGCTTCAGCCATGGGCGTACCACCTGGCTCGCGGGTTACTATGCAATCGACACCCCGTCCTTTCAGGGCCTCGGCAGCATTGGCGATCTGGGTGGACTTTCCCACGCCTTCGGTTCCCTCGAAGGTAATAAACTGGCCACGCACAGTCATGGTTTCTCATCCGTGTCGGGGGCGGGTGAAGACCGGTAATCAGAGCGTCGGTTCAGCTGAAACGCCCGGACCGCTTTCTGGTGCTCTGCCAGCGTATTCGAAAACTTATGGGTGCCATCGCCACGAGCCACAAAGTAGAGTGCGCTGCCAGAGCCCGGATGCAAGGATGCGTGGATGGCCTCACGGCCCGGCAAGGCAATAGGCGTAGGCGGCAACCCGTTAATACGGTAGGTGTTGTACGGCGTATGAGTACGCAGATCCCGGCTACCTATCCGACCCTGGTACTTGTCTCCCATTCCGTATATCACTGTGGGATCCGTCTGTAATCGCATGCCTTTTTGCAGGCGGCGTACAAATACGCCTGCTACCTGATCCCGCTCATGAGGGGCACCGGTTTCTCTCTCGACAATGGATGCCATAATCAGCGCTTCATAGGCACTGGCGTAGGGCAGGCCTTCGTCACGGCTAGCCCATTCTTCTGCGAGAACAGCCTCCATTCGCCTGAACGAACGTCGAAGCAAGTCGAGATCCGACTCGCTGCTGGTGAACAGATACGTATCCGGGAAGAAACGCCCCTCAGGGTGCTCACCCTCGGCACCAACAGCTTCCATTATCTGTGCGTTCGACCACTCGGATGTGAGTTTCTCGAGACGCTCTGATGCGGCAAGAGCTGCACGCATATCGCTAAACGTCCAGCCTTCGATAAACTGCACAGACCAATGCTTGGTATCACCAGCCACCATCTTGTCAAGCATGGCTTCAGCAGTCATTCCATCGGTAAATTCATATTCTCCGGCTTTGATTCTGGCCTGATCGGGAAACAAACGCCCGTAGATACGCACCCATAAGTCCTTACCCACCAGGTCGCGGGCCTCCAGCTGCCGGGCAACTTCGCTGAACGCCGTACCTCCGGGCACATCGAACAGCACCGGCTCGGCCATAACAACCGGCTTTGACAGTGAACCCAGCCCTTGCCAGACCCATAAGCCAGTGCCTGCACCCACCAGTACGGCTGCACAAATACCTGCAATCAATAGTTTTTTGAACAAACGAATTATTCCAGCAGCTCGAGAGGATTGAAGATTGTCGCAAGTCCATCATCGGCAGGCAAATCCTGCCCGGCAAAACTGCGCACAGGAACAACGCCGATCACGCTGTTCAGTAAGTAGAGACCCTGGCAATGAGCCCCCAATACGTCGGCCATGCTCACTGCGCGCTCTTCGACAACCTCGCCCTTCGCCCTGAGCTTCTCCAGAAGCCACTGGCGCAATACACCGGCAACAGCAAGGCTTTTGGCCGGAGGCGTTACCCAGCCTCCAGGCCCCTTGAGCAAAAGATTGGTGCGAGTCCCCTCAACCAGATTGCCGGCACTGTCAGACATGATCACCTCAAAAAGCTCGCCTGTAATCTCTCTGGCCGCCATAACCTGTTCCAGCCGGTTGAGCGACTTTATTCCTGCAAGCAGAGGGTTCACCGTCAGCGGAAACCGCGAGACATCAGCCGCAACACCGGAGGTAGGGGGCGTTGCAGGCATAGAACCGGCAGACACCATAAGGTTAGGCCGGATTCCCGCGCCTGGCTGGTATCCACGACCGCCTTCGCCTCGGGTGAGCGTTAGCTTGAGCACCCAGCCACTATCACGATCCCCATTGGAAAGCCTGCCTGCGTAACGACTGACCGCTGCGGTGCAGGCTTTACGAAGATCTGTATAAGCAATCGGAATGCCCAACCTGCCAGCATCACGATCCATTCGAGCCAGGTGGCGGGATAAAAGGACTCCCCGGTCACCGTGCATTCTTATGGTTTCGAACAGACCGTCCCCGTATGCAGCACCGCGATCACCAGCGGGGAAACCGCTTTCATCAGCCCAATACAGATTGAACATGACGCTTCAACCTTCGTAGCGGCGCACAATCAAGGTGCCGTTAGTGCCACCAAAGCCAAAGGAGTTAGACAATGCCACGCGAACATCAGATTTGCGGCAGGTGTCAGGAACGAGATCCAGATCGCAGCCTTCGTCTGGATTATCCAGATTAATCGTTGGCGGCAGCACACCGTCACGTATCGCAAGCAGTGAAAAGATGGCCTCAACTGCGCCAGCGGCGCCCAGCAAGTGCCCAGTCATGGATTTCGTGCTGCTCATAGCTAATTGAGTTGCGTGACTTCCAAAGACCCGTTTGGCCGCAGCAATCTCCGCCACATCACCTACCTGCGTGGAGGTTCCATGGGCATTGATATAATCAACATCTTCAGGCTTCAGGCCTGCATCACGCAGTGCGTTGATCATGGAGCGTGCAGCGCCCTCCCCGTCTTCCGGGGGCGCCGTTATGTGGTGAGCATCATCACTCATGCCAAAGCCGACCAACTCACCGTAGATGGTTACACCGCGCTTTATTGCGTGTTCCAGCTCTTCCAGAACAACAACTCCGGCGCCGTCGCTGAGTACAAAACCGTCCCGATCCCGGTCCCATGGGCGACTGGCCTTCTCCGGATCGTCATTGCGCGTTGAAAGTGCACGGGCTGACGCGAATGCAGCAATGCCTGTTCGCGTTGTCGCCATTTCGGAACCACCGGCAAGCATCACATCCGCATCACCATAGGCAATAGTGCGGGCTGCGTAACCTATATTATGGGTGCCTGTTGTGCACGCCGTAACAATTGCAATATTTGGCCCGCGGTAGCCAAACCGGATCGCAGCATTACCGGAAATCATGTTGATAACCGATGCCGGAACAAAAAACGGCGACACTTTACGTGGGCCAGATTTGTCCATCGTCAGCACGCTTTTCTCGATATACTCAAGCCCACCAATGCCTGAGCCTATTGCGATACCGGCTCGGTCAAGGTCCAGCTCGTCGTATTCGGCTAGCCCGCTGTCATCTACCGCTTGCTGAGCCGCAATCAAACCATAATGAATAAACGCGTCCAGTTTTCTGGACTCTTTCGGGGAGAGGTAAGACTCGAGGTCCAGATCCTTGATCGCTCCACCAATACGGGTGTTGTACTCGGATACATCAAAACGATCGATAATACCGATGCCACTGCGGCCCGCGCAGATACCTTCCCAGGAAGAAGCAACGTCATTTCCCAGAGGGGACAACATTCCCATACCAGTGATAACCACCCGTCGTTTACTCATAAACACGTTCACCTGATCGTTCATCTGTCGTTATTGCTGAGTACACCCGAAGCAAGGGTAATTCTCAGGCAATAAAAAAGCCGTCCCTCGTGCAATGACAAGGACGGCTTTTTGCCTGGCTTACTTAAATGCAGAGTATCAGGTATGCGCGACGATATAGTCGATCGCGTCCTGAACACTGGCAAGCTTTTCGGCTTCTTCATCAGGAATTTCGGTTTCAAATTCCTCTTCCAGTGCCATGACCAGCTCAACGGTGTCCAGTGAGTCAGCGCCAAGATCCTCTACAAAAGAAGATGAGTTCTGAACTTCGGACTCTTTTACGCCCAACTGTTCACAAACAATCTTCTTCACGCGCTCTTCAACTGTACTCATAATGTCCTCACTTTGTGTATCAACCAAGCAACTCAAGTGCTGCCAGTTTAGTGTAAACCCCACCTGCAAACAAGCAGGGATCCGGTTAAACATGTTGTGCGACAAGGGGTTGCGCACGAGCCCCGAATTGGGGCTTATCCCATGTACATTCCGCCGTTTACATGAATGGTTTCTCCAGTCACATAGCCGGCAATATCCGACGCCAGAAAAGCAACCAGAGCCGCCACTTCTTCCGGCTGCCCCAGACGACCCGCAGGTATTATTCCCAGCATAGCCTCACGCTGCCCGTCGTCCAGTTTTTTTGTCATATCTGTGTCGATAAATCCGGGCGCAACACAGTTCGCTGTGATGCCACGATTCGACATTTCCTTGGCCAGACTGCGGGTAAAGCCCTCTACACCAGCCTTGGCAGCACAATAGTTCGCCTGACCGGGATTGCCCATACTGGCAACTACGGAGCTGACGTTGATAACGCGCCCCCATCGAGCCTTTGCCATACCTCGCAAAACAGCCTTGCTCGTACGGTACACGCTTGAAAGATTGGTTTCGAGTACTGAGGCCCAGTCATCGTCTTTCAGACGCATCAGCAGGTTATCACGAGTAATACCGGCGTTATTGACCAGAATCAGAGGCGCACCGGATTTCTCCGTTACCTCTTTCAACCCCGCTTCAATGCTTTCAGCATCAGCCACGTTCATAACAATGCCATAACCACGTACGCCGGCGGCCTGAAAACTCTCCGTAATGGACGCCGCACCATCTGCACTGGTCGCGGTACCTATAACCTCTGCACCCTGTTTAGCCAGGGCCAGCGCGATAGCTTTTCCAATTCCCCGGGTAGCACCGGTTACCAGTGCTGTTTTACCTTCCAGAGACATGCGCAACTCCCTTTCATCAAGACGGTTCAAATACTGCAATGGCTGCTGCCAGTGCCTGCGAATCTTCGATCCCCTGAACTGACAGTCCCCGGTCGATCCGCTTCGCAAGCCCTGCAAGTACTTTACCCGTGCCACACTCTACCGCAACGGTAACGTCGCGGCCGACCAGAGTACGAACTGAATCCGCCCACAATACCGGCGAATAAAGCTGCTTAAGAAGATTGGCTTTAAGTGTAGCCGAATCTGTCTCCGCTGCAGCGTTAACATTCTGTATAACCGGAGTGAGCGCATCGTTAAAGCGAACTTCGTCAAGCGCCTGCCCCAGTTCTTCGGCAGCACCCTTCATCAGAGCGCAATGGGAAGGAACACTGACGGGCAGAAGCATGGCTTTACGCGCACCTTTTGCTTTGCAGGCCTCAATAGCGCGGTCAACGGCGGCAGCAGATCCGGCAATCACTACCTGGCCAGGGGCATTGAAATTTACTGCTGCCACAACATCACCATGAGCAGCCTCTTCACAGGCCGTCACAACATCTGCATCCTCAAGCCCCAGAATGGCAGCCATCTTTCCCTCTCCAGAGGGCACGGCCTCCTGCATCAGCTCGCCACGCAGGCGAACAAGCTTTACGGCTTCAACGAAGTCGAGGCTTTCAGCAGCAACGAGTGCACTGTACTCACCCAGGCTGTGACCAGCCAGATAATCGGGCTTCGGGCCACCTGACACCAACCACTGGCGCCACAGGGCAATACTGGCGGTCAGCATTGCCGGCTGGGTAACCATCGTCAGATTAAGCTCTTCTGCCGGGCCCTTCTGACACAAATGCCAGAGATCGTAACCAAGCACGTTAGAAGCTTCGGCGAACGTTTTGTTGATCATGGGCCAAGTTACAGCAGCCTCGGAGAGCATGCCAACTGACTGGGAACCCTGTCCGGGAAAAATAAAGGCTGATTTCATAAGCGGGATCTTATCGTCATTGGAAGTTTCAGGAGATTAGCCAATAGTACAAGCTAGGCGGATTTTGCGCGAATAAGCCGGCTAATGACAAGCTACTCCGGCCTTGGCTGGTCAGAGCATCAAATCATCAAGGCGCTCATTAATGCGCCTTGGAACCTCCAGCTCAACTTCGCGCACAGCCTGTCGAATAGCAGCAAGCATGGCGCGCTCGTTGGCGTTGCCATGGCTTTTGATAACCACGCCCTGCAGACCTAGCAGGCTGGCTCCGTTATGACGAGATGGGTCCATCAGGCGAAGGAGCCGCCCCATAATAGGGCGGGCAAGAAGGCCCACAAAACGACCGTAAAACGTGCGGGTGAACGCCTGTTCCAAAAGTTCAATAAGCAACCCCGCAACACCTTCACCAGTTTTCAGTGCTATGTTGCCCACAAAGCCGTCACACACCACCACATCGGCAACATCCCGAAACAGATCGCTCCCTTCCACGTAGCCGATGTAGTTAATGGAATCACACTGGGCGAGCATGTGGGACGCAAGTCGCACCTGCTCGTTGCCCTTGATTTCCTCTTCACCCACATTGAGTAGCGCGACTCGCGGTTCACCCTGGCTGCAGATTGCTGAAGCCATGAGCGAGCCCATCAGAGCATACTGATAGAGATTTTCCGCACTGGAATCGACATTGGCACCAAGATCCAGAACATGACACCGCCCTCGAAGCGAAGGAATCAGCTTGGCAATGGCGGGGCGCTCTATACCCGGATACATGCGGATTATGGAGCGCCCAAAAGCCATAAGGGCCCCGGTATTCCCTGCGCTGACACAACCCTGCGCTTTCCCGTCACGAACCAGGGCCAGAGCAATAGCCATGGAGGAGTTTTTCTTGTGGCGCAGCGCGTGGGAGGGACGCTCATTCATGCGGACTACATCCGCAGCTTCCACAATATTGATCCGAGGATGTCCATTATGCAAAAAAGCCTCAAGTTCACTCCGGATACCGACCAGAATGAAACTCAAGGCTTTATTTTCGCGCACCGCTTCAAGCGCCGCGGCGACGACCACCGAAGGCCCCCGATCGCCACTCATGGCGTCAATCGCTATGGTGACCGGTTTCACCGTTCGTCCATTCGATTGATGTTGGTGCGGCTGTGCAACGAGCTTACTCGTCGCTGGCTTCAATTACCTGCTTACCACGGTAGAACCCGTCCGGAGACACGTGGTGGCGACGATGAACTTCACCAGTTGTTGAATCAGTGCTCAGAGCTGCTGGGCTCAGGGCATCGTGGGCACGGCGCATGCCACGCTTGGAACGGGTCTTGCGGTTCTTCTGTACAGCCATGGTTATACTCCTGACCTGTTAACGTAACTTACCTGAATATCGTTACACGTAACATGTGTTCGTTTGATTGCGCCGGCTTCTACATAGAAGCCCACGCTCGCATTAATGCTTTGTTTTTCCGAGGCCCGCCAGCACGCTGAACGGGTTATCCCCCGGCTTTTTCTCTACTACGGCCGAAGAACTGCCTGGCTCGTAAGCTTCCAGCTCTTCTTTTGCCGGGCATTCATTCCGGTCATGCAGCGGGTATGGAGGCAAAACCAGCAACAGCTCGTCTTCCGCCATGGACCACAGATTCGCACTGAAATCCTCAGTTTGAAACGGCTCAAGATCCTTCGGCAGCCGTTCGGCCTGCGCATCGCTGGTAACCAACCCGAGTACAAACCGGGAGGTCAGCACAGAATCCATGGACTCCATGCAACGCTGACACTCCAGCTTAACCGGAGCCTCCAGCTCACCAGAGACGATGCGGCGACGCTCGCCATCCTGATAAAAGGACAACTTCACGCGACATACGGCATCATCCTCAAACCCTAAAATGGCTTCACGGAAACGAGACAACCCACTGAGAGGAACTTCTCCCTCCAGCACGGTGTCGTGCTCCGCCAACCTGTACGGGTCGACAATTTTAGGCAATTCTGCATTTGACGCGTTTGACATAGGCGCGCAATTCTAGGGACCAAGCGCGCTGCTGTCAAAGACTTCGTAGGGTTTTGAACGGGGGTTCCGGTTTCCGTAGGTGTATTCTACGATACGCGCACTGAAAAGTGACGCACAAACACCGAAAGGAACGACATCATGCCCGGAAAACCCCTGCTATTGGCTTCGTCATCAAGGTATCGCCAAGAATTGCTGGCCAGGCTCGGACTGCCGTTCTCCAGCGCCAGCCCGGACATCGACGAATCACCCATCGCAGGAGAGCCCCCGGTCGACCTGGCATTACGCCTGGCCGAGTCGAAAGCCCGCGCTCTGGCACCCTTGCACCAGGATCACTGGATTATTGGTTCAGACCAGGTGGCTGCCTTGCCTGACGGCACACGGCTAAGCAAACCCGGAAACTACCGAAACGCCTATGAACAGCTGGCCAGAAGCAGCGGGCAAAGCGTTACCTTTCTGACCGGGCTCGCGCTACTGGACGCCAACTCCGGAATGCTTCAAACCCACTGTGAGCAATTTACCGCTCATTTTCGGGACTTATCCGCAGCTGAAATCGACGCCTATCTCCGCAAAGAGGCGCCCTACGACTGCGCCGGCAGCTTCAAGATGGAAGGCCTGGGCATCACGCTTTTTCGTGAGCTGCAAGGCCGGGATCCGAATAGCCTGATCGGCCTGCCCCTGATCGCGCTAACCGACATGCTAACGGTCTGGGGCAGAAACCCACTGCTCGAGCCATGAGGCTTCTTGTGTGCCTTATCTCTATCGCAACTCCAGGCGTGACTCGACCAACTGCCCGACAACGCCCTGACCAACGGACACCCCAAGCTGATCAACCAGGTCGCGCAGTGCGCCTTTGCGATGGCTGTAGTCAATCAAATCTTCCTGACCCACAATCTGCCTTGCTACATGGGAGGTACTGCCGAGCCCGTCAATAAGACCCAACTCCAGCGCCTGCTCACCGCTCCACACCAGGCCGCTGAACAAGCGCTCATCGTCAGCCAGGCGATCACCACGACCCTTCTTTACTGCTTCTATGAACTGCTGATGAGTGCTCTCCAGCACGTTTTGCCAGAACGCCACTTCCTGCTCCTGCTCGGGAGAGAAAGGATCGAGAAAGGCCTTATTGTCACCAGACGTGTAAAGCCTGCGCTCAACACCCAGCTTGTCCATGGCACCGGTAAACCCGAAACCGCCGGCCACAACACCGATAGATCCTACGAGACTCGCCCGGTTTGCATAGATTTCATCAGCCGCCGCCGCTATGTAGTAGGCGCCCGATGCGCCAATATCCGAGATCACAGCGTAAACTTTCTTCTCCGGATACTCCTCCCGAAGCCGCTTGATCTCATCATAAATATATCCGGACTGCACCGGACTGCCGCCAGGACTGTTAATGCGCAGGATAATTGCTACAGCATTCTCTTGCTCGAACGCTGACCGCAGAGAACCAACAATGTTGTCGGCGCTGGCGAGCTCGTCAGCCGCAATCGGGCCGCTTACTTCCACCACCGCAGTATGCTTCCCGGTTGTTGCATCGAGACTGTCTCCAAAAGGCGTCCAGACGATCGCCAGCAGAACGAACAGATAGGCGAATGTAAGAAGCTTGAAAAAGATCCCCCAGCGGCGGCTCTTGCGCTGCTCAGACTGCAGCGACATAACCAGCTTCTCAATCAACTTCCAATCACGACCCGATTCGGGCGGCAAGCGCGGTTGATTTCGCCCCGGACGAGGCTCTGCAGATTTATCACCCCATTCCGGAGTCTTATCGGAATCCCACTCACTCATGCATTTATCCTGTCAGAAATAAAACACCAAAATTTGTTTTACAGACCGAGCACGCTGCGAAGGTCCGAAACAGAATCTACGATGGCATGGGGCGCGTAGCCCCCAAGCACATCACGTTTATGCACACCCCATTCCACACCGATGGACGGCATGCCAATGCGCTGCGCCATTTCGAGATCATAACGGGTATCGCCAATCATAACGGCCTCTGAAGGCTCTACCTCATAAAACTGCAATATTTCTTCAAGCATACGTGGGTCGGGCTTGGACCGGGTCTCATCGGCACAGCGGGTGATATCGAAATGTGCGCCAAGCCCGCTCGAAACAAGCGCCGACTCCAGACCTCTGCGACTTTTACCGGTAGCCACCGAGCATCCGCGGCCAGCACTTCGAAGATCTGCTACAACATCAGCCATGCCCGCGAATATATTCTGGGGCGTGGTCACCTTGCGGAAGAAATAATTCCCGTATCCTTCCCGGATGCTGGTCATTTCCTCGCGACTGATGCCCGGATATAGCCTTTCCAGGGCCTCGACCATACCCAGGCCGATGATGTCACGGTATGCTTCCCGCTCCAGCGCGGGATACCCCAGATCGGTAGCAGCCTGGTGCAGGCTGTCCGCGATGTGTTCTACGGAATCCACAAGGGTTCCGTCCCAATCAAAAATGACTATTTTAACGTCCATCAACCTGCTCCCGTTGCACGCACTTCGAGCTTGCTCAGTACGTGACTGAATACATCATCATAAGGGGCCTCGAACCGAACCGCCTCCCCGGTCACAGGCAGAAAAAGCTCAAGGGCCCGTGCGTGCAGCATCAGCCGCTGACCGCCAACAGACCGGAATGCTTTCAAACTTACATCATCCATATACTTGTCATCCCCTGCTATCGGATGACCAGCACAAGCACTATGAACGCGAATCTGATGGGTTCGACCAGTAACCGGAGACGCCTCCACCAGGCTGTAGCCGCTGTAACGCGCGAGACAACGAAAGGTAGTCAGCGATGCTTTACCGGCTTCATCCACTTTCACTCTGCGCTCGCCATTGGGCATTTCGTAGCGCAGCAACGGCTCATCAACTCTTCCAAGCTTGTCGGGCCAGCTTCCCACCACCAGTGCATTATACTGCTTGCGAATGCGTCTCTGCCTGAGCTCGTCTTGCAAATAACGCAACGCCGACCGCTTTTTGGCAATCATGACAAGCCCCGAGGTATCCCTGTCCAGACGGTGCACCAACTCAAGAAACCTCGCCTCCGGTCGGGCCGCCCGCAGCACTTCAATCAGCCCGAAGCTGAGGCCACTGCCACCGTGCACTGCAATACCAGACGGTTTATTTACAACCAGCATTTGATCATTTTCAAATACGACCGCCGCCTCGACCACACCCTGAACCCTGCTACCAGGCGCCGCCTGGGGGGCTTTCTCCTTGCGAATAACGGGTGGAATGCGCACTTGGTCACCCGTCGTAAGCCGGGTATCGGGTTTCACTCTGCCCTTGTTTACTCTCACTTCGCCCTTTCGGACGATGCGATAGATAATACTCCTGGGTACACCACGAAGCTGCGCCAGCAGAAAGTTATCCAGCCGCTGACCATGGTTATCCTCATCAACGGTCACCCAAAGAACACCCTGCTGAACGGCTTCTCGCCCGGCACTCGCCTGCCTTGACTCAGAGCTGCTGCCTGGACGTGACACCGGTTTTCTGGCCCTGGCACTGGTGGGCTTTCCGGTAGCAGATTTGCGGGACATAAAGTTCCTTTAACGGGTGATGGAGCTGGCGATACGGGCGGGATTGAACGACTCCCTGAATGCTGTTATATTCCGGCGTGATCTGTCGTTTGTCTACGGCCTGACCAACTTGAGTCAGAAGCCGGAGCGGCAGAAGTATACCGACACTATTCAAGAGTTTGAACGCCGAACGCCCAATCACTATCGGGCCCGGCGCAAGAAATGCCTCCGCAGTGCCAGGGCAAACCCGTCAAAAAACGGCAAACTGGCACCGGAAAAACTGAAACCGCGCGGAAAACCGCCGGGCGAAATCGCGAAGAATCACTGCCACGCAAGGCCGGGCCGTCCAGCTTACGAATAAGACGTGAGACCCAGGTAATTGTGTGAACCTGAAAACGGATTATATGCGCCAACAGACACGAACCCTATACGATACCCCTCTGCCGGAAGGCCGGCGGGATGTCGGCGGTGGTCTCAGATCAACAGGATCATACCCCAACAGGGCATGATTTGTCTGTCCGCCGCTTTGCCCCTGATTTAACGGGGTCTGCGGCACGCACATCCTGCTTCGCAGATGCGACGCCCTTCGGTTTTCTGTCAAAATCAAACGACAGGAAAATCCCCTTTCCATGAAAAGAATGCTTATCAATGCAACTCACCCTGAAGAGTTGCGCGTCGCCCTGGTTGACGGCCAGCGCCTGTTCGACCTCGATATTGAATCCAGCTCCCGCGAGCAGAAAAAAGCCAACATCTACAAAGGGCGCATTACCCGTGTAGAGCCGAGTCTTGAAGCTGCCTTTGTTGATTTCGGTGCCGATCGCCATGGCTTTCTCCCTCTAAAGGAGATTTCCAGAGACTACTTCAAAAAGTCGCCAGGTCAGATCGAAGGCAAAGTGAACATCAAGGAAGTCGTTGCGGAAGGCCAGGAAGTCATTGTCCAGGTAGACAAGGAAGAGCGTGGCAACAAAGGCGCTGCACTCACAACGTTTATTTCCCTTGCCGGTCGCTACCTCGTTCTAATGCCCAATAACCCCCGTGCAGGCGGTATTTCACGCCGCATTGAAGGTGAAGAACGGGCCCAGCTCAAAGAAGCCATGAACAGCGTTCAGGTGCCAAAGTCCATGGGCATCATCGTACGCACCGCGGGTATTGGTCGCACCACAGAAGAATTGCAATGGGATCTCGACTACCTGGTTCAATTCTGGGAAGCGATCACACAGGCAGCCGGCGAGCGCAAAGCACCCTTCCTGATCCATCAGGAAAGCAACGTTATCATTCGTGCCGTTCGTGACTACCTGCGCCAGGATATCGGAGAGGTACTGATCGACTCGGAAGGCGTTTACGAGGACGTATTGAACTTCGTCCGTGCCGTAATGCCAACGTTTGAGAACAAGATCAAACTGTACAAAGACGAGATTCCGCTGTTCAGTCGATACCAGATTGAAGGCCAGATCGAAACAGCTTTCCAGCGGGAAGTAAGACTCCCCTCCGGCGGCTCTATCGTTATCGATCCAACCGAGGCGCTGGTGTCCATAGACATTAACTCATCCCGTGCCACCAAAGGCCAGGACATCGAGGAAACTGCGTTCCAGACCAACCTGGAAGCAGCAGAAGAAATCGCTCGCCAGCTGCGTCTGCGCGACATGGGCGGCTTGATTGTAATCGATTTTATCGACATGACCCCTGCCAGACACCAGCGCGAAGTCGAGCAGAAAATGCGCGAAGCTCTGGAAATCGACCGGGCGCGGGTTCAGGTTGGAAAAATCTCACGTTTCGGCCTGCTCGAGATGTCCCGCCAGCGGCTGAGACCCTCTCTGGGTGAGACTCGCAGCGAAGTATGCCCGCGCTGTGAAGGCCAGGGCACCATTCGTGGTATCGAGTCCCTGGCGCTGAGCATCATGCGCCTGATCTATGAAGAGTCGTCCAAGGAAAAAACCGGTGAAGTGCGCGCTATCGTACCCGTGTCTGTCGCCACCTTCCTGCTGAACGAAAAACGCAAACAGCTGGCCGACATTGAAGCGCGCCAGGAAGTCAGCGTTGTTGTTGTGCCGGTACCTCACATGGAAACGCCGCACTTCGAAATCCTGCGTATGCGGGATGATGAAACGACGCCGGAGCACGTCTCAAGCCATCAGGTAGCGCAGGAATATAGCGAGCGTGAAGAAGATGTGTTTGAGGCACCTGCACCTGAAAAACCGGCTCGAGAGCAGGCAGCCGTCCGGGCCATTCGCCCAAGCGCATCGGCGCCGACCGCAAAAGCTGCAGCAACCACAGAAGCAGCACCCGCAGAGCAGGACGATGGCCTGTTCCGCAGACTAGGTCGCAAGATTGCGTTGTTCTTCAGTGACGAAGAGGCACAGCCGACCAAAACCCGCGACACCGCAAACAAAGACACGGCTAACCGCGGAGACCAACGCAACCAGGTACGCCAGGATCGCCGTAAAACCCGCGTGGCACGAGATGGCCAGAGCTCCGGTAACAATAACCGCAACGGAAATGAACGGCGCCAGAAGAATAGCAGTGACGATAACCGTTCGCGGGGTCGCAACCGCAGTGACGACCAGAATCGTCCGAATCAGAGCCGTCAGGCTGCCGACAAAAATGCGGACAAGAGCACCGACAATAAAGGTGCTGATAACCGCAATGACGATAGCCGTCGGGATAGTCGCAGAGACAACCAGAGCCGCGGTCAAAACCGAAGCCGGCCTCAGCGTGACGCCAAGAATAATGGCGACCAGAAGGATACGAATCAGCAGGAATCTCCACAAAAGACTCCTGCCACTGAAAAATCCAACGCTGATGACAGCCGCCGCAAGCCGCGTCGCCCACGTAACCGGGACGGTTCCTCTTCCGAGGCTCCCGCTTCCAGCCCGGCCGCTCGCAAGAGCGCCCGCAATGAGAAGCACCAGAAGGATACTCAGCCGGAAGCCGGCAGCGACAATGCGGATCTGAACTCAACGACTGCAACTCACAAGAGAGCTGATCAGGCGACCACCAAGGCACCTGCAACGCAGCAGGGTGAGCCGAAACAATCCGAGCAAAAGCCCGCGCCTGAAACCAACCCGGCCCAGAAACCGCAAGCCGTCGCGGACGCCGCCCCGGCACCGGAATCTGCAGCGCAGGTAGGTCCACAGGCTCAAAAGCCCGCAGGCCCGGCGGCCACGGAGGCAACTGCAGACGCAGAAGCTCCTGTAGCCAAAGCCAAGCCCAAGGCAGCAGAGGGCGAAGCAGCCATTGCTCCGGTTCAGCCAGCCAAAGAAACCACAGCCGATGCAAGCCCGAAGCCGGTTGCACAACCCACTGAGACCGTAGCAACCCGTAAGCCCTCCACCGAAGGGAGCAAAGCTGCACCTGCGTCCAAAGATAGTGGGCCTTCAGCAGCTGAGGTTAAAGATCCGTCAGCGGCAGAGGATAGAAAACCCGCACAGACAGAAGCGAGAGAACCCTCAGCTGCCGCTGAAAAACCAGCAGCACCAGCAGCAAAAGTTGAGCGCGGCACGCCCTCAACCAAGGAAGATGAAAAACCGGCTGCAAGCGCGGGCGCAGAGGTGAGCTCATCGGACGATGAGAACAAAACCCCTCCTGCAAAAAAGCCAAGGGCGACACCCGCGAGGAGTCGGAGTAAGTCCACAGCAACGGAAAAGCCTGAAGCCGAGGCGCCCGTAGAAACAACTGAGGCCGCACCCGCCAAGGCAACGCCCACAACCGAAGAAGAGCCAGCAGGGACAACAGGTGCTCCGGTAACCCCAGGGCGCGCTTACAACGACCCACGCGAAGTTCGTAAGCGCCAGCGAGCGGCCGAAGAAGCCAAAAAATCCGAGGGTAACTAACACATGCTGTCCAATTCCGACATTGAAGCGCTGGAAGATATCCTGTTCGCCGAACCCTGGGGCGACGATGCCCTGGACTTTTTCGGCTTTCACGGCGCAGTGTGCGCCAGCGTCGTCGGGCCGGCCAAGCTGAGCGTAGAAACTGTCTTCCGCCTCGTCACTGGAACCGATGAGACACCCGGCGGTGGAATTCCGGAAACCTTTCGCCAGTGTGTCACACAGCTGGCGGGAGGCATGACCAGAGCGCTCGATATGGGCCAGGCTTTGGAGCTTCCGGAGCCGGAAGACGGTGATCCCATGAACGCGCTTGAGAATTGGTGTGCAGGCTTCGTGGATACGTTTTTGGAAAATGAAGATGAGTGGCTGGACGCCGCCAGCGAGGATGAGACCGCCGATCTGATGGTACCCATGCTGACGCTGTCGGGCCTGTTCGACGACGAAGATTTCCAGAACGTCCGCAACAGCGAAAAGCTGTCACGTCAGATGGCCGATGCTATCCCCGACTCCCTGACAGATCTCTATCTACTGTTCCACGCACCGGATTAAACCGGCGCGCCAACACCAGGCACCTGCCTGAAATGATGCCAGACCGGCTCCAGCCCGTCTGGCATTTTCATGATACGGCCCAGTTCACACCAGGGTGCGCCGGGAAAATGAAAATCACTGCCCTGCGACGCCAGCAGCTTCTCCCGCACGCAAAGTTCAGCCAGGAATCCCAGATCCCCGCTGGATTGCCCAGACGTAGATACCTCGATAGATTGACCGCCAGCGCGGCGGAAGTCAGCCGTAAGGTCGCGAAGCTTTGTTGCCGTTAGCTGATATTTCCGGGGATGAGCAAGCACCGCAAGCCCGCCGGCCGCATTGATCCACTGCACGACTTCCTGCAACTCTGGCCAAAAGGCCTTTACATCACCGACCTTTCCGCTCCCCAGATACCGTTTGAAGGCCTGTGCCGTATTCTTGACGATTCCCGCTTCCACCATTACTTTCGCAAAGTGCGGTCGCCCGGGAACATCGCCTCCGGACTCCGCTGTGGCGCGTTCAAGCAGGTCCGGAACAGCAAGCTTACTCAGGCGCTCAGCGATCATGACTGCCCTCGCCCAACGGTTGCGATTCTGCTGCTCCAACGCGGCAAGGAAATCCGTGTTGTCTACATCAAAATCCAGACCTACGATGTGTATTGTGTGGCTGCGCCATAAACAGGAAAGCTCAATCCCCGGAATCAGCACGATATCGTTTGCTTTCGCGGCACTCTGGGCCTCGGCAAAACCACTTACCGTATCGTGATCTGTCAGGGCAAGATGCGTAACCTTTTTTTCTGCGGCGCGGACAACCAGTTCAGTTGGCGTGAGTGCTCCGTCTGAAGCAGTGCTGTGGCAATGCAGATCAATGCACAAAACAGGGTCTTGCGGTATAGTCACAAAAATTCCCGATGAAATGAGTGGCAATACGTGCCTGGGCCAGGCTGCGCTGGCCAGACGACATATAGTGTACCAGCCATTCCATGCATTATTTAACAAGTTCCTCCATGGAACCGGAGACCAGCATGTACTACGCCATTATCAGTGAAGATGTCGATAACAGCCTGCCGTTGCGTCAATCAGCCAGGCCCGCACACGTTGAGAGGCTGCAAGAACTGAAGGCTGAAGGCCGGCTGCTGGTAGCGGGGCCTCACCCTGCTGTCGATACGAATGACCCGGGAGATGCAGGTTTCTCAGGTAGCCTTGTAATCGCCGAGTTCGATTCCTTGGTCGCGGCTCAAACCTGGGCTGACAATGACCCCTATATGGATGCAGGCGTTTATCAAAAAGTTATCGTTAAACCGTTCAAAATCGTGTTGCCCTGACACATCGAGGATCGCTCCATGAGCTTTTTGTAATGACAGCTCGCTTGAACGGTCGAAGATCTGTGACAGAATTGCGGCTTTGAAAACAACATGCTTTTAAAATCGCCTCTAAACTTGAATACAGTGGGAAACTTGCCAGTGACGCTTTTTCGCCTTGCCATCAGTGCGCTATTTATACTGTCTTCCATTGCTGCGGCTCAGGCAAAAACCGCTTGGGTTGATGATCAGCTCTATCTTCCCGTGCGATCTGGTGCCGGTTCCCAGTTTCGTATCATCGAAAATGCAGTTCCCAGCGGTACTGCACTGGAGGTTATTGAAACCTCAGATTCCGGATACACCCGCGTCCGCACCCCAAAAGGCAATGATGGCTGGGTTTCCAGCCAGTACCTCAGTGATACGCCAATTGCAGCAGACCGACTGAAAACCGTAAGCCGACAGCTTGAACAGGCTCAAACTGAGCTATCCTCTTTAAAAGAACAGTTGAACGAAGTCTCCAGCGAACGTGACTCTCTGAGCAACGCAGAAACTTCGCTGTCTGCCCGTTCAGAGGAGTTGCAGGAAGAACTCAGGCGCATCAAGAACATTGCTTCAGATTCGATTAACCTGAAGCGTCGGAACGGTGAGTTGCTGGGCGAGAACCAGAAACTGCGCAATGACCTGGAGGTGCTGACCGCGGAGAACGAACGGCTGGAAGCCAGCAAAGAGTCTGATTTCATGCTGGTAGGCGCTGGCCTCGTACTTGGAGGAGTGCTTCTTGCCTTGGTTATTCCGATGCTCAAACCCACAAGAAAAACCGATAACTGGGCGTGAATGTTATGAAGGACTATTCGGAGAAGCGCGATTTTCATCGCATGCAGGTTGAGTCTCAAATCGAGATTACCGACAGCAAGGGAAATACGTTTTCAGGTACCTGCAAGGATCTCAGTGCAACGGGCATGCAGCTGCTTGTCAGAAATCCGGTGATGGTTGGAGAAGAACTGACCACAGTACTGCACCCGAGCAGTGATCAGTTTCCTCCGCTGGAGACGATCTGTGAGGTAATCCGGTGTGAACCGGAGGGCGACGGCTTTTTGCTGGGAACCAACATCAGCGAAGTCACCCGCTAGCCTCCTGCCCCTTGACTTTAAGCCAAAGTTAAACCAAGGGCTTTTCTGACACAACGATGCCGTTGTTATCAGCGTAAACGTAGTGGCCAGGGCGGAAAGTTACGCCATGGAACGTTACGGGCACATCCAGGTCGCCCAGGCCGCGCTTTTCACTTTTCCGAGGGTAGGTAGCCAGCGCCTGAACTCCCAGATCTGTTTTGCCGATCTCGTCAACATCCCGCACGCAGCCGTAGATAATCAACCCTGCCCAACCATTACTGGCCGCTTTTTCAGCGAGCATGTCGCCCAGCAGCGCGTGGCGCATGGAACCGCCACCGTCAACCACCATCACGCGGCCTTTGCCTGGCAGGCCAACCTGCTCCTTCACCACAGAGTTGTCCTCAAAGCACTTTACGGTGACGATCTCGCCACCGAAAGCTTTTACTCCGCCATAGTTATTAAAGCCGGGTGCGACCACTTCAACTTCCGGAAACTCATCACACAAATCCGGGGTAATAATCGTTGTCACCTTATCGCCTCCTTACGCACAAAGTTAAATCAGTCAATTTTTTCGTCGGCCAGGAAAAACCAGGTATCCAGCACCGAATCCGGGTTAAGGGATACAGTATCGATACCCTGGTCCATCAACCACTTCGCAAGATCGGGATGGTCAGATGGCCCCTGACCGCAGATACCGATGTACTTGCCTGCCTTTTTGCATGCCTGAATGGCGCTGGAAAGCAGTATTTTAACGGCTTCGTCCCGCTCGTCGAACAGGTGCGCGATAATGCCTGAGTCGCGATCCAGACCGAGGGTAAGCTGGGTGAGGTCGTTCGAACCGATGGAAAAGCCGTCAAAGTGCTCAAGGAACTTCTCTGCCAACAATGCGTTGCCCGGCAACTCACACATCATGATCACGCGCAGCCCATTCTCACTACGCTTGAGGCCATTCTCAGCCAGCAACCTTACCACCTGCTCTGCTTCGCCCACGGTGCGCACAAAAGGCACCATAACCTCTACGTTGGTCAGGCCCATTACATCCCGTACTTTTTTGAGCGCACGGCATTCCAGCTCAAAACAGTCACGGAAGGTTTCGGAGATATAACGGGACGCGCCACGGAAGCCCAGCATCGGGTTTTCTTCGTCCGGTTCATACAAAGTACCGCCGATCAGATTGGCGTACTCATTGGACTTGAAGTCAGACAACCGCACGATGACCTTTTTCGGCCAAAACGCGGCGGCCAGAGTAGAAATACCTTCAACGAGCTTGTCCACGTAAAAATCAACCGGCGAGCTGTAACCGGAGATACGCTTCTCTACCGTCTGCTTGATATCCCTCGGCAGGCCTTCAAAGTTCAAAAGGGCTTTGGGGTGCACACCAATCATGCGGTTAATAATAAATTCCAGGCGCGCCAGGCCGACCCCTTCGTTCGGCAGCGACTGGAAATCAAACGCACGATCCGGGTTACCCACGTTCATCATGATCTTGAACGGGATATTAGGCATGGAGTCCACGGTGTTTTCGCGCAGCTCAAAATCCAGTGCGCCTTCGTAGATCAGCCCGGTGTCGCCTTCTGCACAGGAGACCGTCACTTCCTGTCCATCCTTCAGGACTTCTGTTGCATCACCACAGCCAACGACCGCCGGAATGCCCAGTTCGCGGGCGATGATAGCGGCGTGACAGGTACGGCCGCCACGGTCTGTAACGATCGCAGAAGCGCGCTTCATAACGGGCTCCCAGTCCGGGTCCGTCATATCCGTAACCAGCACGTCGCCATCTTGCACGCGATCCATTTCCTTGATGCTGGTAATGATCTTGACCGGGCCAGCACCGATCTTGTGGCCAATACTGCGGCCTTCCACAAGCACAGTGCCGGTTTCGTTGAGCAGATAACGCTCCATCACGTTGGCAGATGCCCGGCTTTTAACGGTTTCCGGACGGGCCTGAACGATGTAGATTTTGCCGTCATCACCGTCTTTAGCCCACTCAATGTCCATCGGGCGCTGGTAGTGCTTCTCGATGATCATGGCCTGCCTGGCCAGCTCTTCCACCTCAGCGTCCGAGATACAGAACCGACCGCGCTCTTCCGGGTCCACCTTAACGGTTTCCACCAGCTGGCCCTCACCAGGCTCTGTGTGATAAATCATTTTGATGGCTTTACTGCCGAGATTCCGGCGCAACACAGCGGGCCGGCCGGCATCAAGAGTGGGCTTGTGAACGTAAAACTCATCCGGGTTAACAGCACCCTGAACAACCGTTTCACCAAGTCCGTAAGAGCCTGTGATAAATACAACGTCCCGAAAGCCCGATTCCGTATCCAGCGTAAACATAACGCCACTTGCAGCTGTTTCGCTGCGCACCATCTTCTGAATACCTGCAGACAAGGCAACAAGCTTGTGATCAAAGCCATGGTGAACACGATAGGAAATTGCGCGATCATTAAACAGCGACGCAAACACCTCTTTTACTGACGTGCGCACCTGCTCTAACCCGACCACGTTCAGAAAGGTTTCCTGCTGGCCCGCAAAAGAAGCATCCGGAAGATCTTCGGCCGTAGCAGAAGAGCGCACGGCAACGGCCATCTTGTCGTTGCCGTTGAGTATTTGCCCGTAGGCCTCCTTGAGCGCAACTTCCAGGGCATCCGGGAAGGGCGTATCAATAATCCACTGGCGTATCTTGGCGCCTACACGGGCAAGCTCGTTTACGTCATTGATATCGAGAGCGTCGAGGAGTTTATCAATCTTGTCTTTCAGGCCATCTTTGGCCAGAAACTCACGGTAGGCGTGCGCAGTGGTGGCAAAACCACCCGGAACCGTTACACCTGCATTGGCGAGATTACTGATCATTTCACCGAGGGAAGCGTTTTTGCCGCCTACCCGGTCAACATCGGACATTCCCAGGTGATCAAACCAGATTATGTAATCTTCCAAAGCGTGTCTCCCTTAAAATCTGTAAGGCTAAGAATTAAACCGGGCCAGCGGCAGCAAGCGTAAAAAGCGGATAACAACCACTGCGGAGTCTCGAACTTGCCGTGTATGATACTGTAACCATCGGATTTTACCTAGGGAGCCGGACCAACACCATGAAACGTACAGCCTTCTTTATTTCCGACGGCACCGGCTTGACCGCCGAAGCACTCGGGCACAGCCTTTTGGCCCAGTTCGAGAAAATTGAATTTGAGCGGGTTACCGTACCCTATATTGATGATGTTGAAAAAGCCCGGAATATGGTCAAGCGCATTAACAGTGCGGCAGAGGCCGATGGCGCCCGCCCATTGGTTTTTGACACCATTCTTGATGGTGCCATCCGGGAAATCATATCGGACGCTGAGGGCTTCATGGTGGATATTTTCGGGACATTCCTGAACCCACTCGAACAGGAGCTGCAGTCGTCGTCATCCTACTCTGTGGGCAAATCCCATGCGATCAACAACGAAGGCGTTTACGAACGTCGCATCCACGCGGTTAATTTTGCGCTGGATAATGATGATGGTGCGCGCACGCGGCATTACGATGAAGCGGATCTTATCCTGGTGGGAGCATCACGCAGCGGTAAAACCCCAACCTGCCTGTACCTCGCACTTCAGTATGGTGTTAAAGCTGCCAACTACCCGATTACCGAAGAAGATCTGTCAGACCAGCAAATGCCCAAGGCATTGCGACCGCACAAAGAAAAGATCTTTGGCCTGACGATTGAGCCCGAAAGGCTGGCTACCATCCGCAATGAGCGGCGCCCAAACTCCCGCTACTCCTCCATTCAGCAATGCATGCACGAAATCGAAGAAATTGAGCTGATGTATCGAAGGGAACGCATTCAGTTTCTGAATACGACAGCCTATTCCGTAGAAGAAATAGCGACGCGCATCATGGTCGCTACCGGTTTGAAGCGGAACCGCTAAAAGACCTTTTGCTGAACAGGCAGGCCGTTGTTACCGGCCTGCCTTGTTATAACCTACAACTCCTGAATGTTCAGCCCAAGCTCTTCAACCAGAGCGCGGTTATCCGGGCCTGTCACTACGGCAGTGCTGGCTTTTTCGGGCACCAGCCAGGTTGCAGCAACCCGCTTGAGATCGTCCAGCGTTACCGACAGCACACGCTCACGGAATCGCGCCCGCTGCTCAGGGCTGCGCCCGAACAGCTTGTTGTGGAAGGCGTGACGAGCCGCACCTGCAGGTGAGCGTGGGCGATCCAACTGCCCGATAACGCCAAGAATCGACTCTTCCAGTTCCTGATACTCATGATCGGTTTCCTGAAGCCATACGAGCGCCTTGTCGAAATCATCAAGGGTTTCGGCCAAACGAGGATCCCGGTATGAGAAAAAGCGGAAGTTACCGTTCACACTGTCCTGGGCTGCACCGCCCCCGTAGGCTCCGCCTTTCTCGCGAATGGCCCTGTGCAGGTAGCCATTACGCAGAAAACCACCAAGCACAGTAAGCGCAGCAGAATCAGGATGATCAACCGGAACCGTGCTGTATGCACGGGCGCAGAAGTTAACTTGGGTAGACGTCAGCCAGGCTTCGCGAGTTACGAAACTCACGGGCTCCATTTTCCAGCGGGATGATTCCACGCCCTCATCGCCCTGCCAGCAGGACTTGAGATCATCGATCAGTGCAGGTAGCTGATCTTCCTCACCGATAACCAGGAACTCTCGTGCCTGCTTGCGAATTCTGTTGTGCAGGTCTGCCAGTTGCTGACAGAACGCATCAAGCGCTGAGAGATCCTTCAATGACTGGTCCAGTTCCTTGGTGCCACGAATCCCCGCCAAGCCACCAAGGCGGAAGGTCAACCAGGCACCCGGGCTCATACCTTGAGCCGCGGCACCCATGGCCAGCGCGTGGCCACTGCCAGTTACCGCTTGTTCACGGCGGGCGCGGATCTGGGCAACAATTTCCCGAATACGGTCTTTCTCATCGAAGCGGGCACTGGTATAAACATCCCTTAGCAGCTTGGTCAGCACGGCCCTGTTGCGCGCCAAAGCTTTGCCGCTGAAGATCATGTACCCGGACAGATCCTGAACGTCATCAATTCGGCCCTTGGCAGTGAAAGAGGCGCCAATACCACCGGATTCTGCCGAGATCCGATCCTGCATCTGCAGGTAATCCAGATCGCCGCAGCCCACCTCCGAGATCAGTGCGCTGTAATACGGCAGCAATAGCAGCTCATCCTCAGTCAGCGCCGGCAGCGGCAATACCACCTGCTCGTATATCAGCCCATTGGTGCCTCGCGCAAACACTGTTGCCGAAATATCACCGTCGAAACGGCCCTCGGGCTCCGGCATTTGCAGGGGTACATCCGTCAGATCCACTTTCGGCAGAATGGAATCATCGTCCTTTCGCATCTGCCGTTCTTCCAGCGCCTTTGCGCGATCGACAATTTGCACGATTTCTTCGCTGGTCAGCTCTGCTTTGCGTTTTGCGAGAGCTTCGCGAATGGCCTGCTGACGCCGCGCATCGAGCTTGTCGTCCGGACGCAAGGTAAGCGTTACCCGGTGCGGGTTATCCAGTAATTTGCGACGAATAAGGCCAGGGATGAACTCTGGATCGCGAATTTTTTCACGCAGGGTTGCCAGAACCGGATCCAGATCGAGCAACTCAACCGGGTCGCCGCCGTGAACCATGGGCGCAATCGCGCTCATGATCAGCTGAAGCCCATAGGGAAAGCTGTCTCCGGCAATTTCGCGCTGGTGCAGTTCAAGCTGGTGCAGAATGGCTTCCAGGCGCTCCTCACTGACGCCCTCTTCGACAACTTTCTGAAGCGTGCTTTCAACAAGGGCCTCCAGATCTTTTTGTTTCTCTGGCTCACTGCCTTCGATACCGCAGAGAAACGTCATTTCCCGGTTGGAGTCTTCAAGCCCGCACATGGGTGAAGGCGCCTGGCCGATATCCGTCGTTTCCAGCGCTCGCATCAACGGCGACGCGCTATTTTCAAGCAGCACAGCGGACAACAACTGCCCTTCCAGGTTTTCCTGGAGATCAAAACTTTGGCCCAACAACCAACCCATAACAATGTGGGTCTTGTTGGCAATATCTTCGCCTTCACTTACGCCGTAACCCTGGTCTACACGAACCGGCGCGAACATGCGCTTTTCATCGCGGACGGGCAGCTCGATATCCAGCTTGTCGAAACGCTTGAGCGCAAGCTCTTCAAACCGCTCATGGTGCTCATGGGCCGGAATATTGCCGTAGGTGGCAAAAATCGCGTTGCTGGGATGATAATGATGCCGATAGAAACGAATAAGGTCGTCGTAACTCAAGTCAACAATATGATCCGGCTCACCACCGCTGTTGTAGTGATAGGTCGTGGTCGGAAAAAGATGACTGCTCAGATTCTGCCAGAGCTGCGAGGTAGCCGAACTCATGGCGCCTTTCATTTCGTTGTAAACAACGCCCTTGTAGACCAGATCGGTACCTGGATCATCCGGCTTTTCAAACTCCAGCCGATGCCCTTCCTGAGCAAAATCCAGGGGATCCAGCTTGGAGAAAAACACCGAGTCCAGATAAACCGACAAAAGGTTGTCGAAATCCTTACGATTCATGCTCGCAAAGGGATAAGCCGTCCAGTCGCTGCTGGTAAACGCGTTCATGAAGGTGTTCAGAGAACGACGAATCATCATGAAAAACGGGTCGCGAACCGGGTAGCGCTCACTGCCGCACAAAGCCGTGTGCTCAAGAATATGGGCAACGCCGGTCGAATCCATCGGAAAGGTTCTGAGGGCCACAAAAAACACGTTTTCATCGTTATCTGCCGCGAGATGGAGATGGCGGGCACCGGTTTTTTTGTGGCGATACTCTTCTACATCGAGATTAAGCGTATCGATCCGGTGACTGCGAAGCTTCTCAAAAGCCGGATGGGTTGCGTTATCGATCACTGCAGCCATTCAAACTATCCTGTCGTTAAACAATTGGAGAATGACAGGGTAACACGTAGTATCGGTTATCCTGTATCCGTCCCCCAGCGATAAGGTAGCTCCCAGGATCATGAGTACATCTTCAGGCCCAGCAAGAGCCTCACAGGCTCCCGACGTCGCCGCTTATTGGGCAGAACGGAGGAGTTACCTTGAGCGCATACGTAAATCCCCGGAGGTTCGGCAGCGCTTCCGGCGCGAGGTCGTTATCTACCTTGCGCGGCGCCTGCTCTGGTCTTTCGGGTTCTTCCCCATATTCATGGCCTTCTGGGTGCCTTTGGTGCTGTCCAGTTTCAATCCGGTGGTCCTGGCGTCTGACCTGATTCCGTTACTCCAGAATTTCGTGAACTCGAACCCCGAAGTTCAGGCTACAACACTCAGTACACTTGCCATCGCCTGGGCGTCGGTTGGTTTTTTCTTTCTGATCTTTGATTTCGTTCTCACACCCTTCAAATCGCCTTATGAATACGAGGCAGATGTTTACATGAGTGCCTGGGAGCAGCTCAATCATGACCAACTTCCGGCTAAAGTGTGATTTGGCCTGCATTCTCGCCAAGTTCGGGCACTTTCGGTTACATATCTCCGCGCTCGCTGGGTAAGATAAAACCGCTTCCGAATTTGTAGAATGCTGGATCAAGAGGTTCCACCATGGTCGATTTCAGACCACTTCTGTTTTTGAATGCCCTCGCTCTTATGCTTCTGGTGACAGCGGGGCTTGCCTCTGTTCAGGGTGAACAGAGCATTGTGGCAACTCCGCCCCCCCTGATTGAGCCCGCTGCAGAGCCAACTACAGCACTTGCGGTTGAGACTGCTCCAGAGCCTGTCCCGGCACCTTCGATTGAAGCTACGGTTTCATCAGCACAACCATCGGTGAACACCGAGCCGTTCCGCATCGCCGAGCTCCCTGAGGAACCCATGGTGGCTGCCTCAGTCGAGCCGGCACAGGCACAGCCGTCAGTACCGAAAACCGGCCGACTCATACTGCGTTCAAACGTGGAGGGGGATCAGGTTGATATCAACGGCCAATCCTATGGCGCAACCCGCCTCGATCTTGAGCTTGCCCCGGGCACCTACGACATAACCATCAGCAAAACCGGTTTCAGGCCATGGCAGCAAAGTGTCGCACTCGACGCAGGCAATGAGCTGATACTGGTGGGAGAACTGCAAGCCTATACAAACGTCGATTTCCAGAACGGCGTCTGGACAGGTGGTATAAAAACCGGCGAAGGGACCTATGAAGACAGCGATGGTCTCCGTTACGAGGGCCATTTTGTGAATGGCGCGTTTCACGGCCAAGGCACGCTCACACGTGGCAATGGTGATATTCTGACCGGAGAATGGTCACAGGGGCAGCTCAACGGTCACGGCTCATTGGCAACAGCTGACGGCATGCTATACGTCGGCGGCTTCCGTAACAGCGACTTTCATGGTCACGGCACCCTTACCTATCCGGATGGCCGGCATTATGAGGGCGATTTTTCCAATGGAACTTTCCACGGAAGCGGCTCGGAAGTTTTCGCAAATGGCAAGAAATACGAAGGCGATTACATCGAAGGCAAGTTTCACGGAAATGGTTTACTGCGCAACCCGAATGGTAGCTCCATCGAGGCGGCATTCCGCCACGGTGAACCTTATGGACAGGTTCGGCTGACCACAGCGGCTGGAGAGATTTTTACAGCGCGCACCACAGAGCCCGGCGTCTGTTATCGGGACAAGAGCTATCGGGCAACACAATGCCCGAAACTGGAAGGCTGGTAGCTCCAATAGTAAAACCAGCCCGATAACCAACGCGATTGAAGTAACAGCTTGAGGTAGTTAGATGGCGATCAAGAATGCTCTTTTGGTGGACGACTCCAAGGTAGCCCGGTTTGCCCTGAGCAAGCTGCTGGAAAATCTCGACATGAACGTCAGCATGGCCGGCTCTGCCGAAGAGGCCCTGGAGTTTCTCGGCAGCCGTGAGCATCCGGACGTTATATTCATGGATCACCTGATGCCTGGAATGAATGGCGTGGAAGCCACCAAGGCTATCAAGGGCAATCCGGAGACCGCCAGCATACCGATCATCATGTGCACATCCCAGAAGTCCTCATCGTTCACGAAAGAAGCGAAAAATTTCGGCGTTTATAACATCCTGACCAAGCCAACACAGCCTGATGGCCTCGGCCTGGTCCTCGAACAATTGGCAATCGACGTTAAGGCTGGATCCCTGCCCGAGGCACCGCAGATCGACCTGACACCTGAGAACGACGAATATCTGGCCAATATGCCAGACAACGCTGCACTGGAGATGTCACCCAAGCAATCTGAGGTTGAACCCGCGCTGAATGGCGACACCTCGCCGAGCGTTGTGCCTTTGACCAGCGATCTGATAGAGCAGATTTCCCGCTCCGCGGTCAAAACTCACGTAAACAACCGTCTACATGAGCTGCTCAGTTCGTTATTTGACGAACAGTTCGACCATCTGAAGCGCGCACTGGATGAATCGCGTGGCAAGCAGGCATCCATGATTGAAGAACGCCTGAATGCGATGAGCGGGATGATAGAGGAGCGCACCCGAAACCTGCATGAGGAGGTTGCGGCAGAGGTAAACCTCCACTTGGGCCGCGAGCTGGCAGACCTGAAAAGAGAGCTCTCACAAAACACCGGTTTTACCAGCAATCATATGGCCGAACTCAAAGACCACATTACCAGCGTACAGACCATCGATACCGATTTCTGGCAGACACTGCAATCTGAAGCCATACAGCAGGCCCATGAGATTTCCCGTGAAACGGCTGAGGACATCGCGCAGCGGACCATTGATCTGTTTGTGGCCCAACAGCGCTCTGCCTCTTCCAGAATCTACACGGTTGCGCTTGCCGTCAGCCTTGGGGTGTTCAGCCTTGGGATTGCCTGGTTCGCAGGTTTTTTCGGCTAACTGCCTGGCGAACCCTCTCCCAATCTTCCGGTGTGTCTATGTCGTCATGGACACCCGGGATGTTCATCCGGGTCGCACCAGCTTTTGACAGCAAGCGACCTGCGCCCCGATCACCTTTTAATGCCAGCACTTCGGGCCACAGCCCGCGGGGCAGATAGGCCGGTACGCCGGGGTGTCGGCCATAGTCCGCTGCAACCGGCTGCGCCGGAAAACATCGCGCCGCTTCGCCAAAAGCCCCGAGTGCCTCCGTGTCCAACAGCGGCTGATCCGCCACCAGTACAAACACACCTCTCGCACACGGCCCAAGGCTTCGAATACCTGCCGCTAACGAAGCAGCCATACCCTCACGCCAATCTGCCACAGGCACCCAACGAGAAGGCTGCAAACGGCAACGGAAACGAACCAATGGGTACCATGCACCACACACAACACGCACATCCCGGCTCAACAGCTTGCCCTGACCGATTGCATGATCGAGCAACGTACAGCTCTGCCCACCTTTGTCTCTAAGGGTTAACAGGGCTTTGGGCTGCCCAAACCTACTCGAAACACCGGCGGCAAGAACAAGTGCCGGAAACTCCTGATCGCTGTCACAACGAGAGACGGTTATGATTTCGCTCCTGATAAAGAGATGAAAACAGAAATAGTGGCATGCATCGGCCCAGACCGATCGCATGACAGGTCACTCATTAAGGATTTTTGCTAGAATCCCCACATCATTCAACCCTACCCGCCCGGAAATTTGATGAACCATCTGTTTGTAGACAACCTCACCGTTATTGATTTCGCTTACCTGGATCCCACCCGTGGATTAGTCGGGGAAAGCTGGATTACCGACGTTGTGCTTGGAGGCGAGCTTGATGACCAGGGCATGGTATTCGATTTCAGCAACGTGAAGCGCACCATCAAACGTATTATAGATGAGCGCGTGGATCATCGGCTGGTCATACCCCGTGGCTACGAAGGCCTCTCCTGGAGCCAGGATACGCCCGACACCTTCACCTGGGCCCTGACCGACGGCAGCCACATTTCGCACCGTTCACCGGACGAGGCCATTGTGTGGCTTTCTGCAGAGCGCGTTGTTCCATCAGCGGTTGCCGCATTGCTTGAACGCGAGCTGATGGCGGTGCTGCCGGCAAACGTGACATCGGTGCAAATCAACCTTCGGGAAGATGTGATAGAGGGCGCCTACTATCACTACGTTCACGGCCTGAAAAAACACTTGGGCAACTGCCAGCGCATCGCCCATGGCCACCGCTCACCTATTCGCATTGATCGTAACGGGCGCAGGGATTATGACCTGGAAAGCGCCTGGTCCAAGCTTTGGCAGGACATCTATGTAGGTTCTGAGGAAGACGTAGTGCGCAGGCACGTCGCAGAAGATGGTGTTACATACATTACCTTTGAGTACGAGGCCAACCAGGGCGAATTTGCTCTGACCTTGCCTGAAAAGCGCGTTTATATGATGGGTACTGACACCACAGTTGAACTGATCGCAGCACACATAGCTAACCAGCTCAAAGCAGAATTCCCATCCGACACGATTCTGGTGAAAGCCTACGAAGGTGTCGGCAAAGGAGCCATAGCCTCTCGTTAGTGCCTTGAACTCGGGGCATTGGTGAGCTGGGGAGCGGTTGTCCCAAAACACGCCGTAAACCAGCTCACCACCGTATCTTTGTTGTTAGCCTTCCATTTTTCATTCAGGCACAAAAAAACCGCCCGAAGACGGTTTTTTTGATGGCTATCCGGTGGACTAAACCGTCAAGCCGTATTGGCGTCCCCTAGGGGGTTCGAACCCCTGTTGCCGCCGTGAAAGGGCGGAGTCCTAGGCCACTAGACGAAGGGGACTAGAAATTGGTGGAGCCAGACGGGATCGAACCGTCGACCTCAACACTGCCAGTGTTGCGCTCTCCCAGCTGAGCTATGGCCCCCAACGGCTGCGTATATTAAGGATCCGCCCCATGGGCGTCAACCTTTGGGGGCACTTTTTTTCAGTTTTCCGAACTTCCCTGTCCAGACCGCTCACTTCTTCACCAGAGTGGCTATTAAGCGCCCAGTGCAGCGTATTCTTTTTCCACTTTCTTGGTTTCTTTCTTGGAAAAACCACCAAGTACTTCCAAAGCCTGCCGCAAACGAGCGCGAGTCATATCCGGGCCGAGCATATCCATGGATTCCATAACCGACCATGAGTTCGGAGTACCTGCAATAGCAACAAATACAGAAAACATGAAGTCTCCCATTTTCAGATCCATGGCTTTGGCCAGGAATTTGATATCAGCAAAGATACTTTCCTTGCTCCAGTGGCGCTGAGCTTCAAGCTTCCACAAGGTGAACTGAAGAACCCGCTTGATCTGGCCCTCTTCCAGCTTGTTGTGCACAAAGTCTTCGGGCTTCAGGTCAAGCATACCCGAGAACATGAACCCGGCCATGGGGGCCACATCGGAGAACACCTCTGCCCTGCCCTTAATGTGCGGCACCAGAGCCTTGAGCGCATCCTCGTTGAACCACCACTGGCGCATGCGTTCGATAAACTGGTCTTCGGTGAGTTCGTCGCGCAGCCAGAGGCCGTTAAGCCAGCGCAGTTTCTCAACATCGAAAACCGGGCCGCCGAGGGATACACGCTGAATGTCGAAGTTGGAGATCATCTCATCCAGCGTGAACTTTTCACGCTCATCCGGCATGGACCAACCCATTCGGCCAAGGTAGTTGGTGACCGCTTCCGGCAAAAAACCCATGCGCTCGTAGAAATTGATGCTGGTGGGGTTCTTGCGCTTGGACAGCTTGCTCTTGTCCGGGTTACGCAGCAGCGGCAAGTGGCAGAGAACCGGCATTTCCCAGCCAAAATACTCGTACAGCAGCTTGTGCTTGGGCGCCGAGTTGATCCATTCTTCACCGCGCAGAACGTGGGTAATTTCCATCAGATGGTCGTCGACCACGTTGGCAAGGTGGTATGTGGGCATGCCATCGGACTTCAGCAGGATCTGACAATCAACCTGTGCCCAGTCGATTTCGATGGTGCCCCGAAGCATATCATCAATCTCGCAAATACCTTCATCGGGCACTTTCATACGGATCACGTAGGATTCACCTGCATCCAGGCGGCGCTTGACTTCTTCCTGCGAGACTTCGAGGTTCCCCTTGATGCCGGGGTTCAGGCCTTGTGCCTTACGCTCTTCCCGAATGGCGTCCAGCTCTTCCGGCGTGCGGAAGCAATAAAAAGCGTGGCCAGCGGTGACCAGATCTTCCGCATACTGAGCGTAAGAGTGCTTGCGCTCAGATTGGCGATACGGCCCGTGAGGCCCACCAACATCGGGGCCCTCGTCCCAATTGAGGCCGAGCCAACGCAGCGCCTTGAGAATATCCTGCTCAGACTCCGCAGTGCTGCGGACCTGATCAGTGTCTTCAATACGCAGAATGAACTGCCCGCCGTGCTGCCGGGCAAAACACAGGTTGAACAGGGCCACGTAGGCGGTACCAACGTGTGGATCACCGGTAGGTGATGGAGCAATTCGGGTACGTACAGTCATGAAACCTTCCTGAAAATCGGTGGCCGTTTGTTAAACCCGGCATTATACCGGCCCCTGCATTATTTCGCATGATTGCAAAGCGTATCATTACGCTGGCTCTTTTTGAGGCACAACAAGACTTTGCGATTTTGCCGCCGTTAATGTTACATTATAACATTACAAACTAACGACAGGATTCAGGCTTCACATGCGCACCCTCAAAACAGCTTGTACTCTCGCCCTGAGTGCCAGTGCCCTTTTCTATAGCAGCACTACGCTGGCCGATACCCGCATTCTGACCTCCATCAAGCCGCTGGAGCTTCTGGTGCGCGCGGTTGCAACGGAAGACATGCACACAAGCACCTTGGTGCCTCCGGGCACCAGCCCACATAACTATTCAATGACGCCTTCAAAACGCAGGGCACTGGAAAGCGCCGACATCATTTTTTGGATAGGCCCCGAGATGGAGACGTTTCTGAACCGTCTCTTGACTGGCAGCGAATTTGGCGAGCATTCCGTAGCCCTTATGCAAGGAGGTGCCGAAGCCGGAGGGTCTGAAAAAGAGGATGGCGAGCACGATCAACATGACGAAAGCCATGATGATCACAGTCATGAGCATGACCACGCTGACGGAGAAGATCCACACATCTGGGTAGACCCGCAGATGGCGCTTGCCATGGCAAAAACCATTCGGGACACCTTGGCTAAACTGAGCGGTGCAGACAAGCCGGCGCTGGATCGTAATCTGCAAACATTCCGGGCATCCATTACGGCCAAAGAGGACCAGATCCGAACGCAGCTAAAACCCTTGCAAGGCATCAGCCTATTTGCGTATCACAGCGCCTTCACCCGTTTCGCAGAACATTATGATCTCAATGTTGAGGGAGTGCTGACACTCAATCCGGAACTGTCACCAGGTGCACGACACATTGCCGACGTTCAGAACAGCCTGCGTAGTGCGAATCGTCCCTGCCTGTTGACCGAGCCGCAATTCAATAGGCAGTGGTGGCGGTCCATAACCGAGGGCCTGGATGTGACATTCAGCACCTGGGATCCGCTGGCCACAAATATCGATGCAACGGCTGGCGGGTATGCAGCATTTCAGCAAAGCATCGCTGATGCCGTTCTCAAGTGCTTACCAGAGAATGCTGAGCATTAACGGAATAGACACCATGGCCAGAAGCGTCTGGCCACTGATAATACCGGCCATCAGCGGTGCGTCGCCGCCTAGTTGCCGGGCAAGGATGTAGGCCGATGTGGCCGTTGGGAGCGTGGCCAGAAGTATCGCCACCTGCACCAGCGTGCCATCAAGACCCAACAAAATGGCAAGCCCGGCAGCCATCAGCGGAAACAGCAACAGCTTCAGGACAGACGACACCATAAATGGCACCGAGCCACCTCGCAGAGCCTTGAGCTGAAGCCCTGCTCCAACGGTCATCAAGCCCATCGGCAGCGCCAGATTGCTCAGAGGCTCCAGGATGCCGGCAAGCAGCGGGTGGAAGTCAATCTGGAAAAAACTCCAGGTCACACCGAGAACCGATCCGATAATCAGTGGGTTTGATGCAATCGTGCGTAAAACCGGCCCCAACCGTACCGGGCCGTCCGTTGCCACAAGGGAAAACATCAAAATGCACAACAAATTTATCAACGGCACCATGATGGCAACCGCAATGGCGGTCAGCGACAAGCCTTCATCACCCAACAGCATGCCGCCTGCCGCAAGGGCCACGTAGGAGTTAAACCGGATCCCCCCCTGATACACCGAAGAAAAAACGGGGCCACTCCAGCGCCAGAAAAACTGCACCGCGACTAATAGCAGTGTCATCGCCAAAAGCATGGCGCCAATAAGCAAGGCAGTATCGCCATAGGCGGAAGCCGGCAACCGGGCCTGGCCCAATTTGAATACCAGCATGGAGGGAAAGAGCACGTAGTAGGTAAAGCGCTCTGCCTGTGGCCAGAAGTCGACGGAGGGAAATTCCCAGCGCCTGAACAGGTACCCTAATACAATAAGCGCAAAAATAGGCACCAGCGCCTGAACCATAACCGGCATACCAAAGACTCCAGCATCAGTGATTCTTAATGGGTAACTATTCTGGCTCGTGAACCACGGGAGCCGTGAAGCATATCAGATGGCCAACAGGCCGTCTTGAGGCCCACCCAGGCACAACACCTCTTGCCGATGATCAACTCCACCAGTGGTCAAGGCGGATCAAGCCTGCCAAAATATTTGCTGAACACTGCAAACTTTGGTTATCACGCTACCTTCATTCTCAGGGAGAGCCCATGCAATCCGAGCCCAAGCCCGCGCCCAAACTTGAAAAGGGGAAGGCGACCCGGATCATCCACAACCGCCGTCATAAGGATAGCCTCGGCAGCCCGTACTCGCCGGTTTACAACACCACTACATACCGCTTTGCGAACACAGCCTCCCTTCAGGATGTGATTGAAGGCCGCACGCAGGGCAACCTTTACACCCGTTGGGGAAGCAACCCCACCATTCAGGAACTTGAGCAAGGTCTGGCTGGCCTTGAAGACGCAGAGGATGCACTGGCGTTTGCTTCTGGTATGGCGGCCATTTCGGCAACTTTATTTGCACATGGGCGAAACGGTATTGTCTGCGTTGGTGATCTTTACGGAGGCACTCTAGAACTGTTGACGAGGCATTTGGAGCCTTTGGGCATTCCCGTCACCTTTTTGCTGCAGAACGAATCCGGTCAATTGACCGACGCCCTGAACAAGCCCGGCATGTTGGTCTACTGTGAAAGCCCGGCTAACCCGACGTTGGGCATTCTGGATATCCGCGAACTGGCGCAGCGGGCTCATGAGAAAAGTGCACTTCTTGCCGTGGACAACACCTTTGCCTCACCGATCAATCAGCGCCCGCTGGCACTGGGTGCCGATGTCAGCATTCACAGCGCTACCAAGTACCTCGGGGGTCACAGCGACCTTACCGCTGGCGCTGTGATGGCTTCCGTTGAACGGATTCAACCCATTGCCCAATGGCGGAAAAACCTTGGTCAGATTCTGGCTCCGGAAACCGCCGCCCTGCTCTCCCGCAGCCTCAGGACCCTGCCAGTGCGGGTACAACAGCATAACGACAATGCCATGTCGGTTGCTCAGGCAATGATCAGCCACCCGGCCATCAAACGGGTGCTTTATCCGGGCTTACCTGATTTTCCCGGCCACAATCTGGCGGCGCAACAAATGGACGGATTTGGTGGCGTACTGACGTTGGAGGTTGAGGGAGGCCAAGAGCAGGCTGCAAAAATGGCCGACAGCCTGCAGATTTTTCTCCTGGCCACCAGCTTGGGGGGCGTTGAAAGCCTGGTATCCCAACCCTGCGCTACCAGCCACTACGGCATAAGCAAGCAGGAGCGGGAGCGCCGCGGGATAACTGGCGGTATGCTGCGGCTATCCGTTGGTCTGGAAGATGCAAAAGACCTGATCGCAGACCTGGAACAGGCTTTGGGCCAGTTATAGATCTCCACTATTGAGGAAGTCGCGAAGGGCGACCGCGTTGTTGTGCTCGGTATCCTTTGCGGCAAACACCAGCGTTATGCGCTTGTGTTCTTTAGCGATTGTTTGTAGTTCTTTGAGATCTGCCGCCGCTTCAGATTTCTTCAATTCCTTCAAATACTTCTGCCGAAAATCGCTCCATTTTTCAGGGTCGTGGTCAAACCATTTTCGCAGTTCGGTAGACGGGGCAAGCTCTTTCAGCCAAGTCTCGAGATCAGCATCCTCCCTGGCAACACCACGGGGCCATATTCTGTCGACCAGAATACGTGGTCCGTCAGAACGCGCTGCGTCTTCGTAAGCTCTCTTGATTCGAATTTCCATCATCAAGCCTCCGTTCTATTGCTCAGACAAGATCATCCGCGCTCAACTGTTCTACCGAATTTTTACCTAACAGCGCAAGGGTCAGCTCAACCTCGTAGCGCAAGTTGTCCAGCAAGCTGGATACGGCCTTTTCGCCACCTGCAGCCAGCGCATAGGCCCATGCACGGCCCACCAGACAGGCCTTGGCACCCAGGCAAAGCGCCCTCACAATATCCTGTCCGGACTGCACGCCGCCATCAAACAAAATCTCGGTTTTTCCTGATACGGCTTCGGCAATGCCTGGCAGCGCCGAGATGGTTGAAGGCGCACCATCAAGTTGTCGCCCGCCATGATTAGAGACAACTATGCCGTCGGCCCCGACATCCACCGCAGATCGAGCGTCGTCGGGATCCATAATCCCCTTTATCACCAGTTTGCCCGGCCAATGCTGCCGTACCCAGTCCAGATCCTTCCAGGTAACGGACGCGTCAAACTGCCGGTCCACCCAGGCTTTGAAATCTTCAGGGTTGCGGCCCGAAGGTACCGCATCGGCGAGATTACCGAACGTCAGAGGCTTGCCCTTTATGGCAACGTCCCAGAGCCAAAGCGGATGAGAAAGCAGATCAGACAGCTTCTGAATTTTCCCCCAGGGAGAAAGACCACCGTTCATGCCGTTGCGCACGTCCCGGTAACGCACGCCCAACTTGGGGAGGTCCACGGTAAACACCAGTGTGGAATATCCGGCTTTGTGCGCCCGATCGAGCAGGGCTTCTGAGTAGCCCCGGTCTTTCAGAACATACAGCTGAAACCAGTTAGCCGCGCCCGTTGCACCGGCAACCTCCTCCAGCGAACATATCGAAACAGTACTCAGGCAAAATGGCACGCCACTTTTCTGTGCTGCTCGGGCCGCCTGAACCTCACCCCGCCGCGCAAGCATGCCGGCGAGACCTACAGGCGCGAGTGCAAGCGGCAGAGAAGCGCCTTGGCCCAGTATCTTCGTTGCAGCGGAAGCGCTGGAGACATCCCGCATAACCCGCTGGCGAAAGTGCAGGTTCTGGAAGTCCGCCGTGTTCTCTCTGAGTGTCTGTTCGGAGAAAGCACCACCATCAAAGTAGTCGAACATCATCCGGGGCAACCGGGCTTTGGCAAGGATGCGGTTATCAGATGTGTTGGCTGGTGTGATCATATCGTTGCCTGTTCTCCCAAAGACCATTCCGGGAACGTTTTCCATTGATCTTTCCATGCGCCCATTTTCTCGGGTTTCATTGGCCTCGCAATGGCATATCCCTGCGCATGATAGCAACCAAGGCTGATCAGAAGCTCACCGTGCTCTCTGGTTTCCACGCCTTCTGCAACCAGCCTCCTGTCAAATGCATTGGATAAGCCGATAATGCCTCTCAGAATTGAAATATCATCATCGTTGGAGAGAGCACCTCGTACAAAACCCTGATCTATCTTCAAGGTCTTGACAGGTAACTGTTTGAGATACGATAAAGAAGAGTACCCCGTGCCAAAGTCATCCAGAGAAAAGGTAACGCCAAGGCCCTCGCAGCCCCGGATAATGCTGTTTGCCTTATCAAGCTCCCCGAGCGCCGCCGTTTCAAGTATTTCCAGATCAAGCCGTTGCGGGGCAACATGCGGGTAGAGAGCAAGAATCTCTGTCAGACTCTCTATAAAACCCGGTTGTTGGAGATGAATTGCAGCAATATTAACCCCAACATCCAGAGTTAACCCCTCGCTATCCCAGGTTGCCATCTGCCTGACTGCCTGTTCAATAACCCACTCGCCGATTTCGATAATCAGAGGGTGGTGCTCCAGTGCCGGCAAAAAATGTATCGGGCTCAACATGCCTTTTGTCGGATGATCCCAGCGGATAAGTGCTTCTACACCAAGCACGTTCCCTGACCGCATACAAACTTTGGGCTGATACTCCAATCTGAACTGATTGCGGGCGAGCCCTTTCCTGATATCCGCCAAAAGCTGCTGTCGCTCTGCAGACTGGCGCTGCTCGCTTGCGTCCAGAAACAACCAGCCGCCTTTCTCTTCCTGTTTGGCACGAAACAGGGTGTTATCGGCTTGGCGCAGAACCGTATCAGCATCACCCGCACCATCATGGGGAAAAAGAACTACGCCAGCCGTGAAGTTCAGGGGAATGCTGTCACCATCCAGATTAAAGGGCTGGCCAGCGGTGAGCTTGAGAGCTTTTAACTGGGCTTCCACTTTTTCGCTATCCGCCAACAGCACCACAAACTCATCACCACTGAGCCGGGCGAGCTGTCCGCCTTGGGCCATGGCCTCTGTCCAGCGCCGGGCAAGAAGGCCAAGTAATCGGTCGGCAGATTCTTCACCAAAACGCGCATTTACCTTGTGAAAGTTGTCCAGATCAATGGAGATCAGAGCAGCGGATCCAGCAGGCCGAAAGTTCTTTTGCAAAATGTGCCGGATTTCCCTGAGAATTCCGTTACGGTTCATCAGGCCAGTCACAGGGTCCGAATAGGCCAAAAACTGCAATTGCTTCTCGTGGTCTGATGCCTGCTGCTCTAATGCTGAGTTCAGTTTTTCATGCTGCAACCGCGCCAATTCATCCTCAGCCCTCAGCCTGGCCATTTTCTCCCGCATCAATTGTATGGTGCCGGCAGAGAGCTTGCCGTAAATTTCAAGCAAAGCCGAAACCATGACAGAAACCGCGCCGCTTAGCTGGCCATCAACTTCTTTTCGCGCTTCAGAAACAGGAACTCCACGCTCTACTGCTTTGAGAGTCAGGGCCATTCGACGATCTGACTCAAGGATATGAAACGCCAACCAGCGGGTCAGATAGTTGAAAAGCTCGCCCATGATCTTCTCTTCCGGCTCATCGCTGGAGCGGAACATCTGGATCTGAACAAAAAAGAGCTGGTGCCCATCATGATTGTTTCGGACCATTTCATGTTCACCAAGTGCCGCTTTCCAGATTTCTTCCTCTTCTTTGAAGTGATAGGCAGTATAAGAAAGCAGCTCGTCAAGAATGTGATCGCATGCAAGCTCCGAATTGCTGGAAGCGAAGTGCCACGCAAGCCGGTTCAGGATCTCGACAAGTACCTTATGCTGCTCATCAATCTTCTCTATACCGGTTTCGAAATTCCTGTTCCATGGGAAAATTTCAAAATCTGTGTTGTCAGCATAAGACATGTTAAATAGGCTCGACGATGGAAAGAAAACGTTTTCGTTAGCATAGCTTACGAGAAAGCACACGACACAGGATTCAGCTCATTTTCTGCCCCGGGAACCGGAGGCTTTTCCCGTCCGGCGATTGGGCGCCTGACGCACTGTTCCTTGAGCGGATCAAGGCAATGATGATCCGGGCTCAAGTCTGAACAGGTTATTAAGGGTTATTAATTCAATTTGATCGGCAAATGGCGCGCGAGTGTTTACACTTGTTTGTTGAATGATCCGCAAAGAAAACTGACCAGGTCAACAACAGGAGCAGTCTGATGCAAGCAATCCGATCTTACACGCAATCCGTTTCAGCAATCATGACGCTGGTAATGATCTTGAGCTCAATGTGGGCGATCCCCGCCTCTGCAAGCATCGTTGGTACCGGCGAACTCCTGACTGAGCAGCGTGCTGATATCGACCGCGAAGCACTTATGAGTATGCTGGAGCGGGAAGACGTTAAAACGACTCTGGCGAACATGGGCGTAGGCGAACAAGAAGTTCAAGACCGCATTCAAAGCCTCACGCCCGCCGAATTGGCTGATTTCAAGCAACAGCTTGCACAAGCCCCCGCCGGCGAGGGCGTCGTGGGCATAATCGTGCTGTTCCTGCTGGTTTTCATTGTGACGGACATGCTGTGCGCAACGAATATTTTCCCGTTCATTAATTGCATACGCTGAACCGCATCTCTATGCACGGATTCTGGCTGACGCCAAGCCGCCTCGGTTTGGCCGCGCTCCTGGGAGTTCTGCTCTCGGGGTGCGCCAGCCAGCCGCCCTGGCCGGACTCTTTCAACCGAACAACACTCAACAAGGTTCCCTTTCACCCGCAAGAGCAATACCAGTGTGGCCCTGCATCATTAGCGATGATGCTGAATGCACAGGATGTTAAGGCAACGCCAGATGAGTTGGTTGATCGCGTTTACCTGCCTCAGCGCAAAGGCGCCCTGCAAGTTGAAATGGTGGCTGCCGCGCGCCAATACGGGATGCTGGTGTATCCGCTTGAACCCGAACTGGATCATGTTTTAAAAGAGGTTCGGTCAGGTCACCCGGTTCTTGTTCTGCAGAACCTGCGTTTTGGCTGGTGGCCACAATGGCACTTCGCGGTGGTTATTGGCTACGACAGCGCAAACGAAGCGCTGATACTTCATTCCGGCACAGAGAAGAATGACCGCCAGCCTGTCAGCGTGTTTATGGCCACCTGGAATCGTTCGGAGCGGTGGGCGCGGGTTATCCTGCCGCCAGATCAGATACCTGCAACAGCCGAGCCGCTCACGTTTTTGATGGCCGCCCACGATCTTGAGACAACTCAACAGACAGCTGCCGCAAAATCTGCATACAAGACAGCATCAGAAACGTGGCCAGACCAGCCTGCCGCTTTACTCGGGTTGGGGAATATTGCCTATCAACAAGGCCGGTGGTCAGAAGCGGAGACCTACTATCGCGCCATGACCGAGAAGTTTCCCGGCATTGGCGCTGGCTGGAATAATCTTTCGGAGGCTTTGTCGAAACAAGGCAAGCCTGAGGAGCCCGGGCCTGATTAACCAGTTTCGGTGGGGTTTTCCACTTCCGGCTCTTTACCCAGAAACAGCTTTTCCAGATTCAGAAGACCGTCCTGAATAAGATTGAAACCTTCGTCAATTTCCGCGCCAAGGGTTTCGTTCATCATGCCCAAAGCCACAATCTGTTCTCGCGCTTCAGCGTAACCTTTCTCAATGCCGGCCCTTGCCTGCTCCATCAGGCCTGACAGTTTCTCGACATCTGCACCGGCGTCCGCTTCAGTTTGTAAACGGTTCTGCACAAACCCGAGAATTACGCTGGCAACATCAGAAGCGGAAGGAGGCTGCGCCTGCGCAGCGTATTTATCGGCGCCCGATACGGCCTTGCTCTGGCCACCCATGGCTTCCTGCAGCCTCTGCTCCATGCGCGCGCGCATAACATTGATGGCGTCGGCCGGTGTGCGGATAGAAGTCTGTTTATCGACCCGCGCTTCAGCGGATACCCGGCCCGCCGGCTTTACCTCAGTTAGGCCCGTATTCACTCGACCGGTCACATCCGGCCCGCGACCAATGATTGGCGCTACCATAACCTACTCCCCCTGAAAGGACGTTTATGTAATGGCTATCGGCAGATCCTTACCCGGCATTAAGATCGATTGGTTATAAACCAATCAAAAAGCCACCGGATCGCTCCTACTTCTTGATCCAGCGATCATCAACCTGAATGTACTGACCGCCTGGCGTTTTCTCTACCGCTTTCTGGCCCGCTACCGTCTCTACCTTGGTTACTGCAATGCCATGCTTTTCTGCGATGGCCTTGTATGCTTCGCGACGTGCGTCGTTGATGGCACTTACGATCTCTTTAGCCCGCTGATCGGAGCCTACGGCAGCCAGATAACCCGTGGGTGTCTCACCTACCAGGCCTTGGCTTTTGGCAGATTCGAGGGCATTCTTCGCTTCATCCAGGCTCATGGCCATTGCCGGCAGAGCCAGACAGAACGCTAAAATCAGGGCACTGAATCGCGCAAATAATGTCATGGTCAACTCCTTAATAATTCGCTAAGTACAAAACGCCAAGGCAATCAGAACAGGCCCTTTTCACTGAACAGTTCGTCTACGTCTTTATCGACCTTCACGTAAATTTCATGCTGAATTTTCACGTTCAGATTCACGGTTATCGGCTCCTTCGGTGCAGCCACCTGAACGGTCGGGGTACAAGCTACCATCAGGCCACCCAACACCAGCCCCGCACACAGGGCGGATACACGCCGGGAAAACCTGGAACCAAATTGCGTCATATCGGTGTACTCCTCTGTTACCCTTCACTCTAACAGGTCGCCTGATTCGTCGTCAGGGTTACGTTCGCGCTTATTGAACAGCTTTTTTACTCTCTCCGTCACCGCATCGCTCACTTTTCCGCTCAATTGCAGGCTCCTGAGCAACGCCGGAATGTTCTCCTCCAGATTAACGTTCAACACGACCGGCTGGCTCTTGCCAACGTTCGGGCTGCTGCCTTTCAACTGAAGCGTCAGCACCAGAGTGCCGTTCTCATCATAGTCAATTCCGCTATCCAGAACCGAGTAACGGAAATCCTCGAGCGCCTGTGCCACCAGCTTCATGGACTCGTTCTGGCTGGCAAGTGCCTTCAACCGTTCAGCGGTCAGCTGCAACCTCCCGCCCGGTTCGAGTGCACCAATGCGCCCCCGTTCCACTTTTATCCCGATAGCCGGGTCGAACAACACAGGCACGGTGCCACTGAGAATACCTGAGCCCGCAAGCCCCTCAGTCGGGTATAGCTGCAAAAGATATGCGAGGCTGAGCTGCTTGAGCTCAACGGGAATCGTCACCGGCGCCTGCGCCAGATCCCAGGTTCCGGGCTGGATGCTTATCTCGCCTCCCAGAGCATCGGAGTTGGCCTGCTCGAGAGCCAGCTTCCCTGCGCTCAGTTGCGCTAGCGGTGCTTCGTAGGTCCCGGCCAGGAGCAAGGGCCCGATGGGGAGCCCTGGGTTCACTTCCTCAACGGTCAGTTCCGGCGTGGATACTTTTATACGATCATTTTCCAGGCGGAATTCAGCGGAGCCGTTCATCTTGCTCCATGCCGTGCGATCGTATGTACCGCTCCAGTCGACAAACGACAGCTTGCCAGTCACTCCCATTGCCCCGCTCTGCGGCTGCTGATAGGTGGCATTGGCACTGACCGTGCCACCCGATACCGTAAGCAGGGGTGGCCAGATTGAGAAAATACGAGACAGCGCCTCGGCTTCCCGTTCGCCACTCACCCGCGCGTTTCCCTCAAGCGTTAAAAGCCCCTTATATACAAACTTAAGGTCCAGGTTCATCGTTGAACCGGCGCTGGCTCTGAGAACACCTGAAATATCGGTGTGAGCCAGATCGCTGTTCACCCTGCCGCTGAACTGCCAGGGTTGTGGTAACAACTGCGGATGTCTGACCTGTTTCGCTTGCACGCTAACCGGGCCCTCAAAGCTCAGCTTATCGAGCTCACCCTGCTCCATTCTGTAGCTTGCGTTCAACGTCGTTTTGCCGAGATCCGCGCGCAGGCCTTTGAGCAGCGTTGCATTCGCAGATGCCATCGCGGTTCCAGAAAGCGACTCTAATCTCTCAACCTCGAGAACCGTGGGCTCACCAAATTTCAGGGCCGCAGTGGTGGTGTCCAGCCATCCGGTCAGCGCAATTTGTACTCGAGGTTTGGTCAGCCGCCAGCCAGCTGCGTCCAGTTCTGGAAGAGCTCCGGTCAATCGGGTTTCCCCTAACTGCAACATCCAGGGAGCTCTGGTGGTTAACGCAAGATGCGAACGCAAAGAAACATTTGTTCCGCCACGGCTGCTCAGTTCCACGTTCAACGGCAAAAATGTGTCTGTGGATCCGGCTTGAACTTCAGGTATGTTAACGGAAGGAGGCGCCAGGGCCTTGGCAGGCCGCACAGATAACGTGAGCGAGTCTGGCCGCATCCGTTCTGGCACCTTTGTGATCCACGCCGCCGGATGGCTAAGTTCCAGATCAGCCTGCAGGGTTTCGGGTTGCCACAGGCCCTGATTGGCCTCCAAAGCGATCTCTACATTGCCGCTGATCGTTCCCAACCCGGGCGCAGGCCATGGCTGGGGCACTTGTGCCCAAACCTTCACGCTCCCCGTTGCCTGCGCCAAAAAGTTCTCGTCGCCGGGGCCCTGCAAATCCCAACTAGCCTCCATCGATCCCGTTTCCGGATGTTCCCGCCACTGGTCTGCCGGAATCGTCTGCCAGGTTTGCAGCCAGGCCAGTAACCAGTCTGTTTGCGGTAAATCAGGCATTTCTACTGAACCGCGCCAGGCCACCAGGCCGCTCGTATTCTGTTTGCGGTAGCCCGACTCGGCAGATAAGTGCCGCGTGCCATCAATTGCCAGCTCTGCAGATAAACCCAGATCCTTCTCCCAACTACCATCGAGGTTAGCCAACAAAGTAATCTGATGGCCTTCATGGTCGAGCTGCACATTGGCGGTGATTGGAACCAAACCGGATTCGGGATTTGTAATCGACAGGCTTCCTGTCAGTGGACAACGCCCTGCCTCACAGGGCAGAGTCACCTTGAACTGCTGGATGGTTATTTCGGAAGGCAGCCAGGCGGGTATGTCAGGCGGCCACTGTTTCGCTATTTGCGGCTTGCCTGGGGACTGTTCTGTGGGTTTTGTATACCAATCCAGCTCCAGGTATCCGGCCGTCAGCGCCGTTAGCTTCGGCAGCCATCCCTCCCCCCATTCAGGGCTCCGCCATCCCAACTCCAGCTCCCTGCCTTGCAACGCAAGTTTTCGCGTCGGCAGGGACTGGAGGAGCCGCAGTTCACGCACAGACACACCACCGAAAGATACACCCAACCCGTCCCACTCCAGCGTCTCTATTCCGTTCTGTTGCAGCACCTCGCTCCAGATATTTCGGGCAGCCAGAATGCCAAACAGTATGGAGAGCACCAATACTGTAAACAGTCCCCACCCAATTGGTTTCCATGCAATGCGCATTGCGGGCTATCTCCTGACCCCTTACCGATTTTATTTGAATCCTACCGTACATTGGTTGATATAACTGAAACAGTTACAGTATCGGCATCTGTTGAGCAGGAAACACATATTCCATGACAATTTCAGACATTGATTTCGGGCAGTTATACCGCGACCAGATGGCTCAGGCCGGCGGCAGGGAAAAGCCCCCCAGCGCATGGGATGCCAAAGCAGCTAACATGCCGAAAACGCCCGTCGACAGTCCATATAGTCAAGCGTTTATCGACCTCACAAATCTGCGCGGTTGCGACACACTGCTGGACATGGGTTGCGGCACAGGAGCCATTGGGCTGGCATTGGCGCCTCAAATGAAGCAGGTTACGGGCGTGGACTACAGTGCAGGGATGCTGCAAGCCTTTCAGGACAATGCGCACGCGTTGGGCCTCAGCAATACCCGCACCATTCAATGCGCCTGGGAAGACAGCTGGGATAACCTTCCCCATTGCGACCTGGTGATCGCCTCCCGCTCAACGGCGGTGATGGACATGGCGGATGCCCTGCAAAAACTCGATCAAACAGCCCGCAAACGGGTCTGCCTCACCAATCTGGTTGGCGGCAGGTTCATCGATCGCAGCCTTCTCAAAGCCATTGGACGGGAAGTGTGCCCAATACCGGATTACATATACATCCTGAACATTCTCTACGAGATGGGGCGTTACCCCCGCCTGGATTATATTGAAGCCAAAGGACGTCTTGCGGGAGCGGCGAATGTTGATGAGTTCATGACAAAAGCGGAATCTGCTCTGGGTCAGTTGAGCGATACTGAAAAAGAGCGTTTGACGGGCTGGTATCATGCAGATCCGGAGCGCGCTCTTCGCGGCGGAGAGGGCTTCAGATGGGCGTTTATTTCGTGGGACACGGATCATGACGGACTTCTCCCGGGCCTCCTCGCTCGCTCTGTTTAACGAGTATTGCCAGCAAGCCGGCCTCGACTCTGCCGCCATTCTCAAAGCGGCAAGACTGCCGGCGGATACGTTGGCGAACCCCGAAAGCCTGATTCCGTATTCGCGGTTTCTCAATCTGCTGGAAATCTGCGCGGAAAAATCCGGAAACCCGCTCTTTGCCCTTGAATACGGTCTATACCAGGGCGTCGCTATTTTCGGCCCCCTTCTCTATCTCATTCAAAATGCGCGCACGGTTGGCGAATCCCTGCAGGAGTTGGCGCACTATTACCACCTGCATTCCAGCGGCGCGCATATCGGATTTGAGCAGCATGGAGATCTGCTCATTCTGAGCTATAACCAGGGCGATAACACGGGATCATCGCTGAGGCATATTTCCGAACTGGCAATGGGTGTGGCGCGAAGGTTGATGCAGAGCCTGCTGGGCCGACACTGGTCGCCCCGTGCGGTGTACCTGCAAACGGCACCAGCCGCCAGCACCGAGGTCTATCAACGTTTGTTGGGTCTGACACCGCAATTCAACAGCCACCTGACTGGCTGGGCCATTGATGCAAATCTGATGGAACTGCCATTGAGCGAGGCCGATCAGACGCTGCACCGGCTCATGCGACAGCATGTTGAAGACATGGAGCAGATGACACCTGAGGAACTGCCTAATTATGTACAGCATCTGATGCGCAGTTTTTTACCCAATGGCCGGGTAACGATTGACCTTGTTGCGGATTACCTGCTGCTGAGCAAACGTTCCCTGCAACGTCTTCTGGCGGAGGAAGGCACCTCGTTCCAGAGTCTTCTGGAAAGCACTCGCAAGTCCATGGCCCAGCGCTATCTGAAAGATTCCAACATCAGCCAGACCCAGCTCGCAAGCCTTCTGGGTTACTCCGAACTGAGTGCCTTCTCCCGGGCGTTTCAGCGCTGGTTTGGTCAGAGCCCGCGGGCATGGAAGCAAGCGCAAGGTGGGCCTAAGCGCCTTTCCCGCCACATCCGACGTAAACAACTGCCGCCCTGGTCCGGTTAATTTAACTGCGGGACCGTCAGGCCCACTCTCTGCTTATCAAATGTCAAATTTGTGGCGCGTAATGTCAAGTTTTGATCAATGTTCTTCGCTATTCTGGTCCCTTCGGTAAATGCCCCAAACCCAACAACACCAAAACAACACCAGGAGCATCAACAATGAGCGATCAATCAAACCCCGTCATGGAAATGCTGGCCGCTATGCAGTCAGGCGGTGTCGTGTCCCGCGCGCATTCCCGCGAAGCCATCCTGTTACTGGAAGAAGATCTGCCGTGGGTTAACTTGCCTGACGGCTCGCAGCTTCAGGTACTTCATGTCGATCTGAACCAGAATCTCTGGGTCGTCAGAAACCGCTTCAAGCCAGGCTTCGGTATCGATACTCACTACCATACGGGCCCGGTATTTGCGGTCACCATGTCCGGCGAATGGTTCTATAGTGAATACCCGGACAAGGTCAACAAAGCAGGCTCCTACCTGTATGAGCCTGCCCATTCCCTGCACACCCTGACCGTCGCTGACGATGCCAAAGAAGATGCCGTTGTGTGGTTCGCTATTTTTGGCAGCAATGTGAACATTGACGACAAAGGCGATGTTACCAGCATTCTTGATGCGCAAACCGTTCTGGCCTTCTATCGCATGCTCTGTGAAGCCGAAGGCAAATCCTGCGACAACGTCATCGTTTTCGGTGAGTAATCAGGAGACGACCGTGCGCGATATAAAAACTGCATTCATCACCGGTGCCGGAGGCTTTATTGGCCGGCACCTGGTTGAGCAACTGCTGGCTGAAGGTGTGGCCGTAACAGCACTGATGATGCCGGGCGAGCCCGTACCTCAGGGCTGGGGCGAACGGGTCCGCACCGTTACCGGCGACGTCCGCACACTGACAGACTCGGCTCAGGATATCGGACCATTCGATACCCTGTTCCATCTGGCGGCAGTGGTCAGCGATTGGGGCGCGCATCAGGATCACGTAGACACCACTGTGAACGGCACGAAGCAGGCAATTGAACTCGCACTTAACTGCGATGCTCATTTTGTGGTGACCACAAGCGTCTGTGCTTATGCCAGCGCTCTGGCACGGGGCCATATTGCGGAAGACACGCCTGTTGGTTCGCCAACATCCCCCTACGAGTTTTGCAAACAGCAGCAGGAAAAGGTCACCCTCGACGCGGTGGAAAGCCGAGGTCTGAAAGCCACCATCATACGACCCGGAAACGTGTTCGGTGTCGGCAGTGGCCCGTGGGTCAACATGATCATTGGCATGCTGAAAGATCGTAAACCCTGTTTGCTGGGCTCCGGCAACTGGGATGCCGGCCTGGTTCACGTTCGCAATCTGGTCGCCCTGATGATTGGCGCTGCCCGCTCGAATTATTGCAACGGCGATATTTTTATCGGTTCTGACGGCTTCGGCGTTACATGGAAAACCTATACCCATCGCCTGGCAGAAATCACCGGAGCACCGCCACCCAAAAGCGTACCTAACATCGCCGCGAAGGCGCTGGCGCCAGTACTGGAATGGGTTGGGCATGCCCGTAAGCAAAAAGAACGGCCACCGATAACTCGTCAGTCATATCGGCTCATGGGTGGCCCTAATGAGTTTTCGACAGAAAAAAGTAAAAGACTGCTGGGATACAGACCTGTGTTCAGTTTCGAGCAGGCCATACAGGAACTGGCGGAGGCGTTCGGCCAGGCATCCGAGTCATCCAAAAAGGACCTGAAATCATGACATCGTGGAAACATGGCGCACCTCGGGTTGTCTTCATAAGCGGCGGTGGTAGCGGCATTGGACTGTGTCTCGTCAAATCATTGATCCGCGAAGGCACGAACGTTGCTATTTTTGATCTGCGCGTGGACGACTCTGTAGCCGCCGAACTGCGGAAAAACGCAGGACCTAGCCAGAAAATCGAATTCTACGAAGCCGACGTGACAGATCCAGTCGCTGTCGAAGCGGCAATGGACAAGGCCGCCGGGGACCTGGGCGCACCGGACCTGGCGATTAACTCCGCCGGTATGATGCGCAACGGTGTGTTTACCGCCCTGCCCTACGAAACCTTTGAACTGACCATTCGCGTCAATCTTCTGGGCAGCCGGAACTTTGCTGCCGGGGCACTGAAGCACATGCACGGTGGCGGTCATCTGGTGCTGATTGCCTCTCTGGCAGGGCTTGCTGGCAGCTATACCCAGGCAGCCTATGCAGCATCCAAGTTCGGCGTGGTGGGCCTGGCCGAAGTGCTTCGGGTCGAACAGAAGCTCAAAGGCATTGATGTATCCGTCGTGTGCCCCGGTGAGATATCCACACCGCTGCTGGACTACGAGCGCGCTCACGGAAGCAAGATTACCGAAACCGTGAATGCGTTTGCCGGTGTTCTGCCGGTAGACGAGGCCGTTGCTGGCATACTGAAAGGCATCCGAAAACGGGAGTATATGATCACCCCTGGCTTCAGAGCGAAACTGACGCGTTTTCTCGCCCGCAAGGCGACAGGGCTTATGCATCGAGTCGTTGACCAGAAAGTCGCAAAAGCCTACGCCAAAGAACAACAGCAAAGTTAGGCCGCCGGAACTGCTCCCGGGGCTACGTGCTTAACGCTCCCGGGACTTCCGGCGCATCTGCCTCACACCAGATTGTAGAGAAACACGATCGCGATACCCGCCGGCGTTACAAACTTCAGCACAAACACAAAGGCCTTAAAGGCACCACCTTTCAGGCCAATATCCTCAGCCAACCCTTCGCGCCGGATAATCCAGCCTGCAAACAGGGCAATCGCAAGCCCACCCAAGGGCATCATGAGGTTGGAGACCAGAAAGTCGAGCAGATCAAATACTGTTTTGCCTTCAAAAAAGCCGATAAAACCCAGGGGGTGCACATCGCTCCACAGATTGAAGGACAACACCGTACCAATACCAATAAACCAGACAGCAAGCCCGCCGCCCACGGCACTTTTGACGCGGCTTGCGCCTTTGTGCTCTTCCAGCCATTCAACAACCGGCTCCAGCATGGAAATCCCCGACGTAATGGCCGCAACCAGAAGCAGTGAGAAGAATATAGCGCCAAACAAAATGCCGCCGCCCATCTGGCCGAACGCCAGCGGCAGCGTCACAAAAATCAGCCCCGGCCCGGCACCCGTTTCAAGACCATTGGCAAACACCAGCGGGAAAATGGCTAGCCCCGCAAGCAAGGCCACACTGGTATCCAACACCGCAATGGTCATGGCGGTTTTGGCAATGTTGATATTCTTGGGCAGATAGGAGCCGTAGGCCATCAGCACACCGATACCGATACTGAGCGTAAACGCGGCGTGGCCAAGTGCGACCAGAACACCTTCCGTTGTCAGGCGGCTGAAATCCGGTGAGAACATGAAACTCACAGCACGGCCAAAGCTGCCGCTGTTCATGGCGTAAAACACCATCACGATAAGCAACAGGAAAAGTAATGGCATCAGCATGTTGACCGCTTTCTCCAGGCCAGAACGAATGCCCCGCCCCACGATAAACACCACAATAGCCATGAATACCGTGTGCCAGAGCAACAACTCCCAGGGGTTCGCCAGCAGATTGTTGAACTGCCCACCTATGGTTTCTGCGTCGGCGCCAACGAACAGGCCGACCGCCGCTTTGCCAATGTAAACCAGAGACCAGCCACCGATTACCGCATAGAAAGAAAGTACCAGGAAGGAAGCAACCACACCGTTCCAGCCGATGATGCGCCAGCCTTTGGATGCGCCCTCGGTTTTCGTCAGGGTGCGCATCGTTGCAACAGGGCTTTGGCCACCCCTGCGACCAATCATGATTTCTGCGATAAGCACCGGCACACCGATCAGGAAAATACAGGCGAGGTAAACCAATACAAAAGCGCCACCACCGTTTTCACCGGTGATATAGGGAAATTTCCAGATATTGCCAAGCCCGACTGCCGAGCCGGCTGCGGCCAGAATAAAGGCCATTCTGGAGGTCCAGAGGTTATTGGCCTGCTGGTGGGGATGAACTGTCTCACTCATTGCGTTCTCCGAATAGTTGTTTTTGTCGGATCGTCATAATGGAAAGCCTCTGTGAAAGAGGCTCTGATTGACTGCTTTTAAAGGGGTAGCGCGCTGCTACATAACGCTGCGTATCGCGCTGGCAACTTGCGGCAATATCCGTTCATTCAGGCCTGCCACGTTCACCCGGCTGCTTTCCAGCATGTAAATGCCATGCTCTTCGCGAAGCCGGTGAACCTGCTCGGGAGTGATGCCCAGAAACGAGAACATGCCCCGCTGCCGAGCGATAAAGCCGAAGTCACCCACAGGCGCCAAGGCATCCGCAAAGGCATACCGCAGGCCCAGAATGCGTTCACACATACCACCCAGCTCGAGCTGCCATTCGGCTCGCAATACGTCGTCGTCCAAAATGGTTTCGACGATCGCAGCACCGTGAGCCGGCGGCATGGAATAGTGGGAGCGAACAACGCTCAGCAGCTGGCTGGTTGCCGCCTTGTTAATGGCCTCGGTGGCCGAGATCAACATCAGGCCCCCCGTGCGCTCCCGGTACAAACCAAAGTTCTTGGAACAGGAGGCAGCAACGATCATCTCCGGCACTTCGCTTGCCAGATGGCGCAGGCCGGCAGCATCTTCCTCGAGGCCCTCGCCGAGGCCCTGATACGCCATGTCCACAAAGGGCAACAGCCCCTTGCGTTGGATCAATTGGGTAACGGCCTGCCATTGATCGAACGTAAGATCAGCGCCGGACGGGTTGTGGCAGCACCCGTGAAGCAGCACAACATCCCCTGCTTTGGCACTTTCCAGGGTGTCGAGCATGGCAGAAAAATCTACCGTCAAGGTCTCGCGATTCAGATAGGGATATTCTCGAATGTTCAGGCCGGCGCCGCCCAGCAATGGCATGTGGTTTGCCCAGGTGGGCGTGCTGACCCAGACCGTTGTGTCCGGCTGGCACAACCGCAGAAACTCCGCCGCCATGCGTAAGGCTCCGCAACCGCCCGGCGTTTGAATCACCGACGTGCGGCCATCGCGAATCAGGCTGTTGCTGTCGCCCAAAATAAGGCGGGCCATGGCATTGTTGAAGCCTGCCGCTCCGGCCGGGCCAACATAGCTCTTGGTGGTTTCACCCTCCAGCAGGCGCCGCTCGGCTTCGTGAACCGCAGTCATAATGGGCGTATTGCCCTGGTCGTCCTTATAGACGCCGATACCCAGATCCACCTTGTCAGGCCGGGTATCCGCGCGATACGTCTGCATCAATTGCAGAATCGGGTCTTGAGGTAACTGGTCAAGCGCCTCAAACATGATCCGCCTCCTTGTGGTCTGCCTGGCTGGTCCGAATCAGTGTCGGCCGCCCCGTATCCAGAGCTTTGATCAGCTGTGACTGTCTTTCCTGAACAGCTTCTGCCGCCTGTTCGCGCACCGGGCCATATCCCCGAACTTCACTGCCCAGTTCCGCCAGCTGCAGGAAGGTATCGTAATTGCTGGCATCCAGCTCACTGACAATCCGCTCCACCAGTTGCTGGTAGTCTTTCAACTGCGCCCGGTCCATCTTCCGGTCGGCGGAATAGCTGAACGGATCGACAGGCGTGCCCCGCAAAACTCGGAATTTTGCCAGCAGCTTGAATACCCGGAACATCCAGGGGCCGAACTGGCGTTTCTTAGGTCTGCCCTGGGCATCGGTACCACGATTCATGATGGGCGGCGCCAGATGGAAGTGAACCTTGAAGTCGCCCTCAAAGGTGTTGTTCACTTCCTTCATGAAGTCCGTTTCCGCAAACAGGCGAGCCACTTCGTATTCATCCTTGAAGGCCATAAACCGGTACAGCTGCTGGGCTACAGCGCGAGTCAGTAACTGGTTGGTCTCGCCCAGGTTGTCCTCTGCTTTACGCACCCGTTTGACCATATCCGTATAACGGTCAGCCCAGCGACGGCTCTGATAGCCCACCAGATGCTTATGGCGAATGCTGATCAACTCATCCAGGCTCGGCTCCGCTTTCACTTCCTCTACCCGCGCTTCACCAGTATTGAGCAGGTCGGTGATCACCTTCACGTCTGTCGCTGCTACCCGGCCCCAACCAAAGGCTTCCTTGTTGCGCTCGACGGCAACGCCATTCAGCTCAATAGCTTTCATCAGCGCCGCCTGCGACAGCGGCAGCAATCCTCGCTGCCAGGCAAAGCCCAGCATCATCACGTTGGAGAACACCGTGTCGCCCAGCAGCTTCTCGGCAATGCCATTAGCATCCATGCGTGCAAAGTTATTGTCTCCGACGGCATTGCGAATCAGATCAAGACGCTTTTCAGACTGCATGTCTGCGTCGCGGAAAAGCACATAATCTCCAGTGGGCAGTTCGGCCTCGTTGGCGACCACACGGGTGTGATCCGGGCGGAGAACGCTCAACGCCTTCTGCGAAGACGCAACCACAAGATCGCAGGCGATCACTGCATCTGCCTGGCCGTTACTGATACGAACCTGGTGCAGCTTGTCCGGAGACGGTGCCATACGGACGTAACTGAGCACCGTACCGCCCTTCTGGGCAAAGCCGGTGAAATCGAGTACCGACGTGCCCTTGGCCTCAAGGTGAGCCGCCATGGTGATGAGCTGCCCTACTGTCACGACACCTGTGCCACCAACGCCACCCACCAGCACATCGTATGAACCTGTGAGTTCTGGCAAATATGGCTCTGGAATATCCGCGAGTTTGCCTGTGAGAACAGAGCCGGTATCCATACCGCGGGATTTGCGCAGCTTGCCACCTTCGATGGTGACAAAACTCGGGCAGAAGCCATTAACGCAGGAGAAATCCTTGTTGCAGGAAGACTGATCAATCTTGCGCTTGCGGCCCAGCTCGGTCTGCCGTGGCACGACAGAAAGGCAATTCGACTGCACAGAACAGTCGCCACAACCTTCACACACGTGATGGTTGATGAACGCCCGCTTGGCGGGATCCGGGTACTGGTTACGCTTGCGCCGACGGCGCTTTTCCGCAGCACAGGTTTGATCGTAAATCAGCACCGTACAGCCGGGAATATCGCGCAGCTCTCGCTGCACCTTATCCAGCTCTGTGCGGTCGTGAAAAGTTACGTCATCCGGGAACAGTTTTTTGTGGCCATCGTACTTTTCCGGCTCATCACTGAGCACCACAACCCGGCGCACGCCCTCGGCTGCGACCTGCTGGGCAATCATGGGCACGGTAATCTGACCGTCTACGGGCTGGCCGCCGGTCATGGCCACCGCGTCATTGAAGAGGATCTTGTAGGTAATATTGATGCCGGCCGCGACCGCTTGGCGAATCGCCATGGAGCCGGAATGGAAATAGGTGCCCTCCCCCAGATTCTGGAAAACATGGGGATTGCCGGTGTACCGGCTCTTGCCAATCCAGTTGACCCCTTCACCGCCCATCTGGATCAGTGATTCGGTGTTACGGCCCATCCAGGACGCCATAAAGTGACAGCCAATCCCGGCAAGCGCCTTACTGCCTTCCGGCACTTTGGTTGACGTATTGTGAGGGCAACCAGAACAGAAATACGGCAGGCGCTTTACACCACCCGGATCCTGAGCGTTGCTCATACTGTTGATCGCCATCAGGCGCTCGTTGTAATCCTCATCGAAGAAACGACCAAGGCGGGCCGCCAGGAAACCGGCAACCAGTTTCGGGCTCAACTCGCCGACATAGGGAATCAAAGGCCGACCCAACTCATCCTGTTTACCGGTAATCAGAACCTCGCCGGGGCGATCCGGCTCGGACATAGCCTCCTTGATCTGGCTCTCGATAATGCCCCGCTTTTCCTCGATAACCAGCACTTCTTCCTTGCTATGAACAAAGTTGAGCATACCCCGGCGCTCAATCGGCCACACCAGGCCCACTTTGTAGATATCCAGGCCCATCTCACGGGCACGGTCTTCATCAATGCCCAGCAGATCAAGCGCTTCCAACAGGTCCAGATGGCCTTTGCCGGTGGTCACAATACCGAAGCGCGCCTCGGCATTATTGAACAGGCAGCGATCAATGGGGTTTGCGCGAGCGAACGCCTGCACAGCCGCGAGCTTGTGCTCAATGCGGGTTTCCAGCTGGGGGCCCGGCAGGTCTGGCCAGCGATAATGCAGGCCGGTTTCAGGCGGAGTGAAATCGTCCGGGGTTACAAACTCCGGCAGCGGCGGCAACTCAACCGAGGCAGCACTCTCCACGGTTTCAGACACTGCTTTGAAACCCACCCAGCAACCGCTGTAACGAGATAAGGCAATGCCCCAGAGGCCAAAATCCAGATACTCGGCAATGTTGGCCGGGTTGATCGTTGGCATGAAAAAGCTCATGAACGCCACATCAGACTGATGCGGCATGGAGGAGGACACACAGCCGTGGTCGTCGCCAGCAACAACCAGTACGCCACCGTGAGGGGAACTACCGTACGTAGTGCCGTGTTTCAGCGCATCGCCCGCACGATCAACCCCCGGCCCCTTGCCGTACCAGATTCCGAACACGCCATCCACCTGGCGGTCTTCATCGGTTTCTACCTGCTGGGTGCCCAGCATGATGGTTGCCGCGAGATCTTCGTTGATGGCCGGCACAAAGTCGATGCGGCTTTCATCAAGATATTTCTGCGCTTGCCACAGTGCCTGATCGTATGCACCCAGAGGTGACCCCCTGTAGCCGCTCACCATGCCGGCCGTCTTTAGCCCCAGCTTGTGATCCAGCGCGGCCTGCATCAAAGGGATGCGCACCAGCGCCTGGGTTCCGGTCAGGAATACGCGCCCTGAGTCTCTCAGGTAACGGTCTTCAAGGCTGTAATTGTCGAGTTGAGAATTATCTGGTCGAGAGAGATCGGCGGACATAACGCCCTCCTTATTGTCGATTTTATAACCAAAATTCTAGAGGGAAGTTGGCAAAAGGTGCTTGCTTATTCGGCGGGATTTCTTTCAATTTGCGAAAGGATGTTCGATAAATGACAATATATCTGAATATCCTTTGATAAATATCAGGTGTTACCAAATGAAACATGTGGAACTGGATAAACTCGATCAACGCATTCTTGCAATACTGCAGCACGATGGGCGGATCAGTAACCAGCAACTGGCAGAAGAAGTGGGCCTATCGCCGGCGGCCTGCTGGCGACGAGTAAGAGCACTTGAAGAAACAGGCGTTATCACGAGCTACAGCGCGCACTTGGCCCCGGAACGCATTGGCCAGGGGCTGTGCGTACTGATCAATCTGTCCCTTCAGCGACACACCATAGACAGCACAGCCGAGATCGAACAACAGGTGAGCAGTTACCCGGAGGTGCTGCAATGCTTCGCGGTGACCGGTAACGCCGATTTTGTATTACGTGTGATCGTGCCAGATATGGCCAGCTACGATCGCTTTCTTAACGAAAAGATATTCACCTTGCAGGGCATCGCGCAGGTGAACTCCAACTTCGTACTGAGGGAGATTAAAAATACCCAGACCATCCCTCTGGGAGGCGCTATATAACGCGGCGTTGGCGCTGCAGCCACAGAAGTACAATAGCAACCAAGGCTATAAACACGCCCGAAAGCCCAAACGACAAGCCGAAGCCACTCACACTGAGAATGGCACCAAACATCAGCGGGGCCACAAAGTGAACTGCCCGATTGGCCATCAGGCGCATACCCAAGGCTCCAGACCTTTGTTCCCGCTCGACACTCTCAGCCAGCACCACCATCGACAGAGGTTGCGTGAGCCCTCCACCCAAGCCTACCAGCATCGACAACAGAGCAATAGCCGGCACATTGCCCGCGAACCCCATGCAAGCAAGGCCCGCAGACAGGGTGCATAACGACAGAATGGTTGCCTTTTCTCGCCCGCCAACGGCACCAATAATCCGGGGAATAAACGGACGTATCACCATGGAAACACCCGATCTGATGCTGACCAGCACGCCGATCATCACCGCGCTCATTTCCAGGCTGTCCAGATAGACCGGCAGGTAACTGCCAAAAACGCCCAGAGCAAACATACCCGCCACCGTGATAGCGATGGACACCTGAACGCCTGTATTGCGGCGTATCAGCGATGCCTGGGCACGAAACCCGGTCTGCTTGCGGGTAACCAACATGCCTGCAGTTGCATCTCCGGTCAGCGCCAGCCCCGACAGCCAACCCAGCAATGCAATGCCGGCCATAACCAGAAACAGGTTGTCGACGCCGCCGGCCCAATGAATCCAGCCGCCTGCCAGTAAAGGGCCAACCACCTGCCCGCCAGACAGCCAGGTGGAATACCAGCCAAAATAGCCTTCCAGTTTAGGCCCGGTCGCCAATGACGAGATGATCGTCTGGGCCGACAACACCATCTGCAGATGCGCCAGCCCGACTAACAGCTGGCCGCCAATGAGCCCGTAATAGCCGGGCAGAACCTGCATCAACATCAGGCCCACGATCATCACAAGCGCACCAACAAGCAGCGTTATCCGGCCTCCGTGGCGTGCCACCACGCCGCCCAGAGGAATGGCCAACAAAAAGGGAAGCAGATACTGGGAGCTGAGAATGACACCCAGCATGATGGGGGAAGCGCCGAGTTCCAGCCCGTACACCGGCACGGTTACGAGCAGCATTGAGTAAACAACGAAGCAGAATGTGAGGGATACACACACAGCGACGAAGTTCTGGCCGGCTTCATCAGCCGGCCGTCTCAGAGCGTTTTTCAGGGTTGGTCTTTTAATAGGTCACCGGGCAGCAGCTTTGAGGAATCCACCAACCCGCAGTTTATTACTTCTGGATCAACATTTCAGAGCGTCGTTGCTCTGCTTCATGGTCGCAACAACCGATCCGGCAACAACCAACAGTGCGGCAAGGGGCAAGCGCCAATCCGGAGCCGCAACGCCGGCAATCACCAGAAACGTGGCTGCCAGCACGGGCACCCCATAGGCGAGGCTACCCACCAGCGCTGCCGGCCCGGTACGAAGTGCCAGATCCCAGGCTACCATGGCAAGCCCATAAGGCCCGACACCAAGCGCAACACCGGCCATCAACGCCAGGCCAGATGGCAACCCGAATGGACTACCAGAGAGCACATCAGCGATTGCAGCACCCAATGCCGCCAGCAGAAAAAGGCCGGGCATCAGCGGTGCAATCGCAACAGGCGCTGCCTGACAGATCCACGAATACAAAGCCCAGCAGCACCCTGCCATCAGCGCCAACGCATAACCCGCCAGGTATTGTGAATGCTCCGCACTCCCCGCTTCCGGGGAAAGTAATACCGCAGCCCCAGAAAATGCGATAAGAGCGCCACACAAAACAGGCAGCGGGAGCCGGCGATGGAACAGCCACTGGCTGATAACAATAAACATCACCGGCCAGGTGTAAGTTATCAATGCCGCTTCGGCCGTCGGCGCCATGCCAACACCCGTAAGATAGCCGCCAATTGCTCCGAGTATCAAAGCCGGCAAAAGCCCATAAATCGTCAATCTCCACTTCAGTGAAACCGATACCTGAATCGTTCGGCCACTGCTATGGCGCCGCTTACGAAGACTCATCGGCAAAGCCACTATGGCCCCGCTGATTAACGCAATGGCGGTAAGCTGGAAGGGCGGAACCGAACTTGCAACGTCCACCAGCAAAGGCGCGCCGGCCCAGAGCACAATTGCAAAAAGTGCGGCAATGATACTGATGAAAAGTGGGCGGGAGGGGTTAGTCAATATGCGCACCGTCGTGACTCCTGTTGCTGTGGGTGAGTTGGATTCGACAGCTACAGGCTATACACTCAATACCCATCACAAAATCAATTGTTTTTGATAGTAAACATCACAAGGATTGATATATTGAGAAACCGGATACTGGATCTGAACATGCTCCTGACCCTGGTGACCATTGCAGACACCGGAACAGTCACGGCAGCAGCGGAAAGGCTGGCCTACACACAATCCACCGTAAGCATGCAGTTGAACCGTCTGGAAGCAGCGCTCGGCGTTCCGTTGCATGAAAAGGATGGGCGCCGTATCCGGTTCACAGCAGAAGGCCAGAAGCTGGTGGGTTACGCCAGAAAAATGCTGGAGCTCAACAACGAAGCCGTTGATGACGTGCAGCAGCGCCAGGTTTCCGGAGAACTGAACCTTGGGATTCCGGAGGACTATGCATTCTTGCTGACCTCAGTACTGTCTCACTTCAACCGGCAGTTTCCGGCGGTGCAGTTACAGGTTACCTGCAGATCAAGCGTCGAGCTGGTAAAGCAAGTGCAGGCAGGAAACATGGACCTGGCCGTAGTGACACGCCAGGCCCGCTCACCGGGTGGTGAGGTCATTCGGCGCGAGCCCCTGATGTGGGCTGTTGGCGCCAACGCCCAGCCATCGCTGACCGACCCGATACCTCTGGCGTTTTATTCTCCGGGAGCCGATGTATTCCGCGACGTCGCCGAGCAGGCATTAACGAACGCCGGGCGGGATTGGCGAATGGCCTATTCCAGCCAGTCCATGACCGGTTTGATGCCGGTGGTCGCAGCGGGACTCGCGGTAGCTGTCATCACTCGAAATATGCTGACACCCCAGTTGCGAGTACTGGATGAGCGTAGCGGCATGCCGGCACTTCAGTACGTGGAGATTGCCCTGCACCGGCCAGCTGGCCGGCCTTCAGAACCGGTAAAACAATTGGCCGATCTGATTCGTAGCCATTTATCGACTGAGGAATGAGCGAACATATCCGTTCTGGTGACTGTCACAAGCCACTCACGCAAAAGGCGAAGGCGCTGCCTTGAATTCCTCGAAAAGCTGCGGATAGTCCTCTTTAAGTTGCGCCAGATTGGCTTCTGCCCCCTTCGGCAGCATTTCAAGCAGCTGCTCCTGTTCTTTTTCAGACAAGTGTTCACGAAAGAAAGGGAACAACAGTTCGCGCTCGGCACGCAAGTATGCGAGGTGAGCATCAAGATAGGCCTTGAGATCGTCGGCAAATCGATCCATGGGCACCACCGCATCCAGCAGAATCATATCAATATTTTCGGAAAGCAGATCCAGACGCTCCCTCAGGGCCTGATAATCTTCCGCCAGTTGCTGCCCTACGTCGCCGGCCTTAAACTTTTTGGCCACCTGATGTTCGCTGTAAAGGCGCTCAAGGGGTCTGACGAAAGCGTTCATATAATCAATGATGTAATCCACGACTTCACGTATAAGACGAAAGTCCGGGCGTTCGCCCTGCGCCAGGGATTCGTGCCGGAGCAAGAGTACGTGCAGCAACCGCGCCATGTTGGCGTGGTCGTGGCGAACTTGGTTAAGGGTCGCCATATTTAGAGCCTCCTTTGCTGGAAAATCATATTATAGTTATCTTTTCGAAAACCATATTGGATCGTTCTTTACCGGAATGCCAGCATCGAAACCTGGTCGAGAAGCGCGTTTTCGTATCATGAGGGCGCAGCCTCTGCCCCTTCGCCCCGAACAAGGTTTAAGGTGCGATTATTTGTTCAGGTTTTACCTGAGCAGCCGTTAACCAGAATATCAAACACTATAAAAAGAGATGGATCCGTGGCTGTAGACACATTTGAATCAATTGAACGCCGACTCGGCGTAAGTGGCAAACTCCTGATCGCACCCGTTTTCATTTTACTGCTTTTCGCATTCGTTACCTTCTACAGTATCAGAGAGTTTCAAAACCTGGATGAGCGAATGGGCACGGTTGCACGGGACCTGGCTCCGGAAACAGCTGTAGCGACGGGGGCGCTCATCAGTCTTTACAGCATGAGGCTGTCGGTCTTTGATTTTTACGCCACTGGCAATGAGGATGTGCTGTCTCATTTCGAACAGCTCGAATCCGCGTTTTTTAGTGGAATGTCCGATGCCCAGAAAAACATCCAGAATTCAGACCGCAAACAGCTTGTGGATGAAATTGCGCAAGCAACATCCCGATACGTTGATATTTTCAAAACCGAATTGGTTCCAGCCAAGCAACAAGTACAACGTATCATTGCCGATGAACTCGACAAGTATGGCCCCACCGCATCGAAAGCACTGAGAAGCGCCATCGACGGGGTTACCAACAGAGACCCGGATAGCCGGTTAAGAGTCGTTCTGGAACAACTGATCAACGACACACTCCTTATGCGAATGACTACTCAGCGATACTTCGCAAACGGCGACGAATCATCCGAAAAAGCCCTTGGGTATGCTATTGAGGATCTGGCAGATGCCCTTGCGTTTCTGGATATGGACACGGTTCCGCAGTACATCAGGCAGTATATCGATACGGCAATAGAGGCGCTGGAGAAATACCAGGCATCGGTAGACGACCTGCTCATCCATCAAAAGGCAATGATCAACACCAAGACAACCCAGCTCGACGTGTTGGGCCCCCAAATAACCGTGCTGGCCCGAGATCTTGAACAACAGGTCTTCGCCGCTCTGGAAGCCGTGGCCGACGAGGCAGAGACTCAGACCGACACCGCTCTCAGCTTCACGCTCGCCGCGTTCATCGCGTCCATCGTTCTTGGATTGGTCGTTGCCTTTGCAATGAGCAGGATCATGGGTACCAGCGTTAAACGTGCCCGAGCAGAAATCCTCGATTATCTGAAAGACATCGGCAATAACAATGGGGATATCTCGACTCGTTTAACCAAAGGGCGCCCGGATGAGATTGGGGACTTTATTTCGGCGGTAAACTCGTTCCTGGAGACACTGGAAAACACCATTTCCCAGATTGTTACGTCATCGCGCCGACTCACCACCGAATCTGAATCCTTGTCTGGCATCACCAACAGAACCTCAGGCAATGCCGAGCAACAACGAGATCAGATCAGTCAGATGTCGGCCGCCATGCAGGAGATGGTTTCCACCTCAGATGAAATCGCGTCCAATACGAGCGATACCGACGACTCTGCACGCCAGGCGGCCAATCTGGCCGATACAGGGCGAGCAACGGTTGCGACCGCAATAACATCCGTAACCAAACTGGCGGAACAGGTTGAAGAGGGTTCACAGCGCATTCAACGCCTTGAAAAGGAGTCCGGGGAAATTGGTGGCGTGCTGGAAGTTATCCAGGCGATTGCAGAACAAACCAATCTCCTTGCCCTTAATGCGGCTATCGAGGCGGCACGTGCAGGAGATGCGGGCAGAGGTTTCTCCGTTGTTGCAGACGAAGTCCGTGGTCTGGCGAAGCGGGTTCAGGACTCAACCGTAGACATAGAGCGCATTGTTTCGAATTTGCAGAGCGGTGCGGCGGGTGCTGTGGTTGATATGGGCAAAGCCAAGCACATGGCCGGCGAAGCCAAAGAGGAAGCCAGCAAATCCGGCACCGCCTTGTCGGAAATTCTGTCTGCTGTGAACCGCATCGTGGAAATGACCACACAGATCGCAAGTGCTACCGAGCAGCAACGGGCAACGGCAGCGGAAATGACGCAAAACTTTGAAGTCAGCAGTGGCGCTATCGATGAGCTTACGGACGACATCGCCCACGTTAACCAGTCCAGCAAGTCGATGGCCGAAATGGCGGAAGATCTGGATGGCTTGGTGCGCCGATTCCGGACCGGTTAGCATCAGGCGAGGCCAAACCTCTTTATTTTTCGATAAAGCGTCGCGCGGGTTATGCCCAATTCGCGAGCTGCAGCGCTGACATTATTTTTGTGTTTTTCAAGCGCAGCCAACACAGCTTCACGCTCTGCAGCAACCAGCATTCCTGCGTTGGCGGCACTCGCCTCGGTCGGAAGGCTGTTGGCTTTGATCTCATCGGGCAAATGATCCACGTCGATGACACCCTCGCTTGAAAGCGCCTTTCCGAGGTTCAGAGCCTGCTGCAGTTCCCGGATGTTACCTTTCCAGGCATGGTTCTTCAGTAACCTCCGGGCCTGATGCGTCAATACCGGAGACGCCTCAGGCTTCGTGGCCAGACCCAATAAGTGATCAATCATCGCATCAAGGTCTGCGCGCTCTCGCAAGGCCGGCAGGAGCACCCTCAAACCGTTGATCCGGTAGTAAAGGTCGTCACGAAAGCCACCCTCTTCCATCAGCTCATCCAGGTTCCGGTGCGTGGCACAAATCAAGGAAAAGGAGACCGGACGAGCTCTTTCTTCCCCGAGCCGAACCACGGTTCGCTCCTGCAGCACGCGCAACAAACGCGCCTGAAACTCCACAGGCATATCGCCGATTTCGTCAAGGAACAGCGTGCCTCCGCTGGCTTCTTCAAACTTTCCTTTAGCGCCCCCTCTGCGCGCTCCGGTAAAGGCGCCTTCGGCGTAGCCAAACAACTCGGATTCAATAAGCCCCGCAGGAATGGCGGAGCAATTGACGGCAACAAAGGCACCTTTTGAAGTGGGCCCTGTTGCGTGTAACCAGCGGGCAAGAACTTCCTTGCCTGTGCCGGTCTCTCCATTGATGAGTATCGGAACACCATGCTGAAAAGCACGGCCTGCTTTCTCAAAAAGAGGCGTCATCGTGACGTCTGCAAAGAAAGGCGGAAGCAAAGAAGGCTGTTTGATTTCGGGGATTGCAGTGGCAGCAACAGGTGCAAGATCTCGGGACTCCGCGCGCAGATAGAGTCGCGACCCATTATGACACTCCACCTCGACTGGATGATGTTGCGAGCGCCTTACTTCATCAGGATGACAGGAAAAAAGATCAGCGAAACACACGCTACCCTGACTCTGTTCCAGACCGTCGAGATCCAGCATCTGTCGGGCTGAGGGGTTCGCACCCAGCACCTCGCCATCCTCACAGAAATGTATCAACCCGCGCATTGGAGAGTCAGTCAGCTCCGGGCGGAAATGTATCGCCAGAACCAACGCGCCCGACAGATCTTCGACCATGCGGTTTTCAACCGCTCTGGTTGTCAACGCAACGGACTCAAGAACCCCCACCGGACGACCATCGTAGGGTTTGGACGCGTTCAAAGCTCCGATCAGCTTCCCGGATGGGTCAAAAATGGGTACCGCAACGCAGGAAAGCCCTCGCAATTCATGCAAAAAATGCTCATTCCCACATACAACGGTCGGCCGGTGCTCCAGTAACGCACACCCCGGTCCATTCGTGCCCGCTACGCCTTCTGAAAGGTCCACACCGGCACTCAGTGCCGAGCCCAGAACTTTATAATGGGGACTGTCGTTACCCAGGTAACGGATACTCCGCCCTCCCCGCTCCAGACAAGCCAATACCCAGCCTGCGGACCCCAAAGAACGGAATAAACGATGCATCTCCGGCTCAGCGTATCTCATCAGCTCTTGATGACGGTCGCGGATGTGCGGTAATTCGCTGCAAGACATGGCGTTAGACAGAACCTGATCGACGGGTGACAGGCCATACTCTCTGGAACGAAGCCAGGATCTCATCACTTCATCCCGCACCCACTGCGAGGGCACGTCGCGCCCTTCATCAAATAATTCACGCGCTTGCTGAACCCGAATGTCCGGGTCGAAACGATGTGCCTGCATAACCGCCCCCATCAAACTGTATTGTTATTATCCGTCTGGCTGAAATGAGTGTATCAAAACGATCCAGCTTCTCAACGAGAGCTGCTTCCCCATTTTCACACAAACGCGTAAGCCTTTGTTTTTTTTAAAAACTATTAAAACAACGAAAATCTGGCATGCGCTCTGCTTATACACACGTGCGATACCAACAAAACCAATAAGGAATCTGCACTATGCCATCTATACTAGACTATCAAAAAAGAAATTTACCCCTCTCCAGACAGCGAGGCCTGAGCACTGTTCCGGCTGTCTTTGCCACACTATTATTGGCTTCAGGCCCTACGATGGCTGTCGACGTAGATGCGGGCGATTACACGGCACTCCCGGCCGGTACTAACCTAGCAATGGGCTACTATCAATTCGCTACACGCGATGCACTCTATTCCGACGGTAATAAAGCGCCGATTAACGCAGGGCTGGACTCATACATCGGAATTCTTCGTGGCGTGCACTTCACAGAAATTGCCGGTTATATCGTCGACCCTCAATTCCTTCTACCTGTAGGCAAGCTCGAAGGCAAGGACGACACATCGGGGCTTGGGGATGCCAGCGGCATTGGGGACCTGACATTAGCGGCCACTGTGTGGCTTGTGAATGAGCCGGAAAGTAACACCTATTTTGGCATCACACCGTTTGTCTTCGCGCCTACAGGGAGTTATGACAAAAAAGACGCCCTGAACCTTGGTGAGAATCGCTGGAAGTATGCGTTGCAAGCAGGCTTTATCACCGGACTTACGCCCAACATTTCTTTGGATCTTGTCGGAGACGTTACGTTTTACGGCGAAAATGACGAATTTGGAGCCAGCAACGCAACGCTGAAACAGGATCCTTCTTATCAGCTCCAAGGCTATCTTCGCTACCACATGAGCTCTCAATGGGATCTTCGGGCTGGCGTTTCCCATACTCTTGGGGGTGAAACAAAGGTAAACGGTATCGACCAGGACAATCGGATGTCCTATACCAAAATGACATTGGGAACGGCCTGGTTCGCAACACCGTCTTTACAGTTACTGGCAAATTACGGGACCGACCTATCTATAAGAAACGGATTCAAGGAACAGCACCGTATAAACCTGCGCATTCTCAAAGCTTTTTAAACGGCCAAAAACAGCAATAACAATGAAAAGGACCTTAAAATGACATTGATAAAAAGCCACTCAAGAATTCGAATCAAGCAGCGAGCAGTCCCGGTGGCACTGATTGCATGCCTGGGCTTTGCGGGCGCTGATGCGATCGCAGCCAACCGTGTTGATCAGGTCAACGAGCGTTACATAAAGGAAAACGCCAAAACAGGTAAAGACTGGCCTACCCATGGTTTCGACCACGCAGAAACCCGCTTTAGCCCTCTGTCTCAGGTTTCATCCGATAACGTCGACAAGCTCGGGCTCGCCTGGTCCTACAACCTTGAATCGAGTCGTGGTGTTGAAGCCACGCCTTTGATTGTAGATGGCGTGATGTACGTCACCGCGTCCTGGAGCGTCGTGCATGCACTGGATGCGAAAACCGGCAAGAAGCTGTGGACTTACGACCCTGAAGTACCACCTGAAACAGGCTCTAAGGGCTGCTGCGATGTTGTTAACCGGGGCGTTGCACTGTATGAAGGCAATGTCTACGTTGCTTCTTTCGATGGGCGACTGATCGCCATCAATGCAAAAACCGGGCAGAAAGTCTGGGAAAAAAACACACTGACCAACAGCGAAATGAGTTACACGATTACCGGTGCACCCCGCGTCTTTAACGGCAATGTGATTATAGGGAATGGCGGCGCAGAACTTGGTGTAAGAGGCTACATCACAGCGTACGATGCAAAAACCGGTGAGCAAAAATGGCGTTGGTTTACCGTGCCAGGAAACCCGAACGAGCCGTTTGAAAACGAGGCCATGGCCAAAGCAGCAAAAACCTGGGACCCAAACGGGAAGTACTGGGAAGCCGGCGGAGGTGGCACTGTCTGGAGCTCTATGGTTTTTGATCCAGACCTAAACCTCATGTATATCGGCACGGGCAACGGATCTCCGTGGTCACACAAGAAGCGCAGCCCAGAGGGTGGAGACAATCTTTATCTGGCCTCTATCGTTGCTCTTAACCCCGATACTGGGGAATACGTGTGGCATTATCAGGCGACGCCCGGCGACAACTGGGACTACACGTCAACACAGGACATGATTCTCAGTGATCTCGAAATCGATGGTGAGCTGCGCAAAGTTATTATGCAAGCTCCCAAAAACGGTTTCTTCTTTGTTATTGACCGCAAAACCGGAGAATTCCTTTCCGCCGAAAATTTTGTCGATGTGAACTGGGCTAAAGGATACGACAGCAATGGGCGGCCGATTGAAATTCCCGCGGCGCGAACCATGGAGGAGCCATTTGATATCAAGCCAGGTCCATTTGGCGGTCACAACTGGCATTCAATGTCTTTTAACTCGCAAACTGGGCTCGCCTACTTTCCAACTCAGCACATTCCTATAACGTTAGTAGAAGACCCGAACTGGACAGATATAGACAGTAACGAGCTGGGACAACCAATGAGCGGAGTTGGTTGGAATACCGCTTACAAACTAAACGTAGCACCACCTTCCAGCAGACCCTTTGGTCGCCTCACCGCTTGGGACCCGGTTAAACAGCAGGAAGCTTGGCGTTACGAGCACGTATCCCCGTGGAATGGCGGTACACTTTCTACAGCGGGCAACCTCGTATTCCAGGGAACGGCAGATGCACGCTTTATGGCGTTTGATGCAAAGACAGGCAAGCAGCTTTGGGAATCACCCATGGGCACCGGCGTTATTGCAGCTCCGGTCACTTATGAAGTTGATGGCACGCAATACGTGTCAATTGCAGCAGGCTGGGGCGGGGTTTACGGAAAGTCCCAGCGAGGTTCTGACCTGAAGACTCCCGGTACCGTCTATACCTTTGCACTGAACGCTACTGCCGAAATGCCGGAGTTCACAAAGTATCAATTGAACTCATTGGTTTCGGGCGTCAAGTACGATCCGGAACTCATTGAGGAAGGCACCGGGCTTTACGTCAGTAACTGTGTATTTTGCCACGGTGTTCCCGGGGTAGATAAGGGCGGCAATATCCCTAATCTGGGTTACTCCAAGAGCGCAGTGATTGAAAACCTGAACACCTTTGTATTTAACGGCCCATTTGTCTCCAGAGGCATGCCTGATTTTACCGGCATGCTGAGCGAAAGCGATGTCGAAAAAATAAAGGCCTTTATTCAGGGTACCGCTGACGCTATTCGCCCTAAAAACCAGTGAATTGAGGAAATAACAATGAACAAGATGACAAATGAACCTGCTGGTATAGAGCAGAAGACGCAAGCGTTTCTGGATCGCCAAAACCACCGCATGCTGATTGGCGGTCAATGGGTTGATGCGGCGGAAAACAAGCGTATGCAGGTCGTAAACCCGGCCGAAGAAACGGTAATAGGAAGCATACCTTCTGCGCATTCAGACGATGTGAACAAGGCGGTTGGTTGCGCGAAAACTGCACTGGAACAAGGCACCTGGGGCAAAATGAGACCTTCGGGCCGTCAAAATTTGCTGCTGAAGCTTGCCGACCTGATTGAGCGGGATGCCCGAGTAATTGCAGAGCTGGAGGCTATCGACAATGGTAAGTCTGCAGCCATTGCTCAGGCGGTTGATATAGGTCTGGGGTTGGAGTTTTTCCGGTATATGGCAGGCTGGGCAACCAAGATCGAAGGCTCCACTCTGGACGTGTCCATGCCTTTCGCCCCGCCCGAAGCTGACTTCTTTGCCTACACCCGACGTGAGCCCGTTGGTGTTGTAGCCGCAATCATTCCGTGGAACTTTCCATTTCTGATGGCCTGCTGGAAGCTGGCGCCAGCACTGGCAGCCGGCTGTACAGTTGTTTTGAAGCCTGCAGAGCAAACGTCGCTTTCTGCACTGTATTTAGGTGAGTTGATTGCGGAAGCAAACTTCCCTGACGGCGTGGTTAACATCGTTACAGGTGATGGTCAGAGCACGGGTTCGGCTTTGATAGCACACCCCGACATAAACAAAATCAGCTTTACAGGATCAACCCAAGTGGGGCAGCTCATCGGCCGCGCAGCCATGGATAACATGGCCCGTGTAACTCTGGAGCTAGGTGGAAAGTCGCCAATGATTGTCCTGGAGGATTGTGATCCCGAGAAAGCCGCACAAGGTGCGGCCGTTGCGATCTTTTTCAATCATGGGCAGACGTGCAGCGCGGGCTCGCGCCTGTACGTGCACCGAAGCATTTTTGAAACTGTCGTCAATCGACTCGGGGAGTTGGCTGAGGCCATACCCATGGGTCCAGGCCTGGACCCGGCCGCGCAAATGGGGCCTCTTGTATCTCAGGTACAGCTGGACAGGGTCTGTCACTACATTGAGACTGGCTGTCAGGAAGGTGCACGCCTGATAACCGGAGGCGAGAGGGCTGACCGAAAAGGGTATTACGTCAAGCCCACCATCTTCGCCAGCGAGGATGACAGTCTGGTGATCGCCAAAGAGGAGATTTTTGGCCCGGTACTGGTGGCTATTCCCTTTGATGATGTTGACGATGTTGTGGAACGCGCCAACGACAGTTGCTATGGTCTGGCGGCCAGTATCTGGTCAAACAATCTCTCTCAGGTGCAACGTTTAATCCCGAGATTGAAAGCAGGCACTGTCTGGGTAAATGGACACAACATGCTTGATTCAAACGTGCCATTCGGAGGCTACAAACTCTCAGGCGTTGGCCGCGACATGGGCAAGCAATCCCTTGAATCGTATCTGGAAACCAAGTCGGTTTTCATGGCCCTCTAGGAAAGGATCCTACCCCCTGGCGTTCGAAGCCGGGGGGGAGGCGTTAAATACCACCCATCCCAAGATGAGAGCTATGAATAACTATAAATCTACATTTCTTCTTTTGAGTGGTCTCGTAACCCTCCCATTTACACTGACTGCCCATGGGCAACCTGGCGCCGACATCGTGGTGACAGCGCCACTGATGGAGCGTGAACTCTATGAAACACCGGCTGCCATGTCAGTCATTCAGCAGAGTGCTATTCAAAAAGGTCAGCCCAGATTGAAACTGGATGAGACGCTAGGCCAGGTTCCAGGCATTTTTGTGCAAAATCAGGAGAACTACGCTCAGGGTGAGCGCATAGCCATTCGTGGATTTGGAGCGCGGGCACCCTTCGGGGTTCGTGGCATTATGGTTGTTGTTGATGGTATTCCTTACACGCTGCCCGATGGTCAGGCCCAGCTGGACGCTATCGACCTCGACAGCGCCGAGCGTATCGAGGTTATCCGGGGGCCTGCCTCGGTTTTGTATGGTAATGCAGCGGGTGGCGTTATCAGCGTAACCACCTCGGACGGGCGCCGTAAGCCCGATGAAACTTCGGTTCGCGTCACGGGTGGAAGCGATAGCTTTGGTAAGGTCTCAGTAAAAAATAGCCAGAACAACGGCCCTTGGTCACACAGCATAAGTGCTTCTGCGCTCAACTATGAAGGCTATCGCGACAATGCCAAGGTCGAAAAATACTTGCTCAATACCAAGCTACGCCGGGAGCTGGGCAGCGATCGTTCACTGACTGCCATTATAAACCTGCTACAGAATCCTCGGTCCGAAGATCCAGGTGCGCTTACCGCTGAGCAGGTGGAAGCCGACAGGTCCCAAGCTGGGCGCTTTACAGAAGAGTACGGCACAGGGCAAACCGTCGATCAGCAAGTGTTTGGTCTGCAATATCAGGACCTGTCTGCCGGGCCGGGTGAGTTCCGGGTCAAAACGTTCTACCTGCGCAGGAACTTCGAGCAGCAGCTGCCCTACCCCGGAGACAGCCGCATCGATTACGACCGGGATTATTTTGGTGCAAGCGCCGATTACCGTCAGTCTCTTGAGCTCTCAGGGCTTCCATTTCGCTATGTCGCAGGCGTTGAAGCCCGCGAGCAACAGGATGACCGCATCCGCCGTGAAATGAGTTTCGGCGGTGACCTGCAAGGATTGACAGCAGATGAACTGCAAACGGCAACCAGCCTGGGTGCGTTTGTGCAAGGCGATCTGAGCCTTACCGATCAAATCACCCTGTCCGTTGGCGGTCGTTTCGATCGGGTTCACCTCAAGGTCGATGATGATTTTTCCGTCGATGGGGACCAAAGTGGCGATCGTACCTTCAGGGAATGGAGCGGTTCGGCGGGCTTGAGCTATCGTTATCTGAAATCTCATCAGTTATACGCCAATATCAGCACCGCCTTCGAAACACCGACATTCTCGGAGTTTGCCAACCCGTCTGGCGTGGGTGGACTTAATCCGGAAATCGAACCACAAAAATCTCTTAATCATGAACTGGGTCTGCGCGGCGAACTGAATAACGGTATTGATTATGACCTCGCGCTGTTCTGGGTAAATGTTCGTGATGAATTGATCCCCTATGAGTTAACGGGGCCTGATGACAGGACCTTCTATCGCAATGCCGGGGATACAACGCGCAAGGGTTTCGAAGCGGCGGCGGACTGGCTTTTTTCACCGAGCTGGCGCGTAGAAACCGCTCTCACTCTGGCCAGCTACACGTTTGATGATTACCTTACAGGAGGCGTCCGTTACGACGGCAACCGATTACCGGGCATGCCTGAGCAAGTCTGGTCAAATCGCCTGACATGGCAAGGCTTGGGTGGCACTTTTGCCGCATTGGAGGCTCGTTATATCGGAGACATGGTCGCTGACGACGCCAATGAAGTAAACGTCGACGATTACTGGCTGCTAAACCTGCGGGGCGGAAACACGCTCTATGCCGGTAGAAATCTTCTTTTGAAGGGCTTTGCAGGAATTCGCAATCTGGGCGACAAGGATCACTTCGCCAATGTCCGAATCAATGCCAGCAACGACCGGTACTTTGAGCCGGCTGCCGGGCGCACCTGGTACGCCGGACTCGAGTTTGTTTTCTGAAAAATCTCAATGACGAGGCGCCCAACAACCAAAGATAAAACTCAGGCAGCTTCCACTTCAGGCTTTGGGGCAGCCCAGCGCGAACTGCGCTGCGACAGCACGGCCTGAATCACACCCGAGACGATAATCAAGGCGCTGCCTGAGAGCTGCAAAGTATTCAGGCTTTGATCAAACAGGAGCCATGCCAGCGCGACTACGGTAATTGGCTCCAGGTAAGCCAGGGTACCAAAGGTCGCTGCCGGGAGTGCCCTCAAAGCGACCACGGCAAGCATAATCGCCAGGAACCCCGGAACAACGCCAGCGACTACCAACCAGCCCCACTGCACCGCGCCGATGCTATCACCTTGCTGAAGCATAAAAGGCAACACGCATAAGGCCCCCACAAGCATCTGAAAGCCACTGCGAGTCAGCACGTGCACCCGCTCATGAATTAATCGGTTGGTCAGAATAAAAGCCGCGTAACACAACATGGCACACAGCGCGTAAAAGAGACCGACCGATTCCTGCTTTCGCCCTGTAAGGTTAAAGTTGAACTCCATCATCATGGCAAAGCCAAACAGCGCCACTCCTATCAAAGCCGCGCTTAACCCTGACAACCGCTCACCCATAAAAAAGTGGGCAACGGCGGACGCGGTTACCGGCGCCAGATATAACAACATGACCGCATTCGCCATGCTGGTATAGTTCAACGCCATTACATAAAAGACCACGAAGCATGCGAGGAACGCGCCTGTTACCAAAACCTTGAAACCTGGCCAGGTAAATATTTTATCTTTCTGGTCTGTAAACAACAGGAAACAACCCATCAACACAGCGCCAATAAACAGGCGGTAGAACGTAACAGTCTCGGCACTGACATCGGCATAAACAGCAACCGCACCAATTGTGCCCATGAAAACGGCAGAAAGTACTGCCGCCAGTATGTATGAGTTCATTCGCTCAGGATTCCTTTACAGACTGGAGAGATATGAGAGTTCGGCAAGGAAGTACACACGCCGCCGGGTGCAGGCTAACCTTTATAGAGAATGGAAGTTAATAGGTGTTATCCAGAGTGAACCCCGCCAAGGGTCCGGAAATCGACTATTGTTCGTGCTGCAAAACGCCTCCGATAAACCAACGAATCCAATTTCCTGATAGAATTGACCTCTCACACAATCCGTTCGAGCGAAGGCTTCAGGCCATCAGCCTGCCTTCGAGTTGTGGCCACACAACCGGTCAGAATTGAGCATTTAATGATCAAAGACGCATCTTCAGAAAACACCGGAAGATTCTCCGGAACCCAGGATAAAACTCGGCCAGAGCCATCCCGCCGCTTCTGCGTCGCCCCGATGATGGACTGGACCACTCCGCAATATCGCTACCTCGCCCGCCTGTTGAGCCGGCATACCCTGCTTTATACAGAGATGGTCACTACAGGGGCGCTGATTCACGGGGATACGGAGCGGTTTTTACACCACGATCCTGCCGAGTATCCACTGGCCCTCCAGCTGGGTGGCAGTGATGCCAATGAGCTTGCGCACTGTGCGCGGTTAGCGGAGCAGTTTGGTTTCAGCGAGGTGAACCTAAACGTTGGCTGCCCCAGCGACCGGGTTCAAAACAACATGATTGGCGCCTGCCTGATGGGGCATCCGGATAAAGTAGCTGAGGGCGTGCGCGCAATGATTGCAGCCACAAACCTCCCGGTAACGGTAAAGCACCGTATTGGCATCAATGGTCGGGAGTCCTGGGACAACCTTTGCGAATTTATTGAAAAAGTAAGCGGCGCCGGCTGTCGCACGTTTATTGTGCACGCGCGCATTGCCGTTCTCGAGGGCCTGAGCCCCAAGGAAAACCGGGATGTACCGCCGTTAAAGTACGACTGGGTGTACCGCCTCAAGCAGGAATATCCGCACCTTGAGATCATTATCAACGGCGGTATCAAAACCTTCGAAGAGTGTCATGAGCACCTGGAACAAACTGATGGCGTGATGCTTGGCCGCGAGACTTACCACAACCCCTGGCTTCTGGCAGGCGTGGATCCGGAGTTCTTTGGTGACGAGCCCCCCATGGCCTCACGGCACGACGCTCTCAGAGCCATGTACCCCTTCATCCAGAGCGAACTGGAGCGCGGCGTATTTCTCGGCCACGTATCGCGGCATTTACTGGGGCTTTTCCACGGCGTACCCGGCGGGCGCCAATTCCGTCGCTATATCAGCGAAAACGCTCATAAGCGCGGCGCCGGTCTGGAGGTTATCCAGACCGCTCTGGAGAAGGTTCAGGAGCCTGCGAGGGCTACGTTGGGTGACGAGAAAACCAGGGCCTGACCGCGACCTTAACGCTTTATTGCCAGAACCTTACTTTTTGCTGTCTTGTTCCTGTCTTTACAGCCCGCTATTGTAGACCTATACCAGCATCCGGGATTCGGATGTGCTGATACAACATCAACCCGGACGACAGTACGAATGGCCAACAAACTCGAACAATTGAAGACGATGACGACGGTAGTCGCTGACACTGGCGATATCGGTGCCATCGCCCAATGGCGCCCGCAGGATGCAACAACTAACCCGTCACTGTTACTCAAAGCAGCCGCTTCCGAAGCCTACCGCCCTATGCTGACAAAGGCGGTTGCCATGGCTCGCAAACAGGGTGGCTCCGACATGGAGCAGTTGACGGTGGCAACCGATATGCTGGCAGTTCTGGCGGGCCAGGAAATACTCAGTCTGATTCCAGGGGTGGTCTCAACGGAAGTTGATGCTCGATTGTCATTCGATACCGAAGCAACGCTCAAGCGAGCACGCCGGCTGGTCGAGCTTTACGACCAACAGGGCGTCGATACCCGCCGGGTGCTGATCAAGATTGCTGCCACCTGGGAGGGCATCCGCGCGGCGGAGATACTTGAACAGGAAGGCATCCGCTGCAATCTCACGCTGCTGTTCTCGTTCGTTCAGGCAGCCGCTTGCGCTCAAGCCGGTGCGTTTCTGATTTCTCCCTTCGTAGGCCGCATACTGGACTGGCATCTTGCAAGCAGCGGGCGGGACCACTTTCCCGCCGCCGAGGACCCCGGTGTACGCTCAGTCGCTCGCATCTATAATTATTACAAGGCCAATGGCTACAGCACGGTAGTTATGGGCGCAAGTTTCCGGAACACCGGAGAGATTGAAATGCTGGCAGGTTGTGATCGTCTAACCATCAGCCCTGCGCTGTTACAGGAGCTGCAAGACGACAACGGCAGCCTGGAGCAAAGACTCTCTGCGAATGGAGCAAGCTCACAAGACGGTTTCGGTATTCTGGACGAAAAACGGTTCCGTTGGGAGAGCAACGAAGATGCCATGGCCACTGAAAAGCTGGCAGATGGCATTCGCCGCTTCACTGTCGACCAGATTGAACTGGAGGACCAGGTCCGCCAACTGGCCAGTAAGGCCGCCTGATTACGACGCGCCTTACAAGGCGCTCTTGTTGCAACCTCAACGAACCTCAATGATCGTGGCAGATTATGATTGAAAGCCTGAAAAAACTATTTAATACGCCGGAAACAGAGCACCATAAACCCGATGCTCGCGAAATGGCGGTTGCAGCAACCGCCTTGATGGTGCAGCTTTCAAGGGTTGATAACGATGAAGACGAGCGAGAACTGCAAGCTATCGTAGACTGTGCGGTAAAAGCTCACCACTTGACCCGGGAAGAAGCTGAAGAAATTCTCAGCCATGCCCTGGAGCAGGCGGACCACGCCACCTCGCTGTATGAATTCACGGAGCAGATCAACAAGTCCCTGGATCAGGAAGGCAAGCAGGCATTGCTGGAAAATATCTGGCACGTTGCGCTCGCGGATGATCGAGTCGATAAATACGAAGAACACCTTATTCGCCGTGTGGCTGACTTGCTGCATCTTAATCATCGGGAATTCATTCAGGCGCGACACAAGGCAGAGAGCGCACGCTCCTGACCGGCACATAACAAAGGAAGCCCCATGCTAGCCATTCTTCATCCAAATACGCCCCTGGACAGCGAAGCGTATCGACAGACCATGCACTTCCTGGAGAACCTGCCGGGTGTAACCTTGCGGGTACATGAGATTCAGGGTGTCAGTCAGCGCTTGACAGAAGTTTACCTTCTGGGCGACACCAAACCGCTTGATATGGCGGAAATCGAAGCGCTGCCGGCTGTGGAACGCGCTATTCGTATATCCGAAGATTACCGGATACTGGGGCGTCATCGGGATGACAATCGGCAAACGGGCTTCAGCTACAACGGCGTGGACTTCAACCAGTCCAACCTCAACATCTTTGCCGGGCTATGCGCTGTAGACATCCCCGAGCACGTTGAAATGATGCTGAAGGCCCTGGAAGAACATGGCGAAGTTTGTACCCGTATGGGAGCCTACAAGCCCCGCACCAACCCCTATTCGTTTCAGGGGCATGGTAAAGGCTGCCTGCCGTGGGTTTTCGAGAAAGCCGGCAAACACGGTATCAAAGTGATCGCCATGGAGATCACCCATGAAAGCCACATCGAAGAAATTGACACCTGCCTGGAGAAACTCGGGCGGCCAACCGGAGTCATGCTCCAGGTAGGCACCCGGAACACCCAGAACTTTGAACTGCTCAAAGCCATCGGTCGACAAACCACCTATCCCGTTCTGCTCAAGCGCGGATTCGGCATCACGTTGAATGAATCCCTGAATGCGGCGGAGTATCTCGCCAGCGAAGGCAACGCGAACGTTATTTTCTGTTTGCGAGGCATGAAAACCGAAGCCGGCCAGCCGCACCGCAATATGGTGGATTTCGCCCACGTGCCGGCGGTAAAGCGGCTGACACGCATGCCCGTCTGTGTCGACCCCTCTCACTCGGTAGGTACCCGCGAGAAAGCGCCGGATGGCATTCTGGATGTGATGCACGCAACTGCACAGGGCGTGATCGCAGGGGCGAACATGGTTCTGGTGGACTTCCACCCCAAGCCCGAGAAGGCTCTGGTAGATGGCCCACAGGCCCTGCTGATGGATGAGCTGTCGGCCTACCTGGAAGACATACGCCTGTGTCACGACACCTGGAAAAAACGCCAGGCTATTTATCAACGCTTGAGAGGTAATACACCGGAATGATCGTCTACGGACACCGGGGCGCCAAAGGTGAAGCGCCAGAAAATACCCTGCCCGGATTCAGGCACGCCTACCGGCAGGGCATTCGGCATTTTGAGCTGGATTTGGTGCTGTCGAAGGATGGCAAGCCTGTACTTGTGCATGACCTCACCACCGAACGCACTACCGGCCAGAAAGGTAACGTTGGCCAATATACGGCTGCCGAGCTGGCAGCCATGGACGCTCGCCGGAACACAAGCACCTGGCCTGTGAGAACGGGTATACCAACACTGGAAGATTTGTTGGAGCAGTTCAGTGATATCGAACACTTCCAGCTTGAGGTAAAAAAAGATTCTCGCGCCAGGCTTAATGTTCTGTGTAACCGGTTAACGGAAATTATCCAGCATCGCAATCTTTACCAAACGGCAGCGATTACCTCGTCAGACACCTGGTTTCTGAAAGAAATACGCAGAAGAAATAAACGCATACGCACCGGGCTGGTAACAGAACGTCGATTCCCGAGGCCGCTTCGCATAGCAAGTGGGCTAGGTTGTGACTACTTGTGCATTAACTGGAAGCTATGCTCGCCAGAACTGGTGGAGAATGCTCACCGCAGGGAAATGCACGTCTCCTGCTGGACGGTTAACCGCATCCAGGACATGCTTTGGCTCGAAGCAATGGGAGTAGACAGCATTATCACGGATTACCCAACCAGCACGCGGATGTTCTTTGATAACCGCGCAAGCGCCTCACTCACGTTGCCTGGTCGTCAGGAAAACAAAACTGCGGGTAATGAGGCATTACCCGCTAGTTGAACCGGGATCGTTCAAAAGATCCGGTTCAGGCCGTTCAACGCAGCTACGCGATAAGCTTCCGCCATGGTCGGGTAGTTGAAGGTTGTATTGATAAAGTAATCGAGAGAGTTGGCCTCACCCTTCTGGTTCATGATCGCCTGGCCGATGTGAACAATCTCGGCTGCCTGGTCCCCAAAACAGTGTATGCCCAGAATCTGCCGAGTCTCACGGTGGAACAGGAGTTTCAGCATACCAACAGCCTCGCCGGTAATCTGTGCCCGGGCGAGGTCCTTGAAAAAAGCCTGACCGACTTCATAAGGCACCTTGGCTTCTGTCAGCTCACGCTCGGTTTTACCGACAGAACTGATCTCGGGAATCGTATAGATGCCCGTGGGTACGTCTGACACAAACCGGAAGTGCTCGTCCTGAACAATCGCCGAAGATGCAGATCGCCCCTGGTCATAAGCGGCGCTCGCCAAGCTGGGCCAGCCGATCACGTCGCCAGCAGCGTAGATATTCTCCACTTCCGTACGGTAGTGCTCATCAACCGCCAACTGCCCGCGACCATTGGGAACCAGCCCAACATTTTCAAGCGCAAGGCTATCTGTGTTCCCGGTTCTGCCATTACACCAGAGAAAGGCATCCGCCCGGATCTTCTTACCGGACTTCAGGGAAAGCACGATGCCGTGATCATCACCATCCACTGACGCATATTCTTCGTTATGGCGCACCAACACACCGTTATTGCGCAGGTGGTAGCTCAGGGCATCCGAGATTTCATCATCAAGGAATGACAACAGACGACTGCCCGGGTTGATCAAATCAACCTTCACACCCAGGCCGGCAAAGATGGACGCGTACTCAGAACCGATAACACCAGCACCATAAATAACCAGCGTGCGCGGCGTATGAGACAGATTGAGAATGGTATCCGAGTTGTAGATGCGGTGATGGCGAAAATCCACATCTGGCGGCAGATAAGGGCGTGAGCCAGTCGCAATGACTACCTGTTTGAAGTTCAGTGTCTCGACAGACTTGTTACCCCGGACTTCAAGTCGGTTGTTGTCGAGAAACGACGCACGCCCGTTAATCAGATCCACACGGTTACGGGAATAGAATTGGGTTCTCAGCTTTACCTGTTTGCCAATAACCTTCTGTGCGCTCTGAAGGACGCGGGGAAACGAGAACCAGCGGGGTTCTCCGATATCCCGGAACATCTGATTGGTGTTGAAGGTAATGATCTGCTTGACCGAGTGACGTAAAGCTTTGGAAGGAATCGTACCCCAGTGGGTGCAGTTGCCTCCCACTGTAGGCTTGTCTTCAACGATAGCAACACGCTTGCCATGCTTCGTCGCATTCATTGCTGCACCTTCACCTGAAGGTCCAGCACCGATAACGACGACGTCGTAATGATGTTCCGCCATGCGCGCAGTGACTCCTTATCTACGTCGTGAAAATATAATTGTGATTATTTCAAGCCCGCCAGCATTTACTGCTTACGATCCGCTTTGGTCGCATCGTATGCCAGCTCTTCAGGCGCTACGGCCTCTGAAGCCACACGCTGGCTTTCCTCTTCGCACTTCTGGGTGTTGCCACCGCAAATATCACAGGACGAACTGATGCCTAGCGCACCGATACCGCCACAGGTGCCGCTGATCGGCTTGCGACCAAAAATGACGCCAACAGCCATGCCGGCTACCAGCAGAACCACAATCAATAAAACCAGAAGAAAGGTACCCATGTTGCGCTCCCCTTACTGAGTAACGTAGGACGAAAACGCCGGAGTCTGATGTCCCTCAAACCCGTTTTCCGTCCGGATAATAAAATAGGCGGGGATATTCTCCCTCGTTGCGAGCGCACTCGCGCGCTCATAACCCATCACCGTGAAACCGGTTGCCAGTGCATCGGCGGTCATGCTGTCATCTGCGATAACCGTTACAGAAGCCAGATGATGCGCTATCGGCTGTCCGGTTCCAGGGTCTATTGTATGGGAGAAACGGCGCCCTTCCGATTCGTAATAGTTACGATAGTCTCCGGAGGTGGCCATCGCCCGGGAAGGCAGTGAGACAACAAGGTTTACCCTATGCTCTGTGCTTTCCACCGGCTGTTCAATAGCAAGCCTCCACACGTTGCCGTCAGGCTTCTTCCCGCTGGTGCGGATTTCCCCGCCAATTTCGACAAGATACGCTTCTATGCCTTCGCTATCGAGATAACGGGCCACTACATCAACACCATAACCTTTTGCGATCGCAGAGAGATCGATGTATTGGGGCACGTCCGCCTTTACCGCGGGCGGCTCAGGCCGGAACGCAAGATGCTCGTAACCCGTTGTGGCCAGGGCTCGAGCCAGGCTCTCTTCAGAAGGAATCTGTTCAGGCCTTGCATCTGGCCCGAAGCCCCAGAGATTCACTACCGGCCCGATGGTCACGTCAAACGCGCCGTCTGTCAGCCGCGAAATCTCATCTGCTCTGGCCAACACTTCAAAAAGTCCATCCGACACAGGAATCCAGTCCGATTGATCGTCCCGGCGATTCAGTTTTGACAGCTCCGAATCCTCTCGCCAGGTCGACATGGACACATCAACACCTTCAAGAGTTTCGTCGATGCCTTTGGCCAGCGCCTCAAGCTTTCCGTGATCTTCCGGTAAGACAACGCTGATATGGTAGCTGGTACCAAATGCAGGCCCCGAAATCTCCCAGACTTCTTCATCTGGCTGAAACGAGCAACCCGCCAGGGCCGCCAGTGTCAGCATCATGAAGACGCTGGCAAAGGCCACCCGGGCGGGTTGTAACATACGGGATGTCATCTGAAAGGTTTAGCCTCCGAAGTCATCCAGCATGATGTTCTCGTCTTCGACACCCATATCTTTCAGCATCTTGATAACCGACGCGTTCATGATAGGAGGCCCACACATGTAGAACTCACAGTCTTCAGGCGCAGGGTGATCCTTCAGGTAGTTTTCATAGAGTACATTGTGAATAAAGCCCGTCGGGCCTTCCCAGTTGTCCTCAGGCTGCGCGTCAGACAGGGCAACATGCCATTCGAAGTTATCGTTCTCTTCGGCAAGCCCGTCGAAGTCTTCCACGTAGAACATCTCACGGACGCTTCGCGCACCGTACCAAAAGCTGATCTTGCGCTTGGAATTCAGGCGCTTGAGCTGGTCAAAGATGTGGGAGCGCATGGGCGCCATGCCGGCGCCACCACCGATGAACACCATTTCCGCCTCGGTTTTCTTGGCGAAAAACTCACCAAATGGTCCCATTACCGTCACCTTGTCACCCGGCTTAAGGTCAAACACGTAGCTGGACATAATGCCCGGCAGGTGATCAGTACCCGGAGGCGGAGTGGCAATACGGATATTGAACTTGAGAACGCCCTTCTCTTCCGGATAGTTCGCCATGGAATAGGCGCGAATCGTCTCTTCCTTGTTGATGGCCTTGTAGCGCCAGATATCCAGCTTGTCCCAATCACCGTGGAACTCATCTTCAATAATAAAATCCTTGAAGTTGATTTCGTAAGGAGGACATTCCAATTGAACGTAACCGCCAGCGCGGAAATCAACTTCTTCGCCTTCCGGCAGTTTGAGTACCAGTTCTTTGATGAAGGTGGCCACGTTGTGGTTGGAGACAACCTCACATTCCCACTTCTTGACGCCAAAGAACTCTTCAGGCACCTCAATTTTCATGTCCTGCTTGACCGGAACCTGGCACGACAGTCGCCAGCCTTCCTTCTCTTCACGATTCGTGAAGTGGGTTTTTTCCGTAGCCAGCATGGCACCGCCGCCTTCAAACACCTTGCACTTGCACTGCGCACAGGTACCGCCGCCGCCACAGGCTGACGACAGGAAAATCCCGCTGCCCGCCAAGGTACTCAAAAGCTTGCCCCCGGCTTCCGTTTTCACGGTGTGTTCCGGATCGTCATTGATTTCGATGGTCACATCACCGGTGCTTACCAGTTTGGATCTCGCCGCGAGGATGATCGCCACAAGCGCCAGAACGATAACGGTGAACATGACCACGCCGAGTATTATTTCTGTATACATGGTCTCGCCTTTTCGTTAAACCGAATCACCGGATGAGTTACAGGGAAATCCCAGAGAAAGACATGAAGCCAAGGGACATCAGACCAACGGTAATGAAGGTGATACCCAGGCCACGCAGTCCATTCGGAACATCGCTGTACTTCAGCTTTTCACGGATACCGGCCAGGGCAATAATGGCCAGAGCCCAGCCCACGCCAGCGCCAAAACCATAAACCACACTTTCACCAAACGTATAGTCCCGCTCCACCATGAACAGCGCAGCGCCCAGGATCGCGCAGTTCACTGTAATCAGCGGCAGGAACACGCCCAGTGCGGAGTAAAGTGCCGGGATATATTTGTCCAGAATCATTTCCATGATCTGAACGATGGCCGCGATAACGCCGATGTAGGTAATCAACCCAAGGAAGCTCAGGTCCACATTAGGCAAACCTGCCCAGGACAGCGCGCCTTCACGAAGAATATTGTTGTAGATCAGGTTGTTGACCGGCACGGTCAACGTAAGAACCACAACAACGGCAATACCAAGGCCCGTCGCCGCTTCAATTTTCTTGGAAATGGCAAGAAACGTACACATCCCCAGGAAGAACGCGAGCGCCATGTTCTCAATGAAAATCGCCTTGAGAAGCAGACTGATATAATGCTCGATCATCAGAAGGCCTCCTTATGGGTGTGGCGGGACAATTTGTAGTCCGGCTCCTCTACCTGCTCTGGCATCCAGGCACGCAGGCCCCAGATTGCAAGACCGATAATGAAGAACGCACTCGGCGGCAATAACAGCAAACCGTTGGTTATGTACCAGCCGCCTTCATTTACCGGAGACAGAAGGGTTACACCAAACAGTGAGCCCGCACCAAGCAGCTCGCGGAAAAACGCCACGAACAACAGCATGATCGAGTAGCCCATACCGTTACCGACGCCGTCCAGGAAGCTCAGCCAAGGGCCGTTCTTCATGGCGAAACCTTCAGCACGCCCCATAACAATGCAGTTGGTAATGATCAGACCAACGAATACGGACAGCTGTTTGCTGATTTCGTACGCATAGGCTTTGAGTATCTGATCAACCACGATTACCAGGGAAGCGATAATGGTCATCTGTACGATGATCCGGATGCTGTTCGGAATCTGTGTCCGAACCAGCGAAACCGCCAGGTTGGAAAACGCGGTAACCGCAATAACCGACAGGCACATAACGATGGTGACGTTCATGCTGGTGGTTACGGCAAGCGCGGAACAGATACCGAGGATCTGCAGCCCGATCGGGTTGTTACTGAATATCGGTTCGAAAAGAACCTGTTTGGCAGTTACTTCGGCCATGATCAGACCTCCCCTTCGCGAAGTTTCTTGAGGAACGGCGCGTAACCCCGGTCGCCCATCCAGTAGTTAACCAATTGCTGAACGCCACGACTGGTCAGCGTCGCACCGGAGAGCGCGTCGACCTTGTGTTCTTTGTCAGCGGTGTTGGCACCTACACCACCTTTAATCAGGCGGATCTGTGGCTTGTAGGTGTCCTCACCGTAAAGTTTCTTCCCTACCCACTGGGATTTCCAGCGCGGGTTGTCCACTTCTCCCCCGAGACCCGGTGTTTCTGCGTGGGCGTAAAAGCCCAGCCCCTCAATGGTGTTCAAATCCCCTTCAAGCGACATGAAGCCATAAAGAGTGGACCAGAGACCATAACCGTGAATCGGCAGCACCACACGCTTAAGATTCCCATTCTCGCTCAGAGTGTAAACTTTGGCGACATTAGGGCGGTGCTTGATACCAGCCTTATCTTCAGAGGCCGGAATCATGGTAGACATCATGGGGTCTGACGCGGATTTGTACATGTCGTACTTCATGGGATCTTTTACACCCACAGAAGACGGCTCCACGTAGTCACCAGTGTCCAGATCTACCAAACGCACTTCAAATTGCGAAAATATATTTTCGATTTCTTCGGCACCCGCTCCCTCGGGAAGCATTCCTGATGCAGACAGAATGTTGGTTTTGATATCCAGGTTCTGGTTCTTGATCTGCGCCGGGCGGAGCACCACCGCTGCAGTGGAAACCACAATGGAGAACACAATACTCAGTACCAGAGCAACAATCAGCGTTCTGGAGACGGTTTCTTTAGCTTTAGCCACGAGCGAGCCTCCGTTTGATGTTTGCCTGAACTACGTAATGGTCCATAAGCGGAGCGAACAGGTTAGCGAACAGTATCGCCAGCATGATGCCTTCCGGAAAAGCCGGGTTAACCACCCGGATAAGGATAGTCATTACACCCACCAGAATGCCGAAGCACCAGCGACCGGTATTGGTCATTGCCGCAGAGACCGGATCAGTCGCCATGAACATCATACCGAAGGCAAAGCCACCCATAACCAGATGCCAGTGGGCCGGAACCGCAAACATCATGTTGGTCTCGGAGCCGACAATATTGAACATAAGAGATGTAGCGATCATACCGACCAGCACACCACCCACTATCCGGTAACTGGCGATTCGCATACCGATCAGGATCAGACCACCGATCAGCACAGCCACTGTGGAGGTTTCGCCCATAGAACCCTGAATAGAACCCATGAATGCGTTCATCCAACCGATACTATCGTTCAGCGCCGCAAGGCCGCCGCTCGCCGCCGTACTCAGAGCGGTTGCTCCACTGAAACCGTCAACCGCGGTCCAAACAGCATCGCCAGAGATCTGTGCAGGGTATGCAAAGTACAGGAATGCACGACCAGTCAGCGCCGGATTCAGGAAGTTCTTGCCGGTACCACCGAAAACTTCCTTACCGATCACGATACCGAAGGTGATACCCAAAGCGACCTGCCAAAGCGGGATCGTCGGAGGGCAAATCAACGCAAACAGGATCGAGGTCACGAAGAAGCCTTCATTCACCTCATGGCGGCGCACTGTCGCGAATAGCACTTCCCAGAAGCCTCCAACCACGAAGGTAACGGCGTAAACAGGAATAAAGTAAGCCATCCCGTACACGAAGTTATCCCAAATGCCAGCGCCAGCACCTGTAACCGCAAGGGCTTGTATGAAGGCTGCGCGCAGACCGCCATCCGCGATCAATGCGTCCGGATTGGACGCCAGAAAGCTATTAGCCTGGAAGCCAATGTTCCACATACCAAAGAACATCGCCGGGAAGGTACATATCCAGACCGTGATCATGATGCGCTTTAGATCAACGCCATCACGCACATGCGAGGTTGTGGACGTTACCGAACTGGGCGTGTAGAAAATAGTGTCAGCGGCTTCGTACAGAGCATACCAGCGCTCATACTTGCCACCTTTTTCGAAATGATGCTCGATTCCATCGAGAAACTGCCTGATAGCCATCGTATTAGCCCTCGATCTCGATTCGGGTCAGGTTCTCGCGGAGAATCGGACCGTATTCATATTTACCCGGGCACACGAAGGTGCACAGCGCCAGATCTTCTTCGTCCAATTCCAGAGCGCCGAGCTTCTGAGCCATTTCGGTATCACCCACAATCAGCGCACGTAGCAACTGGGTAGGCAGAATATCGAGAGGCATAACCTTTTCGTAGGCACCTACAGGTACCATCGCGCGTTCACTACCATTGGTGGTGGTAGTGAAATCGAACAGCTTGCCGCCCGCAAGTTTGGACAGATAGATGTTCAGAACAGAGAACTTGTTCACGCCCGGTGTCAGCCATCCCATGAAATAGCGCTTGTTGCCCTCTTCCAGCAGAGACACCTGATTGGCAAAACGGCCAAGGTACGCACAGGAACCTTCGCCGCGACGACCGCCAAACACGGAACCGGAAATAGCGCGCACATCGCAGTCCGTCGCCACCTCACCATCGAGAAGCTCAGCCAGACTGGCACCCAGACGGGTACGAACAAGACGCGGCTTCAGGGCCTTGGGACCACCCAGCGCAACGATACGGCCAACATTCAGTTCGCCGGATGTAAACAGCTGGCCTACATCGATCACGTCCTGATAGTTAATTGTCCAGACGCACTTCGAGACAGACACCGGATCAAGATGGTGGATATGCGTTCCGACATTGCCGGCGGGATGCAAGCCATCAAACTGCTGAACATCGATGTTATCGGCTTTCGGGACGGACACGTTGGATCCGGGCCGGCCGGTCACGAACACTTTGCCAGAGGTGAGCCGGCCCAGAACGGTCAGACCATTCTCAAACGCGGCCGCATTCTCAGCGATCACCAAAGTGGGATCAGCCGCCAGCGGGTTGGTGTCCATAACAGAAACGAAAATAGAGTGCGGGGCCGTGTCGATCTCAGGCACTTTGCTGTAGGGACGCGTCTTGAACGCCGTCCACAAACCGGACTCAACCAGGTTATCAACCACCTGCTGACGTTCCAGACCTGCGAGATCCGAGTCACTGAAGCGGGCAAAGGTCTCGGCCTCGTCACCATCGATCTCGATGACAATTGACTGAAAAACCCGACGCTCACCGCGGTTGATTTCTTTCACCACGCCAGCGGCAGGTGATGTATAACGAACGCCTTCGGTCTTCTTGTCCGTGAACAGCAGCGTACCGCGCTTGACACGGTCTCCTTCTTGTACAGCCATCGTCGGCTTCATGCCGATATAGTCAAAACCGATTAACGCAACATGGCGAACCGGCTTGCCGTCTGTGATGGTCTGTTCGGGAGCGCCGCTGATGGGAAGATCCAGGCCTTTTTTGATCTTGATCATTAGCCTCATCCAATCATCAGAAACTATTCTATGCATTTGTATGGCCTGCCCCCTGCGGCCCAGAAACGGTTGAGAAACGGGGGGACAGACATACCCAAAATCGCGCCAATTATAGAGTCTAAGGCAAGCTATTTCCACCTGAAACGAGAACAGGTTTGTACCGGAACGTAATCTCGCAGTGGCCAGTCGTCGTTAACAAAAAACCCGGCGACTTCCGGCGCCGGGTTTCTGGAACTGACAGCGCCAATTCTGACGCTCTGAATTCAGTCGCGTGTGCGCTTCGGAAAGATGGGGTAATCGATACCCGCCATCTGGCTTACAACCCGAATCACCTGCGCGCTGTACCCGAATTCGTTGTCGTACCACACGTAGAGAATCAGGCGCTTGCCCGCGGCAATCGTGGCTTGCGCATCAACAACACCGGCATGGCGTGAACCAACGAAATCTGTGGACACCACTTCCGGAGAGTTCACAAAATCGATCTGCTTCTGCAGCTCAGAGTGCAAAGCCATCTCACGCAGGTAATCATTGACGCTTTCTACATCAACCTCTTTCTTCAGATTGAGGTTCAGGATCGCCATGGAAACATTCGGCGTAGGCACCCGGATAGCATTCCCCGTGAGCTTTCCTTTCAGCTCAGGAAGCGCTTTTGACACCGCCTTTGCCGCTCCCGTCTCGGTAATTACCATGTTCAGCGCGGCACTCCGGCCACGACGACTGCCTTTATGGTAGTTATCGATCAGGTTCTGGTCGTTGGTGTAAGAGTGGACCGTCTCAACATGGCCGTCTTCAATGCCGTACTCATCGTAAATTGCTTTCAGAACCGGAGTAATGGCGTTGGTGGTGCATGAGGCTGCCGACAGAATCTTGTCTTCGTCGGTAATCCAGTCGTTATTAATGCCGTAAACGATGTTCTTGATATCGCCTTTGCCCGGCGCCGTCAGCATAACGCGGCTCACGCCCTTGGACTTGAGGTGCAGGCCCAAGCCCTCTTCGTCACGCCAAATACCGGTGTTATCAATTACAATGGCATTGTTAATGCCATACTGGGTGTAATCCACCTTGTCCGGGCCGTCTGAATAGATCACCTTGATGAAGTTACCGTTGGCAATCAGCGCAGACTCTTTCTCGTCGACGCGAATGGTGCCATCAAAAGGACCGTGTACAGAATCGCGACGCAGCAGGCTGGCGCGCTTTTGCAGATCGTTTTCGGCGCCACCCTGGCGAACCACAATCGCTCGCAAGCGGAGGTTATTGCCACCACCTGCCTTTTCAATGAGGATGCGAGCGAGCAGGCGCCCGATACGCCCGAAGCCATAAAGCACAACGTCTTTAGTGCCGTTGCTGGCATCTTCTTCCGACTGGGAAGGATACTGACCAATCACCGGCCCGATTTCTTTTTTCAGAAACTCGACCAGGTCACCACCTTCTTCCTTGAACTTTACCGCCAGCTTGCCGATGTCAACGTGCGCGCGCCCGAGATCCATCTGATCCATGGCTTGCAGTAGAGGAAGAGTGTCGTGCACAGACAGCTCACTTTGTTCCACCTGACGCACGTATCTGTGAGCGCGAATAATATCGATCACCGACTGATTGATAATCGCACGACCGTATACGGAGGTAACAACGTTGTTTTTCCGGTAAAGACGGCCAATCAGCGGAATCATAGCCTCCGCAGTAGATTCTCTGTCCATCCAGTTGGACAGGCACTGGTTCATCTGTTCGTGACTCACGGTAGGGACCCCTATGTTTCGCACGTGGAATAATTAAGGTCGGGCATTATCCAACTTAAAGCGACCAACGGCAAATACGAACTGGCACGGACATCGTATAACTGCCGCCATGACACCGTCATCTGTGAACGTTAGAATAGCCGCCTCGCCGGCTCCCTCGGTCTCCCAAACACCTAATGCAGGAGAAAACGACTGCCCATGAATCAAGGTGCCCAGACTCCCGCTTCACTGCAAACACTGATTGCGCCTCTATTTCCCGAGAAACCGGGCGATAACCGCACCTGGGGGCAATTGCATGGCAGCAGTGACGCCCTGGCCATTTGCGAAAGCGCGCGGGCTCACAAGGGGTTGACCCTGGTGATTACCCGCAGCACCGCAGATGCGATTCGGCTGGAGCAGTCCATGCGGTTTTTCCTGGGTTTGCCCCCAGAGGAGGATGGAGCCACGGTTACAGCGGATGGTTTGGAACTTTTGTCACTTCCAGACTGGGAAACCCTGCCTTACGATCTGTTTTCTCCGCATCAGGATATAACGTCGCGGCGCATCCGCACCTTGCACCGGCTGCCCGGCATCCAGCATGGGGTTATCGTCGTACCAGCGAGAACCCTGATGCACCGTTTACCCCCGGTGAACTACCTCCAGGGCAACACCCTGTTGCTTGAGACGGGGCAATCACTGAATATCGACAACTGGCGCATGCAACTTGCAACCGCAGGCTACCGGCACGCCGAAAACGTCTATGAGCACGGCGAGTACGCCGTTCGCGGCTCCATACTCGATATATTCCCCATGGGCTCGAATCTGCCCTACCGGATCGATTTGTTTGATAACGAAGTTGAGACCCTTCGCACCTTCGACCCGGAAACCCAGCGCTCCATTGACCGGATTGAGCGCATCGAACTTCTCCCTGCCTATGAATTCCCCTGGCACAAGGAAGCCCGCTCCGGATTCCGTGGGCGCTGGTTCGAGCAGTTTCCAAACGCGGACAAAAACGCGCCCATCTACCAGGATGTGACTCACGGCATTACACCCCCGGGCATCGAATACTATTTACCGCTGTTTTTCGACCACACGGCCACCCTGTTCGATTACCTGCCCGGCAGCACCCACGTCGTTACAGCCGAAGGCTTGAACGACGCAGTCAGCCACTTTGATGCGGAAACCCGCAATCGATTCGAAGACCGCCGACACGACCGGCATAGACCTATTCTTCCGCCCTCCAACCTGTTTCTGCTGCAGGACGAACTTTTTGGGCACCTGAAAGCCTTTCCGCGGGTAACCATGACGCCCGAGCCCGCAGAAGGCAGCGGGGCAGTTAACTGCGCCAGCGAGGCCTTGCCGGATATCGCCATGAATGCGCGGGCCGCAGACCCTGCCGGCCAATTGAAGCGCTTTATAAAGGACTTTGCCGGGCGCGTGCTGATTTGCGCCGAGTCTTCAGGCCGGCGCGAGGCCCTGATTGAAAATCTGGGAGAGCACCAGCTTCAGCTACAAGGTTTTGAAAGCTGGCGCGACTTCCTGGCTGACGGCAGCGGAACACTGGGCATCACCATTGCGCCCATGGAGCAGGGGCTTGTGCTACCCGGCCACAACCTGGCCCTGATTACAGAGACAGCACTGTTCGGCGAGCGCGTGCTGCAGCGCAGGCGGCGTGAAAAGCCCACAGAGCTGAATGACGACGGCTACCGTGACCTGTCCGAGCTAAGAGTCGGCTCACCCGTTGTGCATATCGATCACGGCGTTGGCCGCTATCTTGGCCTGGAAACCATCACCGTAGAAGGCGAATCGAGCGAGTTTCTGATGCTCGAATACGCCGGCGGCTCAAAACTGTACGTACCTGTGTCCAGCCTGCACCTGATTTCCCGCTACGCTGGCGCAGACACAGAACACGCGCCTCTGCACAAACTGGGCACCGAGCGCTGGAGCACTGCAAAACAAAAGGCCCTGGAAAAAATCCGCGATACCGCCGCCGAGCTCCTGGACGTTTACGCACGCCGGGAAGCCCGCAAAGGATTCGCGTTCGAAGATCCAAAGGAAGCTTATCGCGCCTTTGCTGCAAGCTTCCCTTTTGAGGAGACGCCGGATCAGCAGGTTGCCATTCAGGCCGTCTTCGAAGATATGACCAATGAGAAGCCCATGGACAGGCTGATCTGCGGTGATGTCGGCTTTGGTAAAACCGAAGTGGCCATGCGCGCCGCTTTCCTGGCGACCTGGTCGGGAAAACAGGTCGCAGTGCTGGTACCCACAACGCTGTTGGCCCAACAACACTACGAATCCTTCCGTGACCGCTTCTCGGATACCCCGGTCAATATCGAACTGCTGAGCCGTTTTCGTAGCACCAGCCAGACCAGCAAGGCACTGGAAGCCACGGAAAGCGGCAAAGCCGATATCGTCATCGGTACTCACAAGCTACTTCAGGGCGACATCCGCTTCAAAAACCTGGGGCTTGTAATTATTGATGAAGAACACCGATTTGGCGTCGGCCAGAAAGAAAAGCTCAAGGCTCTGCGCGCTGAAGTAGATATGCTGAATCTCACCGCTACGCCTATTCCCAGAACGCTTAACATGGCCATGGGCCACTTGAGAGATCTGTCCATTATTGCCACACCACCGGCCCGACGTCTCTCGGTGAAAACCTTTGTACGTCAGCGCGATGAGCCGATGGTCAAAGAAGCCATCCTGCGCGAGGTTTTGCGTGGCGGCCAGGTATATGTCCTGCACAACGATGTCGCAAGCATCGAGAAAACCGCAGAGGATTTGCGCCGGCTGGTTCCGGAAGCGCGTGTGGGTGTGGCCCATGGCCAGATGCGGGAGAGACAGCTTGAACAGATCATGTCGGATTTCTACCACAAGCGCTTCAACGTGCTGGTGTGCACCACCATCATCGAAACCGGCATCGACATTCCCAGCGCCAACACCATTATTATTGAACGCGCGGACAAATTCGGCCTGGCGCAGCTGCATCAGCTACGTGGCAGGGTTGGCCGGTCTCACCACCAGGCCTACGCTTACCTTCTGACACCACCACCAAAAGCCATAACGGCCGACGCCAGGAAGCGCCTCGAAGCGATTTCCGAGGCCCAGGATCTTGGCGCCGGCTTTATGCTGGCAACCCACGACCTTGAGATTCGCGGCGCCGGCGAGTTGCTGGGCGACGAACAGAGCGGCCAGATAGAAAGCATCGGCTTTACCCTGTACATGCAATTGCTGGACGAGGCGGTGAAAGCCATTCGGGAGGGCCGCACACCCAATGCAGAGCTGCCCCTTAGCCACGGTACAGAAATGAACCTTCGCATACCGGCACTTATTCCGGAGGATTACCTGCCAGACGTTCACAACCGGTTGATGCTTTACAAACGGATTGCCAGCGTCAACGACCGCGATGCATTAAAAGAACTTCAGGTTGAAATGATTGACCGCTTCGGATTATTACCGGAACCGGCGAAAAATCTTGTACGGCAAACCGAGCTTCGGCTTCAGGCAGAGGCCCTGGGCATCGTGAAAGTGGACGCTGGCAAGGAGTGGGCGCGTATTGAATTCGGCAGCTCCACCCCCGTGGATCCGCTAATTCTGGTTAAGAAGATGCAATCTGCGCCGGCCACATATCGCCTTGAAGGCGCCAACAGCTTTCGTTTTCGGCTGAAGGACGTCTCAACCAATGGTAAACTCGACGGCATTTCCGGGATGCTGAGCGAACTGGTGCCTGCACCAAGCGCCGCTACCGCCTGACTGTCGCCTAAATACCGCCTGTAAAAAGGGCCTGAATAAAACTGGAGCAACCTCTTGCAGACTGATGGTAATCGCTTATACCGGCTACTGGCACGTGCACTACTAACGGGTCTTCTGTTCACAACTGCCATGGCAAGCCATGCGCAGCAAACGCCCGACGACTATTACCGGGCAGAGTTTGTGATTCTGGAGCGCATCGTCGATCCGGCCGCGGTGAACGAGCGCATGGTTAACCGCAAAGTGTCGGCTCCGCTGGATACCAGCGAGACCCTTTATACTGTCGCTGGCGACGGGGCGACTCGTTCCTCCCTCAAGCTAGTGTCACGCAACCAGCTTCATTTGGGTAACGCTGCAAACCGGCTGGAACGAAGCGGTCGCTACCGCGTGCTCATGTCGGCAGGCTGGTACGAAGCCTTCCCGCCAGACTACAAGGGTCAACCTCTGCGCATTGAAATTGGAGACTGGCTGCAACAGGCCGGCCAGAGAGCGATCGAAGGGCATATCACGATTGACCGACAACGTTACCTGCACGTTGCCGTTCACCTGAACCACTGGCAGGAAGGAAAGATTGCTACCGCGGGAATAACTCAAGACAACCCAGCAGAGCCTCAAGGCGCCAACCCTGCCTCTACCTCTACTTCGGTAGCAGAGCTGACGTTGAAGCCTGAGGTGCCGCTGGAGCTACTTACCTGGATCCGCGAAACCCGCCGGATGCGGAGCGAGGAAATCCATTTTCTGGACTCCCCCACCATCGGCGTACTTGTATTCTTCAAGAAGGTTGAGGCAAAGCAGTAAGAGTTCCAAGGCCGGTCATCGAGACTTCAAGGATCTTCCTGACACCAGACATCCCTTGCTCGATGGCCGCTTCGATTTCTTCCATGGTAATGATGTGGTCAGACTTCCCTGCCGCCCAGTTCACCACCAGACCCAGGCACACGTACCGCATTCCCAATTCGGCTGCCAGGGCAGCTTCCGGCATGCCGGTCATCCCTACCAGATCACACCCATCGCGCTCCATACGTCGTATTTCCGCTGCTGTTTCCAGCCTCGGCCCCTGGGTTGCGCCGTAAACACCAAACCCTGTAAACGCAACATCGTGAGCGGTTGCTGCCTGCATCAGTAGGTCTCGCGCGTTTTTGTCGTATGGCCAGGTGAAATCGATGTGGGTCACTTTATCGAGATTACCCTCAAAGAACGTACCTGCCCTGCCCCAGGTGTAGTCAATGATCTGATCTGGAATAACCACGCTTGCGGGGCCCATATCCGGATGTATCCCGCCCACCGCATTCACTCCGATAACGGTGCGAACACCAGCGTCATAAAGGGCTTTTATGTTCGCCCGATAGTTAACTTCATGGGGCGGAATTTTATGGGGATTGCCATGCCGGGAAAGAAACGCGACCCGCTGGCCGTCGAGCCGCCCTTCAGTCAACTCGGATGATGGTGCGCCCCAAGGGGTTTCGATGGTTCGCGTCCCCGCAATCTCAAGGCCCGACAGGGTAGTCAGGCCGGTACCACCAATAATGCCAATCGCACCGTCGGTTTCAGACATCAGTCGCCATCTCCCTCTGCGTCGCCCAGGGACTGCTCACCTTCGTCCCCCGCCTGGGTGTCGTGGCGGCGGCTACGATCGCGCCTGGCACCGACTCCGTTGCTTCGCGACGCCCGTTTATTATCGCGCTCATCGTCATTTTCGGTTTGCTCGTCGTGAGTGTCTTCGTGTTCAGAAGGCCGGCTATCATCGTGGATATACAAGGTTTGCGTCGGGAAGGCTACCTCGCCGCCATGACCAACAATTACGTCGCTGATCTTCAGCAGCACATCCTGTTTCACCTCGTGATAACGAACCCATTGGGTCGTTTTAGTGAACGCGTAAACCATGATATCCAGCGACGAATGGCTGAAAGCCAGAAAATTCACAATCAGCGTTTGTTTGCTATCAATATCTTCGTGTTTTTCAAGCATCGAGCGGATATCTGCAACAATCGTTGCCATCTCACTGACATCCGCATAGCGGATGCCAATGGTCTCGGAAATACGCCGGTTGGTCATGCGCGAAGGGTTTTCTACTGCAATGGTTGTAAACGTCGCATTGGGTACATAGAGCGGGCGCTTGTCAAACGTCCGGATAGTGGTAAGCCGCCACCCGATCTGTTCCACGGTTCCTTCAATATTGCGATCCGGCGAGCGGACCCAGTCTCCGACCTTGAACGGCCGATCCAGGTGAATAATAAAACCACCGAAAAAGTTGGCAAGCAGATCCTTGGCTGCGAAACCCACAGCGATACCACCCACGCCACCAAAGGCAAGCACGCCCGAAAGACTATAGCCCAGAGACTGCAGGCTGATCAGCACGGCCGTGATGAGCACCACGGCTCTTGAAAGCTTGCTGATCGCGTTGACCGTGGTGTAATCCATGGGCTTTTTCATTTTCACCGGAGAGATGAGAATACCCTCCACTTCTTTGATCATCCTGAGCACGGCCCAGACAGAGATAAAAATGAAGCCTACCTGAAGTAAAGTCTCGTTAACTTTGAAGATTTCTGCTGATGAATAGTGATGAGCCACCTCGGCGGCCCAGTAAACCCCTTGAAGCCACACAAATGCCACAACCGGCGCACGTGCAGCGTGCAGCAGCGCATCATCCCAGAGGTTATTGGTTTTCGAGAACTTGCGCTCCAAGGCGCCGATGATATGGCTGGCAATGTAAGCAATTGTGGCGGTGCCGAAAACCAGCGCGAACACCACAATACTCACGCGCCATCCCTCAGACAGCACACCAAAGTTTTCGATCCAGCCATTCAGCATGGACATCATTTCGCCAATCATCGGAATCCTCTAATCAGTGTTATCAATCTGGTTTCAACGAATCGTAACCGGAATACCGGGCCGGACATGGTCAAATAATTCAATGACATCAGCATTGCGCATACGAACACATCCGTGGGATAGCGCAAGCCCCATGGGCTCTATGTCAGGAGTGCCATGTATGTAGATAAAGCGGCGGAAGGTATCAACACCGGAACCGCGATTTCTCCCCGGTTCCAGACCGCATAACCAGAGGATGCGACTCAGGATCCAGTCACGGCCAGGGTGGCTGGCGGCAAGTCCCGGGCTATAGACCTCTCCAGTTGGACGACGAGCACGGAACACAGTATTGATTGGTAGCCCGGAGCCGATCATGGCGCGTATGTAGTGTTCCCCTCTCGGGGTACAACCACTGCCATCCTGCTCACCCGCACCATTGAGCGCTGTGGACACCGGATAGCGAACGATAACACCGCCGCTGGCATCAAGCAGCGCAAGGCTTTGGCCTTCGATGCTGATCTCAATTGAAAAGACACTTTGGTTGTGATGGTTCACAACGGGTCGGGCTCCCTTCAGGATTCAGCAGGAAGCCTAACCGAGAGGGCGCAAGTCAGGCAACCGGGATCTTGCTTGATGTGGGAGGAACGAGCAAAGCATCGGGCGCCTGCATGCCAGCGGCAAGGAAGGGAACAAGGCGCGCGGCAATTTCCTGAACCGTGGTTTCCACGCCGAGCTTGTTACGCAGAATATCTTGCAGGGCATCGCTACTGGACATGGTAAAAGCAGTAGCACCAAGCATGAACTGGATGCGCCAGTATCGATCCACAGCCGAGAGCTGGGGCGTAGCTTCCTTCAACAACCGCATGAAACGGTTGAACGGCTCTCCGTATTCCAGCTCAAGAAACTTACGCAGATGCCCTTGCGACTGAGTATAGGCCAGCCCGAGCAGCCGCATGAAAATTGAAATACCCTTTTCATTCCGTTGGGGCATGCGAACGGCACTTTCAGTGAGCGCCCAAAGGGTCTGATTCAAAGTTGGCGGATTTCCACCGCAACGCGCTTCAAGCTCATCAAATGCGTTTTCGAGCGTCGCTGAAAACGGCGTCAGAAAACGACCAAAAACCGCATGAATCAGCGCGTTCTTGGAACCAAAGTGGTAATTCACAGCGGCCAGGTTTACTCTGGCTTTGCTGGTGATCATGCGCAGTGAGGTCTCCGAGAAACCACGTTCAGCGAACAGTTCTTCTGCGGCATCAAGGATTCGGTCAACTGTATCTGACTGGGCCATTTTGTTTTCAGTGCCTCTAGCAAACGTCTGTTTGAAACATACGTTTGACGCACATCTATGTCAAGCCCGGCTCTCAGGCTCCGCAGCCGCCTTTTGCCAACCACGATCGATAGCTTCCTGGTTACCTTCAAAAAACGCCGCCTGAACTCTCCCATAAGCCTTTTCCGCTTCAAGAAGATAAATCAGATAGAGCCTTATATGCTCCCTGCGCGACAGGGCCCGGGGAAGAACTTTCTGTTCCGACAAACGCAGAAGACGGCTGAACCGGCTATTTTTCAGAGCCGGATTAAAATCTGTCATGCGGGCACACTGCCAGATCAGCCCCTCATCGCCCTCCAGATGTTCGGCGTGCTTCCGTGCGTCCCGCATCATGCGCTGGCGCTTGATCAGCAAGTCCAGATAAGAAGGCGCCGAGGTGTAAATCTGACGAACAACTGGAATACCCAATAGCAGAATAATGACAAAAGCCCCAAATCCGCCACCGGCAACCCAGGCGGGCACAAAGCCTGTCAACCCACTGAGGAATACGGTTGCCGCCACCAGCGCACTGAACACCCAAAGATCACGGCTGCGGCGTGCTGACGCAACACTGAAGTTATCAGGCCAGTCATTCATTGCCAGCAGGTCAAAGTCCATCAACAGAACACGATCACACTGGCGTAGCATCAGCCTCAGCGTGCGCTGACGGGATTCTGCCTGCACCGGCCCTGCACTTTCAGTCGCCTCAACATTGTCCAGCGACTCCGTACCGGTATGAGCACTACCAACACCGTTGGTCGTAACCTCCTCGTTTTGAGACGATGGTGCCGGGACAGCCTTGATTGCCGAGCTTGCATCTGGCTGGGCAGGGACTGGGTCTGCCGACCGCCCAGGGTGCAATACAGCACCTTGGGCGGTTCCTGTTAAAGCTGCTGCGGTATTCTGGTTCTGGGCCATGGCAAACTGTCCAATGCGTTAGGGAGCCTCTATAAATGAATCTGTTAAAAATTGTATCGGCAGTCTTGCTCAGATCTTGAATTGTGATTTTCACCATGGGATTTTCCGCCCCCTAACTTGGCAGCAGCAACCTTGCTCGTTATCCTTCCCATCCGCTATTGCTATCTATATAGGCCTGCTTATGTTCACCGGTATTGTTCAGGGTATTGCTATTGTTGAAGGTGTCACCGCTGCCACGGGGTTGAGTACCTTCGCCATCCGTTTGCCGGACAGCAAAACGGATGGCGTAAATATTGGCGCGTCGGTCGCTATCAACGGCACCTGCCTGACGGTTACGCGCCAAGCCGAGAACACACTGTTTTTTGACGCCATGCACGAAACCCTGAGACTGACCACTCTCGGCGGTCTGGTGCCCGGAGATACAGTCAACTTTGAAAGGGCAGCGCGGATTGGTGACGAAATTGGCGGCCATTTGCTCTCCGGGCACATACACTCAACTGCCAACGTGGCTCAGATACTGCGCCCGGAAAACAACGTGACTATCTGGCTTGAAGTTCCGGATCAATGGGCTCGTTACATCTTTCCGAAGGGCTATATTGCGATCAACGGAGCCAGCCTGACCATTGGTGAAGTGGAGGGAAACCGGTTCAACATACACCTGATTCCCGAAACCTTGCGGGCCACAACTTTCGGCGCAATAAAAGAAGGTATGAAGGTGAACATCGAAATCGACAGTCAGACACAAACCATTGTCGACACACTGGCGCGAATGGGTTACGACCGCCCTGCTTCGGCGCGGTAAAAGAGGCTCGTTATTCAGCCCCAGGCTTCAAAGACAACAAACCTGGGACTGGCATCCAGCTGACGGACGTGGGTAAAGAACCGCTGCAAGCTGCGATGGTAGCCAAGGTGCCGGTTCCCCACCATAATCACGCGGCCGGTTTCAGACAGGCACTTTGACGCCTGCTCGAATAGCTTCAAGGCAATATGGTCGCTCACGACACCGCCTTCATGGAAGGGTGGATTTAGCAGGATAAGTTCAAACGGGCCCTTGTCTTCGGAAAGGCCATCCGCGTGCGCAAATAAAGCCTTGGAGTCGGAAAATGCCGCCTCAGTGTTCCGCCGGGCACTCAGAATTGCCTGGCTGGATACGTCACTGAAGGTGATCTCTATTTCCGGCTGAATAGCCAACGCGCTCAGACCGAGGACGCCGTTACCACAGGCCAGATCCAGCACACGGGCACCGGCGCCACAAGGTTTCAATGCGGACTTGAGATGGGGCAGCATCAACCGCGTACCAATATCCAGTTTCTCCCGCGCAAATACGGCGGGCATGGCATCGACGCGTACGTCTCTGTTATCCAACCCGCCCTCCAACGTGTAACCCTTCCAGGTACCAGGCCAGCTGTCCAGCGTGGCCTCACCGCGGCCACAGGTCATCATGCGAGCCTTTTTTACCGCACGACTCACGTGTCGAACCTCCACAGCTCCGGCAAAAACGTCGACGCTGCGATCTGGCAAGTGCTTGATCATCCCGGCGGCCAGTAGGGTCCCATCCGGCTTGAGCGCACCATTGGCCCAGCGTAACAGCCAGGACAGGTAATCAGCTTCCCGAGGAATCCGCAGCAGGATCAGATCATAAGCGCTATCGGGAGGCTGCAGCCAACTGCGTATCTGCTCCGGTGCGGCGCTACCCGGATTCTGCTTCGCATTCAGCGTAATTGCATCGATGAGCTGAGCGCCGTCGGCAACAACATCCGGGACAAACCGCGACAAACCCAGCGTCAACGCGCCGTAGTGGTCATCCACCACCAGTACGCGGGAACCAGGTGCAGCCTCCAGACGGCTCCACGCTTCGTGCAGGAGCAATTCGTCAGCAGCGCTCCAGGCACGCAGGTTGGGATCGTCAGTGCCGGGGCGGCTCAGAATCAGGCTACCAGCGTTAGAGTCCAGCACAGCAGTTGTCATATCAGGCATCCAGAGGATATTCGTGTAAAACACGCCATTTTAGGCTGATTACTCTAGAAAATAACCCTATTGTTCAGTTTGTTCAGCTAAAGAAAGTTCTGATTGGCAGGGCTGTCCTTGCACACTTTCGCGGTTAGCTCCGTTTTTTCCGGAAGCGAACCTTTTGCCCCTCACCCCAGGGGCTTTTTTCGTTATTGACCCCGGAAAGCACGGTAAACGGTAAAACGCCCGTCTTCCCGTAAGCGCTCGACGCGCCCAATGTGGCGTTTGATCAGAGCTTGATAAGGCAGAAAACTGTTTGCCACCAGACGCAACTCGCCGCCCGGTTGCAGGTGTTTCCTCACGTCACGAAGGAACTGCTCGGTCATGGAAGTATCGGTTTTTACACCGGTATGGAAGGGGGGATTGGTGACAATTCCTGGCCAGACGCCGTCAATATCTGCAAGGCCGTCAGACGCGAAAATCGTGCCGGCTACGTTGTTGCGCCGGTAGGTTTCCCTCGCACAGATAACCGCCTGGGACTGGACGTCCACACCGTCGACGCTGGAGATGGGCGCTTCCTGGGCGTGTTGATGGACTCGAATCCAGGCACCGATAACGCCCGCACCACAGGCAAAATCCAGTAACCGGTCAGCACGAACCGGCTCTTCAGCTAGCGTCTCCAGCAACATTTGCGTTCCATTATCCAGACCATCCTGGCTGAAGATCCCCGGCAGGCCGGCAACGTCAATGGATACTCCCGAACATTCTATTCTGCCCCAGCCCAGCCAGTCCTGAATCCGGAACCCGTGCGCCGACTCAAACGCGTCTGCACACCAGACCTGGCAGTGGCGCGCACTGTCGACCTTGTAAGCCTGCGGCGCAACCGCTTTCAGCTGTTTGATGGCGCCAGCAATGCCTTCTTTTTTTTCACCAACCAGTATCAATCGCGCATTTTCTACTGCCAGAGAGCGCGCTAAAGCCAGGCGCATCTCAAGCTCTGCCCGCGCTTTGGGCAAAAACACCACAACGCTGTCGTAGCTGTTAGCAGCCAACGTCGTGTCGTCATAACCAAAACAGGCCTGCCAGCCTTCATGGTGCTCGATCGCACGGAAAACACCCGCCTGTTCGCTCATGGCAAGGCCGCCAAGAGCGAGTTCTGGCAGCAGCTGTGCCGATGCGACACCTAACAAGGCCAGCCGACCGGATAACAAGTGCTGGTTTTTAAGCAGCGCCTGATGGGAATTTGGTAAGCCGGAGCCAGTGATACTCTGCATGGGTTGGATGATGCCGTTTTGCGGTGAAGACTAGACTTTTTTCTGACGACCAGAACGCACAGGACGCAATACCAGCTCATCCAGACTGGTCTGCTTGATCTGCTCCCAGTCTTCAGCCCCGGCAACGGACAAGCCCATATCCCGGAGTATGCCATCTGCCAAATCGTATACGAAGCCGTGAATATTCAGCCGCTGGCCGCGCTTCCAGGCCTCCTGAACAATGCTGTTCTGACACACATGCCCTACCTGCTCAATAACATTCAGCTCACACAGCCGATCAGCCTGATCAAGCTCATTGTTACAGGCATTCAGTACGGACTGGTGGCGATCCCGCACATCCTGTACATGCCTTAGCCAGTTACTGATGAGGCCAAAACCCTCATTACGCAGAGCAGTCCGGATGCCACCGCAGCCGTAATGACCAACCACAAGAACATGCTTGACCTTCAGCACCTCTACGGCGAACTGCAAAACGGACAGGCAGTTGAAATCTGTGTGAACCACGACGTTAGCGACGTTCCGGTGCACAAAAAGCTCGCCTGGAGGCATATCAACTATCTGATTGGCCGGCACTCGGCTATCGGCACAGCCAATCCATAAATATTCCGGCGCCTGCTGATTCGACAGACGGTGAAAGAACTGTGGATCTTCGGCTTTGATGCCCTCAGCCCAGGCCCGGTTTTTTTCAAGAAGATGGTCTAGTTGACCCATTAACAGTCTCCATTTCGTGGTTCCCGCTCACGATTGAACGGGAATCCCGGCTTCAACGCAATACTCAGTTTGTCTGAACCATGTTATGACACCAGTTCAGGCTGGCTGTCACCGTGGGGCTGATGCAGCGTACTTTGCGCAAGATCCAGCAGTTCGCGCAGGGCAACCGAGAACATGGCGTACTCAGGTTCACGCACGCCCTTGAGTTCCAGCAGCATCGATTTCCAACGGCCGATCATGTGCTCATGCCGCAGCAGCCAGCCGTCCACGCAAGCAGGCACGTCTTCCGGCTTCTCAGCCAGGTTCAGCACGCCGGTCGTCAGTGCGCGCTGCTGCCAGTCCAGATCTTCGCGGAAGCTCTCACGTGCCAGCGCCTGCCAGTGCGAGGCAGGCGTAAGCTTGGCAATTGCGCTGGCAAACCAGTTCAGATCCAGCCGCTCTCCCAGTTCATAATAGAGGTTCGCAACCGTTTTAAGGGGCATATCGGTGACTTTCTGAGCCTCTATGATACCAAGCGACGAATACAGGTAGCCGGTTCCGGACACCACAGAAGCCAGCTCAGCCGGCAGTCCTGCACCAACCAGTTGTTCATTGCGCTTTTCCCAACCGGTCCGGGCCTGATCTCCCAGATAATCCGGCAGGCCTGAGGTGATCGCCCAAACACTGTCAGCAAAACGCTCCATGTGGTTCTGGATGCTGAGTTCTGCCCGGCGGTTACGTAACAACCAGCGCACAGACCGGCGCATCAGACGCATAAGATCCTGCATAAGCTCCATCTGCAGCTTTGCCGGTATGTGAAAATCGAGATCTTCGATCTTGTCCCACCAGTTATCAATCCGGAAGACGTCCCGGGTAATCAGCCACGCCAGCGCAATCGATGCGGCATCTGCACCAGTGGACTGGTTCAATCGCTCAACAAAAGTAATGCCCATGTGGTTAACCATATCGTTGGCAACCTGTGTGGCAATAATTTCCCTTCGCAGCTGGTGCTCACCGAGCTCCTTTGAGAATTTCTGAGTCAGGTCCCGGGGGAACACCTTATACATTTCACGGGCAAGCATTGGATCGTCCGGCAGGCTGCTGTCGATCAGAGTCTGTTTCAAGTCGCCTTTGACATAGGAAATCAGGACCGACAGCTCAGGCCTGGTCAGCCCCTTCTTGTTCAGTTTGCGCTCCGAAAGGGTTTCATCATCCGGAAGAAACTCCAGAGACCGGTTGAGCTTGCCTTCGCTTTCAAAGGTATTCATCAGCCTGCGGTATTCTTCAAGACGCGTTGCTGCGTCTTCGTTGGCAATACTGATCGCCTGCGTCTGCCGATAGTTGTTCTTGAGAACCAGAGCGGCCACATCATCCGTCATTTCTTCCAGCATGACGTTGCGCTGTTTGGAAGTCAGATCTCCCATGGCAACAGCACGATTCAGCAGGATCTTCATATTGACTTCATGGTCCGAGCAATCGACACCACCGGAATTATCGATAAAGTCGGTATTCAACCGCCCGCCCCTCAAGGCGTAGTCAATGCGCCCTAACTGGGTCATACCCAGATTGCCACCCTCACCTACAATCTTGCAGCGTAGCTCTGCACCGTTAATTCGCAGGCTGTCGTTTGCCTTGTCGCCGACATCACTGTGGGATTCGCTGCTGCCCTTGACGTATGTGCCAATACCGCCAATCCAGAGCAGATCAACCTGGGCTTTCAGGATGTGCGAGATCAACATGTTTGGAGGTACCCGGTCAGAATTGATACCCAACAACTTCTTGATCTCCGGGCTCAGCGGTATGGATTTCGTGTTGCGATTAAACACACCTCCGCCTTTGGATATCAGCTTGGTGTCGTAATCGGTCCAGGCCGAACGGGGCTTCTCGAACAGCCGCTTGCGCTCCTTGTAGCTCTTGGCCGCATCCGGTGACGGATCAACAAAAATATGGACATGGTTGAACGCAGCCACCAGACGGGTTTTCTCGGAACTCAGCAGGCCGTTCCCGAAAACGTCCCCCGCCATATCGCCAATGCCAATAGCGGTAAACTCGTCCTCCGCCGGGTTAACACCCAGTTCGCGGAAGTGACGTTCAACAGAAACCCAGGCACCCCGGGCAGTAATGGCCATTTTCTTGTGGTCGTAGCCATTGCTGCCGCCAGAGGCAAATGCGTCGCCCATCCAGAAGTTGTATTCCGCTGCCAGGCTGTTCGCAATATCAGAGAATGTGGCGGTACCTTTGTCGGCAGCAACAACCAGATAGTGGTCGTCCGAATCATGACGAACCACGCGATCAGGCGGCTGGATGCCCGCGTCTACCAGATTGTCGGTAATATCGAGCAGGCCCCGGATAAACGTCTTGTACGCAGAAATACCTTCGGCCTGGAACGCTTCGCGGTCGGAGGAATCCGGCAGACGTTTGGCAACAAAGCCACCCTTGGCACCCACTGGAACGATCACCGCGTTCTTCACCTGCTGGGCCTTCACCAGACCCAGAACCTCGGTGCGATAGTCCTCAAAGCGATCTGACCAACGTAAGCCGCCCCGAGCGACCTTGCCACCACGCAAGTGAACACCCTCAACGCGAGGCGAGTATACGAATATCTCGTACACAGGCAGCGGCAGCGGCATATCCGGAATTCCGGAAGGGTCAAACTTCACGCTGATGTAGGATTTGGGGCCACCCGCTTCGTCATGCTGATAATAGTTGGTGCGCAGAGTAGCCTGTATCAATTCCAGGTACAGACGAAGCACGCGGTCTTCGCTGAGGTTTTCCACCTCATCCAACCCCGCATTGAATTCGATTTCCAGTTTCTGCTGGGCCGCCTGGCTTTTACCCTTGCTCTGATAACGATCCGGGTTGAAACGCACCTCAAAATACTCCAGCAAAATCCGGGTGAGCTCAACATGGTTCACCAGCGTGTTGGAGATGAAAGTCTGACTGTTGGAAAAGCGAATCTGGCGCATGTAGCGGGCATAAGTGCGTAACAACGCAATTTCCCGCCAGCTCATGTAGGACGTAACCAGCATGCGGTTGAAGGCGTCATTTTCTGCTTCGCCGTACCACACACGGTGAAACAGTTCTTCAAAAATGGGCCGTACCTGATGGATATCCACTACTTTGCCGCTGTGGGCGTAAAGGGTGAAGTCGTGTATCCACACGGTCTTGTTGTTGCGATCAGTCACTTCAAACGGATGCTCACCCAGAACACGGAAGCCCAGATTATCGAAAATCGGCATCACGTCCGACAGCGGCAGCTGCCCATCGGGATAAAACAGCTTGAAATGCAAAGTGCTTTCGTCTTCTTCCAACGCCCGATAGAAGCTCATCGTCAGATCCTGACGAGTGGAAGCCGCCGAAATATGCTCAAGATCAATAGCTGCCCGGCGCGCTGAGAACATCTCGGTGTAGCTCGCGGGGAAGCCCGAGGCCCAGAGCCGATAAAGCTCATTACCTTGCTCTTCGCCGTATGTCTCGCTCAGGGCACCCGAAAGACCATCGCGCCACGACTGAGCCATCTCAATGACTTTTTCCCGTATTTCAGCAATTGGCAGCTTTCGGTTTTCAACCTGGGGCACACGAATGGTGAACTGTACCCGAGCCAGCACCGACTCCGAGAAATGCGTAACAAACTCGATATCTTGCGCTTCCAGTCGGTCCAGAAGCACCTGTTCTACCTTCAGGCGAAGCTCGGTGTTGTAGATGTCCCTCGGGAAAAACGCGAGGCAGGTTACAAACTGACCGTAGACGTCTTCGCGCATGAACAACTCAATGCGGCGCCGTTCCTGTATGTACAGAATGTTTTTGGCGACATCCAACAGTTCATCCTCGGCGATCTGGAATAGCTCGTCACGTGGATAGAGGGTAAGAATCTGCTCCAGCTCTTTACCCGCGTAATCCGCGCGCAGGAAGCCTGAGCGCTTCATAACATTCTGGAACTTACGCTTGAGCAACGGGATCTCATCTGGCCGCTCATTGTAGGCGCGGGCCGTATACAGCCCGAGGAAACGGCGCTCACCAACCACTTCGCCCTTTTTGTTGAACTTTTTAACGGCAATATAATCCGGGTACGCGGGGCGGTGAACCCGCGAGCGCTGGGCAGACTTGGCGAAAATGAAAATATTGTCGGCTCGCGTCATCTCATGACGTGTGCGTTGGGGCAACTCGTTGAGACGAACCCGGTCTGGCCGCTCGTTATTTACTCGGAGTATCCCCAGCTCGGAATTTTCCACGCGTCGCACCACCATGCCCGACTTGTCAGTGGCAAAGTCGTACTCATCGTAGCCCAGGAAGGTAAAGTGATCGCGCGCCAGCCATTCCAGAAACTCACGAGCCTCCTCCTTTTGCTCGCTGCTGATACCGGCAGTATCATCAAGTTCTTTAATGATCTGACTGACCTTGTCCGTGACCACCGGGAAGTCCGCGACCGCAATACGCACCTCGTGCAATACCGTTTGCAGCGTCTGCTCCAGATCTTTCAGATCCTCTGGATTGCTGTGCCTGTCGATTTCCAGAACGATAAAAGCTTCATAGGCAGATGCAGAGTCGCTTTTCTTGGTAGCCATCAGCTTCTTGAGCTTGCCAGCGTTGTCGCGCTCTACCTGGAGAATGGAATGCTGGATCGAGTGCGTTCCGATTTCCCGTTGGTTAACCGCTATGCGCAGAGAATCAATCAGAAATGGAATATTAGGGTGCAGAATAAACACCACAGTGTGTGTGGATTGCCAGCCGTCGCTCTCGAGATCCGGATTGAACACCGCGACAGGTGTTTCCTCGGCACTGCGTTTCTGCAGAAACTGCCAGGCGGCCAGAGCCGCACCGTAGGTATCAGAGAGGCGTCGCCTGACCAGCTCATCCAGAGGGATATGGGCATAATGCTGCTTTACAAATTCGCTGATTTTCTTGGCTTCGGCTTTGGCAATCTTTCTGGAAAACTCTTCAGCCAAAAGTTCAAAAAACTGATCTTTGCTGGCCACTGTCAGCGCATTCATGGGCGACCTCAAATAATGTGAAGTAAACGTAATCGGGATATTGTGGGATAAGCATAGTCAAACCCTTGATTTTTGCCGGCCAGACACCAAAACTGCGGCAACTACTTACGCACGAGAGCAATCACTTCCAATGTCGCTACAGCATACGTTCGGGGAACTAAGGACACAGTTAGCCAAAAGGATTATCGGGCAGGAAAAACTGGTTGATCGCCTTCTCATTGCATTGCTTGCCGATGGACACCTCCTGGTTGAAGGTGCTCCGGGGCTGGCTAAAACCACCGCCATAAAGGCCTTGGCCGATCATCTTACCGGTGATTTCCACCGCATTCAGTTCACCCCGGACCTTTTGCCATCAGACGTCACCGGCAGCGAGATCTACCGTGCCGAAACCGGGCTGTTCGAGTTTCAGCGCGGGCCGATTTTTCACAATCTGGTGTTGGCGGATGAAATCAACAGGGCACCGGCCAAAGTACAGTCTGCTCTGCTTGAAGCCATGGGCGAGCGCCAGGTCAGTGTGGGCATGCGCACATTCCCGCTTGATCGTCTGTTCATGGTGATGGCAACCCAGAACCCTATTGAGCAAGAAGGCACATATCCACTTCCCGAGGCACAGCTTGATCGATTCCTGATGCATGTGGTGATTGGCTACCCCTCTGCACAGGCCGAGCAGGCCATCCTCCACCTGGCCAGAAGTGATTACCGCCAGGGCCAGCCTGCCACTGATGTTCGCCTGACCGCCGACCAGGTGTTTAAAGCCCGGGCAGAAGTTGCGGATATTTTCATGGCCGAGCCAGTTGAGCAGTATCTGTTGGCTCTGGTACTGGCAACAAGAGACCCGGGCACTCTGGACCCGGAGCTGGCACGCTGGACAGCTTTTGGCGCCAGCCCTCGAGGCACCATCGCCCTCGACCGCTGCGCCCGCGCCATTGCGTGGCTGGACGGCAGAGACTATGTAACGCCAGACGATGTTCGCGCGGTAGCCTTCGATGTACTCCGGCACCGGATTCTGCTGACGTTTGAAGCGGAGGCGGAAGGCGTAACAGCCGATACAGTCATACAACGCCTGATTGAACGTTTGCCAGTGAGCGCCTGAGGCTGGCCATGGATGTTTCCACTACCCGCATCAGCCTGCAGGCACTCATTCGCCTGCAGGCTGATGCCAAGGCGCTTAAGCTGCCTTCGGCACGCCCGGCACGAGCGCGACAAGCCGGACTACAGCACTCCTCGCAGCGCGGAAGAGGAATGGCGTTTGCCGAGGTGCGGCTTTACCAGCCGGGAGACGACATACGCAGTATTGACTGGCGCGTAACGGCCAGGCGCCAGGCTCCCCACACCAAGCTTTATGAAGAGGAACGGGAGCGCCCTGTACTTTTGATTTGCGACCTCGGCCCAACCCTGTTCTTTGCCAGCACCGGTGCTTTCAAGCAGGTACGCTGTGCTCAGCTTGCTGCCGTTCTGGCCTGGCTCGCACTGTCGGCCGGGGATCAGGTAGGCGGCATTGTTTTTAACGGCAAGACCTTGACCGTCCAACGCCCGGCACGCCGCAAGAAGTCCGTGCTGCGACTGCTGGACACGCTTGCCAGCCAACAGCATACATCCCTGGATGGCTCTGCATCCGAAACCACCCTTGATACAGCCCTTGCAGAAGCACGGCGGGTCGCGCATACCGGCAGCAGGATCTTTGTCATAAGCGATTTTCTCGGCATCTCCAGGAGCACCACTTCTTTACTGGGGGCGCTGGCTCGTCATAACAGTGTCAGCGCACTGCGGGTTGTCGACCCACTGGAGCAGGAACTGCCGCAAAGTGGGCGCTTTGCCGTTGCCGGAGCAGAAGGCCCGGTGTGGTTTGATGCGTCCAACAGAAGTTTTCAGCAGGCCTGGCGTGAAAAAACCAACCGTCATGAAACCGCCCTTGAAGAGTGCTTCCGTTTGTCTGGCATCCAGGCAACAGACGTTTCTACCCGAGAGGCGCCTGCTGTAAGCCTTAAATCCATACTTGGGCCAGGAGGACGAATCGGATGATGCCAGACGATCCCCTGAGCCAGCTTCGGGATATTCACCTGCCACAAACCGGAGGCTTCTGGCCGCCCGCACCGGGCTGGTGGGTTCTGGCTTTTGCACTCCTGATGGCAATCGCTGCTCTGGCATGGCTGGTCCGTCGTCATCACCGCCGAAACCGCTGGTTGAGACTGGCGCGAGCAGAGCTGACCATCCTCGAACATACTGCGTCGAGAGAACCACAATGGTTTGCGCAACTGAATACGCTGCTAAAGCGAGTGGCGCGGGAACGCTATCCGGATGAACAACCCGAAGCACAGTCCGGAAACCAATGGACTGCCTGCCTGTTAAGCCACCTACCCGATGGCAAGATCGCACAGCGTCCGGTTGTCGAGGCGCTGGTCAACAGCGCCTGGCAGCCGCAGCCAACGGCTGAGCCCACCCAGGCCCTGGAGTTCGCCCGAACCTGGCTGGAGGCTCAGAAATGCTGAGCCTGGCTTACCCTTGGGCACTCCTGCTGACTCTGGCGCCCGTGCTGTTGCAATGGAAAAAGCCGGCTGCGCAAACCGTAGATGCTCCGGTATTTCCGGTTGGTCACTGGCTCTCGGACCTGCCTGGCGTTACCCGCCAGGGCAATGCCATGCCGCGCTGGCAAACCCTGATTCTATTGCTGGCCTGGGCGCTTCTGGTGCTGGCACTGGCGCGCCCTCAACATATAGGTGAGCAAGTTCAGATGCCCGTCACCGGGCGCGATCTCATGCTCGTTGTGGACATATCGCCGAGCATGGAAGAACAAGACATGGTCGTCCAGGGCCGCAGCATCAACCGCCTGCAGGCTGTCAAAAGAGTACTGAATGACTTTATTGCGCGCCGCGGGGGCGACAGGCTTGGTTTGATACTGTTCGGCACAGAGCCATACGTTCAGGCACCCCTGACGTTTGATCTTGCTACCCTTGAAACGCTTTTGCAGGAATCGGGTATTGGTATGGCCGGGCGCGCAACCGCCATTGGTGATGCCGTTGGCCTGGCTACCAAGCGTTTGAGGGACCGGCCGCAACAGCAGAGGGTTGCGGTATTGCTTACCGATGGCGCCAATACCGCCGGCGAAATTACGCCCGACAAAGCCACAGAGATAGCAGCCGCTGCCGGCATTCGCCTCTACACCATCGGTATTGGCGCCGAGTCCATGATCCAGAGAGGTTTGCTCGGCTCACGCCGGGTAAACCCTTCCAGAGATCTGGACGAGAACCTGCTGATCCGAATGGCCCAACAAACCGGTGGAGAATATTTTCGTGCCCGCAGCCTGCCGGAGTTGGAGCTGATCTACGAAACCATCAATCAGCTTGAACCCATTGAGCTGGATGGTAAATTCTACCGCCCGGTCACCGACCTGTTTTTCTGGCCAGCCGGCTTGGCGGTGGCGTTTTGGTTAGGTCTTTTTCTGTTCCGACGTAGTGCAGGCAAGCTGACCCTGGCTCGATCGAGCACCGACGGGGGCGTAAACCATGGCTGATTTCCACTTCCTGCGCCCGCTCTGGCTTCTGCTGTTGCTGGTTGTACCCGTGCTTTACCTGGCATTGAAAGGAAAGGGTTCAGGAGATAGCGGGTGGTCCGGCCTGATCCCTGAGCAATTTTTGTCCCCGGTGATCCGGCGATACGGCCGCGCTTCCGAAAAACGCGGATCCAGACTTGTGCCCGCAATCAGTGCTGTTGTCATCCTGGCTATCGCTCTGGCGGGACCCGCTTGGCGTGAGGCGCCCACGCCACTGAAAAAACCGGGGGATAGCCTGGTGATCGTACTCGACCTGTCCTTGTCCATGCTGGCAACGGATCTGGAGCCCGACCGCCTGACCCGTGCAAAACGCAAGATCCGCGATATTCTGGCTGTTCGTGAGGGCAGTCTGACAGCGCTGGTGGTGTATTCAGGAGACGCCCATGTGGTGACCCCCCTGACAGACGACAGCAACACGTTAACGGGTATGCTGAACGTACTCGACCCGATCATCATGCCGGTTCAGGGCAATCGTGCCGACCTGGCCGTTTCAAGGGCTCAGGATCTTCTGCAGCAGGGCGCTCCGGGCCAAGGCCGTATTCTGTTGATTACCGATGGCGTATCCGAGCGCTATTTGACGCCCATCAGCGACGAACTCGCCGACACCGAGTTCACTCTGAGTACCTTGGCGGCTGGCACCCGGGACGGCGGGCCTATCCCTCTTGCACGGCGCGGCTTTATCCGCGACAACGGTAACATTGTCATAACACGTACCGACCCGGACATACTCGCGGAGCTTGCCCGTAATAACGGCGGCACAAGCCATGAACTGACGCTGGACGACAGCGACATAGCGGCCCTGAACCTCAGCCCTGAAGAATCAGACGAGTGGCAGGACACAAACACCGGGCTCACTATCGACCGCTGGAAAGACGACGGCTATTGGTTGTTGTGGCTCGCCCTGCCGTTGATGTTACTGGGCTGGCGCCGAGGCGCCTTCACCGCGATGGCTTTGATTCTGATGCCCGTGATACCGCAGCCCGCTGCGGCCATGGACTGGGGCGGCCTCTGGCAACGGGAAGATCAAAGAGCAGCAGAGCTGATACATGAAGATCCCGGCGCGGCAGCAACGATACTGGAATCACCGGAATGGCAGGGGTCGGCACTGTATCGTGCCGAGCGCTATGATGAAGCCGCAAAGGTCTTCGAAGGGGCAGACACGGTTCTCGCTGATTTCAATCGCGGCAACGCTCTGGCCCGGACCGGCAAGCTGGAAGAGGCTATTGAAGCCTACGACAGCGCGCTGGAGCGCAACCCGGATATGGAAGATGCCCGAGTAAACCGGCAGCTGGTGGAAGACCTGCTCAAACAGCAGCAAGATAACTCCGATAAGGATCAGGGCAACAGCGATCAGGATGCCTCGGATTCATCCGGTGAGAGCAACCAGCAGGAAAGCCCTTCCGACTCCTCCAGTGAGAACCAGGATTCCAACAGCTCCCAGAGTTCCGACGCTGAGTCGGAGCCGTCGCAGAGCAGCCCTGAAGAACAGGGGCAGAGTGGCAAACAAGAGGCGCCTGGCGAAGAACAGTCCGAAGACACCTCTCAGAATAACTCTCAAACCAACTCTGAAAACAACGGTGCAAGTGACCAGGCCGCGCAGGCAGAGCCCGGCGCTGAAGACGTTCAGGCGCCTGCACCGGTTTCCGAAACGCCGCTTAGCCAGAGCCAGGAGCAGGCGTTGCGTCGGGTGCCTGATAACCCCGGCGGGCTTTTGCAGAGAAAATTCCTGCAGCAGTATCAGGAGCGCCAGACACCATCCGATAAGGGCGATACACCATGGTAAAACGGTTGATTATTCCGACAACCTGGCTGGTTGTTTCTGCAATCCTGATGGCGATCTGGCTGCCTGCTCATGCCGGCGAGCTCACTGCTGAAGCGGACCGAACCCGACTGTATGAAGGCGAAGTCCTGACGCTCACCGTTAAAGGCAGCACAAAGATTGATATCAACCTGAGCAATCTTTTCGATTTCGATATCTCGAGCCTGCCCTCGCCGGATATTGAAAAGGTGACTCCGGAGTTTGAAATACTGGCTCGCAATCAGCAGTACAGCATTCGCACCGTAAACGGCGACATGGTGGGAGAGATAACCTGGACATATCAACTTGCGCCTACGTCCACCGGAGAGATCACCATCCCCGCCCTTACCTTCAAGGATTCCGTGTCCAAACCGGTAACTATTGAGGTGGTTGACGGCAATCCTCCGGACCAGGCAGACACCAGCCGGGACAGCTTCATTGAACTGTCCGCAGACAAGGCAGAGGTCTATGTTCAGGAGCAGCTGATACTGACCGTGAGGTTGTTTTTCCGGGGCAATCTTATCCGTGGCGAGCTATCCGACCCGCAGCACCCCAACGCAATTATCGAAACCCTCGGAAAACAGCGTGAATTTTCCCGAGACCGCGATGGCGTGCGCTACCGGGTGGTAGAGCGACGCTATGCGCTGTTCCCACAAAAGCCAGGGTCACTTAACCTGCCTGCCATTCGTTTCGAAGGCCAGGCCAGAGATGCCGATGGTTCGCTCAGGTTCCTGAGGGACAGTGCTGCACTGTTCGAGGTGCCAGTGAAAGGGGTTCCACAAGAATTCAGCGGCTCAACCTGGCTCCCGGCCACCAACCTTACCTTGGCAGAAGCTGGCATGCCTCCGACACTGAACCTCAAGACCGGTGACAACCTCGCACGCACACTCAGCCTGCAGGCAACCGGGTTGCCTTCAGAGGCCCTGCCACCTCTACCAGACTCTGTGCCAGGTGGGCTCCGCAGTTACCCGGAAGAACCGCAACGGAACACCAGCACCGGCCCAGACGGCATTACATCAACGCTTACACAAACCCGGGCACTGGTGCCTGTTGAGGCCGGGAAGCTCGTGCTCCCGGCTATTCGCATTCCCTGGTGGGACACGCAATCCGACAGCGAAAAGGTCGCTGTGATCCCCGCACAAACGCTGAATGTAACCTCTGCAAATGGCGCAACCATACCCTCTCCAACCGCCACAGATACCCGGAGCGCAGCGGCAGAAACCGATAGCGAACAGAGCGCTTCCAACAAGGGGGCTGCGACCGACGGCGGGAGCTTTTGGCAATGGGTAAGCGTAGCGCTGGCAGGGATATGGGTTCTGACCATGTTGGCCTGGTGGCGTACTCGCAGAATCACATCTCGGACACTCTCCAATACTGACTTCGAAGGCGCCAGAAAGGAGAGAGCGTTATTTGAGCAGCTGCTTGACGCCGCGAAGGAAGGCAGTACCTCAACACCCGGGCTATTTGTGAGCTGGGCGAATTTACGCTGGCCTGGCCACAGTTTCCACTCTGTAAAGGATATTTTCAGCGTGCTACCGGCATCAGATCTGGAGCAGGAGCTCCAGCAATTACAGGCACACCTTTTCAGCCGGGATTATTCGGATGGCGAAAGAAGCAACAAGTGGGACGGCAGCGCTCTGGCAGACGCGCTCAAAAAAGCCAGGAAGACCAAGGGCGCTCCGTCTTCAGAAGCTGGCTTGCCGCCACTCTATCCCAGCAACCTTTCCGTGTAAGGGCAGGCCTGGCGGCAACTCAAGACTACCGAGCAACTCTTCGAGCCGGTATTCACCGGCTCAGTTAATCAGCTGTTGATCAATAACCAACGCGACCGGCGAACCCGGAACCTCGGAAACTGCAACAGGAGCGTCGGTGCTGCCCTGCCAATCACCTGCCTGAGCGTTGATGTTGCCTGATCGGGTCAGACGAGCGGTCACAACCACTTCATTTGCGCCAGATATAACCGATTGTGGCGCCATCGCATGACGGTCGTCCAGGCGGATCTCAACGGGCAATGCGCCAGCGGTCAATCTGACAACGGCTAAGGGCGGGCCGTCCTGAGTATTGGCAGCGCGGGCAAAAAGGAACAGCGTTGTATCGTCAGGAATATCTTTCTGAAATGCCTCATCCAGCGTCACCCGAACAGTAACGCCAGCGCCTTCCTGGGCCATGCTGTCATCGGGAGCCGGGAATGCGGGTTGTTCGGCTGGCGGCTGTTCACCAAGGCGCGTATACGCCTCTTTTATGCCGCCCTGAATCGAAGCCAATTGCGGGTGCTCCGGCGCGACGGCCTGGATGCGCTCCCAGTAATTAATCGCCTTACGGTAGTTGCCCTGACTGAATGAGTGGATGCCCAACAAGCCAAGCGAGTTAACCTCATCCGGGTTCAGTGCCCTTGCTTCCTCAATTGCAGACGTTACCGCTTCGGTCATGGCGCCCTGGCTGCGGAAAAACTGCGCCTGAGCCGCCAGACCCAAGGCTACAGCCTTGGACCCATCATCAGAACTGACGCTGTCAGCCAGTTGCCGGAATGCCCAGGCGGCGTCTTCGTAACTCTCGAGGCGCATATAGGTCTGGCCCAGCATCGCCCAGCCGTCCGGGTTGTCAGGGCTGGCTTCAAGCCGCGTCCGAAGTTGCAGCGCAAGTTCATTCATTTGAGCTGCTCGTGCATCGTCCGAGCTACCGAGCTCCTGCATGGCAACGAACGCTTCAACGCTGTCCATCGCGCCCCACTCTTCGTAGAGCAGAACCGTGGCCGCGGGAATCAGCAATATCGAAACCAGAGCAACCGCCATAGCGGCCTTGCGACCCGGCACTGTTTTGACGACAACCTCGTTCTCCGGAACATCGTCCAGCATGGCACCTGCGAGTTCTTCCCGGATTTGCCGGTAGTTGCCGTCATCAAGAATGCCCGCCTCGTGCTCTCTTTCCAGTTCGGCCATGCGGCCACGATAGGCCATCAGGTTCTGGTTTCTGAGGTCCATCTGCTGTCGGGCGTCCCGACGGTTGAACAACACTGGGTAGAGTACAAATGCCAGCGCAAGAATGATCAGTACCGTTGCGGCAATCCAGAAAGTTTCGGTCATGAAGATATCGTCACAGGTTCAAAAATGAATAAAACGGTGCATATTGCTCTGCGAGGTCAGGCGCTGCCGCCCTCATTCCGTTCCGCGAGCATTTTATCAATCCGGGCTTGCTCCTCGCTGCTCAGTGCCGGCGCTGCCGTACCAGCTCTCCGGGAGCGAACGACGACCCCGGCGACCACAAGAAGACCGACCAGAACCGCAATCGCGGGAGTTGCCCAGAGCACGAACGTACGGCTGTCCAGATCTGGCTTGTACTTGACGAACTCACCAAAGCGGCTCACCAGAGATTCGACTATTTCCTCGTTGCTGGCACCATCCAGCATCATCTGGTAAACAACGTTTCTCATATCTTTGGAAATGGGCGAGTTTGAATCCGCAATATTCTGGTTCTGGCATTTGGGGCAACGCAGCTCAGCAATCAGGTTCTGATAACGCTGCTCTTCACCACGGCTTTCAAAACCATAAACGGCAGAAACATCCGCAACAGAATAACCGGATGCCGTAATCGCCAAAAGGAAACACACCATGCGGAGCATCAGCCGTTCTCCCGCGCTTCGTTAATCACCGGCAACAGAATCTGTTCCCATACCTGATCGTTGACCACACCCACATGGCGGTACCGCACAACACCGGAGGCATCAATAACAAAGGTTTCCGGTGCGCCATACACACCCAGATCAAACCCCAACGTGCCTTTGGGATCATAGATAACCGTGCGGTAGGGGTCTCCCAGCCTGTCCAGCCAGACCAAAGCATCGTCACGGTTGTCCTTGTAGTTCAGCCCGATAATCGCAACCTTCTTTTCCCGGGCAACCTTCATGAGGTCGTCATGCTCGTCGCGGCAAGCAGGGCACCAGGTGCCCCAGACGTTCAGTAGAGTAATCTCACCCTGAAACAGACCCTCATCGAGCGTGGTTTCCGGTTGTTTCAGGTCTTTCAGGCTGAAGGCCGGAATCTGCTTTCCAATCAGCGCCGAGTCCAGCTTGGTCGGATCTTTGCCAATACCGGCAAACAGAACCACACCCACTACGACTGCCACCAACAGAGGCAGGAACAGTAAAAGACGCTTCATGAGACCGCTCCGGCCGTGCCTTGATCATCTTTCTGCGCCGGCTGAGACGCGGTTGCGCGCTCAGTGGCCCGCTCGCGAATCCGGTACCGGCGGTCCGACACAGCCAGGAATCCACCGGCAGCCATAAACAATGCCCCCAGCCACAACCAGCGGATCAGCGGCTTGTATTGAAGCCGAATGGCCCAGGCGTTATCCGAAATACGCTCACCCACTGCAACAAAGATATCCCGGAACAGACCGGCATCAATATCCGCTTCAGTCATAACGCTCATGCCAACAGCATACTGGCGCTTCTCCGGGTGCAGTTCGGCAACCTTTTTACCGTCGAGCATGACCTCAAACGTGCCGTATTGGGCTGTAAAGTTCTGGCCGCGCCGTTCACCGATGTCCACGAAAAGGAACTGATAGTCACCAACCTCGGCAACATCGCCAGGCACCATGCGCACATCTCGCTCGATGCCGTAGTTCGACACAACGGTTGCGCCTGCCATGGTGATCGCAAGGCCAAGGTGCCCAAGCACCATCCCGTAGTAGCTGCGAGACTGACGCTTGAGTCCGTGAATTCTCCCCTTTTTCGAAGAAGATTTGTCCCACAGATCCCAGAAGGTGGCAGAGGTTACCCAAACGGCTGTAAATACGCCAAGGAAGGCCCAGGGCGTGAAGCCGCCGTAACCAACCATAATCGCTGTGCTGAGCAGCATGCTGACCGCCAACGGCCACAAAAGCTTGCGCGCAAGCCAGCCACCATCTGTTTTCTTCCAGCGGGAAAAGGTGCCGACGCCAAGCAGAAGGCCGGTCGCCACCGCAAGTGGACTGAAAGTGAGATTGAAGAACGGCTCGCCAATTGAAATCTTGCCAAGATCAAAGAAATCAAGAACCAACGGGTACAGGGTGCCTACCGCTACCAACAGCGTCGCGGATACCAGCAGCACGTTGTTCAGTAGCAGGAATATTTCCCGTGACAGGGAGCCATAGCGGGACCGCACATGAACCACCGGCGCCCTGAATGCATAAAGCACAAGGCTTGCCAGAACAGTGATCGCCAGCAAAATCAGAAGGAAAGTACCGCGCTCGGGATCGGATGCAAAGGCATGAACCGAGGTGAGTACGCCCGAACGAACCAGGAAGGTGCCCAGAAGACTCAGCGCAAAGGTGACGATCGCCAGCAGTACCGTCCAGCTTTTAAAGACACCGCGTTTTTCCGTGACTGCCAGAGAGTGCATCAGGGCCGTACCGGACAACCAGGGCAACAGGGAGGCGTTCTCTACGGGATCCCAAAACCACCAGCCGCCCCAGCCAAGCTCGTAGTAAGCCCACCAGCTTCCAAGAGCAATACCTACAGACAGAAATGACCAGGCAACGGTGGTCCAGGGCCTTGACCATCTGGCCCAGGCGGCGTCCAGACGGCCGTTAATCAATGCCGCAATGGCAAACGCAAAGGCCACCGCGAAACCAACGTAGCCCATGTAAAGCATAGGCGGATGAACAATCAGCCCGAAGTCCTGCAGAAGCGGGTTCAGGTCAGCGCCATCAGCCGGCACATTGGGCAGTAAACGGTCGAAAGGGTTCGACGTAACAACGATAAAAAGCATGAAACCGACGCTGACCATGCCGAGCACTGATAACACCTGAGAAATCATCACCGCGGGCAAACGGCGGCTGAAAATGGCAACGGCCATCGTCCACCCGGTGAGCATAAGTATCCAGAGCAGAAGTGAGCCCTCATGGCCCCCCCACACAGCGCTGAACTTGTAGTACCAGGGCAACATGCTATTACTGTTGTTCGCTACGTAAGCGACGGAAAAATCGTCTGTTAAAAAAGCGTGAGTCAGCACCGCAAACGCCAGCCCGACAAACACAAACATGCCCGTGGTCAGAGGCCTCGCAAACGCCTGAAGATTGTCCCGACCGGTGAGTGAACCAACCAGGGGTACAACCGAAAGAAGCACTGCCAGCAACAGCGCAAGTATCAGTGCAAGCTGTCCGAGTTCGGGATACATCAAAGCTCTCCAGGGGTCAGGCTGTTGATTGTTGTGTGTTTAGTAGGTTGCCGGTTTGGCAGTTCCAGACATCGGCTTATTCTCGGCTTTAGAAGCCTTTTCCAGTGCATTGGCGACTTCCGGCGGCATGTAGTTTTCATCATGCTTGGCCAGAACCTGGTCCGCTACAAAGCGGCCTTTGTTGTTGAGCCTGCCCATGGCAACAATGCCCTGCCCTTCAGCAAACAGATCTGGCAGGATACCGACGTACTCAACCGGCACCGAAGCATTAAAGTCGGTTACCAGGAACTCCACTTTCAGACTTTCGGGATCCCGCACAACCGAGCCCTCTTCAACCATACCGCCCGCCCGGATCCGCACGTCAACCGGCGCTTCCCCGGCGGAAATCTGGCTTGGATCGTAAAACAGATTGATGTTCTGGCGTAGCGCATACGTGGTTAGTGCCACGGCGACGGAGAGCCCTACCAGCAGAAACAGAACTATAGTCAGCCGCTTTTTACGGATCGGATGCATTTACATACCTGTCAGTCAGTCTTGGGAAACGTTTACGCGCGCGAAGGACGCAGAGGTCGCTGAAGCCGCCGCCACTGTACTCTTTTCAGCCTGAAGCTCATAACCGCGACGGCAGGATTCAATAGTCGCACTCCGGCTCCGAACCGACGCGATCATCATCAGTGCCATCAACACGAAAAACACTGCGTAACAGGCCCAGACATAGGGACCATGACCTTCCATCACAATCAAGGCAGAAAAGGAATCAAATGCCATTGGTCAGACCCTTCCTTTCGTTACGAATTCTTTCACCCAGCGAGTGCGCTGCTCCCTCGACAAAATCTCTGTCTGCATGCGAACACAGGCAAGCCAGCCAAAAATCAGATACAGGCCCAGCACTGAAAGCAGCAGCGGCACCCACATTTCCGCCGGCATGGACGGTTTTTCTGTGAGCTTGAACGTCGCGGGTTGATGCAGTGTATTCCACCATTCCACGGAGTATTTGATAATGGGGATATTCACTACCCCGACCAACACCAGCACCGCCACCGCACGGGCGGCAGACTTTTCGTCATTAATGGCGCGATCCAGCGCGATAACCCCGCCATACAGAAACAACAGTATCAGCATGGAAGTAAGCCGGGCATCCCATATCCACCAGGTGCCCCAGGTTGGTTTGCCCCAGACAGCGCCGGTAAAAAGTGCCAAAAACGTGAGAATCAGCCCCACCGGCGCAACCGCCTTGACGAATACGTCGGCGAGCTTCATACGCCAAACCAGTGTTACAAGGGCCGCAGACGCCATCATGATGTACACCGACTGAGCCATAAACGCCGTGGGAACATGAATAAAAATGATCCGGTAGCTATTCCCCTGAAGGTAATCCTTGGGCGCAAACGCCAGGCCCCAGATAACCCCGCTCATAAGCAACAGCAAGCCGCCCGCCAGCAGCCAGGGCATGAACCGGGTGGATATCCCGAAAAACCATTTTGGGGAACCCAGTTTGTGAAAAAATTGCCACATCAGATGGTCACCGTCCTACCGTTTACCTTGTTTTACCCATTCGACAAGCTGATTCTCAGCGCCGCGGCCGCTGCGAACGGCGCCAGTGTCAGCGCCAGCATCAGAAACGCACCCATCAGAGCAAGATAGGCCCCCACTGATGCTCCCTCTGCTGCCGCTGCAACCGTGCCCGTGCCGAAAATAAGCACAGGAATGTACAGTGGAATGATCAGCAGGGACAAGAGCACGCCTGCCGATCGCAACCCAAGTGTTAACGCCGCGCCAATAGCGCCAATCAGGCTCAGTACCGGTGTCCCGATCAGCAGCGTTAGACATAAAACAGCGATAGAGTTCCCGTCGAGATGCACCATTACACCAAGAACGGGTGTCAATATGACCAGGGGCAGCCCTGTCAGCACCCAGTGCGCCAGGGTTTTTGCCAGAATCAGCAGAAACAGCGGCTGCGGTTGAAGCACAAGCTGTTCCAGGGTGCCGTCGTCAAAGTCGTGGCGGAACAGATGATCCAGCGACAGCAATACAGACAGCAGCGCTGCTACCCAGAGAATGCCGGCTCCTGCCTCGCTCAAAAATGAAACTTCTGGGCTGACTCCAAGCGGAAACAGCGTGACGACCATCACAAAAAACAGCAGCGGGTTGAGCAAATCCTGGCGTTGCCGGAATGCCACTCTCATATCCCGGGCAAAGACGCCCTTCATGGCTGCCAATGCACCCACGCTGGTACTGGCAAGCCGGGCCGCCGGGCGGGCTTCAGCGTTCATCAAACGAGCCTCCCGCACCAAGAATCAGTCTACGCATGCCTGGCAATGCCAAGTCATGGTGAGTTGTAACCAGCACGGCGCCGCCCTCGGCAGCGCGTTGCTGCAAAAGCGCCTCGAGGGCTTTTACGCCATCGGCGTCTATGGCAGTGAATACTTCATCGAGTAACCACAGTGGTTCATCAGCAACCAGCAGGCGCGCCAGCGCAACCCTGCGCTGCTGGCCTGCAGACAGGTTGCGACAAGGTATATTTTCGAAACCTCTCAAGCCTGTCCCCTCCAGCGCCTGCCCCAATGCCGCATCAGACACCGGCCTGCGACCAGCCATCAAGGCCCGGAGATTCTCCATGGGAGTAAGCAGGGGTTTGATACCCGGGCGATGCCCGAGATAAAGCATGTTCCGGAGAAACGCCTCTCGCTGACCGGCGATCGATGCGCCACACCAGTTAAGCCCGCCGGTCCACGCATCGTTCAAGCCCGCCAGTATTCTCAGCAGCGTCGTTTTGCCGGAGCCGTTCGGCCCCTCGACACGGGTTACCGTACCGGGCAGTATGGAGAAAGATAACTCACGGAAAAGTATCCGCTTGTCCCGCTCACACTGCAGATTGACAGCCTGTAGTAACGGCTCGGACATCAGGGCCCCGTAATCAGGTCGATGCGCATAGTGCATCGGGTGTGTTCACGGCAAAAGTTGCCGGCGCGGCGTATTATAACGAAAGCGCCTTCAAAATACTCTTGTCTGGTATCAAGTCAGCAGCAATGAAACTACCCAGCGGTCAACAGCCCCCTGCACCTCCGGCACCGGTTACCCCCGGCCCAGAAAAAACCACTGACACCAGGAAAACCACTGACACCAGGCAATCAGGCCGGGAAACGGCCGTTTTGTCTGCCCGACAGCAACTGGATCAGCTTCAGCTTGCGAACCGGGAAACCGTACTGGCCCGTGTTGCGGAAATCATCCAACGTCAAGGCGGCGGTAGTGCCGAAGTGCTTTTGGACGTTCGAGGTAAACCGCTTCAGGTAAGCGCGACCATTGGCGCCACGGAGTTGACGCCCGGGGACTGGGTGAAAGTCATGCGTGCCGGCAATGAACTGCAACTCATGGGCAAGCTGGCGCAAGCCCCGGAAGCCACCATTGCCCGGGCTCTTGCCCAACGCATGCCCTGGCAGCAGAGCCTGGACAGCGGTCTGGCCAAGCTGATGACGGCACTGAACCGCGGCGTTATTCCTGAACCGACGCCCGGCCAGCTCCCTACAACCCGCAGCCCGCAACCGCTGCCGGAGGCTGCACGACAGGCTCTCGAAACGCTGCTTGCAAGACTGCCTTCCAGTAATACCCTGACTCCCGGCGCCGGCACTCAAAACAATACCGTGCAACAGATCCGGCAATGGATCGCTGAGAGCGGGCTGTTCGCAGAAGCCCGCCTGACTCAGGCGCCATCCCCGGCCCTGCCCGACCTCAAGCTTGCCATTGGCCGTATGATCACCGGTCTGCTTGCTGAACAAAGCGGCGACAAGGCAGTATTGTTCAACCGTCTTACACCGCTGGCCAGCCCCGGACTGGTTCAGGCACCGCTGCAGTTCCCGCAGGCTCTGACATCAACGCCGCAGACCATGAGCTCTGAGCCCACTTCGGTGGGGCAAACATTGCGCATGCTGGCGGGCATGTTGAACCGTATTACCGTGAATCAGCTGCACAGCCAGATACTGACCACCAGAGGCGGGGGTGAAACACCTGCGCCAGCCTCGACCATGCTCATGGATTTACCCTGGGTGACACCTCAGAACGAGCCCAGAGTGGCGCAACTGCGCATAGAACAACACAAAGAAGAAGCCTCTGCGAAAGGTCGCGACGGCAAGCGGGCTGCCATCAGCGAATGGCGCCTTAATCTTGCCATTGATCTGGAACAGGCAGGGGCACTGAATTTTGAGGTTTCCCTGCGCCAGCAGGAAGTCAGCGCACGGGTGTGGGCAGAAAAACAGGACACGCTGAAACAGGTGAACGAAGAGTTGCCATTACTCAGACGAAGCCTGTCGGAACTGGGGCTGGATGTTACGGACCTTGAGTGTCGCCGTGGCAGCCCGACGTACCCGGCAACAAAGCTGGAACACAGACTGGTGGATACCCGGGCATGAAAGAGCAAAACGAACGCCCTCCATCGAGCGCTGCCGTTGCACTTAAATACGACGGCGAGAAGGCCCCGACAATAACGGCAACGGGCACATACGAACTGGCTGATGAGATTGTCAGGATCGCCAGAGAGCACAGTGTGCCGCTCTACGAAAACGCAGAGCTGGCCAGTATTCTTGCTCGCTTGTCCCTGAACGAAGAAATCCCGGAAAATCTTTACCGGGTTATTGCTGAAATTCTCGCGTTCGCGTTCCACATACGCGGCCGAACGCCCGAAGACGCCGGCCAGGATGCTTCCGCACCTTCAGTGGATGAGTGAGCGCAACGCCCAGACTTGAGCCCAGATTTTTCCTTTTCGCGGTGCGATCGCGGTCTCGAAATAGTGCTTGAGACGCCTGCAGTCGTCCGGATGATCCTTGAGCGCTGAACCGATGATGTGGTGCATCAGCTGCTCCACTGTCATCCTGCCTTCACCATAATACCACGCGTTCAGGCTCGTTGCGTGGGCAACGGATACCGCTTCTGCGGTTGAGAGTGCGGCGCCTGCCAGGCGGTCCGTACTGCGGCCATCCATGGTCTGGCCGTTTCGTAACTCGTGGAACATGGTCACCAGAACGTCAATAACGGCTTCATCCAGATCCACATTGATACCAGAGCCCTCGTTGGCTTTGCGTACCTCCCTCAAAACAACGCCGATTTCATCCGGCAGACTCTTGATCGGGCGGATTTCCTCAAAGTCCATGCGACGCTTCAGAGCCGCACTCATCTGGTGAACGCCAGCATCCACACTGTTGGACGTGGCCACCAGATTGAAACCTTCCCGGGCGAGTATTACGCCGTCATCGCCGGGAATTTCCGGAACCACCACAACCCGATCCGAGAGCACCGACAAAAGCGCATCCTGCAGAGCCTGCGGACAGCGGGCAATTTCTTCAAACCGCACGAGGCGACCTTCCATCATGCCCCGCATGAGAGGGCTAGGTACAAGAGCGCCGAAACAGGGGCCCTGGCTGGCGAGAATGGCTTCATTCCAACCATACAGGAGCTGCCCTACCCTGGTTAAGGCGCCGCCCTGCAGGGCCAGAGTGGAGTTGCCGGAAATAGCTGCCGCCAACAATTCCGACAGCCAGGATTTTGCAGTCCCAGGCTCTCCCGCCAGCAGACAACCCCGGCTCGTGCACAAAGAAATGATAATGCGGATCACCATGGCACGATCCGCAACAAACTTGCGCTCAATGCCAAGGCGGTCATCGCCCATAACAAACTTCTCAACCGCCCTTGGTGACATCTGCCACCCCGGGGGTACGGGCCCGAGATCCATCCCGGCCAGCTTTTCCAGCTCATCGCGAAAGATGACCTCGGCCGGCTCTCGCTGTGCGGCTTTTTTGTGCGGATTTCCTGCGCTCATATCTGACTCCTGCGGCCGCCACGGACTTCCGGCGCCATGCGCTCCCGGGGCAGAATGCGCGGCAATTCCGACATGGGAATAATGCCTTCGATAACATGATCCAATGCGCTATCTCGCATGGTGATAAGACCGGAATCCAGCGCGCGCCAGCGTAACTCGCCGATGGGGGGCTGGCTGGAAATGGCGTTTCGAATATCGGTATCCACTTCCATGTATTCCACAATAGCCACCCTGCCCTGAGTCCCACGACCGTTGCACTTATCGCATCCCGCACCTTCAAAGCAGCGGAAGTCGTCAGGGGCCCCATTGGGGAAAACTTCCTCGAGAATACCAGGGTCCGGCGTTGCAGGCTGACGGCAGTGTTTGCAAATTCGCTTGGCAAGGCGCTGGGCAATCACCGCCAGCAGCTCCCCGGCGATGGAATTCGGATGGATTCCCAGATCATACAAGCGCTGCAAAGAATCCACCGCATCGTTGCAGTGCAGAGTTGAAAGCACAACGTGACCCGTCTGGGATGCACGAACAGCCTCCAGCGCCGTTTCATGGTCGCGTATCTCACCCACCAGAATCACGTCAGGATCCTCGCGTACAAACGCACGCATGGCATCAGCAAAATTAAAGCCGATATCACTCCGCACACGAGTTTGCTGGACGTTATCAATGGAGTACTCAATGGGATCCTCTACCGTGATTACCTTCCTGCGGCCATCGTCTGCCAGAGTTTGCAGACCAGCATAAAGGGTGGTGGATTTGCCCGAACCGGTCGGCCCTACAACCAGAACCAGGCCCGCAGGGTTATCGAGCAGGCGCTGATAATGGGACCCGATCATTGGTGACATGCCGAGCTCGGCAATGGTCATGGCCCGGCCAGTCTGCGGTAACAACCGGATAACTGCGTGCTCGCCATGAAGCGACGGCTGAGTCTGTATTCTAAGGTCATAGGCCATGTCCCCCAGCTGCAAGCGGGAGCGGCCTCCCTGAGGCAAACGGCGTTCGGCTATATTAAGCTCTGCACGCAACTTGATGACGTTGATCACGCCCTTGATCTCGCGGGGCGTGAGCTGATACTGGCTCAAATCGCGAAGGTCGCCATCTACCCGTAACCGAATTCTTACGCGCTCGCCGTACTGTTCAATGTGAACGTCGCTGGCTTTCTCGCTGACGGCGTCCAGTAAAATCGCCTCATACACCGATACCAGGTAGGGACTGACATGATCACCGCCTGCCTCATTACCCAAAGGCTTGCCGCGGTGATCGGAACCCGACAGCACCGCCTGATCGGCAGCAAACCGGTTGCCCTTCATGGACAGATCCAGTGCCGACCAGATTCGACGGAAATCCGTGGGCGTAACCAGCCAGCACTCTATGGCCTGGTTGGGACTCATACGCTCCAACTGATCGGTGCGCGCATCCGGGTCATCGGTAACAAACGTGACCTTTCCACTATCCTGTACCACGGGGATGATCCGGGATAAATCCAGGAACGTGCGCGAAAACTTCCGGAAAAGATCAACTTTCAATGATGGCAAAAGTTCATCGGCATCCGCAAATGTCATGCCCCTTTGCTGGGCCAGCGAACGATAGAGGTCGATTTCCTCGATGTTCAGGTTACGACGCAAAACGTCCAACACACGGCAGTTCTCGGTTGCAGCTTCGGCTTTCGCCTTTGCCAGCACACCATCACTGACCACGCCAAGATCTATCAGAATCTGTTCAGAGTTCCGATTGAAATCCACCCAACCAAGGGTGCGCACGCGCTCAAGCTTGTCTGCACGCTTCATGAACATCGCCATGCTGGGTACAGGCCCTGCCTTGCCTTCGAGGCAAATCAGGTTGCCGCCCTCACGGAGGTAATTCACCAACACATTACGATCTGCCATGAAGGTCGTGCAAAGCACCAGATCACAGGGTTGATCGAGCTCAAACCCGCTTTCGGCCGATTGTGCCAGCACATCCACATTATGCATACCGAGACGGAAAAAACGTGCCCTTGCAGCTTCCGCAACGTCCGGATTTTTTTCAATATAAATAACGCGATGAGCCAGAAGGGACAACACGGCAGCAAGATAGCCTGAGCCTCCCCCAACGTGCAGCACATCATCAGCCGGGGTAATTTCCGGCATTATGGACAGAATATGACTGACGGTTTCTTCACGGGGAATGGAGTGCCCGGTTATGGAAGGAATCAGGTCCGAACCGGTGACAAAATCATGGCGGGATACAGAAAGAAGGGCCTCATGGGCCCTTTGGTAAACTTTCTTCATTCAACAACGTCCATAGCAGCATAATTTTCAGGCCGCCTGACGTTTTCTCAACGCTGATACCAGCTCGGCCTCGGGACGGGATATCCCACACGTGTTCATAAGATCGTCTATATCCGCTCCCAGATCAACAAGCCGTGAGGCTTCATCATAGGAAATACGCAGCGGGTCGTTCTGGCGCATTTCATCAATGGTCGAGCGCAGCTCGTGCAATTGCCGCTCACAGACCACAAGACGCTGGCCTACGCCCATACTGCCGCTCGCTGTCGCATGCAACTCCCGACCGAGCGTGTCGCAGCGATCCTTGAGTGTGGCTTTCAGTTGCCGATTCTGGCGCCCGAGCATCAGCCCCTGCGCAAAAACCAGGCAGAGCGCTACTGCGGTCAGCACCCAGGGAATATAGGAAGGAATTTCAGCAAACATGATGGACGTCTCCGGATTATTTGCCACGGACGGCGCCCATCATAAGGTCTGGCCGGTACAGCTCCGGTCACAGCCCTGAGATTTCAGCCCATTCGTGGTCTGACAGCATTTTGTCGAACTCGACCAATATGATCAGTTCACCATCTTTGTTACACACACCCTGGATAAACCTTGCACTTTCTTCGTTACCCACATTCGGTGCAGTCTCAATTTCACTGGCTTTCAGGTACACAACCTCGGCCACGGAATCCACCAGTATGCCCATTACCTGGTCGGCCGATTCCATCACTACTATCCGGGTGGCGTCTGTCACATCCGCATCTGCCAATCCAAAACGGCGGCGGGTGTCGATAACGGTCACCACATTGCCCCGCAGATTGATGATACCGAGCACATAATCCGGAGCACCCGGTACTGGCGCGATTTCCGTGTATCTCAGTACTTCCTGGATCTGCATAACGTTCAGACCGTAGGTCTCGTTATCCAGTCGGAAGGTCACATACTGCAGTACCTGATCGTCCTGGGCCTGACTTTGCTGTCCGCTCGGGGATGCCATAACCTGAATCTCCTGTTCGGCTGCCCAGCGGGCAACCTGATCGTCAAAAAAACATCATCAGCGCCCAATACTATAGTTAAGGGCACAAATCGTGCCAGCACGGCACCGTTTCATTCCGTAACCGGCTTTCCGGTCAGCTCAAATCAAGATGTTGCTCGCGCTCGGCACGCACCAGCAAATTCGCCATGGTCCGCACATCAACAAGGGCACACATCTGTTCAATTACCGTTCCAGCAAGCCAGGGCCGCTTGCTGCGGGCCGTGCGCCAGCGCACATCATCCGGGCTCAGGGTGAACGACTGGGCTACATCGTCGCACGCCAACCCCCACTCACTGTTATCCAATCGGATGACAAACTGATAGTTGTCGCGGGCATTCGCGGGCACCCTGCCGGCCATAATCCACTCGGCCGTATCCACAACTCTCAGATTTTGTTGAGTGCCGGGGCGAATTCCCATATACCACCGGGGGCTACCGGGGATTGGCCGGACTGCTTCTTCAATCCGGTGGATAGCGCCCAGCAGCACGAGAGGAACCGCAAGCTGCAGGCCCGCCACCGTAAAAATCAGACACTCAAACGGGCGGTGCGACCACTCCGGGCGCGACACGGGTAGTTCAGGTGCCGGCTCTGGCGTCGGTTCTGGCACGGAAGCAACGACAGCAACGGCCTCTTGCGCTTGCACCGGTTTCGGCGGCGGCTCCACTCTTGGCGCTGGTCTGGCCCTCAACACCGGCTTTTGCACGGGTTTCGGGTCAGGTTTTGCTTCGGAAATCCGCTTCGGCTCAACTTCCTCTTCACGCAAAGCGGTATCGGTCGCCGTATGCAGCAATTCATCCAGATAACTGGCAATGGCACTGGCCGGATCCGCCAGCCTTGTCAATTTTTCGTCAGCCATGCTGACGTTCCTTCCCTGCGCCTGTCCCTGTCCTTGCCAACAAATCATCCAGCAAGTGCCTGTAAGCCCGCACACCGTGAGTCTGAGCGTCCAATTTTGAAGGCACAACACCCGCCTGGCTGGCATCGCGGAATTTGGTATCAACAGGCACCGCAAATCTCCACAGGGTGTCCTGGTGCGTTTTGCGCAGTTGGTTCAAGCTCCTGACCGAAGCTTGGGTACGTCGGTCGAACAGGGTTGGCACTATGGTGTAAGGAAGTTCATTCTTCTGGGAGCGCATGATCATCTGCAGGGTATGCAGCATGCGCTCAAGGCCTTTGATTGCGAGAAACTCAGTCTGAACTGGAATAACGAGATGCTGTGCCGCCGCCAGGGCGTTGACCATCAGCACACCCAGCGAGGGTGTGTTGTCCAGAATGACGTAATCAAAATCATCCCATAACTGGGTAAGAGCCCGCGACACGATAAGCCCCATACCTTCAACGCCGACCATTCGGCGCTCCAGCGTCGCCAGTGCCGTGCTCGCGGGCAGCAGCGACAAACCGGGGCAGCTGGTTTCGGTAATAAGCTGGGCGGGTAAGCCTTCAGGCACTTTACCTTGGTGCTGGAACAGGTCAAATACGCTGTGCGCAAGGGTATCCGGGTCGTACCCGAACCAACTGGTAAGTGATCCATGGGGGTCAAGATCAACCACGAGAACGCGTTGGCCGCGCTCTGCCAGCAAGCCGCCCAATGCGACAACCGAGGTGGTTTTACCCACGCCACCTTTCTGATTGGCTACTGCCCAGATTCGCACGTTTTTTCTCCGGAGACTACGATGTTGCGACCAACTTAAAACCTGTTGTACTTTGATTTATCGGCCAGCGATGAGACAACTTGAATGGGAAAAGAGCGCTAGCGCATAATTCCCCGAACGCTGGCTTCGCGGGATATAAGAAGCACTACACGGCGGTTTCGCCGACGCCCCTCTTCCGTATCGTTGCGCGCCAGAGGCTGGTGCTGCCCATACCCTACTGCCGCCAGTCGTTCAGGTTCAATGCCATCCATACCCAACATGCGGACAACCGCTGCCGCTCGAGCCGCTGACAACTCCCAATTCGAAGGGAAGCGGGTCGTGCGGATGGGCTGGTTGTCGGTAAAACCTTCAACTTTTACGGCGTTATCCCGGTTCCTGAGAACTCTGGCGATTTTTTCAATCACGCCAAATGCGTCATAGTGCGGCTCGGCGTCACCGCTGCCAAACAACAAACTGTCCGGCAGGTTCAGCGCCAGCCAGCGCTCATTGGTTTCAAGCGTCACCACCCCACGATTGATCAGATCACCAAACTCCATTGCGAGCTGATCTGCCATGGTACGCAATGCCTCAGTGCGCTCCTCAGTTTCTTGCTCGGGATTTCGGGGTGCTTCGGTAACCGCCGGAGGGATGATATCCTCTGACACAGTCACTTCGGGACGCGGAGGCTGATCACCGATTTCTATCGGCTGAAAGGATCGCTGAGGTGCGTTGAAAACACCGGTAAGCGTTTCTGAAAGCACTTTGTATTTGCCTTCATTTATCGACGAAACTGAATACATCACCACAAAAAATGCAAACAGCAGGGTTATGAAATCCGCATAGGAAATCAGCCAACGCTCTTTGTTGTGCAAATCGTCCTGAGGTTGCCTGCGACGCCGCATAATAGGAACCGGGTTTGCCTACTGCAGGAAACCCCGCAGCCGCAATTCAATGGATTTAGGGTTCTCACCCTCCGCAATGGCGATAAGGCCATCGATCATCATGTCTTCGTATCTCGAGCGTTCCTTCACCAGCCCGCGCAGCTTGTTGGCAACCGGGAAAAACAGCAGGTTGGCCAGTGCTACGCCGTAAATGGTTGCCACGAAGGCCGTAGCAATGCCGTTGCCAAGCGATTCGGGGTCTTCAAGGTTGGTCATTACCTGAATCAGCCCCATAACGGCGCCGATAATACCGATCGTCGGTGAGTAGCCCCCCATGGCTTCAAACACCCGGGCAGATTCCAGATCCCGCTGCTCACGGCATTCCAGGTCTATTTCCATAATGCTTCGGATTGTTTCTGTTTCTGCCCCATCCACCAGCAACTGCAAGCCTTTGCGGGCAAAGTGTTCCGGCTCTTTCTCAGCCAGCCCCTCAAGCCCAAGCAGGCCTTGTTTACGGGCCTTTACGCTCCAGTCGATTACCTTGCCAATGCCGTCTTCGATACTGATGTAAGGAGGAACAAACACCCATCGAGCCTGTGCGGAGGCTCTTTTCAGGGTCGGCCAGGAGGTCTGCAGGATAGTGGCAGCGAAGGTGCCGCCAATAACGATAATTGCCGCAGGGCCGTTAAAGAGCGAGCTCAGCGCGCCACCTTCCAGCAGGTTTCCACCAAGGATGGCGGCAAATGCCAGAACAACCCCAAGCAGGCTGAGAAAATCCATCAGCTAACGCCCTCAATCAGTCGCGGGGCTACGTCATCGAGAGCCAGAACCTCATCACTCAGGCCCGCTTTTGCAACGGCCATGGGCATACCGTAGATCACCGATGATTTTTCATCCTGAGACCAGATTTGCGAGCCACTCTGTTTCATCATGCGGCAGCCTTCCCGGCCATCTGATCCCATTCCAGTGAGGATCACACCCAGTGTTTTCCCGGGGTATGCGCGAGCAAGAGAACCAAAGGTAACGTCCACACAGGGCCGATAGTTCAGCCGTTCGTCCCCAGGCAAAATACGCACTCGGGGCTGGCCACCGCGGTTTTCAACCATCATCTGCTTGCCGCCCGGTGCGAGCAATGCCAGCCCGGGGCGCAGAATATCTCCGTCCTCAGCCTGGCGGACTTCTATCTTGCACAATTTGTTGAGCCGCTCAGCAAATGCCGGAGTAAAACTCGCAGGCATATGCTGAACCAGCACAATGGGTGAGGGAAACGTTGCCGGCAAGGCCGTCAGGACACGCTGAAGTGCGACAGGCCCCCCGGTAGAAGTGCCGATGCCGACAACAGCATAATGTCGGGCAGGACCTTTTCGGGACGGACGGCTGGGCGCCCCCTGCGCACTCTGGTGCCCGGAGGCCAGCGGACGCGGCTCCGGGCGGCTTGCCACAGAGGGCTTTGGCACAACTGCGCCCCGAGACAGAGCAGTTCCTGGAGAGTGAGAAGGGGTGTGTGATGGTCGACCGGTCGGCCGACTTCGCGCAACATCAAGCACGCGATCAATCAGGATTTTCTGCAGCTGGCTGCCATCCCGGGCAATTTCTTCGAAGTTCTTGGGCAGAAAATCCACCGCCCCGGCTTCGAGCGCATCCAGCGTAACCCTGGCCCCTTCATAGGTAAGAGAAGAGAACATCAACACCGGCACAGGGCGCGTTTTCATGATCTCACGCACAGCCGAAATACCGTCCATAATCGGCATTTCGTAATCCATGGTAATAACATCCGGGCGCAGTGATTCAGCCAGCTCAACGCCTTCCCGGCCATTGGACGCAACACCCACCACCCGGATCTGTCCGGACGCAGTCAGTATCTCCGTCAGCCGTTTGCGGAAAAACCCTGAATCGTCAACGACCAGGACAGAAACTGTCATCCGTGTCTCCTACCGAAAATACTTTGCCTCACAGAGCTCTCAGCTGTCACGAAAAGCCCTCAGCGATTATGAAAAGCCTCAACTGTAACGCTGTAGCAAACTGGGAACATCAATAATGAGCGCAATACGGCCGTCGCCGGTGATCGTGGCGCCAGCCATACCCGGTGTACCCTGAAGTCCACGCCCGAGAGGTTTTATAACCACTTCTTCCTGACCCACCAACTGATCAACCACAAAGCCCACCTGCTGCGTACCCATGGCCACAATCACCACATGGCCATTTTCAGGTTCCCCCTTGGCCGCGGCAGTGCCTTTAACCAACCAGCGTTTTATATGAAACAGGGGGAACACCTTGTCGCGCACTACAACGCATTCGCGGCCGTCTACGATGTTGGTGCGGGTCAGGTCCAGATGGAAAATTTCAACAACATTCACCAACGGCAGCGCAAACGACTGGTTGCCCAGCATGATCATCAGCGTTGGCATGATCGCCAGGGTCAAGGGCACCTTGATGATGATGCGTGATCCTTTACCCAACTCTGAAACAATGCTGAGCTGACCGTTGAGCTGGCTGATTTTGGTCTTGACCACATCCATACCCACACCGCGGCCAGAAACGTCAGAAATCTGCTCCTTGGTGGAGAAGCCAGCAGCGAAGATCAGGTTGAAACATTCCGTATCTGTCAGGCGATCGGCTGCATCCTGATCGTAAATTCCTTTCTCCACGGCTTTACGCCGCAGTACTTCCGGGTCCATACCGGCGCCATCGTCATGGATAGACAAGAGAATATGATCCCCTTCCTGCTCCGCTGACAGCGTGACTGTGCCCTGCCGCGGCTTGCCGGCTTTTTCGCGCACGTCCGGCGCTTCGATGCCGTGATCCACCGAGTTCCGCACCAGATGGACAAGTGGATCCGAAAGCGCTTCGACGAGATTTTTATCGAGATCGGTGTCCTCGCCGTGCATGACCAGATTTACTTCCTTGTTCATGCCACGGGCAAGATCGCGAACAACACGCGGGAAACGGCCGAATACTTTCTTGATCGGCTGCATCCGGGTTTGCATGACAGCGGCCTGCAGATCTGTCGTTACGACATCAAGACTGGATACCGCTTTGTGCATATGTTCGTCTTCGCTCGCGGAACCCAGTCGCTGCAACCGGTTGCGCACCAGCACCAGTTCACCCACCATGTTCATGATGTCGTCGAGACGTTTGGTATCGACGCGGACAGTGGTTTCTGCAACGGGTGCTTGCTCACGGGAGGGCGCCGCTGGGGTAGCATTCTTGGGAGGCTGCTTGGCGGGCGGTTTTGAATCAGGCTTGCTTTTGGCAGGCCCTGAGCCGGGTTCCGCTTTTACCGGTGAAGGTTCATCGGGTTTGTTGCCCGGACTGCCCGTTGTCGGGCTGCCGCCCTTGCCGTGCAGTTCGTCCAGCAGTTTTTCGAATTCATCGTCACTGATCAGCTCACCGCTGCTACCTGTTGCCGGACCAGCTGAGCTTGTTGGGCCTGAATCTGCGGCCGGGGCCTCTTGCACGGCAAATTTACCTTTGCCATGAAGTTCGTCCAGCAACGCTTCAAACTCATCGTCGCTGATCTCATTGTCGGCGCCATCACTGTTGTTGCCAGCTGGCGACTCATGCACCGGGCTGGGAACTGACCCACCGACGGGTGTCTCGCCGTGCAGAGCATCAAGCAGTTGTTCAAATTCATCGTCGGTAATGTCACCGCCATCCGACCCGGCTTCAGACGACTCTTCCTGAGGTACGCTTGACGCTTCCGCAATGGCATCCTTAGGCAAGGCCAGTGCATCCAGCGCGGCGATCAACTGATCAGGCGCAGGCGTAAGCTCTTCGCGATTGCGCACCTGCTCAAACATGGCGTTAACATGATCCAGAACTTCCAGAACCACGTCCATAAGCTCTGAGTCGACCTGACGCTTATGGTTGCGCAGAATGTCGAACACGTTTTCTGCAGAGTGGCAGCAGTTTACAAGAGCCTCCAGCTGCAGGAAGCCCGCACCACCCTTGACGGTATGAAACCCACGGAATATGGCGTTGAGCAAATTGCTGTCATCAGGATGCTGCTCGAGATCGACAAGTTGCTCAGACAGCTTTTCGAGAATCTCTCCAGCTTCTACGAGGAAGTCCTGCAGGATTTCATCATCGGCATCAAACGCCATGGGTTAACCTCTTAAATTCAGAAACCGAGACTGGACAGCAGGTCATCTACGTCGTTTTGTCCCGAAACTACATCTTCGCGCCCTTCAGCCTTCATCTGAGGCCCAACGCCCTGCTCAACAGATACTTCCAGGCCTTCAATCTGATGAACCGTGCCGGTGAGCTTGTCTACATGACTGGCCATCACAACAAGGCTGAGCATCTGCTCTTCCACGTCTTTAACCAGCGTCGTGACACGCTGAATCACCTGTCCGGTCAGATCCTGAAAATCCTGCGCCAAAAGAATTTCGGAGAGGCTGCTGTATATCGTATCGGCGTCCTGCGTCAGGCTCACAAAAAAGTTATCAATCCGACCGTATAGTTCACGAAACTCCGCAGGCTGCATTTCACGGCGGCGTAAACGCTGCCATTCATCCCGCAAAGCGGTCGCTTCGTCACGCATTGCATTGGCTACAGGCATACTCTCTTCAACCAGATCCATGGTGCGATTGGCAGCCTGGCCGGTCATCTGCACAACGTAGGCAAGCCGATCCGAAGCGTCTGTCATCATCGACAAAACTTCCTTCTGTTCGGCACTGCGTGGGTCTATCTGGAAATTCCGTATTGATTCATGAAGTGATCGGGTCAGCCGTCCCACTTCCCGATACAGACTCTGATCCCGGACCTCGCCCAGCTCATTGATCAAGGTCATAGCGCCAGCATAATCTCCGCTTTCAACGCATCGGCCAAGTTCTGCCGTCTGCTGTCGGAGCTTTTCGGTGACTTCCGGCTCGAGACCCCGGTGGATCTTCTCGTTATCACTCATGCGATCCATCCAATCTCTGATTACTGGATTCTTTCAAAAATTTTCTCAATTTTTTCTTTGAGAACGGCGGCGGTGAAAGGCTTCACCACGTACCCATTCACGCCGGCTTGAGCTGCCGCCACAATCTGGTCGCGTTTGGCTTCGGCCGTAACCATCAACACCGGGAGGGTTTTCAGGTTGTCATCGGCCCGCACTGCCTTAAGCAAATCGAAGCCAGACATTCCTGGCATATTCCAATCTGTCACCAGAAAATCGTACTTGCCGCTTTTGAGCATAGGCAAAGCCGTGTTGCCATCATCGGCTTCATCGGTATTGGTGAAACCCAGATCGCGGAGCAGGTTCTTGATAATCCGCCGCATTGTGGAGAAATCATCCACAATGAGAATTTTCATGTTCTTGTCCAAAGGGACCTCCAGTAAGTAAGACCCGGAATTCGTTTGACCTTTGCGCTCAAAATTTGGCAGGCCGCTGTTTTAAGCACTTATTGTCTGATCTTTATCACGGTTGTAAAGCATCGGTTACCAAATACTACACACCAGTACGATCCAGAAACCCAAGGGCTTCCTAACTGCCATCTTCATGACGCCATTCAGAGAGCCTGCCACGCAGCCGCAGCGCCGCCTGGCTGTGAATCTGGCTGACCCTGCTTTCGCTGACGCCCAGCACTGCGCCAATTTCCTTGAGGTTCAGCTCCTCCTGGTAATACAGGCTCAGAACCAGCTTTTCCCGCTCTGGTAGCTGTTCAATTGCAGCTACCAGATTGCTGCGAAAGGAATCAGAAGCCAGTCCGTCCAGTGGATTATCACTGGTCTCTGCTTCTCCTATCGGCAGCTCTCCGGATTCATTGAGCTCATCAAGGCTAAAAAGTCGCCCACTGTTCGAATCAGACAGAGTGGCATGGTATTCAGAAAGCCCCATACCGAGCTCTTCGGCAACCTCCGCGTCCTGGGCTTCACGTCCCAAACGATTTTCAACAGCCTTGATAGCCTGTGCAACCCGGCGACCGTTCCTGTGAACAGAGCGCGGCACCCAGTCGCCTTTGCGGATTTCATCCACCATGGAGCCGCGAATGCGTATACCGGCATAAGTCTCGAAAGTTGCGCCTTTGGTGGAGCTGTAACGTTGGGCAGCCTCGAGCAAACCAATCATACCGGCCTGCATGAGGTCATCGAGCTGCACAGAAGCGGGCAGTCGCGCCAAAAGATGGAGAGCAATTTTCTTGACCAGCGGCGCGTGTGTTTCGATCAGCTCTGAAGAGCTCTTTGCACCCGCCTGGCTGTAGATTCCCAGATTTTTCGTCAATGTCATGTATCCGGTATTGTTTGACGGGGTCCGTTTCAGACTTCGACGAGCCGCTCCACAAAGAATTCCAGATGCCCGCGGGGGGATGAAGGCAGCGGCCAGCTTTCTACCTTGTCGGCCAATGCCTTGATAGCGAGCGACGCCTTGGCTCGGGGGTAAGCTTCCAGAACAGCCTTCTGGCGCTGGACCGCTTTCTTCACAGCTTCGTCGTACGGCACCATACCCACATATTGTAATGCCACATCCAGAAAGCGTTCCGTAACCCGGGTCAATTTTTCAAACAAATGGCGGCCTTCCTGCTCGTTTCCTACCTGATTGGCAAGAATCCGGAAGCGGTTTGTGCCGTAGTCCCGATTCATCAGTTTAATCAGAGCATAAGCGTCTGTAATCGATGTCGGCTCATCGCAGACCACCAGCAGCAATTCCTGGGATGCCCTGAGAAAGCTCACGACCGACTCGGAAATGCCGGCAGCCGTGTCCACGATAAGCACATCAATCTGGTCGCCCAACTCGCTGAACGCATTGATAAGCCCGGCATGTTCCATCGGACTGAGCTGGGTCATGCGTTGCGTGCCAGAAGAGGCCGGAACTATTTTGATACCGCCGGGGCCATTAACCAGTATGTCTCTGAGATCGCACTCGCCCGCCAGCACATCCTGCAGCGTACGGTTGGCTGTAATGCCAAGCAGCACATCAATATTGCCAAGACCCAGGTCGGCATCAAGCAAAACAACACGCCTGCCCTTCTGCGCCAGAGCAATGCCAAGATTGACCGACACGTTACTCTTGCCCACACCGCCCTTGCCGCCGGAAACTGCGATCACCTGTACCGGATGTGCTTTGCTCATATTGTTTATTATCTCTTGCAACGTTTAGCCGGTTATGACTTATAGCTGGGTACAACTCGGATCTTCACGGCTTCATGCCATTTCGCGCGGCCGCTCAGCGCTGGGTAAGCGTTCTGCTGCTGCCTTTTGTTGAAGCATTTTAAGACGTTCAACAGCCAACCGCACAAGCGGAACCGCTTCGGCGTGATGCAGATCCCCCGGAATTTTCTGACCATCTGTGTAGTAGGCCACCGGTAATCCGGTCTCCATTACAAAGCCCAGAGATTCGCCCAGCGTGAGGGCCTCGTCAATCTTTGTCATCACGCAGCCAGTAAGACTTGCCATCTTATAGCAATGCCATACGGATTTCATAATACGCGGCTGACTGGTTGCAGAAACAACCAGGTGCGTGCGCACCTTGTGGTGACTGCGGGCAAGCTCTGTCAGTTGCTCCTGGTAGCCCTTGTCTGAGCTGGTCAACCCTGCGGTATCAATCAGTACCAGATGACGATCCGACAGTTCGTCAAGAATATCATCCAGCGTGTGGCTTTCGTCTACCACTCGAACCGGCACGTTCAGAATGCGGCCAAATACGAAAAGCTGCTCATGCGCGGCAACCCGATAACGATCGGTGGTGACCAACGCCAACGAATCGGCGCCATGCTTCAACACATACCGGGCAGCCAGTTTGCCAATGGTAGTGGTCTTGCCAGAGCCCGTAGGGCCAACCAGCGCATAAACTCCGCCCTCGTCCAGCCACTCCTTGTGTGGTGTACGCACACCGGTAACGAGCATTTTCAAGGATTGTTTCCAGCCGTCATCCAGCTTCCCGCCTTTGTGTCGGCGAGAGAGAGAGCCTGCCAGATCCGGGCTCAGGCCAAACTCCTGCAGCCGCTCTGCAAGCCGTTGTTGAACCGCATTAGCACCAGGCTTTTCCGGTTCTCCACGCTGGCCACTCATGAGGTCCCGCAAAGAACTGATTTCTGCGCGCATGCGGGCGAGCTCATCAGAGTAGTCAGTATTGCTGCTGCCCGTGGAGCGCGGCGCATCGAAACCATCAGTTGAAGCTTCATGCAGCTCAGCAAACGAGGCGTCGACATAGCCCTGGTTACGCACTGCGCGATTTTCCCGGACATCGCGAATACGGGAGCGGGAACGGCTTAGCTCATCTTCCAGGCGGCGGTGCTGCTCTGCCTGCATTTCACCGAGCCGGGATCCATTGGTGGCTTCGATAGCTTTGTCGCCGAGGCTTTGGCGCGCCATATTTTCGTCGTAGTCCAGCGCACAGACAATCTCGACGCCCCCGTCGACACGCCGGTTAGAGAGGATGACAGCATCCGGGCCCATCTGTTCACTGACCTGCTTCAGCGCTTCGGCCATGCTTTTGGCAAAAAAACGTTTCACTTTCATGTTATTGCATCCTCCACCGGCAACGCCGTTTTGGCGCTGTCCGTTCTTTCATCCGCGTGCTTACTGGCCCACGGACGCCACGATCGTAATCTGTTTGTTATCCGGTATTTCCTGGTAGGAGAGCACATGTAACCTCTCCACACCGTAGCTGGCAAACTTTGCCAGCACCGGCCTCAGCGGTCCGGATACCAGCAAAATGGCGGGCTTGCCCAGCATCTCCTGGCGCTGCACGCTGTCTTGTAGTGAGCGCTGCAGTTTTTCCACCATGTTTGGCTCCAGAACCATGCCTATATCTTCCTGGCCGCCAGATTGTTGACTCTGCTGAACAGACTTCAGCAATAACTGTTCCAGATCTGGATCCAGAGTAATAACCGGTATTTCCTGATCGTTGCCGCAGATGCTCTGAACGATCATACGGCGCAGCGCCTGACGCGCCACCGTGGTCAACAACCTGGGGTCCTGACTCTTCGGGTGCACGTTCACCATGGCTTCAGCAATGGAGCGCATATCGCGGATGGGAACTTCTTCTTTTAGCAGGTTCTGGAGCACTTTGAGCAGAAGGCTGATGGACACGGTGGTCGGCACCAGTTCTTCAGCCAGCTTTGGTGACACTTTTTCCAACTGGTCCAGCCATTTTTGGACTTCTTCGTGTCCCAGCAATTCGTGAGCGTGTTTCTGCAGAATCTGGTTCAGATGTGTCGCAACTACGGTGCTGGCGTCAACCACGGTATAGCCAAGGGTCTGGGCCTGGTCTTTCTTTCCCGGCTCAATCCAGCTCGCATCCAGGCCAAAGGCAGGATCCTTACCTTCTATGCCCTCTATTTTTCCGAATACCTGACCTGGGTCGATCGCCAGCTCCCGGTCGGGGTGTATTTCCGCCTCTGCGATAGTCACGCCCATCAGCGTAATGCGGTACACATTAGGCATCAGGTCCAGATTGTCGCGAATGTGCACGGAGGGCATCAGAAAGCCCATGTCCTGGGACAGCTTTTTACGCACACCTTTTATGCGGCTCAGCAACTGGCCGCCCTGGGATTTATCGACCAGCGGAATCAGGCGATAGCCCACCTCCAACCCCACAATGTCCACCGTTGCCACATCGTCCCACCCCAGTTCACGGGTTTCCCCCGGCGCAGGCAACTGGCGGCCCGGATCGCCACCCGAGTCACCTGTCAGAGCAATATCGCGCCCGCCGGAACCGGGCGCCACAGCCGCGCCTCCCCGGCTCGGGAACATGCCTCCCTCTTCCACCGTCTGCTGGTCTTTCTTCCAGATAAACCAGGCGCCCGCAGCAGCAAGGCTGCCTAGCCCCAGAAACGCCACATGGGGCATTCCGGGAATCAGACCCAGCAGAATAAGAATGCCGGCCGCGATCGCAAGGGCCTTGGGTGCATTGAACATCTGCTGAAGAATCTGTCCGCCCATATCCTGGCTGGAGGTTACCCGGGTAACCATGATGGCAGCGGAGGTAGAAAGCAGCAGAGACGGAATCTGGGCTACCAGGCCGTCACCAATGGTAAGCAATGCGTAGCGTTCCATCGCAAGCCCGAAATCGAGGCCATGCTGGATCATTCCGATGGCGACACCACCAATAATATTGATCGCGAGGATCAGCAGGCCGGCGACAGCATCACCCTTTACAAACTTGGACGCACCATCCATGGAGCCGTAAAAATCCGCCTCCTGCGCTATCTCGGCGCGCCGGTGCTTGGCTTCTTCCTGATTGACAAGGCCGGCGTTCAGATCGGCGTCAATGGCCATTTGCTTGCCCGGCATCGCATCCAGCGTAAAGCGCGCGCTGACTTCCGAAACCCGGCCGGCACCCTTGGTAACGACCAGGAAGTTGATAATCATCAGAATGGCGAAGACCACGAGACCAACTGCGTAGTTACCGCCGATCAGCACCGCCCCGAAAGATTCGATAACCTTACCCGCCGCATCGCCGCCTTCATGCCCCTCCAATAATACAATTCGGGTTGAAGCCACATTCAGCGCCAGACGCAACAGGGTTGCTACCAGCAATACCGTGGGAAAGGAGGCAAATTCCATCGGCCGCAGCGCGTATACGCAGACCAAAAGAATGACAATCGAGAGAGTGATATTGAACGTGAAAAACACGTCCAGGAGAAAGGCGGGCATGGGCAGTATCATCATGCCCAGCAGGCCCATCAGCATGACAGGCACGCCGAGGTTGCCCCGCGTCAGGGTTTTGACGTTACTAAGGACTAAAGCTCTGTCCATGCCGGAAGCATCTCCGATTCACTGTTCATGAAGGCGTTTTCAGGGTCGAAATTCTGACACCCAGGCGTCTTTTTCAGTGATACCGCAAGATCCATACCATCGTGTTTAAATTTTCGTTCGCAAGCTGGCTTTACCTGCCTGACTCACATTCCAAGATACGGTATCCTTGCGCCACTAAAACGCGACACTGAACCTTTAACCACACATCCCCAGACACACAAGCAGGTGAGCCCATGCCAGTCCACGAGGTAAAACACCCCCTGATCAGACATAAACTCGGCCTGATGCGCCGCGCGGAGATCAGCACCAAGAATTTTCGTGAACTGGCGCAGGAAGTTGGCGCTTTATTGACGTATGAGGCCACCAAGGATTTCAGCCTTCAGGAAAAAACCATTGAAGGCTGGGCTGGCCCGGTGAAGGTGGAGCAAATTCACGGTAAGAAAATCACGGTTGTACCCATTCTGCGTGCGGGGCTAGGCATGCTCGACGGTGTTCTTAGTCTGATCCCCGTAGCTCGGGTCAGTGTGGTGGGACAGATCCGGAATGAGGAAACTCTGGAAGCCGACACTTATCTGGAGAAGTTGGTTGGCGAGCTGGATCAACGCATGGCATTGATCGTTGACCCGATGGTTGCCACCGGTGGTTCGATGATTTCTACCATCGACGTACTCAAGAAAGCCGGAAGTACCGAAATTCGTGCGCTGGTGCTGGTGGCAGCACCGGAAGGCATCAAAAAAGTTCTGGAGAAGCACCCGGATGTCTCTATTTATACCGCTTCCGTGGACGACTGTCTGAATGAAAAAGGCTACATCCTGCCAGGGCTCGGCGATGCCGGCGACAAGATTTTTGGTACCAAGCAGAAGGACGCCTGATCATGGACGACCACACCAAGGATCCCGTCTGGAAGCAGGCGATTGCCGGCTCTCAGATGCTGCTCGTAGCCTTCGGCGCTCTGGTTCTGATGCCGCTGATCACCGGCCTCGATCCCAACGTTGCACTGTTCACCGCCGGCCTGGGCACGCTGATATTCCATATTGTGACCGGCGGCCAGATCCCGATTTTCCTGGCCTCATCCTTCGCATTCATCGCACCGGTTATCGCGTCCAAAGGCAAATTCGGCCTTGAGGAGACGCTGGGCGGTCTGATGGCAGCGGGTATTCTCTATATCTTACTTAGCGGTGCAATACGGCTGCGTGGTACAGGCTTTGTCACTCGCCTTCTACCCCCGGTGGTTATCGGCCCGGTTATTATGGTGATTGGTCTTGGGCTGGCGCCCGTTGCGGTACACATGGCCTCAGGCCGCACCGGCGATGGTGCTGCTCAACTGGTTCCAGAGGATACGGCTCTGTGGATTGCAATGATCTCGCTGGCGGTGACCATCATTGCGTCGGTCTGGTCCAAGGGTATCTTTCGCCTGATTCCGATCATGTTTGGTGTGATTGTTGGATATGTTTTGTCTGCGCTCGCAGGCATTGTTGATACAACTCCTATCCAGCAGGCACCCTGGCTTGCGGTTCCCAACTTCGTCGCGCCAGCGTTCAGCTGGGGCGCTATCCTGTTCATGATTCCGGTTGCCATTGCGCCGGCCATTGAGCACATCGGTGATATTCTGGCGATTGGCAACGTTACCCGCAAAAACTACCTCGAAAAACCCGGCCTGCACCGCACTCTGCTGGGCGATGGCCTGGCTACCAGCGCTGCCGCCATGCTTGGCGGACCACCGAACACGACCTACTCTGAAGTAACCGGCGCTGTGATGCTGACCCGCAACTTTAATCCGAAGGTTATGTGGTGGGCGGCGTGTACGGCGATCGTTCTGGCCTTTGTGGGAAAATTCGGCGCGGTTCTGCAGACAATTCCGGTACCGGTTATGGGTGGCATTCTATGCCTGCTGTTCGGTTCCATTGCAGTTGTCGGCATGAGCACACTGATTCGCCACCAGGTTGATCTTTCTCAGGCGCGGAATCTGGTTATCGTGGGTGTGACCCTGGTGTTCGGTATCGGCGGCATGGTTCTGGGCCACCTTGAGGGTATCGCCCTGAGTGCGGTGGCAGCCATCATTCTGAACCTGATACTTCCGGGCAGCCGCGAGGCCTGGGGCAAGGCGATTTACGAGCATAAAGAAGACTGACGTTAAAGCGTTACCTCGCCACTCCGGTATTATCAAACACCGGTTTTCGTCTGCAGGCAACCTGTGATTTAGGTGCCTGCAGGCGTGCAGAACCCCCTTCCAAAAACCGCTACGAGCACATCCATGTGCGCTTGTTTCCGGCCGTCCATGGCCTCCAACATTTTTGGAAGGAGGTTCTGCACGCCTGCTGTTTAACTTTCGAGATACCGCGTCGACAAAATCCCTTTTTTGATAGCAATGGATTTAGCCTCAAACATCCATAGAAGCTAAAGCAACGCCACAATTATGCGTTTAAGCTTTGGCGATATCGTGAGGCCTGACGAGTGGTGGTGGCAGAGCGGTTCAGGACTGTCGGTGGCCAAGGACGGCCACCGTCAAGCCCCCATGGATGGGCTCGCAGCGTGTCCTGAACCGCTCTGCCACCACCACTCCCACCCCCAAACTAGCAGGCTAGAAACCCAACTCAGACATCCCGCCGCAAGTCAGAAGGAATCGGTAAATCAGGCATCCCGGGCTTAGGCCCGCGCCCCTTACGGAACTGCCGAAGCTGGAACACGTAAGCCAACACCTGAGCAATAGCCATATACAAGCCATCCGGGATTTCATCACCTATGTCGCTGTTGTGGTAAACAGCACGGGCAAGCGGTGGCGTACGGAGAATTTCGACTTTGTACTCACGGGCAATTTCCATAATCTTGAAGGCGGTCTCGTCATTGCCTTTGGCCACGACCATAGGTGCGCCCATGGAGTCAGGATCGTACTTCAAAGCTACCGCGTAGTGGGTCGGGTTGGTGATGACGACGTCTGCCGTGGGTACATCCTGCATCATGCGGCGCTGGGCCATTTCCCGTTGAAGCTGACGGATTTTGCCTTTGACCTCGGGCTTGCCTTCACTGTCTTTGTACTCGTCTTTGACCTCCTGCTTGGTCATTCGCAGTTTTTTCTGGTGATCAAAAATCTGGAACGGCACGTCGATCATCGCAATGACGATGGTGGCACAAGAGAGCACAAAAAAGCTCCAGCCCAAGGTCCAGAGTACATGCTCCATCGCCGGCACAGAGGACTCTTCCGCGATGGCAAGCAGGTCTTCGGTGCGGACGTTCAGGATAAAAATGGCTACGGCCATAACCAGGCCCACTTTGGCGATGGCTTTGACCAGTTCAATCAGCGAACGCATGGAGAACATCCGGCCCAGGCCTTTGATCGGATCCATGCGGTTGAGTTTGGGGGCTATGGCTTTGCCGCTGAACAGCAGTCCTCCAATGCCTATGGAGCCGGCAACGGCAGCGACGAGCAAGAGCAGGAAGATGGGCGCCAAAGCCCAGGCGGCTTCTTTAGCGGAGGCCATGAGCTGAATGCTCATGTGCCGGGTGTCGAATATGGCCGAGCGCTCCAGCGTGAAGGCGTCGCGCATGATGGCCTCCATGGCGGCGCCCAGCTGGGATCCGAACATCAACAACCCACCGGCGCCGGCGATCAGAACGGCCATGGTGGCGAGCTCTTTTGACCGGGCTGTCTGGCCATCCTCCCTGGATTTTTCAAGCCTTCGGGGGGTGGCCTCTTCGGTTTTCTCCTGACTGTTGTCGTTCTCTTCTGCCATGCTCTAACTCTTGAGGTGTCGCCAGGGCCCGTTCAGGGCTGCCCCTGAAGGTTTCGCATAAACTCAAAGGTTTGCCGTGTGTAATTTTCAAAGTGCGGCAGAAAGTTGGCGTGCAGCACCCATATGGCAAACAATCCAAAAATCAGGCCAATCGGGAAACCCAGGGCGAAAATGTTCATCTGTGGCGCCGCCCGGGTCATTACGCCGAAAGATATGCTGACAATGAGTACAGCCGTTACAGCCGGCAGTGCCAGCAACATGGCCGAGGTGAACATCCAGCTTATACGGTGTGCCAACTCCCAGACTCCCGTTTGCCCCAGGCCTTCCATTCCGATGGGCAGGGTTCGAAAGCTTTCGATGAAGACTTCAAACGCTACCAGGTGGCCGTTCATGGCCAGGAACAGCAAGGTAACGGTTATGGTGTAGATCTGAGCCAGCACGGGCACATTGACCCCGTTGGCGGGGTCGACCATGGAGGCAAAACCCAGGCCCATCTGCATGGCAATCATCTGGCCGGCGACAACAAATAGCTGCCAAAGGGCTGTCAGCGCAAACCCCATGCCTACGCCGATCAGAATCTGCTGCAAGGTGATGATGACAGCGTCGGCACTCAGGGCCTCAACCTTGGGCACTTCCGGGATCATGGGAACGATCAGTATGGTCATTAACAGCGCCAGCCCGAGGCGCACTCTGGCAGGTACCAACTGGGTTCCGAAAATGGGAATAACCATCAGAAAGCTGGCCAGGCGGAACAGCGGCCAGAGGTGCTGCCCAACCCATTGGCCAAGCATATCTGCATTGAGTTCCATGGGCGTCATGGATCAACCGATCAGGAAAGGGATGCTGGAGATCAGCCGGTGTGCGTGATCCAGAAGTCTGGTCAGTAACCAGGGCCCCAAAACGATGATAACAATGAGCGTTACCAACAGGCGCGGCAGGAAACTGAGCGTTTGTTCGTTGATCTGGGTGGCGGCCTGAAAGGTACTCACTACAAGACCAATAACCAGCCCCGGGCCGATAATCACGGACGCGAAGAGCACGATCATCCAGAGTGCTTCCCGTAGGATGTCGATAACAGTTTCCGGAGTCATGGTTTCCTCCTATATCCCATAACTGGCGGCCAGCGTGCCCATGATCAGGGCCCAGCCATCCACCAGAACAAACAGCATGATCTTGAATGGCAGCGATATGATAATGGGTGACAGCATCATCATACCCATTGCCATCAGTACGCTGGCCACAACCATGTCGAGAATCAGAAACGGGATAAACAGTATAAACCCTATTTGAAACGCTGTTTTGAGCTCGCTGGTCACGAACGCAGGCATCAGGATCCAGAAGGAAACATCCTGTGCTGTATCGTACTGAACGTCTGCAATACGCATGAACAGCGCCAGGTCGTCTTCCCGGGTCTGTTCCAGCATGAATTTCTTGAAGGGCTGGCTGGCCAGTTCAACCGCTTCCAGCGACGTAACTTCTTCCTGAAGGTACGGCTGTAACCCGACGCGATTGGCTTCTTCGAGAACAGGTTTCATGATGAAAATACTGAGGAAGAGCGCAAGCCCGAGCAGTATCTGGTTTGAGGGCGTTGCCTGCAGGCCCAGCGCTTGGCGCAGGATAGCAAACACCACGATGATGCGAGTGAAGGAGGTCATCATCATGAGCATGGCGGGCAAAAACGTCAGCGCGGTCATCAGCGCCAGAATCTGCAAAGTTACCGAGTACTCCTGAATGCCCTCGCCCTCGCCGGGCTGCACCGTAAAGGCGGGAATGCCGGGCAGGTCCGCGAACGCCAGAGGTGCCCAGAACAGGCCGCCGAGCAGAACAGACAGCGGGATGAGTCGTTTAAGCGTTGCCACCATCATGGGCCTGTTCATTCCTTGTTCGGGGCTGTCCAGGATTTACCGATCATGCCCTGCAGGCGTCGGGCAAAGTCTCCGGACGCCGGGTTGCTCGCATCCACGATCGGCTCTTCAAAGATTTGTAGCGTTCGAATAGCCGATGGGGTGATGCCGAGAAGGATCTGCTGCCCACCCACTTCAATCAGTGCGATACGCTCGCGGGCGCCTATGGCCATTACAGACACGACCTTGATCGCATTGTTGTTCATGCCCGTCATCCCGTTCATACGACGGATAATCCAGGCACAACCGTATATCACTGCAATGACCGCTAACAGGCCAGCACCAAGGCTGAGCAGGGTGCCTAGCGTGTCAGGTGTTCTGCCCGGGCTGCTCTGTATCGTTTTGGCTGTTTCTTCGGCCGTGACAGGCATGGCCGTAAGCAAGAGTGATAAACCCGCCGTTTTCATCCACATTCTATTTCTGCAGCCGTTTGATGCGTTCACCGGGGCTGATGACGTCGGTCAGGCGAATACCGAACTTTTCGTTGACCATGACCACTTCACCATGAGCGATAAGCGTGCCGTTCACCAGCACGTCCAGTGGCTCACCCGCGAGTCGGTCCAGCTCGATAACCGAACCCTGGTTTAATTGCAGAAGGTTGCGAATAGGAATCTGGGTATTGCCCACTTCCATAGAGATACTGACGGGAATGTCCAGAATGACGTCGAGATCCGGTGGTGGCCCACTGCCCTGAGTAGCCATGGACACCTCATCGAATTCTTCCATAGGCGCTGCTCGTACGCCGCTATTGGCACCTTCGCCCTTCTCTCCAGCTTCTTCCATAGCTTCCGCCCACTCATCATCCCGGGATTCTTCTGCGCCCTCTTCACCGGTCTCTTCCATGGCGGCCTCCCATTCGGCTGCCAGCTTTTCGTCTTCGCTCAGCTCCTGACCGTCTTTCTTGTCGTCAGCCATTGCGTCCTACCTTCGGTTGCTTTTTTGAATTGGGCCGTGTCGCCCGTTCATGAATCCTGAGCGCCAGTTTTCCGTCCCGGGTCCCCATGGTTGCTTTGTATATGGGGATACCATTGGCCGTTACTGTCAGATATTCAGGCACTTCTACGGGAATAATATCGCCGGCTTTGAGTTTGGCGATGTCTCTCAGTGAAATCCTGCGCCGGCAGACCGTGGTGTTGACGGGAACATCCACCTCCTTGATATCCTCCCGCAGCGCATTGACCCAGCGCTCATCCACATCATCAATGTCACTTTGCACCCCAGCATCGAGTACATCCCGGATCGGTTCAATCATTGAATAGGGCAAAGCAAAGTGCAGCTCACCACCGCCACCATCCAGCTCAATGTGGAAGGTACTGACCACCACCACTTCACTGGGGCTGACAATGTTGGCCATGGCCGGGTTTACCTCGGAACTGAGATACTCAAAATCCACTTTGGTGACCGCTTGCCAGGCTTCCTGCATATCGTTGAAAACCTGGTTAAGCACCATCTGTACAATGCGGTTTTCCGTAGGTGTAAACTCCCGGCCCTCGATCTTTGCGTGCCGCCCCTCACCCCCGAAAAAGTTATCAACCAGTTTAAACACCAGTTTGGCATCCAGCACAAAAAGCGAAGTTCCGCGCAAAGGGCGAACCTTGCACAGATTCAGGCTGGTGGGCACATAAAGTGTGTGTATGTATTCACCGAACTTCATGATCTGGACGCCACCGGTAGAGACATCCGCGTTGCGGCGCAAAAGATTGAACAGACTGATGCGGGTGTAGCGGGCAAAGCGCTCGTTGATCATCTCTAACGTGGGCATCCGACCGCGTACGATGCGATCCTGGCTGGCGAGATCGTAGTTTTTTACGCCGGTTTCATCAGCTTCTTCATAGGTATCAATGTCACCATCATCCACGCCGTGGAGGAGCGCATCAATTTCATCCTGTGACAGTAAATCCTGCATACTTTGTCCTGCCGCTGAAAGCCTTGCCCGTGTCAGGGCTCTATTGAACTACAAAATTCTTGAACAGTACCTGATTGACGCTGGGCTCGCCTTCCTGTTCCAGCACCTGGTTAACCGTTGCCAGCATGCTTTCTGCAAGACCCTGCCGGCCCTCGGGCGTCTGCAGTTCCGCAAAACTACTGCTACCAAGCACCATCACAAGCTGGCTACGAATAAGGGGCATATGCAGCTTGGCTGCGACCAGCGCCTGCGGATCTGTTGCGCCGAAAGCCACGTAGGCCTGCGCGTAGCGCTGACGGCCTTCACCTTGAACCGTTGTCACCAGGGCTTTTTCGATGTCCAGATAAGCGGTTGGCACGAAGGTTTCTACCGCCATATTGTCCTCGGCTTGTGCATCGTCGCCCATTCCGGGCAATCCGCCACCAAGAAACCACAAGGTGCCAGCTACCGACAGTGCAATCGCCAGTATCACCACCAGCGTAACCAGGATGATCAGCTTCAGTTTGCCTTTCTTGGCCGGTGTAGCCTCAGGTGCGCTATTTTCTGCCATAGTGTTTTTCGCCAGAAATCCGTCAATGGAAGTGCTTTTCCATGACTTTTACAGAATGACTGCAAAGGGCGGGCCAGAACGCCCAACCCTCCCGCTCAGAACCGCAGTTTAGCGTCGCGCGAAGGGATGGGCAAAGCGGATTGGCGAGGAGTACTCAATGAGATGGCGCAGGCGCTCAAGCAAAAATATCGACGGCGCCGTTCCAGCTCAAGTCAAGACTGCCAACATGAGTGTCTGCTTCACCGACTTCTGCTGCAGAAAGCGTTGTTCCAGAGCCAGAAGACGAAGCTTCTCCATCGCCTGCACCCTGCTCTCCGGGCTGGTTCTGTGAATTGTCAGAGACGTCAAACTGGGCCAGTGCAAGGCCCTGCTCGCCCAGCATGTCTCGTAGCCGGTGCGAATGCAGTTCCAGCTGATCCCGCACAACCGGGTTAGCTGCATGAACAGTAATAGTGGCTTGATCATTTTGAACCCGAACCCGCACTTCCATTGGCCCCATATCAGGCGGGGTCAGGTGAATCTCTGCCACTGACAGGTTTTTGGCGGTCAACCAACTGAGCTTGCCCATCAGTTTATCCCCCCACTCCGCGTGGTTTACGGGAACATCGACTGATGTTGCATAACTTCTCAGGGGTACCTGAGCCTCTGCCAAAAGCTTGCCGGCGGAGTTGGTGTTTTGCTGGGAAACCAGATCCATGGCAGATTCAAACCGGGCACCACTGAGCAGGCTAGAAGGATCGGTGGAACCGGCCTTTTCCCCGACAGCAGACTTCAGGGCATCGGTTATTTGGAGGCCGACCAGCCCACCACTGCCGCTGGATACGGCTTTGCCACCCTGCCCGGGATTACCCCCGGCAAGCCCTGGAAAAAGCACAGAGCCCTGTATGGCTGCCGAGCTGTTCCCTGCAGAGCCTGCTGTATCTCCGGCCACTACTGCCTGCCCGGTTGCTGGCAGCAATAACGCCTGCAACTGAGCGAAGGTCAGCGGAGTTGTGGTGGCTTCCATTTCCGCCGCAGTCTCTTCGCTCTTTACCGCCGTTCCGTCATCAGGCACTTTGCCTTCACCGGCTTCGGACGTGTTACCGCCCCTGCCCGGTTCACCACTTTTTTTACCCGATTCGGCCTGGCTAACGGACTGAGCGCCACTCTCTTTTCGGGCATCTTTGGCGCCGGCTTCCCCGGCGTTCCGGGGTTTGTCGTTACGCGCAGACTGCTGTCGATCGAGGCGTTTCTGCTCCGCACGGGATACAGATTCATACCGGCTTTCACCGGCGCCGTTATCTCGACCGGCATCAGCTTTGGATGCGCCGACGTCTTTTTGCGTGCCCGGCGCGGGAGTCTGGGGAAGAACCATCTGTGTCATGGCAACCTCTTGCCGCTTTTGATCGGTAAACGCACTGTTCAGCCCCTTTCAGAGCTGATTTTCAGGCGATTTCCCAAACAGCTGCAAAAGCAATGCCAGCCGCGACCTGTTACTGCTTCCGTTCCGGCTCTACGCCCTGTGCCATCAGTCGATTGAGCGCGTCTGTCACTTGCTGAAATTCTTCCTGAATCGCATCCAGAACGGGCGGCACTTCGCCCAGACGCTCGTTTTGCCCGGCGGTTTCCGCTTCCCTGCACAGCGCTCCAAGGCGCGGAGCCCCGATATTGATACAACTGCCCTTGAAGCTGTGGGCGGTTTTGGCAAACGCGTCGGCGTCCCCCCCATCCATAGCTGCCTTCAAACCCTCGATTCGCTCTTTTGAGTCGTTCAGATAGGTCTGAATCAGAGTCGGAAATTCATTTTCCATTACGTCCTGAAGCTCTGCCAGAGCTTCTTCATCAAGGTGTGGCTTATCAACCATGACCAACTCCCTTGCTTCTGTTAAAAGCATCCATTAAATGCAATCACTAACTAAAAATACCAATCATAGGCAATTTCCACCCGGTTCCCCTGCTCATGAAACCTGATGGATTCTGCCAGCCGCTTTAGCAGAACCAGCCCGCGACCCGAGTAACGGGGGCCGCTTTGCGCCATCTCCGTGGCTTGCAGAACTGGATGATTCTGGAAATCGAACCCCTGGCCGCTGTCTTCACAAACAACCTTCAAACGCCCACCCCATTGCATAGGCTCATGGTGGAAGCTGAATCGGATGTAGTGGCCACTCACCTCACAAAGGCGCGTGGAACGCTCCGAATAGTACCGGCCAAACCCCTCCGGTGTATATTTCCAATCAGATGGAAGCTCCAGAACACCATGCTCCAGCGCATTATTGTACAACTCTGAAAGCAGGGTATAAATTTCGCCGCTTTTTCGCCTAAGTCCAGGCACTTCCATGCATATATGGAGCATCAACGGCAGTGGGCTGAATTCCCCCAGTGTACTTCCCTGGATTTCGTATACGCACTTCCACTCCGTTGGCCCGGCCAGGGTGGAAGGCGCGGCCCCTTCTGCCAGAGTCACAAGCCCTGCTTCATCAACCATTTCCAGACAGCAGAGCGTGAGGTCGTCACCAAACTTCTTGCGCCCCGTGAACCGGCGAATTCCCGCCATGAGAGTATCGAACGGATGCCGCGCAGAGCCCAGATCCTCGACTGCACGTCGCACACCCTGCTCACCGAAAAACTGGCCTTTTTCGTTGCTACACTCAAGCACACCATCCGTCATCAGCAAAAGCCGGTCGCCCGGGCGGGTTCTGATGGCCTCCATTTCTGCGTTAAACTGGTCAGCGTTCAGGATACCCAGCGGCAAATGCCGGGAAGGCAGGCGATAATTTGCTGCAGAGGAGCGCACCAGCCACCCGTCGGGCAAGCCGCCGTTCCATACTCTCAGCTGATTTTGCGCGAAATCGGCTTCAACCATCGCGCCGCAACAGAACATATCCTTAGGCAATATGCGCACGAGTTTCTGATTGATTTCCTGGAGAATATCCGACCCATCAAAGCCTTTGCTGGCCATGCCATAAAAGGTTTCAGCAATGGGCATGGCGCCAATGGCTGCCGGCAATCCGTGGCCGGTAAAATCGCCTGTAAAAATAAGCATCCCGCCCGCAGGGCGAGGTGAGGCAAACAGCACATCCCCACTGAAAACCGATAAAGGGGACCCGTGATAGCGAATATTGGGCGCATTCAAGCACCCGGTGTGCGCAACGTTGTCAAAGACACGGCGCGCCACATGCTGTTCTTCCAGCAGTTGCCGGTTGCGCTCGTGCATGAGGTCTCTCTGGTCTGACAGCGCCTGATGCATCAATCGCATCCGGTTAAAGGCATTGACCTTGGCTTTGATCATTACCCGGTTATAGGGCTTGCTGAGAAATCCGTCGCCGCCTGCCTCAAGGCATCGGGCCAGATCTTCCGCGTCCGACAAAGAGGTAATAAAAACCAGAGGCACCAGGCGCTCACCCGCAAGCCGTTTGATCTCCCGCGCTGCCTCCATGCCATCCATTGCAGGCATCATTGCATCCAGAAGAACAATATCCGGCGCGCCTGATCGAAAAAGCGCCACAGCCTCCTGACCATCTGCCGCATCCAGCACCTGGTGGCCAAGGCGGTTCAGCATCGTTTTCAGAATCAGCCGGTCGCTGTCGCTGTCATCGGCAATGAGGATTTTCAGGGGGTCACTTTCTTCGGCGGACTCGTCCATGGGGTGTTCCGGCGGCCTGAGCACTCACCGAATGGTGAACAGTTGCTCGAAATTGGAAATGGTCAGAATCTTGCGGACATCGTTGTTGCAGTTTTCAATAACGATACGGGCATTGTCACCCCCGGCATGATCCCTGAGCAAAAGCAGCATGCCCAGCGCTGAGCTGTCGAGATAGGTTGCTTCGGACAAATCCACAACGTAGCCACACACATCTTTGCCACCATGTTCGTAGGCATCGCGAAAGGCTTGATGGGTGCTGAAGTCAAAGCGCCCTTCAATTTTGATGATCTGAGTCTGACCGTCACGACTGCGGCGGGTCTGGATTGGCATCCGCGAAACCTCCGGTAGTATTCATTGAAACACACTGCTCCCCCATGTGAAGCGACCTGTGTTCCTACTAGAATAGCTCAGCGCGGTCAGTTTGCTCGGGATTACGAGTAATTCAAGGCAAGGATCAACGACGCCGGCGCGCAAAAGCCCGGCCTGCGGCCTCATCAGACAGTTTTTGTTCCTGCACATCCTGTGCGCTTTGCTCTTGTTTGCGACAGGTCTCGATGTATTTCTCCATACCTCGCCGGCGCTCCCAGGCTTGCTGCCACTCGCTCCGGCGAGTCTCGAACACTGCTTCGGCCTGAGCCAGCTGTTGTTGCTGCTGCAAGATAACCTGATCAAGCTGCGCAATAAATGCCTGCCATGCCTGCAAACGACTCACCTGCACAACACCGTGCTGGCTGCTGCGAATCTGGTCGCGGTACTCCTGCTGGTAGCGATTGAGGTTTTCTACTTGCCCCTTGTGCTGCTCCATCGCTTCCCGGGCTTTGCCCATTTGCTCCAGCGCTGCCTGTTCCTTTCGCTCTTCCAGAGAGAGCACCACGGCAAGGCGCTGAGATCGCAACATCAACCCGCACCTCTACTGACATTGACGGCAGCGGGATCAGGAACGGCAGATTTCCGACGTTCTGGTGAGCGTCGTTCGGGCACTACGGTAAGCAGCCCTTCGATACTCTCGGCCAGCGAGGCACGCTCGTTCAGACCCTGCTGCAGGAACTGGCGCATATTTCCGATATGAGTAATGGCAAAGTCGGTTTCGGGATCGGAACCTTTCACATAGGCGCCTACGCTGATCAGGTCCCGGGCCTGCTGATAGCGTGAATAAACCTGTTTAAAGCGCTGGGATCTTGAGAAATGCTCGGTTTCTGTCACTTGCGGCATAACCCGGCTGATGGAGGCTTCAACGTCGATGGCCGGATAATGCCCCTCTTCCGCAAGCCGACGCGAGAGCACGATATGCCCATCAAGAATCGCTCTGGCAGCATCCGCGATAGGGTCCTGTTGATCGTCGCCTTCGGTCAGCACGGTATAGAACGCTGTGATTGAACCGCCTCCGGGCAAACCATTTCCTGTTCGCTCGACCAGTTGCGGCAGCTTGGCAAATACGGAAGGTGGATAACCTTTGGTGGCCGGAGGTTCACCAACCGCCAGCGCGATTTCACGCTGGGCCTGAGCGTATCGTGTGAGCGAATCCATCAACAGAAGAACGCGCTTGCCTTTGTCTCTGTAGTATTCTGCAATCCGGGTGGTGAGCATGGCCGCGCGCAGACGCATGAGCGGTGAGTCATCCGCCGGAGCCGCAACCACAACCGATCTGGCCAGCCCCTCTTCTCCCAGTATGTCTTCTATAAATTCCTTGACCTCCCGACCTCGCTCTCCGATCAGTCCAACCACGATCACATCGGCATCGGTGAACCGGGTCATCATACCCAGCAGCATACTTTTGCCGACGCCACTGCCAGCGAACAGGCCCAAGCGCTGACCCTGTCCAACTGTCAGCAAGGCATTGATAGCCCGGATACCCACATCCATGGATTGCCGCACCGGCGCCCGGTTGAGCGGATTTATTATGTCTCCAGTAAGCGGAACTCTGGCTTCAGCCAGGAGCGGGCCTTTGCCATCCAGAGGCTCGCCGCTGCCATCCAACACTCGACCCAGCATAAGAGGGCCCACAGGCACTTTACTGGCCGAGGATAGAGGAACCACCATGGCGCCCGGCTTGAGGCCTTCGATAGCGGTCAGCGGCATCAGGTAGACCTTGTCATCCTCAAACCCTACGACTTCGGCCTCAACGGTGCCCGTGCCCTGGCCTTTAATCACACAGCGATCACCCACCACCATGGGACAACCAACGCACTCAAGCGTAAGCCCTACCATCCGGGTCAGGCGGCCTGATAGCTCGGGTTCAGGATCCGCGCGCAGATAAGACTGGTATCGTTCCAGGCGATCAGCCAGGGAGGATGTCATCACGCTCCCCTTCGGCTGGGTTGTCTGGGCTGCTTTCGTCCGGAGTTTTCCCCGGTGAACTCAACACATCGCGCTGGAAGTCCGTCAGGTCGTCCATCAACGCATTCAGCTCTTCGGGCTCACCGCTTTCACTGTCATCTGTCTGCTGCTCAAGCATGCCCTGAACAGCCCGCTGAAAGCGCTTTTCAACGGTAAAATCAACGAGACTGTTGCGGGTTTCAACACGGCAGCCGCCAGGCAAAATATTGCTATCTTCCACAACGGAAGCCGCCGCCTCAAGGCGCTCGGCCACTTCACGAACCGCACTGTAGTCGTCCGGGTGAACATGAATCCGGACGTTGTCTGCGGTTGAGGGCAAGGCCTCCAGCGCGCGGCGCACCACCTTTTTTATATGTGAGGAATCAATTTTCAGCTCGCGGTATACAACGGCCCGAGCGAGTACCATGGTGAGATTGAGCAGCGAGGTTTCAAGTTCGTCCTGATGTTTGCGGATGGGCAACAAAAGCTCACCCAACACCGGCTCAAGGCGATCCAGGCCGGCAGTTACTTCCGCCCGGGTTTCATCGTAGCCTTCAGTATGCCCACGCTCCCTTCCTTCGGCCATGCCGGCTTCCAGTCCTTCCTTGTGGCCCTTTTCATACCCCTCAGCGCGGCCTTCCTGCAGACCCTGTTCCCTGCCTTCGTTAAGACCGTCGTCTCGCGCTGCCTGGCGAATTTCGGCAATATCACCTGCCGTCAGGGGTTTGACACTCCGCTCCTCCTCTTGGGCAACCTCGTTACCACTGGCATCGAGCAATGGGAGCTCCCAGCGCTCATAGGCCGTTAGTTGCTCCTTGGGAATGCGACTGGTGTCTCTGGGAAGTTCTTTAGAGAGCACCTTGGAAAAATCTTTCGAGGCGTCTTTCATCACATCATTTCTTCACCGGCACCGCCGAGCGTAATTTCTCCCGCTTCAGCCATGCGACGGGCAATGGTAATAATGTCTTTCTGGGCCGATTCCACATCACTGACCTTCACCGGGCCTTTCGCTTCCAGATCATCCTGCAGCAACTCGGCCGCACGCTTGGACATGTTCTTGAAAATCTTTTCCTGAACCGCTGTATCAGCACCCTTTAGAGCTACAACCAGAACTTCAGAAGACACCTCACGCAGCAACGCCTGAATACCCCGATCATCAATATCTTTAAGATTATCAAAGACGAACATAAGGTCTTCGATGGTAGTGGCAAGGTCCGGATCCATATCCTTGATTGAATCCAGAAGATTGCCTTCGATACTGCGATCCATAAAGTTCATGATATCCGCAGCGCGCTTTACACCGCCGATGCGACTGGTCTGAGCCGCGGAGCCACCAGAGAACTGTTTCTCAAGAATGTCGTTCAGTTCCTGCAGCGCCTGGGGCTGAATACTTTCCAGCGAAGCGACCCGCATCATGACATCGAGGCGCACTTTCTCATCCAGCGTGGCAAGAATCTCGGCGGCCTGATCAGGGTCCAGATAAGAGATAACAATCGCCTGAATTTGGGGATGCTCGTAACGGATGATATCGCCAACGGCTCTTGGCTCCATCCACTTGAGCGTATCCAGCCCGGTGGTATTGCCGCCAATGAGAATGCGGTCGATCAGGCTGGCGGCCTTGTCGTCACCCAGAGCCTGGGTAAGCATGGCACGGATATAGTCATCATTGCCCACGCCCAAGCCGGTCTGGCCACCCACAGCGTCCACAAACTGATTCAGCACGTAGGTCACATCGTCTTTGGAGACATCCCGCATCTGGGCCATCGCAACACCAACCCGTTGAACTTCTTTCGGGCCCATGTGCTTGAGCACTTCGGCGGCATCTGCCTCGCCCAGAGACATCAGCAGGATCGCTGCCTGCTCTACCCGCGGAATTTTTCGCTGAGGCTTCTGGGGCGCATCACCACCCGACAGCCCGGATTGATCAGTCATCAACATTCACCCACTGGCGCATCACCTGGGAAACCCTAGCCGGGTCTTCGGCAATCAGGCCTTTAAGAGCATTCAGTTGCCTATCATAACTGTCTGTCGCGCCCGGCAAAAGCAGGTCGTCCTGAGAAGACATAGCCTGACGCAAGGCATCGTTGCCGCCAGCGTCATCGTAGCCGCCGTAACCACCGGACCCGGAACCATCCTCGCGCCCACGTCGACCACCACCGGAAAGACTTTTAAGCGTCGGGCGCAAAAGGCCAAGTACGAGAACCAGAACAACCAGCCCTGCCAATACCTGTTTCATGAGATCCCAGAACCAGGGCTGCTCCCAGAACCCGGGGGTTTCAAACTCGAAAGTCTCTTCAGGCGCAAACGCTGTATTCATCACGGTTACGCTGTCGCCGCGAGCCGCCGAGTAGCCTACCGCATCCCGCACCAGCATACTCAGACGCTGTAATTCCGGCTCCGGCCAAGGCTCATACGTGATCGCACCGGTATCGGGGCTGACCACCTTCATATCGTCAACAGCGAGCGCAACGGTTACGCGCCTTACGCGTCCCAACTCCTGCCGGGTATAGCTGACCGTTCGATCCATCTCGTAATTGCGAGTGGATTCCTTGCGCACGTTTACGGGCGGTGCTGCCGGCGCTGCGCCATCCGCGCCCGCCGCGTTTGCAATGGCCTGCTCCGGCACTGTGGCATTGCCAGGGGGCTGGTTTGACAGTGCTCCCGGAATACCCCCGTTAAAGCCGGCAACACGTTGTTCTGTCAGATCACGCTCACTGCGAACCGCCTGCTGTTCTGGGTTGAACAGCTCTTCAGCCTGCTCCACCGACGAGAAATCCAGGTCTGCAGAGACTTCGGCCCGGTAACGGCCTTCGCCAACAATCGGGGCGACCAGTGAAGCAACACGGCGAGTAAGTCGCTCTTCCAGGCGCGAGGTGTATTCATATTGGTCCTGCATGCGCTCGCCATCACCCTGACTTTCTTTTCCAGTCAGCAGGTTGCCGTTCTGATCAACAACGGTGACGTGATCCTTGTTCATCATTGGAATGCTGCCGGCGACGAGGTTCACAATCGCTGCAATTTGTTCCTGCTCGGGGCGACGACCGGCAAACACTTCGAGAAAAACGGAGGCTGTAGGATCTCTGGCATCCCGCACAAACACGGAACGCTCTGGAATAGCCAGATGAACCCTGGCACCACGCACGCCACGCATGCTGCTGATGGTGCGCGCCAGTTCACCTTCAAGGCCACGACGATAGCTTACGGTTTCCATAAACTGGGATGTGCCCAAGCCACGATCCTTGTCCAGTAGCTCGTAGCCCATTGTTTTCTGGTCTGTTACACCTTCAGCGGCGAGCTTGAGCCGCGCATTGTAGACTTGATCGGAAGGCACCAGCAAAGCGCCGGTGCGCGTATCCATTTTGTAATCGATGCCGTTGCTGTCGAGAATGGTGGTTACGTCTTGCGGGTTGTAAGCTGATAAATCCCCCACCACAGGTTGGTAATTCGGCTCTTGAGCCCAAAGCACGACCGCAACACCCAAGGCAACGCTGGCAGCGAGGCCCACCATCAGGCCAACCTGGCGCAAAAGATTCAGGCGGTTAAATCCCATGAACAGATCGCTGTTGCTGTCGGAGCTGTCGCCGCCCTGTGCGGCAGGCATGTTTGAGGTGGTTTCTGCGGGAACGCTGGCCATGTCTGTGCTCCGTTATCAGATCGGCATGTTCATGATGTCTTCGTAAGCCCTGACCACGCGGTTACGCACCTGGGTCAAAGCTTCGAAAGACACTGAAGACTTCTGGGCGGCAATCATCACACGCGTGATGTCTACATTCGGATCGCCCATATCGTATGCCGTCCGCAGGTCACCGGCATGTTGCTGAACTTCGTTAACACTGTTGACCGCCTTGCCGAGCATATCGCCAAAATTCGATGTTTCCCGGGTTTGGTCAACCTGGCGTGGGCCGTCAATGCGACCACGCACCGATTGGTCCTGCTCGACGCGCTGATTCTGATTCATTTGCGAACGCAGTGAACGGATATCGGACAGAACGCTATTGATGTCGGCACGCTGAACCATGGCTTTCTCCTAACACCGCCCCTATAGGGCGGCCTTGCTGGGCTATCTGTATTGATCAAGGCTAAGCAATGGTCAGGCCAGGATTATTTTTCTCTTACTTAACATAACGTTAAGCTTTATCCATGCCGATAGAAAATTATTGCTGACAGAGTTTTGACGAAGGTGAACTGCGCTTTTCGGAAATGGCGAGCTGCATGACCGTGCGCATGCAGGGAGCTGCCCATAAAAAAAGGCACCTGTGAAGGTGCCGAAATATTTGGGTGCTACAAATGAGTGCTACAAAAACAAATGCAAAAAAACTTACGCCAAGGCCAACTCTGCATCCAGATCAATCCCGGCGTCACGCATCTGGGCCAGCTTGTATCTCAGAGTTCTCGGGCTTATACCCAAGTGCTCTGCGGCCCGGTTACGACGTCCACGCTCATTTCTGAGTGTCTGGATGATTATACGGAACTCCTGCTGGCGCAGATCATCCCCAAGCGATCCTGCTTCGATTAATTCCGGAGCGGCGCGATCGGCTTCAGAAAATCCGGAGCCCGGAGCTATTGTAACCGGCTGTTCCGGTCGCTGAGCTTGAGCTTCCTCCAAAGGAGAAACCTCGGGAGCCGGCGCAGCTACCGAACCATGCCCATCAAAACGCCCGCTTGTGCCAATCTCGAGGCATAGATCGCCGGCGTGGATCACATTGCCCTGGTGCAGAACCAGCGACCGCTGAATGGCGTTATCCAACTCCCGTACGTTGCCAGGCCAGCTGTGCTGCACCAATGCATCGCGGGCATCTGCCGCTAAACTGATGCCGGTCAGTTTCATTTTGCGACAGTGCTTTTTAAGCAAGGATGTTGCCATTGGCAGTATATCCAGCGGACGTTCCCGCAGGGGCTGCCAATGTATCGGGAAAACGCTAAGCCGGTAATAAAGGTCTTCCCGAAACCGCCCTTCCCTTACATAGTCCGCCAGATTCCGGTTGGTTGTCGCAACCACACGAACATCGAGAGTAATGGTTTTACGACCACCTACCCGCTCCACTTCCCGCTCCTGCAAAACCCGGAGCAGCTTGGACTGAAGCGCCGGATCCATCTCAGAAACCTCATCCAGCAAAATAGTCCCGCCATTCGCCTGCTCAAATTTACCAGGGGCAGAAGCAACCGCACCGGTAAACGCACCTTTTTCATGGCCGAACAGTATCGCTTCGAGCATGTTTTCCGGGATGGCCGCACAGTTGATAGCGACAAACGGCTGATCCGCCCGGGGCGAATGTTGATGAATATACCTCGCCAAAACTTCTTTACCTGTGCCGCTTTCCCCGGAAATCATTACCGTTGAATCGCTGCCGGCCACTTTGGCTGCCAGCTGGAAAATGCGTTTACTGGCCGGATCTTCAGCCACAGGCTCATCCGCAGATTTCTGCCGGCTGCCGCCCACGACCTTGCTAACCGCATCAACAAGCACCTTTGGCTCGAACGGCTTCACCAGATAATCCACAGCACCGGATTGCATGGCAGACACTGCATGGCTGATTTGCCCGTATGCAGTAATCAGCATCATTGGCAGACCGGGATAAAGCCGCTGCACTTCCCCCAATAACTCATGACCGGAGAGCCCGGGCATATTGACGTCGCTGACTACCATATCAACCGGTGCCTCTGCCAGCCGAGCCAACGCCTCATGGGCATTCGAGGCCTCGCGCACGCGGAACTTCGCAAGTTCCAGAGTAGTCACCAGCGCCTCGCGCAGGTCACGATCATCTTCAACTATAAGAATCTGTGCCTTGGCCATGGTTGCCTCCGATCAGACGGTGTTACTAGAAGGGTTACGAGAAAGGTTACGCAAAAGCGGCAGACGCAGAGTCGCGACAGCGCCCCCCTGCTCTGGCGATTCAATGGAAAAATGCCCCTGGTGAGCCTTCACAACTGCCTGCACAACCGCAAGGCCAAGTCCGGTGCCGTGAGATTTTGTGGTGTAAAACGCCTCGGCCAACCGGCTTGCTTCCGCCTTTCCAAACCCCGGGCCGTTATCCATAACCCGGATCAACAGCTCTCCAGCATCCGATACAACCTGAACAGCGACAACAGTAGCCCCTGCTTCAAGACTGTTGTTCACCAGATTGGTACCGGCTCCCACCAGCGCATCCCGGTTACACAGTAGTCGGCACTCCTCAGGCAAATCGCATTTCAACATCACATCCGAACCGGCAACGGGCTTGATTCCCTCCAGTGCGGATTCCAGAGCCGAAACCAGCGTTGATGCAGACAACTCCTCTGCCAGGCGAGTCTCGCCCCGGGCAAAAATCAGCATATCCCGGACCTGTTGCTCCAGATGTGTAAGTCGCGACATCAGGCGAGAAGCACAGCGCTGGCGCATCTCCTCATCCAGGTCGTCCTGGGTCAAATGCCCGCCATAAAGAATGGCCGCCGACAAAGGCGTGCGAATCTGATGCGCAAGCGAAGCCACCATCTTGCCCATGGCAGAAAGCCGCTGGGCATGAGCGAGCTGCGACTGCAAATGACGGGTTTCAGTCAGATCGGTGAGCAGAATCAACTGCCCCGGCTGGTTATCCATCGTACGAATCTCGATACTCACCCGGCGCCCATCTTTCAGCGACACCTCATGACCATCGTCCCGACGCGGAGAGAAACAACGGCGAATCACATCCACCCAGTGTTCTCCGTCCAACGGCTCACCCAACAAAGCGATCGCCGCAGGATTGCTCTGAGACACCACACCCTGGCTATCAAGAACCACCACCCCGGCAGGCAAGGCTTTCAGCAGCGTAGAGAGGCGGTCAGCCAACTGCTCCTTCTCCTCCAGTTCCTGCTGCCGCTGCAACGACTCTTGGCTCAGCTCACCAGATAACTGGTTAACACGAGATTCCAGAGTGCGATAGGAATCGGTAATCTGCCGCGACATCTGGTTGAACATCTCCAACGCAGAATCCACCGCCTCATCGTCCTGCTGCGGAAACAACGCCCTGACCTTATCGTTAGCATCCGCCGCTGCATTGGCCTGAGCCGCATGCTCCACTGACTGAATGACAAACTGTGCCTGACTCATAACCTGACTCCCGATCAGTCCGTTACACCGGACCACACCCTTCGGATAATTCGTTTGCAGGTCACTAAGCCAGCTCCGTGCCAACTAGAGTTTTTCCCAATATATCAATAGGTAAGAAAAGCAAGAGAAAGGCAAACGACAGTTTTACGTCGCCCAAAACGAGAAAGACGCCAAAGGCCACAAACCCTTGACGTCTTATTGTCACAAAAAAAAGCTATTGCTTCAGTTTCCAAGCGGGTGTGGGGTAGTCCTTTTCAAAAGGTGTCGCTTGTCTGAGCAAAGCGAGTTGTGCGACGCATTTTGAAAAGGACTGCCCCGCGACCGCGACAGCACCCATGCGTGTTAAATCAGGACTCCTCAGACTCCTCCTCCCGAAGCCCATACTTCCGAACCTTCTCCACAAGCGTAGTCCGCCGAATCCGAAGCTTCTCCGCAGCCCGTGCAACCACGCCACCGGCCTCATCCAAAGCCTGCTGAATCAGCTGCTTCTCCAGATTCGACAAATAATCCTTCAGATCAATCCCATTCACCGGCAACAAAGCCGGAGCATCCAGCCCCACCAGGCCGGGAATACCAGACGGCATTCCCGAATCCTCAATTGGCCGATTCTCGTCAAAATCGTCCACATACCGAAACTTCTTCGGCAACTCCTGCACACCGATTACCGAGTAAGGATGCATAATCGCCAATCGCTCCACCAGATTCGCCAACTCGCGAACATTGCCCGGCCAGTCGTGCCGGCACAGGCTCATGATCGCCGCCGAATTCATCCGTAAAGAACCGCGCTTCTCTTTCTCCATACGGGAAATCAACTCATTGATCAGCAGCGGGATATCTTCAACCCTGTCCCGTAGAGATGGCACCTCAATGGGAAAAACATTCAGCCGATAATAGAGATCTTCACGGAAATCACCCGTCTCGATCATATCCTCAAGATGCTTATGCGTCGCTGCGATCACACGAACATCGGCCGACAGGGTGCGGTTGCTTCCAACACGCTCGAACGTACGCTCCTGCAACACACGCAGTATTTTCACCTGCATGTTAAGTGGCATATCGCCAATTTCATCCAGGAACAGGGTGCCTCCCTCTGCCATCTCGAAACGCCCTACCCGAGCCGTAATAGCACCCGTGAACGCGCCTTTTTCATGACCGAAGAGTTCGCTTTCCAACAGTTCCGCAGGAATGGCGCCGCAGTTAACGGGCACAAAGGGCTTGTCGCGGCGTGAAGAATGGTAGTGCAGATTGCGAGCAACAACTTCTTTGCCCGTGCCAGAAGGCCCGGTTATAAGGACGCTCACATCCTTGTCTGCGACCTGCTCCATCAGCTGGCGAACTTGCTGAACTTTGCGGCTGGTCCCCACCAGACTGCGGAAAAGCTGAAGGTCACGTTGCTGCCCCCGCTCATTTGAGCGACGAAACTGATCAACAAAAATTTGAGCGCGATAGAGCGAGTCTACAAATTTGGTGTAATTCATAGGCCATTCCATGCGGGCAATAATGCGAGCAGCGTCCGACTCGGCAAGACCTTTGAGGTCGGGATCGCCCATAACCAGCAACGGAACACCCTGAACCGCCCTGCACACCAGCTCAATCGTCTTTATGAGCGCCGAATCCGCGCCGTTTACAACCACAACGGAAATATCCGCCAGGCTCTCTTTATCGCCGGATTCGAGCAGTGCCACTGCATCAACACCTGCAATAACTTGCTCTTCACCAATAAACTCCAGAATCGTCGCCATGTCCCGGCGCCTCAATTCATCCTCACTCAGCACCAGAACCTTGTTATTTTTAGACATTCACAGGAATCTCTTTGGGAATTTGTGCGGTATTTAAGACGGTAAAACCGAAAGAGTCAATTTTATGACGCTATTTCGACCGAGGAGTTGAAATATTCTGGTATGCCTTGGCCGCACTGCGGTTACGATTCACACCTTTCAGCGCCAGTTCCGCTTCTGCCTTGGCTCGAGTAGCACCTTCACTGGCTGTGTCCAAAAACTGACGCAATTCCCCAAGTCGGGACCGGACAGACTCAGGCTCAACCTGCCCGGCCTCCAGCGCAACTATCAGAGATTCTGTGCAAGGCTTTACCCGGACATTGAGGTTAACCAGCCCGTCCCAGTCCTGATCGGCGAGAGCGCTACCAAGGTCGGTCATTAGCTGATCGAAATTTGCCAAACAGGGCTGAAGTTCAGAATGGGAAGTATCTTGAGAGTCGGCCATGACGTTTTTTCCTTGCTCGATAGAGGTGAAAAACGAACGACCCGGTTTAAGGCGCCAGCGGATGCCGACGCCTCAAACCAATGCCAACAATCAGCGACGCGCCGCCCTTCTCGCAGAGGAAGCTGTAAACTCACTGCCGCGAAATCCAGGGTCAAAATCGTAGGCCGGAAAACCGTTGTCCAGGCCGTCAATGTAGTAGCGCTTCGCCTTGAGGTCGTAAGTCATCTCCATGGTAGTCCAGAACACCGGTTCATTGTAATAGCTGATGTTATGGGCCTCGGAAACCCGCCACAGATTCCCGGCGTCGTCATATTCCTCTGACATCAGGATCTGCCAGCTGTCTTCATCCACATAGAACACACGACGATCGTAGATATGCCTGATGCCCGTGCGGCGCTTCGCCTCTACCACCCACACCCGATGCAGCTCATAACGGGTGAGTTCCTGATTTATATGCCCTGCCCGAATAACATCATCGGGCCGAACCGACCGGTCGTGTAGCTTGTAGGCATTATAGGGAACAAAAAGCTCACGCTTGCCTTTCAGAACCCAGTCATATTGATTCGGAGCGCCGTTATACATATCTTTCTGATCGACAGAGCGCAGGGATGAAGAGTTTGGCAGGTCCGTCTCGTAGGCCAGGTTCGGAGAGCGTCGCAGGCGCCGAGAGCCAGAATCATAACGCCAGGCCAGGCGGGGCGAGCGAATCTGATCCAGCGTTTCGTGAACAAGCGTGATGGTACCCGCCAGCGCAGTGGGCGAAATAGTATCGGTCTTGAGGTAAAAAATCTTGTTATCGATATCAGCAAGCTCAGTGCCTTGCTTGCTGTAGGCAAAATAATAATCGTAGTGATTGACGACCGGATTGAAAGAACCGTCCACCTGTGGCGTTGCAGAGCCGCTGCGAAATGCCACCTCTTCACCGCGATAACGCAAAATGTGGTTCCAGATCACCTCAAGCCCGTTTCGAGGAATCGGGAAAGGGCTGGTCATAATGGTGTTGCGCACACCATTTCCGTTATCCAATACCTCTGCACTCAGAGCATTGTCATAGAACTTGTCATACACATGCTGGGGGAACGCTGCCGTGCGACGGGTTGGGTAGACCGGCATGAAAAAATCCGGACCGTATTGGGCCAGCATTTTAGCCGAGCCGTCCGAAAGACGGTCTTTGTAAAGATGCATATTGTCCGCTGTGATCACGAACAACGCCTCATCCTGAGGAAAGGGATCAACCTCAATCTCACCTTCGCGCCAGTTGGCAGGCGGCTCAGTGAGACCGCCGGTCCAATCGGGAATGCTGCCGGAGGCATTGCCTTCACGTTCGGCACCGACCGGAGTCAGATCCTGATTCAGCCGTTCCGCTTCAGCCATCGATACTCCTGACAACGCCTGTCCGGAAAAACCGAACAACAGCACTACAACGCATGCGACAAAATGGAACCGCATCTCCAACACCTCCAGACAATCCAGAAAACCCAACATCAGGGGGTGCTTTTTGCCAAATTCAAACGGCCGTTTCAAGTGAATGTTTGTATTTTATTGTCACTCAGGATTCGGACACAAGAGGTGAAGAAATCTTTGGGCTGAAATGCTATGATGGCAGATTAATTTAATTGGCTGGTTTCAGGCCAGGCTCTTCAGCTAAATCTCTGCGGCAGGGAGTTTTCAGAGACTTTGCCCAATGCACGACAGGCACAGGTAATGGCGTCACAATGGCACTCGCTGGTTTCACAAAAGCTGTTTCTGGCAAAAATGCTTCTCGAATCGCCGGAGCAGCCAGCTGATAGCAGTAACCTGCTTCATGCGCCTGTACGAAAACTGCAGAACGAAGCCGCTATCCAAGGGTCTATAGAGCTCTTGCTGAGAGCAAGACGACTATTGCTGGTGATGATTGCGCGGTTTTACCAGAAGCGCTCAGAGGAGCCTTCATCTGTAGCAGAGCTTGCAAACCTGATCGGTGAGCACGCCCCTGAAACTGGCCAGCTAAAAGCTCTTGAGCAAGCCGCGGGAAGCTGGTGGAACTACCTTGACCAGCTCGAAAGCGCCCAAAGCAGGCCTCCTGCGGCGCGGAAGACGGTCAATGCGGAGAATATCATTGCGGTATCCGCTGAGGCTGGGCCCGACCGCTCTGCCCAAGAGCTTGCGAAAACTCTGAACGCCATGAAAACGTTTGCCGACAACCTGGAAGAGCAACACGGCGAGTGGTAATCACACTGGCCCGTCGCTTCCGGTTTTCAACACTATTAAAGGTTAATGAAATGTCACCATCGTTTTTCGAGATTGTACAATTAAGCAACGGCGACTATGCCCTGCGACGCATCGACGATGACAGCGAGCCACTGGTCAGAATTTCGTTTTCAACTGAAGCCCGCGAAATGATAGAAGACCGGGATATGTCTGTCGCCAAGGCGATGATTGCCGCAGGAATAGAAGCGGCTGGAAGTGTTACTCACGATATTGACTGGGACGATGACGAGCTGGACGTTTCTGACGCTCAGCCCGCCTACACTTTGCATTAAAAGCGATACTCAGCGCTGTCTGAGCACAACGCCATGGCTATTGCCTTCCGCTGCTGCTTTTTGCAGGGAATCAAAGGCTGTCTTTCCCAGTTTGCGCGTCCACATAACGACCGCATGACAGGTACCTGCGCTCAAAGCTCTTTCCGCAAGCTGACGTGCCGGGTACTCTGCGGTGGAGCGCAAAACCAGAAGCTCTCCAGCAACAATACCGTGCATTTTTTGCCATTTGCTCACCAGCGCCTGGGGAGGATCAATCCAGGCCAGCCAGCGCTTTTCCTGATTCAGCTGGGTCAGCATCGGTAGCAACAATTGAAAGTTTTCCACCTGGCCTTCTGGCAGAATGATCTCCGTGACGTTGCCAGCCGGCGTGGAGTCCGCAACATCCGATTTCGGCCGAGCTCGAATGACAGTGCGCTGATTCCGGGTGGCGTACTCAGGCGCCGGGCTAGTTAGATAGGGAGAGCACGGCACTATGCCTTGCTGCCATGCGACGTTCTGATTGAAGCTAAGTTGTTCCATAATTCACCCGTTTTGCAATGCGTCTGTGGTTATACCAGCCTGATCAATGCAGATCAGAGCGCCGGATAACACCTACACCCAGCCCTTCAATGAACAGTTCCTGCTCCTTGAGATCGACTTCTATCGGCGCAAACTCTTCATTTTCAGCCATCAGATAAACCTTCGAGCCTTCTTTCCGGAAGCGCTTGACGGTCACTTCGTCGCCCACTCGAGCGACAACAACCTGACCGTTACGAACATCCTGGGTGCTATGAACTGCCAGAAGGTCGCCATCAAGAATGCCGATATCCTTCATACTCATTCCCCTGACCCGAAGCAGATAATCAGCTGAAGGCGAAAAGAACTCGGGTTTCAGTGTGCAATGATCCTCAATGTGCTCCTGAGCCAGAATCGGACTGCCCGCCGCTACCTGACCGATGACCGGTAGCCCCGGATCTTCAGCAACTTCCGGAAGACGAATACCCCTGCTGGCGCCTGGCACCATCTCGATAGCGCCCTTGCGGGCCAGTGCACGCAGATGCTCTTCAGCAGCGTTCGCCGAGCGGAACCCCAGCTCCGCGGCGATCTCCGCACGCGTCGGTGGGTAGCCGGTTTCATCCACGGATCGGCGAATAATCTCCAATACCTGAGTCTGTCTTGCTGTCAGCTTCATTGTTACGCTGCTCCGCTTGCTGCATGCACTGCTTGTACATGCTGGGCCCGATATTTGCCGGCGCTTACAGTGTGCCAGCCAGCCTGTTTGTTTATACAGTGTTTCGACTATATACAGTGTTTTATCCAGTGTAAAGTCAGGTGACTCATTTTCTTGCAGCCCCTTAACGGTGGCTGTCGCGCTAGTGTGATAAAGTTAAAAGATCATACATTTGTTACCAGTGAGCCCTATGAACCAAGCCACCTCTTGCAACATGCCAGACATACTCAATACCACTGACGGAAAAGAGCGTTGTGTGGGCGTGGAAATCGAATTGTCAGGGCTGGGCTACGAGAAGCTTGTAAATCTGGCGGCAGAACTGCTAGGCGGAAAAGCCGTGCTCGAGTCCCGCTACGTGAGCAGATTGGAAACGCCCCTCGGAAGCTTCGTTATCGAACTGGATTCGGAACCCGTCAAGGAGCTCGCGCTCGAGGATGAACGGCTGCCTCAGTCCATCCGGGATCTCGGCGGGCAAGCCTTGGAAGTTATAGACGCGGCAGCTGAACGCATTGTGCCGCTCGAGATTGTCAGCCCGCCGATGCGCTTCTCGCAACTGGAGAATATAGAGGTCCTGGTCGACAGCTTGCGTAAAGCCGGCGCACTGGGTAGCAGAGACGCCATCTATTTCGCATTCGGTTTGCAGCTGAACCCAGAGCTACCCGACCTTGAACCAGCAACCCTTGTCCGATACTACCAGGCGTTCGCAGTTCTTTATGACTGGCTAAAAGCGCGACACCAGCTGGATATCAGCCGAAAATTCACAACGTATATTGAACCTTGGAGCAGCCGTTATACAGATTTGCTCATCGCCGACGACTATGCACCGGATCAGCGCCAGATGATGGTGGATTATCTTGATACCAACCCGACCCGGAATCGCGCTCTCGATCTGTTGCCGCTGTTTGCACACCTGGACAAGCCACTTCTTGACCAGTACGTCGAAGATCCACGCATCAAAAGCAGGCCTACACTGCATTATCGGCTGCCGGACTGTGATATCGACAACCCGGAATGGCATTTCTCGAGTGTATGGAATGATTGGGTCGTGGTAGAGCAGCTTGCAAACCATGCGGGCGATCTGGCTGAGCTGCGCGCCCTGTTCCGTGAAAGCCGGAAAATCAGCTTGCGAAACCTGACACACAGCTGGCAAGCAACTTCAGAAAAATGGCTGCACAGTAAAGGCTATGTCTGAACAACACCCTACTGATGACAACCTGCCCGGCCTGACGATAGGCATTAGCGGCCCGGCCCGTAAGCGCGTTGCGCAGCGACTGATCAGCTTTGGGTTAAGGCTCCAGGGTGCGAGACCTTACTATATCCGGCCCGGGAGCAGAGTGGATGTCTCGCTTCTGGACGGTTTGGTGCTCTCCGGGGGCACTCATGTCCATCCCCAGCGTTATGGCCAGGAACCTCAGGTCAGTGCCCGTTATGACCCTGCCCGGGATACGACAGATCAGCTTTTGCTGGAACAAGCGGAGGCGATCGGGATTCCTGTGCTGGGCATCTGCCGGGGCGCGCAGTTCATCAACATTTTTCACGGTGGCTCCCTGTGCCAGAACATCACGCCCCTCCGGGTGAATACCCGGCATCGACCACTTTTGTTACCCATGCAAACCGTTCGCCTTGTGAAGACGAGCCGGCTGGGACAACTTATGCGCGCTCCGGTCATCGGCGCCAATCGTATACACAGCCAGACCATAAAACGCTTGGGCAAAAAGCTCCAGGTGACCGCCGTGGATAATGACCTGTTCGTTCAAGCCATCGAAAGCACCCGTGGCCAATGGCTTATGGGCCTGCAATGGCATCCCGAATACCTGCTCTATCACAGTGGCCACCGGCGAATATTCCGCGAGTTCGTGCAGGCAGCCCTGTCATTCAAACTGGCCCGACTGGAGCCTGCATCCCGTCGAACCTGATGTTGAACCCGACTTCCGGGAGGAGATTTATATGGTCAGAAAGAATCGAAAAACACACGCCCTGTGGGCATTGCCACTGCTCGCACCTGGTTTTGTCATGGCCGGAGAAGTCACTCTCACAGGCGAGGGTAGTGTCCGCTACGAACCCGACAGTGCACGCCTGACGTTCACCGCCAGCGCGGAGCATGAGCTGCCACAACGAGCCACTGAACAGGTGGCATCAACGATGGCGCAATGGCGTGAGGGAATCAGTGAGTACAGGTCCCGGCTTCAGGAGTACGCAGATGCGTCCGTCAATCTTTACGAGCGCACACTGCCAATGGACACCCGGGAGGAAGAACCGGAAAAACGGGCGATTGCCTCACAGACCGTCAGCTTTACCATCACAGACCTGGCGCTGTTGAACCCGATTCTGCAGCAAGCCCAGGCGCTCGGACTAAATTACAATCTCGGGCCACATCAGTTTTTCCATTCACAGGAAGCCCGCATGGAACGGGAAGCGCTGGCTTTAGCGCTCGCCGATGCCAAATCCCGTTGCGAATTTGTTGCGCAGCAGATAAACCAAAGCTGTGGCGATGTGGTCACGCTCAACATAAACGGGAGCCACCGCCCCATGCCTATGATGATGTCTGCTGAAGCAAGAGGCGCCGACACCATCTCAAGCGTTGGGGAGCGCGAAACCAGCGCATCCGTGAACGCAACATTTGAGCTGGACTGAGCTCAGAAATCCCGGGTGTAGAAGATATCCAGAGAGGCTGCCAGACCGCTGGCGGCCTCGAGGTAAAAGTACCTACCGAGATCGTAACGTAGCGCTACCGTGCTGATGGGTTCAAAGATACCCACCCCGTAACGGATACTCAGGTCCTCGCTCAGGTAACCGCTAGCGACAACTGATGTCTGGTCTCCGCTGCCTTCGGCCTCCAGCGTAAACTCACGAATACCGAAACCCTCGCCAATCTGACCGGTTACCTTATTGACCTGGGTCAGCCCCAGCGAAATGGCTGCCCGGCCCATCTGCCCGTCGTCAGCCTGACCTCCCGGGGCCCGACCAAGAATCACATAAGACAAAGCATCTGCCTGTGGCATATCCGGGCTGGAAAACACCTCAGTGGTGGGGGACTGGACCGGACCACTCAGGCGGATCCCTGCCACAACCGTGTCCACCTGCCGGACAGCTTCGATGTCCAGATACGGCTGAACCAGATTGCCAACAAATAGCAGCCTGGCACGGCGCAATTCAAGTTCTTGGCCATAGGCTTCGTATTGACCATCCACCAGCTGCAAGGTGCCCCGGGTATCCATATCGTTACCTATCCTCAGGGTACCCTCCAGATCGCCCGTTACACCAAACGCAACGAAACTCACTCGATCCTCGCCAACAACTACCGTGACATCCATGTTCAGCGACCTGATCAGGGGCTCTTCCTGCTCAACCCCAACAATCACCTCATCCTCAGACACTGAAACAGCCTGCGCCGGCAATCCTTCAATTTTAATATCGCCACGAGGCACTTCTACTCGGCCCTCTACACTCAGTTCACCCTCACCGAAGGCGATTGTCAGATCTGGCGCCACCTCCAGGCGGGCGTAAGGCTCCAGGCTGAATGGCAGCCTGTCACCCGTAATGCGAATCTCCCCTCCTGGCGCATCCTGCCAACTCAAACTGCCACGAATAAGGGCCTCGCTACGGGCGTTGCTGCTGACCCGGCCACGAATGTCTGCGGAATAGCCGTCAAGCTCAACGCTAACAACCACCTCCTCCATGGGCAAAGGTAAGCGAGGGTCCACTACCCGACCGTTGGTTAACGCGATCTCCCCACGCAGTGCTGGCTTCATCAGAGGTCCGGATATGCTACCTTCGCCGTTAACGTCCCCAGCCACCTCTTCAAGCCCGGTAAACAGGCCTGCCAAGGCGATATCAAGACCGTCCAGTTTGAACTTGCCCTCAACCGGGCGGCCTTCGGCCATTGGATCAAGCGTCATATCCACCGAGAGCTTGCCAAGCTCTGGGCCAGACAGCAGCACCGCAAGATCTGCCTGTTCGGGCTTGAGCTCCAGCTCGGTCGTCAAAGTCTCGTAACTCAGGGTTTCCCACTCGCCATCCAACAGCAGTTCAAACCGGCCCTCGCCAGCATCAAGCGCAACCCGGCCCTCGGAGCCTTTATCGGTGGAAGTGAAATTAATTTCGCCACTGATGCTTGAGATCCACCGTACCGTCTCTGGCAGAATCGGCGCCAAAGCAGCGGCAGGAAAATTGTCGATACGGTAGGCAATATTCGGCTCGGGCAGAAGGGTCTGGTCGTCGGCACAAACAGAGCTTTGCTGCCAGCGCCAACAATGGGCTCCAAACCTGAGCGCACCATCATCGCCGTACGTTAGCGCGGCGGGAGACTCCAGCTCCCAGTTCTGCTGCTGTCCGGGCACATCAATAGCGCTCCGCCTAAGTTGCCCTTGCCAGCTTGCCCAGGCTTCACCCGCAGTTCCCCGGAAAACCATCTGCACTCCCGCCTCTTCGTGCTGCGCATCAATGGCAACTTCATGGTCGCCCTGAGTCCCCTGCGCATTGACGGTGAGCGAATCGATATTTTGCCCTGCAACAGCAATACCCTTGGCCTGTAGCTCACTAGCGAGACGGAATCCGGAATCCAGCCGGGCATCAAGGCTCAATGCTTCCACGACCAGAAGATCCTGCCAGCGCAGCTCGTCTGCGCTGGCCGTCAATTCACCTCGAGGATCATCGGGTGTTCCTCTCAACGTGAGCTGAAGATCAGCCTGTCCGTCCAGTCCCGGCAGGATCTCCTCAGGGTCGGGCAACTTGAGATTCAGATCGGCCTGCAACGCCTTGCCCCATTTACCGCTGCCTTCGAGACGATTGTCTCCGATAACCAATTTCAGTTCAGGGACAACCCAATCACCGGTCAAGGTATCAATCCGGCCCGCAATCACCGTAGGACTGGACCGCCACTGCCCCTCCAGGTCCCAGCTCGCCTGCATTGCAGGAACCGGCCCGTCAGTGAGCTCTCCCTCTGAAGTCACCCGGCCGCTGAGTTTGGCTTCGAGAACTGGCACCCAGTACCCGGGGTTGAAATCTTTGAGTTCAAGAGCTGCTTGCCAGCTCAGTGGGCCGGAGAACCTCGCGGTCCCTTGGCCGGTGAGAGAACCTGCGCCCGTTACCGCTGAAAGCTTTGTGACCCGGGCCTCGCTGGCATCGCCATCGATAACTGTAGACAACTCTGCGCTGCCTTGGGGCCCGTCCACTTCCGCAGTCAGGTTGGCTTGATAGCGCCCTTCACGCCAGGATACATCGCCGTCCAGCTTGCGAATCGCAATGGGCGGCGCTTTCATCCCGGGCACAAGCGAATGCCACGGGAACTGGCGCAACTGCAACTCCGCCTCCGCACTCACGCCGTCCTGCCATTGCGTTTTGCCGGTGACGACCAAGGTTTTGGGCGACGCGCCTGCCTTGCCTTTCTCTGCCTGATCCTTGGCGGAGAGCTTCAGCCGGATATCCCGGGCGCCGGTGGTTGTAATCAAGCCCGCAAGTGTCAGCTCAACCGGCCCTTCAGTGCCCGGCAGTGTGGCCTGCCCTTCGGTCCTGAATCCGTCTTGCAGGCTGCCCTTGGCCTCCACAAACCAGTTTTTCAGCACCAGGGTTTCCGGCACAGCTTCTGCGGCTTTGAACGTTTTGGAGGTAACCCGTAGGCGCGCTGGCAGGCTCGACGCCAGCGGCTCTACCTTGCCTTCCAGCACGGCGTCGAGATAACCACGGCTCTGGCCCGCAAGCGCAAGATCCCGCACGCTGCCTGAAAGCGCCAGATCTATTGTCCAGCTATCGCCATAGGGTGGCGGCAAAACAGCACTCACCTCGAGATTGACCGGCCAGTCCCGCCGCGTTTCCACGCGGCCAGACGCCACTGCGGTATAGTCATCAAGCTGATAATAGACCCGCTCAACTTCCCAGTCGGTCCCGGAACCACTCGCATCCAGCTCAAACCTGTCCCATACCTTGCTGCCATTGAAGGTGAATGTGCCCAACCTTACATCGGTGACTCTCAGCCCCAGTGGTAACTCAACCCCAGGCAGGCTGATATCCCCGGCCTGGCCTTGATCTTCTGCAGGCGGCTGCACGTTTACGTTCAGCTGTTCCAGGTGCAGGGTCTCAAGGCAGAGCTGCAGATTAAAGAGACAGGACGGCGACCAGTCTATGAGCGGAGATTCAACCAACACATCAACACCGTAACCCCGCCAACGCAGGCGATCCGCCTGCCAGGTTCCAAACAGCGAGCCTTGATCATGGGTTACTTCCAACCCGGGTATCTGATCAATCACCCAGGCAGTTCCTGTCTCGGATCGCAGCGCCAGCAAGATCGCTGAGACCAGAACGACAGGCAAAAGTACAAGCAGCCCAAGAAGCAGCAGTACCCAGAAACGGATACGTCCCGTCATAACTCTGGCCCCATTGAAAAATGGATCCGCCACTCACCGCCAAGCTCGGTATCCAGGCCTTTGGCAATGTCCAGACGCAATGGCCCAAGCGGGCTTATCCAACGAATACCGACGCCCACACCGGTGGCCAAGGGATCGAACAGATCGTTAACGGCGTTGCCGTGGTCTATAAACATTGCGGAGCGCCATTTGTCAGCAAACTGATACTGGTATTCCGCACTGCCCACCAACGTGAATCGCCCGCCGACCGAAACCCCATTGTCATTCTCAGGCGATAAGGATTGGTACGCATAACCGCGCACACTCTGGTCACCACCAGCGAAAAAGCGCAGTGAAGGTGGCACGTCTTCAAACCGGTTTGTCCCCACGCCCCCGATCTGGATGCGAGACAGAAAACGGTGCTTGCCGCCGAGTGTAAGCAGGCCGCGGGCAATCGCGTTCACATGCAGAATATCCACACTCGAGAGAGCCGCTCTGTGGGAACCGCTCACATCAATCTGTAAACGGTAACCCTTGGAGGGATCCAAGGGCGAATCGGCGTGTAGTTTGGAATAACCCACACCCGGAAGCAGCAGTGAGCTTGTCCCTTTTTCATCATCACCAATATTGTATCGTTCTCCGTCCCAGCGTATTGACAACACTTGCAGCCAGCCGCTATCCAGCTGATGCTGCCACTGCTGACCAAACGTCAACAACTCGGATTCAACGTTCTCGATATCTTCGCGCTGATAGCCTGCCGTTAACCGGATTGCATCTGTCATGGGTGGATCCAGCGGCAGTTCATACCAGGTACTGATATTCTGTCTGGGCCCCGAAAGCTCTGTTTCAGCCCCGCGTTTGTGCCCCATCGGGTTGATCCAGTGCTCCCGCCAGGTGCCACGAAAACGCGGCCCAACATCCGTGGAAAAGCCGAGGCCGGTGGCTAAAGACCGGGGATCTCTTCGGGTCAGGCCTATTCGCACCGGGATCACACCATTTTCAGCGCTCCCCGGCACAGCATCTATGTCCACTCCCGAGAAGTAACCACTGCCCAGGAGATCGCTGTTCAGCTTTGCAATTTCGTCCGCATGATAAGGAATGCCCGGCTCAAAGGTCACGAACTCGTGAAGGAGTCGGCTTTCAAACCAGTGCCCCTCCTCAAAGGTGACCTCTCCCAGCCGATATCGATCACCGCTTTCAAACACCAGAACAATATTGGCGCTCAGCGCTTCCGGATCCACTTCGAGAGTGCGGGTAACAAGCCGACCGTCAAAATACCCACGGCGCCGTGCCCGGTTCTGAAGTGTGTTCCGGAGGTTGGTGTAATCGCCATGGTTCAGAACATCGCCTTCTGCGGGGTGAACTGGCAGGTTATCTTTGAAGCGCGGGTCAGAGGCAGCAGGGCCACGGATTTCAACGGTTCGGGATTTAACCCGCACCGGATCACCCGGCGTAATTTCAAGAATCAGCTTGGCCGTTTTTTCTGCGTCAGCTTCTTCAACCTTCCAGTCAACGACCGGTCTGTAATAGCCCAGCGCCCGCAATGCCTTGCTGGCCTGGCTGACAGCCGTCGAGGCATAACGACGAAGATTGTCAGCGCTTCGGTCCTCCACCTCACCAATAAATGCCTCGGCATTTTTTTGGAGCTCCGGGAAATCACCTTTTACACGGACCTCAACTTGCTCGGCCACGCTAAAGGATGACCACAGAAGCAGCAGGCCCAGAAGCAGGACCCGGCCCGATTTGAAAATTTGAACAAATGATTGCATCCGGTGGTTTCAGTGTTGGTCGTGATGGAGGTGGTTGTCGCTTAAGCGTGAGAGTTTAATACCAGCCGGTCAAGTTAATCTGCACCCCCGACAAGTCGTCGGCCCGGCCCAAATAAGCTAATCTGTCGAAACATCTGCGACCGCTATTACATCACAGAGGACGGATACCGGCGAATGCTGAAAATTAACCGCGAGAACCTGAAGTCCAGCCACCAGCTCATCTGGTTCATTATCGACTTCCTGATGTTGGGGCTGCTCATCATCAACCTCGTCCTCATTATCTGGGACTCCGTCTATAACTTTGTCGCCATCCAGAATGTGCTGAAAGAGCATCTCCCTGCGTTTCAGGCTGCCTACAACCCCATACATGAAAACTTCATCCTGTACGACGCGATGTTCGTGGCGGTCTTCCTGACAGAGTTTTTCGTGCGCTGGGGCTATGCAATCCGGGCCAAAGTGTACGACCGCTGGTACTTCTATCCCTTTATCCACTGGTATGATGTGATCGGATGCATACCCGTTGGCAGCCTGCGGTTCTTGCGAATCCTGCGGGTTATTTCCATTGTGTACCGCCTGCATCAATACAAGATAATCGATGTTACCAGTACCGGGCTCTATCGTTTCGTAAACTTCTACTACGAAGCCTTCATGGAAGAACTGTCCGACCGCATAGTGGCAAAGGTACTGAGCGGTGTGCAGCATGAAATAAAGCTGGGTTCTCCGCTTTTTGAGAAAATCCAGAACGACATCCTGTACCCACGGCGGGAGATGTTGTCTGGATGGATTTCCCAGCGAGTCGCTCAGGCAGCAAAGGAAGGTTATGTCCCCAACCGTGGTGCACTGAGGAGCTATCTTGAAGACAGGGTTGACCACGCACTGAAACAGAACGTGGAACTGTCGCGGCTGAAGTACCTGCCGGTCGTGGGCTCAACCATTCAGGAAACGCTTGAGGATGCGGTGGGTGATATTGTTGCCAACGTTATCCAGCAGATTCTGGAAGACCTGGCCTCCTCTTCAAACCATGCGTTTATCGAAGACATAGTAAACGCCTTTATACGCGGACCGGGCGAACCGGATACCGATGAAGAGCGAAACGACGCGCTGATTGCGCTGATCGTCGAAATTATTGATGCCATTAAAGGCCAGGTCAAGGTAAAGCGTTGGCGGGAGCAGCTTCCATAGGCAAGTTATCCGACAGCATCTCTGGCCCGGAACTGCAAAAACAAAACCAGAGAGACATCAGATGGATGAACTGCACTACCAGCCAGCACATGAGCTGCTGAGGCAACTTGAATCTGGCACCCTGACCAGCGAAGAGCTGGTGACTTCCCTGCTTGCGCGAGTCCGCGAGCGCAATCCAGCCGTTAACGCGATCGTTACCCTCGATGAAACGCGCGTACTTGAAGAGGCACGGGAGGCTGACCGGAAGCGTTCGTCCGGAACTGAAACAGGCCCCTTGCACGGTTTGCCCCTCACCCTGAAAGATACCTGGGAAGTTGCCGGAATGGCCTGCACCGCTGGCGCCACCGCGCTGCGAAACCACAAGCCTGAACGCCATGCGGACGTGGTCCAGAGATTGGTAGATGCCGGTGCCATTATTCTTGGCAAAACCAACGTCCCGGTTTACGCCACCGATCTGCAAAGCTATAACAAGCTGTTTGGCGTAACCAACAATCCCTATAATTCAGATCACACTCCGGGTGGCTCCTCGGGAGGCGCGGCAGCGGCTCTCGCGGCTGGCATGACACCACTGGAGGTGGGCAGTGATCTGGCTGGTTCCATTCGTATTCCTGCGCATTTTTGCGGGGTTTTCGGGCATAAACCCTCACGAACGCTGGTGTCTTTTCGCGGCCACATTCCCGGGCCGCCGGGCACCCAATCGCAACCGGATCTTGCAGAAGGTGGCCCCCTGGCCAGAAACGCCCGGGATCTCGAGCTTCTTTTGAAGGTCATTGCCGGACCCAAACCGGTTGATAGCCGGTGCTGGCAACTGGAAATGGCGCCTTCACGTCTGGAAGCCCTGAAACAGGCGCGCGTTGGGCTATGGCTGGAAGACCCACTGTGTCCTGTAGAAGAAGAGCTGACAGGCGGCTATCGGGAACTGGGAAAGCAGCTTGCGGATCAAGGCGCTCTTGTATCCGAGGCTAAGCACCCCCTTTTAAGCCTTGAACACACACTGCCTGCCTACTTCAACTTGCTGGGCAGCCTGCTGAGCACATCCTTCAAGCCGGCCCAGCGGCGCCAGTTGAAATGGATTGCCCGGCTGGAAAAATGGCTCACCTTCTTTGGCCCCATGACGCCCTTCATCGGCGAATATGGCCGCGGCGCAAATCAGCCGGCTTACCAGTGGATGGCCATGAGCGAGATGCGGGAAAAAATGCGGGCAGAAATCGAGACGCTGTTCAACGATGTGGATGTACTGCTAACACCGATCACACCTACCGCCGCTATCCGGCACGATCATTCGCAGCCGGTGTTCAAGCGCCGGATTACCGTTGCGGGACAACCCCGCGCGTACATGGATCAGTTCTGCTGGATCGCTTTTGCCACCTTGCTCGGTTTACCGGCAACCTCTGTCCCCATCGGGCGTACCAGGGAGGGGCTTCCGTTCAACGTGCAAGTTATCGGAGCACCGGGTATGGACCTGACCACCATTGGTTTTGCCCGCTTGCTGGAAGATGCAGGCCTGGCAGGATTTCAGGCTCCGAACGGATTCTGAAGTAACAAAAACTCCCAGTAATAGCTACCATTCTCATTGCAATCCTTAAACATTCATCTATTATACTACTTAATAGTAGATTAGGAGGTGAGCCATGAGATACCAAAGCGTTCTTGGAAACTGCAACGAAACCACCATTGGCGGCATGATCAAACAGTGCCCTGAAACATTCGCCGTGTTTCAGAGCTACAGCCTCAATGTGAGCACTGATCGCGACAAAACCGTGCAGGAGGCTGCAGCGCAAGCGGGAGTACCCGGAAAAACTCTGTGCAGGCAACTCTTCGATGTGTGTATGAAGCACAAACCGCTGGAGGAGATGGAAACAGACACGTTACTGGAACTCCTGCACACGGAGTATGACGCCACTCACCTTGAACAACTGCCCGCACTGCATCGGCTGGCCAGAAAAATCGAGGCTGTGCACCGGGCCAGCCCGGACGTACCCCAAGGCATTACTCGCGCGGTAAAGCAACTAGAGCAAACTCTGACCGATCACGTCAAACGGGAAGAAGCTTATGTACTCTCCCGCATGGAGCACGATAGGCCACCGATGCCGGATACACCCATAGGCCAGATGAATGAAGAGCACGATGCTATCAAGTTGCAACTTCGCGGGCTGAGAGAGTTAACCAATCACTACAAAGCCCCGGAAGCCGCCTGTCGTTCATGGCGCAGACTGTATGATGAATTGAAAAGCCTGGACTTCAGTTTATCGGAACAGATTTATCTTGAGCGCGACATCCTGTTCCCAAGGTTTCAGTTCTGAAGTTCAATTCCCACAGAGGCGGAGTGTATTAAGCAAAGAGAACCTCTCCTCTGAATAATGCAGCCTGCCCTGATTGCGTTATTCAGAGGTTTCCGCTTGCACCGCTCAACACCTTACTCATTTTTTGAAATGTAGGTCTGATAGACGGTAAGCGACGCGTTCAGGCTATCTCGATACCCTGCTCCATACTGATTCCCGCCCGAGTCCGCCTCGCGAATAGCTGCGGTGTACTGCCGGAAACCCTGCTGCGCAAACGCCAAAGCAGCAGGCACGCCATCCCTCCCCGCCACAAAAGCAAGGCGTTCCCACTCTTTGGCTTCAGCGTCACTCATAATGCCCCTTGTACACTACCCGGTTCATTTCAATGGCTGGTGCAACATAGCCGATGTACGTTCCTTTTCCACAATACCAACTCTCATCAGAAAATCACCAAAACGCTCGCCGGCCTCACGTCCCTTCTGGTAGGTCCGGAACAGCGGCCGCAGCTCTCTCAATATCGTGCCTGTATCAATATTCTCCCGGTACAGCCTGTTCATGCGCTGACCCGAGAAATCTGCCTCCAGGTAGAGGTTGTACTTATCAGGTGCTCTTCCAGTCAGCGCAACCTTGAACTTGCGAGGCAGGTATTTGTACCCGTAAAAGGGCTCCTCTTCCTCACTCAGTTTTTGGACGCGCTCCTGCCCCATAGTAACGGGCTACGGCAAAGTAATGCTCGCAGAGTTTGTCTATGGCGGCGAGGTAACGCCTACCTTACCGTTGAGCCCTTTCAAAGAGTCGGCGTTCTATTGGCAGGTGAAGAAGCGCGCCCTACCGCCCTTCTACTTTGATTACATGCTCAAAGGCCGGGAGGGCGATATCGCACATAAACAACGCGGCCAAGGTAAGTCTGGCCCGAGAGGCCATTTCCTTGGGCCTTGCAAGCTACGCACACAAAGCACGATTAGAGCCAGCAGGTCTGACAACAATCACAAGCAGATGCCTGACCGTCATGACAAAAACACTGGAACTTCAGCATCAACAGTGGCTTGCCATTTACGACGACCCACGCTTGTGGGGAATGAATGTGTCGGAGTATCTACGCCAGGTTGAGAAATAAAAAACGGAAGTCAGATCAGGTGCTGAAGTGTGAGACCTGCCCTGCCAGACTCTGTGCCAATTCTGATAGATTCTGACTGGCCTGCGCAATCTGATTGGAGGAGGCCGAGGTTTGATCAGCCACCTCAGAGATTTGCTCGATATTCTGGCTCATTTCCTCTGAAACCGCCGATTGTTGCTCGGTAGCACTGGCAATCTGCGCGCTCATATCAGAGATTTGGTCCACGCTCCCCATGATTGCCTTGAATGAAGACTCCGTTTTAAAAGCGAGATTGACGGATTCCTCGCTTTCCTTCTGGCTTTTACCCATGCTCTGAACTGCAGTTTTCGCCCCTTCCTGTAACCGGTGGATGGAGTCGCGGATTTGCTCTGTTGAGGATTGGGTACGCCCTGCAAGTGACCTCACTTCATCCGCTACGACTGCGAAACCTCGACCGCTGTCTCCCGCCCGTGCTGCCTCTATGGCTGCATTCAGAGCGAGCAGGTTGGTTTGATCCGCAATCTCACTGATTACCTGAAGAACAGAGCCAATTTCTGTGCTGTGCTCATTCAGCTCTACCACGACTTGTGTTGACTGGCCCAAGGCCCGTGCCAACCCGGAAATCTGCTCGGTCATCTGATGCAATACAGAATTCCCCTCGCCCGCTTGCTCATTGGCATTTGCTGCAGCATCGGCCGCAATTACTGCGTTGGAGGCCACTTCACGCACTGTGGCCGAAAGTTCGGTCATGGCAGAGGCTATCTGATCCGTCTCGTGTTTCTGACGCTGAACGCCTTGGGCACTCTCTTCCGTTACGGCCGACAGCTCTTCTGATGCTTGGGCCAATTGCTCAGCAGATCCGGCGACTTGCCTAACGATATTCCGGAACTGATCAGCCATCATGTTGAGCGATTCGGCCACGTCCGTGAGTTCATCTTGTCCAATCCGTTTTGCCCGATACGTAAGATCGCCTTTTGCAAGCGATTCTGTCGTTCGCATAAGATTGCCAATACTGGCCTTGACACCTTGATAGAACGATGCGAACAGATAGCATATGCCAAACAAGACGATCGCAAGCAAGCCGATAGTAGACTGGTAAACAAAAGCAGCATCGGCCTCTCGCTCGGACAGGGCGCGATCGACAAGAGGAATAAGACTGTCAAACTCGTGATAGGCCTCACCAATTGCTGCTGTGGCGATTTCATTAATCTGGCTCGCCGACACACTGATTGTTTCCGGCTCACGAAACTCTTTTTGCAACAGCTCGACAAACCGACTGACAACCCGGCTGATCTGCCCTGCGGCCTGGCTCAACTCCTTCTCAAGTTCCGGCTTGTAGCTCGAAGAACGTGAAAGATTGTACTGAATGGTATCGAGATGTTGGTTTATCCGATCCTGCCGGTTTGCCAAGGTAATACGACTGTCGCCCTGATGAGTGCCTCTTGCGGCTACGCCGGTTGCAATCCCGCGGGCCTGGGCCATGGCTTCCGCAATTTGAGGGTAGGAGGTAGTCACCAGAGTAATGAGATAGTAGGTTTCAGCGGACGGATCCAGAGTGAGCCCGGATTTTTCACCAATCGTGTCTGCCATTACAAACAGATTATTGATCAGATCGGTATGCTGCCGGAAACTTTGGCCCTGATCGAGCTCGTGCAGCCTGAGTGTCAATTGCTCCCACGTCGCAGACACGTCTGATGTATTGTTGATCAGCGTAAGGCTGCTCAAATTTTGTATAGACTGCTGCACCCGGCTTTGAAGCGCTTTCATGGGTGCCGCAAAACTCTTGGCACCGTTCAGGTATGCAGCGGACATGCCACGATGTTCTTGCACCAGCTCAATCGCCGAGCGAACCTGCTTTATTTCTGTCAAGCCGGCTCTTTGATCGGAGGTAAACTCAACGGTGGCGGCCTTTTCCTGCAAAAAAAGAACACCAATAACCATCAACGGAATGAGAAGAGCTCCCCCAATGACCACAAACTTTATCGAGTATCGCAGCTTACCAAGAAAGAAAATTCCCGGCGTCAGAAGTGCTTCCAGCATAGGGCTTAGTTCCGGCTAGAGTTTAGTTTTAATATGGGAAGAACTTAGGAAGGTTATTGATATGATTTAACTTACCCTATGCGAAACTCCCCGAAAAACATTTATAACTTAAACTGCCGAGCGATTTACACATGTAATTCTGGTTTTCATAATAATTGCAAAAATCGGCTATCTTATTTCACCCCAAACACAAGAAAGGCCAATAAAATGGAGACTCGTTATATACCTATAAAGCACTATCATTGCGTGGCTCGGATCCTTGTTCTTGCATACCGGGAATAAACGAACGATTAATGGAAACTGACTTTCAGAACAGAGGGCAATCAACCATGGATTACCGCACCTACCGCGAAAAACTGCAGACCCGGTTTCCCGAGCCCGTACTGGCTTTTGAGCCGCATGAGTACGAGGCACGACTCGCCTCGGTTCGTCGGGAGATGGCGAAAGCTGAACTTGACCTGTTACTGCTAACCGAAGCCGGAGAGCTGTGCTATCTGACGGGGTACACCACCTTCGAAGTTTCGGTTCAGTGCGTGTTACTGGTGGCAGCCGACCGAACCGTACTGTTCGTTCCGGCCATAGAAATCGGCCCTGCCGTGTATCTGAGCCGGGTGGACGAGGTTATCGGCTACCCATGGCAGGCTCCCGAGGCGGTAGGCAGTACACTGGCTGAACAGGTGCGCCGCACAGCGGGCACCTCAACGCCGAAAATCGGCTTCAACCCATGGGCGGGTTCCTTTCGGCCGGGGCTGCTGTTGGCCCTCAAGAACGAGCTGGGGGCAGCCACGTTTAGCGATTTCGGCACACTGATCGATCGTGTACGCCTGATCAAATCACCCGCCGAACTGACGTATCTGGCCGAAAGCGCAGCTATCACCGGCTCAGGTCTGGACGCGGCAGCGGCTGTGATACGAGAGGGCGTCCTCGACCATGAAATCGCCCAGGCCGGTGCCAACACCATGCTGGGGGCGGGCAGCGAATTCATGAGCATGCAGCCGATTGTGACAACCGGCATTCGTAGCGGCATCATTCATACCAATCATTCCGGTTACAAGGTTGCTCGCAGTGATGTCGTGTTCACCGAATTCGGTGCAGTTCGCAGGCGCTATACCGCGCCGATGATGCGCACCGCCGTAGTCGGTGAAGCGTCGGCCGAAATTCGTGAGTTCCACGGGGTGTGTCTTGACGTCCTCGACGCGGTGATGTCGGCTGCGCGAGCGGGTTCAAGCTTCGCGTCGGCAGCTCGTGCCGGTGAAGCCGCGCTGGCGCCAATCGTCAATCGGGCCTTTTTCTCCGGCGTGTTTGGCTATCCGGTTGGTGCAGCATTTCCGCCATCCTGGGTCGCCGGCTCCATGTTCATAGCATCCGACAACGACGCAGTGCTGGAAGAAAACATGGTGTTTCATTTGCCGATCTGCCTGCGCAAGCCGGGCGAATTTGGCATGGGTTTCAGTGAAACGGTGCGTATCACAGCGGCAGGGGCCGAACGGATTACCGCCAACACACTGTCTCTTGAGGAGATTTTTTTATAAACAGGGGTACATTCAGCCTGCTATGCGGCTGGCTGAATGTAACTGGGGAAGAAAATCGGCTTGTCAGTCGGCACCGTCCTTCGTGCGACCCAAGGCGTCGACTGTATAAACGATAAGCCCCAATTCCGGTCGATAACCATGAATTTCTGTCACGTCCAGCGCCTGCAGGAAATGCAGGATCTCTTCGCTGATAACCTGCCCCGGCACCAACACGGGGAAGCCCGGCGGATAGGGAATGACGAAGCTGGCTGAAACAGCATCCCGCCCCTCGGCCATCTGTTTCTGCAGTTCGCCATTGTCGAAACGCAGATACTCGGTATTTTCTTCTTCGTAACTGAGGAAGTAAGCCCGGCGAATGTCGCCTTCGGGGCTTCCCGGGGTAGGCCGGAAAGCGTCGTGGAAGCAACTGAAATCCGGCAGCGGTGGCAGATCCTCGGTCAGCGACTTAACCTTGTGTTCAATAATCTTGCGTTCGGGCCGGCTGCTCTCTTCCCAACGCCGGTCAAAGCTCTTGGCCAGCTTGATCAACACATCCAGCAGGTAGGCAATAGAACCGCGAGTGGTTCCTATGTTGGTCATGAACAGCACGGTGTTGCGGGACGTCTTGTTGATCTGGATCCCGAACTGATTCATCAGGTATTCGTTCTTGAAGGTATCACCATCAATGCCGGTTTTACCAATGGCCATGGTAATCCTGCTGGGATCGATCACAAACTCGTCATGGGCCCAGGCCTCCTCCATCTTGTTCCAGCCGCTAACGGGATCAAAGAAGGTATCGACACCGGACTGGCGGTATTCCAGCGGAATCATGTCCTTGTTTACCAACACCTGAAAATATTTCTTTAACAAGGGGGTGGTGTAAAGCTGCTCACGCAGAGTCAGCGCCGCCTCGATCTGGGCGTGAACCAGTTCGAACCCTTCCATTTCCGCCTGCATCCTGCCCACATCCAAAGAGGCGACAATCTGGTAATTGGGCGAAGTCGAGGTGTGGGTCATGTAGGCCTCATGGAACGAGGCTTCCACTTTCTGACGGTAATCCTGATCATAGACATGGATCATCGACCCTTGACGCAGTGAGGTCAGGGTTTTGTGAGTCGAGTGGGTCGCGTAGGCCCGGACACGAACGGAATCGGGGTCCGGCATAAGACGATTGTCCAGCCAGGTGGCGTCATCGTCCGGGTCCAGCTTGTCAAACTCAACTTTCCAGGCATCGTACTCTGCCTGATAGTCTTCACTGCGATAACGATCCCGGAGTGTGCGAGCAGCATGCATGGCGGTACGTGGCCGGTAAGTCGGATTGAAGGTGGCAAAGGCAAACCAGGCCTCGTCCCACAGGAACACCAGATCTGGCTTGATGGCCAGGCATTCCTCCATAACCCGACGTACGTTATAGACCACGCCATCGAAGGTGCAGTTGGTCAACAGCAGCATCTTGACCTTGCTGAGCTGCCCGTTGCGCTTGAGATTGAGCAGCGCTTTCTTCATTTCCCGCAATGGCACAGCGCCATACATGGAGTAGTCGTTCAGGGGGAAGGAATCCAGATAGGCAACATGCGCGCCCGCCAAAACCATGCCGTAATGGTGGGATTTATGACAGTCACGATCAACCAGCACAATATCCCGGGGCTTTACCAGCGCCTGGACGACGATCTTGTTGGCGGTTGAAGTGCCATTTGTCACGAAGAAGCTCTGGCGTGAACCAAAAGCCCGTGCGGCATACTCCTGGGCCTTCTTGATAGGGCCATAGGGCTGTAGTAGTGAATCGAGGCCGCCGGAGGTAGCTGACGTTTCGGCCAGAAAAATGTTGATGCCGTAAAAGTCGATCATCTGCCCGGCCCAGTGGGATCGGGTAACCGACTTGCCCCGGGAGATCGGCATGGCATGGAATACGCCGGTAGGCTTACGGCTGTATTCGCGCAAGGCATCGAAGAACGGAGTGCGGTAGCGGTCATCAATCGCGCGCAGGATCGTGTGGTGTTGCTCGATGTAATCCGTTTCGCGGTAGAAAATGCGCTTGAAATGCCGGATATCGGCACTCGCAGTTACTTCAACATCGCCGCTAGTCACCAGAAACTGATCAATCTCCGGGCGGATCTCGCCAATCATTGAACCCAGCAGAAGGCTACGCTCGGCCTCGGTCTTACTTTCAAGTTCTTTTTCTGAAAGACCCTCAAGGTAATTGCGGAGGGCGCTGAGGTTGTACTTCGATTTATAAGGGAATTCGTACCGGATCATGCAGGCCTGGATATTAGGATTGACCAGGATCGCAATCAGCGCGTCTTCGAAGCTTCGGACAGTAACGGTATCATAGATGAACTTGTCTTCCGGGCGACGCAGGCTGTGGAAAGCCTCACGAACCACGTCCTCCTCCTGCAGAGACATCGCATCAACAATCAGAACCTCAAAATAAGGCTGAGCCGAGCTGTTGGAGGCGGGATGACCACGCCGCAGCTGCGCCAAGGCGTCGAGTGCTTCGAGATCTTCAGAGTCCGAATCGTTCTCACTGAGGTCGACGTGGCGGCGGCGGTAGGACTCACTGATCAGTGTCCGCACCAGGCGCTTGACCACCTTCTCCAATTGAATGAAATCATCCCGGCCGTAAAGCGCCCAGAGATGCCCGAAATCCTCCTTGGACGGAAATGCGTGGTAGTCCTCAATGATTTCCAACCGGGTGAGCTTGATATCGATGGCTTTGGCCAGTGACTTCACTTCCGCCGCATCGTCAATCCTGATAATGCGGCCGAGATCCCGCTTCAACGCGTTCCAGGTATCGGCTCGCAGCTGGCTGATCTTGTGGTAAAAGCCCAAGGCCGTGTAAGCGGTTTCTGTCTCTCTTGTTATTTCGCTCATGGTTTCACCTTATGTCCCTGAATGTTCGGACGGGATTTATGGCCAACCGCCAATACTTGGCGGCAAAGCGCAAAAGCGCTTGCACATCCCGAAAGGCTATCCCGGGACGCTGGCACGAACGTTGTATCGGATGTCCACGAATGTCTCTTCAAAATGGTCAAAAGACAGCTCAATTGACCTGTCTGGCCAATGGTACTGGGCTACCCCCGCGTTGGGGTGATACACCGCAGTGTAGATAGTTCCGAGGCCGCGCCGGTAATCGGTTCGAAACAGGGGCGGCGCTGCAAATGCCGAAATCAGTCTCTCTTTCGTCGTAGCGGGATCGTCTACCAGAATCGACAGCTGTCGTTCGCGAATCAGCGTCTCCGAAGCCAGGGCATGGGCATACCACTCGATCCGCTTCTGGTGGTTGGTCGCCACCGGTATCCGCTTGATTGACGCTGGACGGTCAGGGCCTATCATGGCGGTAATATAGCGCTTACGGGCATCGGTCACGGTGATGTTGTAAGCCATGTGCGTGGGCACGCGGGCCAAAACGTCCGCCGCTTCCGGCGTTGTGTCACAGAACTCAAGGATGTAGCGCAGGATAATCGGCGCGCCAAACCCGTCACCCACCGCCGTGCGCCCACCGAAGGCCAACGAAACGGACAGCCCACTTTCGTTAATGCCATCGAGCACACCAACCAGGCAGTCCGACATGGCGATAACCCGGCGACCGTTCCAGCAGGTTGAAAGGATCGTGCCTTCACAGAGTTCGGGCGGATAATCGTAGTTACGCACCAGCACGTTAGCGTCAGCGTCGGCAAACGCCGCCTGGGAGCACCCGGTTATGTAGGCCGGTGGCCGATAGAGGCTGAGCAGCCTCGAAGACAGGTCACCACCGCCGGAAAGCTCGCACAGCCGCCGATACGTGGGTATCAGTTCTGGCATATGCCGGGTCAAAGCGTTGTAACAGGCCAGATAACTGGGCCGCTCGCGCTCCGTCTCCGACAGATACCAGCGCTCGTAAGCTGGCCAGTGGAGGTCAAAAAGACGCCGCCATTTTGGCCCTGCTTCCGGCTCATGCACTGTCTCGAAAATCAGCTGTTTCTGCATGACATCGGGACCATCCGGCCCACGGGGGCGGACGGGGGTTTTGCCACCCCTCATCGTGTTGGTGTTCACAGTATTTTGAAGTTACTGCCACCGATAGCATGATCGACGGCCGCTGCTTCAACAGCCGGGTCCTGCAAAGCCTGACCGGCAAACTGACCACGGATACCGTCGATCCAGGCTTTCGCCCGGGGCGTCAGGTCGAAGTTGTCGTCCATCAGTCGTCCGCGGGTAATCAGTATTCCGAGGTCAGCACCTTCGTAGCGGAAATCACCCACCCCACTTATACGCATGAAAAATGCTTCCTGCTCACTCTCAGCCGCGTGTGGATGATAGTTGTAGTGATCGTAGCCAATGCTTCCGTCTTCAGACATACGCCAGACGCCAGACTGGGGTGCCTGCGTCAGAAGGTCTACCGACTCATCGGTATGCTTGATAACGAGCTGACTCCAACTATCGATGCTGTCCGGGTTCGACCAACGCTCGTTAATGTCTTCGATATTGATATCGAAATCCTGGTCAGAGAACTCCAGCAGGTGGAACAAAAACAATGGAACATCAGAGTGGGCGAACGCCGCTACGTTGGTCAGTGAACTGGCGCCGGTGACACGCGGATTAAGCTCACCCAGGTAAACTTCGTTCGTATCCATGTCGATCAGGAAGTCGAGCTCAAAATAACCGCGATACCCCTCCTCTCTCAAGGCCTCACCAAACTTGAAGGTATACTCGCGAGCCTTGTCTCTGACCTCCTGGGTGAAGGCGCCGGCAAACATCTCATTCCCGCACCAGCCACCCTTGTAGGGTGTCAGCGCCTTGAAGCCCACCAATTCCGTCATGAGCGGCCCAACTACCGTGCCACAGCGTGTGCTGCAGGCCTCAATAGCAGAGCCCCTGCAATTGATCCGCTTCATGATTTTCACTTCGGGTTCGGCTTCAATTTCTTCGGCGTACTTATAATACTCATCTTCATTGGAGACGAAGAACGTGGTGTGGCCCGAGTCACCGAACGCCGACTGGATAACCAGATCGGTGCCGAGCTCTTCGCTGACTTCCTGTAGATGGGCGTAACTGTTCACCTTGGCCAGAACATTCGGAACACTCGGCACGCCAACTTTGTTGCCGATCCTTACCGTCTCGATCTTGTTATCCATGCGCGTGCGCAGTTCTGCCGGCGGGAAGGCAACACGCAGGCCAAGCTGTTTGCAAATATCTTCGGTATGTTCATCGAACATGAGAAAGGTGGCTGTGCCCTTGCCGCCCCGAGACTGCAGGTAATCGATAACTTCCTTATGCTCAAGGAGGTAGTTGTTAATATCCTCAATGCTTTCGAAATCCCGGGGGAACTTCATCTTGGGCACGAAGATATTCTTCTGCCTGCCATCAAAGCAGTCAATGTAGGTAATGTGCCGGAAGTTACCGACCCAGTCACCGATGCCCAACAGGTTGAAGTTGGTTGCGGAGATAAAGTACACCGGGTCTTTGTTGTTGTGGAAATAACGACGGATATCAGAAATGTTTGTTATCTTGTTCATTTCTTTCTCTCCTGTAGAGGGGCGTTCCTGCACATTTTCTGGGGCCTGTACAGGAGCTTCCTGTGCAGGCTTCTGATCCTCGCTCGGCATTAGCCAATGTGCCACCATTTTGCGCAATCGGTTTAACAGATATCGGGTCATTGGATTCTCCGCTACTGCAACGCCAGGGTTACGCCTTGATGTTTTGGGTTATGGCTGCTGCCGGTTATAACTATTATCAGACCTCGTTACGAGCTGGCTTGGCCAATGGCCCCAATGTGTCGAGGAATGGGCTGGATCCGTTTTCACTGCTGTAGAGGGAAAATTTCACGCTGCGATCCCGGAAGCTTTTGAGTGGCTGGCCGAGGCCGTGCAATCCACGCTCGCGCTCGCGGCGGACGCGATTGAAATCCACCTCCACCGGCACGATTTCCTCTCCTGCAGCGCACTGGTGAATCACGTCGCCCGAGGGTCCCACCACGATCGAACGGCCGTTACCGATGGCACCCGTGCCGTTAAAATCAAAGAAATAGCATTGATTGATGGCAGCGTTGGTACGCGCAATAGAAAGTTCGAGATCGCGATCTACGGTATCGGTCATTGTGGGGTGAAGAATAACTTCAGCACCCATAGCCACGAGAGTTCTGGTCGTCTCGGGGAACCACATGTCGTAGCAGATTGAGACTCCGAAACGGCCGACGTCTGGTACGTCAAACACCGCAAATTCGCTGCCACATTCAACGCCCTGCTCGTAGGGTCGGAAAGGGAACATTTTGCGATAACGACACACCACCTCGCCATGCGGGTTTATAACCGAAAGAGTGTTGTATATCCGGTCTCCGTCACGCTCAAACATGGACCCCGGAATCAGCCAGATACGATGCCGCAAAGCCAGTTCGCAGAACATGCTTTCCATCGAATTGGGGAAGGGTTGGGCGTGTTGAATGCCGGCGCCTTTTGCTACCAGTTCGCTGAACATCACCATCTGAACCTGGGGAAAGCGGTTCATCAGAATATCGATGCGCTGGCGCATGGCGTCAGTATTGTCGCCATGATGCAGGGCGTGCATCTGCACCCCGGCTATTGTGAAATAAGACATCGCATTCCTCTATTTTAGCGAACCCTCAAGCCCGGATTTCGAGCTTGGAGCCACATGCGGTTGGATTAAATCAATGGACTGGATGAATATTTCGTAACGGTTCTTTGTCGAATCTGTGACTATTTCAAGCTTATGTCAAATTCGGGAGTCTGTCGAAAGACGATTGGGGTTGCCACTCAAAACGAAAAAAGGCAGATCAGTAAGCTACTGATCTGCCTTTCTTTTATATGGTAGCGGGGGCAGGATTCGAACCTACGACCTTCGGGTTATGAGCCCGACGAGCTACCAGACTGCTCCACCCCGCATCAAACTGGTTGGTAACCTCTCGATCACCGAGGTGCGCATACTACGGAGCCCAACCCCATCTGTCAAAGACTATTCCGACTTTCCACTAACTTATCGCTCCATAATAGCCGTTACACCCTGACCACCGGCTGCACAAATGGAAACCAGGCCACGACCGCGGCCCTTCTCTTCCAGCAGCTTGGCAAGCGTCGCCACAATACGCCCACCGGTCGCAGCGAACGGGTGGCCTGTGGCAAGGCTGCTGCCTTTCACGTTCAGCTTATTGCGATCGATGCTGCCTAGCGGCTTGTTCAAGCCCAACTTGTCTTTACAGAAAGCAGGATCTTCCCAGGCTTTGAGCGTTGAAAGAACCTGCGATGCAAACGCTTCGTGGATTTCATAAAAATCGAAATCCTGCAGCGTAAGGCCGGCTCTCTCCAAGAGACGCGGTACCGCATAAGCGGGAGCCATGAGCAGCCCTTCTTTTTTATCAACAAAATCAACAGCAGCCACTTCCGAGAAAGTCAGCCAGGCTTTTACCTCGACGTTATTGGCTTTCGCCCATTCTTCACTGGCCAGCAGCACGCAAGCGGCACCATCGGTCAACGCGGTACTGTTAGCAGCCGTCATGGTGCCATTCTCGCGATCGAAAACCGGCTTCAGTGTTGCCAGCTTTTCCAGCGTGGTGTCCGGGCGCAAGATATTGTCTTTCTCAAGTCCTGCCAGCGGTGTTATCAAGTCATCAAAGAAGCCTTCTTCATAGGCTTTGGCCAACTTCTTATGGCTTTCCCATGCCAGCAGATCCTGTTCATCCCGAGGGATAGACCATTCATGTGCAGTTACCTGCGCGTGCTCACCCATGGACATACCAGTACGGGGCTCTCCGTTCTGCGGTATGTCTGGTTTTAGATGGCTCGGGCGCAAACGGCTGAGAATCTTCAGCCGGTCGCCGGTTGTCCTGGCCCGGTTCAGATCAAGCAGAATCTCCCGCAACCCTTCGCTGACGCCAATTGGCGCGTCCGATGTAGTATCGGTACCACCCGCAATACCGCACTCGATTTGTCCAAGGGCAATCTTGTTGGCGACCAGAATGGCCGCCTCAAGCCCGGTGCCGCACGCCTGTTGAATGTCGTACGCTGGCGTTTCCGGCGCAAGCCCGCAACTCAGTGCGGCTTCACGGGTAAGGTTAAAATCCCTGGAGTGTTTGATCACGGCGCCGGCAACCACCTCACCAAGGCGCTGGCCCTGAAGACCAAAGCGATCAACAAGCCCTCGCAGAGCGGAGGTCAGCAACTCCTGATTACTGATTTTGCTGTAGGCCGTATTAGAGCGGGCAAAAGGAACCCGATTGCCCCCGATAACCGCCACGCGGCGAACGCCACTGGCGCCCTTCTCCGTCGCTTTCGAGGCCTCGGGTTTCTTCTGGTTGGATTTTTGAGCCTGTGCCATGATGATATCCTTTCTTCAAGTTTTCTGGAGTTGAGGGCAGTCTAGCGTCAACCAACAATGTCTCATTGGCAAACCTGACAAAGCCTTACAGGCATTGAGTCAATCACATAACTGACGGATTCTTTACTCTGTGAACCAACATGCTCCACACATCATAGCAACGCAAGGACGAAGCCATGTCTGACATTTACTTCAAGCTTGTTAACACCCCGGTGGGTAAAACCGCCGCGCAAACCCTGGGCTTACCCTCACCGGTGCCACTGCAACGGCTAAGGCGCGCAGACCAACCCTTTATTGAAGGCAACGTGCTGGTCGGCGCAGGTAGTGGCGGTAAAGCCATTGCTACGATTGGCGGCGTTCTCGGTGCAAGCGCCGCAACGCTTCACCATGCCAGCGGCAAAACAACGCTGGAAGATTCATCAAAAGCCGGAAACAAAGCCCAAGCGATGGATCTCGATTCAGGCACCGAGACAAAATTCTCAGCCCTGGTCTTCGACGCCACTGGCCTGAAGAACCCCGGAGATCTTCGCGCGTTATACGATTTCTTCCACCCCACCATCAAAAAGCTCGACACCAACGCCCGTGTGGTGATTGTAGGCCAGGATCCGTCCACTTGCCGCAAAGCGCCCCAGGCAGCAGCACAGCAGGCGCTGGAAGGCTTTACTCGCAGTATCGGCAAAGAAATTGGCAAAAAAGGCGCAACCGCCAACCTGCTCTGGATGGCGCCCAATGCAGAAAAACAGCTGGAATCCAGCCTTCGATTCTTCCTCTCTGCCCGGTCGGCATACGTTTCTGGCCAGGTTGTGCGCATTGGCAAAACCAACAGCGCGCCAACAACCAACCCGGTTGCTCCGCTTTCCGGAAAAGTGGCGCTGGTCACAGGCGCCTCAAGGGGAATCGGCGCCTCCATTGCAGAAACTCTGGTTCGGGATGGTGCCACGGTAGTCGGGCTGGACATTGAGCCTGCCATGGCCGATTTGGAGAAGGTGATGGCCGCAATCAAAGGCAAAGCCCTTTCCTGCGACATCACCGCCAACGACGCACCAGCAAAAATCGCAGACTATGTTGAAAAACATTTTGGCGGAGTAGATCTGGTCATTCATAACGCCGGCATTACCCGCGACAAAACGCTGGGTAATATGCCCGAGCATTTCTGGGATATGACCATCGCCGTCAATCTGACAGCGGAAGAACACATCAATGATGAACTCATTGGCCGGGAACTGCTTCGTGAGAACGGTCGCATTGTCGGTATCTCGTCCATCAGCGGCATTGCCGGCAACTTCGGGCAAACCAATTACTCTGCAGCGAAATCCGGTGTCATTGGCTATGTAGAAGCCATGGCAAAACAGGTCAAGAACGGCATCACGATTAACGCCGTTGCCCCCGGCTTTATTGAAACCCGGATGACAGCGGCCATGCCTCTGGCCCTGCGCGAAGCGGGAAGGCGCATGAACAGCTTGTCTCAGGGCGGCCAGCCTGTGGACGTTGCAGAAACCATCGCATGGTATTGCAGCCCCGCTTCTGGCGGTGTTAACGGGAACGTTGTGCGGGTGTGTGGTCAGTCACTGATCGGCAAGTAATAAAAAAGGGCAAGCCCAATGGACTTGCCCTTTTTCGGAATCTGGTGGGTGGTACTGGGATCGAACCAGTGACCCTCGCCTTGTAAGGGCGATGCTCTCCCAGCTGAGCTAACCACCCGGGAATAAATCAGAAATAGTGGCGGAGCGGACGGGACTCGAACCCGCGACCCCCGGCGTGACAGGCCGGTATTCTAACCAACTGAACTACCGCTCCACATCGATCCGGCATTAAGCCTGAATCGCATATCGAACTCAAGAGTCCGATACCTGCCTTGAAAGAAAATGGTGGGTGGTACTGGGATCGAACCAGTGACCCTCGCCTTGTAAGGGCGATGCTCTCCCAGCTGAGCTAACCACCCACTCTGGCACCTTTCAAAAGGCACTCACCTGATAATGCTGATGCCTGCGAACAGACGACGTTGCTTGACCAAGTGAGAGGCGCATTTTAAGCATTTGTCCGGCGGTGTCAAATCTTTTTCCGGAAACCCTAGAAAAACCACCAACCGTCCGATTCCGCTGCTTCCTGGCGCTCGCGCTCCAGCTCCAGCAGGGCATACTCCTTCTCCAGCTGATCAATCTCGCTGTCTGTTTCCAACGGAACTGACGGGCCACCTCCAAATGGCCAGTACCATGGAGCCGACTTGTACAACCCTTCACTCTTGAGCCTCTCCACCTCCAGCTCGCGCTCTTCTTCCAAAAGTGCGATTCGCCGCTCGTAATCCACATCTTCATTGGTTTCGACTATGGAAACCGCAGCATGATTCGGAGCCAGCAAATCGCTGTTCAGAAAGCGCGTTGAGACGATTTCCTGTGCCTGCATCGCGTACTCCCGCGTTACCAGTTGCAGATCACCCTGAGTGAGAGGGTGTTCGGGGTCGAGCTCCGGATGTGCCTGTGTCGGCTCAGACACCTCGTTATATCGCAAATAATAGATATGCCCTGCCTCAACCGTAAAGGTGGCGTCCGCAATCAGACTGAGGCTGAACGAGTTCATCCCTTCAAGGCCCATCAACGGCCTGCGCATGGCAATATGGCGCTCGCCTGGCTTTACCACCAGCCAGGTAAAACTGTCGTTGCGAATGTTGAAGTAGTGGGTGTCGTCGACATACACACTGGGCGCTTCAATCTCATCAGCTGCCCACTGAGAGTGGGGGCGGTAAAAATACAGAACAGCGTGCTTGCGATCCCAGCTGTCGCTATCAATGTGTACAAAATCGTGTCCGGAAACCGGATGCAGGAACGACCCAACGCTTTTGCCAACAGACTGGTAAATTGTACACCCGGACACAGGCAGCAGCAGTGAGGCAAGCAACAGCACGGGAAAACAAAACGAGGGAAGCTTGGAGGGCTCAAAAAAAGACACGGGGGTTTTCATTTTTGTTAACTCTTCATCCTTTGGTGAGTTGCCTGATCATAGCAACTGCCAAACGGTATAAATGAGAGCTACCGCAAGGGATGAATAACAAACCGTTACAAAACCCGGCGCCCACTTTCCTGTAGGCGCCAATCAGTGAATTCGCCAGATCTGTTACTGACCTGACACCTGACTGCGAAGCTGATTCATCTCATCCGATAAACGCACCAGGCGTGACGTAAGCTGTGCACGGGAAGAATCAATCGCTTCGACGTTCCTCTTGAGCGCCGCCAGCTCATTCCTGAGCGCCTGATCGCGATCATTGCCGGACGCCTGCGCCAGCTTTTTCTCAAGCGCTGACAGCCGCCCTTCCATGCCGCTGATTCCAAGCTTCTGCTCCTGCTCAAAGCGGCGAACACGACGCTCAACAATCTGATCCACCTCCGCCAACTGCTTGTTCAGAGCTGTCAACTGCTCCCTAGCCTGCCGATTTGCATCCTCCAAAGCCGCAACCGACGTCTCCGTCTGTTTGGTTAACGAAGCCAAATCGGCACTGAGCGACGTCCGGACTTTCTCAACTGTCGAGCCCACGTCCGTCAACGCTTTTTTGTTTTCCGCGATCCCGACCTCAACAGCTGCAACCCGCTCCTGATGATCATCCAGACGCTTCTTGTTACGCTCGTTTGCAATGACCCACAACTTGCGGATCTCGCTGTCTGCCTCATCCAGCTGCTTCTTCTGGGATTTGATCTGCTCAGCCAGTGACGCACCACTCTCCTGCAGATTCTCTCCGGTTTCCGACAGATCGCCTTCAAACCTCGCCAGCGCCAACTTGCTCTGACGCGCCCAGTAATCCGCCTCCTCCAACTGCCCTTCCAGCATCTGAATCCGCTGATTCTGGGAATACCACCCGGCCAGTGACGCGACGGCCACCGCGATAACCAGCAACCACAAAACCGCCAGCCCCGACCGACCATTGCCGCCGCCGTTACTATTACCACTGCCCTTTGCCGGCTTCGGTGGCTTCGGCTTCCCGCCTGCAGCCTCTGCTGACGATTTCGGTTTTTTCTGGGCTGGCGCCTTTCTCTCCGCGGCACCAAAAGGCCGTTCAGCTCTCAGTTCATCGTCATCTGGACGGATGGGTTCCATTACAGCTCCTGAATATGGGCGGTTTAATTAATTGACACTGATAATACATGCACTTGCCGAAGGGTTGAAATGACGAAGCATACAGACATCTGCCGGTCAGTCGCAGGCATGACTGCAGTCCGGTGCGGCAGAGGGGGATCTTCCCCGGGAATGTCGGAGGCCATGGATGGCCGGAGTCAAGCGCCCACGGATGTGCTCGTAGCGGGTCCCGGGGAAGATCCCCCTCTGCCGCGCTCCACCATAAACGGGCCAAACACCTTCCTTGCATGGTAGATAGCCAAAACATACAATGGCCGGCTTTCCAATTATCACAGGACTGTTGCGTATGCAGCCGCTTGTAGGACTTATCATGGGCTCCAAATCCGACTGGCCCACCATGGAACACGCCGCCAACATGCTCGAAAAACTCGGCGTCGCCTATGAAACCAAAGTCGTCTCAGCCCACCGCACCCCGGATCTGCTTTTCGATTACGCAAAGACAGCCTCCGACCGCGGCCTGAAAGTCATCATCGCAGGCGCCGGCGGCGCAGCTCACCTGCCCGGGATGGTTGCATCGCAGACATCCTTGCCGGTACTGGGCGTACCCGTTCAATCCAAAGCGCTCAGCGGACTCGACTCACTGCTCTCTATCGTTCAAATGCCCGGCGGCATTGCCGTCGGCACCCTGGCTATCGGTAACGCCGGTGCCACCAATGCCGGGTTGCTGGCCGCGCAAATTGTTGGCACATTTGATGATGGTGTGCGCAAAGCTGTAGATGAATTCCGTACAACACAGACCCAAACGATTCTGGATAATCCCGATCCAAAAGAGCAGTGAATCCACTGACCAGTTCCGACCGCGCGGCTGGGGCGAGGCTTTCCACAACTGTGCGGAGCCAGGGATGGCGGAGCCAAGCGTACACGGACGTATTCACAGCGTGTTTTGGAAAGCCTCGCCCCGACCGTGCTGACCACCCAAAGTAAAATGCCCAACAGCGGCAGGAGAACACAAATGAGAATTGGTGTACTAGGCGCCGGTCAACTGGGAAGAATGCTTGCCCTCGCCGGATATCCGCTGGCCAAAACCTTTGTTTTCTATGACATGTCAGGCAGCCCCAGTGCCGGGTTGGGTGAAGTCATCATTGATCGCGAAGGCAAATATCTGGATGACTTCCTGTCGCGGGTCGATCGTGTCACCTACGAATTTGAACACCTCCCCGTAGAGGTAGCCGAAAAACTGGCAAAGGAAAAGCCCGTTCACCCTTGCCCCCGCGCTCTGCAGGTGTGCCAGAACCGAGAAGCCGAAAAGACGCTGTTCGGTGAGCTTGGTATCCCCACACCCCAATGGAAGATTGCCGACAGCGCAGAATCCCTGAAAGCCGCCGCCGAAAGCCTGGGCTGCCCGGTTGTTGCCAAATCCAACACCGAAGGTTACGACGGCAAAGGCCAGGCCGTACTGAAAAGCCCGGAAGATGCGCAAGCAGCCTGGGAATCCATCGGTCACCCGCGATTGATGGTAGAGAAGTTTGTTGAGTTCAGCCGCGAAGTTTCCATTATTGCCGTGCGGGCAGAGGACGGCCAACTGGCTTTCTACCCCATCGCTGAAAACGTGCACCACGACGGCATATTGCGATATTCAATCGCGCCCGCGCCGAAACTGGAAAAACACGTTCAGGAAGATGCGGAGCGCTATATCAAAGCCCTGCTGAATGAACTTGGGTACGTAGGTGTACTTACGCTCGAGCTGTTTGAAACAGCCGAAGGGCTGGTAGCAAACGAGATGGCCCCGCGCGTTCATAATTCGGGGCACTGGACCATCGAAGGCGCGATGACCAGCCAGTTTGAGAACCACATCCGTGCCGTTAGCGGGCACCCGTTGGGCAGCGTCGAACCCCGTGGCCTGAGCTGCATGATTAACATCATCGGCGAGCATGGTGAAGTTGAACGCCTGCTGGAACTCCCTTACGCTCATTTACACCTTTACAATAAAGGTGAACGCACGGGTCGCAAGCTTGGCCACGTTAATATTCTGGCGGATAGCTACGCAGAACTGGTGTGGCGAATAAGGAATTGTGTGCAGTTCCTGCCCGGCAGCCCCGAATTCACGAGTTCATTGAACCGTAAAGGCTGAAACAGCTTGCGGGGTTGATATCGCTCAAATCGACCCTATATTAAAGCAGTAACACTCACCATAAGAGAGACCAGGGAGAACGATCTCATGGCATTTGAACTTCCAGCATTACCTTACGAAAAGAACGCACTGGAACCACACATCTCTGCTGAAACCCTCGAATACCATTACGGCAAGCATCACAACACCTACGTAACCAAGCTCAACGGCCTGGTTGAAGGTACGGACAACGCCAACAAGTCGCTTGAAGACATCATCAAGAGCGCCAGTGGTCCGCTGTTCAACAACGCAGCACAAGTATGGAACCACACCTTCTACTGGCACTGCCTGAGCCCCAACGGCGGCGGTGAGCCCAAAGGTGCGGCCAAAGAAGCGATTGAAAAAGCCTTCGGTTCATTCGATAACTTCAAGAAAGAATTCAACGACAAAGCCGCCAACAACTTCGGTTCTGGCTGGACTTGGCTTGTCAAGAAAGCCGATGGCAGCGTCGCTATTGCCAACACCAGCAACGCCGAAACACCGCTGACTGGCACTGACAAGCCGGTATTAACCGTTGATGTGTGGGAGCACGCGTACTACATTGATTATCGCAACTCTCGCCCGAATTATCTGGAAGCATTCTGGAATCTGGTCAACTGGGATTTCGTAAACGAAAACCTGGCCTGATCATTCTGGTTCGCTCTCCATAGGCGAGGCCGGTAACGGCTGAATGTGAAACGCCCGCTCCAAGCGGGCGTTTTTTGTCTGACGGCTCTCCATATTTACAAATTGAAACGTCAGTAAGCTCAAGTAACTGAAATAATCACCGATACAATATGCAGTGTTGATTAACCTGAATCATAGTCCGCATTGTCGGCAATGTATTACGTTGAGTTGTCGGCACTTTCCGGATACAAGAATACGGGCGCCTGGTACACAGGCTAAAAGACAGGACTGAATGCAAACATCCTTTGAGGTTGAAAACCGTCTTGGCTACCGCATCCTTCGGTGGATACTTGCCGTTGCGCTGATCAGCGGCGTGATCGTCAGTGCCATTCAGGTGGTGCTTGATGCCCGTCGCGTATCTGTTGACCTGGACAGCCAGGCCCGGCAGACCATTGCCATGGTTAAAGATGCGGCCACTCAGGCCGTGTTCAGCATAGACGCCGACCTGGCGGAACAGGTGGTTGATGGACTGTTTGCACGAGAGGCTGTACACCTGGCCCAGATTCTTCACACCAACGGCGACCCCCTGAGCAGTCGCGAGCGCCCCCTGACTGAAAGCATATCCCGGCCGCTGACGAACTGGATTTTCGGTGCCGAGCGCCAATTTCGCACGGAACTGGCACGCAACAGCAACTCCGACACCGTATACGGTTATTTCGTTGTTCATTACGATACAGTGCCGGCGGCCCATATGTGGCTGGGGCGCGCCACCGCGACGTTTACTTCGGTCATTGCCACGGCGGTGATTCTCGGCATGGTGCTGTTCTTCATATTTCATATGCTGCTGACCCGCCCGCTTTTGCGCATTGTGCACTCAGTAAAACAGGTTGACCCGGCACACCCGGATGACCGCCTGATCGATAAGCCTGCAGGCCATGAGAAAGACGAACTTGGGCTTTGGGTGAGTGCGACAAACACGCTACTTGTCGCCATTGGTGACAGCCAGAAACGCCATCGTGAAGCCGAAGACAAGGTAAACCGCCTTGCCCGTTTCGACCAGCTCACCGGGTTGCTTAGCCGGGACAGCTTTATGGAGCTGTTAAAGGCTGACCTTGAAGAGTCGAAACGAAACCATACACTGCTGTCCGTGATCGTTTGCGGGATTGATGATTTCAAATCCATCAACGATCAATGCGGTTTCCGTACCGGAGATCAGACGCTGCAAACCGTGGCAGACCGCCTCATAAATAGCCTGAACGGCTCCCGCTTTACAGTAGCCAGACTTGGCGGTGACCAGTTTGTTATTGTCGAGAAAGGGCTTAAAGACGGCTTTCAGGCGGCAGACACCGCAGAAGCCATTCTCGCAGGGATAAGCGAGAATATAGGGGTAGAAGATCAGAACATTTCCATCACGGCTACTCTTGGTATCGCGCTCTACCCATCCGACGCCATCCAGCCCGATCGACTGCTACAGAGTGCAGAACAAACCATGATGCTGGCCAAACAGAAAGGCCGCGACCACTTCCAGTTTTACGTGGCGAGCATTGATCAGGAAATCCGGGATCGCAAACAGCTTGAGAAGGATCTTTCTCAGGCTCTGGCCCTTCACCAGTTCCATCTGGTTTACCAGCCACAGATAAACCTTGTAACGAAACGGGTCATCGGTGCGGAAGCACTGCTGCGTTGGGAGCACCCCGTACGCGGCCTGGTGCCGCCGGACTACTTTATTCCGGTCGCGGAAAACAACGGCTCCATTGTAGAAATTGGCCAATGGGTGCTGGAACAGGCCTGTCTGCAAGCCAAGTTGTGGGCAGATAAAGACCTGCCCTTGCGTATCGCCGTCAACCTTTCTGCGGTGCAACTGCGCCAGGATCGGATTGTGGATGACATACTGGGCACGCTGAAACGCCACGACATTCCTGCAGGCCGGCTGGAGCTGGAAGTCACAGAAACCAGCTTCATGACCAACCTGGCAGACGCCGTTACCAAGCTGCACGCCCTGCACCGGGCAGGCATCAGCATTGCCGTAGATGACTTCGGTACCGGCTACTCATCGCTTACGTATTTGAAAAAGATGCCGGTTCAGCACCTGAAAATTGACAAACAGTTTATACGGGATCTGTTGATTAACGAGGAAGACACTCAAATTGCCAACACCATTATCGATCTCGGCAAGAGTCTCAATCTGACAGTGGTTGCGGAAGGCGTGGAAACGGCGGAACAGGAATACTACCTTAGCCAGCGTGGTTGCAAACTGGCTCAAGGGTATTTCTTCAGTAAGCCTCTGCGCCCTGCGGATTTTGAGACCTTTGTTCAGGGATTCCACCAGAAAATTCTTGAAAATAACACCTGAACCATTACCTGTGAGGAGTTGCCATGGGCACTACCATTATTGGCCTGATCGTTATTGCCATCGCGGCAATCTATCTGGTTATTATCTACAATCGCCTGGTGTCTCTGCGTAACCAGTTCAAAAATGGTTTTGCCCAGATTGATGTTCAGCTCCAACGCAGGCACGATCTGATACCCAACCTGGTCGAGGCGGCCAAAGCCTACCTCGTGCACGAGAAATCAACACTGACTCAGGTTATGGAAGCGAGAAACAACGCCGTCAGCGCTCAGAAAGATGCCGCCAAAGATCCTGGAGACGGCACCAAAATCCAGCGTCTTGGTGGAGCCGAGAATCTGCTCACAAAGGCCCTCGCCAACTTTTATGCTGTCGCAGAGAATTATCCGGACCTGAAAGCCAATGAGACCATCCAGCAATTGATGGAAGAGCTTTCAAGCACCGAGAACCGTGTCTCCTTTGCCCGCCAGGCCTATAACGACGGCGTAATGAGCTACAACATCTTCCGCGAGCAGTTTCCCAACAACATTATTGCCGGACTGTTTGCTTTCAAGGAAACCTCCCAGTTGGAGCTCGAGTCTCCAGAGGCCCGCCAGGTGCCGAAAGTCGCCTTCTGAGGCTCTGAAGCATGGCCCATCCCGGTTTTTTTCAGCGCCAGGCAAGTGCCCGGCGCAACACCAGCCTGCTGGTATTCCTGTTCCTCACAGCCGTGGCGCTGATCACACTGGCCGTGTGTGTGGTGGGTTATTTCGTCACCCGCAGTGAAACCACCGGACAACCCTTCCATTACTGGCTGCTCTCCAGCCACGGACTGATCACTGCCTCGGCTGTGATAACCCTCATATTTATGGGTTCGCTCATACGCTGGGTAGATCTTTCGGGAGGCGGCAGCCGCGTGGCAAAGATGGTCGGTGCTCGACCCATTGACCCGGACACCCGTGACAGCGATGAGCGCAAACTGCGCAATATTGTAGAAGAAATGGCCATTGCCAGCGGCGTGGCCGTGCCGGAACTCTACATCATGGATAACGAAACCGGGATCAACGCCTTTGTAGCCGGATATACGCCCGGCTCCGCCGTTATGGTGGTCACCCACGGCTCCATCACACAGCTAACCCGGGATGAACTACAAGGCGTTGTGGGTCACGAGTTCAGCCACATATTCAACGGTGACATGCGCCTGAACGTTCGCCTTATCGCGCTGCTTTCGGGCATTCTGATGATCGGCCAGATCGGCGGTTTCCTGCTTCGTGCGTCGTTCTATAGCGGCGGGCGATCATCCGCACGCAATCGTGATGGTCGCGCCCAGGCAGCCATGGGGGTCCTTGGTGTGGCTCTGTTTGTTATTGGTTACGTGGGTGTGTTTTTCGGGCGCTTGATTCAGGCTGCTGTGTCGCGCCAGCGGGAAACTCTCGCCGATGCCTCGTCGGTGCAATTTACCCGCAACCCCGATGGTATTGGCGGTGCCCTTTTCAAAATCGGGCTTCGAGGCAGCTACCTGGACACTACCGGTCACGCCAGTGACATGAACCACATGTGTTTCGGCGAAAGCGCCCGCATGAAGTTCTCGTCACTGCTTGCCTCCCACCCTCCTATTGAACAGCGTATCAACGCAATCCAGCCTGGGCTTATGGCTCGCCTGAAAAGCCGCCTTCGGGATACAGAACCTGGCGACGACCTGCGCGCGGCAACCTCAAGACAAAGCCCCGCAGAGGCTTCCAGCTTCGCAGGGGCAGCCACAAGCAGGTTTGGTACCGTCTCCGGCCGGCGCACATCACATTCCGGCTCGGCCATCGCCACATCCGTGGCAGCCCCGGAGATTGCACAAAGACTCTCAGAAAGAGTCGGAACGATCCGCCCGGAAGGCGAGGACTTTGCCGTTCATCTCCTGCAACGTTTGCCATCCACCTTCCGCGGCCTACTGTATACCCGGGCCGGTGCCATCCAGCTCTGTTATGCCATGCTCATCAACGATCTGAGCGAGCAACAACAGGCTGAGCGCCTCAAACTGCTTCCCGACCATTCATTGCTTGGAGCACAATCAGACCTGCTGGCAAAACTGATCCCGGCTCTTCAGAGCCTTGGCGAGGCTGTGCGTTTCCCGGCTCTGGAGCTCGCTATGCCAGCTCTGCGTAAGCTGGACCCCCTTGAGCGGGCTGAACTGATTAAAAACGTGAGAAAGCTGGTGGATGCGGATAACCGTGTCACGCTGTTTGAGCTGGCGCTTACCAGCTTCCTCTCCCGCCACCTGGGCGCGGATGCAGAGCGTGCAATACCTGTGCAGCACCGTAGCTACAAAACGGTGATGCCGGCGCTGCAGCGGGTTCTGAGCTTGTTGGCGAGAGCGGGAGCAGGCGACGATCAGAAGACAGGCATTTTGTATCACGAAGCCATCGCAGGCTTCGCCAGCAGCGGCAAAAACGACTATCCGGTAATGCGTAAGGTCACGATGCGCCAGTTACAAGAAGCACTGAAGGCGCTGAATGGTCTTTCGCCCCTGCTCAAGCCCGCCGTTATCGATGCCTGCGGGCATTGCATCACTTACGATGGCGTTATTGATGTGCAGGAATACGAACTGATGCGGCTGGTGGCGGATCAGATGGATTGCCCGATGCCGCCAATGACCATTTAAAACTATGCCGGTATCATTCCAGCAACTTGTTCTCACCCGTGTTGAACAGGATATTGATATCCGGATTGGCCTGCATCTTCGGCAAGCCCAGCTTGTCGCGGATTTCCAGATTTACGTCCCACAGTTTGTTGAACTTCTCGGAGGTAGCCGCAACGGCCTCAGTTTTCCCAAGCAGGATTTTTGGCCGCAAGAACACTAACAGATTGCGCTTTATCCGGCGCTCAGACTCCGATGAGAACAGACGGCCGATAAAGGGAATATCACCCAACAGGGGAACCTTACTCTTGTTTACCTGGTAGTCTTCGCGAGTGAGACCGCCCAGTACAATGGTTTCTCCATCGTCCGCCAGCACGGTGGTTTTGATTTCTCGCTTATTCGTCACAATGTCCGACGCATCTTCAATACTGTCAGCAACACTCTCTGTGGTCTGCTCCACAATCAGCCGCACCAAGCCATCTGCGCTTATGGTCGGGGTCACTTTCAGAGTAAGACCAATATCCCTGCGCTCAATCGTGGTAAACGGATTAGTCGTGCCATCTCCAGTGACTGTAGATTGGCCTGTACGGAACGGGACGTTCTGACCCACAATAATTTCAGATTCCTGATTGTCCAGGGTGATGATGCTTGGTGTCGAGAGCAGGTTGGCCGCAGCGGAGGTTGATAGTGCCTGCAAGAGAACGCCCCAGCTCACGCCGTTTTCATTTCTTTGGCCGGCACCGATAGTAACACCCCCAACGGCCGGTGAAATGACGGATTCACTCAGTATCGCGCCGAGCACGTCGCCCAAGCTACGACCAACGTTACCAAAGTTTGTCCCCATAACCGGAGTCGAAGAGCCAGACTCATCACCAACGGCCAACTGAACGCCAAGATCCTGACCAAGTTCATCACTGATCTCGACAATGGCAGCTTCAATCATCACCTGGGCGCGGCGCACATCCAGCGCCGCGACAATCTCTTCTGCCTCCTGCATCAGCGAAGGTTCACCGCGAACCACCAGAGCATTCAGCCCTTCATCCGCAAACACCGCAAAATTGCCCTGAGGCTTGGTGCTGGAGCCGCCACCGGCAGCGCCCCCGGCGCCCTCTTTGGCAAGCTCACCCATCACACCCTTGAGGATCTCGGTCAGATTCTTGGCATCGGCATGCTTGAGGCGGATAACCTTGGTTGCGCCGCCGCTGGCAGAGGGCTGGTCCAACTGGAAGATCAACCCACGCATCTTGCTTCTGAACGACTCATCGCCACGGAGAATCAGGCGATTGCTGCGTTCATCCGCAGTGACACTGTACTTTCTTGAGACACTTTCGTTGCCGGCACGGCCTAGCTCATCCGGCGCAAGCTCCTGCAACAGAACCACCATGTCGCCGACCCAGGCTTCCTTGAGCTTGATCACTTCCACTTCGTATTTGGAGGGGCTGTCGAGTTCCCGGACAATCTGCTCGATCCGCTGAATGTTGGACGAATGATCACTGATAATCAGCGCATTGGCGGCGGCTACTCCAGCCAGGTGACCATACTTTGCCACCAGCGGCCGCAGGATGGGCACCAGCTCCAACGCGTTCGCGTTATCAATCTGGATAACCCGGGTAATAAGTTGCTCGGAGGGAACACTCGGGAAACGGCCAAGGGCTTCGGCGGACTGTTTGGCATCCACCTGCTGCACCACTTTTATAACCTCTTCTCCGGGAATGGCAGTGAAACCGTGAACGTTCAGCACCGCAAGAAACAGATCATAAATTTCGTTCTTGTTCATCGGCGCACTGGAAAGAACAGTGACCTTTCCCTTCACTCTGGGGTCCACCACAAAACTGTAACCGGTTATATCCGCAACCTGGGTAACAAAGGCCCGAATATCCGCGTCCTTCAGGTTCAGCCTCCAGGTCTCGTCCTGGCCGTACGCCATCGACATCAAGGGAAGCAAAACTAGCAGAGCCAAGGCCCGCAGAAAGTTGGTTTTATAGTTATACATCTGGCGATTTCGTCCTGTATCGATGAACCCGGTCAGCGCCACTGCTCAGGTATGGCATAACTTATCGTGAGGAAGGCCCCGTCACGCTCAATTTCTATATCCAGACTGGCCTGGCCGCGCCAGCTTTCCAACAGCGACCGATCCTGTTGCACATCCCCAAGGCGCTGCCCGTTGATGGCGGTAATTATGTCTCCCGCTTTCAGGTTCACCGCGTTCAGCATGGCACTGGAACCGTTGTACACATAGCCAGAACTCCCGCTGTCATCAACGGGGCTAAGTCCATAAGGCGTTAATGCCGCAACACCAGCGCTGTCCAATTGCTGCCCGGCGCTTGCAAGAAATGCTTCCGGTGATGATTCTGCCGGCTCCGGGGCTACCTCTGCAACCATTGTGGAGCTGTCGCCTTCTTCAAAGGTCAGTGATTCGTAGCGACCACCTCGGCGAATCAGTACGCGCCCGGGCTCCACCTCTGCCAACTCGGCATTGCCTGGCAGCAATTCGCCTATCCGGTACCACGCGGTTTCACCGTTGCTGCCGGCCACTATAGCACCTGAGTCTTCCGGGCGCTGTCCTACCAGAACGCCTTGAAGCCTGAGCTTTAACCCGGTTTCTGGCGCCGAGCGCTTGGCGGCCTCAGCCACCTTTCCCGATACTTCCGGCCGGCCAAATAGTTCGTAGCTGGCCATCGGATAACCGCCGGAGCTCCCTGAAACCGAAGCTCGGGAGGCATCAGCAGCCGGTGCGACTGCAACTGGTTTGTCGTTCCAGGCAAAAAGCCAGGTAACCTTCGCCATAGCCACGCCCAGATAAATCACCAACCCCACAAGCAACAGATTGGCCACCAATTTCGCTATCCGATGCTGGGCATCGGAGGTCAGCTTGGCAAACATCAGCGCGCCCCCGGGAGCAATGGCTGTCTTACACGGAACACAACATCGTCCGGGCTGGCGGAATCCGGCCAAGGCTGACCGGCGAGATCAATCATGCGCTTGTAAACCCGCAATTCCATCATTCCGTTCCAGAGAATGCTGGCATCCGCTGCCGGACCATTGCCCGCCTGCTCCGCAACCATCAGAGCCACACCGCCATCGGTGGTATCCATACTCGCCCGCATGGGTGGGAACTCCGCCTGCCCGGTCTGGTTGCCCATGGGCCAGCTCACCCTGCCCCCTGCCCAGCGGCCAACGCCATCTGCAAGAACAATACGATCGTTTGCCCATTCCAGTTGCAGGTGATCAATGCTCACGTCGCCTTCAATCATCGCGCCACCGCTACGCCGGATCAGTTCTTCAAACTCCGCTACAGCAATCTTGCCGCTTGCGTTCAAGCGCGCATTTCCAGGCCACCCCACAGTAACATCACCAGAAACGGCCGACTGCAGAGATTCCACAGAAATCCGCACAGGCTGCTCCAGAGCCGTTATAGATGGCCAGCCCAGTTGCCACTGAACACGCATCGGAAAGCCGGCAACAACAACGCCTGCCGCGCCATCCCAGACCTTACCCGCCACCTGCCGAACCTGAACCTGAGGTGGGAGAGAAATGTGCGGCGAAGCCTGATGCCAGATCCATCCAGCAGGAATAAAAACGATCAGTGCACCGAGATAGACAAGCACCCCAAGCAACACAAGAAGCAATAACTTGCCGGGGCGTAGAAAAGATTTGGATTCAGCGTCACTCATTCGGTTACACACAGACAGTTGACCGGTAGCCGAGTCTAGCAAACGCCTTAGCCAAGTTCATGAGAAAAAAACAAAAAAACCCCGCGTCAGTGAGAACCAACGCGGGGTTTATCAAGGCAGATCAGGCCACGCCCCGGAATTTGAGACGTGGTCGGAATCAGCTCGGTATAAACGGCATCACATCATGCCGCCCATGCCTCCCATTCCGCCCATTCCACCCATGTCCGGCATTCCGCCACCGGCTTTCTCGTCATCGGGCTCATCCGCAACCATCGCCTCAGTGGTGATGATCAGAGATGCGATGGACGCAGCAGCCTGCAACGCGGAGCGGGTGACCTTGGCTGGATCCAGAATACCCATTTCCAGCATGTCGCCGTACTCTTCAGTAGCAGCGTTATAGCCGAAGGCGCCGTTGCCGTCACGAACCTTGGCAACAACAACAGAAGACTCACCACCAGCGTTGGAAACGATCTGACGCAAAGGAGCTTCCATGGCACGGCGCAGAATGTTTACACCGGCTTTCTGCTCTTCGTTGATGGAATCAACCTTCTCCAGCGCAGCAATAGCGCGGATCAGGGTTACACCACCACCCGGTACAATGCCTTCTTCAACGGCAGCACGGGTAGAGTGAAGTGCGTCTTCAACGCGGGCCTTCTTCTCTTTCATTTCCACTTCAGAACCGGCGCCTACCTTGATGACGGCAACACCGCCAGCCAGCTTGGCCACACGCTCCTGGAGCTTCTCTTTGTCGTAGTCTGAAGAGCTGTCTTCAATCTGCTTGCGCACCTGCTCAACACGGGCTTCGATATCTGCCTGCGCACCAGCACCGTCGATGATGGTGGTGTTTTCCTTGGTCAGGTTTACACGCTTGGCTGTGCCGAGATCGTCCAGAGTGGTGTTCTCAAGGCTCAGGCCAACTTCTTCAGAAATCACAGTACCGCCGGTCAAAATGGCGATGTCCTGCAGCATTTCCTTGCGGCGATCACCAAAGCCCGGTGCTTTAACAGCGGCGACTTTCACAATGCCACGCATGTTGTTTACAACCAGAGTCGCCAGAGCTTCGCCTTCGATGTCTTCAGCGACGATCATCAGCGGCTTGCCAGCTTTGGCAACGGCTTCCAGTACCGGTAGCAGTTCACGGATGTTGGAAATCTTCTTGTCAACCAGCAGCATGTACGGGTCATCAAGCTCAACAGACATGTTGTCCTGGTTGTTGATGAAGTACGGAGACAGGAAGCCGCGATCGAACTGCATGCCTTCCACTACGTCCAGCTCGTCTTCCAGGCCACGACCTTCTTCAACCGTGATTACGCCTTCTTTGCCCACTTTTTCCATTGCGTCAGCGATCAGCTGGCCAATGGTCTCGTCGCCGTTGGCGGAGATAGTGCCTACCTGAGCAATAGCTCGGCTGTCGTCGCAAGGCTTGGCCATCTCACGAATGGCTTTTACGGCTTCTGCAGTGGCCTTATCGATGCCACGCTTGAGATCCATCGGGTTCATGCCGGCAGTCACTGCCTTCACGCCCTCGTTAACGATGGACTGGGCCAGAACGGTCGCAGTGGTAGTGCCGTCACCGGCGGTTTCGTTGGCTTGGGAAGCAACTTCCTTAACCATCTGGGCGCCCATGTTCTCGAACTTGTCTTTCAGTTCGATTTCTTTGGCAACCGACACACCGTCTTTGGTAATGACCGGAGCGCCGAAAGACTTCTCCAGAACCACGTTACGGCCTTTGGGACCAAGCGTTACCCTGACTGCATCTGCCAGAACATTTACGCCTGCAACCATACGTTTGCGGGCGCTATCACCGAATTTAACTTCTTTTGCTGCCATGTCTTCTGTTCCTGTTCGTTAAACCGAATTCGTTGAATCAATCGGATAAATGACTGTTCGTGCGAATTGCTTCAGCGATCACTCAAGCACGCCGTAAATATCGCTCTCGCTCATGATGAGCAGCTCTTCACCGTCGATTTTCACGGTGTTGCCGGCATACTGGCCAAAAACCACGGTGTCACCCGCTTTGACTGCCAGCGCACGAACGTCGCCGTTTTCCAGAACGCGACCATTGCCGACGGCAACAACCTCACCCTGGGAGGGCTTTTCTTTGGCATTACCCGGCAGCACGATGCCACCTGCGGTTTTCTCTTCTTCTTCTTTACGGCGTACAACGACACGATCGTGTAGCGGACGAATCTTCATTGCTCGGCTTCTCCAATAGTCAGATTAATGTGGCAATGACATTTGCTGTTGATGGCCGGATTGTTGTTTCAATCCGACAAAATTGCCCGGCCTCTAACCTGCTGTTTTCAGCTGGTATCAGCCTGCGGCGAACTTGTGAGATCTATGTGGGGCTTGCACAGGGGTTTTCAACACCCAGCCTCACAAATCTTTTGATTTTTTATCAAGGCGCTCGTGCCTGGTTTTGGTCTCATCCCGATATTCACCCTCAATGATGTCGCCGTTGCTGTCACGGTCAAACGGGCTCTGGCGACCAAACGGGTTATCGCGATCCCCAAAAGGGTCCTGTCCGAACGGATTCTGGCCTCCGCCAGCACGGAAATAGAACCCACCGCTCTTGCTTGACGCAACCATGCGCTTGAGCGCCTGGGCAGCCAGCCAGTGACGGGTAAACGGAATGAGGCAGAGAAATCCAATGGTATCGGTGATAAACCCGGGGGTGAGCAGAAGCACGCCACCAACCGCGAGAATAAGGCCTTCGGCAACTTCTTTTGCGGGCAGCTCACCGCTGTTCAGGCGCTGATTGGCCTTGAGCAGTGTTGCCAGGCCTTGCTGGCGCAGCAGCCAGGCACCAACAACCGCCGTCAACAGCACGAAGCCGATGGTATTGAACACACCAATCATGCCCCCTACCTGAATGAGCACCGCCATTTCGGCGATCGGCATAACAATGAAAACAAATAATAATATAGGCATCAGGCTCTCGCGGTCTGGATATGGGAATCTGAAGGTCTGATATACTCGCAGCCTTTCCAGTATCACCTTCTCTCTAATTTAGGGCAAAACATGAAACTTCAAGATTCCGTAGTTGCGATTACCGGGGGTGGCCAGGGCCTGGGCCGCGCCATGGCAGAATATCTGGCGGCCAAAGGCGTAAAGCTGGCCTTGATTGACCTGGTGCCAGAGAAACTTGAAAAAACCGCCGCAGCCTGCAAAGAAGCCGGTAGCGAAGCAAAAACTTACGTGTGCAACGTTGCGAAGGAAGACGAAGTAGAGAAAACCTTTGCAGCCATCGTAGAGGATTTCGGGCAGCTGAACGGGCTGGTGAACAACGCCGGCATATTGCGCGACGGCCTGTTGGTAAAAGTGAAAGACGGCGAGATTGTGAAGCGCATGGAGTTATCCCAGTGGCAGTCGGTTCTCGACGTGAACCTCACGGGTGTTTTCCTGTGCGGTCGTGAAGCCGCCACTCACATGATCAACAGCGACAGCAAGGGCGTGATCATCAACATCGCCTCCATTTCCCGTGCCGGCAACGTGGGCCAGAGCAACTACTCTGCTGCTAAAGCGGGTATCTCTGCACTGGTGCCAGTGTGGGCAAAAGAGCTTGCACGCTATGGCATCCGCTGCATGGGCATTGCACCGGGGTTCGTGGGAACCGAAATGACCGGGTCAATGAGGCCGGAAGTGCTTGAGAAACTGATTGCAGGCATCCCTCTTAAACGAATGGGCAAACCTGAAGAAATCGCTTCAGCTGTGGCCTTTATCCTGGAAAACGACTACTTATCCGGCCGGATGATCGAGGTAGACGGCGCAATGCGGATTTAACTGATCAAAATACTTTACAAAATTAGAAAACCTACTAAAATGTAAAGTAAATTAGCCAAAGCATCTGTCCGAATGGATTACCAAACCCTAGGCAAGACAATCTCAACCTTACGCCAGCAGCGCGGGGTGTCTCAGCTAAAAATGGCTGAGCACCTCGGCATCTCTCGCACCACGATCAATGCACTTGAAAATGGCCGATCGGGGGACATTGGTATCCGAAAAGTCATGAAGGTACTGGATTACTTAGGCAAGGAGCTGGCCATTCGGGATAAATCTCCTTTCCCTACTCTTGAGGAGCTAAGGGATGGGCAATGAATTGAACGTTTGCGTTGAAGGGCGCCCCACAGGGAATCTGTTCCAGGAAACAGGCGAGCTCGTATTCCGATATAACGAGGCCGCTCTACCCGACCAGTTTGTTTCGCTCACCATGCCCGTGCGCCGGAAGGATTACAGCCATCCTCACTTGCACCCGATATTCGAGATGCACCTGCCTGAGGGCTACCTGCTCTCAATCATCAAAAAGCAATTTGCCAAAATTACAGAGACCGATGACTTCGGACTTCTCAGATTGCTTGCCCCCAATGTCCGGGGGCGCGTTGAGTACGCACGAAATGACCAATTTGAAAAATCGCCCCTGCGCCTGGATACCCTTCTGCATTCAAGTAATCCGGGACTATTTGAAGAGCTGGTTTCGCGTTTTGCACTGCGCTCCGCACTAAGTGGCGTTCAACCCAAGGTGCTGGCGCAACTTGAGAACAAAGCCACTCTGCGCGTGGATGACTTCATTGTAAAAGCCTGGGGAGCAGACTACCCCGCCCTGGCCCTGAATGAATACTGTTGCATGCTGGCCTGCCAATACGCGGGAATTCCGGCACCGGAGTTCTATCTCTCCGACGACGAATCCCTGTTTATCATGAAGCGGTTTGATCTCAAAGACGACGGAAGCGCGCTGGGTTTTGAGGATATGTGTGTCCTTCAGGCAAAGCAGCGAGAAGACAAGTACACGGGTAGCTATGAACAAATCGCAAAAACAATAAAGACCTTTGTAAGCCCTGAAAACAAACAGGCTTCACTGGAGCAGTTCTTCAAAATGCTTGTAATCAGCAACGCACTTCAAAACGGGGATGCACACCTGAAAAACTTTGGCCTGGTTTACGAGAGCATCTCTTCAGTAAGGCTTGCACCTGCTTACGACATCGTCTGCACCACAGCCTATATTAACCAGGATATTCCAGCACTAACGCTCGCGGGCAGCAAAAAATGGCACTCCCGCATGACACTTGAACGCTTCGGAATACAGGCTTGCGATCTGACAGCATCGAGGGTCAGCGCACTTTACGAAGAATGCCGACAAGCCCTGGAAAAGCTATCGCCTTACATCGCAACCCGGCTTACTCAGGACCCGAACAGTGAGCAGTTAACGGTGCTTGAACACTTGCGGACTCTTATTGCCAACGAAATCGGCGCATAGCCACCCGGCCATTGACCACTTCCACGCCTTCAGCTTCCAGTAAGCCGACCTGCTTGCAGTATGTCTCGGAGCCTTCCGGGAAGGCTATTTGGCCGTTGCTGCGGATAACCCGATACCAAGGTACTGAATGGCCCCTCGGAAGCTTGCCGAGCGCCCTGCCGATGTAGCGGGCCTGGCGACCGAGGCCGGCCATTTCGGCAACCTGGCCGTAGCTCGCGACCTTTCCCGGTGGAATTGCGAGCACAACCTGCCAGATTTTCTGATCTTTTCCCGGTTCCATACGCTTTATCCGTTTGCTGCCTGCCCGGCGTCTGCGCTGTCGTTGCCTGAGTGATCGGGCGCCAACGCATCCAGCCTGTTGCCCTGGCGAATCAGGAACAGGGCCAGAAGAATCGCGGGAATCCCCATCAACCCGGCAACGAGAAAGAACTCCGCATAGCCGAAGCCCGCAACCACCATGCCTGAAAACCCGCCCAGGAACTTTCCGGGCAGCGTCATCAGAGAACTGAACAGCGCATACTGTGTCGCTGTAAAAGACGCGCTGGTCATGCTCGAAAGCCAGGCAATCAAGGCCACGTTGGCAATGCCACCGCTGAGGTTATCAGCACTCACCACCGCCGCAAGTGTGACCAGGTTCGGCGGATACTGAGCCAGAAACACAAACAGAAGATTCGTGGCCGCAGTCATGATCGCACCAACCAGCAGAATCTTCCTCGTGCCGTAGCGCACAACCAGAACGCCACCGGCCAGGGAGCCGGCGATTGTCATGAAGAATCCGAAGATCTTGGTGACGTCCGCAACCTCGGTTTTGCTGAAGCCCATAAAATCCAGATAGAACGGATTGGCCATCACGCCCATGGCGATATCAGAAATGCGGTAAACCGCCACCATCACCAGAATCGCAATGGAAAGCTCTTTATAGCGCCGGAAAAAATCCAGGAAAGGCCCTGCTACGGCGGCATAAAACCACCCGGCAAAGCGCGCCACCCGCGGACCAAGGTGGGTACGCTTCGCGGCTTCCTGCTCGACTTTGTGCGCAATGTCCTGAGCAATCGAAAAATGATTTACCGCAGGCTCCCGAACAACCAGAACAGTTAATGCACCAACACCCACCAGTGCCGCCATAACCTCGTAGGACACCTGCCAGGACCAGAACTCTGCAAGATACAGAGCGCCGGCTCCTGCAACCAACAAGGCCAAGCGATACCCGAAAATATAAGTCGCGGCCAAGGCCGCCTGAAGCCGCTCTTCAGCTATCTCAATGCGATAGGCATCAATGGCCACATCCTGGGTTGCAGAGGAAAAAGCCACCAGCAGCCCACAAAGCGCCATGGTTTCGGGTACCGCGATAGCGTCTACATGGGCCATCAGGTAGAGGCCTGTCGCAATGCCAACCTGCGCCAGCAGTATCCAGCTCCGGCGTTTCCCCAGCAGTCTGTCCAATACCGGCAGTTTCAAGCGGTCGACCACCGGCGCCCAGAACACCTTGATGGAATAGGTTATCCCCAGCCAGCTGAAAAACCCGATGGTGGCGGTTTCCACACCAACGTCCGCAAGGCGCGCGTTTAACGTGGAGAACACCAGCAAAAACGGCAACCCGGCAGAAAAGCCGAGGAACAGCAGAGCAATCACCTGCCAGCGAGTGTAGGTGTATAGCGTGTCCCGGATCAGGGCCAGGCGGGTGCCGGTTGAGATGGTGGTGCCTCCGGGTCAGTCGCGGAAATTATTGAACTGCAGTGGTACGTCGAGTTCGGTCTCACGCAGCAAGGCAATCGCCGTTTGCAGGTCATCCCGCTTTTTGCCGGTTACACGAACTTTATCGCCCTGGATGCTCGACTGTACTTTCAGCTTGGCGTCTTTGATCATCTTCACGATCTTTTTCGCCATGTCGGTTTCAAGGCCCTGCTTCAGCACGAAATGCTGCTTCACCAGTTTGCCGGATTTGCTTTCGCCGCTCTCGGACAGCGCGCGGCCATCAATATCGCGGCTGGCAAACGCCATGCGCAATAAGTCAATCAACTGCTCCAGCTGGAACTCCTGCTCGGCACTGACCGTCACGCCCTTATCATCCTGCTCAATGTCTGCATCTACGTTTTTGAAATCCCAGCGGTTGCCAAGATCTTTCTTGGCTTTATCCACCGCGTTGGTGACTTCGTGCATGTCAATTTCGGAAACAATATCAAAAGAAGGCATGGTCGTTATTCTCCTGGCGCTGTAGCGAGTATACTGTCGACTTTATAAGTAGAGGCAAGCATACCAAGCCCCGGTAATCGCCGCATCCGACAATGGACTGTAAAAAGTAGACAATCATGCCAAATCTGGACCTTCCAATACTTGTAGTAGACGACGCGAAATTCAGCAGTATGGTGGTTGGCCGTACCCTGCGAAATGCCGGTTATCGCGACGTACGTATCGCGAATGACGCACTGGCTGCTCTCGCGCTGATGGAACAGCGCCCGGTAAGTGTGCTGATCGCCGACTGGCTGATGCCGGAAATGGACGGGCTGGCGTTAACCGACCAGGTACGCCAACAGGATGAACAGAATAACCACTACACCTACGTGATGCTGCTGACCGCCCGGGAAAGTGTTGCCGCTTTAGCGGAAGCGTTTGACCGGGGCGTGGATGATTTCGTCTACAAATCCGACATGACCAAACAGCTGATCCCCAGGATTTTCGCCGCGGATCGCATGGCAGATCGCCAGAACACGCTGCTGCGCGCTAACGCCCTGCTGATCGAGAATAACCGGGAGCTGGAATCCAGCAACATCATCGACCTTGAAACCGGGCTTTGCAACAACCGTTATGGCCGGGACCGGCTGGCCAAAATGCTGCGCCATGCGGAATCCCGGGGCGGCGCCTCGGCATACGTACTCTGCGGCATTCGTAACTGGCAGGAACTCAAACGCAAGCACCCACACACCGTGATGAATGAACTGTCGGTGGGCATTGCGCGCAGGCTCAGCGCCCTGATTCGCCCTATCGATGTGCTGTGTCGAGTCGGTGATAATCAATTTGCGATCATTTCCTACTTCCCGAACAGCGATCATTGCACAACAACGGCCTTTCGCCGGGTGTTTGATGGCATCAACCACAAGGCGCTGAAAACCACGGCCGGGTATATTTCTGTAGAAGCCGGCATGGTGCTTTGCAAAGCCGACGCCCAGAACGGAACGCCGTCCATTCAGGATATGGAACGGGCCTCCGTGCATGGACTGGTCGACGCCTACGAAACGCGCCGGTTTACCGAGACTGCACCAGAGATCGGCGTAAGCGCCTGAGCGGGCAAACAATCCGTAACACTGAGACACACATCTCGCACAGACACAACACAGCGAACGGCCTATTCTGACATTGTGGATTTAAGCAGTATCCCCCATGGCGGAGGAGCCGTGCTGTACCTCCGCCACCAAATGGGAAATCCATCGAATTAACGAATTTTTCAGGCACTTTCGTTGTTCTTTTTTAGGCCAGCTCTTTAGCTGGCCTTTTTGTTTTTTGCTTCCGGGTAAACTCTTCTTTTAAAGTCGCTCGACACAACATTCGTTATACTCCGGCTATAACATCCAAAAATTGTGCTGTATTCATGAAAAACCTTGGAACTGCCTCCGTCGCTGCACTTCGCCAATACGTTCGTGCGGCCGAATCGGCAGGCACAGACATCTCAACCCTTTTTTCAGAGACCAATCTGAATCCGAATATTCTGGATTCTGACGACGGTCGTATTGATGGCGAGCAGTTCCAGCACTTCATCCGTTTGTTGTGTGAACTCACCAACAACCCGATTCTCGGGCTGGAAACCGGCGACTTCGTGCAGCCAGGCTCCTACAGCGTGCTGGGTTACATCACCATGAGCTGCGCCACCCTCGGTGAAGCCGTCGCCAGAATCGCGCCGTTTGAAAAACTGGTGGGCGACATGGGCACAACCGGGCTGGCTATAGCGCAGGGTTCGATTACGTTAACCTGGAACTGCAACTACGAAGATCCCGTGGTGCAACCACAACTGGTCGATAACGTATTCGCCTCCTGGGTAAACTACGCCCGCTGGTTAGCCGACGATACCGCAGCCTCTCCTACCAATGTTCGCCTGAAACGGGCTTCGCCCGGCGCCGATTTGGAACAGGCCTATCAGAAGCGCTGGAATTGCCCTGTTCAGTTTGGCGCTGATGAAAACGCCATTACTCTCAAACAGGAGTTGCTGGACACTCGCCTGCGGCAGCCCGACCCACTGCTGCGTAAGACCCTCGAAGCACACGCCCTCTCTCAACTGGCTTCACTTGATACGCTGGAAACAGACACTGATCTCACGTCACGGGTAAAGAGCAGCATTCAGCAACAACTGATACACGGCATAACCCGGCAGGACATGGTGGCGGACGATCTAGGCATTACGAGCCGAACCTTGCAAAGAAAGCTAAGCCAGGAAGGCGTTTCCTATCAAAAGCTGCTGGATGAGGTTCGCCAGAAAATGGCGGAAGATTATTTGCTGAATAGCGACCTGACCATTCCGGACATTGCACTGCGACTGGGGTACAGCGAAACCACCTCGTTTCACCGTAAATTCAAAGCGGTAGCTGGAAAGACGCCCGGAGAGTTCAGGCAAACAGAGGCTGGCAACTAGCCTGGAACGACGAAGGCCGGCACAGACTCCCAGAAACGTGGAGCGCCAGGGATGGCGCGACCGAGCCCTACATGGATGTATTTACGGGCGTTTTCTGGGAGTCTGTGCCGGCCTTGGTCAGACTCAAGTTAAGATATTACAGCTTGCGACCTTTGCCAGCGGCAATCCGCAGGCGCAGAGCGTTCAGCTTGATAAAGCCTTCCGCATCTTTCTGATCGTAAGCACCGTGATCTTCTTCGAAGGTCGCGATGGTTTCATCGAACAGGGAATCGTCAGACTTACGGCCAACAACGTCGACATTGCCTTTATACAGCTTCAGGCGAACGGTACCGTTCACGTATTCCTGAGTCTGGTCAATCAGCGCCTGCAGAGCTTCACGCTCCGGAGACCACCAGTAGCCATTGTAGATCACCTCAGCATAACGCGGCATCAGGCTGTCTTTCAGGTGCGCCACTTCACGATCCAGGGTGATGGATTCGATGGCACGGTGGCCACGCAGCATAATCGTGCCACCCGGTGTTTCGTAGCAGCCACGGGACTTCATGCCCACGTAGCGGTTCTCAACGATGTCCAGACGGCCAATACCGTTAGCGCCGGCAACCTTGTTCAGGTTTTCCAGAACCTCGTGCGCCTTCATTTCAACACCGTCTACGGCCACAATGTCGCCCTTACGGTAGGTCAGCTCGATATAGGTTGGCTTTTCTGGCGCCGCTTCCGGAGACACACTCCAACGCCACATATCTTCCTCGGCTTCTGACCAGGGGTCTTCCAGGTTCATGCCTTCGTAGGAGATATGAAGCAGGTTGGCATCCATGGAGTAAGGCGACTTGCCCTTCTTCATGTCTACCGGAATGTTGCGCTCGGCGCAGTAAGCCAGCAGCTTCTCACGGGAGTTCAGATCCCATTCACGCCAGGGCGCAATAACCTTTACACCCGGCTTGAGTGCGTAAGCACCCAGCTCGAAACGCACCTGATCATTACCCTTGCCGGTCGCGCCGTGGGAAATGGCATCTGCGCCGGTCTTATTGGCAATATCGATCAAACGCTTGGCAATCAGAGGGCGAGCGATAGACGTCCCCAGAAGGTACTCACCTTCATAAATGGTGTTTGCACGGAACATCGGGAACACGTAATCGCGCACAAACTCCTCGCGCAGATCCGCGATGTAGATTTCCTTAACCCCCAACGCCTCGGCCTTCGCCCGCGCCGGCTCAACTTCCTCGCCCTGACCGATATCGGCGGTAAAGGTGACCACCTCACAGTTATAGGTATCCTGCAACCACCGAACAATAACGGAAGTATCCAGGCCACCGGAGTAGGCCAGAACCACCTTTTTAATATCAGACATGCTTTTTGCTCCAGACTGAACAGAATGGATGTATTGAAAAGAAGAGCGGTATTGTACGGGATGGCGGGGGAGTTGGCTATTGGGGGGAGAGCACTAACTATACCCCTCTCCCGCAAGGGGCGAGGGATTTACACCGTTTACTCCCTCTCCCCTTGCGGGAGAGGGCCGGGGAGAGGGGGAAGGCTCAAATCAATCAACCTGAGCCGACTGCCCCAACGCCTCTTCACGAATGCCATCCCAGCCGCCCTTGATAGAGCGCAGCAAATCAGCCACCTCGTCGAGCTTGGCAATATCGTTCTTGGCGCTGGCTTCCAGAAGCGTGCGCTCCATATAGTCATAAAGACCTTCAAGACGTTCAGCCAAATCCCCGCCCTTTTCAAAATCCAGAAAGCTTTTCAGCCCACCGATAATTTCAATCGCTTTACCGATCAGCTTTCCTTTACCCGCATAGTCTTTGACCTGCATGCGGGCCTTGGCCATATTGATACGCTCGAGCGCACCGTTATACAGCAACTGAATCAGCTTGTGAGGATCGGCATCGGTGATGCTGGTCTGGGTATTTACGCGTTGGTAAGCTTGTAAACCGTTCATCATTAACCTCGTTACTTACGGTTGTTCTGTGGTGCCAGTGCTTCAAGCTGCTGGGTCACGTAATCTCGGGTATTGTTGAGCTGTGAAATCAGCGAGTCGGTGGCGCTGAACTGCTTCACCAGGCGCTCCCGGTAGGACTCAATGCGTATATCCAGCTGAATCTGACTTTCCTGAATTTTTTCCAGCTCAAGATTCAGGCTGCTGGTGCGGGATTCAAGCTTGCCGTCAGCACCAACAAAACTATTCACCAGATCGACGGTACTTTTGCCAACACCCTGTACAAAATTGATAGAGCCACGGGCGCCGGTCTGGTCACCCAGAACTCGCACCTGCAGACCAGAAGCCGGGCCATCACCGCTACCCAGATACAACACCTGGCCATCACCCTTGGCTACCTGACCACCAATGGTGCCGGCGATATCCTGGCCATCGGTACCGTTTGCCACCGAAAGGCCAAACGCAGTGCCGTTTTCCACCGACGTAACGCTAACGCTGGACTCGGAGCCGTATTTACCAGAGGTAAACGTAAGCTTGTTGTCGCTGTCCAGCCCCACCCGCACCGCTTCACCGGAATCACTAAGGCCTGCGTTAATGCCACTATCCAGTTGCGCCTGAATATCAGCCACCAGCGCCTCGCGAGAAACGCTCGCGCCTTGGGCCAGTTTCAGATTTACCGAAATGTCGCGATTAATTTCCAGTGTAAACTCGTCATTACTGTCATCTATCGTGGCCGTTCCCGCCACTCCGGAGTCACCGACCAACCTACCCTGTGTGGCCGCTTGCGTAACGTTTATATCGTATTTACCCGCCTGAGTGTTTGTGCCGCTGCGTACAAACTCCACCTGGGCGTCAGTTGCCCTGCCCTGCTCAGCAAACAGTGCCGTGACATCATCTGGGTTGTTCTTTAGCTGAGTTTCAAATTCTTCGCGGTCGAATTCCAAGGCACCCGTGTTGGGATCGGTAGAAATGCCCACATCGGCCAAGCTGCGTACGTTGGCATTCTCCAAGCCTGGCACGACGCCGGTAAGCACTTGGCGCAGCTGACCTTGAAGTGCGCGCACAGTACTATCACCCGTAAGCAAACTGCCCACACCGGCTTCGCTGTTGAACCCAGCCAAGCCGTCAATGGTAGATTGCAACGCGTTGAACTTATCAACAAAGCCCTGAACCCGATCCGTTACCGCACCCACGTCTTGGCTGACTTTTACTGTAGAAGTACCGATGTCCTTGATACTGAACGAAAGGCCATAAATCACATTTTCAAAACTGTTAGAGGAGCGGGTAACTTCAATGCCGTTGATTTCCATCACTGCATTGGTAGCAGCAATGGTCTCACTGAACCCTGCGCCAGCTTCCATATCGGCATTAAAGGCAAAACGAGACAGACCCACGCCATCAAGGTTGTTGCCGTCACTATCGTTCGCCGTGATGCTCACTGCATTGGCGGTGCCGGTTTCATCAGCAGAAAGAACCAACTGAAACCCGCTACCCGTATCAATGACCCCCGCAGACACACCCGCTCCGGCATCGTTAATAGCATTAGCCAGGCCCTGCAGTGAATTATTACTGCTATCGATGGTGATTTCTTTGGTTCTATCCCCCACCGACAGCGTGAGCGTACCCTCACCAACCGTAGCTGTATCGCGATCTGCAAACACATCCTTCGACGCCAGCGCCTGGGCGGAGGCTAAACTGGTCACCTCTAGACTGTAGCTGCCGCGATTGGCTTTTGTACTGTCTACAGAAACACCGATATCTTCATTAGATGAAGTGGCCGAGAACGCCTTCAAGTTGTCGGCAGAACTCAACTGGCGCATGGGCAGACGCAGCTCAGTAATGGCACTACGCAGCTTGCCATAGGCAGACAACATAGCCTCTGACTGCTGAGTTTTCTGAGTCAGCCGGTTTTCAGTTGGTGCGCGCTCTGCCGCAACCAACTGATCCACCAGATCAGACGTCAACACGCCAGATCCAATCCCCAGTGATGAAATAGCTGCCATACCGATGCCTCCTTGAAGGGGCTAACCACTTTATAGTCTGTTTAACTTATAACCCGTTTAACGGCCGCAAGCGGCAAACCTTTGCCTCATTCTACCGCTGATTTGTAACGCCGTGTAACAGCGTTACGTATTATCTCCCCACTCCCCAACCCCTCCCCCGCAGGGGGCGAGGGGCTTTAACTGCACTCCTTCAGACACCAGGTGTGTAGCGCCCCTCCCCCCTTGCGGGGGAGGGGCCGGGGGAGAGGGGCACCCAAAACCCAAAACACCGCCAACTCCCTCACGGGAACAGCGGTGCTGAACAACCATTGCCAACATCAAATCAAAAGCGGCAACTATTTACACTTTCTAAACCTTGATGTTAAACAACGTCAGCGGTTCATCCTGCTGCAATTTCTCTGCCAACCTTAACGCCACTTCATCAGGCATCTGTCGGACAACCTCTTGGGTTTGCTGATCGACCACCCTCACGATGGTTTGCCCCGATTCGTTATCCACTTCAAATTGCAGATCCCTCTGGACATTCTGAACATAGTCATTCAGTTGTGATACCGCATCATCCAACTCCTCTCGCTGCGCCTCATTTCGCTTCTGAAGTTGTTCAGCTTTTGAAACGTTTTGAGCTTGAGTCGTCGATTGATTCAGTAAAACACGCCCAGCTGATGAAGCCGCAAGCTCGGAAGCATTTCTGCCTTCGGCCTGAGATGACGACATTGCCTTTGCCGGAGCCTGAGCGCCAGAGCGCACAAGTTTTAGTTCCGGGTTATTCAGGTTAACGTCATTCATAGCTCACCTCATTATCCTGAGACGGCGTAAAACCGAAACCCGAAGGTTCCGGCTGTTACCGCCAGGCCTATTACTGCAGGAGAGACAGAACCTGCTGTGGACGGGCGTTAGCCTGTGCCAGTACCGAAATACCAGCCTGCTGAAGTACCTGAGACTTAGCCAGGTTGGCAGTTTCTGCTGCAAAGTCAGCGTCCAGGATACGGCTGTTGGAGGCGCTGAGGTTCTCTACAGAAGTACCCAAGTTAGCGATGGTGGACTCGAAGCGGTTTTGGATAGCACCAAGTTCACCGCGCAGGCTGTTAACCGAATCCAGAGCAGAGTCGACTCTCAAAATCGCATCATTAGCACCCGCAACAGTGCTTATATCAACCTTATCCATACCTTCTTTAGTGTTCACATCGACTGAATCAACTCCAACTGCAGCGGCGTCCGTAAACACAGCCTGAAGTTGATCATTGGTTGACTGCAGTGTGATTTTCTCTGCACCAGAGAACTTAACGTCACCGATCAAAGCTTCCGCAGCAGCACTGGTGCCAATTGTCGCAGTTCCATTGGTAATACCAGTATTGGCACCAATATTTCCGCCAGCAACCCCCTGAGTAATTTCAATAGAACGGCCATCCTGCGTCGACAACTCCAGCTCACCGCCAGCAGAAATCTTAGCCGATACGCCTGTGGCACCTGAGGATGAGTTTATGTCAGCAGCCAGATCATCAGTATTGAATACCAAGGCACCAGCACCGTCCGTAGCTGCGGAAAAAACATCCACCCCATTAATGTTTAGTGTGTAGTCAGAAGTGGCCGTCTCACCTGCCAAAGCTGTAACGGTAAGTGTTTGCTTGTTGCTAGCAGAGACCGTAAGCCCCTCTACGCCAGAGCTTTTAATTGCTTCTGCAACAGCATAAGCACTGTCAGCTCCATACCCTTCCCGGGGGGTCGTTCCATCAGCCTTAAGAAGAGCCTCTGAATCTGCAACTTGTGTGAAACCATTGTTGCCGACCTGAATTGCCAAGTTATTAACGCCATCCTCTACAGCTGCACCAACCGTAAAACTCTCACTGGCGATAGATCCAATTTGCTCAGACTTGGTTCCTTTACTCAGATCAATACCGATAGTTTCACCAGCATTAGCACCTACCTGGAAATTCTGGCTACCAAAGCTGCCATCTAGCACCTTCAGTCCGTTAAAGGCAGTCTGGCTTGAAATGCGGTCAATTTCCTCAAGACGCTGATTCACCTCGTCATTGAGCGCTTGACGATCAGATTCGCTGTTAGTGGCGTTGGCCGACTGAACCGACAGCTCACGAATCCGCTGCAAGTTGTTAGTAATCTCATTTAGCGCACCTTCAGCCGTCTGCGCCAAAGATATGCCATCGTTCGCATTCCGCTGTGCGACGTTCAGACCTGTAATCTGCGCCGAAAAGCGCGTAGAGATAGCGAGGCCGGCGGCATCGTCTTTGGCGGAGTTGATGCGCAGGCCAGAAGACAAACGCTGCAGAGCCTGATCGTTCATACCCTGGGACTTGCTCAACTGGTTCTGAGCGTTCAATGAAGCGACGTTAGTGTTAATACCGAGAGCCATATTGCTTCTCCTTCGACTTGATAGTCTTTATTTCATGGAAGAGGTCTGGCGTTCTCTTTTAGGTTTGGAGCGCCGCCCTGTTATTCCTCTTAACGGCAGGACCACCAGGCGCTTTAGGAAAAGAGCTAGAGATTTTGTAAAGGAATGTAAAATAACAACCAAAAAAACATAACCATCTGTTTTGAAGAGTTTTTTTATTTTCAGCACTTTATCAAAAATTGCTGAACTTACCGCCAAGACCGCCTAAAAAAGCGGCAAGCCAATTCCTTTCTGCCCGCCGGAACTTTGGCAACACCCCCTAAAGTCAATCAAACGTCAAAACAAAAAGCATCGCGCAATCAGATGGTTAAGCAAAGAACCAGAAAACTGGCATACACTTCGCTTTAAGCTCTCCCAAACGATCATTTAACGATTCTTTGCCGGTATGCTGCCTTTATCCATATGAGCAACGTGACCCGGCACCTCTGAGTAGGGAGATTAGATATGCCTCAGGTCATTAACACCAACATTGCCTCACTGAACGCCCAACGTAACTTGAACGCTTCACAGACTCAGGCGAACACGGCTCTGGAGCGCCTGTCTTCTGGCCTGCGCATCAACTCCGCCAAAGACGATGCCGCCGGCCTCGCGATTTCCGAGCGGTTCCAGTCCCAGATCTCCGGTCTTAACCAGGCGCAGCGAAATGCCAATGATGGTATTTCCCTGGCACAAACCGCCGAAGGCGCGATGGACGAGATCACCAACAACTTGCAGCGCATTCGTGAACTGGCGGTGCAGTCCGCCAACGCCACGAACAGCATTTCAGACAGGCAGGCGCTGAATCAGGAAGTGCAGCAGCGGATTGAGGAGATTAACCGAATTGCCAGCCAAACTTCGTTTAACGGCCTGAAGGTGCTGGATGGGACGTTTGGCACACAGACTTTTCAGGTGGGTGCAAATTCCGGTGAGACGATTGGAATTAGTGGGCTGGATTCCCGTGGCAGCCAGATCGGGTCTGTTTTGAAAGAGACTGCCGTACTTGGCGGTTTTGAAGTTCTGCCGGCGGGTTCTGTTGATACAGAAGTGGATCTCAGCGCTTCTGGGCTGGATTTTGGTGGCACTCAAAACATTACTGGCACTGTTAACATCAATGGCGTTGAGGTGAGCGTGTCAGCTCCTAACGCGGGCGGAGCCGGTGACATTGCTGGCGCCATTACTACGGGTATTGCAACTGCAAAATCAGAGGCCGGTTACAATGGCCAGCTGGATAACATTACCGTTGCAGGCGACAACACGACAGGTGTTATCGCCTTTACCAATGCGGCAACAAGTGATGTGGCGGTTGATTTTAGTTTGACGGATGACACCATCACTGTAGCCAGCCAGGCTACTTTCGTATCAGAACCAGTAGTAACCGGCACTCCTTCAACAGCAATCGACATAACGGCAGCTTCTAATTTTAATTTTGCCAATGGCGGTGAGATTAACATTACCGGTGTTGCAGATCCGATTGTGATTGCTGGTGGCCAAACTACCACGCAAATCGCCGCAACGCTTGAGGCTGCCCTTAGGTCGGCAACGCTTGACAATACGTTAACCGTATCTGACGCAAGTGGTTCTCTTACAATAAATAGCGGCGCAACCGCTCCAGGCACCACCGTCCCGGGATTTACGATTGACAGCAATGCCGTTGGCAACGCCTACGCACCCGGGCCGCAAACTATTGACGCTGCTCTCTCAGAAGCACTTACGTTACAGAAAGCCTTTGCTGACGGCGATGCTTTTGACTTCACTGTTAACCTTAATGGAACAAGCTACGACTTTGACGGCCTTACATCTTTAAACGACATCGTAAGCCAGGTAAACGCAAAATCTAACGATACGGGCATCAAAGCCAACCTGAATTCGGATAATGATGAGATTATATTCTCCTCACAATTCGGCGAGACTTTTACCGTCGGAATTCAGGCAGATATTAATAAAGATGGCACTCTGGACGCCACAGAGACCTTGCAAAACTTTACAACCGTGCCTGGCGATAGGGTATCCATGAACGATATCGATATATCGGAACGGGAAGGTGCCGATCGCGCCATGATCGCCGTCGACTACGCCATCGACACTATCAACGGCTTCCGCGCAGAACTCGGTGCAGTCCAAAACCGCTTCGAGTCCACCATAGCGAATCTGGCAACCACCTCCGAAAACCTCTCGGCCTCAAACAGCCGAATCCGCGATGCAGACTTCGCGGCAGAATCCGCTGAACTGGCCCGCACCCAGGTGCTCCAGCAGGCTGGCCTCTCGGTACTGGCACAGGCCAACGCTCGGCCGCAGCAGGTGTTGCAGTTGCTGCAGGGTTAATAGCCCGGCACAAAAAGCCCGATTCGGATTTCCGAGTCGGGCTTTTTATATCTTATCGAAACTCTTCTTTGGTTATCGAGTGACAACAAATTCCTCAACCGCCCTCTGAACCGCTTCATTCAAACCCAGCCCTTGTTCCGCAGCTTTCATAACCAACTGTTGATGCAACTCCCGGCCGATTCGAATATTGAAGGAGCCCTTAAAAGGCTTATTGGGCGAGACTCCCATGCGCTCACAATCTGCCAGGTATTCATCCACTGAAACTCGGAACTCTGCCTCCAGCTCTCTCAGGCTCTCCGCCTCGTAGGTTACCAGATCGTTGATAAACAGCAGCTTTCCATAAAGTACACCCTGCTCCAAATCGTGCTCGATAGAGCCTATCTGCCCGTTGTGTTTCATAACATTGCTATTCATAGCAGACCCCACGCTTTCAGAACTCCCACTACATCTCTGACCATTAGTGGGCCACACACCTTTTTCGGATGCGGCCTGTGCAGCCTGATCATTAGGCCGCGTTTGTCTGGCTCTAGCTGGAGATAGAACCGAACTCTGGAGCCACTGCCCTGCTCTTCTTCAAAACCCAGCGTAAGCAGGAAACCCCGCAGCTCCGACCAGTTTATATCTTTTGGAGTGGGCTTCCGCAGGAGCTTGGCCGCGAACTTTTCCTTGTTTACCATGCGATCATCCTGACCATATCTTGCAACTATAATACAGTTGCATATCATTATTTACAACGAAGGTCTGACTACAATTTCAGGGGATGCGCCAAACAACCTCATGTTCTGACAAACATCTCCTCAAACAACCCCGTCCGTCGCATCATATGTTGGTCTTCTTCTTGAAAGAGCGTGTATTCCGGGTTCAGCTCTATCAGACCAAGCAACCGGCAAAGCCGCATCATTCGCGACTCCAGCGCCCATCTTGCCTGCTGTTCCTCGCTTGCATAGCTGACCGTATAAGCTGCAAGGGGTAATCGTGGGAAGGCTTTTAAAATGTCACTGAGGTAATCCTGCACCGGGAACCACTGGCCGCCTTTTTCGGATAATAACCAGAAGATAAATGGTCCGATGTACTGCACGTCGTCCATGCCTTCACGATGATCCATCCAGGCCCAGTTGAACTGTGAAAGCGATTCAGAAAGGATATCCATGTACAAGGTCAGCCAGCCTTTTTTCTCAATGCGCTTGGCGGCAGATTTCTTGAGCAACAAACGACCCTTTTCCTTTTTCGTATAACCGGCAATTTCCAGCAGCAGACGAGTCAGGTTTGCGCCCAAAACGTGCTCTTCCGAGCGCGCTGCGCCGTAGGCCGCTATGGGAAACACAATGTCTTCTCCCCCGGCTTCTATCATTGCCTTCACATGCTTGAGGGGAAGATTGCCTTTACCCGTCAGACGAATGCCATTGTCGCCCATCTCCCCAATCAGCGCCTTGGCCATGCGCATTATCGGAGCGGTGTCCAGTTCGCGGCTTACGGCTTCAGCATCGAACAGGGGTTTGAAGACAGATGGACAGTTCAGTGGGTTTTGCAGGAGCTCATGTACCTGATTTGGGCTGAGGCCAAGGAAGTCGCTGGCTTGCGGAGCGAATTCTGGCCCGGTTTCACTGAACAAGGCATCGCGTTCCAGAAGATCGTCGTTAATCTGGTCAAGGTCTAGAAAGTCCGGATCAAATTGTTCACCGCCGCACCACTCCCGCACGGCTACATGCTCCGGGTGGGCCGCATCTTCCATGGCGTCGAGAAACTCATACAAGCCGTATAATCCCCCCACGTCTTCTGGCGGGCACTGGCGTGCCGCTTTTATGCATATGGGTAGCGACTCTGCCTCCTCGCCCGTCAGGATCTTTTCAAGTTTCACCTCGTGCTCCCAGCTATCCCCGAAATCGTATTCATACTTCAGTTTCTGCCCTTCGCTACTTAGAACGCTGGAAACAGGCAAGGCGCTCTCATCCATAAAGTTCATCATGCCCTCAAAGTCCTCAGCCGGATCGCCAATCAACCGGCCATCATCTGCCTGGAATAAATGCAGGTGCGATGCCTGCCAGCCCATGGCCACCTGAATAATCTGGTGCAGGTCCTTAAAGGTGGTGTTCGGCTCAATCAGCAGTCGTCGCCAGATAGATGGCTGTGCTCCGATGAGTGATACTTTGATTTGGTATACGTTGTTGTTTGGCTTGGTCACTCGGGCTCAAAAGAAATTCAAGCGCGCTCAAGAATATCAGTAACCTGTTCGATCAAGGTTTTAAGGTTGCTCTCGATCACACCCCAGACGATCAATGGCTCGATAGTCGCATAGCCGTGAATCAAAACATTTCGAAAGGCGATCATCTTCCGGTAATCAGTAATACTTTCCGCCATACCAGAATCAGCCTTGTGCAACTTACTCATTGCTTCGCCGATTATTTCAAATTGTCGCTCTACTGCCGACTGCAACAGCTCATCACCCATGTAGTCCGCTTGTGTTTTGGCTGCAACAAACCGTTGAACCTTTTCTGCAGCAGCTTTTATATCAAACACATACTTTAAAGCCTTACGCGGCATACAAAGGCTGCCTCTCTTCCATCACAGCGCTGCGAAAATATGGGTTGGTCAGGGAGGATGCAGTAATCAAATCAACTGACCGCGAGAACATGGTCTCCAAATCTTCTTTCAGCCCAAAAAATGCCGTGGCCATCTCCCTCGCTGAAAGGGTTTCCTCAAAATCCACAAGAAAGTCCAAATCGCTGGATGCGTGGAATTTTCCTGTGACGGCTGAACCAAATACAGCCAACTGAGTTACTTTGTGCTTTTCACAAAGCTGGCGGATTTCATCGTGCCTATTACGCAGCAACTGCAGCATGTCTTGATTAGGCATGTCGTTCTCGCTCTATGTGCCATAGTGATCTTGAGTCTAGCTCAAGCCATTGGCAATGGAAATTGGGGTTGCCTCTGCATGAACCATGCGTATGCCGGCCCATCAACTTCACTGGTGCCTGATCCCAACCCGAGGTTCAGCGTTTAGAAGCCTGACTTTCCATGTACTGTCTCAGCAGCTTGTTAATACGTGTTTGATATCCCTTCCCCTGCGCCTTAAACCAAACCAACACATCTTCATCAATGCGCAAAGTCACCGGCTGTTTTGCCGGCACGCGGAGTTCGGTCCTCTCAAAGAAATCATCATCCCGCTCGGCAATATCACTGGTGTCGATCGCCTCATCGTCCAACTCGACCAATCGCTTCCAGTCTGTATTAGATGTTTTGTTCATGTGCACTCACCTTTCGGCTGACGGCGCCCTTCAAGCCATTCCCTCAAAATACATCAAGCATCCCTGTATTTACACATGTACATACAAAATGGCAGGTTTTGGGGTTTGGTTTGCTAGCTTCTGATTAGCCCTGAGCGTGAGAAACTTGGCACACATCTTAGCAAATGGCATTATATGCCAACCACCAAACCGGAGGCGTGAACATGGCAACGAGAAACATTGTTTTAACCGACCACCAAGAACAACTGGTAGGCACTCTTGTTAAAGTAGGTCGCTACCAGAATGCCAGCGAAGTTCTTCGTGAAGGGCTTCGCCTGGTTGAAGAAAAGGAATTGCAGCACCAGCAGAAGCTCCAGACTTTACGGGATGCGGTGGCTGAGGGCCTACAAGATGTTGAGCAGGGGCGAACGATCAGCCTTGGCGTTGGCGAGGAGATTACCGACTACCTCTCACGCAGGGCCACTGAGCTCACTAAAAAGGACTAAAATCTATGCCCCCACTATGGACGGTGGAATTTTCGCAACGAGCTGCCGCTGATTTCGACGATATCATTCTTCATACTTTCAAAAACTTTGGGCAACATCAGGCACAACGCTACAGCCAATTAATCGGCAATAGTGTTCGGGAATTGTCTGAATCCGGTCCACTTCATCCTCTGGCGAAAAGCCGTCCAGAATTGGTAGCTGGCATTCAAAGCATGCCGATTGAAAGACAGGGGCTGAAGGCCAAGCATGTTCTTTTCTTCAAAGCAGTTTCCGAAACACTGACTGGAAGAATCATTATCCTACGCATACTTCACGAATCTATGGATTTTGGCGAACACCTTTAAACTGGCACACCTTTCGCACTACCTCACCTAACGCAACGCAAACCACCAAAAAACTGCAGGCCTTTGCCGCAATTTTCCAGCGCAGCGGCAGGTAAACGAGGTATCCCATGCAAGCCAAACATCACATCCAGGAATCCCAGAACCAACAGGCCCAGGCTGCTCGCCTGCTTCTGCAAGCCAACCTTGCCTATGGCGAGTCCAACCGCAGCGAGCTTAGCCATATTCAGCGCCTGCAAGCCAGGCAGGAATGCCGCGTTTACCTGGAAGAGGTGATTGCGCTTGAGCCAAACAGCGCCATAGCTCTGGGATTACTGGGGCGTGTCGAAATGGACGACGGGCAACTTGAAAACGCCCACGACCTCTTTACTGCGAGCCTGGTCGCGCAACCCGGCCAAGCACAGCAACACGCCAATCTGGGCTACTGGGCACTGAAAACCGAACGGCCTACCTTGGCCGAACAGCACTTCCTGCAAGCTCTGGATTGCGACCGGCAATCCGCCGCCGCTTTCTGCGGGGTAGCCCATGCCAAGCGGTTGCAGGGGCAATTTGATGTGGCCTATCTGCATTACCGCAAGCTGCTGGAGGCGGGCGCTGAATGGGATTCCGTATACAGCGGCATGCTCACCTGCGCTCAGCATCTGGCGATTAATAAGGTGGATAACGATCTCGCGCTGGATGCGATTGCGCTACTGAAGCATGAAGGCTTGCCCCATCAGGAAATCGGTCGCTTCGTAGGTACGATCATTCGCCAACAGTATGATCTGGATAATCCACAGGCGGAGATTTTTCTGGATGCCGCCAGTGCAGATGAACTGTTGATTCTGGCGCTGCAAAAAACACTGATGCCGGATCCCGCCGTGGAAGAGCTCGTTGTGATGCTGCGCCGCGCCATTCTGGCAGAAGTTGCCCAAACCGTTGACTTACGCGATGAACTTCAACAGCTCACACTCGCCATAGCAGAGTACGCAGACCGCACCGGCTATGCGCTGGCGGCTGAAGATGATGAAGAGCGGCTGGTAGCAGCCGTAAACGACAGCCTAAAAGCACAAATTGTCATGGGCGAGCCCCAGGAAGCTTTGATCGGTTCTCTGATGATCAGTGCCATGTACGGCGCCCTGTTTCACCAGGATTTTGCAGTACAGCTCGGGCAATGGAATCTGGTGGACTGGCCCCTGGCACTTCAGCCGGTTCTGGCCGCCAGCTACTACCACCGCGCCGAAGAAGAAGGCATTAAACAATGCTTTGATGAGAAAGCGGAAGAACTGTGTCTGGACAAGATTGATGTGCCACAAGCCTGGCCTGCCTGGTCGAAACTGGCTTACCGCGCTGAAAGCAGCCTGAAGTCTTTGATGGCCATAGAGTTAGGCTTAAACACAGACAAACTGCCAGACACTCTGCGCGTTATGGTGTGTGGTGCCCAGTCCGGCCAGCGCGCCATGGAACTGGCGCGCTACCTGGCGGATGTGGAAGTCATTGCTGTAGACGAGTCCCTTCCCAACATCGCGAAAGCCACTCGCACGGCCGCCGAATCCGAGGTCAGCAACATTGTGTTCTGGCCCTGGTCCATCGCCCAGCAGTTTGTGGCGGATGGTCATCAAGTGCATTGGGTTGAAGTCGGCCGCCTGCCCTCCCCGGCCATGACAGAACTCTCGCTGGCCGCCCTGGTGAACAGCGCCTCAGGTTCCGGGGCTATCGTGCACCTGCATACGGCCATTGCCGAGCAGACAGCCGGTGACCGACAGGTGCGCAAACTGGTTAAAGAACACGGCCTGCAACCAACCCGCGCTACGCTGCGCCAACTTCGCCGGATGGTGCTTACCAATCGGCAGGATGCGACTTGGCAAGAACTTGCCCATGAGGACGACTTCTACAGCCTCGGCGGCTGCCGCGATCGCTGGTTCCGGCCGCAGGATGAAGCACAGCTAAAAGACTTGATGGCAATGGTGAGCAATGAAGTGGAATGGAAGCTGGTAAAGGCCCGTGATGAGGATGGCCACAGCCTGGCCACCCGCCCCGTGCAAACGCAGATTCAGGCCGAGGCGCTGGGGAGTGAGGTGCAGAGTGTGATGGGGCAGAATTTGAGTGTGTATTTTCAGCGGCGGCGGTAACCGGCGCAAAATCCCGGGGCCAGAGAAAAACCTCTGGCCCCGGGCCAATCCAGGCTTCCTCTACATGTACGGAATCAAAGACTCCCCATACAAATGCAAATCTTCCAGAATCTGCTGTTTCTGCGGTGACAACTCCGGATCACTGGCAAGCCTCTGTAGCTCAAGCCCAAACGCCTCCAGCGAAAGCCAACCCTTTTTCGGTGCCATCAGGCGCTTGCTACGGAACTCTTCCCAACGCTCAGCTTCCTCACTGGTCAGTGAATCCGGGTAATTGCGGGCACGGTAGCGGAACAGCAATTCCTGCAAGCGCTCATCTTTAAAATTGAACGTCTCTTCAACCAGCCCTTCCGGTGGCGTTTGCAGCACCCGGTTCAACTCACTGCGATCTGCGGGCGAAATAAAACCGCCGGCGTAGAGTTGTTCGTCAGGATCCGTCAGGTCGCCTTCGTGGGGCTGGTCGAACGCTTCGGCGATTCTCGCCGGCAAACCCGGGGCTTTTCTCAACAGCGCGAGGTTGGCGCGGAGCGTTTCACCGTTCAGTTCCAGTTCAGCCAGTCGCTCAGCAGAGAGCGTGGTCAGCATGTTCGCAGGGGCCAGCACCGGGCATTTATTGAGCTGCACACTTTTTAGCGGGAATCGTTTCGTATCACCCAGCTGGGCTTGCGAAGTAAACACCCGCTCCCGAATCTGCTCAGGCGTGGCGTTAATCAGCTCGGCTGGATCTTCTCGCAGGTCGTAAACGATCACCAGGCTTTTGTTCGTGGGATGGTCAGCAAGCGGTGCGACCATGGCGCAACAGCCGCGAGTGGCCGGGTATTTGGCGGAGATGTGGAATACCGGCTTCATAGCCGCCGTATCCAGCATGGCGCGGGCAGAATGCTTATCCTTGTTGTTCAAAACAAAATCGAACAGCTTGGGTTGTTTTTCCTTAATCAGCTTGGCAACGGCAAGGGTGGCTTCCACATCCGACATGGCATCGTGCGCGGCTTCATGGGCAATGCCGTTGGCGGTGGTCAACGCCTCGAGCTTGAAGCTGGGGCTGCCATCTTCCTTGCGCGGCCAATGGATGCCCTCAGGCCGAAGCGCGTAGGTCAGCCGCACCATGTCGATAATATCCCAGCGGGAATTGCCGTTCTGCCATTCGCGGGCATAAGGGTCTCGCAGGTTGCGGTACAAGGTATGGCGGGTTATTTCATCATCAAAACGCAGGCTGTTGTAGCCCACCACGCAGGTGCCCGGCTGGCTGAACGCCTCGTTAATCTGAGCGATGAACTCCGTTTCCGGAAAGCCCTCTTCCATGGCTTTCTGGGGAGTGATGCCGGTAATCAGACAGGCTTCCGGTGATGGCAGGTAATCGTCGGTGGGTTTGCAGAATATAACCAGCGGATCTTCAATAATATTCAGATCCGCATCCGTTCGCACACCGGCAAACTGGGAGGGCCGGTCGTGAACAGGGTCTACGCCAAAGGTTTCGTAATCGTGCCAGTAAAACGAGCGGATCAAGGGAAGACTCCTGCCTTGTGAATCATTGAATTCAGGAGTCTAACAAAATCAAAACAGCTTGGTACCCATATCCGTTCGGTGAGTCTGCAGGCGTGATACCCCTTGGTTGACCAGCGTATTCATATCGACCTTCATGTTGGTGGGCAAATTAATGAATACACCCTTACCGGCGTTAATCACGTTTGCGCCATCCGGGCTGTTCCATTCGACGCCTTCGCGCTGGAAGCCGATAAAAAAATCATCCGTAAAGCCGGTAGTCGTATCACCGTTGTCCGTACCCACAATAACCGATTGCAAATGGCTCAGGGGTGCGCAATTGACGCCTGCTGAACAGTCCGCCGTGCCATCGTTGATTCCGATATGCGTCGCACGGTTATCCGTTGCACTACTGGCAGCATTAAACAGCGTGGCATCGTGTTCGGTGCCGGCGTTGTCTGTCAATTTCAGGCCGATGTTACCGCTGAAACTGCTGGTAAGAGAGGAGACCGACCCGCGCGCCTGCCGAAACCCCATGCGAAACCCGGATAACTGCGTTTTATCGTGAGTTTCAGCCAGTTCAATATAGGGCTGAACCGCCTCGAAAGGCACCACCTCTCCCACGGCGTAGGTGTTGCCATCGTACTGAACCGCGGAGGCATCGCGGGAGATATGGCCAAGCGCAATATGAGACGCGGCAAAATCCGAACCGCCATCAATCTCACCGATTCTCGCATCATCAATATTCACCCGCGTCTCCACATCCATGCCAAGAGTCATGCGAGTGAACTCGTGAGTTGCGCCAGAAATATTTTCAACCTGCATAAACGCCTGCCCCGTCACATCACCCATCGCCGATTCGGAAATCGGCTCCAGTTCAGCCAGGGCAACAGGCGCAATACCAACGCAAACAGTGATGAGGACAGCGTATCCATACGCGTGGTGTCGCATAACAGTGTCTCTGATTAAAGGTTTGCACGATTGATTGTAATTTTACCGCTACGCGCAGGCAGCCTATACTTGCAATCAACATCTTCCTTACATCCACAAGCTCACTATAGCGGAGACATCACAGACTATAGAGTGAGCCCAGTCACAAACGCGGTTAACAAACCGTTACACTCCATGGGTGTTGACGCAACTCAAACGCAACTCAAGAAAAGGTGTCGTTCACGTGTACATATCCGGGCGCGCTGTTATAATTGGTGAAACGCTATTCAATCTTTCCTGGCCACAGTCATGACTACCCGCATACTCATCTGCGACGATTCCGCGCTTGCCAGAAAGCAAATGGCCAGGGCCCTGCCCACAGGCCTTGCAGACACCATTCTGTTTGCCAATAACGGCGTGGAAGCTCTCCAAAAACTGCGCGCTCGCGAAGCCGACCTGATGTTCCTGGATCTCAACATGCCGGAGATGGACGGCTACGAAGTTCTTGAGCATGTACTAGCCGAAGATCTGCCCATAATGACCATCGTGGTTTCCGGCGACATACAGCCGGAAGCTCGGGAGCGGGTGCGCAAACTCGGCGCCATCGATTTTATAAAAAAACCCACAGACCTGGCCGTAGTGCTCAGCCTGCTGGCAGAATACGGCTTTTACCGCCCCGGCGATCTTGAAAGCGCTGCACTAAACGATAATGAGCTCAAATCCGACAACGAATCCCGGGCACAGGAAATCTCGGTTTCACTGAACGATTACCTGCAGGAAATATCCAACGTCGCGATGGGGCGCTCATCAGACCTGCTTGCCAGGCTGTTGCGGGTATTCGTGAAGCAACCCATCCCGAAAGTCGCCTTTATTGCCAATTCCGAACTCCACATGGCCATATCGGCCGCCCACGACAGTGACACATACTCTGCCGTGTGTCAGGGCTTCACCGGTGCCGGTATTGCGGGCGAAGCCCTGCTGCTGTTTGCAGACGCCAGCTTTCGGGAAATGGCCGAACTCCTCCACTACGAGACGCTCGAGGGTGAATCCGTAAACGTGGAAGTGCTGATGGACATGTCCAGCATACTGTTCGGGGCCTTCCTCAAAGGCATAGGCGACCAGCTGGACTTGAAGCTCGGCCTTGGGCATCCCAGCGTACTGGGCCAGCACCGGCAGATTACAGAACTGCTTGAGCACCACAACTCCCGGGAAGAGCAGCTCCTGTGCATTGAAATCAGCTACACGCTGGAGGAACGGGACATTCAGTGCGACATGCTGGTGCTGCTCACGGAAGATTCGGTGCCCTTCCTGGAACAACGCCTTCAATATCTGACGGACTGAACCATGGCCATAAACGAGTTTGAAGCCCAATCTTTCCACTGGCTGGTGGATATGCTGGAATCCGTCGAGGTTGGCTTGGTGGTGCTGGATCTGGAGTTCCGGGTGCAGGCCTGGAACGGTTTTATGGAGAACCACAGCGGCATCACCGCCAGCAAAATCCGCGACCGGGTGTTGTTTGAAGTATTCCCCGACATTCCCGAAGCCTGGCTTACTCGCAAGGTAGACGCAGCAACACTGCTGAACACCCGGGCCTTTACCTCCTGGGAGCAACGCCCCTACCTGTTCAGGTTTCGCAATACCCGCCCCATCACCGGAACCGAAGACTATATGTTCCAGAATCTCACCATCAGCCCGTTGTCAGGCGTTACCGGGCAGGTGGAGAAGATTTGCCTCATGGTGTACGACGTAACCGATATCGCCACCGGCAAACGCGCACTGGAGCGCGCCAACGAGCTGCTCGCAAAGCTCAGCATGACCGACCGGCTAACGGGCCTGCTGAACAGGGGCACCTGGGAGAATCTGGTGGATGCGGAGTTTGAACGGTATCGCCGTTATACCCAGGCCACCAGCTTGGTCATGTTTGATATCGACTTCTTTAAAAAGGTGAACGATAGCTACGGTCATCTAGCGGGCGATGAGGTAATTAAACATACCGCTACAACCGCTAAAGGCATTTTACGTCAATCCGACAGCATCGGCCGTTATGGCGGCGAAGAGTTCGGAATAATATTACCGGAAACCGATGCCGAAGGGGCTCGCATAATATGTGAGCGTTTGCGAGAGAACATCGACAACAGTGTGGTTGAGACCACCGCTGCCCCTATTCGTTATACGGTGAGTGTCGGCATTTCACAACTAAGTGACACCGCTAAAAGCTATATGGAATGGATGCAACAGGCAGACGAAGCTTTGTATGCTGCAAAGAAAGGCGGTAGAAATCGCGTCATCATTTTTGAATAGCTTTGTTCAGACAAAAAAAGAGGCCAGATGACATATTCATCTGGCCTCTTTTGCACTCTTGCTTTGAATTCCTGGCTGATCAGTCTTGCTGCCAGCTCTGCACTGCTTCTTTGCCGTGCTTTTCACGCCACTCGTTCAGAACCTTATGATTGCCGCCGCGGGTTTTAACCACTTCACCGGTATTCGGGTTCTTGTAGGTTTTCATCGGGCGCTTGGCACGGGTGCCTGTGCTGCCTTCCGCTTTTGCTCCAACAATGGAGGGATCAATAGCGGCCAGAATCTGAAGCACATGCTTCGGGGACTTATCGTATTCTTTCATCAACTCACGAATGCTGTTCTCAAACGCCAGTTCGCGCTTCAGAGACTGATCCTGTTCCAGTTGATTAATCTCGTCTGCAAGCTTTTCCATAAGCTGCTTCTTCTGGTAATAATCGTTAATCTTTGCCATCGAATTAAAACCTTATCTTTTCTGTGGGTTCTAAAACTTAAACCGCGTTGATGAACTCATCGGCTCAAGGGCTTTCTTAAATCCTTGAGAATAATAAGTCATCACGTTATATATGGCAAAGACTATTCATTTAACAGTCCTTAATTAAGCGAAAGAACGGATTAAATGCCTTATTGGCTGGGTATCAGTACACACGGATAATCCATCTCAACAAGTCGCTGTTTAAACACCAGCTTGGCAGACTCATCCCCATGCACAATACGAATCTCCGAGGGCTTCTTTGGAATACCTTCGATAAAACGGAGCAAGTCTGACTGCCCTGCATGGGCAGAGTAACCACCCACCTGATGCACTTTGGCACGAATATCAAACCGTTCACCGTCCAGCTCTACCCAGCCTCCCCGAGGGCCATGCGTGAGAATATCCCGCCCCGGTGTACCCGCTGCCTGATAACCCACAAACAACACATCGTTTCTGGCCTCACCAAGCATCGCTTTAAGGTAATTAACCACCCTGCCCCCGGCACACATACCAGACCCTGCCAGCACCACACAGGGCCGATGAGATTGGGCCAGATACTCCACCGCATTCAAATGATCCGCATGGGAATCAATTACCGTTAACTGCTCAAACGAAAGCGGGTGCCGGCCCTGCCGAGCCAGATCGGCCGCTTCCGCATTCCAGAACGGCTTCAGCTTGCGATAGATGCCTGTGAACTCCGCCGCCAGGGGCGAATCCACCACAATCTCCAAATCGTCCCAAACCAGACCCTCCGCGACAGAGTCGTTTCGGAACTCGTGTATCAGGCCTTCAATCTCGTACAGCAGTTCCTGAGTACGCCCGATACTGAACGCCGGAATCAACACCGTGCCGCCATCCGCCAATGCCCGCTCCAGAATCGTTTTCAGGCGATAGCGACGGGTTTCCCGGCTCTCATGATCCTTGTCGCCGTAGGTGCTCTCAATGACCAGGCGATCCGCGCGCTCCGGAGATGACGGCTCCTGCAACAAAGGCGCATGGGGCGCACCCAGATCACCGCTGAACACAATGCGCTCGCGCTGATCTCCGCACGCTGCATCACACTCAACGTAAGCCGAACCCAGAATATGCCCCGCGCGCTGGAATCGAACGGAAAGCGAACTGCCCTGCTCCGCAAACACCTCATGCCACTGCCCATAAGACACAGGTACAAGCCGGGAACGGATCAGCCCAAGTACCCGCTCAATCAGCGCCTTGTTCCGGGTAAAACCGATCTTCAGGGCATCTTCCAGAATCTCCGGCAACATAATCGCGGAGGGTTCCGAGCAGATAATCGGCCCTTCAAACCCCGCCGCCAACAAATAGGGAATACGGCCAACGTGGTCAATGTGCACGTGAGTGACAACCAGGGCACGGATATGCTCAATAGGAAAATCAACGGAGAGGTCAGAAGCGCTGGCGCCGTCGCCTTTCTCCTGGCCTTGGAAGAGGCCACAGTCAATCAGGATGCCAGCGAAGGCATTTGGCTCAGAACCGAGAGTAAGTTCGTGGCAGGAGCCAGTGACACCGGTGGTGGCGCCGTGATGGCTAATATTTATCATAATCAACAATCCATGTTGTGACTAACTTATACCGAGCATAACGCCCTTTGCTGTGAACTGGCGCCAGAACACCCTGCGCAACCAGGCCTTGGAGATCCCGGGTAGCGGTGGCTTTGGAGCAGCGCGTCAAGTTCTGGTATTTCGACGCATTGATTCCGTTTTCAAAGTTCGGCGCATCCTGGCCGAGCATTCGTCGAATCAGCTTAATCTGCCTAGTGTTCAGTGCATCGGTATCGAGTTCATCCCAGAAGCGGGCTTTTGTCACCACGTACTGAATCACATCAATTGCGCCATCCAACGCCTCGACAATCCGCTCACCGAACCAATCGACCCAAGGCGTCACGTTCAGCGTGTCTTTCGAGGCATTGTTAAGTTGCCGATAATAGGCTTTGCGATGCTTACTCAACACCGTCGCCAAGCTCATCATCAGCGGCTGCCCCAACATCTGAGACACAGCCACATCCGCAATCGCCCGCCCGACTCTGCCATTACCATCTTTATAGGGGTGGATCGTTTCAAACCACAGGTGAGCAATCGCCGCACGCGCCACACCGGGCACCCCCCGGGAATCTTTATCAAACCAATCCAGAAATCGCTGCATTTCCGCCGGCACACGTGCCGACGGTGGCGCTTCGAAGTGAATCGTCGGATTGTGGACAGGGCCGGACACTATCTGCATGGCATCTGAATGCGTACGCCACTGCCCCGCGCGGCCTGCTGCGGTCAAAAATGAGCCAGAGTTCTGCTCCGGAATTACAAGTTTATTCCAGTGATGCAAGCGCTCCGCCGTTAACTTCTCTTTGAAAAGATCCATCACTTCGAGAATCAAAGCGGAGATACCTGCCGCTACCGGATCATGAACAGCAACCTTCTCCTTGGGGCCTAAAAAGTGATTCTTGATGGAGCTGCGCACATCCTCGCGATTCAGCGACTCCCCCTCAATAGCGCTGGTTTCAATCGCAGCGCTGACCAGAAGATCCAACTTCGCTTCGCTACCGAGGCTTTCCGGCACCACCGCTATCGCCCCCAGAATTTTCTGAGAAGCCGCGAGTGCCTGACTCGTCCAGAGCTCTGCAGATTTCTGATCGAAGCTGTAAGCAGGCCAATTGTCCAGTTCCCATGTATACATCGATGAGCCGTTTGCAGTGATCTATCGGCTCACACTAACTAAAAAGTTGAGCCGATGGAAGTGTTCTAACGGCTCAATTGAAACCCGGGCCAGCTACTGAACTTTAAGGCTTGGGAATGCAACGTTCCCCTCACCCCTTACGGGAGAGGGGCTGGGGAAGAGGAGGATTAAGTATCCACGATACTTTCATCAAACGGGAAGCCGATGCACCTTCCCAGTATTCTCATGGGCAACCGTGAGATCATGGCCCCCATTGCACCATACAAGGTCAGCCACGCTCCCATTCGGCGTAAAGCCTGTAGGCGCACTTTTCAGGGTTTCCACAATCAGGCTACAGTCGAATTCCTGGCTAGCCCGAGAAAGCTTGCTCAAAACCAATTCCAGGTCGTCCCAAGCCATGGATACTTCCCGCGCCATCATAATGCGCGGATGAGACGTACCCTGAGGGTCATCGCCAATCAACAACTCCTCAAACAGTTTCTCGCCTGGCCGTAACCCCGTGAAGACCACTTCAATGTCACCTTCCGGTTGATCCGGTGTTTTTTCCACAAGTCCCATCAAATGAATCATCTTGCGAGCCAGGTCGGCAATTTTCACCGGTTCGCCCATATCCAATACAAACACCTCGCCACCGCACCCCATACTTCCTGCCTGCAGCACCAGCTGGCTGGCTTCCGGAATGGTCATAAAATAACGGATGATATCCTGGTGGGTAACAGTAATCGGCCCGCCATCGCGAATCTGATCACGGAACAGAGGCACTACCGAGCCGGAGGAGCCCAGTACATTGCCAAAGCGGACCATCGAGAAAACCGTTTTGTTCTGCCGCTGCGCCAAACCCTGCAGCACCAGCTCCGCCATACGCTTGCTGGCACCCATAACGTTGGTGGGGCGAACGGCTTTATCGGTAGAGATCAGAACAAACCGCTCAACGCCCGCCGAAATAGCCGCCTCTGCCGCGTGCAGCGTGCCAAACACATTGTTCTGAACGCCTTCAATCACATTGTGCTCAACCAGCGGCACGTGCTTGTATGCTGCGGCGTGATAAACCGTTTGAATGCCGAAACTGCGCATCACCATCTCACACCGGCGACGATGAGCCACACTGCCAAGAAGGGGGTGGATCTCCACACCCAGCCCGTCAATCCGGTTAATCGCCTGCAACTCGCGCTCAATGGCATAGAGAGAGTATTCAGATTGTTCAAACAACACCAGAGCCCGGGGCCGGTGCTGGACGATCTGCCGGCAAAGCTCGGAACCGATAGACCCACCGGCACCCGTTACCATCACCACTTTGTTATAAAGACTGGCCGCGACCTGGGCGTTATCCGGCCGCACCGGATCCCGGCCTAACAGATCTTCGATTTCCAGATCCCGGATATCGTTAATGCGGGCCTGGCCTGCAACCAGCTCTGACATGGAAGGAACTGTCTGAACCGGCAGTTTCAGTGCCTCCAGCCGCTTCAGGAGCTGCCGGCGATCGACCTGCTTCTCAACATCCAACGCCAACAGCAGACGCTTTACCCCGTGAACGCGAACGGCCTCTTCAAGGTTGCTAAGAGCAACCACGGGCACTCCGGCAATCAAGGCTTTGTGGTTAGCGTCCTGCAAACCTATGAACACTACGGGGTGGTATTCAGTGCCCTGCTGCAACGCTTTGGCCAACTGTGCGCCGGTTTCACCCGCACCTACAATCGCCACCCACTCTTTGCCCCGGTTGGAGGTGTGATGCACCAGCATGCGCACACTCATTCGGCTGCCGCCTACAAAAATGAAGGCAAGGGCTGCGTAGATCACTGGAACGGAGCGAGGGATCAGAACCTGCAGGCTGTAGCCAAGAATTATCAGCAACAGAGCAGAAGCGCCGACACCCATGATGATCGTCACGAAGGCCCGGTCGCTCATGTAGCGAACCACAGCGCGGTAGAGGCCAAGACGGACAAACACGCCAAGAGTGAAAACAACGGTAAGCGCAGTAATTAAGAGCTGGCCCTTATTAGGTAGCCAAAGGCTCTGCTCCAAGCGCAACGCAAACGAAGCCCACAAGGCAAAAGAAAGTGCAACTGCATCCACCGACACAGAAACCAAGCGTTTCTGGAAGCGGGAAAGTTTTAAAAATGACTTAAACACAGCAACCTCCTGTCACTGTTAAAGGTAGAAATCTAATCACGACCAGGTACCCTATCGCCTGAACCCTTACCGGAAACTGTCATGAAGATGTATTTAAAGTAAGCCTGGATGTTCAGGTTAGCCAGCATTTTCGCGTCCGTTTCCGCCAACAGTTTTGGTGTCGACATATCAATATCATTTACTTGCGCCAAACCAGTGATACCCGGCCGAGCCCTAAGTACCCCACGCTGTTCACGTTCTGAAATCAGCTCTTCCTGATTGAACAAACAGGGCCGAGGCCCAACCAGGCTCATTTCACCTTTTAGAACATTCCACAGCTGCGGCAGTTCATCCAGCTTGGTACGACGTAAAAAGTGACCGAATTTGGTAATGGATGCGTTGTTTGCAAGATGACTGGCGACGGACGCAGTATCTACTGACATCGTTCGAAATTTCACCAGTGTGAATGGCCTTTTAAGCCTCCCGACTCGCTGCTGCTTAAAAACCGGAGAGCCAGTGTCAAACAACCCGATAACATAAAGAACAAGCAACACCGGGAAACCGAACACCAAACCGAGCAACGAGAACAAAAAATCCAATGTGCGAATCACAACTTCAATCCTGGTGATTTGGGAAGCAACGCTGAAGGCCCTGCTTCACCGTTAAGGGTGGCGTCCAGTTTAAACACTTCTGGGTGTGGCTGATATCGACCTGAAGAGACCCTAATAAACGCTGGGCTACGGCTTTCTTTCCAAGGAGCGTCGCTCCAAACTGCAGCAAGCTAACGGGGACAGGTATAAGTCGCGATGGTTTTCCCATGGCTTCGGCAACGCCTTGCAACAGTTGCGTTGTTGAAAGATCCTCCCCATCACTCACAAGGAACGTCTCGTTAGCAGCGCCGGGATGATCAATGCAGGTGACGATCAAATCAACAAGATTGTCCAAGGCAACCAGTGAGCGCTTATTGTGGACAGCCCCCAATGGCAATGGCAAACCTTTACCAACCAGTTTTATCATACTGGCAAAGTTGCCCTTCACGCCCGGGCCGTATACAAGTGGAGGCCGAATAATAACGACTTCCATACCCGTTTCAGAGGCCAGTGCCCGCAAACCCTGCTCAGCTTCGTGCTTGGAGGTACCATAGAAATCATCGGGTGAAGGCCTGTCGTGCCAGGAGAAAGGCTGACCTGTTACGGTTTGCTCACCATTCACTTTAATCGAACTTATAAAGATAAAGCGTTTTACACCTGCTGCGGCAGCTTGGCTGGCAAGATTTAGAGTGCCTGCTGAATTAACCGCGCGATAGACAGATAGAGGATCGGCACATTCATCTTTCATTATATGGGCACGAGCAGCTGTATGCACAACAACGTCCTGGCCTGAAATAACGGAGGACCAGTCTATGGGCTTATCCAGATCTCCAACGGAAACAATATTTTCTATCTTATCTACATCCCCTGAGCCTGACCTCACGACCCCTATACATTCAAGGGCTGGTTCTTTGCGAAGCCGACGAAAAAGAACTCCGCCCACAAATCCATTTGCCCCTGTTACAAGAATCCGCAACCTATTCGTCATGACTCAAGCAAATCTCGATAGATCTGAATATGGTGCGCCACGATCTGCTCAATCGAAAACGCCTCTTCTGCGAGTTTTCTTCCTTCCCGCCCCATTTCCTGCCTCATCTCTGGCTTTTCGATAAGTGCCTGAATAGCATCGGCTAGCCTTACTGAGTCTTTTGCAGGGACGAGCACTCCCGTTACATCAGGAGTGATTGCATCGCGACAACCTGGCACATCGGTCGTCACTACTGCTCTGCCGCAAGCAGCGGCTTCTACCAGACTTTTTGGCAACCCTTCTCGGTAGGATGGCAGGCAGACAATATTGGCTGCCGCGTACTGTTCAGCAATATCTGTACGATACCCGAGTAGTTCAACGACTCCAGCCTGCTTCCAGCTTTCTAAATCATGCTTGGATACGCTTGTTGGATTTCCAGGATCTGGCGATCCAACAAGACGCATGTTCAAAGGCACGTTCCGCTCAACTAATTGTTGCGCAGCCTGAACAAACTCGAAAACGCCTTTATCCCTGAGCAAGCGCGCTGCCATGACCACAACCGGCTTGCCCTCTGGCTCAGGCAGACACGGGTATTCATCGAGATCCACGCCAGAACCACGAATCATTCGTGTATCAGTCGGTTCCAAGGCAACTAAGGTTAGCAAAGTGTCGCGATCATCTGGGTTCTGAAAAATAACAGCGAGTTTTTTCTGCTTAAAAGCTGCCGCATACAACCGTTTAACCAACCACCGACGGGTTTTTGCCGCAATTGAAGACGCAAGAAAAACCGTACCCAGCCCAGAAACAGCGGAAACCACAGCACTGACGCCAGAAAACCTTGCCGCAATACCCCCGTATAGAACGGGTTTAATGGTAACAAGGTGAACCAAATCCGGCTTGAGATTGCGAAACAATCCGACTAGCTTCAATATCGTCGTCAGCTCGTTGACCGGGTTTTGCCCGCTCCTGGCAAAAGGCACGATATGGTGGGTAAACCCCTGCCCTTCTATTTCGTGGATCCGCGCCCCAAATGCCGATGCAACATGCACGTCATAGCCTTCAGCTCTCGCAGCTTGCGCTAAGGGCAGCCGGTGCGAAAGAAAAAACTCTGGTGCATTCACCACAAAAAGAATTCTATTTGAAGACTTCATTAAAGCCGCAAATCCGCCTCACCCAAAGGCAATACGCCTTTGAGGTCATAAAGCACCCCACACGTTTTCAGATAGCCCCGCAGATCACCGGCACTCATCACCGCGTACTCTCTGTGTGGAACAGCCACAATCACACCGTCGTACTCGCCCTTCGCTGGCTGTTCGGTAAGGCTGATGCCGTACTCATGCTCTGCCTCGGCGCTGCAAGCCCAGCAGTCGGTGATATCAACCGCACAGCCAAACTCCTGCAACTCTTTCACCACGTCAATCACACGAGTATTGCGCAGGTCAGGACAGTTTTCCTTGAACGTGAAGCCCATTACCAGCACCCGGGCTTTGGCTATGGTGTGGCCGGCTTTGATCATCGCTTTGACCAGTTCAGAGGCCACATAGGAGCCCATACCATCGTTCACCCTGCGGCCCGCGAGGATGATTTCGGGGTGGTAACCAATGGCTTGGGCTTTGTGTGTCAGGTAATATGGGTCTACCCCAATGCAGTGGCCGCCCACCAGGCCGGGCTTGAACGGAAGAAAATTCCATTTGGTACCAGCTGCCGCCAGCACTTCATGGGTATCAATCCCTAACCGGGCAAAAATCATCGCCAGTTCGTTTATCAAGGCAATGTTCAGATCCCGCTGGGTATTCTCAATCACCTTGGCCGCTTCTGCCACTTTGATGGAACTGGCTTTGTGAGTACCTGCAGTAATGATGTCTGCATACAGGGCATCCACTTCTTCGGCAATGGCGGGGGTAGAGCCGGAGGTGACCTTCATAATTGTAGTCACTCGGTGTTCTTTGTCCCCAGGATTGATCCGCTCTGGACTATAACCGGCGTAGAAATCCGCATTGAACTTAAGGCCAGATACCCGCTCCAGTTCCGGCACACACACCTCTTCAGTGGCACCGGGATAAACCGTGGATTCGTAAATCACGATATCACCGGCTTTGAGTACCTTGCCCACACTTTCACTGGCCTTCAACAGCGGCGTGAGATCCGGGGTTTTGAAATCATCTATCGGCGTAGGCACAGTCACAATGAACACCGTGCAGTCGGCAATATCATCTAGGCAATCGCTGAACGACAACTGAGGCGCCGCGGCCAACTCATCTGGAGAAACTTCGCGGGTGAAGTCCTCACCATTTCTAAGCTCGGCAATTCGCTTGGTGTTGACGTCAAAACCAACAACCGCTCGCTTCTCGCCAAAGGCAACAGCCAAGGGAAGACCTACATAGCCGAGGCCTATGATTGCGATTTTCTTCATGAAACAGATCCGTTGATAAATTGAACAAATGGTAACTGGGCGGAGTAAACTTAGCTTTTGTGGCCAAGATACCAAGGCATCGCCTTGGCAATGCCTTCACCAATCCGGTATTCCGGCGCATATCCTAGGTTGCTGGCCGCCTTGCTGATATCCGCCTGAGAATGCCGCACATCCCCCGGCCGGAAATCGCGGTACACCGACTGCTTGTCATACACCACACCATTTACCGCCAAAGCCTCTTTCAATGAATCGAACAGAATATTCAGCGTCGTGCGATCACCAACCGCCACGTTGTATACCTCATTCTTGGTAGCTTCATCGGCCATCGCTGCGAGCAGATTGGCCTGAACGGCGTTTTCAATGAAACAAAAATCCCGGCTGGTTTCGCCATCGCCGTTGATGAATACATCCTCACCACTGACCATGGCTGCTGTCCACTTTGGGATTACCGCCGCATAGGCACCGTTCGGGTCCTGCCGTTTACCGAACACATTGAAATAACGTAGACCGATAGTTTTGAAGCCATAGGTTGTAGCGAACACATCCGCATACAATTCGTTCACGTACTTGGTAACGGCGTAGGGGGACAGAGGCTTGCCGATATTCTCCTCAACCTTTGGCAGCGCCGGGTGATCGCCGTAGGTGGAGCTACTGGCAGCATAGGTGAAGCTTTTCACGCTGGCATCACGAGCAGCTACAAGCATGTTCAGAAAGCCCGTGATATTGGCTGCATTTGTGGTGATGGGATCGTTGATGGAGCGTGGCACTGAGCCCAAAGCGGCTTGGTGCAGTACATAGTCCACACCCTCGCAGGCTTTTGCACAATCATCTTGGTTGCGAATGTCGCCTTCAATGAAGGTAAAGCGCGACCATTGTTCCGGGGTGACCAAGCTTTGAACTTCACCTAGATTGTGCTGATGGCCGGTGGCGAAGTTGTCCAACCCAATTACGTTTTGGTTTAGCTTGAGTAGATGTTCGAGAAGATTGGAGCCTATGAAGCCAGCGGTGCCAGTTATTAGCCACGTTTTTTGCGTCTCTTTAAGAAAGTAAATCAGGTTTTGATAAGTGCTCATTAATTCAACCAATTAGTTTGAGAAATTCATCAGAGTACACCTCTGGTGCAAAATATGATTCCGCTGTTTCCCTGGCACGCAGCCTCATGCATTCTCTATCATTATATTGCGAGCACCTTTTAATCACTTCAACCAAACTATCTATATCCGAGTTTGGACAGACAAATCCATTAAAACCATCTTTTAAATACCTACCAAGATCACTGGTAAGATTCGCTATAACCGGCGTTCCAACGGCCATACTCTCGACAAACTTAGTAGGAAATCCAGCCTGAATGCTACGCTTATCTGGTCGCAATATAATTGAATAGTCAGAAGTTTTTACCAAATTCATCGTATCCATGTGACTCAGAACACCATGACATTTTACAACCCTGCCTACAAAATCCGAGTTATTATCAGTTGATGGCAAGAAATCCACCAAACGATCTATTGGGACGCCCGCTATATGAAACTCGACCCTCTCACCTAGTGCATCGGCTTTCAAAACAGCAGCTATAATTGAAGAGAGGGCATCTTTACTGCCCGGAGTTCCAGCATATACAAATTTAGTAGAGTTCTGATTACGATCGAGATCACTCGGGGAAACATTCATCAAATCCACTGTTGGCGGAACCTGCACAATATTTTTCACAGCTGGAGCGTAATATCTTCTCAAATAATCACTAATTACAATTAAACCATCGCACCTTTTAATTAAATATCGCATAGCCAATTCGATATTCATATAATAGGGGGAAAAGAAACGAGCCATCAGGTTAGGCGGATCATACCATTCCACAACATCAAATATTATCTTAACTCCATTTTTCTTCGCCCAAGGAAGAAGCCTAAATAAATAGGGCGAGTATCCACTATACAGGATTATTGACTCAGGCTTCTTATCAAGCGAATTCAGCCAATCAACTGTCACCTTTCCGGCAGAAAAGTACATCAGGTGCTTTAAAAGAGTCGGTAAATCTTCATGGCGCCGCTCACTTAGAGACACCACCGGAATTCCGTTGTATTTGCTATCAACCTCATCAGACATTTGGCCTGATGTTACAACAACATCATACCCCGCACTCTTAAGCGAAATACAATTTCCATAAATTCTTCTAGCAGCGGCACCACCGTCAGGAAAGGCATATGGCCCAACGTACACCACCAACTTCCGGCCATTAGTCATAACACTTCCAAACCGTCTGCATCACATAGTCACGATAACTGTGAATAATGCGAACAATCTTATCAGCTACATTTGGCATGCTGTAATCAGCCACCAATCGCAAGGTACGCTCATCGCCACGTCCCTGGCTTTCAAGAATCGCCAAACCCTGCAACACGCGCTCCTTGCTCAACCCCACCATCATGGCAGCAGTTTCTTCCATCCCTTCAGGGCGCTCATGAGCTTCACGAATGTTCAGTGCCGGGAAGTTGAGGATGGAGGCTTCTTCGTTAATGGTGCCGCTGTCCGACAGCACAGCCTTGGCGCTCAACTGCAGTTTGTTGTAATCCTTGAATCCCAGTGGCTTCAGCAAGCGTACATTCTCATGGAACTGCACACCCATGGCATCCACCCGTTTCTGGGTTCGAGGGTGGGTGGAGACGATCACCGGGTAGCCATACTGCTCCGCCACGGCGTTCAGGGTGTCGACAAGGGCCTGGAAGTTCTTGTCAGAATCCACATTCTCTTCCCGGTGGGCGCTGACCACAAAGAACTGCCCTTCCTCCAGGCCCAGGCGCTCCACAACGTCGGAAGCATCAATGCCCTCGCGAAAGTGGTTCAACACTTCAAACATCGGGCTGCCGGTTTTGATCACCCGGTCTGGCGGCAGGCCTTCGCGCAACAAGTAATCCCGGGCGATGGTGCTGTATGTGAGGTTGATGTCCGCTGTGTGATCCACAATGCGACGGTTTATTTCCTCCGGCACCCGCATATCAAAGCAGCGGTTGCCGGCCTCCATATGGAAGGTCGGGATCTTGCGGCGTTTGGCGGGGATAACCGCCATACAACTGTTGGTATCGCCCAGTACCAGCAGAGCTTCCGGCTGCACTTCGGCCAGAACTTTATCAACCGCAATGATCACGTTGCCGATCGTTTCTGCACCAGTGGCACCAGCGGCGTTCAGAAAATGATCCGGCTTGCGGATGCCCAAGTCCTGGAAGAAAATTTCATTCAGTTCAAAATCGTAGTTCTGGCCGGTGTGAACCAGAATATGCTCGCAATGCTCATCCAGTTTGGCCATTACGCGGGAAAGACGAATAATCTCCGGCCGGGTGCCAACCACGGTCATTACTTTCAAATTGCTCATATAATTACTCAACTATTCGTACTGGCGATTCAGGCTTCGGTGCCCACCGGGCAGGCAAAGGTATCCGGGCGTTCTCGATCAAAAATCTCGTTAGCCCAGAGCATGCAGACCAACTCGTTGTCACCCTCGTTGGTGATATCGTGGGTCCAGCCCGGAACGGTTTCCACAATCTCCGGCTTGTCACCGGAGGTGCGCAGTTCATAGAACTCGTCGGTCAGCATGTGGCGGAAACGAAAGCAGGCCTCGCCTTTGATCACCAGGAACTTTTCAGTTTTGGAGTGGTGGTAATGGCCGCCACGGGTAACACCGGGGTGAGCGGTGAAAAACGAAAACTGACCTGCATCCGGGGTTTTCAGCATCTCGACGAACACTCCGCGCTCATCCCCATGCTGGGGCACGGTATAGGTGAAGCTCTCCGGTGGCAGGTAACTCACATAGGTGGAATACAGGGCGCGAGTCAGGCCTGTGCCTACAGGCTCGGTAATCAGGTTGTCCCGGGTAGCTTTGAAGCTCTGCAACTGTTCCGACAACTCGCCCACAGTAATCTGATAAACCGGCTCTACGTCAACAATGGGTGTGGGCTGTGTTGCACCATCCAGCAAGCTAATAAAGCTGGCTACCACGTCATCAATGTAAACCAGCTGAATTACAGCATCCGGATCATTAATCTGTACTGGCAAATCCCGGGCGATGTTATGACAGAACGTAGCCACCGCCGAGTTGTAATTGGGCCGTGCCCATTTACCAAACACATTCGGAAGGCGATAGATGTAAACCGGGCAGCCTGTCGATTGGTTCAGATCCAGCAGCGCATCTTCCGCTGCGCGCTTGCTGGTGCCGTATTCGTTATCCCGTTCCACCTGAATGGAGGAGGTATAAACCACCGGAATTTTGCGGCCGGATTCTTTCACCGCACTGCTCAAAGCCTGAGTTAGCCCGGCATTGCCGGCAATGAATTCAGAAGGGTCTTCCGGGCGGTTGATGCCTGCCAGATGAAACACCCAATCCACGCCCTCCAGCAGACCGCGCAAATCCGCCTCCGTGTGATCGCGGGTGAACGGCACTATCTCCACACCGCTCTCCATGCCACCCAGCTCACGCAAATGCAGCTGCAGATTCTTGCCGATAAAACCGTTAGCGCCGGTTACCAGTACACGCATGGTTCAATCCTCCGTGTTGAGGTATTCACCCCGTTCCAGGGCTCGAATGAAATCCAGCTTGCGCAACAAGGTTTGCATACCGGCTACATCCAGTCGTTCGGTGTTGTGGGAATTGTAATCCTCGGTGTGAGAGATCTTCTCTTCACCCTGCTCCACAAACTTGCCGTAGTTCAAATCCCGCAGATCGGGCGGAACCTGATAATAGCCGCCCAAGTCTTGCGCACAGGCCATTTCCTCGCGACTAAGCAGCGCTTCAAACAGCTTCTCGCCGTGGCGGGTACCGATCACGTTAATGGGGTGGTCCGGCTTACCCATGATGTCGGTAAGCGCCCGCGCCAGGGTTTCGATCGTGGCGGCAGGAGCCTTCTGCACGAACAGATCACCATTTGAGCCATGCTCGAAGGCGTAAAGCACGAGATCCACAGCATCCGCCAGAGTCATCATGAAGCGCGTCATATTCGGATCAGTAATGGTCAACGCCTGACCGGCACGTATCTGCTCCACGAACAGGGGAATAACCGAACCACGAGACGCCATCACGTTGCCATAGCGGGTACCGCAAATAACGGTTTTCTCCGGATCCACATTGCGAGACTTGGCCACCATCACCTTTTCCATCATGGCCTTGGATATACCCATGGCGTTGATGGGGTATACAGCTTTATCTGTGCTTAAGCAGACCACGCGCTTTACTTCGTTCTGAATTGCGGCTTCAAGAACGTTTTCGGTACCGAGGATATTGGTTTTAACGGCTTCCATAGGGTGAAATTCACAGGAGGGCACCTGCTTCAGCGCTGCAGCGTGAAAGATGAAGTCCACACCACGAGTGGCATTAAGAATGCTCTGGTAATCGCGCACATCGCCAATATAGAACTTGAGTTTGGGATGTGCGTAGCGCTTCCGCATGTCATCCTGTTTTTTCTCGTCCCGACTGAAGATGCGGATTTCTTCGATGTCGGTGTCCAGAAAGCGTTTGAGTACGGCGTTTCCGAAAGACCCAGTGCCGCCAGTGAGCAGCAGCTTGTTGTCACTAAACATTATATTTTCCTTTAAGCACCAAAAACAAACATCGTTATGCTCGAAACTTATGATTTTGTCATTCTGACAACTATTCCACTTTCATTAGTTATTGAAAACCGTGACTTTCAACTCCAAGTGCAACACTCAGTTAATACCCCCGGTCGGTGCGCACGCACAGCTTTATAAAACTTCCAGTGATGCTTGAAAACTAGTCGTTTTCAAAGCCGAGAGTTGCATTGGAATACGATGGCACCCAAGTCGCCTTGGATCAGCTCGGACAGGCCCACACTCTTGGGTATAATTACCGCAGGTATCTTCGCTAATCGCACAGATGCCAAGGACTTGTGCGGGTCGGCATTGTAGATATCTGGGCTGCCTCTCTGAGTCATTTCAGTGTTACGTATCGAGCATTTGATCGCAGGTAAAGCCCTGACGTATTGGCAGAGGCCCTTGATTGACCGTCGCCCTAGAGCCTTGAACAACTGCTATAGTTGTGGTTCAAGGCAATCTTAGCAAGAATGCGAGCCACTAATTCGCTCGACAAGTGTACCGACGGTCGAAGGGGGGGGGGCGACCTTCGAGCCAGTCGGTTTGGGAAAGATCTCGAACCAAACTGGGATTAAATAGCGTCCAAAGGAAGTCGAGAGCAGTCTGCGCTTCGTCACTAGGAAGGCAATACGACTTAGCAAAAAATATTTCACAAGATAAATGATGCTGGCTTACTTTTGAACTTATTAGCAAGGCTCGTTAAAGTGATCCCAATTAACATCTCCGTTCAAGAGGTGGTCATAAACCGATTGAACTTCTTCGACGTGAGCCTCTAGGCTAAAAAACTCCTGGGCTTTACCTCGCCCAGAAAGACCATACTTAACTGCAATCGGTTGATTATCAGCCAAGAAATTAATAGCGTCCGCAAGGTTTTTAGGGCTTGAAACATCAACCAAAATCCCATCTACATTATGACAAACAATCTCACTCATCCCTTCAATATCCGAAGCAACCACAGGTTTCCCTCGAGAAAACGACTCTATGATTGGCCTTGAGAAATGCTCGATGGTAAAAGGGCTGATCAAAATATCTGCGTCATCAATTAATTTATTTGGATCTTCAACCACACCAATAAAATTAACATTATCAAGCTTAAGAATATTAAAAAGCTGATTGTAGTCATGCCTTCTTATCAAAAAACTAATCCTGTTAACTCCTTTAACCTTCGTATGAAATGCATTATCTACGAACCCATAACCACCAGCTAACTGGACAACAATATTTTCATTTAAATATTTCACAGCCTCGGCCACAACTCGAAAACCTTTAACCTTAGCCATCCCCCCTAAGTAAACAACTTTATATGGAGCCGGCTCAGAAAATGGAACTCGGTATTCCTCAGGTATATCCACCGAATTATAAATAGTGACCGACTTACTTTCAAGACAAAGTCTTTTCCGATTATCCTTACTTATGCATATAAAAACATCCACCGTAGAGTTCAATATTTTTCGAACGAGACGCGTCCTCAGTCCAAAATATCCTCTCGACTCAAAAGGATCACGATTGTGACAAACAACAGGAATATTTCTTTTCTTCGCTGCATAAGCCCAAGAAGAAAGAACATCTGAGTTCAAGTGAATCAAATCTGGCTTATACTTTTCTATATATTCGGGAGCTATAAAAAAGGCGTTATGAATCCAATCTTTAAATATAAAAAAATATCGATAAAATTTAAACCAAGATATAAAGCTTTTTTTATGGTGAGATAAATAATTCTTGGCTCGCCCGACGACATCTACTTTTATGCCACTATCTTCGAATAAATCAACAGCTGCACTGTGTTGCTGAAACACTACTGAAGCTTTATAGGTGTTGCTCGGCAAATTTTTAACCAAGTTCAACAAGCTTTTTGGTGCGCCACCGATACCATGCCCATGGTGAACGTACAAGATTTTAACTTTATCCTGCCCTGTCATTATGCATAATTCCTTATCGTATCCCATTGACACTTAAGTTTTCTATATATGAATTTCCACAAGTGTCTTATGAGTCAACATCGGGCACCGACCTGATAGTTTTCAAGGCGGCCTAATTTTCCCAGTGCGAATAATTTTAAGTTGGCGCTAGCTAGTGCTTCAACATTACTCCGTCGGTGACACCCAACTACGAAAACTTTTAACCAACGTCTACCTAGTCTTACTTTCATAAAACAATGTATAAGGTATGAGAGTATAATTTCTGGCCTCAGAAGGAACGTTTTCGTTATACCTAACCCTTTCACGCTCCCCATATATACTCATAGTGCTTGAGATATAAAGCCAAAACGACAAGCCAAGAATAGAAGCCAAGTACATAAAACCTGAATTTCTTGAAACCGCAGATGAATCATTCTGACACAGCTTATAGATTAAAACTGCAAAGACCATTATATAAAGTCTTGATGCATACTCAAAAAACATAACAGAGCAAAAAATTACAATGAAATACAACGTTGTAAACAATATATCAACGCGAATTGACTTAACTAAAAACAATGAAAAAATAATACTTACTGAAAAAAATATCGCAACAATAGAAAGGTCAAAACCAGATAATGAAAGGAAACCATAAAGAAGCATCTTGTTAATCAAATAATCTGAAAACAACAGATAAAAAGCAGCAAAAAAAACACCAAGGCAAAAATACACAGCTATTTTCTTTAAAACTGACAACCTCAAAGAGATAATAAAAATTGGAATAAAGACAAGTGCAGAAAAGTGAGAAAGAATTGATAACAAAAAAATGACATGTGCCGACGTCACCTTCCCCCTATTCAGCAGTGACAATGAATACAAAAAAAACAAGAGCGCCAAGGAAGCTCTTAATATATTAAAATGATAGTCAAAGAAATATATTAATAGATAAAACAAAAGAAATGTATATTTTCGAGACAACGATGCAAAAACCTTCGAAAGAAGGAAAGTCTGAATAAATGAAACTATAACAAGAAAAAAAGTGAAGCTGCCGAAAAAATTGCTAACCATATAGGCTATAAAATAGAAAACAGGCTCCTTCTGAAAGATATATATCCAAGATCGCCAGCCATCAAAAACTTCATTAAAATAATACTGATAAGAGTATGTATCGATACCAGTATCACCACGAAAACCTGGAATAACAAATACTATAAAAAAAATTATATAGATAAAAAAATCTGAGTATTTCTTAAAATTTGCAGCCATAAATATAAGGCCTGCAAATAGAAATTGTAACGAAAGATAAAACACCATAAATAATAACTCAAAAAATGGTATTAAGAATTCAATGTAGATCGACATGATCTAGATTTTCGGACAAACCCTATCTTCTGGCCTGAATTTCGGGGGGCTACTTTATTTAGCTTTGTCCGGGCTGATTAATTATTTTCTTTAGAAACCTCATAAGATTACTGCCGAACCCACCTACTTACTCTATTCTTAAAAAACTTAATCACCTCTCGACCTTCACCCCTGAAAATAACAACCCAACTTCCTAACACCAACACCCAGAACCCTACCATCCAGCAACCCAACACCTCACCCCAAAGGGTAAATACCACGGCACCAGAAACCGAGATCATTGTGTACGTATACATCAACACCCTCGGTATTGATTTCCACACGTATATCGAGAACTCAGTTCTCAACACAAAGAAAATCCAAAAGGAAACGCAAGTGCTCACTGCTGCGCCAGCGGCCCCATAAATCGGTATCAACCACCAATTACCGGCCAGATTGACAGCAAACGCGATGCCGGCCGCTAACATGGAAAAAGAACTTCGCCTAGAGATACCTATGCCTACTACGGTGGTTTCAGACAGCGTGTAAAGCAACGGATAACCAATACAGGACACCACAATCCACTGCACGGCTGCGTAGTTAGCCGGGAGGAAAAAGGTGATCACCCATGACAACAGGCCTGCCAACGAAAACCCAAGCACTACCAGCGCTAGTATGTAACGGCTTACCTTATGAACCTTTTCCAATCCGTGCCCAGCGCTGGCCCACTTGTACACCGTAGGGGCCCACACGGTGGAGAAGACACTTTGGAGGATTGTAGCCGCGGCAGCAAAGCTGACTGAAACTGAGTAAACGCCCAGTTCCTCAAAACTCGCCAGCGTTCGCAGGAATACTTTGTCTACCGCTGTAAGGCCCCAGAAGGCAAGACCACCGAGTATCAGTGGCAGGCCAAACTGGAGCATACTCTTGAGCTGATCAATATCCAGCTTGCTCCGAATGGCAACCAACCACTCCGTGCGGGTGTTCCAAACAAAGATTGCACAAACAAAGGTGATGGCGGCGGCGTTAGCGAGAACCAGGTTGGTCAGGTTTTTATCCGCGCCTATGGCCACATAGCCACCAATAATCGCCAGTAGAAGCAATTTTGGAAGTAGTTGGCTCATAGAAAACGCCAAACCACGCTCATTCATCCGCAGCACAAGAGACAAAAAACGGGAGATATAGCTGGCCACGAGTGCGAGCGCCACAAGAACGCTCAGATGCCACTGCGGCAGATCGAACAACCAACCGGCTAGAGATCCGCCGAATGACAGCAGCACAAGAATCGTTATTACTAGCAGTATCGAGCCCGGTAGCATCGCTCTTTTAAGCAACGCTGGTTTATTCTCCGCCTCGTGAAATTCCCTTACATAGGACTGATCCAGGCCAAGACTGAACAGCAGGATGCTGAAGCCAAGCGTTACCTGGAGCATCGCCATACGGCCTACGTCTTCCTGGGAGAAAAACCAGGTAATGACGGGCAGGGAGATGAGGCCGAGTACTGCGCCTCCTATGGGGCCTATGGCGAAGGCGGCTATTTGTTTTGGGGTCACCTATAGAACTCGAAAATTGCTTCCACAATCCCCTGCTGAGTCTCCGGCTCAATGCCATACCACAATGGCAACCTCACCAGCCGTTCACTTTCACTGGTTGTGAAGTGATCTTCACCCTGAAAGCGGCCAAAAGCGTGCCCGGCTTTTGCTGTGTGCAACGGCACATAATGAAACACTGCCAGAATGTCCCGACTCTTCAAATATGCCAATAACGCTGTGCGTTCTTGCAGGCCAGAGGTTTTCAGGTAAAACATGTGAGCATTATGAGTGCAGCCAGCAGGAATCGCAGCCAGTTTGATGCAACCCGCTTCAGCAAGAGGCTGCAGTTGCTGGTAATAATAATCCCAGACAGCCAGGCGCGCGTCGTTGATTTGATTTGCGTGTTCCAGCTGGCCCCATAGGTATGCCGCCTGCAACTCACTCGGCAGGTAGCTGCTGCCAATATCAACCCACTGATATTTATCCACCATGCCCCGGAAGAATTGGCTTCGGTTGGTTCCTTTCTCCCGAATGAGCTCGGCACGCTCTGCAAACCAGTCATCATTGATGATCAGCAAGCCACCTTCGCCGCCGCTGGTGTAGTTCTTGGTTTCGTGGAAGCTGAACGCACCCAAATGCCCGATTGTACCGAGGGCTTGACCTTTATAGCTGCTCATCATGCCCTGGGCCGCATCTTCGATAACGTACAGGTTGTGCTTTTCCGCTATCGCCATGATGGTATCCATCTCGCAGCTTAAACCTGCATAGTGGACGGGTACGATGGCGCGAGTTTTTGGCGTGATAGCAGCTTCAATCAGTGTTTCGTCAATATTCATGGTATCCGGCCGAACATCCACGAATACAATTTTTGCACCACGCAGCACGAAGGCATTCGCGGTGCTGACGAAGGTGTAACTGGGCATGATCACTTCATCGCCCGGCTGAATGTTTATCAGCATAGCGGCCAGTTCAAGAGCCGCAGTGCATGAGGGGGTGAGGAGCGTTTTCGTGGCTGGAAGGTTTTTCTCGAACCAGCTCTGGCATTTCTTTCCGAAAGGGCCATCGCCGGAGAGCTTCTGGCTGGTCAAAGCCTGCTTAATGTATTGCTCTTCGGCTCCAGTGTAGGGCGGGACGTTAAATGGAATCATTCGTGCTGCTCTTTGATAAATTGTGCTTCCAAGGCGAGGAGATCTTTTTTACGGTCTTTGATGCGGCGAGCGGGATTGCCAGCGTAGATTCCCCAAGGTTGGGTGCTTTTGTTAACCAAAGTCATGGCACCCACTGAGCAACCTTCTTTAATCGTTACGCCAGGAAAAATGATTGAGCCTGCCCCAACAATTACTTGCCTTTCCAATAGCACTTCAGCCAGATATTCATTTTTAAATACTTTAGGTATCAGTGAATTAACCATTGCACTTCCGCTGTAGTCATCTGACTGTGAAAATATTTTCACCCCATACGCCAAGGTACAGAAGTCGGATAGTGTGATGCCCGGTAAACCACCTGCAACTAGGCACATTGGAGTGATATGGCAATACTTTCCGATTGAAACTTTTCCCGACACCACACAAAAATCATCGATCCGCGAGTGATCACCAATCTCAATCGCTCCAGGGTTGTAAATACTCGCCTTATCGCTGACTTTTACGTTTTCCCCTAAGGCCTTAAACCCCATATCCATTAGAACCGCTTTGGTCAGGTAGGGCATATTATTCCTCGAAAATGCCTGAAAGTTGGTTCGTCAACGTTTCTCTTGAGAAATATGATTGAACAATTCGAGAATTCTCTTTCGCCGCTTCACTATCCATTGGCTGCAAAGTTAAACCAGCTACGTCATTCAGAGTTATCCCCAAACCATCCAAAAATCGCCAGTGGCTAACATCGCTCCGCATGAATACAGTTTTCCCCAATCCCAGAAGAGTGATCGTATTCCCCATGGCTTGCTGGCGCCGGTGGTTAAAAATGGCAACATCCACGCTTTTCAAAAACTCTAGATACTGATCAAACACCATGAAGTCGGTTAGGGGCACAAACTTCTCCCCAAACCATTTCCGCCCCTGACTGATCACCTGTTCAGCATACGCTTGGTTTCCATAGGACAGTGGCGCGAAAATTTTGATGCCCTGATCTTTGTATGGAAGCAGGAGATCCAGAGCTTCAATGTGATTGTTGCTTGGGTCTGCGGAGTTGCCTAGGAGTATGTACAGGTCGTTTTTTTCAGTATTCTTAGCCGGTACAGTCATAATGGCTGGGTTTACCACGTTGCTGAGGTACATTAAACACTCGTGGTGGACACCTTTTGCGCCATACCACTTGCGTGCTAGATCAACATCGCCATTTATATAAGTAACCAGATGACCAATTCGCTGGATAACAAAACGTCGAATGACTTCTTTAGTCCGTGAACGCCAGGCGTTGTTTGCTCTGGCATATTGATAGAGATCGCCACCCCAAATAACCCAATAGCACTTCGGTAACACCCATGGACATAGTGCAAGAATCAACACAACCCTGATATCAAAGAGACCGTGTAATATAATTTTGTGGGCAGAATGACACTGTAATATGAGTTTGGCATAGGCGCGAAGTTTGGCCCAAAAGCCCTTACTGCAAACATAGACGGACTCACTTACTTCTACCGGGTATTTTTCAATCGAGCCCGTAAACCAGAATTGGTGAGCCTCCTCTCCATACTCCTCGTTGATGAGTTTAATGAATGGAGGAATAAACTTGTCTAGCACTGCAACATGCAAAATCACAAAAATGCCTTTTAGAGTTCGCCAAGTGCCAAGGCGTTCAAGTACTCGCCGTAACTGTTTTTACGGAGCTCCTTTGCTTGTTGCACAAGCTTTTCTTTGCTTAACCAACCATAGTTGTACGCGATCTCTTCCAGGCAGGCGATTTTATAACCTTGTCGCTTTTCAATGGTTTCTACAAATTGCGCGGCTTCTAGCAAACTTTCGTGAGTGCCGGTGTCCAACCAAGCAAAGCCGCGACCCAGCAGGTTGACGTTCAAATTACCCTGCTGCAGGTAGGCTTTGTTTACATCTGTGATTTCCAGTTCGCCCCGGTTTGAAGGTTGAACCGCTTTAGCAATTTCAATCACTTCATTGTCGTAGAAATAGAGGCCGGTCACAGCAAAGTGAGATTTTGGCTTAGCTGGCTTTTCTTCAATAGAAATTGCTTTTTGGGCGCTATCGAACTCCACTACACCAAAACGCTCGGGGTCTTTAACCTGATAACCGAAAATTGTTGCTCCGCCCTGCTCTTCAGTTTGCTTGACGGCCTCAAGCAGCTTCGGGGTGAAACCCTGTCCATAGAAAATGTTGTCGCCGAGAACTAGGCAGACGCTGCTATTATCTAAGAACTCTTCGCCAATGATGAATGCTTGCGCCAGGCCATCTGGGCTGGGCTGTATAGCATAGCTCAGAGTGACGCCAAACTGTTCGCCCTTACCTAGAGCACGCTTAAAACCAGCAAGATCTTCCGGCGTGGTGATGATAAGAATGTCCCGGATGCCCGCTAGCATGAGTACGGAGAGCGGGTAGTAGATCATGGGTTTGTCGTACACGGGCAACAACTGTTTCGAGGTGCCCAGTGTTATGGGGTAAAGGCGGGTGCCGGAGCCGCCTGCCAAGATTATGCCTTTCATGCGTTAACTCCCAACCGCTCTCTTTGGTAACTGCCGTCTTGCACCCGCTGGCACCAATCCAGGTTGTTGAGGTACCACTCAACGGTTTTGCGCAGGCCGGTTTCGAAGGTTTCTGTTGGTGCCCAGCCTAATTCTCGCTGAATTTTACTGGCGTCTATGGCGTAGCGCATGTCGTGGCCGGGGCGGTCTTTTACATTGGTGATAAGGTCCCGATAGTTGTGTTCCTGCAGACGGAGTTCCTGGAGGATGTCGCAGATGGTGTGGACGACTTCGATGTTCTGTTTTTCGTTGTGGCCGCCGATGTTGTAGGTTTCGCCAGGCTTGCCTTCTTTGAGCACTTTGTAGAGGGCGCGGGCGTGGTCTTCTACGTAGAGCCAATCGCGAATCTGGTCACCTTTGCCGTAAACCGGGAGCGGCTTGCCTTCCAGGGCGTTGAGGATCATCAACGGGACGAGCTTTTCCGGGAAGTGGAAGGGGCCGTAGTTGTTGCTGCAGTTTGTGACGAGTACAGGCAGGCCGTAGGTACGATGCCAGGCTCGTACCAGGTGGTCTGAGCTGGCTTTGCTGGCGCTATAGGGGCTGCTTGGGGCATAGGCCGTCTCTTCTGTGAAGAGAGGCAGAGATTCCCCCCTCTCCCCTGGCCCCTCTCCCGTGATCGGGAATACACGCTCCCCCCTCTCCCCTAGCCCCTCTCCCGCCGGGGGAGAGGGGAACTGGTTTGGGTGCGGGAGGTCGCCGTAGACTTCGTCTGTGCTTATGTGGTGGAAGCGGAAGTTGGCTTTTTTCTCGGCTTCCATGGCCTGCCAGTACTGGCGGGTGGCTTCCAGCAGGGTGTAGGTTCCTACTATATTGGTTTCGATAAATTCCGCGGGGCCATCTATGGAGCGGTCTACGTGGCTTTCGGCGGCCAAGTGCATTATTGCATCTGGCTGGTGTTGGGCCAGCACGCGATCTACTTCTGCTCGATTGCAGATGTCTACTTGCTCGAAGCTGTAGCGTTCGCTATCACTTACTTCAGCCAAGCTTTCGAGGTTGCCAGCGTAAGTGAGCTTGTCGAGATTGACCACTTCATCACTGGTCTTGGTGAGGATGTGACGAATTACGGCGGAGCCGATGAAGCCGGCACCGCCGGTGATCAGGAGTTTCATAATTTTTCTTCAAATTTATCGGATTTTATGAAAGCACGTATGAAGACAACAAATACACCCAGCATGCCGCCTAGCATTGCAGCCAACACGACGATCAAAGCGCGCTTGGGTTCACTTTTCTCTTGGGGCGCTACAGCCGGATCTACAGTTTTGAAGACGTATTCCGGTTGCGCGTTGGCCAGCATTACCGTGCGGGTTTCGCTTTCAATGAGCTGGTAAAAGACTTGCTGCATTCCGGCAATACTGGTTTCTTCCAGCTTGCCCTCGAGATAGGCGATACGTGCCTCAGAAGTACCCACATCTTCTCGACGCATATGTTCGTTGATATCAGCTACCAATAGCCCAGCCCATTCTTTCGCTGCTATGGGGGACAGGCTTTTGATACCGATAATGAGCATGCCCGTGTCTTTGTTCTCACTGACACTCAGGTGATTCCTTTTAAAAGCTTCCACCAGATCCCAATCAGTGGGCGCAAAGCTTTCGCCTTTGTCGTCCTTCAGCCACTCTTGCGTTTCGGGGTCGTAGACTTCCCGATTGTACTGCCACTGCTGCTTTTCTTTGTTCCAACCATTAACAGCTTTCAGCGGGACGGCCAACTGATGCCGACGTATAAAATTAGTCAGAAATGCACGGGACTGCAGCACTTCTTTGGCGATAACAGTTTGATTAGAACCGCCACCTCCCAGATTGATACCCGCCAAGCTGGCCAAGCCTCCCAACTGCCCACTCAGGCCTTTAACACCACCTTCATCATTAGCGGGCGCCACCAGTACGCTTGCCTGATAGATATCCGGCTTCATAAGCGCAAACGCCACGCCACCCGCAGCGAATAAGATTGTAAACGCTATAACAACCCACTTCCCTGACCACAATGTGGCGAAAAGCTGGCGAAGATCTATTTCATCATCTGCGTACTGACTTGCCTGCTCGAACTCAACGCGCTGATTCATCAGAGGTTACCCACTGCAGCTGCACCTAGAGCCATCTGATACACAATCTGGCTAACGTTGGTCCAAAGCTCCAGTTGGTTCAGGCGATCTACATCTATCGGCATAATCACGGTATCGCCGGGTTGTAATTGCTGACTGCGCCCCCCAAACCAGGCGCTTTTCTCAGGCAACATTACCGAGCCGTCGGCTTTCACCACATACACCCGGCTCTCGTCCGCCTGGCGTGTGGGCCCGCCGGAACGCTCCAGATAGTCGTCTACTGTTAGACCTGCTGAGTGCAGATGACTTGTGGGGAACTGCACTTCGCCGAATACGCTCACGGCCTGAGGGATAATGGGAACATTCAACGTATCGCCGTCCTGAAGGCGGATGGACTGGTAGCTGCTATCTTCAAGCACAGAGGCAAGTTCAATCACCATGCGCCCTACTGGTCGGCTAGTTTGCACATCGTCTAGCAAGCTCTGAACCTGTTCTACTCGCTGTGCACTCTGGCCACCAAAGTTATCGCCTTCCAGCTGAACACCTAGCAGGTCACCCTGCAGTCGCTTTTCAGCTTCCAGCAGACGCTGAGCTTCCAGTTCACGCAGTTTTTTGCGGGTAAATACGGCGCCACGAGGGAATGCATTGCTGGTGAGTCCTCCAGCACGCTTGAGAACATCCACCAGGGTCTCGCCATCGCTGAACGTGTACTCGCCTGGATAAACCACTTCACCTTCCAGTTTAATGGTGCGTGTGGCACCGAACAGAGGTATGGATCTCACCATCAGGCGATCACGGCTTTGCAGCTGTATATCTATTTGATCATTCATTGCATCAGCCAAGCTGATTGTGCGCAGCTGAGTTTGTTCTACCCCATTGCTGTTCAAACTCCGGCGGGCTAACTCTGCGTCTAACATAAGGGCTGAATCCGTTAACCCTCCGGCCATAACAATGGCATCTTTCACTTTACCGGTTGCTGGCAGGGGGTACTCACCGGGGTAACGAACCGGTCCACTGATGGTCATGGTTTGTTGCGGTGTTGACGGCGTGGCTTGGGCTTTTAAGCGCTTTACCACAGGATCAAATAGCGTATCGCGGCTAAAGCGCTTTGTGTCTGCTTCATCCTCAGCGCCTTCTTGCGTCACATCGCCCCCACTGCCCTTCTCCGGGTTTTCAGGAAAGCTTTGTTTGAAATCGCCCTTACCCTCATCCGCAAACACCAGCAACTGGTCTTTTTCCTGCATGATCAGATCGACTGGCCCACCGGGATTGCTTACTGCATTCTTAAGCTCCAGGCTCAGTACGGAAACCTGCTGGGTATCGGGATTTGTTCTGACGACGGCTGCGAAGTTGGTATCGGCTATTGGCAACAGATCTGCGTCCAAGTTGCGGATTATGGAGCTCACCCGCATTCCCGGCACCCAGGCGAATTTGCCTTCACGAGTGGCAGCACCCGTTATTTCGACATACTGGCCTGTCACATCCGCGATAGATGCAACCGAAACTCGGTCACCAGACTTTACCTTAGCGCGCTTGCCCTGGTTATTGGTGAGATCGGCTTCCGCTATTACCCGCAGGAAATCCTGGTTCGTACGTTCGATTCGCGTTATTTGCGGATAGGCTTGAGAGGTGAGGCCTCCAGCCAGATTTACCAAATCGTCCAGCGTGGTGGAGTTTTTAATTTCATACAGCGCTGGGCGATACACTTCTCCATCTATTCCAACACGAGGACCTACAGCCGGAATAAATACTGCGTCTCCGGGTTGAAGGCGCACATCACCGCTGGTGTCACCTTTAAGCAGCAGGTCGTAAAGATCAAGCGTGCTTACAACCTTCCCGTTGCGTTTTAATTGTACGTTGCGCAAAGAACCTGTGTGGCGAATGCCGCCAGATACATAAAGTGCGTTGGTTATGGTAGAGAGCGAACTAACACTGAACGATCCCGGCGTGCGCGCTTCACCCAGCACAAATACCCGCATACTACGCAGCTCGCCCAAAGAAACCGCCGCTTTTACGCCAATGTACTGTTCTGCGACCAGTCTGCTAATTTCTTCTCTGATTTGCTGAAAGCTCATGCCGGCGACATTAACCGGCCCTCTTTCGGGCATCTCGATGGTGCCATCACGGGAAACAACAAGTGATAGCTGGCGGTTTTCGTTGCCCCAAAGCTGGACTTTCAATTCATCCCCGGGGCCAAGTGTATAGTTGGCAGGAACCGGTATTTCGGTCACTGGAGCAAATGTGCTGGGCTTACCTTCAAACAACTCGTAGCCAAACGGCTTCAGTCCATGGTTCTTTTCGCTGAACGCCTGTTCTTCTTTAGAAGGTTTGCTGTCTTTCTTGTCTTCGCCTTGGCTGGTGTCTTTCTCCAGCGGCTCGACGACCGAGATCTGTTGATTCACTTTCGGGCGGGCTTGCGAAGCATTCCCCTGAATCTGGTCCAGATCCACGCCGTACTGCCGCGCCAAAGCTTCCTGCTGGGCTTTGGGGAGGGATTTAAACTGCTGGATCTGAGAGGGTGTTATTGATTGAGCGGAAACACACAAAGGCATTAATAGTGATAAAGAAAGAAGAAAACGCTTAAAGTTCACAGCGGGTATCCAGTATATGTTTTGGAAAAGAGTTTGAAGTTATTAATTAGATAAAACGTGTTAAAAACGGTATCGCCAACTGGCGCCAACAGACCACTGGCCTGCTTCATTGTCTGCCGGATTGATCAACTCGAGTTTTTTGTCTGCAAATTGGGCACTCAGATCCAGCCAGCCGTTGAACAACTCGGTGCCATAGCCGACTTTTGCGATTACTTGTTTGGCATTTTCCGCGGGGACCATCAACTTGATGTCTTTATCGATCACCGGTGTTCGGCTTATCCCGTCTTTGTTGAACTCAACAAAGCTCAAGCTGGCCGAGAGGTTGCGTCCGTCGTCGAAAAAATGAAAGCCGCCTAATGTTATTGCTTCTGCATCGCCACTGAAGCTGGCACCCATGGTGCGGCCGTAATAGCGATAGCCGCTGTTGTAACGGGAATGGTCGTAGGTGATGTTGGGCATGGCGTCGCCCAGGAAGTCATCAGCAAGGGTGTTGGCGTACTCTATAAACCACTGTTGCTCGCCGCTTAGCAGCTGGCTCGTCCAATCGGTGCCCAGAAGCCAGGATTTACGTGCGGGGAAGGCACCGGCTTCGTCTTCACCCATCATCTGGCCATACACACCCATAGACTGCTTGCCTATGGCGAAGCCATAACGGGCATCGATGCTGGCAAGTTGGTTACCCGGGTCGTCTTCTTCCAGCTGGCCGTTGTCCTTGCCTATCAACGCATTCCAGATCGTAGAAGCGCCCTCAGGTCGGCCTTCGCCGCCGAGCATAATTGCCCGGGAAAAGCCCAACTCCAGCCCAGCCAACGGGCGAAGGTTCAGGCGCATACCAATCAGCTTCGCTTCCGGCACCTTGCGTTCTTTTTCATACTGCCCGGCAAATACTGTGAATTGCCAGGGGCCAACCCAGTTCAGCCAACGACTTTCAGGCGCGGAGGCATCTTTGCGATTCAGCCACACGGAGGGCAATGGCCGGGCGTTGTTGGACAAGATAAGGCTGGATTGCCAGCCGGGGCCCCACCAGCGATCGATAGCGCCAGCGCCAAACACCCAGTTACCTGCAGTGGCTGCAAGATAGGAGCCATCAAAGCGGGCGCTTTCATCGTCATCAGGGTTGTGGGCATAAGCGGGGCTCAGGCCGAACGCCCAGTTTTGCCCCTGCCATTGCACGTCAAGTTTTGCTGTCGCTTCAGCCATTGGCCCGCGATCAAAACCCTGAACCATGGCCACTTCATTTGTGCCCGCGACTTCAAATTCCGCACGAAAACCGGGGGATGCCTGCCGGGCACGCTCGAACTCAAGGTAGTTACGAGCCAGCCCAGTGATGGCATCAGGCGTGCCCTCCGCCTCATTCAGGCCATTGGTTATGGAGCCCCACATTATGGGCCAGCTTGTAACAGGGCGCTGAAGTTGGCCGCGGTCTGCAAGCTTCTGTACCGCATATCGAGCGCGCACATCACCCGGCTCAAGCCAGGGTGCCGCCGTTGCTAAAGTGCTGGTCAGGCACGCTACCGCCCCACCGACCAAGGCCCAGTGTTTTAAGGTCATAGAAATAAATTGCCAGCAATAACAGGAAAAAACGAGGAGGGGACAACACGCTCCCAACTGCATCCCTGTCAGTGTGTGAATGTTCCATGTCTGAAGCGTGCCGATTCTACGGCATCGTATTGCACAAACAAGTGACAAAAAGCCGGACATACAAATCAAACCGCTGCGAGAGCGTCAAAGGTTGTCAAAGGGTCAGACAGTCATCTATCCCGAATAGTCACTAACCAGCGTTATCCGTTGCCACTTGGTTTCTCACCGTGGCCGCAAACTCACTCATAAACGCCACAAAAACACCCAACATGCTACCGAGCAATATTGATAGCACAACAATCAAACTGCGCTTTGGGGCAATTTTCTCAGCACTTTGGCGGCTGGTAACAAGCACCTGAACTCCCAGCAGGCTTTCAAGTTCACCCTCAAGCCTTGAACGCCTCTCTATGGCGCCAGCTATCGCTTCACCGGCGTCCTTCTCACCTTTCAGTGTCTCAATGGCACTGTCCAGCGACCCTATCTGCCGCTTAAGGCCCTGACGCTCTCCCTCAATCAAAATTTCTTGATGCCCCTTCACACGGCTGATCAAGGCACTGTGAGCAGCGCCAACGGCTTTTTCATTTTCCTTGGTCGCGTTACTGCTGAAACGAATGAGCCCCGTGCTTTCGGGGTTATCGAAAGACACATCAAAAGGGAGTTTTCTGCCATGCTCTTCGCGATACGTGGTTTGTATTTCTGGCAACCAGCGGCTCTCCAACGTTGCCATTATTGTCTCTGGCGGTTGAACAAACTCTTTGCTGTCTTTTTGAGCGATCTGAATAAGGCTTGCGTACTCAAACTTGTCTGGCATCGACATTGCGTAGGCTAAGCCACCTAGGACAACGGCGATAAAGACCACATAAAAAACCCGGCGCCTGCGGATAAACGTCGCAACAAGATCAACCAGACTGATCTCATCGGAATAATCTGGCCGTTGACCGCCAGAGAACGTGTTTTGCGTGTCATTCATTAGACTGCAGCCCGGAAAACAAAACTTGGAATCGGAATGTATAATCTGGCGAAATCGGATCCAGTGTAGGAACGGTGTACAGTTTACAGTGTATGCCTGACCATTTCCGTTACCGGCCGGTAAGTAATTCTCGATGTCTATCGCTTTATTGCCGAAATCGGGATCTTCACAGACTGTTGTTTCTGCATAAAGCTAATAAGCACAACGGCCCGCTCTTCACCATCATACGCCTGAAAAACAGCATTAAGGCCCTCAAAGGGGCCTTCGCCTAGCTGAACCGCCTCGCCAGACCTGAGCCCACCCTGCTGTGTAACAGCATCAAGACTGTCTTTGACGTGCCGAATCACGTCATCTGCTATTGCGGCAGGCTTGTTCGCGAAACTGACAACACGAATTACACCGCGAGTGGAACGAAGCTTTGCCCATGAGGGGTCCGTCTGATCCAGGTTGACGAACAAGTAACCAGGAAAAAGCGGCTCAAGCCTCTGGATGCGCTTCCCAGCTTTGATTTTTTCTACCTGGATTTTCGGGTAGAAACAGGCGATATCCTGATTCTGCAAATGGGTAAGTGCCCGATCGCCTTGAGCGGGCTTGTGCTGGAGTGCGTACCAAGTCATACGATTCCGGTGTTAGTTAATGATGAGCCGTAATCTTAAAAACGCATCAAAAATACCAGTTTCCTGCAGCGATGAAATACGGGTTTAGCACATCCTCTTTGCCGTATTGCAAGGGCGGCCCCTCCAAAGTGTGCACATTTCCACCAGCTGCAAGCAACACAGCATGGGCTGCAGCGGTGTCCCACTCACTGGTCGGCCCCATGCGCGGATAAATATCGGCGTGGCCTTCTGCTATCCGGCAGAATTTGAGGGAACTGCCGGCCTGAATCGTTTTGTGGGCTCCGAGAGCTTTAATAAAGGTGCGAGTCTCATCATTCATATGATTTTTGCTGGCGACAACGCGCTTGGTTGCCTGGGGTTCTGTTACGCGGATGCGATGAATTCGCCCGGTTCGGTCACGCTTGTGAGCGCCCTCACCTTTAATACCCCAAAATGCTTCCTTTAAGGCCGGGGCTGTAACAACGCCCATGACCGGCTCACCGCCTTCAATCAGGGCGATATTTACCGTGAACTCGCCAGAGCGTTGAGTGAACTCTTTAGTGCCATCAATCGGATCAACCAGCCAGAACCGGCGCCAGAGTTTACGCTCCTCCCAAGAGGCCTGGGCGCCCTCTTCCGAAAGAATCGGAATATCCCGGCTTATGTTACGCAGACCTTTTACAATGGTCTTGTGGCTCGCAATATCCGCAGCGGTGATGGGTGATTCGTCTTCCTTGTAGCTCACCTTGAAATCAGACTGGTAGATGTGGAGAACCTTAGTGCTGGCTTCATCCGCCACTTTGATCACTTCCGGAAGTATTGAGCTGTAGTGCATGCCTTGCATCCTGCTTCGCTGGTGTTTCTGAATAGTAGCAAATATTGACCACCGACCGTATTCAGGCTTTTCTGTGGTGGCGCTTTCAGGCAATCTTGTAAAACTCACTTCAAACGCATTCCAACCTAATCGGCAAAAAGGTCCTTTGTATATGAAACTTCGCTTCCTCGGCGGCACCGGCACGGTAACCGGTTCACGCTACCTGCTTTCCGACGACAAGCATCGTGTGTTGATTGATTGCGGCATGTACCAAGGCGTGAAAACCCTGCGCAGAAGGAATTGGGCGAAGTTTCCTGTAGACCCAAGCACTATTGATGCCGTGGTTTTGACCCATGCCCATATAGACCACACAGGTTACCTGCCAGCACTGGTTAAAAACGGCTTCAAAGGCAAAATTTACTGCACTCAGGGCACCCACGATCTGTGCAAAGTGCTCCTTCCGGATGCGGGTTTTCTGCAGGAAGAGGATGCCAAGTACGCCTTCCGCAAGAAATTCTCGAAGCACGAACATCCTGAGCCCCTGTTTACCGTGAAGGATGCCTGGGAAGCCCTGAAACACTTTGAACCCCTCCATTACCACGAAACTTTCGAGCCGGTAAAAGGCGTTGAAGTGACCTTTACCCCTGCCGGGCATATTCTGGGATCCTCTTGCGTGCATGTTCACCACAAAGCGGATGATCGCACGGTGGTATTCAGTGGCGATGTGGGCCGGCAGAGCGATCCGATCATGCGCCCGCCGGAGCCCATCAAGAAAGCCGACGTACTTGTGTGCGAATCCACCTATGGTGACAGATTGCATGAGGCAACCGATCCGGAAACCGAGCTGGCCGACATCATCACCCGCACTGCTGGCCGTGGCGGCATTGTATTGATACCGGCTTTTGCGGTTGGCCGTGCCCAGATGTTGCTCTATGTGATCCACAAGATCATGAAAGAAGGGCGCATTCCCAAACTGCCGGTATTCCTCAACAGTCCCATGGCCATAAAGGCCACAGAGATTTTTTGCAAACACCATAAAGAGCACAAGCTGAGCGCCAGCCAGTGTGAGGCGATCGACAGCAATACGGAATTCGTTCGTACGGTGGATGAATCCATCAAGCTGGATTCCGTGCGCTACCCTTGCATCATCGTATCCGCGAGTGGCATGGCGAGCGGTGGCCGGGTTCTCCACCATCTGAAAACCCTGCTACCAAACTACAGGAACAGCGTGGTCTTCGCAGGCTTTCAGGCTCCTGGAACCCGGGGCGACCGGTTGGTGGCAGGTGTAGAGTCGGTAAAAATCCACGGGGAATATTGGCCAGTGAAAGCCGAGATCCACAATATGGGCTCCCTCTCCGCTCACGGCGACTATAATGAGATCTTGCAATGGCTTGAGCAGGGTTCCCTTGAGCCAGAGAAAGTGTACGTCACCCACGGCGAGATGCTGGCGAGTGACATAATGCGCAAGCGGATCAACGAACAGTTTGGATGGGACTCAGAGGTGCCGGATTTGTTTGAAGAGGTTGAAATTTGAAGTTCACTGCGCTCTTTTTTGGCTTTTTCTTACTGTTTTCGGCAGTTGGTGCGATTCAAGCCCAACCCTTCACGCTCCCCGGAATACCCGGGCTTTCAGGCGGATCCTCTGGACAGACAGAGGAAGAAGACACCTCGCCCGAAGAACTGGAGGCGTCTCTTGAGGTTACCATTCAGGCCCTGCAAGACGACGAGAGCCGGCGCGCTCTGGTAGAGCAACTCAAGGCCATACAACAGGGGCTGCAGGCTGAAGCGTCACAAACCGCAAAAGAGTCCGCCACCGACCATGGGCTACTCGGTGCACTTTCAGTTTTTTTCGGTAAGGCAGCCGGCCCGGATAGCTCTGCAGAAACATCCCTTGGGAAATGGAAAACCCATTTTCACAACGCCTACCTTGCTGCCGATAAACTGTTAACGGGCGTATCATTTCACGTACTGGCTGAAACCATAGCCGGGCTTACGGTGTGGCTAGTGGCACTTTGGGGGCTTTCACGCCTGGCCCGCCTGTTTTTTGCCTGGCGCGACTGGCCTGTGCAAATGCCAAGACAGCCCAAGACGTGGATGCTGGTCGCGCATTTCGCGCGGCGCATTTTACCCTTCCTAATTACCTTTACCGCGCTTCTGGCGGGCCTGCCGACGTTTGGCATGTCGGAAAGCGCTCAAACCACGGTATTAATTCTGGCCTATGCCGCTCTCGCTGCCCGCGGGCTGACGTCATTCTTTGATGTGACTATCTCCATTTTCTCCAGTGGCCATCGCCAGACAGCCGTGCTTATCCTACGCCGGCGAATGTTGGTGCCTTTGTTTATTATCGGCGTGCTCTTCGCCCTTGGGGATGCACTTGGTACGCCGGAGCTCACCTCACTGCTCGGCACGGAGCTAGCCAGTGCGCTGGCTCTGACCTTCAGCATCGCCGCCGCCCTGCTGAGCTTTTTCCTTATCGTTCGAAACCGCCGCCCTGTTACTCACCTGATCCGCAACCGACCTTACAAGCAGCGCAAGGACCAGAGCGTATGGCGGGAAGTAACCGCCCTGCTGGCCCGGCTTTGGCATATCCCGATGCTGCTGGCCATCAGTGCCTCGGTGGTCGCAGCGTTTGTGAACGATGGAGAGGCAGATGCGGCCTTGGGTAAGGCCATGATCGGCGCGCTACTGCTTGCGGTAACACTCACCATCCAGGGGCTTTTTGGCATTCAGGAGAACAGCCCCAAGCACCAGGCGCTTAGCAAGTTCAGCCAAAGGCTGGTGCGCTTTGGTTATCGCTTGCTTCAGACTGCCGCATGGCTGGCATTTTTTGAGCTGGTTCTGCAGATCTGGGATTTGTCGCTGCTGGGCATAGGTGAAAAACCACCAGTCAGCATCGGCTTAACGAACAGCCTGATCGGTGTAATTCTCACGCTGCTGATTGCCAATATCGTCTGGATTTTTATAGATGAGCTCCTGGAGCGGGCACTGCGCGGCGGCGATCGTAAGAAACGAATCAACCCGGCAAGGGCGCAAACAATTGTTCCCATTGCCCGGAACACCCTCCTGATCACGATTGTAATAGTCGCCATATTTGTGGGCCTATCCACATTGGGTGTCGACGTTACCCCTCTTCTGGCGGGTGCCGGTATCATCGGCCTGGCGGTCGGCTTTGGCGCCCAAACCCTCGTTCAGGATTTAATCACCGGCCTGTTCATTGTGGTTGAAGACTCAATGTCGGTCGGCGATTTTGTGGAGATCAACGGCTTCATGGGAACGGTGGAAGGATTCAACCTACGAACCGTGCGGTTGCGGGATCTTGAAGGCGTTGTTCATCACATCACCTTCAGCAAAATCAGCTCCATTCACAACATGTCCCGCCAGTTTGGTATTGCGCTGATCAAGATCCGGATTCCCCGTGAACTGCCGATTGATGACGCGATCCTTCTGATGGAAGAAACCGCTGAGGAGCTTCGCACGCAGCCGGACATGCGATGGCTGATCTGGTCACCGCTTGAGATGCAGGGCATTCACTCGTTTGAGGAAGGGTGCCCGGTGTTGCGGATGCGGATGCGCACGAAACCGGAGTGTCAGTGGGATGTTTCCCGGGCGTTTAATTTGTTGCTGAAGCGCAACATGGAAGAGCGATACATTGATGTTGCGGCGCCGCGGATTAATGTTCAGATGGATGGGGAGGGTGGTGCTCAGTCACCGCTAATAGAAGGTAAGGCAAGAGGATAGCTCTTAACTAGCAAGCTCAGGTATTCATTGGCTGGATAACGCTTTTACCGGCTAATTTTGACTGTCCCATGATCATCAGTTTCCACTAAGGCATTTGACTCGAGTGGCGAGGAAAGTTTCCGTGAAGCCAAAATCGCGGCAATGTCCCAGCAGGCACATTTTCGAAATAGGATTCTCGATCTTTTTCCATAGCTTTGTGGTACCCCGCAACCTCATTCAGCCAGTATAGGCAAAACATACCTATTAGAAGCCCAGCCAAGATGGCTGCCCCGCCCCTTACTTTAGGGCGCCTGGGTACAATCAAACCCGATTCAGGCACAATCAATGACCAGAATACACTGAGCACCAGAAAACCAATTAACATCGAGCCTGGAGCCATAAACACTGCAGAAACACCAGCATGCAGTAAAGCGGCTGACACCGACGCTGTAAAGGCAGCGAGAGGCAGAGCCAAATCACTATTTTCGCCAGCACGCACTTCACCCCGCCGCTGCCAGAATAGCCGGGCTGCCTGACCGACCAGCAGCAGAAGAGCACCAATCAAGAGCCAGCCATACTCAGCAGCCCACATCAAATACATATTGTGGGGATGCCCGAATTTAGGAGACTTCCGATAGCCTTCGGTCAGGATTTCATGAGTCAGCCACGATTGTGGCCCCATACCAAAGGGGAAGTTTTCAAGGCCCATTCGCCAAGCTTCAATGAATAAAGGCATTCGGCCAGAGGTATCCGCCTTCAATGCACGAAGACTAAGTTCATCCAGCAAAAACGAGGGGATAAGTACGGAAAGAAGTAACCATGCAATTACGCCATACGCCAGATACCGTAAATACATTTTCAGCCAGGGTAGCGACGGCCGACCGATCAACACAATAGCAATAAGCGCCCCGAACGCCAGCCCCAACATAGACCCTCGAGAGGACGAAAGGAACACCACCCACCACCAAAGCGCCGCGCCCAGCGCAATGAGAAATCGCCACAGTCTTTGATTCTGAAGCGGCCCGATAAGCACAGCCAGAGGCAGTAATGGTATGAGCCAAGTGGCGATGTGGCTCCAATAGCGAATACTCACAAAACCCCAAGGAATAAAATTCGACAGATTTGCTACTTGGTCAGAAAGTGCAAACAGGTAAACCGTTATAGTGGCGCCACCGTAAAAAGTAGCTGAGACCGCTGCAACACTCACCACAACAACGACCCAGTATTGCCTCTGCTTATCACTTCCCGGCAGACTGCCCGCCAACACGAAACCAAGAAAGAACGCTGCATACAATCCAGGCTCGGCCCAGTTATAAGTGGCCTCGCCAAATGGCAGTGCCAACAAAACAAACCCACCAGCAACCAAGACCACGGACCATATGCGCCCGAACAGAGCCCAACCGTGCCTATAAACCAAAATCACCACTGCAAAACTAACCGCCAGCCCCAACAGGCCCACCAATATAAACCGCTGTGAAGCATAACCTCCAAATGGCAGCGACAAAAAATCAGCAAATAAAACGCTGGCAAACACTGCGACAAACAGTAACCAAAGAGCAGTATTCCAGGATTTTTGCATTATGCCCTCTGGTGCAAAGGATAAGAATTAAATTTGGGGGCGGATTGGTATGTTTATAGACGGCAACCGGGAGGCAGATAGGACGACTGCCAGCTTGATGCTACTGCTGTATTATCAACCACGCACTCCCAATTTCCTGTGGCATCGCGATCAAAACGCAGAACCAAACCGGTCAAATAGGGGTGAGCAGTGCCGCCCAAGGTCACTTGAAGCTGACCTGAGCCGTCAGGATCGAGTGTGCCTATATTAACGGTTTGGCTGCCGTTAGTAAGATTTGACGGATTGTAGCCAATATCATTATTGGTAACGCTACCACCGGAACCTGCACGTTCTTCAAACGGGGCCTTATAAGCTGACAATTCACCTAGAGCGCGGGTTGCCTGAGTTTTTATTACATATCCCTGATAGGAAGGGATAGCAATGGCAGCCAATATGCCGATGATTGCTACAACGATCATCAGCTCTATTAAGGTAAAACCGGTATTTTTAGACATCAGCGTTCAGGCTCTGGCAGTTGGTGTATATACTATATTCAAGCAAATTCAGAGCCAAGATACTAACTGGAGAATTGATTATTGCTTGGAGGGCTGACTGGGTTGCAGACTCACCGCCCTACCACGCAATTTCCCGCCGCGACGGCGAGAGTGTATCTGTGCAAAGAAGACCTTGTTACCGGGCGTAGTTATGAGCATCGGCGAGCCGGAATAGAAGAGCGTATTCGGCTACCATCCTCCGTGTTTCCTAAGGACGTGGCTACCCATGTACTATGTCGAATCGCTATCACTTAGTAGGCAAACTAAGCTCAGGCGAACCGAGAAGACCAGTACATAGGCCACTTATGGGAAAGCCGCTTCAAATCGCAGCCTCTGGATACTTAAGAGACCCTGCTTTCCTGCATGGCCTACGTGAATGTAAACCCGGCCAACGCCGCAATAGAAGATACACCTGAGAGCTCTCGCCCACACCAGCATCTAGCCGCAGTTTGACCTAGTTGAGGCGCTTCGCGGCCAAACTGAACAGCATCCATTAAAATTAAGGTACCACTGAAATCCCTTCTGGGATTTAAAGGTGCGATTCGCAATGGGTTTCACCGAGGCACATTGCTTGGCATCGAGGATTATCTGGAACTGGTAGAATACACCGCCGGATTAGTCGGGATTACAAACGCGGCGCGATCGATGAAAAAACCCTACCGATTCTTAAACTGCTGAATCTTGGTCTTGGCCATTGATGCGAGCGGGCTACGCGGTTTGAGGCTACCTATCACGATTACCGAAAGAGCCTGCGACGACGGGCCGCCTGAGCACCTCCCTTTCCTCTGAATACTACCGACTATCTGGCACGCCTAGTCGGAGTTTTGGCGCGCCTAGCGTGCAGCACTATCGTCGAAAGTTGTCCTTTTTTCACACAGACTTTGACATAAACTTGGAATACACGTATCAAAAACAGCAAAGACCCGGGGGAGTCGGAACCTCCGGGCCTTTGGAAATCAAGTCAGGCTAAACTGTGCCTGCCCAAGCTTTGTCGTGATTAACTGCAAATCAAATTATGACTTCGGGCAACCTGCAGGCGCAAAGCTGTCTTTCCAACCTTTATCAGTATCGGTACCTGTGATGTCACAAGACCAAGTACCCGTTGCTGTGCGGCGAAGAGTAATAGTGGCTCCGTCAATGGCAGGACCAGCGTTACCCGCAAAGGTAGCCGCAATTGTCGGAGTAGACGTATTTCCACCAGAAACAGTAATGTCACTTTTGCCAGGGGTGTCGCCTAGCATATCAGACCCTGTGAAACCCAAATCGGTTTCGCCAGTTGCCGGGCTTGCTTTAGAAACAATTGTCTGGCCTTGCAATATCGCAGCCTCTGCCGCAGTTTTTAATGCATTAACCTCACCAACGGCACGCGTAACCTGAGAACGCGCAATGTAGTCTTGATACTGCGGGATTGCGATCGCAGCCAAAATACCAATAATCGCAACGACGATCATCAGTTCGATCAGGGTAAAACCCTTCTGGGCGTGATTGACTTTCATGTTCTTCATATTCGACCTCTATGATTGTCATTGAGCAACTTGGATCGGCCTGAAGCCGGTGGAGCTTTTTCTCGCAACCGGTTTTTTGAGCCCAAGTAAGGCAATGCACTCCTCATGCCAACCAAACAAAATAGTGAAAAATCAATATCGATCAATAAGCTATAGAACATCACTACATCTAGCACGACGTATCAACACGAAAGCATCAGAGTCGCTCCCCGTCATTCGTTGACAAAATTTGTCACACAGCCGCCTTTCCTATTCACTGCCGCGTATTGGATCAATCTCAACTGCAGCCCGCAAATCAACCACACACCTTTCCAAAGTCAGGCCAGCCATCTAAACTCTCCTCAATCGACAAAAACCTTTTTTCAGTCACTTAAGCGGCATTCTTTACTCAGTTTATGGCTACTAACCAAAGTAACATCACGCTTACCGGTCTGGCCCGGCGTTTTGTGGACGACGGGCTTCTTGAAGAGGCAATCGCCAAGGATGCCTTTCTGCAGGCGTCTCAGAACCGGATTCCACTGATCACCTACCTCACCCAGAATAAACTCGCAGACAGTTCCAAGCTGGCTTTTTCGGCGGCGATGGAGTTTGGAGTATCTGTTCTGGATCTCTCTTCATTTCTTCCGGAAATGATGCCGGATAAGGTGGTGGATGAGAAACTGGTGCGAAAGCACAACGCTCTTCCTCTATACAAGAGAGGCAATCGTCTTTTTATTGCGGTGTCCGACCCAACGAATATTCAGGCACTGGACGAGATCAAGTTCAACACTGGCCTGAGCACCGATCCCATCCTGGTTGACGATGCGAAGCTCCGTGAAGCTATCGATAAATATCTTGAATCTCATGACAGCAGCATGGGTGATCTGGATGATGCAGACTTGGAGGGCGTTGAAACCGAAAGCGGCGAGCAGGAAGATGAAGGGGCCGTGACGGCAAATGATGTAGATGATGCGCCTATAGTAAAGTACGTTAACAAAATGCTGCTGGACGCTATTCGTGGTGGCGCTTCGGACGTCCATTTCGAGCCTTATGAGAAAACTTACAGGGTTCGATACAGGACCGACGGCATTTTGAAGGAGATGTCACGCCCCTCCATCAAACTGGCACCCAAGATTTCGGCGCGCATAAAGATCATGGCGCAACTGGACATATCTGAGCGCCGGGTCCCCCAAGATGGCCGAATCAAGATGAAGCTGTCCAAGACCAAGGCCATTGATTTCCGGGTTAACACGCTGCCCACGCTTTGGGGTGAGAAAATCGTTCTTCGGATCCTGGACCCCAGCCAAGCCAAGCTAGGCATTGATGCGCTAGGCTATGAGGAAGATCAGAAGAAGCTGTATATGGATGCGCTTGCACAACCACAGGGTATGGTTCTGGTTACCGGCCCTACGGGCTCCGGTAAAACTGTTTCTCTCTATACCGGCTTGAATATTCTAAACACCGCAGATATCAACATTTCCACAGCGGAGGATCCGGCAGAGATCAACCTTGAGGGTATTAACCAAGTTAACGTGAACAACAGGGTTGGCCTTGGGTTCGCGGAGGCACTGCGAGCTTTCCTTCGCCAGGATCCCGATGTGATCATGGTGGGCGAGATTCGGGATCTTGAAACAGCCAACATCGCGATCAAAGCCGCACAAACCGGTCACTTGGTTCTCTCTACCCTGCACACCAACAGCGCGGCAGAAACGCTCACCCGCATGATGAACATGGGTGTGCCTGCGTTCAACATCGCCACGTCGGTGAGCCTGATTATTGCCCAGCGTCTCGGTCGACGCCTGTGCAGTGCATGCAAACAGCCCGGTGACGTCCCAAAAGATGTACTTTTGACCGAAGGGTTCACACAGGAACAAATTGATACAGGGTTCAAGTTGTACCACCCCAAGGGCTGTGATAAATGCAATGGTGGATATAAAGGCCGCGTCGGTATTTACGAGGTGGTCAAGGTTACCGAGAAGCTGGCCAGCATGATTATGGAAGAAGCCAGCTCCATTAAAATTGCAAAGCAGGCTCAGGCAGAAGGCTTCCGGAATTTACGCCAATCAGCACTCTTGAAAGTGATTGAAGGCGTAACCAGCCTTGAGGAAGCCAACCGCGTGACGAAGGATTAAGCATGGCAGAGAAAGCGCAAAAGCTGGAATCGTACATCTGGGAAGGCAAAGACCGGAAAGGCAACAAGTCCAAAGGCGAGCTCACCGGCTCTAACCTGGCCTTGGTAAAAGCCCAACTACGTAAGCAAGGGATTATCCCGGACAAGGTCAAGAAAAAGCCGAAGCCTCTGTTCGGCGGCAGCAAGAAGATTACACCCTTCGACATTGCCATGCTTACCCGGCAGCTGGCAACGATGATGAAAGCAGGCGTGCCGTTGGTGCAGAGTTTTGACATCGTCACCGACGGGCTTGAAAACAAAGGCCTACAAGACCTTGTGATGGCCATCCGAAACGACATTGCTTCAGGTACCAGTTTCGCCGGGGCGCTGCGCAAGCACCCTAAGCACTTTGACGATCTCTACTGCAACCTGGTGGATTCTGGAGAAAAAGCCGGTGCCCTCGAGAAGATGTTGGATCGTATTGCCACCTACCTGGAGAAAACCGAGCTGCTGAAGAAAAAAGTAAAAAAGGCGATGACTTACCCCATAGCAGTCGTTGTCGTAGCACTCGTTGTTACCGCCATTCTTTTGGTGAAGGTTGTTCCCCAGTTCGAGAGCCTGTTCCAAGGTTTTGGGGCGGAGCTTCCTGTATTTACACAGATGGTGGTGCGGCTTTCTGAGTGGATGCAAACTTGGTGGTTTGTGGTACTGCTGGGCATTGTGGGTGCGATCTTCCTATTCAAGGAAGCAAATCGACGGTCCCAAAAGTTTTCGGATTTTGTGGACAAATATATCCTTAAGCTGCCAATTATGGGCGAAATCATCGACAAGTCTGCAGTAGCCAAATTCGGCCGGGTTCTCTCCACCACCTTTGCTGCGGGCGTCCCCCTTGTCGATGCCCTTGACTCTGTTGCCGGCGCAACTGGCAACGCGGTTTACCGAGATGCCATTCAACGCATCAAAAACGATGTTTCCAGCGGTACCCAGCTGCAAGCGTCCATGCGCCAGCAGGATATCTTCCCTGTTATGGCGGTGCAGCTGACGGCTATTGGTGAGGAATCCGGTAATCTGGACGAGATGCTGGAGAAGGTGGCTGAGCATTATGAGGGTGTGGTGGATGACATGGTTGATAACCTGACTGCGCTGATGGAGCCGATGATTATGTCGGTTCTTGGTGTGCTTGTGGGCGGGTTGATTATTGCTATGTACCTGCCGATATTTCAGATGGGGCAGGTTGTTGGTTAACCCTTTCTCCGATACATCGCCCCTCTCCCGCTGGAGGAGAGGGAGGGCAGAGAAATAAAGAATCACTTAGAGCTTTTGAATGTCCACATTAAACGTTTTCCTTTCAACCCCCTGGCTCCTATACCTAACAGCAATATTCGTCTCCTTATGCATCGGTAGCTTCCTGAACGTAGTCATTCTTCGCCTACCAAAGATGATGCATCAGGATTGGCGATGCCAGTGCGAGGCATTTCTTGAAATTCCGGAAGCACAGCACAAACAGGAAGAACGTATAACGCTTTCAAAGCCGGCTTCTACCTGCCCCACCTGCAGCCATAAAATCCGAGCCTGGGAGAATATCCCGGTGATCAGCTACCTGCTTCTTGGCGGCAAGTGTGGCAGTTGTAAGGCGCATATTTCGATTCGCTACCCGGTAATTGAAGCGGTAACGGCTCTGTTTTCCGTGATCACTTTAGTGGTTGGGGGCCCTTCAGAGTCGACATTGCTAACTCTGTTGCTGGTTTGGGCACTAGTCGCCCTGACCGTGATCGATTTCGATACCCAGCTTCTGCCAGACAGCATCACCCTGCCCTTAATGTGGCTCGGATTGATGTTGAGCTATTTCGGATATCTGGGCGATTTTAACAGCGCTTTCCTGGGCGCGGTTTTTGGTTACCTTTCCCTCTGGTCTGTTTACTGGGCGTTCAAACTGGCAACTGGCAAAGAAGGCATGGGGCACGGCGATTTCAAGCTGCTGGCGGCTCTGGGGGCCTGGCTGGGTTGGGAATTATTGCCCGCCGTGATTTTGTTGTCGTCGGTTGTAGGTGCCGTGGTGGGTATCAGCCTGATGGTTTTCAAAAAGTATGGTCGCGAAGTACCCATACCGTTTGGCCCCTACCTTGCCGCTGCCGGGTTGTTGTGTTTGTGGTTTGGCGTTGAGATTCAGGAATTCTGGTACGGGCTGTTAGGGGTTTGAAGCATCAGATGAGCATTATCGGGCTTACAGGCGGTATCGGGTCTGGCAAATCCACAGTCGCGCGTCAGTTTGGCGCTTTGGGCGTGCACTGGGTGGATGCGGACGATGTCGCCCGCGAAGTGGTTGAGCCGGGAATGCCTGCGTTGACTGCTATTGCCGATCACTTCGGGCAGGACATTCTCACAGACGACGGAGCACTCGATAGAGCACGCCTTCGGCAGATTGTATTTGAGCAGCCGGAGCAGCGTGTGTGGCTTGAGAGCCTGTTGCACCCGGTCATCCGTGAGGAACTTATTCGCCAGCTTCATCCCACCGATTATACTTTGCCTTACGTTCTGTTAGTGTCTCCCCTGCTGCTGGAAACGGACCAGCACAATCTGGTTGAACACGTACTCGTGGTGGATGTTCCAGTGGATGTGCAAATTGCGCGCACCATAGCCCGGGATATCAACTCCCGGGAGCAAGTTGAGCGGATTATCGCTGCTCAAATGCCCCGCGAGCAGCGCATCAGCAAAGCAAGTGCCGTAATTGATAACAACCAGCCCAAAGAAAACGTTGCAGCCGAGGTTCGCGCATTGCATGAAAGGTTCATGGTGGACTTTGGTTGATCAGCTCCGTTTGAGGCAGGGTTCGGCTTTTGCTCTAACAGTTACAGCCTTGCTCCTTCTTATCAGCACAAGCAGTTACGGCATTGAGCCAGTATTCAAGGTTCAGGAACACTCTATAACCGACACCTTGGCGCCTGCGAAACTGCCACCGTCGTTCTACACGTTTGATCCGGATGAGTACTGGGCGGAGCCGAGGGACTCCTACTGGATGGGTTTCAGCAACTTTATCCTGCGCCAGGAGCGTCTTCAGGGCCCAAAAGTCCAGTCCCTTGGGAATTGGGCCGACCGGACACTCTCCGGTGAGAGCCACAGCCTCCCGAATAACGAGAGCTACCTGCGCCTCGGCTTTGCCACCGAATCCGAATACGGCGCCCCGGCCCAATTCGAGCCAGAGATCAAGTTTCGACTGGATATACCAACCACAAAGCGCAAACTGCGACTGGTTATCGAAAGCGAAAGCGACGAGCTTATTCCCCTCGAAGAACGCCAGCGCGATCGACAACTGACTGAACCAGACCGCACGACGGGCACGGCGACAGGCGCTTTGCGGTATCTCTCGCAAATCGGAGACGCCATTAACCTGTCTAACGACATAGGCGCCCGCCTGCACTTTCCGCCGGATGCCTTCTGGCGGGCAACGGCGGAAAAATACTGGAAAGCAAACGAAGACTGGGCCTTTCGAGCACAGCAACGTTTTTACTACTATCACCAGGATGGCTGGGGTGCCCGTACCTGGTTCAGCGCTAGCCGGGATGTTGGCAACGGCTGGCGTTTCTGGACTTCTTCTGAGCTTGAATGGGTGCATAACGACAGCGAATTTGTTGCTTCGCAGATTTTCAGTACCTATAAGCGCCTGAACAATCGCTCAACACTCAATCCGCGCGTGGGCGTTCTCGGCGAGAGCAAACCAGGCTGGCGAACAACTTCGGCGTTTGTTGACCTTACCTGGCGCTACAGGCTCCACAGCGATTGGCTGTTCGCAGAGCTTATACCTGCACTCACCTTTCCGAGAGAGAAGAGCTTCAAAGATCAGGGCTCCGTTCTTTTTCGCGTAGAGATGTTCTTTTCCGGTAGCATTAACCCCGACTTCTAACTCCCAAATCTGAGGAGGCCTGCAAGCGGGGCCTTCCGGGAACCGCTTGCAGGCCTCAACCACGGAGTTCGAACCAGGACCCATGCCCAGACACCACTCTATTCCTGCATCAGACGCCTTGGCGCTTACACCCATCGCTATTACTCGTTCATGCTTCAAAGACAAATTTGGAGTACCCCGCCAACCAGGCCTCACTCGCTACGCCAGAGCCGACCTGATTATCCAGCCTCCCTATGACCGGGAAGATGCCTTCCGTGGTATGGAAACCGCCAGCCATCTCTGGTTGATTTTCCAGTTTCACGAAGCCGTGCGGGCAGAGTGGCGACCGGTGGTTCGGCCACCTCGCCTGGGTGGAAACCAGAAAATGGGCGTATTCGCCAGCCGTTCACCGTTCCGGCCAAACAGCCTCGGGCTATCCGTAGTCCGTAACGAGGGCCTTGTGCGCAAAGACGGCCAACTGGCTCTGCAGATAAGCGATCACGATTTGATTGAGGGCACGCCGATTCTGGATATCAAACCTTATCTGCCGTTTGCCGATTCGATACCGGATGCAGGGCTGGGCTGGGCTGAATCGGCACCTACCGAGCGCCTGGAAGTCGCTTTTCTGCCAGAAGCCGAGGCGCAGCTTGCCAACCTGCCACCAGAGCAGTATCCGGACCTGAAGCTTCTCATAACGGATATTGTGAGTTACGACCCTCGCCCTTCCTTTCGCAGGGGCCGTGATGAGGAGCGTATTTACGGAGCGCACCTTCATGATCTGAACGTGCGATTCCGGTTTATGAATGATCATTCACAGAAACGTGTCGAAGTGCTGACGGTCTGTTAGACTTCCGTTGGTGATTTAGTAGTCGACACAGGGAATTTGTGCATTGCTCTCAAATCGGTTTTTCACGCGCATGGGTATCCGGCCGCTGGCAATGCGGCTGCTTGTGTATGTGCTGCTATTCAGCCTGATCATTTCTCTCGTTGCCACCGGCGTGCAAATGATCGGTGAGTTTGAACGCCGAAAATCTGATCTTCAGGAGACCCAGCAACGCGCCGCAGGGCTGGTCTCCGGCAGTATGAGCAACAACATCTGGCTGATGAATTTCAGCGAGGTGGCCAATAGCCTGGATGACATGCGAGCGGTAGAGGCCATTCACTACGCCAGAGTCGTGACCTCCACCGGTGAGGAGTTCAGTACCGGCGGCTACCCGGAAGGCCGTGTTATTTCGCAAACCTTCCCGTTGATATTCAATCGCTCAACTTTCCGTGGCCCGGAAGACATGGGCACGCTTACGATCACCTCATCGGTTGAGCAGGTCTATTCGGAGCTACGCAACAGTGCACTGATTAACCTGCTGTTTCAGTCAATTGTTGTGATGCTGGGCACGCTGGGGCTTGTGGTCATCGTGCGCCTCACCCTCTCTCGCCATATGGAATCCATGGCAGACTACGCTGCGCGGCTGAACCTGGATGCGCTGGTGGACCCTCTCAAGTTGAAGCGCAGGCCTCCCAAACACCCGGATGAGCTTTCAGAGCTTGAGCAGGCGCTTAACAAGATGCGGCTTCAGATTCTGGAGGATACCCGGTCACTCCGGCAGACCACCCTACAATCCCAGGGTGAGCGGGATGAGGCAATACGAGCCAACCGCGCTAAAAACCAGTTTCTCGCCAATGTTAGCCATGAGCTGCGTACGCCCCTGCAGTCTGTTCTCGGGTACGCCAACCTGCTGACTGACACGCCGCTTGACCAGGAACAGAGCGAGTACGTGCACACCCTGCTCAGCGCCTCTGAAAGCCTTTCTGCCATCATCAACGACCTGCTGGACATTTCCAGCATGGAAGCTGAAAAGCTTGTGCTTGAGGACATTCCTTTCGATCTTCGGGAAACCCTGAACGATCTGGTACACATGCTGGGCGACCGGGCACGGGAAAAAGGGCTGGCACTGGAGTTACGCATTGACGAGGAGCTGCCTTGGGCCCTTCGGGGTGACCCGGTGCGGATTCGCCAGGTGTTGCTGAATCTCGTTTCCAACGCGATCAAATTTACAGATTCCGGACACGTGTTGATCAGTATTGAGGTGTTAGGGCGTCGGGATGAGAAGGTTCGTTTGCGCCTGGCGGTTGAAGACACGGGCATTGGTATAAATCCGGAAGACGTCCCGCTGGTGTACGAGCCTTATGTGCAGCTGGGCCAGAGGTTCCAGCGCCAGCTGCCCGGAGCCGGGCTGGGGCTGACCATCTGTCGCCAGCTGGTCAATCTGATGCAAGGCTCTCTGGATCTGGAAAGCCGGCCCGGCGAAGGTTCTACATTCTGGATTGAACTGACGCTGCCCGCAGCGCCCGAGAGTGGATCGCGCATGCGCCCGGATACGCGCATGTTGAAGGGCAAGCGCGTGCTGGTAGCCGATTCCTACGAGCTGTCCCGTAAAATTACGCTGGAAATGCTGTCGCGCCATGATGTCCACATCGAGGCTGTCAAATCCGCCGGAGAGGCCCTGACATCGTTACGCCTGGCGTTCGACAGCCAGGAGCCATTTGACGCGATTATCCTCGACGGCTTTTTGCCGGATATGGACAGCGATCTGCTATGCCGCCAGGTGCGCAGCAACCCTCTATGGGCGGATATGCGTCTGTTGATTCTCTCATCCAACCCGCAGCGTGGCGATGCCGAGCATTTCCGCCAGGCCGGGGCGGATGCCTTTCTCAGCAAGTCCCTGCGGGAATCTTGCCTGAGCCCCATTCTGAACCAACTGTTCGAAGACGCCACAAAGGAAGATCGGTGCTTCCTTACCCGGTTCTCCCTGCAAGCCAGCGATGATACTGAAAAGCGCCGTGAGCTCACCTCCCGCCGTATGAAAGTGTTATTGGTCGAAGATAACCCGGTAAACCGGACGTTGACCCGAAGGCTGCTGGAGAAACTGGGGTGTGATGTGATGACGGCAAATGATGGTGAGGCGGCATCCAGCTTGTGGCAATGGCATCCTTTTGATTTGATATTTATGGACTGTGTGATGCCCAGAGTGGACGGCTTTGAGGCCACCCGGCGCCTGCGCGCTTGGGAAGAAGCCCGCAAGCGACCACGGGTGCCAGTCGTCGCTCTTACCGCCAGCGCTATGGAAGAGGATGAGGAGCGCTGCCGTCGGGCAGGGATGGATTCATTTGTCGCCAAGCCTGTCAATATTGAAATGCTACGGGCAGTACTGGAACAATACGCCCATGGCGCTCCTGCAAAAGCCCCTGTATAACGCCGCCAAGCTCTATGCGGCAACTGCACACACGATTAACGATTTGAAAGGTCCACATGAACGTAGAATGCCCCACCTGCAAAAAATCCGTGGAATGGACGGAGTCCAATCCTTCAAGACCATTCTGTTCAGAACGCTGCAAGCTGATTGACCTTGGCGCCTGGGCCAATGAGGAATACAAGGTTCCGGCTGAAAACGCGTCTCCGGACGATCTGGATCAGGGCGGCGAAACAACGCGCCACTGAGTCTGTAGGCCCATTTGAATAATTCTGTCCATGGGCTTACATGCTTGTAAGTTGTGGTACCCCGGGTAGCCCGTTACCATTCGCCCACAATCAATACCTGCACCGCAATCAAGAAGGTAAAAGAATGAAAGTAACCCGTATTTCCGTGTTGGCTCTTTCTCTGGCTGCTGCGCCTGTATTTGCCAGCGACCTGGACCTGAGCCTGACCAACGATTCCGTAAAGGGCCAAGTGAACTTTTTCGGCAACAACAACGACCTTCAGCTCGGCGCCGGTTATACCTACCATGAAGGTAGCCGCCATATTGGCAACGTGGATTTCCACGCCCAAGGCCGCACCGCGCTGGGCAACCTGCCCACAACCGCCGGTATCGGTATGCGCGCAATAGGCTGGGACGACGATCGCCTGGATGGCGGCGCAGTGGGCCTTGGTGGCTTTGCGACTGTGAACATTCCTAACGTTCCGGGCCTTTCCTTCACTGGCGGCTTGCACTATGCACCACGAATCCTCTCGTTTGGTGACTCGGAAGAGATGACCAGTGTTGAACTGCGCGGCAGCTACCGGGTTATCCGCAACGCTGAACTGTTCGCCGGTTACCGGTACCTGAATACCGAACTGGACTCGCCGTACAGCGGTGACATCAACCTGGATGAAGGCGTTATGGCTGGCATGAAGATTTTCTTCTAAACCCGCTTGCCTATCTGGTACGGGCGCCCTCTCCGGGCGCCCGTTTCGTGTCCTCCCTCACGCTTTCCCGAAACCTGCACTGCTAGACTGGCTACCGTTTTTTAGCACGGACTGCCAAATATGCGACTGAATCCCGGGTTACTTATCCTTTGTATTATTTCGCTAACCACTGCCTGCGGAGGCGGCGAAGACGCCATTGACGACGTCCGCAACCAACCCAACAGCTTTGGCGGCACCAACAACCCGGTGGATGATTTCAGCACCGGCAGCACCGGCGATTCCGGCAACAGCAGCGGGCTCAATGCCAACGAAGTCCGAATCACTCTCGAGGTACCTGGCAATCTCGCGCCAGACGGCGAGCCAACACGGCGCAACCTTCGCATTGTTCAGCCAGACACCATCAGCGTGTACCGAACCAACCGAAACCTTCAGAACCTTGGCACTTTGTCCTACACCACACGCCAGGACAACAACGGATTTACGATAATCCGCTTCCAGAATGGTCAGCCTCAGGCGCCAGACGTGATCATTGAAGCTCAGTATGGCAATACAACCCTGCGGGCTCTGGCGGCCGACGCCGACCGGGATGTGAAGATCAATCCGTTCTCCGAATACCTGGTGCGCAACACCATTCCCCGATACACCCCCGGCGAGTACCAGAGAATCCTTGATTGTGTGATGGAGACCAATAACGCCCTGTGCCTCAATAAATATGTCTGGCCCACCCTGGTTGACCAGGTGCACGATTTCGAGATTGATATTCCAGGCGGCGCCAGCATTGAAAGCGCGCTTGACCTGCTGTCGCTACGTGCAGACTTTGCCAGCTATGTCGCCTCCATGGCCGACTACGCCTTGCTGGATGACCAGTCCTCCGGAAAAATAGCCGCCAGCTCAGCGGACTATAACTCGGTTTTTATGGGGATCGAGCTGGGGCAGACGTTTCTGGAGAGCAGTTTTACCGGATCTGGCCAGTGGGGCGTACGTCTTGGGCGGGAGGAGCAAACCGGTACCGGTGATGAACCCGCGTATCGATATCCGGGGCTGACCCTGGCGAGCTTTGATATTTTCAACATCAAGGTAACCTCACTTGCCACGCAGATTCCGTACGACCGAAAAACCCTTGTGCACAAACGGGGGAATGAATTCTATACGCGGGGCGCGGAAACCTGGGCCCTCAACACGCATTCGTCGTCGCCCGGTGCTGCCACATTGGATGATGACACTCGCCTGCTGGCAGGCCGTGCGCTTTACCAAAGCATTACAGACCGGAACAGTGCCAGAACAATCGGCTGGACTCGTAACCCCTACTTTCTGGATGCCTATACCGGTGGGGCCGGCGGTGCCAACCTCGGACCGGATCGCGCTCTGGCAGGCTATTTCAGTGCGGGCAAAGCCATTGCCCTGGAGTCGGAGGCCGGCAAACTCAAGCGCAAAAACGGACTGGAAGCTCATTATCTCTCGGCGCTGGAGCTTAACCTGTTGCGGGAAGAAGGCTTTGATGCGGGAGTCCTGAATGGCCGTGAGTACAACACTGTTTACCTGGCAGCCCGGTTTTCACAATCAGCGACTCCGATGCAGGTGGAGGCAGGATCTGGCCTGTGGCAGGTCAGCGCGGCTTCCGCCAGCAGCTCTATCAGTCAAACTCAGGCATTTACCACGCTCAGCCGCGACAGCTCTGGCGCCGTCTCGGTGAACGATACAGGCATTCGCACAGATAGCTGGATCATAACCCCACGCTCCGCCCGTCTGAGCAGTGGCAGCCAGAATATCGGCCGGCTTAATCTCGACGTTAACAACCCGGCAGGACCCTTTGGCCAGCCAGATCTGGGTGCGGGTGCCAGTGTGCCAAATGGCTCGTTGCTGGCCTTTGCCCTGGCCGACGCCGCATCTCCTGGTGGTGTGATAGGTGACGGCCTGCTTGTTGCTGCAGAAACAACCAACTCTGCAGCACCGAGTTCCGGACGCTACAGAGTCCAGGGTTTTGTTCTGGCCATGGAAGACGGCTTCAATCGGCTCGTTCACCTCGACAACGGCGTACTGGAGCTTTCAGGCAGCACCGCAAATCTCGATAGCGACACCCTGGAAGTGCTCCATTCTGTGAATGATGAAAGCGTCTCCCCGCCAGTTTCGGGCCAACTGACTGCCAACCTGGCATACATCGACCAAGGCGCCGGCAAGGTTCGCTTAAGCGCCGGAGACATATTGCTGGAAGGCTTCGTGACGGCCGATCAGAGCCAGTTTTTTCTCACGTACCGGGATCGTGTTAACAGCGAGGAGCGGCTCGGCATTTTGATCGCAACTCAGCTGCCGTGAACCCTCAGGTAACCCTGCACGTACAACCTGTTATAATTATCAACATCATCGCCCAAATCGGCCGAACCTTCAGGCTCGCCGGGCACATAGACAGGTTGTGACGAGAGGTTTTATGTCCGCTGCAATGCGTTCGCTAATGCTGGTTGTTCCCTTGTTCGCTTTTGCCATCGGGGGCGGCCTTTACGTTCCACCGGAACGCTCAGCCAGTGACAGTAATAACGGTTCGGAGCCCGCCTTGAGCTCACTACCCCCACTGCCCGCGTGGGCTCGCGAAGACCTGCCGGACTTCTCCGGCTATCAGGACACCACTGAGAAGAAGGCCGCGTTCTTTTCGTTTCTGTACCCGCGCATCGTGCTTGCCAATTCCCGTATTCTCATTGAGCGGGACTATCTTGACAGTCTTGCTGGCAAAACCACGCTGTCAAAAAAGGAACACACCTGGCTTGCCGCTCAATCCAAACGTTTACGAGTGGAAGAAGAGCCTGGTAGCCCCGAGCAATTTGCTCTGCTGGGAAAGCGCCTGGACGTTATCCCGCCGTCCCTGATTCTGGCGCAGGCGGCCAATGAGTCTGCCTGGGGTACGTCGCGCTTTGCGCTTCGAGGCAATAACCTGTTTGGCCAGTGGTGCTTCTCCAAGGGCTGCGGACTGGTTCCCCTTAGCCGTGTAGAAGGTGCCAGCCATGAAGTGGCTTCCTTCCCTTCGCCCTATCACTCGGTGAGGGCCTACATCCAGAATCTGAACCGGCACGCGAGTTATCAGGGCCTGCGCAACACTCGCCTTGATGACAGGGAGTCCGGCGATCCGCTTTCCGGGCTTGCCCTTGCCCGCGGATTGGTCAGCTATTCCGAGCGCGGCAAAGAATATGTTGATGAAATTCGTTCAATGATCCGCTATAACAATCTGGAATTCTACGATACCGAATTCAGGAAAATTCTAAGCGATCGCAGCCCATCGCACCTGAAGGATCTGGCCTCGGCAAGTGCCGAGGAAGCCCTGCTCCCGGGTCATATTGCCGGCAAGAACGTGGGTGAGAGCACCCGCATTTCCGCCGAGGGCTGATCTCCGATTAACCTCTGATAACCTGAGACATTCCCGCATGCTTTATTTTCTGCCTGCGCCGCTGAAGGGAACCCTGGCGGCCCTGTCTGTACTCGTCAACACCCTCGTACTTTTCCCGTTTCTGATGTTGTTCGCGCTACTCAAACTTGTGCTACCCGTGGTTGCTATTCGCAAAGGTTGCACCGTTGTGCTGAATAACATTGCCCGGTTGTGGATCGGGGTCAACAATCTGGTGATGGATGTTCTGCACAAGGTTGAGTGGGATGTGCGGGGTGCGGAACACCTAAGCCGCGAGCATTGGTATTTTGTTACCTGCAATCATCAGAGCTGGGCTGATATTCCGGCCATACAGTACGTGCTCAACAGCCGGATTCCCCTGCTCAAGTTCTTTCTGAAAAAACAGCTGATATGGGTCCCCTTTCTGGGGGTTGCCTGGTGGGCGCTGGACTTTCCGTTTATGCACCGCCACACCAAAGAACAGATTGCCCGGAAACCGGAACTGAAAGGCAAAGACATTGCCGCTACCCAGGCTGCGTGCGAGAAGTTCCGTTATACACCGGTGACCATCTTCAATTTCATGGAAGGAACACGCTTCACTCCCGCCAAACACAAAAGCCAGAACTCACCTTACAAACACCTTCTCAAACCAAGAGCGGGCGGTACGGCGTTTGTTCTGGGTGCCATGGGCGAAATGCTGCACACCATGCTGGATGTGACGATTGTTTACCCCGGGGAACAACGTAGCATAGGCATCTGGGATTATCTGAGCGGGCGTATCCGCACCATTGTGATCGACATCCGGGTGCGGGAAATTCCAAAGCAATTTCTTGGGATGGATTATGAGAACGGGCGCGAAACGCGGGTGGAATTTCAGCGCTGGGTGAGTGGATTATGGGCCGAGAAAGACGCCCGTATTGAAGCCATCAAAAACGAGAACCGCACTCAGGCCTGACCCGGCTCATCACGACGCCTCTTGGGCCTTACAGCAGCCCCAGCTCGCGGGCACGAACAGTTGCCTGGGTGCGGGAGCGCACTTCCAGCTTGGCGTTTATACGCCGGGCGTGAGTCTTTACCGTGTGCAGCGAAATGTGCAGCTTGTCGGCGATTTCCTGGTTCGATAAACCTTTGGCGATCAGCTCGAGCACGCCCTGCTCTCGATCACTGATGGGTTCGGCCAGCAACGCAGGCAAGGTTTTTCCCGCCATGCCAAACAGCCGGCCCAAGGCATCCCTGAACGGGGTGTTAGGCAGCTGGCTGTAGGTCTTCTCCATCAGCTCCTTGAGCTCAAGGTTGAGCTCTGCGAACGGGCTTATGAAGTGTTCCTTTTCCGCCTCGAATACCACACCTACAAGGATTTTCTGAGCGGCGGTAACGCCCTTATCTTCGCTGACGAGCAGAGCATCCAACAGCCGCATGTGTATGTCTACGCCCCAGGGAATCGCCTCATCATAGCGTTTACGTATGTTCAAGAGCGTTTCACGGGCCCTTACGGTTTCGCCGCGAGCGAGATCCAGGCGTACCTGAAGGCAGTCCAACAGCCCAGGCATCATCGGGAAGAGCTCCGGGACGCATTTGGCTTCCCGGTAGGGCTCCAGCCTCGCAAGTGCCTGAGCGACACTTTCAAGTTGATTCTGAGCCAACCAGCAACTGGCTTTCAGGGCTTCAAGCACCGGAACATAGAGGGATTCATCCACCTGCCAGGTGTGCATGGTGCGTTCGGCCCGTCCGATCCACACAAACGCATCCTCCAGACGACCCTGAGAGCGACACATTAACACGCGTATCGCCATCGCCAGCAGTAACCCGAGATCCCGGGTCTGCTCGGCATGGCGACCACAAGTGACCAGCAGCCGATCGGCCTCCGCGTCACGCCCCTGATGCCAGAGTACGAGCACCAGATTCAACTGGAGCCGCGTTTCCCCGATTCTGGCGGGACGGGCGAGCTCCTGTACAACGGTATCGAGGCCGGTCCGCAACAACTGCTCTGCATGCCGGAGCGCGCCTTTGCCCAATTCAATCCGGGCGTGTGCGTATACCGCCAACGCTTCCGAGCCCGAATCTCCTGCTTCCCTGGCCAAGCGGGAAGCTGCACGATTGGCTTCCCGGGCTTCTGTGAAACGCCCGGACGCACACAAAGCACTGGCACGCACCATCTGAGTGACCAGCTGGCCCTGGGTTGAAAGCTCACGCCCTGAAAGCGCGCGTTCAGCCATTTCCAGAGCCGGCGCCACCTGCCCTTCGCCACGCAGAATAAACGCTCTGAGCGCACAGATCCGTGTTTCATGCTCTCGTCGGGTTTCATCGTCCATGCCCTCAATCAGGGCCCGCGCCTGCTGGAACTGGCCGCCAATGGCGTGCACCCAACTGTAGACTATTCTTAGCCTGGGACTGCGTTCAAGCAACGGTGCCGGAAGGCTTTTGCGCAAACGCAGCAACGATGCCGTATCCTGCCCCAGCAACAGCGCCTCGGAACCCTCAGATGCAATGCGGATAACTTCTTCCGCATCCCCTGCCAACAATGAGTACTTCAGAGCTTCGGGAAATTGGTTGCGGCTGCCAAACCATCGGCTCGCTGCCGCCATCCTGTCGGAATAGTCCGCCATTACAGGTGCCCTGAGCCACTCCATCAACAGCGGGTTGAGCCGGTACCAGCGCCCCCAACCCGGCATGATCTTTACGGGCAATCCGCGTTCAAATGCGTCGGATGGTAGCAGCACACCATCTGGAATCAGGGATTCAAATGCGAGAAGCAGTTCGTCGGAGCACAGCCCGAGCTCTGATATGGCTCTGAGGGAGCGGACCTGCCCGGGTGTCAGGCTACCCAATACGGATTCCTTTAAGAATCGCTCAACACTGGGTGTATCTGAAACAGCGTGTCTCTCCGAGCTTTGACGGATATCCCGGCGATAAAGCGCAAGTGGCGTGGGCCAACCCTCGGTAAGATCGTACAAATGATCAATTGCCACACTGGTTAGCTGTTGATCACCCAGAACATCCCGGAAAAACTCAAAGGTTTCGCTTCGGCTGAACTCCAGCTTTTCGGTACCTATGCGGGTAAACCGGTTTTCCAACTCCAAAGCGTGAGTTTCATAGGGCAACGCCTGCCGGGAAAGCATCACGACAGAAAAATGAGGCGGTATATCGGCTACCAACTGCTGAATCAAGGCAACGACGGCCGGGTTCGTGATGTGATGAAGGCCGTCCAGAACCAGAATGGAAGGCTGCGGCGCCTGCGCTTTTCTCAGGCCCATGAGCATTATCGCAAGCGCATCGGGGAAGGTGGCGCCGCCTTGCAGGCTGCTTTCAGAGGATTCGGGAATATCCAGTGCTACGGACAACAGGCTAAGAAAACGGGTGGGCGCGTTATCCTGTGAGTTCAGTGGCAGCCACCGGACACATTCATCGCTGATCCCCGCCGCCTGAATTCCCATAGCCAACGAGTGGGATTTTCCATATCCGCAAGGGGCTTCCACAAAAAGCACACCGCGCGGCGTTAATGCATCGGCAATCAAAGCATTGAGATGATGGCGCGCCAACGAATCCGCTGGAACGATCGGTGCCTGTAATCTCTGCTTCAGCAAATCTCTTACGAGTTCGCCACGCTGAAGTCCGCTGTTTGCTGACTGGAACTCGTCATTGGCTGCATAGCCATCCTGGAATGATTTCACACACTGCCCCGGTACGCCTTTAGTATGATAGTGAGGTTAAACCAATTGAGGGGCTGGCTGCAAAGTTTTGACGTGAAAGGTATTTATTTGGTGGCAGTTTTTTATCACAGAAACAGAAACGGCGGGCCGAGGCCCGCCGTTTCTGTAGATCTACATACCCATTTAGCGGGTTCCGGCTCTGCGTAGAGCTGCCGGAGTGTAGTCTCTGGACTGGCGCTTGACGCCAAACTGGTACGGATCGACTTCCTCGTTTGTCAGGCCCAGAACCAGATAGCGGCCAGACAATAGATCGTACAGGGTTTCAACCGCATACCAGGGAACGATCTGATCGTAGAACTGCATGGAATGGGCTTCTGCCACACGCCAGAGCTCACCACGACCATCGTAATGGTCGATGACCGATGCCTGCCAGGTGTCTTCATCAATATAGAAATCACGCTGAGCATAAATATGACGCTCGCCTTCTTTCAGGGTTGCACGCAGGTGCCACACGCGATGGAGCTCGTAACGGGTCAGATCCTGATTGATATGGCCAGGCTTGATGATCTGCTCGTAGCTCACACTCCGGTCAACCAGCTTGTAGGAGTTGTACGGAATGTACATTTCCTTCTTGCCGACCAGTTCCCAGTTGTAACGGTCTGGTGCGCCGTTGAACATATCGAAGTTATCTGACGTACGCATGCCGTCAGACGCAGTACCCGGTCCGTCGTAGGCAACCTGAGGTGCACGGCGAACACGACGCTGGCCAGCGTTGTATACCCAGGCACGACGCGGCTCTGCAACCTGGTCAATGGTCTCATGAACCAACAGCACGTTACCGGCCAGGCGCGCCGGAGCAGTGATGGCCTGCTTGAAATAGAACAGCACGTTGGCATCCTCACCCGGGCTGTAATCTTCCAAGTAGGTCCGCCAGGTCAGCTCATCCTGAAATTTCACGATGGAGTAGGCGCCGTTGGCAGTAGGCGTTGCCTGCCCGACGTTGCGTTGCACCGAACCACCACGATAGCGCGTAATGTGGTTCCAGATTGCTTCCAGGCCGTTCTGCGGGATCGGGAATGGCGTTGCGTCCTGGTAGTTGCCCAGACCGTTACCGTCCTTAATCAGCTCTGTACCGGTCGCATTCTTGACCGTTTCATCCATGACGGCTTTCGGATAGGCCGCTGTGCGATGAGTCTCGTAAACCGGAAGCACATAGTCCGGATATTGCTTGATCATTGCTACCTGCCCGGGGGACAGCTTGTCTGCGTATTCCGCTACATTGCTCTGATCGATAGTGAACTGGGGCGTCTCATTCGGAAACGGATTCACATAAATGCCGTCTCCCTTGTAGCCAGCGGGGGGCGTTGTCAAACCCCCTGTCCACGCAGGAATAGCGCCGCCATTACCGGCTTTTTCTGCACCCATCGGTGTCAGGGAATCACCGAGCTTGGCTGCCTCCTCGGACGACACCGCAGCCCAAGCCTGGCCGGCCACTACACTCACAGCCAGAATACCTGTAGCCAGTAATTTTTTATTCAGTTTCATTTAAATTACCTCGTTAAACGAATTCTTGGCGATTCAGAATGAGTAAGAAACACTGGCACTCACGAAATCACGATCTGTCAGCTCGTTATACGGCTTGCCGCCAAAAAAGTTGGTGTAACCGATGTTACCTGTAATCCTGTTCTGATACACCGCCTGAAGGGAGAGGCCAATAGCCTTACTACCTTCGTTGAAGGCGCCGCCCGGCTGCGGGCTGTAACCTTCCACATCGTGGCTCCAGGCTAACTGCGGAAACAGATTTACCCCTGCAATTGCGCTCGAGTACTCCCAAACCAGCCGTGTTCGATAGCCCCAGGAGAAGTCTGTGGTGAAGCCGTCATTGGTGCAATAGCTAGTGTTGATGTTTTCAGCCGTACCGCCCTCGCCTTTGCACAGATCGCCATTGGCAAGAGGCAGAGTGCCGATACCGAAGGTGCCTGAACGGCCGTAACGGGCCTCATCGAGGCTGGGCAGATCATGAACATACGTTGCACCAAACTCCGTGATCAGAGACAGGCGACTTGCACCCATTACCTGGTCGAAGAACTTGATCAACGTAAACTGAGCTTGAGATACACCAAAGCGGTCATTACCGGACACCTTCGAGCCCGGTACTATAGTTCCAAGCTCTTCCAGACGCTGCTGTTCGAGTTTGCTTAGTACTTCTCCATTAGGACCACGTTTCTGCAAACCACCGAAGATCAGCTCAAAAGCGTTCCATTGCAGCGGTACGTTGTCACGATAGGAGTATTCTGCACCCAAAGACCAGCCACCCGGGGTGTTGGTGTTGATGCTGATACCATAAAGATCGATATTTTCGGGGTACTCTATGAAGTACGAAGGGAACGGACTACTGCCGTCCTTGATGGTGCCACTCACATAGGGTAAGCGGCTATTATACTTGATGTAATAAAAGCCAAGCTCGGAATCGTTCAGCGCAGGAACATACCAACGCATTGCAACCCCGAACTGATCTTTCGAATCTGCTTCAACGTCTCCGAGGCGCGGCGCTACGAAACCCTGGGCCTGAGCCTGGGAATCCGGCAACTGGCCAGCAAGTAGTACAGGTCCACAGCCATCGGAGGCGAAGTCGTTGGTGGAGAAGAAAGTGCCGCAGTCATCCGGGCGAACGGGTGCCCAGTCTGTTTGCACAAACGCCTCAATCGATATGTTTTCCGTGACACCAGCCGACATGTAGAGCATTTCGACTGGTAATAGAGCATCTTTAAGCTCGGAACCTGGAGCACGAAATGCTGGCACGTCAACAGGGTTGATTGTGTTTATACCACCCTGAATAAAGGTACTCTCACCCCAACTCACGACCTGCTTGCCATAGCGAACGCTCAGGGGGACATTACCAAGGTACCAATCAGTGAACACGTATGCGTCAAGGATTTCACCACCCGACGCATTGGCTTTCGCCTCGCTGTTCAGTTCCCGTTGCTGCCCCACGTAATCGACAGCGCGGTTCTCGTCTTTGAGTTCAAAATCATACCAGTAGCGACCTCGAACCAGCGCACCCACACGGGTCAGGGTATCGCTGTTCACATCGTAGTTCAGGAACAGCTCGCTGTTGCCTTTAACGATCTTGGAGTAGGTATCGCCTTTATCGAAGTTCAGGTTGCCATCGTCGTAGTTGTTCGTCGACGCACCTGTGGTGGTGTTGGCAAACTGCGGACCAAGGTTGCCCTGCGCAATCAGGCGTTTGTCGCGCTCAGAAACCCTCCAGCCGACACCGGCGGACAGCGTGGTGTTAAACTGGGTTTCTACATCCCCGAGGTAAAAAGAATAAGCAGATGCTTGACCAGACATACCGGCCGCCACTGCCACAGCGAGCGGTAATTTTGTCCAACGCTGCCATTGATGAATTTTTCTTGTCATTGGAAGGCTACTCCATTTGTTGTTCTGAGTCGCTGCTCTGATTATTGGTGTTCACGATGTATAGGAGGCTTCATGCACAGTGCTCGTGATGTAGGCACTATAGCTAACGCTGTCCAGTGCTTTGATCAGTCAAAAGTATGATTTTGCCCTCACTACCCGCTCACCACCCCGATCGACGCCGGGTTTCTTCGTATTGCGTTCACTATAGACAACAATTCTGGATGCAACCACTTTGCTTTTGATCGTTTTTTGCTCCTGCTATGGCTTGTGTGGAGCCTCCAGATATTCTTGGGACTGCATTTCCAGAAGACGCGATTCGGTGCGTTCAAATTCAAAGCTCAGGCGCCCGCCGGAGTATAGTTCTGTTATCGGAGCCGCCGCTGAGATAATAACTTTCACATTGCGATCATAGAACTCGTCTATCATATTTACGAATCGGCGCGACTGATCGTCTTTTTCACCGCCCAGGACGGGGACATTGCTGACAATGATCGCGTGGAATTGGCGAGCCAACTCAATGTAGTCGTTCTGGCTACGGGGGCCGTCGCACACGTCTTTGAAATCAAACCAGACCACATCATCGGCATGGGCCTGCGCGGGAATCTTGCGACCGTTGATCTCCATGGATTTGCTGTGTTTACCCGCCTCAACTGCCAGAGCGTCAAAACTACTGCGCAGGCTGGCATCGGCCTCTTCGTCCAGGGGTGAGTGGTAGAGCTCCGCCTGCTCCAGAGTCCGCAGGCGGTAATCAACGCCGCCATCGACGTTCACCACATCGGTGTATTTCTTTACGAGCGCGATGGCCGGCAAGAAGCGCGCCCGCTGCAGGCCATCTTTATAGAGGCCGTCGGGCACTATGTTGGAAGTGCACACCAAAGTGACGCCACGCTTGAACAGGCCACCCATGAGAGTTGCGAGAATCATGGCGTCGCCAATATCGGACACAAAAAATTCGTCGAAGCAGATCACGCGGGTTTCATCGGCAAACTTTTTAGCCACAAGATCCAGCGGATTCTTTTCGCCTTTGAAGTTTTTCAGCTCCTGATGAACCCGTTGCATAAAACGATGAAAGTGCACGCGCATCTTGCGCTTGAACGGCAAGGACTCGAAGAACGTGTCCATAAGATAGGTTTTGCCACGGCCAACACCACCCCAGAAATAAAGGCCTTTGACTGGCTCTTCCCTGCCCTTTTTCAACTTGCGCCGCAATTTGGTCATTGCTTTGCCGCGTTCGCTTTCCGCTTCCACCAGTTTGTCGTAAAGTGTCTGAAGGCGTTGCACAGCATCAGCCTGAGCGGCATCCTTGAGAAAGTCCGAGCGCTCAAGATCCGTTTGGTAGCGCTGCCATGGCGTCTGGTGCGCAGGCGTTTCAGAAGGCATAGAAGCTGTCATCAGGAAATCCCGGGGTCTGATCGTTGATTTTGGGCGGCGAATTATCGCGTATTTCCGGTTTTTTCGCCATGCTGAACAGCTGCCGGGCAATACGACGATTGGCGCAGCACTCAAGCATGGGCTGATGAGGCTGCGAGCGTTATACTGACTCACATAGTTTGGTTCATTTTTTAGGCAACAGGACGACACAGCATATGACAAACCTGATTCTGGCAGCGATTGCCGCATTGATTGTTGGCATTGTCATCGGAGCGATTGTTGGCCGCTCGGGGCAAGGATCCACGCTCCGGCAGCGCCGTGCGGAGCAACAGGCAGAAGAACTGCGCAACGAGTACACCCGTTATCAGGCCCAGGTGAACGAGCATTTTATGGAGTCAGCCCATTTGTTGCGCCAGTTCAATGACGCGTACCGCGATGTGAACCAGCATTTGGCTCGCGGTGCGAATCGCCTGTGTAACGATGAGGAATGGATGGCCGAACTTGCTGAGCAAACATCCCGCAAGCGCCTGGAGGAGGTCAGCGAGGATGGCGCTGAGCCACCCCGGGATTATGCCCCCAAGACTTCGGGTACGCTTTCTGAAGACTTCGGTTTGAAGAAAGGCGAGAAAGCACCGCAGGTTTGATCAGACCGGATTATCGCAATCGATGAACCGATGACTGATACCAAATTCCTTTTCTAACGCTGCACCGAGCGCTTTTACACCATAGCGCTCGGTTGCGTGGTGGCCGGCGGCGTAATAGTGGATGCCGCACTCTCTGGCGGTGTGGGTAGTCGGCTCGGAGATTTCACCGCTGATATAGGCGTCGAGGCCTGCATCAATGGCTGTGTTGATAAAACCTTGTGCAGCACCGGTGCACCACCCTACCCTTTTGATTTCTGCTTTTCCGTCGCCGACGATTAACGGTTCGCGGTGGAGTGCTCTGGCAATGTGCAACCCGAACTTCTCACGGCTCATTGCTTCCTGAAGCTCTCCCTCCCAGACCAGCCCGTTTAACGGCCGCGGGTTCCTGATATCGAGGATATCTGCAAGCTGCCGGTTGTTGCCGTATTCCGGATGATCATCCAGCGGCAGATGGTAGGCGACGAGGTTGATGTCGTTATCCAGCAGGCGCTTGAGGCGTTCACGCTTCATGCCTTGAATGCGCTGGTCTTCGCCTTTCCAGAAGTATCCGTGGTGAACGATTAGCATATCGGCATTTGCGGCGATGGCAGCTTCGATTAATGCGCGGGAGGCGGTTACGCCGGTGACGATGGTGCTTACGTCGCTTTTGCCTTCAACTTGCAGGCCGTTTGGGCAGTAATCTTGAAAGTTCTCGGGCTGGAGCCACTCATTGAGTTTCGCGAGAATAGAGTCACGGGTTGCCATGTTTTATCCTCTTGTAAATTAAACACTGGAGTTGCCTGCCAGCCTCGATCAGGATTCAGTCGTTTACAGAGATTTAAGGCCAGTAATCAGCGCATCATTCTGTTCTGGGGTACCAATGGTAATCCGCAAGAACTCACTGATTCTGGGCTTATTGAAGTGGCGAACGATGACACCCTGCTCTCTGAGGGCTTTAGCCAGAACTTCACCAGATTTCTGTTCGTGACGTGCAAAAACGAAGTTGGCTTTGGACGGCAGCACCTCAAAGCCCTGGCCTTCCAGGGCCTCGGTGACACGCCCCCTTTCAGAAATCACGCCTTTGCAGGACTTCTGGAACCAGGCTTCGTCTTCGTAAGCGGCTTTGGCACCGGCTAAGGCCAGCCTGTCCAGCGGGTAGCTGTTGAAGCTGTTTTTGACGCGATTCAAAGCTTCAACCAAGTCCGGATGTCCGATCGCGAAGCCGACGCGGAGGCCTGCCAATGAGCGAGCTTTGGATAGTGTCTGGCAAACGAGTAAGTTGGGGTACTGATCCACAAGCTTGATGGCGGATTCGCCGCCAAAATCCACGTAAGCCTCATCGACCACGACAACACGCTCAGGGTTCGTTTTAAGGATTGTCTCTACGTGCTCAAGGCCAAGATAACGGCCGGTAGGCGCGTTGGGATTGGGGAAGATGATTCCGCCGTTGGGCTGTTTGTAGTCTTCGGGGTTGATTTCGAAGCTGTCGGTCAGGGGTACCTTTTTGCCTTCTATGTTGTAGAGACCACAGTACACCGGGTAGAAGCTGTAGGTTACATCCGGAAACAGCACGGGCTGGCCGTGCTGGAACAGGGCATAAAATATGTGGGCCAGGACTTCGTCGGAGCCGTTGCCCAGGAACACCTGCTCGGGCGTTACGCCGTGATAACCGGCAATGGTCTGGCGCAGGCTTTCGCCTTCGGGATCCGGATAGAGGCGCAGGCTGTCGTTGAGTTCGGCCTGTATGGCCTCGATGACTTTTGGCGAGGGGCCAAACGGATTTTCGTTGGTGTTCAGCTTTACCAGATTAGCCATTTTGGGCTGTTCGCCGGGTACATACGGAACCAGACTGCTGACCAAAGGACTCCAGAATTTACTCATCGTTTTTAATCCTGTATTCAGCTGAACGTGCGTGAGCTGTCAGGCCTTCACCCCTTGCCAGTACCGATGCAACACGCCCCATCCGATCGGCGCCTTTCGCGCTGAAGCCGATAATGGAGGAACGTTTCTGGAAATCGTACACACCCAGCGGGGATGAGAACCGGGCTGTCCCACTGGTGGGCAACACATGGTTCGGGCCGGCGCAGTAGTCGCCCAAGGCCTCGGCGGTGTAGCGGCCCATGAAGATGGCGCCGGCGTGGCGGATTTCTTCCAACAGGGTTTCCGGGTCTTCTACGGACAACTCCAGGTGTTCCGGAGCTATGCGGTTGGAAACCCTGGCGGCTTCGCTGAGGTCGGCAACGTGAATCAGAGCCGCGCGGTCGGCGATGGAGGTGCGGATGATGTCGGCGCGCTCCATCGTAGGCAGCAGTTTGTTGATGCTGGCTTCAACGGCGTCGAGAAAGTCTGCATCGGGACTGACCAGAATGGACTGGGCCTGTTCGTCGTGTTCGGCCTGGGAGAACAGATCCATGGCGATCCAGTCGGGGTCTGTTTTACCGTCACAGATCACGAGGATTTCCGAGGGGCCTGCGATCATGTCGATACCGACGGTGCCAAAGACTTCGCGCTTTGCCGTAGCCACAAAGATGTTGCCGGGACCAACAATCTTGTCCACAGCAGGGATGGTTTCTGTGCCATACGCCAGAGCACCAACCGCCTGCGCGCCGCCGACGGTGAACACACGATCAACACCCGCAATAGCAGCGGCGGCCAGTACCAGATCATTCACCACGCCATCCGGAGTGGGAACCACCATGATAACTTCGCCCACACCGGCCACTTTTGCAGGGATGGCGTTCATCAGAACAGACGAAGGATAGGCTGCCTTACCACCGGGCACGTAGAGGCCGGCGCGATCCAGAGGTGTTACCTTCTGGCCCAGCACAGTGCCGTCTTCATCCTGATATTGCCAGGACTTCTGATTCTGGCGCTCGTGATAATCCCGCACCCGATCCGCAGCCTGTTCCAACGCCACGCGCTGTTCTTTCGGAATTGCCTTCAGCGCTTGCTGCAAACGGCTCTGGCTCATCTCCAGCTCAGCGACGCTGGCAACATTCAGCCGATCAAACTTCTCTGTAAACTCCAGAACTGCCTGATCACCACGGGTTTTAACTTCGTGCAGGATATGACGCACCGACTCGTTCACCTGATGATCAACACTGTCGTCCCAAGCCAGCAACGCAGCCAGCGCGCTGTCAAAGTCACTTTGGGAGGCATTCAATCGTTTGATGCTAACGGTCATTTCTCAAATCCTGCTTTGGATTACGAACTTTATCTGCGTTTTTCGACGGCAGCCGCCATCTTCTCAATGATGGGGTTAATCTGCTCGTGTTTCATCTTCATAGAGGCACGATTCACCACCAATCTGGTGCTGATGTGATCGATCAGCTCCCGCGCCTCAAGGCCGTTGGCCTTCAACGTATTACCAGTATCCACAATATCGACAATCTCGTCGGCCAAACCAAGAATTGGCGCCAACTCCATTGCGCCGTAAAGCTTGATGATATCGGCCTGCCGACCCTGCGCCGCGTAATACCGGCGAGCCATGTTCACGAACTTGGTGGCTACACGAATACGCCCTACCGGCGGCGCCTCACCTTTAGGGCCGGCGGTCATCAGGCGGCAGCGCGCAATGTTAAGATCCAGAGGCTCGTAAAGGCCATCCCCGCCATGCTCCATCAGCACATCCTTACCCGTAACGCCCAAGTCGGCACCGCCATACTGCACGTAGGTCGGCACGTCGGTCGCGCGGAGAATGAGCACGCGAACGTTCGGATCTGTGGTGGGAAACACCAGCTTGCGGGATTTTTTGATATCGTCGACCAGCTCAATCCCGGCTTCTGCCAGCAGTGGCAGGGTTTCTTCCAGGATTCGCCCCTTCGACAAAGCGATGGTGATGGAATCTGTCATGCGTCCTTCCGGTTTCCCGTTTGTGTCTGTCACGCTGGCAGGCGGCGAATACTTCCACCAAGCAGCTGCAGTTTCTCTTCAATACACTCGTAGCCACGATCGATGTGGTAAATACGATCGATAATGGTATCGCCCTCTGCCATCAAACCTGCAATCACCAGGCTGGCGGATGCGCGCAAGTCGGTTGCCATCACCGGTGCGCCGGTCAGATGGTCAACGCCTTTGATAATCGCGGCATTTCCTTCCAGGGTGATATCGGCCCCCATGCGAGTCAGTTCCTGCAGGTGCATGAAGCGATTCTCGAACACGGTCTCAATGATCGTGCCAGTACCTTCTGCCACAGCATTCATGGCGGCGAACTGGGCTTGCATATCCGTCGGGAAAGCAGGGTAAGGGGCTGTACGAATATTGACCGCTTTCGGGCGCTGACCTTTCATATCCAGCTCGATCCAGTCAGGACCGGAGGTGATATGGGCGCCAGCCTCTTCCAGCTTGAGCAGCACGGCGTCGAGAAGATCCGCGCGGGTATCTTTCAGTTTTACACGGCCGCCGGTCGCGGCTGCTGCCACCAGATACGTGCCGGTTTCGATACGGTCTGGCAACACGTTGTAGTGGCAACCGTGCAGGCGCTCAACACCTTCAATTTCAATGGTTGAGGTGCCGTGCCCGGTGATCTTGGCCCCCATGGCAATCAGGCACTCGGCGAGATCCACCACTTCCGGCTCACGAGCGGCATTTTCAAGAATGGTTTTACCATCGGCCAGCGTTGCAGCCATCAACAGGTTTTCAGTGCCGGTTACCGTTACCACATCCATAAAGATGTGCGCGCCTCTTAAGCGCCCGTTGGTTTTCGCTCGAATGTAACCGTTTTCCACCTTGATATCCGCGCCCATCTGCTCAAGGCCTTGAATATGCAGGTTTACCGGCCGGCTACCAATGGCACAGCCACCGGGCAGAGATACTTCTGCTTCGCCAAAGTGTGCAACCAGAGGGCCAAGCACCAAGATGGAGGCGCGCATGGTTTTGACCAGCTCGTATGGCGCGTGGAAATGCTTGATGGTGTTGGCGTGAATCTCCACGCTCATTTTCTCATCAATCATCAGCTCCACACCCATGCGGCCAAGCAGCTCGATCATGGTGGTAACGTCGTGCAGATGCGGCAGATTGCCTACGGTAACCGGTTCATCGGCCAGCAGCGTTGCCGCAAGAATAGGAAGGGCAGCGTTTTTTGCACCGGAAATCCGGATTTCGCCGTCCAGAGGCTTACGGCCCCGGATCAAGAGTTTGTCCACAATAGTAATCCTGTCGTGTGCGAGCAGTTTATGCTTGGCGCGCGGCCCATTCAGCCGGTGTAAACGGTTTCGGGTGAAGGGCGTGAATAGTGCCATCCATGATTTGCTGGAATAGCGCCTTGTTGATCAGTTGCTGCCGCTTGATGCTCGACAGACCTTCAAAAACCTCACCTATGACCACTACCATATAATGGTTACCGTCGATCTGTACCTGCACCTCACAATCGGGCAGTGCTTTTTTGACCAGCTCGGTGACTTCGGTGGCGTCCATAGTAAATCCTCGGGTGTTTTTGAAATCAGGGGCGGGATTGTAACCAATCCTCGAGGTTGCTCAAAGCGGCAAGAGAAATGAGGCGGTCCGGCGCATCCCTGAAAGACAGCGAAACACCTTGTTTTTCGGCCAACCGACTCCAGCACAGGAGCATGGAGAGAGCTGCACTGTGGGTGGTGGACAAGCCTGCAAGATCAACTACCAGGCTTTTCACTTTCTCGCTGGCTGTTTTGATCAGCTGCTCGCCCTCTGCACGCAGCGGGATCACGTTATGGGCGTCAATGGCGCCAGAGACCGAGAGCACGCCCTCCTTTAACTGAGCCGTCGGAAGCTGCGCCTCCGCGTTCATGACTTGCCCACTTCTTCTTCCAGGTTGAGGGATTTTACCGCATCGCTCCATCCGTCAATCACCACCTGAACCTGCCCTCGGTTGGCTTCCATTTCCTGGGTAAAACGGTCCCGGAAAGAAAGGCCGATGTTGACCCCTTCTACAATCACGTTCTCCATCATCCAGTTACCGCCTTCCTTTCGGTACATGGAATAAGTGACTGAGTGGCGATTGCCGGAGGCGGTAATAACCTCCATGGCCACAGAGGCGCGATTATCGTCCTGCGGGTTGATGGTGGCGTCGTTAACCTTGATTTTGAAATCTTCAGCGCTCACCAATGCCTGAGCGTAACTATCAAACAAACTGCGCTTGAACTTGACGACAAACTCGTCGCGCTGTTCAGGGGTTGTCTGGCGTGCATAGCGGCCCATTACCCGAGCTGCAATCCGCCGAAAATCCACAAAGCCTTCCAGCGCATCATCCATATTCTGGTAGAAGGCTTCCGGGTCACGCTCGTAGAGCCCGCGCTCGGCATTGAGTTGGTCTACCAGGCGCTGGGTGTTTTCATCCACATACTGCTGCAAATCTTCTTCCGGGCCCGCCTGAACCGATGCCACGCATAACGCCATCAGTGTCAGGGCGAGAAAAAATCGCTGTATTAAAGCAATCACGTAGTTTCTCCTGTTCTGTCGCAAAGCCGGCTCACTTGCCAGACGCAAAGTTACTGATCAACCGCTCAATGTTCATAGCGGACTGAGTGGAATAAAATGTATCGCCCGGCTTGAGGGAGTCCATTTCGCCGCCGATCGATATATCAATGTACTGCTCACCCAGCAGACCGGATGTACGTATTACTGCAGCGCTATCGGCCGGAATATTATCCACATCGCCATGAATGGACATGGCTACCCGCGCCTGGAAGGTTTCCTTGTTGAGGGTGATGGAGTCGATGCTGCCCACCGTTACGCCCGCCATGGAAACCCTGCCCCGGGGCGTAATGCCACCCGTGTCGTTAAAATCCGCATAAATGGTGTAGGTGCTTTGGGCCGATTTGGGGGACAGCCCGCTTACCTGAAGTGCCAGAAAAAGCAGTGCAGCCAATCCGGCAAGCATAAACAGGCCAACTGTGATGTCCGTTGTTCTTTGTGTCATTACCGGCTCCCGGTGTTATCTCGTCAATCGTTAATCAGAAGTTGCCGAACATTACGGCAGTCAGCACAAAATCCAGCCCCAGCACCGCCAGCGAGGAGTACACCACGGTTTTCGTGGTGGCCGAGCTGATTCCCGCTGATGTGGGCACGCAATCGTAGCCCTGGTAAACCGCAATCCACGCGCAGACAAAACCGAAGACCACACTTTTGATCACGCCGTTTACTACGTCGTCCCAGAAGTCCACAGAAGCCTGCATGTTGCCCCAGTAGGAACCTTCAAATACTCCGAGCCACTCCACGCCTACCAGCATACCGCCCCAGATACCCACCATCGAAAAAATGATGGCCAGCACTGGCATGGCTATAAAGCCCGCCCAGAGTCTGGGAGCAATAACCCGGCGCAGGGGGTCCACGCCCATCATTTCCATGCTGGAGAGCTGCTCGGTCGCCTTCATCAGGCCGATTTCAGCGGTCAACGCAGAACCTGCGCGCCCGGCAAACAGCAATGCGGTCACCACAGGCCCAAGCTCACGCACCAGGGTGAGCGCAATCATCTGCCCGATAGCCGCTTCGGAGCCAAAATCGCTAAGAATGGTATAGCCCTGAAGGCCCAGCACCATGCCGATAAACAGACCAGAAACCACTATGATCGCCAGCGACAGTACACCAACCGAGTACAGCTGTTTCATCAAAAGCGGAAAACCGGTTGCCGGGCGCGGAACGCCTGACAGCACGCCAGCAAGAAAACGCCCGGCGCGCCCGAGGGAAATAATGAGATCTGCCCCGCTGCGCCCGAAGGAAGCGATTCTGTCGATCAAGAAACACCTCCAGAAAGACCGAAGTCCTCAGAAGCCGCCGAGGATGGGTAATGGAACGGCACCGGGCCATCCGGATGCCCATTCAAAAACTGCTGCACCTGCTCAGACGGGTGATCCTGCAACTCAGCGGGGGTGCCTGCGCCAATCACTTTTCCATCGGCGATAATGCAGGCGTAGTGGCAGATGCTCAGGGATTCTTTTACGTCGTGTGAAACCAGAACGCTGGTGAGCCCCATGGAACTGTTGAGATCACGAATCAGTTTCACCAATACACCCATGCCAATCGGGTCCTGCCCGGCAAAGGGCTCATCGTACATAATCAGCTCCGGGTCCAGAGCGATACTGCGGGCCAGGGCCACGCGCCGGTTCATACCGCCGGAAAGTTCAGACGGCATGAGTTTGCGGGCGCCGCGCAAGCCAACCGCTTCCAGTTTCATCAACACGATGTCATGAATCATGTCTTCCGGCAGCTTGGTGTGCACGCGCATTGGGAACGCCACATTCTCGTATACGCTCAAATCGGTAAACAAAGCGCCGCTCTGGAACAGCATGCCCATTTTTTCCCGAAACTTGTAAAGCTCCTTGCGGCGAAGTTCAGAAATTGAGTGACCATCCACCATAACGCTGCCGGAGTCCTGCCGGAGCTGGCCGCCGATCAATCGAAGCAAAGTGGTTTTCCCGCTGCCACTGGGGCCCATAATGGCTGTAATTTTGCCACGGGGAATCTCTGCGGAAACACCATTAAAAATACGGCGACCAGAGCGGGAAAATACAACGTCCTTCAATGAAATGTACGAGCTCAACCCCATATTCCTTACCTTTCAGCCCATAGCTTTTAGTGCTCAGCCCGTTGTGTTCAGCTCTTCAACACACAACACTTAGCTTTCAAAGAGCGGCTACATTATGCCAAGGAGCCCTCAAGCTCAATCAGTGGTTCCCAAAATGAATTGATAGCAATGATCAATTTCACTGATCGTCCCAATGAACTTGCCGTAACCAGGCGGCGCTAGCCACGGGAAATGTTATACTTCGCCAACTTTATCGCAATCCCGTACCTTCACGAGAAAGCAGGCCCTTTGCCCGATGACTGAGCAAAAAACATACGATTTCCGGAACCCCGCACTCCAGGCCATTCGCATTGAGCGCGATGCAATCAGCGCCCTGGAAAATCGAATCGATGATAACTTCATACGTGCGTGTGAAGTCATCATGGCATGCAAAGGCCGGGTTGTAGTAACCGGCATGGGTAAATCCGGCCACGTTGGCCACAAAATTGCCGCTACTCTGGCCAGCACCGGAACACCTTCGTTTTTTGTTCACCCCGGGGAAGCCAGCCACGGCGACATGGGCATGATTACCAACCAGGATGTGGTTATTGCCATTTCGAACAGCGGCAATACCAGCGAAGTGGTTACTATTTTGCCACTTATCAAACGCATGGGCGCGCCGCTGATCAGCATGACTGGCAATCCGACCTCCACGTTGGCAAAAGAGGCGGTTGCGAACCTGGATGTCAGCGTTGAAGAGGAGGCGTGTCCGCTTGGCCTGGCGCCGACATCAAGCACAACCGCAACCCTGGTAATGGGCGATGCCCTGGCCGTTGCCTTGCTGGAGGCTCGTGGCTTCAGCGCAGAGGATTTTGCGTTTTCGCATCCCGGCGGCAGCCTGGGCCGTAAACTCCTGTTGCGCGTATCCGACATCATGCATACCGGCGATCGCATACCCATGGTAGATGAAGGCACCACTCTGAGCGGTGCTTTGCTCGAGATATCCCGTAAAGGGCTGGGCATGACTACCGTCGTGAACGCTTCCGGCGCGATGACTGGCATTTTCACAGACGGCGACCTGCGCCGCACTCTGGACAAGTCCATTGATGTGCACACCACCCCAATGCGGGATGTGATGACACGCAATGGACGAACCATTCAGCCGGATCAGCTGGCTGCGGAAGCCCTCAACGTTATGGAAGGCCTCAAGATCAGCGCACTCCCGGTTACCAACGAGAACGGCGCTCTCGTGGGCGCCATCAACATGCACGACCTGCTCCGCGCTGGCGTCATTTAAGAGGCAACATGATGGGAGAACTGAAAAGCCCACTTCAGGAAGCCTGGCCAGAAGCCCTGCTGGCTAAAGCTGCACGCATCAAGCTTGTTGCCCTGGATGTTGATGGCATCATGAGCGATGGCAAGATCTACTTCAGCGCCAAAGGCGACGAACTGAAAGGCTTCAATATTCTGGACGGACTGGGCCTGAAGCAGATTATGGCCGCAGGAATTACGGTAGCCGTGATCACCGGTCGCAGCTCACCACTGACTGAAAAACGCATGGGAGACCTGGGGATTCCCAATCTGATGCAAGGGCGGGAAGACAAGAAAGTGGCTTTGCAGGAGCTGGTGGACAAACTGGACATTCTTCCGGAAGCTATCGCCTATATGGGCGACGACTTGCCGGACCTGCCCGCCATTCGCTACGCAGGCCTCGGAGTTACGGTGCCGAACGGATACTGGCTGGTGCGGGAGCACGCGGATTACTGCACCCTTGTTAGCGGTGGCAACGGAGCTGTACGCGAGCTTTGTGATTTGCTGCTGACAGCAGGAAATCACCTGAACGCAACCCTGATGCCTTACCTGGAATCATAACCATGGCACAGAGCAAAAAAACCAGCCTGCTTTCCGCACTGGCCATGGCAAACAGGCCCCGGCTTCGCATGTTGGCGCTTGCGACCACGATTGCGGCTGCGGTTTTCCTGCTATGGCAAAGTGACGAGCCGCCAATGACCAGTTATAGCGACGCAAGGCAATTGCGGGGTGATGCAGAACCCGATGGTTTTGTAGTCAACGGCAAATATACCTCTTACGATGAAACAGGCCAGCGCAAGATCGTTTTTACAAGCCCTCGCATCGAACAGTTTGAAGACGAAGATCTGGCGACCATGGAGTCGCCCAACGCAGAGCTGTTCAGCGCAACCGATCCCGAGCCCTGGATTCTCGACGCCGATAATGGCAGCCTGCTTCGAAACCAGGACCTGCTGGACCTTACCGGCAACGTTCGTGTAGTACGGACCATTGGTGACCGAAAAGCAACACTGAATACTGAAAGCCTGACCCTGGATAATGATCAGGGCATCGTCTATACCGATGATCCGGTGGTCATTGTCGACAGCGTTGGTACTACCCGGGCAAAGGGTATGAAAGCGTGGATCAATGAACGCATTCTGGAACTCAACTCCCAGGTGGAAGGACGCTATGAAACCGTTAAATAAACCCACGCTCAGGCTTCTGGCCACCATTCTGGCAGCAGGCCTTACTGCCCCAGTGAAGGCCTTTGACCTTGATTCCGATAAACCGATCACCGTTAGCGCCGACAGGGCCCGCCTGGACGATGGCAAGGGCATTGCGACTTACACCGGAGCGGTTGAACTGGTTCAGGGTAAAACCCGTCTGACGGCGGAACGGGTCGTGCTGTACCGCAGCGCCGACGGACTCAACCGCATTGAAGCCAATGGCTCACCCGCCCGCTACCAGCAGCCCGTTACCAGCGGCGAAGGTGAAACCGACGCCAAAGCGCTGAACATCACTTGGTCAGCCTCAGACAAGCAGCTCACCTTTGAGCGAGAGGCGGAGATTGAGCAGAATGGCAACGTGTTCCGCGGTGACATCATTCATTATGATACCGAGCAACGTGTCGTCACGGCCGAGGGAAGCGAGGACACCGGCTCTGGCCCAGGGCGAGTTGAGATGGTTATTCAGCCAACCAGCAGCGGCTCCGACAATTAACAGCAGATTACCGTAGACAGGGATCCGATGGCAGTTCTCAGAGCAAGTAACCTGGCAAAAAGCTACAAGCAGAAAAAAGTGGTCATCGATGTCTCGCTGGAAATTCGCAGCGGTGAAATCGTCGGCCTGCTCGGGCCAAATGGTGCCGGCAAAACAACTTGTTTCTACATGATCGTGGGGCTGGTGAACGCCGACAACGGCCGCATAACCATCGACAGCCAGGACATTACGACATTACCCATGCACGGGCGCGCCCGTAAAGGCATCGGCTACCTGCCGCAGGAAGCCTCGGTATTCCGCAAGCTCTCGGTGCGGGATAACATCATGGCGATTCTGGAAACCCGCAAGAAACTCAGCCGTGCTGAGCGTCTGAGCAAGCTCGAACACCTGCTGGAAGAATTCCACATCACTCACATTCGTGACAGCCTGGGCATGGCACTCTCCGGAGGCGAGAGGCGCCGAGTGGAAATTGCCCGCGCGCTGGCAATGGAACCTGCCTTCATTCTGCTGGATGAGCCGTTTGCTGGTGTAGATCCTATCTCCGTCAGTGATATCAAACAGATTATCCGACACCTCCGGGACAAGGGTATTGGCGTTTTGATCACTGATCACAACGTGCGCGAAACGCTGGATATCTGCGAGAACGCGTACATCGTATCCGGTGGCCACATTATCGCCTCCGGAAATTCGGAATCCATTCTGGCCAACCAACAGGTCAAAGAAGTTTATCTTGGCAACGAATTTCGCCTGTAAACCCTGATTTCAACACCGGGACAACCCCGTTAGATTGTTTTGCTGACCCGGAGCAAGTAAACTCGGCAAAGAACTTGCTAGGGCATTCTTGAGTGGCGGCAAGTAGCCGCCATACAAAGATTTTTTAGCTGGCGCAAGAAATTCAGAACGGGTATGAGTGACGGATCCTGAGCGATGGTTATGAAAGCCTCATTACAATTAAAGCTGGGTCAGAGCCTGACAATGACGCCCCAGCTGCAACAGGCGATCAGGCTTCTGCAGTTATCAACCCTCGACCTTCAGCAGGAAATCCAGCAAGCACTGGAATCCAATCCCCTGCTGGAAACGTCGGACGATGACGACCAGACTGAAGCGCTGTCAGCGGATGATAATCAGAATCAGGACACCACCCCCAACGAAACGTCTACTGACAACTCTGCAGATACGTCTGCCGACGCTGCCAGCACCGACTGGGACGAGAATGAAACCGGCCCGGACTGGCAATCTGAAAACGAAATCCCCGATACGCTTCCCGATGATCTTCCCGTTGATACGGCCTGGGAAGACGTATACCAGTCCGCCCCTGCCCCGGCTGCGCGGAACGACGACGAAAACGACCACGATTTCGAAACCCGGAATTCACCGGCCGAAACTCTCAGGGATCATCTTGAGTGGCAGCTTAATCTCACACCTCTGAGTGAGCGGGACCAGGCCATTGCCCACGCATTGATGGATGCCGTAGACGAGCGCGGGTACCTCACCAGTTCTCTTGACGAGATATACGCAGGCCTGACCGACGAGACCGATGAAGACCCCCTTGAGATGGATGAGGTAGAAGCCGTTTTACGCCGGCTACAATACTTCGATCCGCCGGGTGTTTTCGCCCGGGACCTCCAGGATTGCCTGTTGATCCAGCTAAACCAGATGCCCCCGGAGACCCCATGGCTGGCCCAGGCGCGCCTGGTTATCACCCATTACATAAACCTGCTGGGCAATCGTGATTATGCCCAACTGCTTCGTCGCAGCCGCCTTAAAGAGGACCAACTGCGCGACGTTCTGGCGTTGATCACCAGCCTCAACCCGCGGCCTGGTGACATCATCGATCGCACAGAACCCGATTACGTCATTCCCGATGTCATCGTGCGCAAACACAACGGCCGCTGGCGCGTGGAACTGAATCCGGAAATTGCTCCGCGCATACGCGTGAATGCCAGCTATGCTTCATTGATAAAGCGTGCCGATAGCAGTGCTGATAACACGTACCTCCGCGACCAGCTCCAGGAAGCAAAGTGGTTCATAAAGAGCCTGCAAAGCCGGAACGAAACACTGCTGAAGGTTGCCACTCGTATCGTTGAATATCAGCAGGGTTTTCTCGATTACGGGGAAGAAGCAATGAAACCGCTTATTCTCTCGGATATTGCCCAAGTTGTGGAAATGCATGAATCCACCATTTCCCGCGTAACCACGCAGAAATACATGCACACACCCCGGGGCATTTTTGAGCTGAAGTACTTTTTCTCCAGCCACGTCAGTACCGACGCGGGCGGCGAATGTTCTTCCACGGCGATCCGCGCAATGATCAAAAAGCTGATTGCGGCCGAAACACCGAAAAAGCCGTTGAGTGACAGCAAGATTGCGGCCATGCTGGGCGAACAAGGAATTAACGTGGCGCGGCGCACGGTTGCCAAGTACCGCGAGGCGATGCACATTCCGCCCTCGAACGAACGTAAACGCCTGGTTTAAATCGGCACGGTTTGACGGTTCACAGGAATTTCGCAGGCGCAGCCACAAGCGCCCGCACTCAGGCCGGCTCCCCGGAGCTGGAACGGATGACAACAGGAGACGTCTATGCAACTCAACATTTCAGGCCATCACGTAGAACTGACTCCCGCCCTGAAGGATTATGTATCCGAGAAATTTGAACGACTGGAGCGGCACTTCGACCACATCAGCAACTGCCAGGTAACCCTGGAAGTGGATAAGGTTCGTCAGATCGCGGATGCTACGCTCCACGTGGTGGGTGGTGAGATTCACGCAAAGGCGGAAAACGAGGACATGTACGCAGCGATCGACGGCCTCGTCGACAAGCTTGACCGACAGATCCTCAAGCACAAAGAGAAGAGTCTGGACAGGATGCAGGGGAACACCGCCCGCTAGGCGGTAGTTTTCAGGCATGTCATCTAATCAGGCTGCGGCGCGGACAACGTGTCGCAGCTTTTTTTAACGGAAGCGCGGTCGATTCATGAGCGACACATCCCTGACGATAGACAACATTCTTGCACCGGAACTGACCCTGTGTAAGGTACCCGCATCGAGTAAAAAGCGGGCTTTGGAGTTCATTGCCGAGCAGATCCGTCAGCACAATGATTCACTCAGCGAAAGCCAGATCTTCAATAACCTGATCGCTCGCGAGCGGCTGGGCAGCACGGGAATTGGCCAGGGGATCGCCATCCCTCACTGCCGTCTGGAAGGGCTGGAACACGTGATCGGTGTTCTGATGACTCTGGAAGAAGCGGTCGAGTTTGACGCCATTGATAACCAGCCGGTGGATCTTGTGTTTGCACTTGTTGTGCCCAAAGAAGCCACCAGCGAGCACCTTGAATTACTCAGCCAGCTCGCCGAAAAATTTAATGACCGCACCTTCTGCGACCACATCAGGCAGTGCGAAGATGCGGATACGCTTTACCAACGCATGACCGCCGTAAGCGGCTGATATCCACTCTGGTAACAGGCTGTTTCATCATGAAACTGATCATCGTCAGTGGCCGGTCCGGCTCCGGCAAAAGTACCGCTCTTCACGTACTGGAAGACCTCGGATACTACTGTATTGATAACCTGCCAATCGGGCTTCTGTTTCCTCTCACCCGGGAAGCTGCCAACCAGAGCGCACCGGGGCGGCTCGACAAAATGGCGGTCAGCATTGATGCCCGCAACCTGTCCGGGGAGCTGGCCAATTTTGAGGAGATCTACCGCAAGCTTCGCAGGGACGAGATTCAGGTAGAGATCATCTTTCTGGATGCCGATGAGCAGTCCTTACTGCAGCGTTTCCACGCCACCCGGCGCAAGCATCCTCTGAGCGACGACAAAACCTCTCTCAGAGAGGCCATCAATAGTGAAAAGAGCCTGCTCGAGCCCCTTTCCAAGCTCTCGGATCTCTACATCAACACCAAAGGGCTGTCGATGTACGAACTCCGGGATATGGTGAAACAGCGTGTAGCCGGCCGGAAGGATCAGGAACTGGCCCTGCTTTTCCAGTCTTTCGGTTTCAAACACGGCGTACCACTGGATTCCGATTACGTGTTTGATGTTCGCTGCCTGCCCAACCCCTACTGGGACACCAGCCTGCGCAAGTTTACCGGCCTTGACCAGCCGGTTATCGAGTTTCTTGAAAAAGAGCCTGCAAGCCAGAAAATGGTAAACGACCTTATTGCGTTCCTGGAAAACTGGATTCCCTCTTTTGCAGACAGCAATCGCAGCTACATGACCATTTCCATTGGATGCACGGGAGGCCAGCACCGCTCGGTTTATATCTGCGAGCAACTGGGACGGCATTTCCGGGAGCACAGCAGCAATGCCCAGGTACGTCATGCCGAGTTGCCGCATTTGCAGGCCCGGAATGAGGCCTGATACAGCGTGATACGCCAGCCGATTGTTATTATCAATAAACTTGGTCTGCATGCCCGGGCCACAGCCAAACTGGTTGCCACCGCATCGGCGTTCCCTTGCTCCGTGAGGGTCTGCGGCAAGGGTCGTGAGGTGGATGCAAAAAACATCATGCAGGTGATGATGCTCGCAGCCAGTAAAGGCACAGAAGTGGAGCTTGTGGCGGATGGCCAGGGTGAGCAGGAAGCTATTGATGCCTTGGTCACGCTGATCAACGACTATTTCGGAGAAGGCGAATAAGCCGCCATTTTTTACAGCACACCCCTGCAACTCTTTCTCACGTGCACCGCCTAACTCCGCTATAATGCAGGCGTTTTCTGACTGCAGGTGATTCATGTCCGAGATTCCGGAGAAAAGCCAGGCCCGACAGCGTTTACGCTCACTGAGCGAAGCGCTGGACAGTGGCGCCCTGAAACAGGTCGCACGAATTCTCAACGGCGGCCTGAGCCCCAGTGATATCGCTCATCTGCTCGAATCTTCGCCACCGCGCCAGCGTGCCCTGCTCTGGAATCTGGTCGACAAACAACTGGAAGGCGATGTTCTCCAGTACCTCAATGAGGACATTCGTGCCGAATACCTGAGCCGGCTGAACGCACAGGAACTGGCCGACATCATTGAGGACTTTGAGTCCGACGATCTCGCCGACCTTCTGCAACAGTTACCGGATACGGTGATCCAGGAAGTTCTGGACACCATGGACGAACAGGACCGGCAGCGGGTCGAAGAGGTGCTTTCGTACCCGGAAGACACCGCTGGCGGCCTTATGAACACGGACACCATTACCGTGCGACCGGACCTCAGCATTGATGTTGTGTTGCGATACCTTCGCCGGCACAGGGCTCTGCCGCCGATGACCGACAGCCTGATTGTTGTAAACCGCCGCGATGAATTTATCGGCATGTTGCCCATTACGACAATGCTGGTATCCAACCAGACCGCAACCGTGCGGGAGGTCATGGATACCGATATAGAACCAATACCCGTTACCCTCTCCGACACCAAAGTAGCCCACCAGTTTGAGCGCTACGATCTGATCTCTGCACCCGTGGTGGATGACCAGGGGCGCCTGCTGGGCCGGATTACCATCGATGACGTGGTGGATGTTATCCGCGAGGACGCGGACCACTCACTGATGAGCATGGCCGGCCTTGATGACGACGAGGACACCTTTGCACCGGTCTGGAAAACCACCAGGCGCCGGGCTGTGTGGCTTGGCATTAATCTGCTCACCGCCTTTATTGCATCTGGCGTGATCGGTCTGTTCGAAGACACCATCGACAAAGTCGTGGCCCTTGCGATACTGATGCCCATTGTTGCCAGCATGGGAGGCATCGCTGGCAGCCAGACCTTGACTCTGGTAATCAGGGGTATGGCCGTGGGGCAGATCAGCGGCGCCAACGTGGGCTGGCTGCTGAACCGGGAGTTTCTTTCCGGTATTCTGAACGGCCTGCTCTGGGCAGCGTTGGTCGCAATAGCCGCCATGGCCTGGTTTCAGGACATAATGATCGGTGTGATCATTGCTGCCGCGCTGGTTATCAACCTGGTCGCCGCCGCGCTGGTAGGCACAGTACTGCCGCTGTTCCTGAAGTCCCGCAATATCGACCCGGCACTGGCAGGCAGCGTTATACTGACAACCGTCACAGATGTGGTCGGCTTTACGTCTTTTCTGGGCCTTGCCACCCTTTTCTACGCCTGATCCGACAAACCTGGAAGGAACAATGATCGACAGCAACCAAGACGAAACCCCGCAATACTCCGGCCCCAGCAAATCCCAGCTCAAGCGGGATATGCACGCACTCCAGAATATTGGCAAGCGCATGCTGGAGTTGAGCAATGAACAGCTTGATACGCTGACCATCAGCGATACGCTGAGAAACGCCATTGAGGAGTCCCGCAGGATTCGCCAGAACGAAGCCAAGCGGCGCCATTTGCAATACATCGGTAAAATCATCCGGCAGGAAGACGACCCGGAAGCGGTGGAGCGTGCCATTGATGCCTTCGATTCAGGGAGCGAGGAACACACTCGCCGGCACCACCTGGCTGAGCGCTGGCGTGACCGTATGATTGCGGAAGGAGACTCGGTGGCCGGTGAGTTTTTCAATTACTGCCCGGGCGCTGATATACAGCACTTGCGCAACCTGGTTCGCAATGCCCGCAGGGATGTGGAGAAGCAGAACAACACCGGGCAGGCCCGCAAACTGTTCCGTTATCTGCGGGAGTGCGTTGACGAAGCCGAGGCGTAAAACTCAGGCCTACAGCCGTCGATGCTCCCATACCGGCATCCGGGAACGGGTTTGCTCCATAAGCTCCAGACTCAGCTCTGCAGTAACAACACCGGGGCCTTCGTCGATCTCAGCAACCACTTTACCCCATGGGTCACAGATAAGGCTGTGTCCCCAGGTGGTCCGCCGCAAGCTGTGCTGACCGCCCTGTGCCGGTGCGACCACCCATATCTGGTTTTCAATAGCCCGGGCACGAATCAATGGGTGCCAGTGTGCATTGCCTGTCTGCCAGGTAAACGCACTGGGCAGACACACCCACTCCGCGCCCTGCTCCCGAAGTGCCCGAAAGAGTTCAGGAAATCGCAGGTCGTAACAGATGGCAAGGCCCAGCTTACCCGCCGGCGTATCCACTGTGACCACCTGACGGCCTGATTCGAAGGTATCTGATTCGCGGTATTGACCATGGGCATCGTCTACCATGGCATCGAACAGGTGTATTTTATCGTAACGCCCTACTTCCCCGCCCTTATCATCAAATACCAGGCAGGTAGCCCGCACTCGCCCGTCAACCAGGGCTCCGTCCGGGCGTGTTGCCATAGGAAGAGAGCCACCCACTATCCATAGTTTGTTACGGCGGGCCTGCTCTGAAAGAAAAGGGCGGATAACAGGGTCTGGTCCCGCTTCGCGCTGACCACAGGCGATCATCTTGCCTGTCGCCAACAGGGCAAAGTTCTCCGGCAAAACGGCCACAGATGCGCCGTCTCGTGCCGCCTGAGCCAACAGCTTTTGAGCTCTGGCCAGGTTCGCCGACATATTGTGCGTACTTACCATCTGTATAGCCGCAACGCGACTGGAGGCCGGATTACTCATAGGCACCCCCATCATTTACCGGTATCAAATACCCGCCTCAGATCCACTTTGGGCTCGTCCCAGGTGCCGGTAACGTTATAGGTGGCGCTGGTTAGTTTGCTCAGTGGATCACCCAGCACCTTGTCCAGTACAAAAAGAGCACCACCTATCGGCCCGCTTGCGCCCATCAGCAGCGCTGCCAGTGGTAGATTCTGAGTCAGCGGCAGCACGACGACAAGGCGCATATCAAGAATCTCATTCGCCATATCGGTACTGCCGCTGAGCTTGAAGGCGCCTGATGGCCCCACCACCTGAAGTTCCGGGTCCATGGTCAACAAGCCATCACCGAGCTTGGCCTTACCTGAGATGGCATCAAAAGCGACACCTCGTTCATAGAGATCCGAAAAGTCCAGCTTCAGCCTGCGCCACAGCGTATCGGAGTTGAGCAGGTTGAAAATCCGGAACACCTGGGCGCTGTTGTTGCTCTGCAGGATCACGCCATCGTCCAGACGAACGCTGACTGAACCGCTAAGACTCGCCAATTCAAACTCATCCGGGCGCCCCGGCCAGTCCAGATCCAACTCGATATTCGTCTGCTTGTTGGTAAGTGGAATCTCCGAATCGAAAAACTCCCCCAGATCCGCCAGCGCCCCCCCGGATATGGACCCGGAAAACTTGCTGGTCTCCCGGTTGTCTATGACCCCCCAGGTCATGTCACCGCTCAGGACAAGAGAATTGAGCTGACCTTCGATTCCTGTGATATTGAGCTGTTGATGCTGAGGCCGAAGTTGGAGCGACCAGCGACCCAGGCTATCGTTATTGAGGAGCAATTGGGATATCGTGATATCCACATCTGGCCAATTCACCATATCCATTGCCCGGAAAGCTTCCAGTTGCTGTTCTATGGTCAGAAGCTCCGGTGCATCTTTCGCGCTGGCGTTATCCCGCAGGAGGCGTAGTACTTCAAAATTTACGGTGACAGCACGGTCATCATCGGGAACGACGATGCGGCCAACAGCACGCTCTGAATTCGTGGTAAGCACCCAGCGATCACCCAGGTCCAGTGCTTCCAGGTGGATGTTCGTGAGAGTCTGATCACCGAGGTACAGCTCACCGAGCGTCAGTTCAACGCCAGAGGCTTTCAACAGCAGATCAAAGGTCGCGCGACCCTCCCAGCTGCCTGTGATCGCGACCCCGTTGGCTGATTCGGGATCAATTCGGGCAACCAGCGGGGCTGCTTCTTTCGACTCTTTCGAAAACGGGCCTGGCCAATCGATGGACAGCCCTTCAAGGCTGGAGCGAACGGTAATGCGCGACGCTGTTTCCGTCGTCACATCCAGTTCCGCAGAGTAATCAATGCTGCCTTTCAGTCCGTAATTATCCCCACCATCGCCACTGCCGGATCCGACATCTGATCCCGTCAACCCAGTATGGCGAAGCGCGCTCGGCACCGACAAAGAGCCGGTCTGCCGGATAGTGAGTATGTCTGGGCCAGACGCGTTACCCGACGATGCCTGGCCGAACATTACCTCGACCGGCTCGTCCAGAAACCGGGCGCTAAGCGGGCCCCCGGAAAAACCCTTGCTCGTGTCATAGGTCAGGGATCCGGAAATATCTTCCCAACTCAGATCCGCGTCCGGATACCCCACATAACCATTCGAAGTACTGACACCGGCTTTCACTACCACGTCTTCGCTGTTACCCAAAGGCAGGTCAATATCCAGATCAAGCGCGTAATCGCCGCCATACTTCAGGCTTGCGGCCTGAGGTCCTGCCATTTCTCCAAAGGGGCTATTTGCCATCCAGAAGGCAATGGTGTTGCTCGGCACGGGCGCTGACACTTTTACCCGAACAAGTGCTCCGCTATCCTGGGGAATAACGGCAACCGTGCTCGGGTTCAGTGACAGACCGCCGGTTTTTCCGGCCTCAAGAGAGACCAGAGTGTCGCCATTTTGTACGACGACCCGCCCGCGCACACCCGTCACCTCCGGCCATGCTTCGTCATACCGGACAGTGCCCTCATCAAATTCATACCACATCGAGGAGACAAATGACCCGGAGGGCGCGTCCGCACCGATCTGGCCATGGCCGTAATAAACACCCGAGGTGATATCAGCTTCTTGAATTGCGGTCGTGAGCCAACCATAAAGGCCTGCATTTACCAGCTTTTCAGGCACGAAATCCGCCATCATGGAGGCATCTGCATTCTCCACAGCCACCCGTAGCCCCAAATCGTCTTCACCTTGCTTATTGAGTTTGAGATCAAAAGCCCCGTTGAACCCGGTACTTTCACCATAGCTCAGCCGTATATCGTCGGAATACACGCGAGTGATCGGGCCATTCAGTTGCCAGGCAACGGTGGCAGCAAGTTCAGGTAGGGACCACTCGCCGCCAAAGAGCTTGGGAAACGCCAGAGTGACTGGCTGGCTGCCTGAATGGGCCTTCACATAACCGGAACTCTCGTCAACATAGATAGAGCCGTTCACGTGGTTTGCCGCTGGCGCACCACCATAGGCTGCAGCCCCAAGATTCCGCATACGCCCGGACAATTCAAAACTATTACCATCAGCGCCCGGAATGTTGAGCGTGACGCTGTCAAGAAATCCAACCGGCCGATAGTTCTCCAATGCGTCCCGGGCCGCGCTCGGCAGCAGCGGCAGGGCTCCCGCGAAACGTCTTAACGGGCGCAGAGGGAGTGCGTCGGCCGTTATTGAGAAGCCCTTCAGCTTGGGGGCCAACAGCAGGCTGAAGGGCGGAACATTATCCCCGTTCCAGGTCCAGCCAAGCTGTTTCAGGTGCCACTCGCCAATGGTTTCTGATTGGTCACCCTCGTCATCCCGTTCTCCCATCACAGCAGAATGACGGCGCCAGCCGAAACGGGCGCTGATGTCCTCCAGCGGTGCCAGAGATTCACCGGCAACTCCAAGCTGCAGGTAAGGCGTTTTTACCGTTCCGTTGACTTGCTGCAAGACACCTTCCCGAAAGGTAAGCCAGGCTTCACCGCCCAGATCAAACCCTTCTATGCGCATATCCCTCCATTGATATTCATCAATTAGCCCATCGAACAGTCGCCCGGAATCGAGATCAAGGTACAACTGGCCAGTAAAATCACCGCGAAAGAACTGTTTTCCGACCAAGGTAAAGCTGGCAAGCTGTTGGGTTGTTGAGGATTGCAGGGCGCGTCCGGACGCACGGAACAGGCCCTGGTGGTAAAGCAAATCAAGCTGGGGAATATCGAGGTGTCGGAGCTGGCCCTGGTTATCACGAACTCCAAGACTGACGCGTGTCACTTTTATGTAGGGGTCTGACAGCCATTTTCCGGAAACCTCCAGCCAGTGCCGGAACCGGTAGTTAAGGGAATCCGGCAAGTCGGCACCCCGAACACCCATCTCGCCGCTATCCTTCTGGTTCAGCGTCAGCTCAAGCCCTTCGGCTTCAAAATCCTCAAACACTATCCTGAAACGCATCAGCGAAGCCAATGCATCCAAACGAATGGTCAGGTGCTGGAGGCTCAGCACCCGCACGCCGGAGTCGGGGTTTGTCACTTCTATACCCTGTGCCGTAAAGGAGGGGTCCAGCCAAAACCAGCGCGAAGAGAGACTATCAATGCTTACGTCGTGTGCCAGGCGTGCGGAAAGCTCACGGGAAAGATCTTCCCGGAAGGTGTCGATGTTCTGGGTGAGCTGCCGGCCAATCCCGGCATAAAGCGCAAACAGTACCAGAACAACCACCAGAAGCCACCAGATAGCGTTGGCAAACAGTGCTATCACGCGGGCAGGCAGGCGTTCGGAGGTAGGCATCAGGGTCCTATTCCCAACGCCGGTGCATCGCCCCGGAATCAGAGCAAAACGACATCGTACTGCTCCTGACTATAAAAGGGCTCTACCTGGAAACGGACCGTCTTGGCAATGAAGGTTTCAAGATCTGCCACGTTGTCGGATTCCTCATCAAGAAGGCGATCTACCACGCTCTGGGAGGCCATAACCAGATAGCTTTCTGCGTCGTACGCGCGGTTAACCCTCAGAATTTCCCGAAAAATCTCAAAACACACCGTCTCGCTGGTTTTCAGGAAGCCTCTACCATCACAGATCGGGCAGGGTTCGCACAGAACCTGGCCGAGGCTTTCTGTGGTTCGCTTACGTGTCATCTCCACAAGGCCCAACTCGGATACACCGGTGATCTTGGTTTTAGCGTGGTCCCGTTCGAGCATCTTTTCCAGCATTCTGTGAACCTGACGCTTATGTTCTGCATCATCCATATCGATGAAGTCGATGATGATGATGCCGCCCAGGTTACGCAGGCGCAGCTGACGGCTGATCGCCCTGGCCGCCTCCAGGTTGGTCTTGAAAATGGTCTCTTCCAGATTCCGATGACCCACAAACGCGCCGGTGTTGATATCGATGGTGGTCATTGCCTCGGTCTGATCAATGATCACGTAGCCACCGGACTTGAGCTGAACCTTGCGGCTGAGCGCCTTCTGGATCTCGTCTTCCACCGAATAGAGGTCAAAAATCGGGCGCTCGCCAGGATAATACTCGACCTTGTCGGCAAACTCAGTCACAAACTCGTCAACAAACTCCATAACCCGCTGGTGGCTCTCGCGGCTGTCGATGCGCACTTTTTCTGTCTGCGGTCGAATGAGATCACGGATGGTGCGAATGAACAGCGGCAAATCCTTGTACACGGCGGCAGGCGCCTGCGCTTTCTCAATCCGCTCGTGAATGGACTGGCTGAGATGATGCAGGTAGTTCATGTCTGCCATCAGCTCTTCTTCCGATGCGGCCTCAGCCGCGGTGCGGATGATATAACCGCCCTTCACATCAGGGTGCGCCGCTGCGCCTTCTTCAACGAGGGATTTTAGCCGGGTACGTTCGGCATCATCTTCAATCCTCTGGGAAATACCCACGTGACTCACATCGGGCATAAAAACCAGGTAGCGGGAGGGGATGGAAAGCTGGGTGGTGAGGCGGGCGCCTTTTGTACCGATAGGATCCTTGGTGACCTGCACTACCAATGACTGGCCTTCCCTCAACAAGGTACGGATATCCGGAACCGTTTTCGGCCCGTCGCCGGAATCTGCAGTGCTGGGCTGGCTCGAGACCACATCGGAGGCATGAATAAAGGCAGCCCTTTCCAGGCCGATGTCTACAAACGCCGCCTCCATACCGGGAAGCACGCGCACAACCTTGCCTTTGTAGATATTACCGACAATGCCCTTGCGACTGGCGCGCTCGATATACGCTTCCTGCAGCATACCGTTCTCGACCAGCGCGACCCGGGTTTCAACCGGCGTTACGTTGATCAGGATTTCTTCGCTCATGATTGGCTCTCCCGACTACTCGGCCAGTGTGTCCAGACAGGGCAGCCGGCATCTGCCAGCAAGGCAGCTGTTTCCTGCAATGGCAGGCCAACAACCGCACTGTAGCTCCCTTTAAGTTCTTTCACAAAAATACCACCAAGACCCTGAATTCCATAACTTCCGGCCTTGTCCATGGGCTCTTCCGTGGCTACGTAGGCTGCAATTTCATCGCTCTGCAACGTGCGAAACGTAACTTCGGTCGTCACCAGGCAAGATGTGCATACACCATTTTGTGCCAACGCGATGGCCGTCATAACCTGATGGGTTGAGCCAGAAAGCCGCCCTAACATGGCCCTCGCTTCACGGTGGTCAGATGGCTTGCCAAGAATCTCACCGTCAAGCACCACCGACGTATCGGAGCCAAGAACCTGTGTATCGGCAAAGCTGCCCGCAACCGCGAGCGCTTTCTCACGTGCCAGCCGCTCAACGTAATCACCGGGCATTTCTGCAATTCGTGGGGTTTCGTCAATATCCGCAGGCTGTATCGTAAATCGGACACCGATCTGCTCAAGAAGTTCTGAGCGACGCGGCGACGCAGAAGCAAGAATAATGGGGGTCATGACTATCCAAGCTTCCGGTTGATGTTATCCATCAGTATGGAAAACACGGGCCATATCAAGGCACTGGTCAGCGCTGGCCACAGGTAGCTGAAACCGGCATCCTCGCCTCCGAACACCTGCTTGAGGAAATGCACCAGCATCTGGTTTATGCCCAAAAGCAGAAATACCATAAGGCACTGCTGCGGCCAAGGGTACATCCTCAGCCGCTGGTGAATGGTGAGCACAAGAAACGCGATCAGGGCCATCCCCAAGGCATTAACCCCCAACGGCGTTGCTTCCAGCACATCGAGCAACAGGCCGAGACACCAGGCAAACAGGACACCGAACTGCGCCGGAGCCCGGAACGTCCAGTAGAACACAATCAAGCCAAGCCACTCAGGCCGGAACTCGAACCAGCCAACGGGAAACAGGGAAATGCTCAACACCAGTGATACGATCACTGACAGCACAAATACCGGATAACTGATTACAGATAACATCAGCCCTGCCCCTCCTGCTCTGTATCGGAGGCAGGCGACGCAGGCTGAACCTGATCACCGGTAGCCGGCTCAGACCGAGGCCCGCCTTTGGGCGGAAAAACCACCAGCACCAGACGACTTTGATTGAGCTGTGCCTTTGGCCGCGCCCGAATCGATACAAAAGGTTCGCCGGGCTCTTTGTTGATCAAGCTGACTTCGGCAACCGGATAGCCTCTTGGGAACCGCCCGCCGAGGCCGGAGCTGACAAGCAGGTCCCCCTCACGAATATCAGCTGTGTCAGGCACATGAACAAGGTCAAGGGTTCCTGAATCGCCGGTGCCCAGAAGAATGGCCCGCAGCCCGTTTCGCACCACTTCAACCGGCACAGCATGGCTGCTGTCGGAAACAAGCAGTACACGAGAGGTCACCTGGCTAGTCTGCACTACCTGCCCCATCAGTCCATGGGCGTCCAGTATTGCCTGCCCGACCTGCAAGCCATCGCTACGGCCTTTATTGATGATAATTTCATGGGAATAGGGGTCTGGCGACACGCTCACCACTTCACTGACGATAACCCGATCATCCAGAAGCTCTGAGGAATTCATCAGACGGCGGAGTTCGTTATTTTCAGAGGCCAGAGCGGCGTACTTGAGGGCCCTTCGCTCAAGAATGAGCAGGCGAGCTTTCAGATCTTCATTTTCCTGTTTCACGTCTTCGCGGGTGGTAAACAGCCCGGCAACCCAGTCACTGAACTGATAGGGCGCATTGCCAAGCCAGTAAACAGGAGTGAGGCCGGTGGCCAGAGTACTGCGAACAGGTGCGAGCCGATCAAACTGCTGATCGGCAACGATAAGGGCTGCAGATACAATTATTACGAGCAATAGCCTGAGGCCAGGCACTGGCCCCTGGACAAAAATGGTTTTAATGGCGATCCCTCCCCAAAGGATTATCCCTCCGGTGAGAACATTCCGATGCCACCCCGGTCAATAACTTCCAGCGCCTTGCCGCCACCACGGGCAACACAGGTCAGCGGATCCTCGGCAATGATCACCGGCAGCCCTGTTTCTTCACTGATCAGCTTGTCCAGCCCGCGCAGCAATGCGCCGCCGCCGGTCAGTACGATACCGCGCTCGGCGATATCCGAGGCCAGTTCTGGTGGGGACTGCTCCAACGCACTTTTAACGGTCTGTACAATCTGGGCCAGGGATTCCTGAAGCGCGTCCAGAATTTCTTCGCTGTTAAGCGTGAACGCCCGTGGCACACCTTCGGCCAGGTTGCGGCCACGCACATCAATTTCGAGAATTTCCAAGCCTTCGTAGGCGCAACCGATTTCGTGTTTGATGCGCTCGGCGGTAGATTCACCAATAAGGCTGCCGTAATTGCGGCGCACATAGGTCACAATGGCTTCGTCGAATTTGTCGCCGCCCACCCGCACTGAATCTGCGTATACGATGCCGTTAAGGGAAATAATGGCAATTTCGGAGGTACCACCGCCAACATCCACAATCATTGAGCCGCTGGCTTCTTCTACTGGCAGGCCAGCACCGATGGCGGCAGCCATAGGCTCTTCAATCAGGAACACTTCCCGGGCACCGGCACCGAGGGCCGACTCGCGAATAGCTTTGCGCTCCACCTGAGTGGATTTGCTGGGAACACACACCAGAACCCGTGGGCTCGGGGTAATAAAGCTGTTCTCATGCACTTTGTGAATAAAGTGCTGGAGCATTTTTTCGGTCACTACAAAGTCGGCAATTACGCCGTCTTTCATGGGGCGAATGGCGGTGATGTTGCCGGGCGTGCGGCCCAACATGCGCTTCGCCTCGGCGCCCACGGCAGCGACCGTTTTCGTGGAGTTAGTGGTACGAATGGCTACAACGGAAGGCTCGTTCAGCACAATCCCGCGGTCACGCACGAAAATAAGGGTGTTGGCGGTGCCCAGATCGATGGACAGGTCGCTGGAAAATAAGCCTCGGAGTCTTTTAATCAACATTCGTGTAGTTTCAACCTGAGAGTTGCGGTTGCGGAAAGATGCGGCAACTTTAGCAGTGCCCCCCCGCGCAGGCAAGGCGCAGCCCGTTGCAAAGGCAAATGATATTGCTCTGCGCATGAACAAATGTTCATACGCCTCAAGGGCCAGCATCCTGTCGCACGCTAATTGCTGGTTGACGCGGGCGGTGAGTTGGACTTTGATTCACACTGAAGATGGCCCGAAAGGCCACCCACACCACTCGGATCAACCTGCCATCGTTGAGGCCAACGTTGAGAATACCAAAGATTAACCTGCCGCAGTGCTTCAATACGGCGCGCCTTGGCTGGCGTTTACTCTTGATTGTAGCGCTAAACGTTTCTGCTCCTTCTTTGACTCTGGCTCAGCAACACGAGGTCGAGCCAGCTGGCGCAATTACCCTTGAGCCGGGAGCCGACAGCGACTCGCTGATCGCGCAGCGCCTTTCCGGCATTTTTTCCCAGATTCCACAGTTCGAGTCATTGGAGGTTAACGTTAACAGCGGCGTGGTGGCGTTGTCGGGTCAGATCGCGAACGAGGCCCAGGCCCAGCGTGCACTGAAGCTGGCTGGCCGGGTGGAAGGCGCCATCGCCGTCGATGACAGAGTTGTTCGCACTCTGGACTTGCAAGACAACCTCAACCCACTGTGGGATTCGCTGCAGAACACCCTGCGCGGCTGGGTAAGAGCCCTGCCCTTATTGCTGGTGGCATTCAGTATTTTTGCCTTTGTTGCTTTCGCCGGGCACCGCCTTGCAGGCCACACACCTCTGTGGTCACGGCTGACCAAAAATCCGTTTCTGGGAGAGCTTGCGGGCCACGCCGTTCGGCTGGTTACAATACTTCTGGGCCTGTTGCTCGCCCTGAACATACTCGGGGCTACGGCCTTGATGGGCACGCTACTGGGCGGCGCGGGTGTGTTGGGGCTGGCCATCAGCTTTGCCGTCAAAGACTCCATGGAGAACTACATATCCAGCATTATGCTGAGCATCCGCCAGCCGTTCCGGGCTCAAGAGCATGTAATCATCAATGATTATGAAGGCGTTGTGGTGCGGCTTACGTCGCGCTCCACGGTATTGATGACGCTGGACGGCAACCATTTGCGTATCCCCAACGCTACGGTTTTCAAGGCCGTTATTCTGAACTACTCCCGAAACCCGCAGCGCCGCTTTGATTTTGTTCTGGGAGTAGACGCAGAAGACGACCCTGCACTGGCTATACAAACCGGCCTCGCGGCCATGCAACTGCTTGACTGGGTGCTGGACGACCCCGAGCCCAACGGAATTATCGAATCCGTGGGTGATTCCAACATTCTTATCAAATTCATGGCCTGGATTGACCAGCGTGAATCCGATTATGGCAAAGCCCGCAGTCTCTCGATTCGTGCCGCCAAGAATGCACTGGAAACCCAGGGATTCACCTTGCCCGAACCCATATACCGACTGCGCTTCGATCAAGCGCCCGCCACGCTGGCTGCCATCGGCTCCCCCGAAAAGTCCGCGAAGACGGAAAAACCGAGCAAAGACGCGCTGGAATCCGTGCCCGAGCCGCCGCCAGGTGATGTGTTGAATGTGCGCCCGGATACCCATATTTCCCGACAAGTACGGGAAGAGCGCAATGACACCAGCGCCGAAGACCTGCTGGACGATACCCGACCGATTGAATAGATTTGTGACAGCGCAGCACCCCTCCCGCCCAGCCGCGAATCTGTTACCATAACGGCCTTCATAAAAACGCCGCTTTATACTTTGGAGCCAACGTGACCATTTCCCGCGAAGACATTGAAAAAGTCGCCGTGCTGGCCCGTATCCGTCTCGATGAAGAGCAGATACCGGCGCTGGAAAACGACCTGGGCAATATCCTCAGCCTGGTTGACCAGCTCAGCGCCGCCGATACCGACAGCGTAGAGCCACTGGCTCACCCGCTGGATGCCGTGCAGCGTTTGCGCGCCGACGAAGTGACCGAGACCAGCCAAAGGGAAGCCTTCCAGGCCATCGCACCGGCTACCGAAGACGGTCTTTATCTCGTACCTCGGGTTATTGAGTGATCTGACGAATCCCACCATCAGCCCACTATCAGGATTGAACATGCATAACAAATCCGTAGCAGAGCTTTCCCGAGAACTGGAAAGCGGCAAGATTTCAAGCGTGGAACTGACCCGTGAGTTCCTCGACCGCATCAAAGCCGAAGACGGCCAGTACAACAGTTTTATTACCGTAACCGAAGATCAGGCCATGGCCGATGCCAAAGCCGCTGACGAACAGCGCGCAGCGGGCAAAGCCGGCGTTTGGACAGGCGTACCTTTTGCCCACAAAGATATCTTCTGCACCAAAGGCGTTGCCACCACCGCCGGCTCGAAAATGCTGGCCAATTTTGTGCCGCCCTACGACGCTACGGTAACCGCCAACTTTCGCGCAGCGGGTGCGGTGTGCCTTGGCAAAACCAATATGGACGAGTTCGCCATGGGCTCCTCCAACGAATCCAGCTTCTTTGGCCCGGTGACCAACCCCTGGGGCCTGGCCAATGGAGAGAAGCGTGTGCCCGGCGGTTCCTCAGGCGGTTCTGCGACCGCCATTGCGGCTCGCCTTGTACCCGCCGCCACCGCCACCGACACCGGCGGCTCCATTCGCCAGCCGGCCGCCTTGTGCGGCATTACTGGCTTGAAGCCCACCTATGGGCGCGTGTCTCGCTACGGCATGATTGCTTTCGCCTCCAGCCTGGATCAAGGCGGCACCATGGCGCGCACGGCAGAAGACAACGCGCTGATGTTGAATGTGATGGCCGGGTTCGATCAGAAGGATTCCACCTGCGTTGATCGCGCCGTGCCGGACTACACCGCCACCCTGAACGAGCCTCTGAAAGGCCTGCGCATTGGTCTTCCGAAAGAGTATTTCTCCGACCAGCTCAGCCCCGCCATGGAGCAGCAAGTACGCAATGCGGTGAAGGAATACGAAAAACTGGGCGCAACGGTAAAAGAGGTGTCACTACCCCACGCCAAGCTGGCTATTGCCGCCTACTATGTGATTGCCCCGGCCGAAGCCTCCGCTAACCTGTCGCGCTTTGACGGTGTGCGTTACGGCTATCGCTGCGAAGATCCGCAGGATTTGAACGACCTTTACACCCGCACTCGTGCTGAAGGCTTCGGAGGAGAGGTAAAGCGCCGCATTCTCGTGGGCACCTATGCACTTTCAGCCGGCTATTTCGATGCCTATTACCTGAAAGCTCAAAAGGTTCGCCGCCTGATCCAGCAGGACTTCATTAACGCGTTCAAGGAAGTGGATGTGCTGATGAGCCCGGTTTCGCCCTCACCTGCGTTTGTGCAGGGCGAGAAAACCAGCGACCCGGTGACCATGTATCTGGAAGATATTTTCACCATCGCCGTGAACCTTGCGGGCGTGCCTGCCATGTCAGTGCCGGCCGGTTTTGTAGATGGATTGCCAGTAGGGCTGCAGATTATCGGGAACTATTTTGAAGAAGCCCGCCTGCTGAACGCAGCCCATCAGTTCCAGCAGGTTACTGACTGGCACCAGAAGCTTCCCCAGTAAGCCCGAACCAGGAGAACGTTTATGCAATGGGATATCGTGATCGGGCTGGAAATTCACGTTCAGCTTGCCACCAAAACAAAGATTTTTTCAGGCTCCAGCACCGCCTTTGGCGCCGAGCCCAATACCCAGGCCAGCGCCGTTGACCTGGCCATGCCCGGCACACTGCCCGTGCCCAACGAGCAGGCGTTCCGCTACGCGGTAATGTTCGGCCTGGCAGTGAATGCCGAAATCGGCCGGCGTTCGGTGTTCGACCGTAAAAATTACTTCTATCCGGATTTGCCCAAGGGCTACCAGACCACTCAGCTGGATCACCCTATTGTTGGGCCCGGATTTGTGGATGTTGATCTGGCCGATGGCAGCAGCAAGCGCGTGCGCATTCACCACGCCCACCTGGAAGAAGATGCCGGCAAATCACTCCACGAAGATTTTCATGGCATGACAGGCATAGACCTGAATCGCGCCGGCACGCCGCTGATTGAAATTGTCACCGAACCGGACATGAACAGCGCGGAAGAAGCCGTTGCCTTCGCCAAAAAGCTGCACAGTCTGGTGTCTTCGATCGGCATCTGCGACGGCGACATGAGCCAGGGTTCCCTGCGCTTTGATGTGAACATTTCGCTCAAGCGAAAAGGCTCGGACGAACTGGGCACCCGCACTGAAACCAAGAACCTGAACTCCTTCCGTTTTATGGAGCAGGCCATCGCCCACGAAGTAGAGCGGCAGATGGACATTCTGGAGGACGGCGGTCGGATCATTCAGGAAACGCGGCTTTACAACGGCGAGCGCGACGAATCCCGCTCCATGCGTAGCAAGGAAGAAGCCAACGATTACCGCTACTTCCCCTGCCCGGACTTGCTGCCCGTAGTCATCGACGACGCCTTCATCGAAAGCGCTCGCGATCTGTTGCCGGAGCTACCAGACGAGCGCAAAGCACGATTCAAGAAGCGGTATGGCCTCAATGATTACGACGCCCGCCTGCTCAGCGATGATGCGCGCATGGCGACGTTCTTCGAGGAAACCGCCAGCCACGGTAAAGATGCCAAACTGGCCGCCAACTGGGTGTTGGGCGAGTTCTCCGCACGCCTGAACGCCGATGACAAAACGGTGGTTCAGGCACCCATTACCGGAAAGCAGTTGGGACAACTGGTTGCGCGAATTGCCGACAATACTGTGTCGTCATCTGGCGCCAAAAAGGTATTCGAGGCGCTTTGGAACGGTGACGGGGGCAATGCCGATGCCATCATCGAGGCTCAGGGACTGAAGCAGGTATCGGATACCGGCGCGCTGGAGCAGATGGTGGATGAGGTTCTGGCTGGCATGCCGGATCAGGTTGCACAGTATCAACAGGAAACCGACCCCAAGAAGCAGAAGAAGATGCTCGGGGGCTTTATGGGGCCTTTGATGAAAGCTTCCAAAGGGCAAGGCAACCCGAAGCTCTTCAATGAAATTCTGCTAAAAAAACTGAACCATTAACCATTCTGAAGTGCGATTGAGTTATCAGTCAGCGGTCTCAGGTCATTCGCTGAGGCCTGGCTGATAACCCGTGTTAAGCAACCTTAATCTTGCAGCTTCAATACGGTAATCTGCTGGCGACCCAAAGCCCCCTGTGCTGTGTTAAATATGGTAAGCGTTCCTCAATCTGATTTGAGAAGGAGGCTCCATGTTTATTCAGACGTTCAAATCCGAAGGGTTGTCGCATCTTTCGTACCTGGTTGGTAACAACGGTCAAGCCGCGGTTATCGATCCCCGCCGCGACTGTGAAGTCTATGCCGAAGCTGCTGCCGCAGAAGGCTGCCGGATAACGCATATCTTTGAAACGCACCGCAACGAAGATCTTATCTCCGGCGCGCCCATACTTGCGCAACTGACCGGCGCTACTGTCTTCCACGGGCCGAATGCTGCGGGAACCGTGCGCTATGCGAAAACCACCCGTGAAAGCGACGAGTTCAACTTCGGCAATCTGCAACTTCGTGTACTGGAGACACCTGGTCACACCGACGACAGCCTGTCATTTGTGCTTTACGATACTGAATTCGGTGATGACGCCGTGGCCGTATTCACCGGCGACGCCCTGTTCATCGGCGATGTTGGCCGCACCGATTTCTATCCGGAGCGCGCAGAAGAAGTCGCAGGCCTGCTCTACGACAGCCTGCAAAAACTGGTAAATCTGGGCGACCAAACGCTCATTTATCCGGCCCATGGTGCCGGTTCTGTCTGTGGCGACAATATGGCCGACCGGGAATTCTCGAGCATCGGCTACGAACGCCGCAACAACCCCATGATGAAAGTCCGCTCACGCCAGGAGTTTATCAACCTGAAAGTTCAGGAGCATCATTACCAGCCGCCCTACTTCCGTGAAATGGAGCGTCTGAATCTGGAGGGTGGCCATGCGACGAGCCCGGTACTGACTCCCGCAGCGCTTTCACCGTCCGCGTTCAAAGATCTGCCAGACGAGACTGTAACCATCGACGTGCGCGGGATCAGCAGTTTCCTCGGCGCCCACGTACCTGACAGCCTGGCGCTCCCGACGCCGATGATCCCGGCTTTCGCGGGCTGGTTCCTGACCCCCGATGACAAGATGGCTCTGGTCGCTGCCAGCGCTTCGGAAGCCCAGCTGGCCGCACGACATCTGGCACGTATTGGCTTTGACAAGCTACTCGGGTACCTGGCCCCCGACATGCCTCAATGGGCCGCCATGGCAGAACCGTTCAGAGCCATAACGGTGATTGATCTGGAGGATTTCAAAAAGCGCAGATCTGCGCCTCCGGAGAACTGGAGCCTGCTGGATGTTCGGGGTAAAGGCGAGGTGGAGGAAAACCCCGTTGACCAGGCCATCCACCATTACACAGGCAATCTGGCGGAGGAGGCCAGCGAGCTGAACCCTGACAGACATTATACCATCATGTGTGGCAGCGGCGCACGAGCAGCAATCGCCGCATCGGTATTGATGCGCAAAGGCTTCAGCAACGTTGATGTATTCCTGGGATCCGTCGGCGCGCTGATGGCCGACTCCTGAGCTCTACTCCGGGCGCCGCAGGAACATCTGCTCAAACTGGCGGATATTCTGCTGCACGTAATCAATAAATGCCCGCATGGCCGGCGTAGGGTGCCGAGCCTGCGGGTAGACCACACACCAGCTACGCCTCAGTGGAAAGCCCTTGATATCAACAATGTGCAGACTACCCAAGGCAAGTTCTGACGACACACCCAGCTTGGGCAGAACGGCCACCCCCAGGCCCGCGAGAACAGCGTGCTTTAAAGCATCATTGGAGCCCAACTCTATACTTGGCTTTGCCCGTAAACGCTGGTCCTGGCAGTGCAACTCCAGCGCCAAGCGACTACCTGAACCACTTTCCCGCACCAGCAACCCACTATCCAGAAACTCCTGCGCCGTCACATTTTTCTGCTGAAGCAATGGATGACCATTGGGCACCACCGGCACGAGTTCATTGTCCAGAAACGGCAGCGACGCCAGAGGCCTCTCTGCGGGCACCATGCCCATAATCACCAGGTCATCGGAATTATCGTTCAGCCGCTGCAGAGCCGTTGCCCGGTTTACCACCGCCACCGAAACAGTCACCTGAGGGTTCAGCTGCAAAAACGCACTCAGCATATAAGGCACTACGTATTGTGCGGTATTCACCGCCACCAGCCGAAGCTCACCCGCGACCTGACCTTCCAGCGCGGCCAGGCTATTTTGCACCCGTTCCAACTCACGGAAAACTGACCGCACACAGCCTGCCATCTCCTCGCCAGCAGCCGTGCAATAGAGCTTGCGCCCAACATACTCAAACATCGGCATGCCCAGAGCTTGCTCCAGATGCCGCACCTGACTGCTAACAGCGGGCTGGGTCAGCCCTAGCAGATCGCCTGCCTTGCTGTAGCTTTTCAGGTCATTCACCGCTTTGAAAACCTGAAGCTGCCGAAACGTCAGGCGGTTGGCCAGCTTCTGGATGCTCAGGGGCATAAAACAGGTTTCCTGCTGTTGTTCATAAGTAATTACTTATAGATAAACAAAATAATATCAATTTTTCGTCAAAGATCTATCCCTTTACTCTTTACGCCACCTTCATTCGGGACGAAGCAATGAGGAAACTCCCATGCTGAAGAAAGTGTTAATCGCCAACCGCGGCGAAATCGCCGTCCGCATCGTGCGAGCCTGTGCAGAAATGGGGATACGCTCGGTAGCCATCTACACCGAACCGGATCGTTACGGACTACACGTCAAGCGAGCCGATGAATCCTACTCCCTGGGCGACGACCCATTGGCAGGCTATCTTGACCCGGCTCGCATCGTAAACCTGGCAGTAGAAACCGGCTGCGATGCCGTTCACCCTGGCTACGGCTTCCTGTCAGAAAACGCCAACTTTGCGCGCCTGTGCGAACAGAAAGGCGTGGCGTTTATTGGTCCGAAATCCGGCGTAATCCATGGCATGGGTGACAAAACCCAGGCCCGCGACAGCATGCGCGCGGCAGGCATTCCTATTACACCTGGCTCCGAAGGCAATCTGGACAGCCTTGATGAGGCCCTGGAACTGGCCAACGAGATTGGCTATCCCGTGATGCTCAAAGCCACCTCTGGCGGCGGCGGTCGCGGCATCCGCCGCTGTGACACACCGCAAGAGTTAAAAGTGCAGTACCCAAGGGTCATTTCCGAGGCCACGAAGGCTTTTGGTTCCGCTGAAGTGTTCATGGAAAAATGCATTGTGAACCCGCGCCACATTGAGGTTCAGATACTGGCGGACAGCCAGGGCAACGCCATCCATCTATTTGAGCGTGACTGCTCCATCCAGCGCCGCAATCAGAAACTGATCGAGATCGCGCCCAGCCCCCAGCTGACGCCAGAGCAGCGACAGTACATTGGTGATCTCGCGGTACGCGCTGCCAAAGCCGTGGGCTACGAGAACGCCGGCACTGTGGAGTTCCTGCTGTCTGGCAACGAAGTTCACTTTATGGAAATGAACACCCGGGTGCAGGTGGAGCACACCATCACCGAGGCCATTACCGGTGTAGACATTGTGCGCGAGCAACTGCGCATAGCCTCCGGACTGCCCCTGAGCTATCGACAAGAGGATGTCCAGTATCGGGGCTATGCGCTGCAATTTCGCATCAACGCGGAAGATCCGAAAAACGATTTCCTGCCCAGCTTTGGTCGCATCACCCATTACTACGCGCCCGGCGGCCCCGGTGTGCGAGTGGATACTGCCATTTACACAGGTTATGAAATCCCGCCCTACTACGATTCCATGTGTCTGAAACTGGTGGTGTGGGCATTGACCTGGGACGAGGTGATCGCCCGGGGCAAACGCGCACTGGACGATATGCGACTGCATGGGATTAAAACCACCGCCAACTATTACCAGCAGATTCTGGATCACCCGGATTTTCGCAAGGGGACATTCAACACCAGCTTTGTACCCGACCATCCGGAACTGCTGAACTATTCAACCAAGCGCCACCCCAGTGAAATTGCGCTTGCCCTCGCCGCCACCATTGCCGCGCATGCAGGCTGGTAATCCGCAGGAGAAAGAAATCATGAGCCAAGCAAAACGAATTGAAGTGACAGACCTGACTTTGCGTGACGCGCATCAATCGCTAATTGCAACCCGCATGCGCACCGAGGACATGCTGCCTATCTGCGACAAGTTGGACAAGATTGGCTACTGGTCGCTGGAAGTCTGGGGCGGCGCCACCTTTGACGCTTGCGTTCGGTTTTTGAAAGAAGACCCCTGGGAACGACTGCGCCAGTTGCGAGAGGCCCTGCCCAACACCCGCCTGCAGATGCTGCTGCGAGGCCAGAACTTGCTGGGCTACCGACATTACGCCGACGACGTTGTAGAGGCCTTTGTACAGAAAGCCGCCGACAACGGCATAGACGTATTCCGGGTGTTCGACGCGCTGAACGACCTGCGCAACATTGAAACGGCCATGAAAGCGGTGAAAAAAGCCGGCAAGCACGCCCAAGGCACCATCTGCTATACCACCAGCCCAGTACACACACCGGAGTTGTTTGTGCAGCAAGCCAAAGCCATGCAGGCCATGGGCGCAGACTCTATCGCTATCAAAGACATGGCGGGGCTGCTAACGCCCTACGCCACCTTTGATCTGGTGCAAGCCATCAAGGCTGAAGTGGACCTGCCGCTGATCATTCACAGCCACTCAACCTCGGGCCTGGCGCCCTTGTGCCAGCTCAAGGCCATTGAGGCCGGAGCCGACCGCATTGATACCGCGATTTCATCGTTTTCCTCGGGCACCAGCCACCCGGCCACTGAATCCCAGGTGGCCGCACTCAAAGGCACCGCTTATGACACCGGTCTGGACTTGACGCTGCTGAGCGAGATTGCCGACTACTTCCGCGAAGTCCGCAAGAAATACCAACAATTTGAAAGTGAGTTTACCCGCGAAGACGTATCAGTGCAGATCAATCAGGTACCCGGCGGCATGATGTCTAACCTGGCCAATCAGCTCAAAGAGCAGAACGCCTTGGATCGCATTCGCGAAGTATTCGATGAAATTCCGCGAGTGCGTGAAGATCTGGGCTTTCCGCCATTGGTCACGCCCACGTCGCAAATAGTAGGGACTCAGGCGGTTTACAATGTACTGGCCGGCCAACGCTACAAAACCATCACCAACGAAGTAAAACGCTATCTTCAGGGCGGCTATGGCCAACCACCAGCGCCGGTTAATGCGCAAGTCCGCAACAAAGCCATAGGCAATGAATCCGTCGATGAAGGCCGCCCTGCAGACCAACTCAGCCCGGAAATGAACAAACTGCGCAAAGACATTGGCGAGCTGGCCCTCAGCGAAGAAGACGTGCTCACCTACGCCATGTTTCCCGACCTGGGCCGCGAATTCCTGCAGCAGCGTAAAGACGGCACTCTGGTACCGGAGCCGCTGCTGCCGCCAGAAGCAAAATCCCAGGAGCGTTTGGGCACCGGCGTTGCGACTGAATTCCGGATTGAAGTCCATGGCGAGAGTTACGAAGTGGCTGTTACAGGCTCCGGTGACTCGGGTGCGGGCAGGCGCAAACTGTACCTGTCGCTGGATGGTATGCCAGAAGAAGTGGTGTTCGAGCCCCTGAACGAATACACGGCCGAGGGCGGTAGCGGTCGCATGAAGGCCTCATCACCCGGGCATGTCAGCACTGCCATGCCCGGCAATGTGGTGGAAGTTCTGGTGAGCGAAGGCGATACCGTCAGTGCGGGCCAGGCTGTGCTGATTACCGAGGCCATGAAGATGGAAACCGAGGTTCACGCCAACATCGACGGCAAAGTAGAAGCGATTTACGTAACCAAAGGCGATCGGGTAACGCCGGGTGAAGTGCTGATCGACATCGCCTCACCGTCGTAAAACCGGAAAGCTAAAACCTGAAAGCCGCCTCTGAAATCAGGGGCGGCTCTCCATTTTTCGCTTTGTTATAAGGACTTAGTCAGACCAGAGACGCCCACAGGTCATGCTCGTCGGCGTGCTCAACCACGACACGAACAATCTGCCCCGGCTCAAGGTCGGTGACATCGTTCAGATACACCATGCCATCAATCTCTGGCGCATCGGCTTTGGAACGACCTATGGCGCCCTCTTCGTCTACCTCGTCAATCAGAACATCAATGGTTGTGCCAATTTTCGCCTGCAAACGGGCGGCAGATATTTCAGCCTGTTTGGCCATAAAGCGAGCCAGGCGCTCTTCCTTGACCTCTTCAGGCACTGCGCCGTCAATTTCGTTGGCCTTGGCACCCTCGACCGCACTGTAAGTAAAGGCGCCCACGCGATCGAGTTGAGCCTCGTCCAGCCAATCCAGCAGGTACTGAAAATCTTCTTCGGTTTCACCAGGAAAGCCCACAATAAAGGTGGAGCGAATGGTCAGTTCCGGGCAGATTTCCCGCCATTTGCGAATGCGATCCAGAGTTTTGCTGTCGTGAGCCGGGCGCTTCATGGCTTTCAGCACTTTCGGGCTGGCGTGCTGAAACGGGATATCCAGATACGGCAGGATTTTGCCTTCCGCCATCAACGGGATTATGTCGTCCACATGGGGGTAGGGATACACATAGTGCAAGCGAACCCACACACCCATTTCGCCTAATGCCTCGCACAGCGACTGCATTTTGGTTTTCAGCGGTCGCCCCTGCCAAAAGCCGGTGCGGTACTTGGTATCGACACCGTAAGCCGAGGTGTCCTGGGAGATCACCAGCAGCTCTTTCACTCCGGCGTCGACCAACCGCTGGGCTTCGTCCATCACATCGCCAATAGGACGGCTTACCAGATCGCCCCTCATGGAAGGGATGATGCAGAAAGTGCATCGGTGATTGCAGCCTTCGGAAATCTTGAGATACGCGTAATGCCGAGGTGTCAGTTTAATGCCTTGGGGCGGCACCAGGTCAGTGAACGGATCATGCTCGCGCGCTGGAGGCACAAACTGATGCACGGCGCCGACCACCTCTTCATAGGCATGCGGGCCAGAAACCGCGAGCACGCCAGGATGAGTTTCGCGGATTTTATCGGCTTCGACACCCATGCAACCGGTGACGATCACCTTGCCGTTTTCTTTGATGGCCTCACCGATGGCATCCAGAGACTCCTGCTTGGCCGCATCAATAAAGCCGCAGGTGTTCACCACCACAATGTCTGCATCGTTGTAGGTGGGTACCACATCGTAGCCATCCAGCCGCAACTGGGTCAGGATACGCTCGGAATCTACCAGAGCTTTGGGGCAGCCCAGACTGATAAAGCCAACTTTGCCGTTACCAGCCACTGTGTTCTCGGTTTGTTCTGTCATAAAGCGTTTCAGGATTCCTGGCGCCCGGCGGGAGCACGCGAATGAATGGAGGCGGTGATTTTACACCAGTAGAGCACCTTTCTGCAGCAAAAGCCGAGCGGCAAGGGTAGGCTGAAGGTTTCTGACCTGAGTCAAATTTGTGAATCCTTGTTCAGAAAATTATAATAAATCTGACACAATGTGCGACACTCGAGTTGCTGATCAGAAAATAAGCAACTACACTTTTTGTCGTTTACACGTTGTTCTGAAACATTATTTGAGTCCGAGCATGCCCTGACAGGGCCGACGGGGTTGCCCAAAAGAGTGCCAACAAGAGTGCCCATGAAAGCTCCCACAATGAAGCCAAATTTGCGTAACCAGCAACGTGTGGATGTTGTTAGCGACATCGTTATCGAGACGCCGGATGGTTGTCAGCTTACCTGCAAAATCTCCAACCTCTCGCGTACAGGCGTTATGATCTCCTGCAATCAGGAAACTGCAGGCCAGCTTATACCGCACCTTAAAGCCCCCGCACCCGGGAATTTGATGTCGGTTAAAGCCCGGTTCTCGGTGCCTGTTATCGCAATTCAACCTGTATCAATTCTAGCCAACGGGAATATCGTTTATCTGCGAAGGATAGCAAGGGACGAATTTCAGCTCGGCATCCAGTTTGCGGATTTCGAGGGTAACGGACTTGATTACGTAGACAGATATGTCCGAAAACTCCTGGCCAACACGTGCAAGCCCGCTTGAGCCCGGACAGCTCAAGGCTTTCGCTCACTCCCCCCAGCCTTCACTTGAGCGCTATATTGCTATAACGCAAAACTCTAACCACAAGGCTTCTTATAGCCTTATTGCCTCTGATACACTTACCGTTCAAATTTGCACGCCCTCAAGGCCCGCTGCGGCAACGGATTATCATGACCACATATAACCTTACGCACCTGAAACAACTGGAAGCGGAAAGCATCCACATCATCCGCGAGGTGGCCGCCGAGTTTGATAATCCGGTCATGCTCTACTCCATTGGCAAGGATTCTGCGGTCATGCTGCACTTGGCCCGCAAAGCCTTTTTTCCCGGCAAGCTGCCCTTCCCTCTGATGCATGTGGACACCACCTGGAAATTCCGGGAGATGATTGATTTCAGGGAGCGGAAGGTGAAGGAGTACGGACTGGATCTGATTGTGCACATCAATCAGGACGGCGTGGAACAGGGTATCGGGCCATTTACCCACGGCAGTGCAAAGCATACAGATGTGATGAAAACCCAGGCACTCAAGCAAGCGCTGGATAAGTATGGGTTTGATGCCGCATTCGGTGGCGCTCGCAGGGATGAAGAGAAATCCCGAGCCAAGGAGCGAGTCTATTCTTTCCGCGACGAATATCACCGCTGGGACCCGAAAAACCAACGCCCGGAACTCTGGAACACCTATAACGGCAAGGTGAACAAGGGGGAGAGCATCCGGGTATTCCCACTCTCCAACTGGACCGAGCTCGATATCTGGCAGTACATCTATCTGGAGAACATTGAAATCGTTCCACTTTACTACTCAGCGGTCCGCCCGGTAGTGGAGCGCGACGGCTCACTGATCATGGTGGACGACGACCGCATGCCGTTGAAAGAGGGTGAAACGCCGATGATGAAGTCCATCCGTTTTCGTACCCTGGGGTGCTATCCACTGACAGGTGCCATTGAATCCGAGGCAAACACCTTGCCCGAGATTATTCAGGAAATGTTGTTGGCTACCAGCTCAGAACGTCAGGGCCGCGTGATTGATCATGACTCGGCAGGCTCCATGGAACAGAAAAAGCGGGAAGGGTACTTCTGATATGTCACATCAATCTGATCTCATCGCCGAAGACATTCAGGCTTACCTCAAGCAGCACGAGAACAAAGAGCTGCTGCGCCTGCTTACCTGCGGCAGCGTCGATGATGGCAAAAGCACCCTGATCGGTCGCCTGCTGCACGACACCAAAATGATCTACGAAGATCACATGGCCACCCTGAAAACCGACAGCGCCAAGATGGGTACTACCGGTGAAAAGCTTGATCTCGCATTGCTGGTTGACGGCTTGCAGGCCGAGCGCGAGCAAGGCATTACTATTGACGTTGCCTACCGCTACTTCTCGACCGATAAACGCAAGTTCATCATTGCGGACACGCCGGGCCACGAGCAATACACCCGCAACATGGCTACCGGTGCGTCTACAGCTCAGGTCGCCATTCTGATGATCGATGCCCGTCGCGGGGTGCTAACCCAGACTCGCCGGCACTCGTTTATCGCCTCCCTGCTTGGCATCCGGCACATTGTGGTAGCCGTGAACAAAATGGACCTGGTTGATTTCAGCGAAGACCGCTTCAACGAGATCAGAGAGGAATACCTGGCCTTCGCCGCGAGACTAGGGCTTAACGATGTCCGCTTTGTGCCGATCTCGGCGCTGGAAGGCGACAACGTGGTCAACCGCAGCGAGAACATGCCCTGGTTTAACGGCCAGCCGCTGATGGACATTCTGGAAACGGTAGAAGTAGGACGGGACAAGAATCTGGAGCACTTCCGATTCCCGGTGCAATACGTGACCCGCCCCAACCTGAACTTCCGCGGCTTTTGCGGCACCATCGCTTCCGGAGTGATCAGCCCGGGTGACAAGGTCATGGCCCTGCCCTCCCGCCGAACCAGCACGATCAAGGAAGTCGTCACCTTCGATGGCAATCTCGAAGAAGCCTATATCGACCAGGCGGTGACACTGACCCTCACGGACGAAATCGACGTCAGCCGTGGTGACATGCTGGTCAAGCTAGAAGACGAGCCGGAAGTAGGCAACCGCTTCAAGGCAAATATCGTGTGGATGACCGATGCACCACTTCAAACCGGGCGCCTGTATGACATCAAGTTGGGGCCGACCTTCACTTCGGGTACGGTCCGGAAGATCCACTATCAGACCGACGTAAACACGCTGGAACAGCACGCCAACCCTGCCCTGCTGCAGGTGAATGAAATCGGCCTGTGTGACCTCACCCTGAGCCAGCCAATCGCATTCGACGCCTACCAGCGCAACCATGCTACTGGCAGTTTTATAGTGATCGACCGACTCACCAACGTAACCGTTGGCGCCGGCATGATTGACAGCCTGGCAGATACCACAGGAACTCTGGAGCCCGTGAGCCCGGAAGAGCGCGAACGCCGGCTGGCTCAGAAACCGATTATTATTGGTTGCTCTGGCAAACAGGCATCTGCCCTCGCGCTGGCAGTGGAACGCGCGCTGTTTGATCAAGGCAAGACCACCGTCATTCTTAGTGAAGATAACGCCGGCTATGCCGATGACCGCCGCCGCGCTGCGCAACTGCTGACAGCCTATGGACTGATTGCGATAGCTTTGAACCTTGGTACTGATGTGGCCAATGTTTCGATAAAGGCTGATAGCACAGAGGAAGTTTCCGGTGTTGCGGCAACACTGGTGCAGGAGCTGATTCGCAATAAACGGATCTAAACCAAGACAAGCATTAATATCGCCCTAATTCGGTGATGGAAGCCAAGGAGTGGGGGTGTCTTTTCTGCCGGAAAAAGATGTCTGAGCGCAGCGAGTTGCTTTTTCCAGAAGAAAAGACACCCCTGCTCCTGGGCCAACTCCCAACCAGTCAATTATCGTTTTAGTCGTGAATGTAATAGTTGTCCGTGGCAGAATCTGTGGCCCTGAAGGTTTCCTTCGGGGCCTTTTTGCTTATATTCATTTAGGATTTTTCTGTTTATGGCCATCAAACACCTGCGCACTGCTTTTTCCAGTCAGTATCAGCCGGGGCAGCCTGCCCGCCTCCAAAGTGGTGAATCTCTGCAAGAACCGGGTGGCGATTATGAAGGTCTGCACAAGCAGATGAAGCGGCTGTTTAATAGTAAGCCGGGTAAAAAGTATGGGCGTTTTTCGGATGACATCGGTGAAAGCCCGCTTGCAAGCTGGCTGAAGGATTATCTTGAGGACAAGCAGAGTTTTGCGTCTTTCACTGACCGGTTGTTCGGGCAGTGGCAGGAGCTTCTTACCGGATCTCAGGAGGAATTTCAGGGACAGCTGATGATCGCCCATGAGGCTTTGGCAGATTCAGATGTCGTTTATCTGCTGATTCTGGAGAGCGACAGTGCCCTGCGTTTTGATGGCACTCAGGCGCTCGACACAACAGATGTGCTGAGCACTTCGCGCCTGAACTTGGCGATGCGTGTTGAATTGGATGACTGGCTGGGCGATAACCCGGCGGACAACTATCTTACACTGGTTCATGCCCGCGGCACGGGCGAACCCGGAGAGCTGTTTATCCGGCTGTGTGGTTTTACCAATCAGGTGGATGTTGAGAAGGAAACTCTGACGTTCCTGGATGCTGTGGAGGCTTTTGCGAAGTCTTCGGAGCCGGAGAAAGCCGGTGAGGTGCGTACGCGGGCCTATGAGTTCTGTAAGGAGCAGCATGCGCTGGGTGAGCCGGTGGCCATTGAGGCGCTGTCAGGCTATCTGGATGAGGATGAGCCGGGGCGCTTCAAGGAGTTTGCCAGCAAGACAGCGGAGATGCCGGAAAGTGGCGTACTGCACCCGGATCATCGCAAGGTGAAGAAGCTGGTGCGTATTGCGGGTTCTGGTGGCGGTATGAGTGTTTCTTTTTCTTCGGATCTGGTGAATCAGGCGATTTACTACGACCGGGATAAGGATGCGCTTACGATTACGCGGCTGCCTAAGGCTTTGCGAGAGCAGTTGGAGCGGTATTTGGAGAATCGCGAGGACTGACTCCGCTCTTTGGGGGCTGGCTCCGAAGCGAGGTGAAGTTTTTCTTCTGGAAAAAGCAACTCGCTTCGCTCAGACATCTTTTTCCGGCAGAAAAACTTCACCACACTCCGGGCCGATCTGGTCAGCGATAGGTATCTGGTTAATCGGTTTCTGCTGGGTCAACTTCTATCGGGTTATTTTCGGTCCAGCGGGGGCGATTGGCTCTTAGCACCCTTACTTCCTGCATCCAGCTTACTCCGTCAATTATTTCCCCGGTTTCGTGATCGAGTGGCGGATACGGCAGTTTGCGGTCGTCGCAATAGCGTTTCACGACTGGCTGGCACCAGCAGAACAGCAGTCGGTTGTATTCTTCATCGGGTATGCGCCGGGTGTCGAAGAGGCCGGCTTCTTTGCGTTGTCTTTGGGCTTCGGAGAGGATAATGGCGCAGGCTGCGGATACGTTGAGAGATTCCACCATGCCCATCATGGGAATGACGATGTGTTCATCGGCCTGTTTCGCTGCTTCTGCGCTGACACCGTCCACTTCGTTGCCCATGATAATGGTACACGGCACAGTGAAATCTGCGGAGCGGTAGTCGATAGCGCGGCCTGACAGCTGCGCGGCGTAGATTTTGTGGCCCTGCACTTTCAGATTTGCTATGGCGTCGTCCATGGTGCGATGGGTGTGGGGTGTTACCCACTTGAAGCTGCCACCGGCGGTTTTCCGGAAGGCCCGGAAACCTTCTTTGGGCCACACTACGTGCATATTGGCCAACCCGAAGGCGTCGCAGGATCGCAATATGGCGGAGAGGTTCCTGGGCTTGTGAACCTGGTCGGTCAGGACACTCAGATCAGGCTGGCGGGTGTTTAAAACCTGTTTGATGCGGGCAAGGCGTTCGGGGGTCATAGTCTTGTGATGTTTGTAGTAAGCAATTGATACACCGAAGCTGGACGAAGCGATTGGTGCAGGACTCTCCAAAAACGTAGAGCGCCAGGGATGGCGCGACCGAGCCCTACAGGGAAGTATTTACGGGCGCTTTTTGGAGAGTCCTGCGCCAATCACTTCAGACTCCGAAACTTAAACGCCGAAAATAATACCACAGCAAAACTGGCAGATTACCGAGACAACGCTGGTTGCAGAATGATCACCCCGTTATAATGCGCAGTTCTCCTTTTCAGTGCGCCCAGTCCGGACAGTTCAAAGGTCCAGGCGCCAAATACATCCAGTTGTGTTGAGACCCATGGCCAAAAAGCTGTACATAAAGACCCACGGTTGCCAGATGAACGAATACGATTCATCCCGCATGGCCGACCTGCTTAAAACCGGCGAATCGGTTGAAATGACGGAATCGCCGGATGACGCCGACATTTTGCTGCTGAACACCTGCTCTATCCGTGAAAAAGCACAGGAGAAGGTTTTCCATCAGCTGGGTCGCTGGAAAAAACTCAAGGCCAACAAACCGGAACTGATAATCGGCGTTGGCGGCTGTGTCGCCAGCCAGGAAGGCCAGGCGATTCTTGATCGGGCGCCTTATGTCGATATGGTCTTCGGCCCACAAACCCTGCATCGCCTGCCGGATATGATTACCGAAGTGCGCATGAAAGGTAACGGCGTGGGCGTAGTGGACGTCAGCTTTCCGGAAATCGAGAAGTTCGACAATCTTCCGGACCCCGGCGCGGACGGCCCTTCTGCGTTCGTATCCATCATGGAAGGCTGTAGCAAGTACTGCACTTTCTGCGTGGTGCCCTACACCCGTGGTGAGGAGGTCAGCCGGCCGGCAGACGATGTGATTGCAGAAGTCGCTCATTTGGCAAGCCAGGGCGTCCGGGAAGTGAACCTGTTAGGGCAAAACGTTAACGCCTATCGGGGTGACATTCATGATGGCGATGTAATGGATCTGGCGGAGCTGATTACGCTGATCGCAACCATCGACGGCATAGATCGCATTCGCTACACCACTTCACACCCCGTTGAATTTACCGATGCCTTGATTGATGTGTATGAACAGGTGCCCGAGCTGGTCAGCCACTTGCACTTGCCCGTTCAAAGCGGCTCGGATCGCATCCTGGCTGCCATGAAACGCGGCCACACGGCGCTGGAGTACAAATCCAAACTTCGCCGTCTACGCAAGATTCGTCCGGATATCAGCTTTTCTTCGGATTTTATTATCGGCTTCCCCGGTGAAACCGAGAAGGACTTTGAAGACACGATGAAGCTGATCAACGATATCGGTTTCGATATGTCCTTCAGCTTCGTTTACAGCGCCCGCCCGGGCACGCCGGCATCTGATCTGCCGGATGAAACGCCGATGGAAGTGAAGAAGCAGCGCCTGAAAATTCTGCAGGATCGCATCAATCAGACGGTGATGGATATCAGCCGCAAGATGGTGGGTTCGACCCAGCGCATTCTGGTAACCGGGTTGTCGAAGAAGGATCCGGGGGAATATTCAGGGCGCACTGAGAACAACCGGATTGTTAATTTCCGGCATGAGAATCCGGGGATTGTCGGGCACTTTATCGACGTTGAGATCGTTGAGGCTTACGCGAACTCTTTGCGCGGCTTGCCTGTGGATACGGTGCTTTACTGAGCCTCGGCTCCTATGTTCTTGAGTTTTGGAGTATGAGAGTGGTGGGAAGGCCCCTGCTCAGACCCGTTGCACAAAAGTCAGATATACATTCTCCCGAGATGGGGGGAGTCACCAGAACCGGAGTAATATTGAACACCAACGATTCCAGACAATTTGATTTGCACCCGGCAGACCAGCGCAGGCTAACCACCCTTTGCGGGCAGTTTGATGAGAACCTCAAACACGTTGAACGGCGCCTGCAAGTATCGATCAGCCGGCGAGGCCACCACTTCCGGGTTGAAGGTGAAACCGAACACGTTGCCGCCGCAGTGGAAGTGATTCGGCACCTCTATCGGGAAACCGAAGCCACGGATGATATTTCACCGGATACCGTTCACCTCTATATCCGGGAAACCGGGTTTGAACGGCTGCCAGATGACATACCGTTCGACGGCTCCGTCACCATCATCAAAACCCCGAAGCTCACCGCCAAACCCCGCGGTGCGAATCAGCAGAAATACGTGCACAGCATTCGCTCCCACGACATCAATTTTGGTATCGGCCCAGCAGGCACGGGTAAAACCTGGCTGGCTGTAGCTTGTGCGGTAGAAGCTCTGAAAGACGAGCAGGTCAAGCGGATTCTGCTGGTGCGCCCGGCTGTTGAGGCAGGCGAAAAACTCGGCTTTTTGCCCGGCGATCTGGCTCAGAAGGTGGACCCGTATTTGCGGCCGCTGTATGACGCACTATACGAAATGCTCGGGTTTGAACACGTCACACGGCTGATTGAAAAGAGTGTGATCGAAATAGCGCCATTGGCTTTCATGCGTGGCCGCACGCTGAATAACTCGTTTATTATTCTGGATGAAAGCCAGAACACCACCCGAGAACAGATGAAAATGTTCCTGACGCGGATTGGCTTCGGGTCCACAGCCGTGATTACCGGCGACACCACTCAGATTGACCTGCCGCGCGGCCAGAACTCAGGGCTGATTCACGCAGCGGGGGTGCTTGATAAGGTCACCGGCATCGGATTTACACGCTTCGAGGCCAAGGATGTTGTAAGGCATCCTCTGGTTCAGCGGATCGTGGAAGCCTACGATTCGTTTGATGAAGGGAGCAACAAAGAGAGCGATCGTAAACGGTGAGTGAACTGACTGTCGATTTCCAGAACGTGTTCGACGGCCCCGGTGTGCCGTCGGAATCCCTGCTTCAGGCTTGGGCTCAGGCCGCCTGGCTGGAACAGAATCCATCCGAGGTGACTATCCGCATAGTCGGTACCGACGAGAGCCAGGCACTGAACCAACAATATCGAGGCAAGGATAAGCCAACCAATGTGTTGTCCTTTCCATTTGAAGCCCCAGCCGGTATAACGGTGCCATTGGCCGGGGATCTCGTTATTTGTGCCCCGGTCGTTGAAGTTGAAGCCAGAGAGCAACTCAAAGAGTTGTCTACACACTGGGCACACATGGTGGTGCACGGTATGTTGCATCTTCAGGGCTACGATCATATTGACGATGAAGACGCAGAGGCAATGGAGGCCCTGGAAATCCGGTTGCTGGCACAGTTTGGGTTCGGCAATCCCTACGCAGCAGAGGAAACGGTAAAAGACTCATGAGCGACGATCAGTCGAGTCGCAGTCAGGGCTCCAACAAGTCCTGGCTGGAGCGTATATCACATGCCTTCTCCAGCGGGCCAGAATCTGTCGAAGACGTGCTGGAAATATTACGGAGCGCCGAATCACAGGCCATCATCGATGTCGATGCCATGAGCATCATCGAAGGCGCGATGCAGGTGGTGGATATGCGGGTGGATGAGATCATGATCCCCCGCTCCCAGATGGTCACCGTTCGAGCTTCCCAGGATCCGAAAGAGTTTCTGGATGAGGTCATTTCGTCTGCTCACAGCCGATTTCCGGTGATTGGCGACAGTCAGGATGATGTCATCGGGGTTCTTCTCGCCAAAGACCTATTGCCACTGGCTCTCAATGACGACATGGACTGGTCTCATGTGCGCGAGATTCTGCGCCCTCCCACATTCGTTCCCGAGAGCAAGCGCCTGAACCAGCTACTCAAGCAGTTCAAGGAAAACCGCAACCACATGGCAATCGTTGTGGATGAGTACGGCGGCACGGCTGGCCTGGTGACTATTGAGGACGTACTGGAACAGATCGTCGGGGAAATCGAAGATGAACACGACTTTGATGAAGAGACCCATATCAAAGCCCGCGGCGATGGCTCTTACGCGGTAAAAGCAGTAACACCGATCGATGATTTCAACGAGTTCTTCGATACGGGGCTGGATGAGGAGGAGTTCGACACCATTGGTGGCGTAGTGCTCAAGGAATTCGGACACCTGCCCAGACGGGGCGAAACGGTTGAATTTGGCGGGCTGCGCTTTACCATTGCCAATGCCGATAATCGTGTCATCCGTCTGTTACAGGTAACCCGTAGTGAGCCGTGACGATTCAAAACCCCTGATTGCAGTAGCCCATTCTTTTTTCTCCAATCGCTGGTCACGTGCGGCGACGCTTTTGGTTGCCGGCGCCCTGCAAACCCTGACCTTCTCGCCCTTCCACTTTTGGTGGCTGGGGCCGCTTTCCATACTGCTTATTCTGCTGGTCACCCTTCCACTGCCGGCAAAAAATCTCTTCTTCGCTGGTTTGCTGGCAGGCCTGGGCCTGTTTGGTTCCGGCGCAAGCTGGGTTTACATCAGCATCAGTGAATTCGGTAATACGCCAATCCCTGTTGCGGTATTGCTCACCGTTGCCTTTGTGGCTGTGTTGGCTCTGTTCCCGGCTCTTGCATTCTGGTTCTGGGGCAAACTGGCGAAGAACAGCGCGATGCGGCGGCTCATTCTCTTCCCCGCCATCTGGATTCTTGGGGATTGGCTTCGTGGCTGGCTGCTTACCGGCTTCCCCTGGCTGTATCTGGGCACCGCCCACACCGATGGCCCATTGGCGGGGCTGGCGCCGATGGTTGGCGTTCATGGCCTCACGTTCTGGATTGCTGCAAGCGGTGCGGCCATATTTGCATCCGGCTGGCTCATCACCCGGCAACGCCACGCCAGTGCCGGTATCGTTGCGGCTGTGACTCTGATCCCCTGGCTTGTCGCCCCGGCGCTGAATCGCATTGACTGGACGGATATCAGCACTGAGCCCACTTCGGTGGCGGCGATGCAGGGCAACATTCCCCAGCTTATCAAGTGGGATCCGGAGTTCCTGAAGGATCAGATCGTGGCGTATCTGGGCATGACGGAACCCTACTGGGATACCGATCTGATTCTATGGCCCGAGACGGCCATCCCCATTCCTCAGGATCAAGCCGGGAAGATTATTGACCACATCAAGGAAAATCTCGGGGAAGAGAGCACGTTGATTACGGGTATTCCCTGGTACGGCTTTAGCGAGCGGGCCGACGGCTTTACCTATCACAACAGTATTACGGCCATCGGCAACGGCGAAGGAATTTATCACAAGCAGAAACTGGTGCCTTTTGGGGAGTATGTTCCGCTGGAGGGCGTCCTGCGAGGGCTAATCGGCTTTTTTGACTTGCCCATGTCGAGCTTTACAAGGGGCCCGGCAAATCAGGCGCCTTTAATCGCAAATGGCACAAAGGTGATGCCGTTTATCTGTTACGAAGTGGCTTATCCGGACTTTCTTGCCCGCAATGCGGTGAACTCGGATTTGCTGCTGACGATCAGTAACGATGGCTGGTTCGGGGATTCTGTGGGGCCTTTGCAGCATTTGCAGATTGCTCGCATGCGGGCGCTGGAAACCGGGCGTTATATGATTCGCGGCACGAACAATGGTGTGACGGCGATCATTGATCACAAGGGCCAGATAACATCGCGTATTCCGCAGTTTGAGCGGGCAGTGCTGACGGGTGAGGTGTTCACAGCCACTGGAAGTACGCCTTATATGATGACGGCTTCCTGGCCGGTTCTGACGTTGGCGTTGATTTTGATTGTGTTTGTTCGCGAGCGGGTTATTCCCAAGAGCTGATTCTGTTTGAGATTTGAGCCTGGTGCCTGCAGTCGAGGCAGTAACGGTTTTCAAAACACGCTGTTAATACCTCCCTGTACGCTCGGCTCCGCCATCCATGGCTCCGCACGGTTTTGAAAACCGTTACTGCCCCGACTGCTCAAACTTCAGGCGGGGCCTCCCTTTCTTTAAAGCCTGGGATCAGCTTTCTTTTCGCGGCCAACGACTGGTCACACGCTTGTAATATTGCGAACCGCAGGCATCGCAGGGTTCCAGGTGGCTGGTAGAGGTGAGGCACAGCATGTGCTCGCAATTCAGGCACTGAAACATGCCGGCTGTCGCAACCTCACCGGCGATGTACTGCCCGGCGCCGTGGCTTTCGAGTTTTTGCCGTAGCGACAGCGTGTCGACCAGAGTCTGGTCCGCCACCGACAGCAGGCGTTCAGTGAGACTGTTTTCCAGCAGTGATAGATCAAGCTGAAGCCACTCTGCGAGCCCTTCGCCGGTTTCATCCACAAAATGCATGAGGTGTTCCAGGTCCCTCTGCAGGTAGGTTCCCAGGAGGCTGATTTCATCCCTGGTCATTTCCTCCAGTTCCTGCTCTACCTCTATTGCCTTATCAACCTCTTCTTCCAGGGTTTCCAGCGTGGTTTCCTGCACTGAGCGCAAGCGATTCTGCACTTGCTCAAGCATGCGGTCGTAGGCTTCAAGCGCCTGACCTGAGAGGTGACTTCTTTCCGGGGCCTTCATCGCATCTTCCTTTTTTGAATGCCATAACTCCATTGTGGGCCATCACCCGCAGCCCGACAAGCATGTGGCTGGACCGGCTCCCGGGATCGTGCGGAGCCAGGGATGGCGGAGCCGAGCCTACAGGGACGTACTTGCGGCGTATCCCGGGAGCCGGTCCGGCCACATGCGACTGCGCAGAAGCGTCAGGCCGCTCTTTGACGGACTACCTGTTACGCCTTGTGTGCGCTAGAATGTCCGGCCGCTCCGCACATCATTTTTATACAGGGTAACTTTGGTAATGGCAGGTATGGACGAGCACTACAATCCCCGTGACGTTGAACACAATGCGCGCGCCTTCTGGGACGAAAACAAGACCTTTGAAGTCAGGGAAGATCCGGACAAACCGAAGTACTACTGCCTGTCCATGTTCCCCTACCCCAGTGGCAAGTTGCATATGGGGCACGTGAGAAACTACACCATTGGAGATGTAGTCTCCCGCTATCAGCGCATGCAGGGCAAGAACGTTATGCAGCCCATGGGCTGGGATGCATTTGGCCTGCCCGCTGAGAACGCCGCCATTGCCAACAAGACGGCCCCGGCAAAATGGACTTACGCCAACATCGAATACATGAAAAACCAGCTCAAACAGCTGGGTTTCGGCTACGACTGGAGTCGCGAGCTGGCTACCTGCAAGCCGGATTACTATCGCTGGGAGCAGTGGTTCTTTGCACGGCTTTACGAAAAAGGCCTGGTGTACAAGAAAATGGCCACCGTGAACTGGGACCCGGTCGATCAAACGGTTCTTGCCAACGAACAGGTTGTCGATGGTCGTGGTTGGCGCTCCGGCGCCTTAATTGAGCAGAAAAAGATTCCCCAGTGGTTCATTCGCATTACCGATTACGCCGAAGAACTGTTGAACGACATGGACGATCTGGATGGCTGGCCAGAACAGGTCAAGACCATGCAGCGCAACTGGATCGGTAAATCTGTAGGTACTGAACTAACCTTCCCTTTGAAGGACAGCGAAGACGGCCTCACTGTGTATACCACCCGCCCGGACACGCTGATGGGCGTGAGCTATATGGCGGTGGCTGCGGAGCATCCGCTGGCGAAAGCCGCCGCCGAGCGCCATGCAGATGTAGCGGCGTTTGTGGAGGAGTGCCGCAACAGCAAGGTGGCTGAAGCGGACATGGCCACTATGGAAAAGAAAGGTGTTGATACAGGATTCAAGGCTATCAACCCGCTGACGCATGAAGAGATCCCTGTCTGGGTCGCCAATTTTGTACTTACGGATTACGGAACCGGCGCCCTAATGGCGGTGCCAGGCCATGATGACCGCGACCACGAATTTGCGCTCAAGTATCGATTGTCAGTCAAACAGGTTATTGCGGCCACTGACGGCCGTGAAATCGATGTCCAGGAACAGGCTTTTACGGGGAAAGGTGTACTGGTCTCTTCCGGTAAATACACGGGCCTGACAAGCGACGAAGCCTTTGACGCCATCGCCGATCATCTGGAAAAGACCGGTATTGGCAAGCGCACCGTTAACTATCGCCTGCGTGACTGGGGTGTGTCACGCCAGCGCTACTGGGGTGCACCCATTCCCATGATGACCATGGAAGACGGCACGCAGCGCCCGGTTCCGGATGACCAGCTACCGGTTCGTCTACCGGAAAATGTTGAGATGGATGGCGTGCTGTCTCCTCTCAAGGCCGATCCCGAATGGGCAAAAACCTCTTTCAACGGCCAGCCCGCAACCTTGGAAACCGATACCTTCGACACGTTTATGGAGTCGTCCTGGTATTACGCCCGCTTCTGCAGCCCGAATTACGACAAAGGCATGCTGGACCCGGCGGCAGCAAACTACTGGTTGCCGGTAGATCAGTATATCGGCGGCATTGAACATGCGATCCTGCACCTTCTTTACGCGCGCTTTTTCCACAAGCTTCTGCGGGATGTCGGGCTGGTAAACAGCTCCGAGCCTTTCAAGCAGCTTCTGACTCAAGGCATGGTGCTGGCAGATACTTACTACCGCGATGACGAAAAAGGCGGCAAGGTCTGGATTGCGCCAGCGGATGTTATCGTCGAGCGAGACGAAAAAGGTCACGCAATCGGCGCTGTTCACAAGGAAGACGGACTGCCCGTTACCGCCGGTGGCGTTACCAAGATGTCCAAATCGAAGAACAACGGTATAGATCCGCAATCGATCATCGATGCTCATGGCGCCGACACCGTACGCCTGTTCATGATGTTCGCGGCACCGCCAGAACAGTCTCTTGAGTGGTCAGACAGCGCTGTAGAAGGTGCTCACCGCTTCCTTAAGCGGCTGTGGCGTCTGGTGAATGAGCAGGTTGCAGGCGGAGCCGCTCCAGCATTGGATGTGAGTGTTCTCAATGACGCCCAAAAAGACCTGCGACGCAAAACCCATGAAACCATCACCAAGGTGAGCGACGATATCAGCCGCCGCCTGACATTTAACACCGCCATTGCTGCGGTAATGGAACTGCTGAACGATGTCAGCCGATTGCACAACGAAGAGCCACAGACCCGCGCCGCCCGCCAGGAGGCACTGGAAGCCGCCGTCGTGATGCTGGCTCCGATCGTGCCGCACATCTGCCACACCCTCTGGCAGGCACTGGGCCACAGCGATCCGGTTGTTGACGCACCCTGGCCGGCCGCCGATAAATCCGCCATGGTTCGTAGCGAAATACAGGTAGTTCTGCAGGTCAACGGCAAAGTGCGCGCGAAAGCAGATGTCCCCGCTGACATCAGCAAAGCCGATCTGGAAACGCTCGCTCTGGAAAATGAGAACGTTATGCGCTTTACCGAAGGCACTACCGTCCGCAAGGTTATTGTCGTGCCAGGCAAACTGGTTAACGTGGTGGCCAACTGATATGCAGCTCTGCACTCGGCATGACAATACAGCCTTGCGGGCTCTCATCATCGTGATGGCAGGCAGCCTGGGCGCCTGTGGTTTTCAGTTGCGGGGTGCACCGCCGGTTTCCTCTGCTCTGGAGCCTCTGGAAGTAGACTGTCAGGCTCCTGTGCCTGCATCTCTTTGTCTGTCGGTTCGCGAGCAGCTTGAGCTAGGTGGCGTGCAATTGGTTTCCGGTGAAGACGCAAACTTTCATCTAAAAATCCGGAACTTTGAACAGGATCGTCGCGCCAGCGCGATCACTGTTCAGGCCGCAGCTGCCGAGTACACGCTCAGACACTCCGTCGACCTTGAACTGACCAGTGCCGACGACGTTCCCATTATCGCCAGCACCCGCCTCACAACCACTGAAAGTTACCGGTACGATGAAACCAACGTGCTTGCCAAGCAACGGGAAGAAGATAGCCTTCAGCAGCAACTGAGCGTCCGTCTGGCGCAGCAGATCATCTTCCGCCTGGCACCCATCACGCCGGAGCGGTTGCAGGAAATTCGCGACAGCCAGCAGAAGACCACTCCTGCGGCCAACGCACAACCTGCCAAACCATGAAGACAAACCCGGGCCAGCTGCCACAATTGCTTCGCAAGGGCCTTGCGCCGGTCTACCTGGTTTCCGGAGATGAGCCGCTGCTGGTGCAGGAATGTTGTGACCAGATCCGCAGCGCGGCCAGAGAAGCGGGCTTCCAAGATCGCCTGACCTTCCACGCAGACCAACAGCTCGACTGGAATATGGTAGGTGATGAGTTCAGTGCCATGTCCCTGTTCGCTGAACGGCGGCGCATCGAGATCCGCCTGCCCACAGGAAAATTGGGAGATGGCCGGGCGGTTCTTGAGAGGGTTCTGGCCCAACCTCCTGAAGATATTATCGTGCTGCTGATCAGCACCCGACTGGACGCGGCCGAAACCCGGCGTAAATGGTACAAGGAATTGCAGTCCAAGGGTGTACACGTGCCGGTGTGGCCCGTTGACGCGGACAAGTTTCAGGGCTGGTTGCAGCAGCGGGCGGGAAACCGTGGCCTGACCCTTACGCGTGGAGCCCTTGGCATGCTGGCAGAACGACTGGAGGGCAATCTTCTCGCTGCCAGCCAGGAGCTCGACCGGCTCGCATTATTAACCAATGGCAACACCATTGACGAAGAAACTGTTGAGCGGGCGGTCCAGGACAGTTCCCGCTTCAACGGCTTCGAACTGGTCACTGAGCTCCTTAGCGGCCGGGCACCCCACGCCGGTAAAATGATTGGGGTACTGCAACAAGAAGGGGAAAACCCGCTTGGCCTTCTGGCGGTATTAAGCCGAGACCTGAATCTGTTGCTTGAACTGAAGACAGCCGAGAACAGAACCGAGAACCCCTCCGCGTTTTTTAAAAAGCGGGGCGTCTTCCAACCTCAGCGCGCCCGTGCACTCGAGCAGGCGGCGCGGCGACTGAACCCTACCCATTTGCACGAAGCAGTGAAACTATGTAGCCAGATTGACCGCGCAGCGAAGGGCTTCGACGAGCTCTCTCCCTGGCACTACCTGCGGGATATGTCAGCACTCCTGGCGGTCAGATCCTGACATGGATCAAGTGCACCCGACATAGAGCCGTTCTTGCCTGCCCGTCACTTGACAGTTTTTCGGTACCAAGCGCATTGTTAGGGTATCGCTAACCCAAGGAGGCGCATGGTTATGGGCATTCAAGAAGAACTCAAAACTCTCTCGGATAAAATCAAACAGTATCGTGATGAAGCTCGTGTCCAACTTCATTTGGCTCGTCAGGATGTAAAAGACGAGTTCGATGAGCTCGAGCAAGAGTGGGATAAATTCAGAAACCGCTTCGATCAGGTAATGGACGGTGCAAACGACGCATCCCAGGAAGCACGTCAGACTGCAAAAAAAGTTGGCGAAGAGCTGAAAACAGGCTACGAAAACATTCGCAACAAAATGAAGTGAAAACGTTAAGCTGTTAACAGAACTCTACAAAAAGTTACCGTGAGGGCTCTTGCAATAAGAGTCCTTATGCCATAATCCTTTTCAGTAAGTGAACTGAGCGTCATTAATCACTAAAGACGCTTGCAGACACTGAGAGGTATTAATGGCGTATGAAAAATGTTTTTCTCACCCTTGCCGCGCTTGTTTTCCTGCTGACCACAACATTGGTTATCGGCCAGAATACTCGCTTCAGTGATCCGAAAACCGTCATCAAGGATCAATTCTGGGGCAATTTGTACGCCAACGGTGGCCAGTCTTTCTTCTGCGATGAGCCGTTTTCACGTAAAGGTTTCACACTGACGGAAGGTTACATATACCCTCTCGCCGATGTGCGTGATGCCCTGTCATGCGGCACCTCCCGCCAATGCGAACAAGACAACCGCTATCGCCAGATCGCTTCTGACCTGCACAATATAATCCCGGTCCGTACCCGTACAGAACTTCGTCGCCGCAATGCCCGCTACGAAGACCTTGGAGCCACCGTCAAAGAAAACGACTGTGGCATCCGGGAAAGCAGCCCATTCTTTGAGCCACCGGCCAAAGTGAAAGGCGATGTTGCCCGCAGCATGAGCTACATGGTCGGCACCTATGGCCTGCCTTGGCTGGGATCATCACGAGTATTCCAGAACTGGAACCGTGCGGACCCTCCAGACGACACAGAACTCTCGCGCCACAAACGAGTTGCTGAAATCCAGGGTAACGAGAACTCGTATATCACCGATCCGACACGTGTAGAGCGCCTTTAAAACCAAAAAAAAGCAGGCTCAGGAGCCTGCTTTTTTGCCACCTTCCTGAAGAATCAGAACTCTTCGGCGGTAAGCGCCATCATGGAGTCACTTCCGCTGCGAATGCCTTCAGCAAGTGAAACCGTTTTCGGCAACAGGCGATCGTAGTAGAAACGCGCGGTTTTCAGCTTCCCGCTATAAAAGCCCGATGTATCATCGCCAGCCTTTGGCGCAGCCGCCTTCACAATACGCGCCCACATGTAACCCAGCGCAGTGAGGCCAAACAGATCGAGGTAGTCCACTGAGGCCGCACCAACGGCATCGGGGTTGTCCGAAGCCTGCTTGATCACATGCTCAGTAACGTCCGACAAGCGCTCAAATGCTGCTGCAAGTGGCTCCAGATAGGGGCGCAAGCTCTCCTCACCGCTGTTTTCCTCAATGAAACCTGCTACGTCTTCAGCAAACAGCTCATACAGTTTACCCTGGCTACCTACGACCTTGCGACCAATAAGATCCAGCGCCTGGATGCCGTTGGTGCCTTCGTAGATTTGTGTAATACGGCAGTCGCGAACCAGCTGTTCCTGACCCCATTCACGGATAAACCCGTGGCCGCCAAGCACTTGCTGCCCCATGATACAGGCGTCCAGACCCCGATCGGTCAAAAATGCTTTCGCCACCGGCGTCAGCAGTGCAACCATGCCTTCTGCGTGTTTACGGCGATCCTCTTCTGCGGCATCCGCATATTTGGAGATATCCAGCCACTGCGCCACATACGTTGAAAAGGCGCGACCGCCTTCGACGTAACCTTTCATGGTCAGCAGCATGCGGCGCACATCCGGGTGCACCAGAATCGGATCTGCCGCTTTTTCAGGCTGCTGTGCACCAGTAGGCGCGCGGCTCTGAATCCGCTCCATGGCGTATTCCCGTGCGCTCTGCAAGGAAGCTTCTGCAGCACCGATACCCTGAATACCTACACCCAGGCGCTCGTAGTTCATCATGGTGAACATGGCGTTAAGGCCTTTGTTCTCATCACCTACAAGCCAGCCCTTGGCGCCATCAAAGTTCATCACACAGGTTGCCGAGCCTTTGATGCCCATCTTTTTCTCGATGGAGCCACAACTCAAACTGTTACGCTCGCCGAGAGACCCGTCATCGTTCACCATGAACTTGGGAACCAACAACAGAGAAATACCTTTGGGACCCTTCGGGGCGCCGGGCAGCTTGGCCAACACCAGATGAATAATGTTCTCCGCCATGTCGTGCTCGCCCCAAGTGATAAAAATCTTGGTGCCAGTCAGGTTGAACGAGCCGTCACTATTGGGTTCGGCCTTCGTGCGGATAATACCCAGATCGGTTCCGGCGTGTGGCTCTGTCAAATCCATAGCCCCGGTCCAGACACCTGAGTACATGTTAGGGAGATACTTTTCTTTTAATTCCTGGCTGCCATGCGCATCCAGCGCAAGACAAGCGCCAGCAGTCAGCATCGGCGCCAGACCGAAGGCCATGTTCGCGCCCTGCATCATCTCTTCAAACTGCGCCACCAGGGTTTTGGGCATGCCCATGCCGCCAAACTCAGGGTTTCCGCCAAGTCCATTCCAGCCGCCTTCAACGATCGTCTGGTAGGCTTCTTTAAAGCCATCTGGCGAGGTTACTTCGCCTTGGGCCCATTTGCAGCCCTGCTCGTCCGCTTCGCGATTCAGGGGTGCCAACACGCCACTGGTAATTTTACCGGCTTCTTCAAGAATCGCATCGGCGGTGTCGGGATCCACATTTTCCGCTACTTTGGGCAGAGACGCCCATAAAGCCGGCGCATCAAATACTTCATTCAGTATAAAACGCATGTCACGCAGGGGTGCCTGATAATCAGCCATCAACTCTCTCCAATTTCAAAAACAGTCCAATTTCGAAACAGTCCAAGTTCAAAACTTGTCTGTGCAGGCAGCTTACGAGTGCAAAGCAAGCTCGCCTGCTCACGCAGTGTGTCGTGGTTTATATTATTTGATTGTCGAATATTCTACCGTAAAACCAACCGTAACTCATGAAAAAAGCCCGGCTCCTGAGGGAGCACGGGCTTATCTGACCGGTTAACCTTGAACGCTCTCTGAAATCAGATTGCGAAGGCTTCTTCCGGCATATCCAGCAGGGTGTCGGCACCCGCCAGCATGGTCACAGCGTGAGTCTTGGTACGCGGCAACATGCGGGCAAAGTAGAAGCGTGCAGTCTGCAACTTGGCGTTGTAGAACATCTCTTCACCAGTGCCTTCAGCCAGTTTGTCCTGCGCGATCTTGGCCATACGAGCCCAAAGGTATGCGAATACCGCATAACCGGAGTACATCAGGTAATCCACAGATGCAGCACCGACTTCTTCGCGGTTCTTCATGGCGGTCATGCCCACTTTCATGGTCAGATCGCCCCACTCCTTATTGATCGCGCTCAGCGGCTCAATAAATTGCTTCATCTGTTCGTTATCGGCGTTCTCTTTGCAGAACTGGTGCACCTGCTTGGTGAAGCCCTTGAGGGACTCGCCCTGAGTCATTAGCACCTTGCGACCCAGAAGATCCAGCGCCTGGATACCGGTTGTGCCCTCGTAGATCATGCCAATACGGGCATCGCGCACGTTCTGCTCCATACCCCACTCGGAGATGTAACCATGGCCACCAAAGACCTGCATACCCAGGTTGGCTGCTTCGTAACCAATTTCGGTCAGGAAGGCCTTGGCAATCGGAGTCAGGAAACCAAGCAGCTCGTCGGCTTCTTTGCGCTCTTCCTCAGACCTACCACGCTCAACGAGGTCCGCCTTTTGCGCCGTCAGATAGATCAGTGCTCGAGCACCTTCTGCAACGGCTTTCTGAGTCAGCAGCATGCGGCGAACGTCCGGGTGCACAATAATCGGATCAGCATAACCTTCCGGGTTCTTGGCACCGCTCAGTGAGCGCATGGCCAGACGGTCTTTGGCGTAGGCCAATGATCCCTGGAAGCCCATTTCCGCTGCACCCAGGCCCTGAATGGCCGTACCAATACGAGCCACGTTCATGAAGGTGAACATACAGTTCAGGCCCTTGTTCTCTGGCCCGATCAGCCACCCTTTGGCGCCGTCGAAGTTCATCACGCAGGTCGCGTTACCGTGGATACCCATTTTGTGCTCCAGAGAGCCACAGGATACCGCGTTACGCTCGCCGGCAGAGCCATCTTGGGCAGGCACTGACTTGGGCACGATAAACAGGGATATGCCCTTGGTGCCTTCCGGTGCACCTGGCAAACGCGCCAGTACAATGTGAACGATGTTATCGGTCATATCATGTTCACCGGCGGAGATGAAGATCTTGGTGCCGGTAATGCTGTAGGAGCCGTCCGCGTTGGGCTCTGCCTTTGTGCGCAGGGTGCCCAGATCCGAGCCACAGTGGGCTTCGGTCAGGCACATGGTGCCAGTCCATTCACCACTGATCATTTTGGTAAGGTAAGTCTGCTTCTGCTCTTCCGTACCATGCGCTTCGATGGTGTTGATTGCGCCGTGGCTAAGGCCGGGGTACATGCCCCAGGACCAGTTGGCAGTGCCGTTCAGCTCGCTCATCACGATGCCTAGCGAATCCGGCAAGCCCTGACCACCATAGTTGGGATCAGCCGCCAGTGACGGCCAGCCACCTTCAACAAACTTGTCATAAGCTTCCTTGAAGCCAGTCGGTGTTTTTACACCGTCTTCGCTCCAGATACAGCCCTCCCTGTCGCCAACCGCATTCAGCGGCGACAGTACCTGCTCAGCAAACTTCGCACCTTCCTGGATAATGGCATCAACCATATCTGGAGTTGCGTCTTCCGCGCCTTCCAGATTGGCGTAGTGGGCCTCGCTGTCGAGCAGCTCGTTCATTACGAATTTGATATCACGCAGGGGCGCTTTGTACTCAGGCATGTAAACCACCTCGGTTTTCGGTCTTGGCTGAAAAGATATAACAGCTTGTGGCCTTGGGTTTGCTCAGACGCTACAACTTTGTGTGATGCAGCATTAATTAAACACTTGTTTGAAACATACGTTTAGAGGCACAGAATTGTCAATAGCCCGGCAAACAATTTATGTAGAGATTGGTGACCGGCACACGTTTCACAGGGACGCCTGAAACCCACAAACCAGCTGCGTAAACCACGCCTGCCGGCGTGATGCAGAGTAATGAGACATTCAGGGAGTGTTGACGACATTCGCCTGACGAATCAGCAGGCTGAATAACTGTAAGGTCAGGCCGAAATCGGTAGAAACCCGACCTCGGACGAGTTTGCGCCTGGCCCGTAGCCAGCAACGTTCTGATAGGTAGCTCTGGCCTGCCGCCCGGTTCCGGAAGCGTCTTCAGAAACGTCTCCCCGAGAGCGTGCAGAGGCATCTTCGCCATCGTTATCTGATGACTTTTCCTGCGGATTGGGGGAGGTCTGTCCCGAAGCAAGCTCCGACTGAGCCTGCAGCAACACCTGCATTGCCTGTGCTGCAACGGCACGATCCTGGCCCGACGGCTCCGCTGGCGCCATCGCAGCAGCACGCACCACTCGCATTTTTTCGATGGTTGCCTGGGGGTTTCCACTGACGGGCGATATATCAATAGACACCTCGCCGCCAACCGCGTATTGAGCGCCGTCGGGGCCCCGCTGATAGGTAAACGACATGCCGCCTGCGTATTGACCACCGACTGCCTGGTGCGCTGCCTCATGAGCGCGAACTTCACGGTCCCGGGCTTTGAGCTCGGTGAGCTCTTTCAATTCTGCTTCATCCAGTCCGCCCGCTTCTTTACCGGGGGCTTCTGTTTCATCGGTTTTGCGGCTGGCATCCGCAGCTTCGCTTTCATCTGCAGCACGGACGGCCTGGCTCCCGGTTTCCGAAGGCGCCTCACCTTTCGCATTCCCGGTACTACGCGATTCGCGAACAGCAGGAATTACAGAGCTGGATGACAAGTCAGACGGAGCGCTAGCGGGAGTGCTTCCCGAACGGGTTCCAGTGGAATAGGGAGAAAGATAGGAAAGAGGTGAAAGCGGGCTCACGTCATCAGAACTCAGACCATAATGTCCAAAAGCGTACCGAGGGTCTCATCAGCGGCTTTCACCACCTGTGCCGACGCTTCCACGCTACGCTCGTACAATTTCAGATCGATAATGGGCTCAATCAGACTATTCCCACTCCCGCCACTACCTTGAGGGCCGTCAACGCCTGCGCGGGCAATTTTACGGGCGGCGTTTTCCATGCCGTACATACCGTCCTGGATACCTTGAATGCCAATTGCGAGCGTATTATTGATCATGACTGCGGCTTCCCGTGACCATTAATTGACACCATTAGGCCACATCATTGTTCAATTTTCAAACAGCACATCTACGTCAAGATAGCCACTCAGAATTTCCGGCTCGGCGCCTTCAATCCAGGGTATAACACCAAGACAGGGAGCACCGATATGTTCCATAAGATAATCCAGTGTTTCCTGCTCGCAACTCATTACTGCAGGTTCCGCGTGGTTAGCCACCCACCCCGCCAGTACTAACCCATCGTTGCGAATAGCCTCCGCTGTTAGCAGTGCCTGGTTAATGCATCCAAGCCTGAGAGCAACCACAAGAACCACCGGCACACCGAGTTCCCGGGGTACTGCCGAGTATGTTTCCCGATCATTCAGCGGAACTCGCCAGCCGCCCGCACCTTCAATCAGCAAAAGATCCGCCGGGCGCATTTGCATGCCACGACAGAACCCCACCAGGCGGCCCGCCGAGACGGTGCGCCCGGCCTGCGCGACTGCCACATGAGGTGCAATGGCCGGCTCCAGCGCAATAGGGTTAACAAGATCGTAGGCAAGCGTTTCAGTGGCCGCTTGCTGAAGAATCAGTGCGTCTTCATTACGCAGCCCCTCTGGTGTGTTTTCGCACCCGGAGGCAATGGGTTTCATCCCCAGCGCGCGCTTGCCTGCTGTTTTGGCGGCTTCCAGAATTGCCGCAGACACCATGGTCTTGCCAACCTCTGTATCTGTACCTGTCACAAAAACCGTTTTTTTAGCCATACATGCCTGCCTGGATCACTCTTTTTCAATCTGTGCCTTATGGTTGTTACCACGGCACGACCAGAAAACCCAGGCGGCCTCATAGCTCGCCACAACGCCGCCATCAGGCTCTACCGGATAATGCCGGCACATGGCGCGCAACCGCCCTGGGGCCGTCATGGACCTGCGCCTGCTGGCATCTTTGTAGCCCGCACCCAGGTGCTTGAGCTCTGCCGCCAACGTGAGCGGGGAGGCATAAGGTAACCGCAGGGTTTTTGTTTCGATTTCAGCTCCCGGCAACTCTTGTGATACAGCCTCCCGAAGCGCGGCCTCAGACTCGAAGCGGTTTATATGATTCTGGCCGGGGTCCGCATGCTGCCAGGCCTGATCCAACTCCCTGAGAGTCCCATCAAGAAGCGTTGATACCACTAACGTGCCTCCGGGCCTGAGCACCCGCCGGCACTCTCGCAGAACCTGCACTGGAGCAGCACTCCACTGGATCATCAGGTTACTGAATATCAAGTCACAACTCTGGTCCGGCAGAGGGATCGCCTCAGCATCCGCAACAGTCCAGATGATGTCATTCGGGGCGCTTGCGCTGGCGTGTTCTATCATGCCGGACGAAAGATCCATACCCGTCAGGGACACAAAGTTTCCAACGCCAGCCAGCTTGCGAGTATACCAGCCGGTGCCACAGCCGAGATCGAGAGCGCAGCCCGCCATGCCAGCCTGACACTGAAGCTTCTCGAACATCGCATCGCCCATCAGGCGCTGCAACCGGGAAGCGCTGTCATAGGTCGTCCTGGCATTACCGAACTCTCGAGCTATATCGGCTTTACTTGCCGGGCGAGTGTCAATCGCACCCAGGGCACTCATGACTTCTCGCTCAACGACTGGAAAAACGTTTCGATCACTGCGCGGCAATCGCCAGCAAACACGCCACCAGGCCAATGGGCCATGCCGGGGATACTAATTTCAATAGTAGCGGGCGGGGTTTCCAGAGCGCCAGCCCAGGTTGCCACCACCTGATCGCACGCCCCCGTAATATGAAGAACAGGAACGTCAACCTGAGACCACAGCAAGCGCTGATCCGTTTGTTGTAGCCAGTTAAGGCTTTTCATCAGATTGCCCGGTGATACCGGCGGCCCCTGATCGAGCCAGATTTTGAGGCGCTGGCGCTCAGCCCGACCCTCTGCCGCGCCACTTATCATCAGCAGCAGGAAGTGAACCCAATAACGCTCGCTCTCCCGGCTCAGGCCCCGCCTGAACACATCAAACTCATCTTCCGACATGCCGTTGAGCCAGCGTTCGTCTGCGATAAACTTCGGAAAACCTGCAAGCGTGATCGCCGCAGAAACCGCCGCGGTGTCCCGACTCGCCGCCTCCATAACAATCTGAGCCCCCAGAGACCAACCCATCCAGACGGACGTTTCGGGATACCGTGATAGTAATTCATCGGCTACGTCAGCCACCGAATCACAGCGTGCTATAAGACTGTCATTCAGGGGCACCAACTCAACAGTACCCGGCCAGAAGCCATACAGATCTGCCAGCATTTCCGCGCGAACACCCCATCCGCCAACGACGACAAGGCGTCCAGCCATTGGTGGAAAACTCATGACACGACATCCTTGCGATGCAACAAATGCCGGCAATCAGACAGCGCCTGCATCAGGCAATTCAGGTCGCCGTGTGAATGAGCCGCACTGAGCGTAACCCGCAACCGCGCCTTCCCTTCAGGTACCGTTGGCGGCCGGATAGCGGTCACCAACACCCCACACTCTTCAAGCGCCTGGCTCAACGCCAGGGCCTCGCGGTTACCCCTGATCATAATCGGCTGAACGGGCGTTCGCGAGGGCATTAGTTCATAGCCCAAAACAGTGGCCTCCTGCCGGAACCGTTCAATCAGACTCTGCAGGTGAGTTCGTCGCTCATCACCATGTTCAATCAGGTCAAGACTGGCACAGGTTGCCAGCGCCAGCGCCGGAGGCATCGCCGTGGTGTAAATGTAGGTTCGGGCCTTTTGCACCAGATAGTCCATCAGCACCGCCGGCCCAGCCACAAACGCACCGCTGGTGCCTGCAGCCTTCCCTAATGTTCCTATAAGAATCGGGACATCTTCTTCAGACAAACCGAGCTCCGCCACACTCCCCCGCCCGTGCGGCCCAAGAATCCCGAAACCATGGGCATCATCAACCACAATCAAAGCCCCATGATCCCGGCAAACCTGCGCCAGTTCCTTTAGGGGCGCCACATCGCCATCCATACTGAACACACCGTCGGTAACCACCAACTTGTGACCTGAAGTCTCAGCAAGCATGGCCGCAAGCGACGAAACATCTCCATGGGCATACCTGCGCACCTTCGCCCGGCTCAGAACACAGCCATCAATAATAGAGGCATGGTTCAGACGATCCGAGAAAATCGTGTCCCCACGCCCCGCCAGGGCTGAAATTACACCCATATTGGCCATGTAGCCGGTGGAGAAAAACAACGCCGAACTGCGCCCGGTAAACGCTGCGAGACGCTCTTCCAAAAGGTGATGCGCGTCATGATGGCCGCAAACAAGATGGGAAGCCGCACCACCCAGCCCTATTTCCGGCAAGGCATTCCGGAGCGCTTCTATATTGGAAGGGTGGTTAGCCAGGCCAAGGTAGTCGTTGCTGCAAAACGAAAGTAATCGCTTACCATCGGCGATTAAAACCGGCTGCTGGGGGCCTGAAATCTGTCTGCGTGTCCGGTAAAGCCCCGCCTGCTTCCGTTGTTCTAGTTCTGACGCAAAATCCCGCATGGTGCTTGCCCCAAAACTAGGCGGATTCCCGAGTAGCGTCATAAAACATGTGCCGCGTGGCCTCATGCTCCAAAGCCTCGACAATCACCTCTTCATCCTGCGCCTCAGATGCACACTGCCCCCGCTGCTCAGGCCGGATCCCCAAACGACGGAACAAAGCCATATCCGCGTCCGCTTCCGGGTTCGACGTCGTCAGCAACTTCTCACCATAAAAAATGGAATTGGCGCCCGCCAGGAAACACAGCGCCTGCATCTGTTCATTCATCGTTTCCCGACCTGCAGACAAACGCACATGAGAGGCAGGCATCATGATTCTGGCCACCGCAAGAACGCGAATAAACTCGAACGGATCCAGGTCCTCCACATCTTCCATGGGCGTTCCCTTCACCTTCACCAGCATGTTCACCGGCACACTTTCCGGGTGGTGTGGCAGGTTTGCGAGCTGAACCAGCAAGCCAACCCGGTCATCTTCTTCCTCACCCATACCCATAATGCCGCCACAACACACCTTCATGCCTGCGTTGCGAACGTTAGCAAGGGTATCCAGCCGATCCTGATAGGTGCGAGTGGTAATGATGTGGCTGTAGTATTTCTCGGAGGTATCCAGGTTGTGGTTGTAATAATCCAGACCAGCCTCTGCCAGCTCTTCTGCCTGCTCGGGTTTCAACATACCCAGTGTCATACAGGTTTCCAGGCCCAATGACTTTACTTGCCGGACCATATCCAGCACATAGGGCATATCCTTCGCAGCCGGGCTACGCCATGCGGCGCCCATACAGAAACGCGAAGCACCTTTTTCTCTCGCGGCACGGGCTTCCGCAACCACCTTCTCAAGCTCCAGTAACTTTTCCTTTTCCAGACCGGTATTGTAATGACCGCTCTGGGGGCAGTATTTGCAGTCCTCCGGACAAGCTCCGGTTTTGATCGACAGCAAGGTACTTACCTGAACCTCATTAGGATCAAAATACTGCCGGTGCACCGACTGGGCCCGGAACAGAAGGTCATTGAAAGGCAGCTCAAAAAGTGACCGAGCTTCCTGGAGCGTCCAGTCGTGGCGTATTGATGTGGCAGTCATGTAAAAGTCCTGTTAACCTTTTTCGGTCGCTTGGTTTACGGATGAATCAGATGATAAAGGGACTGGATTGGCTGTCAACCTTAAAATCAATATCGGTTAACAGCGGGAATACCAAAGGCCTATGCGTCGGCTGCCTTTCCACCAACGCTTTCAGAGGCTTATGCAAGTTTTGTGAGGCCGATCTTCCTGTAAACCGATGGCACTGTCACAGCTGCGCCTTGCCTCTGGCGCATTCCGGTGATCGCCATCTTTGCGGCGACTGCCTGACATCGCCACCTCCTTTTGATCGCTCTCTCATCCCCTGGCGCTATCAGTATCCGGTCGACAGCATGATCAGCCGTTACAAATACAGCGGCCAGCGCAAATTTGCCCGGCCATTGATTGCAGGCTTTGCGGATTATCTGGCACCCACCCTCCAGGATTGCGGCTGTTCAAAACCGGACATGCTTATCCCCTCACCCATGCTCCCTGGGCGCCGTCGCAAACGCGGCTTCAATCAGGCCAGGGATATTGCAGAAAGCCTGGGCCACACACTGAACATTCCAGTTCGCACCGACGTCGTTCGCCGTACACGCAAAGTCCAGGCCCAGCGAGGGCTGGGGAGAGAAGCCAGGCTGACGAATATGCACGGTGTTTTCGAGGTATATAAGGCAGTACCAGAGCGGGTCGCCATCGTGGACGATGTGGTCACAACAGGCGCAACGATGCGGATTCTTGCTTCGGTTTTAAGGGAGGCAGGAGCACAGGAGATTCAGGTTTGGGCACTGGCGCGAACACCAGGCTAGGCTGGCTTGGTTTATGCCAGTTTGCTCTTCACCAGATCGGCAATGGCGAGGCAAGACGTCAGCCCCGGCGATTCAATGCCAAAAAGATTTACCAGCCCCGGAACACCATGCTCCTCGGGGCCATCAACTCTGAAATCAAAAAAGCCGCCCTCTGCGTCTTTCAACTTCGGTCGAATGCCTGCGTAAGCTGGCTGAAGACGCTCAATCTCAAGGTCGGGCCACCACTGCCTGATCCCCGCTGCAAACGCATGCACCCGCTCGGGATCGACCGCATAGTCTTCTCGCTCGATCCACTCTACATCGGGACCAAAGCGCGCCTGCCCTGCCAGATCAAGAGTAAGGTGAACGCCCAAGCCTCCTGGCTCGGGCACCGGATAGATCAGATTGCTGAAGGGATGGCGACCGCTATAGCTGAAGTAGACGCCCCGGGCGAACCATTGAGATGGCCGCTGTTCATCGGGAAGCCCCACCCAACTCCGGGCCAGTGGCACCGCTCCTAACCCGGCGGCGTTAACAAGGTTCCGGACTTTGAGTGTGCATGGCATAGCGCCAGCGACCTGAAGCAGATGGCTATCTGCAGCCGATTCAACGTACTCGACCGGAGAGCGAAGCACCAGGGAGCCGCCCGCATCTTCGAGTTCGCCCAGCAACGCGAGCATAAGGCCATGAGTATCCAGTATGCCCGTTTCCGGTGACCATAACCCGGCAGTGACACGAACTTCCGGCAGCTTCCGTGCAATGTCCTCACCGCCTACCAGAGACAGAGGCACAGCATTGGCTGCAGCGTGCGACTGAATGCCTTCAAGCAAACGGTTTTGCGCATCACTGGTGGCAATAATCCATTTACCACTCTTGCGATACCCTACCTTTCGGCTTTCGCAGTAATCGTATAGTTGCTTGCGACCTTCCACACACAAACGGGCTTTGAGTGAGTTCTCCGGATAATAGATCCCGGCATGGATCACCTCACTGTTTCGTGACGAGATGCCTTCGCCAAAGTGGTCTCCTGCCTCCAGAACAACCACATCCCGGCCTGCCTGAGCCAGAGCCCGGGCAACCGCAAGCCCCACAACACCCGCGCCAATAACAGCGGTATCCACTTCCAGATGATCGCTTGTCACGAGATAAACCTGCTACCTTTTGCCTGCCGGTTGAACGTTTCCAATAAACAGAAACCGATGAGGCTTACGTTAACTCAATCCTGTACACGCAGGAAGCCAATGAAACATCCAGGGCCCGCATTACGGGAGGGCTGCCAAGCAGGTATACTAGGGCCCAAATTTGCAAGCCTGGCCTCGCTTTATGATGAATGTATCACCCCATCCATACGATGCCCTGACGCCAGACGCAATTCTGGACGCCATGGAAGAGGCCGGTTTTGCGGTGAGCGGCCGTCTGTTTGCCCTGAACAGCTATGAGAACCGGGTTTATCAGATTGGGGTGGATGAGGGCGGCCCGGTAATCGCCAAGTTCTATCGCCCTGGGCGCTGGACAGAAGAGCAGATACGGGAAGAGCATGAATTTACCCGGGAGTTGCTGGTAGCGGATATTCCTGTCGTCGCGCCCCTGATAATGCCATCCGGCGATACACTCGCAAAGCACGGTGACTTTTTTTTCGCAGTCTTTAATCAACGCGGTGGCCAGGCCCCTGATACAAGCGTTACCGACACCCTGTACCGGCTAGGACAGTGGCTCGGGCAGATACACAATATTGGCGCTCTGAGGCCTTTTCAACACCGTGAGCCTTTATCACCTCTGGATGGCATTGAAGCGAGTAACCAGCTGCTGCTCGAAGGTGACTGGATCCCAAAGGATCTTCGGCCAGCCTGGGACAGCCTGATCCCGGATTTACTGACCCACTGCCACGCCCGCATTGCAGACGCCGGAGACAGTGAAACGCTGCGACTGCACGGCGACTGCCATGCCGGTAACATATTGTGCCGTGATGAGCAGATGCTCTTTGTGGATCTGGACGATTGCCGCTCCGGCCCTGCCATTCAGGACATGTGGCTGCTACTGAACGGGGAAGACATTGAGCGCGGCGCGCAGCTGGGCGAACTGCTGGAAGGCTATGAAATGTTCCGGGATTACAATCGCCGCGAGAGACATTTGATTGAGCCTTTGCGCTGTTACCGCCAGATCAGCCACTGCGCCTGGCTTGCAAAACGCTGGGATGACCCTGCGTTTCCGCGCTTTTTCCCATGGTTTGCCCAGCCCAGATTCTGGTCAGATCAGGTGCTGTCGCTGAGAGAACAGCTGGCAGCTCTGCAAGCACCCTCTATCGCACTTCCCGGTCAATACTGACCATTCATTTACGTTGAAAATGAGGTAGGCATGAGCCAGAACGAGGCCCGTTTCACCATCCGAAGCTTGTTTGTGACCGCTCTGGTCACGATCATCGGTACTGTACTGGTACTTGAGGTCAGCGGAAGCATCAAACATTCGGACAATAAGGATCATGTGCCGGTGGGCGATTTCCAGGCGATTCATATAACGCCGGGCGAGACCTTCCGCATGTCACCGAAAGCATCCGAACTCCACGCGGCCTGTGAAAATGGCTATCTGGCCGTCGCTGCAGATGTCGATCCGTCCTTCCGTGGAATTCTTGTGGATTACAAGAACCGCGGCGTGCGCTGTTACCGACCCTCGGCCACTGCCCCGGCTGTCGTGCCGCAGGAGGAGAAGCCTGCTCAACAAGAGAAACCCGCCAGCGATGAGTAAGAACGACCGCTCAACTGAGCAACAAACAGACCGTCTTTTCGCCACGGAACGGCAGCCCGAAGACTTCCGGTTCGATGCGGCGGTTGCCCGCGTATTCCCGGATATGATTCGTCGCTCCGTGCCCGGGTACACCACGATCATACCGATGATTGAAGTCATCACCGAACAGTATGCTCAAGCCGGATCCAATTGCTATGACCTGGGTTGCTCACTGGGCGCGTCTACCCTGGCCATGCGTCACGGTATTTCGTTCGATAGCTGCTCTCTGGTTGGCGTTGATAATTCTGAAGCGATGATCGAGCGCTGCGAGCATTACATTGCATTGGACGATCACTCACTGCCAGTCAGTCTTCGCTGCGAGAACATTCAGGATACGGAACTTGCGAACGCTTCCGTAACGACCCTGAACTTCACCCTGCAGTTTGTTCCGCCTGAGCAGCGATGCAGCCTTCTGAGCCGGATTGCCGAGGCCACCCGGCCCGGCGGCGTGCTGATCCTTTCGGAAAAAATCCGCTTCGATTCCGAGGATGAGCAAGCTGCGCAGACGCGCCTCCACCATGAATTCAAGCGCGCCAATGGTTACTCGGACCTGGAGATCAGCCAGAAACGCAGCGCCATTGAGCAGGTACTGATTCCCGAGACGCTTGAAGCACACAAACAGCGCCTCAAAAACGCAGGCTTTGATCGAGTTTTCGTCTGGTATCAGTGCTTCAACTTCGTATCCATGCTGGCTATCAAGGCCAACTGAACCCCATACGGAGAGCAAACAGACCATGTCGAATTTTGACTGGAAAACCTGTTTCGGCCAGCTTCTGGCTGAATTGGACGATACAGGCCAGGCCAGCTGGGCCGAGATCATCAGAACCCAGCTGATCCGTCGTTTTGATGAAACACCCCATGGCGACCTGGCTCGTTGGCAGAAGGCAATGGACAGTCTCCCTGATATTTCCTGGACAACATCCGAGCTGAATACCTCTGCGATTACCCTAGGCTCAAAGGCTACCTTGAGCCTTGATCAGCAACAAGCGCTTGAGAGCGGGCTAAGGGGACTTATGCCTTGGCGCAAGGGACCTTTTGACTTCTTCGGCACCCTCATTGATACCGAGTGGCGTTCCGACTGGAAATGGGACCGGGTTTCACCTTACCTTTCTGACCTGACGGGCCGCCGCATTCTGGACGTGGGTTGTGGCTCGGGTTACCACTGCTGGCGCATGCTGGGCGAAGGTGCAGGACGGGTGATCGGTATTGATCCCGGGTTGCTGTTCCTGTTCCAGTTTCTCAGCGTAAAGCGTTACCTGCCTGAGACTCCTGTCGATCTGCTACCAATCCGCGTGGAAGACCTTCCTGAAGGGCTCGAAGCCTTTGACACTACCTTCTCTATGGGCGTGCTATACCATCGCCGATCACCTCTAGATCACCTGCTGGAGCTTAAAGGCACCTTGCGCAGGGGGGGCGAGCTCGTGCTCGAAACTCTGATTGTAGATGGCCCTGAAGGCTACAGCCTGATGCCCGAAGACCGTTACGGACAGATGCGCAACGTATGGTTTTTACCGAGCTGCGCCACACTGCTGCGATGGCTGGACCGCACTGGATTTCGCAACGCCCGGGTTGTAGACGTGTCGGAAACCAGCACTGACGAACAACGCAGCACAGACTGGATGCGCTTCAATTCCCTTCAGGATTTTCTGGACCCGAACGACCTTACAAAAACCGTCGAAGGCTATCCCGGGCCAAAGCGCGCCACGATCATTGCGGAGAAACCCTGAACATAAAAAGAGCACAAAAAACCCGCTGTGCCGATTAAGGCAGAGCGGGTTTCTGAGACTCTTAACGCTTAACAGTCAAAAGGGTGGCGCAGGACAATCGTTTCAATACGGTCCGGGCCGGTGGAAATAATGTCGATTGGCGCTTCAATCTGTTTTTCCAGAAAATGGATATAGGCTTTGGCGTTTTCCGGCAACTGATCGAGTTCAGTCAGACCGAATGTACTTTCGCTCCAGCCCGGTAGCTCTGCGTATACCGGCTCGATATCCTTATAGCTGTCGCAACCGATCGGCGGGCGGGTAATTTCACCGTCTGGTGTTTTATAGCCCACACAAACCTTGACGGTTTCCAGCCCGTCAAGAACATCCAGCTTGGTCAGGCAAATACCGGACACGCTGTTGATTTGGATGGCATGGCGCAGGGCAACGGCATCAAACCAGCCACAGCGGCGGGAACGGCCAGTTGTTGTGCCAACCTCATTGCCTTTGACCGCCAGATGCTGCCCCATTTCATCAAAAAGCTCGGTTGGGAACGGGCCAGAGCCCACACGAGTGGTGTAGGCTTTTGTGATGCCCAGCACATAGTCGAGGTACAGAGGGCCAAAACCAGAGCCTGTCGCGGTGCCGCCAGCAGTCGTATTGGAAGAGGTTACGTACGGGTAGGTTCCCAGATCTATGTCCAGCAAGGAGCCTTGGGCGCCCTCAAACATGATGTCCTGACCGCGCTTGCGATAGTCGTGGAGCAAATCCGTCACGTCGGCCGCCATGGGCAGGATTTCTTTGCCCATCTCCATCAACTCTTTCAAAGCCGCATCAATATCCTCAGCTTCTTCCTTGAAGTACTCCGTCAGCACGAAGTTGTGATAGGACATGATTTCCCGCAGCTTCGCCTCGAAGTCTGCAGGGCTGTGGAGGTCCCCAAGACGAACACCACGGCGAGAGACTTTGTCTTCATACGCCGGACCTATGCCCCGGCCGGTGGTACCAATCTTGTCATTGCCTTTGAGGCGCTCGCGAGCCTGGTCAATACGCACGTGAGTGCGCAGGATAATCGGGCAAGCCAGGCTGATACGTAGCCGATCGCGGACCGCCACGCCAGAAGCTTCCAGCCCACGAACTTCCTTCAAAAGGGCCTCTGGCGACAAAACCACACCGTTACCAATCAGGCACTGAACGTCCTGCCGGAGAATGCCGGAGGGAATCAGGTGCAGAGCCGTTTTCTTGCCGTCAATGACCAGGGTATGGCCCGCGTTGTGGCCGCCCTGAAAACGAACCACCGCTGCAACTTTTTCAGTCAGCAGATCGACGATTTTACCCTTGCCTTCATCACCCCACTGGGTACCCAGCACAACAACGTTTTTACCCATGATTCTCTCTCAATGCGCACACGGTATGGCGTGCGTCTTGCAAATTTGGCAAATGTACTTTCACGCGTTCGTAACAGTTCGCTGGTTTCAGCTCAGCGTCTGAACGATCCAATGATCACCCTGTTTTACCAGCTTCCGGTCACACCCCCGGGTTGAGGGATCCACTCCGTTGTCTTCCGGGAGTGCCCGGACGACGACCTCCGTCATCCGAAGCTCCGATACAACCTGCTCCAGCGTTGCATCATTGTCTGCAGGCGCCCACACGGCTTTGCTACGACAGGCCGAACGCTTGCCCAGAGTGACCAGCGCTCGTATATCCAGGCTGAACCCTGTGGCGGGGCGTGCCCGGCCGAAATCACTGCCAATGGCGTCATAACGACCACCTTTGGCAACCGAATCGCCGTGGCCCGGCACATAAGCGGCAAACACCAGCCCCGTATGGTAGTTGTATCCGCGAAGTTCGCAGAAATCGAACCCGAAACTGACTTCCGGAAAGTCCCTCTCAAGCATCTCGGCGACCCGGCCAAGCTGATCCAGCGCGGCACTCAGATTGTCGGAGGCGCCACTCAGTATTCTGCGCGCCTCTGCCAAGGCTTCAGGGCCACCGCTGACACGGGCAAGCTCACGAAGACGCGCGCCCGCTGAGCCTATCGGGCAGTCACCCAGCAGCCTGTCCAGTTCAGGTACCGACTTGCGTGCCATGGCATCGAAGATGGCTGCACTTGTATCCCGGTCAAATTCGGCTTCACCAATGAGACCTTCGTAGATGGATACGTGTGCCAGATCCAGATGCACCCTCGGAAGGCCGGCAACGCGAAGGGCCTCGAGCATCAGGCTGATAACTTCCAGATCCGCAGATTCAGAAGCACTGCCAAACAGCTCACAACCCGCCTGAATCGGGGTGCGCCCGGTCAGCATGTGTTTGGGGCGGGTATGCAGTACATGCCCGGCATAACAAAGGCGGGTAATGCCTTCCTGGCCCAGAGTGTGAGCGTCAATGCGCGCAGCCTGGGGAGTCATATCGGCACGAACACCCATCATACGTCCCGTCAACTGATCAGTCAGCTTGAAGGTCTGCAGCTCCAGGTCATGCCCGGTACCGGTAAAAAGGGATTCGAGGTATTCGATAAGCGGCGGGATTACCAATTGGTAGCCCCAGCGCTGGCAGGTATCCATTACATCCCGGCGCAGGGATTCTATCTGCCCGGCCAGTGGCGGCAAGATATCCTCCACCCCGTCCGGCAGTAACCAGCGATCAGATACTGTCATGAGATTCCGTAGTCCATCCCGCACACTCCTGCTCGTGGTGCAGAAGAAGTACGCAGGCTTGTAGGGTGACATTCGGGGCAGAAAAACCCGAACCAAAACCTGACGGATTTTACACTGTTAGCGCGCACAAAAAAACCGGAATACCCAGGTATTCCGGTTTTCAGGCGTGCAGGGCGAGTTTTAGCTTCCGCCTTTCGAATCCTTCATAAATTTCAGAAATTCACTGTTGGAATCGATAACCATTATGTCGTCTTTGCTTGAAAAGGTGTTCCTGTATGCCTGCAGACTACGATAAAAACTGTAGAACTCCGGATTGGAGCCATAGGCCTCTGCGTAGATCCGGGCCGCTTCACCATCGCCTTCACCCCGGGTTTCTTCTGCAGATGCAAATGCTGCTGCGAGGGTAACGGTTTTCTGACGGTCGGCATCCGCTCGGATACCTTCTCCAAGCTCACGCCCCCGGGACCGGAACTCCTGCGCCAGTTTTTCACGCTCAGTCGCCATGCGGCGATAAACGTTCTCACTGACCTGCCCCGGAAATTCGATAGCCTTGACCCGGATATCTTTTACATCAATACCGAATTCCTTGACGGACGTTTCATTAACCCGGTCACGCAAGGTATGCATCAGTTCATCGCGCTGACCTGAAACCACTTCATGCATGGTGCGGACACCAAACTCATCTCGCAGGCCGTTATCCACCCGGGATAGCAACAGCGACTGGGCACGAAACTCGTCTCCGCCTGTCGCCCGGTAGAACTGGTCCACATCGCGGATTTTCCAGGCGATATAGGAGGTCACATCCAGCGGCTTCTTCTCAACCGTCAGATACTGCCGCGAGGGCAGATCCATGGTCAGAACGCGAATATCAAACTCTCGGACCTGATCAATAACCGGTACCTTGAAGTGAATGCCGGCTTTGATGTCGGTCTCAACCAGTTCACCAAATCTCAGCATGACCCCACGATGGGTCTCCGGAATAATAAACACACTCGAAATTACCAGCAGGACAACGATAAGAGCGCCTGCAAGACCCACTACACTTTTAGGTCCCATGATTATCTGCTCCTCCGGGTATTAGTGTCCTGCCGAGTTCGAATTTCCTGGATAACCTGATCTGTGACCGTCTGGATATCCATATCACCGCCGCTGCTGGAAGACTGGTTTCCGCTACGTGACAGAGCCCCTTGAGTCATGCGATCCAGCGGCAGAAGCATCATGTTGCCACTGCTTTCGGTGTCCACGAGGATCTTGCTGCTGTTTGAAAGCACCGTTTCCAGTGTCTGCAGGTACATGCGCTCACGGGTTACGACCGGCGCCATCTGATACACCGCCAACAACTCGAGGAAACGGGCGGTCTCACCGCGAGCACGCTCGGTAACTTCTTCTTTATACGCGCTTGCCTCTTCGATCATGCGCTGGGCCTGACCTCGGGCTTCAGGAACTACCTTGTTGCGGTAGGTTTCTGCTTCTTCTTTCACGCGCTGTTCGTCCTCACGCGCACGCTGAACCTCACGGAACGCGTCCTGCACAGCCGGTGGCGGCTGAGTGCTCTCGACGTTCACCCGGACAATTTCAAGACCGGTTCCATATTCCTGGAGGAAGCCTTGCAGGCGCTGCTCAACACGAACAGCCAACTCTGCACGACCCTCCGTGAGCACGTCATCGAGAGAGGAGCTACCTACCTCATGACGCAGCGCACTGTCCGTCGCAAATGCCAGTGCCTGGTTGGAATCCCGAACATTCAGCACGTAATCGCGGGCATCGCCAACGCGGTACTGTACCTGCAGGTCAACCGTTACCAGGTTTTCGTCCTGTGTCAGCATCTGGCCGCTGGACTGGGCGGTTCTCACGCTGGTGACCAGCACCTTGGTGACGTCGTCAATCAAAGGTACCTTGAATCTCAGACCGGGGTTTTCGGTCTTGGAAAACTCCCCAAACCTCAGAACCACCGCGCGTTCCTGCTCGTTCACCGTGTAGAACGATTGGAAGATCACGTAGCCCACCACAAGAATGGCTGCCAGCGCGAGAACAGCGCCAAAACTGCCTGCGGCGCCAGAACCACCACCGCTGTTGCCGCTGTCGCCGCCTGATTTCTTGCCTTTGCCACCCAGCATTTTGTTGAGTTTGTCGAGACCCTTTTTCAGCGCCTCATCAAGGTCTGGTGGCCCCTGATCATTGCCGCGACGACCACCACCATTTCCCCAGGGGTCATTATCGTTGCGGTTTCCACCCGGTTCATTCCAGGCCATAGTGCTCTCCGTTCCTAAGATGTCGAATGGCTGCAAATACTAGGGATTTATCATCGCCCCGGCAATAGCTGCTATGGTTTCAGGCTCGCCCGTTATCCAGACGCACCGTTTCTTCACTCATACCGGCTCGGCTCAGAAGCTGGAGCCAGTCCCGATGTTCCAGCCGGGTTTCAAGTACCGTTTCTCCGGTTTCCCGGTGCTCTTCGCTGAGCACTGAGCCCGCCTCATGCAGGAGCGCCCTGAGCTTGCCATCAGCAGGCCCGAGCAAAACGAAGTGGTGAACAACATCTTTCGCCAAGCGCTCGACGATGGCATCGTAAAGCCCATCAATACCTGCGCCCGTGACTGCCGAGACCCAAGCCCGCACAGGAACCCCATCTTCATTGCGCTCGACTCGTGGCGTAAAATCGTCCAGCAGGTCTATTTTATTGAATACCTGAAGCACGGGAATTTCATCGGCACCGATTTCTACCAGCACATTTTCGACCTGCTCAATGTTTTCATCACGACGGCTGTCGTGGCAGTCAACAATATGCAGCAGGATGGTCGCTTCAGTCGTCTCTTCCAGGGTTGCCCGGAATGCCTCAACCAGCTTATGCGGCAGATGCCTTATGAAACCCACCGTATCCGCCATTACGACCGCCCCGACATCCGGAAGTTCCAGGCGCCGGATGGTAGGATCCAGTGTTGCGAATAACTTGTCTGCGGCGTATACGGACGAAGTGGTAATCCGGTTGAACAGGGTGGACTTGCCGGCGTTGGTATATCCGACCAGGGATACCGTCGGAATATCGGCACGTTTGCGCGCACGGCGGCCTTGGTTGCGTTGCCGGCGCACCTTCTCCAGACGTTTGTGAATGGACTTGATACGTTCGCGCAGTAGCCGACGGTCCGTTTCGAGCTGGGTTTCGCCCGGGCCACGAAGGCCAATACCGCCTTTCTGGCGTTCAAGGTGCGTCCAGCCGCGAATCAAACGCGTTGACATGTGTTCAAGCTGAGCCAGCTCTACCTGCAGCTTACCCTCGTGCGTGCGTGCGCGCTGCGCAAAAATATCGAGAATGACTCCCGTGCGATCCAGCACACGACACTGGAGTTCACGCTCAACATTTCGCTCCTGTCTGGGGCTGAGCGCATGATTGAAAAGCACAACGTCCGCCTCATGCAGCGTTACTGCATCCCGGATTTCTTCGAGCTTTCCTTCTCCTACGAACAGCCTGGGGGTTGGCTGTTTGCGGGATCCGGTTACAGTGCCAACCGCTTCAACTCCGGCCGATGACACAAGCTCCCGGAACTCATCCGGATCTTCAGAGCCATCATGGGACGTAAAATCGATGTGGACGAGGATAGCTCGCTCACCGACATCAGGGCGTTCAAACAAAGGGCATCAACTCCACAACAGTCAGTCTTCCAATATTATAAAAACAAACACCCGCGGCCATCAGAACCCAGGGGCTCGTCAGGAACGCGGGTGGAAATACCGGCAACCGAATTAATTCAGTCTTCAGGCTCACCCTCTTCCGCCGGATTCTGCTGCGGAAGACGTACATTCCGTGCAGGTACAACGGTGGAGATTGCGTGCTTGTAAACCATTTGGCTGACCGTATTCTTCAGTAAAATCACAAATTGGTCAAAAGACTCTACCTGCCCTTGCAGTTTGATGCCGTTAACCAGAAAGATGGAAACCGGAATGCGTTCCTTGCGTAAGGCATTGAGGTAAGGGTCTTGTAACGAGTGCCCTTTTGACATGTGTGTTCTCCTGTTTATAAGTAAATGCAGATCGTCATTAATTAAGTGCTAAATGTGGTGTGAGATTTGATTTTTTTCAAGGCTGCCTCAACGATAAAACCGTCTTCGCTGTCCAGCCAGTTCAAGTCAGACCACTTTCGAAGCCAGGTAAGCTGCCGTTTGGCAAGCTGACGGGTAGCCGCAACGCCTTTACTTACAAATGCGTCATAATCGTCTTCGCCGGACAGATAGCTCCAAGCCTGACGATAACCGACACAGCGCATGGAAGGGAGATTCTGGTGCAGATCACCTCTGCTCATCAGAGCACGGACTTCGTCCAGAAGCCCCCTTTCCAGCATGCTTACAAAGCGCTGGTGTATCCTGTCGTGAAGCACTCGCCTCTCCGGAGGCACCATGGCAAGCTGAGCTACAGTATACGGAAGCGATGATGTTTCGTCTGCCTGCCATTGAGTAAAATAAGTGTAATCCTCAACACTCTGGAAGCCCGACCCTTGCGGATCTGTCTGTTGCTGAGAGCGCTGACTGCCTTCTGCCGCCCAGAAAGCCGAAATAGGCCGACCCGTCAGGCGGATAACTTCCAGTGCTCTCAACAAACGCTGGCGGTTATTTGGATGAATCAGTTTAGCCGCTACCGGATCGGCGGCTTGCAGCTGTTCGTGCAGCGCAGACCACCCAAGTTTTTCTGCTTCGGCCTCAAGCTGTCTACGCAACGCCGGGCTGGCCGCGGGCAGCCCGGACATACCATGAATAAGCGCCTTGAAGTACATCATGGTGCCGCCTACCAGCAGCGGAATGCGACCGGCTGCGGAAATTCTCTCCATTTCAGCCAGCGCATCCCTGCGAAAATCGGCGGCGGAGTAGATTTCAGACGGGTCGCAGATATCAATTAGCCGGTGAGGAGCCCGGGTAAGTTCGTCGGCAGTGGGTTTGGCCGTGCCGATATCCATGCCACGATAAATCATTGCCGAGTCGACGCTGATGATCTCGCAAGGCAGCTGCTCGCAAAGTGCCATAGCCAGATCGGTCTTGCCAGAGGCCGTAGGCCCCATCAAAAAGATGGCTGGCGCCTTGTGCTCCGGGTCACAGGCATTATTCGTTTGAGCGTCCCCCAACGGCGCTTTTAATGGCACTCTTGACGGCACTCTAGCGTCCTCGCAGAAACAGTTTATCCAGCTCCGCCAGGGTAACGAGCGTCCAGGTGGGGCGCCCATGATTACACTGTCCGCTACGTTCCGTTGCTTCCATGTCCCGTAACAGGGAGTTCATTTCCGGTATGGTCAGTTGGCGATTTGCCCGCACCGAACCATGGCACGCCATGGTTCCCAGAAGCTCATGGGTAACGGCTTCAACCCGATCACTCTGGCCATGCTCAATCAGGTCTGATAACACATCCCGAACGAGCTGCTCTGTATCAGCACCCCGCAATAGCGCAGGTACTTGGCGAACGGCGAGCGTCTCTGGCCCGATTCGCTCAATCTGCAGCCCAAGTTGCTGTAGCTCGTCTCCATGGGTTTCCGCCAATGCTGCTTCTTTCTGGCTGACGGCAAGGGAAAGCGGCACCAGCAACGGCTGGCTTTTCAGGTCCTGCTCTGCAAGCGCGCGTTTCATTCGCTCGTAGGTAATACGTTCGTGGGCTGCGTGCATGTCGACTACGACCATCCCGGCACTGCCTTGAGCCAGCACGTAGATACCATGCAACTGGGCAATGGCGTAACCCAGAGGCGGCTCCTCATGGCCGTGCGAGCTTGCCGCATGATCCAGAGGCGGCGAGTAGGCTGGATCATTGCTCCCTAACGAATCCGGCTCTTGCCGGGCACTGACACCGCCGCCACTGAGGGATTGATAAAAGCCCATCTGATCACTGGCTCGCCATTCTTGCTGCGGCGCTACCTGCCCGCCAAAACCGGCACCCGGAGCCTGGTTACCTGGCGACGGCATCGCCGACGGCCCGCTCCAGGGCTGATGTTCAACCTGTGTTGCCCCGGCTGCCAACGCCCCTTCCTGCCCAGTCGCCTCGCGACAGAAAGACTGGGCTACGGCACCCCGAAAATGGTCGTCCGGCCGCACATCTGCCAGAGCCTTGTGCAGCGTTCGGAAGATAAAATCGTGCACCAGGCGCCCATCGCGAAAGCGCACTTCGTGCTTGGTCGGGTGCACGTTCACATCAACGGTGGCGGGATCGACTTCAAGGTAGAGGACAAACGCCGGGTGACGGTTGTTGTACAACACATCGCGGTAAGCCTGGCGTACGGCATGAGCGACCAGCCGGTCTCGGATCACACGGCCATTGACGAAGAAATACTGCAGATCGGCCTGGCTACGGGAGAACGTAGGCAGTGCTACCCAGCCCCACAGGCGCAGACCGGTGGCTTCGGCATCAATTATCACCGCGTTGTCGATAAACTTCTGCCCGCAAAGGGCGCCAATGCGGCGCTCCCTGTCCAGCATGGATTCCGCTGGTCGGAGGTTCTGAACAACCCGTTGGTTGTGACGAAGAGTGAAGCCGGCATCGAATCGGCTGAGCGCCTGACGCCGCACGCATTCTTCTACATGATTGAATTCGGTTTTTTCGGTACGCAAAAATTTGCGCCGAGCCGGAGTATTGAAAAACAGATCGCGAACTTCAACAGTGGTACCCACAGGGTGTGCCGCTGGCGAGATTCGGGCGTCCATATCGCGCCCCTCAACTTCCACCCGGGAAGCTGCTTCTTGACTCTCTGTGCGAGAGGTCAACGCAAGGCGCGACACAGAGCTGATACTGGCGAGCGCCTCTCCCCGGAAGCCGAGGGACGCTACGGATTCCAGATCATCAAGACTGGCAATTTTACTGGTGGCGTGGCGACTCAGAGCCAGAGGCAAGTCATCTTCAGCGATACCGCTGCCGTCATCGCGCACACGGATCAGCTTTACGCCGCCCTGCTCCACTTCAACATCAACGCGGTCTGCGCCAGCATCGAGCGCATTTTCAACCAGTTCCTTGACGACAGATGCAGGGCGCTCAACCACCTCGCCTGCGGCAATCTGGTTTGCCAGCCGCGGCGAGAGCAATCGGATGGAGGGCATATTTCGGAACTACCTCTTGTTCAGGATGAGGGAATACGAATGGTTTGCCCTACCATAACACGGTCGTTCCTCAGCCCGTTAAATTGCATCAGCTCACTGACGGTGGTCTGGTTTTCCCGAGCCACCCCTGAGAGCGTATCGCCGCTCTGCACCCTGTACTGGCTGACGCGACCACCACCCTGACGATTCTGTTTTTGCCACGCCAGCAAGGTGCCTGGTGGCGGCGTTTTACGGAAGTACTCATCAACACCGTTCATGATGGCGCCAGCCAGTTTGCGGCGATACCAGTCCGTCGACAGGTTTTTCTCTTCCTGGGGGTTGGAGATGAACCCGGCCTCTACAAGGATAGAGGGGATATCCGGTGATTTGAGCACTGCGAATGCCGCCTGCTCCACGCCAGGTTTATGCAAATGAGCCACACCGTTAAGCTTGCCAAGTATGGAGCTGCCCACACCCAGGCTGGCGTTAATACTGGCCGTCATGGACAGGTCAAGCAATACGCCCGCCAGCATGTCGTCGCGCCCATCGAGAGAGACACCTCCCGTTCCACCGATAAGGTCGGAGCGATTTTCACTCTGCGCGAGCCAGCGCGCGGTTTCACTGGTTGCACCACGCTGAGACAGCGCAAACACTGAAGCGCCTTTAGGCTGAGGGGTCCGGAACGCGTCGGCATGCATCGATATAAAAAGATCGGCGCTGTATTTGCGGGCCAGAATGGTGCGATTCCGCAGCCCGATATAGTAGTCTCCAGTACGGGTAAGCTTGGCGGTATAGCCCGGCTGTTTATTGATCATATCCTCAAGAATATGAGCCATTTTCAGGACGACATCTTTTTCCCGCGTACCCCTTGGACCGATGGCTCCCGGATCTTCTCCACCGTGGCCCGCATCAATAACCACGATCACGTCGCGCTTGCCGGCTGAGTTGTGGGTTACCGTTGGCTTGGTGGCTTTTTCCAGCCGGCTGCCACTTTCATCAATAAGATCAAGTACAAGGCGATGCCCATACTGCTGATTGGGCTCCAGCTGAAAGCTCCTGGGCTTGATATCGCTGGCAAGATCAAGAACCACTCGCAGATCGGTACCGTTACGCGTCGCACTGCGGATGCGCTTTACAGGACTGCCTGTCAGGTCAAGTTTCGCAAAGTCCGTTTTCAGTCGGGTGTTTTTCAGATCAATCACCAGGCGCGACGGGTTAGTCAGGGCGAACATGTTGTGATCGACCTTGCCCTCGGTATCCAGTACCAGGCGGGTATGATCTGGCGCCGGCCAGATGCGGATCCCCTCAACTTCAGTGCCAGCGTGAGCCGGCATGGTTACCGTCAGCAACCACAATGTCATCAGGGACACCAGGGTTGTCATTGTTTTCATTGTCAGCTCGAGTCTTTTCATACGGCTTGCCTGTTTATCCGGTTTCGGCCAATCAATGGCCCGGCCCGATCAGTTCCAGTTCATTCAAAAGTGACGCGCCCAATTCAGAACGCGCCCGGACAACTGCCGAACGGCCTTCGCCCTGATGTTCAAGGTGGATTTCGAGATCCGGTTGCGGCAAAAGCCCTTCACCACGTTCGGGCCATTCAATAAGACAAATGCTCTGGCCATTGAAGTAATCCCTGATACCCATGTATTCCAACTCTTCAGGGTCGCCCAGCCGGTACAAATCGAAATGATAGGTCGGCGGGGCCAAGTCTTCGTATGGCTCAACAAGCGTGTAAGTGGGGCTCTTCACCGCACCCTCATGCCCCAGACCTCTGATAACACCTCGGCTGAGAGTGGTCTTACCCATTCCAAGATCGCCTTCGAGAAATATCGTCAGCCCCTGGTCTGACTCTTTTGCCAGACGAGCCAGCTCACGACCCAGGCTTTCGGTCTCGGCCTCGTCTTTCAGAAACAGCCTGCGCTCGTTCCCGAAAATGCTCATTCCTCCTCCTCGCTGCCGTTGCTGACCGGCTCTGCTTCCCGGAAAACTTGCGGCAGTGCATCGATTACGTCCGTGGGTATCAATCCCATATACCCCTTGTCAGCCGAGGCTCTGCAGGCGGCTTCAAGATGCACCACAGCTCCCAAAACGGCAGCATGAACAGGTGAACCCGTCAACTGGGCATAAAGTGCTCCGACGATTCCTGACAACACATCTCCCATGCCACCTGTCGCCATCCCCGGATTACTGCCGCCGGCAACATCTACAACGTCCAAGCCCGATGCGATAATCGTCCCTGCCCCCTTGAGCAAGATCACACCACCGTAGAGGGACTGCAGCTTGTTAGCTGCCGCCATACGATCCGCTTCTATCTCCGGAACCAGGCAATTCAGCAACCTTGCTGCTTCCCCCGGATGCGGCGTCAAAATCTGATTACTGGCCGGCATTGCGACTCGGGACGCAAGCAGATTCAGGGCATCGGCATCCAAAACACGAGGCTTACCGCTTTCAACCACCTGCTGCAGCATTTGCTGGCCCCAGGCGCTCTGCCCCAAACCCGGCCCACATACCACTACCGTTGCGGCGTTCAGCAGTGCTGGCAGTTCCGAGCCATGAATCAGGCCGTGAACCATGATCGAAGGGCACCGCGCCAAGGCCGCCGTCATGTGCTCAGGGCGCGTTGCCAGTGAAACCAACCCGGCACCTGAACGCGCTGCAGCTTCTGCGGTCAGCAATCCGGCACCACCAAATCCCCGGTCTCCGGCCACCACCAGAACATGTCCAAAGCGACCCTTGTGAGCGTTTGCCGGACGAACGGGCAACCAGTCGCGAACGGTAGGCCAGCGCCGAAGCATGGCTAACGGGCTCTCGCCGCTATCAGCGACGCTGGCACTCACATTGAGCGCTTCAAAAACCACGTCACCACACATTGCCGCGCCCTGCCCGGTATACAGGCCAGCCTTGCGACCGATAAACGTGACCGTCATGGCAGCCCGCACCGCCTCGCCCTTAACAGCACCGGTGGTGGCGTTCAGCCCGGAGGGCACATCCACCGCCAGCACAGGAAGCCCGGAACGGTTGCACTGTGCAATCACTGCCGCAAATGGCTCTCTGGGCGCACCGGAGGCACCGGTTCCAAGCATTGCGTCAACAATCAGCTCTGCAGTCTCAAACAACCGCTCCAGCTCTGGCTCGCCGATATCCGCCAATTCCAGAACCTTTACACCATCCGCGACCGCCTTTTGCCAGGCTTTTCGGGCATCTCCGTCCAATTTCTCCGTGGGAGCAACCGCAACGCAGTGCACAGTAAAACCGTGCCGAACGGCATTTGCCGCTATCAAATACCCATCGCCACCGTTATTTCCTGCTCCACACAAGACCAGCAAGGGGCTCACACCAGGCCAGCGCACAACCAGCCGGCGAAATGCCGCGCGGGCTGCAGACTGCATCAGCTCAAAACCGTCAACGCCCTGTTGTTCAATTACATGTTGATCAATGCGACGCACAGAATCGGCGGAAAACAGCGCATCTGATAAACTGCCTCCAGCGTGCTGTGGCATGAGCCTTTGCTCCCGTTACAGAAACCGGTTTAAGAAAATTGGCCAGCTACCTGTAAAGCATAGCAAAACCTTGGGAAAGGTCATAACTTAATCAAATTAAATCTCCGTACCCTCCCGCTTTAAAAGCTGGGTATAAACAACGGTATCTATGAGCAAGACTGACACTGACACACCTTCAGCACCGGAACTGGCTGATTTACCGGCACTTATCCGACAATGGTCCAGAGATCTCGGATTTTCGGATGCTGGCATCACGACGGCAGATACCGGTGAACATGCCCGGCACCTGCAGGATTGGCTGGACAAGGGATATCAAGGCGAGATGGCGTATATGGCCCAACACGGGGACAAACGCTATACCCCAAAGTCGCTGGTGCCGGGCACAACTCGTGTTATCTCTGTACGCATGGATTACATGCCCACGCCTGACAGCCCGAAAGAAGCGCTCACTAACCGGGAAAACGCCTACGTCACTCGCTACGCTCTTGGCCGTGACTATCACAAACTGATCCGGAAGCGGCTGGCAACTCTGGCGAAGAAGATTGACGATGCGGTAAGCGGATATGATCACCGGGCCTTTGTAGACAGCGCTCCTGTGCTGGAGCGAGCACTCGCACAGAGGGCTGGCTTGGGCTGGATAGGCAAGAATAATATGCTGATACACCCGAAGGCAGGTTCCTTCTTTTTTCTTGGTGAAATATTCACCAGTGCGCCCTTGCCAGTCGACCCCGCCTTTGAAACCGACCACTGCGGCAGTTGTTCCGCCTGTCTGGACATGTGCCCGACCGATGCTTTTGTTGGGCCACACAATCTGGATGCCAGGCGCTGCATCAGTTACCTCACCATTGAGCTCAAAGGCAGTATTCCGGAGGAATTGCGCCCTTTAATGGGCAACCGGGTGTTTGGCTGCGATGACTGTCAGCTCGTTTGCCCCTGGCAGAAGTTTCAAAAACCCACCCATGAGGATGACTTTCAACCCAGGCACGGCTTGAATAACAGTTCTCTGGCAGAGCTGTTTTTGTGGACTGAAGAGCAATTTCTGAAGCGAACGGAGGGCTCAGCTATTCGTCGTACGGGATATGAGGGGTGGTTGCGCAATCTGGCGGTTGGGCTGGGTAACGCGCCTTCGACGATTCCGGTCATTGAAGCTCTTAAACAGCGCGCGAACTATCCTTCGGATATGGTCCGCGAGCATGTTCAGTGGGCTTTGGCGCAACACGGTTTATAGTTTGAAAAAGTGCTCGCGGTAGTGGCGCAGTTCGTTGATTGAATCGCGAATGTCGTCCAGTGCCAGGTGGCTGCCTTGTTTCTCTACGCCTTCCAGCACATCCGGGCGCCAGCGGCGGGCCAGCTCTTTTACGGTGGAGACGTCAAGGTTGCGGTAGTGGAAGAAGTCTTCCAGTTCGGGCATGTATTTCACGAGGAAGCGGCGATCCTGGCCGATGCTGTTGCCGCACAGGGGGGATTCGCCTTTTTCCATGTATTCTTTGAGGAAGGCGAGGGTTTGCTGTTCGGCTTCGGCTTCTGAGACTTTGCTTTCGCGGACGCGTTTGGTGAGGCCGCTTTCGCCGTGGGTCCGGGTGCACCATTCGTCCATGGCGTCGAGCAGGCTATCGGGTTGATTAATCGCGACAACCGGGCCTTCAGCCACCAGATTCAGTTCTGAATCGGTGATGATGGTGGCCATTTCGATGATGCGTTCTTTTTCCGGATCAAGGCCGGTCATTTCCAGATCAATCCATACCAGATGGGTGCCTGCAGACATTCTGCTTTCCTCATTCATCAAACATCGGTGGTGGGTGGGGCTGCCTTTCACCTACCGGGAACCGCTACAAGCACATCCCTGTGCACTTGACTCCGGCCATCCATGGCCTCCGACATTCCCGGTAGGTGAAAGGCAGCCCCACCCCGTAATTTGGTGTTATATCACGCGTGAACCAGCCAGATTAAAGCCGATCAGGCTTTATTACCGTATGATGGCACAGCAACGTCACCACTTTCATCCGTGTTAACTGAGACCCTATGGCAAAACGGCAACTGAACAAGCAACAGCAATTCCGGATCAAGAAGGTTCAGGAGGAACGTGCGGCCCGCGCAGCTCGCAAGGAGAAGTCGGTTCAGGCGCAGGCTGAAGCCGGTGAACTGGGGCCTGAGCAGGAAGGGTTGATTATTGCCCACTACGGGCAACAGCTTGATGTGGAAGCCTTGGAGGGTGACCGCAAAGGCGATGTTGTGCGCTGCTTTGTTCGGGCGAATATTGATAGCCTGGTGACGGGTGATCGGGTTGTCTGGCGGCCTGGCAAGAATGAAACGGGTGTGATTGTTGCCCGCTGTGAGCGTGAGAATCTGCTGCAGCGGCCGGATAATTTTGGTGCGGTGAAGCCTGTGGCGGCGAATATTGATCACATTATTCTGGTGATCGCGCCGGAGCCGGAGCCCCATGACAATCTGATTGACCGGTATCTGGTGGCCTCTGAGATTACGGATATTCCTGCCGTTATTCTGTTGAACAAAACCGATCTGATCACCGATCAAAACCGGGAGCAGATTGATGCTCTGCTGGCGCGCTATGCGGAGCTGGGTTATGAGATTGTGCGCACGTCAGCGGTGCAATTCGATGGTGGACCTTCGCCGGAAGTTGAGGCGTTGGTGAAGGACAAAACCAGTGCCTTTGTGGGGCAGTCAGGGGTTGGCAAGTCGTCGATTATCCAGACGCTGATGCCGGATGAGGCGATTCGTGTGGGTGCGGTTTCTGAAAGCACCGGCAAGGGCGTTCATACCACCACGACGGCGAAGCTCTTCCACCTGCCTATGGGTGGCGATCTGATTGATTCGCCGGGTATCCGGGAGTTTGGTTTGTGGCACATGACACCACAGGAAATCGAGTATGGGTTTCGTGAGATTCGCGAGGTGATCGGCTACTGCAAGTTCCGTAACTGCCGGCACATGGGTGACCCCGGGTGCGCCATTGATGCTGCGGCTGAAGCGGGCAAGTTGAGTCCGCAGCGGCGGCGAAGCTTTCATCGCATTCTTCAGGATATGGCGGAACAGCAATCCCGGGGATTGAAAGCCGACTGAACGTCCACGCTCTACAGCCTACCAGTTCAGTTCACCCGGAGCAGGCTTGGCGCTTTCCTTTAGCCAGTCGCCGCTTTCAAGGTTTTCCATGGCTTCTTTCTGCTCTTCTTCAGAAGGCACCGTAAGGTCAATCAACGGAGCGCCTTGGGCGCTGGCGCTGCTGTGGATACTGTTCACGGTCTTTTTGTTGAGCACGATGATGGAAATTCTGCGATTCACGGGCGCCGTGGGTTCGTCCTGATCAAACAGCACGGAATCACTCAGCCCCACCACTCTTGCAATCTGCTGGGCGCGCACTCCGCCGGCAACAAGGGCACGGCGGGCCGTGTTGGCGCGGTCTGCTGACAGTTCCCAGTTGGTATATCCCGGGCGACCGCCAAATGGTGTGGCATCGGTATGGCCCGTGATGCTTAGCCTGTTATCCACTGAGCCGAGCGTTTTTGCCAGTTCGAAAAGGATTTCCTGCGAGTAGTACTTCAGCTCTGCCTTGCCACTATCGAACATGGGGCGGCCGGAGCGGTCGACTATCTGGATTCGCAGGCCTTCGTCAGTAATGTCGATCAGCAACTGCTCTTTGAACTCCTGCAGCGTTTCGTTCTCCTCTATTCGCTGTTTCAATTCCTGAAACAGCTCTTCCATGCGGCGCTGTTCAAGTGATTCCGAGAGGGTGTCCACCACGTTGTCGCTGATTTCAATCTGGCCGGACTCAATGTTCGGGCTGGCTTCGTTAACCACGGAGGCGCTGCCTTCAAGATCCACCGGGCTGGGAGACCCGCCTTCAGTGAAGCCAACCGGATCGCGAAAATAGCCTTCCACTGCTTTTATCTGTTCCGGAGATGCGGTTGCTGTCAGCCAGAGCACGAGAAAGAACGCCATCATTGCCGTCGCAAAGTCGGCAAATGCCACTTTCCAGGAGCCACCATGGTGGCCTGCGGCAATGACCTTTTTACGCTTGATGATTATCGGCTGCTGTTCCACAAGTACGCTCCGGGGTCAGCCTGTGTTATTTGGCACGCACATGATCGTTCAGTTCCTGAAACCCAGGGCGCTTATCTGTGGGCAAGGCTTTTCTACCAAACTCGATGGCCATCTGGGGTGCCTGCCCCGAAACCGTGGCAACAATGGCGGATTTGACGCACTCGTAAGCTTTGAGTTCGTATTTCGCGGCGTGCTCCATGGCAATGGAGGTAGGCCCCACAAAGCCATACCCCATCCAGATACCCAGGAAGGTTCCCACCAGCGCCGCTGCCACACTCAGACCAATGCGCTCGGGCCCTTCGCTCAGGAAGTTCATGGTGATAACAATGCCAAGCACCGCCGCGACAATACCAAGGCCCGGCAAGGCATCCGCAATTTTATTCACAGCATGTGCCGGCTCTTCAAGTTCATGCTGGCGGCTGTCAATTTCGTTTTCCATCATGCCTTCAAGTTCATGGGTCGCCATATTTCCGGCGCTGATAATCCTCAGATAGTCGGTAATGAAGGCAAGCAGTTCTTTTGATTTCATAATTGCCGGATAGCGGCTGAAAATCTGGCTGGACTCGGGGTTGTCGATATCTTCCTCAATGGACATGACGCCCTGCTTGCGGGATTTATCAAAAATCTCATAGAGCATACTCAGCAAGTCCATGTAATAGGACTTGTTGAAGGGGGAGCCGGTCAGCAGGCGCAAAATGCCGGCAAACACTTCTTTCACGGTATGCAGCGGGTTGGCAATAACAAACGAACCGATGGCTGCGCCGAAGATAATGAGCAGCTCTGTTGGTTGCCACAACACCATAAGGTTGCCGCCATGGAGGACGTACCCACCAAGAACGCTGGCAATGACAATAATCGAGCCAATAATAAGTAGCATGAGAAGAATGTACGCCTTTTTTTATTGAGGTAGCGGTCGGTGCCGGTCATGATCACGCATTTTCCGGTCTGATAATAGCAAGCCCCTGCAATATCCGCGAAACCGTGAAACAAATTCTATACATACCAGCGGCTGCACAACACTCTTGTCGCAGTATTTGGTAAACTTCCCGCCTTTGAGCGCAGAGGGTTCCTTTAAATGTTCGACAAGCTGTTTATCCTGAGCCAGTACGTAACGCCGCAACTTGCGGTTTCACGCCTGGCCGGTCGCCTGGCAGATAACGACCAAAACCCGGCGCTTAAAAATCGGGTCGTTAAATGGTTTGTGAAGCGCTATGGCGTGGACATGAGCGAAGCCGCCGAGCCGGATCCAACAGCGTATCCCAGCTTTAATGAATTTTTTACCCGGGCTCTGAAGCCCGGCATCCGCCCTGTTGCCGAGGGAGACAACACATTTGTAAGCCCTGTAGACGGCGCCATCAGCCAGCTTGGGCAGGTTTCCGGTGACCGGATTTTCCAGGCCAAGGGCCAGTCGTTCAGCCTGATTGAGCTGCTTGGTGGCGACACACAGCGAGCTGAAGCCTTCAATGAAGGCGTATTTTCAACGATTTACCTCTCTCCAAAGGATTATCACCGCATTCATATGCCGTTGGCAGGTAAGCTTCGGGAAATGGTTTACGTTCCGGGCAAGCTGTTTTCGGTAAATCCGGCCACTGCGGAGAATGTTCCCAATTTGTTCGCCCGCAATGAGCGGGTCGTTTGTATTTTCGATACGGCGGCCGGGCCTATGGCGCTGGTCCTTGTGGGCGCGATGATTGTGGGCAGCGTGGAGACTCCCTGGGCTGGAGTTGTAGCGCCTAACAGCAGTGGCGTGAAGGCGATCACCTATGAAGGCGAGAGTGCTATTTCGTTTGCTAAAGGCGAGGAGATGGGGCGCTTTCGCTTGGGCTCTACGGTGGTGATGGTTATGCCCAAGGGCAGTGTAAGCTGGGATGCTGAGCAGGTTGCGGGAAAACGGGTTCGTATGGGCGAGGCGTTTGGTAAGGTTGGCGCTTGATCGCGCTTTCGCCTGCCTGAAACGGAGTCCAGCACTGCCGGAGACCTTACTCCGAAACACGCTGTGAATACTTCCCTGTACGCTCGGCTCCGCCTCCCACTGCTTAATGCTCCTGCGTCGCAGTGAGAGTCCTGGGTTGGCCGTCCATGGCCAACCCGTGAAGAGCTTGTCGCTCTTCACCCATGGCTTCGCACGGTTTCGGAGTAAGGTCTCCGACAGTGCCCCCGTCTTTTGTATAACTTTTAAGCTCGCTCTATTGGGAATGCCAGCACGTCTGCAATATCACGTGTGCCTGTTTTCAGCATTAACAGGCGATCCAGACCCAAAGCCACGCCGGCGCAGTCTGGCAAACCGCGCTCCAAGGCCATCAAAAAGGCTTCATCAACGTCCATTTCGGTTTTTCCAGCGGCTTTTCGCTGGCGGTTATCTGCTTCGAAGCGGGCGCGCTGTTCGTCTGCGTTGGTGAGCTCCCAGTAACCGTTGCATAGCTCCAGTCCGTCTATATAGAGCTCGAATCGATGGGCTACGTCGAAGCCGTCAACGTTGGAGATTCTGGCCAGTGAGGCTTGGGAGGCCGGGTATTGGTTGATGAATACCGGGGTTTCGGTGCCCAGATTGGGCTCGACGGCGAAGCCCATCAGTAAGTCGAGGCAGCCGTCGCGGCTGAGGTCTTGCAGCTGCTCGGGTTCGAGCCACTGCCGGCAGCGTTGGTGCAGGTCGCTTTCTGTTACCACAAAGGGGTCAATACCGGCCCAATCAATCATGGCCTGGCGATAGCTTGTTGCCTTTGGCCGCGGGCATTCCAGCCAGCCGCATACCAGGTCGGCGACTTCTGTCATCAGAACTTCATCGTCAAAACCCGTGCGATACCATTCCAGCATGGAAAACTCGGGGTTGTGGCGGCTGCCGCGTTCGCCATTGCGAAAGACCTTTGAGATCTGGTAAATGGAGCCAGAATCTGCGGCCAGCAGGCGCTTCATGTGGTATTCAGGGGAGGTTTGCAGCCAGCCGCCCTCAACGCCTTGAGCCGTTGATTTTGCGGGTATGCCGTCGAGGTTGGGCTCGGTTACGCCGCAGCGACCAAGTACCGGGGTTTCGACTTCCATAACATTGCGCTGGGCAAAAAAACCGCGCACAAAGGCTGATTGTTGTGCACGGCTCTTCAGGGCTGCCAGGGTCGCAGTGGGCCGCCAGTCAGGCTGATTTTTCATGCCTGGATCAGCTGCTTTTCACCCGGTTCATGTATTCACCAGAGCGGGTGTCGACCTTGAGTACTTCGCCAATGGTGATAAACAGTGGCACACTTACAACTGCACCGGTCGACAGGGTTGCCGGCTTGGAGCCACCCTGGGCGGTATCGCCTTTCATGCCCGGGTCGGTTTCGACCACTTCAAGCTCAACAAAGTTTGGCGGAGTGACTGTCAAGGGCGCACCGTTGTATAAAGTAACGGTGTATACGTCCTGTTCTTTCAACCACTTGATGGTGTCGCCGACGGCTTTTGCATCCGCCGCGTATTGCTCGAAGGACCCGTCGGTGAGCATGAAGTGCCAGAATTCCCCGTCGGTGTAGAGGTATTCCATATCCTGGTCCATCACGTCGGCCGCCTCGAGACTTTCGCCAGACTTGAAGGTGCGTTCCCATACCCGGTTGCTCATCAGGTTGCGTAGCCTGACACGGTTAAAGGCCTGACCCTTACCGGGCTTTACGATTTCGTTCTCGAGAATAATGCAGGGGTCGCCATCCAGTAATACTTTAAGACCGCCGCGAAATTCGTTGGTAGAATAAGAAGCCATGAAATGTCCACCTGCCAAAATGCTGTTTAAAATTCAAAGGCCGCTATGATACAGCGAACCCCCGCCACTATAGAAGCCCGGCTTTCAGGCGATGACAACCGGAGCTGGCAACAACTGCTTTCCGACTCGATAACGTCGCCACGGGAACTGCTGGCGCGGCTGGGCCTGCCTCCGGAGATGTGGCTGGATGGCGCCGAGGCTGGCCATCGTTTGTTTCCTGTCAGGGTTCCCGAGCCTTTCCTGGCGCGAATGGAGAAGGGAAACCCCTCAGACCCATTGCTGCGACAAGTCCTTCCGCTGGGCCTTGAGACTAACGTTGCCGAAGGCTTTGTTACAGACCCGTTGCAGGAAGACGGCGCGATACAAACCACGGGGCTGATTCGAAAGTATCGCAGCAGGGCTCTGCTAATGGTTACCGGGCAGTGTGCGATTAACTGCCGCTACTGTTTTCGCCGCCACTTTCCCTACGACGAGCAGCGCCTCAGCCCGGCCGACCGGCAGCGGGTGCTGGATGCACTTGCGGCATCCCCGGAAATCAATGAAGTCATTTTCAGCGGCGGCGATCCGCTGGCCGTGAACGACCAACTGTTGGCCCAATGGGCATCAGCCATCAGCAGCATCCCTCACATCCGCCGCATACGACTGCATACCCGACTCCCGATAGTGATACCGCAGCGAGTGTGCGATGCACTGCTGAAATGGATCAGCAGTACGCCCGTGCAGGTTGTAATGGTACTGCACGTCAATCACCCTGCGGAGATGGACCATACTACCCGACGTGCTCTGGGCTATCTTCGCGCAGCGGGAGTAACCCTGCTGAACCAGAGTGTGATCCTCAGGGGTGTCAATGATGATGCAGAGGTGCTGGAACAACTGAGTGAGGCGCTGTTCGACGCCGGCGTGCTGCCCTACTACCTTCATGCGTTTGACCCGGTAGCGGGGGCTCAGCACTTTGACGTGTCCGATGAAGAGGCCCGCATACTGGTTCGCGAGTTACTGTCGAGGCTACCGGGATTTCTGGTTCCACGGCTTGTCCGCGAGGTTCCTGGAAGAGCAGCCAAGACGCCCATAGACCTGTATTCGGAAGCGCTTTAATCGTGTTTACGCAAAGCTGGCCTGATTTAACATGTGAAACATTGTCAACACGTCAATTTCTCGCTTTTCTGGACTGGCTTGCTACTTTAAAGTCCAGTACCGTCTATTTTGTAAAAAAATGTATTTACGGTGTTTTCCGGATGAACTGACACACCGAGCAATGTTTGTTGCGCTCGATGAGAGAGCCCGGAATACGAAACCTCGCTCTGATATTGGCGTATTTTCATGGAAGGCATGATCCTGAAACCAGATCTCCGTGTACCGGAGCAGAAAACAGCAAGTCTGTCGTTCTGCGATACAACGCCCAAGGCGTTCAGGGCCTGGATCAACCAGCTTCCCATGGCCAATATTGGCGAGGTGTCGCGCCAGCTTTACCACGCGATTATTGAGCTCAACCATCTGTTTCTTGCACCCCAGAACCGCCTGCAGTTCCTTGAGCTGATTCGTGAAAAGATTCATTTCGTCTGCAGCGAGCTTTCCCGCCACTACCTTGGCCTTGCAGTGGCCCTGCCAGAAAAACAACGTAAAATTGCCAATCTGTCGCAAGCTCTCCAGCTGCACCTGGCCAGTGGTTACAAGTTGTGCCTCCTCGAAGTGCTGGACGATGGCGGGTTGGACAAAAACCGCAAATTGATTGCTACAGCCATCCATCGGGCTACCTCCGAGCTAGCCTCGACCATCCTGAGGTCTCACCAACTCTATTGCCCGAGCCCGGCGCAAAGCTGGCTGGAATGTCACCGGATGTTCCGCTTTGCCCACCGCAACAAACTTTCTGACATAAGCGTTGAAGACGACACTCTGAGGCAGAGGCAGACAAGCACTGTGGCGGCCAGCTACAAACGTCTTTTGCTTCTTGGCTGCGCCCGACCAAATCAGCTCAGACAGTCAGAACTGCTTCACGCATACGAGCTGTTCGAATCCTGGACTGAGCAAACCCGCTGTGGGCCTGATATAGGGCAAGACACTCTTTTCGTTGTCAACATGGAGCGCGACAGCTCCCCGGTGTACAGAAGCCTGCTGGAAGCGAAGCCTGGTGATGAAAGCTTCGGATTTGACACCCGCGAGCTGGCATCCAGCATCTCTGAGAATCTCGATGCCCGGCTTCGCCAGCTTCCGGCACCCGGCACTCTGAAAATACCGGGCAATGTCAACGACACATTGCTCACTCATCTGAGCCAGGCACTCGGGATTCTGGCAAAGCGGAACTTCAACCGGATCGCTAGCCAGGGCTCCCTGGAAGTCTGCGTGGGGCTTTCCGCAGCGCATTATTTTATTGCGGGTGAGAAGTCGTTTACCGAGTTCGTGACCGGCAACGAAAACGGAGATGAGAACGAAGAAAACGTCTTTGTCCGCAAATCCCGCAAACGCGAAGATGCCTGGGCAGGTGCACCTGACGCATCGCCAAGCGATGAACACTTGCACTCCGCCGATACACCCATCAATTTTCGTGGCAGTTTCGGGAATACGCCAGCGCCGGCGACCGACAAGAACCGTCCCAGATCCCACACAACACTACTGGTGAATACCAGCCCAGGTGGCTACTGCGTCTCGTGGGAGACCAATGTTCCGCCGTCGATGCAGGCAGGCGAGATACTGGGAGTACGAGAGCAACGCTCTCATCCCTGGAGTGTCGCCGTTGTCCGCTGGATCCGGCAGGTCAAAAATCATAGTACTCAGATTGGCATCGAGCTTCTGGCACCTAGCGGCTCACCCTGCGGTGTGCGCCTGATCCAGAAAGTCGGCAACAGCAGTGAGTACCTGCGCGGCCTGATGCTGCCGGAGATCAGTGTCGTCAATCAGTCTGCCACCCTGATTACGCCCCGGCTGCCCTTCCAGCCCGGCAGCCGGATCTCCTTACTGCAAGATGGCAGAGAAGAACAGGGCCAATTATTAAAGAAGGTTTCTTCAACTGGCAGCATCAGCCAGTTCGAGTTGAAGCTTCACAACAATGCGGCAGCGCCGACTGCCGCATCTCCGTCTACATCACTTGCTACCAGTGAAGACGATTTCGATTCCCTGTGGCCATCTCTCTGAGCACCTCCGGCGCCTTGGTAAATCCGCCGGAGGCTTGTTATTAAGCCTCAACCCCTGCATCATTCAGCGATAGTGACAGTCCGGTCTCGCAGTACCAGTTCACAGTTTCTTGCAAGATACTGTATTTAAGGCAGATTTTTTTCTGCTGGGGCCGGCTCAGCCAACCTGTATTATGAGACGCCTTAGGAATGCAGAAACAGAACGCCACCGTACACCTGCTGATCCTCGACCCTTCCCAGAATGATGCCGAATCCTTGGTAAGCCTGCTCAGAAATGCCGGCAAAGCCACGCGAGCGCATCGCATCACGTCCGAAGAGGACCTGGAAGAAGCGCTTAAAAATGGCAACTGGGACCTGCTTCTGGCCCGCGATATCGAGCAGGAATTTACTGCAGATAACGCCTTGGCCATGATCCGGCGCATGGATAAAGACATCCCGTGCCTGTTCCTCACAGAGCAAGAAAGTCGAGAAAGAACGGTGGCCGTCATGAAAGCGGGTGCCCAGGCCACGGTACAATCTGGTCATGACGATTTGCTGGTATTGAAAGCCAAGCGCGAACTTGCAGCGCTTGAGGATCGCCGCCGCCGCAGGGCACTGGAGTCGCATCTGCGTGAAGCAGAACAACGCTGCCAGCTGCTACTGGAAAGCTCCAAAGATGCCATTGCCTACATCAATGACGGCATGCATATTTACGCCAATCAGTCCTACCTTGAGTTTCTCGGCTACGACGACATTGATGACCTGATGTGCGTCCCCGTGCTCGATACGTTAACGCCGGAGAGTCAGTCTGACTACAAGACATTCATGAAGTCTTTCGCAGAGAAGGGCCAAGATGGCATGACCATCAACTGCACTGCGAAGCGCAGCGATGATCATGAGCTGAATGTGACCATGTCGGTGTCCGGTGCAACCTACGATAGCGAAGTCTGTACCCAGATTGTGCTGCAACCGGAACACAGCGATGCAGAGCTGGAGGAGAAGTTACGCGAAATCAGCAGCCAGGATCTCCTTACGGGCCTGTATAACCGTCAGTATCTGATGAAAGAGCTTGAACAGGCCATCGCCAATGCCGGTAAAAACAACCAAACCGGCGCCTTGGCGTATATCGCTCTCGATAATTTTATAACCATGAAAGGCCAGGTAGGTATTTCCGGCGCAGATTTGCTGCTGAGCGACCTTGCCACCTTGCTGAAAAAAGAGGCCGCCGATGATCTGGTGCTGGCCCGCCTCAGCGATGATGCATTCTGTCTTCTATGCCTGCCCGGTGATGAAAAATCCATGACAACCCGGTGTGAGCAGATTCGCAAAGCCGTCGATGATCACCTGTTCGAAATCAACGGCCGCACGGTTCCATTGACCGTCAGTATCGGTGTTGCGTCTATTACCGAAAACTCGCCAAAAGCAGAAGAGCTTATGGCCCGGGCCCACACCGCATCGTCAGACGTACGCAAACAGGAAGGCCAGGCTCAGGGCAACGGTGTCCGCGCCTACAACCCGGCAGATCACGAGACTCTGGATGACAGCAACTCCACCGAGGCAATACTGAAGGCGCTGGATGACAACCGTTTCCGGTTGCTGTTCCAACCCATCATCAACCTCCGTGGAGAGGGGGAAGAGCACTACGAAGCCTTCGTGAGAATGCTCGATCAGGATGACAAAGAAGTCTCGCCCTACGATTTTCTTCCGCCCATGGGGCCCAGCGATACCGCCATCAAGATCGACCGCTGGGTTATCTTGCAAACGATCAAACAGTTATCAAGCCATCGCTCCAGGGGCAACGATACCCGCATGTTCCTCAACGTGACGGCTGAAACCCTGCAGGACAAAACCTTCACTCCATGGCTGAGCGTGGCCCTGAAGGCAGCACGTTTGCCCGGGGACGCACTGATTTTTCAGATCCGCGAGTGCGATGCGAACAATTACATGAAACAGGCCAAGGACTTCACCAAAGCCTTGCACCAGCTTCACTGCAAGGTGTCTATTGCCCAGTTTGGCTGCGCGCTGAATCCGTTCATTACCCTGAAGCACATTGATACGGATTACGTGAAAATTGACGGTTCTTTCACCGAAGAAATCCAGAAGAATGATGAAGCCAGGGAGCAGGTAAAAGAGATGGTGAAGAGCCTGCAGAGCGCCGGCAAGCTCACCATTATTCCTCTTGTGGAAAATGCAGCCGTTCTTGCGACACTCTGGCAGGCCGGCGTGAATTACATTCAAGGGTATTATTTGCAGGCTCCGGTACCGGAGATGAACTACGACTTCGGCGATAACTGAGTGCCGCAGCCTGAGAGTCCCACGGCATCAGAAGAGGCGCCGGCTCAGAAGCCGGCGTCTTTCAATCCCTGATTCGTTTCACTTTCGCGAAAACCGATCAGATAGAGAATCGCGTCCAGGCCGAGCGTAGAGATTGCGTGGCGCGCAGACTCCTTGACCAGTGGCTTAGCTCTGAAGGCAACGCCAAGGCCAGCCTGGCTCAACATAGGCAGGTCGTTAGCCCCATCGCCGACTGCAATGACCTGTTCCCGGGAAATGTGCTCTTTCCCGGCAATCTCCAGTAGCAATTCTGCCTTACGCTTGCCATCCACGATCTGGCCGGAAACCTCGCCAGTCACCTTGCCGTCGCGAATTTCCAGCTCGTTCGCATATACGTAATCGATGCCCAGCTTGTTTTGAAGGTGCCGGGCAAAGTAGGTAAAACCACCTGACAGGATCGCAGTGCGGTACCCCAGTGCTTTCAGGCTCCGGATCAGGTGCTCCGCGCCCTCCGTCATTTTCAGCCGATCGGCAACCCGTTCCAGCACAGATTCATCCAGGCCTTTGAGCAGCGACAGGCGCTCAGCAAAACTCTGACTGAAGTCCAGTTCGCCCTGCATCGCGCGCTCGGTGATCTCTGCGACCTGTTCGCCAACACCGGCCTCCATGGCAAGCTCGTCGATCACTTCGGCTTCAATGAGGGTGGAATCCATATCAAACACTACCAGACGGCGGTTCCGCCGGAAGATGGAATCTTCCTGGAAGGCGATATCCACATTCATCTCACCGGCGATGTGCAGGAAGTCGGCTCTCAGTTGCTCAAGGTCCGAGGGTGTGCCGCGCACGGAAAACTCCACGCAGGCAATACCGTTACCGGCCGTGTTGAGTGAAGGTCTTGCCGACAGCCTGGAAATATTATCGATATTCAGGCCGTGACGGGCCGTGATCGCTGAGACACGGGCAATCTGCTCCGCCTTGATATCACGGGACAGCAGAGTAACGATGTAACAGGCGCGGTTACGTCCTTCGGCCCAGGTCTGATATTCCTCTATAGTAATCGGCGCAAACCTGACCTGAAGATCCAGCGCATGCAGGCGGAAAAGCAGATCACGGATAACCGGGGAGGATTTCGACTCGTCGGGTATTTCTATCAAAATGCCCCAGGTCAGATGGTCGTGAATAACCGCCTGCCCTATGTCGAGAATCCGTACGTCATACTGCCCCATGATGCCGGTAATTTCCGACGTGAGACCGGGCTTGTCGCGCCCGGATACGTTAATCAGAACCAGTTCACTCACGGTCTGAGCTCTCCATCATCAGAACTTTCCTCTTCCTTTGCCCTTGCGGCAGAAGGAATAACATCAATGGCGTCCACACGCTGCAGTCCTCGCGGCAGCTTGTGCCCGCGCCGACCGCGCTCGCCCAGATAATGCTCAAGATCGCTGAACTGCAGACCCATCTTGCGCTTGCCCGCACGAATTTCCAACTGATCATCCTTGGCAAATACCGCCACGGCCACCACGTACTCCTCGCGGCTCTGCACCCGGGCAGAGGGAATGCTGATAATCTTGTTACCCTTACCCTTACTCAGTTCAGGCAGCTCGCTAAGGGGGAAAACAAGCATTCTGCCTTCGTTGGATATTGCCCCCAGATACAAGACGTTATCCGTAACCGGGACAATCACCGGCGGCATAATCTTCGCGCCTTTCGGTACGCTGACCACGGCCTTGCCGTTGCGGTTTTTGCTGATCATGTCCTCCAACGAGGTCACGAATCCGTAACCACCATCCGTTACCAACAACGTCTTGCGTGCTGGATCGCCCATCAGCAAACCGGAGAAGCTCGCCCCCGAAGGAGGGTTGATCCTGCCTGTCAGCGGTTCGCCCTGCCCCCGGGCTGAAGGCAGGCTATGGGCCATCAGTGAATACGCCCGGCCGGTGGAGTCGAGAAAAATTGCTTGCTGGTTATTGCGACCTCGAGCTGCCAGAGCAAAACGGTCGCCAGACTTGTAGCTCAGCCCGTCCGGGTCAATATCATGACCCTTGGCGGCGCGTACCCAGCCTTTGTCGGACAACACCACGGTAACCGGGTCATTGGAAACCAGATCGTTCTCACTGAACGCCCGGGCCTCTTCACGCGCAACAATAGGAGAGCGGCGATCGTCTCCGTAGGTTTCGGCATCTGCCTGCAGCTCGCTCTTGATCAGCTCACGCAAACGATCTTCAGAACCGAGAATCGTCTGGAGCTCGTCCCGCTCTGCCGCCAGCTCGTCCTGCTCGCCGCGAATTTTCATTTCCTCAAGCTTGGCCAAGTGCCGTAATTTCAGCTCAAGGATGGATTCGGCCTGATCCGGGGACAACCCGAACCGCTCCATCAACACCGGTTTGGGTTTGTCTTCAGTGCGAATAATATGGATGACTTCGTCGATATTCAGATAGGCAATCAGCAAGCCTTCAAGAATATGCAGCCGTGCAAGCACCTTATCGAGGCGATACTGCAAGCGTCGGGTTACCGTAGTGCGCCGGAACGCCAGCCATTCCGTCAACATCTGGCGCAGACCCTTCACACCTGGGCGGCCATCGTTACCGATGACGTTGATGTTAACCCTGTAGGTTTTCTCCAGATCTGTACTGGCAAACAAGTGCGCCATCAGCCCGTCGAGGTCGACACGATTTGAGCGCGGTACAATCACCAGCCGGGTCGGATTCTCATGATCTGACTCGTCACGGAGATCCGCGACCATAGGTAGCTTTTTGGTTTGCATCTGATGCGCGATTTGCTCAAGCACACGGTTACCAGATACCTGGTGCGGCAAGTCTGTCACTACAATTTCGCCAGTCTCCCGCACCCAGCGGGCACGCATACGCAAAGAGCCCCGGCCAGTTTCGTACATCTGACGCAGATCTTTACGGGGCGTAATGATTTCCGCGTATGTCGGGAAATCCGGCCCTTTAACGTGCTCACAAAGCTGGTCGACAGTCGCCTCAGGGTCGTCCAGCAACCTGATACAAGCTGCCGTCACCTCTCTGACGTTATGGGGAGGGATATCCGTGGCCATGCCCACCGCAATACCAGTCGTGCCGTTCAGCAGCACATGGGGCAGCCGAGCCGGCAGCACAGAGGGCTCTTCCATGGTGCCATCAAAGTTGGGGGTCCAATCCACAGTGCCCTGGCCGAGCTCAGCGAGCAACACATCAGCAAAACGCGCCAGCCGGGATTCTGTGTACCGCATGGCCGCAAACGATTTCGGATCGTCTGGCGCACCCCAGTTGCCCTGGCCATCAACGAGCGGATATCGATAGGAAAACGGCTGCGCCATCAGCACCATGGCTTCATAGCAGGCACTGTCGCCATGCGGGTGGAACTTACCGAGCACATCACCCACAGTACGGGCAGATTTCTTGTATTTGGACGTGGATTTCAGGCCCAGCTCTGACATGGCGTAGATAATACGCCGCTGAACCGGCTTCAGTCCGTCGCCAACATTCGGAAGTGCACGATCAAGAATGACGTACATGGAGTAGTCGAGATAGGCCTTTTCCGTGTAGTCCCTGAGTGAAACTCGCTCAAAGCCTTCATCCGTCGTCTGAAACTCTGGCATGGATGCCTCTTTTGCCTGTATTGCCTGATTTTGAAGGAGTCCGTGATGCTACCCTGTGCGCCCGCAATAATCACGGGGCGGAGCAACGAGACATTATATGAAGCACCGAGCTTATACACCAACAACCTGCGGATTTATCGACTAAAACCGCACAACGGCGCCAGCCGCCCCAGATTCCAATAGCGGGATTCCCGCATGGCGGGCCGATAATTCGGGCCGTATGCTCAATGTTCGCAGTGAAGAAAGACAGTTTCCCCTCCAAACAAGCGGAACACTATGACACCAAATCTCAAAGCCTGCGGGCAAGCCATGGTTACGGCAATGGTGAATGCGGCACTGGCCGTTGCGCTAATGCTCCTTGTTGAGTTTGCAATCAGCGGCAACTTCCGGGTCCCGGCAACCTATCTCTGGGCAGGATTACTGGTATGGCTGGTCATTTTCGCTGCTCAGTTCTGGCGTCAGCGGCACCTGTGTCGCGCCTGTGATACGACCAAAGAGACAACCGGGGAAACAACCAGAACTTCACATTGAATGGGCCCTAAGGCCCGGGAAAGCAGATAACGACATCAGGTTCTGGCTTTCGCCAGAGAACCTGATCCGCGGAAGCAAGCCAGATTTACTGACGAATACCTTCAACAGAGATAATAATTTCTACAGTCTCGGACGCCTTTCCAAGGTTCATTGGAATGCCGAAGTCTTCAAGGCGCAGCTCAGTCTCTGCCTCAAACCCCATACGGTAGCCTCCCCAAGGATCCTTACCGTGGCCCAGCATCTCAACATCCAGAGTCACCTCACGAGTTACGCCACGCAGAGTGAGATCGCCGACGATGTCTGCTTCGCCTTCTTCGTCAACGACCACACGCTTACTCTTGAAGCTGGCTTCCGGATACTCACCCACATGCAGAAAATCTTCGCTTCGCAAGTGTTTGTCGCGCTCAGCGTGGTTCGAATCGACACTGGAAGTATCAATAGTCACGTTTACTGAGCTATTTTCCGGGTTGGCAACATCGTACGTAAACTGCCCATCAAAATCATTGAAGCGACCGTATAACCAGCTGTAACCCAGATGAGAGATCTTGAAAGTGATGAATTGGTGCGCGCCCTTATCATCAAACTCATAGGTTCCGCTGTGTTCATCAGCATGAACACCGCCGACCATGGCCAGTGAAACCGAAGCTGCAAGCAGTAGTTTTTTCATGATTGTCTCCTTTGACGAAAAATAAGAAACGCTCTGAGCCAGAGCGGCGTTAGGTAAGTCAATAATCCCGGTGCCCCGGGACCAGCATTCGACGCAGCGTAGCATCCCGGTCAATCAGGTGATGCTTAAGTGCCCCGGCAGCGTGAACCAGGGCAAGAACGATCACAGCCCATGTGCTCCAGTAATGCACCAGTCCTGCCGTATCCTCAAGCCCTTTTATCTGGCCGGTCACTGAAGGCACCTCAAACCAGTCGAATACGCTTACAGAGGAGCCGTCTGCCGTTGAAATCAGAAATCCGCTCACCGTCGCCACAAAAACCAGACCATACAGAAGCCCATGCGCCAACCAGGCGCTGATCGTCTCCCAACGCTTATGTCCGGGCAGTGGATCAGGCGATGTGGCGAACATACGCCAAACCAACCGGAACACCATCAGGCCAAACAACAAGACTCCGATACTACGATGGATGTCCGGGCCGCGACGGTACCAGTCGTCGTAATAAGACAGGTCAACCATCCAGAACCCCAAAGCGAAGGTTCCGAACACGGTCGCAGCAACAACCCAATGAATGACGATAGTCAGCCAACCGTAACTGACAGATGTATTACTTAACTGCATAGCGCCCCGTGCCTCTTTTCCTTGTATGCAACTCCCAAGCCGGAGTATAGGAAGCCAGCCTCCAGAAGGAAATCGGAATGTTTTGCCCTCCATCATCAGAAATTCTGATCATGTGTCCACAGCTTTCCTGCCATGTGCCTTTGGTCGCATACGGGTTTTACGGATTGTTAAAAACCATGGACCCGATAGACTTTGCCCATGCTTAACCGCCCCGTCGGGGGCCTCATTGAACGAGAGGACAAGACATGGAACTTGAATTCGACGAATCCGTTGTAATTCCAAGCAATAACTGATATTTCATGGCCCCTGCGGGGGCCTCCTTTCTCTCTAAACTCCCCTCGCTTCCTGCGAAAAACTGTAAACCACTTTCAGTTTCTTCATGAAACAGTGGCAATAGTCTCCTTTTTTTGGCAATCTCTCGCCAACTATCAGTTTACTCACGCTTTTCCGGTTTTAACAGTGACTGACCAGTAGCCGTTCAGGCGCTTGAAGTCCAAAGCATCTGATGCATTCGCTCAATGACTCAAAACTCACTATGCGTCATCTCCTCCCGGAAAAGCTACCAGACCCCGAAGTAGACCTTCTGTCGCCAATGCTGCACAGAAATGGCGATGTCTGGACTGCGGAGTTTCGCGGCCTGGTTCTGAGCACGGCGCTCCAGCCGATTTACAGCATTTCCCATAAACGGACGGTTGGCTACGAAGCTTTGATTCGGGCTCGAGACCCGGATAACGCCAATGTTCTGCCGATACATCTTTTTGAGCTGCCGTCCTCAGATGCCGAAGCCCTTCTACTGGACCGACTCTGCCGATATCTGCACATCCAGAACTACAGCGGCTCAGAGGATCAGCTCAACTGGCTGTTTCTCAACGTTTCCCCCCGGGTTGTAACCAGTGGCAGCCAGACAGATTCGTTTTTCGGCGAATTGCTGGCGAAAACAAAGCTGCCACCACACCGCATTGTTATCGAAATAGTCGAACAACCAACTGACGATGCTGATCGCCTGCGTGAAACGGTAGCCTATTACAAACAGCTTGGGTGCCTGACTGCCATTGATGACTTTGGCGCGGGTCACTCTAACTTTGAGCGAATCTGGAATCTGTCACCGGACATCGTGAAACTGGACAGGAAACTGCTGACCCGGGCCACAGACGATCGCAAAGCCAGACAGATACTGAACGGAATCGTTTCGCTGTTGCATCAGTCGGGGTGCCTGGTTTTACTGGAGGGCGTGGAGACCAGTGACCAGGCTATGATTGCCATTGATGCTGGCGTGGATTTTGTTCAGGGGTTCTACTTCTGTCGTCCCTGTACGGATCTGGCGCAACTATGCAACGCTCACACAGACTTCGACCAGCTGCTGCAAGATTACAAAGCCTGCCACCAGATAAAGCGGGACCCGACCAGACAATTGGTAGATTTTTTCGGGCGGGACTTCCATAAAGCAACCGAGCAACTGCAGAATGGCGTCACCATGGCCTTGGCCTGCACCACATTGCTGGCGCACCACACAGTTTCACGCTGTTATCTGGCAGATGACAAAGGTGTCCAAATTGACGACACACTGATATCCGACACAGGCACCCGAAGCCTGGACTTACGCTTCAAGCCCCTTGAGAGCACCAGCAAGGCGGACTGGTACCGGCAACAGTACCTTCGACAGGCTCTGGCCCAGCCGGGCAATCTCCACGTTACAGCGCCCTATCTCTGCGTAACCGGCGCCTACATGTGTGTCACTCTGTCACTGTGCTTTACTCATGGAAGTGAACTGCGCGTGCTGTGCTGCGACATTATTGCCAACCCATCCACCCCTCCTGTTACCCCGGCGTGAGTCCGTACACGAGAGAAATAACGGCAACAGATACCAACCCAATGAACACATTCATTGGCAAGCCAACCCGCACAAAATCCAGGAACCGGTAACCGCCAGGCCCGAATACCATCATGTTGGTCTGGTACCCCAAGGGCGTCGCAAAACTGGCGGATGCAGCCATCATCACCGCGATGACAAACGGCTCAGCCGCGACGCCCATGGTATTGGTCATCGATAACACCACCGGGATGACCAGAACGGCCGCCGCATTGTTCGTGATGACTTCCGTGAGCACAGAAACCGAAAAATAGATCAGAAAAAGTGCCAGCAACACGTCCCCATCACTGAGGCCAAGAATGGCGCCGGCAACATAGCTTGCCGCGCCAGTTTGCTGCAAGGCGGCACCCAAAGCGAAGGAAGCCGCAATGGTTAAAATCACGGGAACATCAACAGATTTCTGTGCCTGCCCTACCGAGCAGCAGCCACTCAGGATCATCAAGGCCGCGCCCAGCAATGCGGCATTCAACATGCTGAGAACACCGCAGGCGGCCAGCCCCACCAATACAACCAGCACGCCCCATGACAACCAGGCACGGTCATGCCTCGGGGTCTCGGTTCCCAAATCGTTTATAAGCAGAAAATCCTTGTTGTAGCGCTGCCGGCTCACAAATGCCGGCCGGGCTTCAAGTAACAGCACATCGCCAGGCTTAAGACGAATATTGCCGAGATTGCCGGAAACCCTGGCACCACCCCGAGCAACCGCCAGGACGACGGCGCCGTAGCGCTCGCGGAATCGGGCATCGCGAATGGTCAGGCCAAGCACTTCTGACTGGGGAGACAAAGCCGCCTCCACCAGGCAACGCTCTGCACGATCTTTGCTCAAGCTGGGCTCGTCTGCGTGCACGGATGGCACAATGCCGTTAATGCGCAACAGATCAGAAATTGCCTGGGTATCGCCCGCAAACACGAGCCGGTCACCGCCGCGCAGGCGCTCCTCTGAAGGTACTGCCGTTACCACGCTGCCATCGCGCTCAATCTCTACAAGGTAAAGTCGCTCCAACTCCCGCAGGCCGGCCTCACCGACAGCCTTGCCAACCAGAGGCCCGTCAAACGCAACCGCAACCTCCAGCGTAAACTCCCTCATGGAGCCAAATTTGTGCTGGTCTTCCCGGTTGGGCAGTGCTCTGGGCATAAACAGCAAGATGGCGGCAATACCAAGAATCGCGACTGGCAGCCCAACAGCGGTGATGGAAAAAATGGAAAGCCCGGCGTCGCCGGTCAATTGTTGGTACTGACCATTTACAACAAGGTTGGTGCTGGTACCGATCATGGTTAACGTGCCACCAAGAATGGCGGAGTAGCTGAGAGGAATCATCAGCTTGGAAGGTGCTATTCCGATCTTGCGGGACCAGGCGTGAACGGCCGGGATCATCGTGGCGACGACCGGAGTGTTGTTGAGAAAGCCGCTCAACAGGGCAACCGGGAGCGTAATCCGCGCCTGGGCAGAACGAACCGTTTTGGGGTTTCGAAGCAGGTGCCTCACCAACAGATCAACCCCACCGGAGTGGTGAATGCCCGCAGCCACCACAAACAGTGCCACAACGGTAATCAATCCGGTGTTGCTGAATCCTGCCAGCGCCTGGTCAGCTGAAATAATGCCACTGGCGCTCAGGACCACAAGCACACCCATCATAACCAGATGGGGCGCATATCGTCCTGAACTCATAAGTAATAGCGCGCTGCCTGCGAGGCCCAACGCAAACCAGCCTTGCCAATCCATCTGCGGTTTGTCCCGATCAGAAAACCGGCAGAGTAACGAGTTTATTGAATACTTAAAAAGAATAACGAATTCTTTTTATAGACTTATATCGAATATGATGTGAGCAGCAAACTTACCCTGCCACATCCGCCATATTACCGTAAGCCTCAAGCCACGACCTTCGGTCAGCCGCACGCTTCTTGCCAAGAAGCATATCCATCCGGCTATCAGTATCGTCGCCTTCTTCGATAGTCAGCATAACCAGACGGCGGGTATCCGGAGCCATGGTGGTCTCCCGGAGCTGGAGCGGGTTCATCTCACCCAGCCCCTTGAAACGAGTCACGGAAATCTTGCCCTTACGCTTTTCGGCTTCGATGCGATCAAGAATGCCCTGCTTTTCATGTTCATCGAGTGCGTAGAAGGTTTCCTTGCCCAGATCCACCCGGTACAGCGGTGGCATGGCAACAAACACATGGCCTGCCGCAACAACCGGCCGGAAATGTTTCAGAAAAAGAGCGCATAGAAGCGTAGCAATGTGCAGGCCATCAGAGTCTGCGTCAGCCAGGATACAGACTTTGTTGTAGCGCAGGCCGTCAAGCTTATCCGAGTTGGGGTCGACACCGATGGCCACGGCGATATCGTGGATTTCCTGAGACGCCAGAATCTCACCAGAGTCCACCTCCCAGGTGTTCAGAATCTTGCCTCGCAGCGGCATGACTGCCTGAAACTCGCGGTCACGGGCCTGTTTGGCGGAACCGCCAGCGGAATCACCCTCAACCAGAAACAGCTCGGAACGGGCCGTATCGCCACCGGAGCAATCGGCAAGTTTGCCGGGCAAGGCCGGGCCGGATGTTACCCTTTTGCGTGCTACCTTCTTACTGGCTTTGAGCCTGCGCTGCGCATTGCTGATGAACAGGTCCGCCAGCACTTCGGCCACGTCGGTGTGATGGTTCAGCCATAAACTGAAGGCGTCCTTGACCACTCCGGAAATGAACCCGGCGGCCTCCCGTGAAGACAAACGCTCTTTGGTCTGGCCGGAAAACTGCGGCTCCTGCATTTTGAACGAAAGCACATAAGCCGCACGCTCCCAGATATCATCGGGAGAAAGCTTCACACCTCGCGGCAGCAAGTTACGGAACTCGCAAAACTCGCGCATGGCTTCCAGAAGGCCAGTCCGCAAGCCATTTACATGAGTGCCACCCTGAACAGTGGGTATCAGGTTAACATAGCTTTCCATGAGCGCTTCACCGCCTTCCGGAAGCCACTGTATTGCCCAGTCAACCGCTTCCTGGTTACCGGAGAAACTGCCGGTAAACGGTTCCAGCGGAACCACCTCGACATCGACCAATGCCGAGCGCAGGTAATCCCGAAGCCCCTCTTCATAGAACCACTCGTCTTTCTCGCCGGTTTTTTCCTGAACAAAGGTCACGGTCAGCCCGGGGCAAAGCACCGCTTTTGCGCGCAGATTATGGCGTAGTCGGCTGACGGAAAAATTAGGGCTATCGAAGTATTTTGTATCGGGAGTGAACTTGATGCGGGTACCAGTGTTGCGCTTGCCAACGGTATCGATCACTTCCAGCTCGGACGCCTTGTCTCCGTTCGCAAACGTCATACGATGGAGTTCGCCGTTGCGCTTTATGGTCACATCAAGATGCGTAGAAAGCGCGTTCACAACAGAAACGCCAACGCCGTGCAGACCGCCTGAAAAGTTGTAGTTGGCCTGGGAAAACTTTCCGCCGGCGTGCAGCCGGGTCAGGATCAGCTCAACGCCCGGCAGCCCTTCCTCTTTGTGGAGATCAACCGGCATGCCCCGACCGTCATCCTCAACGCTTAGGGATCCGTCCGCATACAGCACAACATCAATCCGGCGGGCGTGACCCGCAAGAGCCTCATCGACACTGTTATCGATCACTTCCTGCGCCAGGTGGTTCGGACGACTGGTGTCCGTATACATTCCGGGGCGCTTGCGCACCGGGTCCAGGCCGCTCAGTACTTCGATGGCGTCGGCGTTATATTGTTGCTGGCTCATAGGCAGAAAGTGACTCCGCAGGTAGTAAAAATTCGTTCCCATAGCTTAGGGATTCGCCGCCAAAGATCAACGGCTGATTAGTGTTTGTGTGAACAGCAAAAAAACGGAGGGGCAATCAGAGCTTCACAACAAGATCCGACTCGCGGACACCCGAGACCCGGATTTCCAGCAAGCCGGTGGCCGGCACGGCAATTACGACACAGGGAGATGTGATAACTTGTGAAACCATTGTGCCCGGCACAGGCGCTCGCACGGCCATGGAAAGGCGCAAAATGTTGCCGCTTTGCTCCGACTCAGCCGAACCGAGGCTAACACTGTGCCCTCCCGTTGGTTTTTCTCCCAAAGTCACAAACAGCAGATGCTCCTTCGCCAGATCCACCTGCCGCAGTTGTTGAATCGCCATATTCTGAGCGGGCAACTCCAGCAACTCCTGCAATCGCTCCGAGGTGTGAACATACGCCAATCCGGGGCCGGTCAGCCCGCAATGTGCGGACTGGGTAACCTGGCGCGCCATGGGCGCGCTGGATTCTTTTTTCACTGGCTCGGAAGACGCACAGCCAACCAGCCAAACACACCCGACCAACAAAGAAACCAAAGGTAAGCCCGCCAATACCTTCCTGTATGCTGCAATCAACGCTCTGCTCCGATTGTTTTGGGTGCTGTGCCGCCATTGTCTTCCCCACTCTCTGGCTGTTGCTGAATCAGCCTGTAGCCTATAAAAGCAGGGCGAGGCAATACGCCGGGTGTAGCGGCAGATATTGAGGGGCGGGAATAACTGGTTGTCATCCGGACACCCGTGACCGGGTCTCCCTGCCTGATCGTGATTTCCTCCCGGAGCCCGGCTACCGGATACTCCGCACAGGCCTCTCCAGCATGACAAATCAGCCCATCATTATCCAGATCTGTCCCTGCAACGAGAATGTAATCGCCAGGAGGCACCTCATTCAGCATTCTCGGCATCTCACCGTCGTCAGGCAAAAATGAAAACTGATACTGCCCGTTCTCTGCCACTGCGCTGGTCTGAGCAACGGTTGTGTACCGATCACCAGTGGGCTCCGGATCGACCAAGAGCACGAAATGCCTGCCTGCATCACGGGCCTGCTGGTCTGTCACCCGCTGGCCGATAACCGGGATTTCGAGCCGACGCAACTCGTCACTTCTGTATTCGACAACAATGTTTGTCCGCTCGGATATACCAGCTTCCAAGGCTTCCGGTAGCAGAGTCACGCTGATGCCGAAATCAGTTCCAGAGTCCCCGCTGACCGGAGCTGAATCCAGTCTTAGCCATGGGGCCACAACGGATACGGATTCAATGATAATGTCACCGGGAGCGCTGCCATAAACACTCAGGCTCACGCTCGCAGACAGTTCCCCTTCCGTTGAAAGGCTCACAATGGAGGGCGACGCCGTTAAAAAATCCGATACGGTGGCTCCAGCCGCAGCCAAAGCCGACTTACCCGCATCCAGAAGTCCCCATCCCAACTCGGTCGACTTCGGGCAGGTCTCACTGCCACAGGTCAACTTCCCTGTCATCAGCATGTTATTCAGTTGTTCATAATTGAGTGCCGGGTTGAGACTCTTCATCAGCGCAAATACCGCCGACACATGGGGCGCGGCCATCGACGTTCCCTGTAAGCCAATATAGGTTTCCTGAACTGTGCCATTTACCAGGGCTGCACTGGAGCTGCTGACCAGATCACTGCGACCGTCGGCGTTACCATCACGACTGGCATCACCGCCAGGCGCTGCCACGTCAATCCAGTCACCATAATTTGAATAGGATGCCAAAACACCTGCACCATCCACCGCGCTCACCGCAAAGACTTTGTCGAATGCAGCAGGGTACGAAGCAAGTGTGGAGGCAGAATTGCCCGCCGCGGCAACGAAGACAATGCCCCGACTGGTTCCATAACTGATGGCATCCTGTAGCTGCTGCAAAAACGGAAGGCCACCGAGACTCAGATTGACAATTTCGGCCAGAGGCTCTCCATCCGACGGCCCCGCAACCCAGCGAAGAGCCGCGAGCAGATCGGCGGAAGAGCCTGTACCGCCCTCTCCCAGAACCCGAACGGGAAGCAGCGAAGATTTGTAGGCAATACCTGCACCACCCGCACCGTTCACCGCTGCCGCGATGGTTCCCGCTACATGAGTGCCATGAGAAACACCACTGCCAACCACATTCCCGGGGTCTGAAGGATTGTTGTCCGGGCCCGGCACACCATCGTTATCAAATTCTTCTGATACGAAGTCCGTGCCTTCAGGCAAAGGCTGAACCACATTGGCATTCAATTCGCTGTGCCAGTTCCCAGGCGCCCCGAAAAGGCCTGTATCCATAACAGCAAGGGTAACGCCACTTCCGCCGCCCGGGGCTATCTGCCATGCAATCGGGGCATTCAACAGTTCATAGTGCCATTGCTGGCCGACGGAGGGGCTGTTATAGAGGGGTTCGTCCAGAGGCGTTTGCATGGCGCGCATTTTGTAATTCGGTGTGGCAGAAGCAATTTCCGGGCGTCTATTCAGTGTTCGAATCCACGCCAGGGTCGATTCTTTTGATTGCGCCTGGCTGCTTCGGGCCATTTGGGATGGCGCCTTCATCAGCCATACACCCGAAGCCAGCTCCTGTTTTGGTTCCATAAGGTGCAGCGGCATTGTTGAGCGCATCGACACCGAGTCTTTATAAGCCTTGAGCACGACAATTGCCTCAGCGTCGACAAAATCATGATCCGGCCACTCGAATGCCATCGCATGAGCACTGTCAGCAGCGGATGTAGAGAGGATATAGAGCATCGGAGCCGCGCCAACCGCCCTGACCTGCAACGTATACGCACCCGCAGTCTCGGTATCCGGTAATGAAACCCGAATCGGATCCACCTGGTTATTAGTCGCAACTGTTTCAATGACACGGCTACCACTCAACAACGACAAAATCAGCGGCGAAAAACCCTGGTTTGTTGAAAACGGCTGGAGATAAACATTCTGCCCTTCACGCAGAGTCATTGAGAAGGTATCAACAGGATCAGCCGGATAGTTGTTTCCAGGAAATTCGTCCCGATCAGGGTATGTCCCGTCGCTGATGCTGACGTAACCCGCCAGAATGAACTCCTGTGGCAAAAGCTGCGGACTGCCCAGAGGGGATGCGCTCAACGCAAGAGTATCGGCATCGTCTGCATCTACCCGGGTTCCGGTTTCAATGTCGATAATGCCCGAAAGAGCAATATTGGCCGATGCTGGCTCGCTCCCGCCAGAGCTACCACCACAACCATAAAGTGAAGCAACCACCGCCAGTACGGAATACCTGAAAACAGTCGCAGCCCGCGAGTTAGCCGTCATCCACAATAGCCTCTGTGTTTATACAAGGAACAAATATACGCCATGCACTTTACAGCCAAATGTTAAGAAACACCCGAACACGCAAGCCCGGGCACTGAGAAACAAAAAGCCGCCCCAGGGAAATTCCGGAGGCGGCTTTAACTATAGAAGATAAACCCTAGATCGCGTAAAACATCAGCGGCACAAAGGCCACGAGCAACAGTGTTGGCCCCATCACTGCCAGGGGCAGAAGCAAACGCTGGTAACGGTGCCAAAAGGATCCCACACGCTCCGCCGCAAGCACTTCGCTTTCCCCGACAACTTGCCGTGTGAGCAGGTGGTTCAGTGCCACAGGCGGGCTCAGATAACCCAGTTCAAACGCCACCAGGCAAACAATCCAGAAGTGCAGTGGATCAATGCCCAGCTGGATCGCGGGCTGGGCGATGGTTGCAGAAACCAGAATGACCGCACCGAAAGGATCCATCACCATACCGATGACCGTCAACATAACCACAATCACCAGCATCGCAAACCATGGGCTGGTCAGATCTTCCGGAAACAATGCATGAACAATATCGGAGCGCTCAAGAATGCCACCCAGACAAATAGAGAAGCCGATAAGCGCCAGCAAGGCACCAATATGCACAGCAGAATCACTGGCTGCGGCGCAGCTCCGGCCCCAGAAGGCCTGGATTCGGGTTTCATTGCCCTCACGGTTGCTGCTGCCTGCATCCAGGAACACCAGAGCCAGCATCACCAGCGGCAGGATCAACGGTGCACTGTATTCGTTGAATGACAGGCCAAGTACAGCATAGATGGCGAATATCACACCCACGGCCAAGGCCGCATACGGCACCAGTGGCTTGAGCTGGCGCAGTGATGCGTTCAGGGCGCCCGGAGCCGGGCGTGGCCGCCAGTTGCCTTCTGTTTTGCAGACAATCAGCGAGAACAGTGAGGCAGACATAATAAACACCCAGAAGCCCCAATCGTACATTTCGGTAGTGGTGACTTCCTTGTTCAGGGCGGCAACCACCACAATCAGCAGGCAGGGGTTGAGCACCACGCCAAGGCTTCCAGACATAGCGGTTGTCGCAAGCGCCAGCTGCCGCCCGGCACCTGCCCGGCGCAACTCATCATAAACCACGCCACCAACGGCAAGAATGAAAATACCGGAGGCGCCGGTGAAGGCCGTCGGAAATGCGGTAGCAAATATAATGACCGACGCCAGCATGGGCGCAGGCAGGTTGTAAGGCTTGATGACGTTCAGCAGCAACTCGGGCAAGCGAGTCTGCTTCAGTACCATCCCCACCAGAACATAGAGCCCGATATTGATAAACATTGAGGACAGGTTGGACATCATGCCGAAGTAGATAGCGAGGCCAGAGGCGTAGCCATCCACGAAGAAAAAGTAGCTCATGGCAATGAGGCCCATCACACAATAGAGCGGTACCACCAGGCCAGAGGACAACGACAACCCGCCTGCTCTTATGTGCTTCGGAACATTCAGAAAACGTAGGGCGTTAATCACCATGAAGAGCCCGAATACGCCAGTCCAGGCATACTGGAGCGTTGTTGTTGTCTCGGCGCCGGGAGAGCTGGCCAGGCGCCCCAGATAGGCGTGCATGGAGAACACCATCAGGCCATTCACCATGAATTGGACGGCCTGGCTCAGGCGCCACTCTGACCGGTTTCTGGGCAACCGAAGAGCTATGTGATCTGCATCAAACGCTGCAACCGCAGCTGCCATCGCAAAGATTGCAATAAACAGATACTTGGTCAGCCCTATGTTATCCAGCAGAAATGTCGCCAACCCCTGCTCAACGCTTTTAAAGGCGCCCAGTGCAGGCGTGGCCTGCTCAGCGTTCTTCTGATACGCAACATGCTTCTCCGCGCACAGTGCAAGATTCCGCTCCAGAGAGGTGCGAATGGCTTCCGGGTTTGGAGGGGAGTCGAACAGATCGTCCGGATCAGGCTTGTAAGCCTTTACCCGCTTGCGGACTTCCGCGTCTACGTCCATGTCCAGACGACAGGAAGGTTCTGTAGCGTCCGGGTTCAGCAGGTAATAGTTTGGCCATGCCTGCTCGCCAACCCAGAGCAGGCGGGAATGAAATGAGTTGCCCATACCCAGAAGCAGGGTAAAGAGCAGCAGCAACAGCAGAATGGCCCCGTGCACTTTATGCACGGGGTAAAGCGTTCTTGCGGCCGGGGCAGTCAGTGCTCGCCAGTTCATGTGCTGTCCGCCCTGTTATTCCCTGTTTTCCGAAGTGCACTCCGAAGCAGACGGGTTACTCGCGCAGCGGATCTTGCTCAACAGACCCAGCATTTTTGGATGATACACATCGGGCGCGCCTTTAAGGCCATCGCGCATCTCGATCCGGTTCTGGCGAAACATCTCCTGATACCCCTGAATATCCTTTTCCGGAATGCGGATCCACTTGTCTTCCGGAATGGCTTCTTCCTGCTTGTTAATCAGGTTCATGGCCTGGGGGTACATACCCCAGGCAACCTGCCGGGCAGCCTGGGCGGTGTCATCGCCCAATACGTCATCACGGACAATGACCTGCACAGTGAGCTGGGCCAGGGGGTAATTTACAATCCCGCCCTTATCACCCAGGCCCTTGTATAGCTCGAGTGCTTCATATGCAAATGCCGGGGCATAGGCGGTATCAACAGAACCGTTATTGAACTTGCCGGCAAAGTTGGTGATATCCGAAGGCACCACCGTTGCCTTCACGAAGTTGACCATGTGAATGGCGTCTTTCTGATAGTCCAGGGTAGCCATGCGCTTGCCGGCAAGTTCGCCTGCCGTATCAATGCTGCGATCGTTGACAAAAAGGTAACCTGCGCCGATTGGCACAATGCCGATTACTTCATAGCCGTCCTGCTTCATAAGAGGTGCGGCTTTAGTCTGGGCCAACGTTGCCAGAAGTGTTTCGAGATCGTCGTAAGTAGGAAGCGCGCCAACAGCACTAACGCTTCCTGTGAAGCGGTTAAATGGGCGGGTGCGGAGATCGGTTGCGGCAACAGCGTCGCACTGGCCGGCGTTGAAATCGCCCACGGCAACGCCTTCATCGGTGTAGGGTTTGAGATCAAAGTCCACACCGTGAGATTTCATCTCCAGCGCGTAGTCTTTAACCATGTTGAACATGTCACCGTTCGCACCAATCACATCAAACACACACATTTTTACGGTTTGGGCCGACGCCAGAGGGGCGAGGGCGGCGAGCGTCAGGGCGGTGAGGGATTTGCGGATCATAACGACCTCCGGGTCATTTTTGTGGTTATCGTGAGTTCATCGCGCGGTCGGGCAAAGGCGCCGTGGCCGTCATCTCATAGCAAATCGTCCAGGCTCATGGTTTCAACATTTTCGGTGTTGCGTTCCGGGCTCATTTTTCCGAAAAACGCCTGCGGCGTGCGATAGCCATACTCAGCAGTCCAGTATTTGTCTGAGGAGAAGCGGATTACGTGTCCGGCTATGGTGTCGACCAATCGGTATTCGTCCCAAACTTCAATGGTGCCTTCAGCCTCCGCAAAGCGACGGATAACATCCGCCAACACATCCCGGCGACCGAAGGTTTCGGCAGCAACAGCTTCGACTGCCAGAGAAGCCCGGATACCTGCGCTTGCGCCCGTTGCAGAGCTTTTTTCAAGCACCAACCAGGGATCGGGAGACAGCTCAGGACGGGTGTCTGGCAATAGCAACCAGACCAGAGCACGAACGGCATTGGGCAAGCCGCCCATTTTTTCATTGTTAACACAGGTTGCAGCACGCTCCGCCTGGGGTGCGATATTGCGAGGTATCCCTGCACGGGCACCGGAGTTGGCATCATTTACAACCGCCTGCATCCCCGTCAACAAACCCAGCAGGAATGTCATCTCATCCTGCTCACTAAACAGAAACGGGCATTCAATAGGCTCTTTGGAAGGATCAAAATCGTAGGCTGCCATGGCTCTGCGGAATGCCAACAGGCGACGTTCAGCGGTGAGAGCATAAAGGCGCTTGGATCGTTCGCGGGCGTCTTTGGCAGCTGGCACATTGCCTTCAAAATCTGCGCGCAAGTAGACCAGCTCAGTTTCCCATGCTTTATATTCCATGCAGTTGGCGGCCAGCAGCATCAAAAGCGACCCGGTGGTATCCGGAGCATCGTTAACCCGTGAAAAGGAATACAGCAAAGGGTCGATGCCCTCCCCAAGCGCGCACGCCATTTCAGGGTCAGACATCTGCAAGACATAAGGTGTGGCTTCATCTTCGGAGTATCCCGCAAGAACAGCCCCGGTGGTTTTATAGATGGGGTTGGCGGAACAGCCGGCAAACAAGGCTGCCGCTGCCAGTAAAACCAGTTTACTGCGTACCGTCATCAGGCGGCCTGCATGAGCTACCAGTATGGACATCATAATCACCCTGCTTTGCATTGTTTTTATCGGCGTGGAACACAGGTAGTTCTGTCATTCCGGAAGCAAGGGTGCGTTGAAAGCCGTTCTGCAAAAATGGCTCGTTTGCCATTTTGGTCATGCCAATCAGGCCAATGGTCTAAAATGGAAGGCGATTTTCTGGAAAATCTTGATCTAAAACAATAACTTTAAAAGGAAAATAAAAACCGGCACTCGGTCGATGCGTTTATTACGGATAGGTTACCGATGGATCCTGTAGGCTGAAATCCAGCCGCTCAGGGCTGGCTCAGGCCCAGCATTGCGACCACCTGATCGGTCAGTCCTTCCCGGGTAAGGCCACCGCGCTCCGGCCGATACCAGGTTACGGTCCAGCTCAAAGCACCCGTCAGCATGCGTCGCACCACAAACGGATCGGCAACCAAAGCGCCCTCCTCTTTGAGAGCGCCAAGCACGTCCAGCCACAAGGCCTCATAGATATCACGAAGCTTCAGCACCTCTGCCTGGGACACTTCAGAGAGGCTGCGCCATTCAAAAACCAGAACCGCCATAGCCTCGCCAGTCTGGCCGTTAATCGATTCCAGTTCGGCACTGACCAATGCCCTCAGTTTGTCACGATTGGAATCAGCCGCCTCCATGGCTGCCTGCATGACCGCCGTGTTGAGCCTGATGGTTTCAACCATGACCGCTTTGAGTATTTCTTCCTTGGTGCGGAAATGGTGAAAAAGGCTACCCGACTGAATACCCACAGCAGCCGCCAGATCCCGAACCGTCGTGCGCTCATAGCCTTTCTCACGAAACAACCTCGCCGCTTCGCGAAGCAAACGACCCCGGGCGCTCTCCGGATCTGAAACCAGGTTGTCGGCAATGAGGGTCTGAAGAATTTGGTCTTGATTCACGGGTAGATCCAGCGGCTTGAAAAGAACCACCATTCTACCTGAGATTTACCTGTTTACAAACCAAGCGCTTGCTTGGTATGGTTTGGTTTATGGATCAATAATTGGCTTGCCCCTAAGCATGGAGCAAGTGCCAGTAAAAACAGGATGCTTAAACATGGCTGATTCCTCGAAAACTGTTCGTATCGGTTGTTCGTCCGCATTCTGGGGCGACACCGAAACGGCCGCCTCGCAGCTGGTTCACAAAGGTAATATTGACTACCTGGTTGCCGATTATCTGGCTGAGGTCACCATGTCGATCATGGCTGGTCAGAAGATGAAAGATTCCAGTCAGGGCTACGCTCGGGATTTCGTTGAAACCGTTATGGGACCACTGCTTGCCGATATCAAAGAAAAAGGCATTCGAGTGCTGACCAACGCGGGTGGCGTAAACCCGGTGGCCTGCCGCGATGCCTTGCAAGCGCTGTGTGAAAAGGCCGGCGTAGACATGAAAATTGCCTTGGTACTCGGGGATGACCTGCTGCCTAAAAAACAGGCATTGAGCAAAGCCGGTATTGCTGAAATGGCCACGGGTCAGCCCATGCCGGCAATGATGGTTAGCCTTAACGCCTACCTTGGAGCCTCTGGTTTAGCAGCAGCTCTGGATCAAGGCGCCGACATTGTTCTTACAGGCCGAGTGGTAGACAGCGCTTTGATACTCGCTCCACTGGTTCACGAATTCGGCTGGGGCTGGGCGGATTACGACGAACTGGCGCAAGGTAGCCTTGCCGGCCACCTTCTGGAGTGCGGCGCACAGGCTACGGGCGGTAACTTTACCGATTGGGAAGACATCGCTGAAGGCTTCGCCGACATGGGCTTCCCCATTGCCGAGGTAAGCGCAAATGGTGATTTCGTTATTACCAAGCCGGAAGATACCGGTGGCCAGGTAAGCCGCGGCACCGTCGCCGAGCAACTGGTTTACGAAATTGGCGACCCCCGGGCGTACTTCTTGCCGGATGTTACCTGCGACTTTACGGATGTGAGTTTGGAAGAAAGCGGGCCAGACCGTGTAACCGTTCGCGGCGCACGAGGCTTGCCGCCAACTGACAGCTACAAGGTATCCGGTACCTGGCCAGACGGTTTCAAGTGCACAGCAACCTTCCTGCTTGCAGGCATGGATGCCCCGAAGAAAGCCCAGGCTGTTGCAGAAGCGATTCTTACCAAAACATCCCGGTTGTTTCAGGAACGCGGCTTGCCCGATTACACCGAAACCAGCATCGAATTGCTGGGTACTGAAACCACCTACGGCAAGCAAGGGCGTGGCCAGGGCAGCCGGGAAGTTGTCGTAAAGATCAGTGCTGCACATGCAAAAAAAGGCGCTCTTGTCCTCTTTTCCCGGGAGATCGCACAGGCCGCTACCGGCATGGCACCCGGTTTGACGGGCATTGTGGGTGGCCGACCAACGGTTTGGCCCAAGATTCGGCTCTATTCCTGCCTGGTACCCAAAAGCGAGGTTACGGTGTCTGTTGATCTGAACGATCAGGTAACACCGGTTGATGTTAATCCGGCCGGTGGATTCCAGCCTGGCCAGATCAAAGACCAACCCGAAATCCAAGGCGCATCGGTTACCGACACCACGGTGCCCTTGATTGATTTGGCCTGGGCGCGCAGCGGTGACAAGGGCGACCACAGCAACATTGGTGTTGTAGCGCGCAAACCGGAGTTCGTTCCGTTTATTGCGGCTGCATTGACCGAAGAAGCTGTTGCCCAGTGGATGTCCCACACATTAAACCCTGAGACTGGCAAGGTTACTCGTTGGACGCTGCCAGGGTTCCATGCGTTTAATTTCTTGCTTGAACACAGCCTGGGCGGGGGCGGTGTTGCCAGCCTGCGTATTGATCCGCAAGGCAAGGCGTTTGCCCAGCAGTTACTGGAGTTTCCGGTGCCAGTGCCCTCCGGGCTGGTTAACGCCTGAACATTGAACAAGGTTTTTAAACTATGAGCTATCAATCTGTTTTTCACCCCGACCTATTCAAGGGTCAGACATTTATCGTAACCGGCGGTGGTTCCGGTATCGGCCGCTGTACCGCCCACGAACTCGCGTCTCTGGGCGCCAGGGTTGCGCTGGTCGGTCGTAAAACCGAGAAAGTTGAATCCGTAAAAGCAGAGATACTTGAGGACGGCGGCATAGCCTCGGCGCATGTTTGCGATATCCGTGAAGAGGAGTCTGTAAAAGCCACGGTGAAGGCAATTATTGCAGAGCATGGCGGCCTGAACGGCCTGGTCAACAACGCCGGTGGCCAGTTCCCTTCCCCCCTTGCAGGCATCAATCAGAAAGGCTGGGAAACCGTGGTGCGCACCAACCTCACCGGCGGCTTTCTGATGGCAAGAGAAGCCTACACCCAGACGCTATCGAAAACCGGCGGCGCCATCGTGAATATCGTGGCCGACATGTGGGGTGGTATGCCGGGCATGGGGCATTCGGGCGCGGCTCGGGCAGGCATGGTGAATTTCACCCAAACCGCTGCGGTGGAATGGGGCACGTCCGGCGTTCGCGTGAATGCCGTCGCGCCCGGATGGATTGCTTCCAGCGGCATGGACAACTACCCCGAACACATGAAGCAATGGATTCGCAGCCTCGGCGATAACGTTCCTATTAAACGCATGGGCACTGAGTCGGAAATAAGCTCGGCCATCTGCTTCTTGCTGAGCCCGGGCGCCTCCTTTGTCAATGGCGACTGCCTGCGCATTGATGGCGCAGCGTCACAGGGTGGGCGCGTATGGCCGTTTCCCAAGGCCAAGAATAACGAGCCTTACAACGGTTTTCATCGGGCAGTCACACCCAAAGTGCTCAGCGAGGATTGAAAAATTTTTATGCAAACACTGGAAACCAGCGTTAATCCGCAGTCTGACGAGTTCCGTGGCAACACCGAGGCCATGAACGCACACATCCAGACCTTCCGGGATGTAGAGCAAAAGGTGCTCGACCTGGCAGAGGCCGCGCGGGAAAAGTTCACCAAGCGCAAAAAACTTCTGCCCCGGGATCGCATTAACCGCCTGCTGGATCGTGGTACACCTTTCCTGGAGCTTTGTTCACTGGCCGGCTACAAGATGCACGATGACAAAGACGGCAGCATGGCCGGTGGCAACATCATCGCCGGTATTGGCACCGTTAGCGGCATACGCTGCCTGGTGGTTGCCAGCAACAGCGCCATCAAAGGCGGCACCATCACGCCGGCAGGTCTGGATAAAACCTTGCGCCTGCAACAGATCGCCAAAGAGAACAAATTGCCGGTAGTCTCCCTGTCCGAGAGCGGCGGCGCCAACCTTAACTACGCCACGGATATTTTCGTGCAGGGCGCCCGTGGCTTCGCCAACCAGGCGCGCATGTCCGCTGCCGGGCTACCACAGGTTACCGTGGTACACGGCAACGCCACCGCCGGCGGCGCCTACCAGCCGGGCTTGTCGGATTATGTAATCGCTATCCGCGGCCAGGCAAAAATGTTCCTGGCCGGCCCACCATTGCTGAAGGCCGCAACCGGCGAAATAGCCGACGATGAAGAACTCGGCGGCGCAGACATGCACGCACAGGTCGCCGGCACCGCCGAGTACCTGGCCGAAGACGATGCCGACGGCATCCGCCAGGCCAGAAACATCATGGAAGCCCTGCCCTGGAACGAACAGCTCCCGCCACAGCGTGAGCTGAAATGGGACGAGCCTCTTTATGCGGCTGAAGAGCTCTTGGGCGTAATCCCGTCTGATTCCAAAAAGCCCTACGATGTGCGCGAAATTCTTGCTCGCATCGCCGACGGCTCAAAGTTCATGGACTTCAAGAACGAGTTCGACGACCAGACCGTATGCGGCACCATCCGAATTGAAGGCCATTGCGTCGGCATCATCGGCAACAACGGCCCGATCACCCCGGCCGGAAGCGCAAAAGCCGCCCAGTTCATCCAGCTCTGCGATCAGGCGGGCACGCCACTGCTGTTCCTGCACAACACCACGGGATTCATGGTGGGCACGCATTCCGAGCAGAACGGCATCATCAAACACGGCTCCAAAATGATTCAGGCCGTTGCTAACTGCCGGGTTCCAAAAGTCGCAATCGTGATCGGCGGTTCCTATGGTGCAGGTAACTACGCCATGTGTGGCCGCGGCCTGGACCCGAGATTCATCTTCGCCTGGCCTAACAGCCGAACCGCCGTAATGGGCCCGGCCCAGGCTGGCAAGGTAATGCGCATAGTGGCGGAGGACAAGCAACGTCGCAGCGGCATAGAGCCTGATCCGAAAACCCTGGATTTTCTGGAGCAGGCTACAGCCAAGAAGCTGGAAGACGGTTCCACTGCCCTGTTCGGTACAGCACGGCTATGGGACGACGGCCTGATCGACCCAAGAGACACCCGGCGCGTAGTCGCACTGGTTCTAGACGTGTGCCGCGAAGCCGAAATCCGTCAGTTGCGGCCTAATACATTTGGCGTGGCCCGCTTCTGATCGGGTTTTGGCTTTAGTGAGGCCCGCCTCATGGGTTGCTTGTTTGTGTGGGGGCACCGTCTGGGAGGGCGTGTCCAAAAACCGCTACAAGCACGTCCGTGTGCGCTTGTTTCCGGCCATCCATGGCCTCCGACATTTTTGGACACGCCCTCCCAGACGGTTCAGCGAAACCACGAGTTAACTCATTTGAAGAGCATGCTTAGGTAACAAAACACGAAAGTTGAGAGCCATGTGACAAGCTTGAGTGCAAGTGGCGCTCATCAAATAAAAATTTCTGAACGTAGCAATAAATTTGAAGACATGGGTGTGGGTGCGGGATTTCCTTCCAGAAAATGTTGGAGGCCATGGACGGCCGGAAACAAGCGCACACGGACGTGCTCGTAGCGGTTTTCTGGAAGGAAATCCCGCACCCACACCGCCCAGGCCAAAGAACGTGCACCAAAACAAAGAAAGCACGAACCAGATACCAGGAGAACAACAAGTGAAATTCACAGCCGAACACGAAGCCCTGAGAAAAACCGTCCGCGATTTCGTGCAGAAGGAAATTAACCCCCATTGCGACGAATGGGAAGAAGCCGGCCAGTTCCCCATTCACGAACTGTTCAAGAAAATGGGCGACCTCGGTTTGCTGGGCATTCAAAAGCCCGAAGAATACGGCGGCATGGGGCTCGATTACAGCTACAACCTCGTAGCGGCTGAAGAGTTGGGTATGGCTCACTGTGGTGGCGTACCTCTGGCCATCGGCGTACAGACCGACATGTGCACACCTGCCATATCCCGCTTTGGTTCTGACGAACTGAAGCGCACCTTTCTTGCACCGGCCATTGCCGGCGACATGGTGGGCTGCATTGGCGTAAGCGAAGTGGGTGCCGGTTCCGACGTAGCTGGCCTGAAAACCAACGCAAAAAAAGACGGCGATGACTACATCATCAACGGCTCGAAAATGTGGATCACCAACAGCCCACAAGCTGATTTTATCTGCCTGCTGGCGAACACCAGTGACGACAAGCCGCACAAAAACAAATCACTAATCGTGGTTCCCATGAACTCCCCGGGCATCACCTTCAGCCCGCATTTGAACAAGCTGGGCATGCGCTCCTCGGAAACCGCCCAGATCTTCTTCGACGACGTTCGTGTACCCCAACGCTACCGCATCGGCGCCGAAGGCACCGGTTTCATGATGCAAATGCTCCAGTTCCAGGAAGAACGTTTGTGGGGTGCCGCCAACGTCATCAAGGCGCTGGAAAACTGCATTGATCAGACCATCGAGTATTGCCGCGAGCGCAAGACCTTCGGCACACCGCTGATCGACAACCAGGTCATTCACTTCCGCCTGGCCGAACTGCAAACCGAAGTAGAAGCTCTGCGCGCCCTGACCTATCAGGCTTGTGAACTGCACATCGAAGGCAAGGACGTCACCAAACTCGCCTCCATGGCCAAGCTGAAAGCCGGCCGCCTGGGCCGTGAAGTGACCGACAGTTGCCTGCAGTACTGGGGCGGCAACGGCTTTATGTGGGACAACCCTGCATCCCGTGCGTTTCGGGATGTCCGTTTGGTGTCTATTGGCGGCGGTGCCGATGAGATCATGCTGGGGATCATTTGCAAGCTTATGGGGACTTTGCCTGGCAAGCGCAAAAGCTGAACTTAGGTGCAAGACCGGCACCCCGTACAATATTCTTGGAGTCGTTTTATGGAAACCTTGCCTCATTGCGAAACACTGCTTCTGGAAAAACAGGGGCCAGCCCTGCACATCACCATCAACCGGCCAGACTCCCGGAATGCCATGAGCCTGCAAATGGTGGCGGAGCTGTCCACGATCTTTACTGAAGTGGAATCCGATACCAGCATACGCGCCGTGGTGATCCGTGGTGCAGGCGGCCACTTCTGTGCCGGCGGTGATATCAAGGACATGGCCGGCGCCCGAAACCAGAAAGCCGGTGAAGGCGAAACCGACCCCTTCTACCGCCTCAACCGCGCCTTCGGGCAGATGATTCAGCAGGTAAACGAATCCTCCAAAGTCGTCATCGCCATCACCGAAGGTGCTGTTATGGGCGGCGGCTTTGGACTGGCCTGCGTATCCGACGTCGCTATCGCCGGCCCCACAGCCAAATTCGGCATGCCGGAAACCTCCCTCGGCATTATCCCGGCCCAGATCGCTCCATTTGTTGTTGAACGCATAGGCCTGACACAGGCCCGTCGACTTGCACTACTTGGATTAAGAGTCGGAGCGGAAGAAGCCTGTGCGTTGGGAATCGTTCACCAGGCGGCAGCATCGGATGAAGAACTTAACGACATGCTGACTCATGCACTGGAACGCATTCGCCACTGCGCCCCCAACGCCACGGCAGAAACCAAAGCCCTGCTCCATCGGGTTGGGCACGAATCCATGAGCGGATTACTCGACAGCGCTGCGGAAATGTTCACAGCAGCCGTCAGAGGCAGCGAGGGAACCGAGGGCACTATGGCGTTCATGCAAAAACGTGCTCCTGCATGGGCAGACACGAACAATTGATGAAGGAGCGCTTGGGTGGTGGGGAGTTTTCAGAAAATGTAGAGGGCCATGGATGGCCCGAAACAAGCGCACATGGATGTGCTCGTAGCGGTTTTCTGGAAACTCCCCAGCACCCAAGCGCGGACTGGCACGAATTTAAGAGACCAGCACAATGCTAAAAAAGTTACTAATAGCGAACCGGGGCGAAATCGCCGTCCGCATTATTCGTACCGCCAAAGCCCTCGGATACCGCACCGTCGCCGTCTACTCCGAAGCAGACGCCAACGCCATGCATACCGAACTGGCAGATGAAGCCGTTTGCATAGGCCCAGCACAAGTAGCGGCGTCCTACCTGAACGCCGACGCCATACTCGATGCCGCACGCAAAACCGGCGCGGATTGCATCCACCCCGGTTACGGCTTCCTCTCCGAAAACGCCGGCTTTTCCGATGCCTGCAAAGACGCCGGCATCGTGTTTGTAGGCCCGCCAGCCAGCGCCATTGAACTCATGGGCAGCAAGCGACGCTCCAAAATCGCCATGCAAAAAGCCGGCGTACCTGTTGTGCCCGGTTACGAGGGCGACAACGCCCGTGACGACGAGCTCATTGCCGCCGCAGCGGACATCGGCTACCCACTGATGATCAAAGCCTCCGCCGGTGGCGGTGGCCGGGGCATGCGCCTTGTAAACGATGAGTCCGAGCTAGCAGACAACATAAAACGCGCCCGTTCCGAATCCAAACAGGCCTTCGGTGACGACGAGCTCATTCTCGAAAAAGCTGTAATCGAACCTCGCCATGTGGAAATACAGGTCTTCGCAGACCGCCACGGCAACGCCGTCTACCTTGGTGAACGTGACTGCTCAATACAGCGCCGCCACCAGAAAGTCGTTGAAGAAGCGCCCTCCCCCTTTGTAACCCCGGAACTCCGGGCCGCCATGGGCGAAGCCGCTGTAAAAGCTGCCTTGGCCTGCAACTACGAAGGAGCGGGGACCGTCGAGTTCCTTGTGGACAAAGATCGTAACTTCTACTTCCTGGAAATGAACACGCGCCTGCAGGTAGAACACCCGGTTACCGAACTGATCACCGGGCAGGATCTGGTGGCTTGGCAACTGACGGTTGCCGAAGGCCTGCCACTGCCGCTGGCTCAGAAAGACATTGAACTGAACGGCCACGCCATCGAAGTCCGGCTCTACGCCGAAGACCCATCCAACGGCTTCACACCGCAAACTGGCCCACTACACATCTTCAAACCCGCTGAAGGCGAAGGCCTGCGCTATGACACAGGCGTGCGCTCCGGCGACGAAGTTACGCCGCATTACGACCCCATGCTCGCAAAGGTCATCGCCTGGGGCGAGAACCGGGATGAAGCCCGCCGGCGGCTGATCCGCGCGCTGGAAGACACCACTGTTTTTGGCGTCACAACCAACCGGTACTTCCTGAGTCGAATCATCGCAGACAGCACTTTTGGTGCCGGCGAGGCCACCACAGCATTCCTGCAGCAGGCGTTCCACGAAGACCCGTCACTGCAGCCAGCCAAACCTCAAATCCGCCAGCTCGCTCTTGCAGCCTGCGTACTAGCCCATGGTACTGCTGGCCAGGAAGCCTGGAGCAACGCACCGGCTACCAATACGCCAATGAAGCTCGATACCGGCGACGACATTGTTGAATTGTTGGTGCAAAGCAACGGTAACAAGCTTTCCTGCCGCCTGGGCAATGAGCAGCATGAAATGACGGTTACCAGCGTGCAGAACGGTATCTTATGTATTATCGACAACGGTATCCGTCAGTGTTGCCAATATCACCGCAGCGGAGATTCCCTATATTTACAGGCGTTCGGAGAGTCGTGGTCAGTCACTGATCTTACTCACCAGCCGGCCGCTGGAGCCAACGGCACGGGCAGCGGGCGCATTCAGGCCTCAATGGACGGCGCCATTATCGACGTTCTGGTAGAACCCGGGCAGACGGTAGGCCAAGGAGAAACCCTTGTCATACTCGAAGCCATGAAAATGGAACACCCGGTAAAAGCCGACTGCGACGGCGTTGTTAGCCAGGTTCTGACCAACAAAGGCAACCAGGTGAAGCGTAACCAATTACTGGTAGAAATCACCACTGGCGAAGCATCCGAACAGGAGAGCAAGAAATGAATACCTTGAACAGGAAAACCGTCTTTATCACCGGTGCAAGCCGAGGTATCGGCCGCCAGATTGCTCTCGCGTGTGCCCGTCAGGGCGCAAATGTTGTGATCGCCGCAAAGTCAGACACACCGCACCCAAAGCTGCCCGGCACCATTCACACGGTCGCTGAGGAAGTCCGCGCAGCAGGAGGCCAGGCACTACCCTTGGTACTCGATGTGCGCGACGAAGAACAGATCAAACAGCGCATTGATGAAGCGGCTGAGCACTTTGGCGGAATTGATGCCCTGATCAACAACGCCGGCGCCATCCGTTTGGCCGGTGTAGAGAAGCTGAAGGTCAGCCGCTTCGACCTCCTGCACCAGGTAAATGCCCGCGCGGTGATGGCATGCAGCCAAGCCGCTTTGCCCTGGCTCAAACAGTCCGAGCGCGGCCATATCCTGAGCATGTCGCCGCCACTGAATATGGATCCCAAATGGTTTGCGCACTTCGGGCCTTACACCTCCACGAAATACGCCATGACCATGATCAGCATCGGCATGGCTGAGGAGTTCAAGCGCTACGGAATCGCGGTGAATACCCTATGGCCTAAAACTGTCATTGCGACAGCCGCGATTCAGCACGAAGCCGGTGGCGAACAGTTAATGGCTCAAGGCCGGAAGCCGGACATCATGGCCGACGCGGCCGTAAGCATCCTGAACCGGCCAGTTGACGAGATGACAGGACAGAACCTGATTGACGAGGACGTACTCCGTGAAGACGGCGTAACCGATTTCGAAAGTTACCGTTACAAAGCCGGTGATAAACCCCTGCTGCCAGACCTTTACCTGGACTAGCCTCACGGTGAGGTTAATCCGGAGCCCTGATTCAACTATAAAAAATACTTACGGAAAGACCATGAGCCAAGATAACGTTACTGCGATGGATATCGTGCGCAGCCTTCCGGGGATACTCAAACGATTCCCGGCGATTGCCAAAGGCTATTATTACTACTCAATCAAGGATGCGCGTAAAACCCTCACCCTCGGAACACTCGTGGAGAACAACGCAGAAAAGTATGGTGAAAGGCCGGCGATTCTATTTGAAGATCGCAGTATCACTTGGGACGATTTCAATGCCTGGTCGAATCGCATCGCCGGTTATTTTCAGGCTCAGGGGCTGAAAAAAGGCGACTCTATCGCCATCTTCCTGGAAAACCGCCCGGAAATCCTGGCAGTGGTTGCGGGCGCAGCCAAGATCGGCGTTGCCTGCGCCATGCTGAACACATCACAGAAAGGCAAGGTGCTGGAACACAGCGCCAACCTGGTCAAGCCGAGAATGGTTGTGGTTGGTGAGGAGTTGGTGCCCGCATTTGATGCTGTAAAAGCAAGCCTTGAGCTCAACCACCCCACGCCTTTTTTGTTTCTCGCCGATACCAACACCCTCAATGCCTTCGGCGACGCACCCTCTGGCTACGCCAACATGGCGCAACAGGTCAGCACCTTCAACAGCGGCAACCCCGTTCTGAGCGACCCACCAAGAACCGGAGATACAGCGATTTACCTGTTCACCTCTGGCACAACCGGTTTGCCGAAGGCTGCCCCCGGCTCCCACAACAAGTTCCTGAAAGCCTATGGCGGCTTTGGCCTGATGTCTCTTTCAATGAAGCCGGAAGACGTTTTCTACTGCACCTTGCCGCTATACCACGGTACCGGCCTTGTCGTTTGCTGGGGCTCGGTTCTGGCAGGCGGTTCGGCCTTTGCTCTGCGCCGAAAGTTTTCTGCCAGCGCATTTTGGGATGATGTACACCGTTATAATGCAACGGTTTTTGGCTACATCGGCGAGCTTTGCCGCTACTTGCTCAACCAGCCGCCAAGCGACCAGGACCGCAACCATCGCGCCACCAGCATGCTAGGCAACGGCTTACGCCCCTCTATCTGGAAAGAGTTCAAAGACCGTTTCGGAATTGAAACCATCGCGGAGCTTTATGCATCCAGCGAGGGCAACATCGGCTTCAGCAACTTTTTCAACCAGAACAACACCGTTGGCCTGTCCACGGCGCCTTACAAACTGGTGAAATTCCACGATGGCACCCGTGACCCGGTTCGGAACGAAAAGGGCGTGATGCAGGAAGTGACCAAGGGCACACCGGGGCTGCTGATCGGCGAAATCACGAAAAAGTGGTCATTCGAGGGCTATACCCAAAAAGAAGCCACGGAAAAATCCATCCTGCGCGATGCATTCAAAACAGGCGACGCCTGGTTCAACACAGGCGATGTTTTGAGAGAAATAGGCTGCCGCCACCTGCAGTTTGTGGATCGAATGGGGGACACGTATCGCTGGAAAGGTGAGAACGTTTCAACCAACGAAGTGGAGAACATCCTCGACGGCTCCGGAATGGTCGAAGAAGCCATCGTCTACGGCGTGGAGATCCCGAAAACCAACGGCAAAGCGGGTATGGTGACGCTGGTACCGAACAGCGAAACCTTTGATATCGATAAGCTGCTTGGTTTCCTGCGGGACAACTTGCCGGCTTATGCGGTTCCGGTGTTTGTAAGGGTTACCCAAGCCATCGAGAAAACGGGAACCTTCAAGTACCGTAAGGTGGATATTCAGAAAGCCGGTTACACTCTAGAACGGTCTGATGAGGAAGTCTTCGCTTGGTTGCCCAAAACCGAGGGTTACGTTCGGCTGACCCCGGAGCTGGTTTCGGATATTGATTCCGGACAGTTTAACTTCTGACTTTGGTGTTGCCGGCTGGTTATGGACCCTAGCCTTTTAGATCGGGGTTAGCCATACAGGGCGGGTCTTCCCAAAAACCGCTACAAGCACATCCGTGTGCGCTTGTTTCGGGCCGTCCTTGGCCATCTACATTTTTGGGAAGACCCGCCCTGCATGGCTTTCAGAGTTTAGAGTAGTAGTCCTAAATCACAAAAACTTCTTCTCAAGGCCATCGTATTACTAGCGATAACTGAAAGTTTAAATGGTGAGAGTGGGCGGCCCCTCCCAAAAATGTCTGCGGCCATGGATGTGCTCGTAGCGGTTTTTTGGGAGGGGCCGCCCACTCTCACCTACTCCAAAACCATCAGGCTACGATTCAGAAGGCCACTCAAGCCCCAACTTTAAGCACTACCTTCCCAGTAGCACGCCGCTCAGTAAGAGCCCCCAGAGCCTTGGCGTAATCTTCAAACTCGAATACTTCGCTTATTTTCGGGTCGATTTTACCTTCGGCATAAAGCTTCATCAGCGCCATCATGTTCTGGGCACTCGCCTCCGGCTCTCGCTGGGTAAAGCTGCCCCAGAACACGCCGACAACCGAACAGCCTTTCAGCAGCGTCAGGTTCGCCGGGATTTTGGGGATATCGCCTGCAGCAAAGCCAACAATCAAGTGGCGACCGTTCCAGGCCATGGCACGCAGTGCCTGCTCGGTGAAATCGCCACCTACGGGGTCGTAGATTACATCCACGCCTTTGCTGTTAGTCAGGCGCTTTACCGCCTCTTTCAAAGGTTCTTCGGTGTAATTGATCAGTTCATCCGCACCAGCGGCCTTGGCAATTTCGAGCTTCTCCGCTGAACTGGCTGCGGCGATAACGCGAGCGCCCATCGCCTTACCCAACTCTACCGTTGCCAGGCCAACGCCACCGCTGGCACCCAGAACCAGGAGGCTTTCGCCTGGCTGGATGTTCGCGCGTTGTTTGAGCGCGTGATAGGACGTGCCGTAAACCATGGTGAACGCAGCGGCTTTTTCGTCGCTCATGCCTTCTGGTATCGGCAACAGGTTGTGCTCGGGCACGATCACTTCTTCAGCAAAAGCACCATAACCGGTCAGGCCCGCAACACGGTCACCGACTTTAAAACGGGTTACCTGGTCGCCTACCGCGATAACTTCGCCCGACATTTCTCCGCCCGGGGAGAATGGCATGGTCGGTTTGAGCTGATATTTGCCTTCTATAATCAACGTATCGGGGAAGTTCAGGCCCGCTGCTTTCACGCGGACTTTAACACCGCGACCTTTGGCCTCTGGGCTGGGTACATTTTCAATGACCAGCGTTTCAGCCGGGCCATATTCCTTACAGAGAATCGCTTTCATGGGGACTCCTTTAATGAAATTCTGTTGTTATTGAATCACGCCAAGCTAAACAGACTCGGCTCATGAAGCAAATAAAGAACCTTTATCCATATTAATAAACGCCACTTATACCTCGCTCATTCCGGGCACAGGCACAGAGATGAATCGAATGCGGTTTTCCGCTATCCTTCGCGCTTCTGATCCGAGCCGCTCAGAAGCCATCCAATGTCCTTTCAGGGTTGATCATGCTCGACATTGTTTACTCGCTTGAAATGATTGGAATTGTTGCCTTCGCTATATCAGGCATGGTGGTTGCTCGCTCCAAGAACATGGATCCAGTCGGTGTTTTTACCATCGCGTTTATTACGGCCCTTGGCGGTGGAACACTGCGCGATCTTATCATGTCAAACCACCCGGTTTACTGGATCAAGCACGAAGAACAGCCCATCCTGATTCTCGCGATGGCGATTGTTTTCAGCTACTGGAAACGCTCAGAGCGTATTCGCGAATCCTGGATTGTTTTCCCGGACGCCATTGGGCTCGGCACTTTCTCGATACTGGGGGCGCAGTTGGCTCTCGACATGGGCCACTCCTGGTTTATTGCCTCTCTGCTCGGCGTGATGACCGGTACATTTGGAGGAGCCCTACGCGACACCCTCTGCAACGAAGTGCCGTTCATCTTCCGCAAGGATCAGATCTATGCATCTATTTCATTTGCCGGTTGCTGGCTCTATTTCCTGTGTCAGTGGACTCTGCGAAGCGAAGCCTTGTCGCTGACGATTGGTTTGCTTTTTATTATTATCGTACGGATGGCAGCGGTGCGTTTCGATATCCGCTTGCAGCGCGACCCGACGCAACACTGACGGCGCTGAGACTTCAATCATCTCTTGGCCTTGGGGCCCTCAACCAGTAAGATTACCGCTTTTTCACGCAGCTCTTTTTCAAGTAGCTTTTTCAGCTTGGCTTTTTAGTTTAACTACAGACTCCCAAACCCCACACTCTGGCATCCTGAGAGGCAGACACCCGTCATGCTCGAACGACTGTTCCAACTCCAGGCCCACGGCACCGATGTTCGTAAAGAACTGGTTGCGGGCATCACCACCTTCCTGACCATGGCATACATTATCGTGGTCAACCCAAGCATCCTGTCTTCAACAGGCATGGATTTTGGGGCAGTTTTTGTCGCCACCTGTCTGGCAGCGGCCATCGGCACTCTGATCATGGGCCTCTGGGCAAACTATCCAATTGCCCTGGCACCGGGCATGGGCCTGAACGCCTTTTTCTCGTTTACCGTTGTGGGCAGCCTTGGGTACAGCTGGCAGGTTGCGCTTGGCGCGGTCTTTCTCTCTGGCCTGATCTTCTTTTTGCTGAGCATATTCAAAATTCGCGAATGGATTATAAACAGCATTCCCATGTCCCTGCGCTTCGGAATTTCCGCCGGTATCGGCTTTTTCCTGGCACTGATCGCCCTGAAAAATGCGGGCATCGTAGTGGACAACCCCGCCACACTGGTTGGCCTGGGTGAACTGAAGTCTGCCGAGAGCCTGCTGTTCTTTGGTGGATTTGTTCTGATTTGTGCCTTGTCATTCCGCCGCATAACCGGTGCCGTCATGATCGGAATTATTGCTATAACGGCCATCGCGATGATGCTGGGCATGGTGGAATATAAGGGCTTCGTCTCCGCGCCGCCAAGCCTTGCGCCCACCTTTATGCAACTGGATATCGCCGGTGCGCTGAATGTCGGCATGATCAGCATCGTGTTCGCGTTCCTGTTTGTGGATCTGTTCGACACCTCAGGTACGCTGATCGGCGCCGCTCAACGCGGCGGCCTCCTGGACAAAGACGGCAAGCTACCACGCCTGGGCCGCGCATTGATGTCTGACTCTGTGGCCACCATGTCTGGCGCAGCCCTGGGCACCTCAACCACCACCAGCTACATTGAGTCCACCGCAGGTATTTCTGCCGGCGGGCGCACCGGCCTTACCGCTGTGGTTGTAGCCTTGCTGTTCCTTGCTTGCCTCTTGCTTTCACCCATCGCCAGCATTATCCCCGCCTACGCTACGGCGCCTGCGCTGCTTTACGTGGCAGTGTTGATGGCCAGCGGCCTGAAACTGATAGACTGGGACGACATTACAGAAGCCGCACCAGCCGTAGTAACTGCGCTGATGATGCCCCTTACATTCTCTATTGCCAACGGAATTGCGCTGGGCTTTATCACTTACGCTGTGATCAAGGTTCTGAGCGGACGCTGGTCAGACCTGAACGTGAGTGTTGTGGTGATCGCCATCGTTTTCGTTCTGAAATTCATGTTTCTGGACGCAGGTTAAGCTGCACTCAGAATGAGAGCCTGACTTTTATGGATTACTTTTCTCAAAGCATCAAGCAAGCCATCCGCACAGTGCCGGACTGGCCCAGGCCCGGCGTTGCCTTCCGGGATATCACCACGGTTCTGCAGGATAAAACCGCGTTCAGGAAGCTGATTGATGCGTTCGTTCACCGCTACCACGGCCACGATATTGACGCTGTGGCTGCGGTGGATGCCCGCGGATTTATCATTGGCTCAGCATTAGCTTATGAGCTCAATGCCTCGCTGGTACTGATACGCAAAAAAGGCAAACTGCCGTTTGATACCTTGGTGGAGGACTACGAGCTGGAATACGGAACAGCCTCAGTAGAGCTACACCAGGATGCGTTCAAACCCGGCGACAAAGTGATACTGGTAGACGACCTGATCGCCACCGGTGGCACCATGTTGGCTGCGAGCCGGCTGATTCGCCGTATTGGTGCTGAAATTATCGAAATTGCTGCCATGATCGACCTTCCCGATCTTGGCGGATCTAGCAAGCTGCAGAAAGAGGGTCTGAAGGTCTATACTGTATGCTCGTTTGAGGGCGAATAGAGGCTTCGCCCCCAAATTCTGAATTAGCGACGAGAGACTACTTCGAGAGCAATGGGAGGTCGCCATGGATCAATATCAGCACCACTGGAAAGACGGCACACCGGTGCATCTGCCATTGGGTAAGATCGTTTGCGTTGGCCGCAATTACGCGGAACACGCGAAAGAGCTCAACAACCCGGTGCCTGCCGAACCTTTGCTGTTCATCAAACCCGCCACCTCGGCAACCCATGTAACCCGCCCCTTGGCGTTTCCAGCCAATCATGGCCAAGTGCACTTCGAAACCGAATTGGCGGTGCTGATAGGCAAACCTTTAACCAATGCGTCTGCCAGCGAGGCTCAGGCTGCCATCCTCGGTTACGGCCTGGCGCTGGATCTGACCCTTCGGGATCTGCAAACTCAGTTGAAAGATAAGGGACACCCCTGGGAGCGGGCCAAAGCCTTCGATGGCGCCTGCCCCCTGTCTCCGTTTGTGGCCGCGGAACGCTTTCGCAACGATCACATTACCTTCAGTCTGGATATCGACGAAAAGCGTCAGCAAAGCGGTGATACCCGGGACATGCTTTTCCCGATCATTCCGCTGCTAGCTCATATAAGCAATCACTTCACGCTGCTGCCAGGCGACGTGGTGCTCACAGGCACCCCCAGCGGCGTTGGTCCATTGCACTCAGGGCAAACCTTGTCACTGCAACTGGAGGATCAGTTGTCCGTCTCCACCAAAGTGGTTTAACGTGGGCTGTTACAATCTTTCTATCTGAAGAGCACGTATAGTCAGGCATGGCAAAAAAACCGGTTACCTCACGCAGTGGTCGTTTCTTCAAGCTTGCCGGCATGACTGCCTCAGTGGCAGGGCAATACGCCGGCCAGAAAGCCCGCAGCATGTTCAGCAGCGAAAACGACGACGGCGCCCGCAGCGAAAGCTATACCCGCATGGCCAACCGCATTACCGACACGCTCGGCGAAATGAAAGGCGCAGCCATGAAAGTGGGCCAGATTGCGTCCCAGACTCAGGACTTCCTGCCCCGGGAGTTTTCGGATGCTCTTCAGAAGTTGCAGAAAGAAGCGCCGCCCATGCCCTTCGAGATTATTCTTGAGCAGGTCGAAACCGAGCTTGGCAAGCCGGTAGGCGAGCTGTTCGAATATCTGCAGGAAACGCCCTATGCCGCAGCGTCCATAGGCCAAGTTCACCGCGCCCGGTTGCACGACGGCACGGATGTGATTGTCAAGGTGCAGTACCCGGGCGTGGACGAGTCCTGCGATTCCGATCTGAAGCAATTGCGCCTGGCTCTCAAGCTTGGTGGTCTGCTGAAAATGCCAAAGGAATCGGTTGACCAGTTGTTCGCAGAGATTCGCGAGCGCTTGCGAGAAGAGCTGGATTACGAGAACGAAGCCCGCAACATTGAGCTGTTCCGGGAGTTTCACAAGAATGATTCCTGGGTGGTTATTCCTGCCGTGATCCATAGTCACTCTACCCGCCATGTGCTCACTCTGGAGCTGGAGGAGGGCGATCACGTCAGTGAGGTTACGCCGGAGCGCTATGACCAGGCCACGATCAATCTGATCGGCCATCGCATGTTTACTACCATGGCAGATCAGTTATTCCGTTTTCAGTGTATCCATGGTGATCCCCACGCGGGTAACTTTGCATACCGTCCGGATGGCAGCATTGTGGTGTACGATTTCGGCTGCATCAAGAAGCTGAAGCCGGAGATTGTTGTGGCTTACCGTAATGCGGTTACCGCAGCTCTGGCTCAGGATTACAAGGCGCTGGATTCGTATCTGATTGATCTGGGAGCTCGGGTCGGGAGTCAGCCAGCTATAGATGAGGCTTATTACGCCATGTGGCGGGATATTCTCGTTGTGCCGTTTGATTCTGAGCAGCCTTATGATTTTGGCGAATCCAGTATTCACAAAAGTGTTGCTGCCAAGACGAGCACGGTGTTCAAGTATCTGGAGTCGTTCAAGCCGCCGGTTGAGAGTATTTTTATTGACCGGATGATTGCGGGGCATTATTGGATGCTGAAACGGCTAGGGGTTCAGGCTGCTTTTGGTGAGGAGCTTCGTCGGTATCTTGCGGAGTCGCTCTGATTTCTTGCTTCGGTGCTGACGGCAGTGTCAGGGTCTTATTTCCAAAACACGCTGTGAATACTTCCCTGTACGCTTGGCTACGCCATCCATGGCTTCGCACAGTTTTGGGAATAAGACCCTGACACTGCCTATCTGGCTCAGCTGTGCACTGCCGATACCTATCTCGCCAAGAAGTTTGCAATCCACTCAGCAACGCCCTCTCCTGCGCCTTTGCGGATAACCCTTGCACGAGAAACACCGGGAGCTTCACCCGGATCTATCACCGTAATCGGTACGTCTCTCTCCACTTCGTGAATCAGTCCAGCAGCCGGATAAACCTGTAGCGAGGTGCCTACAATCAGCAGGTCGTCTGCGGTGCGGACGATGTCGGCTGCCGCCTGGAGCATTGGGACTTCTTCGCCGAACCAGACGATGTGCGGGCGTAGCTGCTGGCCGCACTCGCATTGCTCGCCCAGCTGGATGTCGCGGTAGCCAATGTCGTAGATCAGTTCCGGGTTAACCGAGCTTCTGGCTTTGGTGAGTTCGCCATGCAGGTGAACTACTCTGCTGGAGCCACCGCGTTCGTGCAGGTCGTCTACATTCTGGGTGACGATGGTTACCCTGTGGCTCTGTTCCAGTTCGGCGAGCAGGCGATGGGCGCGGTTTGGCTGGGCGGTGGCGAGTTGGCGCCTGCGTTCGTTGTAGAAGCGCAGCACCAGTTCCTGATTGCGGGCGAAGGCTTCGGGGGTGGCAACGTCGTATACGCTGTGTTGCTCCCAAAGCCCGCCGTTGTCACGGAAGGTGGAGAGGCCACTCTCGGCGCTGATACCAGCGCCGGTGAGTACTACGATGTGCCTTTGCATCAGTCGAAAATCTTGCCGGGGTTGATGATGCCGTTGGGGTCAAATACCTGTTTGATCCCTCTCAGGTAGGCTATTTCTGCTTCGCTGCGAGTGTACTGCAGGTAGGGCTTTTTGGTCATGCCCACGCCGTGTTCGGCAGAAACGCTGCCCTGGTATTTCTCGACGATTTCGAACACCCACTTGTTAACCTGTTGGCACTTTTCGAAGAAGTCTTCTTTTGCCATGTCCTCCGGTTTGAGGATGTTAAGGTGCAGGTTGCCATCGCCAATATGGCCGAACCAGATGATTTCAAAATCCGGGTAGTGTTCTGCTACCAGCTCATCGATTTCCTGTAGAAACCCCGGAACTTTGGAGACCACAACGGAAATATCGTTTTTGTAGGGCGTGCGGGGCGCGATGGATTCCGAGATGCGTTCGCGCAGCTGCCACAGGTTCTGGGCCTGGGTTTCGCTCTGGCTGATAACGCCATCCAGCACCCAGCCATTTTCCATGCACTGCTCGAACAGGTTCATGGCAGCGTCCATTACCTGATCAGACGTCGCTTCAAACTCCAGAAGCGCGTAGTAAGGCGCTTCGGTTTCAAACGGAGCCTGCACCTGGCCGTGGGCCAGAACGTGCCCCATGGCCTGGTGCGAGAAGAACTCGTAGGCGGTCAGATCAAGGCCGCCCTGGAAGGTTTTGAGCACGTCCATGGTATTGCCCAGGTCATTAAGCCCGAGCACCAGCACGGTCAGGTTATCTGGCTGGCGTGAGAGCTTCATGGTGGCTTCGGTGATAAACCCGAGTGTACCTTCGGCGCCGATGAACAGGTGGCGCAGATCATAGCCAGTGTTGTTCTTTGCCAGATCCTTGTTCAGATCAAGGATGTCGCCTTTACCGGTAACCACTTTCAGGCCGGCTACCCAGTCGCGGCTCATGCCATAACGAATGACCTTGATGCCACCCGCGTTGGTTGAGAGGTTACCGCCAAGCTGGCTGGAACCGGCAGACGCAAAATCGACCGGGTAGTACAGGTTGTTCTCTTCCGCAAAATTCTGCAGTTGTTCAGTCACTACGCCGGCCTGACAACGAACCAGGCGATCGCTGGCGCTGAAATCAAGAATCTGGTTCATGTTGTCGAAAGCAACAACCACTTCCCCGTTGGCGGCCACCGCTCCAGCACTCAAACCGGTACGTCCACCAGAGGGAACCAGCGCAACCCCGTTTTCGTTGGCGAATCTGACCAGCGCCTGAACCTGTTCAGTGGTTTTCGGTAGCACGATGGCCAGTGGGTTGGGCGCATAGATTCGCGTCCAGTCTTTGCCGTAACTCTCGAGATCAGCCGGGTCGGTCAGTACCTTTCCGGGCGCCTCGCCAGTGGCTACAAGCTCTTTGAGGGAAGCAATGATCTGTTCGGATTTCATGAATGCATCAGTCTCGTCAGGGTTGGGCCGGCTGCTCTGGATAAAAAGTTCTCGGTTCAGTTGATCCAGGCGAACCGGCGCGCTGTGAAAAGTTGCTTTTATGGTATCATACCGCCCCTGTTCTGTGAGCCAGGCCCGACGATCACTGGCTGCAGGTCATTTCTTGCCACGAAAGGTTCGGAAGCAAAGCCCATGTCAACGAAGTCCCTCGAAAAGAGCAAAATTCGGATTCTGCTGCTGGAAGGCGTGCATCAATCCGCCCTGGACACCCTGAACGCCGCAGGCTACTCCAACATTGAGTACCTCAGTCACTCTCTGGCCGAGGAAGATCTTATTGAGAAGATCGCCGATGCGCATTTTGTAGGCCTTCGATCGCGCACTCAGTTGACCGCCAACGTGTTTGAGGCTGCCAAAAAACTGGTTGCCGTGGGCTGTTTCTGTATCGGTACCAACCAGGTGGATCTGCAGGCGGCGACCCGTCGTGGCATCGCTGTATTCAACGCGCCTTTCTCCAATACCCGCAGTGTTGCAGAACTGGTTCTGGCACAGGCTATCCTCCTGCTCCGTGGTGTTCCGGAGAAAAATGCCAAGGCACATCGTGGTGACTGGCAGAAATCGGCCAAAGACAGCTACGAGATTCGGGGTAAAAAACTGGGCATCATCGGTTACGGCAATATCGGGACCCAATTCAGTGTTCTGGCGGAAGGCCTGGGCATGGACGTGTACTTCTACGATGTGGTTTCCAAATTGTCCATCGGCAATGCAACGCAGGTAGGCACCATGCAGGAACTGCTCAACATAGCGGATGTTGTGAGCCTGCATGTGCCGGAAACACCGGCCACCAAGTATATGTTCAAAGCAGAGCAGTTGGCTCAGATGAAGCCGGGCTCTATCCTGATGAACGCCTCAAGAGGCACGGTTGTTGATATTGACGCTCTCGCAGACGCTCTCAGAAGCGGCAAGCTACTGGGTGCGGCGATTGACGTATTCCCGGTTGAGCCCAAATCCAATACTGAGGAGTTTGTTTCTCCGCTGCGCGAATTCGACAACGTTATCCTGACGCCGCATGTAGGCGGTTCCACCATTGAAGCTCAGGAAAACATCGGGCGTGAAGTGGCTGAAAAGCTGGCCATGTACAGTGACAATGGCACTTCGGTGTCTTCTGTTAACTTCCCGGAAGTGGCACTGCCTTCGCATCCGAACCAGCACCGCTTGCTGCACATTCATGAGAACGTGCCGGGCGTGATGTCTGAAATCAACCAGGTGTTCTCCGAGAACGGCATTAACGTTTGCGGCCAGTACCTGCAGACCAAAGAAGACATTGGCTACGTGGTAATTGATGTAGATAAAGCCTACGGTGAACTTGCCCTGGAGAAGTTGCTCCAGGTGAAAGGCACCATTCGTGCTCGCGTACTGTTTTAAACTGTATGCGGCAATAAAAAACCGGAGCTTGTGCTCCGGTTTTTTATGTCCGGCAAAGCCGGGACGAGGATTTGTTAACAGATTACTGCATCGGGACCAGAGTCAGCTCTACGCGACGGTTCTGCTCCCGCCCTGCAGCAGTGTCGTTTGAAGCAATCGGATAACGTTCGCCATAACCGACCGCACGGGTGCGCTTGGGTTCAATGCCCTGGTTAAGGAGAAAGTCCCGCACAGAGCCAGCGCGGCGCTCACTGAGCAGCTGGTTGTAACTATCAGCACCGGAACTGTCTGTATGACCCTCGATCTGGATGATGGTCTTGTCAAATTCTTTCAGCACCAGAGAAACAGACTCCAGCGTGCTTGTAAAACCACCCCGGATTGAGGTCTCGTTCAGATCAAAGGTGATATTACCGGGCATGACAAGCTCTATCTCGTCGCCGTTACGAATAACCCGGACACCCGTGTTTTTCAGCTTATGTCTCAGCTCTGCTTCCTGCCGATCCATGTAATAGCCAATGCCTCCACCAACAGCTGCGCCGCCCGCTGCACCAATCAATGCGCCTTTGCCACGGTCGCTTTTGCTTGAGGTTGCTGCGCCTACAGCTGCGCCACCGATGGCGCCGATAATGCTGCCTTTGGTTGCATTTGAGGTTTTCTCTTCGTCGGTGTAAGGGTCATATGTCATACAGCCGGCGAGACTCATGGTCGTCACTGCTAATGCGAGCATTGTTTTCTTCACAGCATTCTCCTGTGGTTAGTTTTTTACAGACGTTTTTGCAGCTTCAAGTCTTCAAACTCTGCGGCCTTGTTGTCACGACGCATCAAGAGTTCTCAGGGACGTCTGCTGTTGGACGATCGAAGGTGTCGATAATTGTATTGAACACGGTGGCCTGTAGATCCTTGGCTTCGTTCACCAAGTGGTGACGACCGTCGGCGATTCGGACTTCATCTACCGATGCAAACTTGTTGCGGATAATTCTGAGATTGTGCTGCCAGTCTACCGTCTGGTCTTTTTCGCCTTGAACCACCGTGACCGGAAAGTCTACAGGGCGGGCCGATTCAATGTGCGGTATCCAAATACGCAGCGCGCTTACCCAATCAACATGCACAGCTCTCGCCTGCAGCGGATCATGCTCTTTCAGAAAGCGCAAAAAATGTGTGTTACCACTGTTTGCGGAAAATACACGCTGCCAGCGGCTGATAAACGGCTTTACCATCGTGTGCAGGACTCTGGCACCAAGCCAGCCTGCTGGCCGGACCAGCGGCGCCAACAAGACCACTTTGCGAAATTCAGACGTTTCCCTGGAGTGGTGATTCGACAGCAAGTAATCAATCAGAATGCCTCCTCCCGTGCTCTGGCCAACAGCAAACCATGGCCCGCGAATTTTGTCCCGGACATGGGCAAGGACTTGGGACAATACGCCCTGGTACTCCAGGAAACTGCCAATTGCCGCCGGTGTCCCACTGGAAAGCCCGTGGCCCGGCTGGTCGTAAGCCAACACATCGAAACCAGCCCCTATGCAGCGGTCAATCAACTGGCTGTACAAGCCCACATGATCAAAATAACCGTGCAGAATGAACACCGTACCACGCTTCGCTCGCTGCTCCGGCAACCGAAAGTAATGCACCATAACCTCATGCCGGTCCGCCGTTACATAGCCTTGGTGATACTCAACCTCAGGATGTTCAACCCAGAGATCAAGGCCATAAAAACGGCAATAGGCCACCATTTCTTCGCTAAGCCCTTCCCGCCCATCCGGGTCAAAAGGCTCAAGGCGATCCAGCAGGGACCCACGATCCCAATCGGGTATTTCTATGGTATCTGTTTTCCAGTACACGTAGAGTTAAACGCCTGTCATGAATAGATAATACGAATTACGATGCTCAATCCTAACCCATAGCGGAGTCATAACACAGATGTTGCAACATCTTCTTGAAACCGGGCTGCGCCAGACCATGAATCGCCTGGTGAAACCGGCTCTTCATCCCAAGGTACCGGTTTCCGTACAACGCACACTGATAAGGCAGGCATACCGGAGCTCTGTTCCGCCCCGTGACTGCCGTTTTCAGGAAGATACACTGGCGGGCAGGTCTGTCATCAGAAGCTCGTTCGGCCAGGCCACACGCGGTGTCGTGCTGTATCTCCACGGCGGCGGATATATCATCGGCTCCGCCGCTACTCACAAAGGTCTTACCGGACATCTCGCCAAAACCAGCGGCTGCATGGTGGTTACTCCGGATTACCGCCTTGCACCGGAGCACCCTTTCCCGGCTGCATTGGACGATGCGGAAGCAGCCTGGCATGCGCTGATAGATGAAGGTTTTGCACCCGGGCAAATTGCCGTTGCCGGCGATTCTGCAGGCGGCGGGCTGGCCATTGCGCTGGCATTGCGGTTGCGTGACAGCGGTCAGCCTTTGCCGGCTTCCCTTACGGTTTTTTCACCCTGGGTGGATCTGACCCAGGAAGCGCTGTATTCACCCGAATGCGAGCCAGTGCTGCAAGCACGCTGGACAGCCAAGGCTGCGAAACTCTACGCCGGTCAGGAGTCTCTGCACAACCCGCTGATTTCACCGATTTTCGGCAACCTTGAGCGCTTACCCCCGATACTGATCCAGGTCGGGAGCCAGGAAATTCTGCTTAACGATGCCGAGCGACTCGCAAACGCAGCCGCAAAGGCCGGGGTGAAAACTCACTTTGAGGTGTTTAACAGCCTTTGGCACGTTTTCCAGGTTCACAGCGGTCAGCTGGACAGAGCCACTGCCGCTGTGCAAACCGCGGGCGAACACATCAGAGAGCATCTGGCAGACTGAGTTCCCCGAGCACAAGCGCCTCTTTGCGTTGTCTTGGCCATTGCTTGATGTGCCACTCCAGCTTTGATGCCCGGCTGCGGTCGCCGGCAGGCAAACTGAACACCAGCTCCAGAGGGCCCTTGCCTCTGAGGCTTCGCGCGCCTTTGGGCGCGCCGGCCTGGTGTTCAGCAAAGCGGCGGGGCACATCTGTGCTAATACCGGTGTAAAGTGCACCATTGGCGGTGCGGATAATGTAGACAGACCAGTCACTAGCCATCAATCAACACCCGCTCTCTTGCTTTCACCTTTTTTTGCTGCAACCAGAGGCCTGCCATGATCAGCACCAGGCCGATGTAGGTCGACGGCAGGATCTGCTCTCCGAGAATAAAGTAGATAAACACGAGAGACAGGAAAGGCGAAATGAAGATCAGGTTGCTCACTCTGGAGGTGTTTTCCGCCTTTTTCATGGCATAGGACCAGAGCACAAAGGCGATGCCCATCTCGAACACACCTACGTAAACGGCCGCCACCAGTGAACCTGTTAGCGGAAACGCCAGGCCTTCTGTCCACCAACAGATCAGGGCAATCACCGGAAGCCCAAACAGAAAGTTCAGAAACAGCCCTACCACAGGATCCCGGGTATCGCGGGTAGCAATAATCCAGTAGGAGGCCCAGACAAGCGTACTGCCGATTGCCAGTGAGACGCCCAGTGGATCTGAGAAGCTGAGAGTAGTCACGGCGCCACGAGTGGCAATCACCACAACCCCGGCATAACACACCAGCCCGGCGAAAATATCCAGCTTGCGCAGGCGGTGCCCTAAAAAGGGTACCGACAGATAGGCCAACACCAGCGCCCAGGTATAATTTAACGGCTGCGCCTCTTGGGCAGGCAGCCGGTCAAAAGCGCCGAACAGCAGAAAATAATACAGGCAGGGGTTGATCAGCCCCATACCAAACGACTGGATGTATTGTTTTTTGCGCAGCGAAAACACCAGGTGCCAGCGCTTCTGCAACAGCAGAATGCAGCCCATAACCAACACAGACGAGGCGCAGGCAATCAGCAGCATTTGCACCGGCGCCAGATCTGCAAGCGCCAGTTTGAAAGCGGTGGCCACCGTAGACCAGAGCAGCACCGTGCCCAGTCCATACAGCATGGCTGTTTTCTGATTTGTCATTACGACTCCCCTTTCAGCTCTCGTGCACCGATACTTTCAGGACTGGTTCCATCATTGTTTTCGTCCGCCGACTGCCCCGTTGCCAACCACCGATACAAGGTGCGTCGGTTAATGCCCAGAATCTGCGCTGCTCGGCGTTTATTGCCGCTAACCGCCTGCATCACCTCGCGCACATAGTCTTGCTGAAAGTGCTCCAGTGTCGGCCATTCGGAGATATTTCCACTGGATCGGGGCCCTTCGGGACTCACCGATCCACCCTGACGTTTCCTGATCCGCTCAGGCAGGTGATCAGGCTGAATGGTGTCGCCCTCACAAAAGGTAACCGCCCTCTCGATAGCGCTACCCAGCTCACGGACATTCCCCGGAAACGGATAATCCATCAAAGTGCGGGAGCTTACCTCACTGAGTTTCAGAAATCCGCGCTGGTGCCGCCGCGCCGCCTCCCTTAGAAAATGCATCGCGAGCAGATCAACGTCATCGCCCCGCTCCCTGAGCGGCGGAATACTCAGGCTAAGGGTTTCCAGCCGATAATAGAGATCTTCCCGAAAACTTCCCTCACGTACAGCCTTGAGCAGATCCACATGGGTAGCGGCGAGGATTCGCACATCCACCGGCTCTTCCTGGTCCGCCCCCACTGGTTTGACCATGCCCTCCTGCAGAACCCGTAGCAGCTTCGCCTGCAAGGCCAGGGGCATTTCTCCAATTTCATCGAGCAACAATGTGCCGCCGTGGGCTTCTGCGAACAGACCTTTGCGGGCCTGCCGGGCACCGGTAAAAGCACCCGCCTCGTGACCGAAAAATTCACTTTCCATAAGTTCGCCGGGGATGCCCGCGCAATTAACAGCCACAAAAGACCCGGAGTTCCGCCCACTGGCCTGGTGAATAGCTCGCGCGACCAGCTCCTTACCGGTGCCGCTTTCGCCGCAGATCAGCACTGCGGCTTCGCTGCGGGCAATCTGTCGGATCTCAGACCGAAGCCGAACCATGCTTTCATGTTCACCAATGAGACCGAGAGATTCATCCTCGCTTTGGTGCGTAAGAAGCTGCTGCAATTGCCGGGTGAGGTCGGCCTGAGCCAGCAACCGACGTATTTTCAGGCGCAAGTGGTCAGTGGATAACGGCTTGGTCAGAAAATCATCCGCCCCGGCTTTTAGCGCATCAACCGCCTGATCCACGGTTCCGAACGCGGTAATAATGATAAACGGCAGGCTGTGCCCGTCAGTCTGAGCCGCCTTGAGAAGTTCCAGACCATCTCCATCCGGCAGGCGAAGGTCAGAAACTACCAAGTCCGGTGTTTCTTCAGCAAGCAGCCGGCAGGCCTCGCTTACTGAGCCAGCGCGAGTTACGCGATAGCCATCCAACTCGAGCTCTTCGCTTAACAAAAGGCTCAGGCTGGCATCATCTTCCAGTAGCAGAATCGTTGCCTGGTACTCGCTCATTCCGCTGCCTCCACTGGCCAAAACAGGCTCATCCGACAGCCGCCCGCTTCGTTGTTTCCGATTTCAATCCGACCACCGTGCTCTTTCAGTACGCTGCTGACGACCGCCAGTCCAAGCCCCGTGCCCTCTCCCGCTGGCCGGGTGCTGTAAAAAGGCTCAAACACAGACTTCCGTTTTTCTGCCGCTATGCCCGGGCCATCGTCATCTACCCGCACCTCCCACTCGTTACTACCGTGATGCAGCGACAAAATAACCTCAGAACGGGCGGCCTGGCAGGCATTGCGCACTACATTAAGACACGCTAATTCCAATCTCACGGGTTCCGCCCTGATCCTGGCGTCCGCGTCAAGGCCCTCGCTCAGCAGGCGTTTGCCTCGACATTTCTCGTCCTCAGCGGCACGATCCAACACATCTCTGAGTACTGCAGCAAGACTGATTGGCCGTCGTGAATCCGGCACATGCCGGAAACAATCCAGAAGCTGCTGAATAATCATGGTCATACGCCCTACCTGATCGCTTATATCCTCCAGATGACGGCGCTGCTCTTCGGTGAGCTCGTGACGCGCCAGGATATTTGCGCGACCCTGAATCACGTTCAGGGGTGCACCAAGCTCGTGCGCGACACCCCCGGCCACACGCCCGATCATGGCAATTTTTTCCTGATATTCCAGGCGCTCAGCCAGCTCGCGTTCTTTGATCACACGGTGTTGTATTTCCTCTTCTGCCCGGGCCATGCGCTCACCCATGTCCCGCACACCACCATATATCTGCCGCAACTCACGGGGGCCGGATGGATCCGCACCAAGGCGCCAGTGCCCGGGAGCCAAACCCGCCATAGTGCTCAATAGCCGGCTTACATGCCGGCCCACAGCACCGTAATGCCCGAGCACCACCACCAGAATGATCGTGATCGCCAGAGCAGACCAGATAGACACCGCCCACAGGCGGATTGAGGCCAGAAGCTCATGGAAATCACTGCGTCTGCGGGTTATCTGCAGCAACCCCTGTATACGACCGTCTGCGGCTACCAAAGGCGTAAAGTGCGAAAACACGGATTGCCCATCCACCCAACGAAACGCTCCTCCAAGCTCGCCGCTGTTGATGACCTGCTCCGCACTGGCGCTGTTCCCCACATCTGTATCAGCCAGGCCGAGGCTGGCGATTCGGGCACCATCCTTGTCGAATACCGATGCCCCCGACACACGACCAATCCGGAAAATCGATTTCAGGGAATCGCCCATTACCAATTCGTCTTTCTCCTGCATCGCCCGGGAAAGCGGGCCGCTGGCCGCGCGGGCAACCAATTCGAGATCTTCCCGCAAGCGATCATTCAAGGCTCTTTCTACGGCGCCAAACCCCAGATAAATGGCAAGCCCGCTAATGACGAGCAAAGGGACAACAATGCTCAATACCAACGTTAACTGTATCGATCCAAAAACCTGGCCGGCATTTCTGAGGGAGGGTTTCATTCTGGCTCCAGCGACATAATTGCCACACATTTCTGCCACATGTGGCATTTCGCCACAACCCTCATTACGTGAGATTAACCGATAAATAAAGTCAACCTTATGTTTTAAAAGGAAATTATCTAAAAACAAGAGACTGGCACGGTGTTTGATTAGTGCTTGGTGTACGCAAATGAAACAGGAGAAGTCGACTATGAATATGAACAAATTACTCGTATCCATTACCGCATCCATTGCCCTGCTGGCCACCGCACCCACCATGGCGGAGCAGACTCAGCAAAGCCCGGCAGCCACCGATTCCGCCGGTTACTCGAACCCCGCCGCAGCTGGCACTCAGAAGACCGACTACAACGACGCTGAGCTGAAAAAGTTCATTACAGCACAGGAAGGCATTACCGAAGTGCGCGAAGAGTACATCGAGAAAATTGAAGCAGCGGATTCCCAGGAGAAGGCTCAGGAACTGCAGATGAAAGCCAACGATGAGATGGTATCGGTCATCGAGGATTCAGGCATGGACATCCCGACCTATAACGCCATCGCGACGGCCTACAGCAGTGAGCCGAAAGTACGTAACCGTATTGAAGCGCTGATGTAAACGCCGGTCGAAACCGGACAAGCTGTTCGTCAGTTTTAGCCCCGCCAAGCGCGGGGCTTTTTTTATAGAGCCTTAACAAACCGTAACTGCAAATCTCACTGGCAGTTGCCATACATTAGTTTACCCATTGAGCACATCTCGCCCCTTGACAGCAATCTGGTTCAGGAGGACTCCATGGAAGCGGAAGGCCGATACCCCCTATTGGTCGTTATTCTCACCCTCGCACTGCTCCACCTTGGCGGCTGTCGTTACCCCAACGATGTCGCGGACACAACGGAGCGTGTAACCGCGGGGACTCTTCGCGTTGGCGTTGCACATAATCCACCCTGGGTGATAACAGACCACGAAGGCACAAAGGAACCTGCGGGAATAGAGGCCGACTGGGTGCGAGATCTGGCAGAAGCCTTATCGGCAAAAATAGAATGGCATCACCAACCTCAGCTTGAACTACTCGAATCTGTTGCCAAGGGCAATCTGGACATTGGAATCGCCGGTCTGGTGAAAACAGCCCAGATAAGCAAAATGGCAGCACTAACACGCCCCTATACCCAGACAAGCCACCATCGTTCGGATGGAAATATAGTTAACGAACCACATGTTTTGGCGCTTCCTCATGGGGAAAACGGCTGGATGATGACCGTTGAACGGCTGTTGGAAGCGCGCCCACCGCGAACCGATGTCTGGCTTGCCCCGAGCGAGCAGGGGGCGCAATGAACATACGCCGCACCTACCGTATCCCGGAAAACCGACAGGTTGTTCTAAATAAGCTCATCAAGCTGCAGTGGGTTAACTTTTTTTTCCGGTTATCAATCGTTGCGGCCATCTATTTTGCGATGGGCAACAGTCAAGCCATGAAAGCCGCCTGGCTTGAAGACATTCTGACCTTGGGCCCGCCCCTGGCATTTCTGATTGCAATGCACATACAGAAGCGGCCGCCCGACAAGTCCTACCCTTATGGCTATCACCGCGTTAACGTTATCGCGTTTCTGTTCACAGCTTGCGCGTTATTCGCATTGGGACTCTTTTTGCTGGTTGATTCCACAACCTCTCTTCTGGAAGCCAAACCCACCTCCATTGGTGCACAAACCTTCTATGGACACACACTTTGGGCCGGATGGGTGATGATCGCTGCACTTGTATACAGCGCAATCCCGCCGTTTATTCTTGGGCGCATGCAGGAAAAACTCGCCCGCCATGCCCACGAGAAAACGGTAATGGCAGACGCGAAAATCAGTAAAGCCGACTGGATGACTGCGGTTGCAAGTGTAATAGGTATTCTCGGGGTTGGTATGGGGTTATGGTGGGCAGATGCTGCAGCTGCGCTGATCATCGGGCTGGACGTAACCCGCGACGGCTATACCAACATACGGGAAGCCGTTGGGGATCTTATGGACCGACGACCGCACTCATCAGAAACCGGAAAGCCAGAGGAGTTGCCCGCCCTTCTTGAACAACAGCTAATGGCACTGGACTGGGTAGAGCGCGCGAGCGTGCGCCTGCGAGAGGAAGGCAACGTGCTCAGCGGTGAGGCGTTTGTTGAGCCAGCCTGTGACAAAGACCTGACCAGCAACATAGTCCAGGCGCAACACTTGGTCGAAAACACAGACTGGCGCATATCCGAAGTCGTCATAATGCCGGTGACTGACCTTACCCGGGCCTCGGATTAGTCTTGATCTCTTACCCAGCGGTCTCCTTCTTTATGATATTCCTGCTTCACTGCTGCCCACGCGACTTTGTGAGCGGTTTCCTCGCGTCCTGAGTCGCCCCGACGATCATCGGGATCACTGTATTGATCCCACGCCGAGTTAAACGCTTTGCGATAGATTTCCTGAGCATGAGCGGGAAGATTGTCGGTGACCTGGGCTGGTAGTTTCGATTTACTTGAATACGGCATAAATATCTCCCTGAATGAGAGGTTGGCTACGCTAACCGTGCCTGCGCACTCCACCAACATAATTAACAATCTTTGCGACGGCCTTCAACGAGTAAATAATGACAGCAACCTTAAGGATTCTTCACAACCACTCCTGCCACTATTATTCGCTCTGGACTTATTCCCGTAACTGACGCTAACGCGAGCGCCGACCATTCGTATCGTGAAATGAGCCATTTTATGCCTCACAATTCTGATCATCCGAAGCAAGAGGGCCTGGCCTGCTTGAAGACCAGGTCATGCGAGAGAAACTCTTCCATTCGATCACGAGCGCATTCCAGTTGTTTTTATTCAGGACGCAATGGAGTTTCCGGATCTGATTCACGTCGTAAAAGAGACACTGGAAATCGAAAAAGGGGCTTCAGTCGGTAGTCCGGAACGAAGCGGTGAAGATCAACGGTGTGGATCCCGATTTTCATCGCCGCGATATGTGGGACGCTATCCAGCGCGGCGATTATCCTGAATGGGAATTGGGCGTACAGATTTTTGATGACGCCCTGAACATTCGGAAGAACAGCTCGTCGAGCTTCGCAGGGCGCAAACTTGGGGTGTTCGTCAGCGAAGGCATCGACGTAAAGATCTGTGATGCTTTTGGCCATTGCAAGTTCATCGGCTATAACACGGCTGCTGAAACTTTGCTGAAAAGCGCTGGCCTTGCTGACAGCAAGGAGGCCGGATTTCGCGACCAGCTTTAATCTACAGCGACCGGTACCGAGACAAACTTGACGCCCTGGCGAGCCAGCTCAGCAGAACCACGTGCCGTAAGTTCGGAAATAAACTGGAACTGATCTTTGGGATCAAACGGGTAGGCCTTGAGCCGATAGTGCATACCCCAAGGCTTGTTGAAAACAATCACCAGCACAGGTCGCCAGGTTTTTGTACGCGGGCTGGTGAAGGCTACGTCCCTGAGCAACTCACGGACACGGCTGACATCGTGGTTCGCCTCAAGATGAAAGTCTGCGACGCACATCAGGTTATCGGTGCCATCGTTGCCGTTGGCGATCAAGGAGTTCCATAACTTGTTGTGAGGGATGATCACAACCGTGTCATCCGGGGTGACAATCTCGGCCGCACGTGTGCCTATAGACCGCACTTCACCGTATTGTCCATCCACTTCAATCCAGTCTCCGGGGCGATAAGGCATCTCATAAAGTGTGACAATGCCGGCAATCAGGCTGTTTGCGTAATCCTTGAAAGCAAAGCCTAGCGCCAGAGCCAGAGCGCCAAAAATGGCCACCATGTTTTCAAATGATGGCTTCACCAGAATCGGAACGACGATCACAATCGTGGCGAGAATAATTAGCAGCCGAAGCAGAGGCACGGATGCCAGCAGGTAAAGGCGCGGCTTGCCGCCAAGCTTTTCGGCAACGCGGGGAAGCACTTTTTGGACCGCCACCATGATCAACGAGGCGATGACGATAACAAGCACGGCCTGCAGCAGCGCCTGCCCTGTTATGGAGGCGAAAGCATCCTTGATTCCAAGATCATCGATCATAATCGCTCCTAGAACTGATCAACTGGAAATCCCCAACTCTGCAGGTGGCGCCTGACAGTGGGATATCCGATAGGTGTTACTCGCCAACGTTCATCGGACTGTTCCCAGACAACCAACTCAGCCCGCTTTAACCGTGACAGCACCAGGCTCAGCTCGTACGTGGAAACACCCGTAACCACTTCCAATGAGGCCATATCAAGGCCGTTGTGCAGCAACAATCCGTGCAGCACGAAGCCGGTGACACTCTCCTTGCTCTGGGGCATGGTCGGAAGGCTCAGCCTCTCCAACGGCACAACCCAGCAATCCGCCGTTTGGCTTTGCTTTTCGGTCTTTTCATCGGCATCTTCCAGCTTGGTGTCATCATCTGGTCGCGCCCGAAGGGATCGCTGCCAGATTGCCAGGGCTACGCCGGGGTTACCGCGAGAGGTGGCGGCCAGGTCTCGCAGAAAGTTGCTGTATTTGCGCTTTTTACTGTCTTTATCTTTTTCATTTTCGTCTGTTTCGGCCAAAGGCAACACATAGTAGCCATCGCCCGTCATCCTTGCGATCACGGTTGACTTACCGCTACCCGACGCCAGGTACGTGAACCAGGCTCCCAGCCGCTCAGCATCCATGGGCCCCGGTGTCCAGGGCGACATCTGGGCGTTCTCAAGATAATGCCCCCAGTACCGCCAGCACCAGCTCGAGCACCCCACTATACCCACACCCGTATCGCCATTCGCGATCCGACGAAACAGTTCCTTGACCAGTGCCAGGCCTGAAAGGCGACGCAGCCAGAAATCAGCAAGCTCGGGAATCACCCAGGGACGTGATAAATCCTGCCGATCCCACCACTCATTTGCTTCATGATCGTCAAATGACAGCGCATCTGGCGGTGAAATGATGGCCCATTCTTCTCCACCACTTTCGATCGAGCCTGACTGCCCAGGCTCTGGGAATCTCGCGAGTGCCTGCTGCACTCCAGAAAATGGCGGCGCCACCAGGAATGCGACTTCCCGGCTAAGTGAGCCCTCGGTGCGTGCGCGCTCGAGGCCACACGCGATGGCTGTCGCCTGGTCAGAATAATCCGGCTCTGGTGCCAGACGTTTCCGCTGAGCGGAAGATAGCTCGGGCAACTCATCCATGCTTTCAAAAGGCTCTTCTGCCTGAGACACTTCTGCCTGCAACTGCTTGAGGGCATGGCCAATTGCATCCTTGAGTGAGCGCCGCACAGATGTTTGCGGCAGTGTCCACTGCTCAGCGGGCACTAATCCGCCAGGAAGACATGGGTCGGCTTTGTTCTCGTTGTTTTTATCCTTCAAAAAACAGCTCCTGCATGACCAGTGGCTACCCGATCTACTCGGGCACCAACCAGCTGTGTTCGTGAGAAAGGCCCAGCGCAGACTCTTCAGCAATATCCTCAATCATGGCAGAAAAACGATCGTCAAACCCCCAGGGCGGATTAACAACCAGCAGGCCGGAACCGGTCATCCCTCGCTCAGGGGGCGTTTTCAGATGGACTTCGCTACACCACACCTTGCGAAGAGAGCTGCCCTTCACTGCTTGTTTCAGAGTGATATGTAGAGCGCTGGCAAGCACCGGATACCAGACGAGATAAACACCATGGCGACACTTCTGCCAGGCTTTGAGCAAAGTCTCGGCAACATCAGAATACTCGGATTTGACCTCGTAGGAGGGGTCAATCAACACCATCAGCCTGGGTTGCGCAGGGGGCAGCCGCCTCAACAGCCCCTTCAGGCCGTCTTCGTGCATTACTCGCACCCCCTGCTCAGCGGCCCAACCGGCAAGCTGACCACCTTCAGTGGGGTGCAATTCAAACGCTGTCAATGAATCACCCGGGCGAAGAAACTGGCGAAACCAGGCGGGAGATCCGGGATAAACTGCCAAACGGCCACCCCCCGCGTTGAAGCGCGACAGCACCTTCATAACCGGCTTCCAGTCTTCGGAAATCAAACCGTTACGGCTGGCCCAGAGTTTTTGCACGCCAGAATCGGCTTCCGCGGTTTTCCGGGCTCGCTCGCTTTCAAGATCGTAGATAGCGCTACCAGCGTGGGTGTCAAAGCCCGCGATAGCCGAAGACTTTGACTGCATCATGACAAGAGCAAGCGTCAGCGCCGCGTGCTTCTGGACATCAGCAAAGTTCCCGGCGTGGAAGGCGTGAAGATAACTCAGCATAAATCGGCTCCCTGTAAACAGGAGCTATTAAGCCCGAGCGCACGTCGTCAGTGCAAGAGACCCTCAAAAAAACGCTCCCTGATTCAACGCAAAAGCACTCTTGCGTTGTGGCGCTTTAGTCAACATAATTGCGAACGATAATGCATCCTATTACCATACTCGTTCCTGGAAACCCGGAGTTCTCAATGAAGACAATGTTTCGACTGGCCCCTCTCGCGCTCACTATTGCCGTCTTGACGAGTGCTGGCTGCGCCAACACCACCTCGTCTGATTCAGCATCCTCAGAGCCCGCCACCAAAACGTCGGTTGTAGAGCACTACGCTGACGTAGCGCATGCCGGATACGAGGACGCCCTGATCACTGCCAAAGCACTGAACAAGGCCACTGACCGGCTTATTTCCGACCCTACAGAAGCCAATATGAAAGCGGCCAAGGAAGCCTGGCTTGCGGCCCGCGTGCCCTATCAGCAAACAGAAGTTTTCCGCTTCGGCAATGCGGTTGTGGATGATTGGGAGGGACAGCTGAACGCCTGGCCTCTGGACGAGGGACTGATTGATTATGTACAGGCTGATGACTATCAGTATGAACTGGGCAACGCGGGCGCAACCGCGAATATCATTGAAAGCGAAAACATCAACGTAGGTGGCGAAACTCTCAATGTATCAAACCTCACGCCTGAGCTCCTTGCGGGTTTGAATGAAATTGGCGGCTCGGAAGCCAACGTTGCTTCAGGCTACCACGCCATTGAGTTTTTGCTCTGGGGCCAGGACTTGCACGGCTTTGAGCTGGGCAACGGCGAACGGCCTGTAAGCGATTATGCCACCGGTGCCGATTGCACCAACGGCAACTGTAACCGCCGGGGCGAATACCTCGACGCCGTAACCGATCTTCTGGTTTCTGATCTGGAGTGGATGGTTGCACAGTGGGCACCGGGTGGCTCTGACAACTACCGCAGCCAGCTTATGAATGCCGACGCCAACGAAGGCGTGCAGAAAATGCTGTTCGGCATGGGTTCCCTGTCGCTGGGCGAGCTGGCCGGCGAGCGCATGAAGGTGGCCCTTGAAGCCAACTCCTACGAAGACGAGCATGACTGCTTCAGTGATAACACCCACAACTCTCACTATTACAATGGTCAAGGCATCCAGAACGTGTACACCGGTACCTACCGCCGCGTAGACGGTAGCCTGGTAACAGGTCCATCCCTCTCTGACCTGGTAGAACAGAGCAACCCCGAGCTGGATGCTCGCCTGAACGCGCAACTGGATGCCTCAATGAAGGCTCTGGGCGTGATGAAGGCCAAGGCCGAATCAAGCCAGAACCCCATGCCGTTTGATATGATGATTGCACCAGGCAACGCCAAGGGTGCAAGCGTTGTGAACGGCGCGATCATGGCACTGGTTGAGCAGACCGGTTCCATTGAAAAGGCGGCTCGCCAACTGGGCCTTGAAGCCCTGTCGCCAGACGACGCCGGCCATTCTTTCTGATGCCAAGCTTGAAATAATGATCAAAAAACGACTAATAATCGCATTGCTGGCGTTTCTGGCCTGTATCACCCTGCCAGTTCACGCTGGCCGCCACGCAGGCTTTCCGTTACAGGAGTCGCCCAATACCGGAGGAGGCGGCACGGTCGAGCAGTTCGACACTAATGCCTACTCCCTGCCCCAGGGCAACCTCTCAATGACCAAGCGCCTGGACTTCAGCGTTGGCAACAGTTTCTTCCGCAACCCCTGGGTAGAGGCACCGGCCAGCACCACAGCTCGGGACGGTTTAGGTCCCCTGTTCAACACCAACTCCTGCCAGGGGTGCCATATCAAAGACGGTCGCGGGCACCCTCCCGGAATCGATGAACCGCCTGTCTCGCTGTTCCTGCGCCTGGCGGTTCCAGCAGACCCCGAGGCTGACGCCGAAATTCTGCTTACCCATGGCTTCAAGCCGGCGCCTGTATACGGCAGCCAATTGCAAACCGCTGCCCTGCCCGGAGCCAAACCAGAAGCCGACATGGTGCTGACATGGAATAGAGTAACCAAAACCCTGGATGACGGCACCGAGGTGGAGCTGCGAGAGCCCGTATATCTGATAGAGAATCCCAATTATGGCCCTCTGCCCGGCGATCTTCTGATCTCTCCCCGGGTCGCACCACCCATGATAGGCATGGGGCTTCTGGAAACCATTCCAATGGCCGATATTGAGGCTTTGGCTGATCCGCAGGATGCAGACGGCGATGGCATTTCCGGAAAGCTGAATCAGGTATGGGATCTGGCCACCAACCAGACAACACCCGGCCGGTTTGGCTGGAAAGCCGCCGAACCAAACGTACACCAACAAAGCATGGGCGCATTTGCCGGTGATATGGGGCTGACCTCCAGCCTGAAGCCGGCCACAGACTGCATGCCAGAGCAAGCGTGTGATCGCTTTCCCGACGGTGGCCAGCAGGAAGTCAGCGACAAGATCGCAAACTTTGTCACCTTCTACGCCAAGAGTTTGGCTGTGCCGGCACGACGCAACATGGAAGATCCTTCTGTGCAGAAAGGCGCCCAACTGTTTAACGAGACCGGTTGCGCCGGGTGCCACACCCCCCGGCACGTCACAGGAACAGACGCAGAGCGCCCGGACTTGAGCAATCAGACCGTCTGGCCTTATAGCGACATGTTGTTGCACGACATGGGGCCTGCTCTTGCCGATGGCCGCGATGAGTTTTTGGCGAATGGCAACGAATGGCGCACACAGCCGCTCTGGGGCATTGGCCTGGCCCAAACCGTCAATCCGCAAGCCGGGTTCCTGCATGACGGGCGAGCGCGAACTCTGGAAGAAGCCATACTCTGGCATGGCGGCGAAGCCGAACCAGCGGTGGCACGCTTCAGTCAGTCCAGCGCCGATAATCGTCGGGCTCTGCTCGATTTCCTGAATTCACTTTAAAGGAGTCCGATATGAAGCGGCTGACTCTAACGCTATGCCTCGCCTCAACTCTGACCACCGCTCCACTGATGGCAGCCAGCACCAACAGTTCACATAACCCGGGCACTGACTATCGGAGACAATGGCACAGCGATATTCTCACCGGCTACCAGAGCTTGGCGACACAAAGCCAAACCCTGGCGAAGCAGGCAGAGGCTTATTGCCAGGCCCCTTCACCCGAAGCGTTTGAGCAGGCCAAACAGGCTTGGCTGGAGGCATTCCTTGCGTGGCAGAAAGTGCGCTTTGTGGATTTCGGGCCCGTAGAGCAGGATAATCGCGCCTGGCAATTCCAGTTCTGGCCGGATCCGAAAAACCTGGTGGCCCGCAAAGCCTCCTACCTGCTCAAAGATGATGCACCGATTACACCTGAAAAAATCAGCGAATCCGGCGTCGCAGTGCAGGGCTTTCCAATGGCGGAGTACCTACTGTACGACCAGGCATTCAACAACAGCGAAAGAGCTCTGCCAGCAGATCACACCTGTAAATTACTGGCAGCCGTAACCCGTCATATCGCAGACAATGGCGAAACGCTGGCTCACGACTGGAAGGCTTTTCAGAACAACTACATTGGCAGTGACCAGTACACTGACACAACGATTCGTGCTGCCATGGCCGGGCTGGAAATTCTTGAAGAGCGCCGCCTGGCCACGCCCATGGGGTTGCGCGGCAACGGCAAGCGTTCGGTATACAGCGCCGATGCATGGCGCAGCGAGGCCAGCCTGATTGCTGCTGACGCCAGCGTTCAGGGCCTCAACCAGCACTTTTTGCCGGCTTTCTCAAAGCTTCTCAAGGATCGGGGACAAGCGAGCCTGGCTGAGAATATCGATCAGCAGTTTAATGAAGTCCTCGCCAACTTCCCGGAGCTTGACCGCCCGATGGCGCCGCTACTGGCTGACGATAAGGCTTTCAGATCCTTGCAAAACCTTTACATTGACGTGACTCAGCTAACCGCGCTGGTGAACGACCGTGCGGCCGTTGAGCTCGGCGTCGTGCGCGGTTTTAATTCCAGCGACGGAGACTGAGGAAAGGCCCATGCCTGAACTGACACGCAGAAGCCTTATCAAAACAGCCTTTGCTGGCAGCGCAGCTCTTACGCTATCCGGTTGTAACATACTGCCCCGAAAAGCCGGCAGCGAAGGCCCGCAACAGTACACAGGGGCGATCGGTCTGCCTGATGGCAGCTTTGCCGTAGGAGCCACAGCGCCGGATGGCACAATGCTCTGGAAATCCCCGGTACAAACCCGCTGCCACAGTGGCTGCAATCGCCCGGGCACAGCGGAGGTATTGTTCTTTGAACGCCGGCCCGGCTGGGCGTTCTATGTTCTCAACAGCAAAACGGGCGAAAAGTTCCACCGCATTGAAGCCGCAGAGGGCGAACACTTTGTGGGCCATGGCGTGTTTTCAGCAGACGGCCGATTTCTGTACGCCCCGGTTAACCGCTATGAACCCGGAGAAGGCATCATCGCGGTGTACGACAGCCACATGCAATATCAACGGGTGGATACCTTTGAGTTGGACGGCACCGGACCGCACCAGATCACACTGCACCCCGACGGCCAAACGCTTATCGTGGGGCTGGGAGGCATTCTCACTCACCCGGATTACGACCGCATCAAGCTCAATCTTGACACCATGGAGCCTGCGCTGGTCTTGATGGATAGACACGCTGGCGGGGTTCTTGCCCGCTTCCAGCCATCCCACCACCAACTCAGCACCCGACACGTGGATGTCGCGCCAGACGGTACAATCTATGCCGCTTATCAATACCAGGGCCCGGCCCATGAACTTCCGCCGTTGGTCGCCAGGTACCGCAACGGGCGCTATGAAGAGATCAGCTTTGGTGAATCTGTTCACCAAGAACTGGGTAATTACATCGCCAGCATAGTCGCACACCCGGAAAATGATCTGGTTGCCATTGCCTCGCCGGTTGGAGGTACAGCACTGATCTTTAACAGCCGAACAAGCGCTGTAATTGAGAAGGTCGCCATCGCAGACTGTGCCGGCGTTGAAGCACTGGCGGGGGGCGACTTTCTGGTTTCCTCAGGCCGTGGCAAGCTGGTTCGAATGGGCAAGAACAAGCCGGCGGCAGAGATTGCCAGAATGTCGGTTCGGTGGGATCATCATCTGGTGTAAAAACCGCTGATCTGCATTCCGGGGTTCAGGGGTGCCGGCCCGGCTGGTATCCTTGGCTATCTATTTCCCGGAGAACGTCGGCTTGTCCCAGCAACAGACACCCTTACAGAAAAACACCTCTTTACAAGAGAGCGCCCAGGCAACAACCGACACCCTTGAGCGATCTGTTGACCGGCTCTACAGCCTGATCGCAAACGAGGAAGACGCCCGGGTCTGCAGAGACATTCCTGCGGAAGCCTGCCAAGTGGTGCCACGCAACTTTTTCCTGATTCTGGCAGCCAACGTACTGACCAAGCTGGGCGATCTCCTGATCAGCCCCAAAACGGTGCTCGCGTGGCTGATGAGTGCCATTGGAGCACCGGCTTTGGTGGCCTGGCTTGTTCCCATTCGGGAATCCGGCTCCATGGTGCCCCAGATGCTGATCGCGGCCTGGGTTCGCCGCAAACCTGTGCGCAAATGGTTCTGGACAATTGGCAGTTTTGGCCAGGCAGTCAGTGTTGCGGCCATGGCTGCTAGCGTCTGGTTTTTTGAGGGCTACAGCGCAGGTGGCGGCATCATTGCAGCGCTGATTGTGTTTTCCCTGTCGCGGGGGTTCTGCTCCGTGGCCATGAAAGACGTTCAGGGGAAGTGCATCCCGAAAACCCGCCGGGGCAGACTCTCCGGCCTTGCCGCCACCATAGGCGGCACCGCAACGGTTATCCTGACGATTCTGCTGTTTTGGGAGCGCGACGACCCTTCTCTGGCATTTTACAGCCTGTTGCTTCTGCTGGCGGCCGCGCTCTGGGTCATTGCCGGGCTGCTGTTTGCTGGCGTGGAAGAATACGATGGTGAAACCGGCGGCGGTGGCAACGCCCTCACCGAAGCCTTTCAAAGCCTGTCGCTCCTGCGCGATGACGCGCCTTTTCGCAACTTTGTTATTACCCGCGCCCTGCTGCTGTGTTCGGCCCTGGCATCGCCCTATTTTGTGGTACTGGCTCAGAAAGAATCGGATACGGGTTTTATGCTTGGGGTGTTTCTTCTGGCAAGCAGCCTGGCCAGCTCCGTATCCGCAAGTTTCTGGGGCTGGATGGCAGATACCTCCAGCCGGCGGGTGATGATCCGTGGAGCCGCTATTGCCAGTGCAGTGTGTTTGGGTGTTGGCCTGACCGCCATGTTTGCCGGCACAGGTGTCGGCAACGGCTGGTTCTACCCGCTGGCATTCTTCGTGCTGAACATTGCCCATGCAGGCGTGAGACTGGGCCGAAAAACCTATCTGGTGGACATGGCGGGAGGCAACAAACGCACAGACTACACGGCCGTCAGTAACACCGTGATCGGCTTTTTGCTGCTTGCGACCGGCGGTCTGACCGCGCTGCTCTCACTGATCTCAAACTCTGCGGTGATTGTCGTGCTCGGATTGATGGGACTGGCCGGAACCCTCAGTGCCATTCGGCTCAAAGAGGTAACCGAGGGCTGAACCGCCAGCCTCTGAACAAGCGTTTCAGGCGGGTGCCTTGCCATCATTCAGTGCCAGGGCACCTTTCACAATGCGGTAGATGACCCATATGGCAATGCCCATAAGAATGAACCATCCGATAATAATAAAACTGGTCACAACACCAATAATAGTCCACAACAACCCTATCCAGAAGGTACGAATCTGCCAGCGAAAATGTGGCTCAATCCAGGTGCCGGCAACGTCGTCCAGCTTGACGTAATTGATGATCACACCAACCAGCCCGGTAATGCCTCCCAGAAAAAAAGACAGTCCCTGAAGGATATAGACCACTACTGCCAGGTTACGCACCGGGTCAGAGCGGCGCGACAACTCATTCGTTTTTGCGTCGGCAGGAATGAATTCCGAGTCAGCCAAGACCTGTCTCCTTTTTCTGTGTGAGCGACCAGTTTAACACAGCCTCTGAAGCAGCTATCAAACCCTGGGAGTCAGTGTTTATCCGGACGATACCCAAGCCGGAACCCGCCCCAGTGCCGGCCATTCACATACACCGGAACAGACAGATCGTGCATCACTTCGCCTGTGTCGCGTCGGTATGTTTGCAGCAACATATTCTCTTTATGGTTACCACAACGAATGGCCGTACGATCTCTAAACAGGCGCTTGCTTCGGCTGCGCATGAGATCAACTTCTGGCTCACCGGTTTCTGGGTGGGCGAATTCGCGATTATGAGTGGGTATATAACCATCCGGTGACTGAACAGCCGCATACACCAGAGCGGAGTGCGAGTCTTTTACCTGTTCCTGAACTACAGGTAGATTCTTATCGGTAAAAGAGTCAAAGCTGCTCGTATACTTGGGGGGGTGAGTGCCCTGAATCGGCGTTCTGGCTTTGTCAAACAGCTTGCTTTCAGTCAGCTTGCCATCGCGGATCGCCTGTTCAAACAACTGACCGATCTGAGTGGCGCCATTTCGCGCCTGATCGTAGAAGAACCTGTGGTAACTGGAGCCACTGTTCAGTGCAAACGCCGCGTTGGCAACTTCCGCGAGCTCCATCAGGGTACCCGCTTGCTCTGCCAGCGAGGTAACGCTGTTATCACTCTCTGTGATCTGATCCCTGACGGTTTCGATGGCTGTGAACACATGGGCCAGGCTAACCTCGTTGGCCTGATCTATCTCGGCAATGCGTGCTACCTGTTGCTGAACCCGGTCTGACTGATCGCGTATCTGGTCGAGCCGTTCACCGACGGTCTCCACCGATGTAAGCCCGTCCTCGACGCTGCGGGCAAGATCTTCAATTCGGGTGACTATCAGCGCAGTATCTGACCGGATCTCCTGCAGCGTTTCAGCCACCTCGCCAGTGGCCTGGGCGGTGCGGCCGGCCAGCTGCCGGACTTCATCTGCAACAACCGCAAAACCGCGCCCCTGATCTCCGGCACGGGCGGCCTCAATGGCCGCATTAAGGGCCAGCAGGTTCGTCTGCTCTGCGATACCCTGAATGGTGGCGGTTACACCCTGAATCTTGTTGGATTTTTCATTAAGCTCCTGGATCAGACGAAGATTCTCACCGGACTGCTGATGCACCACCCGAATGCTGTCGATTGCTGAGGTGAGTGCGTGCCGCCCTTCCGTGCTGGCCTGGCTATTCTGCAGGGCCATGGTGGCTGCATCCGTAGCCTGCTGTGAAGATTCTCGAACGGTTTCAGTAATCTCCCCGGCATAGTCTGCCATCTGCGCGGTTTCCTGGACCTGGAGATCAAGGCGCAACTTGAGCTGATCCGCCGCATAGGAAACCTGAGCGGCAGAAATGGCACTTTTATCCGCACTGCCAGATAGCGATTTGACCAACTCCTGGCCGGATTGAGCATCTGCAAGTAACTGCTGACACCGGGAATGCAGAGGGTGATTTTCTTCCAGTGTTCCATCCGTCAGCGCGGCCAGCCCGCGGTCTACCGGCTCAAGAACCCTCATGACCAAAAATAAGGCCGCAACAATAAGGCCTATGATCAGCCCGATGAGCAGTGATGCCGCATCCAGACCCAGAGAAGGTGCCATCAGAAAGCCTGCAACCGCAAAAACAAATGCGATTGCGCTCCCAAAAAATATCGTTGCACGGTCAAGCAACCCCATAAAAACCTCGTCGTTGTTATTATTTCTGATAGGTACACGGTGAGACGGCCAATTTAGAGACTAGAGAATTGAAGCGGTTTAATAACTCATACTTTAGTTGACTTATGTATCTTAACGGCCAGGTAGGGCGCTTCTTAAACAAAAAAACCGCAAACCCTGCAAGCCTTTTCATCTGGCCACCAGGTTTGCGGTTTTCAGGAAAGTTGGCCTGGGCTCAGGCGCCAATCACACCTTTGTCATCGCGAGCAACAATAACAGTAGCATCCCGTGGGTGGTCACCTTCGCTGCCAAAGGGCCAATCCATGGCCGGGTGCTGAATATTCACGAACATGGTTCTGACATCCGGTGTCGTTACAACACCGGTTACCTCACAACCCTTGGGTCCCACGAAGAATCGCCGGATCTCCCGGGTAACGGGGTTGGCCGCGAGCATCATGTTGTTCTGATAGGGTGCGGCGTCAGACCCATCTGTCTGGATCCAGAGGCGGCCATTGTAGTCAAACCACAAGCCATCCGGGCTGTTGAAGATGTTGTCATCGTTCAGCTCTACAGCAACCTCCCCATCCACAATTGTTTCTGTGCCCTGCTCTCCGGCAAAGACAAAGATATCCCATTGAAAGCCTGTTGCGGCAAAGTCGTCATTATCCTCGCTCCAACGGATAATGTGGCCAGTGCGGTTTTCAGCAATGGGGTTCGCCGCATCAATCTGGTCCTCGGTGCGCTGGGAGTTATTGGTCAATGTAAAATAGACCTCACCCGTATTCGGGTCTACAGCGCCCCATTCCGGGCGATCCATAGGTGTAGCTCCTGCGATATCTGCTGCCAACCGTGTATTCAGCAGAACATCCGCCTGACTTTCAAAGCCGTCAAACAGAACATCGCCAATCTGTGAGCCCTGTGCAGCATCAACACTGGCCAAAAAGGCGGAATCGTCAAGCGTTAGAGGTAACCAAATGCCGGAACCGTCGTCGTTAAAGCGTGCTACATACAAGGTGCCCTCATCCAGCAAATACCCGCTGGCGGTCGCTGCGTAATAGGGCCGCGAGGAGACAAACTTGTAGATGTACTCAAAGCGCGAATCGTCACCGGAGTAACAGACAACGGGTTTGCCTTCTTCTACCGGCGCAAAAATAACACCTTCGTGTCCAAATCTGCCGAGAGCCGTGCGCTTCTGCGGCTTGCTCTCAGGTGTGAACGGATCAATTTCAACCATGTACCCGTAGGTGTTGGCCTCATTACGATAGTCGTCCGTTGCGTTCGCTGCATTGGGTGTGATGTTGAACCGGACATATTGGTCGTCCCCACCTTCGGCAAGTTCCCAGTCGTATCGGGTGGCACCGCCAACACCATGGCGGGTCTGTTCCCGTGGTTGCGTTTGCGAGCCGTTTGCGAAGTAACCATGCCAGTTTTCCTCAGCCGCAAGGTAGGTTCCCCAGGGCGTAGGACCCATTGAACAGTTGTTCAGTGTGCCCCGCGTCTGGGTGCCGTTCTTGCTGAAACGGGTCGAGAGTTTCTGATAACCGCGAACCGGCCCGCGGATATCCATCTCTGTATTGCCCGTAACCCGCCGGTTGAAGGGGCTTCCGAATACAACGTCCCAACTACCTGCGCTGTCTTGCTTTATATGAACCACAGATACGCCGTGCGCAGCCACTTCCTTACGCACCTCGTCGGCAGGACGCATGCCAGTTGGATTATAGGTGGGACCATCGGGGTGCAGAGCAGCCTGATTGATGTATTCATGGTTCATCACCAGCAGCCCTTCGTCAGAGCGATTGCCGCCAGCCTTGAAATCGATCGGGAAGAAATGCATGCCGTCATGGTGCATGCCTATCTGTTGTTCCTGATCTGCTCCGGAGTTGGATGCGTCTGCTCTGAACATTGGATAAGAGCCGGTGATCGGCGTCCCCCAAGGCAAGAAGGGCTTGGCTGAGTACCCTGCAGGCACAACAACCGTGTTTGCCGTGGAAACGGCTATAGCCTCAAAGCCAAGATCAGTCGTACCGACATCGGGGTTTATGCCCCCATTACTGCCGCCGCTCTTGCTGTCGCTTCCACAGCCTGCGAAGCCGACACCCATAATGCTCGCCAACGCAGCGCCAACGCTGCCTTTCATCAGGGTACGACGATGCATCCGAGTCGCCAGGACTTCGTGGAACGCCCTGTTGCCGGAATGGTTCACAACGGGTTCGTAATCTGGGTCCAGGTAGTTGGAATCAAGGTTGTGCTTGGCCATGTTATGTCTCTCTTTGTCTCTCTTGATAGGCAACAAACGGATGTTGTCGAGAGGACAGTGTCGGCGGGAGACATGACAGTGCGGAGACAATAAAAAGACAAAACCGTTAATCTTTTCGGAGAAGATTAACGGTTATGGTGTGCTCTGGGCAGGGGTGCTCCGACACGTATCAAGCGCGCCGGAGCGGATAAGCGATTATTTGGTCGCTTATTTGGTTACCTCGTCATAACCTTCTTCAATGGAGTCGCCTGCTTCCTCAGCGGCATCGCCCATTTCCTCACCAGCGTTTTCGGCGCCTTCTTCCATTTCGCCAATTACGCCTTCGTCTTGGCCGGTGGCTTCTTCATAGGTTTCTTCAATCGAATTGCCTGCATCGTCCACCATTTCTTCAGCGTTATCTGCAGCCTTCTCGAAATCAGCTCCTTCATTGTCTTCGGAGCTACAAGCAGCAAGGCCCAGGGTCAAAAACATAAGAAGCGCGCTGAGAGTAAACTTGTTCATAACATATCCCTCTGTTGGTAAGCGTTTGGAACCGTGTACAGGGTAAGGCCATGTCCGGCGCCATACAATTACCTGCTGATTACCCTTTATTTAACCAAGCGCGCTGGAGATCGGCTGGCCCTCGAGCATAAGCACTCTATCGAAGGGCAACATGGTCCCTCGACCAAGGAGAATGAAGTCCTGTCCGGCCCGGCTGAAAATATCCCGCACGACATCATGAACTGTGCAAATCTGCCCCGCACCATCGCGGTATACAACCTCCACAAGCTGCGCCTTGAACTCGTATTCACGGAGCCGGTCCAGGATCTGTCCGGACGTTGCAGAATTCAAATTATCAGAAGCTGTCATTGCCTGTTCATCCCTGTGTTTATCTTTTTTGTGCTGAAATTCTGGCTCACATTTTCCGACTCTGCCAGTTAATTGCTTTTTGTCATTTCGAGCCAACTCTACGATTGTTTTTCGAATTTGTTGCATTGATAGATTGTCCGACATAAATTCAGTTTGCGCGTTCCGCAATGGCGCATACAGAAATGGAGAGAAATCATGAATGCCAAAACTCATGACAACCTGGATTCGCAAACGTCAGCAACCTCGGTAGGTAAACCCGCAGCCTCTGTAAGCGGCATCGAAAAGTGGAAAGATCCGAAGCGTTACCTTTGGCTACTGGGCCCTGCCCTGCCTGGCATTGGTTTGGCGGCGCTAGCAGGCTATGCGGTGGCACCGAAGAAGCTGAAAGCCCTTGCCTGGACTGGTCCGGCTCTGGTTCATGGCATCATTCCCGCCCTGGATCGCGCTATTGGAGAGGACAAAAGCAACCCACCGGAATCTGCGGTTGCTCCGCTGGAACAAGACAAGTATTACAGCCGTATCGTGAAAGCGTTTATTCCTTCCCAATACGCGATGACAGTTTTGGGCGCATGGCTGGCCAGCCGAAAGAATACGCCGATAGAGGACAAAATCGGTTTAACATTGACCGTTGGCGCCATCAATGGCGTTGGCATCAATACCGCTCACGAGCTGGGTCATAAATCCAACAAGCTCAATAAGCTGATGGCGATGGCAGCGCTTGCACCTACGGGCTACACCCATTTTGTTGTTGAGCATAATTTTGGCCACCACAAGCGGGTAGCGACTCCTGAAGATCCCGCGAGCAGTCGCATGGGTGAGAGCTTCTGGAAGTTTTTACCACGCACAGTGTTGGGTGGTATGAAATCTTCGGTGAACATCGAGAGGGCGCGCCTGGAGCGTAAGGGCAAAAGCTTCTGGAGCCTGGAAAACGAGCTGTTGCAGGGCTGGGCAATGAGTGCCGGGTTCTTCGGGGCGACTACGTTGGTCTGCGGGCCAAGGGCAGTTCCTTTCCTGGCTGCGCAAGCGGTTTACGGCGCGAGTTTGCTGGAGAGTGTGAATTACATTGAGCACTATGGGCTGCTGCGCCAAAAGGACGATAACGGAAAGTACGTGCGCACTCAGCCGGAGCACAGCTGGAATAGCAATCACATTGTGACGAACCTGTTCCTGTATCAGTTGCAGCGTCATTCTGATCATCACGCCCATCCCCAGCGCAGCTACCAGGCGTTGCGGCATTTCGAGAAAGCTCCACAGTTGCCCGGCGGTTACGCATCCATGCTGCTACCGGCTTACGTGCCCCAGTGGTGGTACGAGACCATGGATAAGCGGGTGATTGATCACTATGAGGGCGATCTGAGCAAGATCAATTGGGATCCGGATCGCAAGGCGGGGTTGGTGGCCAAGTATGCGGATTACGCTGCTGAGGTGGCTGCCAAGGCTGCGGCGCGTCGGGAGGAAGCTTCTGGCTCGGCTTCGGAGAAGGCTGCTTAGTGTTCAGCATCAAAACTCTCGAGCCTGTAGCCTTCAGACTTAGGTGCGGGCCACCGGTGGGCCAAGGTTCTCAGGACACGCTGTAAATACGTCCCTATACGCTTGACGGCAGCATCCTTGCTGCCGACAGTCCTGAGAACCTTGGCCCACCGGCTGCTTGAAGTCTGGTGTGCCTGCCTTACTTTCCTTTGAATACTGCAGTTCGTCGTTCAAGGAAGGACTGAATGCCTTCTTTAACATCCTCGCTGGCCATCACTGGTTGCAGATCCGGGAACAAGCGCTGTTTTGCTGCTTCTTGGCCCTCGCTTACTGCGATTTTGGAAGATTTCAGACTGCCACGAACGCCCAAGGGTGCGGCACTGGCTATCTTCTCCGCAATTTCCAGAGCGACATTGAACTGCTCACCCGGCTCGACCAGCTCTTGTATCAGACCCCACTCGTACGCTTGCTCCGCCGTCCATTCGTCGCCGGTCAGCAGATAACGCTGAGCGTTACCCCAACCGATTTCACGTTGCAGGCGGATGGTGGCGCCACCGCAGGCGAAGATGCCGCGTTTGACTTCCAGCTGTGCAAAGCGGGTTCCTTTAGCCGCCACGCGGATGTCTGTGTTTAACATCATCTCGACACCACAGGTAAAGCAGATGCCCTGTGTGGCGAACACCACCGGTTTGCTCAGGCCGTCGCCGGTTATATGGAACGGATCCAGCTCGCCTTCACCCGGCTCGATACCTTTGCCGTTTGCAAACACACCCGCCCAATCGTCCAGTTGCAAACCGCTGGTGAAGTGGTCACCTTCTGCGTACATCAGGCCCACTCTCAAATCGTCATCGTGTTCCAGCTGGTAATAGGCCGCAGCAATTTCGTGGTACATGGCCCGGTTCATGGCATTCATTTTTTCCGGGCGGTTTAGCCCGATGAGCAGGATATGCCCTTTCTTTTCAACATTAACCAAAGCCATTAGAACCACTCCGCCTTCATATTCAGACAAGTGTCATCCATATTCCGCAACAATACCAAGTCCTGAGCCACCGTCGGGAGCTCCCAGTGGAAGAAGTACTGGGCGGCCTGGAGTTTGCCCTGATAAAAGTTGCGTTCGTCATCGCTGTTAGCAGAAGCCAACGCCTGGGCCGCGGCGTTGGCTTGGCGCAACCACATCCAGGCAACGATGATATGGCCGAACAAGTGCAAATAGCAGGAGGCGTTGGCGAGGCTTTTGTCCACCTCGCCGCTCATGAGGGACTTACCCAGGTTCTGGGTCACTTTAACAGCCTGCTGCAAGGTTTCACTCAATGACAACGCCCACTGCTGGCTGCGGTCGGTGGTTGCAGCTTCCAAATCTACCTGCATTTCCTTCATCAGTAGCTGCAAGCCAAGGCTTTGGTCCTGCCAGATCTTGCGGCCGAGCAAATCCAGGCCCTGTATGCCAGTGGTGCCTTCATGAATGGGGTTCAGGCGGTTGTCGCGCCAGCACTGCTCAACAGGGTACTCGCGGGTATAACCCGCACCGCCATATACCTGAATGGCCAGGTCGTTGGCTTTCGGGCCGTGTTCGGAGGGCCAGGTCTTGATCACCGGGGTTAGCAAGTCCAGCAGCTTGCCAGCTTCAGCGCGTTTCTGTTCATCCGGATGGGTGTGTTGGTCGTCCATCAGACGTGCGCCATAAAGGCAAAGTGCCAACCCGCCTTCGCTGTAGGCTTTCTGGGCCAACAGCATTCGGCGCACATCGGCATGGTCGATGATTGGTACTTGCGGGCTTGCCGGGTTCTTTTCGGAAGCCTTGCGACCCTGCAAGCGGTCTTTGGCGTATTCCAGGCTGTGCATGTAGCCACGATAGCCAATTACTGCCGCGCCAAAGCCTACGCCAACACGGGCTTCGTTCATCATCTGGAACATGTACTTCAAACCCTGATGAGGCTCGCCCACCAGATATCCGTGACAAGGCGCATCGTCACCAAAACTGAGCGCGGTAGAGGTTGTGCCACGGTAACCGAGTTTGTGAATCAGGCCGGCGAGGCTTACGCCGTTGCGATCCGTGGGGTTGCCCTCACTGTCTACCCGGAACTTGGGAACGATGAACAGGGATATGCCTTTTACCCCGGCAGGAGCGCCTTTAATTTTAGCAAGCACCATGTGAACGATGTTCTCGGTGATGCTCTGCTCGCCACCGGAGATGTAGATTTTTGCGCCTTTGATCAGGTAGTGGCTGTCATCCGTTGGCGATGCGGAGGTGCGAATGTCCGCCAGCGATGAACCAGCGTGTGGCTCGGTTAGGGCCATGGTGCCACTGTATCGGCCGCTGAGCATGTTGGGCAGGAAGCTGGTTTTCTGTGTCTCGTTGCCGAACACGCGAATGAGGTTTGCAGCCGCAGTGGTCAGGAACGGATAACCTGCAGTGCCTGGGTTAGCGGCTGTGAAGAAGCCGTTACAGGCTGCCATAACGGACTCCGGAAGCTGCATGCCGCCCAACTCGTAATCATAACGCCCCGCAATAAAGCCGGCTTCGGCGTAGGCATCAAAGGCTTCTTTCACTTCAGGCAGCATTTCCACTTGGCCGTTAACGAATTTGGGTTCGTCTTTGTCGGCCGCACTGTTGTGGTTGGCGAACTTCTCTCTGGCCATTTTGTCAGCGGTTTCGATGACGGCATCGAAGGTATCGCGGTTGTGCTCGTTAAAGCGATCACGGCTGAGCAGGCTTTCGGTATCGAGAACTTCGTAGAGCTGGAACGCCAGATCACGGCGGTCTATCAGGGTATCGGTCATTTATGCAGCTTCCTGGTGATTGGCTGTAGCTATCTTTGGGTTACCTACAGGCTCTCACAACCGGGTTTTCCTGGGAACCGGCGTTTATGACATAATCATGGTTAAAATTGCCACCACATTGACTGACACCCGCATCACCCTATCTCGGATTTATAGCCCGGAGACTCAATGCAGAAGGTATTTTTAATTGGCTTTGACGGCGCTTTGGCCAGCGCTATAACAGGCGTGATTGATTTGTTTCGCCTGGCCGGCGTAACTTGGGCCCGTATTCATGGTGAGCAGCCAGTGCCGCACTTCGCCACCCGACTGCTGACACGTAACGGCGACCCTTGTAAGTGTATTAACGGCATCACCCTGCTATCAGATGGCAGCTGGGAAGAACAGGAGACAGACACTGCTGATCTGGTGATTGTGCCGACGATCGGTGCGCCGATTGATCAGGTTCTGGGTTCAAACCCGGATCTGATTGGTTGGCTTGGCCAGTTCAATAGCCTGAACACCAGCTCTGCTGGACAGGTTCGAGTAGCCAGCAACTGCACCGGGGCGTTTCTTCTGGCGCAGGCAGGCTTGCTGGACAATAGAGAAGCCACGACCCACTGGGGTTTCAGCAACGATTTTCGCCAGCGTTACCCGCAAGTGAATTTGAATCCGGAGAAGCTGGTGACCGTCGACGGGTATGTCGCTTGTGCCGGTGGCGGCATGGCTTGGTGGGATCTGGGCGTACATCTGATTGAGCGCCATGCCGGTGCCCAAGTTGCCCGGGAATTGACGAAGGCGTTTGTTATCGACGCTGGGCGCAATAGCCAGGCACCGTATAGCGCACTTCAAACCAGGCGGTATCATTCAGATCCGGTGATTCTGAAACTACAGGACTGGCTGGAGGAGCATTATTGTGACGCTGTAAACCTGCAATCTCTTGCCGCTTTAAGTGGACTGACTACGCGTTCGCTGATGCGACGATTCAAGCTGGCCACTGGAGACACTCCAACGGGGTACCTTCAGGCCATAAGGGTGGAAGCTGCACGCCGGAATCTGGAGAACTCCCGATTGCCAATAGAGGACATTACACAGTTGGTAGGCTATGAGGATGTCAGCTCTTTCAGCCGTTTATTCCGCAAACAGACCGGGCTTGCTCCCGGCGCCTATCGGTCACGGTTCGGTCGTTAGCGATAGCCGTGACCGCTTGGCCCGGGTTATGCATCGGATTACCGTGACAGCCACTGGCTGGACGTTTTCGTAAAGTATACTGACAGGTGTCACGTTGGAGAAAAATGCCATGAACGCACCCGTTCAACAGACCCGGGTTGAAGTTCTTAACCGGCTGTACACATTGAAGCTTGAACAGATCGAGCAGGCCAACCAGCAAGGTAACAATCTGCGCAATCAGGTGCTGGCTGCCGAAGCTGACGCCATTTTTAAGGCTCTGAAATCGGCCAAATGATCGTCCGACGACCCAAAAGGCGCTGCCAGAAAATAGCCTGATAGTGCCCTTTCACGTCACTTTCATTACCACTTCGGCGCTTGATCAATCACAAGTTGACTTGACCTGCGAGCCCGGGCACGTATCATCAGTTTCCAGGTTTCAACAACGGAGCAACCATGACCGCAAGGTCCTTCGGCTGCAAGCAGATCAATCGCCCCCCTATTACCGCTGATATCGCGCGGCATCGCGGGCGTCTACCTTACTTCCCAGACCCGCCGGCTTCTCGCTGATCCAACTCTTGGCACCCGTCATTATCGCCTCCAGGTGACTTATGCACGGCAGCCAACCGGAGACTAGACTCAAGGTCATATGTCATCCCCATTCATAATAAAAGAAATTCGCTAACGAGGCTGCGATGTCGCTACCGCTGGTTGTATTACTGCCGTTTCTGGGGGCCATAGCCGCCCCCCTGTTTGCCCAGGGAGGGCGAACGGCTATCGCAATAGCATCATCTGTTCCTGCGCTGATTGCACTGGCGGCGCTGTTTCCACACTGGTCTGTTCTTTCAGCGGGCGGCACTGTTCTGCACAGTTACGACTGGCTGCCGGCGCTCGGGCTCTCTTTCAGTTTTCGCCTTGATGGTCTGGCGCTTTTGTTTGCGCTTCTGATACTGATCATCGGTCTCCTGATCATTATTTATGCCCACTACTACCTCAAAGCCAAGGAAAATGTGGCCAAGTTTTACTCCCTGCTCCTGTGCTTCAAAGGCTCGATGCTGGGCATAGTGCTATCCGGCAACCTGTTGTTGATGCTTATTTTCTGGGAACTCACCAGCCTCACCTCCTTTTTGCTGATCAGTTTCTGGACCCACAAGCAGGACGCACGACGCGGTGCCCGGATGGCTCTGGCGATAACAGGAGGCGGCGGGCTCGCGTTGCTGGCAGGCATACTGCTCCTAGGTAATATTGTTGGCAGTTTTGAACTTGATGATGTTCTTGCCGCTGGCGATCAGATTAAAGCTCACGCTTTGTACCCGGTCGCACTGACTCTGGTTTTGCTTGGCGCCTTTACCAAATCAGCCCAGTTCCCGTTCCACTTCTGGCTCCCCCACGCCATGCAGGCACCCACGCCAATCTCGGCTTACCTGCATTCGGCCACGATGGTAAAAGCGGGCATATTCCTGATGGCGCGCCTTTATCCAGCTTTGGCGGGAACCGAGCAATGGTTCTACATGGTCAGCTTCACCGGCATGGCCACTCTGTTGATTGGCGCTTATATCGCCATGTTCAAACACGACCTGAAAGGCCTGCTCGCTTATTCAACCGTAAGCCATCTGGGCCTGATCACTTTGTTGCTGGGTATGGGCACCCAGCTAGCCGCCGTCGCCGCGATATTCCACGTGATCAACCATGCCACCTTCAAGGCATCGTTGTTCATGGCCGCCGGTATCATTGATCATGAAACAGGCACTCGCGATATGCGCCGCATCAACGGGCTCTGGCGCTATATGCCCCATACAGCCACGCTGGCCATGGTTGCCGCCTCATCTATGGCGGGCGTTCCTTTGCTGAACGGATTCCTCAGCAAAGAAATGTTCTTTGCCGAGTCCCTGCAGCTCAACCTTCCTGGCCTTTGGGCCTGGCTGCCGCCTATTATCGCAACACTGGCGGGCGTATTCGCGGTTGCCTACTCGGCGCGCTTTATTCACGATGTTTTCTTTAACGGAAAACCTGTGGACCTGCCCATATACCCGCCTCACGAACCACCGAGGTACATGAAATTTCCGGTGGAGATCCTGGTGTTCGTCTGCATCATGGTCGGTGTGTTCCCGACCATTTCCGTAGGGCCGCTATTGTTCTCTGCAGCATCTGCCACACTCGGCGGTGATGTACCCGACTACCAGTTGGCCGTTCTCCATGGCTTTAACCTGCCATTACTGATGAGCTTTCTGGCCTTCTTCGGTGGTCTGCTGATGTACAGCCAGCGTCAGCGCTTTTTCGACTTTCATGCCCGTTTCCGGGAAATTGACGGTAAGGCTGTATTTGAAGCCGTGGTTTCAGAGTTCGTAGACTTGGCTCATCGCTTTACTGCCTGGATCGAAAATGGTTCTTTACAGCGCTATGCCATGCTTCTGGTGGTGAGCGTGATTGCTGTCGCTGCCCTGCCGCTTGCAAAGAATGGGCTCTACATTGGTGAGAGCGGTCTCAGCCCAGTGGACTGGCCCACGGCGATTGCCGCAGGCATGCTGATTGTCTCTGCGCTGGCGACAGCGCTCTGGCACCGGGAGCGTTTTTACGCGCTGGTGCTCCTGAGTGTTGTTGGCCTGATTGTGGCGCTGACGTTCGCCCGTTTCTCTGCACCGGATCTGGCCATGACTCAGCTCTCGGTGGAAGTGGTCACCATTGTTCTGTTGATGTTGGCGCTTTATTACATGCCTTCATGGACACCCCTCGAAAGCTCGAGAATACAGCGGGTTCGCGACATTCTGATCGCTGCGGCCGCAGGTACCGGGATGACCCTGATCACCCTGGCCATGCTGACTCAGCCATTCAGCTCCATTTCCGAATTTTTCCTGGAAAACAGCAAGCCAGGCGGGGGTGGAACCAACGTGGTTAACGTTATCCTGGTCGATTTCCGTGGTTTCGATACCCTGGGTGAGATTACCGTGCTGGCCATTGCAGCACTTGGCATTTACGCCATGCTGAAAAACACAGCACTCACTCCACCGCCAGGAGACGGTCTGGGCCACCCCTGGACCCGGGACCATTACCCCTTGATGCTCCGGCAGATTGCCAGGCCCATGCTGCCGCTGGCGCTTATGGTGTCTGCGTATATCTTCCTGCGCGGACACAACCTGCCCGGGGGCGGCTTTATTGCAGGCCTCATTACCTCGGTGGCACTGATACTTCAGTACATCGCCAGCGGCATGATCTGGACACAGGATCGTATTCCATTCCGTTACCACAACGTTATTGGTCTCGGATTGCTGTTTGCGACCATTGCGGGTGCGGGAAGCCTGGCCTTTGGATACCCCTTCCTGACATCCACCTTTGGCTATATCACCTGGCCCTTCGTGGGCAAATTCGAAGTAGCCTCGGCTCTGGTGTTTGATCTGGGCGTATATATGGCGGTAATTGGCGCTACCCTGCTGGCATTGGTCAGTATTGGCCGGCTGTCGCCTCATTCGGCCATCAAGAGTAAAAAGGAGGGCGTGTAATGGAACTGGTTTTCGCACTGGTTATCGGTGCCCTGTCGGCATCTGGAGTTTATCTGCTGCTGCGCGCCCGCACGTTCCCCGTCATTATGGGGCTGACACTATTCTCTTATGGCGTAAATCTCTTCCTGTTTGCCACCGGGCGCCTCGCCACCGGTCAGCAACCGGTTATCGGAACCACTTCGAGCTACTCTGACCCTTTACCTCAGGCACTGGTGCTCACAGCGATCGTAATTGGTTTTGCCATGACGGCGTTTCTGGTTGTTCTTGCCCTGCGTAACCTGGCGGATAACGAAAACGACCATGTGGATGGCCAGCGTGAAAAACCGGCACCCTCACCGAAACACGAACAGGAGGTAAGCAGTAAATGACCCACTGGCTTATCGCTCCGATTCTGATTCCGCTGCTCGGTGGTATTTTGCAGGTATTCATGGGCTATGCCCCTATCAGCCTGCGCCGGACTCTGGCAATCGCCACAACGGCGCTGATGCTGGTGTCTGCTATTGTGCTGCTTGCCCTTGCCAGCGATGACAGTTATCGCATCTATGCGTTTGGCAACTGGCAACCTCCCTTCGGCATTGTTCTGGTTCTCGACCGGCTGGCGGCATTGATGCTCGCTCTGACAGCGGTTCTCGGCCTGTTTTGCCACATTTATGCCAGCGGCGGCGCCGATGAAGGCAACCGGCAATTTCATACCCTGTTTCTGTTCCAGCTGATGGGCCTGAATATTGCCTTTCTGACCGGCGACCTGTTCAACCTGTTCGTTGCCTTTGAGGTTCTGCTTATCGCCTCATACGGGTTGCTCATGCACGGCGGTGGCACCACTCGCACGGTGCCCGGGCTTCACTATGTCGTTCTGAACCTGGCGGGTTCCGCCCTGTTCCTGATCAGCGTAGGCATGATTTACAGCGTTACTGGCACCCTGAACATGGCAGACCTTGCAGTAAAAATTCCGCAAGTAACCGGCAGCAACCTGAACCTGGTGAAGGCGGGCGGCATGATGCTACTCGTTGTTTTCGCTTTGAAGGCCGCTATTCTGCCACTGTGTTTCTGGCTGCCCAAGGCTTATGCCAAGGCCACCGCTCCCGTTGCTGCGCTGTTTGCAGTTATGACCAAAGTGGGCATTTACGCCATCGTAAGAATCTACCCGCTGATCTTCGGAGAGGGTGCCGGAGAACTTGCAAATCTGGGTATGGACTGGCTCTTCCCGCTGGCCCTGATAACGCTCAGCATGGGTGTTATAGGGGCACTTGGCGCCGACAGTCTGAAAACCCTTGTAGCTTGGCAGGTTATTATTTCTGTAGGGACTTTGCTTGCACCCATTGCACTTGGCTCGGTGGCTGGTTTGTCGGCCGCCCTGTTCTATCTGGTCAGCACAACCTGGACGGTAGCCGCTTTGTTTCTGGTTTCCGAACTGGTCGCCAACCAGAGAGGCAGTGCCTCTGACAGTATCATCACGGCACCGAAAATGCGGCACCGAACGTTCCTTAGCGTGCTGTTTCTTATTGGAGCTGTGGCCGCTGCCGGCTTACCGCCCCTGAGTGGCTTTTTCGGCAAGCTGCTGATTCTCCAATCGGTTGAGCCTGGTGTCGAAATGGCATGGCTATGGGGTGTGATGCTGGTGGGCAGCCTTCTTACGCTCATTGCCTACAGCCGCGCGGGCAGTATCGTCTTCTGGTGGAACGTGGATGGCCACCTGGAAACGCCAGAACCGATGAACAATCGGGTTTCGATCTCCACTGGCATTCTGACCTGCCTCACCATGCTCATTGTTGCCCTTGCGGGGCCCCTGAGTGACTACACCCATGCCACGGCTGAGCAGTTATACGACAACCAGGGCTATATTAATATCCTGCAAACGCCTGTGCATATTCCGCAGAATCCTTTGGTCGGGGAGGTAAACTGATGTTTGACCGCCTGAGTTTTCCTCAACCCTGGCTCAGCCTGATTCTGTTCACTACATGGCAGATTCTCAGCGATGGCGTATCAGGTGGCAGTGTGGTTCTCGGCCTGATTCTGGCCTGGCTGATTCCTCAGATGACTCACGGGTTCTGGCCCGAGCGCCCCGCCTTTGTCAAAACCTGGCGTATGCCGGCCTACATCCTGCGAGTACTGAAGGATATTGTAGCCGCCAGTTTTTCTGTGGCCTGGCTGATCCTCAGTCCCCGCAAACCACGGCCGGCGTTCATCAATTACCCCCTGAAGCTTGAACATCCGCTGGCCATATCCATTCTCGCCAGCACCATTTCACTCACTCCCGGAACCGTCAGCGCGGATGTAAGCGATGACAAGAAAACTCTGCTGATCCATGCGCTGGATGCCGCCAGTGATCAGGAGGTTATTGACACTATTCACAACCGCTACGAAAAGCCGTTGATGGAGATGTTCCAATGATCACTATTGCCTTGAATCTCGCCATTGCCATGGTGACACTGGCCGCGCTACTCAACGTATACCGCTTGATCAAAGGGCCGGATGAGCCCGACCGGGTTCTGGCAATCGATACGCTCTATATCAATGCCATTGCCCTGATCATTCTGCTCGGCATTACGCTGGGAACGCGTATGTACCTTGAGTCTGCCCTGTTGATTGCAGTTATGGGATTCGTCAGCACGGTAGCCATGGCCAAGTACCTGAAGCGGGGTAGCGTCATTGAATAACAACCCGACACATACGATCCGCCATTATCGGCCGATACGCAGAGGAGACCACTCATGAGCCCATTTGCGGAGTACGCCATCTCAGCCCTGTTGATATTTGGTGGTGCATTTACGCTGGTTGGTGCGATTGGCCTGGCCAGACTGCCGGACTTTTACACCCGGCTGCACGGGCCAACCAAAGCAACAACAGTCGGTGTTGGTGCCATCATGCTGAGCTCGGTTATCTATTTCAGCGCCATGGGCGAGGATATCGGCATTTCCGAAATCCTGATCACGGTCTTCCTGTTGATGACGGCCCCTGTGAGTGCCAACATGCTGGCTAAAGCGGCCATGCACATTGGTGTGAATACATTGGAAAGTACTAAAGGCAACCCCTGGGAGCAGTAGATCATCCATGCTGCCACATTCTCCGGCGCCTTGGGAGTAGCTTTGCAAGCTTCCGGCTCCACTCAATTTAAGTCAGATTTAGCCAACTTCTCAGACAAAACCAACAACCGGGAAAGAGGATTACAGACATGGTAAAGACACAAATTTTACCTGCGGCGAAAAATGCCCATCAATACCCTCTGCTGATCAAACAGCTGCTGCTTTCGGGGCCAAGATATTCTCCTGATCAGGAAATCGTGTACGCCAACCGCAGCAAATACACTTACAGCGATCTGGTTGAGCGCATTCACCGCCTTGCCAACGCCCTTTCCGACGCTGGTGTTAAACCAGGCGATACGGTCGCGGTTATGGACTGGGATACGCCCCGTTATCTGGAATGTTTTTTCGCGATCCCCATGATGGGTGCCGTGCTGCACACCATAAACGTGCGGTTGTCACCGGACCAGATTGTTTACACCATGAATCACGCCGAAGACGACGTGGTGTTGGTGCACGACGATTTCCTGCCCATCCTGGAAGGTGTTAGTAGCGAAATCAAAACGGTCAAAACCTATATCCAGCTCAGTGATGAGAAAACGGCAAAAGACACGCAGCTTGATACATCAGGCGAGTACGAAACACTCCTGGCCAATGCAACCGCCAAGTTCGACTTCCCGGATTTCGACGAGAACAGCGTCGCAACCACCTTCTACACCTCCGGTACCACCGGCAACCCGAAAGGCGTGTTCTTCAGCCATCGCCAACTGGTGCTCCATACTCTGGCAATGACCGGGTCGCTTTCCGCCTACGATGAAATGCCACTGCTGCGCTCATCGTCAGTGTATATGCCCGTGACACCCATGTTCCACGTTCATGCCTGGGGCGTTCCTTACGCAGCCACCATGATGGGTATCAAGCAGGTATACCCCGGCCGCTATGAGCCGGAATTGCTGGTTGATCTGATCAAGGAGCACAAGGTGTCTTTCTCACACTGTGTTCCAACGATTATGCAGATGTTGATGGGCACAGAGTCCATTAAAACAGCAGATCTGAGCAACTGGCAGGTACTGATTGGTGGCAGCGCCATGACCAAAGGCCTGTGCGATGCAGCCGCCAAACTGGGCATCTGCATGTACACCGGCTATGGCATGTCGGAGACCTGCCCGTTGCTCAGCGCGACCCATCTGAAGCCGGAAGATCTGGACCTGCCGCTGGAACAGCAAACCGCCAAACGAATCAAGACTGGCATTGCGGTACCTATGGTAGAGCTGGAGATTGTTGACCCTTCCGGCAACCCGGTAGCCCATGACGGCGAAGCCAAAGGTGAGGTGGTTGCACGAGCCCCCTGGCTCACCCAGAGTTATTTCAAGGAACCCGCCAAGGGTGAGGAGCTTTGGGAAGGCGGCTGGTTGCACACCGGGGACGTTGCCTCCATCGAGCCAAATAACACGCTCACCATCAAGGACCGCATCAAGGATGTGATTAAAACAGGCGGCGAGTGGCTTTCCTCCCTTGATCTGGAAAACCTGATCAGCCAGCACCCGTCTGTAGAAGGCGCTGCCGTTGTAGGCATTCCGGACGAAAAGTGGGGAGAGAGGCCCCATGCGCTCATCACATTGAAGCCAGGCGAGAAGGCAACGCTGGAAGATATACAGAGCCACCTGCAGAAACATGTTGATAGCGGTGAGATCAACAAGTGGGCGATCCCCAACCAGATTGACTTTGTTGAAGACATTCCGAAAACAAGCGTCGGGAAGATCAACAAAAAGCTGATTCGGGACCAGTTGCAGTAAGCCAGATTGATCCTGACCGCGCTCTCTTGCGGTCAGGATCAGCAGCAACATAGATTATGTCGGCAAATTACCCGAAGTTATTTCAGGTTTGGCCGGTTTGGACCCGCCATTGAGCGGCGTAAGCCCCGTCCTTTTCCAACAATTCTCTATGAGTGCCCACCTCCACCACCTTGCCGTTGGCGATGACGGCAATTGAATCGGCATCAACGATGGTAGAAAGACGGTGTGCGATCATGATGACGGTGCGATTGTGCCCAATGCTTCGCAGCGAACGCTGAATAGCGGCCTCAGTTTCGTTATCCACGGCGCTGGTGGCCTCGTCCAGCACCAGAATAGGCGAATCCTTCAGAAGTGCGCGGGCTAGAGATAGTCGCTGGCGCTGTCCACCAGAGAGCCGCACACCCCGTTCACCTACTGGAGTGTTCAAACCTTCCGGTAATGCCTCGATAAATGCCCAGGCTTCTGCCGTGCGCGCGGCCTCGATGATCTCGGCATCGGTCGCCTCGGGGCGACCGTAGACCAGATTCTCCCGGATACTGCCTTCAAACAGGTAGACGTCTTGACTCACCAAGCCAATGGATTCGCGAAGGGACTGCAAGCTCACGGACCGGATGGGCTGGTTATCAATACGGATGTCCCCACTCTCAGTCTCGTAAAACCGCAGCAGCAGCTTAATCAAAGTGGATTTACCCGAACCGGTGGCACCGACAAGCGCCAGAGTATTACCAGCCGGGACGGTCAGTGAAATCTGATCTATTCCGGCGTTACTGGTGGGATAGTGAAAACTGACATCGCTAAAAGTCACGGCCCCGTTCACTGGCTGCCTCAGAGTTTTGGTGCTTTGATCCTTGATATGGAGTGGCTCCGAAAGCAAGTCGAGAATGCGCCGAGTGCTGGCCATGGCTCGCTCAAACAAATTGATCACCTCAGCCATACCGGTCAACGGCCATAGCAGTCTCTGGGTCAGAAACACCAACACACCATAGGCACCCACATTCAGATCGCCTTTCAGCGCCATCATGCCGCCCACCGTGAACGTGGCCAGAAAACCCGACAGAATCGCCATGCGGATAATGGGAATAAACGCTGAGCTGATGCGGATGGCCCGGCGATTCGCATTCACATAGGCAGTGCTACTGGCCTTCAGGCGAGCCGCTTCGCGATGCTCCGCGGTAAAACTCTTGATGGTGGCAATGCCACCGAGGTTCGTGGTTAGACGGCTGGAGAGGTCGCCGACCTTCTCTCGCACATCGGCATAAAGCGGCCCGGCTTTACGCTGAAAATAGAAAGCCCCCCAGATAATTAACGGTATCGGCATGAATGCCAGCACCGCGATGAGTGGCGACAATACGAAGAAAACTGCCCCGACGGCGACCACCGTTACCAGCACCTGAATCATGGCGTTGGCGCCGCCGTCCAAGAAGCGTTCAAGCTGGTTGACATCATCATTCATCGTGGCCACCAGTTGGCCAGAACTACGAGACTCGAAAAAACCCATATCCAATTTTTGGACGTGCTCATAGGCATCCTGACGCAGGTCGGATTGCAGCCGCTGGGCCAAGTTGCGCCAGAGAATCTGATAAAGGTACTCGAACAGGGATTCGCCTGCCCATATGAAAAAAGTAAGCACGCCCAATACCAGAATCTGATTCAGCGATTCTGTGATTCCCAGCGAAGCTACGAAACTGTCTTCCTGATTGACCACCACATCTAGCGCAATACCAATCAGTATTTCCGGCGCGATATCAAACAGCTTGTTAACAACAGAGCATGTAGTGGCCGCGACGATCTGGCGACGATAACCACGAGCATAGCGAAGCAGGCGGGCAAACGCCGTGAAACTACTGGCAGCACTGATTTCTGCGGACATGTAATCCCTTACGAAGGTCTTGATGGAGCTGGAGCACGACCGGCATGTGGAAACGAAGCGGGCCGCTGGCTATGTCATTTGCTGCTGACGGAATTGGCGGCTGAGTTGCCAGGCACTGGCTTGGGACTCATAGCAACGTCACGTCAAGCCACAAACAATGATGAGAATTATAATTATTTAGACTAAATCAATCCAGTTTTGCATGATCCTGGTATCCAGACGCTATCCATCCGATAGTGTGCCTGTTGCCCGAAGCAGACCATTTTTGTTTTTCACCGTATAATCGCCCGCCTCATACCTTTTTCAACTCACTGCTACAGAAGAGCCTGACTATCATGATGTCGAAACTCCGCAACTGGATTTCCAGCCCAAACGGTGTGCGCAAAATTATGAACGTTTACGGCCCTTACGCAGGCGCCGGCGTTAAAGTAACCCACATTGCGGATGACTACAGCTCAGCGTCGGTGGAAATGAACCTGCACTGGTACAACACCAATTATGTGGGCACTCACTTTGGCGGTTCGCTCTACAGCATGGTTGACCCTATATACATGCTGTTGCTGATGAACACCCTGGGCAAAGACTATATCGTGTGGGACAAATCTGCCTGCATTGATTTCATCCGCCCCGGCAAAGGCCGCGTTACAGCGCACTTTGAGCTGACAGATGAGAGGCTTGAAGAAATCCGCACAGCCACTGCGGGTGGCGAAAAAATGCTGCCACAATGGGATGTGGACATTGTTGATGAGAAGGGCGAACTGGTCGCACGGGTTAACAAGGTGCTTTATGTCAGAAAAAAACGTTAACCCCGGGGTTTATCAGCCACCGGAGCGCTTTACAATCCAGCCCTTCTGCTCCAGAAGTGGAACAAGCAGATCCCTCTGGTCACCCTGGATTTCAACAATGCCTTCTTTTACCGTGCCACCAGTACCGCATTTTGCCTTGAGTACTTTGGCGTAGGCTTTAAGCTCTTTCTCATCCATGGGGATGCCGGTAATCAGAGTAACGCCCTTTCCTTTGCGCCCCTTGGTCTCGCGGCTTACCCGAACAATGCCATCACCTTCCGGGCGTTGAGCCTGGCGGCAGGTGCAGTCTGAAACCGGGTTGCGGCATTCGGGGCACATTCGCCCCTGCTCCGTTGAAAACACCAACCCGCCTGTCGATCGCTTCGCCATTTTTCCTCCGTGTGCACGGCCTCTGGAGCTATGTCTCAAAAGGGCCCCGTTTTTTTCAATCGAGATCAGGAGGGTATTTGGTGAACATCTCCGCAACTACTTCATCAATCAGCTTTCCACGCTTTTCGGGAGACTGGTTTTCATTGAGGTAGCGGCGACTGGCTGCACGCCAAATGACTTCCTTTGAGCTTTTATCAACCAGCTCGACCACCAGCTTGCCTTCTTTTACTTCACGTGCAGGAGGCGGAGCCGAGAGCCCCCAGCCAAAGTTGCCGGTGCCGAAGCCCAAACCAAGACCCACGCCCGACTGCTCGATGCGTTCTTCTTCCACAATTTTCCAGTTCACCAGAAGATCGGCTTCCGGTTCTGCTACCTTGCGCAAAGCTTTACGGCTCAGCTCGCGCTCAACCGCGCTTTGAACCCGGTTTCCATCGAGCGTCATAAACGAAGATTCATCGGGTTCCGATGCAAAGACCCAGGTTGAGTAATCGTCGAATTTTACGGCGGAGTTGTAATCAGTCACCACGTTACTGGCGCACCCGGTCATTACCAGTGTCACCAGCGCTGCCATCAGAAGACGGGCCATTATCTACTCCTTAGGTTTCTTGGAATTCTCATACGAGTATACGCACAAGGCACCTGAACGATGCGATTTTACCCAATCAGTTTTCAAAATTGTAATCCAGTTTATGAGCATCACAAAAGGCGCGGAAGGTGTTTGCCAGATCTTCCGGAACCAGGACCCGAGCGGTTACCGGAGTGCCGTAGGCGACGGATTCCAGTTCAACCGAATTCACATCACACCAGTGTCGCAGTGGCTGCTCATCGGCAAAGCCCATTGTGACGTTTGCGGGACAAACCGGCTTCTGGAAAACCCTACCCACTTCTGACAGCACACTTTCAGCCGCGCCGGCGTAGGCCCGCACAAGCCCTCCGGCGCCCAGTTTGATGCCACCGAAATAACGTATCACCATAACCAGAACGTCGCCCATATCCTTATGCTGAATCACATTGAGAATTGGCTTGCCTGCGGTGCCGGAGGGCTCGCCGTCATCGTTCATGGCGGCTTCCGCTGCAGAGCCCGGGCGTCCGATCTGATAGGCCCAGCAGATATGGCGCGCATCGGGGTGATCCTGATGCGCCTTCCCCAGCCAGTCTTTCACCTCATCCCGGGTACTCACGGGCGCAACCCACGCAATGAAGCGGCTTTTCTTCACCTCTGTTTCGCGCTCAAGGTAGCATTCAGGTATCGGATAATCCTTTTTCATGGGCTGGCCTGTAGTTTCATTAATCGGCCGTAAATACCGGTAAGCGGGTTACGACCTGTAAACCGCCGCTCTCACTATTGTTGGCAGCAATCTCGCCGTCATGGGCCAGAATGATGTTCTTTGCGATCGCCAGCCCTAGCCCCCAACCTTCGCCTCCCCGGGACTTGTCACCCCGGAAAAAAGGCTCAAAGAGGTGGTCGAGGATTTCATCTGCGACACCAGGGCCCTCATCCTCTATCGTCAGGCTTATCCAACCGCCAGACACGGTGAGCGCAACATGAACCACCTTGCCCGGCGGCGTATAATCCAGAGCATTCTGCAGAATATTATCAAACGCCCGCTGTAACAGACCGGCATCGCCCAGCACAGATACGCCAGCGCTTTCGGGCATTGAGACCAACTTGCAATCCACACTCCGATGCTCTGCATACTCTGCCGAATCCCGTAATACATGATTCAGCAAATCCACAGGCCGCAATGGCTTCCTCGCTATATCGCCACCCTGCCCGGTCACCCGGTACAGCGTCAGGATTTGTCCCGTCATGATGTCGAGGCGCTCGTTCTGGCGGAGAATGCTGGCCATCAGATCTCCCTCTACGCCGCCTTCACTGGCCAGCTCAATGGCAACACGCTGACGCGCCAACGGCGTGCGCAAATCGTGAGATATGTCTCGCAACAGATGTTTTTGCCGCTCCAAAAGCGTGCAAAGCTGGTCTGTCATCGCATTAAACGCCGTGGCCAGCTGCCCTACCTCGTCCCGTCGGGCTGCTATGCGCTCATCGACCCGCAATTGTGTATTCCCACCGGCGATAGCCTGTGCGGTGGTTTCCATATGCCTCATGGGCCGCGATACAAAACGCGCAATCAGCCAGCAAGCCAGAGTGATCAGAGCAAATGCCAGCCCCATTTCCATAAGTCGGAAAACTTGGGGTTCCAACCAGCCCTCCCCGTGCATTTTGGGCCAGGCAATCAGGCGGTACCCGTCACCGACATTCACAATGGCCGGCTTTTGGCGATACCACCCGGATTTAATCCGGGATCGGATGGCCGCAGGCAAGCGGTCGTCATCATCAGAATCAATCACCATCAGGTGCAGCCCCAGCTCTTGGCCCTGGGACTTCAGAAACCTCTGAGCGTCCCGGCGCCCGCGGGTCTCAAGGATGGACGCCACCTCAAACCCGAGATCCCGCAACTCAAGCTGACGCTCGATACCAGCACGCTCACGATCCAGCAAAAAGCTGGAGACCAGGCCACTCCCTATCATTGCAGCAGCCATAGCCAGCCAGATCAGCAGAAACGTCCGCCAGAAAAGGGGCACCATCAACCGGCGCGTCATACCGGCACCCGATAGCTGTAACCGAGACCGCGCACGGTTTCAATTCTTGGGGGGTCCTCGTTGCCCAACTTCTTGCGAAGATTACTGATGTGCATGTCCAATGTCCGGTCAAAGGCTTCCAAACGGCGCCCCAGGGCCCACTGCATCAAGTCTGTTTTACGCACCACACTGCCAGCATGAGCGAGTAGCACCTGCAGAATTTCGTATTCGGTGGCTGTCAGTTCCAGCGGTTCGTTATTCTGGTAAATGCGACGATGATCCAACTCAATTCGCAAGTCGCCATAGTGACTGGCTTCCTCCACTTTCGCCTTCTGATCCCAGGCGATCCGGCGCAATATTGCGTGTAGACGGGCTGCCAGCTCACGGGGATTACAGGGTTTGGGAATGTAATCATCCGCACCAACTTCAAGCCCCACAATGCGGTCTGTTTCATCACCCCGAGCGGTCAGCAATACGACCGGCAAATGAGTTGCTGCGCGTAATTCACGTAGCACCTCAAGGCCATTGATATCGGGCAGCATAATGTCCAGCACGACAATATCGCAATGCTGTCCGAGTGCCAGCGCCAGACCATCCTTACCATTGGCAGCTTCACGCACGGTAAACCCCTGGCCACTCAAATAGCGGGCAAGCAGCTCACGGAGCTCGTTATCGTCTTCTACCAGAAGAACTCTGTTCTGCATGGCCTGTCTCAATCCGTATTAAGGTAAATGATGTGTGCAAGCTGTCGTTGCCGAAGTCTAACACGGGCCCCGAAACCTGCTGATCCAGGCCCGCGCCCCTTTGCAGAACCTTTACATACCCTTGACGCTCGTTTACCAGAAGCCCAAGTACCATTGGGGTGAGTCATGCTTTTGCCGCTAATGGCCAAGCAACACCTTCACCGAAAGAGGAAATACCATGAACCAACGTAAATCATCGATTCTCGCCGCCGGCATTCTGGCTTCCGCCCTGTTTGCAGCCAGCCCTGCTTTGATGGCAGGGGACCATGGCGACAGGCAGCATGGTAATCAGCGCGATATGACTGAAATGTGCGACAACATGCACGAAGGCAAAGGGCGCTTTAACAAGGCAGAACGCCAGGAAGAAATGGCCGAGCGGCAGGAAGCCATGGCCGAGCGTCTGAAACTGAACGATGAACAGCGCGGAATCTGGAACGAGATTCACGAAGAAAGGCGCCAGCAGCACGACAAGCGTATGGAAAAAATGCAGAAAAAGATGAAAAAACGCTGCGATCAGCTGAAGAAGTGATCACGGGCCTGGTTTTGACGTAAGGTATCGGGAGCGATCGAGGAGTACGCCCCAGCTATGTCAGAACCCGCTATTTCAAACATAACTCTTGAAGCCTGCCATTCCCTTTCCGATATCCCCCGGGAAACTTGGGAGCGGCTGGCAGGCATTGACAATCCGTTTTTACGCTACGAGTTTTTCGAAGCGCTGGAAAGCTCCCGTTGCACCAGCGAGAATACCGGGTGGAAGCCCTGCCACATTGTGTTTCGCGTGGAAGGCGAAATTGCCGGCGTCGCGCCTGCCTACCTCAAGTCACACTCCATGGGCGAGTATGTATTTGACTGGGCCTGGGCAGACGCATACCGCCGCTACGACATGGAATACTACCCCAAACTCCTGATAGCTGTGCCTTTTACACCTTCCCAAGGGCCACGGTTGCTGCTTGATCCGCAATTGCGAAATGCACTCAGCCCCCGCCAGATTCACAACCTTCTGGACACCCTCATCGGCCACCTTGGCGCTCACTCGTGGCACCTTTTGTTTCCCAGTGCAGAGGATCAGCAACTGCTCCAGAAGGATGAGCAGCTACATCGCATTGGCTGCCAGTTCCACTGGCACAACCAGGGCTACGGGTGCTTCGAGGACTTTCTGGGCCAACTCACCTCACGCAAGCGAAAATCCATTCGCAAGGAGCGCCGTCAGGTAGCTGAACAAGAGATTACCTTCACCCGTTTCCATGGCGGGAATCTCCCCGATCACGTTCTTGCAGCTTTCTATGTGTTCTATCAGGCCACTTACCTGAAACGCGGGCAGCATCCCTACCTTTCGCGGCGGTTCTTTGAGCAAATACAACAGACCATGCCCGAGCACCTGCATGTAATCATGGCTATAAAAGGCGGAGAAATGATTGCAGGCGCATTGTTTCTCAGCGGGAAGAACACACTCTATGGTCGTTACTGGGGTTGCCTTGAGGAGTACAACCACCTGCACTTCGAAACCTGTTACTACCAGGGCATTGAGCTGGCCATTGATCTCAACCTTCAAACCTTCGACGCAGGTGCGCAGGGCGAACATAAACTGGTGCGCGGCTTTGAGCCGGTGCTCACGCATTCATGGCACGGAATCGCTCACCCGGGATTTCACGACGCGATTGAAGCTTTCACGCGGGACGAGGCGGAACAGGTGATGGGTTATTACGAAGACGCCAAAACGGTGTTGCCATACCGGCAGAACGACGGAGCCTGATAAGCCACCCTTCGGGTGCCATTCGGCTCCGCATCCACATCAGCTTTCCTTAACCCGAAAACCTATTTTCAGTGAAACCTGATAGTGGCCAACCTTACCATCAACTATGTGTCCACGGGTTTCCGTTACCTCGAACCATTCCATATTGCGGATGCTCTTCGCAGATTCTGCGAGAGCATTTTCAATCGCGCCCTCAATGCTTTTCTCTGACGAACCGACAATTTCAACCTTCTTGTACACGTGGTTATCGGACATAACAAAGCTCCTTGTACTCGGTGGTTTTCAACAAAAGCCTATAAGACAAGCTGCTGTCCGGCAAATCCCAGAAGCCAAAATATTACATGGCAGGCTGCAGGTTGCTCGGCTAAGCTTAAAAAAAGGGTTTGCAGACAGGCTTTCGTGGACGCCAGAAAGTTGATATTGAAGCAATTATCTGAGCTAATTCGCTCAATTCCACGTATCACTTTGTTCTCGATTTTTAAGCAATAGAGTCACCTTCATGAGAGCATCAGATGCCCGCTGATACCGAGACTGCCGCCATTACCGATGATCAGACATCACAAATAGAAACGTATTTAACTGACATTGCGCAAGGTGTCAGCCGACTACTTCCTGAGTCTGCTCAATCAAGCTGGCAACTTATTTTGCAGCACCCGATATTGGGCGCCCTGCTAATTGCAGTTGCCTCCTACATTATTGCCATTTCTTTCAGGTCATTACTGGCTGGTCTTGTAGGCCGAATCACTGGCTTAACACGACCTTCAGTTGACGACGCCGTGATGAAAGATTTGCGCAAGCCCATTTTTAACACGATCTTTTTTTTGGGTTTATCGCTAGCGATTGTTGTGGCTAACCTGCCTTTAGGCGGGGTGACACTGATCAAATTATTCTTATCATTTATAACCGCCAGCTGGATGGGCGCTGTTATTAAAATATCAACGCTGGCGCTACAGGCACTGAGCCGGGAAAACCGTTTTCATCTGGTTGATGCGCGCACCGTGCCACTGCTAGATCTGACCAGCAAACTGCTCAGCATTATGATCGGCAGCTATGTACTTTTGATAATCTGGGGGATAAACCCTGTAGGTTGGCTAGCGTCAGCTGGAATCGTCGGCCTGGCCCTCGGGTTCGCGGCCAAAGATACACTGGGTAATTTATTTTCCGGATTTTTTATAGTTGCCGATGCGCCTTATAAAATTGGAGATTACATCAATCTGGATTCTGGTGAGCGCGGTAAAGTCTGTGCAATTGGTTTGCGCAGCACCCGCCTGTTAACCCGTGACGATGTAGAGATCACTATCCCCAACGGGGTTATTGCGAACGCTAAAATTATTAATGAAAGCGGTGGTCCGCTAAGCCTGAGAATTCGCATCGTAGTCGGGGTAGCTTACGGCTCTGATGCTGATCAAGTAGTCCAACTATTATTAAAAGCAGGAACAGGGCACAGCGAGGTGTGCAAACTTCCAGAGCCAAGAGTCAGATTACGTGGTTTTGGCGCCTCAAGCCTGGACTTCAATTTAATGTGCTGGATAACCAAACCGGAAGACCGCGGCCGGATTGCACACGAACTGCACATGACCATCTACAGATTATTTAATGAGCATGGCGTGGAAATCCCTTACGCCAAGCGGGACTTGTATATCAAGCAATGGCCCAAGGACAACTCCCCAAAATAATAAATCAATGCAACCGGGTTTATCACTCAAAAGAAATATCGAACAAAGGCAGCCGCGAGGATACCTGCCGCAATGGCTGGCAGCGGTTTCTTGATGGCAAGCATGGCAACCCCAGTAACCATGAGGGCCGCAAGCGCGCCCGCATCACCGCCAAATGCCATGGGCACGATGATGGCGATGAGCACGGAGCTGGCCATTGTGTTGATAAAGCTCTCAATGCGCGGGCTTATCCGCACGTAGGACATGATAAACACGCCCCCGAACCGGGTTACCAAAGTAACCAGCGACATGATCAGAATCAGCGCCAGAACGCCGGTTGTAGTAGTCTCGATGGTCATACCGGCGCCTCTGCATCTTCATCCACTGGTTTGTTTTCGAGCCAGAAAAGGCCAACTAAACCGCCTGCAAGAGCCCCGGCCACCACATGCGTGTTAGCGGGTAACCACTTCCACGCTGCCAGCGAAGCAACGGCTGCAAGCGCCCAGGCAACCAGCACTCGCGGGTTTTTCTTTCCGCCCAGCGCCATCGCCAACAGAAAGCAGCCCAGCACCATGTCCATTCCCAGGCTTTTCGGATTCTGTAAAAGCCCACCGAAATACACGCCAAGCCACGTCCCCACAATCCAGGCCAACCAGAGCACGAGCCCGCCGCCCAGAATCACCTCGAGGTTACGCCTGCCGCTTTGGTATTCCTGGGCCGATACGGCCCAATTTGCATCCGTAAGAAGCAGCATCAGGCCGTAGCGTTTAGCGGGAGAAACATCCTTCAGTATGGGGTACAGCGAAGCCCCCATCAGCAGATGCCGGGAATTGATAGCAAATACGACGACCATAACGGGGATAACCGAGACTTCAGCCCCCCACATATCAATTGCAGCAAACTGCGAGGCACCGGCAAACACCAGCGTACTCATCAGTATAGATTCAAGAGGGCCCAGTCCCTTTTGCACAGCGGCAAGACCGAACGCGGCGCCAAATGCCACCACAAACAGGGAAATGGGAAACATCCGGATAAGTTCGGAGCGAACCTTCGCGGCCTGAAACTGGTAGGGATATACGTTGCTTATCATCTACGCAAGCTAAGGAAGTTTTAGGGAAACGCGTATAGGTACTTTCCGAGGTCAGGTGCAGCCGGTACCGGTTAATTCTCTGGGGCCACTTCTGAGTCTTCCACCAGCCGCGCCCGGACACGAGGTAGATATTCCGGATACTGGTTCTGAACAAACTTTACCAGGCCCTCCCGTACAGCACACCGTAGATCCCAGGCCTGGCTGGAATCCGGGGCGCCCATCAGGAAGCGTATCTGCAAGGCTCGTTCGTTGGAGTCAGTAACCTGCACCGTCTCAGTCTTACCGTCCCACTGTGACGCCTGCCGGAGCAGGCGCGCAAACTCCTCACGTAAAGGCTCCACCGGTATGCCGTAGTCCAACCACAAAAAGACCGTGCCCAGCAGGTCCGCCGTATTCCGCGACCAGTTCTGAAACGGGTTCTCTATAAACCACTGCAGTGGCACGATCAGCCGCCGCAGATCCCAAACCCGCAACACCACATAGGTGGCGGTCACTTCCTCGACCCAGCACCACTCACCCTGAACATGGAGCACGTCGTCGATGCGGAACGGCTGAGTCAAAGCAATCTGCATGCCTGCCAGCAGGTTACCCAGCACCGGACGGGCCGCAAAACCCAGAACAATGCCACCAATGCCTGCAGAGGCCAGCAAGCTTCCGCCGACATGGCGGACCCCATCAAAGGTCATCAGGGCGACTCCCATCCCCACGATCACTATCAGGATATTGAGGCCACGAACAAGAAACCGGGTTTGCGTTTCAACTTTCCGGGCACGCTTCCATTGGCCTTCCAGTACCGGATTGAGCGTAACAATCACCTCACCGATGGCCGAGGTGCAACGCACCGCCGCCCAGGTTAGCGACAGTATCAACAGTAGCGTGGCGAGGTGCTGGAGCTCCGATAGCAGGGGAAGATCTTCGGGCGCGGTTTCAAGAACTCCGTTCAGCACCAACAGACACACAACAACGCCCAAAGCGCGCGCGGCGGCATCGAGAAAGATACGGGGAACGGCCTTGGAGCGGGTAAATCGCCGCGTCAGTGCCAACGCAAGCCGATAAGCAGTGTAGGTTGCCAGCAGCGCCAGTAACGCAGACGCCCCCGGCAGCAGCCATGCTGTGAGGCCGGCTTCAATAGACTCCAACATCCTGTACTCCCGGGGATAAGTCTTGATCCTTCAAATTAGCGCATGACAACAGCTGGTGGCAAAAGAAAGTCGTTCCCGGCTTTTTGAAATCACCAGAGCCAGCCCAGACGCCAAATCTGCAATTGACCTCTCCGCCCAGAGCGATTAGTTTGTATCCAGCCCGACCCCACAAGGGCAATCCCCTTCGGGAGACCCGGGCACCTGAAATCAAACCGCCGGCCACAAGCCGGACGACAAAAACAACACCGCCACTGCCGCCGAGATCCGGCCGAGTGGAGAGGATTTCAAAATGTCTGTATCTGCACGTCTCCAGGACGTCTTGTGCAATGCACAATCACGCCCAACTGTTAAGACCATCGCCTTTCATTTCCGCTGGTTTGAGTCCATCACAACCAGGGAAGAGGGGTAATCCGCATGAACGTATTCAGCCATCCCGAATTTGATAACCACGAACATTTATCCTTCTTCTGCGACCCAGAGACCGGGCTAAAAGCCATTGTTGCCATACACAACACTTCCCGTGGGCCCGCTCTGGGTGGCTGCAGGATGTTCCCTTATGCCAGCGATGAGGAGGCCTTGCGCGACGTATTGCGCCTGTCACGGGGTATGACGTACAAGTCAGCGCTTGCCAACCTGGAATTGGGCGGCGGCAAATCGGTCATTATCGGCGATCCACGCAAACAAAAGACTGAAGCCTTACTGGAAGCCATGGGCACACACCTGGAAGGCCTTGGCGGCCAGTACATTGCGGCCGAAGATTCCGGCACCAGCGTACCCGACCTGAAAGTGATGGGCCGGCATACCAAGCACGTTGCCGGTATTGTCGAGCGCACTGCTTTTGACGGCCAGCCCAGTAACGGTGACCCTTCACCCACCACAGCCTATGGCACATTCGTCGGCCTGAAGGCGGCAGTGAAACACAAGCTCGGCCGCGACGACCTGACGGGGTTGAAGGTGGCTATCCAGGGTATCGGGAACGTGGGCTATCGCTTGGCACGACACTTGAAAGAAGCTGGCGCAGAACTTTGGGTGTACGACATTCACCAAGAGAATATGCAGCGTGCGGTGGATGAGCTGGGCGCTCATGCCGCCTCGGCTGACGACATTCTGTTCCTGCCGGTAGATGTGGTCGCACCCTGCGCCATGGGTGCCGTGCTAAACGACGACAGCATTCCCCGCCTGAAAGCTAGCGTCATTGCAGGCGCGGCCAACAATCTCCTGCAACGCCCGGATCACGATCAGGCACTAAAAGACCGCGGCATTCTTTATGCCCCGGATTTCGCTATTAACGCCGGCGGTATCATCGATGTTTTCTACGAGCGCACCGGGGCCTCTCCGGAAGCCGTGCGAGCCCACGTAGAGGGCATTGGCCAAACGCTTTCCGAGATCTTCACGCGCTCGGATCGTAGCGGCATGCCAACCGGCGCAGTTGCCAATATTCTTGCCGAAGAGCGCTTCCGGAAACATTCCACCGCAGCTGAGATAGCGCGCGAGCAGCGCATCAACGCGGGATAACGAACAGCATTTGGTTTACGGGGCTATGATTAATTCATGGCTTCCGCTCTTACAAACAAAAACAAGCATCTACAGGAGACAATCATGTCTGAATCAAACACACCGGTTTCAGGAGCACTGGAAGGCTCGAACGCCAACCGGGGGCTCTGGTCCTCACGCCTTGCATTTATTCTTGCGGCCACTGGTTCGGCCGTTGGATTGGGTAATATCTGGAAATTTCCCTATGTTACCGGTGAAAACGGTGGTGGAGCCTTCGTACTGGTATACCTGCTGTGTATCGCTGCGATTGGTCTGCCCATCATGATGGCTGAGGTGCTCATTGGTCGCCGCGGCGGCCGCAGCCCGGTTAACAGCCTCAGAGCCATTACCGGGCACGACAAGCTGAACCCGGCCTGGCGCATGGTCGGCGCAGTCGGGGTGATCGCCGGCTTCCTGATTCTCTCATTCTACTCGGTGATCGGTGGCTGGGCTGTATCCTATGTAGGGACAGCCGCCAGTGGAGAGCTGACCGGCCAGTCTGCGGAGGCCATTGGTGCCATCTTCTCTGACCTTCTGGCGGATCCGCTCACGCTGCTGATGTGGCATACCCTGTTTATGGCGCTGGTGATGCTAGTGGTAGCAAAAGGCGTTCGCGCGGGCCTTGAGCGGGCCGTCAGCATTCTTATGCCGGCCTTGTTCCTGCTTTTGCTCATCGTTGTCGGCTACGCCATGACCACCGGTGAGTTTGGCCGCGCTGTGACTTTCCTGTTCCAGCCAGACTTCTCCAAACTCACAACCTCCGGCATTCTGGTCGCCTTGGGCCACGCCTTCTTCACTCTGAGCCTCGGCATGGCGGTGATGATGGCTTACGGCTCCTACCTGCCTAAAGGTGTGTCCATCGCCAAAACCTCCATTGCCGTTTGCGTCATCGATACCGGTGTGGCTTTGCTGGCCGGCCTGGCCATTTTCCCGATTGTCTTCGCCAACGGCCTTGAGCCCGGCGCCGGCCCCGGCCTGATCTTTCAGACCCTGCCGCTGGCGTTTGGCCAGATGCCCATGGGCAGCCTGTTCGGAACCCTGTTCTTCCTGTTGCTGATATTTGCCGCCTGGACCTCCGGTATTTCGCTGCTGGAGCCCATTGTGGAATGGCTGGAGGAACAAAAAGGAATGACCCGCATCACCAGTACGTTAGGCGCAGGTTTCGTGTGCTGGGCGCTGGGCATTGCATCAATCCTTTCCCTGAACCTGTGGTCGGGTTTCGCGCCACTGGGGTGGATTGGCATGCTCGAAGGTAAAACGATATTTGATCTGCTGGACTTCTTTACTGCCAACATCCTGTTGCCGCTGGGCGGCCTGCTGGTTGCCGTATTTGCCGGCTGGGTAATGTCACGCAAGGCGATGGAGGATGAGCTGGCGCTGTCAGAACCCATGTTCCGCCTCTGGTACATTACCGTACGTTTCATTACGCCGGTGGCCGTGGGTGCAGTATTTATCTACAACTTGTTCGGTTCTTGAGCTATGTCAAATTTGAAAACGAGGTGTAAACACCGGGGAGTTCCGACGTAGACTTCAAATATGTTTGAGCTATATCGCAGTGTATGATGGGGCGTTGTTGATCTAAGGAGAGGCCCTATGACCACTCGCCCCGTCAAGGATCCATCGGCCCCCAAATGGTTTGCACTTGGGGAGGACGAGGTTTTCAGGAATGTGGGCTCAGGCCTTGATGGCCTGAGCCCCACAGACGCAACAGAAAGGCTTAACCGCACCGGGCCGAACCGGCTACCCGAAGTTCAGCCCGACGGCCCGCTACGCCGATTCCTCAGACAATTCCGCAATGTCCTGATCTATGTACTGCTGGCCGCCGCAGCGGTAACAGCCGCGCTTGGGCATCTGGTCGATACTGGTGTGATCCTGGCCGTCGTGCTGGTCAACTCAGTGATCGGCTTCGTACAGGAAGGTCGTGCCGAGCAGGCTTTGTCGGCAATTCGCAACATGCTGGCTCCAGAAGCAGAAGTACTGCGTGACGGGCGCCGGGCGACGGTGCCAGCCGAGGAACTGGTACCGGGGGATATCGTACTTCTTGACGCCGGCGACAAGGTGCCCGCCGACCTTCGATTGGTTGCCGCCAAGGGCTTACGTATTCAGGAAGCGGTTCTGACAGGTGAATCCGTTCCGGTCGACAAGGTGACAGATCCTGTCGCCGCAGACGCACCCATTGGCGACCGACACTCGATGGCCTACAGCGGTACCCTGGTCGCCGCCGGCACCGGGCGTGGCGTTATTGTAGCGACAGGAGCCGAGACCGAAATCGGGCGAATCAGCGGGCTGCTGACCAGCGTCGAGACAACAACCACACCACTTCTCCTGCAGATGGAGGTCTTCGCCCGCCGCATTACCGGCGTCATCCTCGTACTGGCCGCGATGATCCTCGCCTTCGGGTATGGCGTGGCCGGCATGAGCTTTGGTGACGTCTTTGTCGCCGTGGTTGGCTTATCGGTTGCTGCGATCCCTGAGGGGCTGCCGGCAATTCTCACCGTAACACTCGCCATCGGCGTGCAGGCGATGGCACGGCGCAACGCGATCGTGCGCCGACTCCCCGCGATCGAGGCTTTAGGCTCTGTCTCGGTCATCTGTACAGACAAGACAGGCACGCTAACCCGCAACGAAATGACGGTGACCAGGGTCGCCACCGCAAGGCAAAGCTTTTCTGTAACCGGCACAGGGTATACACCCGATGGTTCCATTATGCTCGACTCCAAGGAGGTCGAATCAGGAACCCATCCGCTCCTGAGCGATCTTGCCCTTGGTGCCATGCTTTGCAACGATGCAGAACTGAAGCACACGGAAGCTGGCTGGACCGTTCAAGGCGACCCAATGGAGGGCGCCCTGGTCGCCTTTGCCTGCAAAGCCGGCCTGGTGACAGGTGATACCCGCCCTGCCAATCCGCAAACTGACGCGATTCCCTTCGACGCCCAGCACCGGTTTATGGCGACACTGCATCATGATCACAACGGCCAGGCAACAATCCACGTGAAGGGAGCTCCCGAGCGTATCCTGGCCATGTGTACCCGCCAGCATGAGGACGAAGACGGGGCCACCCCCTTAGATGCCGAATACTGGCGGCGTGCTGCGTCGGAGATTGCAGCTGAAGGCCAGAGAGTTTTGGCCATCGCCACAAAGCACGCACCGGAAGGCGCTCAGACACTGTCCTTCAGTGAAGTGGAAAACGGGCTGACCATTCTGGGACTCGTCGGCCTGATAGATCCACCCCGTGAAGAAGCTATTACCGCCGTAGCCGAGTGCCAGGCAGCGAGCATCCGGGTCAAGATGATTACCGGCGATCATGGCGGCACCGCCCTGGCAATTTCTCGACAACTGGGGCTTGAGAATACCGAGGAAGTTCTGGAAGGTGCCCAGATTGACGGGCTGAGTGCCACAGAACTGCAAGAGAGCGCCGCGCGCATCGACGTGTTTGCGCGTACCAGCCCCGAGCACAAGCTGCGCCTGGTCGAAGCATTGCAGGCTGATGGACTCGTCGTGGCCATGACTGGCGACGGGGTTAACGACGCGCCGCCGCTAAAACGCGCTGATATCGGCATCGCTATGGGAAAAACCGGGACCGAAGCGGCCAAGGAAGCGGCCGAGATTGTGCTGGCCGACGACAATTTTGCCACCATTGCGACCGCCGTTCGAGCCGGCCGAACTGTTTATGACAACCTGCGAAAAGCCGTCCTCTTTCTCCTGCCTGTCAATGGCGGTGAAGCGATGGCACTCATTGCAGCGCTTCTTCTGGGCCTGACGCTGCCCATCACGCCGGTGCAGATCCTGTGGGTTAATATGGTCAGCTCGGTTGTTCTGGCCATGGCCCTGGCCTTTGAAGGGGCGGAACCCGGCATCATGCAGCGCCCGCCTCGCCCTGCCTCAGAGGGTATTCTGTCGCGCTTCGTCCTATGGCGCGTGGCATTCGTGTCGATTCTCCTGTGCTCAGGCATTTTCGGGATGTTCATCTGGGCCCAACAGCAAGGCGCAAGCATCGAAGAAGCACGCACGATCGCAGTCAACACACTGGTGGTGATGGAGATCTTCTATCTTTTCTCTGTGCGCTTCCTCAATACCACCTCGCTGTCGCTCAAGGCCGCACTCGGAACGCGGCCGGTGCTTATCGCCATAACCGCAGTCACCACGTTACAGTTCCTGTTTACCTACGCTCCGTTTATGGAAGCCTTCTTCGATACCCGGCCTTTGAGCGTTCCCCAGGGCTTGGCTATCGTCGCCGTAGGGCCAGCACTGCTTGTGATTCTTGAAATAGAAAAACGTGTTCTGCGCCACAGGATGCACCGTCCCCGCACCCCAGGGCAGCCTTCAAAGACTGAAAGTAAAAGAGAGACATTGTGACCGAAGCGCTTCAGGGCTACATGTTCTACGAGTTCGCTGCGCTGCTGGTACTGGCCGCTGGTGTAGGCTTCATCGGACTTCTTCTGCGCCAACCATTGATTGTGAGCTTCATTGCGGTGGGCATAGTTGCCGGCCCCTCTGTGCTGGATATCGCCCGCTCGGATGAACAAATAGACCTCTTGGCCGAGTTGGGAATTGCGGTTCTGTTGTTCCTCGTCGGGCTCAAGCTGGATTTCAATCTGGTACGCACGCTGGGCCCTGTGGCACTGATTACGGGGCTGGGGCAAGTAATCTTCACAACGGTCTTCGGCTTCATCATCAGCCTATTACTTGGCCTCGATGCTCTATCGGCTATATACGTAGCCATCGCTCTGACGTTTTCGTCGACCATCATCATCGTCAAACTGTTGTCTGATAAACGTGAGATCGACTCGCTCCATGGCCGCATCGCGCTTGGCTTTCTGATTGTGCAGGATGTCGTTGTTGTGGTTGCGATGATCGTATTGTCTGCTATCGGCGTGGGAGCCGGTGAAGATGCTGCGCTGACCGATGTCCTGGTCGTTCTTGGTTACGGCCTGGCCATGCTTTTCGCGGTGGCGCTATTCATCCGTTATGCTGCCAATCCGCTGGTCGACCGCCTGTCGCAGGCTCCGGAATTGCTGGTGTCATTTACCATCGCCTGGGCCGCACTGTTAGCGGCGATTGGCCACTATCTCGGCTTCGGGAAAGAACTCGGCGGGCTACTAGCGGGTGTTTCGCTGGCCTCCACGGCCTACCGTGAGGCGATTGCCGCACGCCTCACGTCGCTGAGGGACTTTCTGTTGCTATTTTTCTTTATCGCGCTCGGAGCTTCCCTGGATCTGTCAGTTCTGGGAGCCAGCGTAGGGCCGGCCATTGTCCTGTCGCTTTTCGTGCTGATCGGGAATCCGCTGATTGTGCTGATCATCATGGTCACGATGGGGTACCGCAAGCGTACGGGCTTTCTTGCAGGCCTCACGGTGGCACAGATCAGCGAGTTCTCTCTCATTTTCATGGCGATGGGCGTGACTATCGGCCATGTCAGCGACCAGGCGCTCGGCCTGGTAACACTCGTGGGCCTTATTACTATCGCCGCCTCAACCTACATGATCACCTATTCGCACCAGATATATGATCGAGTAGAGCCGCTTCTGAGAATTTTTGACCGACGCATGGCTGCGACGCCGCGCGAAGATGCGCCATCAAGTTTGCAGGGACACGATGTGATCCTGTTCGGGCTAGGGCGCTACGGCCTTGGTATTGCAGGCGTGCTGCGCAAGGCCGGGCTGAAGGTGCTTGGCGTCGATTTTAGCCCCACGGCGGTTCGCCATGCCCGAATGGATGGATACGATGTCATTTTCGGCGACGCAACGGATCCAGAGTTTCTTGCACAGCTGCCGCTTGGTGCAGCCAAATGGCTGGTGCTGGCCGTGCCCGAACATGAAACCGGGCTGACCCACAACGACCCGCGCCGTGCGCTGCTCAGGTCGGTGCAGGACCTTGGCTATCATGGCAAGGTCGCCGTTGCCGCACACAGTGAGAAGACGGCGGCAGCGCTTGCGCGCGCCAAGGCAGACATTGTGCTAATGCCCTACCGCGATGCGGCCATTGCTGCAGCGCGTATGATCCTGAATGGAGAAGCCGTAGCGGACACGCCTATGAAAGACCCGACCGGCCAAAAGGAATTCATTGAATGACAGCCCCGCCGTTGCCTATAAACGCCTGAGTGAGGCCCCCAGGGCCTCCCCTATTCGTGCATTCAGTTTAAGGTCCGCCAGCTCTTCCGCCCGGGTCCGGCCCAGGTTAAGGGTGGCGACAGGTTTGCCGAATTCTTTGGCATACCGGCAGAAACGAAAACCCGAGTACACCATCAGCGATGATCCAATCACCAGTAAACCATCACTGGCGTTAAGCGCCTCTATGGCTGACTGTACTCGCTGCTTCGGGACATAATCCCCGAAAAACACCACATCCGGCTTCAGTATGCCGCTGCACCTGGGGCAATCTGCCAACTGAAATCCTGAAAAATCCACATCCAGATCCGCATCTCCGTCCGGTGCGGTGTCGGCTTTGTACTGTCCGAAATCCGGATTGAGACCGGCACAACGTGCGTGCACATCATCCCGGGGGCAGCGATAGCCACAGCTCATACACACTACTTCATCCGCTCGGCCATGCAGATCACACACACCGCGCGTACCTGCTTTTTGATGCAGACGATCTACATTCTGGGTGACCACCAGGCTGGCATGATTACGCAGTTCGAGGTCGGCGATGTAGTAGTGAGAGGGGTTTGGGGTGGCATTGCGCATGACAGGCCAGCCAATCAAGCTGCGCCCCCAGTAACGCTGACGGGTTTCAAAGCTTTCCATGAAATCCCGATGCTGTACCGGTTGTTTGCGCTTCCAGGCGCCGTCGCCATCGCGATAATCCGGAATGCCGGAATCGGTACTGACGCCCGCGCCGGTCAGAATCATGAGTTTGGGATAGCGGTGGATAAATTCTGCCAGCAACTCACCTGCCTGTTCCGGCGGGTGCAGAACCAGCGCCTCACTCAACTCCGGGAGGCGCTGGTTCGAACTGAAGGGACGAGTACGGTGGGTTGTCTCTGGCATACAAACTCCGGCTGATTCAGCCCGGTTTGCGGGCCACGTAAACGGTGTTGAAAGACTCTCTGTTCTGGAATGGGTTATAAAAGCTTACAACATGGCAGACTACTTCGGTGAACACATCCCGCAGTATATCCATGAATACGGCATCTTCGCCTTCATTGGACCACATGGCAAAAATACCCCGTGGTTTGAGTTGACGGGCCATGCGGCTGATATTTTCGGTGGTGTAGAAGCTGGCGTTGGAGTCATTCAACAAGGCACGAGGCGAGTGGTCTATATCGAGGAGAATGGCATCGAACTCTTTGCCCGGGGTTTCGGGATCAAAACCGCCGTTTTCGGGATCGGTGACGGCCAGGTCAAAGAAACTTCCATGAATGTAGCGGCTGCGAGCATCTGCGTTGATGTCTTTACCAAGGGGCACATATTCTTGCTGATGCCAGCGGATAACCGGCTCCAGATACTCGACAATCAGCAACTCTCCGACCCGTTCGTGCTTGAGCGCGGCCACGGCGGTATAGCCAAGCCCAAGGCCACCAACGACAACGCTAAGGTTGTCGCCTTCGGTTTCACTCAATCCTAGATCGGAGAGCGCGACTTCGGCATCCACAAACATGCTGGACATGAGAAATTCTTCGCCGAGCTTTACTTCGAAAATGTCTCTGTCGCCCAGTGCCGGTATGCGTCGGCGGCGGAGTGTGATTTCGCCGATTTCGGAGGGTTGGCTATCAATCTGCTCGAAAAGACGTCCCACTTTGGTTTACTCCCCTGTGTTCTCTACTGCCTTCAAGCACCCGGCCAAGATATCTCGCATTTTGTCGGCGCCAAGTTTGTTCATCAGTTCAATATTGCGCTGAGGTATGCCGTCTACGTCTGGGTGGCTATCAATCGCGGCTTCCAGACTGGCTTCCCGTAACAGGTGGAGCATAGGGAACGGGGAACGGTTGGTGTAGTTCTCCGCTGCATCCGCTTCAGCGTTCGCAAACTGGTAATCCGGGTGGAAGCTGGCGATCTGGTATACACCTTCCAGATCCAGATAGGTTAACAATCCGTCCGCAGCACCCAGAAACTGATTGTAGTCCGCAAAACTCTGCAATACGTGAGGATGAATCAGGAGCGTGGTTTCGGTTTCCGGTTCATCGTCCAGGCGCAAGAGTTCAGTTTGCAAGGCTTGAAGCAATGAATCTTCGTTATCAGCCTCGGAAACAACAAACCGAACCCGGTCCCTGACCAGTTCCCGTTTGGCAAACGGGCACAGGTTGTATCCGACGACAACGTCTTCGACCCATTCTCTGGTTGCTTCAATTACTGATTGTTCTTCCAAAGCAGTTTCCTTCACTGAGTCACGGCCACCCCAAAGTTCGGGAGGGGGCGCGGGTGGGGCGCTCCAAAAATGTGCGGAGCCATGGATGGCGGAGCCAAGCGTACACGGACGTATTCACAGCGTTTTTTGGCCCGCCCTGCCCGCCTGCCCAGCCTCCGCAGTATCAGTAGATTTTACAGATACCCCTGGCTACGAAGATAATCATCGTAGGTGCCACTAAAGTCCGTAATACCCTCAGGCGTTAATTCAATAATCCGGGTCGCCAGCGAAGAAACAAACTCACGGTCGTGGCTCACGAAAATCAGTGTACCGGGATAGTTCTCAAGGGCCAGGTTCAGCGCCTCGATGGACTCCATATCCAGGTGGTTGGTGGGCTCATCCATCAGCATCACGTTTGGCTTCTGCAGTATCAGCTTGCCAAACAGCATGCGCCCCTGCTCACCACCGGAGATTACCCGCACAGATTTACCAATGTCATCGCCAGAGAACAGCATTCGGCCGAGGGTGCCTCTTATCAGCTGCTCGCCGCCTGTTGTCCACTGGGCCATCCACTCGGTAAGCGTGTCGTCTGCGGCGAAATCCGCCGTGTGATCCTGGGCGTAGTAGCCCACTTCGGCGCTGTCGGTCCACTTCACCTCACCGCTGTCAGGCTCATAAGCACCGGCCAGGCACTGCAGCAACGTGGTTTTACCAATACCGTTGGGGCCGATGATGGCTACGCGCTCGCCGGCTTCAACCTGCAGGTTCAGCTTGTTGAACAGCGGCTTTCCATCGAACCCCTTGGTCAAGTCCCGGATCGTTACGGCCTGACGGTGCAGCTTTTTGCCTTGCTCAAATCGGATGAACGGGCTGATACGGCTGGACGGCTTTACTTCATCCAGCTGGATTTTGTCGATCTGTCGCGCACGAGAGGTGGCCTGCTTCGCTTTGGAGGCGTTTGCAGAAAAGCGGCTGACGAACTGCTGCAGCTCCGCAATCTGGACTTTTTTCTTTGCGTTGTCTGAAAGCAGGCGCTCGCGGGCCTGGGTGGCAGCCGTCATATACTCATCGTAGTTGCCCGGGAACAGCTTCAGCTCACGGTAGTCCAGATCCGCCATGTGGGTGCACACGCTGTTCAGGAAGTGCCGGTCGTGAGAAATGATGATCATGGTACTGCTGCGGGCTACCAGAATGTTTTCCAGCCAGCGAATGGTGTTGATGTCCAAGTGGTTGGTGGGCTCATCCAGCAACAGCACGTCCGGATCGGAGAACAGAGCCTGGGCCAGCAGTACCCGGAGTTTCCAGCCCGGAGCCAGGCTGCTCATGGGCCCCTCGTGTTGTTCCAGGGGGATATCCAGACCAAGAAGCAATTCACCGGCACGGGATTCGGCGGTGTAGCCGTCCATCTCCGCAAACTGTACTTCCAGGTCGGCGACTGCCATACCATCTTCTTCACTCATTTCCGCCAGCGAATAAATGCGATCACGCTCTTTTTTAACGTTCCACAGCTCCTCATGGCCCATGATCACGGTATCCATGACCGAGCAGGTCTCGTAGGCGAACTGATCCTGGCGCAACTTACCCAGGCGAACGTTCGGCTCCAGCATAACCTGGCCAGCAGACGGCTCAAGGTCGCCACCAAGGATCTTCATCAGAGTGGATTTGCCGCTGCCGTTAGCCCCGATAAGGCCGTAGCGATTGCCGTTACCAAACTTGGCGGAAACATTTTCAAACAGGGGTTTAGCCCCGAATTGCATGGTGATATTGGCAGTAGAGATCAAGAAACAAACCTGTATATGTGAGGGCCAGCGCCGCGCTGGCTAAATAAAGCCGGCATTGTACAGGTTTGCAGGGATAACCGTGAGGCCGCAGAAACACCGATAAAAAGGCTTGCCTCAGGCGAAGGGTACGGGCAGCATTCTTTCTCTGAAGTACCCATTCATTTTATGTAAGGACAGTTACCATGGCACAGGCAACCGCACGCCACATTCTGGTAGACAGCGAAGCAAAGTGTGAAGAGCTGAAGAAAGAAATTGAAGGTGGCAAGGATTTCGCGGAAGTAGCGAAGCAGCACTCTTCCTGCCCGTCCGGCCGTAACGGCGGTGATCTGGGCTCATTCGGACCCGGCCAGATGGTGCCAGAGTTCGATCAAGTGGTCTTCAGCGGCGAAGTTAACAAGGTTCTCGGGCCGGTAAAAACCCAGTTCGGCTATCACCTTCTGGAAGTAACCAGCCGCAGCTAAGGGGTCTTCGACCACAGGCGGGGGGCTCTCCCGCCGCGGATTGTTGATTGGCTCCTGATCGCATCAGGAGCCAATTCATCCAGCGCAGTATGCTCGTGCTGCACCTGCCCTATTTTTGCGGAGAGAGGAAACGCGCCATCTGGTTGCCGATGGATTCAATCGGATCGGTAATGGCTTGTTGAATGCTCCGGGTAACGGTTTTTGAAAACGCAGTCCCAGGGCCGCTCTCCAGAAAGTCGATATACAACCCCATTTCCTGCGAACTGATTTTTTCATAGGTGTGCAGGTAGCTGTCATACACCTGCTGCTCAACAATGCCGCGGATTTTTCCGCGCTGGTTTTCTATGCTCTGCTTGAGCTCATCGTAATTCGCTGAATCACTGCTGAATGCAGCCATGGCGGTTGCCAACCCGAGCTGCACTGCAATGGTGGTATCCACAGCGCTTTCCGTGGCGCGGGATGCACGATCAAACCGCTCAAAAGCCCGGGCGCGGTCTGTACCTTTATACTTCTCGTTCAACTCCGCCGCCCTGGCCTGAATCTGCTTCCAGGCGCTCGGATCGGAGGCCGCAATTTCCGCCGCCGAAATTTTCCGGGCAACCGGGGTGTCATACCAGTCCTGTACCGCTTCCAGCTGCTTTCCGGAAAGCTCACTCTCCAGATTTTTAACAATCTGCTGCTCTATATCCGCCGCACGAAAGCTGTTGGTAACGACGTATCCAATAGTATCAGCAACCATGGGGGGCAGCTGCGGGCTGCGCTTCAGGCCCTCGCGGATGCCCTCGCTCATCATGGCGGGGTATCGATCAACAATGTCGTCAATAGGCGACGCAGTCAAAACCTGCTGAGCAGTGGGTGCAGCCATAACGGGGCCAGCCAGAAACAGGCCGGCGATTAAAAGAGGTTTAACTAGGGTGCCAAGCTTCATTTAATTATCATCCTGTTTGGTGGGTGATGCGTTTATGACACGCGCACCCTCCCCTGAGCAAGCAATCCATGGGTTCCGGAGATGACAGTTTGGTAGGAAAATTCTGGAAGCCGGCACGACCGCGCAGGCGACGCCGCCAAACGCGCCGTGATCAATGGCGATCCCGCGTTAAATGGTACGGGCTTCCGGTTCTGGGTTTGATTATCGGAACCTGGGCGACGCTGCGCTTCAGCTTACTGGCTCCGGATCCACCCGTTAACCCCGAGAATCTGTGCGAAATTTTCCGAGAGCACACCGTCTGGTATGACTACGCGAGCAACTCCCAGAAACGCTGGGGAACGCCCATTGCCACGCAGATGGCTTTCGTTTACTACGAGTCTTCGTTTCGCAGCCACGCCCAGCCACCCAGAACTCGGCTATGGGGCTTTATACCCTGGCGCCGGCCAACAACCGCCTATGGCTACGCCCAGGCTCTGGACCCTGCCTGGGGGGAATATCTTGCGGCTAATGGTGACGGTTTGTTTACGGTTCGTACCGATATGGAATACGCGCTGGATTTTGTGGGCTGGTATAACCATCTCACTCATCGAGAGCTCGATATCGCCTTCCACAAGCCTCGCGAGCTCTACCTGGCATACCACGAGGGTCGCGGCGGCTACGCTCGAAAATCCTTTACCCGTAAGCCGGCAGTAACGGCTCTAGCGACAAGAGTTCAGAACCGGGCCTTCCGGTACGACAATCAGCTCATGTCCTGCGAGCAGGAATTCCAGTGCTGGCGCTGGTATCAGTTCTGGCCATTCTGCGGCTGAGCCAGGTTCATCTCAGGCTGTCGGGCTGAACTCGATGGCCGCCGCCTGGGACCGCAGGCGGTCCACCAGAAACTCCATCACAATACGAACTCTCGCCATTTGGTGCGTGTCCTGACTGACATGCACCCACAGGTCGACACTTTCACCCTCAAGGGGGTCTGACAGGCGGCGCAGTTCTTTGGTGCCCTCACCCAGGTAACAAGGCAGTACTGCCAGACCGGTTCCGGAGCGAGCCAGCGCGTGCATCGCGTGCAGGCTGTTGCAACGGATGACTGACGTAGCGTTTTTCAGGTGCTTGCGATACCAGCGACCCGTCGCCAGATGGCTGAAGGTGTCGTCCGGGATAATCCAGATACAGTCCTCGGGGTGGTTTTCAATATCCATATTGCGGTGGCGCCGGCAATAGCTGGCAGAGCCATAAACAGCCGATTCAATCGCGGCGATCCTCTCACCTTCCAACGTTGCCTGAGGTTTGTTTTCAGGGCGCAACGTAAGGTCCGCCTCCCGGTGCGTGAGGTTGGTCACGTCGTTATCCGTGAGCACTTCCAGTTCAATATCCGGAAACTCGCGTACCAGATCCGCCAGCACCGATCCGAGCAGTTCGCTCATCATCGTGTCCTCTGCAGCCAGGCGTACCTTACCCACGGGCGCCGCATCCTGCCCTACCAGCTTGCGCTCGAGGTTCTCCATCTCAACAGCGAGCTTCTCCGCGTTCCGAAAAGCAGTCTCACCCACCGGCGTCAGCTGCAATCCGTCCCGATTGCGCTCAAAAAACTGCACGCCCAGAGATTCTTCCATCTGGTCCAGCCGGCGCAAAACCGTGGTTTGGTGAACGCCCAGTATTTCTCCGGCTTTTGCGAGGGTTCCACCTATTGCCAGAGCGTGTATATATCGAAGATAATCCCAGTCCATAGTTACTGCATATTTGCAACGTGAGTAAGGAGTTTAACGTATTTACGCTGCAAAAAAATACCCCTATAATTTGTGTATATTCGGGCCAACCCTTTTATTCATTTTTAAATAGCAACTCACCAGACAAGGAGGAAGTCGCTATGGCACAAAGACATATGGCAACCGTTCAACCGCTACCATCCAGTATCCTCCACAACAGTACTGCGGTGAGAAGCCAGCACACCCGTGCGGCTGCAAAGATGGCAATGCAATTCATGAGCAGCAAACTGCGCTCCTTTAATCGAAAAGCTGCCGCAGTAACTGATATCACCCAAATGCAGGGTGGCCACTGATTCCAGCCGGGCATACGTAAAGAGCTGCGCCAATAGCGCAGCTCTGAAACCAAAAGCCAGACTGAAAGCGCCGACGATTCTCAAGAGGATCCGTCGGCGTTTTGCATTAGACGTTCAGAACTCCCAGATCACCTTCTTTTTCTGCTCGAACCAGTCGTCCATTTTACGGTTGTAGACGTCTTCGATCACATTGCGCTTGATCTTCATGGTGGGCGTAAGCATTCCGTTCTCCATGGTCCAGGGCTCCTTCACTGCAACCACGAACGCAATTTTTTCGTGGGCCTCACAGGTTTCGTTCACTGCTTTCAGTTCGTTCGCCAGCTCCTGTTCCAGCTCATCCCGGCTCTTGCCGGTCGCAAGCGCAGCTCGTGTCTCTTCCGAGAGCAATAACATCAGGCACGGTTGAGGCTGGTTGGCACCAGCAACACAGACAACTTCTACCGCAGGGTGGTTAAACCGATTCTCAATAGGCACAGGCACCACATATTTGCCTTTGGAAGTTTTGAACAGGTCTTTCACCCGTCCTGTAATCCGCAGATAGCCGTCGGCATTGATTTCGCCCATATCGCCGGTCTTGAGAAAGCCGTCAGCGGTAACGTCTTCCCGGGTTTTCTCTTCGTTTTGATAGTAGCCCAGCATCATGCCAGGGCTTCTTACCTGGAGCTCGCCGCCGTCACCAATGCGATGCTCAACGCCAGGATTCGTAACGCCCACAAATCCGATTCTGGCCTGTCCTGGCCGACTGGCATGAGAGTAGCCAAAGTTTTCCGTCATGCCGTAAACCTCAAGCAACTCCAACCCAAGGCTGCGATACCAGCTGATGATTTCCTCAGACAAAGGCGCCGCTCCGGTAAGTGCGGCACGGCAATGATCCAGACCCAGTTGCCTGAGCACCTTCTTCTTCACCATGGAACTGACAAACGGAATACTGAACAGTAATTTCTGTTTTTTGGGCGGTAGTTTGGCGTTAACACCGAGGTAGAACTTCATCCACAGTCGGGGAACAGAGAAAAACAGCGTGGGTCGGGCACGCTGCAAATCCTGCTGAAACGTGTCCAGCGTATTGGCAAAGTAAATATGAAAACCGAAATACAACGACTGGGTTTCTACCGCCGCCCGTTCTGCCACGTGAGCCAATGGCAGGTACGAAAGCATCCGGTCGTCTGATGAGGCGGTGAACATCTGCTGCAAACCGTCCGCGACCGACATCATGGCCCGAAAACTGTGCATAACCCCTTTGGGGCGACCGGTGCTACCAGAGGTATAAGCAATCGTCGCGAGCGTGTCCGGATCGGGTAACTCAGGAGAAACTGGCTGATGTTCAGCAATAATGTCCAGCCACTTGGGCGTATCATTTCGCGGCGACATCGGTAGAGAGATGATTGGAAGGTCCGAAGGGATATGTCCTTTTATATCGTTCCAGCCATCCGCCGTTCCATCGAGCTTGCCCAGAAACAGCAGCTTTACTCCGCTGTGCTCAAGTATATAGGCAGCGGTTTCACCGTTGAGTGTGGGATACAACGGCACAGATACATGCCCTGCGGCCCAGATGGCCAGGTCCGACAGGATCCAGTGCGCGCTGTTCTTGCCCAGCACTGCAATATTGCTGCGCTCCGGCAATGCCAGGCTGTTGATGTGGGCAGCCATGCGCGAAACCTGATCAGCTGCCTGCTTCCAGGTAATGTCTTCCACTGTGCCATCAGGATACGGCTGGGTAAGGTATAAATTGTCCGGGCTTAGCTCTGCCCAGTAATACAGACAGTGCAAGGAAGTCTGCCTACGGGAATCCACTGCCATGAAAAGCTCCTTATTATTGTTAAGGCTTGCGAAACTGAAACCGCGATACAGGAATCAAAATCCGAATTGGTTTTATAGTAGCGTGATTCATAAAGACCTCAATGACATTAAATGCCCTACCTGATGGCAAAACCCATCGCATGACAAACAGTCGAGGTGAAAAACATTTATTTTTTGTGACATTAATCAAGATTGGTCTAGAGTAGTAAATGCAGCGTACCGCATTCCATAACTCATAGGAGATCACCATGAGACAGTCGAGTCGCTCTTTCCTGATTTTCCCAGCCTGGGGACTTATCCTGCTCGGCTCCGTGGCTTTCTTGTATAGTGCTTTCTCGGGCATGCTGGGCTCCTGATATTGCACGTATAAAATTAGCTATGGAAAGACGCCTAACGCCGAAAGCGGGTTTCCAGCACCACGGCCGAGTTAGTGCGCTCAACGCCTTCCAGATTTCCAATCTCATCTAATACGGTGCTCAGTTCCTCCAGGGATTGAGCCTGCACAATGGCTATAAGGTCGTACTCACCACTTACCGAAAATAATTGCGACACCTGACTGATGCCCTCAAGTGCCGAGTTTGTTCTAGCCGTCAGTTTCTGAGCAACTTTTATCGAGACATGAGCCTCCACCTGGCTGGATGAAAACGCCCCTCCCAACTGTACGGCATACCCTGCAATGACTCCGCTCGCTTCCAGCTTGGCTATGCGGTTCTGTACGGTTGAGCGAGACAAATGCAAAGCCCTCGCCAAATCCGAAATGCTGGCACGCGCGTTCTGTCGCAACAGCATAAGCAGCTTCTGGTCTCTATTTCCGATCATTTTGATCACTCTCTTGGTTATTATGAAAGAAGCTTAGCCCATTTTGCTCAAATTGAATCTGCAATATGACAGAGCATCCCTTCATACTGTCCCGAAATAAAGTCAGGTTGCAGCCCATGATCATTCGACCGATTGCCGACAGGGATCTGGACGCTCTTTTCCTCATAGCGATGGAGTCCGGCCCCGGGTTTACTTCCCTGATGCCAGACAGAGATGCTCTGGCACGAAAAATCTCCCACTCCATGGCCAGTTTTGAGCGCCGGGTTACCAACCCAAGTGACGAGCACTACCTTTTCGTACTGGAAGATGAAGCGACCGGAGCCATTATGGGTACCACGGGCATTGAGGCGAATGCCGGCCATACCCGTCCGCTTTATCACTTTCGACGCAACACGGTTACCCGTCACGCCCGCGATCTCGACCTTCGCAGAAGTGTGGAAACCCTCACCCGTTGTAACCATTACGCCGGCTACTCCGAGATCTGCTCGCTTTATTTGCGCCCGGAATTCCGCCGGGCCAACGCCGGAAAACTGCTCTCCCGAGTGCGTTTCCTGTTTATGGCACTTCACCCGGAACGCTTTTCAGACCATGTCATTGCCGAAATGCGCGGTGTTTCCGATGCTGCAGGACAGTCGCCTTTCTGGGACTGGCTAAAAGCTCATTTCGTTGACATGGAGTTTTGCCAGGCAACCCATCTGGTTGGCACCGGCTATACTGATTTCATTGATGAGCTGATGCCCTCTCATCCTCTATACACTTGCATGATGAGCCCTGAGGCCAGGGCGGTCATCAGCCAGGTACATGAACACACCCGGCCGGCCCTGCAAATACTGGAAGCAGAGGGGTTTCAGCACAAAGGTTTCATAGATCTGCTTGATGCGGGTCCAACGGTTGAGTGTGCCCTGGCCGATATTCATAGCGTAAGAGCCTCCTCTGCGTGCCGGGTCGCAATAGAGGGAACAGATAAATGTAGGGGCGTTCACAGCAGCCACGAACACGCACGCTATCAGCAAAATGAGCCAAGTCTGATTACCAACACAGGCCTGGTGGACTTTCGGGCAACCATCACATCCGAAGTCTTTGACCGGCCTGAGACTGGCAGCGCAGGTGGCTCGCAGCCAGGTACGCTGATTGTTCCCTCAGCACTCGCTGCAAAGTTGAACCTGGCAGAAGGTCATCTCGCACGCATTCTGCCTTTAAACCGGGCCGCACCCGCACGAACCCACAAGACAGCTACGGAGTTAAGTTATGCATACTGATCGCAACGCCCTCTTCGAGAAGCTCTGGCAGAATTATCGCAGCGTTACCCCGTCGGCGGCGAAAATCCACCACATTCTGGGAGCCGAGGAAGGCCACGCCATCATTAACGATCACATTGCCCTGCGAACCTTCAACCTGTCACCCGTAGGCCTGGATGCGCTTGCGGAGCATTTTCTTGCTCTCGGATATCGCGAGGGGGGGGAATATCATTTCAAAGGCAAGAAACTCTATGCCCGGCACTATGAGCATGCGGACCCGGAAGCGCCCAGAGTGTTCATTTCAGAGCTGCTCACAGAACAGTGCTCACCGGAACTTCAGGCGACCGTAAAAACACTGGTAGCCGGGATGATGAAAGAGCAGGTTGCAGCGGACGACTTTCTGTATTCAGGCAGACACTGGGATCTGGATTACGACACCTATCGCAAGCTACTCGAAGAGAGCGAGTATGCAGCCTGGCTGGCAGCCTGGGGCTACCGGGCTAACCATTTCACAGTCAGCGTTAATCGCTTGCGGAACTATGAAACAGTTGCCGATATCAATCAGCTTCTGAAAGACAACGGCTTTACCGTGAATGCGTCCGGTGGAGAAGTGAAAGGCTCTCCCGAAGACCTTCTTGAGCAGTCATCCACCATGGCAGACCGGGTTCCCGTGCAATTTCGTGACCGTGAAACCACTATTCCCAGCTGCTTCTATGAGTTCGCTCTGCGCTACAGAAACCCCGACGGACATCTCTACAATGGTTTTGTAGCAGCCTCCGCAGACAAGATTTTCGAGAGTACTAACGCGGGCATGTAGGGCCCGTGCAAACTGGCTGACAGACGGCTTACCTGCAGTTACAAAAACCTCACCTTTTTACAACGGCGCGGACAGTGAACCTTGTCTACTTTTTAGGCATCTGGGCATTTCATAGGCGGCCGATCAAGCACCGTCGTGAACTGCGTAATAACAAAAACATGGCGGTGAAGCCAGAGAGAGCCCTGCCTCCGCCAAGGAGAAAATATGTCTGCATCCGCCAATCACCTCGACGAGCGCACCCGGGATTCCGGCGAACTGCTTGATGACATCATGCCTTCGGCCATCACACTTGCCATGATGTTACGCCACAAAAAAATGGCTGCCTGGCTACGCTCTGAATTCGATGGTTATCAGGATCGTGACGCCGCCCCTTCTTTTCGCCTGGACTTACCGGGACACATAGTCGCGAAATCCCCGCAATATGGATGGATTCCAGCGCCCGTAACGGATCAACATAAACTTGAGTTTGGCCACATTGATCTCATAGAGGGCACAAAGGTGCTGGAGAAAATCTGCGTCAACAGCAAAAAAGGTGACGGCAACCGGTTGCTGCTGGATACCGACGATATGGCGGTTCTGCAGAAACAGATCAACCTGAGTGCAGAGCTGGCCATCAACCTCAGCCGCGATGTTTACTCACGCCTGTTAAAGACCGTAAGAGGTGCCGTTTATCTTTGGGTACAGGCGCTAATGGAAAAAGGGCTGGAAGGAGAGCACAATCACTACAGCCCCGAAGAGCGCGCGCTGGTTGCAGAGCTGGACACCCCGGAGCACTTCTGGCGCAAAGCCATGGATGAGATAGACAGCCTGCCTATGCCAGATGTTCGTTCCGCGGGCTTTTTCGAGCGGATGTTCGGCCGGGCAAGCTAAACGACGCTGCGCTAAACTAACTCCTTGTTCCCAAACAGCGGGACGCCCAACGAAACCCGGATGACAAGGAGCACACCCATGCGTTATCTCGTTCTCGCCCTCTCGCTCGTCGCCTGCTCCGCCACCGCCAGCCCCGCTGAGCGCGAAGGCTGGGCGGTGATCGAAACGAACCATGCCTATCAGGATCTGATCAACAGGGTGAAAATGGCGGCGAAGGCCAACAAGATGGGCGTCGTCACTGAAGCTGGACCGACCGGGGCCGCGGCCAATCGCGGTGTCACCATCCCCGGCAACCGGGTGATCGGTGTCTACAACAACGACTTCGCGGTCCGGATGCTGGAAGCCTCCGAAGCCGCAATGATCGAAGCCCCGATCAGGTTCTACGTCACCGAGCAGGAGGATGGAACCGCGACACTGAGCTACAAGACGCCGAGCCTCGTCTTCTCCCCCTACGCAGAAGACAGCCCCGAAGTGATGATAATCGCAAAGGAGCTTGACACAGTCTTCGGGAAGATCGCCGAAGACGCGGTGAAATAGGCGGCGATCGCCGAGAGGTGACAGCGACATTTTTTGTTCAGCCAATTCACCTCCTTTAATACCCGAACGGGTACCCAGGCATCCCGAATCTGATCTAAACTGACGCCTTGTTCCCGAACAGTCCCATTTTGTTCAATGCGACAAGGAGTAACGATGAAGCCTGTCGTCACGATTCTGCTGGCCTGCCTCCTGATACTGACGGGCTGCCAGTCGTTATCAGACAAAAAGCCGGTCAGTGAGCCAGACAGCCGAAATCCGCCTGCAAGCACTGAAGCCAGTGGCCGCAATACCGTCCTCCTCAGCGCGCAACACTGCCTGAGCGAATACCTGCGTGAGCAACGAAAAGTTCATTATGGCCCCTGTCTCAAAATCATAAGCGTAGACGGCGACACTCCGCAGGTTCGGGGTGATGACTTCATAGAGCTACCCTTGGGCACTTCTGTGATCCTTGGCACCAGCTGCGTTTACCGCCATGCCGACGGCTCGCCGATCCCAGCAACAATGGAAACAAAAGATTTCCGTGTTACCCCGCAAACGTTTGCCCAGCCCGGAAAGCGCTGGTACTTGCACGCGCAAACTCAAGCCAGACAGGTAATTGGATGCGAGCCTATACTCTCGCGCTCGAAAAACCCGACTCAGGCAACCGATTGAAACACCTGATTCTGCGCGATGGTCGCACAATGGCCTATACCGATCTTGGCCACCCGCAAGGCTACCCGCTTATTTTTGGCCATGGCATGCCCGGTTCCCGGCTACAAGGCAGGCTTTTCCATAATCAGGCGCTGCGCCATGGCTTCAGGTTTCTTACGCCTGACCGCCCTGGCATCGGAAGCTCTAGCGATCAACCCGAGCGCCGATTGCTGGATTACCCTCAGGATATTCTGCAACTGGCTGACGCCCTTGGCCTGGAGAGATTCACTCATATCGGCTGGTCCAGCGGCGGCTCGCGCGCCCTTGCCTGCTGCCATAGCCTGAGCGACAGGATGGATCTGGGCGTGTGCCTTTCCGGTTATACAAACTTTTCAGAGTATGACGGGCGCCATACATTACTTGAAAAAACCCGCTGGCCAGGCCCTCTGCTTGCACGTTACAGCCCAAAGCTGACGACACTTCTGGTGCGCTTAGTGGCCTGGCTCTCCCTGAGGTATCCGGGGCTTTATATGCGGGAGGCCAGGAAAATGGTCAATGCATCAGATCGCGATCTGATGGGCGTCTTGCTCAGTGGGAATACCTTTCGACAGGACCAGTTAGTCTGTCTGGAAAGCGGTGGCAAAGCGATTGCAGCCGACCTGCTTGCCGAGCTCAGCGACTGGGGCTTCAGCCTGAAGCAAGTGTCCACTCACGTTCTCATTTTTCAGGGCGAGCAGGACGCTTTCGTACCCTTGGAGTACGCCCGCCATCTCGCAGAACAACTTCCCAACGCGGAATTGATATTGCTGACCACGGCCGGTCATCTTTACCCCCTGGACGAAAAATTTCAGGCCAGACTTTTCGAACGCATCCGACGACAACTCACAGATAGAACGATTCAAAAGAGAGTCCAGCCTTCATGACTACCGATATCAACATCATCGGGCTTGGTGCTCTGGCAAGCCTGCTCGCTGGACTGGCAACCGGCATTGGCGCCGCAGCCGTTTTCTTCATCAAGCCGCCGTCTGACCGAATGCAGGACAGCATGCTCGCGGGAGCGGCCGGTGTGATGTTGGCTGCGTCTTTCTTTTCGCTATTGCTGCCGGGGCTGGAACATGGGGAGGCACTACTGGGCTCATCCTGGGCCGCCGCCTTGCTGGTGATCTTCGGCGTACTTTCCGGCGCGGGCGCTCTTTACTTCCTGCATCAGAAACTGCCCCATGAACACTTTAACCTCGGACCGGAAGGACCTGACGCCGCACACATACGCCGTATCTGGCTCTTCATTATCGCCATTACGCTACACAATTTCCCGGAAGGCATGGCAGTTGGAGTCGGCTTTGCAGGTGGGGATGTGCGTAATGGATATGTTCTGGCCATAGGCATCGGCATCCAGAACATACCCGAAGGACTTGCTGTTGCGCTCTCACTGATGGCTATTCAGTACTCCCGGGCGCGGGCCTTCACTATCGCCCTGCTTACCGGCTTGGCCGAGCCCATAGGTGGCGTATTTGGTGCCGCTCTGGTTTGGCTCGCGGAACCCGTCATGCCCTGGTCTCTGGGCTTCGCGGCAGGGGCTATGTTGTTCATCATAGCCAATGAAATTATTCCCGAAACCCACCGGAACAGTTACAAAACGCAGGTAACCTTCTCGCTGCTGGTGGGTTTTGTTGTGATGATGTTCCTGGACGCCACATTGGGGTAATGTGACGTAAGATCACTACTTGAATCAGGCGACTATTTAAACCAGGTCTCTATAAAAAAAAACGATCACCTCGGAGAAACCACCTTGCCCGATAACAATAAAACGCCGGGTCCGTTTGAGTTTGACTACATCGTAACTGGCGCAGGAACAGCCGGCTGCCTGCTTGCTAATCGTCTGAGCGCCAATCCGGAGAACCGGGTACTGCTGATCGAAGCCGGAGGGCGGGACAACTACCACTGGATTCACATTCCGGTAGGCTATCTCTACTGCATCAACAATCCACGTACCGACTGGTGTTTCCGCACCGAGCCCGCACCGGGGCTCAATAACCGGTCGTTGATATATCCCCGTGGCAAAACCCTGGGAGGCTGTTCCAGCATCAACGGCATGTTGTACATTCGCGGGCAGGCAAGAGATTACGATCGGTGGGCAGAGATTACAGGCGATGACGCCTGGAGTTGGGACAATTGCCTGCCTGATTTCATGCGCCATGAAGATCATCATGGTTTGGACACTGGCGACCATGAAGATAGTACTCACAAGCTTTTCCATGGCCATGGCGGCGAATGGCGAGTGGAGCGCCAGCGCCTGAAATGGCAGGTGCTTGAAGACTTTGCAGAGGCGGCGGTTCAGGCGGGCGTTCCCCGCACAAGCGACTTCAACCGCGGCGACAACGAGGGCGTGAATTATTTCGAGGTAAACCAACGTGCCGGTTGGCGCTGGAATACGTCCAAAGCCTTTCTGCGAAGCGCTTCGAAACGCCCCAACCTGACCGTTTGGCATTCTACCCTGGTACTGGGCCTGGAAATGAACACAGATGGAGAGCAGCCAAGGTGCACCGGCGTGCGCGTAGCAGCCGCAAACTCCGGCAACGAAACGCTCGCAATGGCCAGCCGCGAAGTTATTCTCTCTGCCGGCTCGATTGGCTCGCCTCAACTGTTGCAGTTATCAGGGATAGGGCCATCTGATCTGCTTCAGGAATTACATATTCCGGTGGTAGCAGATTTGCCAGGGGTAGGCGAAAACCTTCAGGACCACCTGCAAATCCGCTCTGTTTACAAGGTGAGAAATGCACTTACTCTGAACACCATGGCCAACTCTGTGCTGGGCAAGGCGCGAATTGGCCTCGAATATCTGCTTAAACGCTCAGGCCCCATGAGCATGGCGCCCTCACAGCTGTGCGCCTTCACCCGCAGTTCGGATGAATACGACTACGCCAATATCCAATACCACGTTCAGCCACTGAGCCTGGATGCCTTCGGCCAGCCCTTGCACGATTTCCCGGCCATTACCGCCAGCGTGTGCAACCTGAACCCCACCAGCCGGGGCACCGTACGTATTCGTAGCCAAAACCCGCTGGAAGCACCTGCCATTGCACCCAATTATCTCAGCACCCCGGAAGACCGGAAAGTCGCAGCAGACTCATTGCGCGTAACACGCCGTATTGCCGAGCAGCCTGCCTTTTCAAAATACCAGCCTGAGGAATACAAGCCGGGGCCTCAATACCAGACCGACGACGAGTTAAGCCGCCTTGCAGGCGACATCGGCACCACTATTTTTCACCCGGTGGGAACCACCCGGATGGGGCGGCCGGATGATGCACTGGCGGTGGTGGACTCCCACCTGCGGGTAATAGGCGTAACAGGTTTGCGCGTTGTGGACGCAGGCGTGATGCCCGTGATTACCAGCGGCAACACCAATTCACCGACATTGATGATTGCCGAGAAAGCGGCAAGGTGGATTCTGGCCGGCGATTAGGCTGGCTGGACTGCCAACTCAACAATATCCCGGTATTCCCGGATCTGAACCACCTGTTCGGCAGCAGCTTCGGATGTCAGGGTGCAAACCTCATTTACCATGGCACTGGCAACCGTCGCCGCTTCGATGCCACGGTATTTTTCCAGTGGGCCAACAAGCGCCCTATTGATCAGTGGCATGGCTTTGACGCCCATCGCTTCTCCGAGGCGGTGCTCGAGCCTGTCGCCCAGCAACAGGCTGGGGTGATAAATCGACAGGTAAGGAAATCCAAGCCCTTTTACAGCGTTCTCAAGCTCGCCTTTAACCCGATTGTAAAAAATAGTCGATGAAGAGGATGAGCCTATGGCGGACATCAAAATAAACGCGCGGGTACCTGCCTCCCGGCCCAGCTCAGCGGCTTTCAGGCCGTAGCCATAATCCACTTTGCGGAACTGTTCCTGAGAGCCGGCTTTTTTAATCGTCGTACCGAGGCAACAGATGATCACATCCACCTGAAAAAGCTCGGCATGCTCCTCCAGGCAATCAAAATCAATTTCCTGTTGGCGCAATTTGGCGTGAACCGTCTTCAATGGTTTCCTGACGGGCACGACCACCGTCTCAACTTCATCGCGGGCCAGCAGACCGTTCAGCACATATCCACCGGTCAAGCCGGTTGCACCCAATAACAACACTTTCATAAGGTTCTCGTTCTTCAGCAGATACGACCATCCTATCAAAGACTCAACGCGACCGGGCAGCATCTTGTCTATCCAGGGAGCCTCTGTAAGGCGCTCATAACCGCTTCAGGTACTGCAACCCGGAGAGTTGGTCCATCTGACCACGAATCCAGAATATCCGATCCCGAACATAGGGCGATGGAGAGGCAACGCTCAGAACTTTGGGGTTAGGTAAAACCGCTGCAAGTCTCGCAGCCTGCGCGGCGGACAACTGGCGGGCAGGAATACCAAAGTAGAGCTGGCTCGCTGCCTCCACACCGTATATCCCCGGGCCAAACTCGGCGATATTGAGGTACACCTCCAGAATCCTCCGTTTCGGCCAAAGCCCGTCCACGGCCAGCGCCAGCCCTGCTTCCAGTGTTTTTCGAACAAAACTGCGGCCATTCCAGAGAAACAGGTTTTTCGCTGTTTGCTGAGTAATCGTACTGGCACCTCTGAGCCCTTCACCGGCACGATATTCCGCCAACGCCTTGCGAATCGCCGCAAAATCCACTCCCCAGTGATCCGGAAACCGCTGATCTTCGCTGGCAACCACTGCAAGCGGCATCCACGGGGACATATCCGAAAAGCCCACCCATCGTTGCTGCACGTCCTCATCCGGGTTCGCAAAGCTATAACTGAGCATAAAGGCAGAGGTCGGAGGATTCACATAGCGAAACAGCAGCAGTACAGAGACAAACAACAGAACGAGAGCAAGGAACGCCCAAACAACCGTGCGGGATAATCTTTTTACGATCGATACACGAGCCATAAGCGCTTTACCCTTACCCTGCCCTCAACCGAATTCAATCTGTTCGTTGTCAGCACTGCCCGTGCTCACCACCGATGAACCGATGACCCTCAGACAATGCTTGCGACAGATCGCGTGTAGCGGCGTCTTTCCCGCTTCGTCGCCATCTACCGTAACGGTCTTGGGCCGGGAGGTCAGAACATCGCAGCGCTTACCTTTCAGGTGCACCAGGGTGCTGGTGCGTTTTGGGGATTTGCCGGCAAACTGAACCATCACGAACGTCAGAAGCAGTTGTATCAGTGGGCGTGGCTTAACAGCGATAACGTCCAGGAACCCATCGTCTGCCGTCGCTTGCGGAATTTCGTTACCACCTCCGAAAAACGCACCACTGGATACCGCGATGGATAGCCAACGCCCGCTCACGAACGCCTGGTCACACTGTATTTCTGCGTGAAATCCCCGTTTGGCACCTACCCGGCGCAATAATTCGAGGCCGTAACTGAAACGGCCAAAAAGCTTTTTGGCTGAACCCTGGGACTTTCTGGCAGGGAGCGTGCCCAAGCCAACATGGGCAACATTCAAAAACAGGCCGTCGCCAAATTCAGCCACATCAACCAATTGCGTAACACCGCTTTTCACCAATTCGCAAATAGCTTCCGGCGCCTCCGGCAAAGCGAGGTTGCGCGCAAAATCGTTGGCAGTGCCAGATGGCAGAACGGCCAATATCGCATTGCGTTCGAGGCACAAGCCTGCACCGGTGTTAACAGACCCATCACCGCCTGCAACCATCACGACATCGTTTGGCTGTACTTGCTCCTTCCAGCTCTGTTCCAGGAAATCACAACATTCCGGATTGGTAACACCTGCATCTGCCAGTTTTTCAAGCCAGAACTCACGGCCTCTCTGGCCATCGCCCGCCTTGGGGTTCGCTACCAGCCAATAGGTCATATCATTTATATCTCTGTATCTGGGTCCGATATTTCGGCGACGTCACTGTTTCAAAGATACCTCAAACACGTATCTTCTGACGTTACGATCAGGACACACGGCCAGTCCCAAAACCTGCAGCTTCGGAGCTTCAGATAGCGTTCATTAACTCCGGCGCTTTTGCGATACCACCAATGCAACGCCGGTAATAGAGATTATTCCACCGGTAATTGCCAGTGGCCCCAAGCGCTCATCAAAAAGCCAAAAGGCCTCAAGAGCGGTTACCGGAGGCACAAGATAGAACAGGCTCGCCACCTGGGATGCGGCTCCGCGGCGAATCAGCCACATCAGAAGCAGTATCGCACCAATGGATACGCCCAGAACCAGCCAGGCCATGGAAAGCTGCAGCTGCACAGACCATTCCACCTCGCGGGTTTCCAGCATCAACGAGCCCACCGCGAAGAACGTGGCTGCAGCGCCGTACTGAATGATGGTGCCTGATACAAGATCTGCAGTGGTGCCGTGGCGCTTCTGGTACACCGTGCCCAAAGAAATACCAGCCAAGGCAAGCGCCGCCCAGATTAATGTCCACAACGGGAAACCCGAACCGGGGTTACCGGCCCCGCCAAACTTCTCCAGGAGAACCAGCGTTACACCCAACAGACCGAGCCCCAGCCCCGACCATTGTCGCCATGAAACAGCCTCTTTCAAAACAAGAACAGCTACACCCGCAGTCACAAGCGGCTGCAAACCCACCACCAGCGACACGATGCCCGAAGGCATCCCACCCTGAATCGCGTAGTAGACGCCGCCAAGATAGCAGCCGTGAACCAGTAGGCCGGTTACGGCCAGGTGTCCAGCGGCATGCCAGCCGGGCCAGCGGGCTTTGAGCAAGAACGCCAGCACAAGAAGCAGTGCCAATGTCAGTAGCATGCGGATCAGCAGGAGGGTAAAGGGCTCCGCATAGGGCAAGCCGTACTTGGCACCGATAAAACCAGTGCTCCACAACCATACAAAAAGTGCGGGGACAAAAAAGGAATAGAACATCGTGCGCATAAACGGATAGCCGGAATGAGGTATTTGGGCGTTCAGCCAGTGTAGAAGCTCATGCGCATGCAGAACAGATACAGACGCCCTGCCAGGCAACCATTACAGATGCCCGCCTGGCCGGGACACTGCCTATCAGGTTGTCAGAATGGATTGCAGCTTCTGCGCCAGCTCTACAGCTTCACTGCCCATGGGCGTCAGATAGCCTCCATCATCCCGGGTAATCAAACCCTTGGAAAAAAGCCGCTCTGCGGCCTGAACAGTCTCAGGTGCGGCATCCTGCCGGTGTACTTTGATACCAGCCTGACCTGAGGAAGACTCAAACTGGGACAACAGGTTAAGTTCGGCAATATGGTCTGGAGAAAATGGCATTGTTTTTCCTTGTCTGGTTTTGGTGGTCAAATACTTTTGGCTTTCTTGTCCTGATCAAGGGTCAAATCCCGCTCAGTCTTATTCCATTGATCGGAAAGCGCGTCGTAGGCATCCGAGAAACCTTTTTTGGCTCGCTCCCACGCCGAAGCTGAACTGGCTTTGAGTTCGTTATACCAGGTTTGTACTCGTTCACGCTGCTCCCGCAAAGATGCCAAGCTTTCCTGCGAACGCTCCCGCGCGGCATTGCTCATGTCATCCCAATTTTCGGAAAGCTCGTCTTCCAACTCAGCAATACGCTTATCCAGCGCTGTCAGCGTTCGATTAATGGCATCTTCCGCCTGATCCTTTTGGTCGGCACCGTAGTCCTGCAATGTCTCGCCCAACTCCTGGCTTTGCTGCTTGAGTTCGTCCACCGATGAATCGGTGGATTCCGCCTGCAGAGACGCCGCAAATGTACATGAGGCTGCGACAAGCAGAGCAAAGGTAATGCGTTTCAAGATCATAAATTACTCCCGAACTACGTTGTTTAAGAATAGCAGTAGCACAACAATAACAATATCCCGACCATCGGCTTATCTTATAAAACCTTAATTAACTGCTAATAAAGCCTGACTACATCAATAAAAACATAATGTTGAGGGAATAAAAATTATGTGAACCCCGGCCTTGGACAACTCGCGATTTGTGCTTCCTCGTAGCCTGTGCCACTTTTAAATGGAATCCAAACAAGGAGGAAAGGCCATGCTTTATTGGGCTGTAGTTTGTCTTATCATCGCAATTATTGCGGGTGTCCTGGGTTTCGGGGGCATTGCAGGTACAGCGGCAGGCATCGCCAAAGTACTGTTCTTTATCTTTCTCATTCTGCTGGTGATTACTCTCGTCGCCAATGCTGTTCGTGGGCGGGGACCGAAGATCTAGCGTTCTGAATGAATCTGATCAGCCTTTCGGCCCGGGCATTTGCAGCACGCCCGGGCTCTTCCCTTCTTTCTCCCGGTAACATTTCACCGACAAGACGTAATGTCATTTCTCTCCGGTAACGCCGTATAATCTTTGTCACGCCTGTTTTAAAATAGCTTGCAGTATGACTATTGATAGCGCTTTCCGTGAGTAGCCAATGATACGTCCCAAACATATCGCCCTGCCTGTCCTTATCGCGCTGATCTGGCTTTCTGCTCCGGCTACGGCAGACAGCATCAAACGTATTGTTCACCCTGATGGCCGCGTTGAATTTACCAATGTAAAAAGTAACAACTCGGGACGTGCCTCCAGCAAAAACGAGACCGTGTTCCGTTATAAAGACGATAATGGCATTGTTGCTTACAGCGGAACCCGACCTTCGGTTGAAGATTTTGATGTCATCAGCTTCCATTGTTACGCCTGCAACCCGAACTCTCGTGTTAACTGGCGCACCACACCGCTATTCCTGAGCCGCTATCAAACGGAAATCAAAACAACGGCTGACAAGTACGGTGTAGATCCGGCTCTGGTACGTGCGGTTATTCATGCAGAATCTGCATTCAACGAAAAGGCGCTGTCACCGGTAGGGGCTCAGGGGCTAATGCAACTGATGCCGGGAACCGCTCTGGAAGTGGGTGTGCAGAATGCCATGGTGGCGGCGGAAAACATTCGTGGCGGGGTCACTTACCTTGCCAAAATGCTGGAGCGCTTCAAAGGCGATATCAGACTGGCAACCGCTGCCTACAACGCTGGCCCGGGTGCCGTAAGCCGTTATGGTGGGATCCCGCCTTATGCTGAGACCAAAGCTTACGTGGAACGCGTTGGCATATTGCGCGAGCGCTATGCTAGCAACTGATTGCTGACATGCGAGAGATACCGGCGATAACTCCCTTCCCTGGGAGCGCCTGCCGGTTACTGCGGTCGCTTTATTCAGATGCTGCAATCAGGCTGGCGTTACCGCCGGCCGCGGTTGTATCCACACAAAGGTGCCGCTCGATCACAAATCGCTGATCAAGCGTGTGCTCCGTAATGAGGGGCACCAATGCGCCGTCGCGTTTAGCCAACGCCAAGCGATACTTCCGCAGAAGCGGCTGCTCAGCACAACTCACGACCGCTTCGAATCCACTGGCAGTAGCCAGTGCTTCCGGCTCAAGATTGCCTTCAACGCCTGCAATCGGCAGCCCGGCTTGCGCAGCGCGACTCACAGCGTCACCAATACCCGGTGCGACCACCACCACCTTGTTGCCCTGCGACAGCGCCATAGCGGCCTGCGCCAGCGCTGTTTCCTTGTCGGGACCAAGGCATAACACAACCCCACGAGCATGGTTGGTAAGGCGATTAAGCTCACCCGTTGGCCCAGGCAACTCTTCAGCATGGGCATCCAACGGCTCGGGCACCTTCCCGAAAACCGGCTCCAAAGCTTCAATTCTGGCTTTTGGAGCAGGCGCTTTGAGCTTGCCCAAATTGCCAATCAGCCCCTCCAGCTTCTTGCCATCAACCGCTTTCCCACCGGACTCCGCTGGGCGCTCTGCGGTGGGCCCTCTCAGAAAGCGACGAACGTATTGCGGTCCGCCCGCCTTCGGCCCTGTCCCTGAAAGCCCTTCGCCACCAAATGGCTGGGACCCGACAATCGCGCCGATCTGGTTCCGGTTAACGTAGGTGTTGCCAACCTTGATCCGGCTGGAAATCCGGTCAACCCGGTTATCAACCCGGCTGTGGATACCGAACGTCAGCCCGTAACCCTTGGCGTTTATGGCATCAACAACCTTGTCAATGTCCTTGGCCTCAAAGGTAGCCACGTGCAGTATTGGTCCGAAGATTTCCTCTTCCATATCCTGAATGCCGCTGACCTGCAGTACAGCAGGTGAAACAAACAGGCCCTTTTCCGGCACGGGGAGTTTTTTAAGCAGGCGACCTTCGCGCTCAAACTTATCGCAGTGATCTACGATCTTCTTTCGGGCGGCCTCATCAATGACCGGACCCACGTCTGTGGAAAGCGCCCAGGGATCACCAATTCCCAGCTCTTCCATGGCGCCGTACAGCATTTCCAGGAGGTTATCCGCGATGTCTTTTTGCACATACAGCATGCGTAGCGCAGAGCAACGCTGGCCGGCGCTCTGGAACGACGATGCCAGCACGTCCCGAACCACCTGCTCAGGCAGAGCCGTCGAATCAACAATCATGGCGTTGAGGCCGCCGGTTTCCGCCACCAACGGCGCATCCGGGGCCACGTTTTCTGCCATCACCTTGTTGATGCGCTGAGCGGTCGCTGTGGAGCCGGTAAAGCACACACCGGCTATCCGGGGGTCAGAGGTCAGTGCGGTACCCACCGTAGCGCCCGAACCCGGCAGAAGCTGAATGGCATCTTTTGGAATGCCAGCTTCGTGCATCAATTCAACTGCTCGAGCGGCAAGCAGTGACGTTTGCTCCGCTGGCTTGGCAACGACTACGTTGCCAGCTGCCAGATTCGCCAGAACCTGACCCGCAAAGATCGCCAATGGGAAGTTCCACGGCGAGATACAACAAACAACGCCAATTGCATCACCGCTGTCGCTGTTGCGCACACCTTCGTTGGCGTAAAACTGGGAGAAATCCACCGCCTCGCGAATTTCTGCAATGGCGTCCAGCAGTGATTTACCGGCTTCCCGGGTTGTCAGTGCAAACAGTTCGTGGGCGTTCTCTTCCAGAAGATCACCGACTCTGCGAACGCAGGCGGCACGTTCTTCCGCAGGCATGGCAGACCAGGCCGTGAAACCTTGCTGGGCAGCAGTAATGGCAGCATCGACATCGGCTTCATTGGCCTGGGTCATGTGCCCAACCAGATCATCCGGATTGGCCGGGTTTTTAACATCGATCACTTCGGTGCCGGTGATGTCAGCGGCGATAAGCGGGCCACCCGACCAGAGATGGCTGCGGAATGCATCTCGACCTTCATTAATACGGGCAACGGTGACCGGGTCGGTAATATCCCAACCTTTGGAGTTGCGGCGATTAGCACCGAACAAATCCGCAGGCCGCGTAATCACCTTGCTGGATAGATTTTCACCCAGCTCCTGTACAGCATCAATCGGATCCTTGGCAATCTCCTCAGGGGTGATACTGGTGTCTACAATCTGGTTAACGAAAGAGCTGTTGGCTCCGTTTTCGAGCAAACGACGCACGAGGTAAGCCAGCAGGTCGCTGTGTTTGCCTACGGGGGCGTAGATCCTGCACGGCACTCCACTCTCTTTGAGAACCTGGTTGTGCAAGGATTCTCCCATACCGTGTAAGCGCTGGAACTCGTAGCTCTTAAGACCTGCGGTTTTAGCCAGTTCCAGAATGGCCGAAACCGAGTGCGCATTATGGGTGGCGAACTGCGAATAAATACGATCACTCATGCCCACCAGCTTTTTGGCACATGAGAGATAGGCAACGTCACTGCACGCCTTGCGCGTGAATACAGGGAAATCACTCAGACCCATCACCTGGGCGCGCTTGATCTCGGCATCCCAATAGGCGCCCTTTACCAAGCGAACCATTATGCGACGGTCGAGTTTTTCAGAGAGAGCGTATAGCCAGTCAAGCGTGTATGAAGCACGCTTGGCAAACGCCTGAACCACCACGCCAAAGCCGTCCCAGCCAGCCAGTTCCGGGTCGGATAGAATGCCTTCGATAACATCCAGGGAAAGGTCAAGGCGATCCTGTTCCTCGGCATCAATATTAAACCCCATATTGGCAGCTGCCGCTTTCTTGGCAAGCATCAAGGCTCTGGGCAGTAACTCAGCCATCACCCGGTCTTTATGACCATACTCATAACGGGCCAGCAGAGCAGATAGTTTGACGGAAATGCCGGGGTTCTTACGCACATCACCTTTGCAGTTTTGGGCGATGCTATCGATAGCGTTGGAATAGGACTCGAAATAGCGTCGGGCGTCTGCATCAGTACGCGCAGCTTCGCCAAGCATGTCATAGGAATAGGTGTACCCCTTCGCCATGTAAGACTTGGCTTCACTCTGCGCCTCTTCAATGTCACGACCCAGAACAAACTGACGGCCCATTTCCTTCATGGCCTGGCCTGCAACCGTGCGAACCACCGGTTCACCCAAACGTTTGACCAGCTTACGCAAAGTCTCACCGACTGTGTGACGCTCGGAATCCTTCAACAGGTTACTGGTCATCAACAGCGCAACAGTGGTGGAGTTGATAAATGACGACGTGGCTTTGCCGACATGCGCACCCCAGTTGCCAGAGGTAATCTTGTCTTCAATCAGCGCATTAATCGTTGTGTTGTCGGGCACGCGCAAAAGCGCTTCCGCCAGGCACATAAGCGCTACGCCCTCTTTGGTAGTGAGACCGTATTCCGCTAGAAATTTCTCCATGATCGTGGACTTTGCGCTTTCACGAACGCTGCGCACCAGACCGGCCGCACGGGCAGAGATCGCTTCGCGCTCTTCCCGGGACAACTGAGCCTCAGCAATCATCTCGTGAATCACTTTGTACTCATCCTGGAGATAATAATCGCGGATTGCCTGCCGGCTTTTGGCAAGTTCGGGAGTCACTGAATGCTGCGATGACATAGCTGTACCCTCTCAATTGTTTGTCTTTTCCGCATTCTACCTACAACGACAAAGACTGTTTCACCGTAAAAGCCGTAAACACATACCATTTCGGCTTTATTGGGCGACTAAAATTTATTAATTCTCTTTTATGGAATACCATCTCAGGAAAAACAACTTCGGGCATGCAAGTCAAACCCGGCCCGAAGCCTTTAAGGTATCTGGCGATTTCAGCCTACAGCATAGCGTCCCGGCTGAAGACTTGCCCAAAAGAGATGGTTTTACTGCGTCGGGGTGTCTACGACAGGAACGACGGGCAAGATCAGGTGGCTACAGCCAGACAGAGGACACGATAAGATGAGCGAGCTTGATCGAATCGATCATTCTATTATTCGAGAGTTGCAGAAGAATGCCCGGATTACGATTACTGATCTAGCCTCCCGCGTCGGCCTCTCCAAAACTCCGTGCCAGGTGCGTATGCGGCGGCTTGAGGAACAGGGCTTTATCACCGGCTACACCGTGCTGGTTAATCAGACCAAGCTGGGGCAAAGCCATATTGCCTTCGCCCAGATAACACTGAGCGACACCAGCAGCGATGCACTGAAGGCTTTCAACGCAGCCGTTAAAGAGATTGCGGCTATTGAACAGTGCCACATGATTGCGGCCAACTTCGATTATTTGATAAAGGTGCGAACCCGCAACATGGCCGAGTATCGGCAGGTGCTGGGCGAGCAAATTTCTGCCCTGCCCCATGTGCTGCAAACGAGTACTTTTGTGGTGATGGAAAACGTAAAAGATGCAGGGCTCTAAAGAAACTGGCAGTGGAAACAAGCTACTTGTTGACTTTGGCCAGCCCCAGGGACAACACATGCAAGCCAAGTTCGCTGCGGTAAAGCGCATTACCGATACCCAATACAATGTTCTCGACTGAAAAGTTCGACGACACAGCGGTTGCACCGCCTGTAGAACGGGACTCCAGCACAAGCACCAGACGTAGCAAATCAAGAAGCCGGATCACCAGATCCAGAATACCGAAATCTTTTGGCGCATCATCAATGCGGGATACAACGTAAGCCTTGGCCGCCTCTACCACAAAGGTTTCATGGTTGGTCAGGTGCTCAGTGCCCAGACATTTGATTGACTCCACACGCTGCTCCCGCTCACGCCTGATCGCCTCCATACAAACCTGGCCGGAGTTCTCCGGCGAATCACCACCACGCAGAATACCCGCGAGCCGAAAGTCCACTTTGCCCTCGCTGCGCATCTGATCATATTCGTTTTTGAGGCTTTCTTTTGCGTGTGGCAGATACCTGCGTATCGCCGTTTCGCGGGCTCGCTCCAGATCTTCGAATGTCGCCAGCCCCACCAACGAACTCATCACGCGCACACAGTGGAGCAGGTGCTGCCAGCTAGCCGGCTCAATTGAGTGCGGGTTATCCGGCAGTACCCGATTGGCAGACACAAACTCGAAATAAAGGGCCGTCACTTCCTGCTCCGAAAAATCGGACGTGCGAATAATCCGCCGCAGACCCAGCTTCTCAATATCCCGCAAAAGACTGGGGATCAGCATCAGGACGTAATGTTGCGCGCCTTCCGATATCGACATGTCTGATTACCGCTCCGATTTGATCCTGTTCTTACCATAGCATCAAGGCAACTCAAAATGCGCCAGCTTATGGACGAAACAAAGCACAAAGCGTATCGGTTAGCCAGAAACCTCATTTCCACCAATAACAATGGCTTTCCATGAGCCCGAAACGCTGTGCTGCAACAAACCCATTCTGCTGGTGATTGCGACCGCTCTGCGCACCCTCGGAGTACACCTTCTACTTGCCCAAACTGTTTTCGTTGATCTGCTGATTGGAGCGGTCGGCCAGAAGGACCTGCTATTCAGCGATGATCTGAGTTTCGAAGGCAGCAAACTGGACCTGATCAGCTTCTTAACGATGCCGGGCAAGCCCCAAGGGACATTCAATATCGTGACGCCCTGACACCAGCGAGTGCCTCAGGAGCAATTTTGTACAATACCCGGTAGCACGACCACGCCAGACTCCTCCCTCATTGTCCCGAGATGAGGAGCCTGTCGATGTCTCTGCCACTGATTCTGCCCATGGCAGCCTTTGCGCTTGCAGCGTCCATTTCACCCGGCCCGGTGAATCTTGTCTGCCTGAGCAGCGGCACCCGCTATCCTCTGCGCCAGGGCTTATGGTTTGTGTCCGGAGCGACACTGGGATTTGTCGCACTGTTTCTTGCTATCGGGCTGGGTTTGCACTCAGCTTTGGCGTGGATTCCGGGGTTTGATCGATTGCTCACCTGGGCAGGCATCGCGTTTCTGCTTTATCTAAGCTACCGGCTGGCCATAGATAACGGAAAAATCTCGGACAAGGCTCTGGGAGACGCTCCCGGATTCTGGACGGGCGCCATGATGCAGTGGTTGAACCCGAAAGCCTGGTTCGCCTCCGCATCGGGTATCGGCGCCTACACATCGGGCGGGGACCTCACACAACTGGTCATATTTTCCAGCCTGTACTTGCCCGTTTGCTGGCTGTCACTCTCTACTTGGGTGTTGGCAGGGCGCTTTCTGCGCCAATATGTTCAGCGGCCAAGGCTACTTCGAAGGGTAAACTGTGTGCTCGCAACCTTACTGTTGGCCAGTTGTCTTTATCTCATACTCGGTCAGGAGCCCGCTTTGGCGGCCGGCCATACTGGCCAGGGGTAGCGGCAACCAGCCGTTTGAAAACCTTTTGGAAATGCGGCTGATCAAAAAAACCGGCGGCCAGAGCTGCATCGGCAATGGGAGCACCCCGCCGAATTGCCCGTTGCCCGAGCTGAACTCGTCGATTGATCTGATAGGCATGGGGTGTCATGCCAAAGTGCTTGCGGAACACCCGAACCAAGTGGGATGGAGACAACCCTGCACGCTCCGCCATCCATTCAACAGACAACTCATCCGTGCAGTGACCATCAAGATACCGGGCCAGTTCCTGTAGCGTTTCAGGTGCGGGTGGAAACGGCTGCTCGGCTTGTTCAGCCGCACCGGATATCGATACCATTACCTCAGACAGAAACGCTTCTACGTCATTCCGTTTCTTCTTTGACGGCACAAAGTCATCCTGCAGCCTTAGGGCCAGGGTCTGGAAGCCAGAGTACAAAACAGCGGACGAACTGATATCGCAATGAATATCCCGCCAGACCGGCGCGTCCAGCAGTCCCAGACGAACCCTCAAACTGGCAAGCCAGCCTGCATCCACATACAGCATCAGATAGGCCCAGGGCTGGTTATCCACCGGATTGCAGGCATGGACCCACTCAGGGTTCATGAACACCAGCGAACCTTCGCTGACGTGATAGTGGCGCCCTACATACTCAAAGGTGCTCTGTCCGCCGGTAATGGCGCCCATCGACCATTGAGTGTGACTATGGGGCTCGTAACAGACAGCACGGCCATCGCTGACCTGTCGCAACTCAACGTGCGGTAACTCACTGTCCCGCCAGAAAACCGGCTGAGCCGACATCGGATTGCTCATCGGGCCGGCTCCATTTCCCTGCCCTTGGCCTGGCGCGCCAGATGAAGCATAACCACACCCAGCGCCATCACCAGCAGGGTAAGCCAAAGACCATTTGTATAATTGCCTTCTATGTCAGCCAGATAACCCACAACAGCGGGCGCCAGCATCTGGGCGATACCATAACTGAAGGTAAGCCGGCTCATAGGCCGGGAGGGATTTTCCGGGAACACGCGCCCCACCATCGCCAGCATCATACTGACAATGCCGATGAAACTGGCCCCGTAAATAACGGCACTGAGCATAACGCTGGCCATGCTCGTGTTGAGTATCAGCATCAGAATACTGACAGAATTGAGCAGGTAGGCTATATAGAGCGCCGTCCACTGCCCCCAACGCCGGGAGAACACATCCCATAGCCAGCAAGCGGGCGTGGCCGCCAACCCGGCAATCAGCCAGATAAGCCAGCCACGGCCACTGAGTTCCGGCATGGATTCGGCAATAGCCACCAGAAACGTTGCTGTCACCACATATCCGACACCGGCACAAAAATAGGCCAGCTGCAGAATTACGATAAACCGGCTTCGTTCATCATTACTTGCCCTGCCTTCGGTTCGAGGCAAAGCACTGGCGCGATAATCTGGCGTCCAGCGCCAGACAGGAACCATCAGAGCCAACCCGACCAGCCCGTAGATCACCCACTGCTGATCCCAGGTGAAAGACTCCTTGATCAGCTCTGCCAGCACAGCAGTGAGAACAATCCCGAGCCCGATGCCCGAAAAGAACACGCCAAGCTCGGATTTTTCATTGTTCTTTATCAGCCAACTCATCAGCAGGCCGGCGCCCAGCAACATGCCTGCTGATGTGCTCAGTCCGGAAACGAAGCGCAGCAAAAACCACAGCCAGACGTCGGTGGTATACCCCATGAGAACTGTAGAAATCACTGCGACAACCAAGCCAAGCTGGTACAGCTTTACCTTGAGGCCAAGATCACTGATCCGCGTGATCAGAAGCGCACCGGTGAGGTAGCCGGCGTAGTTCACAGTGGCCAGCAAGCCAACGACCGACTGGCTTAGCCCGAGTGCGTCCATCATCTCTGGAATCATCGGCGTGTATGAAAACCGGGCTATCCCGACCATTACCACTACCGCGATCACGCTGGCCGCCAGCACTTTTATTGTTTCTATTGTTTTCACAGGGCCTTCCTGTTTCCGGACAACTTGAGAGCAGTTTCAGATCAGGCGCGGCTCAGGAACTTGCGCTCCTCCACGTTAATCTTGATGCGATCACCGGTAGAAATATGCTCAGGAACCTGAACTACAAGCCCGGTTGCCATTCTTGCCGGCTTGGTGCGCGCCGTAGCAGAACCGCCCTTGACGGAAGGATCGGTTTCCTCAATTTCAAGCTCCACGGTTGGAGGCAACGCGAGTGCCACAGGCGCATCACTGACCAGAATCACCATCACGCCCTGGGTATCCTCACTGATAAACAGCAGTTCATCCGCAATCGCTTTCCCATTCAGGCTGTACTGCGTGAAGTCCTCGGTATCCATGAAGACGTATTCTTCGCCGTCAGAGTAGGAGAATGTGGCCGGCCGGCGCACAAGATCGGCAAGATTCAACATATCGGAATCTTTAAACGTCTCGTCGATTTTGCTACCCGTTACTACATCGTACATGCGCATACGGTAGAGACTGCCACCTGCCCGACCCTGCGGAACAGAGCGTTCGATGTCCTTGACGAAATAAACCCGGCCTTCATAATCAACTGCAGAATTCTTTTTGATTTCACTTGCTCTAGGCATTTTTTAAAGCTCCAAAACAATATCTGAACGCATCCATACCGGGCAGACGCCCGCGTGTTTTACAACCTGCAATTCTACCCGCAGGCATGCCCTATCGATACAGGGCGAGCGAACACTATAAGCCATTCGATAAAAAGCTTCCCGGCGCTATAACCAGATTCATATAAGAAATGGCAATTTGATGTAAGCTATGGCCAATTGTGACCATCATTTCGCTTTTGGCTGGCCTCAGCGCTAGGCAACATGCTTGGTCTGCACGTTTATAGCTAAACTGAAAGGTTTTATGAAAGTACCCAAGAGATTGCAGCCCCTGGTCGACGACGGCATGGTGGATGAAGTGCTTTACCAGCTTATGAGCGGTAAAGAGGCACAGGTTTATGTAGTGCGGTGTGGCGAACATGTACGCTGCGCAAAGGTGTTCAAGGAAGCCCAGAAACGGAGCTTCAAGCAGGCCGTTGAGTACCAGGAAGGCAGAAAGGTGCGCAACAGCCGGCGAGCACGGGCCATGAGCAAAAAAACCCGCTATGGCCAAAAAGAGCAGGAAGATGCCTGGCTCAATGCCGAAGTGGATGCCCTGTACCGCTTGGCCGACGCCGGGGTGCGTGTACCCGCACCGATGGGCTTCGTGGACGGCGTGCTGCTGATGGAGTTGATCTCAGATGCCGATGGTAAGGCGGCGCCGCGCCTTGACGATGTCACCCTCACCCCGGAGCAAGCCAGAGAATACCACGGCCGGGTTATCGCAGAGGTGGTGCGCATGCTGAGCGCCGGGCTGATCCACGGTGACTTGTCAGAATTCAACGTGCTGGTAGACAGCAGCGGCCCCGTGATTATTGATTTGCCCCAGGCTGTGAACGCTGCAGGCAACAACAACGCCGAACGGATGCTGGAGCGGGATGTGGACAACATGCGCCGCTATTTTGCCAAGTACGCGCCCGACCTGCTGGTTACCGATTACGGCAAGGAGATCTGGGCACTTTACGAAAGCGGCGACCTGCACCCCGACAGCAAGCTGACAGGGTGCTTTGAGCACGATACCGCCAGTGCTGATGTGGATGAGCTTATGGCAGTGATTGACGCCGCCAAAGAGGAAGAAAGAGATCGGCTGGAGCGCATGCAGGAAGACGACGAGGATTAGTACTCGTCGTCAAGGCGCCTACCAGGCGAGCCAGATAACGTGCTTTGCGCCTTTCCCGGGGCGATGAGCACGCACAGTTACGGCCTCGGCCGAAAGCCCTGCACGCTTCAGGCGCTCGGTAAACGCCGGATCCTGCCCGGCTGACCAGTAGGCCAGAATCCCCTCTGCCCGCAGCGCTTCCTGTGCTGCGGCAATGCCTGCCGACGAGTACAACCAATCGTTTTCCTTACGGGTCAGGCCCTCAGGGCCGTTGTCGATATCCAGCAGAATAGCGTCGTAACTGCCCGGAGAATCCTTGATAAGCTGAACCACATCACCGATGTGCATGCGGGCACGCGGGTCTTTTAACGGGTAGCCTGAAGCGCCGCCCAAAGGGCCCAGGTTCCACTGCTCCACCTCTGGTACCAGTTCTGCAACGGTCACTTCTGCGGTATCACCCAAAGATTGCAAAGCCGCCGCAAGGGTAAAACCCATTCCCAGCCCTCCGATCAGCACTTTCGGGGCGGGATGACCCGCAATGCGCTCACAGGCCAGCGTTGCAAGCGCGTCCTCAGAGCCGTGCAGGCGGGTATTCATCAACTCTCCGCTGGTGCCGGTGATACGGATGGAGAATTCATCGTTGCGCTGCAGCAGGCGCAGTTCTGTGCCCTTTCCGGGTATGATCGCAGTGCCTAGCAACTCGAAGCGAGCCATAAAAACCTCTGAAGATGGAATTTCGGGGTGCGGGTGGGAGTTGGAGCCAATCAGATTTGAGCGAGAATGTTTCGCTCCGTTTGCCCAGGCAGTACACCCGTCAACCAGGCTTCAGTAACAACCTCGCCATGCTGATTGGACAGCACCGCTTCAGCTTTTGCGCGGTTGCGCTCATCTGCTTCGGTAATGGTGAACACACAGGTAATGGTATCGCCAAAATAGACGGGCAGACGGAATCGGAAGTTCATACCGGAGGCCAGCCAGCCAATCTGGCCGCCCACTTCAGTAATCATGCCGCCAACCAGCAAACCATGACAGATCTTGCCCCGAAACCCCTTGGCAGCGGCGAAATGTTCATCGTAATGAATCGGGTTCATATCCCTGCTGATTTCGCCGAATGTTACCGTGTCATTCTCGGTGAAGGTTCGGGTAACCGTAAAAACATCACCAGCCTTGAGACCTCGAACGGTCTGCTCTCGAATGTGCGTCACTCAGGGTTCTCCGGGATCTCGGTATGGCAGTTACTGGATCAGGCTCGCGCGTCAAGGCGACGCTCAACCCATGAATGATAAAGCTTTGCCAGAGTGGGCCGAATCACAGGTAAAGAAATCAGCCACGCCAGCGGTTTCAGCACGAACACTCGCGACATCAACAGTATGTAGGCATCCATCTCATTGTGGATTTCGCCCTGATCGTCCTTCACGTGCAGTTCCCGAAGCGCTTTGTCCGGATCGACGCCCTGTTCGCGCAGCTCGTCGTCCCGGCCTGTGATATCAAGCCATTCGACAGACTCGCCGGTCTTCCCCGCCAGCTTTTCATACCAGCGACGATCCTTGATGCAAGTAGAGCAGGACCCATCATAATAAACGATCAGCTTACCTTGCGCTCGATTCACAAGAGCCCTCCAACTATAACGAAAGCCTGAGTGGCACCTTATCACACCTGCCACCCGGCTTTACTCAGCCAGTGGACTCCAGGACTTCACCAGCAGGTTCTGCCACGTGTTTATTCTCGCTGCGAGCAATAACCGCAGTGCCAACAAGGTCCCCGGTAACATTAAGCCCTGTAGCCCCCATACCCACCAGTGCATCAATTGAAACCAGCAGTGCAACGGTTTCGATAGGCAGACCCACCTGAGCGAAAACGGTGGCAATCATGACTATACCTGCACCGGGCACGCCCGCTGTGCCGATAGAGGTAAGCGTACCTATGAGAACGATCTCAGCCATGGTGAACAGATCCAGCGGAATGCCGACCACGTTGGCGGCAAAGACCGCAGAAATTGCGATACGGATTGCAGCACCGTCCATATTGATGGTGGCACCGAGCGGCAAGCTGAAACCGTAGATCCGTTTTGGGATACCCAGGCGCCGCGCTGCATCCAGCGTTAATGGCAAGGTGCCTGAACTGCTCTGGGTGGCAAATGCAGTGGCCATGGGCGTGCGAGCTTCACGGAAAAACGCCCGCACGCGCACGCCAGACGCACGCATCAGAACGCAGTAAACAAACAGGTGCACCGCCAGCGCGATGTACAGCACCAGCACCATATCGCCCAACGCGAGAATGGTGGCCATCCCCTGCTCACCAGCTGTCTTGGCAACAATCGCAAACACCCCGATTGGCACGTATTGGAGCACGCCTGCCATAACTTTCAGGGTGATCTCGTTCAGCGCTTCAACAACTTTGTAAAGGTGCTCTCCTAGCTCTGCATGGGCTTTTGATTCCCGCAGTTTTAACAACGCTATACCAAACACAATGGCAATAAAGATGATGCCCAACAAGTTCAGTTCAGTGAACGCCGTAAAAATGTTGTCGGGCACAATGTTCAACAACACGCTCGCAATCCCGGGGTTGTCCGGTACTTTTACTTCGGCGTCTTCATTCAGAGCTATGCCACTTCCTGGCTCAAGCAGGCTTGCTACCACCAGGCCGACAACAATAGCCAGCGCGGTTGTTATCACGTAAAAACCAAACAGCTTCCGCCCAACGCGCCCCATGCTGCCGATATTCGCCTGGTTGATACCCACCATCAGTGTAAGTAGCACGATGGGCACAATAAGGAATTTGAGCAGGCGCAGCAGCAGCTCACCGAAGGGCGCTAACCAATCTGCGGCCTGCTGCCCGCCAATCATACCGACGGCCACACCCAGTACCAGAGCGATGCTTACACGCAGAATTAGAGAGGCATTCAGATAGCTATGAAAGAGAGCTCTCACCGGATCACCTCCAATGAGATTGGTGTGCGCCTTGGCATAGTAAGTGCTCCTGATACGGGATGGCGCAGATTGTGATGGAAATCATCAGCCGGGTAAACCGCTGGCTCATGCCTGCAACTGGCGCACATCAGCCAGAAACTGATCAACAACCGCCGGTGTTGTGGCCCAGGAGCACATCAAACGCGCGCTGCCACCAATAAAATTGTAGAAACGCCATCCTTTGGACCTCAGCGCAGCCTGTAAGGCCTCGGGCATTTCTACAAACACCCCGTTTACCTGTCTTGGGTACCTCAGCTTGATTCCCGGTAGCCCGGCCAGTCCATCCGCAAGCCTTTTCGCACTGGCGTTGGCATGGCGCGCATTTTCCAGCCACACGTTATTTTCCAGCAATCCACACCAGGGTGCAGAAATATATCGCATTTTAGAGGCAAGCTGCCCCGCTTGTTTGCAGCGCCATTCAAAGTCCTCGGCCAGGGCTTTGTTGAAAAACACCACAGCTTCTCCCAGAGCCAAACCATTCTTGGTTCCGGAGAAGCACAACACATCAACACCCGCTTTCCACGTAATTTCTGATGGGTGCACATCGAGCGCCGCCACGGCGTTTGCAAACCGGGCACCGTCCATGTGGATATTCAGCTTGTACTGATCCGCCAGCGCGCGAATGGCGCGAAGTTCATCCGGGGTATAGATCGTGCCAACTTCCGTTGCCTGAGTAAGGCTCAGTGCCTTGGGTTTCGGGTAATGAATATCGGTACGCTTGGTGACCAGGTGCTCAATGCTTTCCGGAGTCAGTTTTCCGTTCTCACCCTCACCCAACAGGAGCTTGGCGCCGTTGGAGGCGTATTCCGGCCCCCCACATTCATCGGTTTCAATGTGCGCCAACTCATGGCAGATAACGCTGTGAAACGATTGCCCGATGGACGCCAGAGCCAACGAGTTGGCTGCGGTGCCATTAAACACAAAGTAGACATCGCAATCTGTATCAAACAGAGAACGCAGCCCATCTGCCGCCCGTTGCGTCCAGCTATCCTCACCGTACGCCGGCTCATCGACACGGTTTGCCGCCTCCATCGCCTTCCAGGCCTGTGGACAGACACCGCTGTAATTATCGCTGGCAAATTGCTCCGACCGTGACACGGCAACACTCCTTCATCGGCTGATTAAACTTGGTGAAACGTCCGGGCGGTTCGCTCAAACGTCAGGGCCATGCGCTCGAACATACCTTCAATGGTTGCTGTTTGCGCATCCGGCTCTTTGGCATCGTAGATAGCTCTGAGTAGACCGGCGCTCGCCTCCCTGAACCGGGAGTTCATGTTGCCACTCGCACTCATCAAATAGGTGTCTGCAAGCACATGCTGCCACTCGGAAAGCTTTACATCCACCGCAGCACTGCGATAACTCTTTATCCTGCGACGCAAGCGAATAGACATGTGGCCGATGTTGAGGCCGGTAAAGCCCAGGTCCGTCATGACACGGCTGGGATTGCCGGACCCTTGATCATAGTTGGCAAGCCGAAGCAGGCGCTCTCCCATGCGGCCATTAAACCAGTTTTCGGGCCGGCGCTGAGAATCAATGGCGATAAGGTCTCGAGCCGTTGCTTTGAGCAAACGGCGCTGCAGTACCTGGCCATCCAGAGGCGTTATCAATTTGAATACCCAGTAGAGAATGCTGATACCCACAAAAAGCCCCAGGGCATTACTGGTTGCGACGTCGGTACTGAATGTCATGTGATTGCCGGGCTGGACGATGAGCGTAAAGGGGATGCAAAAGCCCAGGCCATAAGGCAGCGTAGGCCGCTCTGCGAGCGCCAGAAGGCCGATAAAAAAGGGGCCTGCGAGCACCAGTATCAGCATTTCGAAGTCTCCACTGCTTTTCGACAACACGCCAAGCCCGAAAAACAGCGCCACCGGTACAGCTACAACAACACCGAATAGCAAGCGCCGCAGCATCACCGTCAGCACCGCCAGTGAAAACCGGGCAAACACGACCGAGAACACCACCGGCATGATCATCAGCATAATAGCCGCAGTGCTGCCAGTGCTTAACCATATTGCCGCCCCGATCATGAAGACGACCGCAGTCCGGAAGCCATTGACGGCACCGATCAATGGATCCCGATGGGTTTTCAACTTGGAGGCCTTCAGCAACGTCTGGTCGCGGTTTTCAAGCGCGTTATAAGCTCGCAACACCATCACCAGATCGGCTACCAGTTCCACTGCTGTCTGGCTGAGCCGGGTCACTATCGCAGATTCATCCACATAGGCAGCCTTATGCTCCAGCAGCGCCCGCCTCAGCGCTTGGGCCTGACGGTAGGACTCCTTATAGCTGTTTGCCTCTGCAATTCTGATGAAGTGGCTTCGCATGTCTGCCAGCAACTTACTGAACGCCGGTGAGACGAGGTCCGGATGGTTCCGTGGAAAGCGCCCCATAATCTGCGTGACCGCCAGGAGTGACATCACCTTGTTACAAAGCAGGTTTGCCGCCCTGCTTCGACCGGGCCCCTCAGGCCCTTCGTAGGCAACCGCGCTGGAATCATCGTTCAGTATCACCAGGGTTTCGAGAATCTGATCGGCGTGCTGATGACGCTGCTCGTGGGTGCTGTCCGGATCCAGCTCCAGCGAGAGGTACTCCAACGTTTCATTGATCACGTTGCGGGAATGGCTGCGCAGGCTGTCCTTGACCGTCACCGGCCACAGCAACTGGCTGACCAGCATCGCACAGAGAGCACCCACCGTAATTTCACTGATACGGGACTGGGCAATATCAAACACCGCACGACCGTCAGCCGCACTGGGATCGGCCATCACCATGATGATAACCAGGCCAGCCGTCATTCCCGACATCGCAAATGCGTAAATAAAGTTGGTGTTATGCACCATCGAGGACGCTGCGGAGTTCAGACCGATCCAGAGCGTGAGGCAGGCCAGTGCCAGCAGTGGGTAAGGCATGAAAAATGCCAGAATCAGAATTCCCACACCACCGCCGACCACCGAACCGGAAATCTGGCACAGAGCTTTTTCAATCACCAGCCCGCTTTCCGGACGGATCTGCAGAAAAACAGCGGACACTATCGCCCAGTATGGGCGATCAAGCTCCAGATACATGGCGACCAATAATGCCAGCGCCATGGATATCACACCTTTCAGCGCAAATATCACCGTGCGCCGGTTTGGCGTAAGAAGCTGAGCCACCAGCGGGTGGAGCGTCATGTCTGCCACGCCGCTATTCTTCTTCCAGGTCTGTTTCCAGGTAGATGGAAACCGTCATGCCAGCACTGATATTCACATCATCCGGAAGCGTGTCGAGCGTTATATCGACCGGAATTCGCTGGGCAAGACGCACCCAGTTAAAGGCTTGCTGCACCTGGGGCAACATCTGGTTATCGCTGCTGGTGTTTGAATCCGCAATACCACGAGCAATGCTGACCACCTCGCCACTGAGCTTCTCTCCGCCAGAAAGCAGAGTAATTCGCGCTTTCTGCCCCACTCGCACCAACTGCAGTTTGGTTTCTTCAAAATACCCGGTCACGTAAAAGGAGTCGCTTTTGATCAGCGATAACACCGGCGCCCCTCGGGACACGTAATTGCCCCGGTGCAGGGCAAGGTTGTTAACAATACCGCTCTCCGGGGCAAGCACTTTTGTCCGTTCCATATCGATCCGGGCTGTCTCGAGCTCGGCCTGTGCCAGTTGGTAGCTGGCTTTGGCTGTCTCGGCGCGAATACGGTAAGCCTCCAGGCTCTCCTCACTGATAGACTGGCGATCAGCCATGCGTTGGCGGCGTTCATACTGGTGTTTGGCGAGATCCCAACCTGTGCGCTCCTGAGCGAGGCGCGCTTTACTTTCGGCAAATTTCGCCTGATAACGCGTTTCATCAATGGTAAAAAGAGGATCGCCCTTATCAACAGCCAGGTTGTTCTTCACACTTAATCCCGTCACCCAACCGGAAACATCGGGGGCAATCGTGATAACGTCTGCCCGGATCCGGCCATCACGGGTCCAGGGTGAATAAAGATAATGATCCCAGACCCAGGTCCCGGCAAAAACCGCAGCCGCCACAACCAGCAATGTCACTCCAATACGCGCCAGCTTTCCCATGTGAGTCCTTTAATCCCCGAACAGATAAACAATAGCAGCCAGATAACAAACGAACATCGCCACGTCGAACCAGGCTTCCTTCCAGATATAGCGACGCAATTCCAGATAATGCAGAGCCAGTCGCGTAGCCGCCGCAAGAATGAACGCCAACGGCACCAGCACCACCAGCGGGCTGAACAGCATTCCACCAATACTCATCTCGTGAAGCATAACATCCTTACTTTCAACCGTGGCCACCGTGATTCGCTGCCAAGTGTCTGATCATAGGCGCCGTTCGGGCAATTCGCCAATCAGTCTGTGCTAGAGTAGCAGCTGAATTTATCACGCGAGTTTGCAAAGGATGTCCTCCGCAACTGTCTTCGCTGTTTTCGCCGCTGCCTTTATCGCACTGGCCATTTTTTATCTGTTCTTCTACCGCTCCTGGCGGCGAGATCGGGAACTGAAACAACCCTTCCCAAAAGCCTGGCGAAAGCATCTGCAATCGTCTGTACCTTTGTACCGCCAACTGCCAACGCCGCTTCAGAAAACGCTGAGAGAACAAATTCAGCTATTCATCGCGGAAAAGAACTTCTATGGCTGCGATGGCTTTGAGGTGGACGACCGCGTTCGGGTAGCCATTGCCGGACATGCCTGTCTTTTGACTGTCATGCGTTCGTATACCGATTACGATGAGGTGCGCAGCATTCTTGTCTACCCCGATGTATACCGGGTGCAAGCTCCGGAGCGCGACGGCATGGTGGTTAGCGTCAGCAATCAGGTTCGGGCAGGGGAAGCCTCATCGATGGGGCAAGTCGTATTGGCCTGGGCGGAATGCGAAAGCGGAGCCATGCAGGCGAAAAGCGCACACAATGTAATCCTCCACGAATTTGCCCATCAGCTTGATTATCTGGATGGGAGCGCGGACGGTGCGCCACCGCTGAGCGGGGAACAAGCCGATGAGTGGCAACAGACCATGACCATAGCCTACGACAACCTCCGGCACTCTTTGCGGCATCAGCGCAAAAGCTGGCTCGACCCCTATGGTGCTACAAAACCCGCAGAGTTTTTTGCGGTGCTGACAGAAACCTTCTATCAGCAACCACAACATCTGAAAGAACAACAACCCGCAGTGTATGACCTGCTGCGCGACTTCTACAGAATAGACCCTGAAGAGCTGGCCCGGGGCTGACTCTCTTTCCCTTACCGTTAACCTGTCAGGCCCAGGCTCTCAGAATCCTTCTCAATACTGCGATCCAGCAACTCCAAGTAGCCCGCTTTGGTTTTCAGCTTGGTCTGGGCGTGCGCTCTCATATTCAGTTTCCGGAACGCCTGGGCAAGCTCATTAGCGCGGTTCAGGAGCTGATCCGGTGCCACCACTTCATCAAGGAAACCAGCCGAAACGGCGCCCTCAGGGTTATAGATTTCGGCATTGATAACCGAGCGGTAAAAGTGCGCAGGTGCCAAGCGGTGACGGGCAATTTCAATGCCCGCATGGTGCATGGTCATGCCGATGGCCACTTCATTGAGGCCAAGTTTGAAGTTGCCCTCAATACCAATCCGGTAGTCCACCGACAGCATGATAAACGCACCCTTAGCAATTGCGTGGCCGCTGCAGGCACCAATGACCGGAAACGGAAAAGCCGCCAGACGACGGGTGAGCTTTGAGCCTACCGTAACCAGTGCAGATGCTTCCTTCATGCCCTTTTGCATTTCTTTCAGATCGTAGCCACCGGAGAAGATGCCTGGCTGGCCAGTCAGGACAACCACGGCCTTGTCCTGTTCTGCGCGGTCGAGAGCCTGATTCAGCGCTTCAAACACATCGTGGCTCAGAGCGTTCGCTTTCCCGTTGTTAATAACGATTGTGGCGACGCCATCGTTCAGCGTGTAATTTACAAAATCAGTCACCGGCTTTTCCTCTTGGTGGAGTTAATTCTGATTGGGCAGAACTTTGCCAGCTTATGCGGGCCGCCACAAATCATTCTTCACAGGATACCGGTTTCTTTTCAGGCTTTTATAACCGCGCCAAAGGCCGTTTATATGCGGCGTCGGAGCGACAACTTCAGCTGGGCGCTGAAACCTTTCTTCGACGACAGTGGTATCAGATAGTTGTCACCATCCTGCTCGGCCTTACTTCCGCCGCGCTCACTCCACTGTTCATCCGTGGTGACATACCGCAGGTTCCAGCCGTCTCCTGCCGGCGTCATTTTCAGCGTGAGCGTATCCCGGTAAAGGTACTCGCCTTCCACACGATGCTCCGCCCACAGCGCACCATCGATAAAGTAATCCGTCGCGGAAACCGCAAGCTCCACGGTCATAACCATCGTGCGCCCGCGCTCAACGGTAATTTTCGAACTATCAAGAAAAGTTGAGAACAGCATGGGAGAGCGAGCGGAATCCAGCCCTGCCTGCCTGGGTTTCATCATCTCGTCGAACTTGCGCAGCACGGCACTGAAGGTTTCTCTGCGCCTTTCAGTCAAACGAAAACTGCGTGCTCCACGGGGTGATACGGTGGCCTCGAAATAATAGGAGGCCCGTACGCGGCGGCCCTTTTCTTTTGCCTTCTCGACCGAAGGCGGCAGCGGCAGCGATTCCACGTCCATCATACCGTCGACGCGCACATCACCGAACAGGAACCGCACCATGTTCTGGTAACCGTCTTCCGAGTTAACGATGCCATAAGGGCCACTGTGGCTGCGGTACACGAAAGCCCTGGGCGCACCCTGAACCGTCGCATTCTCAATGGCTACGAGGCCGTCACTCATCTTGCCAGCAAGCCACTTTGATACACCTTTGGCCGCTCCATAGTCCTGCTGATTGGTCCCAACCAGGCAAAAAAACCGATCCGGATCGAATTTACCGTCCAGAGAATCCACCCTTTCGGGCTTGCCGTCTAACCCCAGGTAACCCGCCATGGTCTCGCGATTGAAGTTGTTGATATCCCAGAGCCCGAGGAACGCAGGCACATTGATCCCGGCCATTTCTATGCCGTTGTGTGGCGTGGCATAGGTAAACACCCTATCTACCATTTGTCGTACAGCAGGCGTGTTGACCCCATCATTTTGTAGCAGGCATCGGCATACCAGACCACCCATGGAGTGCGCCACCAGATGCACCCGGAATTCCTCAAGCAATTGTGCATCATCACCACACAAGCGTTGCCGCACATTCAGAATCAGATCTCTTAGCTGGACAGCGGCTGCAGGAATGGAAAGGGGCTTACCTTCACCAAAATCCTTGTCTGCCTGATCGTAATAGCGGTAGATGATGACGGATTTATGGGTAATGTCCCGGTCGATCTCGGCACCATCGGAGAAGGCATCCGTATAACCGTAATCCTTCATCAGGCGCATCATCGGTGATTCAAAGACCTGCTTGTAGATTGTTCCATCCCAGGATTGTCGAACCTTCGTTGCGCCCAGGTTAAAGCCCATATAGGGCATGGATACGGTATCGGCAATTTCACTGGCGGTCATGGCGTAGCCACGAACGTAGATGATGGGATGGAACGGGCTCATGAGGCATGCTTCCTTTCAGGCTGATCCTGCCTGTGGGCATGCGATATCCGTTCCGGAAAACGCTTTATGGGGAAATCGCCGATACTTGCAGAATGCAAGTAGAGTTCCGGTTCAGATAGCCTGGAAGAAAGTGTAAAAAAGACTGACGAGCGAAACCGGTTCAGAAAAAATAGTAGCGAATCATCTGCGCCACGATCAACAAGGCCACCAGCGGGAAAATGAACCGTGTGAGGTTGCCATAGTTGCGACCCTCATCTTTCGGAGCGTATTTCTCTACCAGAGGCAAAATAACAATCAGCGCCAGGAACAGAACGGCGAGGATAATGAGCAATGTTCCCATCTGAAAACTCCTTGAGTGCCGGCTTTCGAGCACTCTGTGACTGAACGTGAACTCCCTGCCTGTGACTTATCCCGAAAATCTGTGGATAACTTTGTGAAAAGGCGCGGGACAAGCCAAGTCAGGCCAGTTAAAACGGGCGTTCGGCAAACATGACCGTTAACTGACCAGGTCATTTACTGTCCAGCGGCACCCTGCTGAATTGCCAGCCTGTACGGCCGTTCCAGTGCAGCTCGAACTTCGCCAATGGAAAACACTCGGGCAAACTCACCAAAACGCTGGCCTTCAAACCAGAGATGAATCACTGGCAAGGAAAAAATGCCACGGGCAGCACACAGAGGCGCGGATGCCTGACAATCTACATAGAGCATCACCAGTTCAGGAAACTCGTCCCGCCCCAGCTTCTCCAGTTGGGGTTTCACTGCCTGACAGGCCCCACAACCTTCTCCGCCATACAATACGAGGACCGCACTACTCGTACTTACCAGTTTCGCCAACGCCTCTTCGCTGTATATCGCAAGCATGCAACCTGCCATCCTCAGCACCCGTTACTCTGCAGCCACTGGTTTATCTGGCCCTGATTCATCGCACCGCTCTGGCGAGCCAGTTCGCGACCATTACGGAACAGGATCAGTGTCGGGATGCTGCGAATACTGTATTGCCCTGCCGGCCCGGAATGCTCTTCAGTATTGAGCTTGGCAAAACGCACCTTTCCCTGCCAACCGCGAGCCGCCTGCTCAAACTGTGGTGCCATCATTTTGCAGGGGCCACACCAGCTCGCCCAGAAATCCACCAGCACAGGCAAATCGCTGCGGCCAGTGTGAACAGAAAAATTCTGCCCGGTAAGCTCAAGCACGCTTTCTGGCCACAAAGGCTTTTTGCAGGCTCCGCAATTCCCACCGGCTGCCACGCGAGCGACCGGCACCCGGTTTGTCTTGTCGCAATGGGGGCAAACTACATGTTTAACGTCGTCACTCATGGATTCACCTCACAGCACTATTAATAGATCACTTTTGAAGAGCCATTCTAGAAATTGGACAATTCATCTTGCAGATCTTTTTTCAACTCATCCGCCTCGGTTATCCACACGGTTTTATCAACGCCAGGGAACACACCCACCTGCAGCCCGTCTTTCGAAAGGCCCGGCACCCATTTCTTGAAGAAATCCGGCAGCGAGATGCTTTTCGGGGTCAAGTCGCTCGAACCTTTGGCGTACTCAACAGCGAATTCCGAACTGGGCCAGACCGGCAAGTGCGCCACTCCGTCGTCTTCCGAGACGATCGACAGAAAGCGGCTCTCTGAATTAACGAGTATCCAGATCTCCCTTTCTTCCAGCACCATGCTTAAAAAGTAGTCGTATCGTTCTTCGCCGCTCGACTCGAGCACACTCGCTAACTGCTCATCACTCATAATCTGCTTCTCTGTTTAATAAAATGAGGCTTATGGCGTCTGAATACTGGCACGCTGCGCTTTTCGATACATCCAGGCAAGGCCCAACAGCGCGAGCCCCAGCCCCATAAAGGCTGCAACCCGCCAGAGACCTTGCAGGCCGGCCATATCAATCAGGAAAATTTTGCCGATGACGATGCCCAACAAAGCCATGCCCGCCTTATACAACATAATATGGGCACTTTTTGCCGAATAAACCGTGGCGTAGATAATGGCCGCTATGGCATAGAGCATACCAACCACCGAATAGGTATACAGCTCACCTTCGGTCATGCCGTACCAAAGCGCCATATCACTGCCTTGCCAAAGCTGACGAATTTCCAGAGCAGTGAACACAAGAAAACCCGCTACCGCAACACACAGCGACCAGAGCTTAGGCGCGATCTTCGGGAACCGGCTGATCACAAGCGCCAACAGAACCGGACCACCAAAGGCAGGAAGCAGCATATTGAAAATGGGCGTGCTGCCAATAGCGCCGTCGCTCCACCAGGGGTTGTGAAGGGTGAGCAGCATGAGATAGCTGATACTGGAGAGCGCAAGCAGAATCCATGAGAACAATCGGTAGAGCCAGACCAATGACTGGCTCGCTTTCGCCCGAACGGCATAAGTCACACTTAGCGCACCCCATAGCAGCGTATTCATCGTTGCTTCAATAAGGCTGTATTCGTGGACAAAAATATCACCGTCGTACAGCCAGTAACGCAGCTCGGTACCCAGGAATAGCACCAGCAGGTGCAGGGTGGCGCCTTCCAACCAAGGGCGAATCGAATGGCCTTTTTCGGCAAGCCTGGTTGCAACGGCCGCCAGCAAGGTGGCGCCGCCATAAGTCCAAAGCGACCAGTGAACACCCACATCGTAACCCTGTAACCACGGATTGAAGGTAAGCCGTGCGACAACCAGCGCTAGCACGCCTTTCAATAACAGGTACAACTCAGACATCTGATAACGCCGAGCCAGCCAAGTGAGGCTGACGAACTGCACCGATAGCGCCAGCGTGAGCGATGCTTCCCGGAAGGCCATTACCGTGGCCAGCGAGTAACTGACGTGCGCCGCCATCAACGCCCAGACAACGCCGTTCCCATAGCGAGCACGCCCCTCCATGCCCCAGGCCAGAACGCCATACACAGCGCCAAGCAGCAGAGTGGCGGTCGCCCACACAATTGACGTTTCACCATAACCATGCAACAAAAGCCAACCAAGCACCAACCACACCAGCGGGGAAAGCAGCGTTAATGAGGCCCACCGCCGCTGACCGGGATAGCGCCCCCACAACCATAAACCAAGGCCAGTAGTGATTATCGCGGCAGCAATTAGATAGCTGATAAAGCCCGCCTGCTGGGCGATGGGAATCTGTAGCAGATAGACAAGATCGCCATCCATCCTGCCCCTATACAGCAACCAGCCGGCAGCGCTAGCCAATACTGCAGCCCAAGGCAAGAACCAGAGTGTTCCACGCCCGAGAACCTCGCGACTTTGAGGAATCAGGGACGCCGCGGGCAGGATGAGAAGCCAACTCCAAAACAGCGGGTTCTCAACTGACTGCTGCGCAATCGAAATACCCCATATCGCCAACAGCGGCAAAAATGCTTCACGCAAACGCGAAGGCGCTGCCCGCTCTGCGCCGGGCAAAAACGCAAACACGACAAACAAGACCGACAGATACCAGGCTGTTGCCAGTTCAGCAGGTGCTGCCGCCACCGTTACCGCCCACCAAAGCAACGCACCTGCCAGAGTGGCGTACCACAACCAGTCACGAAAAACGTAGCGCATTAACAGAAGCGAGCTGAGGGTAATAACACAGCTGTAGGTAAGCACAAAGGCAACACTGCCGCCGTCACCACCAATCAGCAAAGGCACCAGATAGGCGCCGCTCAGGCCCATAATCGCCAGCAGAGGGCCGTGCACCAAAGCCAACGCCATGGTTGCCAGTGAAACAACAGCCAAGAACATTAACCCCACAACAGGGCTGATCAATTCATAGTGGTGGACGCCGGCGAGCAATGCAGCATAAAGGGTAACGCTACCCCCGCCTGCCAGTGCAGCAAACACCTGATCCGTGCTCATATGGCGACGGCGCAAGAACTTCGCGCCTGCATGCAGGGCAAGGCCGGTAGTCAGGGCAAGCAACAGTTGTTGCACCGGCCCTATCAGCCCGGCACTGATGGAGTGGCTGACCATAAAGATACCAGCCAGCGCGACACTCAGGCCGCCTAGCCACACCATCCAGTTTTCTTTCAGGGCCGCAATAACACGAGAAGGCTCACGGGGTTTTCCGGGTTCAACCCAGTTATTCACTTCCGCCTGCGAATGTTGTGGCCCCGCTACGGCTGCTGTCGTCAAGGCGGGCTCTGGCTTTGATTCGCGCTCTGGTTCAGCAAGCTGACCAGTAACAACCTCGCCAGACTCATTCGGAAGCGGCACCTGCATAGCTTCCTGCGGGACAGGTGACGGCTGGCTGTGCTTCATTTGCAGGCGCAACTCGTTCACTTCAAGACTGAGCTGTGCAACCTCAAGGTTCAGAGCATCAAAACGAGCCATCTGCTCATTTCGCTTACGATAAGCCAAAAAACCAAGAACAGAGCCTACAGGTATGAACAGTGTGAGGCCGACACCAAGAAGAATCAGTATTGCTTCCAAATCCCTTTACCTTTTTTCAAGAACGTCAAGAATCCTGCCGCGTGCGTAATGAGCCACCGGTGTAGCGCACAGTTTATCTTCTCTGTAGCCAACGTCATGTACAAAACGGTAGTTAACCACGTGCACTCGTCACAAGACCAACAACCAGTTAAAAGTCGTGTCGCAGAATACTCGCTGAGAAACTCGAAAACAGTGGCATCAATATATGACGAGAAGAAAAAGCGTTGCTGTCAGGCTCGAGGCGAAGGCAGCCTTACCCTGAAGAGCAACGCTTTTTGAAGTCGGAGGGGGTCATTCCGAAGCGACCTTTAAACGCGGTCGAGAAATAGCTGGGGCTACCGAAGCCATATCTATACACAACTTCTGTAAGGTTTAATCGACCGTTATGGGCCTTGATATAATCCGCACACATCTCCAGGCGCTGGGTTTTCACATACTCTGACAACGTGATCGAATTACCGGAGAACGCGCGATAAAGGCTTCGCACAGAGGTACCAATGGAGCTGGCAACCATGGGTGCATTCAAGCCAGGCTCTCCGATGTTGTCTTTCACAAACTCGGACGCGGCCCTGAACACCTTATCGTACGGATCGCTATTGCGAATGCTCTTCAGAATCGAGGGCTTTATCAGCGTCGCCAGCGAGTCGAGAATCGCGGCTCCTTCCTCTACATCCAGGTTCTCATGCAGTGATGCTTCTATAACCAGCTTGCTGGCAAAACGCGCAATGTGCGAATCCGCAGGGATCTTGACACCCAGTTCAACCTTACTGAGATTCAATATGCGCTCAACAATCTGGCGGGGCAATATAAGCGATATCTGGTGAGAGAGATCCTGGTAGGAAAAGCGGAACGGCAGCGCGGAATCGACGAGAACAATATCCCCCTGGGTCAGGTAGGAGCGATTCCCAACTTGCTCGACCAACGAGCACCCCATAATCTGAAAAACACAGAAAAAATCCGGGATACCGCTTTTTTGTATCTCTTTTGGCGTTCGATAAAGATCTGCGCCCTGGATACTAACTCTGGACATATCGAGCGAACCGCCCACTTTCTGGACAGATCCGGAAAATTTTTCGCCTACCGGTCTAGCCAAAAAAGGTCCACATATATCATTGATATTGTTGATCCATTTGTCGAAATCAGCTGTACCGCTAGTGCATGACGACACGCCTGTGACCTCTTACTTTTGTTATGACTATCTGGCTCGAATCTGGCGATAAAACAATCAAAAGTCAAGGAATCCTTCCGGAAACTCTGCGCTGTGAGATCGATACATATTTGCGCACGCAAGGGGGAAACATGTGTCGGGTTGAGAATGCTCTTACAGCTCGCTGGCGCAGGAACGAAACCTTCTGGCAGCAATGAGAAAGCATGGGACAGGATTAGTTGATAAAAATAGAAACCATGGTGGGTGGCTTTCGATCCCGCAAAATCGAGCAGCAACCCAGCGCTACTCCTGAAGCTACACCAAACCTACAACAATAAAGGTTAAACAATGCATCAGAGCAAGCATTTACGACGAGCCATTTTATGCGTTTTCGCGAGCAGTATCGCCATTCCAACAGCCTTCGCTGCTGAAGTTTCGAGTGATGAAAACTACCAGTTGAATGCAGATCTGGAATTGGCTGCCGGTCTTTTCACAAGCGACAAAAGCTACCTGTATGACACCGAACAAGGCGGAGCCCAATGGCAGGAGGGCTACATAAAGTACGGCCTGTCCGGCAGCTATTCTCTGGGTAACAGCACGGCTTTTTATGCAGGCATCAATGCACTCTCGTCAGGCACATGGGGTGATGGCGATGCCGGCGGCTTCAGCACCGGCGATGAAAGCGATACGGATCTCGAAGATGCCTACGTTGGCTTTAAATCTGGCAACCTGCTGCCATTTCTTGGCCAGGACGGTCTGGACATTTCGTTTGGTAGCCAGAGCTTCGCGATTGGCGATGGCTTTTTGATCAACGGAGACGCCCTGAACCTCGGTGAAGGGCTAAATGGCGGCGGTCTCGATTTTGATCGCGGCGGTGCCTACTGGCTTGCCGCAAGAAAAGCCTTCGATAAAACCGCTCTTGTGCGTATTGGTGGTAGCACAGGATTACGCTCAGACCTGTTCTGGATTGAGTCAGACAATAAAGCGCAGGCGGACACCGAGCTAACCGGTATAAATCTTGAGTATGTCTCATCTCACGGAACCTTCGGCCTGATGCATCTAAAAGGCCTGGACGTTAACGAGCCCTACGCTCAGGCGCTTGGCCTGACGGGCAGAGATGGTCAGGACACCACCAGCCTGCGGTATCAGGGTAACGCCGGCGTAGAACCGCTTTTTCTTTCCGCAGAGTTTGTGACTCAGGATCAGGGCGATGCCAGTCGTAAGGACGCTGACGCCTGGTATGCAGAAGCCGGGTGGGGCTTTGAGCAACAGATATGGGCGCCAAGCGTCAATATCCGCTACTCCACATTCGATGAAGGCTTTGACCCATTATTTTTCGGCTTTAATCGCGGCTACGGAACCTGGTTTCAGGGTGAAGTCGCCGCCAACTATGCCGGGCCTTTCAATAGCGACACAGAAGTTCTCCACGTTGGCGTAAAAGCCTACCCCGCTCCCACTGTCGCGGTCGGCGCCTTGTTTTTCGACTTCAGTGACACCGCAGGGGGCAACGGCTCCCTGGACAGCCAGGAGATTGATCTCTACGCCGAGTGGGCCGTCAACGATCACCTGTTCCTGAGCCCTCTTATTGGCTTCTACAAACCCGAAAAACAAGCAGCTGACGGCGGCAGTCAGCTCCTGGACAACGACCTGAACACCTACGCCCAAATAATGGCGGTTATTTCCTTTTAATAACCGCGACCGACCAGGCCGTTCACCTGGAGCCACCAATAGTCGGAGACATCAGAAATGCAGACTTATCGGAATACCCTGAACGGAACGCTTGTTGACCCCGTCAGCTGTTATGAAATTTTCAATCCTGCCAATGGGCAATCTTTGGGAATGGCGCCAGAGAGCGACGAAAAAGAGGTCGACCGCGCTGTCCAGTCAGCTAAGCTCGCTCAAAATAGCTGGGCAAAGCAAGGTGATCAGGAGCGACGCGACGTCATTAACAGGGTTGCTCAGATTCTCGAAGAAAATTCCGACTATCTGGCGGAACTGATTACACGGGAACAGGGAAAGCCGTTGTCCGGCCCGGGCTCAAGGTTTGAGATGCAAGCCTGTGTCGGATGGACTCAGGTTCCCGCGAGCCTCGATCTGCCTCCCGAGATTGTGTACGAGGATGACGAGCGCAAAGACACCTTGCATCGCGTTCCGCTAGGCGTTGTAGCAGCAATCGCGCCATGGAACTGGCCTTTGATGATAGCTATATGGCAAATCATTCCGGCCATAAGAATGGGGAATGCAGTCGTTCTGAAACCTTCTGAATACACACCTATTGCAACACTGGAGATGGTCAGGCTTATCAACCAGGTTCTTCCGGCGGGCGTGCTCAACACAGTAACCGGGGACGGAAGCATCGGAAGCAAACTGACCCATCACCCTGAGATCAACAAAATCATGTTCACCGGCAGCGAATCAACCGGTCGCCGTATTATCGAAGCCTCCGCAAAAAACCTGTCACCTATAACCCTGGAGCTTGGCGGTAACGATGCAGCCATCGTTATGCCCGGAACAAACGTTAAAAACATCGCCAACGATTTGTTCTGGGGTGCATTCCTGAACATGGGACAAACATGCGCCTGTATCAAACGCCTCTATGTTCACGAAGATGACTACGACGCCGTTATGGCCGAGCTCAGCGCAATCGCCAGTCAGATGAAAATAGGTGATGGCATGGATGAGTCTGTGCTGATTGGCCCCCTCCAGAACAAGATGCAGTTTGAAAAAGTCCAGGAACTCGTATCTGACGCCAAAACAAGTGGTTGCGATGTTCGCGAGTTTGGCGAGGTACCGGACCAAGGCTACTTCATGCCCCTTACTCTGGTTGGCGATATCAAGGACGGCCAGAGGCTGGTTGACGAGGAGCAGTTTGGACCAGCCCTACCGATCATTCGTTACCGAGATCTGGAGGATGCCGTGGAGTCTGCGAACGGGCTTGGCGCGGGGCTTGGCGCATCCCTGTGGGCAGACAAGCCTGCAGAAGCAAGCAAGCTGGCTACCCGGCTGGAAGCCGGGACGGTGTGGATCAACCAGCATGGTGCTATCCACCCGATGGTTCCTTTCGGAGGCAACAAGGCGTCAGGCTACGGAGTCGAGTTTGGTATTGAAGGGCTCAAAGCGGTCACACAGAGCAGGGTGGTCAGCTTAAAGAAATAAAAACAGCCTGCTTTGAACCTGGAATTGGAGCAGTGAGCGAATCATGTGCGGAAGCTGCGATGAAGCACTACGCACCTAAACACCAGAAAAATAACATCGAGGATTGTAATGATGCATCTACCCAAAAAACTGGCGTACTGCCTGGTGGTAGCGTCCAGCCTTATTGCTGCGAGTGCAAATGCGCGCCTGCCAAACGAAAACGTTGGTAGCACCACTCTGCCGCCGCCAGATGATCACCGAAGCTATATGGTGGATTTTGAGTTCAACAACATGGTTTCCACCCGGGTCGTTGTGATTGATCCCGACGAAAAGAAATATCTTGGAATGGTGCCAACGGGCCACGCTGCTCCCGCTACGCTCTCCCATGATCGGAAAACCATCTATACCGCAGATTTCTTCTATACCCGCTACGTGCGCGGGGAGCGCACCGATGTATTAACTGCCTGGGATAGCCAGACGCTTTCAACGAAATGGGAACTCGAACTACCGAGCCGACGTGCGTTTACCCTGACTGAACGCTTTTCCATCGCGCCCAGTGCAGATGACAAGTTCGTCTATATCTATAACTTCACGCCATCGACGTCGGTGACAGTCGTCGACACCACCAAACAAGAGATGGTTAACGAGATCGCGATCAACGGGTGCATTCTGAACTACCCGGTAGGAGAGAGGCGGTTTGCGTCCCTGTGCGGCGACGGCTCACTTCAGATGATTACGTTGAACGACGAAGGTGAGGAAATAGATCGCACCAAAACCAAGTTCTTTGATCCGGACGTAGTCAAATTGGTCGAAAGGGCTACGGTCGTCGGGGAGACCTACTATTTCGTGACCACATTGGGTGAAGTCGTGCCACTGGACCTGTCCGGAGACGAGCCGAAGCTGCTGCCCCGCTGGTCACTGGTCACGCGGGAAGAAATGGCTGACGGCTGGGCGCCAGGCGGCTGGCAGCTCATTGCAGCCGCGCCCGGGATCAACCGACTGTACGTACTGATGCACACGGACCACAAAGCTTATAACTGGGAAGATCCAAGCCAGATTATCTGGGAGTTTGATCTGGAAACCGGCGAAAAACTTGCAACCCTGGAATCACCTAACCTTATTTGGAGCCTGAGCGCTACATCAGATGACAAGCCTCTTCTGCTTGGCACAAATATTGAAGGCGGCCTGGAGATATTTGACCTCTCCACTGGCGAGCATAACGGGACAATGGAAGGTGTAACCAAAACTCCGACACTGATACTGAACCATTAAGAGGTGACGTGATGATAGATCCTGTTATCAGTACATCGGCCGCTCTGGCGCTGAGCGTTATATTCGCCAGCGCGGCAAGCCATAAACTCAGGCACCCCAGCTGGTTTCGGCGCCAGGTGCACGAATACGAGCTAATTCCAGGGCTGATGGTGCCAGCCGCAGCTCGAACCCTGCCGATCGCAGAGCTCGTGATTGCCGCCGGTCTGCTATGGAGTATCAGCAGGCCTTACGCCGGCGTTCTGGCATTTTTGATGATCTGTGTCTATGCACTGGCCATCGCAATAAATCTGGCCCGAGGCCGCAAAGACATCGACTGCGGGTGTTCCGGCCCGGCGATGCGACAGCCGTTACAGCCTGCCTTGCTCGCTCGCAATCTGCTGCTGGCCATCATTGCTTTGGTAGCTCTGTTGCCCATGCTTGATCGGCCACTAAGCCTGCACGACAACTTTGTGATGATTGCAGCGGGCGTCGTTCTGGTTCTGCTTTACACAGCCACAGATCTCTGGATTGCCAATAGACCGTTACTACTAAAACTGTCAGGAGAAAAATAAGATGCAAGCACTCATCGTTTCAAACATTCTGCTTTGGCTGCTGTTGATAGCCAGTTCGCTGGTGCTTCTTGGCCTTATCCGGCAAATCGGCGTTTTGCACTCACGAATCGCGCCCGCCGGCGCACTGATGCTAGATAAGGGCGTTGAAGTTGGCAAATCTGCACCGCAGGTTACAGCACCAGACCGTTTCGGCCGACCGATCAACATTGGCTATGCCAGCGAACGCTCTACCCTGCTCTTTTTCCTCTCGCCCTCCTGCCCGATCTGTAAGTCGCTCATACCGGCAATCAAGGCCATGAGCCGCTCTGTTAAAGACCTGGATGTGATTTACGTAAGTGATGGAGATGCTCTTGAGCATGACAAACTCATATCTCAGGCCGGACTCGAGAAATCCACCTACGTCGTGAGCCCTGACGTCGGCATGACCTATCAGATTGGCAAGTTACCTTATGCAGTGCTGATTGATCAGGCCGGAACACTCAAAGCCAAAGGCCTCGTTAACTCCAGGGAGCATCTGGACAGCCTCTTTGAAACCGAACTACTAGGCTCATCAACCCTTCAGGATTACATAAAGGCTCAGGCTGAATCCTCAGGTATTCATACGCCTTCCTGATTAAGGAGAATAATAAAATGAAATTTCTTGATCGCTTTTTCGAACGCTCGTCACGCCATGTAGCCAATACAACGGGGCGACGCCAGTTTATCGCAAAATTTGGCTCATTTTTGGCTGTGGGCGTGGCCGCACCAGCCCTTCTTCCTATCGACCGAACCGGTAAGGCACTGGCTGCCGGCACACCATCAGCCGGCGACCCGGGTGATCCAACCAGTTGTGACTACTGGCGTTACTGTTCGGTTGACGGATTTCTTTGCAGTTGTTGCGGGGGCTCGGCAACCAGCTGCCCGCCGGGAACAGAAGTCTCTTCTGTCACCTGGGTCGGCACCTGCCGCAACCCTGCAGACGGAATCGATTACATCATTTCCTACAACGACTGCTGCGGCAAACATAGCTGCTCTCAGTGTGCGTGTACCCGTAACGACAGCGAAGAGCCCATGTACCGGCCTTTCAACAACAACGATATTAACTGGTGTCTGGGCACAAGCAGCAGCGTTTACAATTGCACCGTATCGGTTATCAAGGGCGTGGCCTCCTGAGGAACATAGCTATGCGCTCGATCTTCTGTGCTTTGGCTTTAACCTTGATCGTTGTCTCCCCTTCGGGGGAGGCACGGGTTATTCCTGACCCCAATCAAAAACCAGCTCCTGGCAATGAGGCCCGACAGACGCCTTTGCATCTGGCCAATTATTCACCGTCGGTGAATTATCAGTTGCAATGCGTGGGTTGCCATCTGACAAACGGCGAGGGCGCACCTCGTAGCGATGTGCCAATGATGAAAGGTTTTGTGGGGAATTTCCTCAAGGTGGAAGGCGGTCGGGAATTCCTCATTCGGGTTCCCGGCTCTTCGCTGTCTGCGCTTAGCAACTCGCAGTTGGCCGAGCTGCTTAACTGGATGCTAAAAGACGACGGAATTGCCGGAGGTAGTGCACCAAAAGGCTTTAAGCCTTACACAGGCAAGGAAGTCGAGTCCTACAGGGGGGTGATGATCAAAGATCTGGTGGGATACAGACGTAATCTGATTGAACAGATAAGAGATCTGAACATAGATATCCCCGAAGACGTCATTCCATAAATTAAATCACGCCTTTGACAACGCGGTTCGAGGCGCCTTAATGCCTTGAACCGCGCCTTCCGGGTTCTAGCGTCGACAACCAGAATCTTCTCCCAACAGACACTACCCAAGAACCGCACTTTACGTTAAGGTCAACTTTGCACAGCTCGACTCGGTTTTACCCAAACCGGAATGACTGGCAACGGGAGCTTCATTGCAACACCGGCAGGGTTGCATAAAGCGTTCTATACTCTGGCAAAACACCGGCAGATAGAACAAGGCTCCGTAACTTAACGATGCCCTCATAAGGGGCATTCTGTTCCTCAAGCCATCACCCCAGGAAGAGGATTATGACAACAACAAAGTCCAAAACCGTTTATAACCCTGTTTTTACGGACGGTGCTGAATACCGCATCCCGACATTCAAACTTCTGAAACAGGACGGCTCGCTCTATAAAGGCGGCAAAGCCCCTGATATCGACAAAGAGAAAGCTCTGCGAATCTACCACGCGATGGTCACCACCCGTGTGCTGGATGAGCGTATGCTTGGCGCCCAGCGCCAGGGCCGCCTGAGTTTCTACATGCAGTGCACTGGCGAGGAGGCTTCCATTATTGGCAGTACCGCTGCGCTGGATGACGCCGACATGATCATGGCCCAGTATCGTGAGCAGGGCGCACTGGCCTATCGCGGCTTCACCATTGACGAGTTTATGAACCAGCTGTTCGGCAATGAACTGGACTACGGCAAGGGCCGCCAGATGCCGGTTCACTATGGTTCCAGCAAACTCAATTACATGACTATCTCCTCGCCGTTAGCCACGCAAATCCCCCAGGCGACCGGGTATGCCTACGGCCAGAAAATGGCCGGTGACGGGCACTGCACTATTGTCTATTTCGGTGAGGGCGCAGCCTCGGAAGGTGATTTCCACGCAGGCCTGAACATGGCCGCCGTGCATCGCGTACCCGCTATTTTCTTCTGTCGCAACAATGGCTATGCCATTTCCACTCCCGCCGTTGAACAGTTTGCAGCCGATGGCATAGCCCCTCGGGGCTTCGGCTACAAAATGGACACCATCCGTGTAGACGGCAACGACCTACTGGCCGTTTACCAGGCCACCGAAGCCGCCCGCAAACTGGCGGTGGAGGAAAACCGCCCGGTTCTGATTGAAGCCATGACCTATCGCCTGGCGGCGCACTCGTCATCTGACGACCCTTCCGGTTATCGCAGCAAAGACGAAGAGGCCGTATGGCGCGAGAAAGACCCCATCCTGCGCATGCAGAACTGGCTCATAAAGAAAAAATGGTGGAGCGAGAGCAAAGAGAAAGAACTTCAGGAACGCCTGCGCCGTGAAGTGCTCGAGACCATGAAGCGAGCCCAGAAGCTCCCGCCACCCCCGCTGGAAACGCTGGTAACGGATGTTTACGACGAAGTGCCTCCGTTGCTGAACGCGCAGTTCGAAAAACTCAAAGCACACATTCGCAAATATCCGGACGAGTATCCCAAGTCGGCTGCTCACGTTCAGGGAGGGGCATAACATGGCCAAGATGAACATGCTGCAGGCCATCAACGATGCGCTTGATATCGCGATGGCTACCAACGACCGGGTTCTTTGCTTTGGAGAGGATGTGGGTGTTTTTGGTGGTGTATTCCGTGCCACCAGCAATCTGCAACAGAAGTACGGCAAAGATCGCTGTTTCAACACGCCTCTGGTGGAACAAGGCATTATCGGTTTCGCCAACGGGCTGGCAGCTCAGGGCTCCTTCCCGGTGGCCGAGATCCAGTTTGCCGACTACATATTCCCAGCCTTCGATCAGATTGTTAACGAATCGGCCAAGTTCCGCTATAGGTCCGGCAACCTGTTTGATGTGGGCGGCCTGACCATCCGGGCGCCCTACGGCGGTGGCATAGCCGGTGGCCTGTACCACTCCCAATCACCAGAAGCCTATTTTGCCCACACACCGGGTTTGAAAATTGTTGTGCCACGCAACCCGCATCAGGCCAAAGGCCTGCTACTGGCTTCCATCAACGACCCAAACCCCACTCTGTTCTTTGAGCCAAAGCGTTTGTATCGAGCCTCTACAGGCGAAGTGCCGGAGGGCGAATACGAGTTGCCCATAGGCGAAGCCGAAGTCCTGAAGGAAGGCACCGATGTCACGGTGTTGGGCTGGGGCGCCCAAATGGAAGTCATCGACAAAGCTGTCGAGATGGCAGAAAAAGAAGGCTTCTCCTGCGAGGTCATTGACCTGCGCACAATCCTGCCCTGGGACGTGGAAACCGTCGCCGAATCGGTGCTTAAAACCGGACGTCTGGTAATCACCCACGAAGCCCCCCTGACGGGCGGCTTTGCCGGTGAGATAGCCGCCACTATCCAGGAACGCTGCTTCCTCTATCTGGAATCACCGATCGCACGGGTTACCGGGATGGACACACCCTTCCCGCTGGTGCTTGAAAAAGAGCACTTCCCCAATCACCTGAAGGTCTATGAGGCCATCCGGGAAAGCGTCGAATTCTAGACTGATATCAGGACAGGAGAACAATTATGAGTGATTTTATACTGCCCGATATCGGCGAAGGTATCGTGGAATGTGAACTGGTCAAATGGCTGGTGAGTGAAGGTGATCTGATAGAAGAAGATCAGCCGGTCGCAGAAGTTATGACCGACAAGGCCCTGGTAGAAATTCCCGCGCCCTACAAGGGCCGGGTAACCCGTCTGTACTGGAAAGAAGGCGACATAGCCAAGGTGCATGCGCCGCTGTTTGAACTGATTGATGAAAGCGGTGAAGGCGAGGGAGAACCCGCAAAAGCCCGTGATGAAAGCAAAAGCTCTGAGCCAGAGGCAAAGCAGGCGGAGCCGAAGCAAAGCTCTGATCGCGCAGAAACAGTCGCTTCAGCAGCCCCGTCGACGCGCCAGGACGGGGAGCGCACGCCCGCCAGCCCCGCTGTGCGCCGTTTGGTTCGCGAGAATGAACTGACGCTGGAAAATATCCAGGGCTCGGGCAAAGATGGCCGCATACTCAAGGCCGATGTACTGGCTCATCTGGAACAGCCTGCCTCCGGCAGTTCACCAGCCTCAACGAGCGGAGCACGCAGGCCTGCCGCGCAAAACCAGGAAGTGCGCATAGAGCCCATCAAAGGCATGCAGGCCGTTATGGCCAAGCGCATGGTGGTTTCCGCAACCACCATTCCACACTTTATCTTCAGCGAAGACATTGATGTTACTGATTTGCTGAGCCTGCGCCAGCAGCTAAAGCCCGAAGCAGAAGCCCGTGGCTCTCGCCTCACGCTCATGCCGTTCATCATGAAGGCCATCGCACTCGCAGTGCGTGAATACCCGGTGCTTAACAGCCAGCTCAACGAGGATGTTACCGAGATCCACTACCAGCCCCAGTGCAACGTTGGCATGGCCGTAGACAGCAAAATCGGGCTGCTTGTTCCCAATGTTAAAAACGTGGGCCAGCTTACCCTGCTGGAGATTGCGGACGAGGTAACCCGGCTGACCGAAGCGGCCCGGGAAGGCCGGGTAAGCCAGGCGGATCTCAAAGGCGGCACCATTACCATTTCCAACATTGGTGCACTGGGCGGCACCTACGCCTCACCCATCATCAATGCGCCGGAAGTAGCGATTGTGGCGCTGGGGCGTACCCAGAAGCTGCCGCGCTTTGATGCGAATGGTCAGGTGGCAGAGCGCGCCATCATGACAATCAGTTGGGCGGGCGATCACCGCATTATTGATGGCGGTACCATTGCCCGGTTCAACAACCTGTGGAAGAGTTATCTGGAGTCACCGCAATCCATGCTTCTCCACATGGGCTGACCGGTATGGCGCCACCAAACCCGTCATCGCAGATGCCACAGCCGTCACAGCTGCAACAATTCTACATCCCGGAAGAGCAGTCGGTTTACCTGCTCAGCCACGACGATGCGAGAAAGCTGAAAGACTGGGTTGAGCTATGCACAACCCAGCTCAGGCAGATGGGTTACGCCGACATCTCGATGATCGGAAAGGGCGCCTACGGTTTTGTGTTTGCCGGCAGGCTGCCGCTGGAGGGCGCGCGTGATCTTGATCATGTGTTCAAGTTCACCCGCATCACCCTGCCCCAGCATCTGCACGACCGGCTGGAAGACGAAGCCTATATTCTGGAACAGGTAGAGCACCCCCGGGTGCCCGGCCTGGTTGCCTTCCACCGCGCCGGCAGCCAGCCTATTCTGGTCATGGAGCGGGCGCCCGGTTTTAACCTGGAGGAAGTATCTCTCCAGCAAGGTCGGCTGAGCCCGCGCCTGATTATCCGCATCGCCGATCAGCTGGCCGATATCCTGCGCCACCTGCGGCGCGAATCCGACAATGAACAACGCCCCATCGTGCACGGTGATATCAAACCATCCAATCTGGTGTTTGACGCCGAGACCGAAAATATTGCGCTGATCGACTGGGGCTCCTCGGTCTTTGCCCAGTTGGACGCCAACCAGCAGTTTCTCAGCCCCAGCGTGATGGAGCTGATGTCCGACAACTTGCAGCAGACCAACGCCCGCCTGGGCGATGTTTACTTCATTGGTGAAGAACAGCTCTATGGCGGCCTCTCATCCCCAAGGTTTGACGAGCAAGGTGCTGCGGCTACGCTCTACGCGCTGGCCTCCGGACAGTCTTGCCGCTTTGGCCATCAGGCGATACCCGCCACCTCCCTTGGCTTACCCATGGAATTTGCGCGCATGCTGGAAGGCATGCTCGACCCGGACCCTGCTCTGCGCATGCGTGCCGGCGACCATTATCTGAAGGAGATGCCGCGTTTGGGCCGCACGGTGATGATCGACCTGCCCGAACCCGCACCCACGCCTCTGGTGCCCATCTGGACACGGCTTTCTGAACGGGAAATCGACACCGTGGTGTACAGTTCCCGAAAGTCTTTCCTGCGACAGGAAGGCGCGCCCGAAACCCTGAACGACGTCAACGACGTGCAGCTGGATCGCTACTACAAGAACTTCATGCAGGGTATGGGAGAAACTGAAAAAGCATTTCTCGCCGCCGTCAGCCGACTTGGCCGTTATCCGGTAGAAGGCGGGCTCGCTGTGCGCTGGGAGGCTGATGGTATCTACGTGGATACCTCTTTGAACCTGCACGACCCGGAACTCAAAAACGCCTTCACCACGGCCGTGAACAACATGGTTAACCTGGCTCAGGCCATCTATCGCCAGGGCATCTTCAAAAGCTGCCTGTTCAACGCCCGGGACACCCTGCACATCGAGCGTGATGAGCCCGAGCAGCCGTTCATTGCGCCGCCTGAGATGCGACTGCCCTATCAGGTGAGCTCGGCGCCGGAAGTGGAAGACCGTTCACGGGTGCACTCTTACTTTGAGGACGGGCCGGATCCGGAGGAGTTTCTGGTACTGCCACAAACCATCATTAAATCCCTGGAGGCGCTCAACACCATCCGCCACACCGGCATGATCATTTTTGAAGCCCTGCCCCGACATCTCAAAATCCACAGCCAGTACCGACTGCTGGACCCGGAGAAGGAAGACGAGTTTCGACAGCGGCTGGACGAAATTCTCGCGGCCGTAGATCAGATTACCGGGCTGGGCGTATCCGGCTTTATGAAAATGCCCTACAAGGACACCCGGTTTTTCCCGCATATTGAGCGGCTGCCTGAACGCTATTACCCCCGGAATCCCAGGCACGAAGCTGCAGAGGCAAGCTAGCTCCCGGCAATCATCTTATCTGCTTCGCAAACACGCCCGATTGGTTTACGATGCGCCGCCATACCCTGTTCCCGCTAAAACCTTCAGGCTGCCATGTCCTCCAATTATCTGTATACCGACCTGTCTGGCTATTACGACTTAATGTGTGCGGATATTAGCTATCACGCTCAAAGCTTCGGCGTTCAGAGGCTGCACCAGCTTTTCGGTAATGATGGACAGACGCACCTGGACCTGGCCTGCGGAACCGGCCCTCATATTCGCCACTTTATTGATTTCGGATACCAAAGCAGCGGTCTGGACATAAACCAGCCCATGCTGGAACAGGCAAGAGAGCGGTGCCCGGAAGCACAGTTTTCATTAGGCGACATGTGCAACTTTGAGGTTGATGAACCTCTGGATTTGATCACCTGCTTCTTGTATTCCATCCACTACAGCGATGGCATAGAAAAGCTGAAACAATGCATTGCCAGCGCACATCGCGCACTAAAACCGGGTGGCGTGTTTTGCTTTAATTCCGTCGATAAAAACAAAATTGATAACAACCTGTTTGAGCGACACACCGTCTCCCAAGGGGATAGCCTGTTCACCTTCCGCTCCGCATGGGATTACTGTGGTGAGGGCGAGAGGCAAGGCCTCAAGCTCAGCATCACGAAAACCACCGACGGCGTCACCCAATCGTGGAACGACGAACATCCTATGGTGGCTTTGGGTTTTGAAGAGCTGGCAAATATCCTGCAGCCCTTTTTCGATGTCCATATTCTTGAACACGACTACGAAAAGATCGTTCCGTGGGACAAGGTATCGGGAAACGCGATCTTCGTATGCGTGAAAGCATAACCTCGCCACTGGATTTTCCGGACCAGCACTGGTAACTTTCCGTACAGATTTATCAACAGATAAACATACCTTCAAGGATTGAAGATATGCCTCAGGCAAACGGATTGCAGTTCACCGCGCGTGTCGGTGAGCTTCCCTCAGATATGTTCTCTGTCGTCAGCTTTGCACTGACCGAAGGTCTTTCGGAGCTTTTTCATGGCCGCCTGATCCTGGCTAGCACCGATCCTGGAATTCAGGCCTCTGACGTACTGGAACAGCCCGTTGACCTGGCAGTCTGGCAGGACGGCATCCCCCAGCGTCGCTTCACCGGCGTGGTGAACGAGTTTGCCCGAGGCGAAACAGGCCATCGCAGCACCCTCTACGAGGTGATCATTCAGCCGCCGCTATGGCGCTTGGGGCTGATGCACAACAGCCGCATCTTCCAGACTCAAACCACCGACGCCATCGTGCGCACCCTGCTGGAAGAGCGGGGCATTGTGGATTCGGTGTTTGATCTCAAGCGCACTCCCCAGGATCGGGAGTACTGCGTACAACACCGGGAAAGCGACCTGGCGTTTATTGAGCGATTGGCAGCAGAGGAAGGCTGGCACTACCGCTATCAGCACGGCAGCGTAGAGGGGAACGAACAGCCCGGCTTGATCCTTGCCGACCATCACGGTGATGCACCGCGACTGGAAGCTGCCGAATACAACGGCAAAGCCGGCGGCAGCACCAAACAACCGGCGGTGTTCCACTTCCGCTATGAAGAACGGGTTCGTGTCGCCTCTGTCGCCACGAAAGACTACACCTTCAAAAACCCAGCCTATGCGCTGATGCACGAACAAAGCACAACCAACACCAACCAGCGCCAGGACTACCAACACTTCGATTACCCGGGCCGATTCAAAGCAGATGCCAGCGGCCAGCCGTTTACCGAAGCTCGGTTAGATGCCCTCAGAAACGATGCCAGCACCGCAAACGGCGAAAGCAATCGCCCGGATTTCACTTGCGGCGCAAAAGTGGAGCTCACCAACCACGACAGCGCCAGGCTGAACTGCGACTGGCTGTTAACTGCCATTACCCATGTGGGCGAACAACCCCAGGCACTGGCAGAAGAAGGCGGCTCTGAACCCACCACCTATCACAACCTGTTCAGCGCTGTACCAGCCAACAAAACCTGGCGGCCATTGTGTGACCACCGGCCGCTGATGGACGGTCCACAGATAGCCATAATTACCGGCCCGGAAGGTGAAGAAATCCACTGCGATGAATACGGCCGGGTGAAAGCGCGCTTTCCCTGGGATAGGCGCCAGCGGCCAAATGGGGTAGAGAGCACTGAGAACAACGAACACAGCAGCGCCTGGCTGCGCGTAAGCCAGGGCTGGGCCGGTGGGCAATACGGTTTCATGGCACTGCCCAGAATCGGCCACGAAGTGATTGTCTCCTTCCTTGATGGCGACCCGGACCAGCCCATCATCACCGGAAGAACACACCACGCCACCAATACACCGCCCTACTCGCTGCCGGAGCACAAAACCCGCACCACCCTGAAAACCCAGACCCACAAGGGTGAAGGCAGCAACGAACTGCGCTTTGAGGACGAAGCAGACAAGGAGCAAATCTACATCCACGCCCAAAAAGACCTCGACCTGCTCACCGAAAATAACCGCACCGAGGTCATCAGAAACGACAGCCACCTGACCGTTGAGAACGACCGGTTCAGCCACGTCAAAACAAACGATCACACAACCGTAGATGGCGAACAACGGGTAAATATCGGCGGCGACTACAGCCTCGCAGTTAACGGCAGCCACCACAGCAAATTCGGCAAAGCCCAACTCATCGAAGCCGGCAATGAAATCCATCACAAATCGGGCTTTAAGATTGTTATCGAAGCCGGCGCCGAAGTAACCCTGAAAGCTGGTGGTAGTTTTGTGAAGGTGGACCCGAGTGGGGTGACTATTTCAGGCCCGCTGGTGCGGGTGAATTCCGGGGGTGCGCCGGGGAGTGGGAGCACGGCGGCTGTGCAGAAACCACAAATGCCCGCCTTGGTCGCCATACGCGATTCAGGCTCCGGCAATCCCGATACCCTACCGGTAACCAAAACCCGACCAGTGGCTACCCCTCAGCCCAGCCCCGTCTCAAAACTGCGTGAAGCTACCCAGAATGATGCCCTGTTAAGCAAGCAATGCGGCAAACAACCAGATGGACGTTGCGACTTCAGCCCATGTTCTTGTGAGGCTGGATAATGATAGAGAACCTGAAGGAAACCTCAGTGCACGCCGGACACAAAGTCTACCTAATGATAGATGGCGCTCAACTGGACGCACCAAAGCTGATATATAGCCACGACGACAGTCCGGGATTCGACCAGCTCTACCGCGGCACATCCCATCAGTCAGCTCTGGAAGTAAGCCCTTGCATTGTTCAACCCTCTGAAGCCAGCCGACTGTGGACAGAAGAGACAGTTTGGCGTTCGGCGGGCGTTATTATTGAAAGCAATGCAGATATTCAGACCCTTACAGATCATTTCCGCAGCCTGATCAGCGTAAGGCTGCCCGACCAAACATTTGCTTATCTCAGATTCTATTCGCCAACTCAGATACATGGTCTGCTCTCCGCTTTTAATCCAAGCGAGCGCGCCCGGTTCAGTGGCCCTGTGCTCAAATGGCATTACTTTGACCCCGGAACAGGCTGGGAATCAACGGAGATACATAGCCAGGAGCAGGACCATGAAGCCCGCGAAGAGGGTTGGTTCCAGCTCACCGAAGAGCATATCCATACAATTAGTGCCCACAAAGAGGCAAATTTTATCAGTGCTCTGGTTAATAATTCCGGTCTACCGCTCACCCCGCAGAACGAGAGCCTGATGCGGACACTGGTTGAGCGAGGACGGCGCTATGGGTTTCGCTCAAAGGCAGAGCTTGCCAGCTATACAGAAATAGCGGCATATCACCCAAAGACCATTAACCAACCCAGTGCACAGTCCATTCTGTCCGATAAAGAAAAGCCAACCTATGAGCGACTGGCAGAACTCGACAACCTGATGGCGCAAGGAGGTGCCTGATGCCGACTAACTATGAAGTTGTATCCGGAGATACGCTTGGCGCCATTGCCGAACGACACAACGCAACAGTGACACGCTTACTTCGTCTGAATCCTGCTATAGAAAACCCTGACCGGATTTATTCTGGGCAGGTTCTTGTTGTTCCTACTCCCAGCGAGGTAGTCACCTCCTCAACGGAACCTGGCGAGATTATTTGCAAGGCATCCTGTGAAGATAAAATTGTAGAAATTGTTCATGAAACCGGCAGCAACGAAATCATCTTCCTGACAAAGGCTGAAGCTGAGGAATTGGCCAGGGAAGAAAAGGCTATTTGTGGCCCGATTGAGGCGTTCTATAGAGACCTCGAAAACCTATCTGGCGGCGACCCTGATTCTGAGGACAGGCCGAAAGAGGCGGAAGGAAGCCTGAAATCTGAAGTTCAGGAGCGCAAACAGGCATTGGTCGACGATCTCGTTGCCAAAGGTGCGATATCAAACGATATGGAGCCTGTTCCGGGATTAACCGAGATCAAACGGCTTTCTGGCAAAAGACATCGTACCTATGTGCGCTCCGATAAAATGAAGACTCACCCGAGGCGCTACAGCATTGCATCGCGGGATAAAGCACGCAGTAAAGGTTGGCTAACGTCAGACGGTATCAATGGCAAAAAGTTGGCCGAGGCGATAGAGAGCGAACTCAAAGTACAAGTAAAACTCGAATTGGGAAGCTTGGACCCCGAAGGCGCGGTGATGCAGGCGCTTAATCAGTTTTACGACGAGGCCGAGTGGTCGGTGTGGGGTGAAAACCGTAAGCAAAAAGTTGCAGAAACAGGTTTTGATGCCTCCGCCGAAGCCCAGTTTATGCGTTTTGCGGCGGGGGCGAGTGGCTTTGCTGAATATAATCCGAGAAATGGAAAGATTCATCTCCAGGCAAAGGGGGAGGCTCAGTACGCTCTAGCGGAAGGGAAGGTGACCGTTGAACAGTCATTTCCCGCCAGCAACAAAAGCGACATTCGCATCTACTACCGGATTGGCGGCTGGGATGGCGAACGCAGGCATGCCTCGCTCGGACACTTTCAGGCAACCCTGGCCATTACTGCTTCAGGTTTTGCGGGTGCATCTGCCGTGATAGCTGCGAACGTCCACGTGGATAGCAGTGAAGGCCTCCCCAAAATTAAAGGTATAGCGGCCCGTAAAAAAGGACAGGGTGCCAATATTGAAGGTAGTGCTTTTGCAGGTGTTCGCGCTGGCTGTGAGGTAACCGGAGAATTACGCTGGAAGGATGTTCTAACTTCTGAGAAAAAATGGGACACCCTGTGCAAGATCGGAGAGAAGGTGGAGGCTGCGGCAGGTGCGGCTGCTGAATTTGAACTGAGGCTGGAGTTTAACCCCGCTACTGGCAAATTCTACTTCAACATACATGGCGGTTTGGTTCTTGGCGTTGGAGCATCGGGAAGCTTTCTGCTGGAAGTTGATGCCAATAACATCATGAAGATGGTGCACTTTGTGTATAACGCGCTGCTTGATGTTGACTTTAGATACTTGGAGTTGTTCGACCGTAAAACAACTGCTTTTGACTGGTATCTGCGTATCAATCTATTTGCGCTGGCGAAGGGGATCACTGCATTTGAGGCGGCCCAGGAGTTTGCTGACAGTGCTCTCAAACAGATTGAAGAATTCGTTAAAGCCGTTTTCGAAAAGCGCTATAGGGAAAAACGGGGCGTTGAAATTGCGCTTAATATAGTACGGGACCTGGCGGATAAGGAAAACTCGGTGGTCCTGCACTCACCCCCGGAAGTCAAGGGCACTGTGCTGGACAACATCCTCTACGATTGGTGGGTGACACCTAACTTGTGGGGTAGTAACGACGTCAAAATACAAGCGGTGAATCAAGTACTCCGTACATTTCAGAGTTGGCGTGACTGTGAGGAAACCGTGCTCCGCATGAACCCGGAAGGCACGGCGCGGCCTGCAGAATTTCGGAAAAATCTTGATCGTTTATTTGATTTTGTTGGCATGGAAGAAGCGGAACGGCGGCTGTTTATCCACCAATTAAAAAATACTGTTGCGGTTGCAGGCCGGCCCGTTAGGCTCGACCCGTTTAAAGCCTGCCAAATCTGTGGAATTGCATAACAGGAGCGAATATATGTCAAAAGTTGGCAGTGTTAATTTTTTGTTTTTTATGACTATATATGTGTTTTTGACCGGCTGTGGCGGCACGCTAAAGCACAACAACAAATCCAAAGCTGTACAGCAGTTGCTCGAACAGGCCATAGCAAACCAGGTGTTTGTGGAAGGCGGCACCTTCATGCTGGGGGATGTGGGCCGCCCCGGTGGTGCGCCTTATGTAACCCTCATAGACTTCAGCCGCCCCGCGGTTGAAGTGAGCATTGATAGTTATTCCATCTCCCGCTACGAAACAACGTGGGGGGAAATGCGGGTTTACTATGAAGCGCTTGAGCGATTGCCTCTTTATGAAGAATCCCCATTTAAGCAAGATTACGTTAAGGCACCAAGTGATGACCCTCTGTCTCCCTACTACTATCGCAAACCCGCCAGAGCACCCAACTACGGTGAGGCCGAAGGCTATTGTGCCTGGTTAGCCGAGCAGACCGGGTTGCCGTTTTCGGTACCGACAGAAGCGCAATGGGAGTATGCGGCGCGTAGTCGAGGGCAAAACGTCGCCTACGCTACGAATACGGGAGAGGAGGATAACGATACCTATTTACAGCGCCCCAAAGAATATATCGATCCAAGCATTCCCCCGTCTGGCAATATGTTGAGCCATTCGTCGTTGATCTTCGAACGTCGCCCGGTAGGCACCTACCCCCCCAATCCGTTAGGTCTCTACGACATGACCGGGAATGTGGCGGAATGGACGCAAGACTGGTTTCAGGAAGACTATTACGAACACGCACCGAGTGATAACCCCAGAGGGCCGGCAGAACCGGTAAATCCGGATAAGCCTGAAAAAACAGTGAGGGATTGGGCTGGTGCCGGGGCATATAGCGGTGGAACTGGGACTGTGTTCACCCGTAGTGGCGAGATTATTTCGTCGGGAGGCAACGGCTTCCGCTGCGTTGTGAATAGCCCTGAGCCGGTGAATGGAGACTGATTATGCGGATGAATGCATCCACCGGGGTTGCTCTATGCGCCTCAATAACGAGCCTGGTCTTTGTGGGGTGCAGCCAATGGCCCGGTGGTCGTGGGCCCGATAAAGTACAGCCACTGCTCGAACAGGCCATTGCAAACCAGGTGTTCGTGGAAGGCGGCACCTTCATGCTGGGCGATGTGGGCCGCCCCAATGGGGCCCCTTATGTAACCCTCATAGACTTCAGCCGCCCCGTGGTTGAAGTGAGCATTGATAGTTATTCCATATCCCGCTACGAAACAACGTGGGGGGAAATGCGGGTTTACTATGAAGCGCTTGAGCGATTGCCTCTTTATGAAGAATCCCCATTTAAGCAAGATTATGTTAAGGCACCAAGTGATGACCCTCTGTCTCCCTACTACCATCGCAAACCCGCCAGAGTACCCAACTACGGTGAGGCCGAAGGCTATTGTGCCTGGTTAGCAGAGCAGACGGGGTTGCCGTTTGCGTTACCGACAGAAGCGCAATGGGAATATGCAGCCCGCAGCAGGGGGCGCAATGTGCCGTATGCGACTGATACGGGGAAAGTTGAAAAAGACCCCTACCTGCGTCGCCCAAAGGAATATGTGGATCCATCAATTCCACCGTCTGGAAATACCCTGATTCATTCGTCGGTTAAATTTGAGCGCCGCCCGGTGGGCAGTTATCCCCCCAATCCGTTAGGCCTCTATGACATGACCGGGAACGTGGCGGAATGGACGCAAGACTGGTTTCAGGAAGACTATTACGAACACGCGCCGAGTGATAACCCTAGGGGTCCGGCAGAACCGGTAAACCCCGAAAAGCCTGAAAAAACCGTGAGGGATTGGGCTGGTGCCGGGGCATATAGCGGTGGAACTGGGACTGTGTTCACCCGTAGTGGCGAGATTATTTCGTCGGGAGGCAACGGCTTCCGCTGCGTTGTGAATACTCCTGAGCCGGTGAACGGAGGCTGATTATGCGGATGAACGCATCCACTGGATTTGCTCTATGCGCTTCGATAACGAGCCTGGTCTTTGTGGGGTGCAGCCAATGGCCCGGTGGTCGCGATAAACCGGCGATAAACCGGGACAGATTTATTTCTGGTTCCCGGTTTTCCGGTAGCGCTGGAGAGAGTGGAGGAGAAATTATTTACGAAGGTGTTTATCGTGACTGATCAAGTGGAGTTTATTTTTGCCTGCGCGATGTTCGTCGCGCAGCTAGCAAAATAGGAAACGTCAACGCCGAAGTTTCTCGCTATTTATTTCTTTGGGCGCTCATACCGACTTTGGGGCTTTTTCCATTTGGAGGAATTGCCGTAAGCGTCAGTCTTATTATCAGTTGATAAACCCACTGCATGGCGCTGATCCTCACATTCTGATAAGCGGCAACTCGTCATCATCACTGCCCAACCTGCCGACTTCACGCACTTGCCTCAATACCCAAAGCAGATGCCGGCGCAGCTCCTTAATTTCTGGCTCTGATTAATTTCTGGCCCTCAATTGGCGCACAATTCCTGCTCTTGAGATGCCTGAGAGGCCTTACCAAACAATAGTCGGAGACAGGCCTCGCGTTTTTTAGCCGGGCTTAAGAGCAAGGCCCGACTTCAAAAGGCAAGACTTGCCCCCGGTTTTATAGAAGAAAATCGCTACACCCAGGTGGACGCTTCAAGGGCCTTAACGGCGACTAAATAGACTCAATGGGCGTTAACGCCAACGTTGTAATCACCCCCGATTGTTACCTTGGTAAAGTCACTATCGCCTTTGTTGTAGGACCAAAGCTCTTTCCAACCCATGTTGTCAATCAGAACGAAGATGCGGTCACCCAGGGCAAATGCGTAGTCAACAGGACTGGGGAACGTATGCAGCGGCGCAAAGTCATTGGTGGCGCCGTTAAGTTGGTATACAACGTAACTACCGTAAGCTTCACGGGTCACCGCTATGACCTGATCGCCGTAGGAATACAGGTAGGTCTCACCCTCAAAACTGTCGATCATCTCCGTGGTCGCCGCGGTACCTTGTGTCCGCCAGATTTCAAAGGTGCTGGAATCCTCCGCTACCGCCACAAAATACGCCGTCGTGCCGTTGCTGACGAGGCTGCCAATATAAGTTGAGCCCAGCTGCAGGTTCTTGATCATCTGCGTGCCGGCCGTGGTGCCATCGCTGACCCAGATTTCAGAATTGTCATAGGTGGTATTGTTATCATCGTCAGCCGCATCGTTGGCCGAGAAAACGAAATAGTTCCCCACACTCACCAGATTTCCGATCCTCGCATCACTGTTCAGGTAGCTGGTCTCGTTGATATCCGCCAGGACCTTAGTGCCAGCCTGTGTGCCGTCGCTCTTGAAGAGGACATCCCCCTTACCACCGTCAGCGTAAAGTCCGGCGCTGCCCTGAAAGTAGAGGTCACCTTTGAAAATCAGGGCCTGGTCCGTACTAAAACCGTCGTTCGAGCTCACAGTGGAGTCGATCAATGTATCGTTACCAGCAGTGCCGGTGCCAACAAATACCTTGTGGTTGGTCCCACCCGAACCATTATCTTCAAGCGCATTGAAGATGAGCCGGCCGTCGTACACCAAAAAGTCTGATGGGTCAGCGTTGGAGCTAGTTGAGCTGCGTGTGTTGGTCACAAATTCAGGGCCGGTGCTTTCATTGACCAGCGTCCAGAGCGCTGTCCCCGGGTATGCCTGACTGAGACCGCCAAAGTACAGCGCGTTGTTGAAGACGATACCCTCAGCGCCATAGAAAATACCGTTCGCAGTTCCGGGGTTAAGGTCTTGAACCATATAAGTGCCATCGCTGCTCCCGTCGGTACGCCAAAGCTCCCGCCCATTGGTATCTGTGCGGGTGCTAAAAAAGGTAATACCGTTTATCTCACCAAAGAACATGGCATCCACTGCGCCGGTATGATCAATGTTCCTGACCAGCTTGGCGGAGCCGTCACTACCGAATCGATAAAGTCCCACATCATAGGATGTCAGATTAACCAGTTCACTGTAGGTATAGGTCGCGGGCTGTTCGTTATCCACAGATGAACTAACAGTGCCGTCCCCACAGGCGGTCAATACAGACACGGACAAACAAAGGGTTATATAACGTTGGAGCGAAATTCCCGAGCGGAAAATATTTTTCATTTTATCTTCTTATTGAGTCAGCCGGACAGGCCCGAATGGACAACATAACCAACTGTTGGCGAAGGCATTTAACTGCCAAAAATCCGTCAAACCGATCGCAGACGCGAACGGCAATCCAGGGTCAGGGTCGTGCATTCTGCCTTTAATAGCCGGGTAACGAAAGATGCAAATCCCGGGACTTACCCCCGGCGTTCACTCGCCTATTGCGTGGTGCGTGAGTAAAGAGACGCCCAGTCGTAACGGCCTCCCAAATCTGATCTGCCTTGGCAGTATGGCTCGCTTTCGTCGTGGGCTTCCATAACCAATCAAATAAATCTGTCCCGGTTTTGTGGTCCCGGTTTTGTGCGTTGAATTCCCCCTCACGGTGTTCCTTTCTCCAGCATGACAGCATGAAAGGGTGAATATCCAGCGCTTCCGCAACGCTCTTCACACTCCGGTGGGCCTGGTGGCTCCACTCAACAGCTTTGACTTTGAACTCGGTGGTGTACTTTTCGGTTTTCTTGCCAGTCTTGATAGCAGGCATCGGTTTTCTCCTTCGTCGGAGTTATCGATGCATGTCTACTGAAGCTGGGGAAGTGCAAATTTGCTTTCAAGCTCTTCGGCGTACCTACGGAAGATCTCGATTTTGCTCTTGAAGATCGCCTTATGGATCTCGAAAACTATCCTGTGATCACCCATTAAGGTCTACTCTCTTAGTGCATATAACAGCTAATTAAGCGACAAATGACATCTATCCCGCCGGCGCCTAATTCCGTGCCAGCTTTCGTCATCCTTTCACTTTAAGTTCTAAAAATCAGTGTACTACAGGATAGACCAGAGAAGCGCCCCGTGGAAATAGGCGTCATTTGTCTCTTATTCGCGAGGCTTCTGTGTCTTTTAATCACGAAACCCATGCTAATTTATGAATATAAATCAATTAGTTGCAGTTTTTTTCTTGCGCAGGAGGTTAAAGCAAGGCGAGAAAACAAAAAAGCCCCCGAAGGGGCCAAAAAAGTCACACGTTAACCGCCGCTCAATCAGTGGCTGATCATCCAAGGCCGCATGGAGGGGAACATTTTCTTCCCGTCGGCGGTGTAGAACAACATCGACTTGCCAGGTTTGGGCGAGCCACAGCCACAACTGCGGCTGTGCTCTTTGTCGTTCTCCCGGCGGTCTGCGGTTGAAAACACCGGCTCGTGGCGGGAACGTTCATTCCTGTCCTGGGCCTTACGTTTTGCCGGGTCCATGGCTGCAATTTCCGGTGGTAGCACAATCACTCTGGCTGACAGCGCCTTGCAGGTGGGGCATTCCGCCGGTTTGGCGCTGTCGGCCATGGTCGCCAATGTGTTGAACAGACCATGCTCGCGGCACTTGTAGTCATACACAGGCATGGCTGTTACTCCTTATCTTTGGACAGAGGTACATCCATTCCCTCGGTGACCATCTTCTTCGGACCGTCAGCGCACGGGTTGATGTCGAAATCGAAGATGCCCGTTGGTAGCCAGAGCGTGGCACAGGCGTTCGGGATATCCACCACGCCGCTTATGTGGCCTTCCACGGGAGCACAACCCAGAATCGCGTAGGCCTGAGCCTTGGTGTAACCGAACTTGGTCATGTATTCGATAGCGTTCAGGCAGGCCTGGCGGTAAGCCACGTGCACATCCAGGTAATGCTGGCCGCCGTCTTCGTCTACGGAAATACCTTCAAAGATCACGTAATCGTCGTAACGGGGCTTGATCGGGCTGGGCTTGAACACCGGGTTCTTGATGCCGTACTTCTTGATGCCGTCTTTGATCAGGTTAACCCGCAGGTGAATCCAGCCGGCCATTTCGATAGCACCGCAAAAGGTGATCTCGCCGTCACCCTGGCTGAAGTGAAGGTCGCCTACCGACAGGCCGGCACCGTCTACGTACACCGGGAAATAGATCTTGGAGCCACGGGAAAGGTCTTTGATGTCGCAGTTACCGCCATGTTCACGGGGCGGCACAGTGCGGGCGCCTTCAGCACCTGCGGCTTTGGCGGCATCGCCTTTCATCTGGCCCATGTGGGCGGTATCGCCATTCGGCAGGGCCGCCAGTTCCGGCACGCGCTCAGGATCCGTCGCAACCAGCCCGGCCTCGCGCTTGTTCCAGGTGTCCAGCAGCTCTCTGGACGGCAAGCAGCCGATCAGGCCCGGGTGAATCAAGCCGGCAAATTCCACGTTGGGAATGTGGCGGGATTTGGTGAACATGCCGTTGAAGTCCCAGATGCTTTTCTGTGCATCCGGAAAATGCTCGGTCAGGAAGCCACCACCGTTCTGCTTGGAAAAGAAGCCGTTAAAGCCCCACTGGCTTTCTTTAAAGGTGCCGATATCGAGAATATCCACTTCCAACAGGTCACCAGGCTCCGCGCCTTCCACTCCAATAGGGCCTGACAGGAAGTGCACTTGGCTGAGATCCACGTCGCGCACATCGTCGGCGTTGTCGTCGTTCTTGATCTGCCCACCGGTCCAGTCGTAGCACTCGACGATGAAGTCATCACCGGGCTTAACAGTGGCCACCAGCGGAATATCCGGGTGCCAGCGGTTGTGGATTTTGTCGTTCTCATAGGCCGACTTGTTCAGATCAATCTTGATAATGGTTTCAGCCATAGCGGAGGCTCCTTGGAATGATTGGCTTACACGTTCAGGTAACAGCTTCACTATCCGAAATCCGGCCCCGGCGAGGTATTCGCGAAATACCCCCGGTGCCTACGTCATTCGACGTATTGGTGCACGGTGACCACCCTTCCCTGCACATCGGCTTCAAACCGGTTACAGCCGGGATACTGCAGCAGTGCTCTGGCCACCACCGGTTCCAAACGCTGGCGGAAGGCACGCAACATCTCCCGGGCGCCATAACGGGCATCGTAGCCACGGCACAGTTCGTCCCTAAGCTTAGTCGACAGGGACAGCTCTGCGTGTTTTTTGGCCAACCTGTGATTAAGACCCGCCAGCTCGATATTCAGCAGAGCTTCAAGCCAGTTATCAGTGAGACTGTTGAAGGTAAGAATCTGGTCAATACGGTTCAAAAATTCAGGGTCGAAATGCCGGCGCAGAGCGGTATCGCGTATGGTTTCAACGTTGCCGGGTGATAACCCGAGCCAGCGGCGCCAACCTTTCTGATAGCGCTGTTCGTGCGCCTCGGCATCCAGCGCCCCGGCGTTACTGGTCATGAAAATCAAGGTGTTGCGGAAGTCGATCTCTCGGTTGCCGGAGGGGAACACCAGCCGGCCGGTGTCCAGAACGTTCAAAAGGGTGCGGACTACTTCTTTGCTGGCTTTCTCTATTTCATCGAACAGCACAATGCCAGGCTTGCTGAACGAACCCTGCACCTTGTCCAGATCGAACAGGCTGTGGCCTTCCTTGCTGCCAACATAACCTGGCGGTGCGCCGGTGAGTGCGGCAGCGTAGTGTTCCTGGGCCAGGGTGTTCATATCGATGCGGCACAGACCATCCCGATTGCCGTGAATGGCTTCGGCGATCAGGCGAACGGTTTCGGTTTTACCGACCCCTGTGGGGCCAAGGAATAAATGTACCGCCAGCGGCCGGTTTTCCTCACCGATGTCGGCTTTCACCCGCACCAGCATGGATTCCATGGCTGCCAAGGCATCATCCTGGCCGACAATGTTTTCCCGCAAGCGGGACATAACGACATCTGGCTCAAAGCGGAACCGGGAAGCACGAACCGGGCCTGAGGCGGCCCGGTTCTTTTCAATGGCTTCCCGATTGGCTTCCAGCCGCTCATTGATACACGGCATCAGCGCCTCCCGGCTTTAAGCTCCTGCGGATTTTTCCTTGCCATCGAACGGCAAGGTTCCCACCGGGCATTCGGCGGTGCCAATGGTCTTACGTGTCATCGCCTCTACGTTCTCCTGGGCCTTCTGAGCGTCCATCACCCAGGTGCGGTAGAACTCGAACGGGCAGTCGGCCACGCCCTTGTCACCGTCGCCAGAGTTGTGAACACCGGTATAGCCCCGGTGCAATAGTTTGAACAGGTGGTTCTGGGACTGGTCATTTGCCCGCGCATCGCGAATCTGGCTGATAGAAAGCTGGGCATACTGGATACCCATGTCTTCCTCACCACACTCACCCAGCGTGCGGCCATCAAAGCCAATGATGGCGGAGTGGCCGAAGTAGGAGTACACCCCGTCAAAGCCGGATGCGTTGGCCACCGCCACGTAGCAGTTGTTCGCCCAGGCCATGCTCTTGGACATCATCACCTGCTGCTCCTTGGCCGGATACATATAGCCCTGGCAGCGTACGATCAGCTCGGCGCCTTTCATGGCGCAGTCTCGCCAGATCTCCGGGTAGTTACCGTCATCGCAGATGATCAGGCTGATTTTCATGCCCTTGGGGCCTTCGCTTACGTAGGTGGTATCGCCTGGATACCAGCCTTCGATCGGACACCAGGGAATGCACTTGCGGTACTTCTGAACAATCTCGCCTTGATCATTGATGAGAATCAGCGTGTTGTAAGGCGCCTTATTCGGGTGGTCCTCGTGACGCTCGCCGGTCAAAGAGAAAATGCCCCAGGTATTCGCCTCACGGCAGGCGGCGGAGAAAATGGCCGTTTCGTCACCGGGAATGGTGGCGGCGGTTTCCATCATCTCGTCGTTGTCGTACATGATGCCCATGGTGCTGTATTCCGGGAACACCACCAGGTCCATACCCGGCAGCCCCTTCTTCATACCCTTGATCATGTCCGCAATCTTGCGGGCGTTGTCCAACACTTCGGCCTTGGTATGCAGCCTCGGCATCTTGTAGTTCACTACCGCCACGCCAACGGTATCGTTGCTGCTGGAAATATCACCGTGTCTCATAGATTACTCTCCCGAAAATCTTACTCAGAATTTTGGGCCGCCGCAGCGGCTTGCACCAAACTAAACGGCCAGATAACTGGCAATCTTCTCCTGATCCGCCTCGGCCCGGCTCTCTTCGTGGACGATGGCGCCCTTCTCGATCACCAGAATCCGATCCGCCGCATCCATCACAAAACTCAGCACCTGTTCCGACACCACAATAGACAAGCCACGCTCATCCCGGATGCGCCGCAGGGTCTGGGCGATTTCCTTGATGATATTGGGCTGGATGCCCTCGGTGGGTTCGTCGAGCAGCAACACTTTGGGCCTGGTGGCCAGAGCGCGGGCGATAGCCAGCTGTTGCTGCTGGCCGCCAGACAGATTGCCGCCGCGACGGTTCTGCATTTCCTTCAGCACCGGGAACATCTCATACAGATCATCCGGCACCTTCTTCTCGCCCACGGCAGCCAAGGCAGCCTCAATGTTCTCGCGCACCGTCAGGGTGGGAAAAATCATCCGTCCCTGGGGCACAAAACCGATACCGGCACGAACCCGTTGAAAGCTCTTCAGGTTGGAAAGATTGGTGCCGTTGAGACTGACTTCACCGCCCTTGGTGGGGATCATGCCCACCAGGGATTTCATCAGCGTGGTCTTCCCCATGCCGTTGCGGCCAACCACGGCCACAATCTCGTTTTTATCCACATCGAGGTTCAGGTTCTCGATGATGGTGCTTTGGCCATAGGCCACCGAATGATGTTTGATGTTTAGCATGATCAGTGCCCCAGGTAGACTTCGATGACTTTCGGATCCGACTTCACGTGTTCGATGGACCCTTCCGAGAGAACCTTGCCCTGGTGCATAACTGTGACCCGGTCAGCGATGTCGCCGACAAACTGCATGTCATGCTCAACCACCAGAACCGTGTGGTCCTTGGTGATCACCCTGAGCAATTCCGCCGTTTTCTTTCGTTCTGCCACAGACATGCCGGCCACCGGCTCATCCAGCATCAGCAAGGCCGGCTTCTGGATCAGCAGCATGCCGATCTCCAACCACTGTTTCTGACCGTGGCTGAGCATGGCTGCTGGTTCGTTCAGGACATCCGTAAGAAAGATGGTTTTCGCCACGTCTTCCACCGCCTCAATAACCGCCGTATCCCGCTTGAAAGCCAGTGCGCCTATCACGCTGTGGCCTTGTGGATAGGAGACCTCGAGGTTTTCAAACACCGTCAGGTCTTCGAATACAGAGGGGGTCTGGAACTTCCGGCCCACGCCCGAATGAACGATCTGGTGTTCTTTGAGCTTGGTCAGTTCCTTGCCCGCAAATTTGATGGAGCCAGTTGTGGCCTTGGTCTTGCCACAGATCAGATCCAGCACTGTGGTTTTGCCCGCTCCGTTAGGGCCGATGATGACCCGGATTTCCCTGGGATCGAGATAGAAGGACAAGTCGTCCACCGCCTTGAAACCATCGAAGGAGACGGTCAGGCCCTCAACTGCCAGCAAAAAATCCCCGCTGATGCTCTTAGCTGTGCTCATCACGATTTCTCCGGGCTGTAGGTGTCGTTCATCGGGCTATAGTCATCCACCTTTTCAGCGGTCTGCCTGGTCGCCACAGGCGCGGTTTTACTCTTGTTGCGCTTGAATACCTTATTCTCCAGGGGCATAACGTAGCTCTTGTAGAGCCCCGCAAGGCCATCCGGGAAAGCCAGCACTACACCAATGAACAGGGCACCCATAGCGAAAGGCCAAAGCTCTGGGAAGGACTCGGAGAAACCACTCTTTGCAGCATTCACCAGCAGCGCGCCGTAAACAGCACCAAGAATGGACAAGCGGCCGCCAAGGGCACAGAAGATGACCATCTCGATGGAGGCAACGATGCCGATGAACGACGGCGACATGAAGCCCACCAACAGTGTGAACAGCGCGCCGCCGATGCCGGCAAAAGCCGCTGCCAGGCAGAATACAAAGATTTTGAAAGCTGCCACGTCGTAGCCGGAGAAGCGCACCCGCATTTCCTGGGCATTCATGGCGACGAGGATACGGCCCAGTTTCCGGTTCTGAACAAGGCGCGCTGCGAACAGGCACAGAAAGAGCATGCCGACGCAGATGAAATACAGGATATTCCTGGCCTCATCTGTGCGGATGTCCCAGCCCATCAGGGTCTGCAGATCGGTAATGCCGTTCACGCCACCGGTATAACCCTGTTGCCCGATAATCAGGATGGTCAGGACCGCAGCAATGGCCTGGGTGATGATGGCGAAGTACACGCCGCCCACCCGCCGGGTGAACATGGCAATGCCGATAACGAACGCCAGCAGAACCGGCACACCAATAACTGCCAACAAGGTGAACGAGAAGCTGTGGAATGGTTCCCAGAACCAGGGCAGCTCGGTGAGCTGGTTCCAGTCCATGAAGTCCGGAATACCGGGTGTGGATTGAATCGCCGTGGCCTCCGGCGTGGAGGCCTCCAGCTTCAGGAACATGGCCATGCAGTATCCGCCGAGGCCAAAGAACACCCCCTGGCCCAGACTGAGAATACCGGCCTTGCCCCAGCACATGACCAAGCCAATCGCAACGAATGCATAAGTCAGATACTTACCCACCATGTTCAGGCGGAACGAATCCAGGGTAAGCGGTAAAAGAACCACCAGCAGAAAAGCCAATGCCAGGTAATACAGTCCCTCTCGGGAAACAAACCACTTCATAAGGGATGAATGCTTCATGACAATCTCCTAGCGACGGACCTTCAGGGCCATGAGTCCTTCCGGACGTATCATCAGAATTCCGATCACAACCAGCAGGGTCAGGACCTTGGCCATAGAACCGCTGAGGAAGAATTCCATGGTGGACTGGGCTTGCGAGATACCGAAGGCAGATACAATCGTGCCGATCAGGCTTTGGGCGCCGCCAAACACCACAACCAGGAAGGTATCGACGATGTAAGCCTGGCCTGATGACGGACCGGTTGAGCCGATCATGGTGAACGCAGCACCGGCAATACCGGCAATACCGCAGCCAAGGGCGAAGGTAGCCCGATCTATGCCAGCACTGTTGATGCCCACGGCTTCCGCCATCGGGCGATTCTGAACCACCGCACGAACTTTCTTGCCGTACCCGGAGCGATACATAAGCAGGTACACACCCACAGCGACCGAAAGCGCAATGATCATGACGAACACGCCGTTGATTGGCAGGTCGACCATGTCGGTCACCGGAATAGCTCCCATCATCCACTCTGGCAGGTCAACACCCACTTCACGGGCACCAAAAATAGAACGGTATGCCTGCTGCATAATCAGGCTCAGGCCCCATGTGGCCAGCAGGGTGTCGAGGGGGCGGTGGTAGAGATGCCGTATCATGAGCCACTCAACGAGTGCTCCCAATGCGGCACAAATAAAGAAAGCCAGAATCATGGCAACAAAGAAATATCCGCCGAAGAGTCCTGGCAGATAAGATTGGAAAAATCCGGATGTCAGGTAGGTTGTGTAGGCACCGAGGATCATGAATTCCCCATGAGCCATGTTGATCACACCCATCTGACCAAAGATGATCGCAAGGCCCAAAGCCATCAGTACGAACACTGAAAACAGGGAGAGCCCGGCAAACCCCTGCATGGCAAATATCGACATCAATTCACTGCTGGTGTAGCCATCGAACATGACTCTTACTCCCCGTTCAAACCAATATGCTTAGCGTTTTGGAGACAATAGACGCCGGCGCCTCAGGGCGCCGGCGGTCCAAACTTACTGGTAACCTTTAGGGAAAGGATCTGGCTCCATCAGTTCTTCGGTCTCGTAAACCACTTTGTACTGGCCATCAAGCTGAGCCTGACCAATACGGGTTTTGGACCAAAGGTGATGGTTCTCGTGGATGCGAACGTAGCCTTCAGGCGCCTTGTCGAACTCAATGCCAGCAAACTCTTCGCGGATCTTGTCGATATCGAAGGAACCGGCCTTCTCAACCGCTGCCTTCCACAACCATGGGCCGAGGTAGGCCGCCTGGGTAACGTCACCGATGACCATGTCATCGCCGTAGGCTTCCTTGAAAGCCGCAACAAACTCTTTGTTGTTGGCGTTATCAAGGCTCTGGAAGTACTTCATGGAGGCGTAGATACCTTCCACGTTCTCACCACCGATACCGCGGATTTCGTCCTCGGTTACAGAGATGGTCAGCAGCAGAGGCTTCTCATCGGTAAAATCAACACCAGCGGCTTTCATTTGCTTGTAGAAAGCTACGTTGGAGCCGCCCACAACTGATGCGAAAATCACGTCCGGCTTCCGAAGCTTGATCTTGTTGATAACCGAGTTGAACTGGGTGTGGCCCAGTGGGTAGTATTCTTCACCCACCACTTTAAGACCCAACTTGTCGATGTGCTTGCGCGCGATTTTGTTGGAGGTGCGTGGCCAGATGTAATCCGAGCCGAGCAGGTAGAATGTCTTGGCACCTTTGGTTTCAACTGCCCAGTCGATACTTGCGAGAATCTGCTGAGTAGCTTCCTGTCCGGTGTAGACAACGTTGGGGGACTGTTCCAGGCCTTCGTAGAAGGTCGGGTAATACAGCATGCCATTGAACTGCTCAATCACCGGCAGGATGGCTTTACGGGATGCCGAGGTCCAGGCACCGAAAATAGCCGCTACGTTGTCCTGTCGCAGCAACTTACGGGTTTTTTCCGCGAAGGTCGGCCAGTCACTGGCGCCGTCCTCCTGAACAAATTCAATCTGGCGACCGAGTACGCCGCCGGAGGCGTTAATCTGATCAATGGCGAGCTTTTCAGCCTGCACCGAACCGATCTCACTAATCGCCATTGTGCCGGTGATCGAGTGCAAAATACCGACCGTGACGGTGTCATCGGTAACCGCCAGTCCTGTGGTGTTGACCTCAGCTGTGCTCGGCGTCGCCGCTTGCACAGATGTAGCCAGCATGACGGACGCCGCCAGTGTCATCAGGCTCTTTCGAAACCCTGGCCCCTTTCCATCTGACCGCCTGGTGGCGGTTGTATCAGTCGTACCCATGGTGAATCCTCGCAGTGTTTGGAAAGCCGGTACTGCGCTTCCTTCCGAAAGCACAGCGCCTACCCCAAACATTCTGCTCGGCCCCTTCATAGGCGCCCATTCGGTAATCGCCCCAGCAGACTACGTCATTTGACGCATTCCTGAACGCCTTCTTCGTAGGCTAACGCCCAGCCGCACCAAATAATCGCGTCCGTTTATTCCAGCCCGCCATACTTTGGCACAAAAGTTGTAAAGACTTCCTTGTACACCATTTAGAGGCTCCAAACCGCACCAAAACCGGGCACTCCTCAGACCACACAGGCAATGCAGCAATGGCCGCACGACAAAATATTTTTCGGGTTAGGCGCCAGTACAACCAATGGGTTGCCAATCAGACGCTAGAAGATTACGCCTTGCGCTTTACCGCCAAGAGCGCCCGGCGCTGGTCTGCGGGAAGGGTCGCCAACACCGCACTGGGTGCAATCTCATTCCTGGCCATGGAGGCCATTGGCGGCTCCATCACCCTGTACTACGGCTTCGATAATGCGGTGGCTGCGATTCTTGCGGTCAGCCTGGTGATCTTTCTGACCGCCATCCCCATCAGCTACTACGCTGCCCGCTACGGTGTCGATATTGATCTACTCACTCGGGGCGCTGGCTTTGGCTATATCGGCTCAACCATTACATCGCTCATTTATGCCAGCTTCACGTTCATTTTCTTCGCCATAGAAGCCGCCATCATGGCCATGGCCCTGGAAATGCTGTTCGATATCCCCCTGGTGATCGGCTATCTGATCTGCGCAGTGGCCATCATTCCCCTGGTGATACATGGCATTACCACGATCAGCCGGTTTCAGGTCTGGACCCAGCCTGTATGGATCCTGTTACAACTGGCTCCGTTTGTATTCATTATCTATGCAGATGCCTCCTCCATCGGCGATTGGACCCAGTTTGAGGGGCTGAGCCCGGTTGCCGGACAAGGGCTCAATGTTATGGCGTTCGGTGCCGCCGCAGCCGTTGTCTTCTCGCTGATCGCGCAAATTGGCGAACAGGTAGACTTTCTCCGCTTCATTCCGGAACCCCAGAACCTCAAGGAGAAACGGCGCTGGTGGTTGGCCGTGATGGCCGGTGGGCCAGGCTGGATTGTCATCGGCATGCTCAAGACTCTGGCCGGTTCATTTTTGGCCGTGCTGGCACTAAATCAGGGCGTTTCCGAAACAGAGGCGGCCGACCCAACCCAGATGTACCTGGTGGCGTTCAACTACATCACTCATTCCCCGGAAGTTGCCCTGGCCATGGCGGGCATTTTCGTTATTCTATGCCAACTCAAAATCAACGTAACGAACGCCTATGCGGGCTCGATTGCCTGGTCAAACTTCTTCTCCCGCCTGACCCACAGCCACCCCGGTCGTGTGGTTTGGCTGTTTTTCAACGTGGCGATTGCGTTGCTGGTCATGGAGTTGGGCGTATACCGGGCACTCGAGGAAACATTGGGGTTTTACGGCATCATTGCCATCGCCTGGGTCGGCTCATTAGTGGCTGATCTTGTGATCAACAAGCCGCTCGGGTTCAGCCCCCCGCATATCGAATTCAAGCGGGCCCATCTTTATGACATCAATCCCGTAGGGGTTGGAGCCATGCTCACCGCATCCGTGGTGGGTATTACCTGCCATACCGGCGTTGTTGGTGAATACGCTCAAGCACTGTCTCACTTTATCGCCTTGGGCGTAGCGCTTATAACTGCGCCGCTCATCGCCTGGAAAACGAAAGGCCGTTTTTATACTGCTCGCCCCTTCGTGCTCCTCGCCACAGATCACCAATTGGTGCAGTGCACCATTTGCGAGCACAAATTCGAACCAGAGGACGTTACCAGCTGCCCAGCCTATGCCGGCATTATCTGCTCATTGTGTTGCTCCCTGGATGCCCGCTGCGGTGACGTCTGCAAGCCCGGAGCTGGTTATCAGGAGCAGCTCCAGCAGTTTCTCGGTAAGTTGATTCCCCAATCCATACTGAGTCACCTGCGCTCGCGGCTTGGCCACTTTCTGACGCTCCTGTTCCTGATCAATGGTTTATCAGCCCTGCTGCTGTCGCTGATCCACTTCAAGACACCCGTCGCCTCGACACCCGAGGCCCTGCTGTTATCAGCTACCTTGTGGAAAGTCTTTTTTATCCTTTTGATCATCACCGGGGTGATCTGCTGGCTGTTCGTACTGGCCCATGAAAGCCGAGTGGTGGCTGAGGAAGAATCCAGTCGGCAAACCCGCCTGCTGATGGAAGAAATCGTTGCACACAAACGAACCGACCAGGCTTTGCAACAAGCCAAAGAACAGGCTGAAGCAGCCAATGGCGCGAAAAGTCGCTATCTTACCGGGATCAGCCACGAACTCCGGTCACCGCTCAATTCAATTCTGGGCTATGCCCAGCTAATGGAAAACGATGAGGCGATACCCGCTCACCGCAAAGAAGCCGTAGGAGTAATCCGCCATAGCGGAGAGTATCTGGCCGACCTGATTGAGGGATTGCTGGACATTTCCAAGATCGAAGCCGGGCGGCTTGACCTTCACCGGGATCAGGTACGCATCGGGTTACTGATGGAGCAGATGGTTACCATGTTCCGGTTGCAGGCTGAAGAGAAAGGGCTGGCCTTTGACTACCATTGCCTGAACCCGCTGCCAGAAGTAGTGACCACTGATGAGAAGCGCCTGCGCCAGATCCTGATTAACCTGCTGTCCAACGCCATCAAGTACACTGATCACGGGAGCGTTTCTCTGACTCTACGTTATCGCAGTCAGGTAGCGGAATTTACCGTTCAGGATTCGGGCGAAGGAATTGCAGAGGAGAACATTGAGCGTATTTTCCACCCCTTCGAGCGTATCCGCCTCCCCGGGGAGAATCGCATTGGCACCGGCCTGGGACTGACTATCACCCGCCTGCTCACAGAAATCATGGGGGGAGACATCAACGTGGATAGCAAACTCGGCCATGGCAGCACTTTCAAAGTCAGCGTGATGCTGTCCAGTGTGCACAGCTCCACGCCACGCTCCACCTCCGCTCCAGCCCGTCGGATTTATGGCTACCAAGGCGTCAGGCGTAAAGTTCTGCTGGTCGACGACGACACGTCACAGCGTCAGGTAATTCGCGCCATGTTATCGCCGCTTGGCTTCGAGATTACAGACATCGGCAATGCTCTCAAGGTTCTGGCAACGGTTGAAACACAACGACCGGATCTTGTCCTGATGGACGTATCCATGCCCGGCCAAACGGGCTGGGAAGTTCTCGAGCAGTTACGTTCGCAAAAGCATACTATGCCAGTAGTCATGGTGTCCGCCGATGCCAACGAGGGCCATCACTCGGTGGAGTCCACCCCCCTGTACGATGGCTACATCGTCAAACCCGTGCGTCTGAACCTGCTACTGGACACCATCGCTCGCGTACTGGAGCTTGAATGGCGATTCGAAAAAAGTGCCGAACCGCTGGCCCCCATCCTCCTGCCCGAGGCCGGTGTTTTGCCGCTTCCAGACATAGCGCACCGACTAACGCTGGCGAGTCTGGCTCGAATAGGTCATCGCAAAGGCCTTCTGGAATCCCTGCACGGTCTGAAACACAGCGGTGAAGCTGACGAGCGCTTTACTCTTGAGCTGACCAGTCTCACCAATGATTTCCAGTTTGAGAAAATTATTGAACTCCTTAAGGTAGCCGAACATGAAGCCTCATGATGACCGGAAAACCGTTGTAATGGTCGTAGATGACGCGATCGACTCCATCCGAATGATCAGTGATGCGCTGGAGGAAGCGGGCATGACCGTACTGGTGGCTCTGGAAGGCAACCAGGCCCTGACCATCAGCCAGAACATCACCCCGGATGTCGTGCTCATGGATGCGCTCATGCCGCACATGGATGGCTTCGAAACCTGCAGGCGACTGAAGGAAAATCCGGCGTTCACCGATATCCCTATTATCTTCATGACGGGCCTGAGTGATACCGAACATGTCGTGATGGGTCTGAAAGCTGGCGGCGTCGACTACGTCACCAAGCCCATCAACACCACTGAGCTGCTGGCACGCATGGATGTGCATCTGGCCAACGCCCGGATGACACGAAGTGCCCGGAGCGCTCTGGATACCGCGGGCCAAAACCTGTTTGCAGTAGACCGGGAGGGCAATTTGCTTTGGGGCACGCCCCAGGTGTGTCGGTGTCTGCCAGACATTGGCCACCCGGACTTTCTCGTGATCCGCACCAAACTCGCGGAATGGCTCAGCCACAACCTGGAGCCCGGGCACCAGATGCCTTTACATGCTCTGGACGTCCAGCACTCGGTAGAATACCTGGCATTGGTGGATGGCCGGGAGTACCTGCTTCGACTGAAAACACCGCAGAACCAATCCAGCGCCGCCGCAGCCCTGAGAGAACGGTTCCAACTGACACTGCGAGAGTCCGACGTGCTGTTGTGGATAGCCAATGGCAAGACCAACCGGGAAATAGCGCAAATTCTGGAGATGAGCCCGCGCACCGTGAACAAGCATCTGGAGCAAGTGTTCCGGAAGCTGGGCGTCGAAAACCGGACTTCTGCTGCAGCCAGCGCGATTCGCTTGCTGGCCACACAGTAGTCGCATCGGTTCATTTCAGCGATCACCACCCCCATACAACCACCTGTTACACTCTGTTCAGGCTAGACTGGTCGGTATGAATAACCGATATACGGTGGTGATCATTTGAAAAAGCTACTCCTGATTTGTGGCATGGCTCTACTGATGGCGGCTGTTTTCAGCACGATAGCCCAGCCCGTTCCCATTGAACAAAAGCTGATTAGCATTCACGCCAGCGACGTGCTCGGTGATTTCCCGGGCATTGAGCACGAATCAGTGGAAATGCAGGCAATATTGCTGGATATGTCGGATGACCCCCTCCTGCTTTTGAAAGCTCAGGCCGCGTTCATACGTTACCCCGACATGGCCCGGGATCTGTTTCCACTTTACGCAGCAGAGCCTGAATTTCGGGATGTGTTGAAGCGCTATGGTGAAGATGCTCTGCCGCCCATTCAGCATTTCGTTAACCAGCCCATCAGCACCATTGAATGGATGCACAAAGCATCGCGTCAGTATCAGGCAGCCAAACGGTACTTTACCGACGTTCCGGAGGCGACAAAGCCTGACAGCCAGCCATCCGGCGAGCGCCAAGACCTGACACCGGAGGAACGGGGCTGGTACGCCGTCAACTTCATTCATAGCGAAGGCCACGACTTTCTTGGTCAGTTTATTGTCGACAACCAGGGCATCACCAAGTGGATCGGCACCGAGCGGGTGCTGGAAGGTGTGAATCAGTTTTTCGCCAGTGGAATCCGTGATCTTGAGAGAAACTACCGCTTCGGAAATGAGATCACCGCCGGCGACATTGGCTGGGCATCGGTGGATGTGCTGGTTTTCGCCAGTGCCGTCAAAGTGCTGCGTGTGGGGCGTGTCGCCGCCGCAACCACAAAGAATGCAAGTCGCGGCACTCGTTCTGCCGCTCTGGCAGCCCGGGTTACACGCAGCGGAAAAATGGTTCTGAGCAGCACCCGTTACGCCAAATGGCCCGTTATTATCGGCGCCGGCTATCTGGTTGTTGCCCATCCCAGCATTATCAATGATCTGTTCGCCGGTGTGGCGGATGTACTCGGCTATCCGGTGCTCGTGGTTCAGTTTGTGGGCTGGTTGCTGCTGCTTATTCCCGGGCTCTATATCGGCAGTTGGCTGCTATGGTTGCTGGCACCGCTTTTGATGGGGCTATTCCGGGCCTTGAGCCATCTGGTGGCAATCCTGAGCGGCCGGCGGCATCGTCATTCCGGATACGGTAAGCTATAACGCAACCTTAAAGCCTCATCCCGGAACCGCTGACAATGGCACTCCCCTACTTTCTTGGCTGCCCCCAGTGGCAACACCCCGCATGGAGTAGTGGGCTACCGCCCGGCAAAAGCCCTCTGGGGCGCTACAGCCAGGTGTTTAACTGTGTTGAGGGCAATACCACCTTTTACGCGACACCCAGCCGCGAGCAATGTCAGCAGTGGCGACTTCAAGTGCCGGGCGACTTCCGCTTTTTACTCAAGTTTCCCCGAACCATCACTCACGACCGACTGCTCTCTGGCGTCGACGCAAGTATGCGTGATTTTCTGGAGGTTGTTGCGCCACTGGAAGATGTCGCAGGCCCTTTTCTCTTGCAGCTTCCCGCCGCATTCGGGCCAGAACATCTGAACAGCCTCTGGCGATTTGTTGATGCCTTGCCGGCACCTCTGAACTGCACCGTAGAAGTTCGCAAAAGCGCTTTTTTCAGCAAAGGCGAAGCCGAAAAAGCACTGAACCGTGGCCTCCGGGAACGCAGCATCGCACGCGTATGCATGGATACCCGGGCTCTGTTTGCGGCCACTCCGGATAACGAAATCACAATTGAAGCCCAACGCAAAAAACCTCAGGTGCCTGTGCACTTGCTTCCAGGCGACGCAGCTCCGGTAATCCGCTACATCGGCCACCCGGACCTGGAATCCAACCGGCGTTATCTCGCGCCCTGGGTTGAGAAAGTTGCCAACTGGATCGAAGAAGAACGTCGCCCGTATTTTTTCCTGCACATGCCGGATATTGGCGACGCCCTCTCACTGACCGAAATATGGACTGAGCTTTTGAGCAAGCGCGTAGATGGGCTGGAACCCCTGCGCTTCAACGAAGAACAGCCCCAACTGGGGCTGTTTTAAAGCAAGGTTTCAGGCCCGCAGGTCCGTCAGCTATGCCCGAGCCTTTGCCAGCCGGAACAACGCCTCCGGCGCCACCCGCTTGACCCACAGCGCCGCCATTTCCTTGCCTTTACCCACTGGAATCTCGCGTTTTTTCGCGTTCAAACCCTTGACCACCACCTCAGCGCACTCGTTCACGTCCATGCCTCCTGCTATATCCTCATCTTCCTGACCGAAAGCCTGACCGTCACCTGAAAGCGCATTACGAGCAATATCCGTACGGATGAAACCGGGCACAATGGTCGAAACATGAACGCCCTGGTTTTCCACCTCAGCTCGCAAAGCATCAAAGAAACCCATAACCGCATGTTTAGCAGCGCAATAACCGGTGCGCAAGGGTGCTCCTACCTTTCCAGCCACACTCGCGGTTACGGCAATATGGCCAGCACCGCGCTCAAGCATCTGGGGCAGTACTGCTTTGGTTAGGGCAATCTGGCCCATCACATCCACTTCCATCAGCTGGCGGTAGACCTCCATATCTGTATCCACGCACAGCGAACGCTGGGAAACGCCGGCATTGTTGATCAACAAATCTATGTGTCCAAACCGGTTGAGCACTGCCTGGACTGCACCCGGCAGGGCGTCCCAATCTGTGACATCCAGGGAGAGAACCAGAATCTGGTCCGCGCCAAGGCCTTTATCGCGGCAACGCTCAGCAACACGCTCCAGCTCGCTTTCCCGGCGGGCGGAAAGAACAAGGCGAGCGCCCTCCTGCGCAAATCGCACAGCCAGCGCCTCGCCAATACCGGAGGAGGCGCCGGTTATCCAGATGGTTCGATCAGACATTGCCGTTTCTCCAAAAAAGGGTTAACCAAAGGGTTTGTCAGTCCAAGCCTCTATCACCCCCGAGTCTAACGAAAAGCGGCGCCAATACGAATATTGATGCGCCGCTTCGTTTGACCTGAAAAGTTTCAGGGAGCAGGAATAAAGCCTGCACTGTTACTCTTCTATTGGCATTGTCCCTTCTCGAAAACGCCGTCCGAGGTTTCCTTGACCCAGGCGTAACCACCCGGGAAGGCTCCAAGATAATCGTCACCCCCGGTGCTGTAATAGCCGCCAGCGTAATAGGCGCGCGAAGCCATGTTGTGGCTCAGGTTACTGGCGTTCCAGTCCTGACAGGCAAAGGGATCACCACCACCGTTGCCGCCGCCATTGCCGGCGCACGCAGCAGGCTCACTGGCGAACCACTGGCCAGGGTCACCCTCATACAGAATTACGCTGCTCCAGCTGTCGAACGAACCACCAATATCGACATCGTCACCGTTAGCCAAGGCACGAAGGTTGTAGTTGCCACCCGCGTAGGCACGGCCTGCGGAAACATGGGCACTGGGTGACGCTGTTACTTGTTCGCAGGTTTCCGTGGGCGCATTGGGATCGGTTACGTTAACCTGGCGCTCTGCCGTGGTCACATTGGCGTCGCTGTCGGTTGCGGTGTAGACACAGGAATAGGTGCCGGCTGCAGATGAATTGACGGAACTGCAATCTGCCGTTACCGAAACGGACCCGTCTTCCGCATCTTCCGCCGTAGCGCCAGGGTCAGTGAACGCTGTATTCAACGCAACGGACATGGGGTTGTCACCAATCAGGGTGATGACCGGAAATCCTTCGGGAGCGCTGCCATCACGACTGTGTGCTGCGAAAAAGCTCCAGATAATATCGGGATAGCTTGGCCCGACTCGCAGAGCCCATTTACCATTGTTGCCCTGCTCGCCGCCAACCCAGTAATGGCCGTGATTGGTATCCTGCGAGTTAGGCGTCGCTAATGGCCCGTCGAGGTAAACCGTTTCGACCAGTGACCGGGCGCCACTGGTGCCATTCTGGGTGTAACGGGTACGGACACAGCTGTAGTTATTCTGATAATAAGGAGAGCAGGTAACCGATTCGGCCTCTGCTTCAGCGGGCGTATCGAAAGCAGGATCACCAAACGCTTTCAGGTGCGCGTCGCGAATGAGATCAGCGGATGCTTTTATAACAGTACAGTCATTCTTGTTCTGCAGCACCATCAACGGAATGGGATAGGCGTCGTCCAGCTCGGCGCCCATATCGGAGACCACCCGGGCCAGGCTGTGAAATGTCGCACTGCCCGGACACTGGCCGGATAAAGATACCGACGCCGCGTCTTCGCCATACGGAATTCCAGCCGCCGGCGCAGCAGCGGCCCAGTATTCGTTATGCGCTACGGCTGCAACAACTGCCATGGCCCCACCAGACGACAGACCGGTGATATAACGGCGCTGGGAATCAACGGCGTAGTTACTTTCAACCGCCAGGGCGATCTGGTGCAGGTCCTCCACTTCACCAGCGCCCTGATGGCGATGGTGTTCAAACCAGAAACCCCAGCAGTCCTGATTGCGCAGCCCGTCATAGCTGGTGATATAAGGTGCAACGAGAATAAACCCATACCGATCAGCAGCCGCCTTCATGCCCCAGTCATTCAGTACATCGTTGTTGGTCTGTTTGCAGCCATGCAGCGCCATAACCATAGGTGCCGGCGACTGGATATTATCCGGGACGTACACCTTGTAGTTCCTGGCACGGGACTGGTTATAACTTTGTTGTGGCAAAGTATAGGAATCGGTCTGGCCAGCACTCGCAGGCAGCGAGGGCAACATGAAAGCGATGGACAGGGTCAATGCCGGCATAGCGACACGACGAATCCAGTTGAACGTGACGTTCGACATGGTGTGCTCCTTCTTGGATTTATTGTTTTGCATCCAAACAAGAAGAAAAAATCGTGCCACATGGATAACACTTTAATTTAAAAGCACTATCCTTTACGGGTAAGATAAAAACTGACCGGGCAGCCAGACAGGGCGTCCGGGAAATACGACACCAGGCTTTCAGAAATAACCACAGAAGAGGACCGCTATGACACTTCACCTCGAACTCGCTCCCCTTATTAGCTTGGGCGCAGGGATTGGCATTTTGGTGTTCCCGCGCCTGCTTAACTACATTGTTGCGGGCTACCTGATCACGCTTGGCGTTCTTGGGCTGTTGGGACATCCACTATGACATACCGGATTCATCGACAAGGTCTGAGCCTACGTCACCTGTAGGAGATATCTCACAGGCCAACGAGTCGATCTCCGGTATCCCACAAATACACTCCCTATAGAATAAGCAGTGTCAGGGATGACAAGCCAGCACGGAACGTTGGCACAGGGATGAAGCGCTCAGGATGAGCCAAAGCCTGAAGGAACAGGCGGGGGTCAGCCACGGAAAATCGGGGATCACATGGAATGTGGTCCTTGTCCGTGCACTGTACATAACCGCCGATCTGTTTTTTCCGTTTTTCTTCCTGTACCCGCAAAACCCCAGAACCTTGCTCCTGCCGTTCTTGCGCTCTGACTCATAACCATAACGACGCATTTCAGCCTCAGGAGTCATATTTACATGAAGCACTCATCTTTTTTCGCCACACTCGTACTGCTGTTCAGCCTGGCTACCGGATTTGCTCACGCAGATCAGTCGATTATCAATATCAATAGCGCCGACGCAACTGCCCTGGCGAGCCTGGATGGTATCGGCAACAGCAAAGCCGAAGCGATAGTCGCTTACCGCGAAGCCAACGGTCCTTTCGCGACACCGCAGGATCTTTCCAATGTAAAAGGGATTGGAGCACGCACCGTTGAGAAAAACGCTGAGCGTTTGACGGTAAAATAGGTGCCCGGGGGCCCACCCCCTCTGTCACTGTGCAGCGCGGCAGCATCCGGCTACCGCTCTGTATTCTCATTCCCATGTCCCACGAAAGTATTCTGGTAACAACACTTCTGCCGCCCTATGATTACCGGATAAGAACTCTAACCGGCTCGAGTGGCATGCTATGGCTGATCCCATCAAGGTTTACCCGCCAAAACCCTCCCATGTGTATTTTTACGCAACCTGTCTGATAGACATGTTCTACCCGGATGCGGGTATGGCTGGCATTCAGCTCCTTGAGCGTGAAGGCATCAAAGTCATCTTTCCCGAAGATCAGACATGCTGTGGCCAGCCGGCTTATACCTCCGGTTACCATGATGAAGCACGGGCGGTTGCAAAGGCCCAGCTCGACCTGTTCCCGGAAGGCTGGCCCATCGTCGTGCCCTCTGGTTCCTGCGGCGGGATGATGCGCAAGCACTACCCGAGTCTGTTCAAGAAGACCGACCAGGAAAAAAAAGCTACTGAAATTGCTGCCCGAACCTGGGAGCTGACGGATTTTCTTCTCAACGTGTGTCACATAAAGCTGGAAGATCTGGGCGATCCAACCACTGTCGCCATGCATACCTCCTGCTCCGCACGCCGTGAGATGGGCGTTGCTGAGGTCGGCCCCCGGTTGATAGGGCAGCTGCAAAACGTAAACCTGGTTGAACAGATTCGCGCTGAGGAGTGCTGCGGGTTTGGGGGCACCTTCACCGTTCGTCACCCGGAAATTTCCGGCGCCATGGTGAGCGAAAAAGTGGATGCCCTTACCGACACCGGGGCTGGTGCATTTGTGACAACAGACTGCGGCTGCATGATGAACATCGCCGGTTTCGCCGAGAAGAACAACAAACCCCTCGAAGGCCAGCACATCCTGAGCTTCCTCTGGGAGCGCACCAGCCCGGACAATGGAGGCGACTCATGAGTCAGTCCACCACAGACAACCCGCACCACATCGACGTAAAAGAGTTCCACCCCCGTGCCCGGGCGGCCATTGCGGATCCCAAGGTACGCCAGAATTTCCGCAAAGCCATGGACGGGTTGATCAGCAAGCGTAAGGACGCTTTTGAAGGTTGGGACCTCGAAGCACTGAGAGATCTGGGTGCCAATGTCCGCCTGCGGGCGCTGGCAAATCTGCCAGATCTGCTAGAGCAGCTTGAGAAAAAACTCACCGCAAACGGCATCTACGTGCATTGGGCCATTGATGGTGATGAAGCCTGCAAAATTGTCCGGAATATATGTGTGGCCCGGAATGCCAGGACGGTGATCAAAGGCAAGTCGATGGTGTCTGAGGAAATGGAACTGAACCATTACCTTGAAGAGCGAGGCATTGAAGCGCTGGAGTCAGATCTTGGCGAGTACATTGTTCAGCTTGCCGGAGAAACGCCCTCTCACATCATCATGCCCGCGATTCACAAGAATACCGGTGAAATTTCCGAGCTGATGCATGAAAAAACCGGTACCGATCTTTCCAACGATGTGGAGTATCTCACCGCCAGCGCCCGCCAGCAGTTACGTGAGAAGTTCATGAATGCGGATGTGGGCGTCTCCGGCGTGAACTTTGCGGTCGCTGAAACCGGGACACTTTGTCTGGTGGAGAACGAGGGCAACGGGCGCATGACCACCACTGTGCCACCCTGTCACATCGCTGTTACCGGCATAGAAAAGGTTGTAGGCACTCTGGAAGATGTGGCACCGCTGCTTGCCCTGCTGACCCGATCTGCCACCGGACAGCACATCACAACTTACTTCAACATGATTTCCAGCGCGCGCAAGCCGGGTGAGCTGGATGGCCCGGAAGAAGTCCACTTGGTGCTGATTGATAACGGCCGCTCGTCCATCTATCAGGATGATGAATTACTGGATACCCTGCGCTGCATTCGGTGCGGTGCCTGCATGAACCATTGCCCGGTCTACACCCGCGTGGGTGGTCATACTTATGGCACTACCTACCCGGGCCCCATTGGCAAAATTCTGATGCCTCATCTTATCGGTCTGGACGAAGGCCGGCACCTGCCCACCGCTTCAAGTCTATGCGGCGCCTGTGGCGAAGTGTGCCCGGTTAAAATTCCGATACCGGATCTGTTGGTGCGCCTACGCCAGGAATCCGTAGACGGCGATAAATTAAACCCTGCCAAGGTTCGCGGCCATGGCGCGAAACGCGGCTCGGTGGAAGCAATGATCTGGAAAGGCTGGAGCTGGATGCACGCCCGTCCTGGCGCTTACCGTTTTGGAACAGCAGTGGCCGCACGTCTGCGAAAGCTGCAACCAGGGAAGCTTGGTGGCTGGACAAAATATCGGACAGCACCAAAACTGGCCGCCAAAACACTCCACGAACGCATGAAGGAGCGTGGCCAATGAGTTCCCGCGATACCATTTTACAGCGCCTGCGTAATCGCAGCGGCGGCGACCTGAATGTGCCGGATTGCGACTTCGCAGTGCTGAAGCGGCAACCTTCCTCAGTGGCTGAACGCATTGAGCAGTTCCAGAAAACCATAGAGTCGGTGCATGGAGAAGTGCATCGGTGCAGCTCAGAAAACTGGGTTACCCAGCTTGCCGGCATCCTGTCAGACCGTGGCGCGCATAATCTGTTGATTCCTGCTGCACACACTATCGGACATACACTGCGAGATTCCGGACGAGATGACCTGCCGGAACTGCTGATCTATGACGAACCGATCGAAAGCTGGCAGCCGCACCTGTTCAACGAAGTGGATGCCAGCATCACGTCCACTCGGGGCGGTATAGCGGAAACAGGGTCACTGATTCTGTGGCCAACACCAGATGAACCCCGCCTTATGAGCCTGGTGCCGCCTATCCATATTGCAGTGCTGGAAGCCTCAGAACTCTATTCAACCTTCCACGAGGCGATGCTCAAGCAGAACTGGGCTTCTGGCATGCCGACAAACGCTCTGTTGGTATCCGGGCCCTCAAAAACCGCCGACATTGAACAGACTCTGGCTTACGGTGTTCACGGCCCCAAAGAATTGATCGTACTGGTTATAGAATGATTCGAGGCGCTCTGCTAATCGCCCTGGCGGCCTTGCTCTGGGCGACTACAGGGATCGTTGCAAAATTCCTCTTTACCGGGACCGAGCTGCAAGCCATCACTCTGGCCTTTCTCAGACTGGCGATTGCCTTGCCTTTTTTCTGGCTGCTGATGCACCGGGAACAGCGGAAAATTCGAAACGCCGGTGTCAAAGCATCCGGTAGCTCTCTGCGTCAACTGAATTTGAAATCCCTTGCACCCCTCGCGGCACTGGGACTTTTTCAGGCTGTTTATCAGGGTAGCTATCTGCTCGCAGTGGACCTGACCGGAGCGGGCATAGCCACGCTGATTGCACTGTGCCTGCCACCGGTGCTGGTGGCGATACTGGCGGCTCCTTTGCTTGGAGAAAGGCCGGGGCGGGTAACCATTTTGGCCCTGATTACCGCGGTCATAGGCACCGCTATGTTGGTACTCAGCGACATGGATACCAGTGGCACCTTACGTCTTGCGGGCATACTCATGGCGCTCCTGGCGGCGTTGGTTTACACCGGCTTCACGCTGACAAGCCGCTACAGCTCCACCGGCACACCCGTCTTTACCACCGCCTTCATCTGTTTTTTTACAGCGGTGCTTATCCTGTTGCCCGCGGTACTGCTCAGCGGCGGCTTTGAACGAATCGAAGAGCTGAAATTACGACACTGGGCGATGGTAGCGTTTATTGGCATCGTGCCCACCTGCATTGGCTACGTATGTTTCTTTGCCGGCATGAAAACGACGCCAGCCACGCTTTCCAGCATCATTGTCACGCTGGAGCCGCTGTTCGTTGCTTTGCTTGCATGGATCTTTCTGGAGGAGATTTTGGGGCCAGTTGGCATTACAGGTGCAGTGATACTCACCGCAGCGGTGGTGGTTGCGTCACGTTATGGTGGGAAATCCGGTGCCGCCCCGGAGGACGACACGGAAACCTCAGCCTGATCAGCTGTTCTTGCGCTGTTTTTCCAGCATATTCGGCTGCAGTATTTCGATCCAGTAGCCGTCAGGATCCTTGATAAAGGCGAGGCCTTTCATCTTGCCATCGTCTGGCTTCTTGACGAACTCAATGCCCAAGCTATTAAAGCGCTCGCAGGCAGTGTAGACATCAGGTACTGCGATACCGATATGGCCAAAACCCTGAGGCTCGTCGTTGCCGTTATGATAAGCAAAGTCCTTGTCGTTTTCCGTGCCCCAGTTATGGGTCAACTCCAACATCGCCTCGCGCCCGAAGGTGTAGGTGGTCCGGTGGGCGTCGTCCGTCGGCACAAGACCCGCTTGCCGGTCGTCAAGGTAGCCCAGGAAATAGAGCGTAAACTTCATTTCCGGGAAGTCCAGCTTGCGCACCAGCCGCATTCCCATTACGCGGGTATAAAAATCCATGGAACGTTCAGGATCTTTGATGCGTAACATGGTCTGGTTGAAGACATAGCCTTCCGTTTCCGGAACCGGTTCTTCATGCAGACCGGGGGCTTGTTCAAAGTGCTTGGGCATGGAATTTCCCTTTTTTGCTTTTGAAAGTTCAGACTGTATACCTGCGTGCGTTTCTGCTGGATTTCAAGGGCTTTGCCTTACTATACGGGCGGTTCATTGTCAGGATTCCGGGTATGATAAACTTAAGCCCATATACTCTACTGCCGCAGCAGCGCCGCCATACGGCCCGCCGGCCCTCAAGACCTGTTCAGAGAACCTCTATGGATTTCAAGGTGCCTAATACCCTGGCGGAGCAAATCGCCAACTACTTGGCAGAACGGATTATGACCGGGCAGATACAGCCCGGTAAGCGTATTCAGGAAGCCACGCTGGCCGGTGAACTCAAGGTCAGCAGGGCCTCCGTCAAAGAGGCTCTTTACACCCTTGAGCGCTGGCATCTTGTGGAGATTACGCCTCGCAAAGGCGCGTCTGCCTCAAAGCTGGACGCCAATCATGCCTCGGAGCTGTATGACGTTTACATGCACCTGCTTCTGATGCTTGCAGCAAGGCTCTGTGAGCGCTGGAAGGAGAGCGACAGGCAGCGCATGCTGGCGGTGGTCGCAACGGCTGTTGAGCAAATGAAGAAACCAGCGGCGGATATTGCTGCAGTTGTGGAGGCCAGCTTTGAGGTGATGGAGGCTTGCTGTGAGCTGGTCGGCAACCCGTACCTCACGGAGGCGCTTTCAAACTTCAAGCCGGCGGTGAGCCGCGCTTATTACTTGAGCGCAGAGCGGTATCGCCACGGGCTTACTCAGACCAGCCAGTTTTTTACGCGGCTTCCGCAGGCGGTTCTGGATCGGGATGTGGAGGAGGCGCAGGCTGTTATTCGGGAGTTTGCTGAGCATCAGAAGGTTATGATTCAGCGGGCTCTGTCCTCAACTTAGTCCGTTCCGGCAAATCAGCGGGAACGCCCATTCAAAACACGCTGTGAATACTTCCCTGTACGCTCGGCTCCGCCATCCCTGGCTCCGCACGGTTTCGAATGGGCGCTCCCGCAGGTTTGCTTCGACAACGTACTTGCCTCCAACTGTGATTGAACTCACAGACATAGCTCCACCTCCCACTTATCGTAACAACATGTAACAAAACTCGATTGCCGCTGCATTGGTTACGCTGTCCCCTGCGGCCGGGAGCCTGATCCAGGCTTTCTACCAACAAAAACAAACCATGGAAATGGGGCCATCATGATTCAGCCGCTCAGTTGTCGCCGCACAACACAATCAAAAACGCTTTCACTCTGGGTGCTCGCACTCTCTCTGCCTACCGCTGCCATGGCGGAATTTCGGCCGCTGGATGACGGAACTCTCTCGGGCGTGACCGGCCAGGCCGGTGTGACGATTGATCTGGAGACCAGGATCAATATTGACCGGCTGACATGGACGGATGAAGGCTCACTGAATGTGAACAACATGCGGCTTTCCGGGCATAACGATACGGTTCTGGATAACCTGAAGCTGACGGTGGATATCGCCGGTGCCGGTGAGGTGCTTGAGCACGGTTTTTCTGAAATCGCGCGTCGGGCGAATGCGGGGCTGCTCGGCACCACCAATGCTGATGTTGCAGATGCACTGACAACCTATTCCATAGCAGGCGAGTTTGGCAAACAATTCAACAGTGGCGATCTGGTTATTCACCTGGGTGCAACCGATTATGGTGACCCAACCAGCCTGGCTGACTACCTGCAGGCGGTGGATTTTGAGCTGGAGGTGGGAAGCATTACCGCCACCGGTTCCGAAGGGGCGGCCACGCTGTTTTCCGATGTGTTGCTGCAGGGTTATGTCGGGCCTACAGATCTGGTTATTCGCAACGCCGGTGGGTCAAATCGCACGTTGAGTAATGGCAACGTCGTTTCCGGGGCTGAGCTGCAGCTCGATACCCATTTTGAGATCACCAATGGCAGCCTGAACTGGGACGCCGCAGATGTGATTCTGCTGTTCAACTTTGCCGCCGTGGGCATTGAAGGCCTGCAGCTTCACAACCGGCGAGGTAATGACACCCTCGGCCACTTCGGCATGGCGAGCGCCACTGCCAAGCTTTCCCGGGGCACGGGATCGGTATCCGGCAAGGCAGGGCTTTCGGTTCACGATGTGGAGTTCCGGGCAGATATTGATATGCCCGTATTCAAAGTAGGCCAAGTCAATATTGGCAGCGTTCAGTTCACAGACTTTGCCATAACAGACACCACCATGTTGGTTTATGGTCACTAGTGTCCTGTAAACTGCTCGTCTCATTTCGACGGGCAGCCCATGACTGACACCACTGACACCAGTTACCAGCCACGAACCTCAGCAAGACGTCTTATACTGTTTAGCTTGCTCTTTATTGCGCTTACAGCGGCGGGGCTTTATGCAGTTTACGATCAGTTCGCAGGGCGCAGCATCAGTTTTGATGCCCGGTTGATTGCACCACAAACCGTTGCGTCTATCGCCGCTCTGCTTCTGGTGTATTTTGTCTCTGACGGCCTGCGCCTGCACTTCACGCTGCGGGCACTCGGGCACCGCTTGTCCTTTCCGACACTATTCCGTCTGGTTTTTATCAATCTGTTCTTTTCCAACGTCACCCCCATGGCCACCGGCGGCGGGTTCGCTCAGATCTGGTACCTGAATCGCCATGGTGTTCCTGTGGGCAGAGCCACGGCTGCAACGACGATCAGAACCGTGTTGGCCGTGCTTTTCATTTTCTCTCTCACGCCGGTTTTTTTGCTGACACTGGATGCGTTTGACGGCCAGACCATCACTGGCGATCTGGGCTTCGCTCTGGCCATCTTCATTCTTCTGTATCTTGGCTTTTTCATTATCCTGCTATTTCGCACACGTTGGCTCATCGGGCCGCTCAGTGGCCTGCTCAGAACGCTTAACCGCTGGCACCTCATAAACGATACCCGCCACCGGCGCTGGCAGTTCAAGGCACGGCGGGAGATGCTGCGTTTCTCACACAGCTTTGGCGATTACCTGCGGGGCCGGCCGCTTTTCGTTGTGCTTTCGGTGCTTTTCACAGCCGTATTCCTGCTCAGCCTGTTCAGCTTCCCTGCCCTGCTGATACACAGCCTGGGTTACGATATTGATTATCTGATGTCCCTGGGGATGCTGGTTGTGACAACGTTTATTATGTATTTTTCGCCAACGCCCGGCGCATCCGGCATTTCAGAAGGTGTCTTCGGAAGCTTTTTCAGCGATGTCCTGTCAGGGAACCATCTGATTCTGGTTATTGTAAGCTGGCGCCTGGTCACCATTTATCTTGGTATGATCATCGGCCTGGTTGTGCTGCAAAAAGAACTGATTAAAAGTCGCAGGAACCCCGGATGATCTTCCGAAACCCGCTAAAACTGCTGTTCTATCTTTGCCTGCTGATCGTGATATTGCTGGTGGGCTATAAGGCCTACCTGAATTTTTTCATGGAAGATTTCGCTGGAGTGCATACCGAGCAGGTTGAGCAGATTCATCGCGAACTGTCCGTCACTGAACCCTTCAGCTTTGCGGTCGTGGGCAACATCAACAACTCGGTCGGTATTTTTGAAGAGCGCATTATTCCGGAGCTCAATGCCTCGGGAATGGACTTTCTGGTATCCGCCGGCAATGCCGTCAGCGGCGGTGGCGAAGACAAATACCGTGCCCTGTATGGAACCCTCAGCCACCTGGACATTCCGTACCTGCTTACATTTGGTGCTCATGAGTACGATAATTTCGGCAGTTTCCGTTTCTACGATCACTTCGGGCCGCATTTCTTCAGCATTCAGGCTGGCAGCAGTCGGCTTATCTTTCTGGATAGCACCGGGAAAACGCCCTGGCAGTGGCAGATCCGCTGGCTGGACGATCTCCTTAGTCAGGACTCGTCGAAAGCCAGAGTCCTGTTTATCGGTCACCCGCCACTAAAGCCCAAGGAAGATGCTCTGTTCGATCAGGCTGCGGACTATCTTGCACCACCTGAGTTCCGGAGCGCGCTTCTGGAAGCAGTCAAAGAGCACAACATTGATCTGGTGTTCTCCGCAAACCTTTCGTTGTACTCGGAGACACAGCTCGGTGACACACAGTTTATCACCACCGGCGGTGCCGGCGGGCTGATACTGAACGACGACACCAGTTTCTATCATTACGTGCGAGTGAATATAAGCCCGGAAGGCGAGATCAGCCACTCACTTCAACAACTCGAAGTCGGTCAGCATCCGATTCTGAAACGTCTCGAAAGCCTGTGGTTCTTCGTTTATTCACTGTTCTATACCGGCTATCTCAATTTCATTCTGATTGTGGCCATCTTTGCAGCAACCACCATCAAGCTCTACGCCACTATCTTTGTCGGCAAGGAGTACTACCCCGACTACGATCTTGACCCTACGCCATGGATAGAGAAGCCGTTAAGAGTGGTCATGTTCACCAACAACTATTTGCCGTTCATCGGCGGCGTACCCATTTCCATTGCCCGGCTAAGGCGAGGACTGCAACAACTTGGCGACGAGCTTTTGGTTGTAGCACCGCGCTACAAGGATCAGCCAGAGGTTGAAGAGCAAATACTCCGCGTTCCTTCTCTGCTCGCCATGGGCGAGAAACGCGAGTTCCGGCTGGCCAACATCTTTCTTGGCCGAATCCGCAAACGGGTTCGGGCTTTTCATCCGGACATTGTTCACCTGCACCACCCGTTCTGGCTCGGTTCGCTCGGATTGTTCATGGCGCGCAGGCTCAATGTGCCCGCGATTTACACCTACCACACCAGGCTGGAGCACTACGCCCACTTTGTGCCACTACCAGGCCTGATCTTCCGTAATCTTATCTCCCATGCGCTGATCAAACGCTTCGCCAACAAATGCGACGGCGTTATCGTGCCGACTTACTCAACCGAGGAATACCTCCGGATGATCGGTGTGAAAACACCCACATTCGTGCAGCCCACGGGGATTGAGTACAAGCGTTTTCAAACGGTAACCGACGGCGAAATCACTGAGCTTCGCAAGACTCTGAAACTGAACGACGAGGTGGTTTTCATCAGTGTGTCGCGGCTGTCGAACGAGAAGAATATCGACTTCATGATCGAAGCGATCAGCGCATTGCGACAGGAAACAAATAAACCCTTTCACTTCCTGATAATCGGGGATGGCCACCAGAAAGACCGCCTTCAAAGCAAAATTCAGGAACTTGGCCTTGAAACCAGCATCACTCTTGCTGGCGCGATACCGCCAGATGACATGGCTGTCTGGTATCGCCTCGGCGACGCGTTTCTGTTTGCTTCCAAATCCGAAACCCAGGGCATGGTTATTCTGGAAGCCATGGCTGCCGGCCTGCCAGTGGTCGCCGTACGTTCCAGCGGCATCGACGACGTGATACGTCACGGCTTTAACGGCTTCAAGACTCCGGAAAGGCAGGATCAGTGGTGCGCAAAGGTTAAGCGCTTGCTGGAAGATGATGACCTGAGAAATACGCTTTCCGGACAGGCTCTGGCATTTGCCAAAGACTTTTCAGTGGAACAGTTTGCCAGTGATGTTCGCGAGATTTACGCTACTACTTTAGCACTCAACGATAAAAAGCTGAGAAAACGGAGAGAAACGTGAGCGGCATTCCCGTGGGAATCAGCACTTGTCTGCTGGGCAAAGAAGTTCGCCATGATGGCGGCCACAAACATTCCCGTTATTGCACTCAGGTGTTGTCACAGCATTTTGATTTCCAACCCGTTTGTCCGGAATTGGAAGCCGGTTTGGGCGTCCCCCGGCCGGCTATTCATTTGCGAGAGCATCCAGACGGTATGCGCCTGATAGAAGCTAAGGGCGCTGCTGACCACACCGGCGCCATGCAGGGGTTCACAGGCCGGATTTTGCCTGAGCTGGCCCACCTGCGCGGCTACATACTGATGGCTAAATCCCCAAGCTGCGGCATGGAGCGCATCAAGGTTCACAACCCGGAAGGCCAGGTGATTCGGCGTGACGGGCAAGGAATGTTTGCCGAGGCGCTGATGCGCACTTACCCGCTGTTGCCTGTTGAGGAAGAAGGTCGACTGAACGATGACGCACTGCGGGAAAATTTTATTGAGCGGGTGTTTGCCTATGATGACTGGATGCAAAATGTTGCCGGCGAGAACCTCTCTGCAAAAGCACTGATCGAGTTTCACACGCGGCACAAGTTCCAGTTGCTGGCGCACTCCGAGAAAATCTACAGGCAACTTGGCCCCATGCTGGGTGATCTCAAGGCAGACGCCCTTGAAACCATTGCGAGCCGCTATATCCAGGCGTTTATGGGCGCCATGACTCAAAAGGTGAGCCGTGGATCACACATAAACGTGATGCAGCACCTGATGGGCTATCTGCGGGATGCCATGGGAAACGAAGATCGTAAGGTTCTGGTAGAGCAGATTGAAGCTTATGGCCGAGGCGAGGTGCCGCTGGTTGTACCTATGACCTTATTGAGAATGGCTCAACGCAGGGAGCCGGTGGATTACCTACGGCTGCAACACTACCTGAGCCCCTATCCGGACGAACTGGGGCTCAGGAACAAGGTCTAGGATCCAGTATCAGAAGCCGTAAAGCAGTGTGATAGCCGTCTCGGTATCCGTAGAGTCTTTGCCCGCCGGCGCATCGGATACGTGCTTCACTCGGTAGGCCGCTTTCATGGAAAGGTTGCCGACAACATTGGCCTTGATAGCGGTCTCTGACTGGCTGATAGCATTGTTGTCATCCAGCCCGACTTCCGTACTCAATTTCTGCTGAAACAGCGCATTCTCAGAAAGCGCGTAGTTGAGCTGAGCCGCCAGGCGCCCGATCGGCTCCTTTTCAGCCTCTTCACCGTCGGAATTCACAACTTCCAGCTTGTTATAACGATAACCGGCACCAACCGACAGATCAAGAAATGAGCGCTCGCCGCGCTGCCAGACCCGGTTGCCGTAACCGGTGGTGGCTGTAGATTCAAAATCGTAGCCGGAAAAGCGATCTTTCTCGTAGGTGCCACGCAGAAACCAGTACTGGCTTTCATCAAACTTGTAATTGGTTTCAAGAGCCGCTTTATACTTCTCAGCTGTGGTTTGGTCCTCGCCCGTCGTATCGTCTTGAGCTTCGGAGTAGTTCGAGCTGAAATCTGCAATATTGCGCCAGTCTACTACTTCATGAATCAATCCAAGACGCCCGTTTATATTGGTTTCTTCAGTGTTACCTGAGGTCATGAGCACACCCAGCTCTGCCTCGCCCTCCCAGTCTTTCGCTTCCTGGCCGTAAGCCAGTGGTGCTGCTGAAATAGCAAGTATGGCAACTGTTTTCTTAAAACTCATGAACGCTCCTTGGTAATGGGTTCAGGCGGATTGAATCAGGTTACCGGGCTGTTTTGCTGGTTTCACCTTCCAGGCTTTTCTCGGCGTGGCGTTCACGCTCTGACTTTTTGCGTGCTTTGCGTTCAGCAATAAAGCGGGCGGCCTCTCCGCCTACATGCGTTTCACCACGGGCATCGGCCAAACGAATCTGGCGCTCTCGCTCCGCAAAACGGGCCTTTTGTTCTTCGCTCAGCGACTCAATGCACCGGTGGCAACTCACACCTTGCTGATACTCTGGAAACTGCTTTTCAGCCTCGGTAATCGGGCGGCGACAGGCATGACACTGATCGTAAGCGCCGCGCTCCAAACGATGATTGACCGTAACCCGGTCGTCAAATACAAAACATTCACCTTTCCAGAGACTTTGCTCCTCTGGCACCTCTTCCAGATATTTCAGAATGCCGCCCCTGAGGTGATAAACCTCCTCAAAGCCTTGCTCTTTCAGGTAGGCCGTAGACTTTTCGCAACGAATGCCACCTGTGCAGAACATGGCAACTTTTTTATGTTTTGCCGGGTCGAGATTCTGCTTCACATAGTCCGGAAACTCGCGAAAGGTATCTGTAGAGGGATTTACCGCATGTTCAAAGGTACCTATTTCCACTTCGTACTGGTTACGGGTATCAACAAGAAGAACGTCAGGATCCGATATCAGGTCGTTCCACTGGCCCGGCTCTACATACGTGCCCACGATGCGCTTCGGATCAATGCCGTCAACGCCCATGGTGACTATTTCCTTTTTGAGCTTCACTTTGGTGCGTTTGAACGGCTGGCTATCTACGAACGATTCCTTGTATTCAATACCGTTAAAACGCTCATCAGCGGCCAGCCAGGCCTGAACCACGTCAATGCCGCGGCGGCTTCCGGCAACGGTGCCATTGATGCCTTCCCGGGCCAGTAACAGCGTGCCGTGCACACCATTGGCCAGCATAATATCCAGCAGTGGTTGGCGAAGGGTTTTGTAATCATTCAGAACAGCGAACTTGTATAGTGCGCAGACAACAACGGTGTTGCTCATGGGGTTCTCCTGCGAGCCGGATCGTAAATCCGGAGCATGGGTTTGTTTATCTGGAAGGTGTAAGCCAGAGAGGGCGCAGATTTTAACCCACTCTGGCTTATGTTCAAGTCCCGACAGATCCGGTCCTGAATCCGTTGTTTATTTGCTGGCGCTTGAGAGTTCTCTCTCCACAAGCGCTGAAAGCTGGCCCCAACCCGGGCGGGTAAGGCGAATGTTATCCACCAGCACGGTTGGCGTGCTGGTCACTTGCAACTGCATGGCAACGCGAAGACTTGCCTCAACAGCTTCCCGGTGCAACTCTGTGGTCATGCAACGGCGCAAACGGCGCTCTTCCAGACCCAAATCCTTGCCATAACGCGCAAAGGTTGCAACCGGGTCGTTCGAACCGCTCCATTCTGTCTGCGAATCATAAAGGCGCTCGTGCATTTCCCAGTACGCGCCCTGGTCGCCGGCACAACGAGCGGCCTGAGCAGCAGGAACGGCATTCTGGTGCTGGCGCAACGGCAGATCGAAATACACAAACCGAACCTTTCCTACCTCAACATACTCCTGTTTAAGGCGCTTACTGGCTTCAGAAAATGCTCCGCAAGCCGGGCACTGATAATCTGCAAACTCGCGTACAACAACCGGCGCATCATCAGCACCCACGGAAACGCCGTATTGGTCCAGTTGCGATGGAAAGGGTTCCGCATTGGGCCCGGCAACCGGCAGCCCATCCGAGGTTGGTTTGGGTGCTGCTGTCAGGAATACGACACCCAGAATAATTGCAGCCAGAACCAGCACTGTTACTCCGATCGCCAGAGGCTTTCGGGAATTGGCCTTCCGCGGGGCCGGCGCTCCGGTTTGTTCGCGACGTTTTTTTTCACCCATTACTTACTCCTTGTTGTTTTCCAGACGTAGCCCAATATTTGTTAGCAGGCGAACATTCACACAATCGTTCAGGCAGGCTAAGATCCTTTATATCCTACAAAAGTTCCAATACAAATTAAGGAGATCTCATGTCACGTGCCGCTTTCTGCGTGGATTCGCTCAACCTGCCTCTCGTCGCAGCCCCGATGTTCCTTATCTCTGGCCCGGAGCTGGCGCTTGCGTGCTGTCGGGAGGGCATCGTTGGCAGTTTTCCCGCGTTGAATCAGCGCACGAGTGAAGGTTTTGAAGAATGGCTGGTTCAGATGAGTGATGGTCTCGGGAAGCTCCAGGAAGAGAACCCGGGTGCCAGCATTGCGCCCTATGCTGTCAACCTGATTGTGCACCGTTCCAATCCACGATGGCAGGCCGATCTGGAACTCTGCGTAAAGCATCAGGTGCCGATCATCATCACGTCGCTGGGCGCTGCCAGCCAGGTGGTAGAAGCCGTGCACAGTTATGGTGGCGTCGTATTCCACGATGTGACCAATCAGAAGCACGCCCGCAAAGCAGCCGAGGCAGGTGTGGACGGCGTTATTGCAGTCGCCGCCGGCGCCGGCGGCCATGCTGGCACCATCAATCCCATTGTTCTGGTTCATGAAATCCGTGAAGTGTTCGACGGCACTATTTTGCTGGCAGGTGGGCTTTCCCACGGCGAAGATATCCTTGCAACACAAGCTCTGGGAGCTGATCTCGCCTACATGGGAACACGCTTCATCAACACCACAGAGTCCCGGGCAGAGGATGCCTATCGCACCATGATTATTGAATCTGTATCCAGCGATATCATTCATACCCCCGCCGTGTCTGGCATCCCCGCAAGCTTCATGCGACAGAGCCTTGAGGCCGCAGGTTTCCCGATGGACAAGCTAAACCAGGCCGGCGAGATCAATTACGGCGAAAAGCTCAAACCGATTGACGACGAAGCCAAGGCGTGGAAAACCGTATGGTCAGCTGGGCAAGGCGTGAGCCAGATTACCGATGTGGTCAGCGTTCAAGCTTTGGTCTCAAGACTGACGCAGGAGTACCAGGCAGCCCGTAAACGGCTTTGCAGCTAAGCTGGCGAGACAACCGTCTCCATCAGTCTCCTCCCATTAGCAGCCTCGCTACCCGTACCGGGCCACGCACCCGGTTCCGTCAAACACGGAACTGGGACGCTTTGGCCTGAAGTGCCGCCAGTACCTCGCTGATTTTCATGCTGGCATTGTCCGAGCGCTGGATAGCCTCGACGGTTGCTTCTGACGAACGGGCAATACCCTCAACGCTAACGCTGATCTTTTCCGCGTGTCGGCCTTCCTGCTCCGCCACCGATGCAATACTCAGGGCTTGTCCCTGAAGACTGCCAAGCAATTGATTGATCTGATCAAAGTGTTCGTCCGCACGGCGGAATTCGGCGGATGATTCCGCAACCTGCCCCGAAACATCGCCAATGACCGATACTGCCTGTGTACTACCCTGCTGCAACCGCGCAATGATGGCTTCTATTTCGGTGGTGGACTCTTGAGTTCGGCTGGCCAGGGTTCGCACTTCATCGGCCACAACTGCGAAACCCCGGCCCGACTCACCCGCTCTGGCGGCTTCAATCGCGGCGTTCAGTGCCAAGAGGTTGGTCTGCTCTGCGATGGCGCCGATTACCGACAGAACGGACGTAATCTGTGTACTTTGTTTGTCCAGAGCACTGACCGCCTCCACTGCTCTTTGCACGTTCAGGACAACGTCATCAAGACGCTTGAGCACGCCGCGGGAAATGCCCGCCGTTGCCTCACTCTCGTCACTGACACTGCGTACAGCACCGGCAACTTCCTGAATGTTTTCAGAAACACCCGCAATGCTATGGGACATAGCCGCCATGGTTTCGGACACTTCCAGCACATCCTGCTGCTGGGCATTCACCGCAGCAACCGCATCATGACTGACCTCTCCCTGCGCCTGCGCCTGCCCGACCGCAGACTCAGCTGAAGTTTTGACGTCCGATACCAGTTCCTGAATGCGGGCGATAAACTGATTAACGCCCCGGGCCATTTCCGTCAGCTCATCGTTGCCCTTCATGTTCACTCGACGAGTCAGGTCGGCTTCACCGTCCGCAATGCCACGGATTGCGGAGTTCAGGCGTAAAACCCGAGGCAAGACTCCGCCCCCAAGTACCGCAGCCATCAGAACCAGAAGAATCACCATCGAGCTCACAGCAACAAGTGTGAGGCTCGACGACATGCCCGATGCCTCCTGACGCAACGCATTGACTGTCTCGCTGATACGCGCTTGCGTGTCCGCTCCCATGTCCGCCAACTGCTGCTGAAGCCGCTGATTGACCTCTTCGGTTTCGGATTCAAGCGTTTGCCTGGAGGTGTCGATACTCCCGGCCAAAGTAGCGCGGAACTCTTCTTTCAATTGCGCGAGGTCGCGGTTGATACCTTCCAGTGACAACCCGAGTTTCAACTGCCCGATCGCCGAGCCCTTGGGTTTGATGTCTGCAGTGATAATGACAATGTTCGAATCACGACCTGCCGCTTCCAGCACACGGCTTGCCGCACCCCGACCTTCACCCTGATCCATCAGTGTGACCACACGCTCATCAGTACGATCAACGTAGCGGGTCATACGCTTGCCATACTGATCAAAATAGATAGCAAAGAGTACCGATTTCCTGGCGTCTGCCAGCTCCACGAGATCGGTCAGCCGCGGAATGTCCCTGTCCCAGATCAACGGCGCGGCTACGGCAGCCAACACATCTGCCAATCCCTGTGCTTCAGCCATAACCGCACTTCGTACATTTTCCGCCACGCGCTCCTGCTGTTCGTTTTGCTGGCGAGTGAGCTCATTGGACAGTTCGCCAACGCTTTCTTCGCGCATGGTCTGAAGACGCTGGCGCACATCGTCACGGGTATTTTCAAAGGAATCACTGAGCTGATCGCTGCTCGCTTCAAGTGCTGAACCGGCGGTACCTATCAAACGCTCAACCTGATCTGATATCAGCCACTGACTGATCACAACCTGTGCCAGGCCCGCAACAATCAGAACAATAAAAACCGGCCGGAACAGCCTGCTGGAGATCAGATTTTTCAGAAACCGAGAGGCCATAAAAACTCCCTCATTCGTTTATTCCGGCGCCCGGAACGTTCGTTTTTTACTCATTGAAACGCCTAGAGACACAGTTGTAGCAAAACAAGGCAGAAAGGTGGATTTCTTTATGTAGGGTTTTGTAGCAGGTATTCAAAAAGATGCAAAAGGGGTTGCCCCAACTGCTTTGCCGGGGAGTTTGTATCAGATTTCGTCGTTGTGTCGCCGGCCCGCACTTCGTCCCGGGCTGTGCTTTTTCCGCCTCACTTTGGGCGATGATTCGAATTCTGGAACGTCATGCACATAGGTGCTCCGCCGGAGCAGAACATGGCCACTATCAAGTTGCTCGACCACGCCTTTGCGCAACAATTCGTTGAGAATTACAGACGGGGCATAACCCGCATTAACAGATTGCACGAGTTGGCTGAAGGAGGGCTCACTTTGATTATTCACTGCCAGCAAAACCGGGTGTTGATTCTCATCAAGATACGCCAAAGCACTGATCCAGTGCCTCACGACGTCACGACCGGGGCCAGACAATATGGTGCTTGCAAGTTCGGTTGGTTCCCAGCGAATAATGAACTCAGGCTGGATACTGAAACTCATGATGTCTTCTCTCTCTTGGAACCGGGCAGGGTACTACCGTAAAAGGTACTTCTTCAAAGTAGAAGACACTGACTCCGGTTCGAAACGATTCCTGCGATGAGCCATCAGCCTGGTCGCCAGACACATCGCGAACTTGCGGCCTCCGCCAGGACTCCATGACCTCGGGAGGAATACTGCTGTAAGTCAGCGTGCGCTGGAGCAACGGCTGTCGACCGCCTTCGCCACAGACCAGATAGTAATCAACTGCGACTATAATATCAGATACGTCCTCACCCAAGTTTTGGAGCATTTCTTTACTGTACCCTGCGGGCACACAGGCTCTTTTGGCCAACGGATTATTGATGTTTGGGATTGTATTCCCATATATCTGAATAATCCGGAGTAAAACCTGTTTAATTTATGAACTTTCAGACAGGCTCAGCGTAAAGTTGTGAACACAAACGCGAAATGAGACAAAAAAATGCTGGGATTTTTGAAAGGTGACCCGAAGAAAAAACTGCAGAAAGCTTACGAAGACAAACTGACCAAAGCGCTGCATGCGCAGCGCAATGGCGACTTAAGAAGCCACGGAACCCTGATGGAAGAGGCTGAAAAGATTTACGCCGAAATCAAGGCTCTCGACGAAAACCAGTAAAGCAGGAGCTGCCGACGCGGTGCACTACTCTCCGGTCAGCTGCTGCAGCTGTCGGCTAAGGCGATCCACCTCCCGGCGCATATCCTGAACTTCATCGAGAAGTTCCAGAGACATCGCAAGGCCCGGCAGATTCATCTTCAGGTCTCGTTGCAAACGTATTGCCTTGTGCAGGCGAGCCAAGGCTGCCAGATCAAACAGCCATTGGCGCGCTTCCGTTGCCGGCTCTACGGGCGCAATAATGCCGTAGCTTACCAGCTTGATTACAAACTCCGCGTGGCACTCACCGCGCTCGCACACTTCATGAAGGGTGAAGGTGCTGCCGTCGGGGTCCATCACTTCAACGGTCAGAATACTGTTTTTATCGCTCATTCTTTTTTCTCCCCCTTCACAGATGGAGTTTGCTGCGTGGGTTGAACGCTTTCTCGGCCTCGGCAAGCTGCTCATAGAGCTTTTCTGCCTCCTCGGAATGCTGCTCCGGTATGGTTATCTGGAGAATAACAATCTGATCGCCCGGGTGCTTACCTGGCAGCCCTTTGCCTTTGAGACGGAGCTTGCGACCCGACGAGGTGCCTTTGGGCACTTTTACGTTTACCTTTGAGCCCACGGTCGGCACCGTGATTGTTGCGCCCAATGCGGCCTCCCAAGGTGCCACTGGAACAGTAACCACAACATCCCGGCCTTCTACACTGAACAGAGGATGCGGCGCCAATTCAACTTCAATCAGCAAGTCGCCCGACGGACCTCCGCCAATACCGGGAGAACCCTGGCCCTTCAGGCGCAGATGCTGCCCCTCGCGCATACCGGCGGGGATTTTCACCTTCAGGGTTTTCTGGCGCGCAACAATTCGGCCGTGTTCATCCGCCTCATGCACCGCAAAAGAAACCTGCTTCTCGGTTCCATTAAACACTTCTTCCAGAAAGAGCGGCAACCGTGCGCGAACATCCTCTCCGCGCATGCGCACGCTCTGACGAAAACCACCGCCAGCGCCGCGACCGGCGCCCTGGCCACCGCCAAACATCTGCTCAAAAAAATCACTGAACTGGCGGGAATCGGCATCGGTGTATCCGCCGCCGCCGAATCCGGATTCACTGTGCCAGCCGGGAGGTGGCTGGAAGGAGCCATCAGCCTGGGCGCCGTATTTACGCAGCTGATCATACTCACCACGCTTTTCCGGATCCTTCAGTACTTCGTATGCCTCGCCAAGATCTTTGAACTTCTCGTCGGCATTATCTTCTTTACTGACATCCGGATGATACTTCCGAGCCAGCTTCCGGTAGGATTTTTTGATTTCCTCGGGGGAGGCAGACTCGCTCACACCAAGCACGGCGTAATAGTCTTTGAAGTCCATTGAACTCCTCGCTTTTGGTCAAAGATTGTTCTCTGGATCTATATAATTGGCGCAAACGGCAGGAATACAAGCTCTGCCCGATGCGTTCATAGATGTAGTACCCTCATCAGCAACCTTAGCTTAAAACCAACGCAGAGAAAGAATGTTATGCCTGATAAGCCGTCCAAACCCGTATCCGCATCGGCCATTGAGAAACACGTTTACAAAGTTTTTCCCAATGACATGAATGCCCACGACACCGTGTTCGGCGGCATGATCATGGCGAAATGCGATCGTCTGGCACTGGTAGTAGCCGAACGCCACTCTGCTCACGTTTGCGTGACCGCTGCGGTGGATTCCATTCACTTTCGCGCTCCGGCAAAAGGCAACGACACCCTGCTGTTCAGTTTATCGCTAAACCGCAGCTGGGGTTCGTCTATGGAAATCGGTGCCCGCGTAGTTGCTGAGAACAGCTATACCGGCGAAACCCGCCATATCCTCTCTGCCTTCTTCACATTTGTAGCCCTGGACGAGAACGACAAGCCCATAGATGTTCCCGCAGTCGTTCCGGAAGACCGCAAACAGAAACGTCGTTTTGACAACGCTGAAATCCGCCGGGAGGGGCGACTCAAGACACGGGCACAACTGGCGAAAGTGACCGATGACGATAGGGATTAACCGGCCTTAAATTCTGTAAAGCGGTGAGCTATGGTAGGGTCTCGCTGATTCAACCCTCCCCCTATACATCTTATTTAGGAGAACTCCATGATCTGGACTGTGTATCTCTCTGGCGAAATCCACACTGACTGGCGTGAGCAGATTCAGGCTGGGGCAGAAGCTGCCGGGTTACCGGTAGAATTTACCGCACCCGTGACTAATCACGAAGCCAGCGATGCAGCGGGAGACATGCTGGGCAAGCCGGAAGTGGCATTCTGGCGTGATCACCAGTCATCCAAGGTGAACGGTATTCGCACCAAGACCCTGCTTGAGCAATGCGATCTGGCGGTGATCCGGTTTGGTGACAAATACAAGCAATGGAACGCGGCCTTTGATGCAGGGTTCTGTGCCGCTATGGGCACACCTTATGTCACGCTGCACAACGACGACATTATCCACCCCCTGAAGGAAGTCGATGCATCTGCCATGGCGTGGGCGCAGACTCCCGAGCAGGTGGTTGAAATTCTTAAGTACGTTACAACGGCGCAGTAACATCTGGGGCATCTGGCGAAGAGCCGAACCAATGGCTATTTCGCCAGATGCCCTACGTAAGCTGCAATGAACGCAGTCTCCTGAAACACCTTCAGGCCGGTCTCCGCAAACGGGACAGGCAACGGATTCGAGGCAAGTGTCGATTTGATGGTCGCAGGTGAGAGCAGAGAAACCTCTACATCCGCTACCGACATCAACTGAATAGCTGCCTCCAGCTTGAAGCTGATCGCACCACCGGCAAACTTGCCTTTGGGCATGCGTTCTTTGATCGCAACCTTCTTAACGCCGTTTTCCATCACAAACTCTGCAAACGACGCCTGAAACTGCTGCAGGTCTTCACGCGTATGATTTTTCTTGAGCGTAATTTTACGAATCTTGCTGTCCGGCAGGCTGAACTGCCCCGTGCCCTTGTTCAGAAGACACACAACGGCATCACTGCCACTCAACTCAACACCACAAATAAGCATGGGCATTCCTTTTCTGTGGATCAGCCACAGCACTTCTTGAATTTCAGACCACTGCCGCAGCTGCAAGGGTCGTTTCTTGAAGGCGTTTTGGCCTGAGTAATGGTTCCGCCCTTATTCAGAATAGCGGTAAGCTCTGCAACAGACTCGACGGCGCCCTCTCGGATATCAAGTGTGATATCCGCATGCAATTGAGCCTCTGCCACCAGCGCCTCAACCTCTTGCTGGCGGGCCTCGCTGGTCACTACAAGTTTCAAGGGGTGCTTTTTACTACCACTTTTTTGACTGGCGTTGGTCTGGAAGCCGCCATAGGCCGTGTGATGCTGGCGTGCATCCTGCCGGCCTTTAAAGAAAAATTTATCAGACATGCTGGAATCCTGACGAATTAATAGAGGGGCCGGCTGTTTGTAAACATGCACGCCACCCGGACGGCCATCTTTTAGCATGCTTGCGAGATTCGTTATATAGCGGATTGGAGAAATACTCTAACCTAGACCGCTTGCGTGCCATGCCACACAGGTATCGCCATATCTTCAGGCTCTTCACTGGGGCCACCGGTGCGGCTCTTGAACGCACCCTCTTCAATCGGCACACGGAACAAGGCCGTCGCTTTACGCTCTTTGGCGTTGGGCGAGCGAACCTGATCCCACCGCCCCGGCGCGAGCTGGTTAATAATAGATTTGAAGGCCTCGTCGAAGGCGACCTCATCCACCACTCGCTGGGCCTTCCCGAACAGCACTAGCGATGAGTAGTTTGCGCTGTGATGGTACGCGGACTTACTCATCACCCATTCTTCTGTCACTGCAAACGAGATGCACAGCTGTGCACCGGATTCCAGTTGCTTGCACAACCGACCTCCGCTCAAGGCATGCAGATAAAGATCATCCCCCAGGCGCCAGGCTGTAAGAGGAACAATTCTGGGCTCACCGTCTTCCACAAACGCCACATGGCCCGTCTTTAATCGGTCAATCAAGGCGTAGGCCTCCGTGCGCTCATAGCTCGCACGTTGAGCGGCACGCTTCACCCGACTGCGGGGGCAACAGGTAAGTGGAGGTGCGGCGACAAGATCGGTTTCCTTGTTGGTCATAACAGGCTCCTTTAATTATGTAACCGCTATTAAAGAAAACATCTGATACCATCAAAAGATCCAGATCATGATTTCTCGTAGGGCCAGTTAAGGTGATTGACGATATCCGGCTGGATTCAGCCACACCCCTGCAACAGCAACTCTACCGGCAACTGTCGCAAAGGATCATCGACCAGCGTTATTTACCCGGCAGCCAACTGCCCTCGAGCCGACAGCTTGCAGCAGATCTTGGCGTGAGCAGGAATACGGTCAATGCTGTGTACGACCAGCTGAAAGCGGAGGGCTTTCTGCAAAGCCGCGCTGGCAAAGGTGTCTTCATAAATGAGGATATTCGCGCCGCTCTGAACCAGCCGACACAAACGTTCACGCGCACTCCAGGAAAAACTGCGCCTTTACCGCCCCCGCCTGTGGTGCCCCGACATAATCTGCGGCTCAGCGAGGACGCCAACCTGCCCTTCCAACCTGGGCTACCAGACCTCGACGCTTTTCCTATTCGTAGCTGGAACCGAATCCTGCATCATCAGGAAAGCCGCAGACTGCTCAGAGGGTACGACCGCATTCAGGGCTATCAGCCGCTTAGGCAAGCCATCGCAGGCTATGTTCAAGCCTCCCGCGGCGTGCGCTGTAAAGAGCACCAGATCATTATCACCAACGGGGCCCAACAGGCCTTGTCTCTGATTGCAGACGTTCTCCTGCAACCTGGCGACCGGATATTCTGTGAGAACCCGGGTTACCGGGGTGCCCGTTATGCGTTGAGCCGCCACGGCAATCCTCTGCTGCCAATACCACTGAGAGGCCAGGTGCTGGATGTAGACGTACTCGCCGATATGGGCCCCGCCAAACTGCTTTTCTGCACACCCACGCATCAGTACCCCATGGGCGGCATCCTCGACATTGCCCAACGCATGGCGCTGGTTCAGTGGGCACAGCGCAATCAGACCTGGATTATCGAAGACGATTACGACAGCGAGTTTCATTTCCACAACAAACCCTTCGCCGCCATTCAGGGGTTGTTCGACAACACGCCCGTTCTGTACGTTGGAAGCTTCAGCAAAACTCTGCTTCCCGGGCTCAGGATCGGTTATCTGATTATGCCTGAACCCATGGTGGAGGCGTTCCTGTGGGCGAAGCGAGTTACCGGTGGGGAAACGCCGTTGCTTCCCCAGGCGACCATATCCGAATTCATCGAGAGCGGTCAGTTTGCCCGCCACCTGCGCCGCATGAGACAGCTCTACCGGGAGAAATGGACGTATTTCCAGAAGCTCGTATTGGAAGAATTGGGCGGGCTGGTCACACCCGTGGCAGAGAGTGCGGGCATGCACCTGGTTCTTGAGGGCGACTTCGACGATCTCGACCTCAGCCAACAACTCAGGGCCAAGGGCTTTGGCAGCACGCCGTTGAGCGCACATTTCATCGGCGAGACAACCCGAACCGGACTGGTGATGGGTTTTGCCAGTGCCAGCGAGCCTCAGATAGCAGCGGGGGTCTCGGCACTAAAGTCACTCCTGCTGAGAAACTGACTATATATGGCTACCGACCCCATCCCGACCTGCTATGGATAGCGCAAATCCCGGTCAATCTTGTTCTTTCGCAATGTTGATTTGAGCAGCTCCAGTTATGCTACGCAGGCAACGTATTGTGATGGCAAAGGAGTCAACATGACAGACCACATGCCGGATGACCTGTCCGCAGCCGGCCGTGACTTGAGGGCTTACACCGATGAGCTGCGCCCGAAACATCCTGTCGTGCGAAATACCAAGGGGGAATGGGTGCTGCTCCGGCACGCTGACGTTCTTGCCGCAGCGCAGGATCACGAGCGGTTCTCGAGCCAGGTCTCTCGCCACCTGCACGTACCTAACGGTCTCGATGGCGAAGAGCATACCCGTTTCCGGGAAGTAATCGAGCGACATCTCAGCTCCGACGCGCTGGAGCCGTTTATACCCGTCTTCAAGCAAGTCTCTGCTCAGCTGGTGGCTGAGCTGCCAAAAGGCGTGGTGCTGGACGCGGTAAATGACATCGGCGCTGTGTTTGCGGTGCGTGCCCAATGCGCATGGCTGGGCTGGCCAAGCGAACTGGAATCGCAGCTGTTGGCCTGGATGAAACAGAACCACGTCGCCACGCGCTCCGGTGACCCCGCCCGGACAGCGGAGGTAGCCGCACAGTTCGATGAGATCATCCATTCGGTTATACAACCGCGACTGGCAGCCGGCAACAAGGCGCCCGACGATCTGACCACAAGACTGTGCCGGGAGACGGTGAATGGCCGCCAACTCTCGGAGCCCGAGGTGGTTTCCATACTGCGCAACTGGACCGGCGGCGACCTGGGCTCCATTGCGCTATGTGTTGGCGTACTCATAGCCCATGTAGCTCAGCAGCCGGGGCTTGTGGAGCAACTGAGAGCAGCCCCTGATAATGAGGTGGAAGCGATCATTGATGAAGTGCTGCGCATGGACAACCCGTTTGTTTCCAACCGACGCGTCACCACCTGCCCCGTTCAAATTGCTGGCCGGGATATTCCGACTGGTGCACGTATCAAACTGAACTGGACCTCCGCAAACCGCGACGAGAGCGTCTTCGGTAACAACGGCTTCGATCCTGAGCGAAATGCAGCAAACAACCTCGTTTACGGAACGGGAAAACATGTTTGCCCAGGCAGACTGCTGGCCACATGGGAGTTGCGAATCGCGCTACAGACCTTGCTGGCCTCGGTAAAAGCCATTGAGCTGGTGCCGGGCCAACCGCCAGAGCGGGAGGTGGCACCAGTCGGTGGGTATCATCGGGTGCCCGTGGTGCTAGCCTAGCGCGTTCGGCACAAGACAATTAATCAACGTAATCGAAACATCCCGAAAAACCGCATCCGAGGCCACAACGCTCGGAAAGCGGTCATACACTCCGCGCCGACAAGTTGAAGTGCGCGCTTCTGCGCTCTTGACGCAGCTGGAATGGGCCTCGGCACCCACTGCCTGGCCGGTAGCTTGTTCACAAAGCGAGGGCACTTGCGTAATCACCCAGTCCACGGTTGTACTCAGCGTTGCGGGATTCGACTTCAGGTTGGTAAACCGGCTTGCGTCCACCGCCTGCGGCTGTTCGCGGGTTTGATCCCATAGCACGAACAGCAGTGCAGCTGAAACCAGAGTGACAGTAACTATGGGAAATTTCATTCGAGTTATTGACACCCTATTTCACCGCCGGATCAGATTGAAAAAAGCCATTGATATGCCCGGCCACCTCTTCCGGCATCTCCTCATGCACAAAATGTCCCGCTTTCACCTGAACTACCTGAATATTTTCAAAGCAATCCTCAATGTGGTTCAGGTATTCAGGGATGATCACATGGTCCCGGTTGCCATAAATGTAGATACTCGGCATAGACCAAACGTGTTCGGCGAGGGTCGTCCAGCGTTTGGCATCATTGTTGAAAGTGCGATAATAATTGGCTGCTGAGGCCGGCGTGTCAGGGATGGAATACATACGCACGTATTCAGCAATGGCATCTTCCGGAACAGGGCGCACTGCACCTCTCAAAAAGTACCGGAGCCAGATTTCTTCATTTCCGGGGATCATCGCTTCGGCCATTCCGGGCGCTTGTTGGAAATGTTGGTACCAGTATGTGGCCCCGCCGCTCGAGCGCACCTTTTCAGCAACCTCCATGTTACCTTTCAGGTTGTTGATCACTGCAATGTTCATGATCCCCAACCGGGTAACCCGCGCCGGGATCGCCAGAGCAACTTCCTGTGCAACGATACCACCCCAGTCGTGCCCCACTAGCTGAAATCGTTCTATACCAAGAGCATCCAGCATGCTGATAACATCCTGCGCAAGCTCTGCTTTGTGATAGTGCTTCTCACCGACCGTACGCTCGCTGTCTCCCAGCCCGCGTAGGTCCGGCGCTATGATGTGGAAGCCAGCGCCCAGATAACGACTGACATGTTCCCAGGAGTAGGAGCTTTCTGGCCAGCCATGAATCATTACCAGTGGAGTTCCACCAGCACCGGTGTCCCGGTAGGTAAAACAACCTCGGGACGTAGACAGTTCTCGGGGGGCGCTTAAAATCATAGAGCTGGTGATTCCTTCTTATCATTGTCAGGAGGCTGAGTGCCAGCGGCATACTGTGGACCAACCAGCCCACAGGTGCCTGACAGTAGGATAAACTACGGCTGAATCTGCTCAAAGTAACCCGTTAAGCGGTAATTGTTGGCAGCCGCAGTTTCCAGCACGTCAACGCATGCTCGACTGCAAGCACAACTCACCAGTAGCCCAATAGCTTCCACCAGAGACCACCCACCACAATCCAGATGATCAGATTAACAAGGCTCATCACAAACCCGGCTTTCCACCATTCACTCAGGCTCACGTAACCGGAGCCGAAGATAACCGGCGATGTGCCAGTGGCGTAATGGGTCAGCGTCATCATGATGGAGGACGTGGCGGCCATCATCAGCACAAAGGCCATGGGCGGTGCGCCAAGGCCCAGGCCAACCACAAGAAAGGCCCCCATCATCGCTGTGATGTGGGCCGTGGTGCTGGCAAAGAAGTAGTGCGAATACAGAAACACCAGAACAAGGAGTGCGGTCGAGGCGGGCCAAGCCAGGCCGGTGCTGACTATCCCCTCCTGAATGGCGCCAGAGAACCAGTCAATCACGCCCAGTTCGTTCAACTGGGTTGCCATCATCACCAGTGCACCGAACCAGACCAGCGTATCCCAGGCGCTTTTCTCGGATAGCGCATCCTTCCAGGTCAATACGCCGGTGACCAACAGAATCGACAGCCCGACAAAAGCAGTGGTAGTTGCATTCAACTTGTACGAGGCCCCGAAAATCCAGGCCGGTATGTCCGCCCAAAGCAGCAGCAGAACCACGAACACTCCCAGCATGATGCCTTCATCACGGGTCAGTTTGCCCAGCCGTTCCAGACGCTCACGGGCAAAACTGACGGCATCAGGTGTGGCCTTGATCTCTGGTGGATACATTAAATAGATCATCAGTGGCATCAGCGCGATGGCAACAAGGCCAGGCAGCAACATGGCAAGAGCCCAGGTCGTCCAGCTCAAGCTGATCGCAGAACCGGTGGCATCGGCAATCAGTTTGACCGTCAGTGGGTTGGGCGCAGTGGCCGTAATAAACATTGCGGAAGTGATAGGGTTGGCGTGGTAATTCACCAGGGCCAGATATTTGCCAATTTTGTTCGTATTCTCATTATCTGGAGTACAGCCATAGCTCTGGGCGATGGACAGCATGATAGGATGAATAATTGCGCCACCACGAGCAGTGTTACTGGGAGTAACCGGTGCAATCACCAGTTCCGAAAGAGCCAGACCATAACCAATACCAATGGTTCTTTTGCCAAAGATTGCGATAAAGTAGTAGCCAATGCGCTCGCCCAATCCGGTTTTTATTAACCCTCGGGAAATCATGATCGCTATCGCTATCAGCCAGATCAGCGAATTATTAAAACTGCCCAACGCATCGCGAATGGCCGTGCCGGGGTTGTCGCTGGTAACGCCGCTAACGGCTACCACTGTAATCGCAACAATCGAAATAGCGCCAATTGGCATAGCCTTGCCAATGATGGCAGCAATCGTTGCCACGAATATGGCCAGCATCAGCCAGCCCTGGGCAGAAACACCTTCCGGCGTGGGGATAAACCAGATTGCAATCCCTATGGCAATCGCAACAAGTGCAGGCAACAGATTGAAATCAGATTTGGAAGAGGGCTTCACGAACGTTCCTTGGGTGATGTTTGAAAATGACTCCATTCCTGTCAGGCGAAGGGTCCGGATAGAGCCGAAAGGAGTCATCACAGGCTAATCCCATATGTGCACCTCTGCAAACAATCCAGGTTCAGAACCGAAAGATGCCATTGCCCAGACTTAAAACAGCTATCCTTGGCCAAGTGCGTAATTAAATCCTTTTGGAGTACGCTCGATGATAAAACCTGAACTCCCGAAATTTCCGACGCTAAAACTGGATGTGAACCAGCGCATACCGGCCTCCTGGGACTTCGACATCGGAGTGAGCCTTATACTTTTGGTGCCTGAAGCAGACCACAGTGTCCTGACCAAGTCTCCCTGGGCGGACTTCCTTAAGTACCGTCTTGCCGATTTTCCGGCGGAATCCAATCCCATAGTAATTTCAGGCCCCAAAGGAACTCACACTGCTATAGCCTTTGTGAAGGAGGATGTCAGCGGATTCAAAGCTCTGAGCCAGGCGCGCAAACTGGTCGCCCCCCTGTTGGCTGAACGCACCCGGGGGATCAATGTAATATCGCTGCTTGGCAAGGCAAAGGTAGCCTGCGTTATGGCAGAAGCCTTGGTATCCGCAGCCTTTGCAGCGCTTTTTCAACTTCCGAAAATTTCTGACGAAACCGCTGACAAACCTCTGCTGGCAGCCATGAACTTCTTCGGCGCATTCGATGGGGCTGACTTTCGCTACGCCAAGGCCACTGCTGAAGGCAATAACCTGGCCCGCTGGCTGACCCACCTGCCGGGGAATTACCTGACACCCGCGATTTATCGCGATTTCGCCGAAGCACTGGCTGCTGCCGAAGGCTGGGAAGTCGAGTTTTACGATCTGGGCCGGCTGGAACAACTCAAAGCGGGGGCTTTTTTATCCGTAGTTGAAGCCAGCCCTACCCGTGACGCCGGCATACTGCGGCTGAGTTACCGGCCCAAGGGTTCCGTAGAACAGCCGCTGGCCCTGGTCGGCAAAGGCATATGCTTCGACACAGGCGGTAGCAATCTCAAGGTAAGCGGCAGCATGTTGGGCATGCACGGCGACATGCAAGGCAGCGCTGTGGCGCTTGGGACTATGCTCGCCCTGACACGCCTCTCATTTCCCCATCCTGTGGACTGCTGGATGGCTCTGGCGGAAAACCATATCGGCCCCAAGGCGGTCAAGTGCAATGACGTCATTACCGCGCTGAATGGCACCACAATTGAGTTGATAAACACCGATGCCGAAGGTCGCATGGTGCTGGCCGACACCCTGGCCCTGGCCTGCCGCGAAAAGCCAAGAGCCATCCTCGATTACGCCACCCTGACCGGTGCCGTAATCTCGGCTTTGGGCCAGCGTATGGCCGGCGCAATCACCAACCGGCGACAGTGGGTGGAACCTATCATCCAGGCCGGGGAGCACTGCGGGGAGCGGGTCTGGCCCTTCCCCTATGAAGACGATTACGACGAAGATCTCAAATCTGATGTTGCTGATACGCTCCAATGTCGGACAGCAGGAGCAGGCGATCACATCTATGCGGCGCGTTTTCTTGGCAGTTTCGTGGAAAAGGACATTGACTGGGTTCACGTAGACATGGCCTCGAGCGGAACCCACAAAGGTGGCCTCGCGCACATTCCCACCGATCTTCAGGGCTTCGGCGTGCGCTTTGGCGTCGAATGGCTAAGCCGTATTGCCCAGGAGTCTCGGTAAACCCACAGGTCGGCTTGCCCTGCAACAACGTAATCTGTATGAAAATTCCATACAGAGACTGAGATAACTGGAGGCCATTGAAATGAAGCGCATTACTCTTTCCAAACCGGGCGGACTGGACCAACTGCACCTGGATGACGCCTCGCCGCCAGGCGAGCCGGGACCGGGGGAGATGCGCGTGCGCATCCATGCCTGCTCCCTTAACTTCCACGACTACGCGGTAGTTGCCGGAGCCATCCCGACTGAAAACAACCGCATCCCCATGGCCGATGGCGCCGGTGTTGTGGAAGCCGTCGGCCATGGCGTCACCGAATTCAGGGTTGGTGATCGCGTAGTGTCAACCTTCTTTCCCCAGTGGCTGAATGGGCCCGCGCCCATTGATAATTTCACTACCACTCCTGGCGATGGACAGGATGGTTACGCACGTGAGCAGGTGATCCGACCGACAAACTGGTTTACCCACGCGCCGAAGGGCTACAACCACGCCGAAGCTTCCACACTCACCACCGCCGGCCTGACTGCCTGGCGTGCATTGGTCATCAACGGAGGCCTGAAAGCCGGCGATACCGTCCTGACCTTGGGTACCGGTGGCGTGTCCATCTTTGCACTGCAATTTGCAAAAATGATGGGCGCACAAGTGATTTCCACTTCGTCCTCGGACCAGAAGCTGGAACGGCTCAGAGAGCTGGGTGCAGACCACACCATCAACTACAAAACGACACCGGCTTGGGGCGAGAAGGTCCAAAAACTGACCAATGGACAGGGGGTCGACCATGTCATTGAGGTTGGTGGCCCCGGCACACTGCCAGAATCCATTGATGCCGTGCGCATTGGTGGTCACATCTCGCTGATAGGCGTTCTTACCGGTCGGGCTGGCGATGTGCCAACCGCAAAACTGATGGCCAAACAGGCCCGCCTGCAGGGCCTGATTGTAGGCAGCCGGGCTCACCAGCAAGAGATGATTCGGGCGATCGAAGCCAACAACATGCACCCGATCCTTGATCGGTCCTTTGCACTGGAAGATATTGCTGATGCTTTCCGGCATGAGGAATCCGGCAAGCACTTCGGCAAAATCTACCTGGAGTTCTGACCCGGGCCAGCGAGAACAAACCCCGATGCTGTCACCACCTACCGTACAGCCGTTGGGCCAACGGGTTTATGGATTAAAAAACTCAATTAATGCCTTTGCAGCCACTTAAAGAGCGCTTTATGCCAGAAGATATCCATTTTTACGAACCCGCCAATGGCCACGGGCTGGCCCATGACCCATTCAACGCCCTGGTGGCGCCGCGCCCGATTGGGTGGATATCATCCAGAAGCCGTGACGGTGTGCTTAACCTGGCACCTTACAGCTTCTTCAATGCCTTCAATTACCATCCTCCCATCGTCGGATTCTCCAGCATTGGCTACAAGGACTCTGTCCGCAATGCCGAAGATACCGGTGAGTTCTGCTGGAACCTGGTGACGCGCTCACTCAGTGAGGCTATGAACAAAACCTGCGCCGCGGTAGGGCCGGAAGTTGATGAGTTCGCCCTCTCAGGCCTTACGCCAAAGCCCTCCCGGGTTATCTCGGTGCCGCACGTAGCGGAAAGCCCGGTAACCCTGGAGTGCCGGGTTACCCAGGTGCTCCAGCTTGCGGGCGCCGATGGGCAGAAAGTGGACACCTGGATGGTATTTGGTGAGGTGGTCGGTGTGCATATCGCGCAACACCTGCTTATAGATGGAATCTACGATACTGCTGCGGCAGAACCGGTAATGCGAGGCGGCGGACCAGCCGATTACTTTACAGTGGACGGATCACAAAAATTTCAGATGTATCGACCTGGTTAGATCCATGTAAACCAGAGACGGGCAAAGTAAGCCGGGAGACCTTAACCAGACCATCATGCACTCATCAACTAGCCACATAGATCCTCGCAGTCTATCAACAGTTCTGGCTTTTCTCGGCGCTGCCTTCGCGTTCAGCGTGGTGATGATCGGTACTACCATGCCGACTCCGCTCTACCCGATTTATCAGGATGCCTTCGGGTTTTCCCAGTTAATGATCACTATTATCTTCGCGGCGTACGCGTTCGGTGTAATTGCCGCACTGGTGACCACCGGGCGCTGGTCCGATCAGCTGGGCCGCAGGCCGCTGCTACTGGGTGGCCTGATGTGTTCGATTATCAGTGATCTGGTGTTCTGGCAAGCCGATGGGCTGGCGATGATACTTGCAGGCCGTGTACTTTCCGGCCTCTCCGCCGGCATTTTTACCGGTACCGCGACCGTGGCGGTGTTGGAGCTGGCTCCGCCACACTGGCGTGAGCGGGCAACGTTTATTGCCACCGCCGTGAATATGGGTGGGCTCGGCCTTGGGCCTATGCTGGCGGGTGCCCTTTCGCAATACCTGCCCTCGCCGCTGGCACTAACCTATTTGATACACATCGCGCTTGCCACGCTGGCTCTCATCTGTGTTTGGTGGGCACCAGAAACCGTAAAAAAGCCAACGCATCCCAAGCTTTCACTACAGCGCCTGAATGTGCCCGCCGAAGTTCGTGGCGTGTTTGTGCCCGCTGCCATTGCGGGTTTCGCGGGTTTTGCGGTGTGTGGTTTTTTCACCTCGATTGCGCCGGCAATGATGGGCAACGTGCTGGGTTATGATAATCGGCTACTGATCGGTTTTGTCGCAGGCAGCATCTTTATTGCCTCGACACTCGGCCAGCTTTTGCAGGGCAAATTGCCACTGCACCTGCGTTTACCAATAGGGTGCGCTACGCTCGTTGCTGGCGTTACGCCGGTAGCGCTCGGTATCCATGTGCAGTCGCTCGCCCTGTTCATGGCGGGCGCGGTTATCGCAGGCATGGGTCAGGGCATTGCCTTTCGCGCTGGCATGGGCGCCATTGCTGCGGCCAGCCCGCCAGCAGAGCGCGCGGCTGTCACCTCAACCTTTTTTACTGTGGCCTACATCGCCATCTCAGTACCGGTGATTGGCATCGGCTTAATGGCCAGCGTGCTTAGCCTTAAAACAACCGGCGTGATCTTCTCCGTCTTCGTAGGCCTTATGGCAGCGCTGGCACTGTTTATTCTGCTAAGGCGTGGCCGCCATACAGATTGATCAAAAGATAAGCGCCTGCGGTGTTATTCATTTAGTGGGCGGCGTCCACACCGGGACATCCTCAGGCCTTGGCTCTTCCCAGTTCCGATGCATAGTGCTGCTTAGCGCCTCTTCAAGCTTCATGAACAGCTCGCCATAGCGCGGGCTGAAGTTAATGCCTTCCTCTATTTCTTTCCACGCCTCAAATAACTGCTCCTCGTGAGCCCGCTCATTTTCAACAAACGCCCAGGTCATCTGTTTCGCCCGCATCGGGTGCACGCCCACAGCCGTGAGAGCATGGCCACCAAGCTCCAGAGCAGAATGATAGGTCTCGCTCATCACATCGTCAGCACCCGCTTCCCGAAGCTGGTAGCCATGGCCACGGTCGAAGGCACGCGCCAGCACCCAGACACTCGGGAAGAAATGCTTTACATGTTTTACCATCTTTACGGCGCGATCCCGGTCATCAATCGCCACGACCAACAAGCGCGCCTGTTCAATACCGGCTTTTTCCAGCAGATCGGGGCGACTGGCATCCCCGAAGAAACTCTTGATGTTGATCCGACGAACGTTTTCAATCTGTTCGAGTTCGTGGTCGAGCACCACAATGGGAACGTTGTTGGCCCGCAACAAGCGGCAGACGATCTGTCCGAACCGCCCTACCCCGGCCACAATCACCGGTGCCTGTTCATCAATGGTGTCGGCCCCCCGGTCATCGTTGCTGGAACGTCGGTACCGTGGCAACACGATACGGTCGTACACAATAAACAACAGGGGCGTGAGGAACATGGATAGCGCAACAACCAGTGATAAAATCTGAGAGATGTCTGACGGAATCACATGGTTTTGCGCGCTATAGGTGAGTAACACGAAACCGAACTCACCCGCCTGCGCCAACCCCAGCGTAAACAACCAGCCGTTGCTGCTGCGAATCCCGAATACCTGTGCAAGGATAAGCAGAATCAGTGCCTTGACTACTATTACAGCCACGCCCAGAGAGACGACGGTGTCCCACTCCGCCACCAACACCTCGAAGTTGATTCCGGCACCCACGGTTATAAAGAATAGACCCAGCAACAGACCTTTGAACGGTTCGATGTTGGCTTCCAGCTCGTGGCGGAACTCACTGTTGGCTAACACTACACCTGCCAGGAAGGCGCCGAGGGCCGGCGAGAGATTTACCAGGCTCATGAGCGCGGCAATACCAATAACCAGCATCAGCGCCGTGGCGGTGAAAACCTCCCGCAGCCCGGACTTCACCACATAACGGAACAACGGACGGCTCAGGTAATAGCCGCCCACAATCACTGCAGCGATTGCGCCCACGACGACCAGAGCATGAGCCCAGCCCGGCAGCCCGACAACCAGGCTCAAGCCCAAGTCATCACTGGGTATAGAACTAGAACTACCTTTCAAGCCCGGCAACGCCAACAGCGGAATCAGGGCAAGCATGGGGATAACAGCGATATCCTGAAACAGCAAAACTGCAAATGTATTGCGCCCGCCTTCCGTCTTCGACAACCCTTTTTCATCCAGAGTTTGCAGCACAATCGCGGTAGACGACAGCGCGAAAATAAGACCGACCGTAAGCGCCGTCTGCCACTGAAGCCCGAGCCACCAAGCCACCGCCATTCCGGCTGCCGCCGTCAGCGTTACCTGTAAACCGCCGAGCCCCAAAAGACGAACCCTCATAGCCCATAGCGCCTTCGGGTCGATTTCCATACCGATCAGGAACAACATCATGACAACACCAAATTCGGCAAAATGCTGAATCGTGGTGGTTTCCTGCCCCACGAGGCCCATAACCGGCCCGATCACCACTCCGGCCACCAGATAACCCAGCACCGAACCCAGGCCAAAGCGTTTTGCCAATGGCACTGCGATTACGGCAGCCAAAAGATAAATAAACGCCTGGATGAAATAGGTTGTCATGCGGATCAGAGCTCCAGGAATCTGGGGGTGAGCATAAGTACAATACCCACAGCCACCAAAGCAAGCGTATTCGTTACCAGATACGGGTACAGAATCAGGGCAATACCACAATACCGGGCGACCAGATTTGACTGCCGCCTCCCGTAGATAAAATAACCGATGCCAATGGAGCTGAAAATCAGCCCCCAAATCAGGTTAGCAGTTTGCATAGCGTAAAAGTCTCCGGCGGAAAAAACCCAGCCGCTTCAACAGTGGTGTCAAAACTGGCCAACTTACTCATACACATCAAGCAGCGTCAGCTTCTCAAATTCCGGAACCACACCTAACCCTGGGCGATCACTCAGCATCATCCGGCCGGAAGAAACCTCAGGCGCTCCGGTTGCCAACTGGGAGGTATTGTAATTGTGGAGATCCGTTGTAGTCAGCAATGCTTTGGCCGGGGTGCTAGCCGCCAAGTGCGCGTATGCTGCCGTGGCTATACCGCTGCCCCAAGCATCTTCAATAGTCATGGCTATGCCGGCATCCACGCACACATCCCGGATGATCCGTGATGGCGTCAGACCTCCGACCCTGCTGACCTTCAGGGCCATGGCGTCCATGGCATCGTCGCGCAAGGCACGTTGCACATCGGACAGGGAGTTCAGGCTTTCGTCCAGTTTGACTGGGTGGCGGATTCGACGGCGAACCGACAGACACTCTTCATAACTGTAGCAGGGCTGCTCAAGATAAATCTCCAGGTCCTCAAGCGCCCGTGAAAACCGCACAGCTTCATCCTGCCGCCAGGCCCGGTTTATGTCGCACATCCAGATCTCGTCTGCCTGTTTGACCTTACCCAGAGTACGCACGAGATTGATATCTTCCTCAACACTGTGCCCAAGCTTGATCTGAATTCGGCGAAACCCTTCGGATCGAAACTGCCGTAGAGACTCTTCCATCTCTTCAGGTTCCGCCAATGGAACGTTCCGGTGCAGCGGCATCGACGGAGATAGCAGTCCGCCGAGCAAGGCATAAACCGGCAACCCGGCTTGCTTGCCCAACAAATCCCAGCAGGCAATATCAATGGCCGCCTTGGCAACCGCATGCCCTGTCAGAGCCTGATCCATGCACTCGTGGATGCGCGCGGTATGGGTGGGATCCTCACCTATCACACTGGGCGCCAGCAACGACAGGCAAGAGGGAACACCCTCAGAGAACGCCGCCATATAGTTGGGGCCGCAGGGGCAGACTTCTCCATAGCCCACCAACCCCGTGCTCGTGGTCACCTCCACCACCGTGCTGGTGAACACCCGGTGCGATCTTCCTCCGGCAAAGGCATACGCCTTACCTGTATAGGTTAAATCTGCGCTATACACCGCGATACTCTCGATACGCATGACGCACTTCCTTGATCAGCAACGCTCAGTATCTCTTGAGCATAGCCGTCGCAGGCTGGTGGCGCCGATATTTACAGCCACCCATTTCGACTTTCCAAAATCGTGTTAATGTAACAACAACGGTTTCCCTAAGGCTTACTGGGACGACGCCGCAACCCAGAACTCAAGCAGGACAATGCCATGATGTATTTTGCCCACGAGATAGGCCGCGCTGCGCTGAAACCAATGCGCATGCTGACCAGCGCCCAGAGCACCCTGCTCCAGCACCGCTTGAGCCCTCTATCCCGCATTCCCGGGGCACGCAGTATTGCGTCGGCCTACGGGGTGTTCAGAGACCTCACCCAGCGTTACCCTAAGCCTGCATTCAATCTGCACACAACCACCTGTGATAGTGAGCAAGTTGACGTTCAGGAAGAAATTGTCTTGCGTAAACCCTTTGCGCAGCTAAAACACTTCAAGCGCAGCGTGACGCGACCGGACGACCCGAAGCTGTTGATCATTGCGCCGCTATCTGGCCACTTTGCCTCGCTGTTACGAGGTACCGTGGAAGCCATGCTGCCGGAACACGACGTGTACATAACCGACTGGCGTGATGCCTGCAAGGTTCCGTTGTCACAGGGCGACTTTGGCCTCGATGATTACATCGACTATGTCATGGAATTTGTCGATCACCTGGGGCCCGACACCCACGTTCTGGCTGTTTGTCAGCCCGTGGTGGCCGCCCTCGCCGCCACTGCTATCATGGCGGAGGATGGCCACCCTGCAGCACCTCGTTCCCTGACACTGATGAGCGGCCCCATAGACGGCCGCGTAGACCCCACCGCGCCGTGCAAACTGGCCACCAAACACAAGTTGTCCTGGTTCAAGCGCAACCTCGTGCACCCGGTGCCCGCGCCTTACCCCGGGGCCATGCGCAAGGTTTATCCCGGATTCCTGCAGCTGACCGGTTTTGTGAACATGAACCTCGGGCGCCACATCAAGGCCTACCGTGAGCTGTTCAGATCCATCCGCGATGATGAGACCGACAAGGTTAGCCGGCACCGCGACTTCTACGACGAATATCTGGCCGTAATGGATCTTCCGGCGACCTATTATCTGGACACCATCGAGCGTGTTTTCCAGGAGTTTCACCTTGCGCGGGGTTGCTTCAAGCACCGCGGACGCCTGGTGAACCCGGCCGCTATCCACAACACTGCCCTGATGACGATCGAAGGTGAAAAGGACGACATTTCCAGCCCAGGCCAGACGCGGGCGGCTCAGGATCTGTGCATCAATGTGCCGGACTCCCGCCGGTTGCATCACCTGCAGCCGGGTGTTGGCCATTACGGTGTATTCAACGGAAGCCAATGGCGTGAAAGCATTGCGCCTCGGTTACGGGACTTCATCCGTGCCGCATGACCGGTTTTTTACTTGCCGCCTTGAGATGTCGCGGGGCCTCTGCTAGCTTCAAATTAGGCCTGTCTATCAGCAGTCCCGCGCTCAGATGTGATGTTTTCGACGGACAACAATAATTAGACAAATTGAAGTATCAACATCATCCCAAGGAGAGTGTCATGCAAGACCTAAAAGGCAAGGTAGCCATCGTTACCGGTGGATCTCGTGGTATCGGCCGGCACATCGCACTTCAGCTCGCCCAACGCGGCGCCGACGTCGCAATCAACTACCGCTCACGGCAGTCCGATGCAGATGAAACCCTTAAGGAAATTGAAGCGAGCGGCGTTCGGGCAATAGCTATCAAAGCGGATCTCTCGAAGATGCCTGAGGCCCGCAGTATGATTAAGGAGGTTCACGAAAAGTGGGGCCGCATCGACATACTGGTGAACAATGCCGGTATCACCAAAGACAAATCCATGAAAAAGCTCACCGACGATGATTGGAACGACGTCCTCGATACCAATCTGGGGAGCGTTTACGCAACCTGCTCCGAAGTGCTGAACATCATGCTGGAGCAGAAATTCGGGCGCATCATCAATATTACCTCCTTCGTCGGTCAGGCCGGCAACTTTGGCCAGGCCAACTACGCCGCGAGCAAGGGTGGCATTATCGCGTTCACCAAAACCATGGCACTGGAAGTGGCGAAGCACAACATTACCGTCAACGCCATTGCCCCGGGTTTTACCGAAACCGAAATGCTGGCGCAGGTGCCTGAGAACATCCGCGAAAAGATCATTGCACGAGTGCCTATGGGCCGCTTTGGCCAACCCGAGGAAATTGCCCGCGCAGTCGTATTTTTGGCAGCGGAAGGAGACTACATCACGGGCCAGCAAATTAACGTGAATGGCGGCGTGTATATGTAATACCGGGCCACTGTAGGCGCAGCGAACAGCTGCGTCCGTTGCCGTTTCTAACAGACCCGCGACCAAGACGGCCGCGGAGTGGAGACAGTGAACATGTCAGAAAAGCCAATCAAAATCACGTCCCCTCCTGAACCCGAACCCAACTCAGTATCCCGTTCACTGATGCGTGCAAGCTTGCATGGTGGCAGCCTGCTAAAACGCTCGATTATGCGTCGATTGCGCCCCAACCCGCCCAACCCGGTCAGCGTCAAAAGCATGGCCAAACCCTTTGTTTCCCTTACCGGAAAGCTCGCAACGCAGCCGGACACTGTGATCCTCGCGCAGATGCGGCTTGTGAGAGACAGCACGCGACTCGGATGGGGCTTGCTAACCAGCAGCCTGAGCAGGAAGCCGTTGGCTGTGATTGAACCGGAGCGAGGCGATGGTCGCTTTCGCGACCAGAGCTGGGACGAAGTGATGGCGTTCAACGTCATCAAGCAGACGTACTTGCTCTCGAATCGCTGGATCATGGACACCATTGACGACGTGCGCGGCATGGACAAGCACACCCGGCGCAAAGTGCGGTTTTTCACTAGCCAGATAACCGATGCCCTGGCACCAAGCAACTTTATTCTCAGTAATCCTCAGGTACTGCGCGCGACAATCGAGTCCCGTGGCACGAACCTGTTAAAAGGCATGGCTAACCTGCTCCGTGATCTGGACGAGGGCGAAGGACCCTTGCCCTTTCGCATGTCCGACCCGGATGCCTTCAAGATTGGCGAGAACCTGGCCAATACCCCTGGCGATGTGGTTTACCAGAACGAGCTGATTCAGCTGATTCAGTACAAGCCCACCACAGACACCGTGCACCGTCGGCCTCTGCTGGTCGTTCCGCCCTGGATCAACAAGTACTACATCCTGGATCTGGGTGAAAAAAAGTCGTTCATCCGGTATTGGGTAGAACACGGCCACACGGTGTTCGTCATCTCCTGGATTAACCCGGGGCCGGAACTGGCGCACAAGAGTTTTGAAGATTACATGCTCGAAGGCCCTATCGCCGCCATGGATGCCATTGAGCAGACCACCGGCGAGCGTGAGATCAACACCGTTGGCTACTGCATTGGCGGCACATTGCTAGGTTGTACCCTGGCCTGGTTGGCGGCTCGCGAAGACGACCGAGTCAAAAGCGCGACATTTCTCAACAGCATGATGGACTTCTCGGACGTTGGCGATCTGGAGGTGTTCATTGATGAAGACGCCGTCAGCAAGCTCGAGAAGGCCATGAACAAGCAGGGCTATCTTGAGGGTGCCTCTATGGCAACCGCCTTCAACATGTTGAGGGCCAACAGCCTGATATGGTCATTCTTCGTTAACAACTATTTGCTGGGGCGCGATACCGCACCCTTTGACCTGCTGTACTGGAACTCGGACGCAACCCGCATGCCTGCAGCGATGCACAGTTTCTATCTGCGCAACATGTACATGCATAACCGACTGCGTGAGCCCGGCGGTATTGAGCTGGCGGGCACCCCGATTGATCTGGGAAAGGTCAAGGTGCCGAGTTATTTCGCATCCGCCATCGAAGACCATATTGCGCCTTGGGTTTCCTGTTACGAGGGTGCCCGCCGACTGGCCGGCCCGGTACGTTTCATACTCGGAGGCTCGGGGCACATCGCCGGCATCATCAATCCTCCAGACCGAAAGAAATACGGCTACCGCGTTAACGATGACAGCAGCCTCAAACCTGATGCCTGGCTAGCCGGCGCCAAAGAGTTCGAAGGTTCCTGGTGGCCAGACTGGGTCGCCTGGGCTAAAAAGTTTGGCGGTGGCGAAGTGAAAGCCCGCACGGCCAAGGAAGGGAAGTTGCCAGTGATCGAGCCAGCTCCTGGAGCCTACGTGCAGGGTCTGAAAGGGGCAAGCTAGTCAGTCAAGACGCAAGGCTCTCAGTGGAGTAAAAACGAACACTGTTCGTACCTGAGCTTTTGGCGGCATACATTGCCGTATCAGCATTTCGGATCAAATTAACGGAAGTGTGTCCATCGGCGGGGAACATGGCAATGCCGATGGACACTCCAACCTGGAGCACTTCGCCAAGAACCTCTACTGGCTCATTTATCGAGCTGACAATACGGTTCGCCACGCTGGTGATTTCATCTTGTCCCTGCGGATCGTTGAGGATGAATATAAACTCGTCGCCGCCCACACGGGCCACCGTATCTGACCCTCGCACCAACGCCTGCAAACGTCTCGCCACATCTTTTAACAGGTCATCCCCAACGTTATGGCCCAACTGATCATTTACGAGCTTGAACCCATCAAGATCCAGAAACATCAGTGCAAATTGGCTCTGTTCACGTTCGGAATGCAGAAGCTTCTGATCAATCCGATCCATCAGTAACGTACGATTAGGCAGGTCGGTCAGGGCATCGTGAAACGCCAGATGCTTGATGTGCTCATCTTTACGCCAGAGCGCCGTAATGTCGCTGAATACCGAGACATAACGCATGGGTTTGCCGTCATCGTCAGGCACCATGCTTATGGTCATGCGTTGTAAATATAGTTCTCCGTCGTTGCGACGGTTCCATATCTCGCCATACCAGCGACCATTGGCTTTGATCTCCTCCCACATCGAGACATAGAACGCTTGGTCGTGTTGCCTGGACTGCAAAATACGGGGCGTTTGCCCGACAGCCTCGGCTGCCGTGTAACCTGTGATTTCAGTGAATCCCGGGTTTACAGACAAGATAGTTCCATCAACATCCGTGATCAGAACGCCATCGAGCGTGTTATCAAAAACGCACGCCGCCAGCTTGAGTTTCGCTTCGATTTCCTTGAGAAGCGTCACATCGTTGGCCTGAATGGAAAACCCGATAACCGCCCCATTGGCATCAATATCAGGAATGTAATGGCCGATAATATGCCCAAAACTTCCATCGGCTTTTTTCAGCGTACGCTCAAAGCGCTGTGGTACGCCATCCAGGGCTGCGCGAATATGGGGCTCATTCAGAGCAAACAACTGCTCGCTTACCAGATCCTGAAACCGGATTCCGATGATCTGCTCGGGCGGCATCCCGAACCACTCGCTGTATGCGGCGTTCGCATAGCGACAACGTAAATCTCTACCCCAATAGCCCATCATGTTTGGCGCGCTATCAATAATGGTTCTTATGAAGTGCTCGCCGTTGCTCATAATAAAGGCCCGCGACCAAACTGATAACAGCAAGTATGCATCACTGCTTAACCGGGCGCTGCGTAAACAAAGAAACCAGCGCCAGGCACGCAGACCCCACCATCAGCAGCACCGAAACCGCATTCAATACCGGCGTTGAACCTTCCCGCAGCCGATCAAACATGGCTATGGTAAGCGGAGCGTCGGAACCTACCAGCATCAGGGTGGTGTTAAAGTTTTCAAACGACATCAAAAATGCCACCACACCTGCCCCAAACAGAGCCGGCTTCAGAAATGGAAGAGTCACGGTTGCGATGGCCGTCAACCGGCTGGCGCCAAGGTTCATAGCAGCCTCCTCCTGGGTAATGTCGAATTTGCGCAGGCGTGCGGAAATCACCAGGGTAGCAATGGTGGTGATGAAGGCAAACTGGCCGAGAGTGACTAACACCAAGCCCGGCCGCAGAGCTTCGAAATCATAGTCAAACTGCACCTCAAACCAGTTAGCCACGGTACTGCTGAACACCAGAATAGAGACACCAAGTATCACCCCTGGCACTACCAGCGGCATCAGCATGAGCACATAGAGAAAGTTCTTGGCCGGGAACTGCTCTCGTTCGAACAAAAATGCATTGCAGGTCGCCAGCGCCAAGCTCGCCAGCGTGGTCACAATCGCCACCTGAACACTAACGCCAATGCTCTCAAGCAGCGCGTCATCATGGAACAAACCCAGCTTGGGCGCATTCTCACCCAGATACCAATCCAAGGTAAAGCCATTCCACGGCAACGACGGGAACAATGAATCATTGAACGAGAATGCCGCCACAACCAGCAATGGCGTGATCAGAAAGATAAAAAACAGTACCACGTAACACAGGTAAGACACCCGATAAAAACGGCTACTGGAAATAGAGGGAATCATGACATCACCCGTGTAAACGACTGCCTGGTGATTTTCAGACCCAGCCAGACAATAAGCGACGACAGTATCAGCAGCAAAATACCGAAGGCGGCACCCTGCTCCCAGTTAAAACGGGTAATGAACTGGGTGTAGATTTGCTCGGTAAACCACAAGCTGTCCTTGCCCCCCAGAAGCGTCGGAGTCAGGTAATTTCCGAGCGTCAGCATAAACACCACAATACAGCCGCTCATGATGCCGGGCATGGCATGGGGAATCACAATGCTCCTCATCACGTGCCAGCTGCTTCCGCCAAGGTCATAACCCGCTTCTATCAGGCTGTTATCAAGGCTGTCGAGTGTGGTGACGAGGGGTACCACCATGAACAGCATGGAGGTGTATATCAGCCCCACCATAATGGCGACATCGTTATACAGCATTTCAACAGGCTGATCGACGAGCCCCAGCCACTGGAGCGCGCCACTGATCAGCCCGGTTTCACGAAGTAGGATCATCCAGCCGTAGGTTCGTACCAGTTCGCTTACCCAGAACGGAATCAGGCACAAGATAAACAGAGCTATTTTGGGCCTGCCGGTAAGCACCTTCGCAATATAAAACGATACCGGAAAGGCAATAATCAACGTGAGAACAGTGGCAAGAATGGACATGACCGCAGTTCGAACAAAAGTATTCCAGTACAGCGGCTCGGTAAAAAATGCGGTGTAGTTGCTGAAGCTGAATTCGTATTGCCGTGATGCAATACGCTCCCGCAGAGACACCAGCACCATATCGATATGCGGCAGGATAATCAGCAAACCTAGCCAGAGTACAATAGGCGCCAGCAGCAACCAAAAACCAAGTCGGTATTGCGTGCGGTTGGCGTTGCTGGGCTCGGCGCTCATTGCACAGCCTCTGGCTGGGTCTCCGTTGCGACAGGGAAACAAAGGCACTGGCTGGCCTGCCAGCTCACATACACCGAACGGCCGGGCTCAAGGGCCTGATAGTCAGCGGTTTGTGGGAGTGCAACCGTGAGTACGGCACCTTCGGACGTTTCTACCTGAAGCTGGCTGCGAGCGCCATCAAACAACATGCGCAGAATGGTAACCTGCAGGCAGTTATCTTGCTCAGCCTCCGGTCTGGATATGCTGATTTGCATCACCTCCGGCCGAATGAACAGAGTAACGGGCGAACCCAACGGCATTGGCTGCCCGCCGTGGCTCAATAGTCGCACGCCATGCTCGGTCACGACGGTAATGCGTTGGCCTGATTGCTCCTTCACTGTGCCCGCGTATTGATTGCTATCGCCAACAAAGCTCGCCACAAAGGCCGTTTTTGGCTGGTAGTAAAGCTCTTGCGGCGTACCTACCTGTTCAAACCGGCCTTTGTTCATCACCGCTACATGATCAGACATCACCAGTGCCTCGGACTGATCATGAGTGATGTACACAAACGTGGTTTTGAACTCCCGCTGCAGTCGTTTGAGCTCGATTTTCATTTGTTCCCGCAGCTTCAGATCCAGCGCGCCCAAAGGCTCATCCAGCAGCAGCACGGCCGGGTTCAGCACCAGACAGCGGGCTATTGCGACGCGCTGTTTCTGTCCGCCGGAGAGTTGATCAATACGCTTATCGCCATAGCCCGGCAGCTGAACCTTGGCCAGCACATCATCAATCAGGGTAGCGTGCTCGCGCTTGGGAACACCTTTGCGCTTCAGCCCGTAGGCAATGTTCTGGGCAACGGACATGGTGGGGAACAGCGCCAGATGCTGAAACACCATGTTAACCGGGCGCTTGTTCGGCGGCGTATGCAGTACGGAGCTGCCCTTGATGAGAATATCGCCGGAATCCGGTTGCTGGAACCCGGCCAGCATTCGCAACAGTGTTGTTTTACCGCAACCAGAGGGGCCAAGAATGGAAAAAAACGCGCCGCGGGGGATGCTGAACGACACCTCATCAACAGCAGCAAACTCACCAAAATGTTTGCTCAGCAGGGTGCAGGCAAGATCTTCCTGCACCCCCGCTCCGGCATCCAAAGCGAATGCTTGATCCGACATAGATAGCAACCCGTTGTGGAAAAACAGCCCTGCTCAGTTAGAGGCTTTTACCCGATCAAGTACCTTGCCTTCCATCTCTTCCAGGCCTGCTGGAACGGGCGGATACCAATTGATGTTATCGAGATCAGCTTGTGGGAAGCTCGCCTTGAACTGCGCCTTCAGGGTGTCATTGACGAATTCATCACTGCCTTTCGCGGCCGTAAAGTTACCCGCAGACTCAGTGATGCGGGCAGCAATTTCTGGCTGCATCACGAAGTTAATCCACTGGTAAGCGGCCTCTTCCGCCTTGGTTTTACGAGGCAGAACAAAGGTGTCGATCCAACCCAGAGCGCCGGACGTTGGCGCTACAAAAGTGATATCCGGGTTTTCCGCATTAAGCTTCCATCCGCCGGCATCCCACGCCATCGCCGCAGATACTTCACCAGAACGCATGAGGTTCAGCAATGCATCGCCGCCAGACCAGTAGGCCTTCACATTGCTTTTGCAGGCAATCAATTTTTCTTCCACCTTATCCAGGATGGCCTGGTATTTTTCTGTGTCGCCATAGGCTGCGAATGGGTCTTCACCAAGGGCAAAGGCAAAACCAATCAGCGTGGGCCGTTTAAGGCGATACGAAACGGACCCACTCAGCGAATCATCACAAAGGTCGGTATAATCCTTTACCGTGCCAGCCGCCTCGCGATTAACAATCAGCCCGCTGGTGCCCCAAACGTGAGGAACGCCGTACACCTCGCCCTCAAATTCCGTGTTCTTCCTGGTCGCGGCCATCATGGACGGGATAATCTTGTCCGCATCGATTTTGCTCAAATCCATCGGCTTGTAAATGTCAAAATCGGCTTGGGCACTCACGATTCGATCCTGGCTTGGCTGGGCCAGATCGAAGCCGGCGCCCCGCGTGGCGCGCAACTTCGAGATCATGTCTTCGTTATTGGAGAGGGTAATTTCAACTTCAATGCCCGTTTCTTTCTCAAACTGCTCGACCACATCCTGTGGCGCATAACCGCCCCACGTGAGCAGCCGAAGCGTTTCAGCCTGAGCCGAAACCGAAAACACCGCAGTTGCAGCAGTAACCATTGTCAGGTACTTGGATTGACGGAAAGATCTCATGTTATGGCCTGTCCTTGTGAGCGACGAGAAGCAATCTCGGGGAATTCATGACCTTAAATGTAGTGCGTTACAGATTTTTGACAAGGTACTGCATCGTTTCGCTCACTGACCAAAGCGCTGTAACTGCATTTCCCGCAAGCGACTCTGAGTGCGGCGGAATGGAAAGGCCAGTGCGCCCGTGCTGTAAAGCTCATCCAGCGGAACCGAAGCCTCCAGATACATCGGAATGCCCCGGTCGTAACACTCGTCCACCAAAGCAATAAACCGGCGTACACCGTCGTCCTGATGGGTTAACGCGGGCAGCTGCCGATCTCCCGCTTCAACCTGTGCTACGCCATCTTCGGTACCGCGAGCAATAGCCGCTTGTTGCCTGCCGCCCGTGAGCTGAGGCACCTCGCTTAAAAACACGTGCGAGAATCGGTCACAAAGCTCGATAAAATCCGGCGCTGCCAGTTTCTGCTCGCACAGATCGTCATAGCGACACCACAAAACGTGTGAGCTGCGCCGCACTACTGTAATTTCCCGATGCCCGAGCAACACGGGTTCACTAAGAATCTGCTCGCCCTCGTTGAGCAATTCGTTAAACGCTGCTTTCAGAGCCCGGCGCTGGTTAACCCAATAGCGTTGTTTCCGTTCTCCCGGATGCAGGCGGTGATCCTGACCGCCATCCACACAGACTACCTGCATGTGTTGTTTGAGTGCCGCGATGGCTGGCAACAGGCGTTCACGGTTGAAACCACCCTCGTAAAGATCGTCGGGTGGCTGATTAGATGTGGCCACCAATACCAGGCCTTGCGCAATCAGTTGCTGAAACAAACCACTCAACAACACCGCATCGCCGATATCGCTGACATACAGCTCGTCCAGGCAAAGAACCCGCGCCTCAGCCGCCAACTCCTGCGCGAGTACGCAAAGCGGATCTTCCTGCCCGGTCAACTGAAACAGGCGCTGGTGTACCCAGCGCATGAAGTGGTGAAAGTGCTGCCTTCGTGCAGGCACGGTTAAAGCCTGATGGAAACGGTCCATCAGCCAGGTTTTTCCACGCCCCACCGGTCCCCAAAGATACACGCCTTGCGTGTCAGGCTGGCCTGCCTGCAATTGTTTATAGCAACGCTGCAAGCACAGGACCCCCTGATGTTGGGCGGGGTCATCTTTAAAGCTGGAAGTCAGTGCCTGCTGATAGGCTTGGTACGGGGAAAGCGCTGTTACCGTTGAACTGCAAGGCTTCATATTGCGGCTTTTCCTTCCAAAATAGCCATCTTGTTCCCCAGATCCCATAGATGGTCGAAAAGCACATCAAGAGAGTTAGTCGAACGGGGCGATCCAAAAAACTGAAAGCCATGCCCCAACGACTAAACTATTCTATAGAGAGTACCTGAATTCGAGAAGAAGGACGGGACATGTCTGAATCTGAAGCGGCATCGAAACCTGGTCGCTCTGTGGTCGGCCTGGCAGTACTGGGCATCGTTTACGCGATATAGGCACCAGCCCGATCTGCGCCTTGCGTGAGTGTTTTCGCGGGATCAGTCCCGTGCCCATCACCGAGGCTAACATTCTTGGCATCCTGTCCTCAATCTACTGGGCGCTTATCATCGTCATCTCGCTGAAATACACGTTTTTTTATTCTCCGTGCCAATAACCATGGCGAGGGTTGCATCTTCGCGTTGCCGGCCCTGTTGCTGAACTATTTTGGCCAAGGCGAGCGTTTTTCTGCTGATATTTCTGACAGTGGATCTGGCGCTTCTCAACACCATGCGGAAACCATCCCACGTGGTGGCTGGTTTCCCGTGGCCATGGGGGCCATTATCTTCACCGTAATTGCGACCTGGCGCCGTGGTACCGAGCTTCTGCTACAGTCCTACGAAGCCGATGCCATTACCATTGGAACCCTGCTCGGGCGCCTTGAACACAATCGACCCCAGCGCATGCAAGTCAAGGCATTCGGTCAAGGCCTGTATGAGCTCAAACTCAACTACGGCTTCATGCAGGGATTCAACATCCCATCGGATCTGCCCTATTGCATTGAACATCGCTTTACCGGATTCCTTCTCGCAGGGTGATTGAAATCGGGCTACCGTTGGGTATTTAATTGGCGCTAGTGCCAGTCAGACATTGAAGCGCCGTGTGCTTTCTGTAATCACGCTGGCCTGCTCAGACAAGCGCTGGTTCTGCATGCCAAGCTCTGCACCAATGGCCTGTGTTTCGGCACTTTGCCCGCGAATCTCTTCCATTTTTTTCGCGATGTCTTCCGTGGTGACGGAAATTTCCTCAACGGCGACAACGACCTGATCCATTTCTGAGTTTAGTGTATTGATGGATTGGGTCACCCCACCCATGGCGTCCGCAATCTGCGACGCGTGGTGTTCACCTTCTTTGGCAATCTCAAGCCCGTTATTCACCAAGGTGTCCATGCTGGCAGTTTGCAAGTTGAGCTCGTCGATAATAGATACAATATTGGTGGTGGCGGCAACGGTTTTTTGCGCCAGGGTGCGTACCTCGTCGGCCACCACTGAAAATCCGCGTCCGGCTTCACCAGCCCGAGCGGCTTCGATAGCGGCATTCAGCGCCAGCAGGTTGGTTTGATCGGCCAAGCTGTTAATGACGCCGATAATCCCGCTAACCTTGGAGCTGGCCTGATTGAGCAGTTTGACATGGCCATGGGTATCCTGAATAAGGCCCGACAACAGGCGCATGGAAGTCACGCTGTCTTCAACCACGCGAGCGCCGGATTGGGCCGAGTCGTTGGCAGATTGTGTAGACACCCCCACCTGCGAGGTGCGTTCGGCAACATCGTTCAAGGTGACGGATATTTGCTGACTGGCTGTGGCTGCCAGAATCGTCTGGGACTCAACCATTTCGCTGTTCTGCGCCAGTCGAACCATGGTTTTTTCAAGCTCGCCATGAACCTCGATCAAATCGTTTGTACCGGCAATAGACTCCCGCATAAGCATGCCTATGTTATCGATCATCTGATTGGTGGCACTGCCCAGAATGTTGAATTCATCGTTAGGGTTATCGCCGAGTGCCAGCTTCTTGGTGAGGTCACCTTCCGACACCCGCGACAGTAACTCACCCACCCGGTTGAGCTGGCTAACCAGAGCCCGTGAGATGAGGAACAAAACCAAAGCCAGCAAGGGTGCAAACAACAAAATGGAACCAACACTGACTACCTTGGCCGACGATTCGGCGTCTTCAGCGCTCTGGATGGTACGGGCAATGAGGCCAGACTGCAGGGCTTCACTTTGCGCGATGACATTCTGCTGCAGGCTTTTGCCGGCTTGCGCTGCGCTGTCTGAAGCGGCTGCGATTTGCCTCAGAATTGCATCAGTTTGGCTGAATACATCACGGTACCGCCTCGTAGTTTCGCCAACCACATTTTCCTGCCAATCGAATTGTATGACAACGTCTTCCAGCACCGTAATGGCTTGGCTTGCGCGTTCCGCCAGCGCAACATCGCGACTGTTAATGTAAGCATAGTTGCTGCTGTCGATTTCACGGATAGCGTCATCAACCAAGCTCAATGACAGTTCCCGGAGTTCTACCATAGCTTTAGCGAGTTCCTGGCGAACCCCCACGGCTTCTGACAGGCCGAGTGCATTCATCTGCTGGAGCCATTCCCGACGCATTGCCACATAGCGTTCGGTATCCGCCTTAATGGACTCGGCGAAGCGGATACTGTCGGGGTCGCCCAGCAGGTTGGCTTGGCGTTGCAGCGTTTCAGCATCTGACGCCAGGCTCTCCAGCTTTGCCAGAAGTTCGCTCTGATTATCTTCGGAGAGGTTGATAAGGTGGTTTTCTACAGCGTTCCATTTGGTGGCAAGATTCCCGGCCCTGTTTTCGTAACGGGATACCTCATAGATAGACTGGTAGGAAGATGAAACAGTTTCCAGCCCCCAGAAAACGGCGCCGGCAACAATTGTCAGCCCAATGAATGTTCCGATAGTGAGCATAAGGAACTTATGACGCCAGGATAGATTGAGCTTCACGGAAGAGTCTCCATTGTTATTAGTGAGTAAGCGTCAAGAACACGACATATAACCCAACGTTCCGATCCGGACAAATACTGAAATCGCCCTTGGGGCAAAAAGATATCGGCATCGTGAAGAATAACTTGAGCTTCTCCAACGACCTTGCTGACGTTTCGACACTTTTCTGGACACGGATATTTCTGCGTCAGAAAAGGTAAGCCCAGTTTTCTCCGGAATAGAACGCAGTATGTTCAGGAAGCGAGCCGGATTATTGGCTCGGGGTAACTAAAAGGGGAAATTTGAGATACGCTTTATAATCTCCTGTCGGGCAAATGCGGCCATTTAATTATTGCCTAGACAACTCAAGGAGCAACTCGCGATATTCAAGAGGTGTAGTAATGGCTGAAGCCAACCCTGGGCAGAAGCTCCAGGAACTCAGAAGCAGGTACATTGCCGGCCTTCCCGATCGCGTGGGAGAACTCAGAGATTCCTGGAACCGACTCCTGCACGTCAGCTGGAATTCGAAGGCGCTGGAATTCATGTATCAAAGCGCCCACAAGCTGACCGGCAGTGGTGCCACCTTTCAATTTCCCGAGATCAGCAATACAGCACGGATACTTGAAGAACAGCTACAGGCATTACTGGCGAAATCCGATGCCACCTCCACGGAGCGTCAGCACATAGAAAACTCACTGAAAGCGCTCGAACGAGCCACTGAAGAGGCCTCTCGCGCCGCACCCAACACGGAGATGACCGCATTTGCCTCGAAAGCCGATGTAGGGAGTCGTCAAACCTACCGCATCGCCGTTATTGAAGACGATGGAAATCAGGCCGCTTACCTGAAGAACTGGCTGGAACAACAAGGTTATTGCGCCGAAACATTTGAGGACCCGGACACCTACACCCGGCGAACCGACGGTCAGTTTCATCATCTGATTCTACTGGACATCAGCTTTCCCCAAGGCGCTCTGGAAGGTATCGGCTGGCTGGAGCGCATGAAATACCAGGCGGGCAGCAATACCCCGGTGATTATAATGTCTGCCAGGAGCGACATGGTCGCCCGCATGCGGGCACTCCGGGCCGGTGCAGATATCTACCTGACCAAACCTGTCGACATGGGAGTACTCAAAAAGCGCATCCACCAATTGCTGGAGAACACCCCCTTAACACGGCCAAGGGTGCTCTGGGTGGACGACGATACCGACCTTCTCGGCTACTACGAAACCATGCTATCCGAGGAAGGCTATGAGGTAGAAGGTCTGAGCCAACCTGTGCGGGTCCTGGAACGCATCGAACAATTCCAGCCGGATGCCATTGTACTGGATCACGACATGCCTGGTTGCCAAGGCATAGAGCTGGCAAAAGTACTCAGGCAGGACGCCAACTACATGGCTATCCCGATTCTTTTCGTATCGGCCTCAACAGAAGCACGGGAGCTGCTCGAACAGCATAGCATTGCGGGCAACGATTTCTTCCGGAAGCCGCTGAATAATGAACGGTTCCTGAACTCACTGCACCGTCACCTGATAAACGCCAAACTTATTGCGGCACGCATCAACCTGGTCAGCCAACGCAAGGAATCCCGCAGTCTGCACAACCACGACTACTTCCTGACGGAACTTGTGGACCTGCTGGCCGGAATCGAAAGCGGCCGGGAAGATCAGGCGCACTACCTGGTGCAGGCAAATATAGACCGGCAGGAGTATCTACTGGCCCAGCATGGCGCCCGCGCCATGGCGAACCTGAGCGCACGGATGGAAAAACATTTCGCGCAACAACTCGCCGTTGGAGATTCGGGTTGTGCGCTTGGGAACGGCAGCTTCCTGTTTCGGGTGGCTGCGCCTGCTGCCGATGATGGCAGAGTCTTCCTTGAACGTTTTCATCACACCTTGAATAACCCAGCCTGGGCCATCGAGAATACCGCTGACGCAGTTACCCTGAGTCTCGGCGCGCTAACCCTGAATCATGCCCTGGACGAAGACAAGGCACTGATCGAGGTGAAAAAAGCCTGTAGCAAAGCCCTGCAGTCCGGTAGCAATAAACTGATATGGCAACAGGCGCCCGAACGGCCACTCGAGTCCAGATTGGATGATCGTATCAAAGAACTGATAGCGGCGCAGGCGTTCAAGCTTCACTACCAACCCATCGTCAACATGGAAACGGGCGACACCCTTTTTGAAGCACTGGTGCGACTGGTAGACGAAAACAACGCGGTGTATTTGCCCGGGCAATTCCTGCCGTGGTTACCTGGAGGCAATCGGGACCCATTCTACGCCCTGGATCGCTGGGTGATTCAGCACGCGGTAGAAGACCTCACACATCTGGAAGGCAAAGCCTCCGCCAGCTATTCGGTATGCGTAAAACTGTCGTCCCCCATGGTTGATGTGGAACATCTGCTGACAGTGCTCAGTAGCGCGATACGCGAAAATCGCATTAAGGGCAATCGCCGCATCTACCTGGCGTTGTCGAGCCCGACCGTATTAAAAGATGTGCCGCGGGCCAAAAAGATAGCCAAACTGGTTCAAGCCATGGGCTGTGGACTGGTCATCGAACACGTTGCCACGGACACAGCCTCGGTAGACCTGATAAAGGAACTGGATTCGGTAGATCTCGTGAAGCTGGCGCCAACACTCGGCGCCAGCGCCCAACAAACTCCAGCGCTGAAGGACCTCTTGGGTCAACTCAAGGCCGCCCTCAGCTCCAGCCGAAAAATTGTAGTAACCGGCGTAGAGGATGCCAAAGCGCTGTCCTGGTTCTGGGAGCAAGGTATTCGCAACTTCCAGGGGTACTTCATCCAGGAACCGAAGGGGGCCATGAGTTACGAGCTATAGTTCGTTGTGGGCAAGGGCTTTTCCCTGCCGTAGCTTTGTCATCGCCAATCTGAATGTGCAGCCCCGTCACGAGAAGCTCGATAACGCCGATGCCATATTAATGCTGGAAAGGGGCTGACAGGAGGCGCTGAATTGGCCTCCTAGAACTCCAGACAGATCTTGCCAAAGTGCGCACCGGATTCTTCATAGCGGAACGCATCGGCAATTTCATCCAGAGTGAACGAGCGGTCAATCACCGGGTGCATCTTGTTGGCTTCAATGGCACGAATCATTTCCTGCTGCTGCGCCCTGCTGCCGACAATCAGGCCTTCCAGGCGCGCCTGTTTGGCCAATAGTTTAAGAGTGGGAACATCACCCGCAACACCAGTAAGAATACCAATCAGCGAGATATGGCCACCAATACGTACGGCCTCAATGGATTCCGGCAAGGTGCCTGGGCCACCCACCTCGATAACGTGATCGGCTCCCTGACCACCGGTCAACTCGAGCACACGCCGGCCCCAGGCAGGTGTGGTTTTGTAATTGATGGTGTCATCGGCACCCAAAGCCTTCAGGCGTTCGAGTTTTGCATCGGATGATGAAGTAGCAATCACTCGGGCGCCCATCATCTTTGCAAACTGCACGGCGAAAATGGAAACGCCGCCGGTGCCCAGGGTAAGAACTGTATCACCAGCTTTCAGATTACCGTTTACCACCAGTGCCCGCCACGCGGTAAGCCCGGCGGTCGTAAGCGTCGCAGCTTCTGCATGGCTATAGCCCTTCGGAGCATGCGTAAAACCCTGAGCCGGACCGACCACCTGTTCCCGGGCATAGCCGTCGACGCCATCGCCTGGCGTGGTGCTGAAATTATCAATCGGTGCTGGCCCGTCGAGCCAGTGGGGGAAGAAGGTTGAGACCACATGATCACCCACAGAAAACTCGCTAACACCTTCGCCGACCGCCTCAACCACGCCCGCTCCATCCGCCATCGGGATGCGGTTGTTCTCGGTTGGCAGGGCTCCGACAACCACCGCATAGTCGTGATAGTTCAGTGAGTTGGCGTGGATCCGCACCCGGAGTTCGCCAGGGCCTGGTTCGCCAGGCTCTTTGCTTTCGGTTACTGTGAGTTGGTCCAGTCCGAATGGACGAGATACTGTTGCGCGCTTCATGAGCTGGCCTCTGTTGCTGATTGGATACGCAAGGGTCTGGACATAGCGCGACCCTCTGGATGAGTATCTTTCAAGGTTTAATCAACGGGCTGCATGATGCAATGGTACTTGAGTACCCCTTAGGTCACACCAACGCTCCATTAACGATGGCCCGCAACTCCTGACGGATCGGATAAGACGACGAGGGGATCAATTGCGTCATGAAAATCACCACCAACTCTTCAACCGGATCAATAAAAAAGTTGGTGCTCGCCAGACCGCCCCAGCCGTATTCGCCAACAGATCCGTTGGTCTGGGATTTGGCAACGTCTGTCTTCACGGAAAAGCCGAGTCCGAAGCCACTTCCGGCATAGGGTGTCTCGCTGAACGCACCCACCGAGAGGCCCGGCAAATCCTGATTACCAGGCAGGTGGTTGCTGCGCATGAATTCCAGGGTTTTGCGACCAATGATCCGCCGCCCCTTAAACTCTCCCCCCTGACATAGTGCTTGGGCAAAATGGAAATAGTCGTCAATGGTGGAAACCAATCCGCCGCCTCCAGACAAAAATCTTCCCTGGCGCCGGAAAGGTGAAGTCTCCGGATCGTCCTGAAGTTCGAACTGATCACCAGGCGCGTACTGATAACAGGCAGCGAAGCGATCAAGCTGATCATCACGGACGTAGAACCCGGTGTCGCGCATGTCCAAGGGGTCGAAAATGTGCTCGCGCAGATACTCATCGAAAGGCTGATCCGCCAGTAACTGCACAAGATACCCCAACACATCCGTGCTGACGGAATAGTTCCAGGCCGTGCCCGGTGAGAACTCAAGCGGCAATTCCGCCAGCTGGTTGACCAGCGTCTCCAACGTCAGATTCCGGCTGCCATCAAGTCTCAATTCCCGATAAGCAGCATCAACGTTGGTGCGGTTCATAAACCCATAGGTCAGGCCAGACATGTGAGTGAACAGGTCACGAATGGTCATGGCACTGGTCGCAGGCGTGGTCATGAAATCCGGATAGACGCCGCTTTTATACACCCGCTTGTTTTTCCACGATGGAATGTACTTCTGCACAGGATCATCCAGCAAAAAACGCCCTTGCTCATAAAGCTGCATCATGGCGATAGAGGTGATCGGCTTGGTCATCGAGTAAATGCGGAAAACCGTATCCCGGCGAACCGGCTTATTGCGTTCCACATCCATCAGCCCCTGGGCGCTTACATAGGCAATCTCCCCTCGCCGAGCCACCAGTGTCAGTGCGCCCGGCAATTTCCCAGGCTGGATGTAGCGACGGTCAATGTGGTTTTCAATATTGAGAAGCTGGTCCGATGAGAGGCCAGCAACCTGATTGGAATCCGTCATAGGGGGCACCTTCCTGTGTTATTTTGACATTACTGCGTTTTCTGGTTCGATTCGTCGCCAATCTCTCGAAGCGCCTGAACCAGGGTTTCGGGTTCCTGAGCTCCGGAGATGAGATACTTGCCATTAATGATATATGCCGGCACCCCAGTAACACCCGCCTGCTGATATCTGGCTTCGTCTTCTCGCACCTCAGCCGCGTACTGGTCAGAATCCAGCACATCTTTGGCTTTAGCTGCGTCCAATCCCAGCGACTCAACGTATTTGAGCAAAACCTCGTGGTTGGAGACCTTCTCTGCCCTGCCGAAATAGGCGGCAAACAGCGCTTGTTTCATGCCTGTCTGCTGGCCTTGCTCGCCGGCCCATTTGACCAACCGGTGAGCATCGAAGGTATTACAGGTTAATCGCTCCTGCAGCTTCTCGAAGTTAAGGCCTAGCCCCTTCGCGATGATCATCATCTGATTCTGGGTTGCACGCGCCTCTTCCTCGCTCTTCCCATACTTTCGAGCCAAAGCGGGCAAAATAGCCTCACCCTCACCGCTGTGATCCGGGTTCAGTTCAAACGCATGCCATTCAATGCTGAACTCATACTCTGGCGCCAGCTGTTCCATGGCCAGCTCCAGCCGTGCATAGCCAATGGCGCACCAGGGGCAGGCAATGTCGGAAACAATATCGATATGTATCTTGTTCATAATAGATCCTGTCAGCTTTCTGAACGATTCTGCAAGCGGGCACCCTAAGGCGGCGCATGCCCACAACCTGATTGAGCTTCATGCGAAAAGAAACAACACTCTAACGATAAACCTATGACGACTGCGAGCAGCACCTTGAATGAATTCGCTGATGACCGATGCCCACAACTGAATCGTTACGCCTTCGGCTCCCCGGCAGAGTTCATCCTTTCCATTTGCGCAACGGATATCAAAACTGGCAAGCAGCTCAAGGAGGGAGCCCCACCTTTTAATGACCGAGCCAAAACAGCAGCGTCAACAAACACCGAGATGGTGAACCAAAACCTCATTTGCAGACTACTCTCTTAACCTGCCCACTCTTTTGAAACGAACGGAGTCTCTGCATGATCACAGTCCACCACCTGAATAATTCCCGCTCACAACGTATTCTCTGGATGCTGGAAGAGCTTGGAGTCCCGTACGAGATCCAGCGTTACGAGCGTGACCCGAAAACCATGCTGGCGCCGGCAAGCCTCAAGAAAATACACCCGCTGGGCAAATCACCGGTGATCACTGACGGTGATCTGGTAGTGGCGGAGTCCGGCGCTATTATTGAATACCTTGCCCACACCTATGGCAAAGACACCATGCTGCCAGAGGGCGGAGGGCAAGTGTGGCTTGATTACACCTACTGGCTGCATTACGCCGAAGGCTCATTGATGCCGCCGCTGGTTATGCGCCTGGTATTCGAAAAGGTAAAAACCAGCCCGATGCCGTTTTTTATCAAGCCCGTAGCAAAAGGCATTGCAGACAAAACCAATGAAATTTTTATCGGCCCAATGATCAAAACACACCTGGATTTTGTCGAATCCCACCTCGCGAAAAACACCTGGTTTCTGGGGGACAAACTCAGCGCAGCGGATATTCAGATGAGCTTTCCGCTGGAAGCGTCAGTGGCCCGTGGCATCGTCGGCAAAGCCCGGCCTCATATCACAGAGTGGGTAAAACAAGTGCACGCCAGGCCTGCATACCAGAATGCCCTTGAAAAAGGCGGAGAATACGATTTTGCTTGAGTAAAAAAGGGTTGTCGGGGCAAAGTGAAAACGTAACCAACTGATATTAACTCTCTGCTCTGCTCCCCCTGCTATAGTCAAAACTCCAACAATGATACCGGAGCGCGACATGACGCAGAGTATCGAGCTGACCGAGCAGATTGAGCATATCCGCGAACTTGCACCTCAAGATGCCGCCGGGGAGCTGGCTGGGCTGCCAGCAGACGATATCCAGTTCATTCTCTCGCGGTTGCCCCCCGAGCAGGCTCTGGCCATAGCCTCGTATCTGGGCGAAGCAGCGGCCCCGAACGCCGCGGCCACCCGTGCGGTGCTTTCAGGCATGGAAGAAACCATCGGTGAACTGATGACACCGGTGACAGCGACGTTACCAGACAGCTATACCGTCGCCGAGGCGCTGACTTTCATGGTAAAGAGCGCGGACGTTTCCGAAATAAGTTACATCTTCGTGACTGACCACGACCGTTTGGTGGGTGTAGTGGGCATGCGCGACCTGATTCTCGCCAAGCCCTCCGAATCTCTTTCCAGCATCATGGTGCGCGAACCCTTCGCATTTCAACAGGACACAAGGGTGGAAAATGCGGTGAGCGAGGTGCTTTACCGACACTACCGGATGTATCCGGTGGTCGACGAGCAGCAGCGTGTGGTGGGCGAAGTGCGTGGTTGGAAACTGTATGAGCGCATTGCCTCAGAACTGAGCGCCCAGGCCGGCTCCCAGTACGGTGTGGCAAAAGAAGAACAGATTGACACACCCGTGCTTGCCGCCTTCCGCATGCGCCACCCCTGGCTGCAGGTGAATCTGATCACAGCCTTCGCTGCTGCCTTCGTAGTGGGCATGTTTGAGAGCACTATCGCCCAGATTGTTGCCCTTGCCGCCTTCCTGCCGGTACTTGCCGGGCAGAGTGGCAACACAGGTTGTCAGGCGCTGGCAATTACCCTGCGGGGTATTACGCTAGGGCAAATAAACGATTACCCGATAAAGCGATTGTTACGAAAAGAAATCCTGCTGGGCGCGCTCAATGGCGCCGCCGTGGGCGTAATCGCGGGTATCGCTATGTACGCCTATGCCGTGTCCACCGATTCTGCCAACCCCGTCATGCTTGGTCTTGTCATCTTCATCGCCATGATCGGTGCCTGTATGGGCAGCGGCATTTTCGGAGTGGCCGTGCCATTGGTGCTCAAGCGCTTTGGCGCCGACCCCGCCACTGCCAGCAGCATTTTCCTGACCACTTTCACCGACATCATCGGCATGGGTTTGATGTTGTTTCTGGCAACCTCATTGGTGCTGTGAGCAGGCTGAAAGCGATGAAATATCGATCTGTCTCGATTTCCCACACTTTTATTCTGCCCCAAGCCCCCAATATATTAACGTGATTTCCACCACACCCCGCAGGACGTGACAATGAACGCCATTATTAAACAGTTCCTTTTTGTTTCGAGTATCTACCTACTGGCACCGACCGCTGGCGCTTTCAGCCTCAACGATGCCTTATCCGGCGGGGCACAAGCCCTCTCTTCAGCAACAGAAGTCAATGGAGAAGCCCAACAACTTGTCGGCACGCTCCAGGATCAGCTTGGCATCACCGAAACTCAGGCGGTTGGTGGCACTGGTGCATTATTACAGCTGGCGAAAAATGAGCTTGGCTCCAGCGCCATGGGCGCTCTGACCAACAACGCGTCGGGCTTGTCCGGTCTCTTGGGAGGAAACAGCGGTCTGGGAGAAAGCCTGTTCTCCAATATTTCGTCCATGAGTGGTGTGCAGTCAGCGTTCTCGGCGCTGGGCATGGACAGCGCGATGATCCAACAGTTTGTACCAATTATTATGGGCTTCCTGGGAGAACAGGGGGTTGGGTCTTCACTGCTTGGCCAATTACAAGGCCTGTGGGCGCCTGCCGGCTGAACTACAGCACGCTGCAGTAGCATGCTGAAAAATTTCACGCTACGTAGGACTCACCCTGCTCAAAGCGCGTCCGCACCCAGGCAATCTGGGTGTAGGCCGTCGCCAGTTGATAGTGCGGCGAATCCTTGAACGAGCGCCAACTGCCACCCCACACCAGCGGTCCGGCCGCGTATTCCGCAACCGCGTCATAATCACTCTGACTCGTTGAGTAGGAACCGCCTTCCCTGAAAATACCAATGTCCCACGCGATGCCAAAGTTATGATTGCTGTGCCCTCCCCGCGCTCGCGTAACGACCGGGCCGGGATTGCCGTAGCGCCCCTGGCGAAAGAGCTGATTCTGCTCGTGGTAAGTGCGGGTTCCGGAAATAATTTTTACGTTCACGCCCCGGCTTAGTGCCCGCGCCATAAACTTACGAGCCTCTTGCTGAGCCCGAATAGACAGAGAGGAAATCTTCTGTTCTGTGCGCCGGTCAAACGTGCCAAGCTCGCCCTTGAGCTTTTCATATTCGGTATCGAAAGCCGTAGAGGCCGCCTCAGAGAGGCGGCCCCATAACCCGTCCAGCGCGCCCCGATAAAAGCCTTCCGACTTCAGCAGTCGCTGAAAAAAGAGCACATCCTCACCAAACAATCTGTCACTCATTCTGAACCTCCCAGGCGATCATTGGTGGAAGCGATGCCCGACCACGAATTACCACTTTCCCTGGGCTGTACAACTTCAGAATAGATCATTTTTCATTCGGGATTGTTACACTCGCGGGAAGAACATCGAATAACAAGGCAACGGCTATGGATTTCGTCAGAACACCGGACACACGCTTTAAACAGCTGCTCGACTATCCTTTCGAGCCGAACTACGTTGATCTCGACAACCTGCGAATGCATTACGTGGATGAAGGGCCCGCGAATGCCAGCCCGATTCTCATGCTGCACGGGGAGCCTTCCTGGTCTTATCTCTATCGCCACATGATTCCCGTATGCGCGGCGGCTGGCCATCGGGTTATTGCGCCGGACCTTATCGGTTTTGGCAAGTCCGACAAGCCAACCTCCATTGAGGATTACAGCTACCAAACGCACATGGAATGGATGCAACAGTTCATCGATAAGCTCGATCTGAACAACATCACTCTGGTATGCCAGGATTGGGGATCACTGCTGGGCTTGCGGCTCGCCGCCGAAAACCCGGAGCGCTTCCGCGCCATTGTGGTCGGCAACGGCATGCTGCCCACCGGAGATCAGAAAACACCACCTGCGTTCAATATCTGGAAAAACTTTGCGCTACACAGCCCCTGGTTCCCCATTGGCCGAATCATCAACGTAGGCTCATTCCGCAAACTGGGTCCGGACGAACTGCGGGCATACGACGCCCCCTTCCCGAGCAAAAAACACAAGGCTGGCGCCCGTGCATTTCCTCGCCTCGTACCAGTGCGCTCAGACGACCCGGCGAGCGAAGCCAACCGCAAAGCCTGGACCGTCCTTGAGCGCTGGGAAAAACCCTTCCTCACGACCTTCAGCAACGGCGACCCCATTACCCGTGGCGGTGCCGCGTACATGCAAAAACGAATTCCGGGTGCGAAGGGTCAGCCCCATGTCACGCTCAAAGGCGGCCACTTCCTCCAGGAAGATTCGCCGGTGCCCTTTGCCCGGGCGATTAACGATCTGCTCGCCACCCTGCCCTGAGGGTCTCGCGTGCATCCCGGCTTTCAAGAGAGAAGTGCGGCTCGCAAGCTACCGTTCCGGCGCAGCCTGAAACTGCCGGAGCACGATGACACGATCAACATTGACGGATTGCCCTGCGGCATGCCTGAATGTAAGGTATATCACTGGTCGGAGGAACAGACATGAAATGGATCGTAGTTATCATTATTGGTGCTGCTCTGGCTTTTTGGCTTTATCAGGGCCGTCGCAGGAACAACATCGAAGATCCTGATATGAAGACATTCGAGAAAAAGGATTACTACCTCACACCGGATGACAACGCATCCGATGATCATTCACCCGGCGACGACTCCTCTGGTGACAATAACCCGCGCCACTGAGTTATTTCTTGGCTAATTTGTCAAAAAAACAGCATCAGACCAGCCGTAATAACCCCAAACAGGATGGACAGCCCGATCAAGGTTTTCCAGGGAAAGGGTGGCGGAGGCGGCTCCACGGCAAGTTGCTCTTCCAGATAGCGTCTCAGCAATCGGGTATTGCGGGTATTGGCTTTGTAAATGGCATCAAAGGCATCTCCCACCACGGGCACCAGGCCACCGACAAAATCGATACCCATATTGCGCAGGATAAGCAGCTTCACATCCTTGCTGGCCCCAGCCCGCTGAGCTTCGACCAACACATAGCCCGACAACACCAGGCCCGCGGCGTCGCCTACCACCGGTACCAAGCCGATAATGGCCTCAGCCCCGACCTGGAACCGAGTGAAGGGAATACCGATACTGCTATCGGTAAAGCGGCTGAACTTATCCAGCCGCTCAAGTATCGCCCGCTGCCGGGCTTCGGTAGGCTTTGCCATAACGTATCCCAATAAAATGCCAACCGTATTCACCTAAGCCAGCGCGGCCCGCACCTTCTTGCCCAAGTGACCCATTTCGACTCGACCAAGTACCTTTGGGCGCAGCTCGTTCATCACACGCCCCATGTCCTGCATGCCCTGCGCGTCGGTTGAGCTGATTGCCTCACGGATCAGTCGGTCCAGATCATCCTCGGTAAGAGCTGCGGGCATGAATTCCTCAATAATCACCATTTCCGCCCGCTCTTTGTCGCCCAGTTCCTCCCGTCCGGCATCATCATATTGACGGGCGGAATCGCGACGTTGCTTGAGCATTTTGTCCAGCACCTTCAGCACGTCCTCGTCACTCAAGTCGCGGCGCTCATCAATCTCGATCTGTTTGACCGCTGCCTGAGCCATACGCAGAGTGACAAGCCGCAGTTTGTCCTTCTTGCGCATCGCGTCTTTTACAGCGCTACTCAGTTGTTCCTTTAGTGATAATTCCGCCATTATTAGGCTCCTGTTCAGGGGGTTAAGATAACTGATTTCATATTGAGAAAGATGTTAGGTTTAACGGAAAAGCTGCGCAGGTTCAATCGTGAACAACAAAGGACGACGCTCTGTGACACCCAAACGCTGGCAGCTTAACATGCGCCCCCGTGAGCTACCTTTCCGGCGCCGCCTTGCCCGAGCTTCTGTGGCTTTAATTTACAGACAGTCTGAAGACTGCGGCGTGGAATTGCTGTTTATCCAGCGGGCCCGCCGGGAAGGTGACCCCTGGTCCGGAGACATGGCTTTTCCCGGAGGCCGCATGCAACCAGAGGATGCTTCGCCCCGGGCGGCGGCTGAACGGGAAACCCGCGAAGAAACCGGAGTCGACCTGATTAGCCATGGCCACTTTCAGACCAGACTGTCTGACCTGGTTACCCGCCAACACAGCCGTTGGCTACCTATGGTCATCACACCTTATGTTTACGAGTGGCGTGGACCGCAGGCGGTATCGCCGAATCACGAAGTCGCGCAGATGGTGTGGATTTCCCTCGACTACCTTGCGGCAAAAGAGAACCAGAGCAAACTTCCCTGGCGCACACCTATCGGCACCTTAATGCTCTCCTGTTGCCGATATCAGGACTATTGCATATGGGGGTTGAGTTACAGCATGCTACAGGAGTTGCTGGCGCTGGACCTTGAGCGCGGCCCATGATTGGTAACTGGGTGATTTCCGGGAAACAGGATTTATGAATAGCTGGGGATTGTGGTGTGGTTAGAATAGCTTTGTCGGGAATACTCCTAACCACTACACTTTCATGCTCTTTGGTATGGGCGCAACCAATGAGCGTTGTGACCGAGCACTCCCCTCCAGGTGAGTACCTCGATGCACACGGCCGTGTCACCGGTCCTACCGCTGAATTTGTACGTGAATTGATGAAGCGTGTTGGCGAGCCCGCTGACATCACTATGCTTCCCTGGGCACGGGGCTACAGGATGGCCCTACAGGGGCCGAAGGTAGCACTGTTTGAAACTGCCCGTTCAGAAATCCGGGAAGACCTGTTCAAATGGGTCGGCCCGATCAAACGCGTTACCGGCGGCTTTTTCGTCCGCAGCCGGGATGTTATTGCGATAGGAACAATGGAAGATGCGCGCAAGCTGGATGGCATCTGTGTCTACCGGGGAGGCGGAGGCGGGCAGGCACTGAAGGAACTGGGTTTTACCAATCTGGAACAACCCACCCGGCCGGCGCAATGTCTGGAGATGTTAATGCACGGTCGCGTTGATGCCTGGATTACCAGCGACATTGGTCGCCTGCCCTTGATAGCCGCAACGGATTACTCAGAGAGCGATGTGGTACTTGCCTATGCTACATCGACAAGGTACCTGTACATTGCCATGTCTCTGGATACACCAGACGCTACCGTTGCCCTCTGGCAAGAAACCCTCGACAAGATGAAACTGGACGGCACCTTTGCAAGATACCATCGGGGCACATACCCCGATGAAATGATCGAAGCGATTAGCCTCCCAGGACACCCCGATCTTCCTTGGGCGGACTAGAGTAAAGCTGGCCGCTCCGGGAAGCAGCAAAAGGTACACCAACCTGCAGCCCCCATGCGCTTTGAAAGGTCAGGTTGACATATCCTGAGGTTAGCTCAAGGATGGGTGATATGACCAACGCCAACCAAGAACCCGAAAACCGGAAAAACGGCGCGCCCGCCGAGTTCGTCAAATCACTTGATGCGGCTATCAACAGCCTTGATGAACTCAACGCCATCCACGGCGTCTCGCCGGTATTCGAGGTGATTGATGCTGCACGGCCCCTGATGTTCAGCCCCGAAGGTCTGGAGGCGCTTTACGAACGCGTGCCGGCCATTGAGTCGGCGAGGTTCTTTGGTGGGAGTGACTGGGACTATCCTCAGACACTGGTGCCTTCCCTGGCCGCACGCACAGTACGCCACGGCGATCCGGCCGCAACCATGGTTGAAAGCCTGAGCCAGATTCGCCTATTGGCGGTGGCCAAAGGCGACTACATCCACGCTTCTATCTCAGCCGAGCACGCCCATCACTTTCTCGCCCAGGTACTGGCGATGAATCTCGATCTGGTGGTTGGTGACCTCCAGGAAGCCGACCGGTTGCGGCCCGATCAGCTCGGCTACGCGGTGCAGAACCTGTATCACTATCTGCTCCGGCATCTGGGCTACGAAAACCTTCTGGAACATCTGGTGGCCGAGGTCTGGCGGATTCTGGCGCAACGGCCTGTCCAGGTAGAGGGTGTTAAACATATGGTGACCCAGATTGCAGTCTGCCTGGAAAAACCGGACGCACTGGGCGGCGACGTTGGCGACGACGCGCTGCAGCTGATCAACGCCGTGTTCAGCCCCACTGAAGGTTGTCGTGAAGACCCCGGCTTCGGTATCTACGCCGAACGACTGACGGAAATGGACGACGCCACTCTGCTGCAGGAGGCCATCGCCTTTGCCCAGGCCATGCACAGCACCGGCCTGGTATCGACCTACATGCCGGTATTCATACGCTACCTGCGCGGCCGCTGGAACGCCCTGATTCCCACGGCTTTGGGGCTGAGCCACACAGGTGCCGACGCCTTTCATTGCTACCCCGCGTTGATTCAAACGCTGATTGACGAGGCTGTGTTTCCCGAGACCAGCCAATGTACCTATGGCCTGGCCATGATGCTCGAGCGGGGTATTCTCTACTCGCCCTCGGTGGCACCTTCCCTGTGGCGCCAAATACGGCTGTCGCTCTGCGACGCTGCAGCGGAAAAAATTGTAGCCGTGTTTGGGAGCAGCCGCTCCCCCGAATGCTTTTTGCTCGCCGACGTGCTCAACGTACTCGGGCGTCCTCTGGGCATAGGACAAGGCAACTACCCCACCTGCCAGTCGACGCGCGCCCTGTCCATGTGGGCTTACAACATGCCGGCAGAGCTGCTTCGGATCCTTGCTTGGGCGGCGCGCGACGATGAAATCGTGATGCGCTTTGAAGGCAACAGTATTTCTTCGCGGGAACTTGGCACCGGAATGGCGGCCGAGCCGCCGGTGGATGTGGATGCAGTATCACTGCTAACCGTACCGCACCTGGATCGCATCTATTTTGAAATGGGCCGGCGCAGTATCGGGCGCGGAGAAGATCCGCACAAATGGGTCAACGCCGAATTCCACGGCGATCATGTCGGCCACGGATTTCGCATAGCCGTGGATGTTTTCACGGGTAGCCTGAAAGACTTCGAAGGGTTTATTCGGGATTTCTATGCGGCTTATCACCCTTTCTATAATGGCAACATTCCTGTCATCAGCCCACAACCGGCAGGTATTGCGGTGACTGACAGCGCCACGCGCTTTCTTGGCTGGCACGCCATCACCATACAACGGCTTGCGTTGGACCCGGACGAGGTTATGCGCGTCTATTTTTTTAACCCCAACAACGACAGCGGGCAAAACTGGGGCCAGGGAATCATCACCTCAACCCAGGGCCACGGCGAGCTTTACGGCGAAGCCTCGTTACCTGTGGCCGAGTTCGCCTCACGGCTGTATGTATTTCACTACGACCCGCTCGAAAAGAGGGAGCCAAGCGATGTCCCAACCGACGACGTCAACCGGGCCATGCAATTGGCCCAAAGCAGTTGGGCTTTGGGGCGCGAGTAATCCACCCAACTCCTGAAATAACGGGATTAAACGCTTCAGAAGAGCAACCCCGTGCCTTACCGGATTGAAGGCATCAGGCAGACCTGTCTTTTCCTGATCCAGTTTGCCCGTCTCGATGCAACAGCTCGGCCGCAGGCATCCCGAAGTACTCACCCTGCGAGAAATCAATGCCCAGCTCCACAACACGTTCCTGCACCGTTTCACTGTGTACAAATTCTGCCACCGTTTTGATACCCATGCTGCGGGCAAATTGCACGATTCCCTTGGTCACAAGAAACGCCGTGTGATCCTGCGCCAGATAGCGAATCAGGCTACCGTCGATCTTGATAAAGTCTACGTTCAACTTGCGCAGATGGGAAAAATTGGAATAGCCGGTGCCAAAATCATCAATGGCTATTCTGCATCCAAAGGCTTTCACTTTGTCGATAAACTGCAAAACGTCGCCGTAATTGCCGATGCCGTCGGATTCGAGAATCTCGAAAATCACCCGCTCACCAACATTGCTCCCCCGCAAATGTTCCAGTATCAGGGCAAGGGTTTCCGGATCTGTGATATCCACGTAGGACAAATTGATGGAGAACTCGTAAGGCTGAGTTGCAAACGCGGCAAACGACTTTTCCACCATGATTCGGGTGATCTGACGGTTAAGCCGGAGCTTATTGGCCACTTCGATGAACTGCCCGGCTGCGATCACGCCATGCTCGGGGTCTTCCATCCTCACCAGGCACTCATACTTGGTAAACGTGCCCTGCATGTTGTCGTGAATCGGCTGGAAGTGGGGGTGCAATGCGTTGGTCTCGATCGCCGCCTTGAGGCGCCGCGCCCAATAGATATTTTTCTCGTAGCCTTTTTCAACTTCCTGGCTTTGGTCATAAAACAGGTACTGGCGCATCTGGTCTCGCGCCTGCAGTACAGCAATGGTTGCCTGGTTAAGCAGGCGGTCCGGTGCGGCATCATCTTTACGCTCTCTCTGAAACGCAATGCCCGCGCTGGTGTCCAGGCTCAGCGCCTGCTGCTGCCAGATAACGCGTTGCGAACAAAGGAAGTCGGTCAATTCACTTGCAAACGTACGCACCCTGGACTCCGCAACACCGGGGCCCAAGAGCGCGAATTCATCACTGGACAGGCGGTACAGTTCGGGAGAACGCCCAAAGGGGTGCGAGTGGGTGCGAACAAACGAGCGTACCTGCTTGCGCATGGCCAAAAGCACGGCATCGCCACACTCATTGCCAAACAGACTGTTTATTTCCTTGAAGCGGTCCAGGTTCAGAAGGATGAGGCAGGCGTCTTGCCGGTCTTTCAGATCTCGCAACAGGCGCACACGATTGGGCAGCCCGGTCAGGGCGTCCGTGTAGGAGGCCTGCAATTCACGCATGAGCTGTATGATCCGATAAAGCAGGTAAAGACTCAGCGCCAGCAAAATCGAGCCTGTGATCAGCAGTATCCGGTAGTTGGTGTCGCGCATGGGTACCAGCACCCGGTCAATCTCATCCTTTGGAACGCCGGCACCATAGACCATACCGGCCGGCGTCGTGGCGTAATACAACTCATAGAGCCGCCCGCTGACCTCAAGCTGCCGTGTGCGCAGACGTTTTTCCGGGGCTTGGCCATCACCTGCCACTGATGGCGTAACCGGATCATTTCCGGAAAGATTCGCTGCCAGGATCGCATCAATAAGCTTTTGCTCCTGAACCGGATCTGCGTTTTGGCTGAGACTGGACAGGTTTCTGTTGTTGCGGTCGTTGAGAAAAGAAAAGCTGTTTTGCGTGACTTCCATGCGGCTGACCAGATCAACAACCTGATCTGAAGCCCAGTCGATGGTTGCAACGCCAATCATCTCCCCCTTGGCGCTAAACACTGGCTGAGCAAGAGTGAGAACCGCACGCCCGGTTGCCATGTCAAAATACACAGGAGACCAGTAGACAGATACACCCGGTTCGGGCTCAAAGGCGCTGTTACTGCCCAGAGTAAGGTCAAACCAGCGAGCCTGTTGGAAGTCGGTCGATTGTGATTGCATTCTGGGCTGGCCAACTCCGGCCTTAACCAGATAAGGAGCGTAGCGTTCACCGGCAGGCGCCACAATTCCCGGCTGGTACCAGAGACCTGCACCAGAAACCTCCGCCTCACTCTCAAGATGGTTCTGCAGGGTTTTTTCAAGCTGGCCCTGTAGTCGGCGCTGGGCGTCTGACGAGCCGGGCTGATTCTGCGATAGTCGGTAAAAGGTTTCGCCGATGGTCGCGAGCGTTGCTACCTGACGCTCCAGCGCAATCTGGCGGGCATCAATCCGGATCAGACCGGTGAAGAACACATCCCGGATCTGATTCCTGCGCAACTCGTACATCGCCTGTTGCGAGTAGCTCAGATTCAAATGAGATAACAGGAACATGCCAATAGCAAACAGCGCGATCAGCAAGAACAGCAGCCCCATGATGGAATGCATCGCGTAGCCGCTTCTCCAGAAGCCCAGATGCGGTCGCGCCCACCCGGACAAGACTGACCACGACAGCTGCTTAATGTGCATTGGATGCCGCAGGGGCTGAGTCCAGATTAGCCAGAGCGCGTTCAGCTTCGGCATGGCCGAGCCCTGCAGCAGCTTTGAACCACTTCACAGCCATATTCTTATCCTGCGCGACACCACGCCCCTGTGCGTACATTTCGCCTAGCAGATAAGCCGCCTGGCCGGATTCAGGCGCGGCCTGCCGTGCCCAGCGATAGGCTGACTCGTGATTACCCAGAGCATTCTCGATCTGGGCCATGCTTGCCTGCGCGCCAACAACGCCACCTTCGGCGGGGCCACGACAGGCCTTCAGGGCGCCACTGAAGTTGCGAATCCGAGTGAGCAGGTAGCAGTCGTTCATCTGGCCCGATACGGCAACTTTTTGAGGCTCGTTATCGCTTACCTCACTGTCATCGCTCAGCGATTCACTGACTGGCTGCCGAGTGGATTTTGGCGACTGCGGCATGGCCTCAAGCCGTGCTTCATAGGCTGCCACGTTCTGCGGACAGGAAAAATCATAGCCAAGACGATACCGCGCCAAGCCGGCTTGGGTAATCTCTCCCGTGTTATAACGCCGGGCAATAGCGGCACAACGGCGTTCACGCTCCTCCCTCACTTGCCCGAGCTGAGCAGTGCGGGCATGGTCACCCGCGTAACGCTGCAAATACTCTGTTAACGGATCAATATAAGGTTGGTCAAAAAGTGGTTGGATTTCCTGGTCAAAATCAGCCGCAGAATCCCTTTTCCCAATTTTGCTCAACGCATCACCGGTACGACTCAGGAAGTCACTGGTCTTTAAATTTCCGCAGCCTGCAATTAGCACTGCACTCATCATGATGACAAGCAGTCGATACATCGAACCCACCATGAGACCCAAAAGATTGCATACCCACATCGGGAAAAAGCCCGATTCAGTGAACTCTAGTTCACCTGTTCTCCGATGTCCTCGTTAAGATTGTAACGTATTGAAACCAGACCTCTTACGTGGCGAGCGTGCGCTTGAAGCGCCTTTTCCGAAAGGGTATAGCGAAAAAATCCGAGACCCAAGGTAGCGTTTTCTGCGGCGTTTTAATCAGCGCGATATCGCTTTAGTGACTAAACTGAATTGAACGGAAGGTTGTCAGGAGCGCCACATGCAAGCATTGGATCGCTATGTCTACCCGCACAGACTACTCCACTGGCTGGTGGCTGGCGCCGTTCTGCTGTCCTTGGCCAGCGGCTTGACGCTGGGTTTTCTGGGGTTTGAAGGCACAGTCGATCTGATGGGAAAAACACTGACCAACGTGCTGTATGGCAGCCATAAAACGCTGGGCGTGTTGATATTACTGCTGATGACGCTGCGTGTTATTACCCGCCTTGCCTTTGCGGTTCCAGACTATGTCCCCCCCTTGAACAGGTTCGAGAGAGTCGTCAGCACCAGTGTTCATCACTTACTCTATTTAGCGCTTATTATCATGCCGTTAATCGGCTGGACAGCCACCGCAAGCGGCGGCTTCCCGGTGGAGTTTTTCGTCTGGCAATTGCCAGGAGTCATTGGCAAGGATGAACAGTTATCAGAACAGCTCTTTATGCTGCATGGATGGCTGGGCTGGACCATTCTGGTTTTGGTGGTACTGCATATGGCGGGCGCGATTTTCCATTGGAAAATCAAGCGGGACAACGTTATGAAACGTATGAGCCTGTTTGATTAGGCAATAAACCTATCCAGTAGCCGCTTTATCGATACCCGCAGGTACGACCAGCAGCGCTGAAAACGAGGTGATTGCGAGCCTGGTCATTTCACGCTCTCCTCTATATTCATCAAGTCTCAGTTCAGTGGGAGAACTGGCGTATCCATATTTCTGGCTACGGGCTCCGCCAATGACGAGACTATCTATGCCTCAGCCGGTATTGGCCATGTCTTCTGGACCAATCTATGTCAGGGAGCTATCTTTATGACATAGGGGACAAAGGACGCGGGCTATGGATGGTTTTGTTTCTTCCAAGGCATTCGAGTTTGCCATTGGCGCGATCTTTGTTGCCTTCCACGCTTATGGTCGCTTCAACACGCCAAACTCCAATCGCAGTTCCACCACCCGCCTGCGTTTTGTTGCCTGTTTTGGACTTTACGCGGCAACCTTATTGGCAATCTATTGGATGGTTACGGTTGTGGCCTGGGTGTCGCCCGAAGTGCTGGAAAAGGTGCTGGTATTACTGGGCGACGCTGCGAGTACCGAATCGGAGGGACGGGATCTTTTTCGCAGTCCTATCACCACGGCTCTTATTTTCACGGCCCTATTGCCCAACTTCCCCATGTTGAAGAAAGCCGACCAACGGCTGCTGCAGATTTTTTGGGATCTGGCGGAAATTCCCGGCCACGCGGTAAAATTGGCGCACCGCATGTATCGCGCGCCCTATCATATCTTCCCGACCAAGTACGACCAGCTCGACCGGGAGGCCAAGTACTACGACATCCATATCAAGAAAGAATGTTTCGACGATCACGCATCGCCTGCATTTGCCTGGGCCACTGCCTGTTCCTTGCTGATGGAAATCAAGCACTGGCAAAGCGCCCACGATGTTCGCTACCAGCGCTTTATCCAGGCGCGCGAAAGTGAATATGAAACCCTGAAAATGCAATTTGCGACCATGAGTGCCCGGGTTTCGGCCTACTATCGCAGGGTGGACGAAATGGGCGGGCAACTGCAGCGTATCGAGCAGGACCTGCGAGAGACTCTGGTCAGTGATGGTCGTGATCTGTTCATAAAAATTTGCCGTTTGATGGCCCACGCTGTGCTCAGCGCCGAAACCGGCAACACTGCCCGGCGCAGAGCCATCGAGATGTTCGGGTTTGAGCTGGCCAGCGACGATGAGGAAAACCTCAGTGCAGCGCAACTGGTGAAGCTCATGAGCTTGATCATGCTGTCGTTCATGACGCTCTCCTTTGTCCGCTACAGCCTTGAGGGTGGTGTCAGCTCGCGGGTGATTGGCGAGATTATCTTCTTCGCATTCTTGATGGGCGCCAACTACGGTGTTTCGGCGTTTATAGGCATCTACCCCAAAGACCACTGGCGATTTGCCGATATTGAAGCAACCCACAGCCGGCCTTGGCTGGGCTATGCTGCATCCGGGTTGATAGCTGCGGGCGCCAGCCTGATAATTATTTCGGCGCTTCGATTTACCCGTTACACGTTTGAGGGGGTGGGATACGAAGTCGCTTTTGACCGACTGCTGATCGATTTATCCTGGTCCTACCCCTACTTGGTGGTGTCGTTTGCGGTGGGTTTTGGTGTCGCCTGGGTGTGTGATTCCGATTGGTGGGGCGCCTCAACTAAACGCAAGCGCCTTGCCGATACCGCATCGATGGGTCTTATCGTATTGGTGGCGACCTACATGGCTTACGCCGCCATGCATGGGTTCTATCCTTTTGAAGGCACCAAGGCACCAGCGTTTCAGAACAAAAGCCTGCAGGGCCTGGTGCACTACATTATCCAGGGCACCGTTGCGGCACTGCTGATCGGCGCATTGGTGCCCCACTGGTTCCGCAACAACCGTTACCACACCCCCACCCAGCGGGTGTCCCGATTTATTTCCCGCTACAGTCATGAGCTCAAAGTGGAATCGGGCAAGCTCGAGCGTGGCACGCTGAAGCAGGCGTTGACGGTAGCGGCGGCCGCGACCGCAATGGCCGATGGTTTACTGGATGACAGCGAACGAGACGTATTCCGAAGCTCGCTGACCAAAATGGCCGAATTCAACATGCTCGATTTTTCCATTGAAAGGGGCATGGAAGACATGATGAATCTGGTGGATCAGTGGCGCGAAGGCGACCGGGCGGAAATCGAAGCCGCCGCGCTAACGGCACTACGACAGTTGCGGGGCAAAGAAAAGCTCGGGGAGTTGATCATTCAGATCTGCGCCGCGATCGGTTACGCCGACGGCGTCTTCCAGGCACCAGAGCAATACATTCTGGAACGCATTGTGGAGGCACTGAATCGCAACCCGATGACCGAACTGACGGCCTGCGGCCTGGTTTACAATAAAATCGAGTCAACACCCCCAAGCGTTACTTCCTAAGCCGGGAGGGCGGTCTGCGTCGTCGGCGCCCAAAGCTGCTTAGGCCCGAAACAAACCTTGATCAAAACGACTGGCGCATGATGTTTTCGATGGTTGCCGTTGGCAACACAACGGGATTTGCTTTCATGGAAGAAGAGCTCGCGGCTGCTAGTGAGGCTGAAACAATGTGATCTTCCGTCACGCCAATCGAAGCCAGTCCGGGTAAGCCATTCCGGGTAATCCATTCACGAAAACGCGGTAATGCCTGGTCGGCAGACGTCTCAAATACTTCAGCAATCCAGCCAATAACATGATCAATACGGGCCTTCTGGTCGGCATTGACCACGCTGTCTCTATTAGCGGCAATACCCGCTGGCAATAGGGCGCCACAGATGGCGCCATGGGGGGCACCACATAATCCGCCCAACGGGCCTGCAATGCCGTGCACGACACCCAGCCCTGAGTTCGCGAGCGCGAGCCCGCCGAAGAGGCTGACCTGAGCCAGAGCGTCACGCGCGTCTTCCGATTCCCCATCCATCAGTCGCTTTAACGCCAGCAGCCCTTTGGGAATTGCTTCATTACACAGCATATCCGTGAACAGATTAGCGCGCGATGAAAGGTAAGGTTCGATGACCTGCGTGATCGCATCCAGCCCGGAGTGCAAGCTGACCTGCCGGGGGCAATTGTCCGTCAGTGCAGGGTCTACCAAGGCAAGATCAGGGAGCAACTGATTATCCCTGAGACTTACCTTACGCTGGGCTTCTGCAATATCGATAACCGCATTTCGAGTGACTTCCGCCCCCGTACCCGAGGTGGTTGGGGCCAGAATCAGCGGTAGGCGCCTGGCCGATAATGGCAGCCCGCTACCCACCACCTCCAAATGGCTCATCAAGTCCGTCTGGCTTGGCAACATGGCAGCAAGTACCTTGGCTGAATCCATAACAGACCCGCCGCCAATCCCGAGCACCAGATCGATGCCCAGTGATTTACCTTGATCAATGGCTGCCATCAGCGCCTTCAGGTCAGGCTCTTTTTCAACGGACAGAGTCTCGACGATATCGACCGTCTTGAGTGACTCGAAAACCTCAGAGAGCCTGTCTGGATTTTTACCGTGCACAATCAACGCGCGCGTACCCAGCTTTGTCGCCCGGTCGTTCAGTTGGGCTATGTGCCCCCGCCCGAACAGGATTTCAGTCGGAGTTACCAAGCCAAATGCGCCTAACATAGGAAATATCGTCCAGAAGATAGAACGGGATGCCTCCTGTTTAGGGGAGGGAACAAAAAAACCCCGGGGCATGAGAGCCCGGGGTTCTCATGCCGATCAGAAGTTGTAACCGATACCTGCGCTGTATGCGAAGGCGCCATCATCGAAATTGTCGTCGGCGTCACTGGCGCTGTCAAAGAACACCTGATATTCCATCTGAACGGTGATGTAAGTTTTTTCCCGGACATAATACTTCACACCGACCTCGGGGCCGGCAAAGAAAGTTTCATCCACGTCATCACCATAGATACCACCGAGGTTGGCACCGACAAAGGGCTGCCAGCTACCACCGTCAAAGTGGTAATCGACAAAGCCCCGTGAGGCGCCCGACCAACTCGAATTGCTTTCCGAATCCGAAAAACCAAAACTTTGGCGTAAACCAGCAGCGAGGTTGTCGGAGAAGAACTTGCCCACGTCAAAGCTGACGGCAGCAACGTTGTTGTCAAAATCATTGTCACTTGAACCGCTGCCGGTCAAAGCAAAAAGGCCATCACCGGACTCGGGTTCAGCCGAAACCAGCGCGGGTGAAAGTGCCAGGCAGATAATTGCCGCAGAGTGCTTGAGTTTCATAGAGTATTTCCTCGTACATTCCAGCTTTTATTTGAAGTGCTACTGGCTTTTTAAGCGACGGCTTGCGACTGCTCTCGCACTCCCGGTACCAAATGCCAGATCAGTGCCGGGAGGAGCATTGCAACTGCGTTATAAAAGCATACGTCACACAGCAGGTTTGCAGAGGCGACAATGTAATTTGTAATAGTTCAGCTGTTTGGCATTAAGAGTAAATTCGATGAATTGAGTAGAGCGAACAGGTTCGGTCTGGCTAACTGGTAAAGACGAATTCGTTATTAAAACCTTCAGTGGTTTATTAAGAACAAACTGTAGTTACTAGTTAATACTGTTGATTATTATTTTTAATATATAATCAAACTCCTAAAATATTGTGACGCTTATAACGACACCAATATATACCGTTACGACATAAGACCCAAACAGATATAAGTAGCCAAACACTGCCAAGCGGTACATCAGGCAAGGATAAAAAGCCGCCAGACATTAACGAAGATTAATTATCGACGATGGCTGGCCGGTGTACGCCTTGGCATTCCTTGTAAAGATTGCGACTCCCAAACGAACAGGCATGCTCTGACTACACGGTGTAGCTATCTGCGAAAGACCAGTTTGTGGCGCTGATTCTGGACACATTCGACATGATAAAATCGGGGCTACTTTAGCTAACAAGGTGTTATCCAAAAAATAAGTCTGCCCCGATTTTTTCCTTGGCGAGTTATCTAGTCGAAACGTTTGCTATAAATACGGGAATCTGAACCCAAGGGCCGCGTCCAATAAACAATCCCGGTGCCGTCAGAATCAACCGCTACCTGAACCGCGGTTTGGGGCACGGCTTGATCTGACGTAATGATTAAAGGTGCTTTCCAGCCGCTACCGACTGCGTAACGACCAGCGCGAACTTCAGACTTACCGTTTATGTCACGCCGCCACACCGCCAAAGCATTGCCGTCCACATCAAGCGCTAACCGGGGAGATTCCACACTGTCGCTATCGCCCGCACTAATGTTCTCAGGCTGGCTCCAGCTATCGCTTTGTTGCGAATAGCGACTGGCTCGATTCCGGTCGCTCATGCCATTATTTTTACGCCATACCACAAGCGCGTCGCCCTTTGGTGTGACCGCAACCTGCGGGCCCCTGGAAGTACCTTCGCCATCCGACTCAATCATCTGAGCGGTTCCCCACCCCTCGCCTGCCGAATAGCGATTAGCCCAGATATTCGGCGTTGGCCCTGAAGGCTGGTTCCAGACCACGATAGCATTGCCTTCCTCATCCATTCCGATCTGCGGTTCGGAAAGGCAGAGCCCCGGACCGACGATTTCCGCTGCTGTCCAACCGCTACCTGGTGCATAGCGGCTGGCCTGGATAGCACAGTCGCTGGAACTGATCGCCTGTACCCACGTGGCAAAGGCGCTTCCATCGGCGGTTATCGTGAACTGTGCTTGACGCAATTCGAGCAATCCACTGGACACTATGGGGGTCTCGCCTCCCCAGCTGCCGTCTTGCTTGGAATAACGGTTGACCAGAACCAGGAAACCACCAGGAGGGCTATAGTTTCGCCCGGCACGAATGACCAGTGCATTGCCCTGCTCATCAAACCCAAGCAGAGCTTTCTCATTTTGTTGTGACAAGACAAGGTGTATCGGGGTGGCGCCAATTGTTACCGCTGTACCCCAGCCGCCAGCCTTTGTATAACGGTTAGAGCCAAGGGTATACGATCCGTTGTTGAAGTAGGTCTGCCAGACCGCGATAGCATTGCCTTCGTTATCGATGGCAATCTGCGGGTGTCTTTTACCTGCAGCATAACTGCCGTCGTCAAGATCCGCGGGAAGGCTCCAGCCCTCCTCTGGCGTATAGTGGCTACTGACAGGATTTCCATTATCCGTAACCCAGACGGCGAACGCTTCACCATCCGTACCCGTCGCCACCTGAACATCCTCGCTATTCCTTTCCTGAAAATTGAAGGATGTCGCGGTTTCGCCCCACACACCATCACGTACGGTAAATGACGACGTCACGGGGGAAGACAGCGCATTACCGGATAAATCCGCAATGGCGGCATCCAGAGTGAACTGGTAGTGGCCCAACAAACCAAGCCCCAATACAGGCGTCAGTGTGACGACATTGCTGGCACCATCAAACGTTACACCAGCAGGTACATCGGTACCGTTTCGGGATAAGCGAACGGTACGTTCGCTTATACTGGTGCCCAACATATCTTCGGCAAAAGCAGCTGTAATTTTGGTGTCCGGGCTGACGCCGGCGGCACTGTCAGCAGGCATTACACTGCTGACTTGCGGGTTCTCCGACGACGCTGTGCCGTCATTATTGTTGTCGTTACAACCGGACAACAAAAATAGCCCTGTCACCAGACAAAAAGACTTTAAAAACAGTGACCGATAATCGGACATAGACATTCTCTTCCTTTCTATCCTGAGTTCAGGGATTAGGTACAGCACGAATTGCTTTTAGGGCGGGGCCGTCAGCAACCGCACACAGACCGCCAATGCTTCAGCTCCTGCCAAGGGCTTTAGTATTTGAGAACGCTCTTTCGGCAAGAATTTCCGGACTGTAGAGAGGAAGTACACAAGGGGCAATTCAATTAGGTAACGGAATAGAAAGGTTGTGTTAAAAACAGCAGTCTGCCCGGATTTTTACTGCGCCTTCCGATAGCTACCCTGATAATCCCATGATCAATATGGGTCGTCTTGAGTGACGCGAAAACCTCAACTGGCCCAGGTTTCCAAACACGCAACCGAGTTCACTATGCCACTACACAGACCTGTTCGTCGCATTTGACTTTGTTCCCCGGCAGGCTCAATGGTAAGGTTTTGAACGGGTTAAAGTAAAAACCACTGCACCAGAGAGGTAGTCTTCACTTTGAATTGGCTCCTTATTCTTCATATCGCAGCTCTGCTCTTTTGGGCTGCCTTGCTGGTGTACCTTCCGGCGCTGCTGGCCAGAACTGTTTATACCGCCTCAGCTTCAGGTTCAGGAAGTCGAGCTGTGCTCCGAGAACACCTCCCCAGGTTGCTCTTTACCCATATCGCCACACCGGTTGCATTGCTTTCCATCATTGCAGGTACGCTAATATTTGTTGTCCACCACAATATTGGTATTTGGCTGATCGTCAAACTGACGCTGGTAGTGTTTCTGGTTATTAATCACACCCTGCTGGGATTGTTGATCCTGCGGGCAGAGACCGGTAATGGTAAGCACGTGCAACGGTGGTGTCTTGTCTCGGCTACGGTAACCTGCATGCTGATCGCAGCAGTGTTATGGACAGTGCTTGCCAAGCCTGTTTTCGGGAGTGGCGCATAATGTTCGAAAAGCATGCCAGGCTCACCGCCTCATCAAGGGCTGCGTCGGCGCTCCGCCATCTTTTCAGGGGAAACACCAACAGCGTGATCATAGACCAGCTCGCCCCCCAGCAAACTGGTGATGGTTATCAACACACCGGTAAGCAAAGAAAGGTAAAGCCCCCACGGCATAATAAGCTGTTCGGGCTCACCCACCCTGATGAACCAATTAAGAGTCGCAATGGAAAGCAGCATCACGGCCAGCAGCGCGTGACACCATGCAGTAATCAGGCGACGTATCTGTTCAACGATGATGAGATCCAACAACCCGACCGAGCCAGACATCCAACCACCTGCCATACCGATTACTGCAAGCCAGAGTCCTGCGCGAGCCCAGAAGAAATCACCGGTCATGACGTAGCCAATGTCTGTGGCGATGAGCAGCAGCAGAGCGGCCACCGGGAAATGGATCAGCATGGGATGGATCGGGTGACCCATAATCGACATACGACTGACAATATGTTCCTTGGCCATGGTTGCCCTCAGAGCGTGCAGGTGCGAAACAGGAGTTGTCCTCCGCCAGAAATAAAAAGAGTAGCAGCCTTGAGTGTGGTTGGCACAGGTGGATTGTTGACCGGATGTCAGGGGGAGTTCTCCATGCTTTCTCCCGCAGGCCCTAACGCTCTCTCGGCAGCATGGTTGTGGTGGGGAATGTTTGGCTGGTTCACGTTGGTTCTCGTGGTAGTGATCGCACTTTGGCTTTATGCCATCAGGCGCGCACCGGAGCCCGTCTCGAAAGCCCGAGCCAGGCAGGTCCAGAACCGGTGGATTCTCTGGGGCGGCCTGGTGCTACCGATCACCAGTATGGCGGTGATTCTGGCGTTTGGTGTACCCGCCGGCCATCGAATGCTGCCGCTGCCGCTTGCAGAAGGGAAAGCGCTTCGGATCAACGTTACGGCACACCAATGGTGGTGGGAAGTGCATTATCCGGATTCAGGTATTACGCTGAAAGACGAACTGCACGTTCCAGCCGGTGTCCCCCTTGACCTTCACCTTACCAGTGCTGATGTTATTCATTCATTCTGGGTGCCGCGCCTGGGAGGCAAGCTGGATATGCTGCCCGGCCGCACGAATGTGCTGCGCCTGCAAGCAGATGAACCCGGCACCTACCGTGGCCAGTGCGCCGAGTTCTGCGGTACCCAGCACGCCCATATGAAATTTACGGTAACCGCCTACAGCCCCGAAGATTACCAGGCCTGGCTCCGAGAGGAGACCGATAATGACTAACCTGTCTGAAGAGGCAAACTGCCAACGGGAAGCGCAACTGGAACATGTGTGGGGCAATTTGCCAGGGTGGGGCGCTCTGGCAGCTGTCAACCATACATCGATCGGGTTCCGGTTCATGGCCACCGGGATGATATTTTTTCTGATCGGTGGCGTGTTAGCGATGTTAATTCGCACGCAGCTTGCGTTGCCTGAGCAGGAGATCATTGGCGCCAGCCTTTATAACCAGATTTTCACCATGCACGGCACAGTGATGATGTTCCTGTTTGCGATCCCTGTACTGGAGGGGGTGGCGATGTACCTCGTGCCCAAGATGATCGGCACGCGGGATCTGGCATTTCCCCGGTTAAGTGCCCTGGGCTACTACTGTTACCTCTTTGGCGGCGTGATTATTCTCTCCAGCCTGGTGCTAGAGGTGGCCCCGGACGCCGGCTGGTTTATGTACACGCCTCTGAGCAGCAACACCTATTCGCCGGGCCCGGGTTCGGACTTCTGGCTGCTGGGCATCACGTTTGTGGAAATCTCTGCAATTTCTGCCGGCGTGGAACTGGTGGTGTCCATTCTGCGAACCCGCGCCAACGGCATGTCGCTCAACAAAATGCCGATCTTCTGCTGGTACATCCTAGCCATGGCACTGATGATCGTTTTTGGATTCCCACCTTTGATTCTTGGCAGTGTGCTGCTGGAACTAGAACGCGCGGCCGGGTTCGTTTTCTTTGAAATCTCCGGTGGTGGTGATCCGTTGCTATGGCAACACCTGTTCTGGATGTTTGGCCACCCGGAGGTCTACATTATCTTCCTGCCCGCAGCGGGGATCGTGTCTACGCTGATTCCGGTATTTGCCCGCCATCCGCTGGTGGGCTATCGCTGGGTTGTGCTGGGCATTATTACGATGGGGTTTATCAGCTTTGGCTTGTGGGTTCACCACATGTTTACGGTAGGCATTCCGCAACTGGCCCAGGCCTTCTTCTCGATCGCCAGCATGCTGGTGGCGATTCCCACGGCTATTCAGATTTTTGCATGGCTGGCCACATTGTGGCAGGGCAAAGTTGTGTTTCACCTACCGATGCTTTGGATCGCTGGATTCCTGATAGTGTTTGTGTGTGGCGGGCTGACAGGCGTGATGCTGGCATTGGTGCCCTTCAATTGGCAGGTTCACGACACGCACTTTGTGGTTGCTCACATGCACTACGTACTGGTCGGGGGAATGCTGTTTCCGCTAATCGCCGGTTTTTACTACTGGCTGCCTCATGTATCTGGCCGTATGCCCTCAGACAAAATGGGGCGCTGGGGGTTTTGGCTATTTTTCGGGGGCTTCAATATCACCTTCCTGCTGATGCATCTTACCGGGCTATTGGGCATGCCCCGGCGGGTCTATACCTATGAAGCGGGTCTGGGCTGGGACTGGCTCAACCTGGTGTCCTCCATCGGTGGCTTCATCATGGCGATCGGTGTAGCAGTGATCATTGTCGATATCGTGCTGCATTTTCGTTTTGGTCGCCGTGCTGAACAGAATCCCTGGGGCGCGGATACTCTGGAATGGGCAATCCCAATGCCGGTGAATGCCTATAATTTTTCCAGCATGCCGGATATCACTACCCGTCACCCAATGTGGGAGCGACCCGAACTGGTAGAAAGCATCGCGGCTGGTGAGCATGATCTGGCGGAAGTGCAGAACCTGCGGCGGGATATATACGGGTCAGACGCCGTCACCGGAAAAGTCAGAGAAGTCATTCACCTGCCCACCAACTCCTGGCTTCCCCTGCTAACTGCGGCTGTTCTGGCGGTGGTATGTGTCAGCTTGCTGGTTAAAGTCTATCTGATTGCTCTGGTAGCCGCTGTAGTAGCTCTGCTGCTGGTGCTTCGCTGGGGCTGGGAGAACGGTGCCCACCCCCGGGCCGCGCCGGTACGTGCCGATGATCCCGTGGACCCACCACTCCATTCCCGTACCTGCGACGGACCCGGGTTATGGGGCATGGTGATTAGTCTGATGGCCAATGGCACCCTCTATGTTTCGTTGTTGTTTGGCTGGTTCTATCTCTGGACGGCTGCGCCGCAGTGGTCGACGCCCGAAACCAGCCCACTGGCGCTAATTCCTCTGGCGGTAAGCGGAGCACTGCTGGCCCTCGCGGTGTCGATCTATCGTATTGCTGTATCAAGACTGCGTAAGGGCAACGATGGCAGCCTGAGCCTGCAACTTTGGGCAGTCTCGGCCATAGGGCTGACTCATTGGTGCTTATTGGGTTGGGTGCTGAAGACGTCATCATTGCAACCCACAGAGCTGGCCCATGATGCGGTGTTGGCGGTGGCGTTATATTACCTGCTGCTGCATAGCGGGCTTGCGGTGATTTTTACAGCACTACAGGCGTTGCGGGTGAAGCTGGGCTATGTTGGCGCCAGAGTGCCTTACGAACCCATCGTGATTCAGGCATTCTGGGTCTATACTCTGGGAGTTTTCTGGCTCAGTTTTGCCATGTTTTTACTACTACCGATGGCATGGGGTGCGTGATGAAACCATCCCCGTTTCATCCGGTAAACCTGGTATTGGGGCTGATCATCTGGGCGCTGTGGTTTGTGCTGCTCTATGGTGGGCTGTCAGTCGGTTGTGCCTTTGTCCCGCCGGATACTGAGGCTGGCGCCTGGACCTGGATCAATGCCGCTTCTTTGATCGCTGCGCTCATTGTATCGAGTTATTTATTGGTCTGTGCCTATGGGTGTTGGAAAGCGCCTTCACTGGCACAGGCCACAGACGCGGAGCCCCTCAAAGTTTTTATCAGCAAAACATCCGCTGCTGTCTATCTTGTATCGGCGTTTGCATCGATGATGCTGGCCCTGCCTGGCGCTATCTTGCCACCATGTATCTGAACTGGCGCTGTGGGTCGTGGCTCGGTCTCGCTCTGCTTGGTCTGAGTACGCCGGCCTTTGGCCATAGTCCGATAACCAGTGAAGGTGCAGAGCAACTGACCGCCATGATCGGCTTGATCATCTTCAGTGCGGTCTGGCTGGCCTATCTGATCGGCGCACGACGGGTAGCGCCAAACTGGTCGCAAGCATTTGGCTTTCACAGCACCATGGTAATCAGTTTTCTCGCTCTCTGGGGGCCGCTGGACCACTGGGCTGAAAGCAGCGCTGCGGCCCATATGGTTCAGCACATGATGTTTATGGTGGTGATTGCGCCTTTATGGGTACTGACTCGACCCTTACCTCAACTTGCTGCCGGGAGCGGGCGGCTGCTGACACGGCTGTGGCAGCCCACGCTTAAACTGGTTCAACATCCGGTTTATATGGCGTACCTCCACGCTGTAATGATCTGGTTCTGGCACATTCCCCAATTTTACGTTCTGGCCCTGAAGAACCCTTGGTGGCATCTCATAGAGCACGGGTGTTTTCTGGTCACCGCTGGGCTATTCTGGTGGTCGGTACTTAAAAGCCCTCAGCGCACAGTGGGCTGGGCCTTGTTTGCAGTGTTGTTCACTCTGATGCACACCGGTTTTCTGGGCGCAATGCTCACCTTCGCTCAAAGCCCACTATACGGAGCCGGACGCAGCCTTCAGGACCAGCAACTGGCAGGGTTAATTATGTGGGTTTTGGGAGCTATACCGTACTTGCTTGGTTCCGGTTGGATAGGCTCGCGAATGTACCGGCAATTGCAGCACAGAGTATGAGCAACGCCATTCTCCACGTCAGCGAAGATGGAACCGATGCGCCTCAGTAACGCCCAACCCGACTGGCCTACAACCTCTATTTCTATCGAATGCATTAGACCTCTGGCCTGGAGGGCGTTGCGGGGTGGTTTACGCCAGTCTTCGCTCCCCCGGCTCCTACGTCATCCAACGCATGGACGCCACTGAGCCTCCAGCCTAGATTCTGCTATGGGCTTTCAGAGGGCACGAATCATGGAAAAAATTGAACATCTTGCATCTATTTGGCACTACCCGGTCAAAGGCATGGCCGGATCGGCGCTTTCTGGCGTTTTCATTGACAGTCGCGGAATCGAAGGCGATCGGCTCTGGGCGGTCCGGGACCTCAAACGGCGGGAAATTCAGAGCTGCAAATTCCGCCCGCAACTCCTCCAGTGTCGCGCCAGCTATTCCGGCCCAGAAAAGAAGGCCGTGCAGATCACTTTTCCCAATGGCGAACAAAGCCTGTGTGGTGAGGCCGGCACCGATCAACATATCTCGGAACTGGTGGGACACGATAGCGAACTCAGGACACTTGAACCCGAATCCAATGAGGCGTTCTACCGGCGCTACAAACAAGGCAATAAACACTGGTTGGACGAGCTCAAGAACACCTTTGCAAGAGAACCCGGCGAGCCGCTACCCGATCTCGATAACCTGCCGCCTGAGATGCAGGAGTACGTGTCCCGGCCAGGCACCTTTTTCCTGGTCTCGCCGCTGCATATTCTGACCACCGCCAGCCTGGACCACATGCGAGCCAACAATCCGGGTGCCGACTGGAACCTCGAACGTTTTCGCCCCAACATCGTTATCGAAACCGAGCCCGGTATTTACGGGCTTGCCGAACAAACGTGGCTGGGCCGCACATTGCGCATCGGTGAAACCGCTATCCAATGTCAGGGCCCGGCACCCCGCGCCATACGCCATCACACCAGCCGGGCATCCATACTGTTCTGCGCCAGCCGACGGGCCTGCTCTTCGGTCATCCCCAGGTCATCGCGCAACGCCACGAAGTTCTCCAGCACATAACCGCCGAAATAAGACGGGTCATCGGAATTCACGGTCACCTTCAGGCCGCGCTCCAGCAGCTCCAGAATGTTGTGGTGTGACATGTCAGGGAACACACACAGCTTGATGTTCGACAGCGGACAAACCGTGAGCGGAATCTGCAGTTCGGCCAGCCGGTCGAGCAATTTCGGGTCTTCTGCAGCGCGAACCCCGTGGTCAATCCGGTTCACCTTGAGCAGGTCCAACGCCTGCCAGATGTACTCGGGCGGGCCTTCTTCACCTGCGTGGGCAACCGCCAGGAAGCCCTCAGCCCGCGCCTTGGCAAACACCCGCTCGAACTTACTGGGCGGATGGCCCCGCTCGGAACTGTCCAGGCCCACCGCAAAGAACTGATCCCGGAACGGCATGGCCTGCTCGAGCGTCCGGAAGGCATCATCTTCAGGCAGGTGCCGCAGGAAACTGAGAATTAGCCCGCCGGATACCCCCAACTGCTCGCGGCCGTCGTGCAGGGCACCACAGATTCCATTGAGAGCCACTTCAAAAGGGATGCCACGCTCGGTATGGGTTTGCGGATCGTAGAAGGGTTCAACGTGCACCACGCCCTGGGCCTGGCACTTCTGCAGATAAGCCCAGGTGAGATCATAAAAATCCTGCTCGGTGCGTAGCACGTTGGCGCCTTTATAATACAGGTCCAGAAATTCCTGCAGATTATTGAAGGCATAGGCATGGCGCAGCGCGCCCACATCATCCCACGGCAATTCAATGCCATTACGACGGGCCAACGTAAACATTAGTTCGGGCTCGAGCGCGCCTTCCAGATGAAGGTGCAGCTCCGCTTTGGGCAAAGCTTTCAACCAGGCTTCGTTCATCGCAGTCTCCGGGAGAGATATATTGTAGAGCATCAAATCATCCCGGAAAGACACGCGCTCTTGCAAATGCCACAGTGATCAATGGGAAAACCAGAGCAGGAAGACAAGCTTTACACTTCATTAGCCTTACGATAGGCACCCATATAATCGAAAATCCGCTCCTGCACCTGCCAGTAATGCTTTTGTTTGCGGGCAATGACAAAATCCGGTGCCGGCAACAAGGCTTGTATCTCAAGCACCTCTTCAACCCTGCTGAACGCTTGCGGGGCTTGGCTGTTCGCTAAACGCCGCCCAAACAGTTTGTTAAAAACGTTGCGCTGTGCCGGTTTGCGGAGATCAAAAGACTCGCTGAGTTCTTCCCCGTCTTCAGCGTGATAGGTAATTCTCAGTTTGCTGTGATTGCCGTTCAAGGTGATCCCGGCACAGCGGATCACCATTGCATCTTTGAGCTTCAGAGCATCTTTTAGCTGATCATCCGGGTCGATAATCGCTTTTTTACACTGGTGACAGTTACGTGCCGCGATATCATTCTCGCCACCGCAGTGCGGGCACTCCTTGAAACGAAAACGGTAATCGCACTGCTCAAGGCGTGCGAGCCGCGCCTCTGGCTCACCCTCTTCAGCGGGCTCCAGCAGGCCCTGACAGCGGCGGCCGTAGTGTTCGATAACGTGACCCTCACTATCAGTTTTGCCCCAGAAAATATTGGCAAAACCACAGCCCGGACAGAACACCTGCACCGGCTCACTACCGGGGTTCGGTTTCTTCTCCCCCACTTCGGGGTGATGCAGATTGACACGGTTGCCCGCGTAATCAATCACCAGACAATCCTCTTTACCTTGGTCCAGACGAAGACCGCGGCCCACGATCTGCTGATACAGGCTGACCGACTGGGTAGGACGAAGAATGGCGATAAATTCCACATGGGGCGCATCAAAGCCCGTGGTGAGTACGGACACATTCACCAGATACTTTAACTGCCGCTGTTTAAAGCGCTGGATCAGCGAATCCCGTTCATTCAAGTCGGTGGCGCCGGTAATCAAGGCTGTTTGGTGTTCCGGCAGATAGCCGGTGATCTCCCTTGCATGATCCACCGTTGCAGCAAAAATCATCACCGCCTTACGCTCAATGGCCAGCTCCATCACTTGCTCGGTAATGGCTCGGGTTACACGCTGATGTTTGCTCAACAGCTGGTTAACATCGTTTTCGGCGTATTCCCCAAAGCGGTTCCGAGGCAGCGCAGAGAAATCGTATTGCGCCACCGCCGCGTTAACCAGCTCAGGTCTGGTGAGATACCCCCTATTAATCATATAACTCAAGGGCAGTTCATAAATGCAGTGCACAAAGGGCTTATCCTGCTCGTCGCTATCATCACTACGGCCACGAACAAAGCCCCGGTAGTGATAGCGATAAATCCAGCCCATAGCCAAACGATAGGGTGTGGCGGTTAGCCCGAGCACTTTAAGAGCGTCATTCTGTTGCCGCAGCAGCTCAATGATTGTTTGGTACTGACTGCTCTCATCACCGCTGACCCGATGGCACTCATCAATGATGATCAATGAGTACTCATCTCTGAACTGGTCGAGATTGGCCGATACCGACTGCACACTGGCGAAGGTCACCTGATACCGGTTTTCCTTACGCTTCAACCCGGCGGAGAAGATGCCGGCGGTTAACCCGTAGCTCTGGTATTTGGCGTGATTCTGCTCAACCAGCTCTTTTACGTGAGTCAGCACCAGAATTTTTCGCTTGGCGATACGGGCCAACTCGGCAATGACCAGACTTTTACCCGCACCGGTCGGCAGCACGATAACGGCAGAATCATCCGATTTGCGAAAGTGTTTCAGCGTGGCATCAACGGCTTCGCGCTGGTAAGGCCGCAGTTTGAAAGGAGCATTCATTATAGGTCAATCAAGTTTAAGCCGGAAACTGCTGCCATCGGCAAAGCCCCAATGCTTGCGCCCTCAGATACTCACAAAACGCCTTCACATCGGGGTTTGTGAACTCACTGGAGATAAATTCACCCGGAATCAGCCCTTCATCCCATCGGGTTGTGACCAAAGTATGGGGGTGCGCTTCATCGTCGCCTGGATAAATCTGCACCACCGCTTGGGTCTGGTGAATATATAGATCGCGGAGTGCCTTGGAACAATGAAGGCTGGTGGGTTCGTAGTTGGTATTGCACTGGTAGCCTACCTCAGCGAAGAAATCGCTGGCGACGGAGAACAGCGTGTCCGTGTTTAAAGCGGATGACGGCGCGGGATGAATGGATCTGCCAAGGTCGCTGGCGACATTGGTGCAGCCTGCGATTAGCGACAGGGATAGAATCATCAGCGATTTAAAATTTTTCATAACAGTACCTTACCCGATTAATGATACCCACCCGGCCCATGCGTGTGGCCATGCAGGTAGGCGTTCGGTTCACCGCCACGGGAGTTTTAGCGGCCCCAAAGCCACAAGCTCAAACCAGCAACCGCCAAAAAAAACACTATAGAATGTACTGCCAGATTTTTCCGGGTAGTTGGAGCAGGCTTTTGAGCGAAACTGAAGTAATCCCCACCAAAAAGCCCCACACCGCAGCTTTCACAGTAGTTTTTCGAGTAAGAAATCCTGAGCGCAGACGGCTCAAATCTCTTCCGACAGCTGTAACAACTAGGCTTGATCATTCCGGGCTCCAGGCAAAACAGGAGTGGTTGTATGACTTCTCAAGGAGTCAGTTTGGCAAGTTGTCGCCCTGAAAAACGGACAGGTTATGGACACTGCCTCCCGTCCTGGCCGGTGAAACCATGAAAGTGACTCCGTCCCGGTTTCTCACAAGCGCAAGGTAACACCGTTTTCATCGGTATGCTCCTGCCTGGCAGTTCAAGCCCCCTTGCGGCACTTTGAAGTTGGGGCAATCTCACCACGAAGCTGCCAATGATTATCGTCAAAGATGTGCCCCAGCCAGACGTGTAACCTCGTGTTCCCCAAATCCAGAATACAGACGATGCTCCTGGAATTAGAGCTAAGCTCTGCGCCATTCACGAAGGAACACGATATGCAAAGTAACTGTAGGGAGCGCAATCCATTGCCCGAGAACCCGTTACGAGCGATGATTTCGCCCTTCGCGACACTCGCAATAGTGATGATTATGCTTTTCTTGACGCCGACCATCGGCGCAGCAGACACACTGACTATTGACGCTGCAATCAACAAGGCTGGAATGCAACGGATGCTCACCCAGCGCATCGCCAAGTCCTACCTACTGGTTGGCCAGGAGGTGTCTACCGAGACCGCCCTGAAGCAACTGGACGCTAGTGTGGCTCTTTTCGAACAACACCTCGGAGAACTGGAAGACTTTTCACCTACGCAAGAAATTACTGCCTCCCTACAGGATATTCGCCGCTCATGGAATCAATTCCGCCAGTCGGCAATTAGCAAACCAGAGAATAGTCAGGCACTTTCCCTGATCAAACAGGCCTCTCGCTTGCTTGAGCTCTGTGAGAACAACGTTCAGTTGTTTGAAGCGTATTTGGGCAGCCGCAAGGGCGAACTGATTAACCTCTCTGGTCGCCAACGCATGTTGTCACAACGTATCGGTATGTTATACGTCGCGAAGAGTTGGCAAATCGACGACCAGACCGTTGAAGATGCGTTCGCACTGGCGCTGAAGGACTTTGACCATGCGCTGGACCTCCTGACCAAATCTTCCCTCAACACCGATGAAATCAACCAGGCCCTGAGTGACGTTGTGAGCCAATGGAAATTCTCGCGCTCAGGGTTCGAATTGAGCGAAAGCGGCCGCCATGTACCTTTTGTTATTCAAGTGACCACCGAATCCATTCTGAAGAAAATGGACGCGATCACCACTCTGTACGTGTCAATTGACCCGGGCTGAAAGGAAAAACCGGGCTCAAACCCATTTCCCAGATACCCTTGTTGTGCATCCTTCAATGATGCCCACCCGGCCCATGGGCGTGTCCGTGTGCTATCTCTTCCGGATCGGCAGCGCGTACTTCGAGGATTTCGACATCAAAGGTCAGGGTTTTACCTGCCATCGGATGGTTGGTGTCGACATCGGCAAACTTAAGGCCGACCTTGGCGACGATCACGTGGCGCGGGCCATGCTCTGTTTTTACCTGGGCAATCATACCCGGCTTCCAGCGTTTGGCACCCATCAAATGTTTGACCGGCACGCGCTGTATCGCATCAGTCTTACGCGGACCATAGGCTTTTTCCGGAGTGACCGTCACGCTGAACGTATCGCCGGCATCGCGATCTTCCAGGGCTTCTTCAAGCCCCCGGATAACGCCACCGTGGCCATGCAGGTAGGCGTTCGGCTCGCCACCACGGGAGCTTTCAACGACGTTGCCTTGATCATCACTAACGCTGTAGTGAAACAAGACAACGTGATTCTTTTCGATTGGCATAAGATTCTCTGCGACGGTTAAAAGTACGCCATTATAGCCGGCCGCGGCGCTGACTCCAGTTCAGATTGTATGCTGCATCGGAGGTCACGAGTCTGGTTGTGCCTGCGAGTTCGGATACACATGTTGGGCATTGAGCAGCTGGCAGGCGTAATTGAGACTGAGCTGGTATAGGGTTTCGTCACAACCTGCCACCGGCGAATCAATGAGCGTGGTATCCAGATCGAAACCAAAGCGATCGCCGGCGACCACCGACAGGATTTGCTGTGGATTGGCCACCAGCGGTGCTTTCCCGACTCGTCGCTGGTCGTAACGAAAAAAACCGTTTTCACTGATCAGCGTTTGAAAGGTGGCCACATGCGGCATGTGCAAGTTTCACGGATGGACAGTGCCAAAGCAGCGGTGCGAGCAAGCCAATGCTTCGGTAGTCCTGTTGCAGGCCGATCCGCGCCCATTGGATACCCTCAACCCCATCAAGGCCAACATCCAGCACTGGTCGATGCTGGCACGGGACACCCGAACAACGGCGCGTTGGCAAGACAAACTGCCGCTCTGGTTCCGCCCGACTGGCTGGCGATCGCTTCAATGAAGTAATCGATACCCCCATGGGGAAGAACCGGGTCAGTTGGGAAGTCATCAGCCGTTCGGAAGGAAACCATTGGCGCGTACTCGGCACCAATCTCGACAATGATGTCAGGATTGATTTGACCTACCGAGTGAAGAATACCAGCCCAAATACCAGCGAGTTCGAACATACTCTTTCGTACACCATGCCGGACTTCCGCTTGGTACTGGCCAATGTACTGCATTTCAAAGCTGCCATAGAGCAGAAATCGGAGCAGGCCCTGCAACGGCTGAAGACTGCGGCGGAACAACTACCGATAATTTAACATCCCTTTCCACCTTGAAATGCCCCCGAAAATGGCCGCCCGTTACGTCACTTTCATGCTTGGCCTGGGGGCCGACACCCATCGACATATACTAATATTTCCGCACCGCAATACGTATAGCCCGCAAAATCTCGTCTAAAACACTTGTCCGTGCATAGCCGATCAACTAGGATTCCATCTGGTCTGACCGGTTTGACCGGACAGACCAACCAACAGATCAAACCATTGACCGATGTGGCAAAAATTGTAAGCGACACTCTCAAGCCACTGAATTCGATATAAAAGTCAGCTTTCCCCGGCAGTAATTAGAGCAGCTGGTTGATCGCAGATAACGAGACAATCTAATAGGAGCTCTCAATGAAGCACGGATTTATTCCAGTAGTCTCTACTCTTGCACTTTCTATGGCTCTGTCGTCCAACATGGCGTTTGCGCAGGACTATACACTCCGCCTCAACCACACAGGCGCCCCAAGCCACCACTATCAAACTATTACCGAACAGTTTGCCGCAGAAATCGCGCAAAAAACCGACGGTGCTGTTGAAATCCAGGTATTCCCCTCCGATCAACTTGGAAATCAGCTGGAATCGGTCGAAGGCACCATGATCGGCACCCTGGAAATGACTCTCGCCTCGGATACCGTGCTGTCTAACTGGGTACCCGATATGGGTATGCTCAACCTGCCTTTTCTGTTCGAAGACATGGATGAATACCTTGAGGCGGTTGAAGGCCCCGTTGGCGATATGCTGAGTGCACAGGTAGAAAATCAAGGGGCCGTTATCATCGGTTGGTGGGGAAATGGCATGCGCCATGTCACCAACTCCGTTCGCCCCATCAACAAACCAGAAGACCTTGAAGGCCTGAAGATCCGCGTTCCGGAAGGCAAAGTGTTCGTTGACACTTTCAAGACACTGGGAGCCGGTGCAACGGTGATGTCCTTTGGTGAACTGTATTCCGCGCTGCAACTGGGTGTTGTGGACGGACAGGAAAACCCGCCCGCTCACATCCTGACCCAGAACTTCAATGAGGTTCAGGACTATGTATCGCGTACAGGCCACATCCACATGGGCTCTCCGCTCATCATGAATGCAAACCTCTTCTACAGCATGCCGGAAGACATTCAGAAAACGCTGCTAGAGGTTGGTAGAGAGTATGACCGCAAGCACATTGATTTGATCGCGAACCTTGAAGCCGAGCAGTGGAAGGCCGTCGCAGAGCGTGGCATGAAGATCAATGACGTTGACAAGTCTCTGTTCCGAAAAGCCGTACAGCCTGTCTATGACGACGCCGCTGCCACGTTCAACCAAGACATCCTTAACCAGCTCACCCAGTAACTAACTCAGCAACTAGATCGCCAATAGAACCGTTGCCTAGCGGTTCTATTGGCATGATCGGGACCGGTTTTCATGGACAATACAGATCAACCATCCTCCTCTGGCATTCAAAAATTACTGATCTCACTTTGCGACAAAATTGCGGCCATCTGTCATGTTATTGCAGCCGTCTCTATTGGAGTGATGCTGTCGCTGGTCGTTATTCAGGTCGGATTCAGATATGTACTTAACACGCCAATAGGATGGACGCAGGAGATTTCCGTATTCTCGCTGATGCTTGCCGTCATGTCGGGGATGGCCGTTGCATTCTGGCGCGGCGAACACTTCAAGGTCTCGGTGTTTGTTGACAGCCTGCCCCCGGCACTTGCCAAAGTGGTAACGCTTGCTTCCCGGCTTATTACCATCACTTTTCTCTCCGTGATTGTGTGGTTCAGCTATGCGCTAGCTCTACGAGCCATGGTGCAGGTATCACCCACCACCGGAATACCGATGGGGTACGTCCAGTTTTTCCTGACGGGTGGCTGCCTTGTAGCGGCATTCCTGCTTGTTGTGAAAACACTACTCGGCCACGAAACCCTCAGTGACGAAAGTGCTGTCAGCGCGGAACAAGTATCATGATTGAGATTCTGATTTTCTCTTTTATCGGCTTTTTGATAATAGGATTACCTATTGCGATCGCCTTGGGCGCGGCCAGCACCCTTGCCATTTATTTCGGCAGCCATATTCCACTGCTGGTGGTTGCGCAGAAAATGTTCCAGGGGCTCAATAACTTCTCGTACCTGGCGATTCCGCTTTTCCTTCTAGCCGGCGCACTGATGTATGAAGCCAAACTGTCCGAGCGCCTTGTTGCCATGGCAGGCCGATTGGTAGGAAAGCGACCGGGCGGATTAGCCAATGTGGCGACAACGTCTTCTGCCTTCTTCGGGGCGATCTCCGGATCTGCACCGGCCACCACGGCAGCCGTCGGCACCGTTCTGATTCCCTCCATGAAAAAACTGAACTATACCGCAGCGGGTTCAGGAGCCGTGGTAGCTGCCTCAGGTGCGTTGGGACTGATCATTCCGCCGAGCATCACCATGGTCATCTATGGTGTGATTTCCGGGGTATCCATCGGCGGGTTGTTCATCAACGGAATTATTCCAGGAATATTGCTGACGCTGGCCATCTGTATGCTCAATTGGTGGCGTGGAAGAAAGAGCGTTGATGACATCAGCATTAACGATACGCCTCCCCCGCCAAGCGAGCGCCTCAAGAATCTGGCGGCGCTGTTTATGCCGATCATTATCATTGTGGGGATCTACTCGGGTGCCTTTACGCCAACCGAGTCAGCTGCGGTGGCCTGCATTTACGGGCTGCTCATCGGCATTTTCCTCTACAAAAGCCTGGGCATTACCGAAATAAAGCGTGCTTTCATGAGCACAGCAGCCACAACGGCCGTCATCATGTTCCTGATGGTCTGTGCCAATGCCTTTGCCTTTGTCATTACCACCGAGCGCGTGCCTCAGCTTTTCTCTGCCTGGGTGATGAGCATTACCACTGATCCAACCATGATCATGCTCATGATGCTGGCGTTGCTGATCGTGGTCGGTACCTTCCTGGATAACGTGTCGGCTCTGGTACTGCTGGTACCCACCCTGGTGGCGATTACCTCGGCTGCCGGTATTGACCCGATGTACTTTGGCGTATTCACCATCATTGCATTGGCCGTCGGGCAGTTTACGCCCCCTGTAGGGCTCAACCTGTATATCGCGGCGAACATTGCCAATGAAACGGTGGAAAAGATCAGCTATGCGGTACTTCCATTCGTTGCCGTGTACATCTCAGCGCTGCTGATTTTCGTAGCCTTCCCAAGCATTCTCACTATTTTTTCCTGAAGATACAGATATGAAAAATACCGTAATACTGATTTCATTGGGCGGTACGATTGCGAGCCTGCCAAGTAGCTCGGGAAGAGCCATTGCGGGAGCCCTCTCCGGCAAAGAGCTCATGGAGAAGTTGCAGATTGAGAGCGATGGCCCGGTTGAAGTTATCACCCTCTTCCGAAAGCCCAGCAACGCCATCACCACGGCCGACCTGCTGCAGCTGAGAACGCTGTGTATTGGACTGTCGCAACGCGAAGATGTGGCCGGGCTGGTGGTATCCCAGGGCACGGACACTCTTGAGGATACGGCCTACTTTCTTGACACAAGTCTGGCGCTGCCAGACACCGCCGTGGTGGTCACCGGCGCCCAGCGCGTGCCCTACGCCCCCGGCTCAGATGCCGGCCCCAACCTTCGCGATGCACTGAAGGTCGCCGGCTCGCCGCAGGCACGGGGAGCCGGCGCTTTGGTGGTGTTCAATGAGGAAATTCATGCGGCAAATTCGGTTCGCAAACTCAGCAGCTATCAGCTCAACGGCTTTGGCTCACCGGGTATCGGGCCCATGGGCTTTGTCGATGGCGGTGAAGTCAGACTGTGCAAGCAGCTGCAGCGTTCGAACATAATTGTGCCGGGCGAGCAGTTGCCGCGTGTGGACATTCTTCCGGTTGCGGTTGACGCATCGCCCGCCCTGCTGGAAGCGGCGGTGGCCAGCGGTGCCAAGGGGCTGGTCATAGACGCCATCGGCCGCGGCCACATTCCACCGAGCTGGGTAGAACCGCTGAGATCTGCGCTGAACGCTGGCGTTCCCGTGGTAGTAACGTCTTCAACGCACTGGGGCCGGGTCGAAGAGGTGTATGAGTACTCGGGATCACTGGCTGAACAAGTCTCGATGGGCGCGGTCAAGGCCAATCACCTGAATGCCAGAAAGGCCCGGCTGAGGCTTATGTGCGCCTTGTCATGCAAGATGCCAATCGATCAATCGACATTTTCCTGACGATCTGGCTGCACTACGCGCCCTTTCCTGGGTTGCCGAGGCCACCGTCAGCGTTGTCGAAAAACACAATGTTCAGGAGAGACAATGAAGTCTTATGATATTGCAGTCATTCCCGGTGATGGCGTTGGCGTCGAAGTAACAAAGGCAACGCTTGACGTGCTCGAAGCGGCAGCCAGTAAGTTTGGCTTTAAACTGACGCCTACCCATTATGAATGGGGGTGTGAGTATTACCTTGAGCAGGGCCAGATGATGCCCGATGATGGACTGGCCCGCCTTGAGAAAAGCGATGCGATTTTTCTGGGCGCTGTAGGCTGGCCCGAGAAAGTGCCTGACAGCGTTTCACTGCACGGCCTGCTCCTGCCGATTCGCAAACAGTTTGACCAGTTCGTCAACGTGCGCCCGCATCGGCTGCTTAAAGGCGCACAAGGTCCGTTGAGGAAAACAGACTTCGATATCCTGTGCATACGAGAAAATACCGAAGGCGAATATTCCGGAGCCGGAGGCCGCGTGCATATGGGAAATCCGCATGAAGTGGCGGTGGAGACCTCCATATTTACTCGCCACGGGGTTGAGCGCATTCTCCGCTTTGGCTTCGAACAGGCTCAGCTACGCTCTAAAAAGCTGGCATCGGTGACCAAGTCAAATGCGCAAAAATATTCGATGGTATTCTGGGATGAAATCACAGATGAGCTGGCAGCCGAATACCCGGACGTAAAAGTTGAACGCTACCATGTCGATGCTGCGGCCGCTCGTATGATAACGCACCCCGAAAGCTTTGATGTGATCGTTGCTTCCAACCTGTTTGGCGACATTCTCAGCGATATCGGAGCGGCTATACAAGGCGGCCTGGGGTTCGCGGCTTCTGCAAACATCAACCCTGGGCGGCAATTGCCTTCTATGTTTGAGCCTGTGCATGGCTCAGCGCCGGATATTGCGGGCCAGGGCAAGGCCAACCCGGTGGCTGCGGTTTGGTCCGGGGCGATGATGCTTGAGCATCTTGGCGAACGCCAGGCTGCAAATGCGATCATGACCGCACTGAATGACGTTTTGAGCAACAAGGATTACTGCACGCCCGATATGGGTGGAGCCGCTACCACGGCGGAATTGGCCGATGCTATGGTGAAATCATTGTAGTGGGTCGCATCCCCCGTTAGCACCTTGTTAGACTGGTGAAAATGAAATTACCTTTCCTGTGTTTTTGAGAGGCGTGAATACTTAACTATGCTCAACAATGCTATAGCAAAGCTTCTTCAGACCAAGATATTAAGCGGTGAGTATCCACCTGGAGAAGCGCTGCCAGGGCAGCGAGTACTAGCTGCAGAACTGGGCGTAAGCCGCCCAGCTCTGCGTGAGGCGCTGAGCGTTCTGGAGACACTGGGCCTGATCGACATTCGCCAGGCCCGAGGTGTCTTCGTTCCTGATCCCAAAAACATGGCGACCAGTAGCACCTGCGAAGTAAGCCGTCGCACCCGAGAGGTTTTCCAGTTTCGTTTGGCCGCAGAGCCCTATGCCGCGGCAATGGCCAGCCGGCTTCGCTCGAATGACGATCTGGAGCGCCTGAAAGGAACCTTGTACCGGATGCGCTACGCGCTTGATGAGGGGCAGCTGATTGATGCGGTCCAGGAAGATTTCAACTTCCATCACATCATCTTCTCCATATTGCAGAACTCGATTTTTACCGACACCAGACGGCGCACTGCGACAGACATCCACAGCGCTCAGTGCAAACCCTTGCGCAATAAAGAAGAAGTGATGAAGCCTCTGGAAGAGCATCAGCAAATCATTAACGCCATTCGGGACCAGTCGCCCGAACGCGCAAGTGCGGCCATGGCTTATCACATCCGCGCTGCAGCGATACGTGGTGGTTTGAGCAATGACGATATATAACCATAAAATGACCGACCTGCGTTCACAAAGCGGAGAGCTCAGATGAGTGAGCAGTTATTGCAATTGACGGCCGAGCCGCTGACACCCGAGGCTTTCGTCGACTTTGGTGAGGTGATCGATCACCGCAGCGCCGATTATTTCATGATCAATAGTGGACGCACCCGGCGCTACCATGATCTGGCTAAGGTCGAGACATCAGGCGAAGAAGCAAGAACGCTGATCAGTATCTTTGTCACCCAGCCCGTAAAAATGCCACTGGAGCTGACCTTTCTTGAGCGTCACCCCCTGGGCAGTCAGGCGTTTGTGCCGTTGCACGGTGAGCGCTTTGTTGTCGTGGTGGCACCCGCAGGAGACGTGATCGACCCAGACCAGGTGCGCGCGTTCGTCACCGATGGCCAACAGGGCGTTAACTACCGCGCCGGAACATGGCATGCCATTCAATCCGTCCTCGATTGCGAGGGCACCTTTCTAGTGGTAGATCGCGGCGGCGCAGGACACAACTGCGAAGAGCATCCGCTGGCACTGCGGGTGACGCTGGGATAACCGGAACAGATCTATTTTCTGTTATCAGCTACCAGATAAGCGGCCGCAAAGAGTTCAACAAATCAAAATCCAATTGCTGTCGCAAAGTGCTCGCTTCCGGCGCCACAAGCAGCCAACCCAGCGCGCCCAGATTGGCGAGGACCGCCAGCCAGAACACGAACTGATAGCTCCCCTTTCGCGTCTTATGCCGAAAAATCTGCTGGGCCATAAGCGCACCGGGCCAGCCGCAACAAAGCTCAAAGAGGTGCAACGTGTTCTCAGCCGTACGTTGTGCCCCCCGCTGCGCCGCCCGCTTATCGATCCAATACATCACAAACAACACCAGGCTCATCGCGCCATAGGCCGCCGAAATAGAGACCGGCATATAACCTCGCTGGAACAAGCCAGCCAGAGTGGTGAAAAACACCAGCACAACTGCCGCCGCTACCCAGACTCCCGGGGCAATACTGGCACCAACCTTTGCCGCTCCCGCATACTGGAACCGCCCCGCTCTCGGCCGGCCCTGGCTATCCTCCGCGATACTGTAAGTCACCTTGCGATCAGAAACCGGCCGGCCCCGGCCTGCATAACTGCTGATATGAGCAAATACGCGCTCACCGCCGCCCTCAGGAGTAATGAAACCAAACCCCTTGGCATCGTTCCAAACAGTGAGTAATCCTTTCTGCTTCAATTCACATCCTCCTTGAACCAGGACAACTTGATCAGGCCCGCAATGACGGTAAGAGACAACAGATACCAGAGTGCAGCAATAAAGGGCGGGTAAACCGGGCTCAAATCCATTTCTCAGACATCCTTGTTATGCATCCTTCAATCAATCTGACGTGAAACATAAATCAGTCTTTGATTCGATGCCTTAGGACTTTTGTAACTCCTCGCGGAGCGTGAAAACCGGTTTTCCTGGGTAATGCTTCGCATTGATACTTGAGATTATATGAGTCGTATACTGATTGGGTTTTGACCACCAACCAATGCATGCAGCCCGAGGTACCCTTGAAATGATCAAACCCCTTCGATGGCTCATCAGAACCACAGTATTTTTGTTGGTTCTGCTGGCAGGCCCCGCACTAATTGCAGCCTGCAGCAGTCAATCTGGCCAGAGCTGGCGTAACACCGATCGCTCCAGCGCAGGCATTGCGCCACTGCCCGGCCAGACCGAAGAAGCCGTTGTGCAGGTTTACGGTGCCCGCGCTTATAATTGGCGCGGAAACTTTGCGGTCCATACCTGGATTGCGACCAAGGTGCGAGGGGCATCCACCTACGAAGTTCACGATGTCACTGGCTGGGGTTATAAGGCAGTGCGGTCCCGCCCCGGTGAGCCGGATACCGCCTGGTATGGCAACCCGCCGATGTTGCTGGCAGATCTACGTGGTGAGAAAGCGGAGGCCGCCATCGCCAATATCCGGACAGCTATCGACGCCTACCCCTTCCCGAATGAATACAAAGCCTGGCCCGGGCCCAACAGCAATACCTTTGTAGCCTGGGTAATCCGGCAGGTACCCGAACTGAATGTTGCACTGCCCAACATTGCCATCGGAAAAGATTATCTCGCTGACGGAGTATTTGCGAAAGCGCCCAGCGGCTCGGGCTACCAGTTCTCCCTCAATGGTTATTTCGGCCTTATGGCGAGTATCCGGGAAGGTGTTGAACTGAACATACTCGGCCTCAACATTGGCGTTGACCCTCTGGCTTTGGCCGTCAAATTACCCGGCATCGGGCACATTGGCCTGCGCGACCCCTGGATGGATCGCTCGACGTGGCACAAAGTCCCGGTTATGGAGCAGGTTTCAGACTCCAACTGAGAGGGACAAGTCGAACCTATTGAACCTCGTTCGCATCTACCGCCTCATGGCGGAGTTTGTGTATCCGGACCAGGTTCTCCAGTGCTTCTTCATTCATTGATGCTTCCTTTCAATAATATGTACTGTCCTTCCAAGACCTTCCTCAAAAAAGGGTTATTGTTAGCTCGACGTTTCTTTGTTCTGGACCGAGCAGTTTGGAGACAAGAGAAGACAACTCCGGAAAAACGGGCGAGTCCGGATTGGCCCTATATCGTTTCTGGCTCCCCTGCAGCTTCACTTGCACCAGGCCGCTATCCACCAGGCGCGCCAGTTCCCGCTGCACAGCCCCCGAACCTGCTTCCGCCTGCTCGATGAGCTCTTTGATCGAAAAGTCCCTTTCCTGACGTGCAAAGAACAGTCGCAGTACCTTTTGGCGGGTTTGTGAGAACAGGGCATCCGCTAACCCCGTGCGGTTCGATGTTGTTACTGCTGGCATGTTAACGGCACCCCCAAAACCCATTCTGGGTAACTACATACCCAAAATGGGCATCTTGAAACTGTTGGAGCCCAACTGCTTAAACCGGCAGCTCGCTCTCAAAACGCACAAACTGATCCACCTCAAACGACCCAAAAACCGTGCCCTCATACTCAGCCAGCAAGCTCTGAACCGAACCGGGCTGGCGCCTGAATCTGGACAGGGTGATATTGGGGCGGAATGCCCTGCTTTCCGTTGTTAATCCGAGGCTTTCCATCTGGCTTTTAATCGCACTATGGAGGCTGGCAACGGGAGACACTGGCTGGACGCCTGCCCAGAGATTCCGGGGGGCGCAAGGCTGGCCGAAACTACCTAACTCCGCAACACTCAGCTCAAAAGGGGCCAGGGGAATAGGGTGAGCAACCTCGCACACTGATGATAGACACTCTTCCTCAACGTCACCAAGGAACAGCAAGGTGATGTGCATCTGCTCCACACTTTGCCATTTGGCACCAGACACCGCTGCCCTCGCCTTCAACAGACGAGCTTTGATCTGGGAGGGAATCTCCAACCCGAAGAATAGTCTGCGCATGGGTTTATTCATAATGACTCATCTTACGCACCATACCACTGGGAAACCGGGATAGATTTAATCCGTTTGCTCCCTAACTCCTTTGATTTCACAAAGTTTTACTCCGCCTACCCCCCAGTTTATAGCAAGCTCACCAACGCTCAGCTACCATGGTGCGCCGCTATGAACTCCGGCTCATCGGCAAGGAATATCCAAAATAATCAAGAAGGAATCTACCGTGCGAAACGCAAGGATTTTGGCAGTACTGGCTGCTCTGCTCTACCTCACCGGCTGCGCCTCCGGCGCCAAAATGGGCAACATGGTGTACGAGGGGCCAGTGAAGGCCTACGACACGGCCCTGGAAAACAATGTGACTGTCACCAACGTCTCCGGCGGCAAGGAAACAAACCCCGCATGGACCTCCGAGATCGACAACGATGCCTTTGCGGGCGCCCTGAAGCAAAGCCTGCAGAAACAGGGATTACTCTCTGGCTCCGGCCGGTATCAGCTCGAAGCTCTTCTGCTGGAAGTGGACCAACCCATGTTCGGGCTGGACTTCAAGGTAACCACCCACGTGAGGTACATCCTGACTGACAGCGATAACAACGGCACTGTGGTCCTCAACAAGACGGTTGTCGCCCCCTACACCGCCACCATTGGCGATGCCTTTGCCGCCATCAAGCGCCTGAGGCTGGCCAACGAGGGTTCCGGAAAAGCCAATATTCAGGGTCTGCTGAACAAGCTCAACGAACTACAAATCCAGTCCGGCGAGATCTCCTTCGCGCAATAACCTTTCTGGAATTAAGCACTATTAAATGGAAGAACCATGAAGTACTCGCTACTAGTCACACTGGCCGTCATCGCATTTCTCTCCTCCGGTTGCGCATCGGTCGTCTCCGGAACCGATCAGAAACTCACCTTCAATAGCGAGCCTGAAGAAGCCACCGTAACTGTTTCCGGCCGTGTGCTCGGTAAAACGCCACTTACCGTTCCGGTGGATCGGGGCTCCAACCAGCCCATTACCTTTGAGAAGGAAGGCTACAAGACCTACACCGCTCAGCTTTCCACCACAACCAACCCGTGGTTCTTCGGTAACATCGTGATTGGGGGGCTGTTTGGCTCCACAACCGATGGCGTTTCCGGTGCCATTCATGAGTTCTCCCCGGAACAGTACTTCGTCACCCTGAAGCCCGACACCCTGACGGGAATCTCGACCTCCAAGCCGCGACAGATCAAGGAAATCATCATCGCGTTCAGCGGCGAGTTTCGCCACCAGCTAGCAAGTGGCGGTGGTGAAAAGGTGGATACCATTGTGCAATTGCTGGGTATCGACGCCTCACAGGAAGACACCACCATCCGGGCACTAAACCAGCTTGCACTGGCGAACGAGAATGACCTTGAGCTGGCTAAAACGATTATTGAGGTTTACGACGTTCAGTAAAGGTCCATCCTGAAAACCGGTGCAAACCTTTTGGGGCAGACACAACCGAGCCACAAGAGATCTGTGCCGGTTTTCCGGTTACTCCCGCTACCCTGATCCTTTTTTTGGCGGCCCCCAGGTACGGATGTGCCCGACATCCAGGAACTTTGCCGGGAACACCTGGCACTAACGCTCCCGGATAAAAGCTTGATGCAGGTCTGTGACCGCTGTGTAAACCTTCTTTGCGGCCTGATAGAAGGGCCAGACGAAGAAGGCATCAAAGCGCTTCTGTAGGAAGCATGCAAGGGCACAGCGGGCCTGGAAGTCGCGGCATTGGTGAAACGAAACCTGCGGGACAACCAGGTAATGGGCCGGAGGTATTCACCCGCGCGTTACATCTCAGACTCCTGGGCGGCGATAACGTTCATCGGGGCATGGTGCTTGGAGCGCTATTGGAGCTTATCAGTGATAATGTGGCCACCCGCTGGTTTGATGAGTTAGTAAATTCTGAAGCGATCTACCGGGAGGCTGATGCGCTGTCTGGCTGCAACGGTTCAAAGTGAGCCATTACAGATTGGCTTCCCGCTCGATGAACATCCTGATGTACACCAGGTAACCCGAAAACAAAATAAGTGGCGCCGTATACCAAAGGCACGCCACATCTTTTTCCCTTTTTCTACAAGATTGCCCGGCAGCTCCCAGCGATTGTGCCACCAGATACTCACAAAACGCCTTCACATCAGGGTCCGCAAACTTCTTTTCAATGGACATCACTTTGGCTGCAACTCTATAAAAGAAAGCCACTATAGCTAGCATCAGCGCTGACTCCGGAAGAGAAGCGCGCCAGGCCTGTCCCGGCCATGGGCCTTATGCAATAATGATATAACAGAAAACCAAAAGATAATATTATTAGGAAATGCAAGCATGAAAAGGATGGTAATGTGCACCCTCGTTTCAGTATTGATGGCCGGCTGCGGAGATGGAGGCAATGGAAGCAATCTGGAATCAGTCAACGAAGATACGGGATCGTCTGGGGAAGGCGAAGATAACGGTACCATAACACCAGGCGATCAGATAACAGCACTTGAGGGCACCTGGAAGAAGCAATGCGGAAACGTTGATGGGGAATCGCACTACGATATCGTAACCGTATCCTTCACCCAAGGCACATTTACCACAAGTATCGAGAACTATATCGATAGCGGTTGCACTACCCCGTTTCAGGAAGCCCCGAACCCTATCTCATCAGGTGTCTTCTCACTGGGTGAAGATGTATTGCTGAGTGAAGGCGTCACCGCTACCGAATTCAACACGCATGTTACTCAGTTCAATGGTGCCGACTTCGAAATCAATGAATACGATATCGTTTACATCAATAACAATGTTCTCTATGCAGGACTAGAATCAGGCAGTTCACCAGAGCTGCGGCCAACCAGTCTCAACTATAACCGCCAATTCTATCGGCTGAACCAGGCTTATTGATCTCAACCGGGACAGATCTGTCCCGGTTATATACGACCAGCCTTAAGAGGCCCCTATGGCAAAGCCAAAACCATCTACCTCGCCGGCCCGGAAGTCTTCTTCTCAGCCAGCGAACACCAGTTCATCGTGGCCGAGAAAAAACGCCTCCTTCGGGAATACGGGTTTGAAGGCATAGACCCTCTGGATACCGAGCTGGCGTTTTCAGATGACCAGGCAAAACCTGATCGCGGGCATAGAACTTACAAGGCCAACAGTGAACTGATGGACAGCTGCGATGCCATCATCGCCAACCTGACACCGTTTCGCGGCATCAGCGCCGACCCGGGTACCGTGTATGAGGTGGGCAACTCTTTGTGGCTGAGCAGCCAGGCGAACATCCGTTTTTCTCTGCAGAGCTTTTCCACTGCTGTGTTCAGGCGCTTACCTGTGCCCTCTCGATATCGGGTCAGGGAAACTAAATCTTTCCCGGTTTTTCCCGTCCCGGTTTTTCCCAGAAAACCGGGACCAGAAAACCGCAGACCAGAAAACCGGGACAGAAAACCGGGACAGAAAACCGGGACAGATCTATTTTTCCAGAAAACCGGGACAGATCTATTTTTCTATTTCAGGGCTCCCCCCACCACGTCGGCTTGACGGAGCATCGCTGCCGGTGGCGTTCAACGGCATATCAGGAACGCGAGCGCCATTGCGCGCTCCTGCATCTCGGCTAAACTCTTTAATATTCGGTCTGGTTGCTACCGGCTGATCGTAAACACCTGATGGATGAAGTACGCATGCCTTCGCAACGTATCCGGCTCAGCCGAAGAAGGAACATCGGATTTGCGCTCGCCCTGTGGCTGTTTGTGCCCCTGTTTGCCTGCGCCCATGAGCTTGTTTTTTCATCCATTGAGAAGACGCCTATAACCTTCCTGGCTGAAAGCATGCTCAGCCAGGCCTACGGTGAACTTGGCTACGATATAAAAATGGTGTCCATGCCGTCCCGGCGATCGCTGAACATGGCCAACAGTGGGCGGGTTGACGGCGAGCTGTTCCGAATTGCCGGCATTGAAAAGGCCTTTCCAAACCTGGTTCCCGTGCCCTATCCACTGATGCGGGGACGGCTAATGGCGGTGACGCTGGGGGCTGGCATCACCGGCTGGAATCCGCAGCAGTTATCGAACGCGGTGGTGGGCGTCCGCCGGGGCATTATTGTCGCGGAACGGGCCGCTCGTGGACTGAAGGCCATCGTGGTGAATGACTTTGATCAAATGCTGAATTTATTGAAACTCGGGCGGATTGATGTAGGGCTGGTAGCAGAGGTTCAGGGCGTCTCATCCATGAACGCAGAGCAGAGAGCACAGCTCGTTATGCTGGACAGGCCGGTTACCGAGTTCACCCTGTATCATTACCTGAATAACAAGCACCATGGCTTGGTCTTGCCTCTGGCACAGGTCTTCCGGCGGCTGACGGACAACGGTGAATTCGCCGCCATCGTGGAAGCAGCCCGGGATTCCCCGGGAACATAATTCTGTCGAGAAAACCGGGACAGAAAACCGGGACAGAAAACCGGGACAGATTTATTTTCCAGACGGATAACCCAACAAGGAGACACCATGTCGTACACCAGCCGATATACACCCGAAACCCTGAGCCGTGATGAGCTGGACCAGAGCAAAGGCCCAATGGTGATCGAATTCGGCACCAACTGGTGCGGGATCTGCCAGGGTGCTCAGGCGGACATCAAGGCGGCAATGGACAACCACCCAGACGTTCCGCATGTGAAGGTTGAGGATGGCAAAGGCCGCAGATTGGGGCGGACGTTTGGCGTTAAGCTCTGGCCGACCCTGATTTTTTTGAAGTATGGTGAAGAAATAGCGCGGGTCGTCCGCCCAGAAGACAGCAGCGACATCGAAGATGCACTGCTGAAAATTCACTAAGGCCGGCGCCGTCAATTGCTGGCCTTTACTGCGTGGCCTGGTCAACCTTTTCCGCCTGCTTGGCCGCCTCATCCTCCATAAACTTCTTCATGTCCTCTTCAAACTTCGGCACATCGCCCGGGTTCGTCGGAACCTTTGGCGGCTTGCCGGTCCCCATTTCCTCGGCCTGTTCAGCGTGTGCTTCCTTACCCTTGTTCAGTTGCTGAGTCACCAACAGACCAACCACCAATACAGCGGCGAGCAAAAGGATCAGTTTCATAACGGTTTCTCATTCAGTGGTTACCGATCAGATTAGCTCAATCTGTGCGCATCTCACGAATGCGCATTGGCATCGAGTCCGTTCGGCGGAAAATAGCGTCAAGATCGAGACTGGGCTCGCGGCTTTTGATACCGCCGTCTTTTCCGATCAGCAGCACCCGCTCGTCAGAACGGACCTTTGCAAGCAGTTCGTTGACGTCGCGCTCAACACCACCGGACACCGTTGCCTGATTTGAAACCAGACCCGACCCGGTGTTCACGAACCAGATAATGTCACGGTCGTTGAGTGCGGCATGGGCATCCGTGAGGGTTTCAACAGCGCCCTCCGTTTCAGGCGCTACCTGAACCAGGATCAGTCGGTTTTTCCATTGATAGTCGCCCAGATTGTTCATCTCCGCTCCGTAAGCCGTTAGCGAAATAAGCACGAGCAGCATTGCCAAAAACCGTCGGCCATTGTTCAAATCAGATCCTCCGCGAAGCATCAAAAAATAAATCCTCCCGGTTTTATTTAGGCCGCGCGAGGCGATCCAATATCCTCACCAGCCTGCAAAGTCCAGGTCATACCCAAAGCCCTCCCGGCTTTGACAAGCGTTGTGATGGTTACACCAGTGTCCGTCTCATCAAAAAGACGGTTAACCACTGTGCGGCTGGTGTGCATTTTCTGGGCAAGCTGAGACTTGTTCACGCCAGTCTGTCCCATTGCCTGCTGAATCTGCCACACGCTTACCCGCTTCAGCGCCTCAGCTTCTACTTGCTCAAGTGTGCCGTCAGCTTCAAGCAGATCATCGAGAGAGCTGCCAACGTGTTTGTTCCGGCACAACCGCGGCACAACCGGGACAGATCTATTTTTCCATTGCTGGCCTTCCCGGCTTGCGGGTTTCGATTCTGATACCGATACGGTTTTCAATTTCATCGACAAACTTGTTGCCGCCAGTCAGCTTGTTGCTATTGATCGCCGCGCCAATCAATTCATCTGCGGGAAAACCATTTTCCTCCTCAACAAACTGCCGGTAGGCCTCAAGCCTCATCTGGTGACAGCCTGCCAACGCCCGAAAAGTGCCTGGCTCATCGAGCCAATGGCATGCTGACAGCCCGATACGAGCAGAATAACTCGACCACTCATAAGACTCAGCTTTTTCCACCATGCCAGCTTTGACAGGGTTGAGTTCCACGTAACGACAACAAGCCAGCAGATAGGCGTCAGTATCAATCGGACTAATCTTGTAGCGTCCTTCCCAAAGCGACCCACTCCGTTTTTCCAGGGAATTCACGAAACGGGTCTGCCGACCAGCCAGACGCTTCATCAATTGAGGAATTGCGGTCACGTTGTCGTTGGCTTGAACGACCAGATGAACATGATTCGTCATCAGGCAGTAACTGAACACCTCGAGCTCATAAACCTGCTTCCATTCCTGGAGATTCGCCAGGTAGTACTCAAAATCACGGCGTTCGACGAACACCGGTTGGCGGTTATGACCACGTTGAACAATATGGTGGGGAAAACCGGGCACAATCACCCTGGCCTGTCTTGGCATCAGCTTCTCCTTGCTTTTGAAGCACAGAATCCGTTCTGTGCAGTGGAAGCCGATGTTAACCGAACCAGCGAGGCTGTTGGTAGTGACTCGAGTTGGCTTTCAGACACAGAAGTAGCTTGAAAATAAATCTGTCCCGGTTTTCCTCATCATCGACTTTGAGATTTTCCATCCTCTGCATAAATAAATCCGTCGCGGTTTTTCAAGATATTTCCCATAGCTGGAGTTATCATATATGATAACGAAAAAATACGGAGCACCCATGGACTGGGACATTGAATTCTACAGAAAGGTAGACGAAGAATTGGTCGGGATGCCGCCCAAGATTCAGGCAAGAATGATCCGGCTAATGGAGTTGATGGAAAAGCACGGAGCGAACCTTGGGGAGCCACACACCAAGTCACTTGGTGATGAGTTGTTCGAGATCCGCGCAAAAGCCAAAGAAGGCATCGGGAGAGGTATTTTCTGCTATATGCAGGATAGGAAAATCATCATTCTCCATGTCTTTGTGAAGAAAGATCAAAAAATACCGAAGAAAGACCTAGAGCTAGCAAAAGAGCGTTTGAGGGAGGTCAAAAAGTTATGAGCTTCAAACAGTTTAAGCAGAAGGCACTTGAAAATCCTGAAGTGCGTAAAGAGTACGATGCCCTTCAGGAAGAATTTAGCCTGATCGACCAATTGATCACCATGAGAACGAAAGCGGGCCTTACCCAAGAGGATCTTGCAAAGAAACTGGGAACGAGCAAAAGCAACATCTCCAGACTTGAGCGTGGCCGGGGAAACCCTAGTTGGGGAACGCTCAGCAAGTACGCCGCAGCCTGCGGTTTTCGAGTGAAACTGGAAACCACAGAAAACGACCGAGCGTCCGCATAACCCCCCGGTTGATGCGCCTCAGTGTGTCCGTACTGGTTCTTAAAATTGATCAAACCGGCAGTTCGATAATTTTCCCAACCACACTGTCTTCTTTCACTTCCAGTCGCCCTACCGTAATTGGCAGCGTAAACCGTCGCGGCCCGGCGCCACCGGGATTGAAGTAAAGCACGTCGTCGGTCCACTCATTAAGATGACATTCTTGAAGCGACTCTGTTGGTGTTCGGCAGTATTCAACTCCAACGCTATTCCGCCCAGTTTCAATTAGCGATTAGAGAACTTGAAGCCGGTGGCCCAGATGCTGCCCTGCTCAAAGATCGGTCAGAGAGGTCATTATTCTCAGGGTGCTGCGCGAGAGAATGGACCCGGCAATCCACCTCTGATGTCGAGGAAAAATAAATCTGCCCCGATTTTCTGATTACTCCTGCGGATAGACCTGTCCCGGTTTCTGAGCGTCAGTATTCATTGAGAATGGAAATACCCTCGATCTCAGTCACTGTTTTGGCATCCGCCCGCTCAATGATTTTCAGAAGGGTGGATTGAATCGCTTCATCCTCCCGGGCGTCACCGCCACTTACAAACGTTTGCTTCTGGGGATCCGCACCCTCTTCCTCGGTAAATGAAATAACAACCGTGGCGGCTGTTTCCGGCGCTTTACCAGAGTCGTCTTTACCAAAATACTCAAGCGAAACTAACGGATAGCCGTGAAAGCCTTTCTTAACCTGCTTGGCAATACGCTTCTTTGCTTTGTCCAAATGCATAATAGGGCCTGTCGCTGCGATTGTTATCTGGGTGCCATATGAACGCCCAGTAGATACCATTCGCCAATTCTATGCCGTTGAATCCATCAAAAAATAGATCTGTCCCGGTTTTTCCGCATAACGACCTAACGAATGAGGTCATCACTCACACGCATCATCATCCTGGCCCGGGGATGTTTTTCAGAAGCTCGGCATTTGTGGGGTACTTCTCAAGCAGCTCAACCAACTTTTTTGTGCCCTCTAGCGGTTTAAGACCGCCAAGCGCCCGGCGCAATGCTCTTATTTTGTCTAAATCTTTTGGATCCAACAGCAGCTCTTCACGGCGTGTACTGCTTTTCGAAATATCCAGCGCGGGAAAGATTCGCTGATTTGCCACATCTCTCGATAAAACCAGCTCCATGTTCCCCGTGCCCTTAAATTCCTCAAAGATAACCTGGTCCATACGGCTGCCGGTATCCACCAAAACGGTTGCCAAAATGGTCAGCGAGCCGCCATTCTCAATGTTTCGTGCAGCGCCAAACAACCTCCGCGGAATCTCCATCGCTCGAGCATCCACCCCGCCAGACATAGTACGACCGCTGCTCTTTCGCTCCGCATTATGCACACGCGAAAGCCTCGTGAGAGAATCAATCACAATCATGACGTTCTCACCCTCGCCCGCTTGTTGGCGGGCGATATCAAGAAGCTCATCGGCAACGCGAACGTGATGAGCATAGCTTTCATCCGAAGAAGAAGCGTGTACCTCAGCCGGGACGCTACGCTTGAAATCGGTGACCTCTTCGGGTCGCTCATCTATCAATAACGCGTAAAGTTTAATCTCGGGATACGCCTTTCCCACCGCCTGGCAAATATGTTTTAAAACCGTCGATTTTCCAGACCCCGGCGGGGCAACTATCAAACCTCGCTGCCCCATTCCAATCGGCGTGATCAAATCCATCGCGCGCACCGTGAGTTTTTCTGAACCTGACTCCAAGCGAATCCCCGGCGTTGGATTGATGGCCACAGCATTTAAAAAACGTTTTTGTGGATCGGCCTCACCTTCCACCTCAACCATAGCTTCGGCTTCCTCAGCCACTGGTTTAGCGTCTTTATTTCGTTTTCGGGTTAAACCTAATGTCTTTCTCGTCATGATTGTTTGATAGCTCTTGTTTGATAGATATTTTTCGAAATGGGCTGATAACGTCAAAAAAACAGTGTGCACAAAATAAGTCTGTCCCGGTTTTTCATGCGCGTGCCCATGATCACAAGCGTTGCTATAGTGAAACAAGCCACCCCACTTTCCATCTTGGCCAGACCCATGCATACATGCAACGCTCATTAGGACTTCCCAATGCCCACTTACACTGTAACGGTCGCGAATCTTTCCCTGTCGCTGCAGCAGAAATCACAGATAGCGGAGGCCATCACAACGGCCCATCACACGCAAACCGGCGCGCCCCGTTTCTTCGCCCAGGTTCTGTTTTTTGCGACCACGGAGTCTGTCAACGTAGATGTCGCGCTTAAGTCATCAGCTCTTTAACAATTGGCCGCCTTTTCCGGGTTCAGAGTGACTGATTCCGGCAAGCTGAAGTTTCGGATATCACCAGACCAGCGACGCGG